>ERZ1023192.1-NODE-1-length-964098-cov-21.682809_pt1 | contig 964098 bp, 978 predicted proteins | sample MGYA00380440_ERZ1023192 | MGnify/ENA primary metagenome ERZ1023192 (study PRJEB33173, sample SAMEA4830328) | metagenome | study: EMG produced TPA metagenomics assembly of the PRJEB25223 data set... | reverse complement strand
TAAAAACTCGAATTAACAGGTACGTTTTGTCTTGTTTAGTTTTCAAAGAACTTGTGTGTCACTCTCTCAAAGCGACCACTTAAATATATCATATATCTCTATCAACAGTCAACATTTTTCTTAAAAAACATTTTATTTTTTTAAGAAGTTTCCACTGTAAAAGAGATAAAAAATAGAGCCTCTTTTTGCTCCTTTGAAAGATTAACACATATCTATGAAAAAAGCATTATAAATTTCAAAAAAACTCATGTTTTTTTAGAAAAAAATAAAGCCGATAAAGAACCGGCTTTATTTTTACTCAGATTGCTCTTGATCTGACTCTATAGTTTCTACGTTTTCTTCACTATTCTCTTCATCATCTTCTTGTGATTGTTCAACTAATGCCACTGTAGCGACATGTTCATCATCACCTAGACGAATCAGGCGGACACCTTGAGTGACTCGACCTGTTGTTGAAATATCTGAAACGGCCATACGAATGATCACGCCGCTTCCTGTAATAATCATCAAGTCCTCTTCTGCTTCAGCATTCGTCGCCTTCACCGCGACAAGCGGACCGTTGTTGTCAGTGATTTTACATGTTTTAAGACCTTTACCGCCCCGACTTTGAACACGGTATTCTTTTTCAGGTGTTAACTTACCATACCCTTTTTCGGTGACGATCAATACGTTTGCATCTGGCTCAAGGATTTCCATCCCAACGACGATGTCATCTTCAGAAAGCGTAATTCCTTTCACGCCAGCAGCCGTACGCCCCATTTCACGAACATCTGTCTCGTCGAAACGAATCAGCATACCTTTTTTCGTTCCAATGATGATTTGTTTTTCTCCATTGGTTAAACGGACAGCCATCAGTTCATCTTCGTCACGAAGACTTAATGCGATAAGTCCATTGTTTCGAATGTTGGCAAACTGAGACAATGAGGTTCGTTTTGATACACCGTGTCTTGTTGTAAAGAAGAGATACGAATCTTCATCAAATTCGCTTACCGGAATAATGGCATTAATCCACTCTCCCTTTTCTACTTCAAGCAGGTTAATGATCGGAATCCCTTTCGCTGTCCGTCCGAATTCAGGAATCTCATATCCCTTCGCACGATAAACCTTCCCTTTATTAGAGAAGAAGAGGATCGTATCATGGGTAGATGTTGAAATCAGCTGTTCTACGAAATCATCCTCATTGGTTCCCATTCCCTGAACGCCTTTACCGCCTCTTTTTTGACTGCGGTATGTTGATGCAGGCAGACGCTTGATATAACCATTATGAGTCAGCGTAATCACGATGTTTTCAACAGGAATCAAATCTTCGTCTTCTATTGTTTCAATACCTGCTGTCACAATTTCAGTACGGCGCGTATCATTGAAACGTTCTTTGATTTCTGTTAATTCTTCTCTAATGATTTCAAGAACTTTTTCATTGTCTGCTAAAATGGCTTTCAACTCAGCAATCAAATCAACAAGTCCTTTGTATTCTTCTTCTATCTTTTCTCTTTCCAAACCAGTTAAGCGCTGAAGACGCATATCAAGAATGGCCTGTGCTTGTTTTTCGGACAAGCTATAGTTCTCCATTAAGCCATTTCTCGCGATTTCAGCAGTTTGAGAGCTTCTAATTAATGCAATGACTTCATCTAAGTGGTCAAGAGCGATTCTTAAACCTTCTAGAATATGAGCTCTTGCTTCAGCTTTACGAAGTTCATATGCTGTTCTTCTGCGAATAATCACTTTTTGATGCTCTAAATAATATTCAAGACATTGTTTGAGGGACAAGACTTTCGGCTGTCCATCAACTAGTGCCAATAAGTTGATCCCAAATGACGTTTGAAGTGTCGTTTGTTTATAAAGATTGTTTAATAGAACGTGGGCGTTCGCGTCTCTTCGCAGTTCAATCACGATCCGCATTCCATTACGATCAGACTCGTCACGGAGATCTGTAATGCCATCGATCTTTTTATCGCGCACAAGATCAGCGATTTTTTCGATCAAACGTGCTTTATTGACCTGATATGGAATTTCATTAATGACAATCCGCTGCTTACCGCTGGATGTTTCTTCAATAATAGACTTTGCACGTAATGTAATAGAACCCCGGCCTGTTTCATATGCTTTGCGGATTCCGCTTCGGCCAATGATTTGTCCCGCAGTTGGGAAGTCTGGTCCTGGAATGATCTCCATTAGTTCCTGTGTTGTCATTTCTGGGTTTTGACTTATCGCCAGTACCCCATCAATCACTTCACCTAGCTGGTGAGGCGGAATGTTGGTTGCCATCCCTACAGCGATACCTGTTGCCCCGTTGACTAATAAGTTCGGGAAACGAGCAGGCATGACGATTGGTTCTCTTTCACTGCCATCGTAGTTATCTTGATAATCAATCGTATCTTTAGTGATATCACGCAGGATTTCCATTGAAATTTTAGATAGACGCGCCTCAGTATAACGCATTGCCGCTGCACCGTCTCCATCGACAGAACCAAAGTTCCCGTGGCCTTCAACCAGCATATTTCGATAGTTGAAGTCTTGCGCCATACGAACCATCGCTTCGTATACAGCGCTGTCACCGTGAGGGTGGTACTTACCGATAACTTCCCCAACGATACGTGCAGATTTCTTAAATGGTTTATCACTTGTCATACCTAGGTCATTCATCGCATACAAAATTCTTCGATGCACGGGCTTCAAGCCATCTCGCACATCTGGTAATGCACGCGAAACAATAACACTCATTGCATAATCTAAAAAGGACGTACGCATTTCTTGACTAATATTTACTTCGCGTACATTTGGTGTATGTTGTTCACTCACTATAAGAACCTCCCTTTACGTATCACATGAAATAAATTATGTGGGAGTAAAATATGTATTTATCTTCACAAGACTATTCTCCATTATATCAATAATCTCGGCTTTATACACATTTATTTACTAGAAAATCAACGAAAACACGGAAAACCAGGACATTCGTTACACGCCCCTATTTCTTGAAAAACAACCTTATTCCAAACAAGAAATAAGGTTGTTCTCAGGAGGGATCTATCTAAATATCAAGGTTTTTCACGTATTGCGCATTTTCTTCGATAAAGTTTCGTCTCGGTTCTACTTTATCTCCCATCAGCATTTCAAATGTCTCATCAGCATCGATCGCATCCTCAAGTGTGACTTGAAGAAGTGTTCTCGCATCAGGGTCCATTGTTGTTTCCCAAAGCTGAGCAGCATTCATTTCTCCAAGACCTTTATAACGCTGAAGTCCAGGCTTTGGTGTTTGAGGAAGTGATTTTAACAGCTCATCCAGCTGTTTATCGTTATACACGTACTCCACACGTTTTCCTTGCTGCACTTTATATAAAGGCGGCTGCGCAATATACACATAACCGTTTTCAATGATTTCACGCATGTAGCGATAGAAGAATGTTAAGAGCAGCGTTCGAATGTGTGCTCCATCCACATCGGCATCTGTCATGATCACAATTTTGTGATAGCGTGCTTTCTCTAAAGTAAAGTCTTCTCCGATTCCAGTTCCTAACGCTGTAATCATTGAACGAACCTCGTTGTTCGATAAAATTTTATCTAAACGAGCTTTTTCTACGTTTAGGATCTTCCCTCTTAACGGTAAGATCGCTTGGAAGTGGCGATCACGGCCTTGTTTAGCAGATCCGCCCGCAGAATCTCCCTCTACAATATAGAGTTCAGAAATGGAAGGATCTTTAGAAGAACAGTCCGCTAGTTTCCCAGGTAAGCTGGAGACTTCCAGTGCACTTTTACGTCTTGTCAGCTCACGAGCCTTTTTGGCAGCCATTCTTGCACGAGCTGCCATCAGTCCTTTTTCCACAATTTTTTTCGCAGAATCAGGATTTTCAAGCAAGAATTTCTCAAGTGCTTCAGAGAAAAGGGAGTCTGTGATGGTTCTCGCTTCTGAGTTCCCAAGCTTTGTCTTCGTTTGTCCTTCGAATTGAGGGTCTGGATGTTTGATGGAGATAATGGCTGTTAAGCCTTCTCGCACATCTTCACCACTTAAATTCGCATCCCCATCCTTGAATACGCCATTTTTACGAGCATAGTCATTGATGACACGCGTTAGACCGGTTTTAAAACCAGCTTCGTGTGTTCCGCCTTCATACGTGTTGATGTTGTTGGCGAAGGAATAGATATTGCTTGTATAGGAATCGTTATATTGTAATGCTACTTCAACCGTGATTCCGTCTTTCTCACCTTCGATGTACACAGGCTCTTCATGAACGACTTCTTTTGAGCGGTTTAAATGTTCTACATAGCTCTTAATACCGCCTTCGTAGCAGTATTCATTTCTCCGCTCTTTGCCTTCACGCAAGTCTTCTATAATGATGTTTACACCTTTTGTTAAGAAAGCTAACTCACGAACACGGTTAGCAAGTGTATCGTAATCAAATTCAATGGTTTCCGTGAAAATTTCTGGATCTGGCACAAAGTGAGTGGTTGTCCCGGTTACATCTGTTTCACCAATAACCTCTAAATCTCCCACTGGAACGCCGCGTTTGAACTGCTGATAATGGATTTTCCCGTCACGGTATACAGTCACGTCTAAGGTAGTAGATAATGCATTTACAACAGATGCCCCTACACCATGCAGACCGCCTGATACTTTATAACCGCTGCCGTCAAATTTACCGCCAGCGTGAAGAACAGTCATAATGACCTCTACGGCAGGACGCCCCATTTTCTCATGAATTCCAACAGGAATCCCGCGGCCGTTATCTTTTACTGTAATGCTATTATCTTTTTCAATTTGCACTGTAATGTCTGTACAATAACCAGCTAATGCCTCATCAATACTGTTGTCGACAATTTCCCATACAAGATGGTGAAGCCCTTTTGCATTGGTTGACCCAATGTACATTCCTGGACGTTTTCTAACAGCTTCTAATCCTTCAAGCACCTGTATCTGATTTTCATCATAACTATTATGTTGCTGTTCCATTGCCACGTACATTCACCTACACTTTTCTTAAACGATATATTTATATGAATTGAGTTTTTAGACTTCAATTTCAACCACAAACGAAGCACGTTTTTTGAGCGTGCTTGAGGAAAGAGGAGAGTAATAAACAGATTCAGTTGTGACGACAATGGATTTGGGTGTCCCTTGTGATAACGAAATGATATGTTCCTCTTGTTTTTGTAGAAATTCTTCTACAACAGAAGACGACCTCATTTTGTAATCAACAATTGCGACAATCTCTCGTGTAGAAACAACACAATCATCACCTAAATGAATATACAAGACTCACACCTCATTTATCAGTCAATTACTTTTCCACTGGCTACTCTGAAAATTTCCGCTTCTTTCAGGGTGGCGTGATCGATGCCTTCAACACTTGTTGTGGTGACGAAGGTCTGTACACGTCCCTGAATGGTATGGAGCAAATGAGACTGTCTGTAATCATCAAGTTCAGATAACACATCATCAAGTAGAAGAATGGGATATTCTCCGATTTCTTCATGTATCAGATCAATTTCTGCCAGCTTTAGTGAAAGAGCTGTTGTCCTTTGCTGCCCTTGAGAGCCATATGTCTGAACATCCCGACCATTCACAAAGAAAAGCAGGTCATCTCTGTGAGGTCCCCACAGTGTCACCCCTCGGTCGATTTCTCTCTCTCTTAGTTTCTGAAACGATTCTTCATAGCTATTCTTTATTTTCGACAAGTCTGACGCTTCTGATACCTCTATTGCCGTCTGGTATTGGAGCGTAAGTGTTTCTAGCTCTCTAGAAATCCCAAAATGCAGCGGCTGCGCCCATTTTTCGAGCTGTTTCGTAAAAGTCAGTCGTCTTTTGACCACTTTCGCTGCCGCATCAATCAACTGCTCTGTTAAAATCTCCAGCATCGCTTGATCCGTTTGCTTTCTTGTCTGCAATTGTTTCAAGTAATGATTCCGCTGAGAAAGGATTTTTTGATAGAGCGATAAATCATGCAAGTAGACAGCAGAAACTTGTCCAATCTCCATGTCGAGGAATCTTCTGCGGATTTGCGGGCTGCCCTTCACAAGACTTAAGTCCTCTGGCGCAAACATGATGGTGTTTAACGCACCAACATAATGACTGAGCTTCTGTTGTTCAATGTGATTGACCTTGCCCTTTTTCCCTTTTTTTGAGATCACGAGCTGCATTGGGAGTGGACCATTTTTTTTAATGACTCTACCTTCTATTTTAGCATAGTCTTGGTCCCATCGGATAAGTTCTTTATCATTTGACGTACGATGAGACTTTGCCATCGACAATACATAGATCGCTTCCATCAAGTTCGTTTTACCTTGGGCATTCTCACCGATCATGACATTCACCTTATTGTCGAATTGAAGCTCGGTGTGTTCATAGTTTCGGTATGAAGTTAACGCCAGACTTTGAATGTACATGTATTGTCACCCGTTTCTAATTCACAACTTGAAATGTGCCGTAACCTTCAATCTCGACAACATCTCCTGGGTATAGTTTGCGTCCCCGTCTATTATCTGGCTCTTGATTAATGAACACCTCATGTTCACTTAAAAACCATTTCGCCATTCCGCCAGATTGGATGACTTCGGCTAATTTCAAAAACTGCCCTAATGTAATCATTTCTGTTTCAATGGTTATAAGATTAGGCATTGTATCGACCTCTTTCAATATCACTAATATCTAATTGTACTAAAAAACAAGACAAGAAGGAAAGGGGGAAAGCGAACTGGGATGAAAGAAAGCATGGAAAACGAGAAGAAAAGCTGCTGTGCACTCACACAGCAGCCATTTTAGATTGAATTAATACGTTCTTACCGGAAGAATCAATTGCAAGATAGAATCATCATTCGGCGTACGCAGCAGGAACGGTCTCATTGCACCAGTGAAGCTTACATGAATATCTGTTCCCTCTAATACTTTTAACGCATCCAGCATATATTTTGGACTGAAGGAGATTTTAAGATCTTCCCCTTTAATGTCATCTGCTTGAACCGTCTCCACCACTTTTCCGATCTCAGGCGAATTAGAAGAGATTTCAAGGCTTTGTTCAGGATCAGCTGACAGTTTCACGACATTATTACGTCCTTCTCTTGCCAAAAGTGATGCACGATCAATGGCTTGAAGGAACTCTTTCGTGTTGACCACGACATCCGTTTTACTTTCTTGCGGGATCAGACGGGCTGTATCTGGATAATTTCCATCCAGCAACCTTGAGAAGAACAGCACGTTTTGTGCTTTAAAAAGAACTTGTGTTTCTGTAATGACGATGCTCACAAGATCTTGTCCATCATCAAGAATTTTACTTAGCTCTGTTAAACTTTTCCCTGGAATCACGACATTATACGAACTTTCCTCGTTAATATCTAACTTCGCTTTTCTTAAAGCAAGACGGTGGCTATCCGTTGCCGTGCATATTAATTCACCTTTTTCAACCTTCCAGTTTACACCTGTCAAGATAGGTCGTGTTTCTGAGGTGGACACTGCAAAAACAGTTTGACGAATCAAGTTTTTAAGCAGATCTGTCGGAATTTGAAATGCATGATGCTCTTCAATTTGTGGAAGATGCGGATATTCTTCAGCATCTAAGCCGTTTAAGTTAAATTCTGCTGAACCAGAGCGGATGATGGTCAGGTGATTTTGTTCTACTTCAATTTCGACAGTAGCCATAGGCAGTTTCTTTACAATTTCACTAAAGAAGCGGGCTTGAAGCACAATACTTCCCGGACGATCAATGGTGATAACCTCTAAATCTCCATCTCTTTGAGGAATGAAAGATTCAATTGAGATATCAGAATCGCTTCCTGTTAGAGAAACCCCTTCATCAGACGCAACAATTTTAATCCCTGTCAAAATAGGAATCGTTGTTCTAGAGGATACGGCCTTTAATACATCTTGGACACTTTGGACAAGACGATCTTTTTGAATCGTGAATTTCATAGTGGTCCTCCTAAATTTTCTTAATGACATGTATATATATTTTATTAATAAAAATCGTAGAAGTAATAGTAGGGCTTGTGAATATGTGGATAAGTCGAGAAAAAGAAAGGAAAGACAGCCTATCCACATGTGGACAGACTGTGTATGACTATGCTCTAGTTATTCACATTTTCCCGTACTCATTATATCAGCTTGATTATTTTAATTGTTCTTTGATCTCTTTGACATGCTGCTGAAGCTGTTCATCTTCAACAATTAATTTCGAAATCTTCTCATGAGCATGAATGACAGTCGTATGATCACGACCGCCAAATTCTTCTCCGATTTTAGGCAGAGAGGAATCGGTCATTTCTCTAGAGAGGTACATGGCAATTTGTCTTGGATAAGCAACTGACTTTGTTCGTTTCTTTGCTTTGAAATCCTCTAATCGAATATTAAATTGCTGCCCTACAATTCTTTGAATATCTTTAATTGTAATGACCTTAGGCTTTGATGAAGGAATGATGTCCTTTAGCGCCTCAGCTGCTAGATCTGCATTAATGTCTTTATTAATTAAAGATGAGTAAGCAACGACACGAATCAAAGCACCCTCCAGCTCACGAATGTTGCTGTCGATTTGATTGGCAATATACAGCATGACTTCATTCGGAATGTCTAAGCCTTCTGCCTTTGCTTTTTTTCGCAGGATCGCGATACGCGTTTCTAGATCTGGCGGGGTAATGTCTGTAATTAAGCCCCATTCAAATCGAGAGCGTAATCTGTCTTCAAGTGTCGGAATTTCCTTCGGAGGCCGGTCACTAGAAATGACGATTTGCTTACTTTCTTCGTGAAGTGTGTTGAATGTATGGAAAAACTCTTCTTGTGTTTGTTCTTTTCCTGCTAAAAATTGAATATCATCTATCAAAAGCACATCTACATTCCGATAGCGGTTACGGAAGTCGACAGCTTTGTTATCTCGGATTGAGTTGATAAATTCATTAGTAAATTTTTCAGATGATAGATAGACCACTTTGGCTGATGGATTATGGTCGATCACGTAATGACCAATCGCATGCATCAAGTGTGTCTTTCCTAAACCAACGCCCCCATAAATAAAAAGCGGGTTATATGCTTTTGCTGGTGCTTCCGCGACTGCAAGTGAAGCGGCATGAGCAAAACGGTTGCCTGAACCAATAACAAAAGTATCAAATGTATATTTTGGATTCAGCATATTTTGTGGAATGTCAACGGGCTCTTCTTTAGACATTTTTTTGATAGGAGACTTTGGCATGGCTTCCTCTTCATCCTGATTTTGAGGAATAATAAATTTAATGCTGAGCTCTTCACCTGTTAGTTCATAGATGGTATCAGCAATTAAGTGAAGATATCTTGACTCTAGCCAATCTCTAGCAAATTCATTAGGTGCCGTAATTGTAAGCGTATCTCCCTGTAGAGAATGGGCTTTTGTCGATTTCATCCATGTCTCAAAACTGGGTTTGCTCAATTTTGTCTCTATTTTTTGAAGTGCTTTATTCCACAGATCCAAAATATTTTCCATAAGGCTTCTCCCCCCTCCTTTTCTTTTTAAAATGACCAGTATCAAACTGTTATAGAACACGAAAAAGAGCAAATGGTCATCACCATTCGTGCACATACATTGTTGAAAACAATTAATATAGTAGAAAAACGTCTTTTCGACAAATTACACAAGCTGTGGATAAACAATTCAACAGGCTGTGTAATAACTTTCCACAGGTTATCCACAAATTGTGGATAATATAAATAGGCCAGATAAGTAATTAAGAGTTAAAACACAAATATAATATCAAAATAAACAAGATGGTGCAATGGGTGTCACAAACTTATCCACACACTTTACATCCTGTTGAAAAATAATTATCCACATCGGTTATTTGTGTGAAAAAAATGTCGATAATGGGTGTGGATAGTCTAAATATGCCGGAAAAATATCCACATTCTTGTTTTGAAGGTCTTTTAGGAGGAAAAAAAGAATAAAATGCTGGAAACTAAAAAAGAAGGTTTCTTCGTTTGATAACTTATGTTATGCTTATAAGGTTGATAATAAGAGTTTTATCATTGATATTGACAATCGATGGGTTACACAAATATAATGAGTTAGACTGTCTTAAACAGCTATTCCTCAGGGAGGTGTCATAAATGAAAAGAACGTTTCAACCAAATAACCGTAAGCGTAGTAAAGTTCATGGCTTCCGCAGCCGTATGAGTACTAAAAACGGACGTCTAGTTTTAAAGCGACGCCGCAGCAAAGGTAGAAAAAAATTATCAGCTTAGGCCACTGAATAATGTCAGTGGTCTTTTTTACATAAAATCGTAAATGAACTGTCAGTTTTTATCGGAGTGGAAGAAAACATGAAGAAGCGAAACAGGCTAAAAAAAAATGAAGAGTTTCAAAAGGTGTTCAAAAAAGGTCAATCAATGGCAAATCGCCAATTCGTTATTTACCAGCTGGATCAGCCAAATCAAGTTGAACTGCGTCTAGGATTGTCTGTCAGTAAGAAGATTGGTAATGCAGTGATTAGAAACCGAATAAAACGTCTGATCCGTCAGGTGTTTTTAGAGGAAGGCCATAAGTTAAAGCAAGAAAAAGACTACATTGTCATTGCACGAAAACCAGCGAGTGAATTGACCTTTGAAGAAACAAAGAAGTCTCTCCAACATTTATTTAGAAAATCCGCTGTTTATCAACAACAACCGAAAAAGTCTTCGTAATAGAAACTTTCGTTGAATCAATTTTTAAAAGCGCTTCCTTCATCTAGTGAATTAAAATGAAACCACCACTTTGCAAAGAAAAAATGTTACCATACTGATTAGGTGAGTCACTTTCTTAATCAATTCCAACTTAAATAAAGTTTGAAGTAATGGGAGGAATCTTGTTGAAAAGGCGATTATTACTAATATTTAGCTTGATTGGCGTATTGGTTTTATTGGCAGGATGTACACAGATCAATGAACCAATTACATCAGATAGTAAGGGATTCTGGAATTCTTATATTGTTTACCCGCTATCTCAATTAATCACGTACATGGCAAACTTAACTGGTGAAAACTATGGTGTAGCGATTATTATTGTGACACTATTAATTCGCTTGCTTATTTTACCATTAATGATTAAACAGTTAAGAAGTACAAAAGCGATGCAAGCATTACAGCCTGAATTGAAAAAGCTTCGTGAAAAATATAGCTCTAAAGATCAAAAAACACAGCAGCAGCTTCAGCAGGAAACAATGGCTCTTTTTCAAAAAAATGGCGTCAATCCATTAGCAGGCTGTTTCCCAATTTTAATTCAAATGCCAATCCTTATTGGTTTCTATCATGCAATTATGAGAACAGCAGAAATTAAAAAGCATACATTCTTATGGTTTGACTTAGGCAGCCCAGATCCATTGTTCCTATTACCTATTATTGCGGGTGTAGCTACTTTCATTCAGCAAAAGCTGATGATGGCTGGAAATCCTTCGGACAACCCTCAAATGGCTATCATGCTATGGGTGATGCCGATTATGATCGTTGTGTTTGCAATTAGTTTCCCAGCAGCACTTTCATTGTACTGGGTTGTAGGTAACATTTTCATGATCATTCAAACATTGGTGATTAAAACACCTCAAGTAAAAGTTGATACAAAAGAAAAAGCTGGCGGGAATAAAAAATGAAGGAAATAACTGCTGTCGGTCGCACAATCGAAGAAGCAGTAGATTCCGGACTAAAACAAATTCAGCTACTACAAGAAGAAGTAGAAATCACAATAGTAGATGAAGGAAATAAAGGGTTTTTAGGATTATTTGGTAAAAGACAAGCTGTGGTCAAGTTAGTAGAAAAGATAAATGCATTTAAATTAGCTACACAGTATTTAGATAAAATTGTTAAGTCTATTGATCCTAAAGCAAAGATTATTTCCAAACAGGAACCGAAAAAGATTTCTTACCACATTGATGGAGATAAAACGTCATTAATGATTGGAAAAAGAGGCCAAACACTGTACTCTTTAGAAACGTTGGTACAGCTAGTGTTTAATCGTTATTCTGATCAGTATCATCATATAACAATTGATATTGGCGATTATAGGAAGAAACGACAAGAAGCACTTGAACAATATGCAGTCAAAACAGCAAATCGGGTTTTAAAAACGAAGAGAAAGGTTCATTTAGAACCAATGCCTTCGAATGAACGAAAAATTGTTCATGATGCGATTGCTGCATTCTCTAAAGAACTTGCAACGGCATCTGAAGATACAGGCAGCAAACGTCATGTTGTGGTGCTGTATAAAAAATAGCAGAAAGACTAAGATTCGGCAAAGCTGGATTTTAGTCTTTTTTTATTGAAAAATTACTTTTTATAGAGGATTCATCCTTTATTTCTAAAAAATGAGTGTGTGATATGGGTGCAAAACGCCAATTTAACAAGTAAGTATAGGGATCAGGGCGTTTAAATTTATTGGATTTAGGTGTAAGATGTGAAGACAAGTTCCAAACGTCGTTATTCACATGTGGATAAGTTAAGTGTTAAAATAGATAAGATGCAAAGCTGTGGATAATTAGATATGGGATACTTTCACTTCGCTTTCATTTATGGTATCTTTAAATTTTGGATTAAGCGTTTTTGATATAGAGATGGACAATGTCCATTTAATAGATAACAGACTGTTTATTAAGTAGAGAAAGAGGTGAATGAGTGATGGATACAATTGCAGCAATTTCTACACCGATGGGTGAAGGAGCAATTGCGATTATTCGTTTAAGCGGGCCTGATGCGGTACAGATTGCTGATCGGATGTATAAAGGTCCTAAGGAGAAAAAACTTGTATCGGTGGATTCACATACGATTCATTATGGTCATATTGTGGACTCTAGCACTGAGCAAGTAATAGAAGAGGTCATGGTGTCAGTATTACGAGCACCAAAAACATTTACGAGAGAAGACGTTATTGAGATTAACTGCCATGGCGGAATTGTAACGGTCAATAAAGTACTACAGCTTGCTTTAAGAGAAGGAGCAAGATTAGCGGAGCCAGGTGAGTTTACAAAACGAGCTTTCTTAAATGGAAGAATTGATCTTTCACAGGCTGAAGCGGTAATGGATTTGATTCGTGCAAAGACAGATCGTGCGATGAATGTAGCGATTACTCAAATGGAGGGACGACTCTCCGGTTTGATTAAACGACTTCGCGGTGAGATATTGGAAACTCTGGCCCATGTTGAAGTCAATATTGACTATCCTGAGTATGACGATGTTGAAGAAATGACGCATCGAGTTTTAGTTGAAAAGGCAACATCAGTGAAAAAGGAAATTGAGTCACTGCTAACGACTTCTCAGCAGGGGAAAATACTTCGCGAGGGCTTATCCACTGTCATTATTGGAAGACCGAATGTTGGGAAGTCTTCCTTGTTGAATAGTCTTGTACAGGAAACAAAAGCGATTGTAACGGATATTCCTGGCACAACGAGAGATGTCATTGAGGAGTATGTAAATGTTAGAGGTGTACCGCTTCGTTTAGTCGATACTGCGGGTATACGTGAGACGGAGGACATTGTTGAGCGTATAGGGGTTGAACGATCTAGACAGGTCTTAAAAGAAGCTGACCTGATTTTACTTGTGCTCAATTATAGCGAGGAATTGTCAGAAGAGGATATCAAACTATTTGAGGCCGTCTCAGGCATGGATATCATCGTGATCGTGAATAAGACAGATCTTGAGCCTAAGCTTGATATCGAAAAGGTCAAGCAGTTAGCGAAGGATCGTCCAGTGGTTACTACATCATTATTACAAGAAAAGGGGATTGATGAGCTCGAAATTGCGATTCAATCATTATTCTTCACGGGTTCAATTGAAAGTGGAGATTTAACGTATGTAAGTAACACAAGGCATATTGCCCTTCTTCAGGCAGCAAAACAATCCATTGAGGATGCTCTAGAAGGAATTGAAATGGACGTACCGATCGACATAGTTCAAATAGATTTAACACGCTGCTGGGAACAGCTGGGTGAAATTATTGGGGATGCTGTTCATGAAAGCTTGATTGATCAGTTATTCTCTCAATTCTGTTTAGGAAAGTAAAGGGAGGAACATAAGAAATGGGTTATGAAGCTGGCAATTATGACGTAATCGTCGTGGGTGCCGGTCATGCTGGAGTTGAGGCTGCTCTTGCTTCTGCAAGACAGGGCGCCAAAACACTTGTATTGACTATCAACCTCGATATGGTTGCTTTTATGCCATGTAATCCGTCCGTAGGCGGCCCCGCAAAAGGGATTGTCGTCAGAGAAATTGATGCTCTAGGCGGAGAAATGGCACGAAATATAGATAAGACGCATATTCAAATGCGCATGCTGAATACGGGGAAAGGACCTGCTGTCCGTGCGTTAAGAGCGCAAGCAGATAAGTTCCAATATCAGCATGAAATGAAAAAAACAATGGAAAATGAACCAAACCTGACAATGCTGCAAGGTATGGTAGATCATTTAATTGTAGAAGATGATGAATGTAAAGGTGTTGTTACTCAAACGGGGGCGAACTATCGTGCAAAGTCTGTTGTATTAACGACAGGGACTTTCTTAAAAGGCCGCATCATTTTAGGAGACTTATCGTATTCAAGTGGTCCAAATAACCAGCAGCCTTCCATTAAATTATCGGATCATTTAGCAGAACTAGGATTCGATTTGGTTCGCTTTAAAACAGGAACACCTCCTCGAGTGAATAGCCACTCGATTGACTATAGTAAAACAGAAATTCAACCAGGTGATGATGTCCCGCGGGCATTCTCTTATGAAACGGTTGAATATATTACTGACCAGCTGCCATGCTGGTTAACATACACGAGTTTAGAGACTCATCAAATTATTGATGAGAATCTTCACCGTTCTCCAATGTATTCAGGTATGATTAAAGGAACTGGCCCTAGATACTGCCCGTCCATTGAAGATAAAGTGGTTCGTTTCAATGATAAACCGAGACATCAAATTTTCTTAGAGCCAGAAGGTCGTAATACGCAGGAAGTTTATGTTCAAGGATTGTCTACAAGTCTTCCGGAGGATGTACAGCAGCGCATGCTTTCAACCATCCCAGGACTCGAGAATGTTCAAATGATGAGAGCGGGTTATGCCATCGAGTATGATGCGATTGTGCCTACTCAGTTGTGGCCTACACTTGAGACGAAGAAAATTTCTGGATTATATACAGCCGGCCAAATTAATGGTACGTCTGGTTATGAGGAAGCAGCAGGTCAAGGGATTATGGCAGGTATTAATGCAGGAAGAAAAGCATTAGGTAAAGAAGAAGTCATTTTAAGCCGATCTGATGCATATATCGGTGTCCTCATCGATGACCTTGTCACAAAAGGAACAAATGAACCATACCGTCTCTTGACATCACGTGCTGAGTATCGTCTACTTCTACGTCATGACAATGCTGATTTAAGATTAACTGAACTTGGCTATCAAATTGGATTAATTTCTGAAGAAAGATTCCAAGCATTCCAGCAGAAAAAAGAAGCCATTGAAGCAGAGAAAAAACGTTTATATTCTGCCATCATTAAACCTACAGCAGAGACTCAAGAATTTATTCGTTCACTCGGTGGAAGTGAGTTGAAGGACGGCATTCGTGCAAGTGATTTAATGAAGCGCCCGGAAATGAATTATGAATCTGTTGTGAAATTAGCTCCTGCTGAAACACCGCTTCCTTCTGATGTGTGTGAGCAGGTAGAGATTCAAATTAAATACGAAGGTTATATTGAAAAGTCACTCCAGCAAGTTGAAAAACTGAAAAAGATGGAGAACAAAAAGATTCCTGATCGTATTGATTATGATGCCATCAAAGGGATTGCAACTGAAGCGAAACAAAAGCTGAAAGAAGTCCGACCGCTTTCTGTTGCACAGGCTTCTCGTATTTCAGGCGTTAACCCTGCTGATATTTCTATCCTTTTAGTATATTTAGAGCAGGGGCGTATTGCGAAGATAGCAGAATAGAAAGGATGTCGGCATGAACATTGAACAATTTACAGCAGCACTAGAGGAGAAAGGGATCACTCTTTCTCCTGTGCAGCTTGAACAATTTGAAACCTACTTCCGCATGCTTGTAGAATGGAACGAGAAAATGAATTTAACGTCCATTACTGAAAAGGAAGAAGTGTATTTAAAGCATTTTTATGATTCAATATCAGCAGCATTTTTTATTGATTTTCACAAAGTGACGACGATTTGTGATATTGGAGCTGGTGCTGGTTTTCCAAGCATTCCTCTTAAAATTTGTTTCCCTCATCTACATGTGACCATTGTTGATTCTCTTCAGAAACGAATTACGTTTCTCAATGAGTTAGCAAAAGGATTAAACTTACAAGATACTACTTTTTATCATGATCGTGCGGAAACGTTTGGACAACGTAAGGAAAAGCGTGAAAGCTATGATCTTGTCACTGCTAGAGCAGTTGCACGTTTATCCGTCTTGAGCGAACTATGTCTGCCTCTAGTGAAAAAGGAAGGATTGTTTGTTGCTTTAAAAGCATCTGCCGCTGATGAAGAAATGCAAGCAGGGAAAAAAGCTGTCACAGTTCTCGGAGGAGAGGTTGTTGAAAAGCATTCCTTTGTTCTTCCTTTAGAAGAAAGCGAACGGAACATCATTGTCATTGAAAAGAAAAAGCAAACACCAAAAAAATATCCTAGAAAACCAGGAACACCTAATAAATCACCAATAGAAGGTTGATCATGTAAAAGGTCGGTTTTTCTTCAATATTTATGATTTTACAGAAGGAAAAAACATGAGAAAATAGAATTATAAAAAGGTAGTTTTTAAAGGTGGTGTAGGTTCATGAAGCATTCACTCTCACGCTTCTTCGGGCTTGGAGACAAAGAACATCCTGAGCGTGAAACCGAAATAGAGGCAGAGATTGCTGAGCATGATACATTAAAGGAAGAGATACAGGAGCTCCCGGTCGACACAATTATGCCAAACCGTTTTCAGCCACGCACCATTTTTTCAGAAGAAAAGATACAAGAGCTGGCCACGACGATTCATACCCATGGCATTATCCAACCGATTGTTGTTAGACCAACAGAAGAAGAAGGAAAATATGAACTGATCGCCGGCGAAAGACGTTGGAGGGCGGTACAGACTCTTCAATGGGAGAAAATCCCCGCTATTATAAAAGATTTTACTGATACGGAAACGGCATCTGTGGCATTGATTGAAAATTTGCAAAGAGAAGAGCTGTCTTCTATTGAAGAGGCTCATGCTTATGCACGTCTTTTAGAGCTTCATGATTTAACACAAGAGGCGCTTGCTCAGCGTTTAGGCAAGGGACAATCAACTGTTGCAAATAAATTAAGACTTTTAAAGTTGCCTGAAGAGGTACAACAAGCCATTTTAGAGAAAAAAATCTCTGAAAGGCATGCACGTTCACTTGTGCCCCTAAAGCTTCCAGAATTACAAATCGCGCTATTGCAGGAAATCATCGAAAAGCAGTTGAATGTGAAACAGACTGAAGAGCGTGTAGTGAAGATGCTTGAACAAAAAACGGATCGCAAACCGAAGCCAAAACGTAAGGCGTTTAGTCGTGATACACGAATTGCGATGAATACCATTCGTCAGTCTCTCCACATGGTAGAAGACAGCGGACTTAAAATAAATACCGAGGAAGAAGAGTTTGAGGAATATATCCAATTAACGATTCGAATTCCTAAATAGAAAAAAGCTGATGAGCGCCACTCGTCAGCTTTTTTTGTAAACCTTTTTATTATCATTTTGTTATCATTTGTTATTTACTGTTTGCTTTTGCAAATGAAATGATAAAATCATGATGAAACAAAGCGGTATGTCTAAAGAAGTGACTGTACAGCATTCGCACCAAGAGGGAACGATCCACTTGATGATTGCTGAAGCTGATCCGAAGAACTATGACTTGTGAACAAACAATAACCTAGCCTTGTGAGCAAATGTCGTACAATTGAATTCAGGCATCCAAAAAGATATATCAATATACTTTTCCGATGCGTTTTCATTCGTCCTTTTATGTACGAAAAGGTACATTCACCGACGAATTTATAATAGGGAAACAAAAAAAGCAAACGTTTCATACTTTTTTTGATAGAATAGAAAGTATGAATGAATGAGAAACTTGTTAAGTTGAAAGTGGGTGACATCGTGGGGAAAATCATAGCGATTACCAACCAGAAGGGCGGCGTCGGGAAGACGACAACTTCTGTTAATTTGGGTGCGTGTTTAGCATACATAGGCAAACGAGTGTTGCTGGTTGATATTGATCCGCAGGGCAATGCCACGAGTGGTATTGGGATTGAGAAGGCCGACGTAGAAAAGTGTGTGTACGATATTTTAGTTGATGATGCAGATGTTCTTGATGTGATTAAGACGACAGAGGTCGAAAATCTTGATGTCATTCCTGCGACAATACAGCTTGCAGGGGCTGAAATAGAGCTTGTGCCTACAATCTCACGGGAAGTGAGGCTGAAGAGAGCACTTGAATCTGTTAAGCAGAATTATGATTATATGATTATTGACTGCCCGCCATCACTTGGACTGCTGACGATTAATGCGTTAACTGCATCCGATTCCGTTTTAATACCAGTTCAGTGCGAATATTATGCGCTTGAAGGATTGAGCCAATTGTTAAACACAGTTCGTCTCGTGCAGAAACATTTAAATACCGATCTTGCCATTGAAGGTGTCTTGCTGACAATGCTTGATGCCCGAACAAACCTTGGGATTCAGGTAATCGAAGAAGTGAAGAAGTACTTTAGAGATAAAGTCTATCAAACCGTCATTCCGAGAAATGTGAGGCTGAGTGAAGCGCCTAGTCATGGAAAGCCGATTATCTTGTATGATCCACGTTCAAGAGGTGCAGATGTCTATTTAGACTTAGCAAAGGAAGTGGATGCGAATGGCTAAAGGTCTTGGAAAGGGTATTAATGCACTATTTAACAATGTAGACTCAAATGAAGAAACGGTTGAAGAAATCAAATTAAAGGATTTGCGTCCGAATCCGTATCAACCAAGGAAAACGTTTGATGATGATGCATTGTCTGATCTGAAAGAATCGATTCAGCAGCACGGGGTTTTACAGCCGATCATTGTTCGTAAATCGATTAAAGGATATGACATAGTAGCAGGAGAACGCCGTTTCCGCGCAGCACAACAAGCTGGTCTGACAACAATTCCTGCAATCGTTCGAGAGTTTTCAGAAACACTGATGAGAGAAATTGCCCTCTTAGAAAACCTGCAGCGTGAGGATCTCTCTCCACTAGAGGAAGCGGAAGCATATGCTTCCTTGCTGGATCATCTAAGTGTGACGCAAGAGGAATTAGCGAAGCGATTAGGGAAAAGCAGACCGCATATTGCGAACCATCTCCGTCTGTTGACTTTACCGGATGACATCCAAAAGCTGATTGCAAATGGAACGTTATCAATGGGACATGGTCGCACATTGCTTAGCTTAAAGAACAAAAAGAAGCTGGCGCCTTTGGTAAAGAAAATCGTGGATGAGGGGTTAAACGTACGACAGGTTGAGAAACTTGTTCAGCAGTTAAACGAAAATGTTCCACGTGAAACAAAGAAAAAAGAAGCACCAAAGGATCGAGTGTTGAAAGAAAGAGAGTCTTTCTTACAAAACTACTTTGGTACTTCAGTGACGATCAAGAAACAGAAGAAAAAAGGGAAAATTGAGATTGAATTCCTCTCGAATGAAGATTTAGAAAGAATTCTTGAATTGCTTTCTACGAGGGAATCATCAGAGTGACCATCTTGATATGAGATGGTCTTTTTTATATTCTCCCAGTGATATTTTGAATAGGGGTGAAGAGAGACCGGCTTTTTTCTCTCGTCCAATCCATTTGGTCAATGTGAGATAGACTTTCAGAAAGTGTATTGGCCATAGACATGACAAGATGAAGACGTGTGTTTTGGAGGACAAAGTATTCCATGAAACCACTCACATTGACGATCCCATTAATATGAATATCTCCTACCTCTGGCAGCTCCTTTTGGACACCAGCTCCAGGCTTTAACGGACCATCTCCAATTTGGAAGGAACCGACACTTTTCACTCTTCCTAAACAGGCATCAACCGCTACAATAAACGGGTGTTTATGAGCTTGTTCAATTTCAGCGAGTTTTTCTTTTAAATTGACCGCATGCACTGGGTCAGAGAGTGTTCCATATACATGAAGCTTTTTCAAATCCAGACCTGAAAGCTTTGTACCAACAAGTGGACCTAGAGAGTCGCCAGTTGAGCGGTCTGTTCCAATACAGACGATGGCAACGGGTCTTTTTCCTGCTTTCTGAAGATGCGAGAATAAAATACTTTTAAGCTGTTGAATGGCGTTTGTATCCGTATGGGACACGTATTCTTTTACCCTATTTCTAAAAAAAAGACCGTTCTTGCTATTCATAGGTCTCACTTCCTTGTCATAGTAGTTAGTAACAGTATACGGAAACAAGCTTAATTCTATACCTATGAGGTGATGATTGTGTGGAAGGCTGGTTCAAGGTGGACGCTTTTAATTTTAGGAAGCTTAATAGGAGCAGGATATGCTTCCGGCCAGGAAATTTGGCAGTTTTTTGGCATTGATAGCGGACTAGCCATTCTACTGTTTACATTGATGTTTATGCTGTCTACCTATGTGGTGTTAAAAATCAGTTATGAGGTGCGTGCCGATCACTTTGTGCCAGTGCTGGAACGGCTTGTCGGTCCATGGCTGGCTAAGGTGTATGACGTGTTAATTGTCCTATATTTATTCACGACAACGACGGTCATGATTGCCGGCGGCGGGGTGACTCTTGAGATGTATCATGTGCCTTTTTGGATTGGCATCGGCGCGTTTTGTTTGTTTTCATTTATGATTTTTTTCTGGGATGTGAAAGGGCTTTTATCTGTGAATGCTTTCATTATACCAATTTTGGTGGCGGGGCTCATCTATGCGTTTGTTTTTTATTATATGAATCATGATCATATGTGGCGGATTGATTTTGGGCAGCAGTACAATTGGCCTGCCAGCATTGTCTTTGCTTCTTTGAATATATTATCTGTCGTGGCAGTGCTGTCTTCGGTTGGGAAAGAAATGAAGGGGCTTGGGGAAGCCAAGGTGGCGAGTATATTAAGCGGTCTTATTTTTGGTGTCATCTCGTATGTGTATAACGAAATACTGGTTGATATTTCTGGAAGCCTTTCATCAGAAGGAATTCCTTTGTTTACAGTATTAGAAGGGGCGCCGACTTCTTTGTTTGTGTTTATGACCGTTGTCCTTTGTCTAGCAATTTATACGACGACGGCAGCAGGTTTATTTGGATTATCAAGCCGGATGCTTTCTTTTGTACGAATGCCCCGCTGGCTGGTTGTATTGGTGATGCTTCTTTTGATGGCACCTTTAACATCTCTTGGATTTGCTGATTTGATTGCTTTCTTGTATCCAATTTATAGTTTGTTGAATCTTTATTTGCTCGTCTGTTTAATGCTGTATCCGATTTTAAGTAAAAAGATATTTTCTCGTCCTAAAAATTATATTGATAAAACAAAATAAGCACCTCTCTTTTTTAGAGCTGTGCTTATTTGATCTGAATTGAATCAATAGCTTCTTTGATATCATCATAGACAGGCATTTGCTTGAGACGCTGGAGGCGATCCTCTAATTCTGAAATGGCCTGTCCCTTTAAATGCTGGGAAATGTGTTGTTTGACAATGGTCGCCTGGTTTATCATGTCTTCTGTTTTAGCCAATTGATACTCCAAGTGCACGCGAGTATTTGCTAATTCGTCGTGCAGCCGCATTTTGAGCAGCCGTTTTAGATCTTTTCGCTGTCCTTCTCTGCGCATGGCCTGAATGGCGGCAATTTCTTCTGGAGACTGTGTTTGTGTGTGTGGTGCCGATTGATTTTCGAATACAGACATGGAGCGGCGGGCACTCACATTTTGCAAGAAACGCTGGGCGTCACTAGGAGGCTTATTTTGATTGATCATGCGATGACTCCTTTCTTAATGAATACCCATTTGCATTGCAAGGCGTCTATCTGCCTTGGCGTAATCATCACCCATTGTGTACATATGTCTTGAAAGAGCAGAAAGCTCTTGTTCGTAATCCCTCAGGGTGTACAAGGCATTCAGCTGTTTTTCGTGTGAATAAAAGGAGGAATGCGACTGTTCCATCCTCACTTCGTCTACCAGTGCTTCCACATCACTATGACTTAATAAATCATAGTGGCCAAAGCCTACGAGTCCTTTAAGCTCTTGTTTTACATGATGGACGGCGTCTTTTACACTTTCATCCATTCCATCGATTTTTTCAAATACAGTGTGCACTTCATGTTCAATAATGCTTTGCAGATCATAGGATGAATTTTTTAGTAAATGGGATTTTATGATAATTTCAAGTCCGCTTTGTGCATATGCACGTCCAGAATGAATTTCTTGCAGCAGCATGGCTGTAAAACTTGTATTATGATCAAGCTGTTCATCTAAAATACGGGCAGATCCATTTGGATGGAATGAATATCCATTTGCTTTGAATTCACCTGAAACGAGAGCTAAAAAAGCATTTGTATCAAAGGATTCGTTCCATTCTATATTCATAGATGCAAAAGCTGATTTTAAAAAGGTGTCAATTTCCCTTTTTTTGTATTTAACGGATTCTTGGACTGAGTCTTGCTGCCGTGGCGGTACGGTGTACTTGACTTGCCCAACTCCTTGATCATGACGATTGAGTAAACCGACGTAATGACTAGGCTGAATATATTCAGTCAACATGCGTTTATATTGACCTTGCTGCGCCTTTTGCTGAATCGAAGGCGATAGGCTGCTCCATATATTTGGGCTGTCAAAGGTAACGGCTTTTTTGACAGCTGGCTGTTCTGTTGCAATATAAGCACAAACAGCACCGGCAAGTGCTTGTCCAGTGAGGTGGATACCTGCATTCGGATGCTTCTGACAGACTTTCTCTATGTATTCCTTCCCTTTAAAAAAGACATGGTCTTGATTGCCGTCAAGGGACTTTCTTTCAATTGGATAGGCATAGTCTGTTTTGAGCAATGACTGTGCCGCGTTGTGTACATCTTGCTTAGATGTCACCCTCATTTGATGTGGCAGCGGACAGTGAAAAGCGACGATGAATTCATCTGATTGTTCCGGCTGCATCGTTAAACCATATAATTTTTGGTCGATCTTTAGAAAATCGTGGACAGTGAGTGTTTGCTGACCTATTTCTATCGTATGGTGCTGCTGGTAATTGTCGATATTTCCAGCATGATCGGATATGATTTTAAATTCTTTATCAGTTAATCTATCCTTTCGATTGACCATCGTACCTGCTCCCTCACATAACATTTATGCAGATATCATAAATCAAAAAATATGGAAAAACCACCGCGTTCTACCAATAAAAACCTTTTGACCTACAGTGTTTGTGACAATATTGAAAAAAAACGGAGTTTAAGTAACTATTGGTCACAAATAAAATGATCTAAAAGGAGGGTTTTTTCTCTAAAAAAGAATAGGATGAACGATTGAAAGAGACTCTTTGTTTTGTGCATTGCCCTTCATCGCCGTTTTTTTGTACAATAGATTCAATGAAGTGAGCAAGGAGAGGTGAAGGCTGATGGCAGACAAAGCGTTTGGGTTACATGATGTTGTAGAAATGAAAAAGCCCCATCCATGTGGTGCCAATCGGTGGAAGGTCATTCGTTTGGGCATGGATATCCGTATTAAATGTGAAGGCTGCGGACACAGCGTGATGATCCCAAGAAGAGATTTTGAACGAAAAATGAAGAAAATTCTCGTCAAGCATGAGGAGCCAACTGCTTAAGTAGGCCTCATGCTTTTTTTATTAAATTTGTCTTTTCTATAGCAAAGCCAGGTGCATTTTCTCGTTTTGAAGCATTGATTTATTCTTTTTGACGATGTTTCTTCTATTGAAAATGCATGATGGTTAGCTTGTCTTTTCATGTAAACCTACTTATAATTGCTCTAGGTTCATATTACGCAGTATAACGAGCACGTTTGATATAGAGGAGATGAAAGAATGGCTTTAACAGCTGGTATTGTTGGCTTACCTAACGTCGGGAAGTCAACGCTATTTAATGCAATTACACAGGCTGGAGCGGAGTCTGCTAACTATCCGTTTTGTACTATTGATCCAAACGTCGGAATTGTAGAAGTTCCTGACGAGCGTTTACAAAAGCTAACAGAATTGGTGCAGCCGAAAAAGACAGTTCCCACTGCTTTCGAATTCACTGATATTGCGGGTATTGTCAAAGGTGCATCTAAAGGTGAAGGTTTAGGGAATAAATTCCTTTCTCATATTCGACAAGTAGATGCAATTTGTCACGTGGTTAGAGCTTTTGCAGATGATAACATTACACACGTAGCTGGTAAGGTTGATCCTGTGGCAGATATTGAAACGATTAATCTCGAATTGATTTTGGCTGATTTAGAAACAGTTGAAAAGCGTTTAGCTCGTGTGAGTAAGCTTGCAAAACAAAAGGACAAGGAAGCAGTAGCTGAATTTGAGATTTTGTCGAAGCTAATGAACGCATTTGAAGCTGGGAAATCGGCAAGATCTGTAGAATTTACTGATGAGCAGCAAAAGCTTGTGAAACAGCTTCATTTACTCACATCTAAACCAGTTCTTTATGTAGCAAATGTGAGTGAGGATGAAGTAGCGGATCATGAGGGCAACGAATATGTACAGCAAATCCGTGAGTTTGCTTCTGGTGAAAACGCTGAAGTTATCGTCGTTTGTGCGAAGATCGAGTCTGAAATTGCAGAGCTTGAAGGAGAAGAGAAGCAAATGTTCCTTGAAGAGCTTGGTATTAATGAGTCAGGGCTTGATCAGCTAATTAGAGCATCTTACTCTCTTCTAGGATTAGCTACGTATTTCACAGCAGGTGAGCAAGAGGTACGTGCTTGGACATTTAAAAAAGGAATGAAAGCGCCAGAATGTGCTGGAATCATTCACACAGACTTCGAGCGTGGATTTATTCGTGCTGAAACGGTTGCGTATGAGGATTTACTAGCTGGCGGAAGCATGTCTGCTGCTAAAGAAGCAGGAAAAGTTCGTCTAGAAGGTAAAGAATATGTAGTGAAAGATGGAGACGTCATTCATTTCCGTTTTAATGTATAGGTTCTTGTCATAGGCCAAGTGATTTGTTATAATATACAATTGTGAGTAATATAATTTATTGCTCCTTGCCCGTTTAGGGCCGCTTAGACCAAAAGGAGGTGCAATCAGATGAGAAAGTACGAAGTTATGTACATCATCCGCCCAACAGTTGACGATGAGGCTAAAAAAGCAGTTATCGAGCGTTTCAATAACGTGTTAACTTCTAACGGTGCGGAGATCACTGGAACAAAGGATTGGGGTAAACGTCGTCTTGCATACGAAATCAACGATTTCCGTGACGGTTTCTACCAAATCGTAAACGTTCAATCTGACGCTGCAGCAGTTCAAGAATTTGACCGCTTAGCTAAGATCAGTGACGATATCATTCGCCACATTGTTGTTAAAGAAGAAGTATAAATCATTGAAATATATATTTAAAGGTGGTCTTTCAATATGCTAAACCGTGTTGTATTGGTCGGAAGACTAACAAAAGACCCTGAGCTTCGCTACACGCCTAATGGTGCGGCTGTAGCCACGTTTACTCTAGCTGTGAATCGTACGTTTACGAATCAATCTGGAGAGCGTGAAGCCGATTTCATTAACTGTGTTACTTGGAGAAGACAAGCCGAGAACGTGGCTAATTTCTTGAAAAAAGGAAGTCTTGCCGGTGTAGACGGTCGTTTGCAGACAAGAAACTATGAAAATCAGCAAGGACAGCGTGTCTTCGTGACAGAGGTTCAAGCTGAAAGTGTTCAATTTCTTGAGCCTAAGAGCGGCGGTGCTGGTTCAGGTGGATACAGCGGCGGTGGCAATAGCGGAGGCCAGTATTATGGCGGTAGCCAAAACGATCAGAATCCATTTGGAAATGAACCAAGTCAAAATCCATATGGCAATCAAAACAACCAAAATCGTAATCAGGGAAATAGCTTTAATGATGACCCATTTGCGAACGATGGTAAACCGATTGACATCTCCGATGATGATTTGCCATTCTAATTGATCTGAAAAAATGACTAAAGGAAAGGTGTGAAAACAAATGGCAGGTGGACGCAGAGGCGGTCGTGCGAAACGTCGTAAAGTATGTTTCTTTACTTCTAACGGTATCACGCACATCGATTACAAAGATGTTGATCTTCTTAGAAAGTTTGTTTCTGAGCGTGGTAAAATTTTACCTCGTCGTGTAACAGGAACTAGCGCTAAGTATCAACGTAAATTGACTTTAGCGATCAAAAGATCACGTCAAATGGCATTACTTCCATACGTTACTGGTGAGTAAGTCGTTGACTTAAAAAGCGGAGAGCCCCGAGCTCTTCGCTTTTTTTATTTTCCTCACTGTGAATCTCATCTATTTTTGCTAGAGTTGTTTTTGACAGTCAACCGAAGGGAAGAATGTAAAAGTGACAGTTTATTCTATACAAATATGAGGTTGATCTGTCATATTGATAGTCTAGAAAATAATTGCAGTCAGGGCGTGGGAAGATGATTGAATTTAAAAAGGTATCGATGCAATTTTCTGATGAGCGCTATGCCGTTCAATCCGTTGATTTGGAGATTCAGAAAGGTGAGTTTTTTGTATTGATTGGACCTAGTGGTAGCGGGAAAACGACGACATTGAAAATGATCAATCGCCTCATTTCTTCTACAGAAGGTGAGATTTACATAAAGGGTCAAAAAATAAGTGAGTATGATATGTATGAGCTGCGCTGGGATATCGGTTATGTTTTGCAGCAAATTGCGCTTTTTCCTCATATGACCATAGAAGAAAATATTGCTGTGGTGCCAGAGCTTAAACAATGGAGCCGGAATGAGACCAATCAACGTGTCGATGAACTCATGTTGATGGTCGGGCTTGATCCTGCTATGTATCGGCATCGAAAGCCAGCAGAGCTCTCTGGTGGACAGCAGCAGCGTGTCGGTGTGGCACGTGCACTTGCAGCTGATCCTGAGATCGTCCTGATGGATGAACCTTTTAGTGCGTTAGATCCACTAACGAGGGAGAAATTGCAGGATGATCTGCTTGATTTGCAGCGCCGTATACAAAAAACCATTGTTTTTGTGACGCATGATATGCAGGAAGCTATGAAGCTGGGTGATCGGATTTGTGTGATGAATGAAGGAAAAGTAGTGCAGATCGGACGTCCTGAGGAATTGGTTCAACATCCAGCCAATGCCTTTGTACAGGAGTTTGTTTCAGGGGCTGCCCGCCATGTGGGACATCAAGCTTTTGAGCTGGAAATCTTGGCACAACCGATAGCCCACGAAGCTCTTTTACCCTATGAGGCGGTATCAGCAGATGCCCCGCTGGATGAAGTCTTGTCTCAATTGGCAAAGCACGAGGAATTGGCTGTTGAAAAGAATGGAGAGCGGATTGGACTAGTGAATCGTCAAGCAGTGATTCAGTATTTAGCTGATTCTCCTAAAGAGAGGGGCGAGTCACATGAATGATTGGACCCGTGTGTTATGGGAACGCAAAGAACAATTGGGACACGCCTTACTTGAGCATATTCAAATTTCTTTTATTGCTTTATTTTTAGCGATTTTGATTGCTATTCCATTAGGTATCTATTTAACGAGAGTTCCAAAGCTAGCGGAGTGGGTCATCGGGGTGACGGCCGTCTTACAAACGATTCCGTCGCTCGCACTTCTTGGCTTGTTGATTCCTCTTGTGGGGATTGGGCAAGTACCTGCGATTATTGCGCTTGTGGTCTATGCCCTACTCCCTATTTTAAGAAATACATATACAGGCATTCAGGAGGTTGATCCTTCTCTGAGAGAAGCGGCGCTTGCTATGGGGATGAATCATCGCAAGCGGTTATTAAAGGTGGAGCTTCCTCTTGCCATGCCAGTCATCATGGCGGGTATCCGAACCGGGATGGTACTCATTGTGGGGACCGCCACCCTGGCAGCACTGATCGGGGCTGGGGGATTAGGAAGCTTAATCTTGCTGGGAATTGATCGAAATGATATGTCTCTCATTGTCATTGGTGCGATACCAGCTGCCTTACTCGCTCTACTATTTGATGTGGTGCTGCGTACCTTTGAGAAAATTTCCTTTAAAAAGACTGTGATCTCTGTGACTGTTTTTGCTATGATTGCAGGAGCAGTTGTCGCTGCCCCCGTGCTGTTTCTGCAAGAAAAGAAGGAAATCACCATTGGCGGGAAGTTAGGATCAGAGCCTGAAATTTTGATCTCGATGTATAAGCTTTTAATTGAACAGGATACAGATATTCAAGTGAACCTGAAGCCCGGTCTTGGTAAGACGTCCTTTGTTTTCCAGGCTTTACGCTCTGGTGATATCGATATTTATCCTGAGTTTACGGGTACAGCGATTTCTGAATTCCTCAAAGAAACAGCAAAAAGCACAGATAAAAGAAAAGTGTATGAGCAAGCGCGGCGTGGATTGGAATCGTCCTTTCAGCTTCGCCTTCTTGAGCCCATGGCATACAACAATACGTATGCTTTAGCCGTGCCGCAGTCACTGGCTGATCAATATGAAGTGTCCAACATTTCAGATCTAGGTAAGATCAAAAACCGCATAAAAGCTGGATTCACCTTAGAGTTTTCTGATCGTCAGGATGGGTATCGAGGCATTCAAAAAGCCTATCAATTTTCCTTTGACGATGTTGTGACGATGGAGCCGAAGCTACGGTATCGAGCGATTCAAAAAGGAGATATCAATTTAGTCGATGCGTATTCGACAGACAGTGAATTGAGACAATACAAATTAAAGGTGCTTCATGATGATCAGCATGTTTTCCCGCCATATCAAGGAGCACCGCTGCTCAGGCAGGAGTCATTAACTGAATTCCCTGAGATTGAGACCTCTCTCAATAAGCTTGCGGGTCAAATCACAGACGATGAGATGAGAGAAATGAATTATGAAGTCAATGTGAAGGGGAAGGATGCATTTCAGGTAGCGAAGGCCTATTTAAAAAAGAAAAAATTGTTGAAATAATCAAGGGAAAGCAGGGCTGTTTCATGCAAAACAGCTCTGCTTTTTTAAAAGAAAAACAAAAATCATTGACATTTACTTAAAAACATAATATCCTTAATTCGAGATAAATATATTTTTTTAATCTAATATCTCGAATTCGAGATAATATAAAGACGTTAGTAAAGACATAATGAATAGAGGCTTGTTACTTCATGATTAGGAGGTCATTAGAAGTGAAAAAAACAGAAGGAATTCACCATATTACAGCGATTGTCGGTCATCCTCAGGAGAACGTTGATTTTTATGCAGGTGTTTTAGGACTTCGTCTCGTGAAGAAGACCGTGAATTTCGATGATCCGGGCACATACCATTTATATTTTGGAAATGAAGGCGGCTCTCCAGGGACTATTATTACGTTTTTCCCTTGGCCGGGGGCACAAAAAGGTCAAATTGGTGCAGGGCAAGTGGGCGTGACGACATATGTCGTACCGACAGGCGCTTTCTCTTTCTGGAAGCATCGTCTTGAGCAGTTTAATGTCTCTTATGAAATGGTTGAACGCTTTGGTGAAGCTTTTCTCTCATTTGAAGATCCACACGGCTTATTGATTGAGCTAGTAGAGCGTGCGGAAGGAAAGCAAAACGAGTGGACATTTAACGGTGTCACACCAGATGTAGCCATTAAAGGATTTGGCGGAGCTGTTTTATTAACTTCGCATCCGGAGCAAACAATGCAGCTGCTAGAGCAAACGATGGGACTTGAACGAGTCGGAGGAGAAGGAGACTATGTGAGATTCCGTTCGTTTGGTGAAATAGGCAATGTCATTGATGTGAACATCACACCTGTTCCACGAGGACGTATGGGTGTTGGAGTTGTGCACCATATTGCATGGAGAGCAACAGATGATCAGGACCAATTAGATTGGCAAAGCCATATTGCACAAAGCGGGTATCAAGTGACACCAGTGCAAGATCGAAATTATTTTAATGCTATTTATTTTAGAGAGCTTGGCGGCATATTATTTGAGATTGCTACTGATCCTCCAGGGTTTGCACACGATGAATCAGTGGAAACAATGGGTGAAGCATTGAAACTGCCACCGCAATATGAGACGCAGCGCAGTCAGATTGAACAAATTGTACTACCAATTGAAGTGAGAGAAGTTAAAGGGAAAGGAGATTCATGATGAAGCATCTTTTTCGAAAAGGAAAGAATGAACAAAGACCTGTCCTGTTATTACTTCATGGAACTGGCGGGACGGAAGAAGATTTATTGCCGCTTGCACAGATAGTAGATCCTGATGCATCTGTTCTTAGTGTGAGAGGGAATGTATTAGAAAACGGCATGCCGCGTTTTTTCAGACGTTTGGCAGAGGGTGTATTTGATGAGCAGGATTTGATTGAGCGTACAGAGGAACTATATACATTTATCGGCGAAGCAGCTGATGAATATGGATTTGATCGTCACAATGTGGTGGCTATCGGATATTCCAATGGGGCAAACATTGCTGGAAGCTTGTTATTCCATTATGGGGATGCTTTAAAAGGAGCTATCCTGCATCATCCAATGGTTCCAAGACGCGGGGTTTCATTGCCTTCATTAGCGGGGAAACAAGTCTTTATAGCAGCTGGTGAAAATGACCCAATGTGCCGTCCAGAGGAATCACAGGAGCTGGAGCAATTGCTCCAGGGTGCAGGCGCATCGGTTACACTTCATTGGGAAAATCGCGGACATCAGCTAACGAGAGAAGAAGTCGATGCTGCGGCTTTATGGTATCGTCGTCAATTTTAAATAAGGTGGGGAATACAGGTGGGATTTTTACAGAAGCTTTTTGGGCAAAACAAACAAAAGGAGCTGGAACAAATGGAAAACGTAAAATTAGCGATTATTTATTATAGTTCAACAGGTACAAACTATCAGATGGCGAAATGGGCTGAAGCTGGAGCAAAAGAAGCTGGCGCAGAGGTCAAAGTATTAAAGGTTGCTGAATTGGCACCAGAAGCAGTTGTCGCTTCAAATCCAGCATGGAAAGCACATTTAGACGAAACAAAGGATGTGCCAGAGGTTCAATTAAGTGATTTAGAGTGGGCAGATGCCATCATCTTTAGCATGCCGACACGTTTCGGTAACCTGCCAGCTCAAATGAAGCAGTTCTTAGATACAACAGGCGGCTTGTGGTTCCAAGGTAAATTGGCAAACAAAGCAGTCAGCGCGATGACTTCAGCTCAAAACGCAAATGGCGGACAGGAGCAGACGGTTCTCAGCCTATATACGACGATGTTCCACTGGGGAGCCATTATTGCCGCTCCTGGATACACAGATGATTCCTTATACGGTGCAGGGGGCAACCCTTATGGCGTAAGTGTCACTGTTGACCAAAATGGAAAAATCCAAGAGGATGCAGAAGCAGCTGTGAAACATCAGGCAAAACGTACAGTCAATGTGGCAGAATGGATCAAAAAAGGTCAAAACGCTTAATAGATGTATACAAAAAGAATGCAGCCTCGCCGCTGCATTCTTTTTTTCATTAATAAGGATCTGATGGTGTGCTGTTGTTGATGGCTTCGTCCACGGCTTGAGCAGCGCCTGTAGAGCCGATAGGTCCACTTGGCTGTTCTTGTTTAAAGGCTTTTAAGCCGTCAGCGACACGCTTTCCGTAATCAGGGTCTGCTTTTGTAAAGTTTTCAATCATTTGGTCTTGAATGTCCTTTTGACATGTCGCAAGAGTATTGACTAAGTTCTTAATCAGTTCCTCACGCTCCCAATCATTAAAACGGCGATACGTTTCTCCCGCTTGTCCAAAGTTGTTTGGGCGGTCAATGGCTTCTCGTTTGACTTCACCTTCTACAAAAGGCGTATGATCCTTTCCATCCTGTTTGGCTTCTTTTAACCCTCCGAGGATCGATGGCTCATAATTCACATGAGGATTTTGGCCTTTGCCTTGATCGACATGGTATTCCATTTGCCCGTCTCTCTGATTGGTGGCGACATGCTTTTTCGGTGCATTGATCGGCAGCTGTAAATAGTTTGGCCCTACACGATATCGCTGCGTGTCAGAGTAGGAGAAGGTACGGCCTTGAAGCAATTTATCATCTGAGAAATCTAAACCGTCTACGAGTACGCCAGTCCCAAAGGCAACCTGCTCGACTTCTGCGAAATAGTTTTCTGGATTTTTGTTTAATACCATCCGTCCGATTGGTTTCCATGGATAGTCATCCTTGTACCAAAGCTTTGTCGGGTCTAGCGGGTCAAAGTCGAGGTGAGGGTGGGCATCATCTTCCATGATCTGTGCATATACCTCCCATTCAGGATAATCTCCTTGCTCAATCGCTTCATATAAATCCTGTGTGGCATGGTTAAAATTCTCTCCTTGGATCGCTTGCGCCTGTTCTTGGGTCAGGTTGCGAATGCCTTGTTTCGGTTCAAAATGATATTTAACCAGCACCGCTTTTCCTTCATGGTTGACCCATTTGTAAGCATGGACACCTGAGCCTTGCATGTGCCGGTATGTAGCTGGGATGCCCCATGGTGAAAAGAGAAATGTCACCATATGCGTCGCCTCAGGTGATTGTGAGACAAAATCAAAAATACGCTCGCCGTCCTGACGATTGGTGACAGGATCAGGCTTAAAGGCATGAACCAAATCAGGGAACTTTAAAGCATCTCGAATAAAGAAAATTTTCAGGTTGTTCCCTACAAGATCCCAGTTGCCTTCCTCTGTATAAAATTTAATCGCAAACCCTCTCGGATCGCGTAATGTTTCTGGCGAATGACCGCCGTGAATCACAGAAGAAAAACGAACGAAAACAGGCGTCTTTTTCCCTTTTTCCTGAAACAATTTTGCCCTCGTATAGGTGGAGATGGGTTCATCCCCGAATGTGCCGTAGGCTTCAAAGTAACCGTGAGCTCCGGCACCGCGTGCATGTACAACACGTTCAGGGATGCGTTCACGATCAAAATGACTGATTTTTTCTAGGAAATCGTAGTTTTCAAGCGTAGTGGGTCCTCTATTCCCAACAGTTCTCATATTTTGATTATCTGTTACGGGATGACCTTGCCGATTCGTTAAGGTTTCTTCTGACTCTGAAGATGATTTAGGCTGTTGATCTTCTTTCAATTCGAATCCCTCCTTCAATATCTCCCTAACAATATGGTCATGTTGCTCCCTATTTCATACAAGGATTGATATAATGATTGAAAACTTTCACGAGGAGCGAGCCTGATGATTCGATTACACTGCCTTCACGCCCATCCATCCAATCAGTCATATATAGAAGATGCTTTTGGTGATACAGATGTTGATTTGCATCACACGGTCGATTCATCATTTATAGAACGCGCGACACAAGATCCTGCATTTGATCAACACAAGCAGCAAATGTATGCTATCAACAGATTAAAACAAGAAAGTGAAGCCGATCTCATTCTGCTCACGTGTACACAATACATTGCTGCTTTAGGTGATCAGCAGCACCTTTTCAAACAACCGATTGTTCCGATCGATGAACCGTTATTTGACCTGATTTGTGAGAAAAAGGGTCCTCTTCAACTGATGTTTTCCAACCCAGATACAGTGGAAGGGACGATGCAGCGGCTTGAATCATATGCCACAGAGCGGGGCAAACAGGTTGAAGTAGAAATGGTTGTGATGGAGGATGTCTTTCATCTCTGCCTAAACGGTGATATGCAAGCTTATGATGAACAAATCAAGGAGCAGCTGAGAAGATGTATGAAGCAAAAAGGCAGAGACATTTGCGTGATGCAGCTTTCGATGGTTCGTGCGGCAAAGCAGGTGGAGCGGGAGACAGGCGTTCCTATTATTCATCCGCTTTCTCCACTAAAACAGTTTGTCCATCAAACACTATCCGCTTGGAAAGAGTGAACCCATCTGGTTCGCTCTTTTTGTATAGGAACGTAAATGCGATGACATGTTAAAAAAATAACCGAGCGCAAACTATTTTCAAAAGGCGCGCGTCTATCCAATGTAAGAAATAACAGATGCGCATTTAAGATAAAGGAGCTCTTTGTAAAATGAAGAAACGAAAAATAGACGATCAATTTGCGGATTACGTCATGGAACATAAACACAGTTTTTATCGGTTGTCCTATAGTTATGTCAAAAACCCAGAAGATGCTATGGATGTTGTTCAGGAGGCCATTCATAAAGCACTCAAATCTGTTCACCGATTAGAGGATGTGAGCAAAATGCATAGCTGGTTTTATAAAATCGTGGTGAACGCTGCCCTAGACTTTTTACGAAAGAAGAAACGGGTGCAGGTGACAGATGATGATACGCTTGAATTCTTATCTCAGGGCGAATCAGATGTATACGAGGATCAAGACGTCAAACGGGCTATAGAGGATTTGCCTGAGATATATCGAGTCATCATTATTTTGAGATTCTTTGAAGATTTAAAACTAGAGGACATCGCCCAGATTCTCGATGAAAATGAAAACACCATTAAAACAAGATTATATAAGGCGCTGCGGCTTTTAAAAGTAGAATTATCACAGGAGGAAATATAAATGGATAAGTATTTGGAACATTTAAAAGATGAATATTTAGAAATTCCTATTCCACCGGAATACGATGCGATGGTTGAACGAACGTTAAAAAGAAAAAATAAAAAGCCTCATTTTCAGCAATGGACCATAGGACTTGTTGCGGCGGCAGCTCTTTTTGTCACAACTGTTAATGTCAGTCCACAGGCAGCAAGAGCGATTTCAGAGGTACCTATCATTGGCGAGCTGGTGAAAGTCGTGACATTTACAGAATTCAAAAAAAGCGATCAAGGAACGGATATTGATCTCAAAACACCACATGTTTCAGGGCTTGGGGACGGAACATTACAAGACAGCCTGAATCAAAAATATTTAGCAGAAAACAAAAAGCTGTATCAAGATTTTGAAAAGGAAACAAAGGGTTATAAAAATGGTCATTTAAGTGTTGAGAGCGGATATGAAGTGAGAACGAACAATGATCAAATTCTTTCACTAGGTCGATACAAGGTGACGACTCAGGCTTCTGCGGCAGAGGAATGGACATATGATACGGTGGATAAGAAAAACCATGTACTCATTACATTACCAAGCTTGTTCAAAGATGACCGTTATATTGATGTAATTAGTGAAAATATTAAAGAACAAATGAAGAAACAGATGAAAGAGGATTCAAACAAAATATACTGGATTGGCAAGCAAGATATGGCGGATCCATTTAAGAAAATTAAGCCGGATCAAAACTTCTATATCAATTCAAAAGGAAAGCTTGTGATTTCCTTTAATGAATATGATGTGGCACCTGGCTACATGGGTGTTGTTGAATTCACGATCCCAACAAGCGTGCTAAAGGATGTTCTCGTTAGTGATATGTATATTCATTAAAAAGAATATAGACAAAAAAGACTGCTGAATGATTCAGCAGTCTTGTCGTGTTTTATTAAGAAAGTGCGTCTGTCAGTGCAGGTACGACTTGTTTCTTTCTTGATACAACACCTTTTAGTAAAGCTGTGTTGTTTTCAAGCGTGACGTTAAATGCTTTTTCTACTTTTGCTGCTTCTGCACCGAGTGCAAGAGCAAGGGAGTCATTTTCTAAAATATCTGTGATGACTAGAACAAATAGGTCAAGACCTTTTGCTGCAATGACTTCATTGATTTTCGCTTCAATGTCAGCCTGTCTTGCTGTCACTTCAGCGATATCTACTGTATTGACTTGCGCAATTTCCACTTTACTTTTGCCTAGTGCGAATTCTTTTGCATCAAGTGTAATTAATTCTTGAACCGTTTTTTGACTTAGATCAGCGCCTGCTTTCAGCATGTCTAGGCCGTAAACTTCTGGATCTACCCCTGCGATTTTTGCAAGCTCATGTGCAGCATCAATATCTTGCTGTGTGCATGTTGGGGATTTGAATAGTAAGGAATCAGAAATGATCGCAGATAAAAGCAAACCAGCAATTTCTTTTTCAATCGTCACTTGGTTTTCTTTATACATTTTGTTTAAGATCGTTGCTGTACAGCCTACAGGCTCTGCACGATAGTAAAGAGGTTCACTTGTTTCAAAGTTGGCAATACGGTGATGGTCAATGACCTCAGTTACTTGTACTTGATCAATATCGCTTACACTTTGCTGGAATTCGTTATGATCGACAAGAATGACTTGCTTTGTTTCGTTTGCAGCCGTTTCAATGAAACGAGGTGCTTCTTGTTTAAAGAAATCTAATGCGTATTGTGTTTCTCCATTAATTTCTCCAAGTCTGACGGCTTCTGCCTGAACGCCGATTTTGTTTTTCAGATCAGCGTAAGCAATAGCAGAGCAAATCGTGTCTGTGTCAGGATTTTTGTGTCCGAATACGAGTGTTTTTCCCATGTGAATTCTCCTTCTTACATTTATTGATGATGTTTCTATTCTAACAGCTTTTGACCTTGAATTCAGGGTTTATAGCTAAGAATAATCTAAAAAATTGTAACATGCTGTTCGAAAACTTGCATATGCCATTCCATATCGGTGTTCCACGTGAAACGCTCAGGACAGCCTGCATTTTACTTGAGATTTACCGCTATGGTAAAATAAAGGTTGGGGCAAGACATGATGGAGCTTACATCGTACGTATACATAGAAGTACATATTGAGCAAGATATAGACAAAAGGATTGGATAGAGGTGAGGGTGTGAAACAAACAAAAGCGTTAGTAGAGGGCGCAATCATGATCAGTATTTTCGCGGTCATGACGCTGTTTTATTTGTATGTGCCGCTATTATCCATTATTTTCTTTCTAGCTGCTCCGATTCCGATCATTCTCTATACAATCAGACACGGCTTGAAAAAAGGAATTGCTGCTGGCGCTATTGGCATAGTGATCAGCTTTTTAATTGGGTCTATAACTGGACTCATGAGTGCACCTATTCTGATTGCTGTCGGATTAGGCATGGGTGTTTTCTACAGCAGAAGGCAGCCCGGGAATGCCATCATTACAGGTGCGCTGATCTATTTGTTCAGTTTTCTCATCTCCTTTGTTGTCAGTGTTCAGCTTTTTCAGATCGATATCATGAGTATCGCGAAAGAGTCAATTGAGCAAATGATGCCGATGGTAGAGAGTGTTTTAAAGCAATCCGGGGCTTCTGAAAAGGACATAGCCAAACAGCTCAAACAGTTTAAAGAGATGCAGGATACGGCATTAAGTGCTTTACCTGTAGCGTTATTGATTTTGGTCACGCTGATGGCTTTCGTGAATCACTGGTTCGTGCAGCCTCTGATCAAACGGTTTGTCAAAGACATGCCGTCCTTGAAGAAATTTAAGGATATGCGGCTGCCAAAAAGCATGGTATGGTATTATTTACTCACATTGCTTTTGATGCTGATTCAGACGGAAAAAGGCAGCTTTTTATGGCTCGTTCAAACGAGTGCGTTTCAAATTTTATTTATACTGGTGCTTATTCAGGGATTTTCTTTTCTCTTCTATTATTGCCACGAAAAAAACATCTCAAAAGCGGTACCCATTTTCGCTGTCGTGTTAACGGTTTTCTTTCCGCCGATCGGTGTGATTGTGCGAATTATAGGGATTGCTGACATAGGCTTTGATTTAAGAGAAAAAGTAAAAAACAAATAATTCACTCTGAATGTTGAGGAGTTGATATCAGTGCCAAGCTTCTATAGAAAACCTGTCATCAAGTATCCGATCTTCGCGTTAATTGTTCTTGCGGTGATCACAGTCCTCCTCAACCTTTATTTCAATTGGATCATAGGAGCAGTTGGTCTTTTCGTCCTTGCAGGTGTGCTCTACTTCTTAAAGTGGGCAGATACGCAAGTGCAGAAAGAGATTGATTCATATATTTCAACATTATCCTATCGAGTCAAAAAGGTTGGAGAAGAAGCATTAATGGAGATGCCTATTGGTATTATGCTGTTTAATGACCAGTATTATATCGAATGGACCAATCCGTTTCTCGCTTCATGCTTTCATGAAAGCACACTTGTCGGCAGATCCTTGTACGATACATTCGAGTCCATTGTGCCTCTTATTAAACAAGAGGTCGAGACCGAAAATGTGACGCTGAATGACCGGAAATTCAAAGTCATTATTAAACGGTCAGAGCGCCTTTTATATTTCTTTGATGTCACGGAGCAGGTACAGATTGAACGACAGTACGAAAATGAACGAACGGTGTTATCTTATATCTTTTTAGACAACTACGACGATGTCACGCAGGGACTTGATGATCAAGTGCGCAGCGCGATTAATAGTGAAGTGACGTCTTTGCTCAACAATTGGGCACAAGAATATGGTATTTTCCTGAAGAGAATTTCGTCTGAACGATTTATGGCGGTTCTAAATGAGAGTATTTTAGCTGAGCTTGAAGCGTCGAAATTCTCCATTTTAGACGAGGTCCGTGAGAAAACAGGGGCACATAGTGCGACACTCACTCTGAGCATCGGGATCGGTGCGTCCGTTCCTTCTTTGAAAGAGCTTGGAGCACTTGCGCAGTCGAGTCTTGACCTTGCTCTCGGACGAGGCGGGGATCAGGTCGCCATTAAACAGCCGAATGGAAAAGTGAAATTCTACGGTGGAAAAACGAATCCAATGGAGAAACGGACACGCGTACGCGCACGGGTCATTTCTCATGCTTTAAAAGAAATTGTATCTGAAAGCGGTAATGTCATGATCATGGGGCATAAGTTCCCAGACATGGACTCAATCGGTGCATCCATTGGGATTTTAAAGGTTGCCCAGGCCAATGGAAAAGAAGGTTATATTGTCATTGATGCCAACCAGATTGGCGACAGTGTTCAACGCTTAATTAGTGAAATTAAGAATTATGAAGAGCTTTGGTCACGTTTTATCACACCAGAGGAAGCAATGGAGCTTGCAAAGGATGATACATTGCTTGTGGTCGTGGATACACATAAACCGTCTCTCGTCATGGAGGAACGACTGCTGAATAAGATTGAAAATGTCGTGGTCATTGACCATCATAGACGTGGCGAGGAATTTATCCGTGATCCTTTACTTGTTTATATGGAGCCGTATGCTTCATCTACAGCAGAGCTTGTAACAGAGCTCTTAGAGTATCAGCCGAAGAAATTACGGATTAACATGATTGAGGCGACTGCGCTTCTGGCTGGGATCATTGTTGATACGAAGAGTTTCTCTCTGAGAACGGGGTCAAGAACGTTCGATGCAGCATCCTATCTTCGTGCAAAGGGAGCAGATCCTGTCCTTGTGCAAAAGTTCTTAAAAGAAACAGTCGATCATTACATCAAACGAGCAAAACTCATTCAGCATACAGAGCTGTATCAAAATCAGGTGGCCATTGCTTCGTTGCCATCTGACAGGTCGGAGTATTATGATCAAATTACGATTGCCCAGACGGCTGATTCCCTGTTGTCAATGAGTGAGGTAGAAGCGTCATTTGCTGTCGCTAGACGAGATGACGACACAGTATGTATTAGTGCCAGATCATTAGGGGATATCAACGTTCAAATTATTATGGAAGCATTAGACGGCGGCGGTCATTTGACTAACGCTGCTACCCAGATTTATGGTATAACCATTGAAGAAGCGGTAGGGAAGTTAAAGGCTGCCATAGACGAATATTTCGAAGGAGGGGTTCAAAGATGAAAGTCATCTTTCTAAAAGACGTAAAAGGCAAAGGGAAAAAAGGCGAAGTCAAAAATGTAGCTGACGGATACGCTCACAACTTTCTCATCAAACAAGGGTTAGCTGTTGAAGCAACTCCAACGAACCTAAGCGCATTGGAAGGGCAGAAAAACAAAGAGAAAAAGAATGCCATCCAAGAGCTTGAACAAGCAAAACAATTAAAAGAAACACTTGAGGCGTTAACAGTGGAACTCACTGCAAAATCAGGTGAAGGCGGCCGTTTGTTTGGCTCAATTACAAGCAAACAAATCGCTGATAAATTGCAAAAAGATCATCAAATTAAACTCGATAAGCGCAAAATCGAGCTGAATGACGCCATCCGTGCGTTAGGTTATACAAATGTACCGGTAAAGCTTCATCCAGAGGTACAAGCAACGTTAAAGGTACATGTGACAGAGCAGGCATAAGCAGAAAAGAACCCGTCTCACGAGGAGGCGGGTTCTTTTTTATGAAGGATCTGAAATATAGACATTGCGTCCGGCACGCATACCGGATAAAAACATGAAAAATAGGATGACAATAAAGATGATAATCGCGGGTGTCCATGTCTGTGTGGAATCAAAAAGGATTCCAATCATGAACGGCCCAACAGCAGCTAATAAATAACCGAGAGACTGCGCCATTCCAGAAAGGGCAGCTGCTTGTTCCATATTGGTTGTACGTAATCCAATGAATGTGAGGGCAAGACTGATACTGGCCCCTTGTCCAATGCCGATCAATAGAACAGAGATGACAAGAATAGGCGTTGATCCTCCGAGAAGAAGTCCAATCATGCCAAGTAAATACACAAGGACAAGGCCGGCGACAAGCGGTCTTTGTGTTTTTAATTTTTCTGCAAAAACGGGCGTTAAGAAGGTGGATGGCAGCCCAACAAACTGCATAATGGACAGCATCCAGCCAGCTGTCGACAGGTTCATTCCATGTGATGTTAAGATATCAGGAAACCAAGCGATGCTGCTATAGAAAAGGAATGACTGCAAACCCATAAAAAAGGTCACCTGCCATGCAACACGTGAACGCCATATCGGCTGCTCTGTGAGCGAGATGCTTTTGACGGCCGCTGTATTCTGATGAAGAAGCTGCGGCACCCAAACCATCATGGCGAGAAGGGCAAGTCCAGCCCATACAAGGAATGATGTATTCCAGCCGCCAGGCATCGTATGACTGAGCGGAACACTGACACCTGATGCAAGTGCAGCGAAAACGGACATTGAAGTCGTATATACACTTGTCATCAAACCTGCATGTGCAGGAAACTTATGCTTCACAAGCCCCGGTAAGAGCACATTACAAATCGCAATTCCAACGCCGACCAGCGCCGTGCCAATCATTAAGAAGGTGATGGTGCCAAACGAGCGAATCACAATCCCAAAGAGAAGGACAGCAAGTCCAAGCCAGAGGGTTCGTTCATTGCCAAGTCGTTTTCCGATTTTAGGGGCAATTGGAGAAAGCAATGCGAATGAAAGCAGTGGTAATGTCGTAAGAAAACCCGCCAGTCCATTTGAAAGCTGTAAATCGGAGCGAATCGCGCCGATCACAGGGCCAACGGATGTAATGGCAGGCCGAAGATTAAATGCAATAAGCAGAATCCCAGCAATCAGCAGGATGGTTTGTCCAGTACTGCGAGGATGTAATGTTGATTTTTCTAGTTGTTGTTCCATGAATGTAAACTCCTTTATTTCTTTAAGAAGAACGATCTTTCTTCTGTTCAAGCTCCGCTAATTTAGCTAATAAGATATGCTGCGGCATATGCATAATTTGTTCTAACGGTACATTGAGTGATGCAGCAAGCTTTTGTGCGGTATCGGCTGAGATTTGTAAAGGTCTCATGCGCAAATCCCTCCTCTTTCAATCTATACGTTCCAATATATCATATCGGCTTTGGGCCATGCTGATAAAAAATTAGCGTTCTCTTTGATAAAACCACTTTAGGGCCGATAAGAAATTTTTTTGAAATTGTTTCAGATGATGGCCCTCCCCTTGTTCGATGTGATATTGCAGCTGCCTTTCTTGCATCCCTTTCTGTAATAAAAGGTTATGTAGTTGTTTGGTGAATAACGGCATGTGCTGTTGAGCAGATGTTTTTCCTTTCCCTTCTTCACTGCCTACAGACAAATAAATAAAGTGATCCACACACTGAATGCTTTGTTGTTTAGCAAACGGTAGAAAATCTTGATACCAAAATGACCCGGAGATCGATGCGATGTTTTTAAAAAGATCAGGGTGCATGAATAAAGTATAAATAGCAAACAGCCCGCCTAATGAAGCACCTACGTGGCTATGTTCATGACAGGTCTCTTGAACTGGATATTCTCTTTTGATATATGGGAGCAAGTCATTCGCTAAAAATGACACATACGTCTGTGCCTCGCCTTTAAAGTCAGGAAACCCAGATCGCAGTGATGACGCCTTCCATGGTGTATATTCGTCAAGTCGATTGAAGGGGTGTATGCCGACGATGATAATTGGCGAGATGGTTTTGGTTTCGATCATTCTTTCGATTTCTAGCAGGTGTGTTCTAAACAAAGAAGAGCCATCTTGTACAAAGACAGCTGGGACATCAATAGAGGTGTCTTGCGGAAGGTAAATATCAAGCTGACGCCCGTTAAGCTCGTCATATAGAAACGTTCCGTTCATGTGTATCCTCTCCTAACGGTTTTCAACTGCGTTGAAAAGAAGACAAAGGGCTAAACATTTTAGCCCTTTGTCAACCATCTGATCACGCATCTTTTTAGTTGTTTTGATCTAACCATTTGACAGCCTTGTCAAGGAAGGTTGTTTTGCTTAGTGCAGTTCCTCCTTGAAGCATAGGGTCAACGGCATTTTCATTGATGTGCCCATTTTTCACAGCTTTTAGGCTTGTCCAAATTTTATTTTTCTCTAAGTCTTTCAATGCATTTGGATTCGATGAGTTTTCTTCTTTAGAGAACTGAACAAAAATATAGTCAGGATTGAGTTCTCCTAGGCGCTCCAATGAAATCAATGCTTGTGCTTTGGCTTTTTTGATATCACTTGGTACTTTAAATCCTAAATCCCCATATAAGGTAGAGTTGAAGTATACGTCTTCAGGATATACGTACAGATCGCCTTGTCTAATGCGTAAAATGACAGCTGTTTTGTTGCTGCTTTTATCTTTCAGGGTTTCTTTCGCTTGTTTGAGATCTTTCTGATAATCAGAGATGATGTTTTTGGCTTCTTCACTTTTTCCAGTCAATTCACCGAGTAATAAAAGATTGCTTTCCCAGTCGGAAGAGACATGTGATACTGGGATTGTTGTTTGGACTTTATCTAGTTTTTTAATTGTTGCAGGCGGGAACTTTGTTGATCCAAGTATCACATCTGGTTTTAGTTTTAGGATTTTTTCTAGGTTCGGTTCTGTTTTTTCACCGATGCCTTCTGTTTTCGCTGTGATGTCTTTAAATAATTCAGGGAATGTGCCGCCTACAGTAGAAGCACCAATAGGCTCGATACCAAGTAATTTTGCATCTTCCATTGATTCAAGGCTTCCAGCAATGACAATTCGTTTCACTGGTGTTTTGAGTTTGTACGTTTGATCTAAGTAGTTGATATTCGTTTCTGTTGCTTCAGCTGACTTGCTTTTGGCTGTGTTTGAAGCAGGTTTATTTTCTGCAGCACCACAGCCTGCTGCGGTGACCGTCATGATACAAAGGATAAGCAATGCGAACCATTTTTTCATTTGTTTTCTCCTTTAACTGATAATTATTCTCAATTAAAGATTGTATTAGGCTTTCGTCCTTTTATCCATAGACAAATCTCTGTCAAAGGATGGACTTTTTACGGAAAAAAAGATAAAAGGTCCTGAATGACTCGTTGATGACTGGCTGCTGTGTATTCACGCCAAGGGTCAGAAGTGAGCGGATAGACGGCTTGCTGCGTCACAGCCTTGAGATTTTGCCAAGACGCCTGCTGCTTTAACTTTTGATAAAAAGCAATGGTTTTTGGCTCCTTATGCAGGAAGAGGAAGATGGCGTCTGGATCTAGCTGTTGTATAGAGCGAATGCTGATTTTCTTTTCTATTAGCTGACCATCATTCTGAAAAGCTGGCAGAAGGCCAATGTCTTGAAAAATGACTTCTGACATGGTGCGATTCACAGACAAATAGAGCTGATCTTGAAAGATACGAAGAGGCAGGACGGTTTTTGGTGGATGATCAAAAAGGCATGCCTTTTTCGCTTGAATGACGAGTTCCTCGTAATGAATCAACCAGTCTTCTGCTTCGTTCGCTTCGTTTAGGAACGTAGCTGTTTGTCTAAATTGAGTGCGCCAATCCAATTGTGTGAATGGAACAAAGTGAACAGGACAGATGGTTTTTAACACTTGTTTTTCTTCTTCTGTCACATGATCATTGGCAATGATCAGCTCAGGTTTTGTTTCCTTTAATAGCTGTAAATTGGCTTCAGCGTGCTCGTTGATCCGATGTGCACTCAGGTGAATCGGAATTTCTTCTGCATGATGCTCAAAATCATGTGCTGTCCATTTTGGGTGAAGGGGAGCAGCATATGGGATGATATGAATGGGTGTGAGCTGGCCGAGTATGGAATGGCCATAGGCTGCAATTTTCCGCTGACGGCTTTTCATATAAGTAGAAGGGGTCATGCCCGTTTTTTTCTTAAAGATGCGGCTGAAGTAATACGGATCTTGATAGCCGATTTCAAGTGCAATGTCTTTGAGCTTTGCGTTGCCTTTTGCCATTAATTGTTTGGCTCTAGCCATCCTTTTCTTGGTGATATAATCAGTGACACTCACATCAAAATGCTTTTTAAATAGCTCACTGTAATGATTGGCGCTGATACCAGCCATATGAGATAGACTTGTCAGGCTGAGGGGTTCTTCGGAATGTTGATCGATATATTGTTTTGTTTTGAAAAGGGCATGTGCCGTGTCACAAATATCTTCTTTATGCAGTGTAAAAAGCTGCATAATAAGCTGCTGGAAAAGAGTTTGGCTTCTAAAAAAGCTAATGGATTCAGGTCTTTGCCATTCCTCTGTCATATCGGACAGTAAAGAATGAATGTGTTCAATCAAACTAATATCGATAAATTGCCATTTATTCAGTAAAGAACGGGCATGTTCCGTTGATACTTCTCCTATGTTTTGATTTTGCAGCGTGTAGAGCTGAAAGCGAAAAAGGTAGAGCTCGTGTTTTTGATAAGGCTCTGTTTTCAACATAAATGTTTCCCCAGGCATGATCGTATAGAGTGTCAGATGTTTCAATCGCCATTTTTGATCGTTCAATGTGAGTAAACCGCTGCCGCTTATGCTGAAGAGGAGGCAGAATGTATCTGATAGCTGCTGCTCCGTATGTGGAAGCTCTGCATTATTTATTTTTTCAGTATCTGTTAATCGATAGATGAATTGTTCGGCATTTGCCAACGTACGTAATTGATTATTGTTTCCCATAAAACCACCTGATCTCTTTTTAGTTGATAAACATTCTCAATTAAATTGTAGCAGAAAGAGCTGAAAGATGGTGATGTTTATTCTGTCAAAAAAGCACCCTGAGTGAGATCAGGGTGCGATGATTTATTCCGTTTTTCCATGAGCTAGCGCTGGTTTTTTTGTTAAACTTAATGGCCGCAAGTCCTGCCAGTGTGTCTGGATATAATCGATGCAGGCATTTCTAGTGTCTTCACCAAAGACCTTTTCCCATCCATCTGGCACTGGTGCAAATGATGGCCAAAGTGAATGCTGTCCTTGTTCATTGACCAGCACAAGAAATACACCGTCTTCACGATCAAAGGGATTTGTCATTTGTCATCTCTCCTTTATTCTTAGTGCTTTTGTTTGACCCGATGCAGTGCGTTGTCTAAGATGACACCAATTTCTGCTAGGGGTTTAGGCTGGCACATGTCTTTGTGCCGGCAATGAATGTCGTGCTGTTCAATTGTTCCGTTGATATAAGGTGCCCATGCTTCGGGATCAATTGGTGTAAACCAATCTGGGATAATGGTAGATCTAAAGAATAATATGTCCCCCTGATAAGTTTTTGGCTGATATTCTCCAAGCAATCGAACTGAATTCACATAGGTTTCTTTTAGATTTCTAATGGCATCTTCACTTAAGCTTGCTAGTGCACTGCCATCCTTTTTCAAAATGTCGACGGCACTTTTCATCGTGAGCGGTTCACCTGTTAAGGTATCTGGATCATAACCGCCGAGCGCAAGAAGAGCGATTAGTGCTTCTTCTTCATCAGGTGCTGCTTTAATCGGTAAGAAATGATTTGGATAGGCATCCAGCATCGCAACGAGTGCGATTTCTTCACCTTGCTGCTGGAGCTGTGTAGCCATTGCCTGTACAACGTTTCCACCTAATGACCAGCCAAGAAGATGATAAGGGCCTTTTGGCTGAATCGTTTGGATGTGCTTGATGTAATCCGCAGCCATATCATCTAGTGTGTGCGGGGAGTCATCTTTTCTTGCGATTCCTCGTGCCTGTAATCCATAAATAGGGATGTCTTTCTCTAATGTATTCAAGAGACCTGCATAGCACCAGCTCAGACCACCTGCTGGGTGAACACAGAAAAGAGGATATCTTTCTCCATTTGTTCGCAGCGGCAGCAAGATGTCTAGTGCGTTTTCATCGCTTCCTGTTTCTAGTTTCTCTGCCAAACTTGCCACATTTGGTGCTTCAAACAATGTTCCAATGCTTAGTTTGACACCAAGTGCATCACGAATGCGGCTGATTAAACGAACTGCAAGCAGTGAATGCCCGCCAATGTCAAAAAAGCGATCGTCAATGCTGATTTTAGGCAAATCAAGCACCTCTTCAAAGAGATGACATAGGATTTCCTCTTTCGGGTTTCTTGGGCCGCGGCCATCCGTTTGCTGTAAATGCAATTGAGGGGCTGGCAGTGATTTTTGATCAAGCTTCCCGTTTGCTGTAAGCGGCATGGCGTCAATCTGTACATATGCCGCGGGCACCATGTAATCAGGAAGACTGGCTGCTGCAAAATGACGAAGGGTCTCTGTATCGAAACGGTTTTCTTCAGTTGGGACGATATAGGCGACTAGGCGTTTGTCGCCAGGCTGATCCTCTCGCATCATGACGGCAACTTGTGCAACTGCATCGTGGCGTGCCAGAACGGCTTCGATTTCTCCAAGTTCAATGCGGAAGCCGCGTATTTTAATTTGATGATCAGCTCTGCCAATGTAATCAAGAGCCCCTTCTTCTGTCCAGCGCGCAAGGTCGCCTGTGCGATACATCCTTGTGCCAGGTGCGCCATAAGGATCGGCAGGGAATCGATCTGATGTCAGGTCAGGTCTGCCTAGATAACCTCTTGCAAGGCCAGCTCCAGCTACATACATTTCACCTGTCGTCCCAGGGGGAACAGGCTGTAGGTATTCATCTAGTACGTACACATGTAAATCAGGAATCGGTTCGCCTATTAAACTGCTGGAGTTCTTTGTGATCATATCTCGATTGAGTTCATTGTACGTAACGTGTACGGTAGTTTCTGTAATGCCGTACATGTTAATGAGCTTTGGCTTACAGTCTGAGTGACGGCTGTACCAATCTTCTAATCTGCTAAGCTCTAATGCTTCACCGCCAAAGATGACATAGCGGAGTGATAATGCTTGGCCTAGTGTTTGTTGTTTCTTGTCTATCTGCATGAGCTGATAGAAGGCAGAAGGTGTTTGATTAAGCACAGTCACACCTTCCTCGACTAGAAGCTGCAGCATCTCTTCTGGAGAGCGAGAGATGGTATGAGGTACAATGACAAGCCGGCCGCCATATAAAAGTGGTCCCCATATTTCCCATACTGAAAAGTCAAAGGCATAGGAATGGAACATTGTCCAAACATCTTCTTCATCAAATTGGAACCAATGTTCAGTAGATGTCAGAAGACGGATGACATTTTGGTGTGGGATGACCACTCCTTTTGGTTTCCCTGTAGAACCGGATGTATAAATAATATAGGCCGGATGCAGAGAAGATAGCGGCTCAATTCTGTCTATATCAGCCGGATTGTGATTTGGCATTGTCATCAATTGATCGCTCGTTTCCTTTTCGTCTAACAAAATCAAATCGCAGTCAGCTGGAAGATGCACTGCATCTGCTTTTGTTGTGATGCTGCAAACGGGTTTGGCATCTTGTATCATGTATGCCAGCCTGTCTGCTGGATAATCAGGATCAAGCGGAACATAGGCTGCACCTGCTTTATGAACGGCTAATAAGCTTACGAGCATATCGATTGATCTAGGCAGGGCAAGTGCAACGAACTGTTCTGGTCCAACGCCTCTTTGTATTAATAAATGAGCAAGACGATTGGCTTTGTTGTTTAACTCACCATAGGTCAGCTGCCTATTACCATACGTTACAGCCACTCGATCAGGGTATTGCTGCGCCGTTTTTTCAAATAACGCCGGGAGACTATGTGCTTGATCTAACTGAGCAATTGTCTTTTTGTCAGGGAGAAATGTTTGCTGTTCTTTATCTGATAAAATGTTCACTTGACCAATCGGCACATGTGGGCGCTCAGTCACTTCAGTTAAAAATTGCTTCATTCTGTCAGCAATTGCTCGAATGGTGCTTTGTTTAAATACATCTGTACTGAATTCAAACAATCCTGTTAAACCTGCTGCTGACCCAGTGTCCGTTCTTTGTTCTGTCAATTCGATGGTCAGATCAAATTTAGCTGACCCTACTGGTTTCACGTAGAGGTCTGAATCAAGCTGTGTCAGCTTCATTTCCGCCTTCGGTGTATTTTGGAAGGCTAGCATGATCTGGAACAATGGATTTCTTGATCTGGACCGGGTTGGGTTTAGGATTTCGACTAGCCGTTCAAATGGCAGATCCTGATGCTCATAGGCTGCTAGGTCAACGTCTCGCACTCGCTTCAATAGCTCACTAAAGGTTGGATTACCAGCTGTATTTGTACGTAATACTAGTGTGTTCACAAACAAGCCTACAATGTCGTCAAGTGCATCGTCATTCCGTCCAGCAATTGGACTGCCGATTGGGATATCTGTCCCCGCTCCAAGGCGTGTCAGTAATGCTGCAAGTGATGCTTGAAGCACCATGAACAAACTCACCTGATGCTGCTTTGCAAGCTCAAGGAGGTTCTGATGTAAAGCGGGTTCAATCGTAAAGTCTATCGTCGCACCGTTGAAGCTTCCTTCCTGTGGACGCGGGAAGTCATAGGGAAGCTCAAGTTCTTCAGGCAGGTCCTGTAAGGCACCTTTCCAGTAGCTGAGCTGCTTGGCAAATAGACTATCCGTCTCTTCTTCACTGCCCAACAGCTTCTGCTGCCAAATAGCATAGTCAGCATATTGAACAGGTTCCGCTGGCAAGGAGATGGATTTTCCTTGTATACGGGCTTCGTAAGCAGCCGCTAAGTCTCGCGTCAATGGTGCAAGTGACCAGCCGTCACCAGCGATGTGATGCAGCAATAGAAGCAGTACGGATCGGTTTGCATCAAGCGTGAATAATTCAGCTCGAAGTGCAGGTTCTTCTTCAATCTGAAAGCTATACCGAATGGCTTCGTTTAACTGATTCTCAATTTGTTGATCGCTTGAAGCTGTGACATGGAGTTCAGGCTGAACACTTTTCGGGTGTAAAATGACCTGTCTTGGCATGCCATTCTTATTTGGAAAAATGGTTCTAAGGGTTTCGTGTTTTTCAGTGATATCTGCCAGTGCACCAATTAGTGCTGTTTGATCTAGTGTACCTGTCAGCTGAATGACAAGTGGAATATTGTAAGTTGGACTTGGCCCCTCAAGGCAATGAAGGAACCAGAGCCGTTTTTGGGCAAAGGATAACGGAATTTCATCTGGCTTGTCTTCTACCTGAAGCGGCGGCCGAATGTCCTTCGATTTGTCAATATGCTGCGCAAGATCAGCAACCCGAGGAGATTCAAAAATGGTACTCATGCTTAGGTCTGCACCAAGTGTATCGCGTATACGTCTAAGCAGACGAGCGGCGAGTAAGGAATGTCCTCCTAAGTCAAAGAAACTATCATCTATGCCAATTTGAGATAGACCAAGGGTTTCTGCAAATAAACTACATAACATGTCTTCTTGTGGTGTTCTAGGTGTCCGCTCAGAACTGACTAAAGACATATTTGGTGCTGGTAATGCTTTGCGATCGATTTTGCCGTTTGGTGTAAGTGGAAGTTCTGGCAACACGACAACAGCAGAGGGCACCATGTAATCAGGAAGTAATGAAGCCGCAAACTGCCTGAGCTCTGAAGGGTGCAGAGAAGAGCCATCTGTCAGCACAACATACGCACAAAGCAGCTGCTGCCCAGGTTGATCCTCACGAACGATAACAGATGTATGCTTTATGGATTGGTGCTGCATCATCACGGTTTCGATTTCACCTAGTTCAATACGGAAGCCGCGGATTTTAATTTGATGATCGGCACGGCTGATATAATCAATTGAACCATCTTCACGCCATCTGGCTAAATCACCAGTACGATACATTCTCGTGCCTTTTGTGCCGAATGGATCAGCGACAAAACGTTCAGCCGTTAAATCATATCGTCCAAGATATCCTCTGGATACTCCTTCACCTGCAATATAAAGTTCACCGATTGTTCCTGCTGGGACTGGGTTTAGTCCTTCATCTAAAATGTAAATGCTCGTATTCCAAATGGGTTTACCGATTGTCGGCCCGCTATTCTCCCGGTGTGCTGTGACATTTTCCATCGTAGACCAGATCGTCGTTTCTGTAGGCCCGTACAAATTAGTAATGTCGCATTGAAGAGATTGCAATGTGTGCAAAAGGGAAGCAGGGAGTGCTTCTCCTCCAACAAGAACACGCATACCTGTTATCACGTCAGGGTACTCATCTGCCAACGCATGCCACAACGTTGGTGTTGCCTGCATGATTGTGACATGATGAGAACGAATCATGTCTGAAAGCTTTGCTGGTTCTTGTATGGTTTCTTTTTTTGCCAATAAAATAGCAGCCCCATGTAAAAGCGGGAGGAACATTTCCAGCCCGGAAATATCAAAGGCAATGGTCGTTACCGCTAAAAGCTGGTCTTCTTGATCTAATAAAAATGAATCTTGCATGGACAATATAAAGTTGATCACATTTCGCTTTGTTACAACAACACCCTTTGGTTTGCCTGTCGATCCTGATGTGTACAGGATGTAGGCGGGGTGATGTGGAGAGCCATCGCTCCAAGTCGGATTGAGATGCGGACTGTCTGCTATCTCCTGATGGACAGTTGCATCATCCAGTTGAACGATGTGCGGATGGTTCAAACCGTCTGCTGTCTCTTTAATTGTGAGCAAGCACGCCGGTTTGGCATCTTCTAGCATATAGGCGACTCGATCGTTAGGGTAATCAGGGTCTAATGGCAGATATGCAGCTCCCGTTTTGACGACGGCTAATAGACTTACGACCATATCGATGGATCGAGGCAGGGCAATGGCGACAAATTGTTCTGGTCCAATGCCATGTTTTTTCAAATAATGAGCTAATTGATTAGCCCGCTGATTCAACTCTTCATAGGTCAAAGTAATTCCTTCAAACTGTAATGCTTTTGCTTGTGGTGTTTTGCTCACTTGTTTTTCAAATAGTTCCCGTAAAGATTCCTTTGGTAATTCTCGTTTTGTATCATTCCAGTGCTTGAGGATGTTCTCTTTTTCTTCAGACAAAAGAAGGTTGAATTGACTGATTGTCTGATCTTGCTCTAGTCCGGTTATTTCCTCCAGCAATTGCAGAAAACGCTGCTGATGAGCGTCAACTGCTTGCTCTTTGTAAACGGCAGGGTTTGCATCAAAGTCGATTTGAAATCCGTTCCCATCCGCGCGGTCGTATATGTTAATCGATATATCATCCACGGGTCCTGCTGAAAGGTTATGTGCTTGACCAATGCTCTGATCGAACATGAAATCATAATCAAATGGCATGATATTGATCTGCGGGCCAAATAATCGCTGATTTCTTCCGATGAGTTTAAAGTCTCTCCGCATGTCCTCGTGACGATATCTTTGATGAGGGCGAATGGCTTTTAGTTCCTCAAATACTTGGCGAACAAGAGCTGAGAGTGTCATTTCTGGTTTGCATGTTAAACGAAATGGTACCAGGTTCATGACCATTCCGGGTGTTTGTAAGGCGCACGATCCAAGGCGCATCATCACAGGAAGCCCTAAAACAATATCATGTGCACCAGTCATACGATGCATATATAATGCGGATGCTGCAAGGATCATTTCATGCCACGTACCACCGAAGGCTTGAGCATTTCTTTTCATTTTGCTTACCTTTTCGGCATCGAAGCCAGCCGTTTTTCGAATAAAATGATCCGACGTTCTTGGGGCAAGCTCAGCAAGGCTGACAATTTCCGGTTGATCAGCGAAGCGATTTTTCCAAAACGCTTGATCAGCTTCATATCGATTGGACTGTTGATAGGTGAGCTCCTCTTGGACTACGTCATGTAAGGATCCAAATGTTTGAGGAGGCACAGGTCTCCCTTTCGATAGGGCTGAATAGACCTCAGCAACACGACGTGCAATGAGCGAAAAGGCGAATCCATCAATGGCAATGTGATGAATGCGCTGATACCAGATAAATCGATCGTCAGCAAGCTGAAAAAGTACTTCACGGAATAATACATCTTTCTCTAAAGAGACTGGTGTTGAAAGATCTGCCTTCATCCATGCTTTAGCCGCATCAAGCGGCTGTTTTTCATTTTGTAAATTGACATATTGAAATGGGATTTCTTTCTTAGATGTCATCCATTGCTTTGGACCGTCAGTATCTTCAATGAAGCGCATATACAAGGAATCTGCTTCTAAGACAGTCTTTCTAATGGCGGCTTCAAAATGTATGGGATCAATAGGACCTTTAATATCTATATACTCAGCTGTATTGAAAATAGGATTAGCTGGATCAAGCTGCTGCGCGTACCAAATGCCTGATTGGGCACCGGTTAGTGGGAATAAATCGACTGACTGGATCGACAAGGGTCTATACCTCCTTTACAAGTAATCGATATTTGGGATAGATGGCTGCTTTTCTGGGAAAAGAAGAGTCCGCCAATGAGCGAGCGTTGGATTTGCTGCAAGCTCAACGAAATTGACTGTCGCTCCTTGCTGCCTCCACTTTTCCGCTAGGCTCATCATTCTAATAGAATCAAGCCCAAGGTAGACGAGATTCTCATCAAGTGGTATTTCATTAGGCTCAATTTGGAGATACTCAGCTACTTGGTGAACGATGGTCTCAAAGGATAAATCATCACTGTTTGTTTCTTGTCCTGTTAAACGACTGATGATTTGGTTTGTCGTTGTGGTGACTGCACATCGTTCAGCTGCATAGGTCATGGCCATTTTGTGATGTTTCAGTGAAAAGTCAGCGACGGCATCGGCGACAAAAAAGGTTTCAATATCGAGCATGAATGCTTCTGCGGCTGTCAGCATACAGCCAATATGTGCATATACGCCAGTAATGATCAGTTGATCACGCCCGCCTTCTTGAAGGATATCCAAAAAATTAGATTTCTTGAATGCGCTATAACGCCATTTTGTCAGCATTGTATCTGCTTCAGATGGAGCAAGCTGATCAATGATTTTTGTCAATGCTTCATCATCACCAAGTCCAGGTCCCCAAAAATCTGTTAATAAGGCACGATCCTTCGGGTCTTGGTCACCAGGCTGAGCTGTGTAGACGACTGGAATGCCAAGTTCATTGCATGTATTACGTAATTGTTCAATATGCTGAACTAACTCTGTGATCGGTGATGTATCTTGTTGAAATGCATTTAAAAAATATTGCTGCATGTCATGTATCAGCAGAACAGCACGTTTCGGATCAGGTATCCAGTTCACTTTATTTTCGGGTAAATCTTGTGTGCTTGGCATTGGATATGCAGGAATAGTAGGGATTGCCATGATTTTCACTCCTTATTTTTTATACGTTGGCAGTATGGGTTGCAGCTAATTCTCTTAATGCTTTTTTACTGACTTTGCCTACACCTGTTTGTGGGAACGCATCGATCCATTCAATGCGGTCAGGAATTTTATAGGCTGCGAGCCCGCGTTCTCTTAGAAATGATTTTAAGACGTGCGGTGCTGGTTTGTTGTTTCCTTTCGCAATAACAAAGGCACATGAGCGTTCGCCAAGAAATGGATCTGGCATAGACACCATGGCGGCATCATGAATGTCAGGATGCGCAAGTAAATGGTTTTCAACTTCTTCTGCGGCAACCTTTTCGCCGCCACGATTGATTTGATCCTTGTCTCTGCCTTCTACAACAACATTTCCTTCTTTGGTTAATCGCACGATGTCACCTGTTCTGTAAAAACCATCGGGTGTAAATGCTTTTTTGTTTTGTTCATCGGCTTTATAGTAGCCGCGAATCGTATAAGGCCCTCTTGTTAAAAGATGTCCAGCCACTTCATGCGGGACGGGCTTGTCCTCATCATCTACCACTAGTACCTCATCATATTCAGACATCGGGCGTCCTTGTGTATGAATTACGATATGTTCAGGATCATCTAATCTGGTATAGTTGACCAGACCTTCTGCCATGCCAAAAACTTGCTGTAACTTACATCCAAGGGCAGGCATTACTCGTTTTGCTGCCTCAGCACTGAATTTAGCACCACCGACTTGTAAGACTTCAAGACTCGATAAGTCATCTGATCGATGAGGAGCGGCCTCTAGCCAAATCAATGCGATAGGTGGAACGACAGCGGTAATGGTCGCCCGTTCTTTTTCAATGAGTGGAAAGACGACATCAGGGCTTGATCCAGGTGCAAGAACGACTCTTCCGCCTGCGTATAACGTTCCAAGGACGCCAGGCGAGCTTAATGGATAGTTGTGCGCAACTGGAAGTGCAGCTAAATACACACTTTCTTGTGTGAGCTCGCACACCTCATTGCTTTTCCAAAGACTATAAATATAGTCATCATGCGTGCGAGGAATGAGCTTTGAAAGGCCTGTGCTGCCTCCAGATAACTGAAGAAATGCAATATCGCTTGCCTCTACATGAATTTGGGGATCAAGTGCTGGGTCCTTGCGCAGATCATCCAAGCCAAGGAATTCCTCAGTTTCCCCTGCAACAATGACATGAGGTAATGAGGGAAGCTTTTCTTTCACTTGACGTGCGAGTGATCGATAATCAAAGCCGCCATCAATATCTGGTATGACATATGCATCTGCTTCGGCAAACTCAATAAAATAAGTGATTTCGCTGCTTCTATGAGATGGCAGAGAGAAGACGGGTAAAGCACCGATTCGAAATAAAGCGAAAATGACTTCAAAAAAAGCAGGAATGTTAGGAAGCTGCACGACAACTCGACTTCCTTTCTGAATTCCAAGCTGATGAAAACCGGCAGCAAGACTGCTGACGCGCTGATCAAGTTCTTGGTAGCTCATGTGCGTATCAGCGTATGTAATGGCTGTTTTATTTCCTAACGATGCGGCGCGTTCACGAAGCATACCGCCAAAGGTTTCCCCACGCCAACAGCCGTTTTCACGGTAGCGTTTTGCAAATTCTTCTGGCCATGTAGGTGGTTGAACAAACATGTTTTTGTCATCTCCTATTTATTTTTATCACTGATGGATGCCCATCGCGTGAAGCATCGTGTTGAATTTTGCAGATGTTTCAGCTAGCTCTTCTTCTGCCTTTGATCCTTTGACCACTCCTGCACCAGCAAAGAGACGTAGAGAGTGACCCTCAGCTTCTGCACAACGAATAGTGACAATCCAATCACCATCACCATTTGTATCTGCCCAACCGATCATTCCTGTGAAAAATCCTCGATCGAAGGGTTCAATCGCTTGAATGGCTTCACGTGCATCTGCTGTAGGTGTGCCGCATACTGCGGGTGTTGGATGAAGGCTAAGTGCTATATCAATTGAGGACACATTGGGATCTGCTAATTCACCTTTTACGACAGTAGATAAGTGCCACATCGTTTCTGTTTGAATGACGGATGGTGATGCAGGCACATCTAGTGTATGACAGTATGGAGTAAGCGCTTTAGTGACAGCTTCAACAACCACTGCGTGCTCGTGTAAATCCTTCGCTGAGGTAAGGAGTTCATCTCGGCGGCGCTGGTCTTCTACTGGATCTGAACTGCGCGGCCGAGAACCAGCGAGTGGATTGGAAATCACAGATGAACCAGTTTTTGAAAGAAGCAGTTCAGGGCTTGCCCCAAGAAGTGTGCGCTTTTGGGAAGATGCCGGGTCAGCTACATTTGCAGCAAACGTATAGCCAGTTGTATTATGACGAGCCAGTCGTTCGAGTATTGTTTTCGTATGAATATCTCGATTTGCTTTGAGATGGAGAGATCGAGAGAGTACGATTTTGCTAAGCTCTCCGTTCTCAATTTTAGCTAATCCTTCGTTCACACCATTCATGTAGACCTCTGGAGCGGGGACAGGTGTCACCTCATAGGATGGCGATGCCGCTTCTGACTCCTCATCACCTTGTTGAAATTCGAGTGGATCACTAAACTGTACATGGACTGGTACATTTAAACGAACGGGCTGCGCCGGATCAAACGGGACAGCACCTGACACAATCGGTGTTTGAATACCAGCTTGTTTGGCATCGTCAAATACATGCGCTACCCTTGTGGATAGTTCATTTAGCTGATTGGTTTCAATATGCTGGAAAATCCCTTCGGCAAGTATCGTGCGTTTAGGTGAAGCAAGAAAAAAAGCGCCTGGCTGATAGTCTTGAAGCAACTGTATTTTCTCTTCTGACGACAATAGTGAATGTTTCATGAAAAGGCCTCCTTTTAAATGAAATGCTAGATTCCGAGTGTGGCGCCGCCATCAATCGTGAGGTTCTGCATCGTAATATGACTGGATTGCTCAGATGCAAAGAAGATGACTGCATCAGCAATGTTTTGAGGATCAGCGATTTTTTGTAAAGGAATACCGGTTTTATACGTCTCTAATGAGCCTTTAATTACCTGATTTTCTCCTTGTTCATCAGACCATAAAGCCCATTGCATGGGTGTTGCGGTAGAGCCGGGAGAGACGACGTTGCATCTAATGCCATAGGCAGCCAGCTCTAAACCAAGTGTTTTTGTAAAGGAAGTAGCTGCTGCTTTTGAAGCGGCATAGGCAGCCATATTCATTCTAGGAATGGCACCTGCGTTAGAGCTGACAGTCACAATGACCCCTTCTGATCTTTTCATCATGTATTTGGAGACAGCTTGAGATACGTAAAAGACACCATGTGTGTTGACTGCGAAAGTTTGTTGCCAGTCGTCTGCACTAAGCTTGTCAATAGAACTGATTCGAAGAATGCCTGCTACATTGACCAGTAAATAAATAGAGCCAAGCTGCTTTTCAATTTGATCGACAATATGCTGAACAGAAGCTTGATCGGTGATGTCACCTGGATAGGCAAAGGCACGTATGCCTTCATCCTTCATTTGCTGGACGGTGCTTTGCAGCTGCTCTTCATTTGCGTCAACTGCTGCAATAATCGCCCCTTCTTCGGCTAGTCTTTTTGCGACTGCTTGTCCAATACCTTGACCTGCGCCTGTGATCAAGGCAATTTTTTGAGATAGACCATTGTGTTTCATGTGTTCACTGCCTTTCCTTCATGTCTGTGGTTGTGAAAGGATCATCATGATAGAGTGCAAAACGAAAAGCGTAATTCATCAGCACCGGTAAAACGGACGTATGTCCTTCATCAGGGAATTCGTGATAGGACGTATGCAAGCCATATGCGGATAAAGGCAGCATACGATTTGCTAGTCCATGTGCATGATCATTCATTTGACATGGATGATGTTTTTCTAACTCACCTACACCTACAAGCAGCCTGACATTCATAGACATCTGACGTATATGGCTGGTGAATTGGTGTTCCTTTTCTAGAAATAATTCTTTGTTCCAGTGGATAGAAGGACTGCCCGCAATATATGTCTGATAAGCATCAGGGTGCTCAAATAGTGTGTGTAATACAAAAAGACCGCCAAGAGAGTGTCCAAACAGTGTTTGACGACTCTGGTTGATCGGAAAGCGCTGCTCGATATAAGGCTTTACAATCTTTTCTAAAAAAGAAAAGAACGCAGAGGCCCCGCCATATGTATGGTTGGAGAAGTCCTTTCTTTTGCCACCAATGGAAGCGTCAGGGCCGGTAAGAGTGAGATCATAATGCCTGAGCGGATGATAGGGAGCTTCTGTCTGATAGCCAATTCCAACAATGATGGCAGGTACGACACCTGTTTTTTCAGGCCTTCTTGACTGTAAACGAAGTGCTTCGACCATTGAGCCAAAAAGTGAATTTCCATCAAGCACGTACATGACTGGAAAACCAGCCGCTGGAGGAGTTGTATTCGGTTTAAATATAAAAAGTCTGTAAGGGTGTGCTGTGATATCCAGCTGCTCCGTCCCAGGTATAAAAAAAGGACGGCTTTCACTGAAAAGAGAATCCTCAGTACCTATTCCTTCAGGGCGTTTGGACATGTGTAAAATATCCCCTTCCTCAAATTGACTCTCATATGCTGATAAAAGCAGGCTTGCGGATATAGGATGAGTGTAGAGATTGAAGAATGGTCCCTTCAAATGAAAATGATTCTCAATTATCACGCAAGCAAATCAAATGATAATGGTTATCAATTATGAAGTCAAATGTTCATTAAGTGGTGTAATTGATAATTTGATCTAAATTTTCGGAAAATAAAGGACTAAATAACTACCAAATGAATGGAAATAGGGAATGCCGGACTGAGTCATTTAAAAAGAGGAGAAATACCAAAAGACCTTGACCGTCACGGGATATTTACCATTTTCTCCTGTTTGATTCAGGAATATATATAGGTTTTTCTTCTTGAAATCATTTTGAGGAAAAATAAGTCTATAGACCTCCTTGTATTTTTAGGAAAAAAGAGGAGAATTTTTCGAAAAGCTGGAGAGCATATCTCACAACTTATTCAATCTCATGCGTAAATTCATATACAATTTTCTAAGGAAGACAAGATCGAAGGGAATGTAGGCAGAATGAAAACTCCATTAGGAAAGCTAAGGCTAAAACTGCTTGAACATCAGCTCAAACTGAAAAATACGTTTACAGTGGAAGAATATCATGAAATGAAGCAATCATTACATGAAATACGGATGACATTTGCGGCCTATGAACAATGGGATTTATACCAGCGAGCCACCGATATGATCACCATCCTCCTCTTTCAACACGCCCTCAAGCAAAACGACCATTAACATTTTCACTTTTTATGAGCAGCGTATTTCTTATGGAAGCACAGTGCTGTTTTAAAGTTGGCCAAATATCATATAGCATTAAAAATGCGGAAATGAAAAAAGTAAGGGATGTCCCCTTACTTTTTGATCAATCGGTTTACATGTCTGTAAACACCATTCAATTAGAATCCATCTGTGACATCATATTCGTAACGAATATCGGCTTTGACATTGCTCATAGTAGATCTCGCAGTAGCCTTTGCGTTGTACTTAAAGCTCCATTTTTGAGCCACTTTTAATTCATCTTCCAGTGAAATACGATAGGACCCACTTGTTGCAGATGAAACAAGTGATGTGTACCAAATATTACTTTCACTAGCCATCAGTTTGTGTGTGACATTTCCTTGGTTAGGCGATTGGGTACTAGTCGTTGAAATCGATTTAACGACAGCATTGTTAGGAATAGAAGAATTGGTTGTTAAATCCATTGTAATGACAGAAGAATCAACACCTGCTAGATTCAAAGATGAATTCCCCAGGTTGGTAGCAGTCCCGGTAAAATTGAATGTCCCATTCCCAGATTTGATACGATCTTGAATGGAGACAGTAAAATACATATTCCCTGTATATGAGCCACGGGTCACTTTCACAAAATAAGTTTCTGAAGTTGAAGTAACGTCACCAGTATTTGCAAATATAAAGGGTGTTACTGAATCAGGATTAATCACTCTTGACCCTGGCTTAGAACTCTTCGAATTATACACCTCGATTTTCATCCCCGTATATTGCTTATTATACGAACTTCGCACATAGACCCTTTCACCCTTATTGATCGTGAACTGATAATACGCTTCATTTTCACCTTCAGGTAAGATTGTTGTATCTGAACGACTATTTTTCCAATATCCCATTGAGCTGGCTGTGTTAGGACTGTTATTCCCCGTAATAGCCGCTTCCGCTGAATGAGGTGCAAAAAAACTAGTAACAAGCACGAATGCCAATGCAGGTAATAAAAAACGTTTGAAGATAGTATTTGTCATATTTTAACCCTCCTTGTAATAATTACTATATCGGATCAAAACTAACAAATTTTAACTGAATTGCCGATATATTTAATAATCACTATTTTTTAAAAAGGAGAATCAAAATGAATATTAATACGTCATACACGGCAGGTGTTTCAAACAATCAGAACAGAATCGATTATAAAGGTCAATCAGCTATTAAAAGTACAAATGAGGTGATGACCGAATCTGATAGACGGATGAAAATATTAGATGAAAAATACGAAAAAATAAATGAACAAAATAAACGTTTCAAAAATCCTCATGGTCATATACACGATAAGTATCGAAATCCACGCTCGCCTTATTTTAGGAGTGATCTAACTAAAGTAGAAAGAGAAGCTGCATATACGATGGAGATTGGCTGGGCTAATTCTGGAAAAGGAGGTCAATATGACTTTAATGATGCCGCCTTTCGTAATGAAAAACGGTATGACCCTACCCAAGAAAGTGTAGAAAAGAAAATACTCAATCGCCAAAAGGTCAACGAACAATTACAAGATTTATTCTCTAAAAACGGGATAACCATTCCTAAAAACACGAATTTAACTTTTACCATTGATCCAAATAATTTCAAATTAGTGGTGAGTGGATCAACAGACGAATCGCTGATGAAACAAATAGAAGACTTATTAAATACAACCAACAATACAAGAGAATTATTTTTCCATATCATGAAAAGCAGAAATGATGATTCTACTCAATTCACACCGGATTCTCTAGCAAAGTTCCATCTTGTCAATCAAATCAAAACGGTGACAGGCTATAATTTAAAGGATTTAAGCATTGTAAATGGTCAATTTGTAACGGATAACGGAACGAATATTTTTGATCTATACAAAGAAGAACTTCTTAAAAATCCATACACAGCAGAAAATGCACGCATCGCCGCTTCACATTACGGTGCACAGCTATTTGACCTAGCGAAAAACGGGTTTGATTCCATTCCAGACTTGGTGTTATCTATTGGTTATCAAAACGGCTCCTTATATGACATTGGACAAAAGGTGAATTACGGAGTATCAAAGTGAAGATAAATACATCGAACACGACAGCTGTTCTAAATAAGCAGAACCTTCCGGACTTCAATAGCCATCCAGCTATTAAAAGTACAAATGAGGTGATGACCGAATCTGATAGACGGATGAAAATATTAGATGAAAAATACGAAAAAATAAATGAACAAAATAAACGTTTCAATGATCCTCAAGACCATATATATAATAAGTATAGAAACCCTTACTCTTCTTATTTCAGAAGTGATCTAACAAAACCGGAAAGAGAAGCTGCTTACATTATGGAAATGAGTTGGGCAAGGAATAATAAAGGTGGACAATATGACTTTAATGATGCCATCTTCCGTAATGAAAAACGGTACGATCCAACCCAAGAAAGCGTAGAGAAAAAAATATTCAATCGTCAAAAGGTCAACGAACAATTACAAGATTTATTCTCTAAAAACGGTATAACCATTCCTAAAAACACAAATTTAACTTTTACCATTGATCCAAATAATTTCAAATTAGTGGTGAGTGGATCAACAGACGAATCGCTGATGAAACAAATAGAAGACTTATTAAATACAACCAACAATACAAGAGAACTATTTTTCCATATTATGAAAAGCAGAAATGATGATTCTACTCAATTCACACCGGATTCTCTGGCAAAGTTCCATCTTGTTAATCAAATCAAAACGGTGACAGGCTACAATTTAAAGGATTTAAGCATTGTAAACGGTCAATTTGTAACGGAAAACGGAACGAATATTTTTGATCTATACAAAGAAGAACTCCTGAAAAATCCATACACAGCAGAAAATGCGCGCATTGCCGCTTCACATTACGGAGCACAGCTATTTGATCTAGCCAAAAATGGGTTTGATTCTATTCCCGATTTGGTGCTATCTATTGGTTATCAAAATGGCTCTTTACAAGACATTGGACAAAAAGAGAATTATGGGATTAAGAGAACAATAGATTAACAAAACGTGGACGACAACAGGTACAAAACCAGATACCGTTAATAAATGACTCTATAACAATTGATGTTACAGAGTCTTTTCTATATGAAATGCGCTGGTTTGTACAAAATATCAACATGGTAATTTTGACTATAGTCGATGTTTTTCACTTTTTTATTGATGAAAATGTTAAAATGATGAGTAGCGTATTTTTTTATGAAAGGACGGTGCTTGGCATGACGGAACTTCTCGATGACCGGCTGCCGCCGCAAAATATAGAAGCCGAGCAGGCCGTATTAGGTGCTGTTTTTTTAGAACCATCTGCGCTAACGCTCGCTTCTGAGGTATTAATTCCAGAGGATTTCTATAGAATGTCGCATCAAAAGATTTACAATGCGATGCTTATACTTGGCGATAGAGGAGAACCGGTCGATCTTGTCACGGTGACATCTGAGCTTGCCAATACAGATTTACTAGAAGAGGTAGGCGGGATTTCGTATTTAACCGACATTGCGAATTCTGTCCCAACTGCCGCAAACATTGAATACTATGCAAAAATTGTAGAAGAAAAATCCATTTTAAGACGTCTGATCCGTACCGCGACAACCATTGCACAAGATGGATACACGCGTGAGGATGAAGTAGAGGACCTGTTGAGCGATGCTGAAAAGACCATTATGGAAGTGGCGCAGCGTAAAAACTCAGGAGCCTTTCAAAACATTAAGGACGTTCTTGTTCAAACATACGATAATATTGAACAGCTTCATAACCGTAAAGGCGATATCACAGGGATTCCAACAGGTTTCTCTGAGCTTGACCGGATGACAGCTGGATTCCAGCGAAATGATTTAATCATTGTAGCGGCTCGTCCATCAGTAGGGAAAACCGCCTTCGCATTGAACATTGCCCAAAATGTCGCGACCAAAACGGACGAAAGTGTTGCTATCTTTAGTTTAGAGATGGGTGCGGAGCAGCTCGTTATGCGTATGCTTTGTGCAGAGGGGAATATCAATGCACAAAACCTAAGAACCGGTAATCTGACAGAAGAAGACTGGGGCAAGCTGACAATGGCGATGGGCTCGCTGTCAAACAGCGGAATTTTCATTGACGATACACCTGGAATCAGAGTAAGTGAAATTCGTTCGAAATGCCGCCGATTGAAGCAAGAAAATGGTCTTGGCATGATCCTGATTGACTACTTGCAGCTCATTCAAGGAAGCGGGCGATCAAGCGATAACCGTCAGCAGGAGGTTTCTGAAATCTCTAGGGCATTAAAATCGCTGGCAAGGGAGCTTGAAGTTCCGGTTATTGCCTTGTCTCAGCTTTCCCGTGGGGTAGAGCAGCGTCAGGACAAACGTCCGATGATGTCTGATATTCGTGAATCAGGAAGTATCGAGCAGGATGCCGATATCGTGGCATTCCTTTATCGTGATGATTACTATGACAAAGAATCAGAGAATAAGAACATTATCGAAATCATTATTGCCAAACAGCGTAACGGTCCAGTTGGTACAGTATCACTGGCGTTCGTCAAAGAATATAACAAATTCGTCAATCTGGAAAGAAGATTTGATGATGCGGGAGTTCCGCCCGGTGCTTAAAGCCCAGCTCAAGAAGCTGGGCTTTTTTGATTGATCTACATCGAAAGAATGATTGAAAAAACAATCAAAATGAGGAGGAGAGAGAAAAAGAGAGAGCGTATACTAAAAGGAGAAAAGGAGTGAAGACTGATGAAATTTCAACAGTTTGAAGCCGCTCAATTACGTATCGCACGCCCAACCGTCAACATGAAAGAGGTTGTTTCCTTTTATGAAGAAGGCTTAGGGCTCAAACGAATAGGCTCATTTGATCAGCATGAAGGGTACGATGGTGTGATGCTCGGGCTGCCTCACCAGCATGTTCATTTAGAAATCACCAAACATGAAGAAGAAGACAGCCTGCCCGTCCCGCATCCAGAACAGCTGCTTGTTTTTTATATTCCAGATGCAGAGGAATTTCAGCAAATGAAAAAGAGATTGCTCTCATTTGGCGGACGGCAAGTCACCTCAACAAATCCATATTGGGAACGAGGAGGAGCAACCATTGAAGATCCAGATGGGTACCGAGTTGTCCTCATGAACACAGATGGAATCACCCCCGTTTAAAAAAAGACTCCCACGTCTGGGAGTCTTTTCTTTTATGAACGAGATGTCACACGCAGTTTCAGCTCTTTCAATCCATACATACTGCTGCTTGTCATTGGAACGTAAGAGAGAAGCTCCAGCGCCTCATATCGTTCCATTAAGACCTTCATAGCAGTGCATGCTTCAAGACGAGCAAGCGGTGCGCCTAGACAGAAATGGATGCCGTGCCCGAAACCAATATGAGGGTTAGGATGGCGGTGTATATCAAATTCATGTGCGTTTGAAAAATGACGCTCATCCCGGTTGGCAGACGCAAGAAACACGATGACATTGTCCCCCTTTTTCAACATTTTTCCTCCGAGCACTGTGTCTTCTGTGACATAGCGGACGATCGTAGGAGCTGGTGCACGAAAACGGACTGCTTCCTCTACCGCTCGAGGAATAAGTTCAGGAGATTGAGCGAGTGCTTTATACGTACCTGGCTGTTCTAACAAGCTAAAGACCATATTGGAGATCAAATTAGTGGTTGTTTCATTGCCAGCTAAAAGAAGAAGATTACAGAATGGAATTAATTCATCCGCTGACAGCTTGTCTCCATTCTCCTCTGCTTGGATGAGGAGGGAAATCAAATCATCACCGAGGTTGTGACGTTTTCTTTCAATAGTGTCTGCAAAAAACGCCATCATGTCAGCTTCTCCTTGGTCCCGAATTTTCTGCCATTCAGCGACATCCTCCGTATCTTCACTTTTAGGCATACTGACGAGAATATCTGACCATTCTTTAAAGGATTGTTTATGCTCTGACGGCACACCTAAAAGCTCTGCGATCACGATGACTGGGAGTGGATACGAAATGTTTTGAACAAGGTCAATCTCTTGTTTTCCTTCTAATTCTGCCATGAGTTCTTCCATCAATTCTTGAATACGCGGCTCCCACGATTTCATGACTCGAGGTGTAAAGGCTTTGCTGACAATGGAGCGGATGCGAGTGTGATTGGGCGGGTCCATCATCACCATTGTTTTCATCAAGGAGTGCTTCCGCCGGTCTTTAGGCGGCTGACTCGAAAAGGTATCTTTATCGATTGTCACACGCTTTGCTTCCTCGTAGGTGAATACACTCCATGTTTGGCTGGCTTCATCAAAATGAACAGGTGATGTCTGACGCATGTTGGCATACCAATCGAACGGGTGATACGGATCCTGCTTATGTTTCCCTCTTAATAACGCTTTTTGCACGGCATTTGGTGTTGTTGTTTCCACGATTATCACTCCTTATGGGTTGTCAGATGATTCCTTTTTTTCATTGTGTTAGATTAAAGTTAATTCATCAGCCTGGAGGATTCAACCAACAGAAAAACGAAATCTGTTGAAGAAAAGAGGAAGGGGAGAGCGGCTTGTGGCGGACTGCTACAGAGGGGATAAGCGCGCAACGGAATCAAAACAGCATTTAAGAAAAGCGTTATTTCAGTTATTAAGAGAAAAAGAGTGGGGCAAAATTTCTGTACAGGATTTGACGAAGAGGGCAGGCATCCACCGGACGACTTTTTATCAGCATTATGAGGATAAATTTGATCTTGCCCAGCAGGTGATGGCTGAGATGTTTGATGTGATGAAAGATGCTATTTTTGCTCCTGTATCGGAAGAAGATTGGCAAGAAGAGCATGCAGCATATGTGTATATTTTTCGATTTTATCAGCATTTGCAGGAACATGAAGAGGAGTATCAAATTCTCTTGAAAAGAGGCCGAGAGCTCAATATTCGTCAAACGGTTTGTGCTTTTTTTGAAGATAGCTTTTCTTTAGGGGCAGAGGAGGTCGCAGGTAAAAAGGCTGCTCGGCATCTTGTTCCTCTCGACATGCAGAAGCAATTCGTCATGTCCGCTTATGCTGGCACGGCTGAATGGTGGCTGAGGACAGGAAGACCGTACTCACCTGATTTTATGGCAAGTTCAATGATTCAGCTGATTCAAAATCAATCAAAATAGGGACAAATCAAAATCGTTGTTTTTACTCAAAATCTCCCTTTTTAAGCACTGAAGAGACGATTAAAGCGCTTTTTCTCATATTTAAAACGAACAAAATTCAATTTCGAGATATTAATGTTCGGATTTCGCGTTGACTTTTTCGTTGTGCATTGATAAAATAAATGTGTTTGAAAGAGATAACGTTTTGAAAGGTTAACGGAGGTGCACGATATGTCTTCAGTAGTCGTAGTAGGTACGCAGTGGGGTGACGAAGGGAAAGGGAAAATTACCGATTTCCTTTCAGAAAATGCAGAGGTGATTGCCCGTTATCAAGGGGGAAACAATGCAGGTCACACGATCAAATTTGATGGAGTGACATACAAGCTACACCTCATTCCATCCGGTATTTTTTATAAAGAGAAAACTTGTGTCATCGGTAATGGAATGGTGGTTGATCCTAAAGCGTTGGTCACTGAGCTTGCGTATCTTCACGAACGGAATGTGAGTACAGATAACCTCAGAATCAGCAATAGAGCCCATGTTATTCTGCCTTACCATTTAAAATTGGACGAGGTAGAAGAAGAGCGGAAAGGGGCTAACAAGATCGGTACGACGAAAAAAGGAATCGGACCAGCTTATATGGATAAAGCTGCCCGCGTCGGTATCCGTGTCGCAGATCTATTAGATCGTGAAGTATTTGAAGAGAAGCTTGCACGCAATCTAGAAGAGAAAAATCGTCTTTTAGAGAAAATGTACGACACAGAAGGCTTCAAGATTGAAGATATTTTAGACGAGTATTATGAATATGGCCAGCAAGTGAAAAAATATGTCGTAGACACATCTGTTGTCCTGAATGATGCACTAGATGAAGGCCGCCGCGTGCTATTTGAAGGAGCACAAGGGGTCATGCTTGATATTGATCAAGGGACATACCCATTTGTGACGTCATCTAACCCGGTAGCTGGAGGCGTGACGATTGGTTCAGGCGTAGGACCAACGAAAATTCAACATGTAGTCGGCGTGTCAAAAGCGTACACAACACGTGTTGGAGATGGCCCATTCCCAACAGAACTCCATGATGAAATTGGCGATCAAATTCGTGAGGTTGGTCGTGAATACGGTACGACAACTGGACGTCCGCGCCGTGTCGGCTGGTTTGACAGCGTTGTTGTCCGTCATGCACGCCGTGTGAGCGGAATTACAGATTTGTCTCTTAACTCAATTGATGTACTGACAGGGATTGAAAAATTGAAAATCTGTGTCGCTTATAAATTGAATGGAGAAATCACAGAGGAATTCCCAGCAAGCCTAAATGAATTAGCGAAATGTGAGCCTGTCTACGAAGAAATGCCAGGATGGACAGAGGATATTACAGGCGTAAAGAACTTAAGTGAACTGCCTGCAAATGCCCGCCATTATTTAGAGCGCATTTCACAATTAACAGGTATTCCACTTTCCATTTTCTCAGTCGGACCAGATCGTTCACAAACGAACGTTGTCCGCAGCGTGTACCGTCCATAAGAATAGATTGATGAGGCACCAGTAAAATCTCGCATTTTACTGGTGTTTTTTTGTTTAAATATTTCTTAATTTCAGTAGAACGGACTTCCGGTCATTACCAAAATATGATAACTGTATAGGAGGAAGGAGCGTTCTAGTGAAAGAAAGAATACGATTATTAGATATTTTACGAGGTTTTGCCATACTAGGCACCTTGGGAACGAACGTCTGGTTTTTTGCGTATGCAGGGGATACCTTTGCGACAGATCAGATTGCGGATGAATATGAAAATGGCAGTTTTCTCGAAAGTCTTGTCTCCATGTTCGTTTATGGAAAAATGCTCTCGCTGCTCACGATCATGTTTGGTGTTGGATTGGAGCTGAAATACCAGCAGGCAAAAAGGAAGGACACGCCTTGGCCGGGTACTTATTTATGGATTCTTTTATTTTTATTTATCGAAGGCTTTGTCCATTTTACGCTTGTGATGGAATATGATGTGCTCATGAGCTATGCCGTTACGGGGCTGCTTGTGGCTTACATTGTACGGGGAGGAAGCAGGCGCATCAAAAAGGGCATGGTGTTCTCAGGTGTGATTCATCTGCTCATGATGTCATGTCTGATGCTGTACTCCCTCTCTGAAATGGAGTCAGCGACCGATGATCAAAGCGGTGAACCAGCGCTGGAAGAGCAGCTGCCAGAGACATGGATCTCGCAGGTTCAAGAACGGTTACAATACTTCTTCATGTACCGGGAAGAAGCGGTCTTTATTATTCCAATGAACACATTTCTGTTTTTATTAGGTGTGCGGATGATGAGAGCCGGTGTATTTTATGCAAATGAACGCGGACAATCTCTCCGGAAAATATTGTTCCGAATCGGACTGTGGATTGGTCTGCCGCTGAATGCACTAGTTTTCGTACCGAACGATTTAGTGGAATTTGTGGTGCGCTACGCCTTTTCACCATTCCTCTCTATTTTCTATATAGCTGTCATTGCGAAGCTCCTCGCACGCACGGAGTCATGGTTCATGTGGAATTGGTTTGAATATGTAGGCAAAATGGCGCTTAGCTGCTACATCCTGCAAAATGTCATCTGCTCTATTCTTTTTTATAGCTGGGGATTGGGTCTTGGCGGTCAAATCAATGCGCCTCTTATTGTATTGGCATGGCTGTTGATTTCACTTCTGCAAATCGCGGTTTCAGCAGTTTGCCTAAAGGTTTGGAGAATTGGACCAATGGAATATATCCGTTCACGGGCACTTCGCCGGGTGACGATAAAAAAGCAGCATAAAGGGGATAGACACAATGTTTTTTAAAAAAATGACGAAAAGAGAACAAGCGAATACACATAAAGCAGCTGTAACAGCATTTGTCTTTTATCTTCTCGCATTAGGAGGGCATGCGCTGTACATGTATTTCCAGGGGAATAAACCACCCGTCACCTTTGTCATTCTCATGGCGGGACTCCTTGTTTTTTTCTCCGCTGACTGGCTATTTAACAAAAAGCGTTCATAAAAAAAGCCCTCATCATGAGGGCTTTTTCCTTACTTCAGGCTTTTATATTGGCCTTTTAAATTTTTACGGATGTACTGGATGATTTTGCGTAGTTCGTTGGCGTGCGGTCTGCCAAACGGACTTGTTTGTCTTTGCTGATAGAGCACTTGACCTTTTTCATTTAATAAGAAATAGGCGGGTTCACCGTGCACCCCGTGATCTTCATATGGGGCATCTTCCCCGTGATAGTGGACTTCATATGCTTTTAATGACGTGAGGTCATGGTCATACATGATCGGGAAGGATAGTTCCTCTTTATCCGCAAATGCCTTCAAGTCATCAGGGTTATCCGTGGAAATCGCCATCAAGTGAATATCCTTGTCCTGAAAATATGACTGCTGCTGTTCGAGCTCTTTTAATTCTTCTACACATACCGGACACCAAGATCCTCTAAAGAAAACGATCAGGTGCCAGCTTTGATGCTCCTCTAAATGTTTGTCGAAATCAATGTGATCGCCCTGTATTGTTGGAAGTGAAAAGTTGGGCATTTTATCTCCTAATTTGAATGAACTCATACTGCTTCCTCCTTTTTCAATGACAATGTCACTTGTTTCATGTATAGCCATTTTTGAGCGGCCTGAAACGTGTCTATGTGTTTGAGTAGGCAGAAGACATCCGAAAAGGCGTATCTAATGAAGGCGGTTGCAGAAGTGGGGGCTTTGATAGGAGATATTTAAATCCGACACTTTTTTTAAAAAAATGTCGAAAAACGTATTGCCATATGTAATTACTCTATGATATTATAAATCTCGTTGTTGCAAAGGTCTCTGAAACTTGTTAGGATGCGATGTTCCAGCTTTTTTAAAGCGATTGGTTTGGCGCAATACAGCTTCTTCAGATTCACTTTTCACAAACCGAGAGCCATTAGCTCAGTTGGTAGAGCATCTGACTTTTAATCAGAGGGTCGAAGGTTCGAGTCCTTCATGGCTCACCATGTATTGGCCCGTTGGTCAAGCGGTTAAGACACCGCCCTTTCACGGCGGTAACACGGGTTCGAATCCCGTACGGGTCATTGATTTACTTTAGCGTTAAGCTAATTTTTTCCTCACTTGCTTGAAGGAGCACCACGATTGCTTTTTCGGGCAAGTTACTGAGGTCCGGTAGTTCAGTTGGTTAGAATGCCTGCCTGTCACGCAGGAGGTCGCGGGTTCGAGTCCCGTCCGGACCGCCATTTTTCAAAAGAATACTTGGCTCGGTAGCTCAGTTGGTAGAGCAACGGACTGAAAATCCGTGTGTCGGCGGTTCGATTCCGTCCCGAGCCACTTCCAAACGCATCTGCAATCGCAGGTGCGTTTTTATTATGAAAAGAAGGCATAAAAAGGGAGAAGCCGGACCTAGGTAGGGCCCGGCTCCATAAGAAGAAGACGTTACAACTATATAGACGGCTGGTGATTGGAAAAGTTTCAATAAAAAAGGAAAAAGTCATCAATTTTTTTCGGGCGGCACCTTCCTATCCAACGTTTACTAGAAAAGAAAGCCGTTATTATTTTTATCTTTGCCTCGTAAAACGTTATAATAGACAGTGAGCCTTTTTTTCATAAATGGAAAAGGCGTAATGATACATGCAAAATGGAATGACATAGATGCTAAAAATGCAGGAGGAAATCACAATGGAAAAAAAGATTCTTGTCGTAGATGATGAAAAACCGATTGCTGATATATTGGAATTTAATTTAAGGAAAGAGGGCTATGAGGTTCATTGTGCATATGATGGAAACGAAGCCCTTGAAATGGTAGAAGAAATCAAGCCGGACATTATTCTGCTCGACATTATGCTGCCGAATAAAGATGGTGTTGAAGTATGCCGTGAAGTGAGAAAGAAATATGACATGCCGATTATCATGCTGACAGCAAAAGACTCTGAAATTGATAAAGTCATCGGCCTTGAGCTTGGCGCAGATGATTATGTGACAAAGCCTTTCAGCACACGTGAGCTGCTTGCCCGCGTGAAAGCGAATTTGAGAAGACAAACCGCTGCTCCGCAGACGGAGGAAGAATCTGAATCAAATGATATTGAGGTTGGATCACTTGTTATTTATCCAGATGCGTATGTGGTGTCTAAGCGCGAGGAAACGATAGAATTAACGCACCGTGAGTTCGAACTGCTTCATTACTTAGCGAAACATATCGGACAAGTCATGACACGTGAGCACTTGCTGCAAACGGTATGGGGCTACGATTACTTCGGGGATGTCCGTACAGTAGACGTCACAGTCCGCCGTCTTCGTGAGAAGATTGAAGACAACCCTAGCCACCCGAGCTGGATCGTGACAAGACGAGGCGTCGGCTACTATTTAAGAAACCCAGAACAGGACTAAGATTCTTATGAGTAAAGTAGGTTTTTTTCGCTCGATTCACTTTAAATTGACCTTGATTTACGTGCTGCTGATCATCGTCGCCATGCAGATCATTGGCGTGTACTTTGTGAAGCAGCTAGAGCAGTCCTTAATTAATTCATATGATAATTCCTTGAATCAGCGAATCTACTCGTTATCGTATTACCTAGAACAAGATTCATCGAAAAGCAAGGCAGAATTAAAAGAGGATGCTCAAAAGATATTAAACGATTTTAACAACAAAGATGAGTCTAATGAAATCTCTGAAGTCAGCTATATTGATGAAAGCAGAGAGGTCATTGCCTCTGTAAATAACGGCAGCCAAGAGATTGCCGGTAAGAAAATTACTGATCAAATCATTAGCCGTATTTTCGCAGTTGGCAAAGACTATGAGAAAAAATTCTATGACCCTGAGTCAAATAAAAGGGTGCGTATTTCTGCGACAGCCGTAAAAAATGAGAACCAAGAGACCGTTGGTGTGATTTATGTTGTCTCTTCAATGGAAAGTGTGTTTAACCAAATGCGAACCATTAACACCATTTTAGCGACTGGGACACTGATTGCACTTGGGACGACTGCTCTACTTGGTATCTTCATCTTTAGAACGATCACTCATCCTATTTCAGATATGAGAAAGCAAGCGATCGAGCTTGCCAAAGGGAACTTCTCCAGAAAGGTCCGGAAGTATGGGCATGACGAGATTGGCCAGCTTGCGACAACCTTTAACCATCTGACGAGAGAGCTGGAGGAAGCTCAGCTGATGACGGAAGGGGAGCGGAAAAAGCTTTCTTCTGTTATTGCCTATATGACGGACGGTGTCATCGCAACGAATCAAAACGGTGCAATTATTCTATTAAACAGCCCTGCATTAGAGCTGTTAAATGTTTCACGTGAAACAGCTTTAGAGATGCCGATCACGTCTTTGCTTGGCTTAGAGGAAACTCATACATTTGAAGATTTAGTCGAAAATCAAGATTCCATGCTGATCGAAATTGAGCGCGAAGATCAGCTGTCTGTATTGCGTGTTAATTTCTCCGTCATTCAGAAAGAGCATGGGAAAATTGATGGCTTAATTGCGGTCATTTATGACGTCACAGAGCAGGAGAAAATTGATGCTGAACGCCGTGAATTCGTAGCGAACGTATCGCATGAGCTGCGCACACCGCTGACGACGATGCGAAGCTATCTTGAGGCACTGGCTGAAGGTGCGATTGGTGATAAAGAGCTTGCGCCAAGATTCCTCAGTGTCACGCAAAATGAAACGGAGCGCATGATCCGGCTTGTCAATGACCTGCTGCAGCTGTCTAAGTTCGACAGCAAGGATTATCAATTCAACCGTGAGTGGACGAACTTTATCAGGTTTATCTCGCTCGTCATTGATCGTTTTGAAATGACGAAGGAGCAGCATGTCGATTTTATCCGCAACCTGCCGCAGCGTGAAGTATATGTAGAAATCGATCAAGATAAAATTACACAGGTGCTCGATAATATCATTTCCAATGCCATGAAATACTCACCAGAGGGTGGACACATCACGTTTACCGTTGATCTGGATGAAGAGAAAGGCCTTGTGTTATTCAGCGTCAAAGATGAAGGAATCGGTATTCCGAAGAAGGATATGGATAAAATCTTTGAACGTTTTTATCGGGTAGATAAAGCAAGAACAAGAAAGCTCGGCGGAACCGGCCTCGGTCTTGCGATTGCAAAAGAAATGGTTCAAGCTCATGGCGGAGATATTTGGGCTGACAGCATTGAAGGAAAAGGGACAACGGTGACCTTTACCCTTCCGTACAATGAAGAACAAGAGGATGATTGGGATGAAGCGTGAGACCTTTAAAACCATAATATTGACAATCCTAATTGCGATCAGTCTTGTATTTACGTGGAACATCTGGATGTTCCAGCCCGTCATGCAGGATCAGGCAGATACCGGCACAAAGGTCGTGGAAACGAAGAAGATTTCAAGCGACGAGCCTAGAAGTCTCATTGATGTCGTGAAGCCGCGCGAGATGTTCATTCATTCAAATGGAGAGCATTTTAAAGTGGATCAAAAGGAACTCTTTCAAAACTTTTGGAATGATGTGAGCCTTTGGGATGTCAAAGAGATTAATGATGTGTCAGATCAATATTCCGAGCAGAAATTTAAGAATTTCTTCTATGGACGCGAAGGACAAGGGAAGACATTGGATCTTGTGTTCAATGATCCGATTCCGATTGATATTTTCCAAGCGCTCTTTAAATGGCCGAACAAGTCCATTGAATACAACTCGTTTGATCGGATGATCGTGCCATTCGCCCAGCAGGATAAGGCGAATAAAAAAGTATATTTGGTCTCATACAGCAAGGAGACGGTGCTTGAGCTGACAATTGAGTCCGCCAATTACCGTAATCTTATGAACAGTATCGCAGCCGCTCAAAACGAGATGCCGCGCTATGATCTTTATACATTCTCGACGAATTCTAAACGAGATTTCCTTCTTCCGAGAAAGCAAAAGCAGCTTGAAGCGAAGATGTTCTTTATCGAAACGATTAAGACAAACAAGTTCAAAGACGCTTTGTTTACGGACCCGAGCCTTGTCGGTGAGGAATCTAATTTAAACCGGACGGTGTACACAGATGGCACAAGCCGCCTTGAAGCCAATCAAAAAGACCACCGCATTCAATATCAGCACCGCAATATCAATTCCAGCACTGTTTTCCAAACGGGGGATTTGATTAAGCGAAGCGTGAAATATTTCAATGATACGGGAAGCTTTACTGATGATTATCAATATTTTGGCATCAACAGCAACCAGCAGCTGTCCTTCAATATGTTTATGGACGGTCTGCCGATTGTGAACAGTACAAAGCATCCATTTGGGATGACCTCCCTTGAAGTCCAATGGGCGAATGATGACATTTTGAATTACAAGCGTCCAAACTATATTCTTGGCAATAAAGCGAGTCAAAGTGAACAGGTCAAGCTGATGAACGGGACAGAGCTGAAGGACTTGATCATCAAGCAGACGAAATATGATGATCTGGAGAAAATTGAACAGATTTTCCCTGCATATCAAGCTGCTTCAACTGCATCAGATCAAGATCAAGCGATGTTTGTCTGGCTGGAGCCTGTATGGTGTATGAAGTATAACGGCAAAACCGTGATTCTATCGAATGATCTTTTGACAGAGGGGAGCGAGAATCATGGAGTGGAATAAGACCAAAACGATCTTTATCCTAGCCTTTCTCGTTCTCGATATCTTTCTAGGTTTTCAATACTTTGAAAAACGGTCAACCGATCATTTTGCGATTATCGAAAAAACGGATACGCTGGAAGAAATGAAGGCAGACGGGATCAAATATGGCAATCTATCAGATGAAGCGAAGATTGGATACCGCATTACAGCTGAAAAGAAGCAATATACGAAAAAGGATGTCGACGGATTAGCTGATCAAAAGGCGAAAAGTACATTCCCGAAAACAGAAAAAGATGATCCTGTCACGCTGCTTGAAATGACCTTCAACAAGCCAGTTGCCTTGCCGAAAAAGGATATGAAAACAGCGGCGACGAACCTTGTGAACCAGCGTTTGCTGGATGGGAAGAATTATAAGCTGTGGAATATAGATGAGGAGACAGGGAAAATCGTCTTTTTCCAAACGTATAAAGGGAAATACATCTTCCAAGAAGGCCTTGATGACACCGAAACCATCGGGCAAATTACCTTAAATCTCAACGATCAAAACGAAGTCGTCTCATATCAGCAATCGATGGTGACATCGATTAATGAAGTGAGAAAAGAAACCCTTGTCCCAGCACTTGAAACAGTGAAGGACTTATATACTCAAAATATGCTGAGTCAAAACACGACCGTGAAAAAGGTAGAGCTTGGCTACTATACGCAATACCCAGGGGCAAGCACGCAAGTCATGGTTCCTGTATGGCGGGTGGAGCTTGAAGGCGTATCAGCAGGTTCAAAGAAAAAGACAGAGGAAGAATATTTGATCAATGCCATCGATGGCTCAACACTTGATCATATAGAGAAAGATGACAAATCTTCAATGGAGTGAGAGAACATGAGCTTGCAGTTCAGTGTACTAGCGAGCGGAAGTACGGGGAACGCTTTTTATTTAGAAACAGACGAGCATGCCTTTTTGGTGGATGCTGGTTTAAGCGGCAAACAGATGGTCGAGCTGCTTGGCCAAATCGACCGCAAGCCTGAAGACTTGGACGGCATTTTTGTAACACACGAGCACTCCGATCATATTAAAGGGCTTGGTGTCATGGCAAGAAAGTACAAGCTTCCTGTCTATGCAAATGCGAAAACATGGAAGGCGATGGAATCTCATATCGGAAAAATTGATACAGAGCAGAAATTCCATTTTGATATGGAGACCGTTCAATCCTTTGGCGGCCTTGATGTCGAATCATTTGGTGTCTCACACGATGCGGCAGAGCCTATGTTTTACGTGTTCCATTATGGAGGGCGCAAACTTGCCCTCATGACGGATACAGGCTATGTGAGTGACCGCATGAAAGGCATTATTAAGTCAGCCAATACGTTTGTGTTTGAGAGCAATCATGATGTCGGGATGCTGCAAATGGGCCGATACCCATGGAGCATTAAGCGCAGAATTCTGAGCGATGTCGGACATGTATCAAATGAAGATGCTGCTCTTGCGATGACAGATGTCATTGGAGATGCCACCTCACGCATTTATTTGGCTCACTTGAGTCAAGACAACAACATGAAGGATTTAGCCCGTATGGCGGTCCAGCAGACGCTTGAAATGAAGGGCTTTGTTGTGGGGGACGGCTTTGATTTATTTGATACGGACCCGAAAAAAGCAACCCCGCTTTGCGCCGTATGATTTTTATAATCGTATGATTAAGATGAGAGCTTCTTACCAACACTATATACATCATCTATTCACTGAAAGGAAGGAAACATAGTGGATTATCGCGATGTAGAGTGGAAGCCGAGACGAAGCAGAAAAGGATATTTTCTTTCTGGTTTGATCGGTGTATTGGTAGGAGCTTTTTTAATGGGATTCTTTTTCCCCTATATATCTGGACAGAGCGGCAGCCTTTTTGGATGGCAGCAGAACGGTGATGGGCAAGCATCACAGGGTCCTTTAAAGACGGTGAATGTAAACGTCAATGATGCTGTCACGAAAGTGGTGTCTAATATGTCAGATACGGTGGTCGGCGTCATTAATATCCAAAAGTCGAGCTTTTGGGAGGAAGGCGGAGAAGCAGGCAGCGGGTCAGGTGTGATCTATAAGAAAAAGGGTGACACGTTTTATATTGTCACAAACCATCACGTCATCAAAGGCGCCAACCAGCTTGAAGTGAGCCTCCATGACGGGACAAGAATTAGTGCCAATCTTGTCGGCAGCGATCAGCTCATGGATTTAGCTGTTCTCACTGTCAAAAGTGATAAAATCAAGAAAACCGCAGCCTTCGGTAACTCAGATCATGTGAAGCCGGGTGAGCCAGTCATCGCCATTGGAAATCCATTAGGGCTTGAATTCGCAGGCTCTGTCACACAAGGAGTCATTTCAGGCACAGAGCGTGCGATCCCTGTTGACTCAAATGGAGACGGACAGACGGATTGGAATGCAGAAGTACTGCAAACAGACGCTGCCATCAATCCTGGAAACAGCGGTGGTGCTTTGATCAATATGGACGGAAAGGTGATCGGCATCAATTCAATGAAGATTGCTGAATCAGAGGTAGAAGGAATCGGGCTGTCTATTCCAGCGAATCTGGTCATTCCTGTCATAGAGGATTTAGAGCGCTACGGAGAGGTAAAGCGTCCGTATCTTGGCGTCGGCATGAAATCATTAGCGGATATTGCGAGCTACCACTGGCAGGAAACATTGAAGCTGCCCTCCAAGGTCACATCTGGGGTTGTTGTCATGAGTGTTGAGCCTTTATCTCCAGCAGGAAAAGCGGGACTAAAAGAGCTGGATGTCGTGACCTCCTTTGATGGCAAGAGTGTACAAAATATCGTAGATCTTCGTAAGTACTTATATCAAAGGAAGGTCGGCGACAAGGTAAAGGTGCAATTTTACCGAAGCGGGAAGAAAAAATCAGCAGAAATCAAACTTTCTCAAACCGACCGATATGGCGGCTAACCAGTTCCAGTAAGGGACTGGTTTTTTTGGCATGACTGACATATGATGAAGGAAAGGGGGGTGTAAGATTGGTTACACTACAACGGATGTCACAAACCGATTACGATGTATTGATAGAGAAGGCCATTCAGCGGTACGCGGAAGAAAAGGTACTCGCAGGAACATGGAAGAAGGAAGAATCACTTGCGAACGCAGAAGAACAATTTGACAGGCTTCTTCCAGAAGGACTTCAGACAGAGCATCATGAGCTGTGGAATTTCTTAAACGGAGATGAAGCGATTGGCTGGGTTTGGCTTTGTTATGACCCGAATCACCCGCAGCACGAAGCATTTATTTATAACTTTATTTTGTTTGAAGCTTATCGAGGAAAAGGCTTTGCAAAGCAGGCCATTGCTGCATTAGAGGAGCAGGCAAAGTCATTAGGTGTGCAAAAACTCTCGCTCCATGTCTTTGCTCACAATCAAATCGCCCGTTCGCTGTACGAGAAAACGGGATTTGCAGAAACCGGTATTTATATGAGTAAACCTTTATAAAAAAGAAGAAGTACCGTGCAGAAAGCGTACGGTACTTTTTTATGAGGACATCATGGCATCCTGAGCCGTGACTCTGTATAAATCGACTTTACACTTCACGAAAGCGCGAATGATCGCTGGAACTTGAGCTTCTGAACGAATTAACAATGAGGTCTCGTCATCACTGATCACAAGATCTGTTCCGACAGTTTGTAGGTACTGCGTGAGAACAGGTTTCACCTCATCATCAATCCATGCATGCTTGAAGGTTGCACGTATGTTTGAGGATGTGATGGTTTTCTCTTGAGGATGAGTATGTGGGGACACTAATTTTCCTTCAGAAATGAATGCCGTTTTGGTACAAATACTATTGGTGAACCTTGGGCGGTCAGCTGTTAAAAAGACGGTTTTCCCTTCATCCTTTAATGTTTCAATGACCCGCTGAATGTGCAAGATCGAATCTGCATCAATATCGGCAAAAGGTTCGTCAAGTAAAATAAATTCCGGCTGATGGGCGATGGCCTGCGCCATTCCGAGCCGTTTCTTCATACCAGGTGTGAAGGCACCGACCTTCTCCTGATGATCATGATGTAAACCGACAAATTCGAGCAGTTCTTCATAATCACTCGTTCTCTGGCGTGTTCCGGTGATTTTTGATAAATAGGCAATATGCTCAAGAGCCGTAAGACCTTCATATAAATCCGTATATTCTGGCAGAACACCGATATGCTGTCTCACTTTTTTTAGCGAAGGCATATTCATCACTGTAAACGTACCAGAGGTAGGGCGGGAGATCCCGGTAATGATATTGAAAAACGTCGTCTTACCAGATCCCTTTGGTCCAATGAGGCCGAAGATATCGCCCTGATTGACATCAAGATTAATATGATCTATTGCGACTTTTGTACGATATTTTTTTGTGAGCCCTTTTGTATGAAGCATCTACACATCCCTCCTTTGAAACAGCAGTGCAGTTCCAATGAGTAAGATAACGGTCAATGCCGTGTTCATTAGGACGTAGGTCAGCGGTTCACTCCAGCGCGCATAATAATAAGGCGTCATATATTGGAACCAATGAATCATTCGTTCTGAAGAAAGAACAGAAATCATACTGACGATTGGGAAAAGAAAGGAAAATAACATACCGACAAACATTGATTTCTGCGGTGTTGGAAAGAGCATGGACAAAAATAAAGCACATGAGATACCGACACTGATAAAGGTTAAGATTTTTAAGGCATCTGAGAACAGAAAACGGTGTGAAATCACCATATTCAGCACATATGTCGTCATAATACAGCTAAGCCAAAACAGCATCAGTCCTAGATATTTCCCGATGATAATGTTCAAACGGGTTGTTTTACTGACGAGAAAACGAATGGTTTTCAAATGAATTTCGCGGCTTAAAATATCATGAGACAACAAAAAAATAAGGAAGAAACCAAATAAAGACATCACCAGTTCATTCCCAATAGAATAAGGATCCTTTGCCAGTTCCCATTTTTCCTGATTAGCAGCGATAAACGGAAGACTTGAAACAAAAGTAGATAAAATGAAAATAATAACAATTGTTAAAATAGATTTTGTGCTTTTGAAGAGCTGCTTAAACTCATTCATACAGATGGTCCACACACGCTGTACCTCCCTTCACCTTTATTATACCCCTAGAAAAGAAAGACACCATATCTCGCTCTTTAACATTTGTTTAAATTTCATAAAAAGAAGACTCTTCCAGCACCAGTTGACTCATTTTTAAAAATGTTCAGAAAAATATCTTGATTTATCAAAAAACATCATGTATGATAGCTTTAATTCAAGATAGTTATACAGGCAATGACGAGAGAAAGTACAATCATCAATTTTTCCACAGAGAGCTTCGGCAGCTGAAAAGAAGCAAAAATAATGATTCGAAAAATGGTCTCTGAGCCTCGTGCTGAACATATCTATGATATTAGTAGGTGACGACGAGAGTTGGTACTCGTTATCAAAACCACAGTATATGAGCCAGATTGGAGCTTTGTACTTGTAGAGGCTGTTTAGCGCGAGCAAACAGTAAATAAAGGTGGTACCACGAGACAAATACCTCGTCCTTATGATTCAAAGATAAGGATGGGGTATTTTTTATTGTCCACTTTTTTTCATACAATTGTTCAAATGTTCCACGTGAAACACCACATCCATTTTTTCAAATGAAAGGGAGATTGACATGAGTGAACATGCATTGGTTTTACAATCAGATTTCGGCATTGATGATGGAGCTGTCAGTGCAATGTACGGAGTGGCAAATACGGTCAGCAGCAGCATCCGCATTTTTGATTTAACACACAATATTCCGCAGTATGACATTTGGGAGGCATCTTATCGCCTGCTTCAAACCGTCACATACTGGCCGGAAGAGACGGTATTCGTTTCCGTCGTTGACCCGGGCGTTGGATCAGAGAGAAAAAGTCTTGTCGTCAAAACGACAAGCTCACACTATATCATTACTCCAGACAACGGGACACTCACGCACGTTGCCCAGGATATTGGCATTGTGGAAGCCCGTTATTTAGATGAAACCATTAACCGGCTGCCAAAGTCGGGAAAATCACATACATTCCATGGGAGAGATATTTACGCTTATACAGGGGCGAGAATTGCATCAGGTGTGATTTCTTTTGAAGAGGTTGGGCCAAAGGCGAATATTGATGATATTATCCATCTTCCAGTCGTACAGGCTTATGCGGAAGAAGATGTGATCACAGGGACGATTGATATTTTAGATGTGAGATTCGGAAACCTATGGACAAACATTCATCACACGCTATTTGAACAGCTTTCAATTAATTATGGGGATGCAATAGAAGTTACCATTGCCAACGGGCCGAAAAATGTGTATAAAAATATCATGACCTATGGACGATCTTTTGCCGACTTAAAGGTAGGCGAACCACTCGTATATGTCAATTCACTCGACCATTTAGGCGTGGCGATCAATCAAGGGTCATTTGCAAAGGCTTATAACATCGGTACAGGCACAGGCTGGCGCCTTTCGATTCGCAAAGCTCCGCGCATTATATACGAATAAGAGGAGGATACATCATGGCAGGAAAACAACTTTCAACGAAAACTGTCGTTGCCATTGGAATTGGCGCAGCCGTCTTTGTGATTCTAGGACGATTCGTCTCCATTCCAACTGGTATTCCGAATACACAAATTGAAACCTCATACGCATTCCTAGCATTAATGGCCGTGCTATTTGGTCCTGTTGCAGGCGCACTGATTGGTTTTATTGGCCATCTCATTAAAGATGCGACCACATTTGGCCCTTGGTGGAGCTGGATTATTGTATCGGGTGTCGTTGGTTTATTGATCGGCTTTATTTCTAACCGTTTAAAAGTAGAAGAGGGAGACTTCGGCTGGAAGAAAATCACGCTCTTTAATGCCGTACAAGCAGGCGCACAGGCATTAGGCTGGTTTATCATTGCTCCTGTACTTGACATTGTGATCTATGCAGAACCTGCAAACAAAGTGTTTGTTCAAGGCATCGTGGCAGGGATTTCAAACATCATCACAGTTGGTGTACTAGGAACCATCATCATTGCAGCTTATGCGAAAACGAGAAGCAAAAGCGGCAGCCTATCGAAAGAAACATCATGAAGCAAGGTGGAACACATAAATGAAGAAACCGATGATTCAATTCGAACATTTCGGATTCAAGTATCGCAGTCAGGCAGAACCAACATTAAAGGATATCAACCTGACCATCTATGAAGGAGAAAAAGTTCTCATCGCAGGCCCGTCTGGATCGGGAAAAAGCACACTAGCCCATTGTATCAATGGGCTAGTTCCTGCGTCTTATAAAGGTTCTATGGAAGGAAGTCTTCACATCGGCGGGAAAAATGCAGAGGAAGAGAACATTTTCTCTCTCTCACAGCTTGTCGGAACCGTGCTTCAGGACCCCGATGGACAATTCATCGGGCTGACCGTTGGAGAAGACATCGCATTTACACTTGAAAATGATCAAGTCACACGTGAAGAAATGAACACACGTGTCGAGGAAGCTGCCAGATTAACAGAGGTAGACGGCAAGCTGGCATCGTCCGTGCATGAGCTGTCAGGCGGACAAAAACAACGTGTCGCCATTGCGGGCGTACTTGTCAATGATGTCGACATTCTGCTGTTTGATGAACCACTTGCAAGCCTAGACCCCGCAACAGGTAAAGAAGTCATCGACCTCATTGACCGGCTGCAAAAACAAACGAAAAAAACCATCGTGATGGTTGAGCACCGATTAGAGGACGTCCTCTTCCGTCATGTGGACCGCATTATCGTTGTCAATGAAGGAACGATTGCAGCGGATATGACACCAGATGAATTGCTCGCCTCAAACGTATTAGAAGCGGCGTATTTACGTGAGCCTTTATATGTAAAGGCGATGAAGTATGCAGGCATTCCGGTTGCACCAGGAGATCAAATCGCTGATTTACAGCGTCTCACCTTAGACGACGAGGCAAAAGAGAAAATCGAGCAATGGATGGAAGCGTCTGAGCCATCAGTAGAACAGATTGCAGCACAGGATTTACTAGAAGTGCGCGAGCTGAGCTTTGATTATCCAACAAGACCAAATACGCTGAGCAACATCTCTTTTACCGTCAAAAAAGGAGAAATGATCAGCATCGCAGGAGCCAATGGAGCAGGCAAGACAACATTGTCTAAGGTGCTTTGTGCATTTGAAAAGCCAACGAAAGGGTCAATTCTTTTAAATGGTGATGACATCACAGGAGATACGATCAAACAGCGCTCCGAACGAATCGGCGTCGTCATGCAAAACCCAAATCAAATGATTTCAAAACAAATGATTTTTGATGAGGTGGCACTTGGTCTCGTTTTAAGAGGCATAAAGGAAGAAGAGATCAAGGAACGGGTGGAGCGGGTTCTGAAAGTGTGCGGACTGTATCCATTTCGGAACTGGCCGGTCTCAGCCCTCAGCTTTGGACAGAAAAAACGCGTCACCATCGCGTCAATTCTTGTATTAGAACCAGAAATCCTCATCTTAGATGAACCAACCGCAGGACAGGACTTTAAACATTACACAGAGATGATGACGTTTTTAGAGCAATTAAACCAGCAGGGTGTCACGATTTTCATGATCACCCATGATATGCACTTGATGCTTGAATACACAACAAGAACCATTGTCATTTCAGATGGAGAAAAAATCGCAGATGATACACCAGCCAAAGTGCTGACAGATCAGCTGCTTGTTCAAAAGGCGAGTTTAAAGGAAACGTCGCTGTATGAACTGGCGCTGAAAGCAGACTGGCCAAATCCAAATGAACTCGTAGATCGCTTCATTGAGGTTGACAGAAAGGAACGAATGACATGGCTGTAGACATGCTGTCCTATATCGATCGCCCGTCACCGATTCACCGGCTGACAGGTGCAACCAAACTCATTTGCTTTATCCTCTGGTCATCCGCAGCGATGCTCACGTATGATACAGGCGTTTTAGTGTTTATGCTAGTTGCTAGTATCGTGTTCTTTCAGCTATCGAACGTACGATTTCGTGATATTTCCTTCGTGGTGATTGTCCTGGCGATTTTCCTAGTGATCAATAACATCGCCATTTACATCTTTGCACCCCAGCAAGGTGTCGCCATCTACGGAGCGAAGCACGAGCTGTTTCATATTGCAGGCTGGTATAATGTCACACTTGAACAGCTTTTCTATCAGTTGAACATTACGCTAAAATATGTGACCGTGATGCCAGCAGCGCTTTTATTTATTGTGACAACAAATCCAAGTGAATTCGCCTCATCGCTCAGCAGAATTGGGGTCAGCTACCGGATTTCCTATGCAGTAGCGATTGCCTTGCGCTATATTCCAGATATTCAGCGGGATTTTCGCACGATCGCGATTTCTCAGCAAGCAAGAGGCATTGATTTATCGAAGAATGAAAAGCTGGGGAAACGAATCAAAAATGCGTTGTCTATTGTCATGCCGCTGATTTTCTCCAGCTTGGAGCGGATTGAAACGATCAGTAATGCAATGGAGCTGCGTGGTTTTGGGAAACATAAAAAGAGAACATGGTTTACGGCAAAAGACTTTCAAAAAGCAGATTATGTGGCGTTATTGTTTGTTGGTGTGGTGCTGATCGTGTCGCTAGTGATTACATTTGTTAGAGGAACGAGATTTTATAATCCATTTTTATAGAAAGAAGCCTTCACAGGAGTGGAGGCTTTTTTGTTTGGTTTGTGGATAAAAGGTGTGGAAAATGGTAAAAGACTATTAACATGTGAATAAATCGGTTATATTGAACAATGAGCGAAACACTTGTGAATAACGAAACAACCTATTGGAGGAATTAGAAACTTATGAACAAATCACTTTATGCTTGTGCAGAACACATAGAAACCGTATTAGACATGTACATAGATGATCACGAAACGCCGCCAGAATTCAGAAAAATCGAACATACACACAGTTTATCCACAACCTGTGAATTGTGCGATGAACCTGCAATATATATAGTGGGGAACGAATGATCGGACACAAAATACACAAATTTTATCCACAATTGTTGATAACTTATATGAATAACTTGTTCTTAAGGTGGGGATGACCTGTGAATATATCAATTATCACAGTAGGAAAATTAAAAGAGAAATATTTAAAGCAAGGCATAGCCGAATACACAAAACGATTACAAGCCTATGCGAAAATCGAAATCATTGAGCTCGCGGACGAAAAAGCACCCGAGAATCTCAGCGATCAAGACATGAAAATCATCAAAGACAAAGAAGGCGAACGCATCCTAAGCAAAATCAACCCAGACGCCCACGTCATCGCCCTCGCCATCGAAGGAAAAATGAAAACTTCCGAAGAATTAGCCGATACAATAGATAAGCTGGCAACATACGGAAAAAGCAAAGTATGTTTCGTCATAGGCGGATCCCTTGGCTTAAGCGAAGCTGTGATGCAGCGTGCGAATGAGAAGTTATCGTTTTCGAAAATGACGTTTCCGCATCAGTTGATGAGGCTGGTGTTGGTGGAGCAGATTTATCGTGCGTTTCGGATTGTGCGGGGGGAGCCTTATCATAAGTAAATGAGGTTTTATTGCATGTGTTTATAATAGTAAATATGCAAATCCTAAATTATATATTAGTCAATATTTTAAAGCTTACAGAAATTATTAAGTATAGAACGCTTAGTTAGAGTAACGTGACTCTTTAATATAGTCATAGTAAGAGGGACTAAAGTAATGATTTTAAAGGAGATGAATGAGGTGAGCAGAAATATAAGTACTAAGGTTGAAAGAAGAATATGTGCTGAATCTATGGGGAGATGTATGAATCCAGAATGTAAAGTAGAATTATTTAAAGATAGTGGCGACATCATGGAAAAGGCTCATATAATTCCGTATTGTGATACTAAGGACAACTCATATGAAAATTTAATTATTCTATGTCCAAATTGTCATACAAATTTTGATAAAAACAGTGCATTTAGTGCAGGTGAAGTTGAAAAATGGAAACAAATACGTAAGGCTGAGTTTGAGCGTTTTTTTAGTAAAGAGTATGATACATTTGAGGATTTAAAAAATGAAGTTGCTCCATTGTTATCACATAATCAAGAAATTTTTGAAAACTATTATTCAGAGAACCAAAGGGATTTATGGAGTATTTTTGAAGGTGTGATTTTATCAAACAATAGAATGATAAGAAGTATTTTAAAACATAATACTAAATTGATTCAAAATCATTCTCAGGAAAGCTACTCCAATTTAGCAATAGTACAAAAATTTATGCTTCATATTGATGAGTTCGAAGCTACTCGATTAAGTAAAGAAAAAATAAGACATGTATTATTTCCAACTGAGATTAACTCCTTGTTTGGAATAGAACCTTTAGTGAAAGACTTTATGCCATCTGTAGAGTCTATTGAGAGTTTAATAGCAGTATTGCAAAATAAGGGGGAATTTGAACTTATTGTTTTAGGTGTCGATAATCCATATATACAGGTTATAAAAGACAGTACTTCTGAAAAAATATATCTTAACGATACCCCAAGGTTAAGACAAATGTATTATGATTACAATTGTTTTAGGAAAGTGAATGTTCGATTTGAAAGCCTAAATTATGCTCTAAAATATATAAAGTCGAGGGGATTAAATTTTAATTTTTTGAATATAAACAACTTAAAAGAGGTTAAAGTAAATGGGATAAAAATAGTTTTTGTTTATGAATATTGCTTAAGTAAGATTAAATTATTACAATTATCTCCAGAGGAAAAATGTGTAGTTTTAAACTTACATAATTGGAATGGTGAGAGTTGTATTTCTTCAGATGCATACGAAATAGCAAAAGAAATGAAAGTAACGTTACTAACAATGGATAAATTTTATGGATATATTAATAGCATTAAACAAAAAAGATAGTGTCATTCAGAAAATCATATATCATATAAAATTGTTTGAGTCATTTGAAAATGTGTATTTGTTTGGATCAATAATCAATGAGAAAAGAATTCCAAATGATATAGATTTATTGCTAATATACAAAGATTTTTCTAGTAGACTTTTAATTGATTTGGACAAGATAAGCACTATTTTTGATCAATTATATGGATTCTCTTTTGATTTAACTGTACTAAGTGAATATGAGGAAGATGAGTCAAGTTTTTTAATTAGATTAAACTCAAATTACTTAAGACTAAAATGACAAATCTTTATATAAATAAAATAAATGATTATTTTGCTTATGTTTAATGGAAGACATAAGACTCTTATTTGTATAGATGGTTGAAATTTATCGTCTTGAGAAAACCTCAGATGAGTAGTTACGGAGAGCCTTATCATAAGTGATTGGGGTTTTACAAAATCCATACAAATTTAACTTAAAAAATAAAAATTTATAGTGAAGCTTTGGAGATTTTTATATCTTTAAGTGCCAACACATTTTATAAGATTTATGTAAAATAAGAAATAATGAAAATGGTTATGAGGGATAAGCAAATTATAGAAAGAATTAACAAGGTAGTTTTTATAGAACAATTTATCCCCGCAGGTTAGTGGTTTTACTGGTAATACTGAAAGAGAGTAGGTAGATCTACTCTCTCTAATTTTATATATAGTTTCTTAAAAGAATAATATATTCTGTAAACAATATTGTGAAAATGGAGGTAGTTTATGCAGTTTATTGCAAGAAATTTGATTGGTGATGATTTCAACTACAAGATTATATATGATTTCTTTTCAAAAAAACAATTAGGGAATTTTGAAAATTGGATCTGCAGTAGACACCATAAAAATATAAATAAGATAATGAATATAAAGCTTAATTCAGAATGGATTACTCGAAATTATTTAAGTTCTAAAATGATTTTATCAGCAACAGTCATGTTGACATCTTTAGAGTATGCAATTGAAAAAAACCTTAAAATGACAGTACCATACCTGTATTATTATTCAGTAATTACATGTTGCCGTGCTTTTTTGTATGCGAATCCATATAATGAATGGAAAAACAATGGTGATTTTTTGAATATGAGCCACTCTAAAATAATAAATCTTACAAAAGATTATTTATATCACTTGGATAAAGATTATGCATTAAGAATAGAAAATATTTTAAATGAATTAAAGAAGACGAGAGAATTATTTTCTTATAAGTTCCCTTCAACTGGATTAGATATTGTATATGAATACGACCTAGATGATATTATTGAAATATGTACTACAGTCTGTGAATTAGCTCAGTTAACCAGCGAGAAAATACAAAATTATACTATTAATAAGTGTATGGATAATTATGATGATTGGAGCAGAGTAGATTTAAATTATTTAAAATACACTTATAGCTATGACGGTATAATAGATTCAGAAGATTGGCGTAGAATTGATTATATTAAAAGAAAACAACCATTTCCAGCGAGCATATATTACACAATGACCGAGGGAATGGTAGAGGACTATTTTGGAGCTTGGTGTCCTAATGATGGAAACGATGATCTATACAATCCGGATTTAAACTGGAGGATAATATTCCCGGTCCCATAATGATAAAAACCTTATTTAGATATAATCCTTGTAATTCTTATCGTAATTGATAGTTAAAAATAGAATTTACTGTATAGATGAATAAATTTAAGTAATTAATGTTTAAAAAGGGAACTATATAAATAAATCTTTTTATCAGAATAACAATTTATTTCTAGCAAGGCAAGAACATATTTTATCAAAAAGGCATAGTTAATTTTAATTTATAAAAATATTATGAAGACTAATCCATGCGGAGTAGGGGAATTTTGGAGAATTAATGGGTTAAAAAATAACATATAATTAAAAAAGGAAAATAATTTAAATAATAATCTGCTGAATTATTAACTATCATTTCAAGTAATTGAAATGATTCGATTTTAGAATGAATCCATCAGAATAAGTATTGATGTAAGTTTAAATTAACTTATAAAAGAAATGTAGAGCTGTCTTCATAGAAAAGGCAAAATATTTGCACTGTTAGTTAGAAAATAAATTTAAAAAAGTAAACCTATAAAGGTTTCAAAAAAAGTGTCCTTTCTTTATTGAATGGACACTCCTGACTTTAAAATAAACTGAACTGATTATTGATTATACCTTGTTTACAAGATGCAAAGTGGCTATCGAATTCTTGATCATGATAATGTAGAATACCTTTATCAATAATATCGCAGAAACTTATCTTTGGATTGTTTATGTGGTTTAGGTTTGCTTCATTATTTAATCTATATTCCCATTTTGTAAAATAATCTTCTAGTTCTTCTGAAGGTACTTCATAAATACGTGCGGGTTTGTTTATATAGAATATTCCTACAAGGAAGCTTGTTACGGCACGATACCGACGTATTATTTCATGGTTTACATGATGACAAGTTGTTATACCAGGCTTTTTGCGAACTGCACCTTTGGTATCAATTAAATTGACAGTTTTAAGTTCGTATTGGTTGCCTGTTAATGGATCAATACCATCGTCACCATGACGCCCTGGTATTCTTGTTAGACCAAACATTTTTACGAGAAGTAATTCTCTGTACCCACCGTCATCAAAAACATGGATGATATTATGTTTATTTGCTTCTAATTGAATTCCATCAGCTAATTCTATTAAGTTATTTATCTTTTCTTTTACTTCTAATGGCATAATTACTCTCCTTTGGTATTAAATCTGCGACATCAACGGAGAGGGCCTTTGCTAACTTTAATAGTGTGGTGTATGTAGGGTTCTTTTGGGCAAGTTCAAGACTACTTATATAGTTTCTATGAAGCTCAGCTTTGAACCCCAACGCCTCTTGAGAATAGCCTTTTTCTTCACGCAGGTTACGTATCCGTTGTCCTAATTCATATAACTCTTTTTTAAATTGTTTTTCATTTTCCATTTTATGTCCCCATTCAACTAATTAAGGGTTTATCTTCATTGAAAATTATATTATAATTACAAGAGACATTCTTCACACTATAGTGTGAAATGGTATTATTTGATATATTAATAGGAGTGTTAATGAAAAATGAGACTGGCATATACAACTAATCGTGGATCTGCATATATTGGAGATTCATTGGAATTACTAGATAGTTTAGAAGATAATTCAATTAATCTTGTAATGACCTCACCGCCATTCGCTTTATTAAGACAAAAAGCATATGGCAATAAAAATGGAGAGGAATATATTCAGTGGCTATCAGAATTCGCGTTAAAAGTTAAAGAAAAGTTAACTGAAGATGGGAGCTTTGTTTTAGACCTCGGTGGTGCTTATCAAAAGGGGGTTCCTACACGTTCACTTTATAATTATAAGGTGCTTATTAAATTTGTTGAAGAATTAGGATTTCATCTAGCAGAAGAGTTCTTTTGGTTTAATCCGTCTAAATTACCTTCACCAATTGAATGGGTTAACAAACGAAAAATAAGAGCAAAAGATGCGGTAAATACTGTATGGTGGTTTTCAAAGTCAGAATTTCCGAAAGCTGATGTAAGGAAGGTTTTAACACCTTATTCAGAACGAATGCAGAAGTTGTTAAAGGATGGTAAGAAGTATTATGATCCTAAAGAGAGGCCATCTGGGCACAATATTTCAGAAGGTTTTAATAAAGATAATGGAGGAGCGATTCCACCCAACTTGTTACAGTTTCCTAACTCTGAAAGTAATTCTAAGTATTTAGCTTTATGTAAGTCCGTAAAAGTCAAAGGACACCCTGCAAGGTTTCCAGGCAAGCTGCCTGAGTTCTTTATTAAGTTTTTAACAGATGAAAATGACATTGTATTAGATATATTTGGTGGTTCGAATACGACAGGGGAAATGGCTCAACTACTCAACAGGAGATGGCTTAGTTGTGATATTGAAAAAGAGTATGTAGCAGCATCTTCACTTAGGTTTATTAATGACAAAGAAACTGCTAAACAAGTTTTTGATAGAATTATGAATGATGAAATGGTTGATATTGGTCAATTAACGTTGATTTAATTTCTAAGAGGCTGTCTTAATAGAGTAGAACCATTATGATAAAAGTAAAGGCGATCATGCGGCTGATTCAGTAATCGTGTATGTGAAAGAAGAGAAAATCCTGTTTTTTGGTGATTGTATTTATCCGAAAATCTATGCTGAAAAAGTACATTATACGGTGAAAGAAATATTGCGTCTTTTAGATGAGTTAGAAGCTTTTGATGCCGATATGTATATTCCCTCACACCAAAGACCGTGGACAAAAGAGCAGTTTTGTCAGGAAAGAGATAAGCTTCGAATGATTGCGAAATTCACTGGTCTATGTGGTGGAGATCACCAGAGAATCGTGAGTGAATATCAAGCACATGTGAACAGAGAATTGAAAGAAGATGAATTAGAAACCATTGATTACTTTGTAAATGGTTATTAAATAATCACTAAAAAAGTCTCATTTGAGTGATTTCCCTCAAACGGGACTTTTTTTGCATCACGGATTGTGACAGACTTATTTTTGGCATTGATAATAAAAACAATCCCAAGTAGGCTTAGTTTTCAGGTCGTTGTTTTCGTCCAAAAAAATCAAATCGCTTCATGCAATTGATCGTTCTAAAATGACAATTTTTCATTGTTTCTCCTTTCATTATCACTAGAGTGTTTGATGAGCTAATTTAAATGTAGTTCTAGAGATCTCCCAACATAAAATAATATTTTAAGAACCTGGGTAGATAATAACCTCATTTAAGGGCATCACGGTGAGCCTTATCATAAGTTAGTGAGGGATGACAAGGATAAATTCACCTGTACAAGCAGCAAAAAAGTACTCTAATCCTTTTCCATCAAACATCTCCATTGCACCAGAATAGAAGATATAACCACCCCGCAAAAAACCACGATTAAGCCTAAAGCGGCGAGAAATTACCTAGGAAAATAGAAAGTTGTAAGGGATCTCAAACAACACATGTTGACATATCGTTATTTATCGATATAATGATTTGTATGGAGCCAATAGAAGTTTTCAAAGCCTTATCCAATGAATCCAGATTGCAAATTTTACAATGGTTAAAGGAACCTGATCGTCATTTTACACCCCATGAAGGGATTGATATGAATACTACAGGGGTATGTGTTAGTCAAATAACAGATAAATTGAAAATGACGCAATCAACAGCATCTCAATATCTTTCAATTTTACTACGAGCTGGATTAATTACGACAGAGCGTATAGGTAAATACACGTATTATAAAAGAGATGAAAATGCCATAAAACAAATTGCTGAGATTCTAGAAAAAAATATTTAATAAATGAACTGAATTCATACATCAGAATTCAGTTTCATTTATTTAATACAAATCGACTTATCGTAATATGTTTTTTTGTCTATACATATTAACAATTCTAGATATGTAAATGTATTATATATAAGGAGTGATCTACCTTGTCAAACACTGTAAAGGTTTACATTTTAGCTATTGTCAGTTTTTTAGTTGGTACATCAGAGTATATTATCTCTGGTATTTTGGATAATATTTCTGAATCGTTAGGGATTACGATAGCTGCAGCTGGCCAGTTAATTACGATTTTTTCTCTTGTGTATGCCATCTTCACCCCAGTATTAATGGCTTTAACATCGGGAATGAATAAACGCAAGTTAATGTTATTTTCACTTAGCGTTTTTATTCTAGGTAATATTCTTGCATTCGTCCTCCCTGGGTATCAATTATTTATTGTGTCAAGAATTATTATGGCTCTTGGAGCGGGGATGGTCGTAGTTACTGCATTAACAATTGCTGAAAAAATTGCACCAAAAGGTAAGCAAGGTACCGCTATTGCTACAGTAGTAATGGGATTTACAGCATCATTGATCATTGGAGTCCCACTGGGCAGGATGACTAGTGATTTCTTCGGTTGGAAAGCTGTATTTGGAGGAATAGCCTTACTCGGATTATTAGCCATGGTGATCATTTCTCTTACGATTCCAAAAATCCAAGGGGATAAACCTGTACCTTTAATTCAACAACTTGCTCTTTTTAAAAAACCAAAAGTAGTGTTGGGATTAGCCATCACCTTTTTCTGGCTTGGTGGTTATTCAATTGCCTATACCTATCTATCCCCTTACCTTTTAAATATATCAGGTGTAAGCAGCAAATTGCTGAGTGGAGTTCTTCTCATATTCGGGATTGCTAGTCTAGTTGGGTCAAAGTTTGGTGGATTTAGTACCGATCGATGGGGTGTGAATTTTACTCTGATTAGTGGAATGACATTACATGTCATCATGCTCATATTGCTCTCACTAGTTACGCATTCTTATGTTGGAGTATTGCTCATTTTAATATTATGGTCATTTGCTGCATGGTCTTCTGGCCCGACTCAACAATATCACTTAGCTACAATGGAGCCAGAGTCATCAGGTATACTATTAGGTCTCAATCAGTCAATGATGCAATTGGCGATGGCCGCAGGTGCAGCTATTGGAGGTATCTTTGTAGAGAGGGTTTCTCTATCTTCCGTTACTTGGGCAGGTGCTTTAGGCGTTGCAATCGCGATCATTGTAACAATATTGGCTTCGCGTGCTACTTCGAGTAATGAAATTCGATATACTTAAACAGTAGAACGATGGGAAAAAACGTGATTCAATTTAAAAAATAATGACAGAAAGTAGGAAGCACCTTTGCACTCAATTAAAAAAATAGGTCAGAGTTTTTGGTACATCACACCAGTATCACTTACCGACCGCCCCATCCTAGGTATGGTCGCAGGCACTAACAAAACCTTAATGATCGATGCTGGTAACTCGGAAGATCATGCGAACTATTTCATCCAAAAAACCTTAGAACACAAGAGCGCCACGCCTGATATGGTTGTCCTCACGCATTGGCATTGGGATCATATTTTTGGTCTGCCTGCGCTGCCTGATACGGTTTCAATTGCTTCTGCACAGACAAGAAAGGAAATGGAGAAGCTTGTTCCGTTTTCGTGGTCAGATGAGGCGATTGATGAGCGGGTGAGGGAAGGAACGGAGATTGAGTTCTGCGCGAAGGCCATTAAGGAAGAATATCAGGGTCATCGAGATATTCAGGTGGTTTTACCGGATGTTACATTTGACCGTCGGGTGGAAATTGATCTTGGCGGGGTCACTTGCATTGTGCAGCATGTTGGAGGCGATCATGCTGCTGATTCAGTGATCGTGTATGTGAAAGAAGAGAAAATCCTATTTCTTGGTGATTGCATTTATCCGAAAATGTATGCTGAGAGAGTACATTATACAGTGAAAGAAATATTGCGTCTTTTAGATGAGTTAGAAGCTTTTGATGCCGATACGTATATTCCTTCACATCAAAGACCGTGGAGAAAAGAGGAGTTTCGTCAGGAAACAGACAAACTTCGGATGATAGCGAAATTCACTGATCAATGTGGTGGAGATAAGCAGAAAATCACGAAAGAATATCAACATTACGTGAACAGAGAACTGAAAGAAGATGAATTAGAAACCATTGCTTACTTTGTAAATGGGTATTAAATAAACACTAAAAAAAGTCTCATTTGAGTGATTTCCCTCAAACGAGACTTTTTTTGCATCACGTATTGTGACAGACTTATTTTTAGCATTGATCATAAAAACCATCCCCAAGTAGGCTTGAGTTTTCCTTATTAGGAGGTAAAAAACAGATGGGCAAAATAACTGACCCTTACGACACTTTCAAAACCAAAATATCCAAGTATCCAATCGAACAAAATCATTGGCAAGCCTTCAAAGATGGAACAACGATTAAACAATTAAAAGCAGGTATATGCATGGTCAAGGCTGGCGATCCGGTGCAGCATGCTTATTTTTGCATAACGGGGCTCTTCCGTCTTTTCTATTTGTTACCGGATGGAAGGGAGTACAACGTGGCTTTTACGTTGGAAGATGATTTTGCTACTTCTTATGCAAGTATGATTAACGGGCAGCCTTCTCCTTATTCGATTGAAGCGATGGAGGATTCGATCGTGATTGAAATTCCGTATGATCTGCTTCAAATGTTGATGGATAGAAGTCATATGTGGGAGCGGTTTGTTCGGGTTAGTGTAGAAAGGCTGTATACGAGAAAGGAAGAGCGTGAGAGGGAACTGCTATATTTGCCCGCAATTGAGCGATATCAGGCGTTTTTATTGAAATATCCTGGGTTACATCAACGTATCGCTCAATATCATATTGCCTCATATATTGGCATTTCTCCGGTTTCGCTGAGCAGGCTGCTCCATCCTGCTGAACATTAACCTATGTTAATGCACATTCTCTAGATCTGACGTACAATCATCACATCATAGAAGAATCGGGGGTATGATGATGAAATATATGATGGTTGTTTTATTAGAGTTCTATCCATCTTGGCTTGCTTTACCACGAGAGGAGCGAAGAACCCATGCGGCTTCGCTGCAAGAGTTGATGCAGAAATATGAGGAACATGTGACAGTGCGCTTTTTTGATGCTGAAGCTCTTCCAGGTAAAGATTACACAGATTTTGTGATGTGTGAAACGGATGACCTGAAATTCTATCATTTTATGTGGGAAGAGATTAGAGATTCTATTCCTTACACAAGTGGTTATGTCAAAATTAAAGAAGTCATCATGGGAATGGAAAATGCTTTTCAAACATATGAAAAAGAATCTCTGAAAAAGAATCAGTAATCGAAAATCACCTGCTATCAGGTGGTTTTTTGTACATTCTATTTTTTGGTATAATCAGAGGTAATGTAAGAACGGATAAATTTTTGAACTGAATCGGAGGTACATATGAAACAGCTTTACATGAAGCAGAAAGTATTTAGTCTGAGTGGCAGGTTTACGGTAAAGGATCAACAGGAGAATGATGTATATGTGGTCGAAGGCAGCTTTATGAAGATGCCGAAGACGTTTACCATTTTGAATACAGAACGAGATGAAATCGCTGTGATTACGAAGAAAATGTTTACCTTTTTACCGAAGTTTTTAGTAGAAGTTGATGGTCAAGAGGTATTGACGATTAAAAAAGAGTTTACGTTCTTTAAAGCAAAATATTCAATTGATGCTGCTGGGATCGAAGTGCAAGGTAACTGGTGGGATATGAATTTCCAGGTGCTGCAGAACGGCGAAGTGATTGGTCAGGTGAAGAAGGAATGGTTTACTTGGGGTGACAGCTATAAGGTTGATATTTTGAAAGAAGAAATGGAGCCTGTGATGATTGCGCTCGTTGTTGCGATTGATTGTGTGAAAGCTGATGAAGCTGCGTCTAGGTCTTCGTCGTCGGCAACGACGAATTAATTGGAGGTTTAAAAATTGGACAACCTCACTCGCATCATAAGATTAAGAGATGCAGAATTATGGGAGTATGAATTTCTCGATAAAAAAGAAATCATTATTTATTTCTCCATTACAGATTTAAATAGAAAAGCAACGACCCATGATAACCCGCTAGCTACCCGAGAAGAATTAGATGAAAGAGATAATTACATTTCAATTGATGTCCATAGTAATATAGATCTCAAAAAAACGCTTGAAGAAGATACATTTGATGATTTTATCACCACGATCTCATCTTTAGTAGAGCATATGCACGATTTTCACAATGCTCATGTTTTTACTAATATGCACGTTCATGAAAAAATGGACTTAACGGATTTTCAGTTGGAGAAAGATGAAGATTTGCATGGTGATGAAAAAGAACAGCTCTATACATTTAAACGTTTATGGGTTCAGCAGGCATGCTTTCAAATGATAGAACAACATTTAAATCGAAAAATCAAAGAAATATCTAAAAGTAAATTTTGCCAAGATCTAATATGAGCTTGCGAGGTGAGCACACTGATCACATTCCAATACAAAGTATTTCTAACAGTCGTCGAATGCGGCAGTTTTACAAAAGCCGGGGAGAAGCTTGGGCTGACGCAGTCTGGGGTGAGTCATAATATTGCGAAGCTTGAGTCGGAATTAGGGATTGTGCTGCTTCGGAGGAATCGAAACGGGCTTTCGTTAACGGACGCAGGTGAGCGGGTGATGCCGCATATCCGGCAAATCATGCATCATGCGGCATTGCTTGAGCAAGAGGCAGCGCTGATTCAAGGGATGGAAGTGGGGAGCATCAAGATTGGGACATTCCCCAGTTTTTCTTCAAATGTCCTTCCACGCCTTATTCACCGTTTTACGCAAAGCTATCCGCATATCAAGCTGGAGTTATATGAAGGCGGTTATGAGGAGATTGAGGAATGGATTGCTTCAGGGACGGTTGATGTTGGTTTTTTAACGCAGTCATCGAGGGAATTTGAGACCGTTCCACTTTTTCAGGATGAGTTGGTGGTGCTCATACAAGAGAATCATCGCTTTCATACGAAGAAAGTGATTGAAGTGGACTCGCTACATGATGAAGCCTTTATCATGCCGAAAGCGGGCTGTGACATACTCGTTAAGAAGCTGTTAAAAGAAAGAGGCGGCGTGAAGCCTCATGTTCTGTTTGAAATTGAAGACAACAATACGCTCATTTCTATGGTGCAAGAAGGGCTTGGGGTCACGATCATTCCCAAATTAGTGTTGCCGCCGTACATACCTCATACGAAAGTCATTCCACTGGAGACGAGCGTCTTTCGTGAGGTCAACTTGGCGCTCAAATCATTCAAAGCAGCTTCCCCATCGGCCAAGAGGTGGATCGAAACGGTCAAAAATCATTTTAAATAGAATCAGCTTGAACAGGAAGTCCCCATTCAAGCTGATGTTTTATAAAGTCAACACGCCGCGGATCGTGATGACAGATGCGCCTGCCACTTTGATCACCGGCTTTGATTCATTTGGAATGACTGTGATACGAAGCAAGCCAGGTCTGCCGATGGCATCCCCTTGGGCAATGTTCAGATGAGTGATTTCTTGCTGAGAAATGATACCCTCCAAATAAAGATATCCAGCCAATGCTCCGTTTGCTGCCCCTGTCACAGGATCTTCCGGTATACCAATCCCAGGTGCAAAATCCCTCGTATAAAGATCGCATTCTTTTGAGGGGTGGAACGTATAAAGGTGGGTTGTCGAGATGCCATGCTCTTTATTCATTTTAGCTAAAGCCGCTAAGTTCGGTGCCGCTTGATCAATGTCCTGTTGGTCCTTCATCGGAACAAGAAGATGCCAGTTACCGGTGTTTGCTAATTTGATAGGATAGGAAGGATCAAGGCGGTCACTGCTCACACCAAGCATGTCACTAAGCTCTTCTAAATCGATGACAAAATCCCGCGTCTTCGGTGTCACCTGCGTCATTTCCACATCAACGACCTTGCCGTTTTCTTCATTCCATACAACAGGAACATTGCCGATCTTTGTTTCTAACACAACCCCTGATCTCTCTTTAGCCAGTCCTAGCTCCGTCGCTAGAAGCCAAGTCAATCCAACAGTCGCATGCCCGCAGAAATTGACCTCTTCCGTCGGGGTGAAGTATTTGACACGATAATCGGCTTCCTGATCATGGGCGGGCAGTAAGAAGACGGATTCTGGTAAATTCAACTCCTTGGCGATGCTCTGCATGTCATCTTCTGTTAAAAATTCACCCTCCAACACCACCCCAGCGGCATTTCCTCCAAATTTCTCAGTTGTAAACGCATCGACATGATACACTCTAATGTCTCTCATCTGACGAACCCTCCTATACACTCTTGTTACGTTAATCATAAGTTTGTTTGATGCATTCGTAAAATGAATCTTTTTGATAGTTTAAACCGGAAGTGTTCATGTAAGAGAAGGAGGGTTCACTGTACATATTAAATTGGTATTTTGATAAGTCTTTAGTCATGTTATTAACTCTTGTATCTATACTAGATGAAATGTATAATATTTGTATATAAAAACATTAATGGGAAAAGTGAGGATATATTTATGAAAATGGTCCTGAAATTAGTAGCTTCTGTTCTATGTGTGATGATGTTGAGTTTTCATATACAAGAAAGTGTGAGTGCCACAGAGAGTGGAACGAAAACAACGGTTGATCGTTATCAATATGGTGATAATTATCTGACAGGTAAAACAGCGCCAAACGCAATCGTTGCATTCGCAGATTGGGGTGTTCCGAGTAACTGGAAATCTAAATATATGCACTACGCAAAAGCAGATAGTGACGGAAACTTTAAGTTGTTTTCTTGGAACTTTAGTTCAGGCCAAACGGCGGAGTTAGATACATATGACCAAAATGGAACAATGCTTTCTTCAAACAAAGTGTATGTTTTCAAGGAATCTTTTAGCTCATTAGATCCGATATATGATACTACTCAGGAGTTAACTGGGAAAACTGTGAAGAACACAAAAGTAGAGGTCATGAAAGATGGCAAAGTGATTGCCTCAGGCACATTCAATGATGCCATTCATTTAAAGCTGCCTCCCCTAAATGCAGGTACATTCCTAACAGTGAAAATGACGACTGGCAGCAATATCGACGTTTACAAAAAAATTGTGAATCCTAAGAAAATCTCACTTATTCCTACGACAAAATGGTCTAAATCAGTGAAAGGCCAAACAGGAATTCCTTATGCAAAGATCGTCTTTAAAAATCAAAAATCAAGTGACATCATTCAATCGATGACTGCAGATGGTGATGGCAACTTTGAATTGAGTTTAGACAAAGACACAATAAAATCATTAAATCAAAGTAAATTTCAAGTGTTGGAACCTTCTTATGATAATGCTTTGTATGAGACCACTTTCCAACTGAGATCAACCGCTCCCACTATTGATCCATTTACTCAGCTTTCAACTTCAGTGGGTGGAACTGCAACTCCTAAAAGTATGATCAATATTTTAGATGGAGAGGGAAGAGTCATTGGGGAAGGTCAGACAGACTCTAATGGCGTCTATGATGTTCCTGTTTCAAAGTTAATCGGTGGTGACTTAGTTACAGTCAAGTCGTTCATGGCTGATAATCCGAGTGAAACGGATCAATCTCAGGAAGACGTACAGAAAGTTTTTGTGGAAGAAATCGATGATTCAAGTGATACCATTAATGGCATGAGTACGTTTGGCGATCAAGCTATTGTAGAGGTGCAATCAGATTCAGCGAATAACACAATAAAAGCAATGTCGAAACTCAGCACGAGCACAACGAAAAAGAAATTTGGACCATTCAACATTACGCCGGGCAAAGATTTTAAATTGAAAACGGGGAAATTACAACAAGGGTCTAAAGTAACAATCACGTTGCAAAGTGGAAAGAGAAAGGTTTCCCTCCCAGCTTTCACCGTCAAAAAAGTCGTCACATCTCCACTTGCAGCATCCCAAGTGAAGGTGATGAACAACAAAGGGAAAAATGATACAGTGACGATAAAAGGAATCAAAAAGCAATCAGTCATCAAAATATTTAAACAAGCCTCTGGCGGTAAAGCGATTGCCCAGCAGACTGCTTCAAGTTCGAACATGGCAATTTCCATCAAACAATTGGGCCAAACTAGTGGAATGCTTTATATCAGTATAAAAGAGCCTGGTTTAAAAGAGGGAAATCGAGTACCAATTCGTTATCAGGGTGAAAAGTCAGACGTTTTAAAAGCCAGCCAAGTCAAAATCAATAATCTTAAAAATAAAAATGACATCATTACAGTCAGTAAATTGAAGAAAAAAGATGTGATTAAAGTCTACTCAGCAGGCGGAAAATTACTAACCACATCAAAACCAGCTAACAGTTCATCCATCAAATTGTACGTCAAACAAGTAGGAACTAAGAGCGGTAAAGTGTTTGTCACGCGCAATAGTGATAAGATGCTGGAAAGCGGAAAGCAAGCTATTTCTTTTAAAGGTGAGCAGTCTGCTTCGTTAAAAAGCAACCAAATCAACATCGTGAACAATAAAAAGAAAAAAGACGTGGTCACGGTCAGTAAACTCACAAATCAAGATGTTGTTAAAATCTATCATTCTTCAGGAAAGCTTATTGGGAAGTCAACAGCTACTAAAGGCAAAGTTGTAAAAGTCACTTTCAAACAACTAGGTGCTAAGGGAGGAAAACTATACTTCACCGTCACTGGGAAAGGCATGTCGGAAAGCAGTAAAACGGTAAAGGCGTTTAAAGCTGAAAAGTAGAGTTTAATCTTACAATTTTAAAAAATCGTCATTCATTTCTAGGATGACGATTTTATTTTTAATAGCCAAACATTTAAATTTCAATGATTGGAGAGTGTTTATATTGAAAAAAGTACAGTGTTTTATCCTAATGGCTGTCATCCTTTGCAGCAGTATGTGGTCCGCGACTGTTCAGGCACAATCCGGATATTTCAACACGTATACAACGTATTCTGCAATGTCAGGTTCTGGGTTCTATACTTCTATGCAAGGGATGGCTGTAGATCGTAATAATAATATGATTTATGCTGCAAAAATAAATACGTCAAATCACTTGACGCAATTGTACGCCATTAAAATGAACGGCTCGTCAAGCAATAGAACTGTGAAGCTCCTTAAAAACTCTGACACCAACAGTACTAGCAATGACTTAGGACATGCCAATGACTTAGCTGTGAAAGCTCAAAAAGGTGATGATCAAGTTAGCTTATATGTAGCGCCTATGACCGATGGTGTAAAGTATGTAAAAAAGATAGTGAAGTTAAGTGTGAACACGAAGAAAAATACGTACAAAGTGGCTAAATCCTATGTCCTTCCATACCAAGGGGCGAATTTATCAATTAGCGGTATCACATATTCTGTTGGAGCGGACAAGTTTATTGTAAGGTCTGGCAATCGCTTTTTTATTGGGAATTTTAATGACCAAAAAGGACAATTTGAATATGAGGCAACGTTTACATTAAATTATACGAAAGCGATTGTAAATCAATCAGTGGTTGATGTTTCTAAGTACATTCTTCAAGGTATTTCTTTCTACCAAGGAACATTATATGTACCATTATCTAAGCCAGACTCCAATGGCGGAGCTTCTAATGTGAGTGTCATTCTCACATACCCGTTAAATATCAATCAAATGCTGAAAGAGCAAAAGGAAACACCTGCAAAAGATTTTTCAAAAGAGTTGTTTACTAGAAAAGACCTTTCATTCCGAATTACGAGCAGTGCATTTACTCTTTTTGAAATAGAAGCTGTTGATTTCGATGACGGAACGTTATATTTTAATACCAATCGCGGGAAGAATGGCACACAAGAAGATATGATCGCAACGTTCAATGATTATAACTATTACAAGTGATAGGTTATTTGCAAAAAGCCCCTCAGCTTATGAGGGGCTTTTTCCATCCATCATCCATAATAATTATTCGCTTGAATAAAAAATTGGGACTGCATGTAGTTATAGGTGATTTTCGAGAAGTCGAAGGGCTGGCCGTTTGTGAGATGAAAGACCGTCTCGACGCGGAGGGCGGGATCGTCTTGTTTGAGGCCGAGGTGTGTCGCTTCGGTTTCATTCAATTTGCCTACTTGTAAGTACATATCGGAAAAACCGACTTTGAGCCCTAAACCTTCACTGACGAATTTAAAAACGGAATCGGCAGCAATTTCTGTGTTGAGATAAGGAATGATCGTTTTTCGGTAATAGGATTCTTCTAAACATAAGGTTTGTCCGTTGATGTAACGAATTCGTTTTAGATAAAAAACATCCTCTTCTTGTTCAATGTTCAAATTAAGTGCAGTTTCTTCGGTAGGTTTGATGGTGTCTAGCATTAAAACCTCTGATGTCAGTTGAAATTCCTCTAAATCTTTTTTAAACCCTTGGTTGGATAAAAGGCTGATGTAGCCCTTGCGCCGGTGTCTTCGAACAAAGATGCCGCTGCCCCTCACTTGATAGATAATTCCTTTTTTTTCGAGTAATTCTAACGATTTGATAATGGTACTTTTGCTCACAGCAAATTGGCTCATGAGTGTTTCGAGTACAGGGAGCTTATCCCCTTGCTGCAGCTCATGGGTGACAATATATTTTTCAATATCGCTCGCAATTTGTTGATACTTTAACATGGCCATTCCTCTTTGTTTTCACGATTTATTGTTCTTGTATTATAGCACATACCAAATTTCCTTTGATATGCTATTTGAAATTATATATGTATTGATAAATTGTACCGGTATAATTATAATGTACATATACTAGCAGTGATAAAGGGGGGGTTTATATGTCAAAAGTGAGGGATTATCAAAAGCTTGCAGAAGACATCTTAGAGGCAGTTGGCGGAGAAGAAAATGTGGTGAGTGCTGCAAGATGCGCCACGCGGCTGCGTTTGGTTCTGAAACGTTCGAATCCAAAGGCAAAGGAAGCAGTTAATGCAATGCCTGGCGTCATTACCGTGGTGGAAAACGGCGGTCAATTTCAGGTCGTCATCGGTCAGCATGTTGGTGAGGTATACGAGCATTTTTCCAGCCTTGTTCAGATGCAGCCGTCTGATGATGATCAGGTAAATGAAAACAAGGGAACGGTACTGAATCGTGTCATCGCGACCATGTCTGCTGTGTTTGCACCATTTGTGTATATTTTGGCCGCCGCTGGTATTTTACAAGGTGCACTTATCCTTATTAATTTATTATTTCCAAGCTTCTCGAAAACCGGAACGTATGAAGTCTTTAGCTTTATTTCATGGGCGCCGTTTACGTTCTTGCCTATCTTTATCGCCATCACAGCAGCCAAGCATTTTAAAACGAATATGTATATCGCCGTAGCGTGTACAGCAGCGCTTGTCAGTCCATCTTGGACGGAGATTGCTGGACGCGTAGCATCAGGGGAAGGCGTTACTTTTTTAGGCATAGCGTTATCTGAAACGGTTTATACGTCATCTGTTTTGCCGCCGCTATTCTTGGTATGGATCCTTTCATATGTAGAGAGATTTTTAAACAAACGTATTCACGAGGTGGTCAAACCGTTATTTGTCCCATTTATTTGTATGGTCGTCATGGTTCCGTTAACCATTCTATTAATTGGTCCACTTTCGACAGCCGGTGCAAATGGGATTGCAAACGGATACAATTTCTTAGCAGAACATGTCCCAGCTTTAGCAGGTGCCATTATCGGAGGTTTCTGGCAAGTGCTTGTCATTTTCGGTGTTCACTGGGGCATCACGCCAATGGTGCTCGCCAACTTTGAACAATATGGACGTGACTCCTTCCAGGCATATCAAACCATCGCTGTTATCGCTCAGGTCGGCGCAGTGTTAGGGGTTATTTTAAAAGCAAGAAACCGCGAAACACGAAAAGTCGGGGTTTCAGCGGGAATTACAGGTCTCTTTGGAATTACTGAGCCTGCGATTTATGGGGTCACCCTCCGTTTCAAGAAACCATTTATTTTCGGATGTATATCTGGAGCGATCGGGGCCATTGCTGCCAGCTTCTTTACGCCTTATTACTTTGCGTATGCGGGGTTGCCTGGTCCACTGACGATTGTAAACGGAATTAGTTCAGATTATCCAACATCGATCATCGGCATATTGATTGGTGTCGCAATTGCGCTGATCTTACCAGTTGTGCTCATTCAAATGTTTGGTTATGGGGAAGATACAGTGGAACAGACAGCCGGTGCAACGTCTGATAAAGATCAAGTTGGAGAAAAAATGAATGCTTCGATGAATAATGAAGAAACAATCCCTGCACCGCTTGCAGGGAAAGTGATCCCGTTATCTGAAGTGCCTGATGCCGTATTTAGCTCGGGGGCGATGGGTAAAGGGTTTGCGATTGAACCGACAGACAACAAACTGTATGCACCGTTTGACGGCAGTGTCGTCATGCTTGCGCCAACAAAGCATGCAATTGGACTGCGTTCAGAATTCGGAGTGGAGTTACTAGTTCATGTAGGAATTGATACGGTTTCCCTAGATGGCTCAGCATTTACTCTTCATATCAAAGAAGGCAGCAAGGTGAAGAAGGGTGACTTGTTAATGACATTTGATCAAGAAGCCATTGAAAGCAAGGGATTAAAAACAATCACACCCGTCATCATCACCAATACACAAGCGTATGAAGATGTGATTGTAGAAGAACAATCGACATGTCAGCCAACAGACGTCATGATCACAATTGTGAAATAGGAGGAATGAATAATGACATTACCAAAAGATTTTCTATGGGGCGGAGCATTAGCTGCACATCAATTTGAAGGTGGATGGAATGAAGCAGGAAAAGGCCCAAGTGTTGTAGATGTGATGACAGCAGGTGCTCACGGAGTACCGAGACAAATAACTGAGACGATAGAAGAAGATAAATTTTATCCGAACCATGAAGCGATCGATTTCTACCATCGTTATAAGGAAGATATCGCGATGTTTGCCGAAATGGGTTTGAAATGCTTACGTACATCGATCGGCTGGAGCCGGATTTTCCCTAAGGGAGATGAAGCGGAACCGAATGAAGCAGGTTTACAGTTCTATGATGATGTTTTTGATGAACTGCTCAAGCATGGCATCGAGCCTGTGATTACGCTGTCTCACTTTGAGATGCCGCTCCATTTAGCAAGAGAGTACGGCGGGTTCCGCAGCCGAAAAGTCGCTGAGTATTTCGCGAAATTCGCAGAAGTGTGTTTCAATCGATACAAAGACAAGGTCACATACTGGATGACATTTAATGAAATCAATAACAAAATGGATGTCAACAACCCACTATTCCTTTGGACAAATTCAGGGGTATCAGTCAAAGAAGGCGAAAATGCCAAAGAAGTCATGTATCAAGCAGGACACCATGAATTACTTGCAAGTGCATGGGCAGTAGCCAAAGGAAAAGAGATCAATCCTGATTTCCAAATTGGAGCGATGGTGTCTCACGTGCCAATCTATCCATATTCCTCAAATCCAGAGGATGTCATGCTCGCAGAGGAATATATGAGACAGCGCTATTTCTTCCCAGATGTACAGGTACGCGGCTACTATCCGAGCTATGCATTAAAAGAATTTGAACGCGAAGGCTATCATATTCCATTTGAAGAAGGCGATGAAGAAAGCTTAAGAAAAGGGAAAGTGGATTATCTAGGCTTTAGCTACTACATGTCGACAACGGTTAAAAGTGATACGGTGTCTGATCACAACGGAGACATTGTCAACGGAGCCCTGCCGCATGGTGTAGATAACCCTTATATCAAATCAAGTGACTGGGGCTGGTCCATTGACCCGACAGGCTTAAGATATACATTGAATCGTTTTTACGATCGATATCAAATCCCGTTATTCATCGTAGAGAATGGATTTGGTGCAATAGATCAAGTGGAAGAAGACGGTACTATTCACGATCCAGAAAGAATTCAATATCTCGCTTCTCATATCGAAGCACTGAAAAAAGCGATTGAATACGACGGTGTGGACCTTATTGGCTACACACCTTGGGGCATCATTGATATCGTGTCATTCACAACAGGCGAAATGAAAAAACGCTACGGCATGATCTACGTTGACCGCGACAACGAAGGAAACGGCTCAATGAAGCGCCTTAAAAAAGATTCGTTTACTTGGTATCAAAACGTCATCGCAACGAATGGTGAAGAAGTGTAATAAAGGAAAATAGAAGCCCGGACGAGCGTGGTATATGCTTGTTCGGGTTTTTCATTGTTTAAGTTTTATTAATGCCTGAATACAAAGAAAAAAGAGAGTAATAGCGACAAAATAGTTCATTGGATTGTGGAATATCTTAATGTTCAAGGATATTTGAAGAAGAATCCAAAAGCCGAATATCACCATAACAGCAGGAATGATTTTTTTATACATAATAATTCTCCTTTCGAGAGTAGTTTGTTTTTAATTGGCATTGTCTCATATCATTGCAGAGATTGAAATGAGATAAAGATATTCATAGGTTCTATTATATAATTTGGTATAATTGATCTATAAAAGCGATAAATGGTAGATGAAGAATAGGAGTGTTGAAATGAATCAAACTCTGCAAATGGGTGCCAATACCGTACTAAACTCTCCAAAGGGACAAGTATCCATCAGTTATGAAGTATCATATGCAATTGATATTTCTTTAACAGCGTTTCTCTTAACAGATTCAGATCTAGTTCAAGGAGATAATGGCATTATTTTTTACAATCAGCCGGAGAGTGCCACGGGTGTCGCGACACTTTTACCAGCAGAGATATCAGGTCAGTTGAAAAGGCATCAATTGAATTTTGATATGAGCAAAGTGCCTGCAGGAATCACAAAGGTGGCGATTACACTAACAGAGGATCAAGGAATTGGCTTTTCTCAAGTGAAGAATCTGCAAGCAGAAATTCGAACAGGTGATGAGGTGCTATACCTAACACCAGTAAACTTTACAAATGAAAAAGGGATTGTCGTAGTAGAGCTATATATCAGAAATAGTGAAACGAAAGCACGATCCATCTGGCGTGGCTTCAATTCTGGATTGGAAGGGCTATGCAAGCTTTATGGGGTGGAGGTTGAACCTGATGAACAAGATGTTTCTTCACCTCCTCAAATGGCTTCTGAAAAACAAATTGATGAGCCTGCTCCAATAAAGACAGCCGCTAAAGAGAAAGTGGCTGCACCTATCAGCTTAGAGAAAGTTCAAGGTAAAATTAGTCTAGACAAAGGTCATAAACCGATCATCATTGAAAAAACGCCTGAGATAACAGCTACAGTATCCTGGGAGTCTGGAACCGATTATGATATTTATGCATTGGTCTATACGAAGTCAGGAAAACAAATAGATGTGGCCATGTTTGGTGCAAAAGGTGTTTCTGCTCTTAAAAGTTTCGGAAACGGAGCTGTAGAGCATATGGGAGATGTCGGTAGAGACTGTGAATCTATGAAAACAGAAGTCATTAAATTACGGTTAAATGACGATATCCTTGCTGTCGTTCCAGTTGTTTATTCTGCTCAATCAAACGGGACAGGTTCTTTTTATAGATATAGAGTATCTATGAGCATCGACAATCATCAAGGAACTTCTGTGACGATTCATTCCAAACATGCGAATGATAATGATCGGATTTATTCTTGTGTGCCGGGTATGCTTCAAAATACAAATGATGGTGTGATCATACGTCCGCTAGAGCTTTACAGCAAACCAAATTCCGAGCGCAGACCTAAATTAAAAATGAAGTCATCTAATGAAATTGATGTTTTGATGGATAAAGGACCGATCAATGATTATAAATAAAATGAATGTATGGCTGGACAAAACAAAGTGCATTGTCTAGCTTATTTTATTTGATCGTTGAATAGAGAGTCTATTCCATTTTTTATGTCATTTAGCCTATTTTTCCGTTTTAATGGTCACGGTAAAATAGACTTTATGATCAATAATGGAGGGAGTGACTTCTTCTGGGCAAGATACTTGATGCAAAAGCACTAACCAGTGCCATGGACACAAGGGCAAAACACTATCAGGAACTCCGCGAACAAATGGTAGATTTAAAAAAGGCATTACAAGGTGTGGCCAATCTCGGTGATGATTTCACTGGGAAAGGTGCAGATAATATTAAAAGTTTCTATAAAGAGCTTGCTGGAAATGTAGACATGTTTATCAGCTTCATTGATAAACAAAAAGCCTTTCATGAAGGTGTTTCTGGGACACTGGATGATACGAGCTTTGGCGGCGATACCTTTGTAGAAGAACACTTTTTAGACAACGCAGTACATATGGGCATCAAAAACGCCAAAAGCATTGTAAAGGATCAAAAAAAGGCACTCAAAACGATTTTTCAAGACATTGATGACCTCATTTCCCTAGAGGTATTTGATAGCCAAACCTTTGATGAAAAAATAGAAGATGCGGAAGATGAACGAAAAAAGACGGTCAAAGAACTAAGAGAACTTGATCAAAATTTAACAGATGAATATGCTTTGTCAGAGACAGAGCAGCAAGCTACAATGGCATTGTACGCTGAAATGATGAATGCGACAAATGACGGAAAAGCGATTTCGCCTATGAATTTTGATAAGAAAGCGTATCAAAATAGCGAAATCTACAAGGCAAAGAGCGATATTGAGAAGCAAACTTCTGAATATCTGAAAATCAAAAAAGAACAAGAAGAAGCCCGCAAGATTGCGAAGGAACAAGAAGCGCTCGCCAACCGCCCTTGGTATGAAAAAGCCCTCGATTATGGTGGAAACATCGTGAATGAACTGACTGGCGTGAACGATGCAAAACGTGCCGCAACGGGCGTTGATCCAATCACAGGCGAGGAACTCACCGCAGGACAGCGAGTCGCGGCAGGCGGCATGGCAGCAGCCGGTTACATTCCTATCGTCGGCTGGGCAGGCCGCATTTTCAAAGGAGGAAAGGCTGTCTATAAAACGACCCAAGCCACATCAGCCGCAGTCAGGGCAGTCGATATCTACAAGACATCCCAAAAATCCTTTGACGCCCTGAAAACATCTCAAAAAGGTTTATATGGCCTCACCGCCACCAACGGCTTCAGCGAAGCGATCACAGGCCGAGACATGTTTGGAAACAAGATCTCGAAAGAACAGCAGGAAGCGAGTATGAACGCGGCGCTTGGTATGCTTTTGCCGTTTGGGGCGAAAGGGTTTCATGGGAAGATGGGGGTGAAGGATAGTGCTGGTAAAGGTGGATTTAAACATAAGTATTCTGACAATAGCAAAAATCATCTAATACGGCCAGAAGGTGTTAGTAAAACAGGTGTAAGTGGTGGTCATAATGAAAAGGAATTTTTTAATTATTTAAATGAAAAGGAAATTCCCTATAAATTGGAGAGAAAAGAAAGCCATCCTTCGGTACATGGAATAAATGATGTGTACTATAAAATAGCAAAACAAGAACGTGGTATATATACAAAAGAATTTAAAGCATCTACTCATAAGAAGACTGTTTATGATGATAATGTATTTACTGATGAACAAATTTATAAATATGGCCAAGAGGCAATGGAAAATGGTACTGAGTATGTAACTAGAGGCGGTCAACATGTAATACAAGGTACATCAAATGGTATAAAATTTGAGGGGTGGAAAAATCCAAAAACAGGGGAAATTGAAAGCTTGTACCCAGTATTAGAATGGAAGAAATATAGTAATTAGGAGGATCTTGATGTTAAAAAAAATGCAGCCGATTGTTCAAGACTTTTTTTCTTTTTTGAAGGATGATTTAGTTGAGGTGTTAGAGTGTTTGTCCCACAGAGAACCTTGGCAAGATCATATGATGGGATATGAACTTCCAGAGCATTCAGAGAATGTTGAATTTAATAATGGAGTAATGATATTTATGGACACAGCATCTTATCATGAAATTGTGATGGATAATCTAGATTTCTATAGTTGCTTGGAAGAAATTTGTATGGAGTATGTTGCTGAAACTCCAGAACAGAAGGCACAAGTTTATTTACTTTTGGACAAGGTAAAGACTACTTTAAATTTGTGAAAATTAAACCTAACTGAGTAAACCTTTAATACGAAGGTGATTACTTATATGAGGTATTCATTGAATTTAAGGAAGATCAAATTGATGATTTAGCAATAATACTACCAGAAGAAGTAAGTATTTTTTATACAAGATATTTCAACAATAGAAGAAGTAGATGAGTATATAAGATAAAGTATATGAAATCTTTGACATTTACCAGAAACACAGGAAGTTGAGGGGGAGAGATGAAAACCTTTAAAATCAATTAATAAATCATAATGTGTAATGTTAATTGGGTAAAGCTTGGAGGAGACAATAGAGTTTGTCAAATCACAAAAGGTGTATTAAATTATGAATTTTTCATTAGAGCATTTAAAACATCACAAAATAAAAGTTAATTGGAAAACTATATATGTAGGAATTAGTCTAGATTTGATTTCATACAAAGAAATAAGCAAGTATGCTGTGGAATATTTATCTAATCATACTGAATGTGAAAATTCTTTAATCCTAGAATTAGCTTGGGGAGATGGCGACCCAGATGAGGATTATAGAAAACTTCAAATGGTTTTGGTAGAATTATATAATGATTTGGTAGAAGAAGAATCTAGTCAATGGGACGTTGAAAAAAGGAAATGGAGATATGGTATAACGTCTCACTTAAAAGAAAAAAATAAGAATTCACCTGAAGAGTTGTTGGATGAGCTTTCTGAAGTATACGCAGATTTTGACTATCCTGAGGATATGGAACCGTTTATTCATTATATGCCTTCTTCAGATGGCTATAATCCGTTACTGTATTCAAAAGAAGAGAATATAAATAGATTAGTCTCTCTTTTTGAGGAGTTTTTACAAAAAGAAAAAGCAGTTGTTCAATTCGAGCAATTTTAATTACTGATTAAAAGGTGCCTAATGAAAATAGAACTTGAATTCGAACAAGAAGTGACAAACTACTATAAGTGGTTAGATCAAAAAATAAATGAACTTAAACAATTAAGTATATATAGTATTAATGGATATTACTTTTTAGATAATGGTGGAATTAAAACTTTTCAAAGTTATTGTCAAAATGAACTAATCGAAATTTTTAGCGATCAATTGACTAATTACCATTTTTATATCTTTCTGAGTAAGAAAGTAAGTGATGTGCATTCGCGAATAGAGAGATTCCGAAAAGTATGGAAATCTATTGATTCAGACATAAATACTTCAGGTTTTGAAAAGGGGCCAGAATTACTTTTAGATGAACATGAAAATCAGTTTTATGTCAGTATAGCCAAGGTTCCTCAACATGATTTAGATAAAGCATTGCGAATAATGGATCAGTATCAATCTAGTTTCATGATTGCCAGTAGAAGGGATTCTATGCTCTCAGAGGAATCTATAAAAGATTTGTTTTACTCAGGATTGGATAAGAATAGTCATGAAATAGATTATCAAGCGCTTTTTTTGAAGTATGGTTTGAATAGTGAAATTATCTTTAGATGGGGATCTGTTCTAAATGAGGCCGAATTGGCAATGATTTTAAATCAAGATCATACCCGGAAAATACGGGAGCGAATACAAAGCCATTCATAGTATCTTCAAAATGATCCCGTAATATTTTAAACAATCCCCACATCGGGACTTGATCCCCCATTTTTGAGAGACTGGGATCAAAACACCGTATGAAACAGCCAGTTGTCGAAACTCTTTCGAGGGACTGGTTGTTTAATTTCTATAGAATTCGAATAGTGGTATATGGATTTTATAAAATCGCTGAGTAGTGTTTGTCAGAAGGTATTTGCTTTCCTTCAATCGAGAGAACATAAAATCCAAATACATGGAGAACACTATCGAGAGCATGAAACTTAAAGTGAATGTGAATGAAATCTTAATTCATTTAAATCGCCTTCTTGAGCAAACAAAATTTTTAAGTGGGTATGGGGATTTTATTTTTGGCAGAATATTTCCGTTTTGGATTATGCATCGAGAGAACGGAATATTTTTATGAGCTAAGTATTTGGGGGCTGCGATGAACAGAATTGAGACATCATTTAAGGAGTGGCAGTTAACCACTCCTTTTTTCTATCGATGGTGTCATACGCTTGATCAATGAATTCCCTTCAAATTTAAGCAATTCACTATCTTTACCTTTCGCATTCGTATAAAATAAGAGCAGTGAAAAATTGAAGAAATGCTTGATACATGAAGGGCGTGTAAGCTGTGAGCTGCATGACATGATGAGATGTATGAACGTGAAGGCTGCAAAGCTGTTCTTCCTCACATATGAGATCTTGTAAGCGTAACCATTATTTGTCACTTCATTGCGATGGTGTTAAGGGGTGTGTCAGGATGAGGAATCCGTATGTGAGAACGGCTTCTAGTCTGTATATTAATTATTTTTTATTAGGTATGGTCAATATTATTTTGGCTTCAAATATGCCATTTTTAATCAAACAATTAGATACCAATAGTGCGGGAATTAGTTATATGATTTCGGCGCTTGGCATTGGCAGGGTACTCACGTATGGGTTATCAGGCGTACTGTCAGATCGTTTTGGGCGGAAGCCGGTCATTTTGGTTTCTGGTGTGCTGATGGCGGTGTTCCTCATCGGAATCCCATTGTCTCCGAATTATCAAATCGCGTTTGCGTTTGCGATTTTGGCAGGGGTCGCGAATTCGGCAATGGATGCAGGAACGTATCCTGCGTTAATGGAGGCGTTTCCGCAAAACTCGGGATCTGCGAATGTGATGGTGAAGGCCTTTATCTCCATTGGGGCAACCATTTTGCCACTGGCGATTTTCTTTTTAGCAGAGCATGATTTGTTTTATGGAATGGCATTTTTTGTTCCTGCTCTGATCTATCTTGTGAATGTCTTGATGCTGTGGACCTTGCCATTTCCGAATCATCGCAAGGTGGAGCAAGTCCAGGTAACGGAGCATGACGGACTTCCGCGCTTCTCGACAGAGCCTACATTTTGGAGAGAAGGGATCGCGCTCATTGTGATCAGCTTTACGTCAAATGGACTGTATGCGCTGCCGCAAATTTGGCTTCCTACGTACGGTGAGGCCATCTTGGGGATGACATCTGGCAGTGCTGTGAAATTGCTCAGTTACTATAGCATGGGCGGGCTGCTGTCTGTCGTGATGCTTGCGTTTCTGCTGCGCCGCTTTGTCCGTCCGGTCACTGTACTGCTGATCTATCCAATCATTACACTTGTTTCCATTTGTGTGCTCTTGGTCGTGAAATCACCAGTTATAGGAACCGTCAATGCTTTTGTATTGGGATTTTCAACAGCAGGAGTTTTTCAGCTGACGTTAACTGTGATGGCTGAATTCTTCTGGAAAAACAAAGGAACGATGACTGGGATTATCTCCACAGCGGGCGGCGTGTCGGCTATCGTTATCCCGGTCGTAACAGGTTTAATTCAGAGTCACGCGTCCATTTTACAAATCTTTATGTTCGATGCAGTTGTGGCTGTTGCGGCCATTATCGGCGCACTGTATATCCTGTATCGATACCGTCAAATCATGGTACATGATTAAAAAAAGACGACCTCCGCAGGAAGTCGTCTCAGCGTGTAGACAGGTCTCTGCGCCGGTACTCACGAATGTTAAATTCGTTTCGTTCCTATCACGCTAAACATAAAAAAAGGGCTAAAATGATCATCATTTTAGCCCTTTGTCTTTTTTGTTTTAGAAACGGTCATTTTCAAACAGAATTTGTTTTACTTGATCAACTGGCATATCTTCACCAGTAAAGAGTTTGTAAGCAAGTGCACCTTGCCATAGCATCATTCCAAGACCGTTAATGGTTTTGGCGCCAGCTTCCTGTGCTTGCGCAAGAAGCTTTGTTTTTTGCGGATTGTATACAACATCTGTCACGATCAAATCTTCACGAAGTACATCAAGTGTATCATCGATAATGCTGAGTTGATCTAGTGGTTTCATGCCAAGGCTTGTCCCATTTGCCAGGATCGCACTTTCTGCTACTTCACGGCGGAATGCGTCTTTGTCTTCAAGTGGGAAAATGTTTGCTTTGACACCGAAGGATTTCATTTCGTTGTTGATGTAATTTACATTTTCTTCTGCTTGTACAAAGTATTGATCATTACGAGCGAAAATGCTAATTTCACGAATGCCGGACTGTGCAAGCTGAATCGCAATCGGAGTTGCAGCGCCGCCAGAACCAACAAGTGTGACTTTCTTGCCGGCTAATTCAACGCCGTGTTCAATCAAGTTTCTCACATATCCAAGACCATCTGTGTTGTAGCCGATGAGCTTACCATCTTTGTTTACTACAGTGTTACTTGCACGTGTATATCTTGCAGAATCATCTAGTTCGTCTAAGTAATCCAGTACTTTCATTTTGTTCGGCATAGAGACGTTAAATCCAGCTGCACCAATTGCTTTCATACCGTTTACGGCTGCTTCTAGTTCATCATTCCCTACTTCAAATGCAAGGTAAGCATAGTTGATACCTGTTAGTGTATAGCCAAGGTTATGCATACGTGGTGAAAGGCTGTGTCCGATCGGTGTAGCAAGAAGACCGACTAATTTTGTTTTTCCATCAATATTTCGTTCATGTATGTTTGTCATGATTGACATCTCCTTTAATTATCTAAATAATTTTTTCATGCGTCCAAGAACAAAGACCGCTAGTAATACGCTAATAACCGCAATGATCATATCGAAAAATAACGTCATTTTAATATCGTACGAGCTGACCAATCCACTTGTAATGAGCGGCACGAGAATAAACGCTGAGCTTGCCGCAATGTTGACGTAGGATGAAGCCGTTGCTTTGTTTGTCGGGAACAATTTCATCATAATACTCATCGCCAGCTGGAAGATTCCCGCTGTAAATAGTCCTAAGAAGAAGGTGCTGACAATGACAATGCTGTACGTTTCGATTTGGAAAAGTGAAAGCATTGCAAGGAACGCCCCAATTGGATAAATGATCGCGACCATAATCGGTGAAATGAATTTATCTAAGACGATCGAAAGCAATAGAACAGATACCAGTGCACCAATACTAAAATAAGATAGAAGCTGTGTGGCTTGTTCTGTGCCAAGTCCGATTAATTTCAACCCGAGCTGCGGAAGCCATGTCTGCCATACGACAAACAATGCAGTCGATGTGAATCCCATCAGTACAACAGCTAAGCCTTCGCCAAGCATTTTTGGTTCTTTCTTCAGCTGATCCTGTACTGGAAGAGCGTCTTGTGAAGAAACTTGCTTATGGTTCGGGAATGGCATAAAGATTAAGTAAATCCCTACGAGTAAATAAAGAAGCCCTAGTCCAAAGAACGCCCAGCCCCAGAAGATGTCATGTGCCACTAGGAATGCCAAGATAAATGGAAGAACAGTCGCCCCAATGGATACAGATGCTTTTACTAAAACAGAAGCCGAACTTGCTTTTTTAGGAAATGACTCTGACAAAGCAGGATAGGTTCCTGAATCAAGCAGTGAGTTGGCAATACCTGCTGAAATCGCAAAGATAAATGCCAGTGTATAACTTGTTGTCGTTGGAATACCGATTAAGAATAATAAGTAAAGAAAATTTCCTGTAATAATGACAGGCTTACGTCCCCAGCTGTCGGCTAACCGGCCTGAGAAAAAGAGCGCAATGAGTTTACCAATTCCGATCGCAGATACAAGCAAGCTGATTTTCGGAATATCTACATGGTAGCGTTCAGATAAGCTGTCCATGTTGGAAGCTACAATAATGTTGATCATGCCAAGCATGAAGTAATTTAAATACATGCCAAGTGACGATTTTATATAAGGATTTTTCATGTTCCCACTCCTATATTTGAAACCCCTTTAAGGTCAAATTCTTTGTATACCCTTTGTTATTGTTTCCTTCAAAATGAATAATATGAAGCCCATCACAACACCCCTTATGTGATTGATGAAAAAATAATGAATATTCATCTGTTCTTCAATCAAGTATATCGTTCTACTAAAATGTAAAAAATAATAACAGCCTTGGTTAGGAAGTGAAACTTCATGATTTGATCAGAATCATAAAAAATCACTTTTAACTGTTTTTTGATAGAAATAATAATATGATGAAATAGGTATAACGATATACTAAAAGAAGCAACGAGATAAATATACTCCTGCATTTTAAATGTGTCAAGTTTATGACTTTGTGATTTAAAAAAAGAAAAATGAAACAAAGAAATAGTTGACTTGATCAATAAAAAAAGAGAATTGCTGCACACAATTCTCTTTTTCATCATGATGGAGAGGTTTCTCTAATATGAAGTTGAGGCTTTAAAATCAATCGCTGCAGCTCTTCATCCTGTTCGTTCATTTTATGATATAAAAGGTTCGCTGCTTTTACCCCGATGGATCGGGGGAAGGAGGATACAGTGGTGAGCGGCGGATGGTACATTTCCGCTTCAGGAACATTATCGAATCCAACGACATCAATATCTTCACCAGGCTGGATGCCCCGTGCTGACAGTGCTTGAATGACTCCAAAAGCGACTAAGTCACTGAAACAAAAAATAGCAGTAGGGGGCTCGGGCTGATCCATCACTTGGGCGAGTGCTTCTTTCCCGCCTTCGCGAGTAGGTACTATATCAATAATAAGCGACTCATCAATCGTCACATTTTCTTCGTCATGAGCTCTTTTGAAACCTTTCATCCGCTCAATCCAAGTCGAAGAGGTCTTAATGCCGCCTAAAAAAGCGATGCGGCGATGCCCCTTTTGAAGAAGATGATGAACCGCCATCCAAGTACCTTGTTCATAATCAACACCGACATAGTCACATTGCACGTCTGATAATTCACGATTTGCCAATACTTTTGGGGTGCGAATTTGATTTAATTGTTTGACCGTTCGAGCAGAGCTTTTCGAAGCTGGGTTTAAAATAATCCCGCCCACTCGGTGCTCTACCATGGTGGAAATGAGCCGCTCCTGTTTATCGACACTGTCAAAGGTTGTACCAAGTAAAACAGTATAGCCCAGCGATTCAAGTGTGGTCTGTACGCCAATTAAAAACTCCGAAATAAAGGTGTTAGAAATATCCGTCACAATCACACCAACGATATTTGAGCTTTTTGACCGCATGTTAGCAGCAACGCGGTCGTATACGTATCCTAAGTCCTCCATGGATTGCAGTACTTTGTTTCGAGTGGCTTCAGAGATTCTAGGATTATTTCGAACAACGAGTGATGCCGTTGAAGTCGAGACACCGGCATGCTTGGCGACTTCCTGTAATGTAACACGCTGTTTGTTCATTTTTTTCATTTATCTTCACCAACTTCCATGGATTGCTTAACTTTGTTCATGATCAAGAGGGATTTCTCCATCAAACGAGCCGAACATCTTTTGATTTATTATACATGAATCAGGTGGGATTGATGAAGTGAAGACATATGCGTACCGCCGTAAATCATAAAAGATTACCATTGACAGCTTTCTGAATGAGGCGTAAAATATAAAATTATTCAGAAATAGCAACATTTTAATTAAATAACGAAGGCTATGAATGCTGTGGGTCACACTATAGCAGGAGCAGCTTCTGGAGAGACCGCATGTGTGTGCGGCGCCGAAGGGTTCACAATCTCAGGCAAAAGGACAGAAGAGTACGAAATATTGTATTTGTGGTGCATGGATGATGCCGTGTATGACTTTTCTCTATTTTGCTATTCTTTTATGACCGTGAGATTGGAGCGCATCCAATCTCTTTTTTTATGGACTTTTTTAAAGGGTTCATTATTTCAGTATAAGATCGTGTCGTAGGAGGGTGTTAGCATTGGCACAACAAGAATTAAAACGAGATTTATCAAACCGTCATGTGCAATTGATTGCCATTGGCGGAACCATTGGAACAGGGTTGTTTTTAGGATCTGGAAAAGCGATTCAATTGGCAGGTCCTTCAATCATTTTTGCTTATTTAATTGTCGGGATGGCCATCTTTTTTGTCATGAGGGCACTCGGGGAATTGCTTTTATCGAAGGCAGGCTATCAATCATTAACCGATATTGCGGAGGACTATCTCGGCCCGTGGGCTTCCTTTGTGACAGGGTGGACATATTGGTTTTGCTGGATTATGACAGCGATGGCGGATGTTATCGCGGTCGGTGTGTACGTGCAGTATTGGTTTGACATCCCGCAGTGGATTCCTGCCATCATTTGTTTGTTGATTTTACTAGGATTGAATCTATTAACGGTAAAGCTTTTCGGAGAAATGGAATTTTGGTTTGCACTCATTAAAGTGATTACGATTCTATTATTGATCGGGGTTGGAATTGTTCTTTTAATCATTGGTTTTCAAACAGATGCCGGACCGGTGACGATAACGAATTTATGGTCTCATGGTGGGTTATTCCCGAATGGTGTCACAGGCTTCTTGCTGTCATTCCAGATGGTGATTTTTGCGTATGTGGGAGTTGAACTGGTCGGTGTGTCCGCAGCAGAAACAGCCAATCCGCAAAAAAACATCCCTTCTGCAATTAATAAGATTCCATTAAGAATTCTATTTTTCTATGTGGGTGCGATCTTTGTCTTACTATGTATTAACCCATGGACTGAGCTCAGTGCATCAGAAAGTCCTTTTGTGAAAACCTTTGGACTCATTGGGATACCAGTAGCAGCAGGGCTCATCAACTTTGTCGTCCTGACATCTGCGGCATCAGCTTGTAATAGCGGCATGTTCTCGACGAGCCGCATTCTGTATAATCTCAGTCATCAAAAGCAGGGTCCAGCTTCCTTTGGACGGTTGAACAAGCATGCTGTCCCAAGTAATGCGCTATTCGTTTCGACGATTGTGGTATCGGTCGGTGCACTTTTAAGCAAGCTGATTCCCGAGCAAGCCTTTGGTATTGTGACAACGATCAGTGCCATTTGTTTCATTTGGGTATGGAGTATTATTTTAATTTGTCATTTGAAATATAAAAAAACAAAGCCTGAACTGCATGCAGCATCGACCTTTAAAGCACCGTTCACCCCTTTTGTGAATATATGTGTTTTGGTTCTCTTCGCTGCGATTCTAGTGATCATGCTGTTTGCAGATGCAACACGCCCCGCGCTCTTATTAACGCCGGTCTGGTTTGGTTTCTTACTATTGATCTATGCACGAAAGAAACGCCGCGCGTCATAATGAACGGAAAAAGCACAGCCTTTGCATGAGGCTGTGCTTTTGTTCATTTAACGATTTCTAATCTTTAGCACATAATTTGCATTCAAAATGATCAAAACAACCCCAATGACCATGATTGAGAACAGCTGAGAGTGATTGGCTCCAAGGGAATACACAATCAAAATAAACATGGCGCTGGTCAATAGGATATTCATCATTTGATACGTATGAAACAGTCCGCCAAGCATCACATGCTTTTCGCCTTCGTCCGAAATGGCGAGCAGCTTTTTACTGTAGTCTTTGTCAGATAGACTTGGCAGGTTCCGATTAGGGTAGACAAGCTTTAGAACAGATATCGATATATATGAACTGATAACGGTGACGATAAATAAAGCAGCATTGACGAGAATCAGCCAGAGTGGCTGCTCGGTGACGATCGCGATACCGATGGCAACAATGGAAAAAATGGTACTTACCGTATTGGCTAAAGTCAAATCAGTAAAGGTCCGATATTGTTTTACCTCCAGTTCATCCTCCTCATCACCAGAGACCGAAAGAGATACTCTTTTTTTCATACGTGAAATCCCTGAAAAACAATAAATAATCAATAAAATCGTCAATCCACTGATGACAAGAGTCGCTTCAAATGCAACATCAAGAAGTGTCATCTCAAATTCAGCTGCCAGCAGACAGTAAGCGCCGAGAAAGCCAAGGAGAGCACCTAAGAGCATTTTGTATACAGTTTTCATGAGAGTTCATCCTCCTCGAATAGAAAAATACGTTCAATGGGTTCCTGAAAAATTCGTGAAAGCTTAACCGCGAGCAAGAGAGACGGCATTAACTCATCTCGTTCCATTAAGCTGATGGTCTGACGAGAGACCTTTGCACGCTTTGCCAGCTCAGTTTGGTTTAAACCATCACGCGCACGAAGCTCTTTTAACCGATTTTTCATTCTGTCACCTCAATTTTGCTTGAAATCTTTCCTTGATTGTAAAGCATTATATTCATTTTGACAAGTAAAGTTGTCAAAATGATAAAAATAATTGTCAGAAGGATCATCTTTATTCAAAAGGAGAACCATGATACGCTAAAGGAAAGAGAAACAGAAAACAGGTGATGTCCGTGTTCATTGATCAATTAAAAAATGACTTACATCAATCACAGCCGTTGTTCATTGGAGAAGAGACAGCGTTCAAAGCAGCAGTCCTTATCCCTTTGGTGCAAGTAAATGGAGAATGGCATATATTATTTGAGGTACGATCGCTCACCATGAGAAAACAGCCGGGGGATATTAGCTTTCCTGGGGGCAAGCTTGACGGCAGCGAAACTGCACAGGAAGCTGCACTGCGAGAAACACATGAAGAGCTGGGCATTCCGCCAGAATCGGTCGAGATCCTTGGACAGCTTAGTCCTTATATCGCTTCTCCATCCTTCGTGGTATACCCATATGTTGGTATCATTGATGAGCAAAAAGTGAAACACTCCTTTAATCAAGAAGAAGTAGAGGAGACTTTTACCGTGCCTCTATCATGGCTCAGCCAATATGAGCCGTACTTGCATCATGTATCCGTTCAGCCAACACCAGGCGAGGACTTCCCTTATGAAAAAATCATGAATGGTGAAAAATACAGCTGGGGAAGCCGTTCGATTGAGGAATGGTTTTATGATTACAAAAACTACACCATATGGGGATTAACAGCCCGCATATTAAAGCATTTTGTGACCGTTGCAAAAAGAAATTCCTAGAGAATCGCTCTCTAGGAATTTGTTGTATTCAGGCGTTCCTTCGCTGTTTGTTGTCCTTTACTGATTGAAATAGGGGATTTTGCTTGGCCCAGTCCGTAGGAAGGCATGTTCACGTAGATGGATTCATACGAGCCGGCTTGAATTTGGTACGTTTCATGATAAATTCCGACCGCGTCATTATTTCGTGCTCTTTGGTTAAATTCTTTCCAAGCAGCCAAATGCTTCTCCATCTTGGCATAGGCAAGGAGGTCATCGGTTGATTTCCAATATTGAATCATCGCTGTCGTGCGTAATCCGAAGTAATTCTCTGTTCCAAGAAACCCAAGCTCATCTTGATGGGTATACAGCTCCTTGATCATGCCAGGCATTGCCATGAACACAGGCAGCCATTGATGAATGGCCCAGCGTTTGTTGATCCTCATTCCGATAATGAATACAACAATCGAATCAGAATTGTCCGTTGTAAATCTGCCAGCACGTATGACTTTTTTCATTCATTTACCCTTCCTTCTTCATCGAATGGAATGTGTCCACGCACCAATCAATGCCTGCTTGAGCCACTCTTTTCCCATAATCTAAAGTAAACAGCCAATACTTCGCATCCGCTTCATCTGGATAAAGCTCTTGAATGTTTTGTTCAATTGACACATAAGTTTCATAACGAATACGGAGCTGCCGCTCATAATCCTGTAAAAGCGCTAGTTTCTTCTCAAACGAAAGATATTGACCGAAGAATAACTTTAATAACACCTCATTACGCTCTGTTGGTAACTGATCGAGCGGCTGCGCCAGCCACTCTCTTAACGTATCCAGTCCTTTTTCAGTCAAATGATATTCCCGCTTGTCTGAGCGGCTAGAAGTAGCAGCAGGTGAAACTTCCGCAAGGCCTTCCTCGACTATTAACTTTAAAGCTGGATAAATTTGTCCATAACTGATTTTCCAAAAATGATGCAGGCTTCTATCAATTAATTGCTTCACTTCGTACCCTGACTTACAATCAGTCGTTAAAATACCTAAAATCGCATACGTCGTATCATTGTATTTTTTCATGTCAGCACACCTATCTAAAAGATATATCATTTAGATATATAATATGCGATATCCATTGGTGATACAAGAGGTTTTAGAAAAAATCCAATGAAGGAGGTGAAGAGATCGCTAGGAGATGCATCACAATATATTGATAGAAAAAATAAAAATCCGTCAGATCAATGATCAGAGGAGGTATGTATGAATAGATCAAAAATCTGGATCGTAGCAATTTTAGCGGTACTAGTCATCGTTGCTGTCAGCTGGATAGCATACCAAGCAAATGCAAAAAATAGTGTATTGAACAACTATTACGCCTTTGTATATAAGACAAAGGATCAAGTGAACTGGTTCAAGTTAACGGAGAGAAAAGGGAAAGTCACTGGTTATCTGAATGAAACCATTTTGGAGGAAAACCCAAAAAGACATTTTGATCCTAACCTATTTATCAACAAATATAAATTAACTGGTAAAACTGTTGAAAACGGTTACGAATTTCAAGTGAAGCAAGAGAAAGAGACGATCACATATAAAGTTCACCTTGATGAAAAAGATCTTTCTGTGAAAAAACAAGGTGAAAAGCAAAGCATCATCTATAAAGCAGTTGATCAAACAAAACTACGTGCTGTTCAAAAGGACATTCATGACCGATATGATGAATTGATGGAGGACTCTGAGAATAGATTCCATGATTATGTAAGAAACTTTATTAAGAAAGTAACAGGCGCTTATGGTTATCTATATACAGCGGAGGATGGTTCATACCAGCTATTTCTAAAAGTAAAACGGATGTATATGCAGTCTGAATGGGCAGGTTCTTTTTTGATGAGAACGGTCCCAGGAGATGGTGGTGAACCATATAAAGAAACGAAACATACAGCCGGTGGTGTTTCAGATGGGATAATGTTTGATTTGAGTACTTATCCTGCAATTGAAAAGGGGTTTATTTTAGGGGAAACTGATCGAGATGCAACATCAATTAAATTTCCTTTTAAAATGGCAGGCGGTACAATAGAATTTAAAGCTGTCACGAAAGAGGAATATCAAGAACAAACGGAAGCATTCAAAAAGCAGGCTGAAGAAAAGAAAAAATAGATGATGATAAACCAGATGGGTCATTTTAAACTTATCTGGTTTTTAGATGGAAGTAGTTTTTGGTGAGTGATAAAAGGATATTTATTGTATAAAAAAACAGGAAGGTTATTTCAACAATGAAAGAAGAGTAATTTGGGTATATAGACCTTAATAATTTTTAGAAAAATAAATGTTGACGCTTTCATATAATCAATATATACTAAAAACAAATCCAATATGAATAAATTAGACATGTGACTGGTCATGCAGGCAGGATCTAAAAACGATGAATTTCTTTTATTTGTCGTTTTAGATCCTTTTTTTATTGCCAAAATATAGGTCTCGTGTATGAGAAAAGGGGGAGAAGAAAAAATGAATTACACACAAGTTGCCAAAGACGTTTTACAGCATGTAGGCGGCAAAGAAAACATTGCGCACCTTGAACACTGTTCAACAAGGCTTCGCTTCACACTAATCGATCAGAAAAAAGCAGATGTACCAGCACTAGAAAAAACACCAGGTGTTATAGCTGTCAGAATGTCAGGACAATGCCAAGTAGTCATTGGGAATGATGTCATTGAAGTGTATCAAAAGGTAACTAGTTTAATAGGCAGCACCTCATCAAGCCAAGACGTGCCATCCAACCAGCCAAAAGAAAAAAGAAAAGCAGGCACAGTTCTGTTAGATTTCATTGTCGGTGTCTTCCAGCCGCTTGTACCAGCTATCGCAGGCGGAGGAATTTTAAAATCATTTCTTCTCCTTTTCTCTTTATTAGGCTGGATGGATGCAAAGGGACAAACCTATCAAATACTGAACATGGTAGGTGATGCACCACTTTACTTTCTGCCTTTACTAGTTGCTGTAACGACGGCGAATAAACTAAAAGTAAATCCACTGGTCGCTCTATCAGCAGTCGGTGCGCTCCTTCTGCCGAACATGACGGCGATGCTTACAGAAGGTGCGCAATTACTTTCATTCGATGTAAAAAATATAGCTTATGCATATCAAGTGTTTCCGGCAATCCTTTCTGTATTGCTTTACGCGAAAATGGAAAAATTCTTTACACGGTTTTCACCAAAACCAATTCGGATTTTCTTCGTTCCGATGATGTCATTGGTCATTACTGTACCAGTTACGCTACTTCTGTTAGGACCGATTGGTTTTACAGCGGGGCAAGGCTTTTCATCTATTATTCTTGCGATGTTTAATACGGTAGGCTGGGTAGCTGTCGCAATTTTAGCAGCGGTCCTCCCATTCATGGTTGCTTCAGGCATGCACAAAGCAATGGTCCCTTATGCAGTCACAACGATGGGAACCCTTGGGAAAGAAGCACTTTATTTACCGGCATCACTTGCGCATAATATCGCGGAAAGTGGAGCGTGTTTTGCTGTGGCACTTCGAACAAAAGACAAGGTACTCAGATCAACAGCCATTTCGGCAGGAATATCAGCCTTTTTTGGCATCACAGAGCCGGCGCTGTATGGTGTGACACTGCAAAATAAGCGAGTCCTTGGAAGTGTTATGATGGGTTCGTTTGTTGGCGGGATTTTCATTGGTTTAGTTGGTATACAAGCCTTTGTGCTTGTTGGCCCTGGGTTAGCAAGCATGTCGATGTTTATATCAGATGAGCTCCCGCGAAATTTGATGTTTGCTATCATTGGAGCGGTCATTTCGTTTATTGTCGCCTTTATCGCTGCTTTTGTATTAGGTAAAGATCGAACTGTAGAAGAAAAGACAAAGGACCAAGCTGGGTTTGCTGAAAAAATTGGAGCAGGAGAAACATTCAAAAGCCCTGTGATTGGTCAAATGATCTCTCTATCTGAAGTGAAAGATGATATTTTCTCTTCAAAGGTCATGGGAGAAGGAATTGCCATTGTACCTTCAAAGGGAGCACTTTATGCACCAGTAGATGGAGAGGTAACCTTACTGTTCGAAACAAACCATGCACTTGGTATGAAGACGGACCATGGAGTTGAAGTATTATTCCACATCGGCATTGACACCGTTCAGTTGGAAGGACAGTATTTCCATCCAAAGGTGCAGGCTGGAGATCGTGTTCAAGCGGGTGATTTATTGATTGAATTTGACCTAGAAAAAATCATGGAAGCAGGGTATGATCCAGTAACTCTTGCTGTAGTCACAAATACAGATCAATATGATATTAAGGTACAGCCATTACAAGAGGTCAATCGTCAAGATACATTGATGGTTGTTACACAATTAGGAGGCTAATCATATGAAAAAAATCAAAGGTTTTCCAAAAGGATTTTTATGGGGCGGCGCCATTGCTGCTAACCAGGCAGAAGGCGCCTGGAATATAGATGGAAAGGGACCGTCTGTTGCAGATATTGCAATGTACCGTTCCAACTTGAGTGTAGAAGATTATGAAGGTCATCTTGCTGTTACCACTGAAAATATAGATCGTGCGATGAAAGATCCAGACGATAAAAAATACCCAAAGCGCAGAGGTGTTGATTTCTATCATCACTATAAAGAGGATTTGGCTCTCTTTGCTGAAATGGGATTTCAAACACTTCGGATTTCTATTGCGTGGAGTCGTATCTTCCCTACTGGAGAAGAAGCGGAACCGAATGAAAAAGGGCTGCAATTTTACGAACGTGTCTTTGCAGAAATGAAAAAACACAACATAGAACCGATCGTGACTCTCTCTCATTATGAAATGCCTTTAGCCCTTAGTGTGAAATATAATGGCTGGGTTGAAAGAAAAGTAATCGACCTCTTTGTGAAGTTCGCCAATGTTTGTTTCGAACGTTATAAAGATGATGTGAAATATTGGCTCACCTTTAATGAAATTGATAGTATTCACCGCCACTCTTTCATTACAGCGGGAATTATTCCTGATCGCTGCCCAGAAGGAAAAGTAGAAGAGACGGTGTACCAAGCACTTCATCATCAATTTGTCGCATCTGCTCTTGTAACAGCAGATTGCCATCGTATCATCCCAGGCAGCCAGGTAGGATGTATGCTGACAAAATTGACAACGTATCCGCATACGTGCCACCCGAATGATGTGGAACAAGCTTTGAAACAAAACTTAGAAAACTATTTCTATGCAGATGTTCAAGTATTTGGCGAGTATCCACCAATGATCAAGCGCATGCTTGAGAGAAAAGATATTCATATTCAAATGGAAGCAGATGATCTAACCATTTTAAAAGAAAATACAGTAGATTTTATCTCATTTAGCTACTATATGTCTTTAACGGAATCAGCCCAAGAAGGATTAGAAGAGACAGAAGGGAATACCATTCGTGGAGTCAAAAACCCTTATCTTCCTTCAACTGACTGGGGCTGGCAAATTGATCCGGTTGGTCTAAAAATTTCTTTGATCGAATTGTATGATCGCTATCAAAAACCTCTTATCATAGTCGAGAACGGCATGGGTGCAAAGGATGTAGTTGAAAATGATGGCTCAATCCATGACGACTATCGAATTAACTATTTTAAAGAGCATTTCCGTCAAATGAGAGAAGCCATTGAAGAAGGCGTCGATCTCTTTGGATATACGAGCTGGGGCTCGATTGATATTATTAGTGCAGGTACATCACAAATGTCAAAACGTTATGGCTTCATTCACGTAGATCAAGATGATGACGGGAACGGGACATTAAAACGATCTCGAAAAGACTCATTTTATTGGTACCAAAAAGTCATTGAGACGAACGGAGAATCGCTTGATTGAACACCACAATCATGAAAACAGGTGATGACGATGTTTAAAATCAAAAAAGTTTTAAACTCGAGTGTGGTCCTGGCTGAAGATCAGAACCAACAGGAGATGGTTTTGTTCGGCCGAGGAATTGGCTATGGACAGAAACCAGGTCAAATGATAGAAGAGAAAAAAGCGGACCAAGTCTTTATGTCAGTCGATAACATGAGAGCAAAAGAATTTCTTCAACTGTTAGATTCAATGCCGCAGGAATTAATCGATTTAACTCAGCACATCGTCAAATATGCAGAAAAACGTTTAAACTCAAATTTAAATTCAGGTGTTTATTTTACCTTAATGGATCATTTGAATTTTGCAGTGGAACGTCATAAAAAGAATATTAATATTACGAATCGCGTGTATTGGGAAATCAAAAATTACTATACAGAAGAATTTGAAGTAGGAAATTACGCACTTGAGTTAGTCAATGACACATTGGGCATACAATTACCAAAAGAAGAAGCTGCCAATATCGCCTTTCACTTAATTAATGCATTAGGTGAAGAGTCCGAGTCGAAAGATGGTATGAAATACGCCAAGATGATCGGAAGTATTGTCAATCTTGTGCGCTATACGTTGAATATGGAAATGGATCAAGAGAATATTCATTACAGCCGGTTCATTACACATGTGAAATTCTTCGTAGAAAGATTTTATGCTGATAAATTATTATCAGATCAAGAAAATGAGTTATTTGAACAAATTGCACACTTATATCCTCAAGCGATGGATGTTGCTTTTAAAATCAAAGACTATATTAAACAGGTGCATAGTATCGTCATTCCTAATGATGAGCTTACTTATCTTGCGGTACATATACACCGCCTCATATCTTATCAGCAACTAAAATAAATGTGGAACCACTTGCCTTGATGAGGCGAGTGGTTCTTTGTATGACCAATGTTTATATTAAGTTCCGATAGGTCGTTCTGTTGTACCAGGATTGCCATCATTTAATGAATTGAAAGCCCCTGTTTGTCCTAAAACAACGATGGTCAAAGTGATAATCAATAAACTCATTTTTTTCATTAGAATTCCCCCAGTCAATGATAGGATGTTTCATGCGATCAGCTTCCTTTAAAAAGAGATAGGCTTGATGAATGGCTCCCAGCTCTTCAAAGTGTTTTGCAGCTAATGCACTTAATTCACAGACTCCTTCAGCATCTTTTAATTTTTTAAGAATGCTGATTTCATCGAAACAGGCTTGAGTTTTTTGAGCCATATCTTCAGTGAAATATAGATGGTAAAGCAAATTCATTTTTGCTGTATAGATGGGGCATTTCTCTGATTCATGTTTTTGGTTCACCAATTCGAAGTAATAGAGAGCTTGTGTCCTTTCATCGATAGAAAGCAGCTCTTTCATTAACATGTACATGGAGTGATGAAAGTAACACGAAGAGAGATAGTCTTCATCACTAAGAGCCTTTTCTAGGGCATCAATACATTTTTTTGATTCGCCAGCTTCGGCGTACAAAATGCTGATATTATGATAAAGCTGTGATGTTAGAAAATGATCATTGAGACTGTCTGCGATGTGTAATGCTTTTTTGTAGTAGTCTTCTGCTCTTATAAAGTCACCAATGTCCATATAATTAGCAGCGGCGATCACAAAGGCTGCAGCTAGTCTTCTCTCATATCCTTCATGACTTTTGAAAATATCAATAGCATTCTGAATATAGTGTAGAGAAATCAGGCTTTGACGAAGTAGCATATATAAGTTAGCGATTTTCGTATGAAATTCTGCTACTTCTATTTCATCAGGAATGTGTTGTAGTTTTTTCTCGGCAATTTTAAACAGTCCAATGGCTGATGCATAGTCTCTTTTATATGAAGCGTAAAGGGCTTTGTACAGGTAAAAATAGTATTCAATTAAGTCGTTTGTTTTAGAGGGGCAATCTGGCTCTGGTTGTTCCTTCAGTTTTGTACCTCTCCGTTCATATAACATGAGTTTATACTTGCCTTCTAGCAATGAGTAATAGGTCAAGACTTCCTGATTTTCTTCCATTTTTTGAAGTAATTCTTTTAATTCTGTATACATTGCTTTTGCACTGTGTACATCATGCTTGCGAATTGCAATTCTCCAATCATTTAAACGATTCCCCACCTGTTCAGCAGAAATGATAGCCATGGAAATTTCACCTCTTTAAGATCCTTTCACCTGTTTCATAAAAAACGATATCACAATTTTTGGTAAAATATAATCGTTTCTGTGAAGAGATTGACAAGAGGTAATAAAAAGGACCTAAGGTCATGTGATGTACGATATTGTAAGGGTGATTGCTTGTTAGCACAAATGAATAAAATCTCTTTTTGGAAATCTAAAAAAGGGATATATACAATGGATTTTGTGATAATGAACGAAAATATCACTCGTATATTTGGAATAAAGAAGTTTTAGCTATTTCAGAGGGAAAATGGAAGGTCGATCTAGGAAAGAAAATCATGTATGATGTTGCTAGATCATGAGATAAGAAACTGATAGATGCAGCCAAATGTAAGTATTAAACACAAACTCAGCCCTTTAGAAAGGATGTTGAAATGAAAAAAAGATTTCAAAGTTTAAATAGACAAATCACAGTCATTATCGCGACTCTGTTACTTGCTTTAGTGACTCTTTATATGTCAAAGAGATACTTTTATGGCAAAGAAATTGAGCTGTTGACAGAATCATGTCAACAAGCTGGCGGCAAAATCATCTTAGAAACAAATAGTTTGTCTATGGATTACTCCTTTGAGTGCCAAAAAAAGTAGAACAGGCAGTTTTCTGCCTGTTTGAACTCAGATTAAAAACCTAAATCTTGCAGCCATTGATTTAATCTCATTTCTCGGTTCTCGGCAGTTGAAAGGTCATATCTTCCTAATTGTAAACTGTCTGCAATTTCTCCGTCATTCATAAACATGATTTTTTCAGAACGAAGAGCCACCTTGGGGTCATGTGTGACAAGCAGCAGTGTTGCTCCTTCAGCGTGTACTCTTGAAAAAATATTCATCACTTCCTTCGTTGTACTGGAATTAAGAGCACCTGTTGGTTCATCAGCAAAAAGTATGTCTGGTTCATTCATGAGCGCTCGGCAGATAGCGGCTCTTTGAAGTTGTCCTCCTGATACTTCTGTCAAATATCTATTTGCCAAATGGTCAATATCAAGTTTTTCCATTAAATATTGAGCTCGTTCATTCAATTTTTGTCTTGGCTTTTTCTTTGCTAAATAAGCTGCAGCAATGATGTTGTCAAATAGATTAAGATTTTTTAATAAATGGCTGTGCTGAAAGACAAACCCCATCTCTGTTAAGCGCAGAGCAGTTAACTGTTTGTCTGTCATTTCTGATAGTGATCGGCCTTTATATTTGATCTCTCCTGTTGAAGCTGTTTCTATGCCGCTAAGCTGATAAAGTAAGGATGTTTTCCCGCATCCAGAAGGTCCCATAATGGTCACGAATTCTCCACGCTTTATCGATAAATGAATATTCTTAAGAATCGTTTGTTTCTGTCCTTTTAATGAATCGATATGCAATGACAATCGCTTCGTTTCAATCAAGTGTTCCATGTGAAACATCTCCTTATAAAAGTGTTTGCCTTGTCGTTGGACTGGAAAAAAACGTCTTCAATAACCAGGTGGTCAAAGCTAAATTGACAATAACTAGTGTAACGGGGTACACAACTGACACCCATTGTGGTGACAGCCACTGAAGGCTCGACGCCCCTAATGATGCTCCACCGACACTCATCAAAGCAGGACCAATGGTATTGACTGCAATTGTTCCAATAAGGGCGCCAAAAGAGAGAACAACGAGAAAACTCGTTATATATTGTGCTGTTATATCTGTTATAGAAAATCCAATTGTTCTTAGCATGTGGTTTCGGCTCGAATCTTTTGCCTTTAACATGTGCAGAAACATGAATAGCATTAAGCTGGCGGTTCCAAAGGCAGCTAATGCAGCAAAAAATGCAATGACTTTTACAATAGCTGCTGTGCTGCCGATCGTTTGATGAACGTATTCTTTCATATCTGTCACTTTTGCAGGAGATACCTTTTTTTCAAATATTGTCTTTTTCTCTGCAATATTTACTCCTAGCTTTAGTTGGATTTGAATGGTTTGCCAAAGAGCTGTTTGAGGAAATGGCTGTGATATTGCTTTTGCTGTTTTGCCCCCATTGGTTACGTCCTGATAAATACCTGTTACCGTTCTTTGGATTTCATGCCCATTATTCACGAGAGTGATTCTTTCTCCTATCTTTTTCTGAAGTGAATCTGCATTTAATACGGATAAGGCAATTTCTTCATTCTTTAAAGGCTGCCGCCCTTTTAAATAGGTGAGAGGAAATGCTGAGAGCTCACCTGTTTCTAAGTAGAGCGTTTCTAATGTGTTCTCCTTTGATTTCACCTGAAGAGAAGTAGTTTTATAGATGGCTGCTGTTTGTATGCTCTGATCTTGACGAATCATTGATTCTAGTTCGTTTGTATTTTTCGCTAGATGATTTCCTTGGCGTATATCCATTCGAAGGTCACTTTTACCAGAGCCAAGGTATGTGATGAAATCCGGTGATTGTAAGGTATGCCATAGCTGAATAGGCATGAGCATTAAAAATGTACAGAGTGCAATAATACAAGAAATCGTTGTGTACAACTTCTTTCGTGATATCAGGTCTTTTAAACCAAGCCAAATATTGATCGGTATGAACCTGTTTTTCTTAAGATGCATAGGTATTCTTTTCTTTTGACTCGGTGAATTGATAACGCCTTGAAGTGCTTGAGCAGCTGATATTTGACCAAACTTTCTTAGGACAGCATAGCTGCAAGAGATGACGATTATTGCCGTCGCAATAGAAACAAAAAGCGGGATTAACCAATGAGCAAAAGAAGGCTGATTCCCCATGTAACGGTGAATATTGGTTGTAAACATATCACCAAATATAAGCGTTAACACATATCCCGCTATACACCCTGCACAAGCAAGCGCGGCATACTTACCAACGTATAATTGCTTGATTCTTGTTAAAGGGATCCCAAGCACCTTCAGTATGCCAATTTCACGTTCATCCTCTTCTATTGAAGCCGTCATAGCAAGATGGAGTGAGAGAAGGGCTATACTGATGAGCAGCAGGCAAACAAGCAGGAGAATGGCAATGACCATTCCATCTGTCAATGCATTCAGCATACGCAGTAAAGGTAGTGTGACAGATGGACCTTGTTGTGGCAGCTGTGATGATTGATAGATTGCTTGAAAAGCATCTGTCTGCGAGGCATCATGTAGTAAAAATTCGATTAAGTACTCTTTTTGTTGAAACACTTGATTTATTGCATCCCAATCCTCGTTATGAAGAAGAAATCTTTTTGAACTGACAAGACTGGGGTTCATTTGTGCATCTCGCAAGAACGCTTTGATGCGAAAGATGAATTGATTAGCTCCTTTCTCAATCAGTAATGTTTCACCTATGTTAAGCCGATACTTTTGTTGAAAATAAATTGGGACAGCCACTTCACCTTTATTGACAGTGAGCTTTTCGTTTTGTTCATTTAGAAGAAAATCAAAGTTGCGATTTTGCTTCACAAATAAATGATCCATCACACCTGCTTTGGCAGGCTCATGTCCGAACCTGATGTTTGCATGTTCAATTGGTATCATTGGGACGATTTGATGGGCTTTTACTATGGATTGCTTGCTCGAAAATGCTTCAATGTCTTTTTCATTTAGGTCGCCTTCATGCATTTGGACAAAGTCTGGCGCTTTGGCAGAATGGAGCAGGTTAGAAATGGAACCATTCAGCTGTACGATCATTTGAGCTGCACTTGCTGCGAGAAATGAAGTCATCATGATGCAAATGGTTAAGCCGATTGAAATGAGACGGTGTCGGGTTAAGTCTTTCTTTATAAACGCTAATCTCATGAGGCTGCTTCTCCTTCATGCTGAAGCATATTTTTTGTTAAGCAGGCTAGTGCAAACATGAAAGTACTGACGATGAGCACCGTCACATACATGGTGGCTGAAAACGTATTGAACAAAAATCCATACATCATTTGGCCAAGCGGAGCAGCACATTGAGAAACCATTGTCAGATTGGCCATCACTTTTCCTAATTGATGATTTGGTGTTTTCTTTTGAACATGTGAAATCACAACGATTGAGATCATAGTTAGCAGCATAGCAATTGGAAGACATCCTGCTAAAAAGAGAAAATAAGCTGGATAAGTACCAAATTGAAGAGCTATTTTGGATGTTGAGAACGCCACAGGCAGCAAGATGACTGCGATGACAAGAAGCCAGCGATATAAAGTAGGAATGCGCCAATGCTTCGCTACAAGTCCAACTAGCAGAGCCCCTGCGATGACAGCGAACTCAATCAAGCCCATGCCTATTCCATACATGATGTCACTGCTCTTCATTGTGACCCTTAAAATGATTGGACCCCCAACAATAAAAAATGGTGTAAGGATGAAATTTAACATTGCAGCAAGCAGCATGGCTCTTTTTAAAAATGGCTGGCTGCCAATATAAGAAAATCCTTGTTTCATATCTTTTATGAGCACTTTGCCCATAGACTCTGTCAGCGGACTAGGGGAGAAGGAAATGTTTAACCTTAAAAGCATGCAAGCTGATAGAAAAAATACGATGGCACTTGCACCGATGATGGATTGGCTTCCAATCATTCCGTATAAAACTCCTCCGATAATAGGTGCGAGAACACCTGAAAGTGCCTGAACGCCATTGACAATGCCGTTTGCTTGTTCTAATTGCTCTTGTTTCACTAGCTGTGGAATGCTGGACATGACAGCGGGAGCATAGAACGTACTCATCACGCCAAGCAGTATCATGACAGCTCCGATCATATAGAGTGAATCATTTCCCGAAAATAACCAAAAATAAAAGGCAAGAATCATCATGCCGGTGAGGACATCAAATAAAATCATTAAGTTCCTTCTGTTAAACCGGTCAGCGATTGCACCAGCTAACGGGGAGAAAAGGAGCGGGATATTGGATAAAGCGAAAAGTAAGGCATATAAATCAACTCGATGCGTCATATCCAATACGTGTAAAGATAGAACAAACCGAATGAGAGAAGATCCGAAAACGGAAATAATCTGCCCGAGAACGAGGTAGATAAAGTGGGATGACCCTCTTTTGGATAACAAAGACATGAATATCACTCTCCTTTTAGACCGACCGTCAGTCTATAATGTATGCAGGATTGGTATTGAAGTGACCAATCACTGATTATTTTCATCCAGCTCTCCAGATAATCGCTTCAGCAGGAATGAAAAGCTCCCCTTTTCTGCATGCAATGAGGATTCGAGTATATCAATAAAAGCTAAAGCGCGTTGTATACTTTCTTCGGCTGTCCATTGAAAAAGGCCTTCATCAAATATGACCTGTGCAGAAGCAAGAAGAAATTCAACCGTCTCTTGCGGATACTTCGTTTTGAATGTCCCTTCCTCTACACCTTGCTGAATGACACCTGCCAACACTGGTGATAGTTCTTTAATGGCTTTGATTAAGCTTTTTTGATGCATTTCTGCATTAGAAGGCTGATGGAACTGATCGATCATGCCCTGTTTATGGCTTCCTTGCTGAGGTGATTGCGCCATGATGATACGAAATAGTTTGTCAACGACTGGAAGGTCTGGCTCAGCTGCAATACGCTTTGCTACGATGATATCTTCTTTGATGATCCTGTCAATAATGGCATCCATTACTTCTTCTTTGGATGCAAAGTAGTAATAAAAGGTGCCTTTTGCAATGCCAACGGCTTTTAATATGTCAATAATCGTTGTTTTCTGATAGCCTTTGGTTGAAAAAAGCGCTTCGGCTGCGTTTAATATGTCATTTTTACGTTCCTCAGGATGTTTAACGGTTCTCATAAAGCCATCCTTTCTCTTAACTAGACTGTCGGTCGATTCTTGATTTGATTAAACACTTTTCAGGGTGTCTTTGTCAATGGCTGTTTTTTAAACACTTTGCATTTATTGTTCAAAGACACTATGATACATTGAATGAAAAAAACCTTCAGGGGAGATGGCAAATGCAATTTTTGACCAGTGAATTGGCTCAAGAAATGGTTGAACGTACAATGCATATTTTACATAAAAACATCAATGTGATGAATGCAGATGGTGTGATTATTGGTTCTGGTGAACGAAACAGGATTGGCCAGAAACATGATGGTGCACGGCTTGTGCTGACAAGCGGGAACAGTGTGGAAATTGATCAGGAGACCTCTTTGCGCTTAGAAGGGGTGAAACCTGGGATTAACTTGCCTATCTGCTTCCATGAACAAGTAGTTGGTGTGATTGGGATTACTGGTGAACCAGAGGACATTCGGCATCATGCCGAGCTGGTGAAGATGGCAGCTGAACTGGTGTTAGAGCAATCTTTTCTGCTTGAGCGGGTTCAATGGCGTCATCGACTAGAAAGTGAAATTGTCAATCAGTTGGTTTCATATTCTGACGTTGGGGATCATCAGCTAAAAAATCGAGCTGCTTGGCTGGGGATGGATTTAGACAAGCGCCGAATGGCTATTGTTTTTCAGCCAGTTCCATCCTCAGAGGATGCTGTTCATAAATTGATGCATGCGATTCAATATGATAAGAATGCGGATGATTTACTTGGCATGACCTTTTGTCATGAATTGATTCTTTTAAGTCAGCCCATACCTGAACATCGAGTAAAGCAGGCTGCAGGTCATCTGCAAAAAACAATGCAAAGAGCAATAGGAGGCCAAGTGCTAGTGGGGATAGGGACTGTCGCTGACGACATCAGCCAGCTGCCAATTTCTTTTCAGCATGCGAGAGAAGCCCTGAGATTAGGGAAAGCTCTTGATCCGGAAGAAAGTATGTATTTCTTTGAGTCTTATCAGCTGGAAAGCGTATTCATGATGGCGGGTATTGCTGAAAAGAAAAGTCTATGGACTGACTTTTACAAGCCGCTGACACAAGAAGCAGAGCTCGCCCATACATTAAGGGTTTACATTGAAGAGGGCGGTGATTTGCAAAGAATTGTTGATCGTTTATTTATTCATCGGAATACATTGCGTTATCGTTTAGACAAAATTCAAGGATTGACCGGAAAAGACCCTCGTCATGTAAAACAGTTAATCGAGCTTTATATGGCGCAGCTAATGACTCAACTATCTTGATTGTGCAAATGCACAATTCGTTAGAGTGGTCAGTTAAAAAAGTTCATCCAGATTCACAACACAATCCCTTAGGGTAAACGCTTACAATTGGAGAAAGATATTTTTAGGGGGATTGAGAATGGGTGGAGATGTGACGGTAAGTACTCTGGGAGCCATGGCGGCGCTTGTGATCGCGATTGTTCTCATTCTAAAAAAAGTATCACCTGCTTATGGCATGCTGGCAGGTGCATTCATAGGCGGATTGGTTGGCGGTGTAGACATTGTCCAGACCGTCAACATGATGATGGAAGGTGCTAAGGACATGATTCCGGCTGTCCTTAGAATTATGGCCGCAGGTGTACTGGCTGGTGTCCTCATTGAATCAGGTGCAGCGTTATCTATCGCTGAGGCCATCGTGAGAAGGCTTGGTGAGGCGAGGGCACTATTAGCACTCGCTCTTGCAACGATGATTTTAACAACAGTGGGCGTTTTTGTAGATGTTGCGGTTATCACAGTAGCGCCCATCGCACTAGCCATTGCCAAACGCGCAAAGCTCTCAAAAACGGGAATTCTCCTTGCTATGATTGGAGGGGGGAAGGCAGGAAATATCATGTCACCGAATCCGAATGCTATTGCCGCTTCAGACGCTTTTGGTGTACCTCTGACTTCAATGATGGCTGCTGGTGTCATTCCGGCTGTGTTCGGGTTGGCTGTTACATATGTATTAGCTAAAAAGCTTGCAAACAAAGGGACGCCCGTTCTTGAAGAGGAAACTGGGCAAAGTAAAGTTCAAATACCTGCTTTTTTTCAAGCACTGGCTGGTCCGCTGGTTACCATTTTATTGTTGGCTTTAAGACCGCTTTTTCAAATCAATATAGACCCAATGATCGCTTTACCGATTGGAGGGATTGTAGGTGCTCTTTTCATGAAAAAAGGGAAATTTCTCAATGACTATGCGATGTCGGGGCTTCATAAAATGTCAGGTGTAGCGATCATGTTATTAGGGACAGGTACATTAGCAGGAATCGTATCGAATTCTTCCTTAAAAGATGTGTTTATTCAGGCACTGGATGCATCGGGTTTACCTCCATATTTACTTGCGCCTACTTCAGGGATATTTATGTCAGCCGCGACCGCTTCGACAACAGCAGGAACGGCGGTAGCGAGTGGTGTGTTTAGCGGAACACTGATTGGGCTTGGTGTATCTGCTCTTTCAGGGGCAGCCATGATTCATGCTGGCGCAACAGTGCTTGACCATATGCCGCACGGGAGCTTTTTCCATGCAACAGCAGGAAGTGTTCAAATGGATATTAAAGAGCGTTTGAAGCTCATGCCTTTTGAATCGTTAATCGGTTTGACGTTAACCGTTGTATCGACCATTATTTTTGGCGTTTTCCAGCTGTTTGGCTGAGGACATGATAAGAAAAGAGGGGCTTTAGGATGAAAATTGTGATCGCACCAGATTCATTTAAAGAAAGTTTATCTGCTTATGAGACAGCATGTGCCATTGAACGAGGATTTCGTTCTATTTTGCCAAACGCAGAGTATATCAAACTGCCGATGGCAGATGGAGGAGAGGGGACCGTTCAATCGTTGGTTGATGCGACTGGCGGACACATTGTTCATCAAGTGGTCACGGGCCCGCTTGGTGAGCCAGTGAATGCCTTTTTTGGCATGTTAGGAGACGGTCAGACTGCTGTCATAGAGATGGCTGCAGCCTCTGGTTTACATCTTGTACCCCGAGAAAAACGTAATCCATTATGGACGACATCAAGAGGAACTGGTGAATTAATACTTGCAGCTCTGGATAAAGGAGCGAAGCACGTGATCATTGGGCTTGGCGGAAGTGCAACAAATGATGGCGGCGTTGGAATGATGCAAGGATTAGGTGCAGATTTCCTTGATAAAACAGGACATTCCCTGACGTCAGGCGGCGGGGCACTTCATCAATTAGCTTCAATTGATTTATCTGGACTCGATCCAAGACTGCAATCCGTCCGTCTGGAGGCGGCTTGTGATGTGGATAATCCTTTAACGGGTGAGAGAGGAGCGTCTGCTGTTTTCGGTCCTCAAAAGGGAGCAGATGAAGAAATGGTTCAAGTGTTAGACAAGAATCTGGCTCATTTTGCACAAGTAGCTGAAAAGCAGTTCAATGTCTCCTTTGGAGATGCAGCAGGGGCAGGAGCGGCAGGAGGACTTGGTGCGAGTTTATTAGGCTTTTTACAAGCCGATTTGCAAAGAGGAATCGATATCGTGCTGAAGGCTGTTCATTTTGATGACGTCATCAAGGAGGCAGACCTTGTCATTACGGGAGAAGGCCGAATTGACCGGCAGACCATTTATGGAAAAACCCCAATCGGCGTAGCCAAAGCAGCAAAGCAGTATAATCTGCCTGTGATTGGCATCGCAGGCTCTCTTGCAAAAGACAGTGGAGTCGTACACGAACATGGAATTGATGCACTGTTTAGTATCGTTCCAGGTATTACCTCTCTGTCTGAGGCGATACGAGATGCGGCTCTTCATGTAGAAAGAACAGCCCGGAATATCGCGGCTGTGTTAGAAATTGGAATAAAAAAGTAAACGATGAAAAATGTTTCCTTTTCTATCACATTCCTTTCTATCGAAATGTGGTAAAATTGTTATAAATGATGTAGAAAGTTGGAGGAAACAAAAATGTCTAATCTACCGAATTGTCCTTCGTGCAGCTCACCTTATACTTACGAGGACGGCAGTCTGCTGGTTTGTCCTGAATGTGCGCATGAATGGTCACTTGAACAAGAACAAGCGGCAGAGGAACAGCTTGTGGTCAAAGATGCGAATGGGAATTTGTTAAGTGATGGGGACACGGTCTCTGTCATTAAAGACCTAAAAGTAAAAGGTTCTTCATCCGTTTTGAAAATAGGAACGAAGGTCAAAGGCATTCGTTTAGTTGAAGGCGATCATAATATTGATTGTAAAATTCCTAGCTTCGGCGCAATGAAATTAAAATCAGAGTTTGTGAAGAAGATATAAATAAAAAAAGTTATACTATTAGAACTTGCCGATGAAGGCTAAATCTGAGCAAGAAATAAGTATAAGAATGTTGTAGTTGTACAAAAAACACCTAAATTGTTAAAGGAAACATATCCCTTAATAAATTAGGTGTTTTATATTTTTATACAGTTTTTAAAATGATGAGGAACTATTCAAAGGAATATCCGTATACATTATTAGAATAATTTAAGCTTATCATTTCATAAATTAATTGAGTCCAAAAAATAAATGGGAGATAAAAATGGAGTTTGGATATTTTAAGAAGCCTGTAATCAAAAAAACGACCAAATGTATACCAATTAGTAATAAAGAAGATGTCACCATTGGATTTATAAAAAGATTTTATACAAACAAAGTTGAAAAGTTGATTGATCACATATTTGATGAGTTTTATGTGAATGTTGAGGTAATGGATTCGAATTCTAATATGATTGTAAAGGCTATTGAAAATAAATCTCTCCAATCAATGTTACGTTCAAACTGGGTGATAGAATGTAAAGATAAAGGAAAGTTAATATTAGAAGATAGAACTAAAATCAAAATAAATCCAATGATGAAATTAGTAATAAATGATACTACATATTATCTAAAGAAGGGTTTTGCCAATAATCGTGTAAGATTAGAAAGCTCTGAGCAGACGATAGCTGAAATTACATACGATAAAATAATACCTCCTGCAACAGTGAGTATTGAAAAAAAACAGGGGGACTTATCTTTACATCTTATTGCATGCCTCTATTATATATTTATGTTACGAGAGTAAGACGGGATCACATTTTGAATCCCACAGTCTTTAAGTAATATAGAATTAGAGTTTTTTAAACCATTACCTTAACCCTACCTTAAAAAAGGCGGATGATTCGCTAAATTTTGGCTAATCCCCTTCACAACTTTTGGGCATTGCTGTACCATATGGAAGTGTTCTTCTATTTTTGACGGATCATGGTGTTTATCAGGAAATAGAATGATAGATGATACTTAGACAAAGAAGGAGAGGTAACGTGACGAACGTTTTAGAACTGCATAATGTATCTAGACATATTCGCGGGAAAAAGATTGTTCAAGACTTGAGCTTTTCTGTCCAAGCGGGCGAAGTCTTTGGCTTCTTAGGACCAAATGGTGCAGGGAAAACCACAACCATTCGTATGATGGTCGGTCTTTCTCCCATTACATCTGGTGACATTCTGATTAATGGTCATAGTATTCAAACCTCCTATCAGCATGCCATCCAAGATGTCGGTGCCATTATTGAAAACCCAGAAATGTATAATCATTTAACGGCAAGACAAAATCTTGTTCACTTTGCCAGAATGAATGGGAAAGTGGATGAAGCGCGAATTGATGAGCTGTTAGAGCTAGTCAGCTTACAGCATGTGAAACATAAGCGTGTGCGTACATTTTCATTAGGAATGAAACAGCGATTGGGCATTGCGCAGGCACTCATACATAGACCGAAACTGCTAATCTTAGATGAGCCGACCAATGGACTTGATCCTGAGGGGATTCGAATGATACGAGATTACTTGAGAAGGCTTGCGAAGGAAGAAGGGCTGGCTGTAATTGTTTCAAGCCACCTCATGTCAGAGATGGAATTGATGTGTGATCGCTTTGCAATTATCCAAACCGGAAAGCTGATTGCGATTGAGGATCAGCGTGCTGAGACGAAGCAGGATGATTTGGTTAATTATCGAATGAAGGTAGCAGCCGGGGAGCTTGAAGGAGCACAGAAGCTCATTGATGCATTTGAGGAAGGCGTCACTGTAAGAGAAGAGGAGCAGTACTTATTTTTCTCTATGCCAGAACAAAAAATGCCAGAATTAATCCGTCATTTGAGCAGCGCGTCTATTCATTTGTACGAGATCAAAATTGAAAAACAAACCTTAGAAGATAAGTTCTTAAGCTTAACAGGTAAAAAGGAGGCAGACGTATGATTCGCCTCATTCAAAACGAGTGGATGAAGATCAGTTATCGTGTTGGAACTTGGATTATGGTTGGGCTTCTTGTGTTAGGTATGGTTGCCACGCTGATCTTTGTAGTGAAAACAAATGACAAAGATCAAGCTTCAGGTGATTGGAAAACCCAGCTAGAAATGATGAATAAGGAAAACAAGAAGGAGCTCAAAGAGACAGAGAATGGTTTCTTTAAAAGAGAGCTTGAAAAAGAGATCGCTATTAATGATTATCGAATCAAGCATAACTTGCCGCCGGCTGATCAGTTTAGCCACAGTGTATGGGATTATGTGAAAACAAACGCCAATTTACTTCAACTAGTCGGTGTGTTTGTGATCATTATTGCTTCCACCATTGTGTCGGCTGAATACAAGCATGGTACAATTAAATTATTATTGATTCGTCCACCATCAAGGCTAAAGATCCTAATATCTAAATATATTACGGTGCAGCTGTATGCTCTTTTACTTGTTGTGGTGCTATTTATCTTGTCATTCATATTGGGAGCTATTTTCTTTGGACTTAACACTGATTATGTGAATTTGGTGTATCAAAATGGTGAAGTGATTGAACGTTCGCAGTTTGCAAATATGGTCTATTATTATCTTGCTCATTGTGCGATGTTTGTCGTTTTGGGAACCCTTTCGTTCGCCATTTCTACAGTGTTTAGAAGTGAAGCTATCTCCATTGCCATTAGTGTGTTAGCGTATATTGTGGGTGGATCAGTCACAGGTATTTTAATGCTCTTCTTTGATTGGTCAAAATATCTGTTATTTGCAAACGATCCATCCCAATACTTTATGGAACAGGTTACTCTTATCGAAGGTATGTCTCTAGGATTCTCACTAACCGTCCTAGTCATCTATTGGGCTATTTTCTTAGCTATTGCCTTAATCGTCTTCCAAAAGCGAGAAGTGAAAACAGGTTAATTTAATTTTTTAGGAGGTTTACACATGATTAAACGTAAAGGTGAAAAAATTATGGGGATTATTAGTATTGTCCTCAATGCCATTGGTGTCGGGTTTGGGGCATTAATCCTTTCTGTGGGTCCATCATTTTATGATGAAATCAATGAAGTGTTAAAAGAGGAAGGGGAAACATTGCCGATTGAAACGCTTCAGGCTTCGGTTCATGCATTTGGTACTCAGTTCATGGTCGTTTCCGCAATTGCGGCTGTGCTGTCGATTGTAGGTGTGATTTTCTTGAAAACCGACCGTCGTGCCGTGCTTTCAGGTATTCTTTTCTTGGTTTCTGCTGTGACTCTTTTAATTGGAACAGTTGGCCTTGCATTCGCTCCAATGGTTCTATTGTTTATCATTGGATTAATGTCTCTTATTAGAAAGCCGAATTCAGACATTCACACAAGTGAATATCCTTCATAATGAAAAAAGACATGCGTCGCTGTGCGCATGTCTTTTTTATTTAAATAATGCCTATCAGTTTGGCAGCGATCAATAAAACAATACTGAATCCCCACATCCAGAAGAAAGAGTAGCGAATATGTTTCCCCATATCGACTCCTGCAAGACCGATCGCAAGCCATACGGCTGGAGCGAGAGGACTGACAAAGGTTCCTATGATGTTTCCGATCATCATGGCATACGCCGCAGAAGTGCCCGTCACGCCGACCTCAGATGTGATTGATTCGACAATTGGCAGAAGTGCATAATAATAAGCGTCTGTACTTGTCAGCATATCCAGTGGTACCCCAAACAGCCCGACAATGATATGTAAAAATGGAAGCAGGAAAGCAGGTAGAATCTGAATGCTGTCCACAGCAATAGCTTTTAGCATTCCCGTTCCTTCGAGAATTCCTAGAAATGAACCTGCGGAGAAAATAACAGCGGCCATCATGAGTGCACTAGGTGCATGCGCCTTGATTCTCTCCATTTGTACATCCACTTTCGGATAGTTAATTAATAGTGCAAGAGAAAGACCAATCATAAACATATAACTAGCCGGAATCACGTTGAGCACAAGAAGGACAACTACGGCTATAAACAGAATGAAATTCACCCAAATTAAGTGATAACGTTTTAAAGCGGCATCACCTGTCTCGCTAATGGATTGAATAGCCCGATCCCAATCTGCGCCTTCTAATTGAACAGCAGCGATTTCATTTGCGGCGATTTTCACCCGAATGCGTTTTTCTTCTCTTTTTCCTAAAATAAATGCCATTCCTAATACGAGAACGACCCCAATGAGCTGAATGGGAATGAGCGGCACCCAAAGTTCAGATGGGTCCATATTCAACACACTTGCTGCCCGCCCTGTGGGGCCTGCCCACGGCACCATATTCGTTAAGCCAGCACTCGTCCCGATCAATAACAGCAATAAGTACGGACTCATATGTAATTTTTTATAAAGTGGAAGCAGTGCAGGTACAGTCAATAAAAATGTAGTCGCTCCTGCTCCGTCTAAATGAGCGATGACTCCTATTAGAGCTGTCCCCATCGCAACTGTGACAACATTTCCCTTTGTCAATTTAATCAGCGTTTTTATTACAGGTTCAAAGAACCCTGTATCTTGTAAAATGCCAAAAAATAAAATGGCGAAGATGAACATGGTCGCCACTGGCAGTACTTTGATAATCCCTTCTTCAAAGAATGATTGAATGTCATTAATCCCAAATCCTGCGATGAATGCCCCGATTAAAGGCACCATGACCATGGCAACAATTGGACTTGCTTTCCCCCAAATCAGCAATACAACAATCGTTAAAATAATCAACAATCCAACAAACGTTAACATAAGTCCCTCCCCCTACAATAAACCGTTTACATTTTCTTGCTCTTTTTATCACAATGCAGTCCCATATCTGCATTGAAAAAAAGGGTATCAAAAATATGAGTATTAGGCAACCGCTTTCATACCTATACAATGGTAAAAAAGGATGGAGGAACCAGTCATGATGCGGCATCAAATATTGCAAAAAAATTTAGATAAAAAATAATGATTAAATTCATCATAATTAATATGGGTATTTATGCTTATTTAAATCAAAAAGCGCCCAATAAATGGACGCTTCTTTCAACGATTTTTCAAGATGACATACTCGTAAGGATCAAGTTGAAGCTGCTCAGGCACTTGCTGTCCAGTCAGCATATTCTCATAGCTTGCCTCTGAATCTAGTGACATGTTCTTCTGCTCTTCTGTGAAATTCATCAAAAACACATAGTCCTGCGTACCGTCTGTTCGTTTTTGTACACTGACTCCTTCTGGAATGGCAGTGGATAGGACAGGCTGTATGCCAATACCTGCGATAAGGTCTTCGTAAAACTCATCATAAAAAGACTGCTCATTTTCGGAGGCCATATAGTATGCTTTCCCTTTTTCTAATGAACGGACAGTCAGGGCTGGCTGTCCTTCGTAGCAGCCGTTCTCAAAATGCCCTAACACAGAGGCCGTTTCAGGATGTATAGATTCGCAATATTGTCCGACATGATAGGTGCGTCCATTCCCTGTGGTCATTAACACATGTTCATCAGGCATCAATGTGTTGATTTCCTCTGCCCAAATGCCAAGTACATGGCGCAGAGGGCCAGGAAAACCGCCGAGGAAACAGAGATCATTTTCGTCGACTATGCCGCTCCAGTAAGTCGCGATAAAAATGCCGCCCGCTTTGACAAAGGCTTCAATTTTTTCTGCAACGCCTGGTTTGATCATGTAGAGCATTGGCCCAATGAGCACACGATAGGATGAGAAATCCTTTTCCATCCCGACTATATCAACAGAGATACCTTTTTTCCAAAAGCTTCGATAGTGAGTTTGACAAGCCTCTACATAGCGTTTGTTTGTATTATTTAAGCCTTGCGCATCATCAATGGCCCAGTGATTTTCCCAATCATAAATGATGGCGACCTCTGGCTGAACGGATGTGCCCGCAATTGGGTGCAGCTGCTCCAGTTGTTTCCCTAGATCAGCTACCTCTTGAAACACGCGCGTATGTTCATGACCAGAATGATCGACAACGGCACCGTGGAATTTCTCAGAGGCGCCTCGGCCTTGCCGCCATTGGAAATAAAGCACGGAGTCTGATCCGTGGGCAATTGCCTGCATGGCAGAAAGGTGTGCCATACCTTTATGTTTCACCTTGTTCACTTCATGCCAGTTCACAAGGCTCGGCGTACTCTCCATGACGAGAAACGGCTGTCCGTCCTTTAAGGAACGATACAAATCATGTACAAAGGCAACGTTTGATGCTAATTCGGCCGTTGTTTCTCTGCCGCTATGCCAAGCAGGATAACTATCCCATGAGATCACATCGACCTCTTTTGCAAATTGATGATAATCCAGCCCAAGGAATGGACGCATATGCGGGTAGTCGCCCATAAAGTTCGTGGTTACTGGGATATGAGGCGTCAATTCCCGCAGCGGCTCAATTTCATTTTTGTAAAAATTGATCGTTTGTGCTGTGACAAAGCGCTTCCAATCCAGGTTCATGCCGTGAATCATGTGCTCCCCATGCGGTGCAGGTGACTCGATTTGTGACCAATCACTATACGTGTGGCTCCAAAATCCAGTCCACCAAGCTTGATTCAAAGCCTCAAGGTCATGATTGTATTTGCCTTTCAAATAGTCTCGAAATGCTTCCTGGCAAAGATCGCAATGACATTCGCCGCCGTACTCATTCGAAATGTGCCACATGATCAGTGCTGGATGATCCTTGTAGCGTTCCGCCAGCAGCCGGTTGAGTGTATTCGTTTTTTCTCGATAAACCGGAGAGGTGAAGCAATGATTGTGGCGCAGTCCATGTAAGTTACGCTGACGATTCGCTTCGACGCGCAATACTTCTGGATATGTTTGTGACAGCCAAGCAGGTCTTGCTCCGCTTGGCGTTGCGAGAATGGCGTGTGCCCCCTGCGCTGCCAAGCGGTCCATGATGTCATCCAGCCATGCAAAGTCATACTGACCTTCTGCTGGCTCTAGCTTACTCCATGCGAAAATGTTGATGGAGAATGTTTGACAGTGTGCAAGCTTCATTAATCGAAAATCTTCTTCAATGATCTCTGGCATATGGAGCCATTGATCTGGATTGTAATCGCCACCATGCAAAAAGCCTTTCACATTTGGGTGAACGAGTGGGTAACGCTTTCCCATTTTGTCACGTCCTATCTTTTTAGTTACGGTGTCATTTGTTTAAATACATCAAGAGAAGGCAGTGCTTTTCCGTTGAAATCAAACATCGCTTGATTTTCCCACGCATTTCCGACAGTACCGGTTGTTTGGATATAAGCCAGCCCGTATTGACTAGACCACGGAGCACCTTTCGCTGGAATCCAAAGCGGCTCCCAATAAAAGAACCCTTTTCCGCGGTTGTTGTTTACTTGTGAAATCTTTTCGGATAGATCTCGTATAAAAGATGCCTGGCCCTGAGGTGAGGCGGGATAGCCGGCTGTATTGACAGAGTCTTGATTAAATGAGTTATCTAGGTTGTCACCGTTCGCTGTTGTAAAGCCGTAAGCGGTTTCCACCACGATCACGTCTTTGTTATAGCGGGCACTAATATCATTCATATTGGACGTAAGACCGCTAAAGCCGCCGTCCCAATACGGGTAATAAGATAAACCGATCGTATCGAAGGAGACGCCTCGTTTTGTGATTTCATCAAACCACCAGCGGGATGCACCATTGTCTCCGCCATGTGCAAGGTGAAGCATGATTTTGATGTTTGAATCGACAGAGCGGACGGCATTTGTGCCAGCTTTTAGCAGAGCAGCGAGCCGGTCAAATTCACCACCGCCTTCACCCCAGCTTTTTCCGTTTGGCCACAGCATACCTGAGTTCAACTCATTCCCGACCTGAACCATATTCGGCAAGGCATTTTGCGCTCTCATCGCTTTGAGCACATCACCTGTGTAAGTGCCGACCGCTTTTTCTAAATCGCTTTGTGAGAGGGATGCCCACGCTTTCGGTTTGAATTGTTTACCGGGGTCAGTCCAGAAATCACTGTAGTGAAAATCAAGCAGCACTTTCATGTTTTGTGCTTTTGCACGTTTCGATAAAGCGATGGCTGTATTGAGATCATTTGTGCCGCCGTTATAGGCACGGCCTTGATTGTCATATGGATGGTTCCACAGTCTGATACGCACATAGTTGACGCCTTTATCCTTTAATAGCTTGAGCGGATCAACCTGCTGTCCGTTCTGGTTGTAGTATTTGCCGCCGCTTTTCTCCACTTCTGCAAGCATCGAGATATCGGCTCCCTTGATGAAATCACCTTGCAGTCCATTGATCGGTTTCACAGAAATCGTATCGGCCCTTGCTTCAGGCAGAATACCTAATCCCATCAGAAAGAAAACGACAACAGTGACAAGCAACCATTTCTTCATCAAATCTCCCCTTATCCTTTTGTCCCGCCTTGTGTGAGACCGGACACAAATTGTTTTTGTAAAACAAGGAACAATAAAGCGACTGGAATCGCAATGAGTAAAGCCCCGGCTGCAAAGGTCGTGTAGCTTGCACCCATTTTGTCTGACACAAGATTGTACAGACCGATTGGGAGCGTATACATTTCGGGTGAGCGGACAATGACACTGGAAATGATGAAATCACCCAGCGGACCTGTAAATGAGTTGATTGCGACAACAGCTAAGATGGGCTTAGCGAGAGGCATAATAATTTGGATGAAAATCCGGAAATGCCCTGCGCCGTCCATTCTGGCTGATTCATCGAGATCCTTTGGAATCGCATCAAGATAGCCTTTCATTAAATACGTATTCATCGGAATTTGTCCACCTGCATAAATCAAAATCAGGGCAAGGTGGCTGTTAATGAGTCCAAGCATTTGAGCAAGAACAAAAATCGCTATCAGTGCTGAAAATTGAGGAATCATTTGCAGCAGCAAAAAGAGCATCAGCCCATTTTTCCGTCCTTTGAAGCGGAATCTGGAAAAGGCATAGCCTGTAAAACTGACAAGAACGAGCGTTAAAACCATTGTGGCAATACTGATCTTCATTGAGTTCCAATACCATTTTGCATAAAGTGCCCCCTGACCGAAGAACAGCTCGGTGAAGTGGCTGAACGTTGGATTCTTCGGAAACATGCTTGTACTCATGAGGCTGTTCCCAGGGTTAAAGGAAGCACCGATCGTCCAAAGCAGTGGATATAGAATACAAATGGAGGCAATGAAAAGGATAAAATAAGTGATGCTCAGACGAATGAGCTTGTTTTGTTTTGATCCCATATCACATCATGTCCTCCTCTTTGAATGAATTCGTTCTCTTAAACTGCCAGAGTGCAATGGCGATGACAAAGATTGAAAGTAAGATCGTGACAGCGGCAGCGAGTGCATATTGAGAAGACTGCATCGTGAGTTTGTAAATCCAAGAAACCAAGATGTCCGTTCCCCCTGCAGTTGAGCCAGCGACAGGCGGTCCTCCGCCATTAAATAAGTAGATGATATTAAAGTTGTTAAAGTTAAACGTATATTGCGTGATTAATATAGGCGCAATGGAATAAAGGACAAGCGGTAACGTGATAGACCGGAATTTCTGAAAGAAGTTTGCCCCATCAATGGTCGCAGCTTCGTATAGATCCTCTGGAATTGCTTGCAAAACACCGGTTGTCATAATGAAAACAAAAGGAAATCCAAGCCAAGTCTGCATCGCAATGAGGGCAATTTTGCTCCAAAATGGATCTGTCAGCCATGGTTTTGGATCAATTCCAATCGATGCAAAAAGTGTGTTGTTAATGGCTCCAAATGTATCGTTGAACAGTCCGGCAAACACCAAAATGGTCACAAAACCCGGAACAGCCCAAGGGAGAATCAAAATGGTTCTAAAAAAACGTTTTCCTTTTAAATCCTTCTGATTGAGCAGAACCGCTAGAAAGATGCCGACAGCACATTGAAGGGTCGAAGCAGCCAGCGTCCATACGACGGTCCAGCCAAGTACATCAATGAAAGTGTCTCTCCAAATATCAATTGAAAAGATATTTTGAAAGTTCTTGATCCCTACCCAATCGATCAGATTGGCAGGAGGCGAGTGGTATAAATCGTAGTTCGTAAAGGCAAGCGCAAAGCTGAACATAATAGGAAAGACAACAGAGAATAGAAGTAAAAAGAAAGCAGGAGTGCTCATTAAGTAAGGAAAGCCTTGGTCGATCAGCTGATGATATTGAGCTCGGATGGAATGGAGCGGAACCCCTTGATCACGTTTCTTTCCGTTCATAAAAGCATCACGCATCATGAGTACGTAAAAGCCGATACCAAAACAAGCTGTTAACAGCGCAATAATCCCTTTTGCTAAAAGAAAAACAGAGTTGTCACGAGGCAGCATCGTACCAAGTGTGAACAGCCCCCAAAAGCCAATATTGAATAAATCATAAAATACGATGAAAAAAGAGACGCCGAACAGGAAAAAAAGTGCCCCTTTGCCGTACTGTTTGTTGTACATCTGCCCCATCCCGGGTATTAAGGAGAACATTAGCGCCCGTCTCCGGTGTGTCTTTGATTCCACTATGTGTGTGCGGTCTAGTTCAAGGTTACCCGTCACGTCTAACACCTACTTCATATGAAATTAGATCAAATACGGGCAGCTTGATAGACTTAAAGGCTACCCGTGTTTGATGATTACTTAGAGTGATTTGCTTTAATTTGAGAGTCGATTTGATTGACCGCATCATCAAATGCCTTTTTCACATCTGTCCGGCCGGTTGCAATGAGACCTAATGCGCTGTCAATCGGCTTCCATACCTCTGCCATTTCAGGGGTATTCGGTGTCAGCGTGGCATATTTCGTTTGTTTTGAAACAGCATCTGCATTGGCGTTTCCAGTGATAATTGGATCCTTCATCAGCTTTTTCACTGGTGGAATTTCCTCTGTCACTTCGAATCGCTTCTTCGAATTTTTTTCATTCGTGATAAATTCAACAAATTTCTCAGCAAGGTCTTTATTTTTAGAATAAGAGGAGACGTTGTAGCTCTTTACACCTAAGAATGAGCTCATATGCTTTCCATTAGGGAGTGTTGGCAGCTCTGTTACGCCATAGTCAATACCAGCTTCTTTATATGGACCAAATGACCATGGACCAGAAATGACAGCTGCGGCCTTTTTCTCTGTGAATAAGGAGTTGAGAACATTGATTCCTTGTTCACCAATGATGCCTTTAGGGAAAAGTCCTTCGCTAAAGAATGTTTGAATGTATTTTCCGCCTTCAACAGCGCCATCGTTGTTCAGGCCAATATCATTCACATCATAAGAGCCATCACTTTTCTGTTTGAAAATATAGCCTCCTGATCCGCCTAACACACTTTGGGCATAGTAAATTTCATCCCATTTCGCAACAAAACCGTATTTTCCGTCTTTTGTCAGCTTTTTCGAAAGGTCATACCAGCCATCAAGTGTAGTTGGTGCCTTTTTGACAAGGTCTTTGTTATAGAAAAGCACTGTCGTTTCAACGGATTTAGGAAGGCCATACAGCTTGCCGTCTATCGTTTGTGATTGAATGGATTCGTCTGTAAAGGAATCGATCACTTTTTGATCAGGCTTGATTTCCTGTAACAGCCCCTCAGTGACGGCTGATCCAATTTGATCGTGAGGCATCGTGATGACGTCTGGGCCTGTCCCGGCTGCTCCATCAAGGCGGAGAGCTTCGATTTGGTCGGCATACGCTTTTTCGACCACTTTGATTTTCACATCGTTTTGTTTTTCAAATTCTTTTACAGCGTCTTGAATCCCATCAGACTTTTTGACATCCTCCCATACTAGCAAGGTCTTTGTACCTGTAGATGCTGGCTGTGTCCCGCTTGAATTGTCATCTCCTGGCCCGCATGCTGAAAGCAGAAGCACAGCAGTACCAACGACTGCTGATAATGTCGCCCATTTTCCCTTTTTCATTGGTAATCCCCTCTCGTTCTTTTTTCACAGATGATAAGAAAACGCTTTCTTAATGTGAGAATATCAACTTAAGTAAAAAAAGTAAACATATTTTATTAAATTTATTAAGTAAAATTTTTTACTCGTATAGAGAGAAAAGAAGCCCTCCACATGAGGAGGAACTTCCATTTGATTATATGGTACTTTTCCGAAAAACAGGCTCTGAGGCAATCAGAACAGTCTTAGGAAGTGTTCTGCCGTCCACAAGTCTTTCTAAAAGTAAATCGATCGCTGTCTCACAAAGTAATGACGTATGGATGTGATATGTGGTGAGCGGCGGCGACACATATTGAGACACATGAATATCGTTGATACTAAAGACGCTGACGCGGTTCGGCAGAGAAAATCCTCGCTCATTTAATGCTTGTAAGCAGCCGATGGCAAGAGGGTCACTAGCGACACAAAAAGCGGTGGGCAGATCATCACCAAGCTCGTCGATTGCCTTCATCATCAGCGAATAGCCTTCATCTACTGAGAAATGGTGGCCGATATAGACCAATTGCTCATCAAGCATATGGCGGGCCAGCATGTATTCACGGAAAGTCGTTTCACGAATATCTGGAATGTGCACATTCGTATTCAGATCAAGGTCTGTGCCACCAATGAATCCAATAGATGTGTGCTCTTTTTCGATAAAAGAATCAATGATCTTTTCAACAATTCGTGTCAGGTTCGGCTTTACAGAATCAAAACGGTCTTCATCTGGCGTCGTATCAATAAAGACAATGTGCGGAGTGATCGCATATAATTGGTCAAGTTCTGACGTTTTAAAGCGGCCGATGGCGATGATTCCTTCTGTAGCAGAATCAATGGAATGTAGCCCATCAGACGGATTGTAAGCGGTGACATTTAAGCTCCGGGTATTGGTGAGTTCCTCAATGCCGAGTCGAATGGATTTAAAATAAATATCTTCAAGCTCTTCCTTTTCGGTCATCCAATAGAGAAAGGCGATTTTTTTTAAAGAATGTTTGAATGTCTTCTTTTGGTAGGACAAAGCTTCTGCGGCGGCATATACTTTTTTGCGTGTTTGATCGGTGACAGATAGGTTGGGATCTTGGTTCAGTACGCGAGATACCGTTGCAATGGATAAGCCTGCTTTTTCTGCAATGTCCTTTATTTTAGCTGCCAAATCAGCACCTCCTATAGAAAATATCTCCTCTTAGTATAGAGTCTTTAAAAAAATTAGTAAATATTTTTATTAAACTGTTTTCGTTTAGGCGGTTCTTTACGTGCTGGAAAGGAATTAGTAAGATATATATAGGTAAGGTGTTGGATTAAGATTTCTGATAGGAGAGGGACCGATGTATTACGATGCACTGAAGACATTTGTGACAGTGGTGGAGGAGAAGAACTTTACAAAAGCAGCCCAAAAGCTGCGGATTTCTCAGCCAAGTGTCAGTCTTCATATTAAGAACTTGGAGCAGGAATTCCAGACCGTTCTGCTGAATCGTTCGCCAAAGCAATTAACCGTTACACCAACAGGAGATATGCTGTACCATCGATCAAAACAAATCATTCGTCTCTATGAACAGGCGAAGCAGGACATTTATGAGCATCATCACCTGGCAAGAGGAAAGCTGACCATCGGGGCGAGCTTCACAATTGGTGAGTATGTGTTGCCGCAAATATTGGCGGAATTTCATCAGCTCTATCCGCATGTTGATATTGAGGTGGTCATTGATAATACAGAGGCGATCGCTAGACATGTCCGTTTATTCCATGTTGACATTGGTTTGATCGAAGGACAGACCAATGACAAAGAGCTTTCTGTAGAAACTTTTCTAGAGGACGAGCTTTATATTGTGGCGCCATTAGATCATCCTTTTGCCAAGAGAAAAGATGTCACCATTGATCAATTACAAAACGAAACATGGATCACGAGAGAAGAGGGATCAGGGACAGGAGAATATTTACAGCATGTCCTGAAATCAAATGGACTGAAAGCGCGAACCTTTGTAACCTTTAGCAGCAATCAAGCGATTAAAGAAGCTGTGATCCATGGAATGGGTCTTTCTGTTTTATCTAAATATGTCCTCCAGCGAGGCAGCATTGGCGGTGAATTGGCTGTTATTTCTGTCAGAGGCATGGATTTCAAACGAAAGTTCTCCTATGTCGAGTCACCGATGACCGGGGGAAATAAAAATAAGGAATTGCTCGTTGAATTGTTAAGGAAAGAGAAAAAGGACGCTTCTCCTCAGTAGGAGAAACGTCTTTTTTTATAACCCTTTAATTTTGATTTCATCGACTGGAAGGAAAATCTCACCTGTATCTGTATATTTCATGGTGATCTGATCGCCCTCTTTTAAATAAATGACGAGAGGTTCTTTTTCAGATGACATGGTGTAGCTTTTTCCATCGTCTAGCAGGAAGGTGACGGTTGTATAATCACCAGTCTTTTCTTTGTAGACTCGTTTGACCTTCCCTGCTGCTTCTTTCTTTTCTTGCTTAGAGGAACTGTTAACAGTACCGCCGCCTTTTTGAAGAGCTGTCTTATAGGCTCTCAGTGCTTCGTTTGGTGTAGATGCATACGCGGCGATTTCTGGATTGGCTGCAGACACGATAAAGTAGTTTTGCAGGAATCCATTTGAATCGAGAACAGGTGTGAGCCAGCTGGCTTCCCCATAGAAATTATAGAGAATTGGCATGCGGCCTTTCCATTTCTTCTCGATGAATCGTTTCTCAATAATTTGCAGAGCGCCCTGAGAATCCATGTAGGATTCTTCAAGATTTCCAGTATAATAAGTCGCTTTTCCTGACCGGGCATTGGTCAGGGCATATCCGAGCATGGAATCAACGCCCTCTTTCGGACTTGTGAAATCTGTGAAGTAATACATATCTCCTTTTGAATCAAATACAGGGCTCACATTGGCTTCCGTTCCTTCATCGGAAGGCAGCTTGACATCTGACTTTCCAAACATACTGTTCCAGAACCCGTGAATATAGTTTCCGAAATAGCTGTTTTGCAGACTGACCGCCTCTGGTGAAACAGCACCGTCGATAAAGGCAGGTACTTGATCTAGAGCATATTTCTTCGTTGCACCTGTTTTGGCATCAACAACGACGACACCGGAAGCTTTAAAGCCGTTTCGGGCAGAGATGAAGTCGCCATACGTTTGAATGTAATAAGGCTTGCCGTCATCATTGATTTCCAGCTGTGTGCCGCCATAGAAAATTAAATCTGGGTACTGGAGACGGATATGCCGCTCAATTTCTTTGTTGAAATAGGAAGAAGGCGTATAGACCATCTCTGTTTTCACGAATTTTGGATTAGCAGATGAGTCGGTCGCACTTAATGTAAAGTAACCCGGCGTGCTGCCTGCACGAATCCATTTAAAGAAGTCCGAGAACTCCACTGGAGCGATGTATACATACTCACCGTTGACCTTCTGAATTTGCAAGCTGCCAAGCTCATAGTAGCTTGTGTTTGGAACCTGACCAAACGATTTCTTCATTTTGTTCCGAGCAAATTGAGGCGGTACACTCGCAGGTGTTTCTGTCTCATCAAACGCTTTGATTTCTACTTTTTGATCCATTTTCGAGACATCAAATTTCTCATTCGCATTGAATAGGAAAGCTGTCGCCATGTAAACACCGAGCAGCAATAGAATAAGAAACAGCACACCTTTGATCTTACGCTCCAATCCTACTGACAAAAAGGCGCCTGCTGCTGTCACAACAAGTCCAATCAGCCAGAGGGAGGAAGGGTTACGATCTAAATTGGTGATGTAATAGAATACAAAAATACCGATCATGAACAACAAAGCAAGGCCTGCAATCCACATGAGCGGCACCTGCTGTTCTGTCCCTTTCTTTCTAACGATCAACCTGAGCGGTGTGAGCAAAAGGGTCAAGACAAGACCGATCACAACCGAAAATAACAAAATATATCCCACAAACAGATCTCCTTTCAAATCAATCACTCTTTTAGTATATACGAGTGAGGCGGGGAAAAGATTCATCGGATGGAAGGTTCATCTAAATGCCAATCGAGTTGATGGCAGATTGAACATCTTCTTTCAGTTCGTAAAACTTGAGTCTTTGTTCAATTTTTTCTATTAAGGCGTCTATGGCTTCACCTGACATGTGCGTATGGATGCGCTGTTGCTGTTTATATACTTTGACCAGAAGGTCGTCAATTAGATCTAAAATTTTTTCCGCTTCTTGGCGGTCTTCTGCAAATTCATTTTGAAGCTGATGCCGGATGGCTCTGATAAGTGCCGTTTTCTGTTCTTCTTTGATCTTTGCTTTCAAAGCTGCCAGCTCTGCTGGTGTCATGTCTTCCGTGTCAAAGTTTGCTTTTGAGAAGATGGAGCTTGATGTATGCGTATCTGTCATTCTTTGCAAAAAACGATCTGCATCTGTTGGTTGTTTCTTTGAAAATTCCATTTATCGTACTCCTTAAGAAATACCCATGTTCTTCGCCAGGGCTGTATCTGCATCGTGGTATTGTTTTCCTAGCTCGCTCATATCGTCTGATATTGAGTCCAGCCATCTTTTTAAATTCATAGCGTTATCAATCGCTGTATCATACTTTTTGACCGAATAGAACTCATTCTCAAGACCCTCTGTTTTTAAGTGGCGAATCACAGCATCCACATCTGAAGCCGTCAGCTGATCATAAGAACCAAAGCTAACAATTTGTTTATACCTTGAGCGTACCCGTTCTACAGATTGATCCACTTTGTCATCGAGTTTCTCGATTTTACGAATGATTTGCTGCATATGGTGATCGGCATATGTCGAGAATTTACGCCCTGTGTTCATGAGAACGTGGGACTTAATTAAAATCGCCACCACACTATGAGGATCAACATTTGATTGACTCAACTGATGTAACATGGCCGTGGTAAGTGAAGGATTTTTTCTCAACATATCATCAATGGTTTGAACGGAGCCGTCTGGCGAAAAGGTATAACGATCTAATCCATGGCTGCCAGCGATTGCTTCAAGGAATAAATTCGCATCCAGTGAAGGATTTACACTCATTGCCCGATTGAGGAGGTCTTTCATGAATTGGACGGCTTTTGAGGAGTCCTCGGAGTAATCGACGCCTTCGGGGAGAGCGGCATCATACATCACTTTCACTCGACCGATTTCTGTCGTATGCCGATTTAAAAGAGAAAGCCCGTCATTGAGATTGATATATTCTGTTAATCTACTGCGGTAATCGCCTTTTAATGCTTTAGCCTGTAGACCATCTGATAGATTTGGATAAATATTTGGATTCTCAAAGGTGACCCCGCCTTGAATAAAGTCGTTTTTGACAAGAACATAGGAAGCATTTGACCCGCCGAGTGAATGACCTGTCACATACATTTTGGCATTCGGCATTTTCTTATGTATTTCTTTCGCATATCGATCCGATTGAACCATTTGATTCTCTGCACCATGCTCAAATGGAATATTTTTAATCAGATACTTTGTATCCGAAACCATCCAATCCTGAACAATTTCATTTGTATAGGCGGTTGTGCCTGTTGTCAACTTAGTCGTCACTTCCTGTGAACCCTTCGATCGACTAAAAGGAGGCAGCTTCGTCAAAATGGTAGAAAGAAGATCATCTGACTCTTTTTTTCCATGTTTTTTAATGGTATCTTTATATTGGCCTGCACCAATCGGTTCAGAACCACGGTAAGCGATGACTGCGTTTTTGATTTTGGTGAGGTCTTTGCCTTTGTTTGAAATACGATAATCTTCTCTCGAGACAAGGGTTAGTGCATTTAGACCTTTTTTTGTTTCTTTATAGTCAACGACATACATATTTCTACCATTACTAATTTCAATCTCTTTAAAATCCTTAAAGTTTTTTATAGCATAGGATTTCGATGATATTTCCTTATAGTCTTCGTCAGTAAGCTTAAATATATCTGACTTATTGGTCAATATTAACACTCCTGTTATATTTATCTTTAACAATTATATTATAGAGTGGTATAAATAGCTATTGTAAATACATCGCTTGTTATACAAAAAAACTGTGTTATATCATTAAAAGGTGGATGTTGTATAAATGAAAAATACAATTAAAATCATATGTGTTCTAGTTCTCGTCATAGCCATCTCAGTGATTTTACTTATTTTACAATTTGATAAGAAAAGAGAATCAAACGATGCGGGAGGAAGAAATATAGTGGAAGAAAGAGAAAAAAGCGACCAAGAAAAAGCAGAAGAGCTTGCAGAGGAGATGAAACCTAAGATTGAAGAGCATTTACATAAAAGAGACATTCATCACTTTATTAAAACCATAACGTTTGAAAAAGATGTGACCATCAACCCTATGGGAGATATTATCATAGATGGGTATGTAAATAATGAACCGGAAAAGTACGGATTTTCAGCTTCTTTACAATATAGAGCTAAAAAAATAGGTTCAATGAGTTATGATCCGGATTTATCAGACCGCTTTGAGAATTGGGATGACTTTGATCCTCAAGTAAAAGAAGATTTTCTAAATAGTCTTTCAGAAAAAGAACGGGAACAGTATCTGAAAGACATTGGAGAAAAAGAGTAATAAGATCAACCTGCTAATATTCCCCAAATAGTTGAAACAGGCATATGCAATCATTCACCTAACAACACTTTTAAGGGGGAGATTTCACCCATGGCAAATACAAAGAAATTGATCTTAGATGTAGATACTGGAATAGATGATGCGATTGGGATTTTGCTGGCAGTGAAAAGTAAGCAGTTTGATATTTTGGGGATTACGACGGTATGCGGGAATGTGTCTGTCGATGCGGCTACATTGAATACGTGTAAAGTGCTTGAGCTGGTTGAGGCAGATAACATTCCTGTCATCAAAGGTTCAGCAACTCCTCTTTTAAGAGCGCCTCACTATGAACATCGGGTACACGGAGAGGATGGAATTGGCGGGGCTTTAAAGGATGCCCGGCCAAAGAAAACAGCAGATGCTGGTTTTGCGCCTGATTTTATCATTGAACAAGTGCTGCAGTATTCGAATCAGGTCACGCTTGTGTTGACAGGGCCTTTAACGAATTTAGCCCTTGCGGTAAAAAAATGCCCTGAGCTGATTCATCATGTGAAAGAGGTCATTTTTATGGGTGGTGTCGTGAAGGGGCAGGGGAACGTCTCACCAGTTGCGGAATTCAATACATATGCAGACCCAGAAGCAGCGAAATTGGTGCTGGATGCTGGATTCCCTTCATTGACTCAAGTGGGGTTAGATGTCACCAGACAGGTCTTGTTAACGGATGAGAGAATCGATGCCATTCAAAATGAAACGTTGGCAGCTTATATCAGAGAGAGTACAAGCATTTACCGACAGCGCTATTTTGAGCGCAATGGTGTGTGGGCGTGTGCCATGCATGATCCGCTTGCTGTAAGTCTTGCCATTAACAAGGAGCTTGTAAGCACACAGGCTTTTCATGTAGAAGTGGAGACGAAGAGTGAGTTTTGTGACGGTCAAATGATCTGTGATTTTCAGCATCAGTGGGAGAAAGAGCGTAATGTCCAAGTGTGTATGGATGTAGATGATGAAGCTTTTTTCGATTTATTGATCAAAACGATGAATTCATAAAAAAAGAAGTCTGTGCAAACAGGCTTCTTTTTTATAAGATGGGAACATGAGGAAATGTATGCGTTCACATGAATAAGGAAGGAGTGAAGTCAATTGGCTTCTGTCAGTTTAAGTAGTATTGAAAAAATACGCGCAGCAAGCAGAGGATTGCCGCCAAAGCTGAAAGGAATTGCAGAACATATTACGAGTGAACCTGGCGACATTATTCATTTATCAATTGTTGAGCTTGCCAAAAAAACAGCGAGTTCAGAGGCAACGATTTTTCGTCTTTGTAAAAGGCTTGGATTTGAGGGCTTTCAAGATTTGAAGATTGCAATTGCCCAGGAAATAGATCAAACAAAGCCTGATTATGTAGATGAAGAAATGAGTCTTGATGATGATACGGCCGTTTTTATGCAAAAGGTTTTTCAGGCGAATATATCTGCATTAAAGGATAGCTTTCAATTACTGAATCCAGAGGATGTAGAAAAAGCCATACAAATCATTCATGAAGCAAAGCGCTTAGAGTTTTATGGGAGTGGCGGGTCTGGCCTCATTGCAACAGACGCTTTTCATAAATTTATGAGGACAGGTATCAACTGTATTGTTCACACCGATTCCCATTTTCAAGCGATGTCTGCCGGTCTTCTCGACCAGCACAGTACAGTGATTGGTATATCTCATTCTGGCCGTAATAAAGATTTACTCGATGCAATGAAAACAGCAAAGGAAAAAGGAGCGAAAACCATCGGTATTACAAGTTATCAGCGCTCTCCATTGAGCCAGCTTGCCGATGTCACATTGTATACTTCGACACAAGAAACGGCTTTTCGAACAGAAGCGATGTCTGCAAGACTTGCTCAGCTCACTGTCATTGACGTACTATACTTTGCACTTGCTCACTTAAGACAGCAGGAAACTTTAACAAATTTAAAACAAATGAGAGAAACCATTTCACAAAAAAGGGTGTAATGGTTTCAAAAATAAATTTTTCTATTAGTGAAAAATGCCGTTGTGGTAACGATTTTGAGCTTTTGAGTGAAAATAATTTTCTTTTTAGTCGTTGAATGTCGAAAAAATTATTCCTATAATGGGATTTAACAGGTATATCAAAACAATAAAATATGATTTCAAATCAATGATTGGGCGTGATACAGATGAAGGGAAACCAGGCGGTAATTGGTTTGGATATTGGAACAACAAGTACAAAGGCGGTTCTGTTTGGACCACAGGGGAAAGTGATAGCAAAGCATTCGGTTCCTTATGATCTCATTCAGCCCCAGCCAGCATGGGTTGAACAGGACCCTGAACATATATTAGAAGCCGTCATTGCAAGTGTAAGAGGTGCGTTGACGAAAGCAGCATTTGATGCAAAACATCTCATAGGCGTCGGGATTAGTACAGCGATGCATTCCTTGATTGTGATGGATAAGGATGGCAAGGCGTTAACGAACAGTATCATTTGGGCAGATAACAGAAGTGCAGAACAAGCGAAGCGAATCACTTCAGACATGGACGGCTTCCAAGTGTATAAAAGAACCGGTACACCGATCCATCCAATGTCACCGCTTTCAAAAATACGGTGGATCAAGGAAATGGCACCTGATGTCTTCAAGAAGGCAGCGAAATTCATTTCTATCAAAGAATATATTCTTTATCATTTCTTCGGTCAGTATGTCGTCGATTATTCAATCGCTTCAGCAACGGGACTGTTCCGTTTGGAAACGCTTCAATGGGATGAGCAGGCGCTGCGTATTGCTGGAATTGAGGCTGATCAATTGTCTGAACTTGTTCCCACGACGTATCAGCTGAGAGGGCTTCAGCCAGAGATCGCCCTGCGAATGGGCATTGCGGAAGATACACCATTTGTTGTTGGTGCGAATGATGGGGTTCTAGCGAACTTAGGTGTGGGAGCGATTGGAAAAGGTGAGGTGGCTGTCACGATTGGGACAAGCGGTGCAGTCCGTACGGTCGTGGACAAACCAATAACAGATGAACAGTCAAGAACGTTCTGCTATGCGTTGACTGATAAGCATTGGGTGGTTGGAGGACCGACGAATAATGGCGGGATCATGCTGAGATGGCTGAAGGATGAATTCGGATCCTCGGAGGTAGAGGTAGCAAAGCGTCTTGGAGTGGACCCTTACGACCTGATGATTGATATTGCGAAAAAAGTTCCAGCCGGCTCAGAGGGACTGCTGTTTCTGCCATTTTTAACAGGTGAGCGTGCACCTTATTGGAATCCAAATGCGAGAGGCACTTTCTTTGGGATCGGTCTTCAGCATAAGCGGGAGCATTTTATAAGAGCTGTGTTAGAAGGCGTCATTATGAGTGTGTTCTCAATCGGTGTTGCCTTAAGGGATTTAACCGGTTCAGCAAAGGATGTCAGGGCGTCGGGCGGATTTGCGCGATCTCCGCTGTGGCGGCAAATTTTAGCGGATACGATGGGCAGGGAAGTACTTGTCCCAGAAAGCTACGAAGCATCAGCACTAGGGGCGGCCGTGCTCGCACTTCATAGTTTAGGTTATATGGAAGAGATAGAAGAGGTTCAAGATTGGATTCGAATCTCTGCCCGTCATGAACCAAATATGGAGAACAATGAAACATACATAGAACTGTTTTACTTATATGAGCGTCTCTATGACAAACTCAAGGATGAATTTGATGTCATTAGTGCGCTTCAATTAAAACAAAATCATTAAACATCAGGGAAAAGGTGGGAGAGCATGCTTTTATTCATCGTGATTGCCGCAATTGTCCTTTTACTCATCCTCATAACAGTTGCTAAGTTGAATCCGTTTGTGAGTTTAATTATTACCTCTATGTTAGTCGGCTTTGCCACAGGGATGGACCTGCAGGAAATCATTCAATCCATCAAAACGGGTTTAGGAAATACGTTATCATTGCTGGCCATCGTTCTAGCGCTTGGAACCATGCTTGGGAAAATGATGGCTGAATCAGGTGGAGCTGAGCGGATCGCTCACACATTAATCGGCCGGTTTGGGACAAAAAATGTGCATTGGGCGATGATGTTTGTTGCCTTTATTGTGGGAATACCTGTCTTTTTCCAGGTCGGATTCGTTCTTCTTATTCCTTTATTGTTTACGATTGCGATTGAAACGGGCATCTCGCTCGTGACAATTGGGATTTCGCTCATAGCTGGCTTGTCTGTCGTTCACGGTCTTGTGCCGCCTCATCCAGCTGCCATGGCAGCTGTCGGCATCTATCATGCCAACGTGGGGAAAACCATTTTCTTTTCCATTATTGTCGGTTTGCCGACAGCTATTATTGCTGGGCCGCTGTATGGAAAGTGGATTGGAAAGCGGATTCATAAACCAGTTCCAGAGCTGCTGAGAAAGCAATTTACTGAACGCAATGAAGATCGAAAACTTCCCGGCTTTGCAAATACGATGTTTACGATTTTGGTGCCAGTGATTCTAATGCTTCTTGCCACACTGGCGGATATTATTTTACCAGAGGACAATATTTGGTATCAGGTATTTAAGTACATTGGAGATCCAATTACAGCACTGCTGATTGCAACGGTGTATTCTTTCTTCAGTCTTGGCTTTGTGCAAGGGATGAGCCGTGACCGGGTGCTTTCCTTTAGTAATGAGTGCTTAGGACCGATTGCTTCTATTCTGCTTGTCATTGGAGCAGGCGGGGCTTTCAATAATGTGCTCATCGATTCGGGTGTTGGTGATTATATTGCAGATTTAGCAAAACACTCGCCGATCTCGCCGATTTTGCTTAGCTGGCTGATTGCTGCGGTTATTCGTGTGGCAACAGGATCTGCTACGGTCTCCATGATGACCGCAGCTGGTATTGTCGCACCGATTGCTGCATCTATGCCGGATGTGAGCAGAGAGCTTCTAGTGTTAGCTACAGGGGCGGGTTCATTGATTTTGTCTCACGTCAATGACTCTGGTTTTTGGCTGATCAAAGAGTATTTTGGGATGACCATTAAAGAAACGTTTTTGACATGGACGGCTATGGAGACGATCATTTCCGTTAGTGCCATTGCATTTATTATGATCATTAATATGTTTATATAGTGAAACGCAACAGCCTGATTCTACGGAATTGGGCTGTTTTTGCTTTTGGCAATACCACCTCTTTCAGATTGGGGTAAAATAAAGATATTGAGAAGCGGGAGGCGGACAAGATCGAACCATTAAAACATGTTTATCATGAATTATTTATTGAAGAATTAGCGGAGAAACTTGTACAAGCGTCGACTGGATTTGATGCTGGAGAATTCCAGCGGCTTGTGTTTCAAAAGGATTGGCAGCAGCTTGAGTTAAAAGGCAGAATGAGAAGAGTCACTGAATCGATGCATGCCTGTCTGCCTAAGGATTATGAGCAGGCAATTGAGGTGCTGCGTCAGGCAGCCCCTCATTTTTCAGGACTTAGTGCGCTTGTATTTCCAGACTACGTCGAAACATATGGCCTAGCACATTGGGATATCTCAATCAAGGCGCTCGAATTCTTTACGCCTTTTTCCACTTCTGAATTTGCCGTTCGGCCTTTTCTGATTCAGGATCAAGACAAAATGCTGGCGCAAATGCTTGTATGGTCACAGAATCAAAATGAGCATATTCGGCGGCTGGCGAGTGAAGGATGCAGACCACGTTTGCCATGGGGATTAACTGTTCCTGCACTTAAAAAGGATCCTTCGGTTACGCTGCCTATTTTAGAAAACCTGAAGTCAGACCCAGCGCGCTATGTGCAAAAAAGTGTAGCAAACCACTTAAATGACATTTCAGCGATTCGGCCTGATCTGATGAAGAAGACGGCTAAAAGCTGGTATGGAACGAATGAACATACGAACTGGATCATCAAACATGCATCTCGTACCTTACTAAAAAAAGGCGATCCAGATATCATGGCTTTGTTTGGCTATGGGGATGATCCATCTGTTCAAGTAACAGATTTGAAGGTAGTGCAAGACCCTATTCGTATTGGAGAGAAAATGACCTTTCAATTTACACTTCAGGCTGCTAAGCCACTAAAGCTGCGTGTAGAGTATGCCATAGACTATGTCAAAGCTCGGGGTACCCGCAATCAAAAGGTATTTAAAATCACAGAGTTTGAAACAAGTTCAGCGTTACATAGAGAATTTATCAGGTCTCAGTCCTTTCAAAATATGACGACGAGAAAGCACTATGAGGGAACCCATACTTTAACGATTATCATCAACGGCATTCCAAAAGCATCGATTGATTTTGATGTAACAGAAGATAGCAGCTCATAAAAAAACCCGCCAATTCGGCGGGTTTTGGCGTTTAAGCCTTCTTTTTCATTAAGAATGAAGCGATGATGGCAGCGACTAAGAAACCAATGCTGATAATGGAGCTAGGCAGGTTTTCTTGTCTGAATAGGAACAAAACAAAGCTCAAGCTGAGTACAAGACCTGCAAATAAAGTTAAATACGGAAACAGCCACACTTTGAAATACGGCTCCTGTGGATATTTTGGACGCAGCTTTAGATGTGCCATACAAATGCTGATCCAAATGAGTGAAACAGCAAAACCAGGAATAGCCAGCATGTAGCTGAAAATTTGGTCTGGATATAAGTAAGCAAAAAATGTCCCGATGAGAAGAAATAGAACGGTAACCCATAAACTTAAAATGGGTACGCCTCTTTTGTTGACCCGTGCCAGTTTTTTCGGACCGCCGTCTGATTTAGAAAGAGAATGAATCATTCTCGTCGTTCCATAAATTCCGGAATTCGCCGCAGATAGAACGGCTGTAATCAAGACGAAATTAATGAAGTGAGAGGCGCCCTGCATACCAGCAGCAGAAAAGACTTGGACAAAAGGACTGTTATTTGGGTCAATTTGATTCCAAGGAATAAGGCCGCAGATGATCAAAATCGGCAATGTGTAAAATAAGATAATCCGCCACATCATACTTTTGACTACTCCAGGCAGAACCTTCTCCGCATCCTTTGTTTCAGTAATGGTCAGCCCAATCAATTCAGAGCCTCCGTAAGAGAAAATAACCACTAAAAGTGATGCAAAGATCGCACCCCATCCATTCGGGACGAAGTTTTGATAGTTGGTAAGCGCTGGTGTGCTTTGTTCGTTTGGAATGATCCCAAATAATAATGCTGCACCAAGAATAATAAAGACAATAATAACGAAAATCTTCATTCCAGCGAACCAAAACTCAATTTCACCAAAGTATTTTACATTATTTAAGTTAATTCCGATGACTAAGAGTGAGCAAAGTAAACATAGTGACCATAACGGGACGTTCGGCAGCCAGTATTGAAGCAGACTGCCAGCTGCAATAATCTCAATGACACATACAGTGAGCCACATAAAACAGTAAACCCAGCCGACAACAAATGAAAAACGTTGACCAAGCGCAATTTGTATAAGGTCGCGAAGATTATTTCCCGGATACACAATGGCCATTTCGGCTAATGCTGCCATTACAATGAGGAGCAGCAATCCGGCAAATACATAGGAAAAAATGACCCCAGGGCCTGCTAAACCAATTGTATCGGCACTTCCTTTAAAGATTCCTGTACCAATGACCCCGCCCATCGCAATCATGCGAATGTGACGCGGTGATAAAAGCTTTTTTAATTCTTGTTGCTCCTGATTCGCGCTCATGACGTTCTCCTTTTTTAAAAATGCTTATGTTCCATTTTCTTTTTTCAAGACGTCAGTGTCAATATAAAAAAAGAGATTTTTCAGACAAAAATAGAGGTTGATTCTATCAAAAAATATATTTATATCCATAATTAACTTATTTTATCCATATCTAAAAACGAAACTTCAAATAAATGAACATTTGCCTTATTTATGACATAAACAATTTTCAGTTTTTGTCGATATATCATTTGTATTACTAAAGTCCTAATAAAGAATTGTTTATAACTGTAAAATATTTCAAGAATGTTAGAGTTGAAAGGAGTTATGAAAGATGTTTAAGAGAAAAGCAAATGATTCATCGGCTGAAGTCCTTCTGAGTGAAAGCAGCCAATTAATAGAACGAATTGAAAAGGGAGACTTTTCAGCAAGATTAGATACTGCTGCATTTTCTTCTAGCCAAACGATAGAAGCAGTGGCACAAATGAATGAAGCTTTGCAAAAGATGCAGGATGCCAATGAAAATATTCAAATGCGGATGGATTTAGTGACAAAAGCCATTCAAGTTGGCTTATGGGATATGGTCGTCATCGCTGGAGACCCGGTCAACCCAAAGAATGAATTCACATGGACGGATGATTTCCGCAAAATGCTCGGCTTTCAAAATGAGCACGATTTTCCAAACCTATTAGACAGTTGGGCATCTCGAATTCATCCGGATGAACAAGAATATACATTAGATGCATTTGCTTCGCATTTATTGGATCATTCAGGGCGTACGCCGTATGATATTGAATATCGCTTAAAGTTAAAAAACGGGGATTATCGCTGGTTCAAAGCAACTGGAACGACCGTTCGTGACCGAAATGGTGTCCCTCTTCGTGTGGCGGGAGCTCTTTTTGATATTCATGATCAGAAATTGAAAGAAGAAGAGATGCAAGCATTTGTCACAAGATATGACTTAATCAACCGTGCGCTTGTCGAAGCTCCTTGGGACATGGTGGTAGAGGCCGGCGATCCAGTCAATCCAAATAACGAATTCTGGTGGTCTCCGCAGTTCAGAACAACTCTTGGCTTTACAGACGAAAAAGATTTCCCGAATGTTCTGAGCAGCTGGAGCGACCGTCTGCATCCTGAGGATCAAGAAATGGCTTTACAAGCCTTTGCAGATCATTTAAATGACCACTCTGGACGCACACCGTTTGATATTGATTACAGATTGCAACGCAAAAATGGTGAGTACCGCTGGTATCATGCAGGTGGTGAAACCATCCGTGATGAAAAAGGTGTGCCTCTTCGTGTGGCAGGAACCATTCGTGACATCACGTTAGAAAAAAACAAAGAGAAAACAGCAGATGAAATGGCTTCACAAGTAGAACAGCTTTCAAGTTCTATTAGTGAGATGGTTTCGGGCATTAGCTCTGTGACAAATCAAGCACAGGAGCTGGCTGTCGCTCAAGAGCAGTCAACGTCTGCCGCACACTTAGCAAAAAATAGTGCAGATGAGACAAAAAATATTTCTGACTTAATCAAAGAAGTGGCAAACCAAACGAACCTGCTTGGTCTAAATGCTGCGATTGAAGCAGCTAGAGCTGGTGAACAAGGCCGCGGATTCTCTGTCGTTGCAGATGAAGTACGAAAGCTGGCGCTGCATAGTGCCAATGCAACGGAAAATATTGAATCTAGTTTAACGGATATGAAAACACAAATTGATGAGATTCTTGAAAATATCTCGAATATGACAGCTCTTACGCAAACTCAGGCTGCTTTAACAGAGCAAGTGAATGCTGCAGTCGATGAAGTGAATCACATGTCTCAGCGTCTTGTGGCGTATTCAAAGAGTATTTAATCGTCAAAAACCGCCCTCTCATAGAAGGCGGTTTTTTTCATTAAATTTGATCTGCTGGGAAAACAATACCTGCATCTTTTCTTGCGGCATCAAGAACTTTCATCACGGAGAGACTTTCATCAAGCCATGCATAGCACTGTTCATGATTTTTTGTTTCAATGATCTGCTGGAAGGCTTCTGCTTCATAAAACAGACGATTTGGATTCGTTTGTGCATTGAGTGAGATGACCCTGTCATCAACATGCAGCAGCACTTCCTCGCACCCATTCGCCCCATTTTTCACATGAATAAAGCCTTTTTCTCCTTGAATCAATGCAAAGTTCATGCTGCTTGTATCCTTACTGCCGACACTTGTCGCAATAAAATCATTGTAAGTGAACGTCAAAACACCAGATGTGTCAATACCGTTTGGATGGCGGTTTGCCTGATATCGGACTTGCTCTGGTGATCCAAAGAGGTTCATGATGAAATGGACATTATAGATATTAATATCCATCAGCGCTCCCCCAGAGAACTCAGGGTTAAAGACATTTGGCGTTTCGCCGGCTAGCAGCTGATTATATTTGCTTGAATATTGACTATAATTGCATTGAACCAGTTTGATTTTACCTAATTGATGAAGGTGTTTTTTGATCAAATGATAGTTTGGCATATGAACGGTCGTAATGGCTTCAAATAGGAGAAGCTGCTTTTCCTTTGCGAGAGCGATTAAGGCTTCCAGCTCTTTCACATTAGAGGTGAAAGGCTTTTCGCATATCACATGTTTTCCGTGTTTCAATGCAGCGGTTGCATGCTCGCTATGTAAACGATTCGGTGATGCGATGTAAACGGCTTCTACGTGAGGATCTTCTAGCATAGCAGTTAGATCCGTATAAGTTGTCTGCACCCCAAATTTGTCTGCGAGCTTCTTTGCCGTTGCTTCCTTTCTTGAATAGACAGCGTGACAAGAAGCACCGTCGAGCTGTTCAATCGCTTGCAGGAAGCCTTCCACAATGATACCTGTTCCGATGGTTGCGATGTTCATTCTCAAAACCCCTTCCACTCGTTAAGCTGACTCTAGTATAACCGATGTTTTCATTGAACGTGTACTGAGATACCTGAGCGAAGGTGTGCCAGTGATCAACACCGGCACACCTTTGGCAGCCCTTACAATCAGCTGATATTTGCTAATGTTTGCTTTGTTAACAATTGAATAGCTGCCTTCCTTTTTTTTAACTCTTGAATAGAGTGCTGGATATCTTCGACTTTTTGCTCGAGCAGCTGTTCAGCTTCTGTTTTTGACTTTTTTTCGAAAAGTGATTTGATAATTTCACGAATTTCTTTAAGTGAGAAATCTAGCTTTCTCGCTTCGGTGATAAATGACAGCATGAGTACATATTTTTTATCATATAGACGATAGCCGTTATGCGCTCTTTTGGGCTCTGGGAGCACCCCTTCATTTTCGTAAAAACGAATGGTTTCAATATGTACTCCAGACATTTTTGACAATTTACCTCTCGTAAACGTAATCATTCCCTGCACCTCCTTTCTTTGCTATTCATCATACAATTAGATTTGCTCGTTTCAAAACATTCTATAGTGGTGGACAATTTTTCTATTTTACTTGTTTCAAATGGGTGATCAGCACGATGAATAGAATGCGTTATAATAGAGTAGACTCATGTGATATTTGTTACAGATAAGAACAAGTAGACAGCGTGAAGAAAAAACGATAGGCTAAAATAGGTAAATAGTAATGAAATAACCTGTCATCATCGTAATGGTGGCTCAAAATGGTGACAGCACGTTTTTGCTGAGAAAAGGGGACCAGTGAATGTATAAATTAGTCGCAATTGATATGGATGGTACGTTATTAAATGATCAACATATGGTGCCGGATGAAGTGTTTGAAGCCATTCAACAGGCTAAGGCAGAAGGAATTAAAATTGTTTTATGTACAGGCCGGCCAATTGGCGGGGTAAATCGCTATTTAGCTGATCTTCAGCTTGATCAAGAGGGAGATTATGTGATCGCCTATAATGGAGCGCTTGTTCAAAACAGCCATACAAATGAAGTGGTGTCAGAGCTGACATTATCCTATGATGACTTAACTTCATTATATGAATTGAGCCGTCAGCTGGACACGCCGATGCATTATTTCGATTCAGCCAATTTATACACACCGAATCGCGATATTAGTGAATACACAGTGCTTGAATCCTACTTAACAAAACTGCCGCTGAAATATATGCCTGTTGAAGAGGCAGATTCATCGATGAGACTTCCAAAAATGATGTATATTGATCAGCCAGAACGTTTGGAAAAAACGATACAAGCCATTCCATCTGAAGTGAAGGAAAAATATATGATGGTAAAAAGTACAGATTTCTTCCTTGAAATCCTGCATCCTGATGTGAGTAAGGGAAATGCCGTGAAGCTTCTAGCGAAGGAGCTGGGAATTCCTCGTGAAGAAGTCATGGCTATTGGGGATAACGGGAACGACGTCTCAATGCTAGAGTTTGCGGGCTGCGGCGTCGCTATGGGAAATGCCATTGAAGATGTTAAAGCCGTAGCTGATGTTGTAACAAAATCTAATAATGAAGCTGGAGTAGCACATGTCCTGCATGAGCTGGTTTTAGGAAAATAAGAAAAGAGCGGTCTGCCAGTGCGGTAGCCGCTTTTTTATATATTGGAGAAAAAGTAAACAAGCATACGTCTGCTGCTTAAATTCGTCTTTTGCAGCATCGCTTTCACATGATCATGAACGGTATGGGGTGAAATATATAACGTACTCGCAATTTCCTTTGTCGACTGGCCCTTTAATAAGCAGTCGAGGACGTTCATCTCTCTTTCTGTCAGCCTGTACGTTTTCGCTGCATAAGGAAGAATATCATTTGTTTGGGCTCGTTTGACGTGAATCATGACAGCCTCCTCCTGCCTGTCAGACTGCGCCAATTGAAAGGCTTGAAGGGAAAGAAAGACCCCCGTAGGCATTCTTGTGATGCTTGCTGCTGTTTGATCGGTGCCGCCGTATAAAAGTTTAGCGCCTAATGCTCTGAACGGGCGGGGCATGACGGCTTGGTCATGGATTTGTTCAAAGGCTTGAAATGTACGAAGCCAATGGAGCCCTGTCTCATTTCCATAAAGAAGCTTGTAATGAGTTGAAAGAATGAGAAATCCTTGCTGCTCCGCCGCATCATCATCTTCAATGTCTCTTTTTTTGAAAAGCTCATCTCTCAGCTTGGCTGCAAGTGCCGGTGTTAGATCGATGACTGCTTGTATATCTCGCTTCTGAAAAGATTCCTTGCCCTTTTGACGATAAAGGCTGGCGATACCCCAGCATTCTCCTTGAATCACAAGGGCTGCCCGCAATTCATCAGACCAACCGTTAGGTAACAAAATATGCTGATAGCGCTCGCTGTTCAAATATGCCCCACTTTGGATGAGACTCGCAGCATGAATAGGGCCTGTGGCTAGAAACTCATGCTGATGCACGTCCCTTTTTAAAAATTCATTTTGAAAGAGCTGGTCATGAATTTCTTCAATCGGTTCATCAGTGTAGGAACCTGTCGAGAGGAGAGTGGCTGGATCGATGGTTGTGATACAGACGGCATCAAAATCAATGACAGCAGCAAGCTCGTCCCGAATGTGCTGCCTTATCTGCTGAAAATGAGTGGCTGGATTGACCACATGATCTCCTCCTCAAAAACCCCCACTTTTAGGGATCGTTTTTTCTTGTGCCTCTTTTTACAATAAAGACGTCATATCGTTAGTGTACAGGAAACGATGGAAAGCGGAAAGGAACTGGAGGAGAATCATATGAAAGGAAACCAGCATTGGCACGACCCTGTTGCTGAATCATACGCAGCAACGATTTCACATAAAGTACCCGGCTATCACCTTTTGCATGAGTTATCAGTAGATGTATTAGAAACTGAAATAAAGGGAGCGGCCTCTCGTATTCTAACTGTCGGAGCGGGTGGGGGCGAAGAGGTCATCAACATGCTTCAGAGAAAAGAAGACTGGCTCATCACAGGAGTCGATCCGTCTGCATCTATGCTGGATATGGCGAAACAGCGGGTTTCACAGCTCCATATGGAGGCGCGTGTCACCTGGTATGAGACCACATTAAACAAGGTGTCTGCTAAAGCTGTTTACGATGCCGCAGTGAGCCTGCTCGTGATTCATTTTGTAGAAAATCGGCTGCCATTTTTACAGGAGATTGCCCGAAGGCTTCAACCAGGGGCCCCGTTTGTACTCGCATTTATACAAGGAGAGATGAATTCCAGCGCATTTCAGCAAGAGCTTCATATGCTGTCTCTTTTCATGAAGCGGCAAGGTCTAGGAAAAGAAGTGTTTTCGTCCTTTAATGACAGGGTGGGACGTGCAACATATCCTGTGACTGAGGAGGAGATGAGAGGATATTTAATTGAGGCGGGGTTTCGAGACATCAGACCTTATTTTCAGGCAGGAATGATCAAAGGGCTTGTTTGCAAGCGAGGTCGTAGAGAGGCGGATGAGAGATGAGATCACAGGTGATGGTAATTGGCGGCTATGGACATGTCGGACAGCAAATATGTCTTCAGTTAAGTGAAGTGTATCCAGGGCAAATTGTTTCGGCGGGCAGGAGCTATGAGAAGGCCGAACAATTTTCACAGCAGACAAAAAGAAGAGTCCGTCCTTACAAACTAGATGTTAGTCAGCCATTACATTCTGACTGGATGGATGAAACAAAGCTGGTGATCATGTGTCTCGATCAAGATGACACGTCATTTGCTGAAACCGTCCTGCGGGCAGGTATTGATTATATCGATATTTCTGCAAAGGGGGCGTATATGGAGCAAATGGCACAGCTGGATCAGCAGCAAATCAGTGCCACGGCTTTGCTCAGTGTAGGCCTCGCGCCCGGTCTTACAAATTTATTAGCTGCGAAAGCGGCTTCTATGCTTTCATCAGTGGATCAAATAGATATTGGGATTATGCTTGGGTTGGGGGATCAGCATGGAAAAGCCGCGATTGAATGGACGATTGATCATGTCCATACTGAATATGAACTCACTGAGCATGATCAGCGGAAAAGAGTGAAAAGCTTTACTGGAGGCAGACAGGTCAACTTTGGTGAACCGCTTGGAAAGCGGTATGCCTATCGATTCCCCTTCTCTGATCAACAGACAATGCTTTCCACACTTCATGTGCCATCTGTGACGACAAGGCTTTGTTTTGATTCACGTCTCGCGACGGGTGCATTGGCCTTCACAAGGAGCCTTGGACTGACGTCGTTTCTTACACTGCCGAAGATGAAGGACAGAGCCATTTCAATGATTCAATCTTCTCAAGCGGGTACAGATCAATATGCAGTCAAAGTGGAAGCGGCAGGGACGGATGGGAAAAAGGTTCATCATGCAGCGCTTGGTATAAAAGGACACGACGAGTCTCAAGCAACAGCTCAAGTCGCCTGTGCTGCGGCCCTGCATTTATTGAACAGGCGGTTTCAGCCAGGAATTTTTCATATTGAAGAATTATTTTCACTAACATTTGAGAACGTTTATTTTGCTTTGATGGATCAAAAAACAAAGAAAGAGCAGGCATTAGCGATAAGAGCCAGCCTTTTGACAGCATAAAAGCAGCGTGCAGACAAACCCTCGCATTCGGTGTCAGGTCTGCGTGCCGGTGCTCACGAATGTCAAATTCGCTCCGCGCCGGTACTCGCCCTTCCTCGACTGCAAAGGTTTTCTATCACGCTGAAAAAAAGACTAGCATTCTGCTAGTCTTTTTATGATGACGTCGACACATCCCCTTTTTTCTTAATGCTTGCTGTGATGAGCTGTGTCAATGTGTCAGAACCTTTTTTTGAAAGGTGGACACCATCGGACTGAAAATAGGATGGCTGTCCAGTAGCGGCTGAATGCCAATCGACTAAGGTGACGTTTTGATCTTGATCGGCCACTCGCTGAATGACCGCATTCACATCATTTTCCCATGACCTTGGAACCCTCGTATTCACTAGGAAAATATGTGCCTTAGAAAAGTTTTGAATGAATGCTTTCAGCGTGTCCTCAGTAAAATAACCATTTGTGCCAAGTTCAATGATAACAGCAGCATCAGATTGATTAAATGATTTGTATTGAGGGGCGATGCTGATGGCTTCGTTCATCTGTCTGCCAACTTTCCCATCGATGGTGATTTGTTTATATGCTTTTTCAAGATTCGGCGCAATGTCTAGCATGACAGAATCACCAATGGCAAGAACTTGGTGAAATTGTTTTTGATCAGCTGCTTTTTTCTCGTGCTTTTCTTTCTTTTTCTTCGCTTTTGATTCCGATGGTTCGGCTGTTTTTTTCGGTGCTGTCTTAATTTGCGTCACTTCCTTCACATGTGGGGATGAAGAGGACGAGTTAGACATGCCAATAATAAATAAGATCAAAAGAGCTGCGGTGATTCCAAGGAACACCTTATTAGATGTAGACCACTGTTTGATTCCTTTTTTCCAAATAGACCAAGAGGAAAAATATTGTCTAAAGCCATGCTGGCGGATCGGCTGTTCGATGAAGCGATAAGAAGCCTCGGCAAATAGTAAAATGGCGATGAGCTGCATTGTGACACGCGCTATGGAAGGCTGTCCAATTTCAATGACCGGTGTGGTCAGTACGATAATGGGATAATGCCACAGGTAAATACCATAAGACCGCTTACCTAGCCAGACGAGCGGCTGAAAGGACAGCCATTTCCCTATAAGACTTGCAGGGTGGCAGACGCACGCAATTAAGATGGCCGCATTCAGACAGAATAAAAGCATGCCGCCCTGATAGAGAAACGCATCGAAATCGTCCACTGCATAAACACAAAGAAGGAAAATCGCAAACGAACCGAACCCGGCAATATGTAAAATACGTCTGCCAACAGGAAGTAATTTTTTGCTGGACAGTCTTTGCATAGGCCACACAAATGCTAGGCTACATCCAATCAGGAGCGCAAATGCACGAGTATCTGTTCCATAATAAACCCTGCTTGGATCGGTATCTGGTGAATAAAGAATCGCCATCCATAAGGCAGAGACAAGTGCAAGTCCAAAGGTGATCATGGGCAGATGCGATCTGTTTTTTACCCATTTCAGCCCTGCAATCAACAGTACCGGCCAAATGATATAAAATTGCTCTTCTATTGCCAGAGACCACAAATTTTTCAGTGGAGATAGGGCATTGAAGCTATCAAAATATGAAAGCTGGTGAAAAATGTACCACCAGTTACTGACATAAAAAAACGACGATATGGCATCGCCACGAATGGACAATAATGCGTTTGATCCAGCAATCGCGCACCAGCTGACGGTTATAAAAATCATGATGTAAGCGGCTGGAAGAAGCCTCCTGATCCGTCCCATCCAAAATGGCAAAAGCTCTTGATAGCCTAAATCCTGCTTATGTAACAAGATCGTTGTTATCAAGTAACCAGAAATGACAAAAAATAAATCAACGCCAAGAAACCCGCCGCTTGCGGGTCCGATATGTAAGTGATAAGCAATGACTGCCAATACAGCAACGGCTCTTAGTCCATCTAATCCTAAAATATAACGAAAACGATTTTCCTTGCTGTTCATGAAAATGAATCCCCCATCAATGTCAAACGCTTCTTTTTGTTGTTCATTCAAAAGAGCAACGATTCTTTTATTTTATATAAGATTAGACGAATCAGCATTACATTTTGTTGGCGAATTTCTGTCTTTTTTTAAATTTTTTTCATACGAAAAAAGAATTGGTGGGTGAAGAGATGTCGAATTTGATACTCAAAACCAAAATCCCTGTCATAATAAAAGAAGAAGGAAAGGGGATGTATTGAATGAAAACCATCGAAAATGATCAGTTATTGGTTCAGATTCATGAAAAAGGAGCGGAAGTCAGGGAGGTGCTTGACAAGGAAAGCGGGCGTCACTATATGTGGTCTGGTGATCCAGCTTATTGGGGTAGGGTGTCGCCTGTCTTGTTTCCGATTGTTGGGCGATTAATGAATGATCAATACAAGATTGATGATCAAACCTTCGAGCTCACACAGCATGGGTTTTTACGTGATGTCAATTTTAGTTTATATGAAGAAACGAAGCATACGGTGACCTTTCAATATGAATCAAGAGGCCGGCACGTGAAGCAATACCCGTATGAATTTACAGTGCGAATTCGTTATGAACTATTGGAAAATGGACTGAAGATTTCCTGGGAAATTGACCATGACGGAGAGGATACGATGTATTTCTCCATTGGAGGACACCCAGCATTTCGTATTCCGCTTGTTGAAGGTGAGCAAACAGCAGATTATTCACTCACATTGACAGCTTCCACTGAACATCTCCCTGTGCAATATGAACTGCGGAATTCACTTGTCAGGGAGACAGAAAAAGGCATTCAGCTTGAGCCGATTCAGCTTCGCCCAGAGCTTTTTCAGCATGATGCGATGATCTTTAGCCATATCAATCGAGTGTCATTGACTTCAGGGGCAGGTCACGGAGTTGAGGTCGATCTCACTGGCTTTCCTTTCGTTGGCATTTGGTCGCCTTATGATCAAGAACAAGGAACGATGGCTCCTTTTGTTTGTATTGAGCCGTGGTATGGCATCGCCGATAGGGAAGGGACGAATGGACAGTATAAAGAGAAGTTTGGCATTCAAACATTAGAAAAGAATGAGATCTTTCATGCCGCTTATACAATTTTCTTTAAATGAACATTTGTGCATGATGAGGTGAACAATTTGTTATGATAGAAGAAAAAAGGGGGCGTATGAATGGATCGAGAGAAACAACAGCTGAGTATTGAAGCGGCAAGGCTTTACTATTTGTCTGATTACAGCCAGCAGGAAATTGCCAAACAGCTCAACTTGTCGAGACCGACCGTATCTCGGCTGCTTCAATATGCGAAAGAGAAGGGATACGTCCAGATTACGGTGATGGATCCGTTTGAGGATTTAAACGAGCTTTCTTCATTGCTCAAGGAAAAATATGATCTTCTCGAAGCACATGTGGTGTTTTCGCCAAAGGACGACTATCCAACCATCACCGATTATTTGAGCCGATTTGGTGCAGATTACTTGCAAGAGACGGTGAAAGACGGTGATATCGTTGGCGTGAGCTGGGGAACGACTATGTATCAAATTGCACAAAAGATGCAACCTAAACAGGTAAAAGGTGTAGAGATTGTCCAGCTCAAGGGCGGAATCAGCCATTCTCATGTGAATACATATTCGGCGGAAACCATCCAGCTGTTTGCTGAGGCCTTTCAAACAGCACCGCGCTATTTGCCGCTTCCTGTTGTATTTGATAGTGCTGCCGTCAAGGAGATGGTTGAGCAGGACAGACATATTCAGCGAATTATTGAAATGGGCAAGCAGGCGAATATCGCTGTGTTTACTGTTGGAACGGTAAGAGATGAAGCACTTTTGTTTAGACTAGGTTATTTCCGTGAAGAAGAAAAAGCGCTCCTCAAGGAATCCAGTGTCGGAGACATTTGCTCACGTTTTTATGATCAAGATGGACGCATTTGCAGTGAAGCCATTAACAACCGCACAATTGGCGTGGAGCTAGATGATTTAAGGACAAAAGAACGATCCATTCTTGTCGCTGGCGGTCATCGAAAGGTGGCTTCTATACACGGTGCACTTAGAGGGAAATATGCCAATGTATTGATCATCGATCAGCACACAGCGAGGGCTCTTTTAAATGTCACAAAATAGATGAACAAAATTTCATTACCATGTTTACAATTGTTCATCCGTCATATATGATGAAAGTATCATAATTAAAAGGAAGTGTGAAGCATGACGATAGCAAAGCTCATTGATCATACAGCACTAAAACCAGATACAACTAGAGCTGCAATTATGCAGTTACTTGAAGAAGCAAAGACTCATCAATTTGCATCTGTTTGCGTAAACCCAACTTGGGTATCTCTAGCGTCGAAAGAACTAGCCGGAACAGGTGTTGATGTATGTACAGTCATCGGTTTCCCGTTAGGCGCAAACACAACAGCGGTGAAAGCATTCGAAACAAAGGATGCCATTGAAAACGGTGCAACAGAAGTGGACATGGTCATCAATGTTGCGGCATTGAAAGATGGCGAATATGATGTGGTTGAACAAGATATTCGTGCAGTTGTAGACGCAGCAAAAGGCAAAGCATTAGTGAAAGTCATTATTGAAACATGTTTACTGACTGATGAAGAAAAAGTCAAAGCTTGTGAGCTTTCAGTGAAAGCGGGCGCAGATTTTGTGAAAACATCGACTGGATTTAGTACAGGCGGTGCAACGGCTGAGGATATTGCATTAATGCGTAAAACAGTAGGGCCTGACATCGGTGTGAAAGCATCAGGCGGCGTGAGAACAAAAGAAGACGTTGAGGCAATGACAGCTGCAGGTGCTACTCGTATTGGCGCAAGTGCAGGCGTTTCCATTATCAAAGGGGATCAATCAGCTCCTTCGAAAGACTATTAATTCATACGATCCTATGGTAGGATAACATTCATGACTCATAAATGATGAAAAAGTCATATGCGGAAGGAACTCACTTCTGGGAATTTCTTCCGCGTTTTGTTTGCGAAATAGGGTTTGTTCCATACAAGCGCATTAATGTAAACGAATTCATTCAAGGAGGAAAAACATGAAATACGTGATTGGTATCATCGGTTTGCTAGTGATTCTCGCCATTGCATGGCTGGCTAGTAATGGAAAAAAACGAGTGAAATTCCGTCCAGTAATTGTCATGATTGTACTGCAATTTATTTTAGGTTATATTCTGCTCAATACAGGTGTTGGAAACTTTCTAGTCGGAGGCTTTGCAAAAGGATTCCAAATGCTTCTAGGCTATGCCGGCGAAGGAATCAACTTTGTATTTGGCGGGTTAATGAATGATAATGCGTCCACTTTCTTCATCAATGTTTTACTGCCGATCGTCTTTATCTCGGCGTTAATCGGTATTCTGCAGCATTGGCGTATTCTTCCGCTTATCGTACGCGGAATCGGATATTTGCTTAGTAAAGTGAACGGTATGGGGAAACTAGAATCTTACAATGCAGTAGCGTCTGCGATTTTAGGTCAATCAGAAGTCTTTATTTCTATTAAGAAACAGCTTGGATTATTACCTCAGCAGCGTCTTTATACATTATGTGCATCTGCAATGTCGACGGTATCGATGTCGATTGTTGGTGCGTACATGCAAATGATTAAACCAGAGTACGTGGTTACAGCACTTGTGCTGAACCTATTTGGTGGATTTATTATCGCATCAATCATCAATCCATATGAAGTGTCTAAGGATGAAGACATGCTTGAAGTCGTTGAGGAAGAAAGACAATCCTTCTTCGAAATGCTTGGCGAATACATTATGGATGGTTTCAAAGTAGCAATTGTTGTTGCTGCAATGTTGATTGGATTCGTTGCATTAATTGCGATGATTAATGGTATCTTTACAGCAGTCATCGGTGTTTCTTTCCAAGATGTACTTGGATATGTCTTTGCTCCATTTGCGTTCCTTGTCGGTGTACCTTGGAGCGAAGCAGTACAAGCAGGAAGCATTATGGCGACCAAAATGGTATCGAACGAATTTGTTGCGATGCTCGCTCTATCTGGAGACGGCCTGCATTTCACTGCTCGTACAGAAGCGATTATTTCTGTATTCCTTGTATCATTTGCGAACTTCTCTTCTATCGGCATCATTGCTGGAGCAGTCAAAGGCTTAAACGAAAAGCAAGGAAACGTAGTCGCACGCTTTGGATTAAAGCTGTTATTCGGTGCAACTCTTGTCAGCTTCTTAACAGCAGGCGTTGTCGGTTTGATTTACTAATTTAAAAAAAGGAATGGTGAAAACAATGAGAATGGTAGATATCATTGCGAAAAAACGTGACGGAAAAGAATTAACTTCAGAGGAAATTTCTTTCTTTGTCAAAGGTTATACGGACGGAACAATTCCTGACTACCAAGCAAGTGCCTTGGCTATGGCGATTTTCTTCCAAGATATGACGGATCAAGAACGTGCAGACTTAACACTCGCTATGGCGAACTCAGGAGATACAATTGACCTGTCTGCCATTGACGGTATTAAAGTAGACAAGCACTCGACAGGCGGTGTAGGCGATACAACAACGCTTGTACTCGCTCCTCTTGTTGCGGCACTAGATGTACCTGTTGCGAAAATGTCAGGGCGCGGTCTTGGGCATACAGGCGGTACAGTGGACAAGCTTGAAGCGGTCAAAGGCTTTCACGTAGAAATTACAAAAGACGAATTCATCGAGCTCGTGAACCGTCATAAAGTAGCAGTTATTGGCCAATCAGGCAACCTGACACCAGCTGATAAAAAGCTGTATGCTCTTCGTGATGTGACAGGAACTGTTAACTCAATTCCGCTTATTGCAAGCTCCATTATGAGTAAGAAAATTGCTGCTGGTGCAGATGCGATTGTACTTGATGTGAAAACAGGCGCAGGTGCTTTCATGAAAACACCAGAAGACTCAGAAAAGCTTGCAAAAGCAATGGTACGCATCGGAAACAACGTAGGCAGACAAACAATGGCGGTTATCTCTGACATGTCTCAGCCGCTAGGATTAGCGATTGGAAATTCCCTTGAAGTGAAAGAAGCGATTGACACACTCCGAGGCGAAGGTCCTGAAGACTTAAACGAGCTTGTGCTCACATTAGGAAGTCAAATGGTCGTTCTTGCGAAAAAAGCAGACACACTTGATGAAGCAAGAGAAAAGCTGATTGAAGTGATGAAAAACGGCAAAGCACTTGAGAAATTCAAGGAATTCTTAGAAAACCAAGGTGGAGACAGCTCAATTGTGGATCAGCCTGAAAAACTGCCGCAAGCACCTTACAAAATCGAAGTACCTGCAAAAGAATCAGGTGTCGTAGCTGAAATCGTCGCGGACGAAATCGGTGTTGCAGCGATGATCCTTGGAGCAGGACGCGCAACAAAAGAGGACGATATTGACCTATCTGTCGGCATCATGCTGAACAAAAAAGTAGGCGATCGTGTTGAAAAAGGAGATTCACTTGTGACTCTGCATGCGAATCGTGAAGATGTTGCAAATGTCATGGAGAAAATTTATGACAACATCCGCATTGCTGATCATGCCGATGCACCAACATTGATCCACACAGTCATTACTGAATAAAGAAAAAGGACAAAAGTGATTCGTCGCTTTTGTCTTTTTTTATGGTCATTTTAGGCTCGTCTTTTTCTATTGAAATAAAAAAATTCACTTTATGAAACAAACCTCTTGCAATCATCAAACAATGGGTGTATATTAATTGACGAGTCAATGATTGATATATCAAGTAATTGATTTCTGAATAGAAAAGAGGGGATGGCATTGACTGCATTTTGCTCTGAAGAGGCAGAGGTATTATATCGTTTGCAGTGCGTGAACCGAATGATGGGCGTGAAGTTCGAAGCATGCACGGGCATCAGCCAATCAAGACTTGAGTTGCTATCGCTGTTATTCCAAGCCGATGAAATCAGCCAATCAGATTTGCAGAAAAAAGTAAATATTGATAGTGCAGCTGTGACGCGTCATTTAAAACAGCTAGAAACAAAAGGAATGGTCACACGCAGAAGAAAACCAGAAGATAATCGAGTCACACTTGTCCGCTTAACAGAAGAAGGCAGAACGAGAATCGAAGCTTCTAAAATAGAAAAAGAACGATTTATCTCAGAAATGCTTGAAAACGTAAGTGAAGAAGAACGAAGGCTTCTCACTGATGTGCTCATCCGTATACAACAAAACATCGAAAAGATTCAAACAACCTAAAGGAGTGTTACACATGGCTACAACATTAAAAACAAACGATTTTATGGAAATTATGAAAGGGCGCCGCTCTATTCGTAACTATGATCCATCTGTGAAAATCAGCAAAGAAGAAATGACAGAGATTTTAGAAGAAGCAACAACTGCACCATCATCAGTAAATGCACAGCCTTGGCGCTTCATGGTTATTGACAGCCCAGAAGGAAAAGAAAAGCTTGCACCACTTGCAAAATTCAACCAAACTCAAGTGTCAACATCAGCAGCTGTCATTGCAGTATTTGCAGATATGAAAAGCAATGAATACTTAGAAGAAATTTATTCAAAAGCAGTAGAGCATGGCTACATGCCGCAAGAAGTGAAAGAAAGACAAATTGCTGCATTAACTGCACACTTTGAGGTTCTTCCAGAGCAAGTGAACCGCGAAACCATCTTAATTGACGGTGGGATTGTGTCTATGCAGCTTATGCTTGCTGCACGTGCACACGGTTATGATACAAATCCAATTGGCGGATATGATAAAGAAGTCATCGCTGAAACATTTGGATGGGATAAAGAACGTTATGTACCAGTCATGCTGCTATCAATTGGGAAAGCAGCTGACGAAGGCTATGCATCTTACCGCTTACCGGTAGATCGTATTGCTGAGTGGAAATAATATCTTTTCAAAAGGAGACGATCACATGATTATTATTCATGCAGGGATGACCATTCATCCAGAAAAAGAAAACGTATTTTTAGAAGAAATCAACGAGTTAATGAAAGCTTCACAGGCTGAAGAAGGCAATGTTTCCTACAAGCTGTTCAAGGATACAGAAAAGGAAAATACCTTTTTAATGGTAGAAGTGTGGAAAGATGACGCTGCGGTTCAGAGCCATAATGCAAGTGCTCATTTCCAGGCTTTCGTAGCGAAAGCAAAAGAATTCTTAGCCGCTCCACTTGACGTGGTTGCCTTTCAAGGCCAGCAGCTTTCATAGAAAAACAACAAACACCCTAGGCGGTTAACGCCTAGGGTTCTTTTATTTTCGACATATGGTTCCACCCATTTCATTCACGTATTGTGCATTTTCCACAAAATTTCTGAAAATAAAATGTTTTTCGACTTAACTATATTGGAATATGCTAGAATTAGATATTATTTATTACCAAAATAGGGAGGAACCAATATGAAAAAAGGGAAATGGACGAAAATTGCACTAACCGCTGTCCTAAGTTTAGGCACATTGACAGCTTTCAGCACCCCTCTATCTGCCCACACCACAGAAAAATCAACATCCTCTGATGGCGGTCATTATTCAGGTATTCCATTTGACTCAAGTGTCGTGAATGAAGACCGTCTTGTCAAAGCCTTGAAAAAACAAGGAAAGATCAAAAAGAATGCCAATGAGGCAGAAACCCAAAAAGCATTAAAGAACTATTTAAAGAAAAAAGAAGAATCAGCAATGAAACAAAGTGCCAGCACCTTAACAGAAGAGCCTGAATTCCTGAAAGAATACAAACAAGAGGTACATAACAAACTTGCCAAAAAGAAAAAATTAAAGAAGCATAAAGGAAAAGAAAGCAATCAAGTAAAACCGGTCAAAAAGGAAAAGTATAAAGGTGACGTCCGCAATGATAAAGTATTGGTTTTATTAGTAGATTTTAAAGATTATAAGCATAATAGTATTAAAAAAGAAGAGACTGATATGTACTATGACAAGTACGATCAACAGCACTATCAAGATATGCTTTTCGGAAAAAATGGCTACATCGGTCCTGATGGGAAACGGAAAGTATCCATGAAGCAATATTATGAAAAGCAGTCCGGCGGGAGTTACACAGTCAGTGGAACAGTTGCAGGATGGTATACAGCGAAGCATGAAGCAGCTTATTACGGCGGGAACGTACCTGACGATTCAGGCAGTGACGGCAGACCGCGCGAATTGGTGAAAGAAGCACTCGAAGCAGCAGCAAAAGATCCGAATATTGATCTAAGCGAGTATGATCAATGGGACCGCTATGATATTGATGGCGACGGTGTTTATAACGAGCCAGACGGCATCATTGACCATCTGATGGTTGTTCACGCCGGCGTAGGTGAAGAAGCAGGCGGCGGACAACTTGGCGCTGATGCGATTTGGTCACACCGCTGGTCACTTGGTGATGTATTTGAAATTCCGGATACTGAATCGGAAGTTGGTCAAGGCGGGAAATTAGGCGCGTTGGATTACACCATCGAGCCTGAAGATGGCGCAGCAGGTGTGTTCACACATGAATTCGGACATGATCTTGGTCTTCCTGACGAGTACGATACACAGTACACAGGCAGAGGAGAGCCCGTTTCTTACTGGTCGATCATGTCAAGCGGAAGCTGGGCAGGTAAAGTTCCTGGTACGGAACCAACAGGCTTTAGCCCATATGCGAAAGAAATGCTTCAAAATCTGCATGGAGGCAACTGGCTTTCTGGACAAACCATCGATGGTAAAACATTAAAGAAAAGCAAAACAGTATTAATTGATGAAGCAGCAACAAAAGGAACGAACCATGATGCCGTTCGAGTCGATTTACCAGATAAAGAGATTGTCGTCACGACACCTGCTCAAGGGAAATATTCGTACTTCAGCGGAACGGGTGACAATTTGAATGCAACCATGACGACAACAGGTATTGATTTGTCAAAAGGAAGCAAAGCAGAGCTGACATTTAAAGCATGGTACGATATTGAAGAAGATTATGATTATGCGTATGTCGAAGTGCGTGAAACAGGGACTGATCAATGGAAGACCATCGCGGGTAACATCACGAATGATCGAAATGAAGCAGGTGCAAACGAAGGCAATGGCATCGACGGAAAATCAGACGGCTGGGTAGATGCAGCTTTTGACCTGTCTGCTTACGCAGGCAAGAAAATCGACCTGCAATTCCGTTACACAACTGATGCAGGCTATTCACTTCCAGGTTTATTCGTAGATGACCTGAACATCACGGCAGATGGAACGAAAGTATGGTCAGATGATGCCGAGGACACGTCTACTTTTACCTTTAATGGATTCTCAAAATCTAATGGAAAACAATATGCAGCACAATACTATTTACTAGAGTGGCGCTCTTATGCTGATGTCGATAAAGGCTTAAAGCATATTAAACGCGGGGCAAGTCTGATGAGCTATAATAACGGGTTGGTCGTTTGGTATGTCGATCAATCATACAGTGATAACTGGGTAGGAAAACATCCGGGGAACGGCTTCCTTGGCGTAGTAGATGCAGATCAGCAAGTATTAAAATGGAGTGACGGTTCCATTGCCGCAACAGGGTTCCAAGTACATGATGCAGCATTCTCTTTGAATCCAAGTACGAAGCTGAATATAGATTATACAGCAACAACGGGCTTAACTTTGCAAGATCGCTACATTCGCCCGGCTCGTACATTTAGTGATAAAAAGAACTATGTGAATCCAAACAACCCAGATGCAGGACGCGATGTACCGACATATGGGTTATCCTTTAAAGTCGTTGGACAAAGTAAGGATCGTTCTGTTGGAAAGGTGTTAATTTCGAAAAGTAACTAAATAGAAAGCCGGATTCTACCATTGAATCCGGCTTTTTGATATGTGAGAAAAGGATTGTGAGGGCACGATTGTTTTTTAAATCGAATGTCTGTTCTTTTTTATTTTGATATCCGAATGAAACCATTATATAATAGACACTGGAAGGTTTTTCTTTCAACCATGATTCTTTTTAGCTGTTAAAACAAAGGAAAGGATGAGCGTTACCAATGAGTTGTGTCACTGCCAAGCAATTAAAGGTGATTCGAGGGACGATGCAGACTTTTTGCAGCCATTTGGAGTATGCTGGCCACGGTAAGCTTCATATCAATACCATCATGGCTTTTATTAAAAAGGAATTCGGCGTGAGAAAAATGAAAGACATTCCACAAAGTCGCTTTACAGAAGCGCTAGAATTGATACAAGACTTTGATTTATACACGGACAAAATAGAGATTCGTGAACGTCTACCAGAAAGGAATTAACTAAATTGAATATTTTAGCAATGATTTTAGTAGGAATTGTCGCTTTAGAACACATTGTCATCATGTTATTAGAAATGTTTTTTATGGAATCAAAGATGGCGAAGCGGTCTTTTAAGCTGCCAGAACACTTGCAAAAAGATCCAAATGTCAAAGTGATGTTTGCCAATCAGGGGCTTTATAACGGGTTTTTAGCTGCAGGACTCATTTGGGGGCTCATTCTTGGATCAAATACCGTTGGATATATGATTCAGCTGTTTTTCATTCTTTGTGTGCTCATCGCAGCAGTATTTGGCGGTGTAACATCCAATAAATCAATTATCATCAAACAAGGAGTACCAGCACTGCTTGCACTCATTGCACTGATGCTGGCGATCTAATCTTAAATAAAGCCGCCCCTAGTGAGGGCGGCTTTTATCTTTTTCGAAGACCCATCAAACGAATAATGGATGTTAGACAAAGGGCTACGGCAACGGCCAAAATGATTTTTCCGTACATGACCCCCGTTAGGTTCATCAAAAAGACGGCCAATATAATACAGAGCGTGATGATGATCATCACAATCGAATAGGTTTTCATCTCTTTTCCACTCCTTTAAAAATCCCTCATGTGACGAGAGAACTGTCAATCTTTCCTCATATTATATCACTCAATGACAATTTTACATGAAATTCCCTACCAATAGAATGTGACATATTGATTAGATTTGGAGTCATACCATATTTTTTAGAAAATCGGGTATAACATAATAATCCGGCCTAAAGTCATATTGCTTGATATTTAATTGTGCGAAATATAAAATAGCCACAGGATAAATCGAAAGGATGATCAAGATGAGTAAGAAAGTGTTATTAGTATCGACAAGCAGCCCGGAAATGAATGGACATCCAACAGGTTTATGGCTAGAAGAGTTAGCAGAGCCATTTCATATTTTTAAAGAAAATGAACTAGAAGTACAAATTGTTTCTATTCAAGGTGGCACTGTACCAATTGACAAAAATTCAATTCCTGAAGGTGTCCCAGCGCAATATCAAGATGTATATGAATTACTTCAAGACACAAAGGCGCTTACAGATGTGAATCCCGCTGATTATGACGGAATTTTCTTTGCTGGAGGGCACGGGCCTATGATCGACTTTGCGTCTAATCAACTGGTAGCGGATGCGATCTTAGCGGTATCAGATAAAAATGGTGCGATCGGAGCCGTTTGTCATGGTGTTTCAGCATTCGTTGATGTGAAGGACCAAAATGGCAAATCATTTATCGAAGGCAAAAAAATCACAGGCTTCACAAACGAAGAAGAGGAAGCCGTTCAGCTGACATCAAAAGTTCCATTTTTATTGGAAACAAAACTTCGTGAGCAGGGGGCAGCGTTTGAAAAAGGAGATGCCTTTGCGCCATTTGCTGTCGTTGACGGACAAATCATCACTGGACAAAACCCGGGATCAAGTGCAGAAACAGCACGCTTGTTTGTCAAAACCATTGCATAAAACGATCAAAAACCAGTCGTGACTCATACGGCTGGTTTTTTGTTATAAAAATGTCCCAAAAAAGACCAAAACAATAATTAGAATAATGGTAAAATAATCACAGGGTGAAAAACCCAAATGAGGAAAAAGGGGATGTTCCTGTGAGAGCATTTTATGTCAAAATCACCGCAGCTTTACTGTCTGTTTTACTCGTCGCAACAGGTTTGTTTTCACCAGCATTAAAAGCAGAAGAAGCACCGAAATCAGAAGGGAAAATATCACCACTGACGGAAAAAGCGATTCAGCAAGTGCAAGAATCGTTTTTGAAGCAGGATGAAGGAACCGCTATTCAACAGAAGCAAGTGAAAAAATCATTTAAAGTGAATAAGAAGAAAGGAATCAGTATCAAACGAAAAGCTGCTAAAGAAGGCAAAATGCGCACGTCTGCCGTTCGCTCCATTGATGGACTAGCTATTAATCAATCAGCTGTCTTAACACAGGACGACCCAGTTGATTTATGGTTTTTAAGCACATCTTCACCTCAGGCACTTATCAGCCGGATTACCTCTTCAAACCCTGATTATTTTGTTCAATTATTTGTTGTTGATTATGAAACAGGACAAGCCTACCCGACAGATTTAATTCAACCGGCAGGCAGCCTGCTTGGATTGACCAATTTACCAGCAGGTGATTATGCATTCGGTATTACAAGCGGCGGAGAATTTGGAGACTCCTACACGATACAAGTGAATGCAAAAAACCCGCCCAATTTCACGGGGGCTGTATCCCTTTCGTCCACCTTGCAATATTTTGTAGCTGAGTATGCAAACGGTGATGTTTTCGCAAATGGTACAAAAGTATACAATAAGCAAACAAAGACCGCCGATTCTAAATGGGAGCGTGTGTTTTACTTCTCATATGATGGAAAATATGAACAGAGAACTCATTCTGTTGACAGTGTGAAAGTGAAAAGTATTTCGGCACCAGTGTCGTACTCCGCTCCATATGCAAGTTCCTCTGAGGCCATTCTCGTCTACTTAGATGTGGAGACTTTATTTATGTATCATGAATCATCGTTTGCTAGCGGGCAGTACTACCATAGTAGCTTTGTTGATACACTCGGGAAGACAACACCAAGACGCCTAGATATTGATGATATGACAAATTACGGTGATCATATTTTAGCTGTAGATTTAAAAACAGGAAAGCCGATTGATTTCTTCAGTGTGCTGAATTTCTACTATGCTGCAGGGATCGAGAAGCTGCCAACAATCAGAACGTTGAATTAAGAAAGGCGGTTGACATCAAATCGCCACATGTGTAGAGTAAAGATAATTAAATGACAAAAGTCCACTAGGGGAGTCATGTATGACTGAGACAAGAGAAAATCTTGGACCCTTTGAACCTGATCTAGTTCGTACTAGCGGAGGGAAGTGGAGCTGGACCTTGTCTTATTCATGATTGAATCGATAAGAAGGCCGCTCCATTTGGGGTGGCTTTTTCATTTATTCAACTGAAGAAGAGGAGGCTTTTTTTATGACATTTTCTACGCAATTAAGGAAAGAAGCAGAACCGTTATTTGAAGCCATTTATCAGCATCCGTTCGTCAGAGGCTTGGCAGCAGGAAAGCTGGAAAAGGAACAAATCATTCATTACGTCAAACAAGATGCAGAATACTTACAAGCATTCATTAAAATTTATGCAGCAGCACTCAGCAGATGTACAGACAGGGAGGATATTGCGTTTTTCCATCAGCAGATTGCGTTTGTACTAGATAGTGAGACACACCCTCATCAAAACCTTTGCCGAGTGGCAGGAGTCGCATATGATGAGCTCCAAGGTGCTTCTTTGGCTCCGAGTGCTCACCACTATATTCATCACATGCTGCAAGTTGCGCAAGAAGGCACGCTTGGTGAAATCATCGCTGTCCTGCTTCCATGTCCTTGGACATATTGGGAAATAGGGAAACGAATGCTTACAGATGTGCAGCCAGACCCGTCACATCCGTTTTATGAGTGGATCACGTTTTATGGAGGATTAACTGATTCTGTTACAGGTGAGCTTTGCAAGCGGCTCGATCAGTTGGCGGAAGCAGCAAGTGAGAAGGAAAAGGAAAAAATGAAACAGCACTTTATCTTAAGCTGCCAGCTCGAGTACAAGTTTTGGGAAATGGCCTTTACTATTGAAGAGTGGCCAGTTCAACTGGAGGTGCATTCATCATGACATGGAAGATGAAAGAAGTCGTCCTTGCGGTGATTTTATCCGTTGCGTGTGGTGTGATCTATTTAGGATGGTCCACGCTATACTTACCGATTACAGCACTTGTTGGCCCAGCAGGAGGCAACATCATGTTTGGAATATGGGTCATTGCAAGTCCAATTGTTGCATATATCATTCAAAAGCCGGGGGCTGCTCTGATTGCGGAAACAGCCGCCGCGGCTGTGGAATTATTGACAGGCAGCCACTTCGGACTTTCAGCTCTGCTAATTGGTGTATGCCAAGGGCTTGGGGCAGAAATCGCCTTCGCTCTTTTTGGTTATAAACGATATCGCATGTGGACACTGATGCTCTCTGGTGCCTTTGCCGCTATCGGAGCGATGGCGTACAGTCTCGTGGCAAATGGCTTTGGTTATTACACGCCTCAAGTTTTACTTATGACCCTTGTGACTCAAATGATCAGTGGAATGATACTTGGCGGCTGCCTTGCGAAAGTGGTGGTAGACGCACTATCCAAAACAGGTGTATTGAATCAATATGCCATCATGAAAGAAAAACGAAACAAAGGTGAACAGCATGAATTCATTTCTCGCGTGCAATGAACTCTCTGTCCGTTTTTATGAACAGCCTAAGCCCGTTTTGCATCAAATCTCCCTTACGATTCAAAAAGGGGAAAAGGTGCTTATTTTAGGACCGAGCGGAAGCGGGAAATCTACGCTCATTTCGGTTCTGGCTGGAATCATTCCAGAGCATGTGGAAGCAGACATGCAGGGTGAAGTGGTGCTGCAAAGACATACAGGCGTCATGTTTCAAGATCCAGACTCTCAGTTTTGTATGCACCGCGTCAATGAAGAAATTGCCTTTAGCTTAGAGAACCGTTCCGTCCCTCGTGAAGAGATGGATGACATCATTCAGCAGCTCATGCAAAAAGTCCAACTGGATGTCGATTCGCATACAGAGATTCACACTTTATCTGGCGGCATGAAGCAGCGATTGGCACTTGCTTGTTTACTCGCATTACAGCCGGATGTTCTATTCTTTGATGAACCAACCGCACAGCTTGATCCGGCAGGTAGAATGGACATATTTCAACTGCTGCAGCAGCTTGCAGCCGATCAGCAGCAGACCATGATTTTTGTAGAGCATGTGCTTGACGGTGTTATCGAATGGATGGACCGGGTGATTTTATTAGATGATCAAGGCAGCATTTTAGCAGATGGAGCTCCAAAAGATGTGCTCACGGCATATGAGGAAGAAATGAAAGAGGCTGGAATTTGGCGGCCCAAATTATTTCCCGAGAAATGGTCCACGATCATTCAAGATCCATTTCATCCACTGAGTCAAACCTTTATGCAAACCTTTAAAGCACGAAAAGAGCAGCATGAAAAGGTGCCATCAATCGAACGAAAGACAATGATTCGTACAGAAAATCTTCAATTAAGCTACGGGAAAAAAAGGATTATGAGTGATCTCCAGCTTGATATCAAATCAGGGGATTGGGTGTCGATTATTGGGGAAAATGGAAGTGGAAAAAGCACACTTCTCAAACATTTGGTTCGTTTAGAGCCAACGAAAAAAGGCCACATTGTCTTAAAAGATACACTCCTAAAAAAGTGGTCAGACCGAGAACTATATGAAAAAGCAGGCTTTGTGTTTCAAAATCCAGAGCTTCAATTTATACAAGACACAGTATTCGATGAAATTGCCTTTGGCGGCAGACAGCGAAACTGGCCAGAATCAGACGTACAAGAAAAAACGGTTCAGCTGCTGAAAGAGTTCGGTTTAGAGAAGCATGCAAAAGCACATCCCTTCACCTTAAGTTTAGGGCAAAAAAGAAGGTTAAGTGTTGCCACAATGCTCCTTTTTGATCAAGATGTATTGCTGTTAGATGAGCCGACTTTCGGGCAGGATGAAAAAACAGCGAAGGAATTGATGAGGCGTTTAAAACAGCGTCAGCGCCAAGGTACGACCATTGTGATGGTCACACATGATATGGAGCTTGTCGATGAGTGTGCCGATCAAGTGCTTCTGTTTCATCAAGGGAAGCATGTGTATGATGGCACCCCTTATGATTTATTTTCAAATCAAGAACTTGTCGATGCTTATCAGCTGAGAGCTCCTTTACATTATCGCTATGTGGCAGAAAGAAAGGACGTGCTGACGATTGCAAAGTAATCACTCCTTTCTTTCTACTGTGAATCCAGTCATGAAATTACTCGCTCATCTGCTTGCGATGGGCTGTCTCATGGCGATTTCTGACCCTAAAACTACCTTTATCATTTGGCTGTTTGCTCTCAGCATTGGAGTTGTTTTAGGTGGATGGAATATGAAGTATCTCGTTACAAGGCTTGTCCCTTATCTGCTCTTTTTTATTCTCGTCTTTTGGATGATGGCGGCCTTCGGCAAGGGGGATCATACCGTTTGGAAGTGGGCGTGGTTTCATATCACAGAGGAGAGTTTAAGAAATGGGCTTACCATCGCTTTTAGAATGCTGGGATTTGTGACATTTGGTCTCCTTTTTACGTCCACAACAGATTTGACGGCATTTATGATGAGTCTGATTCATCAGTGCCGAATGTCCCCAAAATGGGCGTATGGCATGCTTGCCGGTTTCCGGTTTATTCCGTTATTTCAAAGTGAATTAAAACAAATGAAAGCTGCACACAAAATCAGAGGCTACAAGCAAAAAAACAGCTGGAAAGCCTTTATGCGTTATGCATTGCCCCTTTTTACGCAAGGCGTACGAAAATCAGAACGCTTAGCGATTGCAATGGAAGCCAGGGGCTTCACAGGGACGAGAGAGCGAACGTATTATCATATCATCAGCACCTCATGGATTGACTACATGTATCTTTTTCTCATCGGTATCAGTGTCTTCATGTGCATTTACTTTGTTTAAAAAACACCCACATTCTCTTGATAGAATGTGGGCTTTTTATATGTCTTAGGTCATTTGATTGATATTAGTACACATTACAGGCTGTAATAGATCATATAACGAACCGATAAAGAAGGTGTACTGAGAAAAAGAGAGGATGAACGTAAGCGAATGTCACAGAGAATTGATAACATAATAGACGCTTTACCAATCATTGGACTTGCTATGAGAGAGCAGCTAACCTTTTCTGTCTTAGGGAAAGAGAAGGTTCTTTATTATCAGCAGCATGGGAATATTGATTTAGGATTTAAAGCTGGTGATACAGTAGATGCTGGATTCCAAAACTTTGCCATGCTGAAAAATGGAAGAGAACCATCGTTTATCCAAATTCCGAAAGAAGTATACGGGATTCCAATGGATATCGTAGCCGTTCCAATTAAAGATGAATCAGGTCAAGTGGTTGCTGCCTTCTGTGTGGCATATGACCAAACAAATCAACAACGATTAGATCACATCATGACGGAGAGCAACGAAGCTTCCGAAAAACTAGTCGCAATGGTACAACAGGTTGCCGCACATTCAGAGGAACTACAAGCGACAAGTGAACAAATTCTACAAAATACGAAAACCACTGTCGAAAATTCCTCTAAAATCAATCAAGTGTCCAATCTCATCAAAGGTATCTCTGATCAAACGAACTTACTTGGACTCAATGCATCAATAGAAGCTGCAAGAGTAGGGGAAGCAGGAGCAGGCTTTGGAGTGGTCGCAACAGAAGTGAGAAAGCTGTCAACTCATGCGAAACAGGCGACGACTGATATTGAAACAGCCCTAAAAGATGTGCAGGGGTCGATCAAAGGAATGGAAGAAGAAATTGCGCAAATTGTCGCTTCCTCTGAGCATCAAGCAGAGCTAGTAGGCACTTTTACGAAAATTATTGAAGGTCTTCACGAAACAAACGAAACGATGAAAGCATTAGCAAACGACTTAGTAAACTATCAAGTGAAATAAAAGAACGACAAAACCTCCAGCTGAATCGGAGGTTTTTTTATCATTTCAAGGTGAGAAACTTGTTAGGATTATGACCGTTTTATCGCTGACAGGCAGGATACACTTCTGTATGATAGAAAAAGAGAGACTAGTTTTGTCATTAGGCCTATTCATAAGGAGGAAGATCATCGTGACACAATCAGCGAAGCTGAAAGAAATACTTGCACCCTACCGTCCGTTGTTAGATGAAACGGAAAAACCAATGATTCAATTGCAGATGAAACAAGGAAAAACAGGACCATACGACAGCAAAATAGCTGGTGATCCTTATTTTCCAAAAAACGACGAATATCCAGTTGACGGCGAAGGACATCCTATGAAACTTTTGGCACAAATTAATTTCGGCCAGCTGCCCAAGGTGAAGGATTATCCAGAAACAGGACTTTTGCAAGTTTTTATTTCTGTGCATGATGATCTTTATGGGATGAATATTGACCATAAAACAGAGCAAAAAGATTTTCGCATCAAATTTATTGAGGAACCTTTCTTAGCAGAAGAAGAGTTAATGACTGATTTTTCTTTTGTGAAAATTCCAGACGATTTTTATTTTCCTGTGACGAAGGAAGGCGCAATTACAGGTGAATTATCAAGCGAAACGATCAGTGTAGGAGATTTCCGCTTTGAAAAAGTCACAGGAAAGAACAGCTGGGACCTATTCGAAGATGCAGAAGGTGTTAATGGCGATGAAGCAGATGCCCTGCTGGATGAATTTTATGAAACAGCGAGTGGCTTTGGTCACAAATTGGGCGGGTACCCAGGGTTTACACAAGAAGACCCGCGTACCTATGTAGATCAAGAACATACCGTTCTGTTATTGCAAATTGACTCAGATGATGAAGTAGATTTGATGTGGGGAGATTGCGGTATTGCCAACTTCTTTATCAAACCAGAAGACCTTAAACGAAAAAATTTCGAGAATGTCGTCTATAATTGGGATTGCTCCTGATTTTGTAAAAAACACACTTTAAACACTCTTTATAGAGTGTTTTTGTGTATGTTTTTAGACTTTTTTGCCCCTATTTCGTCATTTTTGAGAGGTAATATGTCATTCTTTCTAGTTGACCGGATCAAAAAAAAATGTAAAATCATCTTAAAGTCCTCTTTTTTGAAAATAATAATAACATGACATATGAATCAACGATAAAATGCTCGAAAAAGCGGAATGTACAGGGGGGTATCAATTGATCATTTCTAAAGTAATCAATAATAATGTTGTCAGTGCGTATGATGACGAGCAGCATGAGCTGGTCATTATGGGCAGAGGGATCGCGTTTCAAAAGAAAAGCGGAGACCCGATTGACGAAGAACGAATCGAAAAAGTATTTTCTATTCAAAATAAAGATATATCAGAAAAATTCAAAACCCTGCTTTATGATATTCCAATCGAGTATATGCAAGTGTGTGAGGCGATTATTGAGCATGCGAGAACAACCCTTAACAAAAATTTAAATGACAGCATCTATGTGACGCTGACGGATCATATCACCTTCGCCATTGAACGTCATCAAAAAGGAATGGATATCAAAAATGCCTTGCTCTGGGAAATCAAACGGCTGTATAAAGATGAGTTCAGATGCGGTTTAGAAGCTATTCGGATCATTGAGGACAAGCTGAGCATCCATCTTCCTGAGGATGAAGCCGGCTTTATTGCCATGCATATTGTCAATGCAGAGCTCAATGAGGAAATGCCAAACGTGATTCAAATCACCAAACTTATTCAAGACATTTTAAACATCGTTAAATATCACTTTCAAATTGATTTAGACGAGGAATCATTAAATTATTTCCGATTTGTGACGCATTTAAAGTTTTTCGGACAGCGTCTGTTTAACGAAACACAAATGGAAAATCAAAATGAGTTTCTGTATGAAGTGGTAAAAGAGAAAAACACTGCAGCTTTTCAATGCGCAGAAAAAATTAACGAGTATGTTCAAAAAGAATACAACCGAAGTCTCATAGAAGATGAAATGCTATATTTAACTTTGCATATAGACAGAGTAATAAAAAGAAAATAAATTCAAAAAGAAAGCGTTGACATCACAAAATTAACATGATAATTTATAAATATAAACTAAATAACCCACAATCTTTTAGGATTGTTACTGGTCAAGCAGGCAAAACCTAAATCATTGTCCCTATCTTTGATAAGGCGTGATTTAGGTTTTTTTATATCTAAAGACTTATAAAAATTAAATAACGATCAATCGCTATGAAGGATTGTTACTGGTTAAGCAGGCAAAACCTAAATATCGATTAATGTCTGAATCGCTATTTCTCGGACATTAATGGATGTTTAGGTTTTTTCTATATCAAGATGAAATCAACGATTGGAGGGTAACACAATGAACCACAAACAAACAGCAAAAGAAGTGCTAGAACTTGTCGGCGGTGAAAAGAATGTTAAACACGTCACGCATTGTATGACAAGACTTCGCTTCAACTTATACGATGAAAGCAAGGCAGATAAAGAGAAGCTGCAATCAACAGACGGCGTCATGGGCGTGAATCAAAGCGGAGGCCAATATCATGTCATTATCGGCAATGATGTCTCAAATGTCTATCAAGCGATGGTCGCTGATTCAGGTCTATCATCTGATGTAAAGTCAGGCGGTACAGAAGAAGCGTCAAAACAAAATGTGATATCAAAGCTTTTCGATTTTATCTCTGGTGTCTTCACACCGATTCTTCCAGCCATCGCTGGGGCCGGTATGATCAAAGGGATTTTGGCACTGATGCTCACATTCCAGTGGATATCAGATAAAAGCAGTACGTATGCGATTTTAACAGCCATTGGAGATGGAGCCTTTTACTTCTTACCGATTTTGCTTGCTGTAAGCGTAGCCAAAAAAATTGGCACAAATCAGTATATCGCGGCTGCCATTGCAGCAGCAGCACTGCACCCGCAGTTAACCGCTTTACTGGGCGCGGGAAATACAGAATTTCTAGGCTTGCCAGTGGTTGCAGTTGTGTACTCTTCATCGGTGATTCCAATTCTACTCACCATCTGGCTTGGTTCATATGTTGAAAGATTCGCAGAAAAATATAGTCCGAAATCATTAAAGATCATCCTTGTTCCAACAGTCACACTTCTAGTCGTTGTACCAGTTATGCTCATCGCGGTTGGACCGCTTGGCGGAATTATCGGAAGTGGCCTTTCAGGTGGAATTGATTTATTGTTCAAACATGCAGGTCTTTTGGCCGGACTCTTGATCGGCGGATTCATGTCACCATTGATCATTACGGGCATGCACTATGCACTGCTTCCAATCATGATCAACAACATTACGTTAAACGGTTTTGACTACATTCTACCAATGATGTTTGTAGCGAATATGGCACAAGCAGGCGCAGCATTCGGTGTCTTCTTAAGATCAAAAAACAAAACATTCAAATCATTGGCGATGTCTACAAGTATCACAGCCTTAATGGGTATTACTGAACCTGCTATGTATGGTGTGAACATGCGATTGAAAAAACCGTTCCTTGCAGCCCTTATTGGTGCAGCAGCAGGCGGCGTGTTCATGTCAATCTTTAAAGTAAAATCATATGTGATATCTGGATCAGCAGGCCTTCCAGGTCTCCCAACATTCATTGGACCAACATTTGTCTACTCAATCATCGGTTTAGTCATCGGATTTGTTGTAGCAACGATCATGACACTTGTTCTAGGATTCAAAGATGTACCAGTGAAAGATGATACAAAAGCAGACAAACCAGAAGAAAAGAAAGACACAGCAGCACTTCAAAATGAAGTGGTACAAAGCCCACTTGAAGGTCAACTAAAGCCGCTCAATCAAGTAAATGATGCAACGTTCTCTAATGAAATCATGGGCAAAGGTGCAGCCATTGTACCAACAGCTGGGCGTGTTGTAGCACCGTTCAACGGCAAGGTTGAAACCATTTTCCACACAAAACATGCCATTGGCTTGAAGAGTGAACAAGGTACAGAACTTCTCATTCATGTCGGGATTGACACGGTAAAACTTGGCGGAAAGTATTTCACAAGTCATGTGCAGTCAGGTGATCTGATTCAAGCAGGAGATGTACTCATTGATTTTGATATCGAGGGCATTCAGCAAGAAGGCTATGATGTCACCACACCTGTTATTGTCACCAACACGAATGATTATGCACAAGTTGATGCGAAAACAGATGGCACGATTACAGTAAAAGAGACACTGCTTACAGTCAGTGTAGAAGAAAAAGAGGAGGGTATTCAACATGAACAAGTTAGAAAAAACATTTCCTAAAGGTTTCTTATGGGGCGGCGCTGTTGCAGCCAACCAAGTTGAAGGCGCATATAATCAAGATGGAAAAGGCTTATCGACAGCTGATGTATCACCAAATGGTATTATGCACCCATTCGATGAATCAATGAAAGACTTGAACTTATATCATGATGCAATCGATTTCTACCATCGCTATAAAGAAGATATTGCACTCTTTGCAGAAATGGGATTCAAGTGCTTCAGATTATCCATTTCTTGGCCGCGTATTTTCCCAAATGGCGACGATGCGGAACCGAATGAAGCAGGCCTCGCTTTTTATGAAAAAGTATTTGATGAACTGCATAAGCACGGAATTGAGCCAGTTGTCACCATCTCTCACTATGAAATGCCGCTCGCACTTGTGAAAAACTACGGCGGATGGAGAAACCGTAAGCTTGTGGATCTTTATGAAACATACGCGAAAACATTGTTCACTCGCTTTAAAGACAAAGTGAAATATTGGATGACATTCAATGAAATCAACGTTGTATTACATGCGCCTTTCACTGGCGGCGGACTTGTATTTGAAGAGGGTGATGACGAGAAAAGCATTCAATATCAAGCAGCGCATCACCAATTTGTTGCAAGTGCTTTGGCTGTCAAAGCAGGACACGAAATCATTCCTGATGCGAAAATCGGCTGTATGATTGCAGCGATGACAACTTATCCGTACAGCTCAAGACCAGAAGATATGTTTGCTGCAATTGAGCAAGACCGTAAAACATTGTTCTTCTCAGATGTACAGGCAAGAGGTTATTACCCAGGTTACATGAAACGTTATTTCCTTGAAAATGACATCAACATCGAGTTCCAAGATGGCGATGAAGACATCTTAAGAAACCATACAGTGGACTATATTGGTTTCAGCTATTATATGAGCTTTGTGACAAGTACAGATCCAGAGATTCTTGGACAAGTGACTGGCGGTAACTTATTTGAAGGTGTGAAAAACCCTTATCTAGAAGCAAGTGATTGGGGCTGGCAAATTGATCCGAAAGGACTTCGTACAACACTGAATCAGCTGTATGACCGCTACCAAAAGCCATTGTTTATCGTAGAAAATGGATTGGGTGCTGTCGATCAAGTAGAAGAAGACGGATCAATTCAAGACGATTACCGAATTGATTACCTCAGAAGCCATTTGCTAGAGGCGAGAGAAGCGATTGCAGACGGAGTTGACCTGATCGGTTATACAAGCTGGGGCCCAATTGACCTTGTCAGCGCATCAACGGCTGAAATGAAAAAACGCTACGGCTTCATTTATGTTGACCGTGATAATGAAGGAAACGGTACATTAGATCGAAAGAAAAAGAAAAGCTTCGATTGGTATAAACAAGTGATTGCGTCAAATGGTGAACATTTGGATTACTAAACAGAGAAACTATTGTTTCGTTTCTTTAAGGACATATGGTGTCTTGAAACGGTGAAAATAATACAAAAACAATTTGAATCAGGCATTATCATTCTTTGGGTCTCCTCTAGGGGCATGATGGTGATAATGCCTTTTTTATGAAAAAGACAAAATTGAACAAAAAATAAACCACACTTTAAATTGTTGCGTGGTTCAAAAAATCATATAATCTTCGAATACATCTAGTTAAGTTATTGATGAGAGTTTTGATCTTTAAACATTGGTTTTAATTCGGTAATACCTATTCTTCAAGTATTTCTTTTATATCTTCAATGATTAGGGTATTTAAAATTAAATTCTAGTAGACTTAAACCTTTCCCAATTGTGGTCTAAGAAAAGAATCCTATTCTCTAATGGGGTTATCAGCAGCAATTCTGTCTTCAATTCAGTAATTATACATCTGAATCTATCTCTACTGTATGAATTCATAATCAATATTATAAAATTTAACTAGCTCAGGATAGACTATTAATAACTTGGTAGTACTCATGGTACTAGTCAGTCAGCTTTTTATAGTCATTGTATCAACCTTTTTTCAAATTCTAATTCATCTTTGACATGTATTCCGTAATTTCCTATAGAGGGAATTGTAGGTTTAACCATTCTTGCTTTATCAATTGCACCAATATAGATGTTTTTGAAAGAATATCCCTTTCTTTGATAAAACCTAATTGCATTTAAGTTATCATTACTAGTGATTAAATTTATAGAGTGTATATTTTGTGTTTTTAGATTTTGTTCTAACTCAAAAAGTAATCTACTTCCAACACCATTGTACTTTTCTAGAGCCTCCAAAGTCAGGATTTCTGCCTCTTCTTTGAATATTTTGTAAACTAATATTCCTACTATATAATCTCCACGTTTAGCCAACAAAATGTTTTCATTTAAAACATTATAAGTTGTCCCTTTAGACACCATAGTCGTTCCACCCCAATGTTCATTAAAAAAACATGTTAACCACGAAAAGTCTTTTGAACTTGGTTGAGTTATTATCAATTCTTCTGAAAGAGAACATTTTTTTGACAGCTGGATATGGGCTATTTCTTTTTCATGCGCTTGATCCTCAGAAAAATGGATTAAGATGCCTAGTTTTTCGGCGTTTATTTGAGCAAGTTTTTGTGCATAGTTCGAAAAATCTTCAGGGTCAATACCAAAATAAAAAAAACTCTCAGGTGGATTCTTTTTGTACCACAGTTTGCTACTGATGACATATTCGTTTTGTTTTGTTTCAGTTATGCTGATATCATCATATAATAGTGCTCTTCCTTCAATAAACTCCAAGACAAATTCATCTAATTTGTTTTGAGTAAATAAACGGTTTTTTTCTTGAAAATATCCTAATTCACTTAATTTGCTGTGAATCCAATTAATTAAATCATCCTCGTTTAGTTCATTATCTCTCGCTAGTGCCATTAGCATTGCAATGTAATTAACGATTGTTTTGCTTCTCTTAGTTGAAATGTTTTTATAGATGTTTTCTAAAATATCGTTGTTAAGTTTATTCATTTTACATATACAACTTCCTTTTCAATTAATTGTTTACTCAATGCTTGCAGGTCTTCGATACAAGTTTGAACATCTGTATCATATTCTTCAGTAATTTCTAACAAGTTACCAAGATTGTGGCTTTGGCTCGTTTGTATCCATACTTGTTGGAATATCTCCGATTTCATCATAACTTCCATAAACTCTTCAACAGAGAATTCTAAAGGATGGAATGAATAATTTGAATACCTGTGCTGTGTAATGGGGTATGGTTTATAATTTTATTACCTATCGACGGATAGTTAATTTTCTTTGGCGAAATCATTATATAAATAACATTCATCATAAGTTAGCCATGAATGTACACTCCTTTCATAAAGTGTTAAGGTATGAAAAAACAAGTTTATAATATATGTCCATTAGCAATAACTACATTACTAAACTCAACAAGAAGTGTAGTTTTATAAACTTTATTCTTGTAATCATTCTTCTATTTATGTATTAAATTTCAAGTTAACACCCTAACGGAAGTCATAATATCACATTTTTCTTATTTTTTTAATTTTGACAATAAATTTTTGAAGTTTTTATATCGATACTCTCTTCTAATAAAGTGAATATCATTGAGGAGGCAGGGACCTTAACGAATTTTTAGTACCACCTGTAGGGTGCAATGAGTTGGTATGAAAAAGAGTTGCCTTAGCATTTGATTTCAACGATATATTTAAACCAAAGCTTCGAGGCCCCATAAACTATAGTCACACTTTTAGGTTTGCTTGAGGGAACGATGGAAAAAGCAGTATTGTAATTTCTAATAATTAGGGTGGATTTTCAGTAGGAGATATTCTGGCTAGGAAGATGACTTGAATGTATATCAATCCACTTAACTTGTTAGACAACTTATGAGTATAAAAATGGTTTTTAAGAAGATAACGTATGTTCAATATCTTCTTAAACTCAACTATAGAAGTAATACGATTAAACTTAATATCAAGTTGATTGAGATGACAAAAAATAAAGAACCGCTTAAAAAAGCGGTTCTTTATTATGAAGGTCAGCTTTTTCTGTAAGTTTCCGCCTATTTCCACACTTGATCAGCAATCTCAATCACATGACGCAGCTTTTCCCATTGCTGCTCTTCTGTTAACAGGTTGCCTTCCTCTGTTGAGGCGAATCCGCATTGTGGGCTCAAACAGATTTGGTTAATGTCTACATATTGAGCCGCTTCCTCAATGCGTTTTTTAATCTGTTCAACTGGCTCAAGCTCTCCGTATTTTGAAGTGACAAGGCCTAGTACGATTTGAAGGTTTGGGTTCTTCACATATCGAAGGGGCTCAAATCCGCCAGAACGATCGTCGTCAAACTCTAAAAAGAGACCATCAAGATCTAAGCCGGCAAAAATTGTTTCTGCTGCTGCTTCGTAACCACCTTCAGCTGCCCAAGTTGATTTAAAGTTACCGCGGCAAATGTGCATCGTAATCACCAAATCCTCTGGGCGGTCGGCAACAGCTTCATTGATTGTCTTCGCAAACGATTCACGAAGTTCATCTTCTTCACGGCCAAAGGCTTTGATTTGTTCATGGCCTTTTTCAGAAAAGAACACTGCCCATGCCGTATCATCCAGCTGCAAGTAGCGGCAGCCTGCATCATAAAAAGCACGGATGGCTTTCTTATACGCTTGTGCCACATCATGGTGGAATTCCTCTAAGCTGTCATACACTCCTTCTTCAAGCTTTCCACGGAAAAAGAGCATATTCGGACTTGGAATCGTCATTTTAGCCGTATGATCACCAGCGATGCTGTGAAGGAAACGATAATCCTCCAGCATTGGATGATCTGTAAAATCGATCTTGCCTGTTACCTTGATACCTCTAGCTTTTGTCGTTGTGTTATGGAATTGAATGCCTTGATCTGCTTCAAATCCTTCAACCCCATCGAGTCCTTCAAGAAAGTCAAAATGCCACCATGCACGTCTGAATTCACCATCTGTGACAACCTCTAACCCAATTTCTTTTTGCTTCTCTACAATACGTGTAATTTCTTCGTTTTCAATTTGTCGGAGCTGCTCTGCTGTCAGCGTACCGTCTGCTTTTTGCTTGCGTGCTTCCTTGATGCGCTCTGAACGAAGTAAACTTCCTACTTGATCTGCGCGGAATGGCGGTTTCGTTGTTTTCTTTCCAATGGTTTGTACTTGTGTCATGCTGAATCCCTTCTTTCTTCAGGTTAAAAAATCAAATAAAAAAGCTCTTCCTTAGATAAGGAAGAGCATCATATACTGTGAGAACTCTGCCTTATCTTCAAACAAGCATTTGCTTGCTTAAGGAATTAGCACCATTCTGTTCCTAGGAACAGCGGTTGCCGGGTTTCACAGGGCCAGTCCCTCCACCACTCTTAATAAGGTTACCTTTTGATTCAATTTTCTTAATAAACACAATTATTCAACGTTTTCAGGGAAAAGTCAATGGTTTTTACAATTTAATTTCCTACATGAACAAATCAGCGACAAGAACACCAGCAAGTCCGACAAGTGAAAGCACGGTGACCATCAATGTCCACGTTTTAAAAGTTTGAGCCATTGATAGGTTAAAGTATTCTTTATAAATCCAGAAACCCGCATCATTCACATGAGAGAATGTGATACTGCCGGCACCTGTTGCGATCACCATTAATTCAGGGCTGACACCCGTCAGGCCAATCAGTGGTGCAGAAATGCCAGCCGCCGTGAGACCGGCGACAGTGGCTGATCCTAAAGAGACACGAAGGACAGCAGCAATGAGCCAAGTCAGAAGCAGGGGAGATAGTGTGCTTCCTTGCATGATTCCTGCAATGTATTGATCGACGCCGCTATCAATGAGCACTTGTTTAAAGGCGCCGCCGCCTGCAATAATTAATAGAATCATAGCAATAGAGCCGATAGAATCCGTGATGGACTTCATCACGTCCTGCATGCTCTTTCCTCTTCCAAGCCCAAACGTGTAGATGGCAAGCAGCACTGAGATTAATAGTGCAATCGCCGGTTCGCCTAAAAACTCAGCGGTTGGCAGCAATGGGGAGGATGGGAAGAAAATTTCTAGAAATGCTCTGAATGTCATAAGTAATACAGGCAAAACAGCAGTGAAAATGCTAATGCCGAAGCTAGGCATTTCTTCTTCTGTGAATTCCTTTGGATTAAATAAGTTCTTTGGGATATGTGCGTGCAACTGATCTTTTTTAAATAGTTTCGTAAACAGAAGTCCGCCTACTAAAACAGCAGGAATCGCTAAAATAATCCCAACCAATAAGGTTTGTCCCATGTTTGCCTGAAAGACATTCGCAATGGCAGTCGGTCCTGGGTGAGGAGGGAGGAAGCCATGTGTGGTGATGAGTGCAGCGACGAGCGGCATACCCACATACAGCACAGGAAGTCTTGCAGCTTGAGCGATTGTAAAGACTAATGGAATTAAGATAATGAATCCGGTTTCATAAAATAGAGCAATTCCAATCACAAACCCAGTCAGCATCGTCGCCCATTGGATTTTTCCGATGCCAAATCGGTCAATGAGTGTCATCGCGATACGCTGAGCACCGCCAGAATCAGCCATCAATTTCCCAAGCATCGCTCCAAAACCGAGAACGAGTGCCAGGTGTCCGAGCGTACTGCCAAGTCCTTTTTCGACAGAAGCAATCGCTTCTAGTGGTGTCATCCCTTCTAACACAGCAACAATTAAAGAAACAATAATCAAAGAAATGAAAGCGTTTAACTTAAAGACAACCATGAGTAACAGCAATAACAAAACGCCAAGTCCAATAAACACTAATGACATGATCTTTCCTCCTTTGTGGTGCATAAGGGGGCGCAAACACCCCCTATGCCTTATCCTTCAAGTATGTCTACAGCTTCTTTTAACGTATCCTTTGCCCCAACATTTCCCGGGAAAATCACATAAGACATGAAAGGGAATTTACTTTCTTCTCCTGTTTGCCAAACAGGGATCCCTGGTTTGATTTGACCTGCCACGGTCGCACGTTTCGCGCTAAGTCCTCTTGTCCCAATATCGCTGGAAGTAATTCCACCTTTGGCAATAAGATACTTAGGACGAATGGTGAGACGCTGGACAATACTTGTCACAGCATCACTAATCTGTACAGAGAGTTTTAGTTCTTCCTCTTGGCGATCATCCCCAAGATCAAGCCGTTCTCTTCTTGTATAAACAGCCACAGATTGACCAGCTGCCAACAGTGCTTCAGTTTGCTGAATGACGCGGTTAATTTCTTCGCGAAAGGCATCAGGCTCTAACACGAGGTGGGTATTAAATTCAATAAAAGCCATCTTTTTATTTTGTTGCAGCGCTTTTAATTGTTCTGTTGTTTTTTTCACATGAGAACCGATCATAATGAGACCACCATGCGGGCTTTCTTCTTGTATCAAGGCATCTCTTGTTAATAAGGCTTGATCCCCTATACCGCCAAGTACTTTTGTGAGCGCCGCCGCACTTCTGAACATCAGCTGCTGTCCTGCTTGAATGGCTTCAATGAGAGCGGTGACAAAGACTTTGACATCGTCATAGTCCACCGCGTTTACAACCACCTTTTTGAAATCCTTGACACTCATGAGCTGATGTTTGATTTGATCAATGCGTAAAGCCCTCAGATCAGCTAACGAAATGTAGGTAGTGTTCTCTTTTGTGAACATTCCTTCTGACTTTTCTTCAATCCATTCTCCAAGATGAGATGATTGAAAGCCGAATGTACGGTCTCTTGCAAATTCTGTGTCACCAGCAGGAATTAATTCATGTCCTTCCTGTACGTAATGAATATTGTCGATCGTAAAGCGTCCACCTTCTTGGAAAAAAGGAAGAAGGATTTCACCATCGAACTGGCGGGAGCTTTGCTGTTCAATGGTCGTTTTGAGTACTTCAGTTTCAAGCGGAAAGTGTCCACGAAGAGTAGAATCCCCTCTGCTGACAATGACGAAGTCCTGATTAAGCCGTTTAGCCACCTTTACAATGGTTGCTGCGATTGTTTTGTGCGCAGCGGCAGTTTCTTTCTCTGTCATACTGCGAGAATTGGTCAAAATAAAGAACATGCGGCTGTCTTCAAGAAAACCAGCCTCAATGCTTTCTTCTGACCAATCGGTGAAAACAGAGACGCCATGTACGGTTTGAATCCCTGTTGGATCATCGTCTAATACAATGACTTTATGCTGAAAGCTGCTCAGTGCTTGTTCGTATGCTGATTGAATGACCTTTGAATCTGCTTTCGGAATGGCATTCAGTATGTCAGTGCTTTGTTTCATGACCATCTCATCCTTTCTTTACTTCGACATGAGCCATTTTTTCGTAATATTGAACGATGCCGCCATGATCAAGCCCGGATTTTCCGTCCGCTTTGAGGGCGTGGAAGATTTCGAGCAGCTGACTAGAAAGCGGAAGAGGAACACCTATATCATGAGCAGTTTCCATGACATTGGTTAAATCCTTCAAGTTGATGTCGATGCGTCCGCCAGGTTCAAAATTTCGTTCTAAGATGAGAGGGACCTTTGCATCGAGCACGGCACTTCCTGCCAGTCCGCCGCGGATGGCTTCATACATCTTATCAATGGCAATGCCTGATTTAGCAGCTAGAACGAGCGCCTCGGACATGGCCGCAATATTTAAGTTGACGATGATTTGATTGGCAAGCTTCGCTGTCGTCCCGCTGCCATTTGCCCCAACTAATACGACCTCAGTGCCCATTGCAAGCAGGACATCCTTCACTTGCTCAAAGATGGATTCTTCGCCGCCAGCCATGATGGCAAGTGTTCCGTCTATTGCCTTCGGTTCTCCGCCGCTGACAGGTGCATCGATAAATTCCACCTGATGCTGTTTGGCAAGAGCAGCTAAAGCCCTGGAGGTGACAGGAGAAATTGAGCTCATATCTACGATGACAGTGCCAGGTGCAGCTGTCGTTAAAATGCCTTGATCACCTGAAACGACTGCCTCTACATGCTCTCCTTTAGGAAGCATTGTGATGATGATATCGCTTTCAGAAGCTGCCTCAGCTGCTGAAACAGCACCTTTTGCTCCGGCTTTTTGTAACGATCGAATCGCTTCCTCATTTAGGTCAAAAACTGTCAAAGTATGACCAGCTTTTAATAGATTGAGTGCCATAGGTTTTCCCATAATACCTAGTCCAATGAATCCAATCTTCTTTGTCACGTTGTCCGCCTCCTATATAGAAAACCCTTACAAAAAGCGCTTTCTTTTCATTATGTTAGTATATATACTATCTTTTAAATTTAATAGTAGGAAATAAACTATTGTTCATTTAATGTACATGACGTGATAGGAACGTGTCAACGGAAAATATGAAAAAAGTCACAAAAAAAGACCGGAATCAGCTCCGGTCTTTTGTGTTTATGTTTTATTTTTAGCTACGGCTAATCGAGATCGTTTCACGTTTTCAATGGCATTTGATCCTAGCTCTAAAACAGCGGTGACGTATAGTACATCAATGATCACAAGCTGGTTGATACGGGAGATCATGGAGTCTGATCGATAGGTTGTCTCTCTTGAAGAACTAAGCAGATGAAAGTCAGACCGCTTTGCGAGCTCAGATTTCGGATAGCTGGTGATAGAAGCAACCTTTGCCCCTTTTTCTTTTGCAAACTGTACGGCGTCAAGAATTTCTCTGCTCTCTCCTGAATGGGAGATTGCGACGATAAAATCGTGTTCCGTGGCGTGTGTTGCAATCATATTCATCATGTGCGGATCACTGCATAGGCTTACTTCAAAACCAAGCTGCAGGAACTTATGATAAGCATCCCCAGCAATAAAGCTGGACGCGCCTGCTCCAAAAAAGACGGTTTTATGTGCCTGTTTCATGTGTTCAATGAATTGTGTGACGGCATGATCTTCTAAAATATGCTTCATATCTTGTATAGAGTTTGTTGTTAACTCTATGACCTTATGTTTAATGTCAGCTACACTATCGGTTGCCTCGATCTCACCGTATATGGATTGAGGTGTATTGGTCGCGATATCCTGTGCGACATGGACACGAAACACTTGATACGATTCATAGCCAATTTTTCTTAGAAACCGAAAGATCGTCGTTTCACTTGTGCTGCATTCAGCAGCGAGTGCACTTATAGAATGAAGCACAACTTTCTGAGGGTTTTGTAAAATGTAATTGGCAATCTTTTTCTGGGTTGGGGACAAACTATGAAACGTTGTCCGAATGTGACTAAAAATATTCTCTTCTATGATAAACACCACACTTCATCTAGCATTCTACATTAAGCATACAGGAACTTATGAAAACGGTAAACAAACCCGATGTGGAAAAATGAAGAATAATATGGAAAAAATACTTCTTTTGGTTCTTTTGTCATGGTATACTCATTTGGTAATAGACAAAAATGGGGGTTTTTACTATGACAATGAAAAAAGGCCTAACGATCAGCCTGCTCATTTTCTCACTGATTGTTTCCTTGTTTGCGCCAGTTGGATCTGCTGATGCCAAACAAGCAAAAAAAGCAAAAGTAAGTACACACTATTATAAGAAGAAAAAAACATTCAAATATGCACAGGTGAAAAATCTAAGCAAGACGCATATGAAAACCATCAATCGTGATTTAAAAGAAGATATCGCCTTTTCTTATTCTACTTACTTGTACTTAAAGGACGAAGCGAAAAAGGAAGGCTACGGGAAGGTCACGTATGAGAGAACGTATAAAACGAAATTTAACAATGGTAAGAAACTGAGTATCTTAAACTATGATTACATGTATAACGGTGGAGCGCACGGAGACACAATGGTTTCCAGCATGAACTATGTGTTAACAAAGAAAAAAACAAAGCAGCTGTTCTTGACAGACGTTGTGAAAACAAAGAAAAAGCGTACGAAAGTAAGAGATTATATTTATAACTACACAAAGAAACATAAAAGCAAATTCTACGCGAACCTGAAAAAAAGCGACATTGAAATCAACTACAACACGCAGTATTACTTCACGAAAAAGGGAATTGCTGTCGTCTTCCAGCCATATGAAATTTCACCTTATTATGTTGGAATTCCTATGATTCAAGTGCCTGCGAAGGTATATAAATAAAAAGAAAAACGACCAGATTCAGTGGTCGTTTTTTGCTGTTTATTCAACAAAAAGAGCCCCTCATGAGGCTCTTTTATTTGGATTTATACTTGTTTAGGTGCATCGTTTAGTGGGTGACGGCGTTTTCCGTTGTAGTGGCGGCGCATACGAAAGATTTCAAACTCCGAAAGCTCTGCGCTTTTTCTTTTTTGGGTGCGGTTATCTTTTTTGAAAGAGAATAGTAAGTAGCAGCAAAGTGAAGCGATAATCAATAAAATCATCATATGACATTCCTCCAATTCATCCTATTCTTTAAGTGTAGACAGGGTGAGTGATGTTTATAACTGAAAATAAGCAGCAGACTTGGTTTAGTTCTTAAGGTTCATTCAATCTGCTATTTTAGGTCTAAAATACTGGTTGTTTTTAACTATTATATTTCCAGTTATTTCACTCGTCAAGAAGAATTTTTTCTGGGGTTGTCTCTATTAGTACGAATAAGTGTCATAAAAGTTTCAGAAAATTGTAAACTTTTATTAAAAAACCGTTCCCGAACAGGAACGGTTGTAAACATGTCTATGCTTTTTCTTCAAATAAACGGGCAATTTCAACGATAACTTCGGTTGCTTTCACCATGTTTTCAACGGAAATAAATTCATATTTACCGTGGAAATTTTCCCCGCCAGTAAAGATGTTTGGCGTTGGTAGACCTTTATATGAAAGCTGGGAGCCATCTGTGCCGCCGCGGATTGGTTCAATGACCGGTGTTACTGAGCGATTTTCCATGGCTTCATGAGCAATGTCCACAATATGTTTCACCGGCTCAATTTTTTCTCTCATATTATAATATTGATCCTGAATGCTGAGGGTGATGCTGTTTTCTCCGTACGTGGCTTTTAAGTCATTTGCTATTTTTTCAAACAGTGCCTTGCGATTGTTGAATTTCTGTTTATCAAAATCACGGATAATATATTGCAGCTCAGCTTCTTCTACTTCCCCTACAAATTTCGTTAGGTGGAAAAAGCCTTCGTAGCCTTCTGTATATTCTGGAGATTCTTCAGAAGGAAGTTTATTGTGAAAGAGCATCCCAATTTTCGCAGCGCTGACCATTTTGTCCTTTGCTGTTCCTGGGTGGACGTTGTTTCCTTTAATGGATACTTTCGCGCCTGCTGCGTTGAAGCTTTCATATTGCAGCTCGCCAAGCGGTCCGCCGTCAATTGTGTACGCATAGGAAGCGCCAAAGGCATCAACATCAAACTTGTGAGGCCCTCTGCCAATCTCTTCATCTGGCGTAAAAGCGACGCGGATTTTCCCATGCTTGATTTCTGGGTGTTCGATGAGGTAATGCATAGCTGTCATAATTTCTGCGATACCAGCTTTGTTATCTGCACCAAGCAGGGTTGTGCCATCTGTTGTAATCAGCGTATGTCCTTGGTACTTTTGTAAATTTGGAAACTGTTGTGGAGATAAAACGATATGTAGATCTTCATTTAAGGTAATGTCGCCGCCTTGATAGTTCTTATGAAGCTGCGGTTTTACATTTTTTCCGGTGAAGTCAGTGGCTGTGTCGATATGAGCCAGAAAGCCAATGGTCGGCACGTCTTTGTCTGTGTTAGATGGGATTGTCCCCATGACATAGCCGTTTTCATCCATAGTCACTTCTTGAATCCCGATGGATTTCATCTCTTCAACAAGCTGTCTCGCCAGGTTCAATTGTCCTTCAGTAGATGGGCAGCTTTCCTTTTCTGCATCTGACTGCGTATCTACCTTCACATAACTTGTGAAACGCTGAATCATTTCCTCTTTCATCTATACGTCACTCCTTTTGTAGAATACGTCCATTTTATCACGTCTTGAATGCGCTTCATAACAAGAAAGGCTTTCTCTGGCAATTAGAGAGGAAAAAGGCCTACTTTCATTAGGTAATGTGCTGAATGGTTCTTTAGGGTGATTTTTTTGGGTGTCTTTTTATTTATAATGAGGACATATAAAATCATCCATTTGTACGTTAAATTGGGAGAAAGGGGTGCGAAAGTTGGATTCTAGTCAAACGCTGGCACTCGCTCAAAAGTTTCAGGAAGCGGCTGATGAGATTCGGCAGTCCAAGCAGCTGCTGGAAAATCGGCTGAAGGCAGTAGGATCAGGCTGGCAGGGAGAAGCAAGGGATAAATTTGATCAAAGCTTTGAAGAAACAACGGCACGCTACGATCAATTTGAAAAAGATTTGCTTGAAACAAGTCAGGAACTGCGGGATGCAGCAGTCAAAATTGAGGAGCGTAAAGCTGAAATTGCCAGAATGGAAGAGCTTGAGCGAAAGAGACGAGAAGAACGGAGAGAAAGAAACCGAGAAGGGAGATGATGTGATGGCACGTGACATTGTGGTTGATCCAGATCAGCTGACTGGGCTGGCGAATGATTTTGTAGGTGAGCTGTCAGCCATTGAAACGAAGCACCGCGATTTACATAGTGAACTGGACGGGCTGATTTTAGGTTGCGATCCTCGGTATAGAAGCTGTTTTTCTGGTGTCGGGGATGCATGGGGAGCAGGACAGGCATTAATCAGCAAATTGAGCAGTGATGATATTGCCATTCGTCATGCAACCGATAAAATGGTCGAAGCAGATGATATATTGCGGAAATTGTACAGTATCTATGATCAATATGGTACACTCACGAGCTTAGCTGGTATCGTGATGATGCAGGCGAAATATTACGGGCTTGGGATGACGACTTTCATTAAAGAGAATGGCCGATATGCAGCGCAGCATTCAAAGCTGCTGCTTGATCTGACCAGCCGGGTAGAAGGAACGAGATTTGACCGGTTAGCAAGGATTTGGCTGAGTAAAAAAGAATTATTAAAACGATCGAACTGGCCGATGGCTGACTTGGTCCATAAGAAATTCACAAAATTTTATCCTGACGATACAGTTGCGTTCACAAACAGTGTCCGTGATTTTACAAAAGGAAGTATTAATTGGAAGGACACGGCTGCGATTAAGTCTGTTCTGAAAAATGGTGCAAGATTTGCGAAAGGAAATGCCATCATTGCAACAGTTGTCACTGGTGCAACAGAAACGGTTGGCTGTGGATTGAAAATTGCCGAGAACTATGCAGAATTCGGCGATCAGCCCGAAGTCCTTAAGCGTGAAAATGCAAAGGCTGTTGGAAATGCAGTGAACAATACGGTCTTTATCGCTGGCGGTTCTGTCGCAGGTGCCGTTGTCGGCGGTGCTCTTGGCAGCTTTGCAGGTCCGATTGGAACCGTTGTTGGGGGAGCCATTGGTTCAGCAGTAGGTGGATTTATTGGAGAAAAAGTCGCCAAGCTGACATCCGGTTTTGCTGAACAGATGGCAGTGAAATTAAAGGACCCGATTCATGCAGTCGTGGATAAAGGGAAAAAAGCATTCGAACTGGCGGGTCAAGGTGTGAAAGCAGTGAATGATACCATTGATCAGGCAAATCAGGTGATACATAAAGGGATAGAAAAAACAAAAGAAACCGCAGATTCGCTTATAAAGGGTGCAGGCGATTTCTTTAAGGGTGCATTTTCTTTTGGATAAGGAGAGATCAAGTTGGATCAGCTAAGTCTAAGTATTGAGGAACTCATCTTTAGTTTTTACAGTGAAGGCTATTTTGAACAAGGCATGTCCTTAAAGGAGGCCTATTATCCTGAAGTAGAGGACGAGCGCCTTGGTTTTTTATTTGAAATTGCGTGCCGCTCTTTGCTTGCAAAAGGTGTACTGGAATTTAGAAACAGACAATACCGTTATAAAGCGGAATACCGTCATTTCATCCAGGCGATGAATGATGCCTCTCACACGATCAAGGCATCTAAATTTGGAGACACAGATGAAGAAGTCAGCACCTCTTTTCACACAACACAGGCGGGTGTATATGCGCATCATACGCTTTATGATCAACAAGTGCATCAGATTCGCAAACTAGGCAGCGATCAGCAGGCAGAGGAGCAAGTGACAGCCTTTTTCAACATACAGATGAATGATCACCCTGAACCTGTCATCAGCCTGCAGGCAGAGGAATTTGAAATGCTGTTAGAACAGGCAAGCGAAGCGAAAAATGAGTGGCCATCCTTCCTGAATAAAGCGGAGAATCAAGAGCTCGTGAAGGCATTTGTTTCTGATGTACAGACGAGAAAAGGAAAGATGGACTCTCTCATGAAGGTCGTCTATGACAAAAATAATACGCCTGATGTGGAGTCCATGATATTTGTGATTCCAGGTGAGAACCAATCGTGGCTTGTATCAGGAATAAAAGAAAATCAATTTCGCATTGAGACGGCTCATCAAGACGGGTTACGTTCTATATTCTAATGGAGAAAAGGAGAATGACGCTTGAATCCAAGTGAAGTAATAGAAGTAAGGAGCAGACCTTTTTTAAGAGTATGGGCATTCTTAGCAACGGGCGGCTTCGGTATCATCGGTATTTGGTTATTTTCAGAAGCTCTTACATTTGAATCGAACTATACATTGTTTTTATTTTTAGGCGGACTATTAGGTATTGTCTATGGCTGGATCTCCTTTTTGATGATTTTGCCTGCTTTTACGAAGAGGGGAAATGTGATTTTTCGCATTCAGCGCGGAGAGAATGGCGCTGTGCTGCACCGGGAGCGAACGATCTCCTTTCAAGATATTCAATCAATTGACATGCGCAGGCATCGTTACAGTATAAGAGGATTTCTTTTCATGGATGTGCTCATTCGGAAAGTAGATGGAAAATTGATCAAAATTCCGGCGTACAGCATTTTAGATGAAGAAGTATTTGAGCAGACCGTCAAACAGGAGATCTATCCATATTTACATCAGACAGCCCAAGAAAATTGGAGACAGCAGCATGGCCAAGGAGAAGAAAAGACCGACTAAGCTGTTTTTGTCAGAATTCTATAGGATGAGGCGCCACTTTTTCGAAGAAATCGTGTATGATGTCAGTAAAGACTGAACACTCGAAAGAGGTGATGAGAGATGGATAAAGAGATGGTAATCGACCTCGTCACAGAACAAATGGCACGGATTCGAAAAGAAAAGGATTATACGCAGGATCGTATGGCGGAGGTACTTGGTCTATCGAAACGGCATCTACAGCAGGTTGAAAAAAACAGGCTGCGTCTCAACTGGACGCAATCCGCGGCCGTATGTGCATTATTCAGAGATAGTGACATTTTGAAAGGGACCCTAGGGGATGACCCGCTCGAGATTTTGGAAGTTGTGGCACATGATGAATTACATCTATCAGTAGAGCGTACGATTGGCGGCAAGGTTTGGTGGAGGACGTCTGTCAAAAAAGGCACGTTTCGCCTTCAGCAAAATGTACTTAGTCAGCATTACCGCATCTTAGATGAGGAGAATTATCGCTATTATAGTTCGTTTAATAAAGAAGAAGCGAAGCGGCGGCTAGAGGAATTAAGCCAGCTGTCTTCTCCATATTGAGATTGGAAAAGGAAAGAGAGGCACCTGTATATAAGGTGCCTCTCTTTTCTGTGTTTATACTTTTAGAGTGTTTTTCGCCCGAATAAAGGCAACAAGCTGTTTGATTTCTTCATCATTTAGGGGAACGCCGTCTACATAAATGGTTCCTTCTTTTGCTTCCGTCAGTTCAATTTTGATATCAGAGATTTTGCGTTGTATCTCTGGCTCGTCCGTTCTACCAAGTAAAAAATCAATGGACGTATCATACAAATCAGCCATCAGCTTCACTGCTTCAAGCGAAGGTCGTCGGTACCCAGATTCGTAACCGGCATAGGTGCTTTTGGCGATACCTAGGCGATCTGCCGTATGCTGGAGAGACCATTTTTTCTTTTTTCTAAGGGTGGTTAAACGATCGAGTATCATACATGAACGCTCCTTTATTTACAACAACAGTATATCATATTTTGACATAGAATGTACGCGTTATGCGTAACAATTTCTTGATTAATTCGCGTTATGTGACTATAATGGCAATGAAGGTACGCGTAAAGCGTATATTATAGAATAGCACAAGCTAGCTTATAATATGTGTGACAAACGAAGTAATTTTACGAAAGAGGTGGACCTGTTGAAGAAATTATTGCTTTTAACGACTGGTGGGACGATTGCATCTGTAGAGAGTGAAAATGGTTTAGCTCCAGGTGTTAAAGCTGAGGATCTTTTGAGCTATTTAAACGAAATTAATGCAGAATATACAATGGACACAAAGTCCCTAATGAGTATAGATAGTACAAATATGCAACCTGAATACTGGGTTGATATCGCAACAGCCATTTATGAGAATTATGATCAGTATGACGGGTTTGTCGTTACTCATGGAACCGATACAATGGCCTATACATCAGCAGCGCTGTCTTATATGCTGCAAAATCCTGATAAGCCGATCGTGATTACAGGTTCACAAATTCCGATTACTTTTAAGAAAACAGATGCGAAGAAAAACATCACAGATGCCATTCGCTTTGCATGTGACGGTGTTGGCGGCGTGTATGTCGTGTTTGATGGCAGGGTCATCCAAGGAACACGTGCGATCAAACTAAGAACGAAAAGCTACGATGCATTTGAAAGCATTAACTACCCATATATTGCATCGATTGAAAACCATCAAATTGAATACAATAGCAAAGTAAAAAGATCGTCAATGAAACCGCTTAAATTAGACGCATCCTTGAATACAGATGTGTGTCTGTTAAAATTGCACCCAGGCCTGAAGCCTGAGTTTTTAGATGCAGTCAAAAGCTTGTACAAAGGCGTTGTCATTGAAAGCTACGGCAGCGGCGGAATTCCTTTCGAAGGAAGAAACCTTTTAGAAAAGATCAACGAATTGCTGGAAGAAGGCATTTCTGTTGTCATCACCACTCAGTGTCTTGAAGAAGGAGAAGACATGAGTGTGTATGAGGTAGGACGCAAGATCAATCAAGAATTGGTGGCACGTTCAAGAAATATGAATACAGAAGCTATCGTGCCGAAACTGATGTGGGCACTAGGCAAAACAACGGATCCAAGAGAAGTCAAAAAGATTATGGAAACGCCAATCGCAGAAGATTTAGTGATTTAATTATTCTAAAGAAAGCAGGTCATAAGAGATGGTTCAAGCAACTTATCGCTATGAGAAGGATTTTCTTGGTGAAAAAGAAATTCCAGCAGACGTGTATTATGGGGTTCAAACCCTTCGTGCAAAAGAGAATTTCCCGATTACAGGATATCGGATGCACGAGGAACTAATCAGAGCCTTTGCCATCGTGAAAAAAGCAGCAGCTCAAGCCAATATGGAAGTTGGACGTTTATATGAGGGAATTGGAAATGCCATCGTTCAAGCGTCTGATGAAGTCATTGAAGGCAAGCTGCACGAGTACTTTATTGTCGATCCAATTCAAGGCGGCGCAGGAACGTCCATGAATATGAATGCCAATGAAGTGATTGGAAACAGAGCGCTAGAAATCATGGGACATCAAAAGGGTGAATACATCCATTTAAGCCCAAACACACATGTGAACATGTCGCAATCAACGAATGATTCATTCCCAACGGCGATCCACATTGCTGTGCTCAAGCAGTTAGACATTCTGCTTGAAACGATGCAAGTCATGCAGGACGTCTTTCAAAAGAAAGCGAAAGAATTCGATCATGTGATCAAAATGGGACGTACGCACCTTCAGGATGCTGTTCCAATCCGTTTGGGACAGGAATTTGAAGCTTACAGCCGTGTGCTGAGCCGTGATATTAAGCGGATCAACCAATCAAAACAGCATTTATATGAAGTCAATATGGGTGCAACAGCTGTTGGGACAGGCTTAAACGCAGATCCTCGTTATATTGAGATCGTGGTGAAGAAGCTCGCTGATATATCTGGTCTTCCTCTTGTAGGCGCAGAGCATCTCGTGGATGCAACGCAAAATACAGATGCTTACACAGAAGTATCCGCCGCTTTAAAAGTATGTATGATGAACATGTCTAAGATTGCCAATGACCTTCGCTTAATGGCATCTGGTCCGCGCGCAGGTCTTGCTGAAATCGCATTGCCGGCCCGTCAGCCTGGATCATCCATCATGCCTGGGAAAGTCAATCCAGTCATGGCAGAGCTCATTAACCAAATCGCATTCCAAGTCATTGGGAACGACCACACGATCTGTCTTGCTTCTGAAGCAGGTCAGCTTGAGTTAAATGTGATGGAGCCTGTTCTGGTCTTTAACTTGCTTCAATCTATTAGTATAATGAATAACGGATTCCGCTCATTCACAGATCATTGCTTAGCGGACATTGAAGCAAATGAAATACGTTTGAAAGAATATGTAGAAAAAAGTGCAGGCGTGATCACTGCCGTGAACCCTCACTTAGGCTATGAAGCAGCCGCTAGAATTGCAAGAGAAGCCATTTTAACAGGACAATCGATCAGAGATCTTTGCTTGCAGTACGATGTTTTAACGGAAGAAGAACTTGATATTATCTTAAATCCATTTGAGATGACAAAGCCTGGCATTGCGGGTGCAGAGCTCCTAGAGCGATAATAATATCAAAAATTTTATTTTATTAATATGTGGAATTGCCTGTGAAAAAGAGAAAAACAGGCAATTCACTTTCTTTCGAATTGACACACTTTTTTCACAATATTTTGAAAACGCTTAACGCACGCACAAAGGGAGGAAACACAATGAAATCACCACGTCTACCATCTATTTTAGAAGTCGTAGCTGTACTTGGCTTGTTTTTAGCGATTGTTTTATCATTTACTCTTTACTTCAAATTAGATATTCAGTTAGCATTGTTTATCTCATGGTTTATGGTTATTGCTTTAGGTATTCGATTGGGGCATTCATACAAAGATCTTCAAAACGCCATTACAAAAGGGATATCGAATGGTTTAGAGGCTGTTTTGATTTTAATTGCTGTAGGTGCACTTGTTGGAACATGGATTGCCGGCGGAGTGGTACCCACATTAATTTATTATGGACTGGAATTTATTCATCCTAATATTTTCTTATTAGCTACACTTGTTATCTGTGCAATTATGTCCGTTGCAACAGGAACTTCTTGGGGTACGGTTGGAACGGCTGGGATTGCGATGATCGCAATTGGTGAAGGCCTAGGTATTCCACTTCCGATCGTTGCTGGGGCCGTCCTATCTGGTGCTTATTTCGGAGATAAATTATCCCCATTATCAGATAGTACAGTGCTCGCTTCTTCTCTTTCAAAAGTGGACGTGCTGGCGCATGTTCGAGCAATGATGGTTTTATCCATACCAGCCTTTGTGATTACAGCGATTATGTTTACGGTTACAGGCTTTATGTATGGCGGACGCAACATTGATCAAGGTAAAGTAGAATTTTTGAAAGATGCCCTTCATGATACATTCACAATCAACATTTGGATGATCATCCCAGCAGTAGTGGTTGTATTACTGCTCGTATTTAAGAAACCTTCATTGCCTGTTATTGCTACTGGTGCTCTTTTAGGGTCGATATGGGCGATGGCTTTCCAAGGAATGAATCCAGCGGATGCGATTGGTTCAGCATACAATGGCTTCTCTATTAATTCAGATGTAGATTTCTTAAATACGCTGTTAAATCGCGGCGGTATTGTGAATATGCTTGGATCTCTAGTAGTCATTATTCTTGGACTTGGTTTTGGTGGAGTACTTGAATATCTCGGCGTCTTAAAAGTGATTGTCGCTACTTTCGAGAAGAAATTATATAATGCAGGGAATGTCACCCTATCTACACTGGTTGTTGCATTCTTCGCAAATATCTTCGGCTGTGCAATGTACGTTTCATTAATTCTTACACCGAAAATTATGGAAAAAAGCTATGATAAATTAAAAATAGACAGACGCGTTCTATCTAGAAACGCTGAGGTCGGGGGAACAATGACCTCTGGTATGGTCCCTTGGTCAGATAACGGTATTTACATGGCAGGAATTCTTGGTGTATCGACATTCTCTTATTTACCATTTATGTGGTTGAGTTTTGTTGCCATTGGTCTTGCAATCATTTACGGATATACAGGTAAATTCATTTGGTACGTGAAAGGTCAACAAGAAAGCGAAGAATCGGCCTCATAAGCCGTTTGCAAAAGCCGCTCCTGAACGGGGCGGCTTTGTTTGTCCTAGGACCGTGAGACTATATGTGACATATAGCAAACGAACAGGAGTTTAGACCTTCTGTAAATGAGGTCGAAAGGGGTAGTGTGAAGCAGAATGAAAGCATATTTATCCCATAAAAAGGGCACAAATCCCTATTCAAACATGAGTCTTTGAACCTTATAATAACAATATTGGAAAAAGTGCTATTCACCTTACGCTCGTTTAGAGAGACTCTAAGCAGCGTTTTTATTTTTTGACAGGAGGAGGAACCCATATGAGCTTATCGGATATGCTGTCTGCCCTTAACGGTGGCATTTCAAATAAAAAAGCAGAAATTGAAGAGAAAATCGCTCGACTCAAAAAGGCGAAAAGTAAGGTTGAACGTGAACAAGATGCGGCAGAAACAGATTTAAAGCAAATCAAGCAGCCAAAGCTTGGGACCTCTTGGAAAGGTGAGCGAAGCCAGGATTTCAAAACAGACCGAAATGAAGCACATGATGCGCTGCAAACGATCGTGAACGATCAATACCCACGCTACGTGAGCCGTATCGAATTCAAAATCAGTACATTAGAAGCAGAACAAGCTGCGTTATCCTTTGCCAGTTCCTTAGCTGGAGACGCCGCACGTCTTGCTGAAAAAGGAGAAGACGCAGTAGAGGACGCAAAACGCTTGATCTCAAAAGCATGGAGCAGCTTGTAAACAAGTTTCATGCTGAACAAATCTGGAGGATATCACAATGGGACAAATTAAGTTAAACTACCAAACAGTTATGGATAAACTAGATGAAGTCTCCCAAGCCGTCGAAGCTTTAGCGATGAAAAAAGCAGCAGATAAAGCGGGTGAAAACAGCCTTGAATTTGTAACCAAGTGGACGGCACGTGAAGCAGAAGTGAGCGAAATGGTCTCAAGCTTTAAAGAAGCCTTAATTAAAAATGTTCAGGATACACGCTCTAACGTGAAAACATTAAAAGAACAAGACGAAGCGATTGCTGCAAAATAATCAGCACAATCGCTTTTATTTATGGGTACCATTGACATAATGCGATTGTGGTATTAAAGTCTCATATAAAATTCAGGGTGTAAGACCTTGTATTATTCCGTTTTTCTTCCAAACGGGTCGCTAAAAGGACACCTTTTCCCTATTTAAGCCTGAGGCTTTTCGCCTTATACTATACTTAATGAAAGCAGAACGATAGAAATGTCAGGATTGGAAAAATCAAGTGAGTCGATGGTTTCCAAAGGCGCTCACGCCGTGCTTTCGTATGAGGTCAGATAGAGGTGGATGACATGAGTTTATCCGAGATGCTGCACCATCTGCATATGGGAATTGAGAACAAACGTGCAGAATTTGACGAAATGATCTCTCGGTTAAAGACAGCCAAAAGTAATATTCGAACAGAACAAGATCTTGCCCAGTCAGATATCAAAGAAATTAAGAAGCCTGCACTAGATTCGTCATGGAAAGGCGAGAGAGGAACCGACTTTCATCGCCACCGGAAAGATGCTTACAGCGTGATGCACGACGTCGTCAACAATGAATATGAAAAATATATAACAGAGATTGATCAGAAAATCTTACACTTTGAATTGAAAAAAATGGAGCTGGCTGTTGCCAGTAACTTTGCAGGAAGAGCTCAGGACGTGATGGAAAAGGGCGAGGATTTTGCAAAGGATGTTAAACATTTGATTGAACGGGGCTGGAAAGCTCTTTAAAACCATAAACGAAACAGCCGTCTCTTAAAAGGCGGCTGTTTTTTTGTTTAGTCACATCCACCACCGCCGCTGTCACCTGAATCACTCCCACAGGAGGCTTCAGAAGCGTGATGGGTATACGAATCAGTATAAGTGCTCGTCGTTGAGCTATGATGTGCAGAACGCTTAGCAGATGCACGTTTATCATTTGATGCGAACAAGCTGGCAATGATGGCTCCTAAAAAAGCTAATATGATAATGACAACAAACATAAAAGCATCCCTCCTCTAGTTTCATATTCATACGAATGAGCCATATCTAGGTTCCCGATTTGAAAGAAATACTGGGCAAAGAGTTCTATTTTCGTTTATGATGATAGGCAAAAGTAAATGCCAAGGGAGGAGAGCCCATGCTATCTCTACGTCAGGAGGAGCTTCTGAAACGATTGATGCAAGCGGAGCAGGAACTGACAAGTGAAGAAATTGCCCGTGTGATCGGAGTCACATCACGAACCATCCGCACAGATATGAAAGCGCTTAAAGTGATCTTAGAAGAACATGGTGCCGCACTGCATATTAAACGCGGGGCAGGGTATACATTGAGCGTTGAAGATTATGGAGCCTTTCGTACATTTTTGAAAACCTCACTGAGAGAAAGGAATGAGAAAAAGGAACCGTCCATTCCCAATCAGCCTGAGGACCGTGTGGCTTATCTATTAAAAAGGCTGCTTCTGTCAGAAGACTATATCAAATTAGAGGGATTGGCAGAGGAATTATTTGTGAGTGAATCTACAGTGAAAAATGATTTGAAAGCTGTCAGGCACTTGTTTTCATTGCATGGACTTTCTATATCGCACCGGCCTAAATATGGCCTTCGTCTGACAGGCGATGAAATGAAATTAAGATATTGTATGGCAGAGCATGTGTTTCAGCAGGAGCATGCGAATGCTGCACTGTTACCTGAAGAAACGTATCAATTGATTCAGGACATCGTGCGTTCACGTACAAAAGCTACCGGACTTCATCTATCAGAAATCGGTTTAAGTAATTTAGTGACCCACATTGCCATCGCCTGCAAACGAATTGAAGAAAAAAAGCTGGTCAAGATGCCAGAAGCGGAATTGAAAGAAATTCAAGTGCAGCCAGTTTTTCAGGTAGCTCAACAAATGGCAGAAGATATTCGCCGCGTATTAGCGATTGATTTTCCGTTATCTGAAATGGCGTACATTGCGATTCACTTAATGGGAGCAAAGATGATGGCATATGGAGAGGCTGGCCATACGCTATTTCATCTGCTGGACGAAGACCATTTTCGTTTCACTCACCAATTGCTTGCTTATGTAGAGGAGCACATGTCACTTGATATTCAGTTTGATAAGGAGCTGATCGTTGGATTAAGTCTTCATTTGCGTTCTGCCATTCATCGTTTTAGATACGATATGAACATCCGAAATCCTTATTTACCAGACATTAAAAGGCATTATCCCATTGCGTTTGAGGCGGGTGTTTATATGGGCAGATGGCTGAAGGAAAAAGAGGGTGTTGAGATTCCTGAGGATGAAATCGGATATTTGGCACTTCATATTGGGGCTGCAATCGAGCGGACAAAATCACAGCATGTAAAGAAGACATGTCTTATTGTGTGTGCGACGGGTGTCGCCAGCAGCCAGCTTCTTCTTCATAAACTCACGGCAGCTTTTAACGGAAGGCTGGAGATCGCTGGAACTGCAAGTGTCGGGGAACTTCCTTCGTATGATTTAAGAAGCATTGATTTTATTATTAGTACCATTCCGCTTCAAAACACATTGCCGGTGCCAGTCATTGATGTACATACGATTCTAAGTGACGATGATATTGTGCGGCTGAAACGATTTGTGCAGAATTCACAGGATACAGGAGTTTTGCGGTATGTGAGTCCGGCGCTGACATTTTTTCAGCAAGATCTCCAATCAAGGGAAGAGGTTCTTCAATTTTTTGTGAACGTGCTAAAGGAGCAGCATCGAATCCCAGAAGAGTTTGAACAATTATTGTTAGAAAGAGAGCAAGTATCTCCCACATCTTTCGGTCATTTGGTGGCGATTCCTCATCCAATTAAACCGGCAACAGATGACACGTTTTGTGCGATCTGTACGTTGAAAAAGCCGGTACTGTGGGGAGAAAATCGAGTACAAGTCGTATGCTTGTTAAGCATCCAGAAGACGTATCAAAAAGAATTACAGTCGCTTTATCAATTTCTTGTGCGGCTGACAGAACGGAAGGAAGTGGTGGAACAACTCATCAAAGCCGCTTCATTTGAAGAACTGACAGCTGCGCTTCAAGTATTGGAGCATCCAAATGAAAAAACGTGGCACCCATTTCCGCATCTGTGAGGAAAAAGATTAGATGTTAATGAAAGCGCTTTTAAAATATCATCAAAAAGGAGGATGATCACGAGTTTTTGCAAAGGGGGAGACGGATCATGAGCTTCAAGGAGAAAGCGGCAGATGTCATGGGGCATGTGGCTTATCGCATCACCAACCAGAAATATATTATGGCGATTAAACAGGCATTTGTCACACTGATGCCGATCATCATTACAGGAGCTTTTGCTGTACTGGTGGCGAATATGATCATGAGCCCGGAGACAGGGCTTGCGCATTTTGAGATATTCAGGTTTTTAGCAGAGCTTCAGCCTATTATGAAGGCAATCAATTATGCCACGCTGAACTTTTTAACCATTGGGGCTGTGTTCCTCATTGGGATTGAGCTTGGGAAAATCAACGGTCACAAGTCTCTGTTCCCAGGATTGATGGCATTGATTTCATTTATATCTGTTATTCCAACGACACTTCTTCTTGAAGTCGATGGATCGATGCGTGAGGTTGTTGACGTGTTGGCAAGACAATTTTCTGATCCAAAAAGCTTATTTTTAGGGATGATCATTGCGATCGTATCTGTGGAGATTTTTTGTAAGCTGACCGAGGTGAAATGGCTGCAAATCAAGATGCCGGATTCGGTTCCGTCGAATGTGGCAACATCTTTTTCGTCACTTTTCCCATCGATCATTACAATTACAATCATTAGTTCATTCGGCTTTGCATTTCATCGTGTGACAGGCATTTATTTGCATGAAGCAGTGTATAACGTGGTGCAGCGTCCATTAGAAAGTGTTGTACAGGGGCTGCCTGGGATTTTAACGTTGATGTTTGTGGCGCAATTTTTCTGGGTGATCGGCATCCATGGCAACCAGATGATTAAGCCCATCCGGGAGCCGCTCTTATTAGGATCGATTGCAGTGAATATGACAGCATTTCAAGAGGGAAAAGAGATACCGAATATCATCACGATGCCGTTTTGGGATGTGTATATGAGCATCGGTGGTTCAGGTGTGACCATTGGTCTTTTGGTTGCGATTTTTATTGCTGGGAGAAGGGAAGAGATGCGAAGTATTGCCAAGCTCTCATCTGGACCCGGACTGTTCAACATCAATGAACCCGTTATTTTTGGATTACCTGTCATGCTAAACCCTGTGATGGCGATTCCATTTATCGTCACGCCGCTTGTGACAGGTACGATTGGGTATATTGCGACGGCTACAGGATTCGCTGGAAAAGCGGTCGTGATGGTGCCATGGACGACACCGCCGCTTGTAAATGCATGGCTGTCCACCGCCGGCAGTATGGGCGCTGTCATTACACAGCTTATCTGTATTGTGGTGGCTGTTTTCATCTATTTACCGTTTGTTCTCTTGTCTAACCGCAAGCCAGAAGCAGCACCAGATTCAGAATAAACATTCAGACGAAGAAAAGGGAGGCGGCGACATGAACAGAATTGAGATTCCAAGTGATTTTATCCTAGGTGCTGCGGCTTCTGCTTGGCAGACCGAGGGATGGAAGGGAAAGCGGGCGCATCAGGACTCGTACATCGACTTATGGTATAAGGAAGGATATCACGTGTGGCACGAAGGCTATGGTCCTGCTGGTGCGACAAACTTTTACGAGCGCTACCCTGAAGATGTAGCCTTAATGAAAGAGATTGGGCTGACACATTACAGGACATCGATCAATTGGTCGAGGTTTCTCATAGATTACGAGAATGGGATAGTGGATGAGGCCTATGCTCGTTACATTGATGATCTGATCAATGAATTAATCGCAGCAGGTGTAGAACCAATGTTTTGCTTAGAGCACTATGAGCTTCCTGCCGTTTTGTTTGAGAAGTACGGCGGATGGTCATCAAAGCATGTTGTCGAGCTGTTTGTACTTTATGCAGAAAAGGTGTTTGAGCGCTACGGAGACCGGGTCAAGCATTGGTTTAGTTTTAATGAACCGATTGTTGTCCAGACACGTGTTTATCTAGATGCCATCCGATATCCGTTTGAGCAAAATACGAAGAAATGGATGCAGTGGAACTATCATAAAGCACTAGCGACAGCAAAAGTAGTGAAGCTGTTTCAGGAGATGGGTTTGAAGGAATCGGCAGGAGCCAAAATCGGCGTGATTCTCAATCCAGAAGTGACGTATGCAAGATCGTCTGCCTCGCATGACCAAGAAGCGGCACGTATGTATGACTTGTTTTTTAATCGAATGTTCTTAGATCCTTCCATCAAAGGGGAGTATCCAGAGGAACTGATCGATGTGTTGAAAAAGCATGATATTCTTTTCGATTCCACAGAGGAAGAGCTTCAGATCATCAAGAATCATACGGTGGATGTCGTTGGGCTTAACTTGTACTATCCGCATCGTGTCAAGGCACCGAGTAAGGCTTGGAACGAAGGAACACCTTTTCATCCATCCTATTATTACGATATGTTTGAGCTTCCAGGGAGAAAAATGAATCCTTTCAGAGGCTGGGAAATCTACCCGAAGATTGTCTATGATATGGGGATGAGAATAAAAGAAGAATACGGAAATATTGAGTGGTTTGTGGCCGAAAATGGCATGGGTGTCGAAAAGGAAGAACGGTTTAAAACAGAAGACGGTATCATTGATGATCAGTATCGCATTTCATTTATCAGCCAGCATTTGAAGCGGGCACTTCAAGCGAAAGCAGAAGGATCAAATTGCACAGGCTATATGCTTTGGGCATTTACAGACAATGTCTCACCGATGAATGCCTTTAAAAACCGCTACGGATTAGTCGAAATCCAGCTGGAGAATGAACGAAATCGTCAGCTGAAAGCATCTGCGTATTGGTATCAGACATTAATCAAAACTAGGGAACTGACAGTTGAAACAGAAGTCATTTATCAATAGGAGTGATGAGAAATGAAACGAATCATTCTCGCTTGTGCAGCAGGAATGTCAACGTCCATTGTGGTGTCCAAAATGAAGGCTGCCGCAGAAGCTAAAGGACTGGATTACTATATTTATGCTATACCTGAAGGAGCCATTGCGGATGAACTAGAAGAGCATGGAGAGAATGTACAGGCGATTTTACTTGGACCGCAAGTTAGTTTTATGAAAAAAGCAGCAGAAAAAACAGCGGCACCTTATCAAATCCCTGTCGATGTCGTCAATGTGAGATTATACGGAACAGCAAACGGAGAAAAAATTCTAGAGCATGCACTGACACTAGCAAATGAATCTTGAATAATTGGAGGAGAAGCAGATGACGGTATTAGAGGAAATGCAGGGAGCAGCCTTTCAAATCATTGCCCATGCAGGCGAGGCAAGAAGTCATTATGTAGAAGCGATTCGTCTAGCAAGAGCTGATGATTTTGAAAAAGCGCAGCAGTTGATCGAAAAAGGGGAGGAAGCGTTTCGAAGCATCCACAACCTGCACTTGTCGCTGATTCAAAAAGAAGCGGCAGGTGAACAGCTTCCGTTTTCTTTACTGCTGATACACGCAGAAGATCAAATGCTCACAACAGAGACCATCCATCTGCTCGCCATCGAAATGATCGAAATGTGTAAAAAAATGAATACCCTGTCAAAATAGTTGTCAATGAATAACCAATTTCTGTTATAATCATTCGGTAGATAAAGAGAAAGCAGGATTGGTGAATGAAGAAAACATGTAGGCTGATGACAATTGGTCTTATGCTGCTGCTCATTTCGGGCTGTATGGGAATGAAGGAGCAGGCGGAAGGAAGCCAGCAAGTCGTCAAAGAGGAAAAGGGTCCATTACAAACAAAAGAGATTCAGCAGAAAAAAGAAACGGCAGTGATAGAGACAAAAACCTGGATGAAGCAAAAGGAGCCGGTCGAGCTCCCGATTTTGATGTATCATAGTATCTCAAGCGGCAACTCGTTACGTGTGCCAAAGAGCGAATTTGCTTCTCATATGAAATGGCTGAAGGACAATGACTATGTCACACTGTCGCCAGAAGAGGCGTACCGCGTTTTCACAACAAATTCGATGCCAAGTAAGAAGAGTGTCCTCATTACATTTGATGATGGATATACGGATAACTATACAAAGGCATTTCCAATTTTAAAGCAGTATGGAATGAAAGCAACGATTTTCATGATTGAGCAATCCATTGGCCGTCCAAATCACTTAACGGATGAGCAAATGGATGAGATGATGGCACATGGGATATCGATTGAGAGTCATACGATTCATCATTTAGAGCTCAATCGATTATCAAAGCAGCAGCAGGAAGAAGAGTTAAAAGGATCAAAGACATTCTTCGATCAGCGATTTTCTCAGCGTACGAGAATGGTCAGTTATCCTGTCGGGCGCTATAATGAAGAGACGTTGAAGCTGGCGAAGGAAGCTGGATATCAAATGGCTGTCACCACTGAACCAGGACATGCGAAGAAGGAACAAGGCATGATGTCCTTGCACCGCGTCCGCATTTCACCGGGACTTTCACCAGAAAGCTTTGGCAGGCTGGTCGAAGGGAAGTAACGATCAATGTTTCACATGAAACATTTTACGACAAGTTTCACCAAAATGAATCACCGCCCATACACCTTGACACGATATGTCTTGGTTTCAACTGTTATTATAAGAGACACTTAGATAGACAGAACTTTCATGACCAGGGGAGTTCTGTTTTTTAAAATTGTCATTCAAACCCTACATCGCAAGAAACACCTCAATGAAAGACTCAAAGTATCAAGCCAGCCAATGAAGTAACAATCAAATATTGCTCAGCAACGCAAAACTTAAGAAACCCTACATAGAAAAACCAATTGAGAAAAGAAAGGGAGAGGGAATATGTCAAACTTTTTTGGAATCGACCATGTTCAACTAGCTGCCCCAAAAGGCAGTGAAGAGAAAGCTCGTTTGTTTTTTGGCGAAATTTTAGGGATGAAAGAAATACCTAAGCCTAGTAATTTAGCTAAACGAGGAGGTGTCTGGTTCCAATGCGGTCATCATCAGCTTCATATTGGCATTCAGGAACATTTTCAAGCTGCAAAGAAAGCTCATCCAGCTTTTCTTGTAAAGAGCCTATCGGAATTAAAAGAGGTATTATTGAAGCATCAGATTAGTATAAAAGAAGATGAGCCATTGGAGGGAGCCAATCGGTTTTATGTAGAAGATCCTTTTGGGAATCGAATTGAGTTTTTAGAGAGAAGAGACTAGAAGACAAAAATAAGGCTGTCGAGATTTCCTCGACAGCCTACTTGTTATTGATAAACGGGATAGCCCGTTATTTTAATATCTTTTCCAAGTGGTTCCACGGTGAGTTGATCCAGTTCAATGGCATCACTCATGAGGCGTATGCCTTCGCCTCCGAAAAAGGAAGGGGAAAGTCGTCCGCCAATGAGCTTAGGCGCCATATAGATGACCAATTTATCTACAAGCTGCTGTTCTAAGAACGAGGCGTTAATCTGGCCGCCGCCTTCAATCATGAGAGAGGAGATATTTTTTTCTCCCAGCACTTGAAGCACTTCTTGCAGGGGCACCCGCGTGTCGCTGTCTGTCATGAAGACACGAACGCCAGCTTCTTCTAAGGCCGCTCGTTTTTCCTCATCGGCTTGCTTTGTTGTAAAAATCCATGTAGGTGCCATCTGATCGGTGACGATCTTTGCTGTCAGTGGTGTTGACAGCTTAGAGTCTAAGACAATTCGAATCGGATTGTTTCCATTTGGAATCCGCGCAGTTAATGAAGGATCATCGTGAATGACGGTTTGAGCACCGACCAAAATCGCATCATTGATACTGCGGATATGGTGAGCATCATAACGGGATGTCTCAGATGTAATCCACTTGCTGTCAGACGTGGAAGAGGCGATTTTTCCATCTAAGGTAATGCCCGCTTTGAGTGTCACGAAAGGTGTTTTTTTCGTAATAAAGTGGTTAAACACTTCATTCATCAGAATGGATTCTTGTTCAAGTACGCCCGTGATGACTTGGATACCCGCGTCTTGTAAAATGGCAATCCCGCGGCCAGCGACAAGCGGGTTTGGATCAAGTGCTGCCACGACAACAGTTTCGACGCCGGCTTTTACAAGTGCTTCCGCGCAAGGGCCTGTACGTCCATGGTGGGAGCAAGGCTCAAGGGTCACATAAATCGTGGCTCCTTTTGCCTTGTCCCCGGCCATGTTAAGTGCATGAATTTCAGCATGCGGTTCACCGGCTTTCATATGAGCACCGACTCCAACAATTTCATTCTCTCGCACAATCACAGCCCCGACGAGCGGATTCGGAGATGTCTGACCTTTCATTGCCCGTGCATTATCAAGGGCTAGCTTCATATATCGCTCATGATGTGGCAATCGTACGCACCTCTTGCTCCGCCGCCTTCATGTGACCTGAGCGGTTGATTTTTGTCTGCAAGTATTTTTCGTTAAATTCAGAGACATCTCCCCAAAGCGGAATGCGTCCAGAAAGAGATAAACCTGCATGGCTGATCGCATCTGTCTTTTTCGGGTTATTGGTAATGAGTCTGACCGGCTTTGTACGAAGTGTTTGAAGAACGGCAATGGCTTCTTCGTATTGACGTGTGTCATCTTCAAAACCAAGTGCTTCGTTCGCTTCTACTGTATCGTAGCCGTTTTCTTGAAGAATATAAGCCATGGCTTTACTGAAAAGACCAATGCCGCGGCCTTCATGATTGGCTAAGTAAAACAGGGCTCCCGCTCCATTGTCCTCAATCATTCGCATAGACTGCTTCAATTGGAATCCACAGTCGCAGCGCTTGCTTCCAAAAATATCGCCAGTGTGGCAAATGGAATGCATGCGGATAAGAGCTTCGTCAGCGTGCTCAAAATCTCCATATACAAGAACGCTTGACTGCTGATGATCAGCAAGCTGGCGGGACGAGAGGCTTTCAATTAAAGCTTCATCCGACAATGGCTCTTTTCCATCATCTTTTAACCATGAATACCAGTTAAACATGACGGTTCTGCCGTCTAAATTCACTGGCAGTTTAATGGGTCCAGTGATATATATATACCCGTCTTCTTGCTGTACTCGTTTGATTTTATCTTTTAATATGGCTGTTTTAAGCTCTGTGTGTTTGTCCATATTCTGCACCTTCTTTTTAGTCTGTTTCTTCAATCTGTAAACGAACGAGAACGCCAAATGGATCAACAAATTCGCTGCTTTTTCCTGTCGTGTTGACTTGAGTGCCTGCTTTTGTCAAGCGTTCGATGACGGATTGTCTGTCTGCTTCTTCTGGGAAAACCAGTGTATAGCTTCTAATTCCTGAGAAACGTGGATCAATGGCTCCTTTTCGTCCGCGTCCCCATGCATTAAAGGCAAGGTGGTGGTGGTACACACCAGCGGCGATAAATAGGCTTGCTGGTGGAGCCATTCGGATATGAAAACCGAGCGTATGGACATAAAAGGAATCTGCTTCTTCTGGGTTGAGATGGAAATGCAAGTGTCCCATCACTGTGCCCGCAGGGAGTCCTTCCCATGTGGTATCAGCGGCTTCCTGCAGGAGTCCATCTCCATCAAGCGGTGCATTTCCGCCACCTTTCAGTTCTCCATGCTCACCTACCCAAATGTCCTGAGGACGGTCCGCATAAATTTCTACGCCAATGCCGTCAGGATCACTTAAATAAATGGCTTCACTGAAAAAGTGATCGCTTGCTCCAATTAAAGGATAGCCTTTTTTGATCACATGTGCCAGCCATGTGCCCAGGTTTTTTCTGGCAGGTAATAAAACAGCAAAATGATAAAGTCCTGGCTCATGATCAGGCTTCTCTTTGAGCTGTGCATCTTCTTTTAACAAAAGAATCGGTTCCTTTGCATTGCTGCCAAGTGTCACCGTGGAATCGGTCTTTTCTAATATAGTAAATCCTAAAATGTCTGTATAAAAAGGTAAAGAACGATCAAAGCTGGACACATGTAATTCTGTCACACCCAACCTTAGCTGCTCAATTGTCTTCAAGCTCGGTCATCTCCTTCATGATATATGCATCGGCATGTTCAAATGTTTTTGAAAATCTATAAAAAATGAATACCTTGTTACTTTTAGTAACTAAACTATATAATAGTTAGTGACTTATTTCAAGTAATTAATTATGTTATAATGAAAAAAAGAGAAAAAAGCAGGAGGGAGTAAGATATGGCTCAAGTAGATGGCTGCCCAATTACAGATGCCATGGAGATTCTAGGCAAGAAGTGGGTCATTCTCATCATCAATCAGCTTCTGACAGGGCCTAAGCGTTTTTGTCAGCTTGAAAATGAAATGAACATCAGCGGAAGATTACTATCAGAAAGGCTGAAGGATCTAGAAGCTGAGGGGCTTGTTGAGAAAAAAGTATACCCCGACATTCCAGTGCGGATTGAATACGAATTAACGGTGCAAGGGAAGAAAATTGAACCGATTATTCGTGAAATGTATGCTTGGTCTTTAGAGCGTAAAAACAGCAAAATAGAGGAACATGTTCCTTCTTAATCCATTTCGATCAGTGTGTCTGATCGAAATTTTTTTGTGTGATTTTCCAGAAAACTAAGACAATAGTATGAAAAATGATATTGACAATTATTTCACCCATTATATAATATCAAGGAGAAGAGGGTTCTTTTCCCTGTAATGGAATGGAGGTTATGCCATGGTATTATGAATGGGACAGATTGCCTAAAACACGTATCAATCCATCATTTAGAAACAGACATCTTTGACTTTTAGGAAGCAAAGATTTATTTTTTCAACTCAATTGATAATGATTATCATAATCATCTATAAGTGTGTTCCGGCACTTATGAAGGTTATTTTTTTTATTGTCTATTGAGAATAATTATCAATATCATTTAGGAGGGTTCACATGAAAGTCATTCGTTCAACATCACCCGTATTATTATTCCTTAGTTTTGTTCTATTATTTGCTCTAGCTCCTGTTAGCTCAGCCTCAGCAGCTGGCTTAGCAGATGGTCAATATTCAGCGCAATATGTGGTTTGGAAGGCTGATAGCGATTCGACTTCAACAGCGAATACGTATTTCGAAAAACCAGCCAAGCTTGTCGTAAAGGATGGAAAAATCAAAGCGCAAGTCACGTTAACGAATAGCTCTTGGATTACAAGCTTTAAGACGCTCGATCAAGGTGTCTACAAAGATGCGAAGGTGATTAGTACAAATACAGCTGCGAATAAGAGGACAGTAGAATTCAATGTGAACAGCCTGACTGAGGTCGTACCAGCAAAAGTGAGTGTGACTGTACCGGCTATCGGATATACAGGCAATTACGACATTCGTCTCAAGTTTGATGCGGCATCTGTTCAATAAAAAGGGAGGAAATTCGCTTGATGAAAAAAAGAATGAGGCTGTCAGTCTTCATGGCGGTTTTTTTACTGGCACTTATGCTGCCTTTTTCAAACGCACAGGCTGCCGCATTAAAGGATGGTACATACTCCGTCAATTATACAGTGCTGAAAGCTGAAGGAAATGCGGTCTCAATGGCAAATGATTACTGGCTGAAGCCAGCAAAAGTGATAGTGAAAAATGGGAACCTGACAGTGCAAATGACGATTAAAAATAGCAGCTGGGTAACGGAATTTAAAGTACCAGGAAATGGCGGCTATGTCGATACAACCGTTCTCTCAACAAATAAAAAAGCCAATACAAGGCTCGTTCAGTTCCAGGCTCAAAGCTTGTCTAAACCAATCACGTCAAAAATTCATGTCACTGTGAAATCTGCTGATTATGATCATGATTACACCATTCAGCTGAAATTTGATGAAAGCAGCATCAAGTCACTTTCGTCTAACAGTGCAAATCAATCAGCGGGTGCAGCAGAAAGTCAGCAGCCATCAAAAGAATCAACGAACAAAGCTGATTCATCCACAACGAAACAAGAAGAAAATCCTCAAACTGGTGATACAAGCCAAATAGGGTGGCTCCTTGTGCTTGTCTTATGTTCAGGCGGGTTTTTAGCAAGAAAGTGGATCATCAAGCATTAACGGAAGGAAGTGTCACCATTTGAAACGTCTTTTTCATCTAAAGGCAGCCATTCTGCTCGTTTTATTCAGTTTGTTGACTGCGTTTCAGATTCCTCAAGGAACAGCTCAAGCGGCATCATTCGTTGATGGTGAATACACAGTCGGATTCACCATTTTAAAAAACGGCAGCACAGAAGCGTCCATGATGGATACCTATACAGAAAAGCCAGCTAAGCTGATTGTGGAAAATGGCAAGAAAACAGCCTATGTCACACTGAAGCAAAGCAAAGAAATAACAGATTTCAAGGTCGAACAAAATGGTGCTCTCGTTACCACTGAAACGGTCAGTGAGGACGAAACAGCCAATACACGTGTGATCAAATTTAATGTCGACGACTTATCAGCGAAATTAAACGGCTGGGTGAAAATTTACTGGGATTTAGGCGGCTTTATTTATGACGAAGCATATGACGTACAGCTTGCATTTGATCAAAGCAGCCTAACACTCGTTACGCCTGCAAAACCAGACGATAATGAAACAAAGCCAGATGACCAAAACGGTACAAAGCCAGACGATAACGAAACAAAGCCGGATGACCAAAACGGTACAAAGCCAGACGATAACGAAACAAAACCAGATGACCAAAACGGTACAAAACCAGACGATCAACCGACAACACCAGGCAATAACAATGGCACAAAACCAGATGATTCTGCGCAAAATCAATTAAAAGATGGCGTATATCGTATTAATTACAGTGTGCTAAAAGGGGATACGGATGAGGCATCTCGAATGAGTGATTACTTCTCACACCCTGCATCCTTAACTGTCAAAAATGGAAAGCAAACCATTTCCTTTACGGTGAAGGACCATAAGTCTGTCGCTTCTTTAAAAACAGAGAAAAACGGTTCTTATCAAGAAGCCAAAACAGTCAGCAAGGATGAAGCAAAGAATACAAGAGTGGTTTCATTTGATGTAGATGATTTGAAAAACGAGGTCAAAGGAAAAGTACACATTGTAGTAGCAGCCGCTAACTATGACCAAACCTACGATATTCGTTTTCAATTTGATTCAAAGAGTATCGCTCCAGTGAAGGACGGGCAGGTGGTAGAGGAAGAAAAACCAGCTGCACCAGAAACACCAAAGCCAAACACACCAACAACAGAAACAAATAACGGCGGAGCAAATCAAGAGACGGCTCAGCTAAAAGATGGTGTATACAAGCTTCCTTTCTCAATGAAGAAAGCAGACAAGGATGAGCTTTCTCGCATGAACGATTACGTCGTGAGTCCTGCGACACTGGTTGTAAAAAATGGCCGCCATTTCGTTTCATATACAGTGAAGAACAGCTCAGCCATCACGTCATTCCAAGTAGGAACAGGCGGAAAGTTTGAAGAGACTCTTGTTGCGAAAACAGATGAAAAAGCAGATACACGTGTTATTCAATATGAAGCAAAAAGTTTAAGTGGAGCTCAGGCTGCACGCGTAAAGATTGATATTCCAGCTGCAAACTACCATGAGCAGTACGATGTCAAACTTGTCTATGACACAAAAGGAATCGCTCCTGGTGAGGGAAGCGGAATTTCAACGGTCATTGGAGACGATGAGAGTATCGGCTTTGTCAAAAATCCAAATGATCACGATTCTCAAATAAATCAACTTGAGAATGCAGCACCTGAGGAAACGGGTGCGGAGCAGATGACATTTACGCCATTAGATGATCAAACCAAATCTGAGTCTGGACAGCTGAATCCGAAAACGGGAGATACCTCTCTTCTTTGGGTGTATATTCTTTTATTCGGCGCTTCGTTATTCGTACTCGTTAGAAAATATCAAACACGGACAAGATAGTTCGTTTTATTTTAAGTGAGATGCGCCTTTTACCTCGGCGCATCCACTCTCTTTTTTCGAAAGGGGGCTTCTGTTTTTGAAGCATCGAATATTATGTACCCTGATCGCTGCCTTGAGTGTGTGCGTGATTTTATCGGGTTGCTCACAGTCAGATGAAAGCTCAGTAAAAGGCAAAAAAAGCGCTGAATCAAATGAGCGCATTGTGGCAACGACTGTAGCTGCTGCGGAGATCATGGATGCTTTAGAGGTGGATCTTGTCGGGGTGCCAACAAGTCAAAAATCCTTGCCAGCTCGTTACAAAGGACTGCCGGAAGTCGGTAACCCAATGAGCCCGGACATGGAAATCATCCAATCACTTCAACCGACAGATGTCCTGTCTGTCACAACCCTTCAATATGATTTAGAGACACCCTTTCAGCAAGCAGGTGTCCCTGCTACATACTTAAATCTTGAGAGCATGTCCAACATGGAGAAGGCCATCACGAAGCTTGGAGATCAGTATGACAGAAAGAAGCAGGCTGAACGCATTGTGTCTGAGTTTGAGCAAAAAAAGAAAGACATTCAAGAGAGGACGAAAGGAAAACGCAAGCCGTCCGTTCTGATTTTGCTTGGTGTGCCAGGCAGTTATTTGGTGGCGACAGAGAATTCATATATTGGTGATCTTGTGCGTATCGCAGGAGGAAAGAACATTGTGGAAGGCGAGAAAATGGAGTATTTGGAATCCAATACGGAGTATTTACAAAAAGCCAATCCAGATATCATTCTCCGAGCCGCACATGGGATGCCCGATGAAGTCGTCAAAATGTTTGATCAAGAATTTAAAACAAATGACATCTGGAAACATTTTAATGCGGTCAAACAAGACCGGGTGTATGACCTCGAAGAAAGCTTATTCGGGACAACAGGCAATTTAAAGGCAGCAGAAGCATTAGATGCATTGACTCGTATGTTGTATCCGTCATAAGCGGCGAATCTTAATGATAAAAGGACGTTCAAGATGAAAAAAACAGGGATTTTATTTCTGATAGTCAGTCTCTTACTGGTCTGCGTGTTTATTTATTCAGCCATTACTGGGAGCATTCATGTCACCCCAATTGAATTATTAGAAGGGCTCATCACCGGTCAACATGCACAGGTAGAAATCATTAAAGATTTGAGAATTCCCCGCATGCTTATCGCGATGTTTACAGGGGCCGCCTTATCTGTCTCCGGTGTACTGCTGCAGTCGGTCATGAGGAATCCGTTAGCTGATGCCGGCGTCATTGGCATTTCATCAGGAGCCAGCTTCTTTTCATTAATGGCGATTACAGCGCTTCCTCAATTTTATTTCTACTCTCCTTTATTTTCGGTATTAGGCGGAGCTATTGCATGTTTCCTCGTGTATGTTCTGTCTTGGAAGGGTGGTTTAAGCCCGATCCGCATGATCTTGGTTGGGATCGCCATCAATGCCATGTTTACTGGAATGGCTGAAGCATTTGTGACCATTTGCAGCTATTTCAATATCACGATTAATCAGTCGGGACAGTCGAATCTCACGATGAAAACGTGGGGAGATGTCCGTTTAATCGGTGTCTATGGTGTCGCCGGCCTTGTCGTTGCACTCTTCTTCAGCAGGTGGTGCAACCTGCTGGCTCTTCAGGACAAGACAGCGAAAAATTTAGGATTGCGTGTGACCAGAATGCGCCTTTTGATTTCCATCACAGCCGTTTTACTTGCGGCGGTGACAGCTGCAGTAGCGGGCGTGATCGCCTTTGTCGGCTTGCTCATTCCGCACATTTCAAGAAGGCTTGTCGGCTCGGATCACCGGGTACTGATTCCATTTTCTGCGTTAAGCGGGGCTTTGCTTATTTTGACGGCTGATACGCTTGGCAGGACGCTTGTGGCGCCAAATGAGATTCCTGCTTCTACGATCATGGCCGTGATTGGCGGGCCGTTTCTGATCTTTTTATTAAGAAGGGGGGACCGTCTCCATGGACATTCGTGAGGTGTCATTCTCATATGACCAGCAGAAGGACATCGTTCAATCAGTCACAACAAAGATTGAAAAGGGGAAAATCACAACCATTATCGGTCCAAATGGCTCGGGAAAATCCACACTGCTTTCCTTAATGGCGAATAATCATTGTCCAAATAAAGGGCAAATTCACTTAGACGGGCAAACGCTGAATACGTTCAAGCCAAAGGAGCTGGCAAAAAAGCTCGCTGTCGTCCATCAGCAAAATGAAGCGCCGCTTGATTTAACGATCGAACGGGTCGTGGCATTCGGCAGAACGCCGTACCAGACGATGCGCGGAGGAGACAAGGAAGAGGATGAGAGAGCGATAGAGTGGGCGCTGTCCAGTACAAAGCTAACAGACAAACGAAAGGTGCCGCTCGCCTCACTGTCAGGTGGAGAGCGGCAGCGTGTATGGATTGCGATGGCACTTGCGCAAAAAACACCGATCCTTTTCTTAGATGAACCGACAACTTATTTGGATATTTACTATCAATTTGACATTCTTGAGCTGATCCGTGAACTGAATGCCGTGCATGGATTAACGATTGTCATGGTGCTGCACGACATGAATCAGGCTGTCCGCTACAGCGATATTATCATAGCGATGAAGGATGGACAGGTTATCAGTGAAGGACAGCCAAACGATGTGTTAACAGAGGAAAACGTGCGTCACATTTATGATGTGTCCGTCACGATTAGACAGGATGCAGAAACAGGGATGTACATCGTGCCTGTTGGTATATAAGCTGGGCAAAAAGCAGGTGAGACAGTGTGAAACGAGGAAAACGGCTTTGGCAGCGGATGCTGACGATCGTTTGTTTAGGCGTATTGATTTATAGCGGGACAGCCATCGGCTTCGAACTTTTCGGTTATTATCAAAATCGCCAGGTGCTTGCAAAGGCACAGACGATGTATGGATATGAAGAAGATATGACTGAAAAACGGGAGCAGGGAAAGATCCGTTCGTCATTTGATGAGCTGCGGAAGGTGAATGAGGACATTGTCGGCTGGATCAATATGAAAGACACGATGATTCAGTATCCGATTGTTCAATCTCACGATAATGCGTTCTACTTAACTCGCAATTATTTAAAAAACGACACCCGGGCAGGCAGTATCTTTATGGATTATCGTAATGATGTCCTGCATGAAAGCCCAAATACAGTGGTGTATGGCCATCGGATGAGGGATGGATCCATGTTCGCTGGACTCACAAACTATCTAAAAAAAGATTTCTTCCAAGAGCACCGGACATTTCAGTACGATACGCTGTATCAAAGCTATGAAGCGGAGATTTTTGCTTTGTATGAAACGACGGTTGACTTTGACTATATTCAAACCGATTTTCAAGATCTTGGCGAATATGCGCACTACTTGCAAGCTGTGCGGAAGAAATCAATCTATCAAACGAAGACAGACGTGTCCACAGATGACCTCATCCTCACCTTATCGACCTGTGATCATGTGCTAGCACCTAAAAGCGGGCGTCTCGTGGTACAGGCAAAGCTAAAGGAAGTTTACTAGAAAAGGAGAGACAGACGGTTGAAATTTTCACATGTGATCTTAGCGGGACTCGTCATGATGCTTCTCCTCGGCGGATGCAGTCAGGCAGCACCTGTAGAGAAAGGAAGCGGGCAAGGAGCGCTGAAGATAAAGGATTTTACCGGAAGAACGCTGTCGTTTGATGAATCCCCTCAGCGTATCGTCGCCTTGTCGACTGGGGACATGAGTATTCTGTATGCTTTAGGCGGTAAGGTGGTCGGCCGGCCAACTGCTGAGTTACCAGATAGCCTACAAAAGGCAAAGTCCGTACAAACGATTGGCACAACACATCAATTTGATGTAGAGCTGATCACAAGCTTAAAGCCTGATGTTGTGCTTGGAAATGAACAATTAAACAGCAAGGACATCTCTACAATAGAAGGAATTGATTCACAGCTTCTTTTGACAAGTGCCAATTCAGTGAAGGACATCCAGCGCCAAATCTCGTTATTTGGGGATTTACTTGGGAAGCAGAAAGAAGCTAAAGCACTCAATGATCAAATTGATGAGCGGAAAAAGCAAGTCAAGCAGCCTAAGAAAAAAGTGAAAACACTCGTTGTGTACGGTGCACCCGGCACATATATGGCGGCACTTCCTCAATCCTTGAGCGGGGATTTGCTGCACATCGCTGGGGGTGCAAACATTGCTGAGAATGAACCGGCACTCGAAAAATTTCCTCAATACGCCCAAATCAATGCTGAAAAGGTAATCGAAGCCGATCCCGATCTCATTCTGCTCATGACACACAGCAATCCTGAAGATGTGAAAGCGGGCTTTATGAGTGAAATGAAACAGAATGCAGCATGGCACGATGTATCAGCTGTCAAAAATGGCCGCGTGGAGATTCTGCCCAGTGATTTATTCGGGACGAATCCAGGCGCAGACGTCATCAAGGCGATTGATGAATTAGAGAAAAGATTGAAGCGATTGTCATCATGAAGGTGAATGCAGAGTTAGATTTTCAAAAAAGACAGTCGAGACGAAGATGGCTGATACCGGGACTGCTTTTCTCGCTAGGTGTGGGCATATGTCTAGGGCTTGCATTAGGTTCTGTTCAATTATCGCTGCCAGATTTGATCGCTGCTTTGACGGGATCAGGCCAGCCAGTCCATGAAAAAATCGTCATGGATTTACGCCTGCCGCGCGTTCTCATAGGTTTCATCGTCGGGGCCTGTCTCGCAGCATCAGGGGCAATTTTACAAGGAGTCGTCCGAAATCCACTCGCTGACCCCGGGATCATCGGTGTGACTGCCGGCGGTGGGTTAGCGGCTGTACTCAGCATGATTGTGTTTCCTCAATTCACATATCTGCTTCCAGCGGCTGCCTTCCTTGGCGCTTTATTAGCGGCACTTGTTGTGTATATTTTGTCATTTGATCAAGGGGTTTCACCGCTGAAATTGATTCTGGCGGGTGTGGCAGTTAATGCCCTGCTTGGTGCAGTCATGAATGGGTTTATGGTGCTTTATAGTGAGCGTGTGCAGGCTGTTCTGCCTTTTTTATCAGGAGGATTAAATGGACGGAGCTGGCATCATCTGAGCTTTGTGTCACCTTATGCGATTGCTGGATTGTGTCTTTGTTTTTTTGCGATCAAGCCGGCAAATCTTCTTTTGCTAGGTGATGAGTCAGCGCAGCTGCTAGGCCTTAGAGTCGAGCGAACCCGATTTTTCTTAATTGCACTGGCGGCGCTTTTGGCGGGTGCAGCTGTAAGCGTGAGCGGTTTAATTGGATTTGTCGGTCTTGTCGTCCCTCATTTTATCCGCCTTTTAATTGGAGATGACTACCGTTACCTGCTGCCGATCTCAATGTTTGGCGGCGGCGTACTTGTGGTCTTTGCTGATACAGCAGCACGGGTATGGTTTACACCGGTTGAACTGCCTGTTGGTATTCTGCTTGCCTGTATTGGTGCACCTTTCTTCCTCTATTTATTAAAAAAGAAAGGGAGGGGTTAAGTTGGATGTGATTGCGATGGATGACGTGAGCCTCAGTCAAGGAGGCTTTCGGCTGTCGTCTATTTCAGCAGCTGTGCCTAAAGGAAGTGTAACAGGAATTATTGGACCGAATGGGTCAGGGAAGTCGACGTTTATTAAAGCGGCTGCACGCCTTACGTCGATTGAAAGCGGCATGATTTATATTCATGATATCCCCCAAAAAGAAATGACAGCACAGGAGATTGCACAGGAAATCGCTGTTCTGATGCAGACGAGAACGGCCATCCCATCGATGACAGTACGTGAGCTGGTTGCACTTGGACGAAGTCCGCATCGTTCGATCTGGAAAAAGAGCTCGAAAACAGATCAGGAAGCGATAGAGTGGGCGCTTGATGTGACAAATAGCCGCGTGAATGAAAACAGGATGCTGCATACATTGTCAGGCGGAGAGAGGCAGAAGGCGTATATTGCCATGGCACTGGCTCAGAAGACAGAGACGATTATTCTGGATGAGCCTACCACTTACTTAGATATTGCGCATCAGCTTGATTTACTGGAGCTGCTCAAACAGCTGAATGAAACGCATGGGATCACCATTTTAATGGTTCTTCATGACCTGCAGCAGGCAGCAAAATATTGTGACCGCCTGATTGCAATGAAGCGTGGTCAGGTTTACCAAATAGGGACACCAAAGGAAGTATTAACAGAAAACTTTTTTAAAGAGGTCTTTGGGATTCAGGCAGAGGTTCACCTAGATGGAGAGCATCCGCTCATTATCCCAATCGCTTCGATCCAACAACAAAAGGGAGATGAATCAAACATGATCATTGTAAACAACCAGGTTAGAGTAGAAAAAGGCAGTGCAGACCACCTCGTCAAGCGTTTTAACAAGCAGGGACAAGTAGAATTCATGGAAGGATTTTTAGGCATGGAAGTCTGGGTCACACAGCAGACAACCGATTACGATGAAGTGACTATTCATACCCGCTGGAATCGAAAAGAAGACTTTGTGAACTGGACAAAATCTCAGGCATTTGGTGATGCACACGCTCATGGAAAAGCGAAACCTGAAGGCCTATTAAAAAACAAAATTACGTACTATGAAGTCCAAGTGACAAGACCTGCTTTACAGAAAAAAGCTTAAAATAGAAACACAGCGCTGCGGCCCACATGCAGCGCTCTTTTTTTGCATTTTTTTATTTTCCGTCACATATTGTTGACAAAGTATTCAAATAACTGACACAATACCAACCAATTTTTAGGTAAAATTTACTTTATTTTTGAAGCGTATGGGTGTAAAGTACAGGTATAAATAACTAACCGAATGAAAATCAAGAGTAAAATTTCACCGAGTGAACCATTTCAAATGGACTTTTATTTGTGAAACATTGAACAAATAGTGAATATTTTGTGAAATGGTGAGCATGAATCGTTCGGCATGTAAAAGTAAGGGAGGATGTAAGGCTGTGAGTGAGCTGTTTTTAGCAAGATTTCAATTTGCTTCAACGACATTATTTCATTTTATTTTTGTTCCTATGTCAATAGGTTTGGTGTTTATCGTCGCATTGATGCAGACCCTTTATGTCGTCAAGAAAAAAGACATCTATAAAAAGATGGCGAAGTTTTGGGGTCACCTGTTCTTACTTAACTTTGCAGTAGGTGTGGTAACAGGGATTCTGCAGGAATTCCAGTTTGGGATGAACTGGTCAGATTATTCAAGGTTTGTCGGTGATGTCTTTGGTGCACCGCTTGCCATTGAAGCACTTTTGGCCTTTTTCCTTGAATCTACATTTATTGGACTTTGGATATTCGGCTGGGATCGTCTGCCGAAGAAGATTCATTTATTGTGCATTTGGCTTGTTTCCCTTGGTACGATCTTTTCGGCGTTTTGGATTTTACTCGCCAACTCATTTATGCAGGAGCCAGTTGGATTTGCCATTAAAAATGGCCGTGCAGAAATGAATGATTTTGGCGCTCTTGTGACGAACCCGCAGCTTTGGGTTGAGTTCCCGCACGTTCTGTTTGGTGCGCTGGCAACAGGAGCTTTCTTTATTGCAGGAGTTAGTGCCTATAAAATGATCAAAAAACAAGAAATTGCCTTTTTCAAAAAATCATTCCAGATTGCAATGGTCCTCGCTTTAATTTCTGGTTTAGGTGTGGCGTTCTCTGGACATGATCAAGCGAAGCATTTAATGAAATCACAGCCAATGAAGATGGCAGCAAGTGAAGCCCTTTGGAAGGATAGTGGAGATCCAGCGGCTTGGACACTTTTTGCCAACATTGACACAGATAAAAAAGAAAACTCTGCGGAGATCAATATTCCGTTTGCCTTAAGTTATTTGGCTTATCAGAAGTTCAGTGGAGATGTTCCGGGCATGCTGACACTTCAAAAAGAATATGAAGCCAAGTTTGGCCCTGGAGACTACATTCCACCAGTGAAAACAACATTCTGGAGCTTTAGGATCATGGTCGGTGCCGGCATGCTGATGATTTTTGCTAGTATGATTGGCTTATACTTAAGCTTTAGAAAGAAACTTGAAACAAACAAATGGTATTTACGCTTCATGGTATGGATGATTGCGTTCCCGTTTATTGCGAACTCAGCCGGCTGGATCATGACTGAGATCGGGCGTCAGCCGTGGACCGTCTTTGGTATGATGACGACGGCTCAATCGATTTCACCGAACGTATCGTATGGCATGCTGTTATTCTCAGTCATTAGCTTTACGGCGATGTATCTGATTCTTGCTATTGTGCTCGCCTACTTATTCATTCGAGAAATTAAAAAAGGTGCACATTCTGAAGAAGATACAGATCAAAAGGATGAAACGGACCTGTCTACAGATCCATTTGATGGAGGCGCATATCATGGCATATCTTAACGAGATTTGGTTTATTCTTGTCGCAGTATTGTTTGTTGGTTTTTTCTTCTTAGAAGGATTTGATTTTGGTGTCGGGATGTCCATGCAGCTGCTTGGAAAGGACGCGCACGAGCGCCGCATTTTAATCAATACGATTGGTCCTTTCTGGGATGCGAATGAGGTCTGGCTGATTACAGCTGGCGGTGCTATTTTCGCTGCATTTCCTCACTGGTATGCCACGATGTTCAGCGGATACTATATTCCGTTTGCGGTTCTTCTCTTAGCGCTCATTGGGCGCGGGGTCGCCTTTGAATTCCGAGGGAAGGTTGAGAAAGCCTCTTGGATTAAGGCGTGGGACTGGGTGATCTTCTTTGGCAGTCTGCTTCCGCCGTTTTTGCTCGGTGTGTTATTCACGAGTATTTTACGCGGGATGCCAATTGATCAAGACATGAACATGTACGCTGGATTTACGGACTTTGTGAATCTTTACTCTGTGATCGGCGGGTTAGCTGTGACGGTTCTTTGCCTGCTGCATGGCTTGATTTTTGTCACACTTCGTACAGAGGGTGACTTAAGAGATCGTGCAAGAAAACTGGGCCAGCGTGTCCTGCTCATTGCCCTCCCTGTTCTTGTTATATTTGTCGGTGTGTCCATCATTGAAACAGACATTTATACCGTACGCCCGATCATCACCATTCCGTTAACTGTGCTGATTGTGGTTTGTTATATAGCTGCCCTTGTTTTGATGAGAAAAGAACGTGATGGCTGGACATTCTTATTCACAGGGACAGGCATCATGGTGACGGTGGCCATGCTGTTCACTGCATTGTTCCCGCGCGTCATGATTAGTTCAATCAGCCATTCGTTTGATCTCACAATTCAAAACGCTGCATCTGGATCTTATTCACTGACGGTCATGACGATTGTTGCCGTTTCTTTGCTGCCCTTTGTGCTTGGGTATCAAATTTGGAGCTATTACGTCTTCCGTAAACGTGTAAGCGGTAAGGAGCCAATGACCTACTAATGGATAAACGTTTGCTTCAATTAAAAGGAATGAGAGGGCTCCTTGCCCTCTTAGGTATTGTGTCACTCATCCAAGGAGCAAGTATTATTTTCCAAGCACAGTGGCTGGCACATGCCATTACAACGCTGTTTGACGGGAAAAGCCTCTCGCAGGCAACGCCTTACGTCATGCTGTTTCTTGCTGCCTTTGTTGTGCGGCACGGTCTCACCTTGATTCGGGAGAAGGTCATGTTTACCTACTCTTCCCGAATTGGAGCAGACGTCAGAAAGCAGCTGCTAGACCAACTCTTTCGATTAGGGCCTGCCTTTGTAAAGAAAAAAGGGACAGGAAAGCTTGTCACATTAGCAATGGAAGGAATTGCTCAATACCGTCAGTATTTACAGCTGTTTTTGCCGAAAATGGTGAACATGGCAGTGATTCCGGCGATGGTCCTTATCTATGTGTGGACATTAGATGAAACATCAGCCGTCATTTTAATTGTGACGCTGCCAATTTTAATTATTTTTATGATTTTGCTAGGCCTTGTTGCTCAGCGTAAAGCGGCCAAACAATGGAGATCGTATGAGAAATTATCCAATCATTTTACTGACTCTCTCCGCGGCCTTGAGACGCTTCGTTACTTAGGGATCAGCAAAAAACACTCCCGTAATATTGCGGAGGTGTCAAAGCGATATCGAAAAGCGACCATGAGTACGCTGAAGGTCGCCTTTCTGTCATCGTTTGCCCTCGATTTCTTTTCCATGCTATCGATTGCAACCGTCGCTGTTTTTCTTGGCTTACGTTTAATTGAAGGAGAGCTTCTGTTATTGCCGGCTTTGACGGCGCTTATGCTGGCACCGGAGTATTTCCTGCCGGTACGTGAAGTGGGAAATGATTATCATGCGACGTTAAATGGAAAAGAAGCGAATGAAGCGATGCAGGTCATTTTAGAAGAAAAAGGCTTCCGCGCTCAGGAGACACAATCTGTGCAGCTGAAAAAGTGGGATGAACAATCCGTGCTCACGCTGCAAGATGTTTGTGTTCAGCATGATGAACATGCCCCTTATTCCATTCAGGATGTAGATCTCACTGTCAAAGGGAAGAAAAAAATCGGCATCATTGGTGCCAGTGGTTCAGGGAAATCGACATTAACCGATGTCCTCGGCGGCTTTGTTGAACCGTCTTCAGGTCAAATTACGCTAAACGGCCAGCCGCTTGTTCATTTACAGATGAACGAATGGCAAAAGGAAGTTGTCTATATGCCGCAGCATCCCTATTTATTTCACATGACATTAAGAGAAAACATTCGTTTTTATGAACCGAATGCTACAGACGAAGAAGTGGAAAGAGCTGTGCATGAGGCTGGCTTATCTCAGCTGGTTACGCAGCTGCCAAATGGACTGGATGAGGTCATTGGAGAACAGGGAAGAGAGCTAAGCGGCGGACAGGCGCAAAGAATTGCGCTTGCTCGAACTGTGCTGGGCCAGCGATCCATTATGCTGTTAGATGAACCAACGGCGCATCTCGATATTGAAACAGAGTATGAACTGAAGAAAACAATGCTTCCACTGTTTGAACATAAACTTGTGTTCTTAGCGACACACAGGCTCCATTGGATGCCGGACATGGATGAAATCATTGTCATGGATCAAGGAACCGTCGCAGAAATGGGGACACATGAATCATTAATGCAAAGAAAAGGCGTGTATTATCAATTGGTACAGGAGCAAATGGGGGCGGTCACACATGGTCAGTAAAGGCTGGTTTATACCTTATATCAAGGAGAATCAAAAGCTGTTTGCCTTGGTTTTATTTTTAGGAGCCATTGCGGTATTCTCTGCTTCTATGCTGATGTACACGTCTGGATTTCTCATTTCAAAAGCTGCGACAAGACCTGAGAATATACTCATGGTCTACGTCCCAATCGTGGCTGTACGTACCTTTGGTATTTCGCGCTCTGCTGCCCGCTACGCAGAAAGGCTGGCAAGTCATCAGCTCATTTTGACAATGATTGAAAAAATGCGTGTACGCCTCTATGACATGGCTGAACGAAGTGCCAAACAGACAAAGCTGGGGACAGGTGAAATGCTTGGTCTCTTGTCAGATGATGTGGAGAGATTGCAGGACGCTTATTTAAAAACCATCTTTCCATCTATCGGTGCACTGCTTTTATATGCCGCATCCATTGGAGCACTTGGCCTTTTCTCATGGCCTTTTGCTGGACTGATGCTGCTTTATATGGCACTTCTCGTATTCGTTTTCCCATACGTCACAGTGCTTGTGAACCGGGCAAGACAAATTCAAATGAAAAAAGGCAGAAATGAACTGTACAGCCATTTAACAGATGCAGTCATGGGCGTTAGTGACTGGCTGTTCAGCGGCAGGCAGAAAGATTTTGTGGATGGATATGAACAGAAAGAAGCACAGCTGTTCGCGCTTGAAGCAGCCAAACACCGATTTATCCGTGTGCGTCAATTTTTGGCACAGCTCTTGATTGGAGGAGCTGTCGTGCTTGTTGTGTATTGGAGCGGCTCGGTCGTTCAGTCAGGATCCATGTCACACACACTGATTGCAGCCTTTGTACTTGTGCTGTTTCCATTAACAGAAGCCTTTCTTCCGCTGTCAGATGCGGCAGGTGATATTCCTGTCTATCAGCATGCTGTCAGCAGATTACATCATTATGAAAAGCAGTCATATGAAGGAGAAGCTGAGAGCAAGGCAGTGGATCAATCAGCCCTTTCTCACGATGAAGCTGTCTGTTTTGATCAAGTGTCCTTTCGGTATGACACGCATCAATATGTCCTTCAAGACCTGTCCTTTTCTCTGAAGCAAGGGGAATCACTCGCGCTTTTAGGAAAAAGCGGTGCAGGCAAATCGACCATTTTAAAATTGTTAGAAGGGGCAGTCGTTCCAAATCAAGGAGCGGTCAGCATTCAAGGGAAATCGGTTCAAAGCATTCAAGAGAAGGTGTCTGCCTATGTGTCTGTGCTCAATCAACAGCCTTATTTATTTGATACGTCTGTTTTAAACAATATTCGTTTAGGATCTCCAGAGGCGACAGAAGAGCAGGTGAAAGAAGCAGCTAGACAAGTGCAGCTGCATGATTACATTGAGTCTTTGCCAGAAGGTTATCACACAGGTGTTCAGGAGACAGGGGTTCGATTTTCAGGTGGAGAAAGACAGCGTATGGCGTTAGCTCGGATATTGCTTCAGGACACGCCGGTAGTTGTATTAGATGAACCGACCGTCGGGCTTGATCCGCGGACAGAGCGTGAATTGCTTGAAACCATCTTCCGTGTGTTAAAAGGGAAAACAGTTATTTGGATTACCCATCACCTGACTGGCTGTGAGGCATGTGACCGCATCATGTTTATTGAAGACGGGCGCATTGAGATGCAGGGTCAGCATCAGGATTTACTAAAAGAAAACACGCGTTATCAAAAGTTGTATGAAATGGATCGTCCATTTTCTACTATATAAATGAATGACATGACAAGAACGTTCGGACAGGAAATCTCTGCCCGAACGTTTTGTGTTTAAGGGTTTACTTTCCCAACACCTGCATTTGATATCACTTCTGATTTCACATTGTTCACGTTAAGCAAAGAGTAGTTATAAGGAGGGTTATACGTACCTGTTGAAGACGTAGGCAGACTGCCTGTGCTGTTAATATACGAGTTGTTGATGACATGCCATGTACCAACTTGACGGCTGTCCCAGCTTCCGATCGCATTTTTGGTGTTTTCAAATACGTTGTGTTCAATTCTCATCTTCGCGCCCATACGCGAGTTAATCGCTGTTGTGAGGATGTCTTTGTAATAGTTGTTATAGACATGTCCTTCCCCGAAGCGCATAGACGGTACACGAGAGTTCAGGTTTTCAAAGCGGTTGTTATGGAATGTAATTTTTCGATTGTAGTTATCGTTATCTGAGCTGCCCATGAGCATTGTTTTCCAGCTGTCATGTACATAGTTCCACGAGAAGGTAATGTAGTCAGAGTCATTTTTTACATCAAATAAACCATCGTAGTCATCCTTCCCGGAATTCAATGTATTGTACAGTTCATTATGATCAACCCATATGTTTTTAGCACCGCCTTCAATCCCGATGGCATCTTTGTCACCGATTTTGCTGTGGTGGATTTTCAAGTTGCGGATGATGATATTATTGGCACGCCATACTTTAATGCCAATCCCATTCAATTCGCCGTTCGTCCCTTTACCGACGATCGAGACATTATTCGTATCTTTCACATCGATTTTATTGGCTGATGTGTTAGAAGGGGTAATCGTCCCGTCTACAACAATTTTTAATTTTTCGTTTGTTCCTTTATTTTTGAGGGCAGCCAATAGTTCATTTCCAGTTTTGACTGTGACGGTTTTACCGCCTTCACCGCCTGTTGTGCCGCCATTTAATGTGGAGAAGCCTTGTTGATTAAAGTTGGCCATAATAGAAGGACTTTCTGGATATTTGGCTGCTGCCTTTGCCTCCCCGTTTGGTGCAAATAACGAAGTGACGAGGCCAACAGCTAATACACCGGCTAACATTGGAATTTTTCTCTTCAAAGTCAACATCTCCATTCTATTTTATTTTAATGAAAACGTTTCCAAAATAAGCTGTGATTCAACCAATCCTCCTTCCTTCACAAGCATTGCTTCTTTCGGAATGTAGGATGAGCATAGCATGCAAAAAGGTATCATCGGCTAAGGATAGGCGCAGCGTATTCCATGATTTTCTAGGAAGCTAAGCCAATGATTATTTCATTTTCATCTTCATGAGATAAGGACCATTGTCGATAGGTATGAGGATGACATCTTGATTATGGAGAGGAGGCTCTCCGTTTCGTAGAAAATCAAGATGATTACGAACGCATCATTTTGTTAGAGAAGAAGGAATGCCATAATCATTACATAAGAAAAAATTGGATATAAAACGAGAATCATAGAAGATATGCTAAAAAATAAGGTCCATTTTAAACGATATTGTCATCCGTGTCGTCTCATGAGTAAGAGAAGAAAAGGAAGGAGGGGTGTGTTTGGAGCAGACAGAAGAGACATTATTGATTCAGCGGGCAAAACAGGGAGATGATGCCGCGTTTACAGCCCTTTATCGGCATCATTATTCCTTTCTTTACCGATATATGTTGAAGCTCACCCTTCAACAAGAGCTAGCAGAGGAAATCATGCAAGAAACGATGCTGAAAGCGTATATGAAACTTTCTTCATTTAGAGGAGATGCCTTATTTTCAACCTGGCTCATTTCGATTGCATCTAGGCAATTTTTAGATCACCAGAAGAAAAGAAAACGTGAACAAATGAGAGAAGGAAAAGCGAATCAGGAAGCCATACGCCGCTTTAAATGGGACGTTCAGCAAAAGGGGAACACATGGCATGACATGTGGGATGCTTTAAATGAATTAAAGGCTCAGGAGAGAGCCCCGATTATTCTCCACTATTATTATGGATTTACCTACCCAGAAATAGCTTTAATGCTCGGAATGAGAGAAGGCACTGTGAAATCGAGGGTCCATCATGGATTAAAGAAAATTCGAAAGGAGTGGGATTTATGAAGGAAGATCGTTTGACCGAACGTTTAAAAGAAGAGCTTAAGCAGCTAGACGAACAAATTGAAGTGGAAAAGCCAAGTGAGCTGGCTGTCATGATGATGCTGAAACAGGCGAAGGAACAAGAGAAAAGGCGTTTTAAACAAGAAGTGCTGGCATACATTCTGATCAGTTTGACCATTCTGGCACTCTTTGCAGCTGCCATTACCCATCTGCCTATCATCTTCATTCTTCTCCAAATAGTGAGCGTCCCCATCTGCTTTGTTGTTGGCTACAAGGAATATCAACATATCAAAGGAGGGTCTTCCTTATGAGTCAGACGGAAATGATCATCTTATTGTGCGTCTTGCCGTTATTGTTTGCACAGGGCTTTCTTTTATTTATGGATGCAAAGAAAAGAGGGCGTTACAAGTGGTTCTGGGGCATTGTCGGTCTCATTAACTTTCCATCGTCTTCTATTTTGTATTGGCTTTGTGTCGTGTTACCTGATCGAAAAAGAGGCGGGAAGCCCCGAAAAGATTGAGTGCATTCGATCAAACTTTTGACCCTTTTTTCGTTGGAAAACGAGCTAGAAATTCATCATGATTCATGTATTTGTCAAAGAAAACGGGACGAGAAACATTCGCTTGTTCGTTTCTAGCACATTAGTCATTCCTTGAGCGCTTATTTTTAATGACAATCGCTGCGGCTGCTTGATCTATCTCAATTCGGCATCATTTTCATCTGTTATCAATATTGATCAGATTTTACAATTGGTGTTAAATTAGTCTCAATATGCGTTAGAAAATCTAACAATTAAATGTGTGAAGATATCTACAAGGAGGCAGATGCGACATGTTGACCTTAGATCGAGCAGCACAAACAGCACAAAGCTACATCCACCGTGTGTTAGAAGAGGTGGAAAAACGAAATCCCGGAGAAGAGGAATTCCAGCAAGCCGTAAAAGAAATTCTGGAATCACTCGTCCCAGTTTTTGCAAAGCATCCAGAGTATGAAAAACAAGGCATTTTAGAACGGCTCATTGAGCCTGAGCGGCTTGTGGTATTTCGAGTGCCATGGGTAGACGATGAGGGCAAAGTACAAGTCAATCGAGGATTTAGGGTTCAATTCAATAGTGCCATCGGTCCTTATAAAGGAGGCATTCGTTTTCATCCAACCGTCAATGCAAGCATTATCAAATTTTTAGGGTTTGAACAAATCTTTAAAAATGCACTGACTGGTATGCCGATTGGCGGAGGGAAAGGCGGATCAGATTTTGATCCTAAAGGGAAGTCTGATGGAGAAATCATGCGTTTCGTTCAAAGCTTTATGAGCGAACTCGGCCGATATATTGGACCTGATCAAGATGTGCCTGCAGGTGATATTGGTGTAGGAGCACGCGAAATTGGCTATATGTTCGGACAGTACAAGAAAATGCGCGGTGCTTATGAAGCGGGTGTACTCACGGGGAAAAGCCCTGGATTCGGAGGCAGCTTAGCGAGAAAAGAGGCAACAGGCTACGGACTGGTGTACTTCATGGAGGAAATGCTGAAAGCACATGGGCTTCAATTTGAAGGACGTTCCGTTGTTGTGTCGGGCTCAGGAAATGTGTCTATCTATGCAATGGAAAAGGTAATCGAATTAGGCGGTAAGGTTGTGGCTTGCAGTGATTCAAGCGGAGCGATTTATGATCCTCAAGGAATTTCACTTGAGACCATCAAGCAGCTCAAGGAAGTCGAGAATCAGCGGATTGGGGCATACATAGACATTCACCCGCATGCTGAATTAATTGAAGATTGCGAACAAATTTGGTCCGTTCCTTGTGATATTGCGCTGCCATGTGCCACACAAAATGAAATATCAGAGGCGCATGCACAGCAGCTTGTGGCAAATGGTGTCATCGCTGTAGGAGAAGGAGCCAATATGCCATCCACTCTTAAGGCGGTCAAAGTATTTGAAGAGAATCGTATATTGTTTGCACCGGCAAAAGCGGCGAATGCTGGAGGAGTAGGTGTCTCAGCACTGGAGATGGCGCAAAACAGTGCAAGAATGTCTTGGACATTTGAAGAAGTAGATGATCAGCTGAAACAAATGATGCAGTCTATTTATCGTCAGTGTACAGAGACAGCAGACGAATATGGACACTCAGGGAACATCATGGTTGGAGCAAATATTGCAGGATTTCGTAAAGTGGCAGATGCCATGATCGCACAAGGCGTGATTTAACTCCTGCTCTCCCGCACCTGTTTATTTCATGACAAGATGGGGAATCGTCCTTTAAGAATGACAATAAGGAGGCGCGGGAGAAATGAAAAAATGGCTGAAACAAATTGTCAAATGGGCACCTGTGATTTATCCATTGGTGAGAAAAATATATAAAGAGCGAAAAGCATCTAAACGTCGTAACGTATCAGCCGGATAATCCGGCTTTTTTTATGCAAACATACAGAGCCTGTGTACAGGGACATTTGATCATGCAGCAGGTACGCATGAAAAAAGATTGGTTGTCTTTACCCAACTGATCTCTTCATAAAGAAGGCGGGTACACGATGGTGTACGCCTTTTTTTCGTGGTTTTCGCAAGTATCTTTCAAAAAGATTCATAGGACATTAGATATGGTTTGTTGTATAAATAGGGGCATTTGTCATATAAATGAGTTGGCAATTTTTATTTCTTTTCAGTAGAATATGAGTAATGAAGAGAACTGCAAGCGTATACAACCTGTCCAGACAAGGCAGATTCTCCACCCCTACATAAGGAGGCCGATCTGATGCTGAGTAAAAGACTTGTGCACATCTTAAGTCAGCTCATGGCAGCTGAGACCCCGCTCACAAGTGCTGCGCTTTCTGTCAGTTTACAAGTGACAAGCCGCACCATTCGTACAGACATCAAGGAACTGAACGACCGTCTTGCCCCTTATCAAGCAGCTGTAACAGCTGTTAGAGGAGCCGGCTATGAGCTGTTGATCAACGATGAGAATGCCTTTCGCCGTTTTATGAAGGAGGAGATCGAGCAGGAAGAGCCGCTTGCTGTGCTGCCAGAGGAGCGTGTTCGGTTTATTTTAAAAAGGCTTCTTTTGGCAGAATCCTATGTAAAGCTGGAGGATTTACAAGAGCAGCTGTTTATTAGTAAATCAACGATGAGCAACGATGTGAAATCAGTCAAACGTAAGCTGGAGCCCTTTGATCTGAAGCTGGAAGCGAAGCCAGGCAAAGGCTGCCGAATCAAGGGATCAGAGATGAAAATCCGTTATTGCATGTCAGAGTATTTATTCAATGAACGTCGTTCTTATCAAACGATGCTGAACACAGCTGTTACCATTTTGCCAAAGCATGAACTCGAATTGATCCAGAAAACAATGATCAATTATATCAATGAGGAAGGTATGAATCTATCAGACATTTGCATGAATAATTTAATCGTTCATGTCGCCATTGCCTGCAAACGAATTAGACACGGAAACTATGTATCTGTTCTTCCAGAGGAAATCAGCGAAATTCCCCGGGCAAAGGAATATAAGGTCGCTAAAAAAATGGTGGAGCGTCTTGAAGGGCTGCTGGATGTCTCATTTCCACAAGAGGAAATCGTCTATATCACCATTCATTTACTAGGAACAGCCAAAATGGTACAGTCCTTTTCCTCGAGCGGTCAAAAACAAATTGTAGATGATGACACAAGCCGGCTTGTACAGCTCATGCTGAAGGCTATTGATCAAAAACTGCAGCTTGATTTAGCCGGTGATACGGAACTAATGATTGGATTGAGTCTGCACTTAAAGCCTGCCATCAACCGATGTAAATATGGAATGAACTTAAGAAATCCGATGCTTGATGAAATAAAAGCGGGGTATCCCCTTGCTTTTGAAGCGGGGATTATCGCCAGCAGGGTCCTTGAAGAAGAGGAAGGGCTGAGTATTCATGAGAACGAAATCGGATATATGGCGCTTCATTTTGGTGCAGCTTTAGAGCGGAGGAAAATGGAGATCCCGCCGAAGCGGTGTCTCATTGTCTGTGCGTCTGGTGCAGGGAGTGCAAGGCTGCTGCAGGATCGTTTGCGGTCACAATTTGGATCAAAGCTGACCATTTTAGGAACAGCAGAGCTATATTCGCTTCCGCATGTCTCTTTGCATGCCTTGGATTTGATTATTACAACGATCCCAATTCATATGGATTTACCGGTTCCAGTCATTCAAGTGAACACCATTTTGGGAGGCGGTGATTTTTTAAAAATTGAAGAAGCCCTGACGAGTGAAACAAGGGTGACATTGGCCTCGCAATATATGAAAAAGGAATTGGTTTTTACAAAACGCGCCTTTCACACAAAGGAAGAGGTCATCACCTTTTTAACGCAAAAAGTCATCGATATGGGCTTAGCGCCAGCAGAGCTCACACCCTCTGTCATGGAAAGAGAAGAGGCTGCCCCTACCTCTTTCGGACATTATACAGCGATCCCGCACCCGATGACGCCGCTGACAGATGAGACGTTTTGGGCGATATGTACATTAGAAAAACCAATCATTTGGGGAGAGAAAAAGGTTCAATTTGTCTGCCTGCTTTGTGTCGAAAAAGAGAATGCCAAAGATTTAAAAGGCATGTACCGCCTGCTGGGTGAGCTTGTGCATAATGTGAAATTCATTCAGCATCTGATCGCCTGTGATACATTTGAAGACATGCTTGATATCATGTATAAAAAGGCTCCATCGTACAAGAACTAACTGTGTGATACTAACTTTTTCCGCTTCCTAAAGGAAAAAGTATGGGTGTTTATGAAAGCGGTTTCATAATAAGATGAATGTGTAAAGAATAGCTTCACACTTTGAAAAGGGGGCGTTTACACATGAACATCTTATTGGTTTGCGCAGCAGGTATGTCTACAAGCTTACTTGTCACAAAAATGGAGAAAAGCGCACAAGAACAAGGAAAAGAATATCGTATTTGGGCAGTATCAGGAGATTCTGCGAAAAATCATATTGATCAAGCCGATGTGCTTTTATTAGGACCTCAGGTTCGATATTTATTACCGCAAATGAAAAAGCTCGGAGAAGAAAAAGGAATCCCAGTAGACGTGATTAATACTGTGCATTATGGCGTATGTAATGGCGCTGAGGTTTTAAAATCTGCTGAACAGTTAGTGAACGGATAAAGGGGGCGGAGGGGATGAATGGATTCAACCGATTTCTAGAAGAGAAGGTCATGCCGTTTGCAGGGAAGATTGCCGCTCAAAGACATTTACAAGCATTGCGTGACGGAATTGTTTTAACCATGCCTCTCATTATTGTCGGTTCACTGTTTCTCATTTTAGCCAACCTTCCGATCCCAGGATACAGCGATTTTATGGCAAGTATCTTCGGAGCAGAATGGGCCACGAAACTATCCTATCCTGTGAATGCAACCTTTGACATTATGGCACTTGTTGCGACCTTCGGGATTGCTTACAGGCTTGCTGAAAAGTATGCCGTTGATGCGCTATCATCTGGTGCGATCGCTGTTGCGGCTTTCCTTTTGGCTACACCATATCAAGTACCTTTTACACCTGAAGGCTCAACAGAAGCTATCCTAGTAGGCGGGGGAATTCCTGTCACACTGATGGGCAGTAAAGGTTTATTCGTTGCCATGATTATTGCCATGCTTTCAACCGAAATTTACCGCTTCATTGTACAGCGGAACATTGTGATTAAAATGCCTGATGGTGTACCGCCAGCAGTCAGTAAATCGTTTATTGCACTTATTCCAGGTTTTGTGGTCATCACCCTGATCTGGGTCGCTAGACTTGTGATTGAGATGACACCTTTTGAGAGTATTCATAATATCATCACGGTCTTAATTGGCACACCGCTATCGATTCTTGGTGGCAGCTTAGGCGGCAGTATCGTTGCGATGGGTGTGCAAATGCTCCTCTGGGCATGTGGTATTCACGGAGCAACCATTGTCGGCGGCGTCATGGGGCCAATTTGGCTCGGTGCAATGGATGAGAACCGTCTTGCATTCCAAGCAGGAGAAGTACTGCCGAATATTTTCACAGCGCAGTTCTTTGAAATCTTCATCAACGTCGGCGGAAGCGGAGCAACGCTTGCTTTGGTGCTGACGATGATCTTACGCGCCAGAAGTAAACAAATGAAACAGCTTGGCCGCCTTGCTATTGGGCCAGCCATCTTTAACATCAACGAACCGATCATTTTTGGAATGCCGATTGTCATGAACCCAATGCTCCTCATTCCGTTTATCCTTACGCCAATCATGATGATCATCACCACATATATCGGAATGAGCACAGGACTTGTGGCAAAACCAGCCGGGATCGCTGTCCCATGGACCATGCCACCAATCATTTCAGGCTATCTCGCCACAGGAGGCAAAATCTCTGGTGCTGTCATGCAGCTGATTAACCTTGCGCTGTCATTTGCTCTATACTACCCATTCTTTAGAATGTGGGATAAGCAGAAATTGAAAGAAGAAAGTGAGCTAGAAACAAAAGCATCAACTGATGAAAATGTCGTCAGCATGTAATAGAGGGAACAAGGGGGATGCGGCCGATGGAAATGGAACAAATTGTGTTTCAACTCATCCTGCACGGCGGAAATGGCAGAAGCTCCGCGATGGAGGCCATTACATGTGCAAAACAAGGAAACTTTGATGAGGCGAAGCAAAAATTGCAGGACGCACAAGACGCGTTAAATGAGGCGCATCACGCACAGACAGAGCTGATCCAAGGAGAAATCAGGGGCGAAAAGACGGATATTAGCCTCTTAATGATTCATGCGCAGGATCATCTCATGAACGCAATGACCGTCAAGGAGCTCGCAGCAGAAATCATCGAACTCCATGAAAAAATGAAGCAACTCGGAGGTGTCAATTCATGAAAGAAGGAATCAAAATTGTCACAATAGGCGGTGGATCGAGCTATACGCCTGAGCTCGTCGAAGGGTTTATTAAACGATATCATGAATTGCCTGTAAAGGAATTATGGCTTGTGGATATTAAAGCGGGTCAGGAAAAGTTAAACATCGTGGGCGCTCTGGCGAAACGTATGGTTGAAAAAGCGGGTCTGCCGATTGAGGTACACCTGACTCTTGACCGCCGGGAAGCCTTGAAGGACGCAGATTTTGTGACGACACAATTTCGTGTAGGACTGCTGGAAGCACGGGCAAAGGATGAGAGAATACCGCTTAAATACGGCGTCATCGGTCAGGAAACGAACGGACCAGGCGGTTTATTTAAAGGCCTTCGGACCATTCCAGTCATTCTAGACATTGTGAAGGATATGGAAGAGCTTTGCCCAGACGCATGGCTTGTGAACTTTACAAATCCAGCCGGCATGGTCACAGAAGCTGTTTTACGCTACACGAATCTAAAAAAAGTGGTTGGTCTTTGCAATGTGCCGATTGGGATCAAAATGGGGATTGCCAAGGCGCTTGATGTAGACGTTGAACGCATCGAGGTACAGTTTGCTGGTCTCAACCACATGGTCTATGGATTAGACGTATATTTAGACGGGGTCAGTATTATGGATCAAGTGCTTGATGAACTAGGAAATCCAAACAGCCAGTGGTCCATGAAAAACATTGAAGCGAAAAACTGGGAGCCTTCTTTTGTGAAAGGATTAGGGGTCATCCCATGTCCGTATCACCGCTATTACTATAAAACGAAGGATATGCTGGAAGAAGAGCAAAAGGCGGCTCAAGAAAAAGGAACACGAGCAGAGGTTGTACAGCAGGTCGAGCAGGAATTATTTGAGCTCTATAAAGATCCTGATTTATCGATTAAACCACCGCAGCTCGAAAAAAGAGGCGGGGCCTATTACAGCGATGCGGCCTGTAATTTAATCAGCTCCATCTATAATGATAAGCACGACATCCAGCCAGTCAATACAGTGAACAGAGGGGCGATTGCCAGCATTCCGGCTGAATCAGCGGTTGAAGTAAATTGTATCATTACGAAGGATGGACCAAAACCAATCGCGATAGGTGATCTGCCTGTAGCTGTGAGAGGGCTCGTTCAACAAATCAAATCATTCGAGCGTGTGGCAGCAGAAGCGGCTGTGACAGGAGATTACGAGACAGCTCTTGTGGCGATGACCATCAACCCGCTCGTCCCATCTGACGACATTGCAAAGCAAATTTTAGACGAAATGCTCGAAGCGCATCGTGAGCATTTACCGCAATTCTTCAAATCAGTCAATGCTTAACACATAATGGCCCCTTCATGGGGTCATTTTTTATGATTGCCCCATATGGAAACTGGAGAAAGAAGTGTATGATTAGAAAAAACAGCATGTATGGCTTCAAAGAAAGGACTGTTGAAATATGGTTGCAATTGGTTTAATGTTTTACGGGTTTGTCGTACAGCCTGTCATGAGTTATGGTACAGTGATCTTGTTTTTGTATGGCCTTATTGCTTCATTTGTTGGCCTCATTCGGCATAAGGAATATGTGTGGATCTATGTTCTCCGCCTGCTCGTTTGTTTTACCATTCCCGTGACCAATCTGTTGATGTATTTCGCAACGATTGGAGGAGATGCAAGAAAGTTTGATTTCCAGCCGATGCCGCCTGTTTATTATCTTGTCTTTATCCTAGAAATCATCATCATCTTTTTGCCAGAGATCTTTTTACTGCTTGAAAAAAAGCGGAGCATCAAAAGGAAACAGTGGATATACGCAGGGGTGATTGTTGGGGTGTCGGTCTTGTTTTGGTGCACGATTTGATGGGAAGCAGACGGGTCAACTAAGTCTATTTCGCCTTTTTTTCTGTAACTTCTTTCGTCTGACCTTAACAAAAGTAATGGAAAGAGCAAGGATAGAAATCCCAAGCGCCTTAAATAGAAACCGAGTGAGGAACGGTGAATCGTCGAAACCAGTGGCGACGATCATCGATCCGATGCAGATTCCAAAGAACGCTAGTAGATAAGTAAAAAACATACCATCACTCTCCTTATTCATGTGTATTTACCATTATAAGGGATGAAGGAGAGGTGGATAAACAAAAAAGAACCCTTCATGAATGAAAGGTTCTTTTATATGCTTATGCTTGCTTGACGACTGAGTCAACTTCAACTGTCCAGCCGAAGATGTCTGGCTGTGTCCCTTTTTGGATGCCAGTAATGGCTTCATACAATTTCTTGGATACCTCGCCTGTTTGACCATTTTGGATCACATATGGCTGATCATGATAAATTAATTCCCCGACAGGAGAGATCACCGCCGCCGTTCCAGTCCCAAAAATTTCTTCAAGCTCTCCAGATTGATGTGCTTCAATTAACTCGTCAATTGAAATTTTGCGCTCTGTTACTGGAATTCCCCAATGCTTTAACAGCTCAAGCACAGAGTTACGTGTGATGCCTTCTAAAATGCTGCCGTTCAATTCAGGCGTTACGATTTCTCCGTTGATTTTAAAGAAGATATTCATGCTGCCGACTTCTTCAATGTACTTTTTCTCCACCCCATCAAGCCAAAGAACTTGTGAAAATCCTTTCGTTTCAGCAACTTGCTGTGCCTTAAGGCTTGAGGCGTAGTTTCCAGCTGTTTTGGCATTTCCTGTTCCACCCTTAACGGCACGGACAAACTCATTTTCAACTGCAATTTTGACCGGATGAATGCCTTCTTTATAGTATGATCCCACTGGAGATAAGATAATGAGCAGCTTATACGTGCTAGACGGTGCAACGCCTAAATACGGCTCAGTGGAAATAATGAATGGACGAATATACAAGGAAGTGCCCTCTGCATCAGGTACCCAATCCTTATCAATACGAATGAGTTCATTTAAGCCCTCTAATACTGTTTCTGTATCAATTTGCGGAATACACAGGCGGTCATTGGATCTGTTTAAGCGTTCCATGTTTTTTTCCGGACGGAATAAGAGAATTTTTTGATCCTCAGAAACATAAGCCTTCAAGCCTTCAAAAACAGATTGACCATAATGGTAGACCATCGAAGCTGGGTCCATTGGAATGGCCTGATAAGGGATAATTCTTGGATCGTACCAGCCTTTATCAACTGAATAATCCATCACAAACATGTGATCTGTGAAGATTTTTCCGAATTCAAGTTGATCAGATTGAGGTTTTGGTTTTTTTGTTGAACTAAGTTCAACGCGGATGGGTTGTTTTGGCATTGTAAATCTCCTTGCTGTTTGATTATTTGAAAATTCTAATAATATGAAATAATTATGATTCTATTCTATACCTTCACAAAATATTAGCAATAGGTTTTCTGGAATTCAGACAAGAAAAATCTGTTAAAGCGCTTTCCTTCTCTCTGCTGTCAGTTTGACTTCTGTCACCCCTTTTTAAAAAAGAAATAAAATCCAAATGCATTATTAACTGATTAATCTGACAATTTAAAAACGAATGGTTTTCCTGTAAGATATTCTTTCAACCATACACCTTTTGACTAGTACATTGCAAGGGACATCGTCATATTTTAATCCTCTTTTTTTTAACCGATAAAGGAAGAAGAGAAGAGAAAGGAGCAATAACAAGATGAAACGAGCGATACCAGGTATTTTACTCATTTTATTCATGACCGTGATCAACTTTGGCTGTCAGGCGATGACAGATGAGGCTGGCGCTAAGCAAAGCACAGCCTATTACGTAGCGGTAAACGGAAGCGACAAAAACCCGGGAACAAAGCAAAAACCTTTCCGTACGCTGAAAAAAGCGGCAAGTATGGCGAAGGCTGGGGCAACCATTTACATGAGAGGCGGTACATACAAAGAAAAATTGATTGTCCGCCATTCAGGAACAAAGAAAGCGCCCGTTGTCTTTCAAGCTTACGGAAAAGAAAAACCTGTAATTAGCGGGGCTTCCCTTAAAGGAAATCAAGCCGATGGAGGACTTGTCACGATCGATCAAAAAAGCTACATCACCCTCAAAGGCCTGACTGTAGGACATCTTAAGACGAATCAAGAAGATTTGACACCAGTTGGTATTTTCATCAAAGGAAGCGGTAAAGGCGTCAAACTGCTTAATAACCGAGTGTATGACATTCAGACGAAACATAAAAATGGAAATGCACATGGAATTGCTGTCTATGGGACAAAAGCTCCTGCAGCGATTGAAGACATTGAAATTAAAGGAAATACCGTTGAAAAATTAAAGCTTGGCTTCAGTGAAGCGCTTGTGCTAAATGGAAACGTCAAAAAGTTCCGTGTGACACATAACACGGTCCGGCACACTGATAATATTGGCATTGATTTAATTGGTTTTGAGAACGTAGCACCCTCCAAAAAGTATGATCAAGTGAGAAATGGGGTCGTCTCTAGAAACAAAGTATATGAAATTACGAGTGCAGGAAACCCAGCCTATGGCAACGACATCTCCGCTGGCGGAATTTATGTTGATGGCGGAAAAGACATTGTGATCGATCATAACATTTCACATCACAATGATCTGGGGATTGAAGTCACAAGCGAACATAAAGGAAAAATGGCAGACCGCATCCGCATCGAACACAATCAAGTATATTTAAACCGTTATACAGGCATTTCTATTGGCGGCTATGATAAGAAGCGGGGCGGTACAACCAATACGACGATTTCACATAATATTTTGTACAAAAATGACACAGCCGGCTTAGAAGGCGGTCAATTGCTGATGCAGTATCAAGCAGTGAACAATCGAATCACGAATAATATCATGTCAGCTAGTGCCTCGCATTACTTGGTCGTGAATCTTTATCAAGTGAACCAAAAGAATACCTTCCAGAAGAACGTTTATGATGACCGCAAAGGTGCGAAAGCATCACAGTGGGTTTGGCGCGGAAAATGGATGGAAGGCTACAAAACGTATCTCTCTAAAAGCGGTCAAGATAAAGGATCAGCACATCTCAACCCGCAATTTGTGAATGAGAAAAAATATGATTTCCGTCTGAAGAAATCATCACCTGCGAAGAAAATCATCGGAAGCTGATGTTATTTTAGAAATTTTCAAAAAAGTCATTGACATTGATGTGACATCACATTAAAGTAAAGAAGACATTTCAACGAAAATAAATTTCATAACGGATCTCTTATCAAGAGAGGCAGAGGGACTGGCCCTATGACGCCCAGCAACCGTTTCTATTTTAGAAATTGGTGCTAATTCCTGCAAAGCTGTTACAGCTTTGACAGATAAGAGAGGAAGACTTCCCGATACATGTTTCATGCAACGGTGATCAAGCCTCTCTTTCCAAGAGAGGCTTTTTTTCGTCTCTTTTTCGAATCAAATGCCTGTTTTACAGGCGTATTTCCACTTTTTTACCTAGTTTTCCGATGTGAAAAATAAAAACAACTTGAGGAGGAACAGCAATGAAGCGTAAGCATTTTACATCATTTCTTGTCTTATTAACGGCATTAACCGTCCTGTTAACAGGCTGCGGCACCGGATCAAGTGCAGGCTCAAAGGCAAATACGAACGAAAAGGTTTCCTTTGACAATGTACCGAAGCGATTTGCAAAGGGACAGGGGGCAAAAATTAAAGTCATCCGCAAAATTGGCGGAGACGATCATACAGCTCAATTTTTAGCTGGGACCAAGGCAGAAGGGGAAGCACTCGGCTTTACGGTGGATGTCTACACCGCAAATGGAGATACAGCGAAGTTCCATGATGCCATTTCTCAGGCGCTTGAAGAAAATTATGATGGCTTTATCATCTCTCACGGGGACGACGATGCGACAGTCGCTGATGTGAAAAAGATCACAGCGAAAGGCATTCCAGTTGTAGCATTTGATTCGAATCCTAAGCTGAAGGACATCAAAGAGGTCACAGTGACGTCTCAAGATGACGAACAATTAGCAAAAAAATCATTAGACGCGCTCGTGTCTGATTTCAAAGGAAAAGCAAATATTGCATACCTGTGGGTAGATGGATTCCCGCCAATGGTGAGACGAAATAAGGTCTATCAAGAAACGCTGAAACAACATTCAGGGATCAAGGAGCTTGACCGCTTTGGTATTGCCTCCTCTGATACGTCTGTTCAAACGCAAAATGCAGTAGCAGCCATGCTGAATAAATATCCAAAGGGCAAGCTGGACGCTATTTTTGCCACATGGGATGCCTTTGCCATTGGGGCAGCAAGAGCGTTAAAGGAAGCAGGGAGAACAGAAGTGAAGATTTATGGGATTGATGTGTCAAATGCGGATCTTCAAGAAATGACGGCGAAGGACAGTCCGTGGAAGTATACAGCAGCGGTTGATCCGAAGCTCATCGGTGCAGTCGACGTGAGGATTCTTGCGAAGAAAATAGCCGGTGAGAAAACACCAGCTTCCTATGACCTTGAGGCCTCTCTCATCTCGCAAAAGCAGCTTCAGCAAGCAGGAAAAGCCATTAACATGGTCAATCTTGCAGACGAAGTGAAGGGATTCGGTTCATCGACTGCTTTTGAGGAAGATTGGATGAAGACGCTGAAGAAGCATTATACAAAATAAGCGACTTGCACTCTCTTTTCATAGAGGGTGTTTCGTTTTTCAGATGATATCAAGAGAAGGAGGACACCTATGACAGCGCCGCTTGTTCGTATGAAAAATATTTCAATTGAATTCCCAGGGGTCAAAGCGTTAGATCAAGTGAATTTCACATTAAAAAAAGGGACGGTCCATGCACTGATTGGAGCAAATGGTGCTGGGAAGTCAACGTTAATGAAGGTTCTTTCTGGCGCTCATTCCCACTTCGACGGGACCATCCACATCAATGGCCAGGCGGCAACCATTCAAACTCCAAAGGATGCATCCTCATATGGTGTGCAGACGGTCCACCAAGAAGTGGATACGGCGCTTGTTCCCTACTTAAGTGTTGGTGAGAATATGATGATGCATGAGATTGAGAAAAAAACATTTGTTAGCTGGAAAGAGCTGCATCGCAAAGCGGCTCAGCTATTAAAAGAAATGGACATCGACATTTCCACAAAACGACTTGTCAGCGATCTGACCCTTGCCGAAAAACAGATGGTGCTCATTGCCAAGGCCGTTTCCATTAAATGCAGCATTTTAATCTTAGATGAACCAACGGCTCCGCTTAGTCATGCAGAAACAAGCAAATTATTCTCAATGATTGATCGGTTGAAACAGAATGGGACGGGGATCGTGTTTATTTCTCACCGTATGCCTGAAATTTTCACCATCTGTGATGAACTGACTGTGATGCGAAATGGAACGGATGTCGCAGCTCACCTTGTCAAAGACATAAATCCGCAGCAGGTCATTGAAGAAATGCTAGGTGCACCATTAGAGGAGCAATTCCCGTCTCGCAGGCCACTGAAAGATGCACCAATTGTGCTTGAAGTGAAAGAGCTAAACGATCAACATAAATTAAACAACATTCACTTTTATGTCAAAAAAGGAGAAATTCTCGGGATCGCAGGGCTTGTCGGTGCTGGTAAAACAGAATTGTGCAAAGCCCTTTTCGGTGCCTCAGAAAAAAAGACGGGGACCGTGCAGCTTCATGGTCAAACCATTCGCATCACATCGCCTCATCAAGCGGTGAGAGCTGGAATGGCTCTTGTGCCGGAAGAGCGGAGAAAAGAAGGGATTCTGACCGAAGAGAGCGTGGGGTGGAACTTAACGGCTGCAAGTCTTCACTCATTTTCACGGATATTCAGCTTCTTACATCGTTCGAAGGAAAAGCGGGAAGCAGGCGACATCGTCAAACGGCTTGGTGTCAAAACGCTGTCTCTTGAAGCAAAGGTGAAGCATCTATCTGGTGGAAATCAGCAGAAGGTTGCTATCGGAAAATGGCTGCTGGCTGAGGCAGATGTGTATCTCTTTGACGAACCAACCAAAGGTGTAGACGTTGGAGCGAAAAAAGATATTTTCACTTTGATTGCAGAGCTTGCCGCACGCGGAAAATCTGTCATTTATGCGTCGAGTGAGCTGTCAGAGATTGCAGGTATCGCTGACCGAGTATACGTGCTATATGATGGCAGCATTGCCCGGGAAATGACCGCACCGACGACTGAAGAGGAGCTTTTATATCATTCAACAGGAGGACAATCATGAGCGAACAACAAATTCCGGCCCCTGTGCAGCAAATCAAAAAACAGCGGCCATCCTTTCATCTGTTTGATTTCTTTTATCGATATGGCACAATCTTAACCATTGTCGTGTTGATTGTGGTATTTGCGGCATCGAATCCAGCGTTTTTGCAATCAGGAAATATCATCAATATTCTACGATCTATTTCGATAGTGACCATCATTGCGGTGGGCTTAACTATCTCATTGGCAGTAAACGGCTTTGATTTATCAGTTGGATCAGTCGCTACGCTATCAAATGCGATTGTCATTTCTATGTTCGTATGGTTCTCGCAAAACTCACTAATTGCAATCTTCTCTGCACTAGCGGCATCTATCATTGTTGGTTTGCTAAATGCATGGATGATCGTCAAAATGAAAATTCCAGATATGCTCATGACATTAGCCATGATGTTTATCATTCAAGGGCTGGCTCAAACGTATACGAAAGGGGCGACTATTTCTGAAAATATGGTGCTTCCCGATGGCACGTTCTCAACGGGGACGATTCCTGCCTTTTTCAGTAAAATTGGACAGGTGCCATATATCATTCTGATTATGGCTGCCATTGTACTATTTGCGCATGTTTTCATGTCCTACACAAAGCACGGCCGATTCATGTACATCATCGGTGGGAATAAGGAAGCGGCTCGATTGTCTGGCATACATGTGAACAAATACAAAATTGCGGCCTATCTGCTTTCTGCTTTATTTGCAGCGATCGGCGGTATCGTACTGGCTTCAAGGGTCATGACAGCAGAAATTAATGCGGGTGCACCATATTTAATGGATGGAGTAGCGGCTGCTTTTATCGGTTTTTCCGTCATGGGAGCAGGTAAGCCAAACGCATTTGGCACTTTTATCGGGGCTGTACTCATCGGTATTTTACAAAATGGGCTTGTGATGATGTCTGTCCCTTATTATGCAATGGATATTGTGAAAGGCTCTGTGCTGGCCCTTGCACTGGCGCTGACATATTACAAACAACGAGGCTAACTGCGTATTTTTTAAAACCATTCGAGTTCTCTCTCCGTCTAGTAAACGGAAAGCGGTGCAGCTGCCGTTTCCAAAAGGAGATGACAAAAAGAAAATGAATATGTCAGCAACTCATGTAGAAGATTTGAAAAATGTCATGGAAGACTGGAAAAATGAACTATTAGTATATAAATTTGCGTTAGATGAAATGGATACAAAGTTTTCAATTATCAGCCAGGAGTATAATTTAATCCATGGACACAACCCAATAGAGCATACAAAATCACGAATTAAATCCTTTGAAAGCATAGTGAATAAACTAGCAAGAAAAGGATGCGACATCACGACACAATGTGCGAAGGAGCATATCCATGATATCGCAGGTGTCCGCATCATCTGTTCTTTTATTCAAGATATCTATAACATTATGGATGTATTGAGGCAAAGAGAGGATTTAAAGATCCTTGAAGTGAAGGATTATATTCAATATCCGAAACCAAATGGCTACAGAAGCCTTCATTTAATTGTTGAGATACCAGTCTACTTAACAAATCGTGTGGAGCATGTGAAGGTTGAGATTCAGGTGCGGACCATTGCGATGGATTTTTGGGCGAGTCTAGAGCATAAAATCTATTATAAACTGCAAAACGATGTTCCTCATCAGCTGACTGATGAACTGAAGGAAGCCGCAGATATTGCCCATTACTTAGATGAAAAAATGCAGAATATTAAACGAGAAATTGATTAGCACATCAAAAAGCAGCTGTTTTGATCACAGCTGCTTTTTTCATATTAAGGGTTGGTTCCACGGTCTCTCTTTTGAATAATATCTTGAGATTGTGCTGATTGACTGTCTTTTTGAATGGAAGTACCAACAGAAACACCTGTTATCAAGAGGGTTAAAATCGCACTTGTGATGAGCCATTTCTTCATCATACATCACTCCATTTTCTTAACAAGTTTTCAAGGACAACGCCTTGTTTCTAAAATAAGAAGATTCTTCATGAAGCCCAAGATCCGTTAAGTAAGCTGCTGCATCCTGACAAATAGCTTCAAGGTCAACAAGGAAATTCATTGATTCTAATTGATCGCAATAAGCCTTGATTTGCTCAATCATGTTGTCTGGCTGAATCATAAGTGTTTCTAAAATGGATAATTTAAGTGAAATGTTTCGTTGTTTTAAATTTTCTGCTTTTTGAAGTGAAAGCTGTACATAATAGTGGAACAAACCTGGCTTTTTCAGCTTAAATAGTGCTTTTGTGTAGGCGTACATGGCAAGTAAATAGCCGCCTGGAGAAGAAGTTTCGAATGATTCTATCATTAAAGCCTTTTCTAGGAGTGGCACAGCTTCACTGTATTCATTTCTTAGACTTTTAATAAAGGCTGCATTGCAATAGGCATGTCCAAGTAAATCTGGATCATCCATCTGTTCTAGTGAATGAATGACTTCTTCGAACAGCGATTCTGCCTCATCATATTTCGACTGATCCGCATAATTCAAAGCAAGCATCATTTGACAGCTGATTGATTTTTTCACATAACATGGATCTGCGTCGTAAATAGATGAAGCCATCTTTAAGTGGTGGATGGAGAGAAGCGTGGACCTAATATTATAGTAAAGACACCCTGTTTTATAATGAAATTCAGCTTTTTCAATGTCATCGTGCACGAGATCTAATTTATCCTCGGCCAATTTTAAATGGTGAAATGCCGTATCCTGATTGCCTCTGCGCATTTCATACATCCCTTTAAAGAAATAGAAATAATAGCTGAGCATATCATCCGTACGGATGGCATTTTCATCAACAAAAAGACTATGATCTAACGAAGCTGTATCTTCTATTAGATCTTTAAAACGGTACTCTAGCAGTTGATAGTAAAGTAAGACGTCTTGATTTTCTTCCATTCGATCAAACGCTTGAAGAATGTCTTCTTTTAACTGGATAGCACCTTGTATCTCTCTTTTTTTCATCATGACATACCAATCATTGAGCATATTCGCTACATCAACGGACGACAAAACACCTGCTTCTGCCAATTCATATCCTCCTTTCTTCATCTATCAGTCACCGTTCTTCTGAATCCACTTCCCATATTCCAGTATCTTCTTATATTTTAAGCTCTCTCGTGCAGTTTGTAAAACATGTTTTTTGATGTAAATTCAACCATTAGTGAAAGAAATAGGGAGCCAGCGCTCTTTTTGTATACGCTTACATATTTTTAGGTAAAAAGAGGGTTTTGAAAAAAATATATTACAATATCAATAAAGAGAGGAAGCGAGTATTTGAGTTTGCCTTCGTATGCAAGGGAGAAACATCATTTATCAAGGCACTGCCTCGTTTTTTGTGAGATTATCTTACATCATAATTGTGAATGACTCTTCTTTTAGAATAAAATGAGTTATTCGCAAAAAAGTAAAATTTAAAGAGACTATTGATCTAGAATTGTATGGATCTTTGGTATTGATAAAAAATATCACACACTATAGCTTTAGCGTGGTATAGTATTATTGTTATTGCGAATATTTAGACAAAACTGACAATGGGGGTCGTGTTTTATGAAGAAATCGATGTTATTGATCATGGGACTAATTGTTGTGCTTGTCATGGCAGCCTGTGGATCAAAATCGGACAGTGGTTCAGGAGAAGGCAAAGGCACATATAAAATTGGGATAGATACAACTTATCCGCCATTTGAATTTGAAAAGGGCGGTAAATATGAAGGGATAGACGTTGATTTAATTAATGCAATCGCGAAAGACCAAGGTTTCAAAGTGAAGCTTGAAGCGATGGACTTCTCAGGCATCATTCCAGCGATGCAGGCAGGACAGCTTGATGTTGGAATGGGCGGAATGAGTATTACAGATGAGCGTAAGAAGAAAGTAGATTTTTCAGATCCTTACTTCGACGCTGGACTGACAGTTGTTGTGAAAAAGGACAGCAGCATCAAATCTATTAATGATTTAAAGGGGAAAAAGCTAGCTGTTAAAAACGGGACGACTGGTGCAAAATTCGCATCTGATAACGCTGATAAATATGGGTATGAAGTCGTTCAATTTAATGACAGCCCATCTATGTTCCAGGAAGTATCAAACGGAAACGCAGATGCCTTAATTGAGGATTATCCTGTCATTACGTATGCGATCGCACAACAAGATTTAAAATTGAAAACAGTTGGAGACCGCTTGAATGGAGACCAGTATGGTATCTCTGTCATGAAGGGGAAAAACCAAGACCTATTGAAGAAGATCAATAAAGGCCTTGAGAACCTAAAGAAAAACGGTGAATATGACAAAATTATTGATAAATATTTGAAGTCATAACACAAGCGAGGCGCGCTCCGAGCGCGCTTTCTTTATGTGTCAGCCGTATGTGAATTAGGGAGGGAGAAACATGGATACTATTATTAATGCATTTCCGTATTTAATGGATGGTTTGCAAACCACTTTATATATCTTTGTTGTTGCCATCATTTTAGGGTTTATCATCGGGTTAATTGTGGCATTATTCCGTCTGTCACCATTTAAAATCTTAAATTTCATCGCACTCGTTTTTGTGAATGCCATTCGAGGTACACCATTTATCGTACAGCTATTCTTCATTTATTTTGGTTTGAATACACTTGAATTCATTTCACTTGATCGAGTGCCTGCAGGAATTATTACAGTAGCGATTAATGCAGGGGCTTATTTCTCAGAAATTATTCGTGCAGGGATTCAGTCTATTGATAAAGGACAAACAGAAGCTGCGCGCTCTTTAGGCTTTACAGGGGGGCAAAACATGCGCTTTATCGTCCTTCCGCAGGCATTCCGCCGCATGCTCCCAGCGATTACAAACCAGGCCATCATCAGCTTGAAGGATACATCTCTCTTATCTATTATCGGGATTGCCGATATTATGCAGCGAGGCCAAGTTCAAGCATCGGCTACATTTGATCCTTTGAATGTCTGGCTCATTGTCGGTGTCATTTATTTCGTGATCATTTATTTACTTTCTCTACTGGCTAGCTACGCAGAAAGGAGATTTGATATCAAATGAGTATGATTACGGTGAAAAACTTAAAGAAATCTTTTGGCGATCACGAAGTGTTAAAGGATATTAATGCAGTCATCGAGGAAAAGGAAGTAGTGTGTGTCATTGGTCCTTCTGGATCAGGGAAAAGCACGTTTCTAAGATGCCTCAATAAATTAGAAGATATCACGGCTGGAGAAGTCGTTGTCCACGGACACACGATTACAGATCCAAAGGTGAATATCAATAAAGTACGACAAGAAGTAGGTATGGTGTTTCAGCATTTTAATTTATTCCCTCATAAAACCGTTTTAGAAAATATCACGATTGCACCGATCAAGGTAAAAGGCATCGAGAAGAAGGCAGCAGTCGAAAAAGCGTTAGACTTGCTTGAAAAAGTCGGCTTAAAAGACAAAGCCAAAAGCTACCCTAACCAATTATCTGGTGGACAAAAACAACGTGTCGCCATTGCGAGAGCGTTGGCAATGGATCCGAAAGTACTATTATTCGATGAGCCGACATCAGCTCTTGATCCTGAGGTCGTAGGGGATGTATTAGCTGTAATGAAACAATTAGCTGTCGAAGGCATGACAATGATTGTGGTCACACATGAAATGGGCTTTGCAAGAGAAGTAGGAGATCGTGTCATCTTTATGGATGGCGGATATATTGTCGAGGAAGACAAACCGGAAGCTCTCTTTGGGAACCCGCAGCATGAGCGTACAAAATCATTTCTTAGTAAGGTGTTATAAAAAAGAGTAAGGGCATATACATGCCCTTACTCTTTTCTTTATGAATAAGTGGAAGATAGATTTAGCGGCCCCATTTCCTAGGAAATATTAGCGCTGGAAGAATTCGATCCATTCTTGGTCTGGGCCTCTGAAAAAGAAGTAGCAATATCCATTTGGTAATGTCGTGATTTCTTCATCAATTAATTCAATTTGCAGCTTTTGAATACGATTGAATTCAGCATGAATATTGTCTGTTGTGAAAGCGAGATGATGGACCTTCCCTTCAGATGGCAGGTCACTGCTGTAGCCTTGGATGAGTTCAATTTCCGTTTCGGTTTCATCTTTAAAACCGAGAAAGGCAAGCTCAATCACTCCATTTGTATGAGTGATGCGGTCCTTTAATTTCATGCCCACCACTTTTTCATAAAAATCAATCGACTGATCAATATTCGAAACCATAATACCTGTATGATCTAAGCGTAATGTCGTCAAACGAAGTGCCTCCTCTATGTCATGTTGATATTTTTCTCCTCATCTTATCATAATAGAAGTAACGTATACATTCATATGGTAGGATAGAGAGAGTCAATTTAGGATAAGGATGACACAAATGAAAAAAATCTCATTAAAACAAACATTTGCGGAACAAGTGAAAAAAGGATATCCGCTCATTTCCAAAGATGCAGTATCGCATGTGAACGGTGTACGGGAAGGCGAGCTCATTGAATGGGTAGATGAGCGGGGCGCTTTTTTAGGAAAAGGGTATTATGGTGTACAAAATAAAGGAATCGGCTGGGTACTAACCTTTGATGCGAACGAAAAAATAGATCAAGCTTTCTTTGTCTCTAGGATTGAGCAGGCGGCGAAAAGCAGAACGCATTTATTTCGTGATGCACAGACGACTGCTTTCCGCGTCTTCAACGGAGAGGGTGATGGAATTGGCGGCGTCACAATTGATCATTATGACGGATTCTATCTCATCCAATGGTATAGCGAAGGAGTCTATACATTAAAGGAAGATGTATTGGCTGCACTTGAGCACGTGTATCCAGACTATAAAGGCATTTATGAAAAGAAACGATTTGATACGTCTGGACAGTATATAGAAGATGATGATTTTGTGAAGGGAGAGAAAGGTGAATTTCCTCTCATCGTGAAAGAAAACGGCATGAACGTGGCGGTTTACTTAAATGATGGCGCGATGACGGGTATTTTCCTTGATCAGCGTCATGTGAGAAAAGCGATCCGAGAGCGTTATGCAAAAGGAAAGACTGTGCTCAATACGTTTTCTTACACAGGTGCTTTCTCAGTGGCAGCTGCGCTTGGCGGGGCGAGCCGTACGACAAGTGTGGATGTTGCAAATCGCAGCTTGAAAAAAACATCTGAGCAGTTTGAAGTTAATGGTATTGATGTGGACGGGCAGGATATCAAAGTCATGGATGTCTTTAAATATTTTCCGTTTGCAGCGAAAAAAGGCTGGACCTATGATCTCGTCATCTTAGACCCGCCTTCCTTTGCGCGAACGAAAAAGCACACATTCAGTGCAGCGAAGGATTATAAGAAGCTATTAAAAGAAGCCATCCAAATTACAGCTGAGAACGGCGTCATTGTGGCATCAACGAATAGCAGTGCATTTGGCATGAAGAAATTTAAAGGGTTTATTGCACAGGCTTTTAAAGAATCAGGGCAAACCTATCGGATACTTGAAGAATATACACTTCCTGAGGATTTCCGTACAACGAAGAATTATCCCGAAGGAAACTATTTAAAGGTTGTCTTCATACAAGCATAAGAAAAAGCCATTTCCGATAAGGAATGGCTTTTTTCTATAAGGCAAACGACATAAGGATAGGTGCTGCACATAATGTAATAATGGCTGAAATAATCATCGATACACTTGAGATCGTCCCTGAGACGGAGCTCATTTCAAAGGCCTTCGATGTTCCTGCACCGTGTGCACCTGTTCCAAGCAGGACGCCCATGGCAATGTCATTATCGATGCGGAAATAACGGATCACCATTGGACCGATAATCGACCCAAACAGTGCGGTTAAAATGACAAACACAGCCGTAACGGACGGCATGCCGCCGATCATTTCTGACACACTCATTGCTACAGGTGTTGTAACCGATCTTGGGACAAGGCTCTCAATAAGGCCTGTATCCAGATGAAACAACTTGGCGATAAATGCCGTTGATAAGATCGCAATGACAGAGCCGCAAGCCACATTCAAAATAATTTCTACTGCATGCTTCTTCAGGATATGAAAATACTTATATAAAGGAATGGCAAAAGCAACAGTCGCAGGCTGTAGCATATTTGTGAGCCATTTCCCGCCTTGATTATAAGCATCGTAAGGAATGTTGACGATTAACAGCAAGACGACAAGGACAAGCGGAGTCACAAGTAATGGGGAGACATAGACCTTCGGATGCCGTTTGTACACCGCTTTTGATCCGAGATATAAAAGAACTGTTAAAATCAGAAATAGTCCGCCAACTAACATAGTTTTTTCCGCTCCTTTCGTTTCGCAATCATTTGCGTCATGATACCAGTTGAGAGCATGACCACAAACGTACTAATTAAGACGACAAGGACAATACTTGTGCCAGATTGAGAAAGCAGTTTTCCATAATCAATGACACCAACTGCTGATGGAATAAAGAAAAGCAGCAGTTCTCCGAGCAGCCATACGGCGCCAAGTTCTATCCATTTTAATTGAATGATCTTAAAATGAAGTAATAAGAAAATGACAAGAATGCCTAAGATCGTGCCCGGGATTCTTAAATGCAAAAAGGCCGCCAGCACATTCATGAATTTCGCAAAAATAAACAAGACCATAATCTGAAGGGCAGCAATCAGCGGCGTTTTGAGCAATTTCACTTTCTGTTCACTCCTTTTTCTATATAAATTGTTCAGTGTTTCACAAAAAGATGACAACGTTCCAAGTGATGAGCTTACTTTAAAGTGTACAGCACGTTCAGTTATAGGTAAAATACATATATCGAATAGTAATTATTCCTTTTGTCTATAGGAAGGATGAATCAGGTGGACATCAGACATTTAACATATTTCTTAGAAGTGGCAAGGTTAAAGAGCTTCACGAAAGCATCGCAGTCCCTTTACGTATCGCAGCCGACCATTTCCAAGATGGTCAAAAACCTGGAGGATGAGCTGGGGGTGCAGTTATTTTACCGTAATGGCCGGCAGGTTGAAATGACAGATGCTGGCCAAACCATGTATACACAGGCGAGTGAAATCGCACAGTCATTTCAGAATTTAACGAATGAATTAAATGATTTAATGAATGTGAAAAAAGGGCATATTCGAATCGGACTGCCGCCGATGATTGGGTCAAGTTTCTTCCCGAATGTCATGGGGGAATTCCGCCAGCAATATCCAGATGTCACATTTCAATTGGTTGAGCACGGCTCCATTAAAGTAGAGGAAGGGGTCGAGGATGGGTCGCTTGATATTGGTGTCATTGTTCTGCCTGCAAATGATAAAATTTTTCATACGTACACCATTATTAAAGAGAACATGAAGCTCGTGACGCATCCATCCCATCCGATGGCTGGTCGTGAGGAGGTACATTTAGCTGATTTAAGGGAAGAGTCTTTTATTTTCTTTAGAGAAGATTTTGTTCTGCACAGCCGGATTTTGAATGAATGTATGAATGCGGGATTCCGGCCAAATGTCATTTATGAAACGTCTCAGTGGGATTTCATTAGTGAAATGGTAGCTGAAAACTTAGGGATTGGACTTCTGCCAGAACGAATCTGCCGTGATCTTGATCCTGAAAAGGTAAAGGTCATTTCCCTAAACCCGTCGATCCCGTGGCATTTAGGTGTCATTTGGCGTAAAGACCGCTATTTGTCGTTTGCGGCAAGAGAATGGTTAAAGCATACGAAATCCTATGTGTGGGATGCAGAGTAAAAGGGAGGACGATACGGATGAAAACAAGCTGCGCGTCTCATTTATTGGAGAAGGTTCGAGAAAAAAATCCACTCGTTCATAATATCACCAATCAAGTCGTGACGAATTTTACAGCGAATGGACTGCTTGCTTTAGGTGCTTCGCCAGTCATGGCAAACGCCAAAGAAGAAGTGGCTGAAATGGCGCAATTAGCGGATGCACTTGTGCTTAATATTGGCACACTGACTAGAGAGACGGTGGAAGCTATGATACTCGCTGGACAAGCCGCCAATGAAAAAGGTGTACCTGTTTTGTTAGATCCTGTCGGCGTCGGTGCGACAACGTTTCGAGCGAATGCCGCTAAACAGCTGATAGAGAAAGTGAAAATGACCGTTGTCAGAGGAAATGCTGCTGAAGTGGCTCATTTACTTGGAGTGGATGGCTGGGAGTCAAAAGGCGTTGATGCGAAAGCGGCGAATGGAGATGTATCGGCATTAGCCAAACAAGCGTCCATTGCACTTCAGACAATAGTGGCAATCACAGGAAAAGTCGATGTGGTGTCAGATGGAAATGAGGTGCTGTCCATTCATAATGGACATGAATGGCTCACCAAGGTGACGGGAACCGGCTGTTTGCTGACGTCTGTCATCGGGGCATTTTGTGCAGTAGGTGAACAGCCGCTTCATGCGTCGGCCGCTGCATTGCTGTTTTATGGTGTCGCCGCTGAAAGGGCAGCTCTGAGCGCAAAGGATAAAGGACCGGGAACTTTTCAAATGGAATTGTTAAATGCATTATCACACACAACCGGCGAAGATGTGCTGACAATAGGGAAAATAGGGGGAGTTTCACATGACAAAGGCTGAGCACCAGCAAATCAAACAGCAATTATCGGTTTATTTTATTATGGGCACAACGAATACAACGAGGCAGCCGCTTGATGTTGTGAAAGAGGCCATTCAAGGCGGAATCACCATGTTTCAATTTCGTGAAAAGGGTGAAAAAGCCTTGCAGGGTGAAGAGAAGAAACAATTGGCTCGTCAAATTCAAGCGCTTTGCCAAGAAGCAAATGTTCCTTTTATTGTGAATGATGATGTACAACTAGCGATTGATCTTGATGCAGATGGCGTTCATGTTGGACAGGAAGACACAAACGCAAAAGACGTCAGAGAAAGGATCGGGAATAAAATATTAGGCGTGTCGACGCATAACCTAGACGAAGTAAAACAAGCCATGAAGGACGGAGCAGATTATGTCGGTATGGGCCCAGTCTATCCAACGGAAACGAAAAAGGATACACGCAGTGTCCAGGGGGTGTCTTTGATCACTGAAGTCCGGCGTCATGCCCTTCAAATTCCGATTGTAGGTATCGGAGGGATCACATACGAAAACGCTGCACCAGTGATACAAGCTGGGGCAGACGGTATAAGCATCATTAGTGCTATTAGCCAGAGCGCCGATCCAAAAAAAGCAGCAGAAGAGCTGAAATCACTTGTTGAAACAGAAAAAGTATCTCTTTAATCTCAAGGAGACATGGATTGAATCAATTCATGTCTTTTCTTATGTCTGGAAAATTAGACAGGAGAGAAACAATTGTGTACAATCACATTAGTTCGATGATTATCGAAATGACAGGTAAATAAAGGAGAATGAACATAGAAGTGCTCGATACGTATTTTCGCCGGTATGATGAAGCAGGAAAAGGGCAGGAGCAACTGGATGAATTGCTGGCATTGTTTTCTGACGATGTCATGATTGTCTTAAATGGCGCCCAAAAGCCTGGAATCCAAGCATTCACACAGTTTTTGAACACATTTTTCCGCGTGCATGAAGACATTAAGCATATGTGGGATGGGTGGATGAAAAGAGAAGACGGAAAGTATGAAACAAACTGGGTCGTTTGCGGAAAGCTTTCGGATGGCCGTGTCTATACAGCAGAAGGAATTGATATCGCAGAGCTGGACGACCAAGGGAAGATCGTTTATTTAGAAAACGTTCCGAAAAACCCAGAGTTATTCCAGCGCTACTAAAAAGCCGGCTGAGCAGCCGGCTTTTTTATTTGTCTAAAGAATATGCCTCAATTGCCTCTTGAGCAGATGTTTCTTTATCAAAAACAAGGTGGCGGCTGTACACTTCACTCAAGTGTAGTGATTCTGGCTCTAAGTAATCTACAAGCTCAAAGATATCTAGGATGGCTGCTAATCTTATGTTAGTTTGTCCACCTTCTGCATTATCATAGGTTTCTTCTGGAAAGCCTTGTTTGATTATTTCCTTCACTTTACGTCGGTTTTTAGCTTTTACCAAGACAATTCGTTCTTCAAAGATTTTATCAGGTATACTGCTTGGTGATGAGATAGATTCGAATAATAATTTTGCAGAATAAAGCCTTTGCATATTTCATCCCACTTCTTTCGTGTCGTTTTAAATAATTTCCAGTATGTGTATAACATGATAACATAGGAATGACATCTTGCAGGGAATACATAACTATAAATTGATTCATTACGTGGAGGGATAGGAATGAAGAGTGTGGTTGATAACAGAGGGGAAGTTCATGAAATTCTGTTAATCCTCATTACATGCTGCTCTCTAATCACGTTTAGAAGGATTGCCAGATTAGAGAAGTATAAAAATAAATTAAAAAGCCAATTTATACCTTACTGAGACTTGAACAGAAGATCACAAATAAAGCCGGCTGAGCAGCCGGCTTTTCCTTATGAATCAGTATCCATATGCATGCCTGTATGTGCCTTTACTTGAATTTCCGTAAAGGTGTCTTCATCTGCTTTTTCAGACGAGAATATCGTGCCTAAGTATGCGGCAAGGAATCCGAGTGGAATCGAGATAATCCCAGGGTTCGACAGCGGGATGAGCGGCTCTCCTGTGAAGATGGCTGCTCCTGATGGGTCCCAGACGCTTGGGCTGAGCGAGACGATAATCAGTGCGCTTAGAAGGCCTGTTAAGCTTCCGGCGATAGCACCCGTAGAGTTAAATCGTTTCCAAAAAACAGTGAAGATAATCAAAGGTAAATTCGCACTCGCTGCGACTGCGAAGGCAAGAGACACAAGAAAAGCGACGTTTAAGGACTGGGCAAATAATGCAAGAATGATAGAGAGGATCGCCACGCCGATTGAAGCAAAGCGTGCCGCCTTCACCTGCTCCCGCTCACTCGCTTTTCCTTTGCGGATAATCTGACTATAAAAGTCATGGGCAAAAGCTGACGCGGCGGATAAAACAAGACCAGTCACCACTGCCAATATGGTCGCAAAGGCGATAGCGGAAACAAAGGCAAATAATAAATCTCCTCCAAGGGCTTGTGCCAGAAGAGGTGCGGCCATATTGCCTGCTGCATCTGCTGCCGTGATCGCTTCTGTTCCAACAAAGGCAGCAGCGCCAAAGCCAAGGAAAACCGTCATTAAATAAAAGATCCCGATGATCCAAGTAGCAGAAAGAACCGATTTTCGCGCAGAAATCGCATCCTTTACTGTATAAAAACGGATCAAAATATGTGGCAAACCTGCTGTCCCAAGCACTAAGGCGAGGTTAAGAGACAAGGTTTCTAAAGGCACATCATATTTATTTCCCGGGTGAAGAAACGATTCACCAAGCGGGGTTGCAGTTTTCATCTGTTCAAACATCTTCAGCAGACTAAAATCAAACTTTGCAAACACAAGCAGAGAAATAATGAGCGTCCCAAGCATGAGAAGCACAGCCTTTGTGATCTGTACCCAGCTGGTCGCAATCATGCCGCCAAACACGACATAAATGGTCATCAGGACACCCACGATCAGCACCGCGATCCAGTAATCAATGCCAAGAAGCAGCTTGATTAATGCACCTGCTCCAACGAGCTGTGCAATCATATAAAAAGTGGAAACTGTAATGGTATTAAAGGCGGCAACCCCTCGGATGGCAGGGCGCTTAAAACGTGCAGCGATCATATCGGCCATCGTATATTTCCCCAGATTTCGAAGCGGTTCAGCCACAACGTAAAGAACGACAAGATACGCTACTAGAAAACCAATGCTATAGAAAAAGCCGTCAAATCCGTTTAACGCGATCATTCCAGCAATCCCTAAAAATGATGCAGCAGACATATAGTCTCCAGCAATGGCAAGGCCGTTTTGAAACCCAGTCAGACCCCCGCCTGCTGTGTAAAAATCACTCGCATTGCTTGTTTTTTTCGCAGCAAAATATGTGATGACCAATGTGAGCCCTACGATCGCTACGAACAAAATAAAAGCGGTCATGCTCATTCGTCATCACCTCTTGATTCAGTTTTTAAAGCGCTTACATAATTGTCGAACTTAGCTGCTTTTTTCGCATAAAGTCCACATAAAACCCAGGTCATGACAAATTGTGTGAGGGCGAATAACCAAGCCCATGAGATCGCGCCAATTGCCGGCGTGTTCAAAAAGGTGAAGTAGGATGTAGCAACCGGAAGTGAAAAGTAAAAGAGAAAAAAGAAAATCGTCATCGGTACGATAAATCTGCGTTTTTCCTCAAGAAGTTTTCGAAAATCCTCTGAAGCGGCAACCTTCTTATAATGAACTTTTTTGTCTGCCATTGTTTCCTCCTTTGTACGAATTAGGGACAAGGTACTCCAATGCATATGAGACGATCTGGCTGTTTATGACAGTATATCATAAAAAAGGCACCCGAAAAGGGTGCTTTCTATCGATAATTTGCAAGAAATGTTTGTCTCGCTTTTTCATATGCTTCTGCGTCAAAATGATCTCCGCATTTATGAATACACCAAGGCTCTTCTTGTCTTGCAATCCCAACTTCATAGCCCTTCTGAGTGAATTCAAAGGACTGCGAGACATCATAAAAATGAAAGCCGTCAAAGAGGTCCTCACGCCACCTCACATCGTATTGTGTTGCCATGAATAGACCATCAATGGCCGCAGCTTTGATATAATCTTGCGCTTTGGGATGCTGACGGTCTCTTTCAAACGAAAGCAGCTGATAGGTGTCGTGACGATATTCAATGACTTTTCCCCTGCAATCAGAACTCTCCCACCAAATTCCATTGTCAGGCATGCTTTCTGCTCCAATCACGCCAACCATGCCAAGTGATGGATGTTGTAAAAAAAGCGGGATGAGCTCAAGCAGCATATGCTGTTTGACAATCAAGGTATCCTGATGGAGATAAATTTTAAACTGAGCTGGATGAGTGATGGCTTCATTGTATGCAGAGGTCATACTTGATGCATGTCTAATTGGTAAGACCTCCACATGGTATCCATGGGGAGCCGGAAGTGAAGCGAGCTGCCGGAAGCAAGCTTGAAACATCGATTCATCATTCACACATAATACAAACAGAATCGTCGGATTACTCATGAAATGGAACCGCCTCGACCACATATTGATAGGCTGTAGCAGACTCGTGAAAATCAGAACGAATGCCGTGTTTCATGAGTAATTCATGTAGATCATTCAACACGCTTGCATAGGAAGGATGCTGTACGAGTATGGCCTCGAATTCACGAATGCGAAAACCCGCTGAATGAAAGAGTGCATGTATTTCGTGAAGGGTGAAGAAACGTAAATGTGTTTGATCCATTAACCCTGCATCTGTATAAGTAAATCTGCCGGCTAGTAATTCTAAAACCGTTGAAATGTGGCCGATATTTGGAATAGATGACAGGATGGCACCCTCTTTTTTAAGGAAGGGCTTCACCTTTTTTAAAACGGCCCAAGGGTCCAATAAATGCTCGAGGACGTCTCCGAAAATAATGCAGTCAAATTGTTCATGTTGATAAGGGAGAGCCATCTGTTCAATATTACCGCAGAGAACATGATCCAGCTCTTGCTTAGCCTCTTTTGCTGCATCTTCAAATGACTCAATACCATAAATGGTCCGGCCCTTTTGTTTCAGGACTTTTCCAAGCTTGCCTGTGCCGCATCCGATATCCAATAAAGACGTCCATTCCGCGCGGATACGGCTGACGATGACCGGGTTTACCCCATGATAATACTGATCCTTTTTTTGGTGATAATACGAAAGGGAATCTGAACTCACGCTCTACCCACCTTTCTGCTTTCTCGTTGTTTTCATGCTTAATATATGGGTGAGCAGCTTGGTTTTATAACGTGAGAAGGACAATTTTCATGAATGGCGGTTAAAAAGGGATCATATAAAGAACAGGAAATGGACTGTCCTCCTAATATAGAAAGACAGAACCCCATTGAGTGAAGGGATTGGTATGGAGAGGTGTTCAATTATTGTAGCGTATCGTCATGAAAGGATTTTCAAAAGGTCAATTGACAGGTCAGAACTTATAGCCAAAGCAGTCTGAAAGACAAAGGATAACGGCGTTGATTTACGGTTTGTTTATCATCTTCTGATCACCGTTGGATGTTAAAAAAGCTTGTATTTCTTCGATGCCTAGTCCAATTTTTTTCGCTTCCTGAATCAAATAAACCCACTCTTCGTCAACTCTTCTTTTCACTTGCGTATCCATAATATCCTCCAGTTCAATAAGACATATTCACTGCAACCAATGACTTGAACAAACCGTCTAGTAACTGTACGTGTGGTTGAAAACAGCGCAAAATAAATTTTTGTCGAAAAATGATGACATTTAACCTATTTTGTAAAATCTATCACCTACCACGTCCCTAAAAAAATGACTAAAAAACCCATAAATATTGAAATCTTACTTCTAATAATAAACAATTGTAAAGTCAGTTGAAAGATTATAAATTAAAATAATGATAAAGACCTAAAACATTTGACTCATATAAACCAATTGCGTTGACATTTGCCATCGAGTAGAACAAATTTCATCTTTACAGGACATACATATTGTTCGTTTGGGAAGTTCTTCTCAAGATGGTATTCTAAAAGAAACAGAAACCACCAAGAAGGAATGAAGAAAGACATGTATAGCCTTTTTCAAAAGTATCAAGAAGTTGTCATGTATCTTGTGATGGGTGTGTGTACAACCATTGTCAATATCGTCAGCTTCTATTTATTCGTTGAGATGTTTTCCATGGATTACAAAACAGCTACGGTTGTTTCATGGGTATTTGCTGTTCTCTTTGCTTATATCACCAATAAGAAGTATGTCTTCAAGCAAAAGGCTCGTGACACAAAAAGCCTCATGCGTGAGCTTTCTTCATTTTTTAGTGTCCGTCTCATGTCTCTAGGTGTAGATCTGGGGCTGATGATTTTATTTGTGAGCCAATTGGCGCTCAATGAAACCGTCGCAAAAATTCTCGTCAACTTTGTGATTGTGGTGGTCAATTATGTCGCCAGTAAGTGGTTCGTCTTCAAGAAAACAAAAGAAGATGCGATTTAACACATAAAAAAAGATAGGTGATGTAAAATGAGCAGCAGGCCAGACGACTTATATGATGTCATATATCAACAAACAGAAAAGCAGCATGAACAAGTGCTGAGGCTAGTCAAAGAAATGACCGCACATCCAGAAGCGTTTTCGGAACAAGAAAAGGAAAAGATCAACCGAATGGACATTGCGCTTCAAACGGCAACGGACATTTTAGAAAATTTAATGACCCCTGATACGCAAATGACCATTGTTTTAAGACAAGGGAGAATTCATGTTGACCTGTCAAAAGCGTAAAAGAAGCAGCCTATGATGCAGCGGCTGCTTTTTATTATGCATCGCTTGTTTCCCGCAGTTGCTTTGGAGACATGCCGATTTTCTTTCGAAAGACTTTATTCAAGTAATTCGCATTTCGGTAGCCGCACTGTATGGCGATTTCTTCAATCGAGTATTTCGTTGTTTTTAATAATGTTTCCGCCTTTTCTAACCGGATATTGGTTAAGTAGTGAATAGGTGTGAAGCCAGTGGCCTTTTTGAATTCTCTCGTAAAATGACTTTTGGATAAACGTGCCGCAGCTGCCATATCGTCTGGGCCAATTTCCTCGTGAAAATGATGGCTGGCAAACAAGGCCGCTTGGACGATGGGCTCAGGCCATTTCTCCATTTGTCCCTCAAGCTTTGGCAAATATGAATACAGTTCCATGACAAATTGATAAGCAAGGCTAGACCCCTCAAATGGATTGGTAATCCGTCTTTCACTGGCTTCATCATAAATTTTCTTCAGCAGGCGGATCGGTTTGGAATGAGGATGAAAACGCATGACCTGCTTTCCTTGATCTATAAATTGGTCAAAGCAAAGATCGCAGGCTTCCCCATAAAGCGTCAAATAGAGAAATTCCCAATGCTCACTGTCCTCTGGAAAATAATATTGATAGGCACTAGGGCTTTTCACAAGAAAGGCCTGCCCCGGCAAGACTTTGAACCGCTTCTGTCCGATTTCAATCATGCCATGTCCAGACAGTGTGAGCTGAAAGATGCACTTGCCCTGATCCTTCCGCTCCACGCCATTCCAGCTGTATAACGAAGATGATTGAACCTCCCAGCCAACAGACCATATTTGTGCCGGCAATGTAACATCAGAATGGTGAAAACGAAATGCAAATGCTTCCTTCTTCAAATTGGAAAACCTCCTTCACAGCAAAAAACAACCTTTTTCTTTTTTGAATCATGGTACACCTCATATCACATCGTACCATTCACAGCAAAAAAAGGGTATTTTTTAACGATTTTTTTACCATTGAACTTACGCAGTTCAGGCAACTAAAATAAGAGTATCAGAAGAGAAAAGGGGAATGGATATGATCGATATGTTACGCACGGCATTTCACCAGCAATTTGGGGATAGAGAAGAAGAACTTCGCTATTTTTTTGCCCCGGGAAGAGTGAACTTGATTGGTGAACATACAGATTACAATGGAGGTCATGTATTCCCTTGTGCGCTCACTCTCGGTACATATGCAGCATGTGCAAAGCGGACAGATGGCCGCGTGAGAATGTATTCCTTGAACTTTGATGGCGATGGTGTGAAAGAATTCGACCTTTTTGAAATCGCTTACTTAGAATCGGATGGCTGGGCGAATTATCCGAAGGGTGTGTTCCATCAGTTTATCGAAGCAGGGATGAAGATAGAAGAAGGCTTTGACATTGTATACGGCGGCAATATTCCCAATGGCGCAGGCCTGTCTTCCTCTGCCTCGATTGAGCTTGTCACCGCCGTCTTCATCAATGAATGGCATTCATTCGGCGTTTCAAATGCCCGTCTTGCCCTCCTTTCGCAGCGTGCAGAAAATGAATTTATTGGCGTCAATTGCGGCATCATGGATCAGTTTTCAATTGCTCTTGGAAAAGAAGATCACGCCATTTTGCTCAATTGCGATACCCTTGATTTTCAATACAGTCCGTTTCGGCAAGAGGGACTGGCGCTTGTCATTGCCAATACAAACAAAAAGCGGACACTGGCAGACTCCAAATACAATGAACGCCGGTCAGAGTGTCAATCAGCTTTAAACGATTTACGAAAAGAGATCGATCTTGCCCACTTATGTGAGCTCACGGCAGATGAATTTGCCGAACATGCCCATTTGATTCAGGATGAAACATGCCGCAAACGTGCAAGACACGTAGTGACAGAAAACGAGCGGACCATAAAAGCAGTCAAATTTCTGAAAGATGATAAAATGGGAGAAATAGGTGCGCTTATGAAGTCTTCTCATCTTTCTTTAAAGAATGATTATGAAGTGACTGGATTTGAACTAGATACACTTGCAGAAGCCGCTTGGCTCCATCCTGGAACGATTGGCTCTCGTATGACGGGCGCGGGTTTTGGCGGCTGCACGATCAGTATTGTGAAAGAAAAGCAGCTGGCATCATTTATAAAAGAAACGGGTGCGATTTATCAAGAGAAGACAGGCATTCAAGCCTCTTTTTACACAGCTGGAATTGGAGGCGGCGCAAGAGAACTTACGAAGGAGGAAGTATAATGACGATTTTAGTATGCGGGGGAGCAGGGTACATTGGCAGCCATGCAGTAGCGGCTCTTTTAGCGAAAGGTGAACAAGTGGTGGTAGTGGATAATTTGCAGACAGGCCACAAAGAAGCTGTTTTGGAGGGAGCTGTTTTAGAAGAGGGAGATTTACGAGATCAAGATTTTTTAAGACTGGTTTTCAAAACACATCAAATAGAAGCGGTGATGCACTTTGCCGCAGATTCACTTGTCGGCGAGAGTGTAACAGACCCGCTAAAGTACTATGACAACAACGTTGGAGGAGCGACAGCTTTACTTCAGGTGATGAATGAATTTGATGTGAAACACATCGTTTTCTCTTCAACCGCAGCTGCGTATGGTGAACCAAAGCGAGTGCCGATCGTTGAAACGGATGAGACGAATCCAACCAATCCTTATGGAGAAACGAAACTAGCCATTGAAAAAATGCTGAAGTGGTCTGAGCAGGCATATGGAATGAAATACGTCGTGCTTCGCTACTTTAATGTAGCTGGCGCTCATACAGAAGGACTTGTCGGAGAGGATCATCAGCCTGAGACACATCTCATTCCGATTATTCTGCAAGTGGCTTTAGGAAAACGAGATCAGATCATGATTTACGGTGATGATTATGAGACAGAGGACGGCACGTGTATTAGGGATTACATTCATGTCATGGATTTAGTAGACGCGCACATCTTAGCTGTTGATCGTCTGCGCGCTGGAAAAGGAAGTGCAACATATAACTTAGGGAATGGCACTGGTTTCTCTGTGAAGCAGGTAGTAGATGCTGTTAGAAACGTCACGGGGCATGCGATCCCAGCACAGGTGGCTGACAGACGTGCGGGGGATCCAGCAAAGCTGATTGCTTCTTCTGAAAAAGCGCTGCAAGAATTAGGGTGGACACCTCAATATGCTGATCTTCACACCATCATTCAAAGTGCGTGGGATTGGTTTCAGAAGCATCCAGACGGCTACCAGAGTAAATAACGCATAACAGGCAGGCAAGAGAGGGGACAGAGAGAATGGCGGTTGATATTTTTGAAAAACTGGAACAGCTGATTCAATACGGAATCAATCAAGAGCTGATCACACGACTAGATATCGATTATACGAGAAATCGGCTGCTTGAGGTGCTTGGGCTGGATGAAGCTGAGCCAAGAACAGTCTCAGGGGAGGCGGAGCTTGAGGACATCTTAATGCCGATGCTGGATTGGGCAGCTGAGACTGGCCTTATCCCTGAGGGGACGGATACGTATCGCGATTTACTGGATGCGAAAATCATGGGATGCTTGGTGGCGCCTCCAAGTGTCATCTACGCAAAGTTTGAAGAGAAACGCCAGCATGAAGGGCCAGAGGCGGCTACAAGCTGGTTCTATGAAATGCAGCAGCACGCACACTATATTCATACAGGCAGAATCGCCAAAAATGTCCAGTGGTTTACACCAACAGATGATGGCGTGCTGGAGATCACAATTAATCTATCAAAGCCGGAAAAGGACCCAAAAGCAATCGCTGAAGCCAAAAAGCTTAGTCAAAAGCAATATCCTCTTTGTCTCCTTTGTAAAGAAAACGTTGGGTTTGGGGGGCGGATCAACCATCCAGCGAGACAGAATCACCGGATTATTCCTGTGAAACTCACAGATGAATCCTGGTTTCTACAATTTTCACCTTATGTGTATTACAACGAGCACTGCATTGTGTTCAAAGGCGAACATGAGCCGATGAGCATCACCAAAAAGACCTTTGAACGACTGCTTTCTTTCATATATATATACCCGCACTATTTCATCGGATCGAACGCCGACCTTCCGATTGTCGGGGGCAGTATATTAAGTCATGACCATTTTCAGGGCGGTGCGCATGAATTTCCGATGGCGAAAGCGGAGGTGGAAGAGGTCTTTTCTCTGAATGCCTTTCCGAATGTGAGGGCTGGCATTGTGAAATGGCCGATGTCTGTCATCCGGCTTCGAAGCAGCGACCGGCAGACGCTTGCAGACGCCGCAGACTTTATCTTAACCAAGTGGAAAATGTATTCAGATCAAGAAGTGGAGCTGCTAGCTCATACTGGAGAGACGCCGCATAATACCATTACACCCATTGCACGCCGCCATGGCGATGACTATGAATTAGATCTAGTGCTGCGCAATAATCGTACAAACAAGCGGCACCCGGATGGAATTTTCCACCCGCACGAAGAAGTCCATCATATTAAAAAAGAGAATATCGGATTAATTGAAGTGATGGGTCTTGCAGTTCTTCCTGGTAGATTAGCAGAGGAATTAAGCCAATTAAAAGAAGCGCTCTTATCCAAAAACCCCCTTGAAGAAATCAAAGCCCGCCCTGCTATCACGAAACACGAAACATGGGCAAAGCGTCTGCTTGAAGAGAACACCTTTACAGAGGACAATACAGAAGCCATTTTACAAAAAGAAGTCGGCATGATTTTTTCTCGTATTCTCTCACAGGCGGGTGTGTTTAAAAGAACCGAGCAAGGGAAAACAGCTTTTAAACGTTTCATTCATACACTCATATAGGCAGGTGATTAGATGATTGAACAAGTAAGAACATTAATGGAAGAAAAACAGCTCGACGGTGTCTTGATTCAAAAGCGTAATAACTTCTCCTGGCTGACAGGAGGAAGAAGAAATCACATCGTGTTAAATACACCAGAGGGCGTGTGCAAGCTGCTCGTGTTAAAAGACGACATCGTCCTCATTGTGAATCAAATGGAAGAAAAGCGGATCATTGAAGAAGAGATGGCGTATATCGATCACCCATTTCAAGTGGTAACGATGGACTGGTTTGAGGATGATACGGCACACATTCAAACACTCACAAAAGACAAACGGATCGGGTCAGACATTCAAATGGATGGATTCGAATGGATCGAGCCGGATTTGTCGCAAGTCCGATCCATTCTTTCTGCATCACAGCTCCGCCAATATGAAACGCTTTGTCATGAAACAGCAGTCATTGTAGAGAGTGTCTGTAAAGAAATCGTTCCAGGACAGACGGAGCACGAAATCGCTTCGCTTGCGGCTCAAAAAGCGATCGCGCAGGGAATGACGATAGAAGTACTGCTTGTGGCAACAGATGACCGAATTCATCAATACCGTCATCCAATTCCGACAGACAAAAAACTTCAAAAGCATGCGCTTGTTGTTCTTTGCGCTGAACGGCATGGACTCGTGGCGAATGTCACAAGGTCTGTTTACTTCGGTCAGCTTCCAAAGGGGCTTGAAGAGAACAAAGAGCGGCTTGCACGAATTGACACGGTCATGAATGCCGCCACGCGTCCTGGTAAGACATTGGGAGATGTATTGAAAGCAGGTATTGCTCAGTATGAAAAAGAAGGCTTCTCTGATAGCTGGAAAAAGCTTCATCAAGGGGGAAAAACGGGCTTTGTATCTAGAGAAATCATTGCAGGTCCCTCATCGAAGGAAGAAATTCAGCTGCAACAAGTGTTTACTTGGAATCCTTCATTGCCTGGATTGAAGTCAGAGGATACGATGGTCGTAGAGAAAGAGGGTAACCGCTTTTTAACCTATACAGGCAAGTGGACATACATTGACGTTGAGCATGAAGGGGACATCTATAGACGCCCTGATATTTTAGTAAGAGATGAATAACTGCAGAATGCCGGCGCTGAGCCGGTTTTTTGCTGGAATTGATTTAGCGGGATTCCACATATTCATCATGATTGCCAATTCTTACACCGCATAGTCAGAGGATCGATACTTTCTTTTCTTGTCAACTTGCGTTAAAATAAGTAAGGTTTTTGTTAAATGTGGGGATACCTATTTTGAAATTGTTTACCTAGATAAAATTTCATTAAGTTAAATTGAAATTTGACCAAACTTTTTTATTGTGGTAAACCTAAATTTGACAAAGTTCTTGATTGTTTGTCCTTTGCCTTCAACTCTCAACTTTTCAAAATCCTAGAAATTTATTGTGTGTGCAATAATATAAATTTATGTCGAATTTATGACATTTTGAGAGAAATCTGTTGAAAAATAAATGAACTTTTGAAAAAAGGGAAGCTAACTCTAACAGATTTTGATAGCATTACAAAGGGAAGAAAAGTTTTCGAAGGCAGATGGCTTTTCACAATTATTCAGCAATTTATACATTATTTAAGGAAGGATGGTGATCTTCTTGTTCAGAGCCATTAAACCTATGCTTTTATTAGCGATGCTCGTGAGTGTTTTTGTATTAGGAGGTTGCAGCAATATCGCTGTTTTAGATCCTAAAGGACCAGTCGCAGCACAACAAAAAGACTTAATCCTTTTATCTATTGGATTCATGCTCTTTATCGTTGGTGCGGTATTTGTACTGTTTACCATCATTTTGGTTAAATACCGTGAGCGTAAGGACGTTGGAAACGCCTCTTATAACCCAGAAATACACGGGAATACGCTTCTAGAAGTTGTCTGGACAGTGATCCCAATATTAATCGTTGCTGCTCTTTCGATTCCAACTGTAAAAACAATTTACTCTTTGGAAGAGGCACCTCAAGCAACAAGCCATAAAGATCCACTTGTCGTTTATGCGACAGCTGTCGATTGGAAATGGATCTTCAGTTATCCAGAGGAAAATATTGAGACAGTGAACTACTTAAACATTCCAAAAGATCAGCCGGTTTTATTCAAAATCACTTCCGCTGATACAATGGCATCACTATGGATTCCTCAGCTAGGCGGGGAGAAGTATGCGATGGCTGGAATGGAAATGGAACAATATCTTCAAGCTGATGAAGTAGGCACATACCAAGGAAGAAACGCCAACTTCACAGGCCCGGGCTTTGCTCAGCAAAAATTCAAAGTCAATGCGATGACGCAGTCTGACTATGATAAATGGGTAAACAAAACGAAGAAAGAAGCACCAAAGTTAACGAAGAAAACGTATGACTACTTGATGCTTCCTGATGCTGCAGATGTGCAGACATTCTCATCAACACATTTATCCTTTGCGAAGCATGGAGAGGATTCTGAATATGCACTCCAAGCACGCAAACGTTTAGGTTATCAATCAGTTTCTCCGCATTCCAAGACAGATCCTTTCGAGAATGTGAAGAACTATAAAAGAAAATTAGAAACAGAATAAACTGACTAAGGAAAGGAGGAGGCCGTTATGCATTTAAAATGGGATGAGTTTTTTGTAACTGGAGACCCATTAATTCTTGGTGCGCAAATTTCTATCGCTCTTACTTCCATTGCCATTGTGTTTGTTTTAACCTACTTTAAAAAGTGGAAATGGCTTTGGAAAGAATGGCTGACATCAGTTGATCATAAAAAGCTTGGAATCATGTATATCCTTGCTGCTGTGATTATGTTCTTCCGCGGTGGGGTAGACGGACTGATGATGCGCGCGCAGCTGGCGCTTCCTAATAATACGTTTTTAGATTCAAACCACTATAATGAAATCTTTACAACGCATGGTACGATCATGATTCTATTCATGGCGATGCCATTTTTAATTGGTTTAATCAACGTCGTTGTTCCTCTTCAAATTGGTGCACGTGACGTTGCATTCCCTTATTTGAACAACCTTAGCTTCTGGACATTTATGGTCGGAGCAATGCTGTTCAACATTTCCTTCGTTATTGGAGGATCACCAAGTGCAGGCTGGACGAGTTACATGCCGCTCGCCGGAAATGATTTCTCACCAGGACCTGGACAGAACTACTACTTGCTCGGGCTCCAAATTGCAGGTATTGGTACACTTATGACAGGTATTAACTTCATGGTGACCATCTTAAAAATGCGTACAAAAGGTATGACACTTATGCGTATGCCAATGTTTACTTGGACAACATTGATTACGTCTGTCATCATCGTGTTTGCATTCCCTGTACTAACAGTTGCTTTAGCACTTATGACATTTGATCGTTTATTCGGTTCTGCATTCTTTACACTCGAAGCAGGCGGTATGCCGATGCTTTGGGCGAACCTTTTCTGGATTTGGGGACATCCTGAGGTATATATTGTTATCCTGCCGGCTTTCGGTATTTTCTCAGAAATCTTTGCGACGTTCTCAAGAAAGCAGTTGTTTGGTTACAAAGCGATGGTTGTATCAATTGTGGCAATCTCTGTTCTTAGTTTCCTTGTGTGGGTTCACCACTTCTTTACAATGGGGAACAGTGCAGCGGTTAACTCATTCTTCTCGATTACAACAATGGCGATTTCTGTACCAACAGGTGTGAAAATCTTTAACTGGCTCTTTACGATGTATCGAGGCCGTATCAGCTTTACATCACCAATGCTTTGGGCACTTGGTTTCATCCCGAACTTCGTAATCGGTGGTGTAACTGGGGTTATGCTTGCGATGGCAGCTGCGGATTACCAGTACCATAACACGTACTTCCTTGTATCCCACTTCCACTATGTATTAATCGCAGGTACTGTATTTGCTTGTTTTGCTGGTCTTGTTTTCTGGTATCCAAAAATGTTTGGTTACAAGTTAAACGAAAGAATCGGCAAATGGTTCTTCTGGGTATTCATGATCGGATTTAACATCTGTTTCTTCCCGCAGTACTTCCTAGGACTGCAAGGAATGCCAAGACGTATTTATACGTATGGACCAGAAGATGGCTGGACTGCACTCAACTTTATTTCAACAATTGGTGCATTTATGATGGGTATCGGATTCATCATCCTTTGCTACAACATTTACTACAGCTGGAGACACTCAAAACGTGAAGTGTCTGGAGACAGCTGGGGAGAAGGACGTACACTTGACTGGGCGACATCTTCTGCAATTCCGCCGCATTATAACTTTGCAGCACTTCCAGAAGTGACAACACCAGATGCATTCCATCATTGGAAGCAAAACAATGTGGACGTTCATCCTGAAAAAGAATTCAAGAAAATTCACATGCCGCATAATTCAGGCAGACCGCTGATCATGTCTGCATTCTTTGGACTTGGTGCATTCGGTCTTGTATTTGAATGGTACTGGATTGGCGTTATTGGCTTAATCGGTGTATTCGCAACGATGATTTTACGTTCATTCGAATATGACGATGGCTACTATATTCCTGTTGAAGAAGTCATTGAAACAGAGAAAAAGAATAAGGAGGCGCAGAAGTAATGGGACATAATGATAGCAGCTATGCAAATGCACCGCTTGAATATCAGTCTGAAACCGGACGTTTAAACATCCTTGGTTTCTGGATATTCCTTGGCGCGGAAATCGTGTTGTTCTCAACACTTTTTGCGACCTACTTTGTTCTACATGGCAGAACAGCTGGCGGCGTTTTACCAGCTGAGCTGTTTGATATGAAGCTTGTATTGATCATGACATTCCTGCTATTGGTTAGTTCATTTACATGCGGGATTGCTGTTCATGAAATGCGCCGTGGAAGTACAAAAGGGGTTGTCATTTGGACGATTCTCACACTGCTTCTAGGTGCAGGCTTCGTTGGATTTGAGCTTTTCGAGTTCTTCCATTATGTACATGAAGGTGCGAGCATCCATACAAGTGCGTATTGGTCTGCATTCTTTGTACTTTTAGGAACTCACGGACTACACGTATCGATCGGTATCTTCTGGATTACCGGGATCTTGTTCCAAATTAAAAAGCGTGGATTAACTCCACAAACAGCAGCGAAGATTTTCATCTCAAGTCTATACTGGCATTTCCTTGATGTTGTATGGATTTTCATCTTCACAGCTGTTTACTTGATCGGATTAGGGGGGCTTTTGTGATATGGCTGGAAAAACACATTCCTCAGCAGAGCACGAACACTTCCCTTGGAAACACGTAGTTGGCTTTATCCTATCCATTGTGCTGACAGTCTTAGCATTCTGGATTGCGATTGGAGCTGAAATTGGCAGTTCCGCAAAACTATGGATTATCTTTGGTTTTGCGTTCATTCAAGCATTCTTGCAGCTGTTCATGTTTATGCACATGACAGAGAGCGAAAACGGAACTGTTCAAGTCGGAAATACTTTGTTTGGTCTGTTCTGTGCGATTATCTTCGTCATCGGATCTGTTTGGATCTTTGCGGCTCACTACAGCCACGGAGAGAACAGTAAAGACGGGTATTCACCGTCTGCGCCAAAGCAGTCTGAGCATTCAGAGAAATAATAAAAAAACCACTCATCTCTTGAAGGTGAGTGGTTTTTATCATGATGGTGATAACGCTTCCAATAGTTGGGCGATATCTATCTGCTGCTGAATCTTTTGCGAATGAATGGAAGTCCGTAGATGAGGAACGCTGCAATGTGAGCCAAAATCACGTTAATGGCAAAGAATGCGATCATGAAGGTATGTCCTGCTGGAGATAAACTGCTTGTCATGTAAAGACCGAAGAAAATCCACATAATCATAATGGGTGGAATAGATGCTAATGCAATTTTTCTGTTTTCCAGCCATAAAAACAGGGGTGTAGCCGTTGCAATACATAGGTACGCAAAGAACATATCCATCGTATCCAACTCCTTTGTAAGTTGATATTCAAATCAAATGAGAGGTCAGGATGCAATTGTGTCTGTTTTTAGGAGATATTGTGAACATTTTGTTACAAGTATTATACCACAATTGACTTTGAAGTAAACGTAATAATTGGAAAATGGGCCTTATTCCATACAAAATGGTTTTATTCCTCTTTCCTCAGTGCAGCTTATGCTCGTTTGATGTTTACTTGTTATATTGCCACATAGGTCATTGAATTTTCCCCTTAAAATCTGTAAAATAAACTTTTTAAAGGACTTGAGATCGATTGAATGAAAAGTGTATAGAGGGATTTTTTCCTATTGTTAGGATGAAAAGTATTTCATTTTTTGAAAATTGAATGGAACCTTTCGGATGTATCTTCCGTCATATTTAAGGTGAGTTGATTTTGTGAAAATTTCAATCTAATATAAATAAGGGCTTTTATGTTTTGTAATAAGGGTGGTTAGTTCATGAACAAGCAGAATACATCTCCTTACTATCAAGGAGATTTGATTTTTATATTTTTAGCCTTCTTTGCCATCAGTGTCATTTCTATATATGCTGCTGGACAGTTTGAACAATATGGTAGTGGTGCATGGACAAGGCAAATTATTTATTATCTCATTGGAGCAATTTGCATTGTAGCCATTAATTATTTTGACCTTGAACAGCTTGAAAAATTAAGTATATACATCTTTCTAGGTGGGATACTTCTTCTAATTATTTTAAAATTGAGCCCTGCTCAGATTGGGGGTAAAGACTTTGCCCCTATAAAAAACGGAGCCAAAAGTTGGTTTATACTTCCGGGGATTGGAACACTTCAGCCTTCAGAGTTCATGAAAATTGGTCTGATTATGATGCTCGCGTCGGTCATTGGAAAGTCTACACCTAGGGGAAAAAGGACATTAGAAGATGATATTATTCTATTATTAAAAATTGCCGGAGTGGCAGCTGTACCAGTTGGACTGATCTTCTTGCAGGATGCAGGGACTGCGGCTGTTTGTATGTTTATTGTTGTGGTGATGGTGTTTTTATCAGGGATCAATTGGAAACTGATCTCTCTCATCGGTTCAGTGGTTGTGCTTTTAGTTGCTTCTGTTTTAGCTGTGATCATCTTATTCCCTGATTTTGCGAAAACAATAGGTATTCAGCAGTACCAGATTAACCGGATTACCGCTTGGCTGCCTGATAGTTCTTCGGCAGCCAACCAAGCACAGACGCAGGATGCATCTGGATCTGATAAATATCAAGTAGAGCAGGCGATTATGGCCATTGGTGCAGGGCAGATTTTTGGGAATGGCATTAAAAACTTAAAGGTCTATGTCCCTGAAGCACAAACGGATATGATTTTCTCTATTATAGGTGAAGCCTTTGGCTTTATCGGCTGTGCGTTTGTTGTGATCATGTTCTTCTTCTTGATTTACCGGCTTGTTGTACTGATTGACCGTATCCATCCTTATAGCCGATTTGCGTCATTCTTCTGCGTAGGTTATACAGCATTGATTGTAATCCATACGTTCCAGAACATTGGCATGAACATTGGCGTGATGCCTGTAACAGGGATTCCGCTCTTATTTATCAGCTTTGGAGGAAGCTCTGTCTTGTCCGTTCTCATTGGATTTGGGATCGCCTATAACGCAAGCGTTCAATTAACGAAATATCAAAGTTATTTATTTAAATAAAACGGGTAAGGGCAGTCTAAGTATAGGCTGTCTTTTTTTTATGCGAGTTTTAATTTTTGAAAAGCCCTATGTCTTTGCCTTATGATAGAAGAAGTGAAGGAGGTCTTCGAATTGAACAAAACGATAGAAACCATATTAAATCATCGATCCATTCGTTCGTTTACAGACGAGCGTTTGACAGAGGAAGAGGTGCTGACACTGATCAAAAGTGCACAGGCTGCTTCGACATCAAGCTATGTACAGGCGTATAGTATTATTGGGGTGACAGATCAGGAGAAGAAGGCCAAGCTTGCTGAACTGGCTGGGAATCAGCCATACGTTGAGAAGAACGGGCATTTCTTTGTCTTCTGTGCAGACTTGAAACGCCATGATCATATTGCAAAAAAAGCAGGGAAGAATCATCAGGAGGCGCTTGAGAATACGGAAGCCTTTCTCATTAGCGTCATCGATGCGGCATTGGCTGCACAAAATGTCAGTGTTGCTGCAGAATCAATGGGACTTGGGATCTGCTATATTGGCGGACTGCGTAATCAGCTGAGAGAAGTCTCTGAAGTGCTTGAAACGCCATCTTATGTGCTGCCGTTATTCGGTCTGGCTGTTGGCCATCCAGCTAATCAGTCGTCACAAAAGGAACGGCTGCCAGTTGAACTCATATATCATGAAAATTCATATCAGCAAGATGAAGCGCATGTGGATCGTTATTTAAAAGAATACGACGATCGTATTTCCGCATATTATGAAGCACGAACAAACGGTGAGAGAAAAGATACTTGGTCTGAGCAGATGCTGCGGGGCTTCAGCCAGCCAAAGCGTGCCTTCCTTGGAGAATTTGTGAAAGAGAAGGGCTTTAATCGAAAATAAATAAGACATCCCCCTTTCCATTAAGAGAGGGGGATTTCTGTAAGAGGTGCAGCATAATGAAATTAAGTATACTGGATCAATCTCCTTTGATAGGAGGCGCTACGCCTGCTGAAGCACTGAGGGAGACGGTTGAACTGGCGAAGCAGGCGGAGAAGTGGGGTTATCACCGTTTTTGGGTATCAGAGCATCATTTTTCAAACCGGCTTGCAGGATCGAGTCCAGAGGTGCTTCTCGGCCATTTATCAGCCGTTACATCGCACATACGCATTGGCTCTGGCGGCGTTATGCTCCCGCACTACAGCGCCTATAAAGTAGCAGAGAACTTCAGGGTTCTCGAAGCGCTGGCTCCTGGAAGAATCGATCTTGGGATTGGACGTGCCCCTGGTGGTATGCCTATTTCCTCCATTGCCCTTCATCATGGTGAGCGAAAGCGTCTAGGCGACCAGTATCCTGAGCAGGTAGAGGAATTGAAGGTCTATTTACATGATCTAGCGGATGAATGTTACCCGCTGCCTCATTTGACTGCTTCTCCGAAGGTAGAGACCGCGCCAGAAGTATGGATGCTTGGTTCTTCTGGAGGGAGTGCAAGGCTTGCGGCGAAAGCAGGTGCAGGCTATACGTTTGCGCTTTTTATTAATGGTGAAGGCGGAGAAGACTCTGTGGAGCAATATATCAACCGATTTGAACCTTCAGTATTCGGTGATCAGCCGCGTGTCAGTCTGGCAGTCTTTGTTTTATGTGCCGAAACAGAGGAGCAGGCAGAAAAACTGGCTGTCAGCTTAGATTTATCTTTACTTGCCAATGAACAGGGGCTGAATCTTGATGGCTTTCCTTCATATGAAGAGGCACAGTCGTATTCCTACAGTCCTTATGAACAAAAACGAGTGGCTGCCAATCGTCAAAGGATGGTCGTTGGAACACCAGCATCTGTGAAAAAGCAGCTGACCACACTCGCGAAGGCTTATCGGACAGATGAATTGATCGCTGTGACCATCACACATCACATGCAAGACAGGCTCACATCGTATCGTTTATTAAAAGAAGCCTTTGATGCATAACGTATGTATATTTATCGCCTGCGGAGCCAGTACAAGGGGAAAAGGAGCATCATGGTGAGGAAGAAGGCGGCTGACACCAGCAGGCTGAGCGGATAGATACAGGAAGCATAAACAGTCAGCTCGCATGCTTGATGAAAAGGACGAGGCTGCTTCATATGTAAAAAGGTTAGAAAATAAACCAATGTGATCGTCAGAAAAAAAGCAGTAAAAAAAGAAACGATCCATAGCCATATCAACATGAGTTTCTCTTTCCTCCATATATGATCGAAAAGCCTTGATGAGCTTATCCGCTCATACAAGGCTTTTCTTGTGATTCACATTTATTCAGGGTAAATTTCGAAAGGTTCCTTCGTTTGTACGGTATCTGATTTTCCTTTCAAACTTGCATACGCAAGCATTGTATACTCACCAGCTTCAAGCTTCTGGCCTTGATTGATTGTGCCATTCCATTTTACGCGGTGCTCTCCTTTATCAACATGTTGATAAACACCAGCTTCACCTAAAAACTCTCCATCGGTCGAGTAGACAAGGAATGCAAGGTTCTCAGCACCGCCAGGCAGGTAGCTGCTAATGACATAGCTTCCAGCACGATTGTCCGGCTCTACGGAAACAGAAGTGACGCGCGGATAATCAGGCTCTTTCACAATCAATAAAGTAGGGATTTCCGTGACCTTTCTGCCATTTTCGCGAATGGTGATGCTGCCTTGGTACGTCCCTTTTTTGGTTTTTCCGTAATTCACCTGTACTGCGGAAGTAAAGGATCCAGTGGAATTCCCTTTGACGGTGATTTTTTTCGTTCCGTTTGTACTAATGCCGCTGCCATTGAATTTGTAATCAATGGTATACGTTTTCGGTGCTTTTGAAAGGTTTTCTACCTTAAATTTCTTCGTTTTGATTTGAACGCCTTTTTCCTTTAAGAAAGTGCCGTATGAATAGCTCGCATCAGAAACGATAGAAGACGCTTGAAGTGATTCCATGATTCGAACGCTGCCTGTTCCTTGTGTGTTATGAGGGAATGGGCTGCCATTTGCGTCAAACAGTTTTTCTGCTGTATTCATCAGCAATGCTTTGATTTGTTCAGTTGAGTACGATGGTTTTGCTTGTTTGATGATCGCTGCAACTCCTGCCACATGCGGAGATGCCATACTTGTTCCTTGCTTAGAACCATATCCGTAAGGCTGAGAAGGATCATGCGTTGGGATCGTACTCACAATGCTGACACCGGGTGCTGATAAATCAGGCTTAATCATCCACGTATCCACAACCGGTCCGCGGGATGAGAAGTCAGCGACTTGCTCACTAAGTTCTTTGACAAATTGAATGGAGAAAGCCGTTGTATCGTTTCCAGCCTCAATGGCTTTGATAAGCGCTGTTCCTTCAGCTTTTGACAGCTTAATTGTAGGAAGTGCGAGACCTGGTACGTCGACTGGAATCTCTCCATCGGTATTGTTATACATCACAACGCCGATTGCACCAGCGGCTTTTGCATTGTCAACTTTATCCACAAAAGCAATGGCACCACGTTCAATCACGGCCACCTTTCCTTTAACATCGATGTCTTCAAATGCCTTTTCGTCACCGATTCCTGCTTGGACGAGTGTGACTTGTTTTTGGTCAAGCGCTTTTAAATCACTCTCTTGGTAGTAGCCCATGACTTTTGCTGTAGAATAATTCGGGAATTTCACATTGTAAAGGCTGTACGGAAGCTGAGTTGCCCCGACAGAAATGGCCTCTCTTGACGTGCCGGGAGAACCGACAGTCCAGTTATTAGGACCGCTGTTTCCATTCGAAGTAACAGCTACAACGCCTTCAGACATGGCCCAATCAAGTGCAATGCTCGTTGCATAATCAGGGTTATTGACACTGTTTCCAAGAGAGAGGTTCATGACATCTGCTCCGTCAGTAACAGCCCGGTCGATGCCTGCAAGAACGTTCTCAGTTGTTCCAGATCCACCTGGTCCAAGTACACGGTATGCAAGAAGCGTGGCATCCTTTGCGACCCCTTTAATTTGTCCATTTGCCGCAATCGTTCCTGCAACGTGTGTGCCGTGATCTGTGGATTCGCCTCTAGGATCTCCTTTAGGTGTCTCTTGCGGAGAATAATCATTATCAACAAAATCATAGCCTTTGTATAAACCGAAGTTTCCTTTTAAATCAGGGTGGGTATAGTCTACTCCAGTATCAATGACTGCGACTTTGACCCCTTTACCAGAATAGCCGGCATCCCATGCTTTTGGTGCACCGATAAATGGAGCGCTCTTATCCATAAGCGGGGAGACATCTTCGTTTGGAAGCTGGATGCTTTCCTTTTTCACTTCATCGGTTTTATATGTAACATCCGGATAAACGGCTTTTACTCCATCAACTGCGAGCAGCTTCGGGATTTCGTTTGCAGGAAGTTTCATAGAGAAACCAGAGAAGACTTTTTCATATTCTTGACGAACACTCGCTTTATCTACCTCTTTGAGTGCTGCGTTCTTTACTTTTGTTCGAGATTTTTTGAGGGAGGCTTTTGTTTGTGATTCGCCTTCTTGCTTGGCTTCAACTAAGGATTTTTCCTTTAATTCAACAATGACAGTGGTTTGTTTTCTCGAGTTGACATTGATTTCACCGAAGATTTCTGCTTTTTCTAGTTCCATCTTTTTGTTAGAGGGAGCAGCAGCCGCCTGTTGACCGGTAAAGAATGTGGATAAAATAAAAATAGTGGAGAACAATAGAACAGAAGAACGAGATATTACCTTTTTCATTAATTTTCCCCTTTCTAGCTGTGTTTTTAGGGAGATAGCCTTTCTTTTTGTGGATAAATAGGAAAGATTCACTGCCCGTTATTAAGTATTCAATACGTTGAAAACAATTCCTTTACTAAAATGGTCTTATTTTACATAGTTATAAAGAACTATTTTGTTTATAAAGTCGCACTTATTCACAAATTCCTGTTGATAACTCGATTATTCGGATACATATATGGAAAATAAAAAATTTACATACACAAAATCTAGTAAGAGGGTGTTGATATGTGGATAAACCCTGTTGATAAGATGTGCTTATCTTTGGGATAGTGTGTGTATAAAATATTCAATGAAACATCCAGGCACATGATGATCTTCTGCACTTTTCAACAAAACTTCTGAAAACTAGTTGGTTTTTTCACCCAGATTGTGACAAACCTCTCTTTTTTATCGGGATATGATAGGAGCAGTTGTTTTGCTAGAGCTGCTAGATTCTAAGAAAAGCGGAGGGATGTTCAGTGAAGAAATTAAAAAGCTGGTTGAGCGTATGGTTTGGTTTCATGATGAATGTGCTTGTGAACCCTGGTGTGATGATGAAGAATCAAGGGTTTCAGGCGGTCACGGCGGATGCCGGATTCTTTCAAGTAGTGAAAGAGAGAGAGCTGGAGAAGCTGGCAGAAGAACATAAGAAGAAACGCAGAGCAGAGAAGCGGTTTACTCAAAGTCTGATGATGCTTGAAGAGAAGACGATGCGAGAGGCGCGTGCTGGTCCGCTCTTACCTTTACAGAAAAAGTGAAACAGGGTAAAATCCCACTTAAGAAATGTTATCTGCTGGGAGAGGATACCCCTTGAAGATATATAAAATATTGAATAACAACGCAGTGGTTGTGAAGGAGGGCGATCAGGAGAAAATTGTGATGGGACCCGGAATTGCTTTTCAGAAGGGGAAAAATGACGTCGTTCCTCTTCAAAAAATAGAGAAAATCTTTGTTGTGCGTGAAGAAAATGAGAAATTCAAACAAATTCTTGCCACATTGCCAGAAGCGCATATTGAGGTGGCAGAGCATATCATCAGTTATGCAGAGGGGAAACTCATGATGCCGCTCAGTGATCACATTCACATATCACTGACTGATCATTTGTCCTTCGCCATTGAACGCCTTCAAAAAGGCATTGTGTTATATAATAAATTGCTTGGTGAGATCAAAGTCTTATATAAGCAGGAATATGAGATTGGAAAGTATGCCATTCGTTATGTAAAGGAGCGGCTTGGGGTTGAACTGCCGGACGATGAGGCAGGATATGTGGCACTTCATATTCATACGGCCAAAATGAATACGGAGTCCATGAAAAAGACCGTGAAATATACAACGATGATTAAAGAAATGATCGAGCATATTGAAAGCTATTTTCAGCATTCAATTGATGAGGATAGTATTTCCTATCAGCGGCTTGTGACACATTTGAGGTATGCATTAGGCAGGTTGGAATCGAATGAGGCATTTCAAATCATGGACGAAGACATGCTGATTTTTATCCAAACAAAGTATGATACGGCGTACCGGTGTGCACTTGGACTCGCTGATTTGTTAAAAGATGAATATGGACTTCATCTCCCTGAATCGGAGATCGGCTACATCACGCTGCATGTCCAGCGTCTGCAGGAAGCCGAATTGGTTTAAAATGATCGTGCCTGCATGCAGGCTTTTTTTTATGCACACTACTCTTATTAGTGTATATGGGTCATTGGATTTGAAAAAAGAGGTTGACGCATGTCACAGTCTTATACTATGATGAAAGCGTCATCAAAAATTGATATCGCGGGATTGTGACTGTCAGGCAGGCAAGACCTAAAATTTGCGTAACGAGGGGACGTGTATGTCCTTTACTCGTTGGTGAATTTTAGGTCTTTTTTGCTTTAAAAAAGGAGGAGACATCATGGATTATCAAAAAACAGCCAAAGAATTAACTAAACTGTTAGGCGGCAAGGAAAATGTCATCAGTGCAACGCATTGTGCAACAAGACTCAGATTGGTGATGAAAAATGAGGATTTGATTGACAAAGAGGCCATTGAAGAACTTGAAGGTGTGAAAGGGGCTTTCTCAAGTTCAGGGCAATTTCAAGTCATTTTTGGAACGGGATCTGTCAACAAAGTGTATGAACCATTTGCTCGTGAGACTGGTCTTGAGACAGGCGACGAGAATCAAAAGCCTGTCAGCCATGATGAAGCAGTGAAACAAAAAATGAATCCACTTGCGCGTTTTGCAAAGACGTTATCGAATATTTTTGTACCGATCATTCCAGCAATTGTGGCAAGCGGTTTGTTAATGGGTCTCTTAGGCATGATGAAAGCCTTCAAATGGGCTGATCCAAGCTCTGCGATCTTCCAAATGCTTGATATGTTCTCAAGTGCAGCCTTTATCATTTTACCGATTTTAATTGGGGTCAGTGCAGCGAAAGAGTTTGGCGGAAATCCGTATTTAGGGGCTGTCATTGGGGGAATTATGATTCACCCGAATCTGCTTAATCCGTGGGGATTGACGGAAGCAAAACCAGAGTATATGCATTTATTCAATGTTGATATTGCTCTTCTTGGTTACCAAGGGACGGTCATTCCAGTATTATTGACCGTATATATCATGTGCCTTGTTGAGAAGAATTTAAGAAAAATGGTTCCGAACAGTATTGATTTACTTGTGACCCCATTTGTGACCGTGATTGTCACTGGATTTGTGACGTTTATTGCAGTTGGACCGCTTGGAAGAATGCTTGGTACAGGAATTTCGAGTGCACTGACATTTATTTATGACCATGCAGGGTTCTTAGCAGGACTCATTTTCGGCGGTGCTTACTCTTTAATTGTGCTCACAGGGGTTCATCATAGCTTCCATGCGATTGAGGCAGGATTGCTGAATGATATTGGGCGTAACTATTTGCTGCCGATCTGGGCAATGTCCAATGTCGCGCAAGGCGGAGCAGGATTGGCTGTCTTTTTCTTAGCCAAGCGTGCAAAAACAAAAGAAATTGCCCTTCCTGCTGCCTTCTCTGCTTTTTTAGGAATTACCGAGCCTGTCATATTCGGTGTAAACCTTCGCTATCGTCAACCATTTATTGCGGCGATGATTGGAGGCGCATTGGGCGGGGCATTCGTCGTTTTCACGAAGGTAGCAGCCAATGCTTATGGTTTAACAGGCATACCGATGATTGCGATTGCAGCACCATTCGGTCTTCAGAATGTGGTCAATTATGTGATTGGTATGTTAATCGCTGTTGCTGTTTCATTTATTCTCACTATCATTTTTAAAGTAAAAGAAGTCGAAAAATAATCAAGGAGTGGTCACAGTCATGACAACAACTGACGCAGCACTTCGTCAAAAGATAGCAGACCGTATTCGAAACTATGAGCATTTGGTCAAAAAGGATGTGTACCGGCAGAATTTTCATTTGATGCCGCCAGTCGGTCTTTTAAATGATCCGAATGGGCTGATTCAGTGGAAAGGAATTTACCACGTTTTTTATCAGTGGCAGCCATTCAAAACGGGGCATGGTGCAAAATTCTGGGGGCATTATACATCGACAGATCTAGTCAATTGGCAGCACGAAGAAGCCGCTCTTGCCCCAAGTGATTGGTTTGATCAAAACGGCTGTTATTCTGGCAGTGCATTTATAGACGATGGGCAGATGCATGTGATGTACACTGGAAACGTTCGGGATGAACAAGGGAATCGTGAGACGTATCAATGTTTAGCTGTTTCGGAAGATGGTATTCACTTTGAGAAAAAAGGTGTCGTGGCAACGCTCCCTGAAGGGTTCACTGCCCATTTTCGAGATCCGAAGGTATGGAAGCGAAATGGCCGGTGGTACATGGTCCTTGGTGCACAAAGCTTAGACCTGAAAGGACACCTTGTCTTATTTACCTCTGATACGTTAGATAATTGGACGTTTCAAGGCACGATTGCAGGCAGCGGAAAGAATGGTTTAGACAATTTCGGCTATATGTGGGAATGTCCAGATCTGTTTGAATTAGACGGCCGGGATGTATTGATCGTGTCACCACAAGGACTAGAGCCAGATGGCTTAAAATATCACAATACACATCAATCAGGCTATTTTGTTGGCACATTGGATGATCACTCGTATCAATATACACACGGAGCGTTTGAGGAACTGGACCGTGGCTTTGACTTCTATGCGCAGCAAACCTTTCTAGACGAATCAGGCAGACGACTTTTAATCGGGTGGATGGGGGTGCCTGATCAAGGAGAAGAGCATCATCCGACAATTTCTTATCAATGGATACACTGCCTCACGATCCCTAGAGAACTCCGTTTAGATGAGGACGGACATCTGATTCAAAAACCAGTAAGTGAACTTCAATCCATGCGGACCAATGAACAAGAGCATGTTTTTCATATTAAACGTTCTGTTCATTCCATCCCTGTAGAGGATATTACGAGCGCAGAGGTATTCATTGATCAAATTGACACACAAAAAGGGTTTGAATGCTGTATCCGTGCAGCTGCACGCATCATCTATGATAAAGAGGAAGGGAAGCTGACATTAGAGCGGGATCGATTTGAAGATCGATCAAAGGAAGTTCGTGAAGCACTTATAGAGGAATTACACGACCTTCATATCTTTATCGACTCATCGTCAATTGAGATTTTTGTAAACGGAGGCCGAGAAGTTTTTACTGCACGTTACTTTCCTTCCCCGGGAAATAAATCGATCTCCATCAGTGGCAGAAATGAAACAAAGCTGAAACTGAAGACATGGCATTTACAAAGAGAAGCAAGTTTTTGATCTGCTAAACAAGTAGAGAAAATGTCTACGTCTGCTACGCCTTGGTTAATTCCAAAGACAAAAAGAAGCCACTCCTAGACATTGATGTTTCAAGAGAAGAATTAGAGGAAACAGGTTGTCATCACGAGAGAGTTATCAAGATGTTGGATCGAGTAGACAATAAGAAAATGTACCTGTGTGAAAAAGAGACTAATACGAATAGTCTCTTTTTTAATTTAAAAATTCACTCAAAATTAACATGTCAATTCATTACATATTAAATATCCTTAAAATTCTATTTATGTTTAGGTAATCCATATTAACTAATATTATGGTAAATGTGGACCGCGCTAAAAAAGTAATTGGAGGTAGTAATACGAAAAAACGTAATGTTATTGTCACATCCTTGTTGTCAGCATCCGTGTTATTCACTGGGTTTGGATTGGGGGGAAATGCGCAAGCGAAAGAGGTATACCCTTCTATGAACACTGAAAAGAGCCAAGCAAGAAATAGAAGAAATGAAAGCAGAGGGAATGACCTCTGAACAGATTAATGAGCTTTACGAGATGAGCAAAAAGGAATATGATTCTGTATCTACGGAAGCAAAAGCAGAAGCTATATTCGAAGAGTCGCAGAAAGATATCGATCAATACATCAAAGATGGAGTGATCGACGAGTATTTACCTAAGTACAATGAAGAGAAAGATAAGATGAATGTCAATGCAAAGTCCAAGACATTAGGAACTAAAGGAGATGTGTTGGTTAGCTACGACTTGGATTCAGGTAGTTCAGCGATTGGCTTTGGACATGCGGCTGTTGTGTCGAGAACTAAGACAAATACCGTAGAATCTTGGCACAAAAGTTGGAGTCCAATTAAACAGCATGGAGTTAGATTCTATAATAATACTTGGGGAAATAGAAAAAAGGTATATGGGCTGTGGGTGAAGAAGTCTAATAATACCAAATATGTAAATGCAGCTAAGTATGCAGAAAAACAAGCTAATCAAAAGAAGCCATACAATTTGAACTGGTTTGACAAGAAAACTACAAAAAAATTCTATTGCTCTCAATTAGCTTGGAGAGCTTGGAAAAATCAAGGTCACGATATTGACCATTATAAAAACGATTTAGTTGTGTCTCCAATGGAATTAGTAAACTCTAACAACACGAAGATTTTTTATCATAAAAAAAAGTAAGTTATTGAGCAGTCGGGGATTTTCCCCGATTGCTTTGCTTGTTTAAAATCGAAAGGAGATGATTGAATGAAATACTTTAAGTTATTTTTATTAGCTTGTGCCATAGCAGTTGTTTGTTCAGCATGTTCAAAGAAAGAAGAGGCTGTGGGAGACTCTTCTAAGGGAGAACTGAGCAATATGAAAGATAGTAAATTTGCTGTAATTCATTCAAAGATGATGGACAGAGGATGCGAGATAGTAAACTACAACGATACAGGGAGTAAGCTATCAAGCGTGTCATTAAAAGACTGCGTTGGATTTACTTCGTCTACTCAGAGTGATAATAATATGTACTTCTCATCTAATAGGTCTAATTATCATGTATTAATAGATAAGAATAATGGTGAGGTAAATCACCTACAAACAAAATCACTTTCAAAATCTACAGATGACGAGGGTGCATTCTTTATTAACTACTCTAATGGGTATGTATTACACGACATTAACGTTGGTTTTACAGAGAATGGCTTAGTAGGAGAATTAGTCTACTGGAAAGAAGATAGAGGCAATAAAAAACAGGTTGAACTTGAAGGATCGTTGACTTCAGCAGTATTTGAAGATGGGAAAATATATGCCGTTATTAATAATAATAACGATAGTGTTATAGCTTCTTCCATAGACTCAAAAAATCATAAAGAAAAACGAAAAGAGATAGACATGGCCTCGGTCTTCTTCCCTGACAACAATGAATCTTTGAAGTCATTAAACAATAAAGAATTGTTAGTTGCCGTAAATGATGCCGTTGATAGTAAGAAAAATTCTATGTTGGTTATACTTGACAAGAAAACTCTAGATACGAAAAGAAAGATTGTCATGGATAAAGGTTTCACTATCTACAAGATCAATGTAGACAAGGAGAGAGTTACGATAGTTTCCTATGAAGGAGAAGTCAAGACATTCAACAAAGACCTCAAAGAGATATCGTCTGAAAAAATTCCACTTCATTTTAAATCAGATGACGAACGTTTAGAAGAGGTCAAGATTTTAGGCGGCAAGATTTATGCATTGGTAAGAATGTTTGATAGAGATAAGGATGGAGTTATTGGCAGAATTATTGAATATAATATTGAAAGCAAAGACTCCAAAGAAATATCTCTAAAATCTGATAGAGATTGGGAAATGACAAGCATGGAAGTTATAAGATAGCTGTATAGGAGAGTGGAGTATATTAACTTACATTATCTTCAACCCATGGGTCTTGTGTTATTCACATTGCCGTTGTTGTATTTAACTTGGGGGGTTATTGGCTATTTAATTTTTAAGAAGGTTTATGTGGTTCTAATGATCACATTTATCACATCAACCATTTTCATATTTGCCTATACTGGTTTTGACATGTCAAATATGTATTGGGTAGGGATTGTGACTTTTATATGCATGTGTACCACTGTAATTACAAAAATTATTCGAGACGTGTATTATGGCTATAAAAGAGCATAGTAACCAGTCAAAGCTTGTGTTCACGAACATGAGCTTTATTTATTTTAACATTTGTATTAATTATTTTTTACATATTTTCTTTAAATTTCCCATCCAACTTGTAATAATGAAAATAAAGGGAAAATGATAGGGGGAGGTCTGTTTGGCAGAGAAAGTAGCAAGCCCACTTGTTGCTAAGATGATCGGTGATTGGAACGGCTTTATAAAGAAACAGGACATACTAAATGCAGAAAGTAAAAGAAAAGAGATTGTAATAGCCCGCAAAAATATGGAAGAAGACCAAAATGTCTTAATATACTTTAGCTTGATTGATGCCAGGTACAAAATGATGGTTCAGGAATAGAAAGAGGATAAACTCAATCGGAACTGTCGTTCATTTTTGCAAAAAATAAATGTTGCTTGTGAAAAAATGTTCGGATTATGGGAGGCTTTTTTTCATTAAAACACTTCATCATACTTACGTAAAAAATTTTAGAAAAACATGGATTTCTCTACAATCTAAGCAGATCAATGATCTGCTTTTTTCTAGTGAGATCAGCCTGTATCTTAGAGCCTATAGCGTGTATATACAAGGTTGGCCTAAAGCGGTTTGATGACGTTTTACATATATGATAACAGGTGGAATTATGGTATCATTTTAAAATATATACAGCTGAGGCTGACGTTTATCCAAATGCGGTAGGACAAAAAAGGGGTTGTTTACTTGAATTCAAAACAGCAGCCGACGACTAGAAAACGCTTGGAGACAATGGCAGATCATGTTGAAGATAAACGTGAAGAATATAAAGAATTGCTCATTCAAGTTCAATCTATTCTCGGTGAACCTTCTTTAGAGCAGGAAGAAGTGAAAGAGAAGCTGTCAGATACGTATAAACAAATGAAAGAATATGCTTTATTTGTTGAATCCATTGAAGCCTTTATTCGAAAAATGGCGAAAGAGTCCGATCAGCAAAAATAGGCATTCATGTATGGATAAAAGAGTGTACCTGCGTGCGGGTACGCTTTTTTATATTCTTACTGATTATTCAGAAATTTAAATGAAAGCGTTGACATTTATATTGTCATGATCAATAATAAATAAAAAATTCATCTGAGCATGTACAGGAGGAACGATATGAACCATACAACCAAGAAATGCCTGATCACCTTTACGATTGTCCTATTTTCTATGAGTTTTCTTTTTCCTTCCGTTTCTTCTGCCCGAAATCATACGTCGTATGCTGCATCAACTGCTTCAGTCCCATCTGGTCAATATTATCGTTCACAAGAGGTAGCTCTGCATTCTCACGTTCAAAAAGCTTCTCTTTATTACACAACAGATGGCAGCCAGCCGACAACTCAAAGTCAGTTATACAAAAAGCCCATTCATATCGAAGCTGATACGACTTTAAAAGTAAGCGTTTACAAGAAAAACCGCCGCCTTTCCACGTCTACGTACAATTATCGCTTTGTCACACGAGAAGACATTGCATCATCTTTTTTATCTTTCGAATACCAAGGAATGCCTTATCGGCTGTATATTCCAAAAAACCATAAGAGGGGTAAAGCCTATCCTCTCGTCCTATTCTTACATGGAGGCGGGGAGAGGGGAACAGACAATCAAAAGCAGTTACTTGCGAATGATGGTGCAGCTTTATGGGCTTCCCCTGAAGTCCAAAAGAAACATCCTTCGTACGTACTTGCACCTCAGGCGCGAAATGCTGTCGATGGAGGCTTTGCATTAACAAGAAATTCGCAAAATGAAATCGATCTGACGAACGTGTTTCAATTTTCACCAGATTTACACAAAGCTTATGATGTCCTTCAGCATGTGTTAACTTCTTATCAGATTGATCAGAAAAGGATTTATGCGACGGGTTTATCACAAGGTGGATTTGGCACGTACCAGTTGAACATCACATATCCTCGTTTGTTTGCAGCGATGATTCCTATTGCGGGGGGTGCAGATCCAAGCAAGGCAGGAATGTTAGCACACAAGCCAATATGGGCATTTCATGCAGAAGATGATTCCATTATCCCTATCAGCTATGCGAGAAATACAATTCAAGCTATTCAAAAAGCTGGCGGCCAGCCGCTTTATACGGAGTATGCAAGTAGGTATGGATATGACCATGCATCATGGACGCCTGCTTATGAGACGCCAGGCTTAACAGATTGGCTGTTTGCACAGAGACGAAGCTTTCGATAAACAAAAACCGATTCACCTCCTAACAAGGCGAATCGGTTTTTTCTGTTTTATTTGTCAAAACGATGAGCAGAATGTTTTGTCGGTCCAATGTATTCGTTTAGCTGGAAAGAGCCTTTAATGGCAGCCGTGATGAATTCTTTTGCTGCATAAATGGCTTCTTTCACGTCTGATCCATTCGCTAGTTCAGCTGTGACTGCTGCTGAGAATGTGCAGCCTGCGCCGTGTGTGTATTCTGTGTCAATTTTATCTGTTTCAAGGCGCTCGAAGGTTTGTCCATCATAAAGTAAATCGATGGCTTTGTCTTCGCTGAGCTTACCGCCTCCAGTGATAACCACATGCTTTGCACCAAGTTCGTGAATGCGTTTTGCTGCTTCTTCCATTTGTTCGATCGTTTTGATCTCGCCGATTCCGCTTAATTGACCTGCTTCGAAAAGGTTAGGTGTGATAACGGTTGCGAGTGGCGCGAGCTTTTCACGCAGTGCTTCCGCGTGCTCTGGGTAAAGGACTTCGTTTGCACCCTTACAAACCATGACAGGATCAATGACGACATTTTTAAGGTCGTATGTTTTGATGGTGTCAGCTGCAAGCTCGATCACGTCGACGGTAGGAAGCATACCCGTTTTCAGTGCATCTACACCAATGCCTTCTACAATGGTAGAGAGCTGCGCGCGAATTGTCGCCGTATCAATTGGAAACACCTGATGATCCCAATGATTATGTGGGTCCATTGCAACGACAACGGTTAAAGCTGTCATCCCGTAGACGTTTTTTTCTTGAAACGTTTTTAAATCTGCTTGGATACCTGCACCGCCGCTTGAATCCGAACCTGCGATGGTGAGTGCTTTATTCATAGACATAGTTGCTGAACCTCCAATGTGATGTGTAACAGTTATTGTTCTATCCCTTATTATAATCAGCTTTTCCGTTTATCACAATGAAACGGCATAAAAAAGCGTTCCTCTCTTCGGAACGCCTCTCTTTCTTACCTTTTACAAATCACCAATTTCCCTTTTTTCAGCTCGTCTAAAAGGGTTAAGGCTAACTCTTGATCGGCCCCAGTTGACATCATTTTGGCCATCAGTTCATCATCCCGGGTGCGAATGACATTGGCGACTTGATCCAAAATTCCTTGATCGACCGCTGTCATGCTTTTGGCGTCTGTACGCTCTGTTACGGTATCAGAGCGTTCTGGGTCGTAGGCAAAAACAAAAACAGCGTCCTTTGATGATCCCGATGAATGAATGTGGTCAATGGTCTGTTTTGCTTCTTTACTATTCTCCACCGTGATATATTCCATCATCATCACTCCTTTTCATCAAAAATTCCCATTTTCCCATCAAATCAAACCGCCTTTTATATCATGAGAAGAAAGTCAATTTATGTTTTAATGGAAAAAGACGAATCTATTAAAGGAGTAAGCTGCATATGAAGATTTCCTTATTAATTGTGACACATAACCGGCTCAGCGCACTGTGTGAGCTGCTTGAATCCATTACAAGACAAACCGTACAGCCTTTTGAAATTGTTGTCGTCAATGATGCAGGAGAGCGAGTCGACATCATTCGGGAACTTTACCCTGAGCTTCCGATCCGCTTGATTCATTTAGATGAGAATGTCCAGCATGTCAATGCCAGAAATGTGGGCGTGCGGGAGCTGACAGGCGACGTCATCATGCTGAGTGACGACGATGATTACTTCACACCTTGTCATATCGAACGCATGAGCAAGGCGCTGGAGGATGCCGATTTTGTCTTTTCTGATGCAGAAATTGTATCATTTGAAGAAAAAGGCGCGACCCGTTTTCCGCTGTCGAGACGTTTGTTTGCTTATACAGCAGATATTGAGGATATGCGTGTCTTTTCTACATATGTTCCTTCGGGCAGTATGTACAAACGCTGTATACACGATGAGATTGGCTATTTTGATCCAGCGATGCATCATTATTGGGACTGGGACTTCTTTTTGCGTGTATCACAGCATGCCCGAGTGAAACGGGTGCCAGCTGCGAGCGTGATCTATGCGTTTTTTGACGGCGGTGGAAATCAGTCAAGTGATCTTGGTGAAACAAGGAAAAACTACTTAGATGATTTAAGTGAAAAGCATGAACTGGGCGATCTGCCGACAGCGAACTTTGCGATATTATTAGAAGAACCAGCGATGAAAAAAAGAGAATCAGAGAGTGAGATTGTGTGGGATGGAAAACCGATGATCTCCAGACTAGCGCAGCAAGTAGAAGGAGGAAAACCACAATGAAGCCATTTTTAAATGATAGCTGGTGGGCTGTGATGAAAAGTGAATTTGAACAGCCGTATTATCAGGAATTACGTGAATGGATGAAGGAAGAATATCGCACGCAGACTGTTTTTCCAAAACCAGATGACGTGTATCGTGCTCTTCATTTGACGTCATATGAAAAGGTCAAAGTGGTGATTTTAGGACAAGACCCTTATCATGGCCCAGGGCAGGCACATGGATTAAGCTTTTCTGTTCAGCCGGGCGTCAAACATCCGCCATCTTTGAGAAATATTTTTCAGGAGCTAAAGGATGATCTTGGTTGTCCTGTTCCAAACCACGGCTCACTTGTCAGCTGGGCAGAGCAGGGTGTGCTGCTTTTAAACACTGTGCTGACTGTGAGAAAGGGCGAGGCGAATTCTCATAAAGGCAAGGGCTGGGAACGTGTGACAGACCGCGTGATTGATGTGCTGAATCAGCGTGAACAGCCCGTCGTTTTTGTGTTATGGGGAAGACATGCTCAAAACAAGAAAGAACGCATTGATCAAAACAAGCATTTTATCATTGAGTCACCTCATCCAAGTCCTTTTTCTGCAAGAAACGGCTTTTTTGGCAGCCGGCCGTTTTCAAAGGTAAACGCGTATTTAAAGCAAATGGGGATTGAAGAAATCCATTGGTGTATCAAGGATATTGAATGAAAATAGGACGAGGGGAGAGACCCTTCGTCCTGTTTATTTTAAAAATTTACGAACCAAGTCGAGTCCGTTTTTCGCATTTGGATAACGGAAGGAAAAATCGAAGCGATTGGTTTGCCGCAGGACACTTTTTTCATGCGTAAAAGTAAAGAAGCTGTCCTTCCCGTGATATCGCCCCATGCCGCTTTCGCCGACGCCTCCGAATGGCAGGTAAGGTGTAGCGACATGCATAAGCGTGTCATTGATACATCCTCCGCCAAATGAGAGGTTGTCTAGAATATAGGTTTCTGTTTCTTTATTTGTTGTAAATAAGTAAAGCGCAAGCGGCTTTGGCCTTGCTTTGATCATATGAACTGTCTCATGCAGAGATTCAAAGGTCATGACAGGCAGAATCGGTCCGAAAATTTCCTCCTGCATGACGGGATCTTCCCATGTGATGTGGTCTAAAATGGTCGGAGCGATTTTGAGCTCCTGTTCATTGCGCTGTCCACCTGTGACGATCGTTCCATTTGAGAGAAATTGTGTAAGCCTGTCAAAATGACGCTGGCTGACATTTTTTCCAAAGTGCGGATGCGTTTCGGGATGTTCACCATAAAAGTCACGGATACAGGCCGTCATTTCTCGCAAAAGTTCCTCTTTGATGGATTCATGAACGAGCAAATAGTCTGGTGCAATGCAGGTTTGCCCTGCATTGGTGAATTTTCCAAAGGTGATCCGCTTCGCTGCTAATTTGATGTCGGCATCAGGCATGACGATGCTGGGACTTTTTCCGCCAAGCTCAAGTGTGACAGGGGTCAAATGTTTTGCGGCGGCTTCCATGACGACTTTGCCAACTGCCACACTTCCAGTAAAGAAGATATAATCAAAGGGCAGTTTCAGCAGTTCTGTACTGACTTCAACACCGCCCTCTACGACAGCCGCATGGTCTTCTTGAAATACACGTTTGATGATAGTGCTGATCACTTGTGAGACTGCCGGCGTCAGCTCAGACGGCTTTAAAATCACGGCATTTCCCGCAGAAATCGCACCGACTAATGGAGAAAGGGCCAATTGGAAAGGATAGTTCCAAGGAGCAATGATGAGCACACTTCCATAGGGTTCCTTGATGATCATGCTTTTTGATCCGATATGAGTCAGCGGTGTTTTCACGCGAGTTGGCTTCGCCCATTTGTGAAGGTGCTTGAGGGTATGATTGATTTCTTCATACACTATCCCGACCTCTGTTGTATAGGCTTCCTGTTCGGATTTATGTAAATCATGGGCTAAGGCCTGTAAAATATCCTTTTCATGCTGTTTAATTGCTGCTTTTAAGTCTTGAAGAATGCGGATGCGTTCTTGAACCGCTGGCTTCTGAAAGACTTTTTGTTTCTGAAATAGAGCAGTGAGCTTGTCCATTATTCAATCCTTTCATAGACGATGTTGTTTCTTTTATTATGTGTGAATGAAGATGACGGGTCAAATAAGAGAGTCGTGAGCGCACTGCTTTGAAAAAATGAACCCATTTGGTTTGTTCATTTGGTAAAATAATGTTGAAAAGAGATTTTTTTAGATTGGAGGGTCTACCCTTGAATATTCATATATCAAGCCTGCTTCAAAAAATGGAGGAAGCGGTTCAAAAAGCAAAACAAAGTGGGAATGATGAAGAGGTGAAACGTCAAGTGGCGGCCATTTCTTCACTATGTGATGTCATTCTCGACGCACCATCACAGGTGCAAATGCCGCAGTCGCCGGTCATTTCACCACCTTCATCGATACATACACCATCAGCACCATCTGTGTCTGCAGATCAAGCCATGCTGGAGAAACTCATGGGCACAAGTGGTGCGAAGAAATTTCAGCAAAATGATGAGGGTCAAAAAGAGAAGGACGGGAACGGCGACTCTATTTTTGATTTTTAATGGTCTTGTCACGACAAAGGGAAGGTGATCGGTTTGAAACTATTTTTGGGCGCCATTCAGTGGATGGCATTTTTTATCGCAGCTTCTATTGCCGTACCAATTGCGATTGCACAAGCATTTGAATTGAATCAAGTGCAATCGGCGGAGCTAATTCAAAGTACTTTCTTTTCACTTGGTCTTGTGGCAATGGTGCAGTGTTTATGCGGCCATATGCTGCCGATTAATGAAAGTCCAGCAGGGCTTTGGTGGGGTGTGTATACCCTTTATGCCGGCATGACAGGTACAATCTTTGCGACGTATCCTGAAACCCTGCAAGCATTACAAGGGGCTTTAATTTTTAGTGCTGTTTTCTTTTTTATTTTTAGTCTATTTAAAATCATCAATTGGCTCGCGTCTTTATTTACGCCAGTCGTCACAGGCATTTACCTGCTGCTGCTTGTTGTGCAGCTAAGTCAGCCAATTATGAAAGGGCTGATGGGCATCGGTTATCGGGGAAATCAAGTAGACGGGCTTGTCTTTTGCTTATCGATCTTGATTATTATCCTCACCTTCATGATCAGCCGCTCAAAATGGCATTATTTAAGACAGTTTTCTGTGTTATTCGCACTTGCAGGCGGATGGCTGTTATTCGCTCTACTCGGATTGGCGAAGCCGGTTCGAATTCCAGAACAAATCATCGAGTTTCCGAAGCTGTTTCCATTCGGTATGCCGGTCTTTGACAGTGGATTGCTTGTCACGTCCTTTTTTATAACGATTTTACTCATTGTGAACATGCTGGCAAGTATTCGAATTGTGGAAAGCTCAGTGAAGGCATTTGGTGATCTGCGTGAGCGGAAAAGAGCACGTCCTGCTGGTTTTGTCGCTGCATTTGGTCATTTATTAAGCGGGCTGATCGGGGCGATTGCGCCTGTACCTATTTCGGGGGCAGCCGGATTTATCCAGACAACCAAAATTCCTTCGAGAAAGCCTTTTTTCATAGGAAGTCTGCTTGTTGTTCTCATTAGTTTGTTTCCCCTGCTCATGAGCTTTTTCTCTGCTTTGCCATCACCTGTGGGGCTTGCTGTAAACTTTGTGGTCTTCTCTTCTATGATTGGGATTGCGATGTCGGAGTTTGATCAGTATGAGAAAGAAGAAATTCCGCGCATTCGCTTTGTTCTTGGTATTGCTGTTTTAGCAGGCGTAGGGGCGATGTTTGTGCCTCAGGGGGCCTTGAAAGGGATGCATCCTGTGCTCATTTCATTATTAAGCAACGGTCTTGTTCTAGGCACACTCATTGCGATCGTGGTCGACCAAGTCTTGTTACGAAAGAAAAAGAAATCCGACAATCTCGTGTCAACGTAAAGGGAAAGTTGAATGTCACCCTTCACCCGCGCTATGATAAATATAATTGACGAGATAAGGAGAATGACGAATGAAACTATTTTTCATTTTAGGTGCCATTAACGCCATGCTTGCTGTTGGACTTGGAGCCTTCGGTGCGCACGGTCTAGAAGGGAAAATCCCTGAAAAATATATAGAAATATGGAATAAAGGTGTTCAATATCAGATGTTCCATGCGATAGGACTATTTATTGTCGCCTTTCTTGCAGATAAGCTATCAGGTGTTTCCCTAGTTCCAACCGCTGGCTGGGTGATGCTTGCAGGCATCCTTTTCTTCTCAGGAAGCCTTTATGTGCTGGCATTGACGCAGGTGAAGATTCTAGGTGCCATTACTCCTATTGGGGGAGTAGCATTTATCGCCTCTTGGATCATGCTTGTCATTGCAGCAGCAAAAAATTTATAAGCCAATAAACCGATGCTCTCATAGGGGCATCGGTTTTTTTCTTAACTCCAGTAAGGGGTATAGTTGGGCGGTGCTTGATAATATGGGACGTAGTGAGATGGAGGGACAGGATGCGTTTGAGACTCTTCCTCCCGGTGGCAAAATGGTCCGATAAACACACTTGGTTTCACAGGCTTTATCGCCTGCTTCCACTGTGTTTCGTTCATGCAATAAGTATGGGCCATGATGTGAGAAGGGCTGAGGGTGAGAAGGTCTGAGCCTAGGATCACTTCAGGTGTAGATGCGTTAAAAATAGCTAACAAATGAGTTCTGTCTTGGAGAGCGACTTCATAGTGCCACCAGCCTTGAGGCACGTTTGCCACCTGTCCAGGTGTGATGGTGTAGGTGTGCAGTTTTTTTGTAAATGGATTCAGCATCGATACGGCAGCAGAACCGGCTATACAATAAACAAGCTCTGCGGCATTTTGATGATAATGAGGCTCTACGACTTTGCTTTTACTCAAATATATATCCAGCAGGGACACTTGATCCAACGAGTTTAATTGTTTTTTTCCTAACACATTAATCAGGTTATGCTGATCGAATTTCACAAGGGGGCTTTGATTCAGATCGTATGAAAATTTGACATTTGGTGATGTATAATCCAGCTCAACAGTCATTGATGTCACCTCTAGGCTTTTGATAAAAACTACTAGGCATTTTATGAGCAGCGCCCTAGAGGTGTGACAAAAACCTAGACAAAAGAAAAAAGCAAGGGCACCTGAGCCTTGCTTTTGCCATGCTTGACGTTATCTCGGAGAATATGTTGACATCGAATAAGGATAATCATATTGAATTTCTCCATCAAACGTAATGTAATCAAGATAGATTGTTAATAGTAAGTATCGTGTTCCTGTCTTATTATCACTAATGATAATGTGGTCACGCCCTGCAGCTTCTATGACGCCTCTAAAAATCTTCGAATTCCATTCCTTACTCGCCTCAAACGTCATATAAATCGTAGCTACCTTGCCGCGGTTCAATCGTAAAATATTTTCAATATAGGACTGCTCAATAGGCAGCTGCCCGGTGACATTCTGCTGATAAACCGGTCCAGAAGGAATTTGATAGGGCTGACCACCGCCCTGCGTTCCTTGGCCTCCTTGTGAAGTACCGGTAGACGGCATTGGTGAAAACCCCTGCTGCATTTGACCCTGCGTTTGGGGAGGGACTGAATAACCCATCTGCTGCGCAGGATACGGATTTGCTCCAAATTGTTGCTGGCGAAAATCTTGACCTTCGAAACCCGAACCTTGCCCAAATTGATTTTTCAATTTCATAACGTTCCTCCTCTTTCCTCATGGTGTTCTAAACAGAAGGCGCTAAAGCACCTGTTGTTTCCATAGCATTCTTTCTCTCTTTCACACTATGAGACAGGAGGGGAGAATATGTACATTGAACGAAAAAAAGGAACTGCTATGCAATTCCTCAGCGTGAAGACAATCCCTCGTATTCTATCGGTACTCGTCCTGTTTACATGATCCAGTTTATCGCGTGCTGAATATCAAATAAAAGTGTCATGATGAGAAAAAACGCGGCGAGCGGTGTAATCACAATGATGAAGGCTTGCCATAATCTGAGCTTCATCACAGCGACAATGCCTAAAACAGCCATTCCCAATATCCACGTCTTAGCATATGCTTCCGTAAGAGGTAAAAGATCGAGATAATACCATACTTCATAATGCTGATCTAAATATGGTGAGATTTTAACAAACGTATACGGACCTAGCATCCCAACAGTGAAAATCCAAGTAAGTGAAAATAAAGCAGAAGGGAAAAAGACCGTCAGTGTGCAGGCGTTGAGTATATCTCGATACGCCGTTTGACAGCCGAAAAAGAGACGTCCTAACCACTTGATGATGAGGATACCGAAAAATAGAATCATATTGCCTGCCAAAATACCATATCCCGCTCCTTGTAACAGAATAAAAGGGAATGGAATATGATTGCCCATATACTCGCTAAAATACCCTTCGTAGATCCAGCCCGTACCGGCGATACTTGCAAGGAGCATCATCAGCCAAATGGGAATATTGGAATGTTGATATGAGCGAATAATCGTTTTTGTCGCGACGAAAATTTTAAAAAATCGAAAAAATCCTTTTACTTCCTCTTCTTGGGAGTGATCATTCTTCATAGCTTCCAATGTTCTTTACTCCTTTAATACACACAAATGATTACTTATATTACCAAAAAGTTCGCATTTTTCAAAGATAGATCAATAAAAAAATACAATTTTATCAAAAATAGGTCACTCTACAGTCTCTTTAAGAGGAGACACATATGATAAACATAGTTTGAAAGAGACCGAGGTGAAAACTTTGACAAAAGTAACTGTCATTATGACGAGCTACAACAAGGCGGCTTACGTCGGCAGATCGATTGAAGCGGTCCTGCAGCAGACGCTGTCAGACTTTGAACTTTTTATCATGGATGATGGATCAAACGAAAAAACCCTTGCTGCTATTGAACCGTTTCGCAAAGATCCGCGCGTTCATTTTATCCAAAGCGGTGTCAAAACGCTGGAAGAGAGAACAGCGAAAACTCGCTACGCCGTGCTGATTAATCAAGCATTAGAACTGGCAAAAGGGGAGTATATTTCCTATGCCACAGATGACAATGTCTACGCCCCGGACCGTTTAGAGAAGCTCACTCATTATCTAGATGCCCATCCAGGTAAAGATATTGTCTATTCTAGTTCTAAAGTGATCTATTTAAATAGCAAAAAAGAGCCAGTGAAGGAAACGATTCGGCCGGCGCAAACAGTGCAATGGAATGCCCCCTGCGCCATAGATCATTGCTCGGTCGTGCATCGTACATCCATTTTATCAAAAATTCATGAGGAATTTGGGTCTTACTGGGACGAGAGTCCGCATTTTTATCGAATAGGGGATGCCCGTTTCTTTTTCCGCTTAAATCATTTTTATCCGTTCTATCCCTTTGATGAAATATTAGATACAAATTACATTACAGAACAGTCCATTCATTATCAGCTGGCAGAAGAAGAGAAAAGTGCCTTTATTCAAGCACTTCCCGAGCAGTCCACCTGCTGGGAGCTTCGCAGTATATTAAAACAAAGACATGGGAGGTGACCTGAAGTGTCGCACTATATTCATCATTATTGGCAGGTGTACTTTGAGTATGTGAATCTGATGAAGGATTTGTCCTACAAGCAAATTCCTCTTGGGTTGATCAGTAATTTTTATCAATATATCAGTCCTGAAGTGAGGGAACGCATGGAAGAAGAGGCATTCGGTCAAGAACTGACAACCGCTTGTCCATTACCGGAAGAGATTCAGCCATTTTTTGATCAGCATAAACAGCAGATCAAGCGTATTGCTTATCGTCCGGCGAATGGAAAGGTATTGCTTCACTTTGAACACCTGCGTTTTACGGAACAAAATTACACGCGGTTCCATCCAAACCAAACGGTGGTGCTCGCTCGCTGGAAGAAGGCGGATTATTACGGATTACCCGTGATCAGTAAGCCGGAATTAGCCGGAGAGGTTAATAAAGAAGCCCACGCTGAATATATTGAAAAAGCAAATGCTCTCCTTAAACCTTACGCTCACCACCCTGTCTTTGGCAATGTCTTTTTTAGAGAAAAACTGCGGAAGGACATTGTGCAATTTATTGATGTCATTGACCAGATAGAAATGCTATTTCAAATGCAGCCGATTGCAGCTGTTATTGTTGGAACGACAGAGGATGTCTACAGCCGCGTACTCGCTTTGCAAACAGTGAAACGCCAGCTTACGAGTATCTGTCTTCAGCACGGCGCGCTTATGGGAGACGAAGCCTTTTTACCGATTTTTACGACTTGCCATGGGGTGTTTGGAAAATATGAAAAGGATTGGTATGTAGACAAAGGCTGTCAGCCGGAACAGGTGGAAATCACAGGTCATCCGAGGTTTGATTTGGTGAAAGAGCGAACGCCGCTTCAACAGGACCTCATTTTTCGTAAATTGAATTTCAGTCCGGCTAAAAAGACCGTGCTTGTGGCAACGCAGCCGTTTTCTGAAGCCTTTTATGGCGATGTTCTTAAAACGATCGCCAAACGGAAAGACATTCAGCTGATCATGAAGCCGCATCCTTGGGAAATTGCTCGAAATCGATTAAATGACTATGTGTCTATTGAACGAGCGGGAAATCATGTGAAATTGATTAAAAAAGAAATTGACCTGTATGACCTGCTGCCATATGTGGATATCGTGATTACGCTCACATCTACAGTTGGTCTTGAAGCGATGCTTTTTGAAAAGAGTGTGCTGATCGGGAAAATGACAGAAGGCAGAAGATACCCATATTACGAGTCGCTTGGCAGTTATCATATGGAAAACCCTGTTGAACTAGCTGAGAAAGCCATTCGTATTTTGTCGGATGAACAAGAGATGAAACTGGCAAAGCAGCAAGGAGCTCAGTTCATTAAACAACATTATCCGCATGCGCGATCTATCGATGTTCTGCTTTCTCTGCTCAAAACAAAAACTGGTGTGGATTTTCAGAGATGAAGATAGGGGTGTGCAAGCGATATGGGAAAAAAGAGAGCACAATTTCTTCCTTATGCTCTGCCTTTCATTGAGCAGGAGGAAATTGATGAAGTCATTGGAACATTAAAGTCCGGCTGGCTGTCAACTGGACCAAAAGTAAGACAGTTTGAAGAAGAATTTCAGCAGCTGACAGGTGCAAAACATGCGATCGCTGTCAATTCATGTACGGCTGCTTTATTTTTAGCCTTAAAGGCAAGAGGGATTGGGGCTGGGGATGAGGTGATTACAACCCCTCTGACATTCTGCGCAACAGCTAATACGATTATCCATACGGGGGCAGCGCCTGTATTTGTCGATATTGATCCAGCGACCCTCAACATAGATGCAGAGAAAATAGAAGCGGCCATTACACCACATACAAAAGCGATTGTTCCTGTTCACTTTGCCGGTCAATCGTGCGATATGGACCGAATTTTAGCGATTGCCAAAAAGTATGATCTATTTGTACTTGAAGATGCTGCCCACGCTCTTTACACAACGTACCACGGTCAGCCCGTTGGATCCATTGGTGATGCGACCGCTTTTAGCTTTTATGCAACGAAAAACCTAGCGACTGGTGAAGGCGGCATGCTGACAACAAATGATGATGCGCTTGCTGCTCGGATTAGAAGACTAGCGCTCCATGGGATGAGCAAGGGAGCGTGGAATCGTTATGGAGAAAAAGGAACGTGGTATTACGAGGTCGAGGAACCAGGCTATAAAATGAACATGTTTGACGTGCAGGCATCGTTAGGGCTTGTTCAGCTAAACCGTTTGGATGACATGCAGGCACGGAGAGAACAGATTGCAAAAGCATACAATCAGGCTTTTCAAAAAGAAGCGGGTCTGATCCTGCCGCCTGTGCATCAAGATGGAAGACATGCATGGCATTTGTATGTACTGCAAGTGAATCCAAAAGAAGCATTCATCACGCGGGATGAACTGATTGATCAGCTGCAAAAGGAATATAAAATCGGCACGAGTGTTCACTTTATCCCTGTTCACTTGCATCCATACTATCAGGAAACATATCACTATTCACCAGAGGATTTCCCTCAGTCACTCGCATACTACAAGCAGACGCTCTCACTGCCGCTCTATCCAAGTATGACAGATGAAGATGTGCAGGATGTTATCACAGCGGTGTTGTCTATTTTAAAAGAACAGAGGGCATCATCATGAAGGTCGTTCATGCTGTAGATGATCAGGTGCTTGCTGCTTGGCTGGAGAAATACGGTCAACAAGCGGAACAAATGAACGGCTTCAAGCAGTTTGCTCTTGTTAATGGCGCCCAGCTCAAAGCAGTCCTGTTATATGAATGGTCAAAATGGGAAAGCGGCATTTTTGATCAGCATATTTTTCATGTGAAGTTTGTGGAAGCGGAGTCAGCGTCTGCTTTTCAAGAATTGATGGAGCGTTTCATCAATTGGATGAGAACTGAAAAATGCGATTTTTTCTTTTTACGTCTTGAAGCGTCTGATCTTGTAAAAAACCGCATCGTTCAAAGACTGTCACATGTGTACTATGTGGGAGGTCTCACTCGTCTTGAGGCGCCGCCTGTTCAAATGAAGCTTCCATCAACAGGTGAAGATGTGGTTATTAGTCTGCCGGATGAAAAAGATTACGATGAGGCTGTCTCACTTGCTCATCAGGCGTTTGGGAAAAGCCGGTACGCACTTGATCCTTTTTTAGATCAGAATGTCGTCCAGCATTTCTTTCAGGAATGGATGAGAAACAATTTACTCGGACGTGCAGATATCAATCTCACGGCAAAGGTGAACGGTGAAGTCATTGGATTGATCCAAGGTGTAACAAAGGGCGATGAACTAGTGCTTGATTTATTGTCCATTAGACCGGATGCACAAGGAAAAGGGATCGGAAAAAAGCTCGTGATGGCGATAATAAAAGCCTCTTATGAGAGAGGGCATCGGTTTATGTCTGCCGGAACTCAGATGCATAATACAACAGCGATTCAGCTGTACGAAAAGCTAGGCTTTAGAACAAAAAATGCCTTCTTGTATTACCATGTGTGGCCGAAAAAAGGAGAGAGGTAAGATGGCGCATTTCTATATCGGAGATCGCAAAGTAGGGGGTGGTGCGCCTGTCTTTATCATTGCAGAGGCAGGCATTAACCATGATGGAAAGCTGGATCAGGCGCTTGCTTTAATTGATGTGGCTAAAGAAGCAGGTGCCGATGCGGTGAAGTTTCAAATGTTTCAAGCTGATCGGATGTATCAAAAGGAACCGGGTTTGTACGAAACAGCCAAGGGGGAAGAGGTGTCTATTTTTTCTTTAGTGGAACAAATGGAGCTGCCGTCAGAATGGCTCCCGGTGTTATTGTCACGTTGCGCGGAAAAAGGGCTGATATTTTTAAGCACAGTGTGTGACGAAGAATCTGCGGATCTATTGAATCAAACCGATCCGCCGGCTTTCAAGCTGGCATCCTATGAAATCAATCATCTGCCTCTTATGCGTCACACGGCTTCTTTTCAAAAGCCCATCATATTCTCAACAGCCGGGGCAACCATTTCGGATGTCCATGAAGCATACGAGGCGATTACAAGCGAGCAAAATCAGCAGGTCGCTATCATGCATTGCGTAGCAAAGTATCCAGCACCTAGAGCTTACACGAATCTGCGCGTGCTTCAAACTTTAGCTGCGGCATTTCCCGACGCAGTCATTGGCTTTTCTGATCATAGTGAGCATCCAACTGAAGCGCCTGTAGCTGCTGTGAAGCTTGGGGCAGCAATCATTGAAAAGCATTTTACAGTCGATAAAACGTTACCTGGGGCTGATCATTCCTTTGCGCTTGATCCTGATGAATTGAAGGAAATGGTTCAGCATATTCGAGTGGCAGAAAAGCAGCGGAATTTAAAAGAAGCTGACATTCATTCAGTGCCAGAAGAGCTCCTTGGCAGTTCTTATAAAACGACAACAGCTATTGAAGGCAAGATTCGTGAATTTGCGTATCGAGGCATTTTTACGACAAAAGGCATTGCGAAAGGCGAGACATTGACCGAAGAAAATCTAGCCGTGTTACGTCCAGGACAAAAAAGCCAAGGTCTGCATCCAAGGTATATGGTGGTTTTACTTGGCGCAAAGGCTGTCAGAGATATCCCAGCCAATACAGGGGTTTCGTGGAAAGATGTACTCATGAAGGAGACGCCAAATGATCAATGATGTCCTTTTTGTCATACAGGCGAGAATGGGCTCAACAAGGCTGCCAAAAAAGGTAATGAAACCGATCGGCGGTATGGCGCTGATCGACCTGATTGTTGAACGAGTAAAGCAATCAGATCATTACAATCACAAAACGCAGAATCTCATGATCGCCACAACAGTTGAGGCAGAAGATGATCTGCTGGCTCATTATTGTCTCTCCAAGGGCTATAAAGTATTTCGTGGCAGTGAGACGGATGTACTGCAGCGATTTGCGCAGATTGTCCGTCATTTTGAACCGCAAACCATTGTGCGTTTAACAGGAGATAACCCATTTATAGATCCAGTCCTTTTGTCGAAAATGCTTGAAAAACATAGACAAGAGAAGGCTGATTACACGTATACGGCTGGAACGCCACTCGGTATTTCCGGGGAAATGATCGACGCACAGATTTTAAGTGAAATCGACAATTTTCCCCTTACGCAGCCAGAGCGTGAGCATGTCACGCTCTATATCAGAAAGCATCCTGAGCAATTTCACCTGCAATTATTCACACCGCCCAAAGAACTTGCATATCCTGCTTATCGATTCACGATTGATACAGAAGAAGATTATGTGTTTGCGACCCGTTTACTAGAGAAAGTTGGCGGTTCCATTGCTGTGCCTACGGCTGAACTCATCACCATTTGCGAACAAGACTCTGATATTGTTCGGTTGAATCAATTTGTGAAACAGAAGGATGCTGAATGAAAAAGAAAATCATGATTGTTGTGTACGGTGGTTTTTTAAGAGGGATGGGTCATGTCGTCAGAATGAAACGGCTGGCAAATCAACTGCTTCAAGAAGGAAACGACATATCTTTCTATACAAATGAACAGATCTGTGTAGAAATGCTCTCAGGTCCAGATTGGCACGTTCATTTGGTGCAGGAGTCGAAGGCATTCCTTCAGATGGAGCAGGACATAAAAGAGCTGAATCCAGATCTTCTGCTGATTGATGTACTTGATTGTGACCTCCAATTTCTTCGATTGCTCAAAGCGTCCTCCGGCTCTGCAAGGCTGGTTTTATTTGAAGAAATAAGAGCAGAAGCTTGTCAGCTTGCCGATGCTGTCGTGAACGGCATTTATGGCGGTCTGGACGAAAAGCACATGCAAGTAGATGGGACCGAATATTTTTATGGAACACCTTATTTATTGTTAGATCAAGAGATAAGCCGATTAAAAAACACATATGAGGTTCGAAAAGAATGCAAAAAGGTGGTCATCAGCCTTGGGGGTAGTGACCCGCGCGGATTGTTATCAAAGGCTGTATCAGCACTCCTCGAAGCTGACCACTTACACATCTTAGCGGTTACAGGAAAAGCCTCCCGCATTGAAGAACAAATAGAGGCTGAGCATATTCAATTCATTCGTCATACAGATCAATTACCTGCGCGCCTTTCGGAAGCTGATCTGGCAATAGTGGCTGGCGGGATGACGTTATACGAGGCAGTTTGTATCGGAGTGCCCAGTATTGTCCTTTCACAAGTCGACCACCAAGCAGTGACAGCCGCTCGTTTTGCACAAAAGGGAGCCTGCCGTCATCTTGGATTAGGTGAACTTGTGGATGAAAAAGATATACGATGTGCTGTGGAAAGGCTGTCCGGCAGCTATTTTCTCCGCAGGAGCATCCATCTCAATGGACGGACACTCATCGATGGAAAAGGAACTGAACGAGTGAAAAACATTCTTATACACCTCATGAATCATCACCAAAAAGAACATAAGGATGTGTAGATGTGAAGGGAGTTATTTTAGCAGGAGGAAAGGGATCACGACTGGCGCCTTTAACGAAGATTTTCAATAAACATTTATTGCCGGTTGGTCCATATCCAATGATTTATTGGTCATTGTTCAAATTGAAGGAAGCAGGGATTTTAGATGTGATGGTCATATCACAAGAAGAACAAATCCCGCTGTTTCAAAAGCTGCTTGAAAGCGAGCAGGAACTGGGGATGAACATCGTATATCAGGTACAGCCTGAAGCGTCTGGGATATCAGACGGCTTATCCTATGCAAAGCCCTTTGTCAAAGGGGAGAAGTTTGTGCTGATGCTTGGTGATAATGTATTTGAGGATTCGCTAAACCCTTTTGTTGAAGCCTTTCAGCGGCAAGATAGAGGAGCCAAGGTTTTGTTGAAAGAAGTGGCAGATCCAAACCGGTTTGGCATTGCAGAAATTGATGCCACGCGCCAACGGATTTTATCAATAGAGGAAAAGCCGGAGCATCCGCGCTCATCTTACTGCGTCACGGGCATCTATTTTTATGATCAAGAAGTCTTTCAATATATTGAGAGAATCTCGCCGTCAGATCGAGGCGAATTAGAGATTACAGACGTGAACAATCTCTATATCTCAAATAGCCAGCTGGCCTATGATATGTTAAAAGGGTGGTGGATTGATGCAGGAACACATGAATCTCTCCACGAAGCATCTGCGAAAATGTTTGAAACGATGAAGAAAAAAGAGGGATCCGAATGACGAAGTCTTATTTAATTACAGGCGGAGCGGGTTTTATCGGACTGAATTTTGTGAAGCTGCTGCTTCAGGATACAAATGTCAGGCTCACCGTTTTTGATAAATTAACATATGCCAGTCATCCAGACGAGATGGATGAATTATTAAAGTTGTCTCATTTTCGGTTTATTCAAGGGGATATTACCCTTCAGCATGAGCTGGATCAAGCATTTGACGAAGTCTATGATGCGATCATTCATTTTGCGGCAGAATCGCATGTTGATCGCAGCATTGAATCAGCAGAGCCCTTTATTCAAACAAATGTCCTCGGAACGTATCGTATGCTTGAAGCGGTCTTAAAAGGAAAGGCGAAAAAGCTCATTCATATTTCAACAGATGAAGTATATGGAGATTTGGAGCCAGATGATCCTGCTTTCACAGAACAAACACCACTTTCACCGAATAATCCTTATTCAGCAAGCAAGGCGAGTTCAGACCTGCTTGTGAAATCCTATATCCACACTCACCAATTACCCGCGATGATTACACGATGCAGCAACAATTACGGACCGTATCAGCATGAGGAAAAATTAATACCGACCATTATTAGAAAAGCAGTCAATGGAGAGAAAATCCCGATTTATGGAGACGGCCGGCAAATTCGCGATTGGCTGTATGTAGAGGACCATGCGAGAGCTGTGAAGAAGGTGCTCGAAAACGGCACAGCCGGGCAGGTATACAATATTGGCGGCGGCAATGAGAAAACAAATCTCGATTTAACCAAAACGATTCTATCGCAGCTCGGAATCAGTCATGATCAAATTGCGTTTATTCAAGACCGAAAAGGACATGACAGACGGTATGCCATTGATGCCAGTAAGCTAAAAGGCGAGCTCGGCTGGACGCAGGAGACGTCATTTGAAGAAGGTATCGAAAAAACGATCAATTGGTATCGAACCAAATACGATCAGAGCGAAGAAGGGTGACGGATGAAAGTTTTAATCACCGGTGCAGGCGGCCAATTAGGGAAAGAATTGAGCAGACAGCTCAAAGAAAAAGACATGACCGTCATTGCCTTAACGAGGAACATGCTCAATATCACAGACCAGCAGGCAGTTAGACATGCGATGAGACACTATCAGCCTGATATTGTTGTCAGTGCAGCAGCCTATACATCTGTTGATCAATGTGAAACAGAAACCGAAAAGGCGTATCTTGTGAATGGCATTGGCGCCTACTATACAGCCCTGGAAGCAAAGCGCGCAGGCGCTGATGTGTTACATGTCAGTACAGATTATGTGTTTGATGGGCAGGCGGACACCCCTTACCAAGTCGATGCACAAGCAGATCCACAAACCATTTATGGAAAGAGTAAGAAGCTTGGTGAGGAATTGATTCAGCTTGTGTCAGACGAAGTGAAAATCATTCGTACCTCGTGGCTCTACGGACATGAGGGGCATAACTTTGTGAATACCATTCTTCGGCTCGCTGAAACGAAGGATCATTTGCGCATTGTGAACGATCAAATAGGGTCTCCAACTTATACAAAGGATGCAGCCGAGGCTCTGATTCATTTGTTTGATCAGAAGGCAGGCGTGTACCATGTCAGTAACCGAGAAAGCTGTTCCTGGTTTGATTTTGCGTCAGAAATTGTGATGAAAAGCGGCCTGTCCGCCACAATTGAGCCGATTTCCACTGAGGAGTACGGCTTCCAAACGCCTCGTCCAGCCTATTCTGTCTTAGATCTTCAAGCGATTGAAGCCACAGGCTGGCAGCCGAGGCATTGGAAGGATGCACTTCACGAATATTTGCAGAAAGAAGGGAGATGGCAACAGCATGATTGATGGTGTTCAAACGAAAAAACTCATGAAACATTGTGATGACCGCGGCTTTTTTGCAGAGCTCATTCGAGATGATGAGCCGATGCTGAAACGCTTTGGTCAGGCGTCATGGTCGAAAAGCTTTCCAGGCGTGATCAAAGCCTTTCATTATCATGAAAAACAAGACGACGTTTGGTTCTTCCCGGCAGGTCATGCACAGGTCGTGTTATATGATTTGCGTGAGGACTCTCCCACAAAGGGGCAAACCGATGTGTATTATATGGGGGAAGACAATCCGATGCTGCTTCTCATCCCAAAGGGTGTCGCGCATGGCTACCGTGTACTAGGTGAGACGCCGCTGCAAATTGTGTATTTCACAACAGAATCGTATGACCCGAATAACCCAGATGAAAAGCGAATCGCCTGGAATGACGAAACGATCGGGTTTAATTGGGAAACGACATTTAAATAGAGAACGGGGGGCCTTTCGCAGGAGAAAGGTCTTTTTTTGTTGAAATACATTCTATATGTGTCATTTTATGTATATGTACGAAGCTGATAAGAAAAGGGATGTGGATGAGTTTGTCTAAAAGAATTGCGTTTGTAACAGGAGCAAGTACAGGGATTGGAAAGGCCATCGCCATAAAGCTTGCCGCTCAAGACAATGTAAAGATCATCATCAATTCTAGAAATCAATCCTCACTAGAAGAAGCGCAGCAGCACATTGGGCGTATGGCAGAAACAAAGGAGCCGGTGGCTATTTTCTGTGGGGACATGTCAGATGAAGGAGTGAGGGCTGAGGCTTTTACGAAAATAGAAAAAGAGTTTGGCAGACTGGATGTGTTGATTAATAACATTCCAGGGGGGAAGCCGGATACCTTTGATTCATGTGACAGCGAGCAGATGATGGTAGCATTTTCTCAAAAAGCCATTGCGTACATTGATACGATGAAGCGTGCGGCAGCGATGATGAAACGACATGAATATGGCCGGATCATTCAAATTGTCGGGAACCTATGGAAGGAGCCTGGTGACCAAATGTTTACGAACAGTATGATGAATGCAGCGATTATTAATGCTAGTAAAAATGCTGCCACACAGCTTGCACCTTCAGGGATCACAGTGAATTGTTTAAACCCGGGATTTATAGCTACAGATCGGTATGAACAATTTATCGGAAACATGATGCGTAAACAGGCATTATCGAGGGAAGAAGCTGTACAGGCTGTAGCGTCAGGAATTCCAATGAAAAGAGTGGGGTCAGCGAGTGAAATGGCTTCATTGGCCGCTTTTATCGCATCAGAGGAAGCCTCCTATCTTACAGGACAACAAATATCCGTCGATGGTGGTTCGATGAAAAGTATATGACATCAAAAAACCCGCTATATGCGGGTTTTTTGATTAAAGCGAATCGGAAGGATGCGAAGCCGGTCGATAAACAGGGCAAGCTGTTCAATTGGAGCAACCATTGAGATGCGGACATGACGGCTTCCATGTGCTCCAAACACACCCCCCGGCGTGACAACAACATCAGTATGTTCGAGTAAATAGTCAGCAAATGCATGAGAATGTTCAAAATCATCAGGGATGGGAGCCCATAAATAAAAGGCGCCAGCTGGACGTTCGATGGACCATCCTAGCTGCTTTTCGGCCTGACGGATGAAAAAGTGAATTCGTTCAAGGTAGACCTCTTTTAATGATTGTATGTGACTGTCATCACTTTGCAAGGCGACGGTTGCGGCTTGTTGAAATCCGCCATACATACTGACAAACACATGATCTTGGAAGGCGTTAATGGCTTGGATGATGTCCTCATTACCTACAGCAAAAGCGACTCTCCATCCTGCCATATTAAATGTTTTGGATAGAGAATATAATTCCACTCCTACGCTTTTCCCAAGAGGAGCGTTCAGAAAGCTTACTGGTTTTTGCTCATAATGAAATGAACCATAGGCAAAATCATGAATGACATGCAGTCCGTGAGCCGATGCAAAATCAGCAGCCTCTTCAAAAAATGCATCATTTGCCACAGCACCTGTTGGGTTATTCGGATAATTTAAGAAAAGAACCTTTGCCTTTTTAAGCACCTCCGGATCAATTGAAGAGAGATTTGGCAAATAGCCATTTTTCGATTCAAGTTTGATGCAGTAGGGCTTAGCGTCTGCCATCAAGATCCCAGAATGATATTCCGGGTATCCTGGATCGGGGATGAGGGCAACGTCCCCAGGGTCAAGCAGACACTGACTCATGACATAAAGGCCTGTTTTCCCTCCATTGAAAAGAGCAACTTCTTTCTGTGGGTCTATCTCAGTGCCGAACTCCTTTTGGTAGAAATCTGCAATGGCTTGCTTGAAAAAATCGAAGCCTCTAAAAGGTGCATATTGCTGAAATTGCAAAGTGGCAGCTGCTTCTTGAAGGGCGCTTACGATATGTGCAGGAGTAGGAAGATCGGGATTTCCCTGACCAAGGTTTATGATGTTCGCTCCGTTTTGTGCTTTTTGTGCAATTTTCTCAAATACGGTTCCAAATTTCTGTTCTGGCAGCCGTTTAATCATGTTAGATGGTAAGATCTCCACCACGTTATCCTCTCTTTCTATCCCTTCACTAATTCATCCATTAAATGAATGGCAGCTTGCTTCTGTAAGTTGCGGATGGATGCGGCAACATCCTGTGAGGATGACCCTTTTAACTCAAGCGACACGATGCCGTTAAAGGCTTCAAATAAAGATAGATCGACAAAGGTGCCTTTGGACGGGACGGATTTACTGACGATCACAGTATCTCCAACTAAAGCATCCTGCGGAATATGGATATGATCAATGGTGATATGTGTGGCCTCTGCCGGTATGTGTCCGCTTTCTTTGAAATGCTGAGGGTATAAATGGCAGTCTGCTATATAATGCGTATGTCCAGAAAGCAGCTCTTTTGGCAGCTCCGCTTTTTTTCCATCGACTAATACATCGATCAGCAGCTTAGCCATATCCACCCCAAACACTTTTTTGATATTCGGAATCATATTCCAGCCAGCAAATCTAGCTGCGGATTCGATCAGTCCCGTTTCTCGATTTTTCATGAGCTTGATCTCTGTATGGGTCGCACAGTTTTCAAGGCCCAGCCCTTCATTTGCCTTCTTTGCTGCCTCAATGATAATTTGCTGGGCTTCATTGTCTAGGATCGAGGGAGTAATATGAGCCGTTTCTGTAAAACCGATTTGAGGGGTCTTGTCATGAATGACAAAAGGGATATATTCTCCCTCCACGACGAACCCTTCTACACTGACATAATCGGAATAGCCATCCTCTTGATACCAATCCTCGTAAGCACCCTCTAAATATGTTTCAGCGACAAATGGTGCTTCATATGTCACAGCGTTTGGGACGGGAATTGTTTGTAAGTAGGATTGTACGTTTAAAAAGAGATCATCACTGCCGGCTTTGTCATGAAAAAGGGTCACACCAATGGAGCTTGCTAAATATGTAGGCTTTAAAATAAGTGGTGTCCCGATATGTTCAATGGCTTGCTGGAAATCAGCTAAAGTCGTGACAGGCTGAGTTTTCACTGCTTTGACACCAGCAGCGTTAAATGCAGCCCTCATTTGGCTTTTATCACGTGCCATTTCAGCTGCTTTTACCCCAGCGCCGCGCAGCCCCAGCCGCGCAGCTGCTTTTGCCATTGGTGCAATGAATAATTCATTATTGGTGGTAATGGCATCAGCTTTGAAAAAGGAAGCCACACGGACTAGGTCATCTACCACTTCTTCCTCTGATTTCAAATAATCATCATGTGCCCAGTAAATAGAATCAGGGTGTTCAAAAGAAGGGTGTGTCTCAAAATAATCACGATCTTTGATGACGGCAATGGAGTATTTTTCGATTAGTTCAGCGTGACCCTTTGTAATGGCAAAGGGTCTCGGGATATAAGAAACGATATGATAAGATGCTGCCACGCTTTCATAAAACATATGGGGCGGGCATCCTCCTAAGTCAGCGATGACAAGTACGGTTTTTTTACTCAATGAAAGCACTCCTTTTTATCTAGCGGTGTAACCGCCATCTACTGTGACAACACTTCCAGTCATATAGCTGGATAGATCAGAGGCGAGAAACAGCATCACGCCCGCAATTTCTTCGGGTTTTCCGAGACGAAGCAAGGGATTCACCTTTGCTTTTTCCTTTTTGACAACCTCAAGACTTTCTGAATGATTGTCTAAAAAGGATTTTTCATTTAATGGCGTATCAATGATGCCTGGGGCGATACAATTCACCCTGATTTGATGAGCGGCATAGTCGATCGCCATCGATTTGGTGAGCTGGATGACACCGCCCTTTGTTGCGTTGTATGCAGGAATGTCAGGCCAGCCAACGAGACCTCCGACAGATCCAGTATTAATAATACTTCCGCTTTTCTTTTCAAGCATATGGGGCAATGTATGCTTACTCATAAGAAATACACCAGTCAGGTTGACCTGTAGAATGTGGTTCCAATCCTCCAGTGTCATCTCGTGAATAGGTGAGACAATTTCGATGCCTGCATTGTTAATCAAAACATCAATTGTCCCGAATTGGCTCAGCACGGATTGAACGGTTTTTTGACAGTCAGACTCATTCGTAATATCTGTTTTGAAAAACGCAGCATGTTCATGAGGCAATGATTCAACGAGTTGTTTACCGCTATCTTCATTGATATCAGCCACTGCTACTTTTGCTCCGTGCTCAAGGAAAAGCTTGACGGCGGCAAGCCCAATCCCAGACGCACCTCCTGTAATCAGGACGACTTTTCCGGCAATGTTCATTTCTTCACCTTAGACGCTTTTGGCTTTAAGCGGTTATAGCGTGGAGGGAAGAAGAGATTAATAGACTTTGATGCTTCTGGCTTTGGATTAATGGCGCCGTGATCTTCTTTTGGATCACAGAAGTAAGTCGTGCCAAATTCCATCTTTTCTGTAAAGCCTTCAATCGTCATATCATACCCACCGCTAATGCAAATCCCGATTTGTTCATTACGGTGCTTATGAAAAGGCATTTCCCCGCCATTTCCTGGAATGTTGGCAATCATAAGCTCCATCCAGTCCTCCACAAAAAAAGTCACTTCCATGCCAGGAAGTAAATCACGCGTTTTGAAAATGTCTAAGAAATAAGTAGGAGGAGCCGTATATTCTTCGCCACCTTTTAATCTCTTAATATCAATGGCGATCACTTCTTCATCTTTTAGATTTGATGCGCCGTGAGGAACGAATGGTGGTGCAATATAGGCTGATTCTAATGGGGTCAGCAATTGGGTCGATTGGCCGACCGTCATTTGAAGCTCGCCTTTTAATACGATGCCGATTTGTGCTTCTGGATGCTCGTGAGGTTCGATGATCGTGTGAGGAGGGACGTATGAAATTAACACTTCCGTATCGCCTCTGACAGTAGAATATTGGATGACACCATTATCCCATTCTCGTTTTTTCGCTTGAGGAAAATATAATTCTTGCACCTTTTGTTCAGTTGTCATGTTACATCTCTCCTTTTCCGAATATAGACCAGCTCATAGGAATGCTTTTAAATGTTCGAATGAAGGTGAGCCCGTATGTAGCTCTTGCCACCTCATTGGTTAAAGCGAAATCAAATTCGCCGTTTCTTACCTTTTGTGCGGCTGTACTTGTAGAATTGACAAGCTCAAATTCAGCATTTTGATGAATAAAATATTGAATCAAATTCACAGGTGCAGGATGAGAAACAATTTTTAAATGGTGAAGCATTTGTTCTTGAAAGGGGAAATCTGGTCTGACAGCCAACCCATACATGGGCGTGTCACATCTGAATATTTGTAAAAGCTGCAGGTCAGGTCTCATGTAGAAGTGTTTGATTCCTTCGTATGCGTGTGGAACGAGAGTGTATTGGAGTGCGTTAGAGAGAGTATGTTCAATGCAAGTTTCGAATGTGTCGTAAAGGGATAGTTTCGTATGGGTGCCGAGTGTAGTGGTGGAATGAGAGATGAAATGTTTTGCTGCATATTCACTGCTTGTCCCCTTAGGGCCTAATGTATTGACTGTAAACATCTTAGGTGAAACGATGGGCTCTTCTTTGAAATGAAAAACATCATTCTTTAAGATCATGTTTACCATCCAATCTTTTTCAAATTTTTACTAGATTATAAAAAATAAAATTGGCAATTGTCAACAAAAATTATAAAAAATGTATTTTATGATGATATTAAAAATTGATCTAAAAAACTGCACATATCGAGATGTGCAGTGAAATGAGCTCACGTTTCAAATGTATTTTTATGTTTCTGCTGTAAAGTTTTTTCGCGTTTATAGCTGACGAAGCTGATGAGAAAACCAACAAGCGTAATGAGTGCACATACAAGCCCTACCGTATGATAGCCGAAATGGACATAAACAGGTCCCATCAGAGCGGACCCAAGCATAACGGCAAGATTGGAAGCAAGGCTGTAAAAAGCCATCACTTTGCCTCGGTGGGTTTGAGAGCAGTCGCTCAGGACGGTGCTCAAAAGCGTGACGGATAAACTTTGCATGGCCCCCCAAATAAATAAAGCGAAAATGAGCAATGTCCATGAGAACGGTGCATAAGGAAGTAAGGCAAGAACGAGCGTAATGCCGCCCAGCACAAAGAAAAGTGAGCGTGTTTTGCCAAACCAATCAGCTAATTTCCCGGTAAATATACTCATGGAAAAACCAACGCCATAAGCCATGATCAGAAGTCCAGCTGTTGATTGACCCCCGGAAAACAGACTTTGCAGGTAAGCCCCTAAAAATGAGTACATGCCATAAAATCCAAGCATGTTACAAAATGTCACGGTCAAATAGGCAGGGACTCGGTCGATTTTTAAAGCCCCCCATATAGAGCCTGATTTCTCCCTAGCTTGAGATGCCTTCGGATCAGCTGCTGCGACTTGTTTTCGAGATTCAAGGATGACGAGCAGCAGGACAACGAGACTCATCATGGCGAAAATCCAAAATGTCCAGCGCCAGTTCAAACTTTGACCAATAAAGGCGCCAATGGGCACACCAAGGACAAGAGAAAGAGACCAGCTCGATACAATGAGTCCCATCACTTTGCCGCGATATTCATATGGAACCCGGTCGCCCACGAGAGCATAGGCTGTTGGCACAAATACACCAGTCGCCAGCCCAGAAATAGCACGGCCTGCAAAAAACAAGGCCAAATTTGGGGCAGCAGCACACATCACTGTTCCAATCAAAAAGAAAGACAGCCCAATCATCAAACACAGCTCTCTTGAATACCGGTCCCCTAAAGGAACGAGCAGCGGAGCCCCAACCAGCACAGCTAACCCATAAATGCTGATGGAAAGGGCGAGAATATCAAGAGAGTGCTGAAAGGAGTTTGATAAATCAGGCAGCAGTGGTGAAATCACCAGCTCTTCCGATCCCGCCGCAAAAACGCCAAGTGTGAGTGCAATGGCAAGTGTGATGGGAAATGTTTTAGAAGCCTGGTTGTCTAAAGATTCTTTCATCAAGTGATCCCTCCATACTTGCTTTTTCATTCAATTCCGTTAAAATAAATTCTACCATTATTTAGTTTTATTTTACATTTCGCATCATAAGTATTATCATAAAATACTTTTCAAATGGAACGATTTTTGGACAGGAGAGGTACGAATGAAAATCACCGATGTAGATGTGCATATTTTAAATGAATTGAGAGAAGATGCCCGCTTATCCATGAGGGAATTGTCCAAACGAGTGAATTTATCAGCACCTGCGGTAGCAGAAAGAGTGCGTAAATTAGAGGATGCAGGGATTATCGAAGGGTATTCTGTTCAGGTCAATTATAAAAAATTAGGGCTTCTGATTGACTGCCTGCTGGAAGTTACGGTGTTAAATGGGGAGTATCAGCGTTTTGTGACTTTTATGAATGAGCATCCACGCGCCTTTTTTGCTTATCGAGTGGCAGGGCAGTCTTGCTTTTTCATTAAGCTGTCAGTTTCTTCTCTTGAAGAAATTGAAGCCTTTATTCAAGAAGTATCTGGATTTACAAAAACTGTCTCACATATTGTCTTGTCAGAGCAGTCTTTTTCTCATCCAATTCAGGAACGCTTGAAACAAATAGAAGAGCCAAAAATGACCGTGGTGAAATAAAAAAGGACCTGACTTAGGTCCTTTTTGTTCGTCTATCTGACTGATAGCTCATAATTGTAATGATAAGACCAATAAATGTCACAGCTGCAGCAAATAACGGAACAAGCTGTAAATGTGTGATTTCGATAGCAAGACCGCCAAGCGCTGCACCGCCGGCATTCCCAATATTAAAGGCAGAATGGCTGAGCGTCGATGCGAGTGTCGGTGCTTCATGTGCCATGTTCATCGTGCGGTATTGCAAGGTAGGAACAAGAATAAATGAAATGATTCCCCAAACAAAAATGGTCAGCACGGCAGGCACTTTGAATTCGGAAGTAACTGTAAACAATAACAGGACAGCAATGAGCAGGATCAGTGTCACCATAATACTTGGCATCAGCCTCCAATCAGCAAGCTTTCCGCCAACTAAATTCCCGATAGTGACCCCAAGTCCAAATAGGACAAGGATGAGCGTCACCCCATTTTCCTGAAAGCCAGTGACTTGCAGCAAGATTGGGCTGATATACGTAAAGGCTGTAAATACACCAGCAAAACCAAAGATGGTCATTGCAAAGGAAACGAGTACTTGTGGTTTTTTCAAAACGGATACTTCATTTCGAATATCGAGTACTTCTTCTTTCGACTGATTTGGGACTAAGCTGATGATACCAATTAAGGAAATGAGACCAATGACGGCAATGACTAGAAAAGACATACGCCAGCCGAATTGATTTCCGATAAAGGTACCGAACGGCACACCGAGTACATTGGCAACTGTCAGTCCTGTAAACATGAAGCTGATCGCGCTTGCGCTTTTCTCTCTAGGCACAAGCCGTGCAGCCATAATGGCTCCGACGCCAAAGAAGGTTCCATGAGCAAATGACGTTAAAATACGCGCGGCCATTAATAGACCATAAGAGGTCGAGACAGCGGCAGCAGCATTTCCTGCAACGAAAAGAATCATTAACAGAATGAGGAGACGTTTCCTCGACATTTTTCCAGTCGATAACGTTAAAATAGGTCCGCCAACTGCGACACCAAGTGCATATCCAGTAATCAGCTGTCCTGAAGCAGAAATTGATACATGAAGGTCGTTTGCGACATTTGGTAAAAGTCCCATGATGACAAATTCAGTCATGCCAATCGAAAACGCACCGAGCGTTAACGCAAAAATAGCGATGGGGAAGTTTTTCATGATGTGATCACCTTTCTAAACAAATACATAAAAAAGCTTCGGAGAGATCCGAAGCCTTAAGAGTTTATCATACATGGAAATAAGACGCCAGCTGCTCGTTTGCTAATCGGTTTCCAACAAAGAATGAACCAAATTCGCCGTAGCGTGCACTGACTTCATCAAAGCGCATTTCATAAACCAATTTTTTAAATTGAAGCACATCATCAGAGAAAAGGGTAACGCCCCACTCATAATCATCAAAACCAACAGAACCTGTAATGATCTGTTTTACTTTCCCAGCATAGCTTCGGCCAATTAAACCGTGGCTTCTCATAAGAGATTTACGCTCATCCATGGAAAGCATGTACCAGTTGTCATTGCCAGAACGTCTTTTATCCATTGGATAGAAGCACACGTATTGAGAAGAAGGAAGCTCTGGATATAAGCGCGCACGTACATGCGGGTTCTCGTAAGGATCTCCGCCATCGCCGCCTCCTGCTAAGTAGTTGCTGAGCTCAACAACTGAAACATACGAATAAGCTGGAATCGTAAACTCTGCTAGTCGTGTTTTGTTGAATTCAAGTTCAATTTCACCTAGTTCTTCCATTGTCGGACGTAAAATCATGAGCATAATATCTGCTTTTTGGCCGACAATACTATAGATTGTTTGGCTTCCAGCTTTATCTTGCTCAGCTGTTTTCCATTTTTCCAATAGACCTGTGAATTCATGAATGATGGCTTGGCGCTCATCACTTGTCAGCAGCTTCCAAGCTGTCCAGTCGATTGTTCTAAAATCATGCAGCGCATACCAGCCATCTAGTGTTTGAGCTGCTTCATTTGTTGTATGTTGTTCGCTCATTTCTTTCACTCCTATTAACAGTTTTCCATCTGTTCCAACTATAACATAGTTTGTCCAAATGGAGATGTGATCAAAACTTGAACGAGAAAAACAGCTTTTCTCAAAATTGATTAAATTAGTTTGAAAAATAAGAATTTAATTTGTAAGCGCTATAATATAAGTTGGTAGTTTGAATTTAGGTAGAAGAAGAGTATGCTTAAAAGAGAACGCTTTTTTTGTAAAATCAAGGAGGGTATTGAAGTGGCAGATATTTTTTCAACAGTTCAGGAAAAGGTTGCAGGTAAAGGAGTAAAGATCGTTTTTCCTGAGGGAATGGACGAACGCATTCTAACAGCCGTTCAAAAACTAGCAGATGGCAAAGTATTGCAGCCAATTGTGGTAGGAAAAAAACAAGAAGTTGAAGCTAAAGCAAAAGAATTAGGTCTTACACTTGATGGTGTTGACGTGTATGATCCTCATACATATGAAGGTTTTGAAGAGCTTGTACAAGCTTTCGTAGAAAGACGTAAAGGCAAAGCAACAGAAGAGCAAGCAAGAAAAGCATTACTGGATGAAAACTACTTCGGAACAATGCTTGTGTATAAAGGTCTTGCAGACGGACTTGTGAGCGGTGCGGCACACTCAACTGCTGACACAGTGCGTCCAGCACTTCAAATCATTAAAACAAAAGAAGGCGTAAAGAAAACATCTGGCGTCTTCATCATGGCTCGCGGCGAAGAGCAATATGTGTTTGCTGATTGCGCAATCAACATTGCACCAGACAGCCAAGATCTAGCTGAAATTGCGATCGAAAGTGCAAACACAGCAAAAATGTTTGATATCGAACCACGTGTGGCAATGCTTAGCTTCTCTACAAAAGGCTCAGCAAAATCAGACGAAACAGAAAAAGTATCTGAAGCAGTTCGCATTGCAAAAGAAAAGGCACCTGAGCTTGTACTTGATGGAGAATTCCAATTCGATGCAGCTTTCGTTCCTTCAGTAGCAGCGAAAAAAGCGCCAGATTCCGTCATCAAAGGCGACGCCAGCGTATTTGTTTTCCCTAGCCTCGAAGCTGGAAACATTGGCTACAAAATTGCACAGCGCTTAGGTAACTTTGAAGCTGTAGGTCCTATCCTTCAAGGTTTAAACCAGCCAGTAAACGATCTATCAAGAGGCTGTAATGCCGAAGACGTTTACAACCTTGCGCTTATCACAGCAGCTCAAGCACTATAATGATCTCGACAAAGACAGCCAGTACGATAGATTCGTGCTGGCTGTTTTTTTGATGACAAATGTGTACAATATAGGGGGGAAAAGAAAAAATTTTGATCGTAGATAAAGCCGATAGAATAGGCAGGTGCTATAATGGACGATTTCATACATAAGCTTCAGCATAAGGTTGCGGGATTAACCGAGGCACAAAGGAGAATTGCAGATTATATCGTGCAAAATCCAATGGAGGTCGCGTTTTTAACAGTAGATAAATTGGCGTCAAAAGTAGGGACGAGTACAGCGACCATCATGAGATTCTCTGCTGCTGTAGGGTATTCCGGTTTCTCCGAGCTTCAAAAAGAGCTTCAATCAAATATGAAGCATAAAGCTGCCCCTCAAACGAGACTTGAAGCGAACCTCAAACATTCAAATAAAAGTAAGCTCCTGCATAATCATGTCGAGCTGCAATTTCAAAATATCCAGTACGCTTTAGACAATATCACGGAAGAAACTTTTCAGCATATTGTTGAAAAAATAGCCAGCTCCCGCCAGGTTCTGTGTACAAGTGTCCGAAGTGGAAGTCCTGTTGGCGAGTATCTGTCATTTGGAATCAATCGGCTATTGGGGAACTGTCAATATATTGATGCGGACAAAAGCGACTGGGTGGATGAACTCGTTCATTTTCAATCTGATGATTTCATTATAGCGGTCAGCTATCCTCGCTATGCAAAGCGTATAAAGGACTTGCTGGAGGCAGCGAAGTCATATGGGGTGGAAGTGCTTTTAATTACAGACAGCTACAGCTCTCCACTAACTAAGTATGCACAATATGTATTACCATGTTCCTCAGCAAGTGCGGGCTCTCATAACTCTGTCGTATCTGCTATCTTTATCGTAGATTACATTTTAAGTGCCTTAGCCATTAATGATCCTGAAAGGACAAAACCTCGTTTAGATCAAATCAATCATATGTTAACGAAAATGAGTTATCACACAACACATTAGTCGTGTGGTGACTCATTTTTTTCATTTGATTTTTTTGAAAGCGCTTTACTAAATAAAATCGAGATGGTATGATCGTGTCACAAAAGTAATATATATTACTTTAATAAAATTTAGTGTAACGAATATAACTCAAAGGGGATGATGGAAACAATGAGTACTGTTCAATTCGTGTCAAATGATCTAATAGATCGGGCAAAAAAACTGAACTCGACCTTGCTGGCAGATGTGATGGGAAGCACCGGTGCGATGGATCATCAAATCAAACCAGTTGCAAGAGGCATGGATATAGTAGGTACAGCTTTTACCGTCAGCTTACGGCCAGGGGATAATTTATTTCTTCATCAAGCGATCTACTCTGCGAAAGAAGGAGATGTACTGATTGTTGATGGAAAAGACCATAAGGGCCATGCATATTTAGGGGAATTGATGGCAGGTGTAGCAAAGGCTGTAGGAATAGAAGGAATCGTGATTGACGGGCTTGTTCGCGACAAACTCGCTTTAGAGGAACTGGCTTTTCCGATATACAGTAAGGGGTTTATGCCAAATGGACCTTTTAAAGATGGTCCTGGGGAATTAAATCAAATCATCTCTTGCGGCGGTGTCAAAGTAGCACCAGGTGACTTAGTCATTGCTGACGATGATGGAGTCGTCATCGTACCAAAGGAAAAGGCGGAACACCTGCTGACACTAGCGGAAGAGAAACAAGCGTATGAAAATCAAAGATTACAAACGATTCAACAGTATATGAACGAAGGAAAGCAAGACATCAGTCTCTTAGCACCGGCATGGCTGGAAGGCAGAATGAAAAAATATCAGGGATAGGGGAATCTGTGATGAAGATAGGCTTTATTGGATATGGAGAAGCTGCATATGAGTTATCAACAGGATTGAAAACAGAAGGATTAGACCATTTTTATGCGTATGATGTACTATTACAAAACGAGAAATTGGCTGGCGCGTTGAAAGAAAAAGCATCGCAGACAGGAGTTCAATTAACCAGCAGTATTAGTGAAGTCATTGAGAAATCTAATATTGTCATTGCTGCTGTGCCAGCGAATAAAACCTTAGAAGTGGCCCAATCCGTATCGGGAAGTTTGAAAGAGAATCAATTATATGTAGATGTATCGGCATCAACACCAGACATCAAAAAACAAGTGGCAAACGAAATTGAAAAGCAAAAAGCTCTATTCGTAGATGCTGCCATGCTAGGGCCTCTTCCAGTTAACAAACACAAGGTTCCGATCACGGCAAGCGGCAGTGGAACTGACCAATTCATGAAAGTAATGAATGCTTATGGCATGAATATTAAAAAAATCAGTGACCAGCCAGGAGATGCTTCGGCCTTGAAGCTGATCAGAAGCGTTTATATGAAGGGGATCGTTGGTCTCATGGTTGAATTTTTGGAAATTTCAAAAAAGTACAACGTGGAACAACAAGTGATTTCTTCACTTAGCGATACAATGGATAGCAAAAGTTTTGAAGAGACCATGAACCGTCTTGTGACAGGGAGTGCACTTCATGCGAAAAGACGAGCGATCGAGCTTCTTGGCTCTATTGAAATGCTGGATGAAGCAGAGGTTGATGCCAGTATGTCTCGGGCAGCACAACAGAAGCTAGAGAGATTAGCAGACTTTCAATTCGTTGAACGGTTTAATGGGAAAAAGCCGGCCAGCTGGGAAGAAGTCATTGACGTGATGCAGCAGGGGCAATAAATTGTAAGCGTTTTATTTAATGAAGGGGAGGCGAAAAAACGATATGGGTTTTATTGCGTTGATTGTATTCATAGCTGTCATCATTATATGGAATGTCGTCGTGAAGCGGAATATGGGAGAAGCCATGCTATTAGGCTTTATTGCAACCACATTATTTGGCGGATTGGATGTATTAAGACTTTTCTGGGATGGATTAAAATTTGCATCCACATATGAGGTGCTCTATGCAGCTGTTGCATTTGTATTCATGGCCTATTTAATCGAAAAGCTGGAATTAATTCATGCACTCTTGCGAATCTTAAATTCGGTTGTAGGAAAACTTCCTGGTGGAGCGGCTTATATGAGTACGTTAGGTTCAGCAGTCTTAGGTGCTCTTTCAGGTTCAAATTCTGCAAACACAGCTGCCACTGGCTCTATCACGGCCTCTTGGATGATTAAATCAGGCTGGAGCCGAACCCATACGGCCACGATTTTAGCAGGGAATGGCGGACTTGGGGCAGCACTGCCTCCGAACTCTTCCATGTTTATCATGCTGGGGTTTGCACCAATTGCAGCCCTTGTATCTGAGGGAGATTTATATATTGCCCTGTTAATAGGAGGGCTGTATCAAGTCGTATACCGTTTTATTCTTGTGTATATTCTGGTGAAAAAGAATAAAATTCAGGCCATGCCGCCAGATGATATTCTTCCTTTTAGGGAAGCTGTGAAACAAGGGTGGAAGTCGATCTTTATTTTTTTCGGTGCCTTGATTCCTATCATTGTCACGATAGGTCCGCTGGCAAACTACTTGAAAAGTAATCCAAACATTGGACCAGAGGCAATGGATCAAATTTCTTTAATTACGTGGATTCCGATTCTCATGATGTTGATTAGTTTAACAATTGGGAGAAAAAAGGCGTCTGCACTAGATTGGTCTCAGTTTTTCAAGTCGGCTATACCTAAGTTTACAACGATCGGTGCCTTGATGCTGTTTGCTGTTGCTGCTAGTCAGGTGCTTGCTGAATTAGGATTGGCAGAAGATTTGACGCAAATCACATCAGTGCTTACCATTCCGAAATGGCTCATGGTGCTCATTGTGGGTATTCTTGTCACACTGGTGGCTGGACCATTATCTTCTACAGCCACATTAACAGCTGTTGGACTTGTCTCATTTTCAGCTTTAGTCTCAGTCGGAGTGGATCCAGTTGTGGCTGTTGTCGCCATTCTTGCTTTTTCATCAACAGAAGGCGCTTCCCCACCGGCATCAGGATCAATTTTCATTGCTTCTGGTCTTGCAGGAGCCAGACCGGAGAAAACGTTTATACCGCTGATTCTCTACTATATGCTGCCGATCGTAGGAATTGGCTGGCTCATCGGAATGGGAATACTTCCAGTATAGAAAGGAGAAACACATGAGAGCATTGATGGGATATTTATTTAAAGTGCTGCTTGTCCTGTTCTTAACGTCAGGAGCCCTGTTGGTATTCGGTCAAATACTAGGGATTCTTTTGCAAAAGGGAGATATGATCATTGCAAGTACAAACCTATTCAAAAACCCAACATTGGTGTTAAGTGCCTTTTTCAGTCTTGTTGGTTTCTCTCTAAATTATATTCCTGAAAAGAAAGACACCTCATTTAGCGATCATCCATCTGCATCAGCAGGTGAATCGCTCAAATAAGCAATAAAAAGCTGGATTCAGTAAATGAATCCAGCTTTTTTGCGCGCGAGAAATAGGTATTAAAACCCAATACGTACGATTCATTTTTTGGTAAATTCACTTTCAATCATATGCCTCTTATGCTAGTAAATGGTAACATAACGGAGGACTATTTAAGGAATAGAGGTGTTTGACCATATCTGGAGCAATCATCGGATATAAAGCAGCCTTGTATTCATTAAAGGCAGATATATCTATCAAAAAAGAACAAATCATCGAACTCAATATGTGCCGAAAAGAAATCAAAGAGGCAAAATGGGCCCTGTCAGATGCCAGCAAAAAAATCACACATCCAGACCTGACATCACATACATGGTTTGGCCATTTGGCAGACACGTTTGATGACATTCGAAACGAAATGGCTTCCGCCAGTCAGGAAATAAAAGGTGTACAGCTAACCAATTTATTAAATCGAATCAATGAGAAAATCAGTGATTTAACATCGGATATCCATTCGTTAGAACATGAAATTCATTCGGTTGAAAGAAAAATAGAGAAAGAAAAGCAGAAACAACTGGAAGAAAAAAGAGGGTAGTCACATGACGAGAGAAATTAAAATAGATGCCAGTCAGGTCAAACAAGTATTACAGCATGCAAAGCAATCAGGCGCTCAAATGAATGCAGCCCTTCCAACCACCATCAAAGGGAGAAATCATCTCCTGACGGCAGACACATTAGAAAAGATTAATCAGCAGCTGAACGAATTAAGTACATCCTATATAGGCATTCTTCAGAAACAGCTTGTACAAACAGAACAAGCGGTGAACACCATGATTGAAACGGACAAGGCGCTTGCTTCCAGCAGTAAAAGAAAATAAAGGAGAACGCAATGAAAACCCTTGACGCCTTTGCGCTAATAAACGGAATAGATCAAACGCTGAATGCGTTAAAGCAGCAGTCACAGCAAATCAGCTCCCTAGAAAAACAAATCAATCACATCATCTCACTCGATGGCGCACTAAAGGGAGAGGCGGGACAAGCCATCCGCGCCTTTTATACAGAATGCCATATTCCCTTCCTGCAATTCTTCCAGGTCGTCATTGAGGAATATAGCGCCGCATTGAAAAACACAAAGCAGGCTCTTAGCGTGCTAGAATCAAATGAGCACGGCTATATATCACAAGCATTTATCGAACATGATCTTGATCAAGGCTTAAAAAAAGCTGAACGAACGATTTCTGAAATTGTTTCAGAGGTAAACCATGCCATCGGCAGAGTTGGTCATATTGTTCACTTGCCAAGTGTAAACGAATCAGCGTTTCAGCAAAACTATCAAAAAGCATGGCTCGAGACATCAAGAACTATTGGTCTGCTTCATGCATTTGACAGGGAGCAGACAAGTGCTTTACATGAAACCAAAAGCTCCCTTCAAACAATGAAGCAATACATAGATACCTTAAGTACCATGTTCACCGGCCCAAAAATCGACATCACGAGCTATCAAAAGGGTTCTATTTTCAAAGATGGAAAAGAAGAAAAAGTAAGCAGCACCATCAGTGGATTGAAAGATAAAATAGACAACCCAAAAGACAATCCATTGATGATCATGCTGAAGAAACTGAAAGAGAAACAACAGGCGAATGTGGAGACGGTTGTTCGGGAAACGCCGTCTAGTAAAATCAATCAAACCACCTTGACCTTAAATGGAAAAGTATACAACATAAATGAGTACAAAAAGATCAACTTCGAACATGCAAAACGGTTGATGTCATGCGAGACGGAATGCTGTATCGGTTACGAATATCAGAAAAAAACAAAGTAACGATTGAGAGCGTAAAACCGATTTCTGATGTAAAAACAGGCGATCAACCCCAAAATATCTTAAATACAGCGGTTGAATTTACAGGAATAAACGACGCGATTCGGGTTATTGCAGGAAGAGATCCGATAACAGGTGATAAAGTCGCGGATATGGATCGTTTGGTATCAGGGGTGTACATGGTTCCAAGCACCAACATTGTTAAAGTGGGGAAATATGTTTTTAAGATTATTAAAGGGGAGAAAGCAGCTAAGAAAGTTGAGAAGAAAGTAAAGGGTATTGGAAGAGGAGAACAATTATTAGATAAAGTTAAAACATATGAGCAAGCTAGAAATAAGACAGTAGACATAGTTGGAGACCTAGGACCCAATTCACAACCATATACAGGTACGCTTAAGTCGAGTGCTGGATATGGTAAAGTCGTTGGTAGACAGTCCGCTGACGGAAAAGTAAGATGGAGATTAGATTATGACCCTAAAAAGGGACCACATATAAATATTGAAGATTTTCGTAATGGTAAAGGGGCGAATGCTCGAAAGATTGCTATTCCATTTGAGGGTAATGAAAGCACTTTTAAATCTTTATTAAAACATTTGAATAGATAAGGAGATTTTAGATGAGTTTATTAGATGAGTGTATTGAGGCACTAGGTGAGGATGTACATATTTCATATGAAGATAATAGAGAGCAAATATTAAATGATTTTGAAAATTCTTTTCCCTTTACTGATTGGGGGCAAATTGAATGGAAGAAGATATCTTCTTATGAGCAAGTGGATACATTCGATGAAATACGATCCTTTTTGAATCAAAAACTGAATGAGTACAGTGATATTGTTTATGTAATTTGGGATGAAGGGGCGTTACCAATTATCCAATCTACTTTAGATAAAGTATTTGAAGCTATAGATGATGTTACAGCTGTCAGTTTTGATACGTGGATTTTTTCACCATCTTCTGGATATGCGATTGAAATTTTTCATGATGGTGAAGTAAAAGTAGGATTGAAATAGAATAGATGAACCCTCAAAAAGAATTAATTTGAGTCTCTTTGAGGGTTTTTAAATGTTTATTATTGTTAATAAAAAAGATATTCTTTCTTTTTCTACTTTATTTGATGCAATGTTAAATAATCTTTGAATGTAAGCTTGTGCATTTTTAAAATGTTTCTGTGAAGGTCATTCTAAGTTTGATTGCTATATCTGGTTTTACTTTTTTCTTTGCTATCAATCCGGCCATCACTATTTGACTTACTACAAGCATTTTAACTACTCTGTGCTGAAGAACTTTCTGAAAAGTACCAAGTTTAGGTGTAAAGACAAAGAAGTAAAAAAAGGATGATCGTATTGAAAATAAAAAAAATAAACTGGATTTCACAAGAAGCTTCAGAAGCTGATGTGATTGTAACAGATGGCGAACTGGAATTAATGTGTTTTGCTCAACCATTAAATTACCTTGAAGAAAGTGAACTATTAGAACCTATTTTTTGTTTAGATGTGTCAGACTTAGTGAAAGCAGAAGTGGCAGAGGTTAGAATTGAAAAATTAGATGATAATTTTAGTTATAGTTTCTTAGGACAATTAATTGATAAGCGTGATGAAAAAGTGAGAGTGGGCGGATTTTTATTAGAATTGGATTACAATATACCAGGAGATATAAATGAAGGCGATTTTATAAGTTTTAATTGTCAACGATTAGATATTTATTAGTAGGAGATTGAAGTCTTAAGGAGCATTAAATGAACAAAAAAGAAGAACTAATAAAACAAATCCAAACAGTCATCAACATCCTAGAAAAAGAATATCCACAAGAAATCAATCAAGGTGTTCTCCAATTAATATACAAAAGATATAAAATTGCTGAAAGGATCATTCAGAACAATGAAGATCTCCAAAAGATTTTGATCATTGGCGGGGTGAGAGCTTATTTGGATAGTTATAATGATTATCTAAACCCCTTTCTAGATGAATTACATAAAGCAGAGAGTTTGCTTAAAGAAATGCTGTCATAGATAGGACGGTTGTCTGTAGTACTGGAATCAAGTCTTGTATCGGGCAGCAAAACAGAGAAAGGAATGCCTATGGAACATAAACAAAACAAAAAAACATCCAACTGGCTATTAAGTATCAGTGTTCTGATTGTTATAGGAACAGCTTTGCTGAGAGGAGTTTCTTACTCAGAAGCTGATTATCGCGGTTTCCCTATTGATTGGCTAGTTCTGCACGGACATCATGCTTTTGAATTTCTATTGTGGGGTTTTATACTTGACGTGGTCATTTTCTATTTTCTTTTAAAAATGCTTCTTCGTTTGTATAAAAGGGTCATAAAAAAATCAGCTGCTTAACATAGAGGAGGCTCTTAAAATGCTCAATTTACCTGAAATCCCACATCTGCACGTGAACAAACCAGTAAGTGACATACATATCAAAGAGGCAGAATCCCAGCTAAACATGGTGCTGCCCCGTGCTTATAAGGAATTGCTGAAACAGACAAATGGATTTTCCATTGGCGGTGAGGTGCTTCTATACGGGACGGAGGACATGGTGGAACGCAATAAAACATGGGAGGTTCAGCAATATGCAAGCGGATATGTGGCGATTGGCGACGATGGCGGCGGGCAAGTATTTCTCATGCGGCTTGCTGAAGAGGAGAAAAAGGTATGGATCGTGGATGCTGGTGTAATGGACCCTCAGCATGCGGAATTGGTCGCTGAAGACTTGTTGAGCTGGGTTAATGAGGGCTGTTTCATAGAAGTTTAGTCTATTAAGGAGATGATCGATTTGCCGTGGAATACATTGATCGCTGCATGCCTCGTGGTTGGGGTTCCTGTCGTTTTAATTGCAACTGTTTATTTCATCTCGAAAAGCAAGAACAAGAAAACCAAATCATCCAACTGAAACGCTCTGTGACGCCAAATGTCATAGAGCTTTTTGCATTCTCCCTCCATTCATCACATGTTATAATAAACACAGTTTATGAACGAGAGGATATGCAGGAGATGAAAAATGAACCTATTGAGTTACTGACACAGCCAAAATGGCGTATCATCGATCAGTCGAGTCTCGGTCTTTATGTGGACCCGAAGCAATCCTTTGCGATGGATGATACGCTTTGCGCGTCGGTGGGGAAGGGCCTTTCACCAGCGACAGCCCGTTCTTGGGTGCATCACAATACGATTGTGCTTGGGATTCAGGATACAAGACTTCCATTTCTCCAAGATGGCGTAAAGCTGCTTGAGGAAGAGGGATATCGTGTGATTGTGCGCAACTCAGGCGGTCTTGCTGTGGTGCTGGATGAAGGTGTACTGAATGTGTCTTTAATCTTTGCGGAACAAAAGAAGGGCATTGATATTGACCGCGGATATGATGCGATGGTGGAATTGATCCGCCGGATGCTGTCGATGTACGAGGTGGACATTGAAGCCTATGAAATAGTCGGCTCCTATTGTCCAGGCAGCTACGATTTAAGTATCAATGGAAAGAAATTTGCAGGCATTTCTCAGCGTAGATTACGCGGTGGGGTCGCTGTGCAAATTTATTTGTGTGCAGATGGAAGCGGGCGTGAACGTGCCGACTTGATCCGCCGTTTTTATGACGCCGCCTTAAAGGATAAACGGCAAGAAGTGAAGGCAGTATTTCCTGATATACAGCCGGATACGATGGCATCCTTATCAGAATTAATCGGTGAACCGATTGATTGTACACTTCTTATGCGTTTATTACTAGAGGAGCTTCAAAAACTCAGTGATCAGCTGACAGCCTCGGGCCTGACCGCAGAAGAACAGCTGGAATTTGAGAAAAACATGACGCGGATGATTGAACGGAATGAAAAGTTGTTTTCATAAATATCAGCCTTTTCATCTTGAAAAGAGTAGAGGTGAAGTGATGGAAACAAAGCTTGAAAAAGCCATTGAACTTCGAAAAAGTGGACATCTTCAAGAATCAAATGAAATGCTGTCTCATCTTGTAGAGGAGTATCCAGACCATGCCTCTATTCATTATCAATGTGCCTGGAGTTATGACCTGTTAGGAGAGGAAAGGCAAGCTGTCTTTTTTATGAAAGGGCCATTGAGTTAGGATTGTCTTCAGAAGATTCTAGAAGACGCTTTACTAGGGTTAGGAAGTACATACAGAACTTTAGGAGAATATGAAAAGTCAAAACAGATATTCCTAAAAGGGATGGAAACTTATCCGGACAACAAAGCCATTCAAACGTTCTATGCCATGACTTTGTATAATTTAAAGGAACATAGCAAAGCGATGGAAATATTACTGAACTGTTTAACTGAAACGACAAAAGATCCTGCTATTTTAAGTTATCGAAAAGCGATTGATTTTTATTCAAATCAGTTAGATAGGATATGGAAATAATAGTTGATTTGGCTGCTTGAACAGATTTGGAGGGGCAATGTGATGAAAAAATCCCCTCCTTTGTTATGGAATTTTATATGTGATAGTCATTTATGGCGTAAGAAAGAAGGTAAATTTGTTGTCATTATTCACCACGTATTACCCGCTGTTTATGCTTTGTGTTTTGTCTGTGTTGTATGTGATGTATCGTATTCAGCCGCTGGCCTCTACTGTTAAAAAAATCATCATTGTGCTCTGTGTGTTAACAAATGCTGCCTATATTTGCTGGCGTCTCTTCTTTACACTGCCGCATGAAGGTACATTTAATATGATAATGGGCATCTTGCTTGTTGCCTGTGAATGTATTGGTTTTTTACAGCTGCTTGTGTTTTATACACTTGTTTGGAAGCCTTCAAATCGGAAACAAGTCATGATCAGTGATTTGGACAGGCTGCCAACAGTTGATATTTTCATAGCTACATATAATGAACCGATTGAAGTGCTGAAACGCACGGTTGCAGGCTGTTTGAATCTCTCTTATCCAAAAGACAGCGTCCATATTTATTTATGTGATGATGGCAAGAGGGAGTCTGTGGAGCAGCTTGCATCTGAGTTTGGCGTTCATTATCTGACAAGAACAGATAACAAGTTTGCTAAGGCGGGTAATTTAAACCATGCGATGTCTCAAACGAATGGGGAGCTGATTCTCACACTTGATGCTGATATGGTCCCCCTTCCTGCCTTTTTAGAAAAGACAGTGCCTTATTTTCATGATGGAGCGACTGCGTTTGTTCAAGTTCCACAGGCGTTTTATAACGAAGATCCTTTCCAATATAATATGTTCTCGAAGGATCGAATTCCAAATGAACAGGACTTCTTTATGCAAACCCTCCAAGCTGGTAAGGATCGGTTCAATGCGGTGATGTATGTCGGGAGTAATACTGTATTTAGAAGAACGGCCTTAGAGGAAATTGGCGGATTTGCTACTGGAGTGATTACAGAAGACATGGCGACCGGAATGCTTCTCCAAGGGAAGTTCAAATCTGTGTCTGTCGGAGAAGTATTAGCCGTCGGTCTGGCACCTGAAAGCTGGCTTGATTTGTTAAAGCAGAGAGACCGGTGGTCGAGAGGGAACATTCAGTGCGCCCGTAAGTTTAATCCATTGAAGGTTCGCGGCTTAACGCTTATGCAGCGAGTTCTTTATTTAGATGGCATTGTGTATTGGTTTAACGGTTTGTTTAAAATGATTTACATTCTTACACCAATATTGTTTTTATTATTTGGTATTCAAAGTTTCTGGGCCGATTTCCAGTCCATTTTTATGTTTTGGCTGCCGGCGTTCTTTAGTTCGTATTTAGCGTTTAAACTGGTGTCGAATCAAAAAAGAAGTATGTTTTGGAGTCATATTTACGAAAGCTCTATGGCATTCCATCTGGCTGGTGTAGCTTTAAGTGAGCTGTTTTTGAAGAAGAGGGTTGAATTCCTTGTCACGCCGAAGGGAATTCAAACGGACAAGAGACATTTTCATTTGAAAACGATGATTCCTCATTTGATCTTCTTGCTGCTCTCATTGCTTGTCCTTGTGAAAATAGGATACGATATGAAGGTAAATGGGACGATGAATGCTGATCTCACGTTGATTAATATTTTTTGGGTGCTTTATAACGGTGCAGGTCTATTCATGGCACTGATTGTGGCGTTTGATCGTCCGCGTTATCGAAAATCAGAGCGGTTTGTCATAGAAAAAGAGGGACAGCTCTGTTCTGATCATCAAGATGAGTCGATTGCTTGTTTTCTACTAGACATGAGTGATTCAGGTGCGCGTCTATCCATTCCATTGGATCAAGCTTCTTCTTTAAATCAAGGACAAATGCAATTGTTCTTTTCAGAGGATCAAAGTGTGGCGTGTGATGTGGTTTGGAGCCATCCAGAGGGAGACAAGCTGATGGTTGGTGTTGCTTTTACTGATACAGAAAAATCAGAGTACCTATCATTGATCCGTTTCTTATTCACACGAGAGCATGTATCGATAACGGATCGTGAGAAAAAATCCTATGCTGTTCGGACATTTCTCCGCTTTATAAGAGAAACGGAGAAAGTACCAAGGGCCTTGCGGCGCAAATGGGTGAGAAGACCGTTGCAAAGCGTGACAGGCACGCTGTCCTATGAGGGCCGGTTAGAAGAGAAGGTGCCGGTGAACATACATGATATTAGTGTATCTGGGTGTAAAATAGAGTCTGAAGAAGTCATTAAATTACATGAGAAAGTGCTGATCACCATTGACACAGAATCTCTGACAGATCAGCCGGCGATTGCGGTCTGGACATCACAAAGACGCGGCCGCACAATGGCCGGACTCAAGTTTGTTCAGCCTGAAATCAAGCAGATAGAAGAAAGAGAGGGAGTGGTTTCTTGAAATCCAAAAACGGCGGTTACCTCTATTTACTATGGCTTCCTGTCATCATGGGAGCCGGCTACGGCATTTCGCTTTTAGTGCCATTTCTTCAGCCTGTCCTGACACTTGGCATCGCAGGTCTTTATATTTTTATGTTTGGTGATTTTCAGGTAAGGCAGGTCAGATATATTTTTATGTTCGTGTTTTTGATCAATGTCCTTTTTAGTGTGATGCTATTTTTGGGCATTTAAAAAAGTGCTTCCCGAGGCGGGGAGCACTTTTTGTTATTCTGCCATTTTTTCGAGGTTGCCGTTCCGGTCCATTTTAAAGGTTGGTGCGGCACTATCGTCCTCTTCAAACAAAACTAGTTTTCTTGCACGGTTCATGATTTTCACGAGTGTTTCATAATCTTCTTGAATGGTGAGCTGATCCTTTTCAAGCTTCTTCACTTCAGCTTCTAACTGCGAGACTTTATGAGAAAGTTCATTGTTTTCTCGTTTTAAGCGGCTGTTTTCCATACGTAAGGCAGTGGATTGCTGACCATCGCCTTCATAACGGCGTAAGAAATTAATGATATCGTCCATGGTTAATTCTTGATGCTGCCTAAATGGATTTGCTTCCGGCTTTTTCTCTGCCGTATTTGGGGCAGGAGCAGCCTGTGACAATAAATGTGATAAACTAGCTAACTCTTCATTGTAGCTTTGATCCACAAACTGAAGCTGTTCGGCCGTTTCAGCTGCTGGTGCAAATGTTTCTTCCTTTGCTGGCTCCAGTTCCTGTGAGAATTCCTCTTGAGTAACCGTTTCTTCTACTTGCGGCTGATAAAGTAATCGTTTTTTCGCAGGCTGGCCATTGCCAAGTGCGCGCATCCGTTGTTTTCGCTGTTTTTTGGCAAGTGCCAACGCTTTTTCATATTGATGTCTGACGACAGCGTTCCATCTAAATCCGCATGCCGCTGAGGTGCGGTTCAGCTTGTCTCCAACTTCTTCAAACGCATTTAGCTGCGTGCTGCCCTCTCTGACGTGACGTAAGACGGTTTCTGCCAGAAGGAGATCATTTTCCTCTGACCAAGCATCTTGTCTTTGTTTTGACATGTGTTTAAACCCCCATAAGATTTGATGGTATTAGATTAGCCAAGTTCAAGAAGGTTTATACAAGTTTGCTAAAAGGATAGTGGAAAATACTAGCTTTTATGTAAGCTCGGGATTGGGGCGGTAAAGCGTCTTGCAAGTCCAGCCGCTTCGATGTACAATGTTGGGTGGTATATTATTCATGATTGGCTGTCCAACTGTTTCATATAGAATGAAGTATCATCATTGAAAGGAAGCGTAAGACCATGGCTAATGAGTTTCGCGTATGTGACGATTGTGATGCGACGAACCTAAAGACGTTATTGCCTCGACTCAAATCGGTTGACCCTGATGCAAAAATTGAGATCGGCTGTCAATCCTATTGTGGTCCAGGACGAAAAAAGGCTTTTGCGTTTGTGAACAATCGCCCATTATCCGCACCAACAGAAGATGAATTACTTGAAAAGGTTCAAAAAAAAGTCAAATAAATGTCACTGAATATGTTCAGTCGACCTAAAAAGAGGTCCGTCCCTGTCAGGTCGGGCTTTTTACGTCCGTGCAATCTTTGAGAACACATTCACCAGCAAATTCAAGGATGTTTTCGGGAAAAGTTACCCGATATAATAGAAACACGTCTTAAAAAAAGAGGGACGAAACGATGGCGTATCCAAAAGGGAAATTATCTGAGGAAAAGGTATTTAAAGATCCTGTACACCGTTATGTTCACGTAAGGGATGCATTAATATGGGATTTAATAGGAACAAGAGAGTTTCAGCGCCTGAGACGAATTAAACAGCTAGGAACTACTTATTTGACGTTTCATGGGGCAGAACACAGCCGATTCAATCATTCACTCGGTGTATACGAGATTGTGAGACGAATTGTGGATGATGTGTTTAAAGGGCGGCCTGAATGGGATGAAGGGGAGCGCGAGCTTGTACTTAGTGCAGCCTTGCTTCATGACCTCGGACATGGTCCATTTTCTCATTCCTTTGAAAAGGTCTTCCACTTAGACCATGAATCGTTTACAAGAGATATTATTTTAGGGCAGACGGAAGTCAATGAAGTGCTTCGCCGGGTGAGTGATGATTTCCCGAAGCATGTGGCTGAAGTCATTGCCAAAACGTATCAAAACAAACAGGTGGTCAGTTTGATCTCAAGTCAAATTGATGCCGACCGTATGGACTATTTGCAACGTGATGCCTACTATACAGGCGTCAGCTACGGCCACTTTGATATGGAACGTATTTTACGTGTGATGCGCCCGAGAGAAGATCAGATTGTGATGAAGCAGAGCGGGATGCATGCGGTTGAGGATTATATTATGAGCCGCTATCAAATGTACTGGCAAGTCTATTTCCATCCAGTGACACGAAGTGCGGAAGTGATTTTAACGAAAATCCTTCATCGGGCAAAAGAGCTGCATGAAACTGGCTATATTTTTACACATGCTCCCGTTCATTTTTATTCGATCTTTGAGGGAAATGTCACCACAGAGGACTATATTAAGCTGGATGAATCCATTGTCTTATTTTATTTTCAGGCGTGGGAAGATGAAGAAGATCACGTGCTGGCTGATTTGTGCCGCCGTTTTATGAACCGCCGATTGTTCCAATATACAGAGTTTAATCCAAATGAAGAAATGACGAAATATTTCAAGCTGACCGCCTTGTTCAAGGAGGCCGGAATTGATCCTGACTATTATTTAGTGGTCGATTCTTCATCTGACTTGCCCTATGACTTCTACAGACCAGGGGAGGAAGAAGAGAGGCTGCCAATCCACCTTTTGACGCAAAGCGGTCATATTAAAGAACTGTCGAGACAGTCAGATATTGTTGACGCCATTTCCGGTAAACGAAGAACCGATCATAAACTTTATTTCCCGATGGACTTAATTGTAGATATGTCGGAAAAAGCTGAAGAAAAAAAGGCGATCATGAAGCTGCTTGGTTTGGGATAAGGAAGTACTGAAAAAGGAGATGTCGGGAATTTGTTGAAAGAGCATGCAAAGTTGATGAAGGTATTCTCTGAATCAGGGGAAATCGTTGGACGGAAGAAGCTGCAAAAGATGATTTACATAGCAAAAAAGCTAGATTTGCCTTTTTACGAGAAATACGATTTTCATTTTTATGGCCCCTATTCAGAGGAGTTGACGCTCAGAATTGAAGAGCTGTGCAACCTTGGATTCTTGGACGAAATGAAGGAAAAAAAGGGCGGATACTATCAATATCGCTATTCGCTGACGGACAATGGGAAAGAGTTTCTCGATCAGTGTGAAGTGGACATGCCTGACCTCAAAGCGCTGACGCAGCAGATGAACGAGCAATCATCCCGTTTCCTAGAGCTTGTCTCAACGATTTTATATTTTGATAACCTGCCAGAAGATGAGGTGAAGGAAAAGGTCTTCACCATTAAAAGCAAGCAGCGCTATACGGACGAAGAATTTGAGGCGGCCCTTGCTTATATTGATGAGTTGAAGGAATTGAACTAGTTGAACAGAAGCCCGAATTTCAGGGCTTTTTTTGTTTTGTAAGACCCAGACCAAAAGCGCTATTTTTCGATGAAATGTGTGTCAAAATATCCGAAAAATTAGTGAAAATGACGTAATTCGACTTTCTTCCTGTGCATCTAATTCCCTGTTTTTGACTGAATAGAAGGAAAATGGTGAATTTTCAGTGAATATATAACCTTGTGAAAAACAAAGGAGGGATAGGAATGAAAAAGCGTTCAGTCTTTTTGTCATTTTTATTGGTAGGTAGTTTGTTACCGGGGGTAAGTTCAGCTTCAGCACCTGTAGCGAGTGCAGGTCATGGGCATGATCATGGTCATGCGCCGTTCGAAACCCATATTAGTGAGGGGTTGCCAAAAGCAAAGGATTTTAAAGATTTGACGACAGCACCTCCAATTGAACGAGATGTGACAACAAAGGTATTAGATGAGTCTGGTAAGCAGGTAGGCTCGAGAACCTTTAAGGCCAATACAGGAGATTCTATTTCAACAAAAGCAAGTACAGGCAGTCAGAAGGTCACTGTCTATGCGGTCGCTGATGCGCAGTATCGTGCGAAATATAGTGACTGGCAAACACGGATTGTCAGCATCATCGAGCAAGCAGATGTCACGTTTAACCGTGATCATGATGTGGACTTTGTCGTACAAGCCGTAGGATCTTGGACGTCTTCGGGATCAAATTCATCACAAATCCTTTCCAACCTTGCGCGCAGCTTTGATGGCAGAGGATACGATTTTGTCACTGGATTTACAGCAAATCCAAACTTTGATGCTGGCGGAATCGCTTATGTTTACAATAGTGCACCAAGCGGAAGTGCATTCGCCGTTAACCTTGATCAAGGAACAGCGAACACTGCAAAAGCGGCTACGCATGAATACGGTCATAACTTTGGCTTACCGCACGACCCTCAAGGAAGCGGCATTGTCTGCCTAATGAATTATGATTATTCTTACACAGTCGATTTCTTTGATGCGGCTCATAAAAATCAAGTGAATCGTAATAAAGCTTGGTACAGATAAATAAAATAAGAGACAAAAGGACAAACACCCATGTGCTTGTCCTTTTTTTATGCTTACAGGTCGCTGATGCGTTTTCCTGCTACGGCATAGTGTTCTTTTTTCATTTCTTCAATAATAACAGAGACTTTTTCTGCCCCTGCGCCTGTTGTTTCTACAACGGCATCAGTGACTTTCTCCACAAGAGCTCTTTTCTGCTCGTCTGTTCTTCCTTCAAGCATTTGAACGGTGACAATCGGCATGGCGAAAACCTCCTTTTTCCTTTCATGCTACGCTTCCCTTTAGTTTAAGGGACTTCTTATAGTATACTGAATGAAGTAAATCATTGTATAGAAAGAAAGAGGGATTCATGCCTTTGAACCAATTTCTTGTTTATCCATTAGAACTTATTCCATATGTCGCCATTACGCTTGTTGTTGCATTTACGATGCACGAGCTGGCGCATGCATATGTTGCGTACCGATTCGGAGACCCGACGGCTAAGAATCAAGGGAGACTGACGTTAAATCCACTGAAGCATCTCGATGTATTCGGGACGATTTTGATCTTTGTGGCCGGGTTTGGCTGGGCGAGACCTGTACCGGTGAATCGTTACCATTTTAAAAAACCGCGCTTAGCAGGGATTTGTGTCTCCATTGCTGGGCCATTAAGTAACTTAGTGCTGGCGTTTTTGGGCTTTTTTGTGTATGTGCTTCTTCAGAAATTTGGCGGGGAGTGGATCATGCGCTTTGAGCCGGGAGTCGATAATTTCTTTTTAATCTTTATTAACTTAAACGTCATCTTGTTCCTATTTAACTTATTACCACTTCCGCCGCTGGATGGGTATCGAATTATTGAGGACGTCGTCAGCCCCCGTATCCGGGCGAAAATGACGCAATTTGAACAATATGGGATCATTATTTTTCTCATATTCGTGATCACACCGCTGGGACAGTTTGTGTTTGGTCCATTGATCGAAATGCGGAATCAAATCATACAATTGTTTAATCTTATTTTGAAGCCGCTGCTTTAGGAGGTTTAAAGAATGGAAGGTAAAAAGAAGAAACCAATTGGTTTTAACATCATTAAAAAAACAGATGCAACTGACGGACATGGAGGCTTTGGGGCAGGCGCCCTCAGCCTTGATAATATCTCGCCAGTCATCATTGATGTAGAGGAAAAGGAAGCTGTCATTGATATTGGTGCTATGCATGCAAGAAGTGCCGTCGAAAAAGGAATTAAATTTCTGAAAACAAAAGAAGAAGTCCCGAACGGAAAACCGTATTGGCTCGTATGGGTGACGATTGACCGCAGAGAAGAAGGGCCTTATTATGCAGGTGTGACGGCTTGTGAAATGACCGTTGACCGTTCGATCCGCCGCGGGTATAAGTCACTTCCAGAGCATGTGAATTTAATGGATAAATCGATGAAGCGAAAAATTGTCGTTAGTCATATGGATGACGTATCCAAAAAGGTGCTGGCTGATTTCTTAAAAGGTCATAATCAAGCGCTATGGGACGCATCAACAGATGAATTAAAAGAAGGATTGGCTGTCCCTGAATAATTGTGAAATTTTTGTGAAGATTGGCGGATGGCTACCAATTCTCTCCGGTTTTTGAGTAAACTGGTGTTAAAGCTAGGACATGGAGAATCCCGAGATGCAGATCTCGGGGTTTTTCATGCCTTTTTTAACGTTTCAGCCACTTTTCCCACCATTTCTTTGGCTTTTGATCTTGAACTGGTTCCTGCTCAGAGGCTTTGTTCTCAGCACCATAGCAGACACCTGTCGGCTCAGTTCCTTCTATAAAATAGGTGAATACCTTTGATTCACATCCTGGACCTGCGAGGTCGCCGGTTTTTGGATTGATATATACCCCTTTGACACCGTCTGGCGGCATGAAGGAAGAGGCTGGCTGCTTCGAGAGAGCTGATTCCATAAAGGAAGCCCATATTTTTTTCGCATAGGCCGTTTCTTCGACTGAGTCAATGGTGCGGCCTTTATCATAGCCTGTCCATACACCTGTGACGAGCTGGGGAGAGAAGCCGATCATCCAGCTGTCGGCGCCTGTAGTCCCAGACTTTCCTCCGTATGTTCTTGTAAGGTCCTTTATAATGGTGCGGCCAGTGACACTTGTATAGCCGTTTAATTGATCATTGAACATGCCTGACATCATATCGGTGGTGACAAATGCTGCTTTTTCATCGAGGATTTGTTCTCGTTTTTGTTTCTCTTCAAAAAGCACATTGCCTTTTGCGTCGGTTACTTTCGTAATAAAGGTTGGTTTGACGCGTTTTCCGCCATTGACCAGCATGGCGTAAGCATTGGTCATTTCAATGGGTTTCACAGGAGACGTGCCCAGGGCAAGAGAGGGTACTTGATCTAGTTTCTCCTTGATTCCAAATGTCTTGCCAGCACGTACAAGCTGCTCCATTCCTAAAAATAGATGGGTCTTTACAGCGTAAATATTATCAGACAGCGCTAAAGCTTGAAGCATTGTAATGCCGTCATTGGCGTAATAGCCGTGATAATTGCTTGGTGAATAAGCGGCATCGCTGCCTTGATCATCCAGTTCAAACACCGTTTCCTCACTGCGCATGACGGTTGCGGGTGTAAACCCGTTTTGCAAGGCAATGTAATAAAGAAGGGGTTTCATGGTTGAACCGGGCTGCCTTTTTGCTTGTGTCACCCGATTGAATGGACTTTTCTCATAATCTCTTCCGCCTATGAGGGCAAGTACATGCCCTGTTTGGGGATGGATGGCGGCAAAGCCGATTTGGATTTCTGATTTGGAATTCATCGTATTTTTTAACGTCTTTTCTGCGATTTTCTGTAATTCTGGATTGAGAGTCGTTTGGATATGAAGCCCATAGGTTTCAATCTGTTCCTCTGTTAATCCCAAGCTTTGTTTCAACTCTCGAATCACATCGTCATAAAAATACGGGGCTTGCTTTGCTTGCAGCTGCTTCTTTTGCAAAGGGCGAAAGGACAGCTTTTCTTTCGCAGCGTCATCGGCTGCTTTTTTCGTAATCATGCCATCCTCGTGCATTTGTCTCAAAATCATATTCTTTCTTGCGCCGGCTTTCTCCTCATTCACATAAGGGGAATAGAGAGAAGGCCCTTTTGGGATACCGGCAAGAAGGGCAGATTCAGCGAGGGTTAAATTTTTCGCCTTTTTCCCGAAATACAGACGGGAGGCTGCTTCCACACCGTACGCTCCGTGACCATAATAAATGGTGTTCAAGTATCCTTCTAAAATCTCATCTTTTGTATAGTTTTGTTCTAAACGAATCGTGTAAAAGGCTTCATTCCACTTCCGCTTCCACGTTTTATCATGATCTAAATACAGATTTCGTGCATATTGCTGGGTGATCGTGCTGGCACCTTGCACCTTAGCCATGGCACGAATATCGGCCACCGCAGCACCTGCCATCCGTTTCACATCAAAGCCATGATGCTCATAAAAGGTTTTATCTTCAACAGCGACAACTGCCTGTCTGATATGAGGAGACATCTCCTTTAATGGCACCCAATATCTCTTTTCTCCAAAGCTGGATTCTCCAAGCTTTGAGCCATCGGCTGCATAAATGGTCGTGGATTGGGGAACTTGAACAGAAGGGGCACCTTGCCATTTAGCTATTAATAGAATCGTCAAAAAGACGGTACCTGCAAATAGAAAAGCGAGCAAGCCGATAAAAAAACAGGCTCGAATCGTTTTCACGGTCATGCGGATTTTTTTATTACTCATGATTGTGTCCATGCAAAGCCCCCATTTTGACGGTTTTTTATCAGTATGGAACAAAGAAAACCGTTTTAAACAAGCGATTGCAGGAGCGCTTTAAAAAATGAAGAGAACTCATGCGGTTCTTTACAATTTGATATGAATCCACTATACTTTTTTCTTGGACAATCGATATAGTCAAAGCCGATAAAAGGCGCTAACAATAGATGTTTGTTTATTATTGGATGAGAGGAAGATGAACAATGAGCGAACTTTGGTATACAGAGAAGCAAACGAAGAATTTTGGTATTACATTGAAGGTGAACAAAACCCTTCACACAGAACAAACAGACTTTCAGCATTTAGAAATGGTGGAAACAGAAGAGTTTGGCAATATGCTGTTTTTAGACGGCATGGTGATGACGTCTGAGAAAGATGAGTTTGTATACCACGAAATGGTGGCACATGTTCCTCTTTTCACTCATCCAAACCCGGAAAATGTTCTTGTTGTAGGCGGAGGAGACGGCGGTGTCATTCGTGAGATCCTCAAACACCCAAGTGTGAAAAAAGCGACACTTGTTGATATTGACGGAAAGGTCATCGAATACTCGAAGAAATTCCTTCCTTCTATTGCTGGGAAACTAGACGATCCTCGTGTAGATGTCAAAGTCGGAGACGGTTTTATGCACATTGCTGAAGCTGACAACGAGTATGATGTGATCATGGTTGACTCGACTGAGCCAGTTGGACCAGCTGTGAACCTGTTCTCTAAAGGATTTTACGCAGGAATCGCAAAAGCACTCAAAGAAGACGGTATTTTCGTTGCACAAACGGACAACCCTTGGTTCACACCTGAGCTGATTACAAATGTACAGCGTGATGTAAAAGAAATTTTCCCAATTACAAAGCTTTACACAGCGAATATTCCAACGTATCCAAGCGGTCTTTGGACATTCACCATCGGTTCAAAAAAATATGATCCACTTGCTGTAGAAGACAGCCGTTTCTTTGATATTGAGACGAAATATTACACAAAAGAATTGCACAAAGCGGCATTCGTTCTGCCGAAATTTGTGAGCGACTTAATCAAATAAATCAAGCGAAATGGACATGCGCAAATGACGGTTTGCGCATTTTTTGAAGCGTAAAAGGAGGAATCTTGCATGAGATTCGACGAGGCTTATTCAGGAAAAGTGTTTATTGGAAGTCATCCGACATGGGAAGATGCAAAGGTCATTTTATACGGCATGCCGATGGACTGGACAGTTAGCTACCGCCCAGGTTCACGTTTCGGTCCGAACCGCATTCGTGAAGTATCAATCGGTTTAGAGGAATACAGCCCTTATTTAGATCGTGAACTGCACGAGGTGCCATTCTTCGATGCGGGTGACATCCCACTTCCTTTTGGGAATGCACAAAAGAGCTTAGATTTAATTGAAGAGTATGTCGACAGCATTTTAGAAAAAGGGAAGTTTCCATTAGGAATGGGCGGCGAGCATCTCGTGTCTTGGCCAGTTTTCCGTGCAATGTATAAGAAATACCCTGATTTGGCCATCATCCATATGGACGCACATACAGATCTTCGTGAGGAATATGAGGGTGAGCCGCTCTCACATTCAACACCGATTCGTAAAGTTGCAGGACTGATTGGACCTGAAAATGTATTCTCTTTCGGTATCCGTTCTGGAATGAAAGAAGAATTTGAATGGGCAAAAGAAGCGGGTATGCACATTTCTAAATTTGAAGTGCTGGAGCCATTGAAGCAAGTATTGCCAAAGCTAAAAGGGCGTCCAGTATATGTGACGATCGATATTGATGTACTTGACCCAGCTCATGCACCTGGTACAGGAACGGTAGATGCTGGCGGTATTACATCAAAAGAGCTGCTTGCATCCATTCATGCGATCGCAGGATCTGACGTCAAAGTCGTTGGGGCAGACCTTGTCGAGGTAGCACCTGTATATGATCACTCTGACCAAACAGCGAATACAGCGAGTAAGCTTTTACGCGAAATGCTGCTTGGATTTGTGAAATAATCAGTTGATAGAGGAGCTTGTCATCTCATGTGGACAAGCTCTTTTTTTACATTGGTCAAAAAATAAAGGAGGGAGCTCATGTTTTCGTCAATATTGATGATGTTCCTCGCTTTATGTGTGTTAAGGGCAGGCTTTCTCACATTGAAACGAGAGCTCGCAGCTGATCCGCCTGTTTTTGCTTCAAAAAAGGAAGCAAAGGAAGAGATGCTGGGGCTGTTTCACGATCGAGGCTTTTTCTATCTGACGGCCATTGCGTTATTCATGCAGGTGGTTTTTAAAAAGGATCAAATCGCACCATTTGATTTTTTTCAGGCATTTTTGGCAAGTTCAGGCATACAGGCTCTTTTTTACTTAATGAAAAGAAAAGACTTAGGTGTAAAGGCTGGACTTGTCGTAGTGGTCAGTTGTATTTTTCTTTTTTTCTAAAGGGATGGCTGAAGATGAAAAACGAAGTTTAATCGCCATGAAGAAGAGAAATGATGGTATGATAGGCGATCGTGATTATGGTATACTATTTTAGTTAAACGGGTCTTAGCAAAGGAAGTGCAAAATGACACAAAACCAAATTTCAATTCATGTAAAGTCAGTGATGAAACCAGAGACGGAGCCGGCTGAAACGATCGAATTTCGCACGACTGGAACGTACCAAAAGAAGAATGACAAAACGTATCTCACTTACCATGAAGAACATGAAATGGGTCAAGTAAAAACCGTTGTGAAAATGAGTGAAAAAGAAATTTTTGTGATGAGATCAGGGGCTATTCAAATGAAGCAGCGCTTTCTCATTGGAGAAACGACTGTCACACATTACACGATGCCATTCGGTACACTACAGCTAGATGTGCACACACATGGTATTGATCTCGATGTGGACAAGGGGCTGCTACACATTACGTACGATATGCTGACAGGAGAAGATCAAAAGCATTTACATACATTATCGATTTCGTATAAGGAGGATTTACGTTCATGAATATCGCAGAACAGGTCAAAGATGTGTTAAAAGAAGAAATCATAGCGGCAGTCGTCAAAGCAGGACTTGCCGATGAAAGCCAGGTGCCAGATGTCCTTTTAGAAGTGCCGAAAGATAAAACTCACGGTGATTACTCTACCAACATGGCGATGCAGCTTGCCCGCATTGCAAAAAAAGCACCTCGTCAAATCGCAGAGGACATCGTCAATGCGTTTGATAAAGGGAAAGCTTCCATTGAAAAACTGGATATCGCAGGTCCAGGATTCATTAACTTTTATATGAACAATCAGTATTTAACAAAGCTCATTCCAGCTGTTCTTGAGGCAAAAGAAGCTTATGGCGAAACGAATACAGGCGGCGGTCAAAAGGTGCAAGTCGAATTCGTCTCAGCCAACCCAACAGGTGACCTTCACCTTGGACATGCCCGCGGTGCAGCTGTAGGAGATTCCCTTTGCAATATCCTTGATAAAGCAGGGTTCGATGTGAGTCGTGAATACTATATCAACGATGCAGGAAATCAAATCAATAACCTCGCTTTATCTGTAGAAGTACGTTATTTTGAGGCACTCGGTCTTGAAAAAGAAATGCCTGAAGACGGCTACAGAGGAGAAGACATCAAAGGCATCGGACAAAAGCTTGCGGATGAATTTGGTGACCGTTTCGTTCATGAACCGGAAGAAGAGCGGATGAAGTTCTTCCGTGAATACGGATTGAAATACGAATTAGAGAAATTACGTGTAGATCTTGAGAATTTCCGTGTGCCATTTGATGTATGGTATTCAGAAACCTCTTTATATGAAAACGGAAAAATCGAACCAGCGCTGGAAACACTTCGTGAAAAAGGCTATGTCTTTGAAGAAGACGGCGCAACATGGCTGCGTTCAACTGATTTTGGTGATGACAAGGACCGTGTGCTGATTAAAAAAGACGGCAGCTTCACTTACCTGCTTCCAGACATCGCATATCATAAAGACAAATTGGACAGAGGCTTTGACCAGCTCATTAACATTTGGGGAGCGGACCATCACGGCTATATTCCTCGGATGAAAGCGGCGATCCAAGCACTTGGATATCCAGCTGACAAGCTTGAAGTAGAAATCATTCAGCTTGTGCATCTTTACAAAAACGGCGAAAAGATGAAGATGAGTAAGCGTACAGGAAAAGCCGTCACAATGCGTGATCTGATTGAAGAAGTCGGCTTAGATGCGACTCGTTATTTCTTTGCGATGAGAAGTGCGGCGACACATATGGACTTTGACCTAGACTTAGCGATTTCTACGTCTAACGAAAACCCTGTGTACTATGCACAATATGCGCATGCGAGAATTTGCAGCATGCTGCGTCAAGGTGAAGAAAAAGGCTATGAACCGAACCTTGAAAAAGCCGATTTCTCTCACATTCAATCGGAAAAAGAATACGATCTTCTGAAAATCATTGGCAGCTTCCCAGAAGTTGTAGCAGAAGCAGCTGAAAAGCGTATTCCGCACCGCGTGACGAACTATATTTATGACCTTGCATCAGCCCTTCACAGCTTCTACAATGCCGAGAAGGTCATTGACGCAGAAAATGAAACAAAAACAACAGCACGTCTTTCACTCATGAAAGCAACACAAATCACGCTTGCTAATGCATTAAAACTAATTGGTGTATCGGCTCCGGAGAAGATGTAATGAAATGAAAGAAAGCCCCACTCTATTGAATGAGTGGGGCTTTTTCGTATAAAAAACCCGCTATCCTTAAGAGATAGCGGGTTTTGAAAATTATCCAAGCGTATTAATTATGCTAGAAATAGAATCAAATAATTGGCTAAGTACATCAGAAAACATGTTTTTGCCTCCTCTCTTTTCTTTTTACATCTACTTAACGAAGGGGATGGAAGGTTGGATCACTTTTTCTAGAAAAAAATTAGGATTGCACTTTAAATTTTTAGCTCAATCATTTTTTCTAAAATATTTTTTTGATGTGACAATAAATTAGCTATTCTATTTTTTAGATTTATTTTAAATTCTTGATTATAACTTATATCATCTAAACTCAGCGCTGTGGCTACCGAATTGTTTGGGTAGGTAACTTTATAAGATAATTTATCTTTTAGGAAATTAAATAATTCAGTATCATTTAAAGTTAGAATTTTATCGAAGATCACTTGGTAATCTGAATTTCGATCTAAATATGATTGATATTTTTTAAAGAAAAGAAAGCAACTTCTCGGTTTTTTTTCAGTAATTATATTAAATTCATTATTCATATTAAAGATGAGATTCTCAAAAATAATTTTAACTAATTCTAATTGTTCTTTTGATTGTTCATCCGAACGTGCAGGTACAAATTTAGGTAGGATTTCCAGTTTTTCAGAAACATCTAATTCATCAAGAGGTAATATATTATTTATAAAAATTTCAGCTTCTTTTCTATTATGATTATTTTTCAGTGCATTCAAACAATTATATATAATAGAATCTGATATAGATAATTTTAAAAAAGCTGTGTCTTGCTCCAAATTTTGCATCTTAAAAGCAATTATATTTCTCAGTAAGGATAATATTTTAGTTTCTGGAGTGTTACTGGTGTAACTAAGGTAATGATTCCTTAAAAAATCGCTGAAATCCTCCATTTGACCCTTTGAATGTATTTCAATCAATTTGTCTAATTTGCTATTCAAATTTATAAATACTTCCTCAACTGCTTCAATATTCAATGTTGATATACTCAATATATTTTCAATCTGATAATATTCGAAGTTTTTTTCGTTTTTTATACTAGGGTAGTTGAATTTAGTATGTTCACTTTTTTTAAATATATGATATAAGAGTTCATATAACTTGTGGGATTTCTTCTCACCTATATCTTTTTCAATTGTATCTTTTAAATTAAGTAGATTTTTTTCTGTCAAAGAAGTAACGGTAGGAAAATCTTCGTGTGGGATTAATTTTTCTTTATATAAAATATTTAAATTTTCAACCAACCACTCGTAAATTTTATAATGAAATTGATAGAAATAGTATAAAGCCAGTTGTTCACTAATATTAACATTTAGATCAGTTGATGTTGGTGATTTTTTATAAAGAATATTAAGCAAGAATTTTGCTTCTCGGTATGTTCTTTTTTCATCTACAAAAACATTTCTAAGTTCTTGAAATAATAATCTATCTGAGTCTGTTAGATCCATGACATTTAAATTGCTTTTATTTAATTGTTCCTCAATTACTTTTATCCAAATTTGAGAGGCTCTATTATTTAATGGCATACTCTCAAAATTCGAAAGGATTTTTTGGATAAATACAGAATCATCTTCATTTTGCGCAATTTTATTATATTCACCTACAACTATTAAAATACTCTTTTCGAAAGAATTTAATTTTGATAAGTATGCATAAAGTTGTTTTCTATTATCTGATTCTAATCTATCGAAATCATCACAAATAAATATTACTTTTTTTGTGTGCTTTTTACACTTTAATTTTTTTGTAACTAACCATTCAAATATACTTTCTGTTGAGAATTTATCTACTACTAAATTGAGCAAGCTTATTGTAAGGATTAAAGCGCACCATATGAAAAAGTCCATTCTTGAAATGTTTTCTGTTGATTTGCTGAAAATATTATTAAAAAGCTGTATGATCGCTAATAACAATACTAATAAAATTGGTGCTGTTTTAACTATCCAATAGATTATAGGAGTTAATTTCTTTGCAAATAACTCAAAGGGTTTAGTGATCCAAGGGTCAGTCCAAAAATTGATATCAATAAATTTTGTTTTCTTTGGATTGGATTTTTCCTTAATTAAATTTAAGTAACTTGTTTTGCCAATTCCCCACTTTCCATTTAATAATATTGAGCCTGTATAATTAGAATTAATGTACTGTTCTATGAATTTAACTACGTTATCTGAGATATCTAAATTATCATCTTCTAATGACTTGATTTCTAAATCTTTCTGCAAAAAAAACACCTCTATCAATATAAAATATTTTGCATAATTTCCATTACTTTGTTTTTAAAAAGACATCGAATTCAATCTATTATCAAAATAGGTAGACAACTTAGTTTTGGTTTTATTTATACATAAATGCGCAGCTTCACGTCTCCATTTGTACACGCTAGCTGAACGTTTCCGCCAATCGGGAAGGTGAAGACTGGCTGTGTATGTCCGATATCGACGTCGTAAATCACTGGGATGTGTTTGAGCATTGGGTGCTTATCTAGGATGAATCTTAATTGTTCCTCTGTCATGTTGGATTTCTTCTGAAAGCGCCCGATGATCAACCCTTTGATTGTTTCTGCATGCTGCAAGAGCGAAGTAAGGTCTCTGGCGAACATTTCAGGGAACACCAACTCATCATCCTCGACAAATAAGACCGCATCTTTTACATTCGGCATAAACGATGTCCCTTGCAGTAAGTTCAGTGTACAAAGGTTTCCGCCAAACAAGGTGCCTTCAGCTGTTCCTTCCTGATATATGTTCCATTTCGCCGGATGAAACTGCCTGTTCGCTTGATCTAAATACCACGCGTCATCACTCCATTTTGTCGAAGGAATCACATCAAACGGTTCGCCGCCGTTCATCAAGCAAGCTTGAAACATAGCGGTCTGCTCCTCCTGTCCCTGTTCCATTTGAAAGCTTGAGAAATGGGGGCCAGAATATGTCACCATATCACATTTCGCTGTAATGGCGCTTGCAAGTGCAGTGATATCACTATAGCCGCAAAGGACTTTAGGATGCTGTCGGATCAAATCGTAATCAATATAAGGCAAAAGCTCATTGCAGTTGAAGCCTCCGATGGCTGTCAAAATACCATCGACTTCATTATCTCTGAACGCCTCATGCAGATCAGACAAGCGGTGTTCAATAGACGATGAGGAATGAAGGTCACATTCAAACACGTGCTGTCCAAAAGAGACAGTGAAGCCTAAAGACTCTAAACGTTTTTTCGCTTGAGAAATTCCTTCTTTTGATAAAATGCTGGCACTTCGGCTTGGGGCAATGACACGTATATGGCTCCCTTTTTTAAGAGGTGAGGGGGTATGCATAAACAGATCTTCCTTTCCATCACATATTTCTTTATTATATCGGATCAAATAGTGAAAGTCTGTAAAGGCTAGGAGAAAGGATTGGGTCGTGCGTTTCATACAAGCTGTGCAAAGGGTATGGAAGAGAAAAAGACAGAATGAGGGCGGAGAATGTGAAAAAGAGAAGACTGGAATTTTTATTTTTATATTTTATGATATTCGGGGCATATGTGGTGTATTGGTGGACTGTGCCGACGTGGAGCGTTCAGCTGTACGCAGCGATTTATATCGCCATTATTTTATTTAGTATCATCTCACTCATGCTGGAGAACCGTACATCACAGCACACGTTGTTATGGATATATGTGCTCATTTTTTTCCCGATCATTGGCTATATGTTCTATCTGTTCTCAGGGCAGCTCTATGTAAAGGGTCATTTATTCAAATCAAAGAGAATGTATAACCGCGAGAAATTACGCAGAATCTCTGAGCTTGAGAGTAAGCCGAATGAGTCAAGTTTAACCGATAATCAGCGTGCTTTTTTTCATTACACAGAAAAAGCAACAGGTATGCATGTGAACACAAATAGTGATATGGAGATTTTAAAGAATGGGGAGGAGACGTTCCCCAGAATTTTTGAAGAGTTAAAAAAGGCAAAATCGTTCATTCATATTGAATATTACATGTTCAAATCCGATTTCCTCGGCCACCGGATGATGGAGATTTTGATTGAAAAAGTGAAAGAAGGGGTAGAGGTCCGTTTCATATATGATGCGGCTGGCAGCATTCGCTTCTCGCGAAAAGATATTAAACGCTTGAAGCAGGCAGGGGTCAAGGTCGCTCCTTTTCTACCTTTAAAATATGGATTCTTTAATCAAAAATTCAATTTCCGAAATCACCGGAAAATCGTCATTATTGATGGAGAGACAGGGTTTGTCGGGGGGTTAAATGTCGGCAAGGAATACGTAGGACGGGATGAAAAAATCGGCTTTTGGCGTGATACGCATGCCATGTTAAAGGGTGAGGCTGTTCAGACCCTTCACTCCGTTTTTATGCTGGATTGGGAGTATGTATCAGATGAAGTATTAATTGATGATCCGAAGTATCATACGCCGCATTCTGTAACAGGCGATGATGTCATTCAGGTTGTACCAACTGGACCTGATATGAAAGAAAGTATGAGTGATTTATATGATGCTCTCATTTCTAATGCGAAACAATTTGTCTGGATTGCCACACCTTACTTTGTACCAAACGAATCGATTCGCACTGCACTCAAAATCGCTGCCACAAGAGGGGTGGATGTGCGGGTGATGGTACCGGAGATCAATGACGGCTTTCTCACGCAATATGCCACACGATCCTATTTTTCTGAGCTTCTAAAAGAGGGCATCAAAGTGTATCACTATCAAAAAGGGTTTATGCATCAAAAGGTGATGATCTCAGATGGAGAACTCGCATCTGTCGGCACCGCGAATGTCGATATGAGAAGCTTTCAGCTCAATTTTGAGGTCAATGTCTTTACAGCCGCGAAAAAGCCAATTGAGCAATTAATGGTCCACTATGAGGAAGATATGAAGGAATGTGAGCAAATGGGTCCTGTACATTTTTATAAAAGAGGCTTAAAAGAGCGGTTGAAGGAATCATTTGCCCGGTTGTTTTCTGGCGTATTATGAGGATTTCCAGTCAAAGAAATCATTTCCTGATCTAGTATTTTGAAGAGGATTCCTCTATAATTGAAAATGATTATCAATTATAGAGGAAATGAGGTTCTTTTACATATGCTAAAACGCTTTTTCGCCTATTACAGGCCCTATCGCGGTCTGTTCTTTTTAGATTTCTTTTGCGCTGTCGCAGTTGGATTGATGGAACTTGGTTTCCCGCTGATCGTGAACTACTTCATTGATACATTATTACCAACAGGGAATTGGACGGTCATTGCCTGGACCGCACTTGCTCTGTTTATCATTTATGCACTCAGCTCGGTGATGCAGTTTATTGTGTCGTACTGGGGGCACATGTTAGGTATCAATATTGAAACAGATATGAGGAAGAAGCTGTTTGATCATTTTCAGCGTCTCTCATTTAAGTTCTTTGACAACAACAAAACGGGTAAGCTTATGTCTCGGATGACAAATGACCTCATGTACATTGGTGAGGTGGCTCATCACGGACCTGAGGATTTGTTTATTGCAATTATGACGATTCTTGGTGCCTTTGCTGTCATGCTGATGATTAACTGGCAGCTTGCTATTTTAACCTTCTTGATCATGCCTGTCATCATCTGGCTCGCCCTTCATTTTAATAAGAAGATGACGCAGGCGATTACACAGCTGAACAATGACATTGGAGACTTTCATGCAAGGGTTGAAAACAATATTGGCGGCATTCGTCTTGTGCAAGCCTTTGCCAACGAACATTTCGAGAAAAAGCGTTTTGCTGAAAACAACAACCGCTTTCGGAAAGCGAAGCTTCTTTCATATAAAATCATGTCGGTTAACGGCTCAATCAGTTACATTCTCACCCGTCTTGTGACACTGTTTGTCCTTCTGGCAGGGACATGGTTTGTTCTGCAGGGTCAATTAACGGCAGGTGGATTTATCGCGTTTGTTCTCATTACAAACGTCTTATTCAGACCGATTGATAAGATCAACACAGTGATTGAAATGTATCCGAAAGGAATTGCGGGCTTTAAAAGCTATGTCGATTTACTTGAAACAGAGCCAGATGTGAAGGATACAGAGGGAGCTCGTGATGTATTTGGGCTAAAAGGTGAAATTGAATATCGAAACGTGACATTTGGCTACGATGAGCACAGCCATGTGTTAAAGGATATCGATTTGAAGATCAAACAAGGAGAAACTGTTGCGTTTGTCGGTCCCTCAGGAGCCGGGAAATCGACGATTTGCAGTTTGCTGCCACGTTTTTATGATGTGGATAAAGGGGAGATTACGATTGATGGTGTGAGTACAAAATCGATGACCCTGTCTTCTTTAAGACAGCAGATCGGCATTGTGCAGCAGGATGTCTTTTTATTCTCAGGCACCATTCGAGAAAACATCGCGTACGGCAACCTAGAAGCCAGCGATGCAGAGATTTGGGAGGCTGTACGTCGTGCGCATTTAGAGGAACTCGTTCAGCGTTTCCCAGAAGGATTAAATACGGTGATAGGCGAGCGCGGCGTCAAATTGTCAGGCGGTCAAAAGCAGCGCTTGTCAATTGCGCGGATGTTCCTAAAAAATCCTTCGATTCTTATTTTAGATGAAGCCACATCAGCACTTGATACAGAAACAGAAAAAGCCATACAAGATGCACTAAGCGAACTGGCTGTCGGCAGGACAACACTCGTCATTGCCCACCGCTTGGCAACAATTAAACACGCCGACCGTATCATCGTCGTGACAGAGGAAGGCATCCAAGAACAAGGCCGCCACCAAGATCTCATTCAAATGGGCGGCGTATACAGCAGACTGCATGAAGCGCAGTTTGGTCATTGATCAGCGCGTAGACAGCCTCGCATTCGCCCGCAGTTCTGCGTGCCGGTGCTCACGAATGTCAATTCGCTCCGCTCCGGTACTCGTCCTTCCTAGGGCTGCAAAGGTTTTCTATCACGCTGAATGAAAAACAATCTGAGCCCTTTTGATAAAGGGCTTTTTTTGTTAGGATAGAAAAAACGTTTGTAGGAAGGATCTGATGGAATGAAGGGGCTTCGGCGATTACAAAAGGGCGATAAGATCGGTATTTTTTCACCTTCTAGTCCTGCATCAGCGACCTCGCCTCTTAGGTATGAGCGGGCGAAGAAGTGGCTTGAGCAAAAAGGATTCATTGTGGTACCAGGATCATTAACAGGGAAAAAGGATCACTACCGTTCAGGTACAATTCAAGAACGAGCAGATGAGCTGAATGAGCTGATGGCTAAAAGGGACTTGTCGTGCATCATGTCAATGATTGGCGGGACGAATTCAAATAGTTTGCTGCCTTATCTTGATTTTGACCTGCTGAAACAACATCCGAAAATCATGATCGGTTATTCAGATGCGACAGCGATTCTTTTAGCGGCGTACGAAAAAACGGGACTGCCTGTTTTCTATGGGCCGGCGCTTGTTCCTTCTTTTGGCGAGTTTGAACCGTTTGTCACTTATACATATCAGTCGTTTGAGGACATCCTGATGTCCCATCAAACCATTCCTTATCAGATTGAAAAACCGCCTTTTTGGACAGATGAACGAATCAATTGGGAAGAAAAGACGGGTGATAAAAAGCAGCGTCCAAACGATTGGGTGTGCGTCATAGAGGGACAGGCAGAAGGCAGATTGATCGGCGGAAACTTGAATGCGATGTACGGCATATGGGGAAGTGAATTCATGCCAGCGGTGAAAAACGGAGACATCCTTCTCATTGAAGATTGTATGAAAACCGCGTCAGTTGTAGAAAAGAACTTCTCTTTATTGAAAGTAAATGGAGTGTTTGAACGGGTATCAGGGATTCTTTTAGGAAAACATGAGCTGTTTGATGATGAAGGAACGGGCAAAGAACCTTACGAGATTTTACTTGAGGTGCTTGGAGAGACAAAAAGACCGCTCATCGCTGATTTTGACTGTGCCCATACGCACCCAATGCTTACGATGCCAATCGGGGCACAAGTGAAAATAGATGCAGCTTCTAAACAAGTTTGGCTGACAGAAGAGTGGATATAAGAAAAAGAGCAGCCCGCGGCTGCTCTTCTTTATGAAACCGTCTCTTTTTCAAACGGCTGAAGGAGATCTTGCGCTTTTTTCCCCTCTACGACAATTAAGTAGTCAGATTCTAAATGAGTGAGCCTGAAAGTTTCAAGCTCTACGATGTTCTTAATGCTGCACATTGTTTTTTTAGAATACACATATATACGATGCTGAGCCTGCTGGCACTTTTCATAAAGAGAAATAAGCTTATGTAAATTCAACGCTTTCGCAGCGATTCGGATTGAATAGATTTGAGACATCTTCATATCCTCCTGTTAATTACTTTCTCACAATAGCTTTGTTACCCCCATTTGCACAAAGGTAAACCTTTCTTTATGATTTCCACTCAATGGTTCCTCCGCCCGTCCGCCGATTGCCCCTTATCGCAGACAGCTCTTCGACTAGACGGAGCAGAGCCTGATCCTTTAATTTTGCTTCAATCATGAAATCTACATCCCGGCCATACGGTTTTAATGCTTGGAAAAGCGGTAAGACAAAATTCATATCTACTCCATCTGCATGACTGCGTATAGCTTTTTCTGATTTTGGTGAAGACAAATGGATTTTGGGCGGAATGTCAGTGTTTGTCCACGTGTCGAACATTCTTGGCAGGATGTCATCGAGTGCGGCATCGTCATCTTTATTTGCCACGTGATGATGGTAATCAAAAACAAACGGAATATCATGCTTTTCACATACACCAAGCGTTTCGAGCGACGTATATGTTTTGTCATCGTTCTCAAGTGTCATTCTCGCTTTGATATGAGCCGGAAGCTGTTTGATATTTTCATCAAAGCGTTGAAGAGCCGATTCTTTATCGCCGTACGCCCCGCCTACATGAATGTTCATGTAGGCTTCATTATCGAGCTTCATCGCCTCAAGCATCAGATAATGGTACGTCATATCAATGACGGCATTTTCTGTAATTGAAGGTTTGGGGCTAGTAAACAAGGTGAATTGATTGGGGTGAAAGCTGACCCGTAAGCCGTGCCGTTTCACCAGCTTGCCGATCTCAAGAAATTCTTTGTGAAAAGGTGTCACAAAGTCCCAGCGCACCTCTGGATGGGTCGCGAGCGGGACGATCGAGCTTGAAAAACGGTAAAGCGGGATATCATGAGCAATGGCGAAATAAAGCGTTCTTAATGTATTCACGAGATTGGCCTTCGTTGTTCGCAATAAAGCCTCTTTTCTTTCTTCCTTAGCGAGCTTGCTGTATCTAGCAAAGGTCAGCGACTTGGCAGGAGAAGCCTCCCACAAGGTGACGGCATTTGATACATAACCAAATCGATAACGCATAGGTCATCTCCTTTATAAAAAATACGAGAACATGGCGGCAACCCACTCAAGCGGCCGAGTGAAAAGTGGGCGCTTTGACAATGTTTCTTCTGTCAAGATCTCAGAAACCTCCATATGCTCCCGAATCTTTTCTTCTACGTGTGCAGTAAAAGCGGGATCATCAATGGCTACATCTACTTCTTCGTTTAAAAACAAGCTGCGTTTATCAAAATTCGCGGTACTGATCATACAGCGGCTGTGATCAATCAAAATGGCTTTCGAATGATAAAACCCTTTATAAAAACGATAAACAAGACATCCAGAGGCAATGAGGTCCTTCAAATAATGAAAGCCAGCCTCTTTGACAAGTGGATGATCCGCTTTCATTGGAATGATGATTTCAACTGTGACGCCCCGCTTTCGTGCATCAAGCAGCGCCTTTAGAAGAGGGGCTGATGGAATAAAATAAGGCGTACAGATGATGATCTGTTTCCTCGCCTGCTGAATATCTTGGAGAAATAAAGCTTCTAAAGAAAAACCGGCAGTCGCGCGTGTTGTGCATTGTAATGTTCCCGGTTCCAATGCAGGGAAAACCTCATATTGCAGCTGATGAATTCCAGACGAACGGTACAAATCATTCAGAAACACATGCTGGAGATCTGCGACAACCTGTCCGGTCATCCGCAAATGATAATCCTTCCAAATGCCAAACCGGCCTTTCTTCCCAACATATTCATCGCCTATATTAAATCCGCCAATATAGCCAATTTTCCCATCAATCACCGTAATTTTACGGTGATTTCTCATGTTTAGACGGTAAATCAAAAAAGGAAAACGAGGCTTATTTAAAAAGTAAAATTGAATGCCGCTTCTTTCTAGCATGTCAATCGCCTTTTGATCAAACGGATAGGAGCCTAATCGGTCGGTCAGTAAAAAGACGGATACTCCTTGCTCCGCTTTGGCTTTCAATGCTTGTAAGACCCTTTGACCAATCTTGTCGTTCTTTACAATAAAGAACATCATATGAATAGAAGAAGAGGCCTGCTGTATATCGGTAAGCAGCTGATTGAAAAATGGTTCACCATCATGATAAAAGGCGGCATCGCCGCTTGTTTGGTCAAAAGACCGTTCAAATGCGTGAGTAGAAAAATATTTTCGCCCCATATAAAGGTCTAACATCACGAGCAAAACGATGGCAATGAGTACGAGTAGGATGATCAATGCGATCATGAAACTTCCTCCTTTTTTGCATATTTCAATAGTGTACCCAAACGTGTAAAAAATATTGACTGAATACTCATTCATTATTTATGATAGAGGTACAACATGGAAACGGAACAAAGTGGGTTTTGGGGAATGAAAGGGGGAGCAAGATGAATAGCCTTTTAATTATCAACTGGATCGCATTTGCGGCGGTGACCGCTTACGCAGTGTATTTGTTTGTTTATCTCATTCGAACACGAGCGGCGTATATTCGTCTTGGTAAAAAAGAAGAGTTTCAACAAGACATGAAGAAACGCTTAGAGCGTGTTTGGGTCAATGTATTTGGGCAAAAGAAGCTGTTAAAGGACAAGAAGAGCGGCATCATTCATGTGCTGTTTTTCTACGGATTTATCCTCGTACAGTTCGGAGCCCTTGATTTTATTCTGAAGGGGCTTATTCCAGACAGTGGGCTTCCTTTAGGTCCGGTGTACGGCGTCTTTACGTTTTTCCAAGAGGTGGTCACACTTCTCATTTTAGTGGCCGTTGTATGGGCTTTCCATAGAAGATACGTGGAGAAGCTTGTCCGTTTAAAACGAGGCTTCAAATCAGGTCTAGTGCTTTTATTTATTGGCGGCTTAATGCTGACAGTCTTACTTGGGAACGGCATGAACATCATCTGGCATGGACACTCTCTATCACCAACTGAGCCAATCGCTTCTGGTATTGCTTTCTTGCTGGGCGGAATTTCACCTCTTGCGGCTGCGATTGTTTTTTATGCCGCATGGTGGGTGCATCTTATTATTTTGCTGACATTCTTAGTATATGTTCCGCAGTCAAAGCACGCCCATCTGATTGCAGGGCCTGTGAACGTATTTGTCAGCAGATTAGACCCGCCAGGCAAGCTGCAAAAAATCGATTTTGAAGATGAGACACAAGAGACCTTCGGTGTGGGAAAAATTGAAGACTTCCGTCAGTCTCAGCTCATCGATCTTTACGCCTGTGTGGAATGCGGGCGCTGCACGAATATGTGCCCGGCAACAGGGACAGGGAAGATGCTGTCTCCGATGGATTTGATTTTAAGGTTAAGAGATCATTTAACCAATAAAGGGGCCGCTATTACATCAAAGACACCTTGGGTCCCGCAGCTTGCCTTCAAGCAGACAACAGGAAATCAGCTGGCACTGCAGGCGAGAGGAGCAGGTGCCGAAGAATCGGCTGCCAGCTCTATATATCATCCTTCTCTTATTGGAGAGGTCATTACAGAAGAAGAAATCTGGGCATGTACGACGTGCCGAAACTGTGAAGACCAATGCCCTGTCATGAATGAACACGTTGATAAGATTATTGATATGCGCAGATATCTTGTGCTGACAGAAGGAAAAATGGACGCAGATGCACAGCGTGCCATGACAAGCATTGAGCGCCAAGGGAATCCGTGGGGATTAAACCGAAAAGAAAGAGAAAATTGGCGTGAACTGAGAGAAGATGTGCATGTGCCGACAGTGAAAGAGCTGAAAAAAGCAGATCAAACCTTTGATTATTTATTCTGGGTTGGTTCAATGGGGGCATATGACAATCGAAGCCAAAAGATTGCACTTGCTTTTGCGAAGCTACTCAATGAAGCGGGGGTCTCCTTTGCGATCCTAGGCAATAAAGAGAAGAATTCAGGTGATACACCAAGAAGACTCGGAAACGAATTTTTATTCCAAGAGCTTGCTGCAAAAAACATTGAAGAATTTCAGAAAAACGGTGTCACAAAGATCGTCACGATTGATCCACACGCCTATAACTTATTTAAAAATGAATATCCAGACTTCGGACTTGAGGCAGAAGTGTACCATCATACAGAATTACTCGCAGAGTTAGTGAAAGAAGGGAAAATAACACCTGTACATGAAGTAAACGAAGTGATTACCTTCCACGACTCTTGCTACCTAGGCAGATATAACGAAGTGTACGACCCGCCAAGAGACATTTTAAAAGCCATTCCTGGTGTGACGCTGAAAGAAATGGAGCGCAATCGTGAAACTGGTATGTGCTGCGGAGCAGGCGGGGGCTTAATGTGGATGGAAGAAGAGACGGGTACCCGGATTAACACTGCACGAACGGAGCAGGCGTTACAGGTACAGCCGTCCATCATCAGCTCAGGGTGTCCTTATTGCTTAACGATGCTGGGAGATGGGACGAAGGCGAAGGAAGTAGAGGAGCAGGTAGGCACATTTGATGTCGCCGAACTTCTTGAAAAATCAGTGTTTGGTGAGCCTGGAAAGCAGGTGTCGTAAACATGACAGGCCGATGAATAGGATGTTCATCGGCTTATCCATGGCGCTGTTTCATCAGCTGCCTAAATGATATGTAAGCGGTAACAAATGGGGAGGGGCATATATGAGTACGACGGTCATTGTATCTGGAGCAAGAACACCATTTGGAAAACTAGGCGGTGCTCTCAGTGGTTTGACTGCCGCAGAACTAGGCGGTATAGCGATCAAGGCTGCACTGGAAAGAGTTTCGGGTTCTCATGAAATAGATGAGGTCATCATGGGATGTGTGTTACAAGGAGGGCAAGGGCAGATTCCTTCAAGGCAAGCAGCAAGATATGCTGATCTTCCTTGGTCTGTTCCAACACAAACCATCAATAAAGTCTGTGCATCCGGAATGCGCAGTGTGAGCACGGCAGATCAAATCATTCGAGCCGGAGATGCTGAGGTCATCGCAGCGGGTGGTATGGAATCCATGTCTAACGCTCCTTATCTGCTAAAAAAAGCGCGATGGGGCTACAAAATGGGAGATGGTGCAGTACAAGATGCGATGATTTTAGATGGGTTAACCTGTTCGTTTACAGGCGTTCATATGGGTGAGTATGGAAGTACGGCTGCAAAGGAGCTCGGCATTACGCGCGAAGAGCAGGATCTGTGGGCGCTCAGAAGTCATGAACGGGCCATCGAAGCGCAAAAAAACGGCTTTTTTCAACATGAAATCACCCCCGTCACCGTCAAAATAAAAACGGGAGAACGGCTGATCACAGAAGATGAGTCTCCGCGGCGTGATACGTCATATGAACGGCTGTCTAAGCTCATGCCTGTATTTGATCAGAAGGGGACCATCACCGCTGGAAATGCACCAGGTGTCAATGATGGTGCAAGTGCGCTCCTTTTAATGAAAGACACGTATGCTGCACGGCATGACGTAAAGCCAATGGCAGTCGTTCTCGGTCATGCTCAGGTTGCTGTAGAGGCGAAGGATTTTCCGAAAACACCAGCCTTTGCTATCGAGAAGATTTTAAAGAAAACAGGAAAGCGCCTAGAGGATATTGATTTGTTTGAAATCAATGAGGCCTTTTCAGCTGTGGCTTTGGCATGTGAAAAAATAACCGGGATCGACCGGCGGAAAATGAATATCAACGGGGGGGCTGTCGCACTCGGTCATCCGATTGGGGCAAGCGGAACACGCGTGATATTGACATTGATTCATGCATTAAGACAAAGAGGCGGAGGCATTGGCATTGCGGCGATTTGCAGCGGAGGCGGTCAAGGAGACGCCATCATGATAAAGGTAGATGAAAAGGGAGGCGTTTATTGATGAGTATAGAAGAGACCGTTATGGTCGTTGGGGCTGGTCAAATGGGATCAGGCATTGCCCAAGTGTTTGCTCAGTCAGGCTATACAGTCCTGCTCCATGATGTATCAGAAAAGCAGATTCATCGAGCGATTTCCTCCATGACCAAACAACTGACGAAGCGGGCAGAAAAAGGAAAGCTGGCACATCAGGCAGTCCGAGATATTACGCAGCGGCTTGCCGTTTCCACAGATTTAAAAGACATGCAGCAGGCTCATTTAGTCATAGAAGCCGCATCAGAACAAATGAGTGTGAAAAAACAAATCTTTGAAACACTTGATCAATTTGCAGAGGCTGAGGCCATATTTGCGACAAACACGTCTTCCTTGTCGATCACAGAATTAGCAGCTGTGACGAGCAGACCGGAGAAAGTGATTGGCATGCATTTTATGAATCCGGTTCCTGTCATGAAACTGGTTGAAGTCATTCGAGCACTGCAAACAAGTGATGACACATATCAAGTTGTTTATGAAACAGCGAAGACATTAAACAAAACCCCAATTGAAGTGGAAGACTTCCCGGGGTTTGTATCAAATCGCATATTGATGCCAATGATCAATGAAGCCATTTACACCCTGTATGAAGGCGTAGCAGATGCAGAAAGCATTGATGACGTGATGACACTTGGGATGAATCATCCAATGGGGCCGCTTCGTCTAGCTGATTTCATCGGACTTGATACATGTTTATTTATTATGAATACCCTTCACGAGGGACTTGGAGACAGCAAATATCGGCCTTGTCCTCTTTTGAAAAAATACGTGAATGCAGGCTGGCTGGGCAAAAAGACAAAGAGAGGTTTTTACACATACCACGACCACTCATAGGGGGAGTCAAGATGGATGTTTTGCTTACGGATAAACAGCGTCTCTGGAGAGAACAGACAGCAGAATTTGCACGCCAGCATATATTCCCTGAAGTAGAAGCCATGGAACAAGGCCGGTTTCCAAAAAACCTTTTAAGTGAAATGGGACGGCAAGGTTATCTAGGAATTCCAATACCAGCTTCGTATCAAGGCTTAGGAGCAGATTTTACAACGTATATCATTGCAATCCATGAATTATCGAAAGTGAGTGCGACCATCGGTGTCATTGTGTCCGTTCATACATCTGTTGTGACGATGCCTATTTTGACTTTTGGAACGAAGGAACAAAAAGAAACTTATGTGCCGCCGCTTGCATCCGGGAAGAAGCTGGGCGCCTTTTGTTTGACTGAACCAAAGGCTGGATCAGATGCCTCCAGTATTCAGTTAAGAGCAGAGCGTGTGGGCGACGATTATGTATTAAATGGGACGAAAATCTTTATCACAAGCGGCGGAGAAGCAGAGATATATCTTGTCTTTGCGGTGACTGATCCGGCTTCTGCGAGAAAAAATATATCGGCGTTCATTGTCGAGAAAGATACGCCGGGATTTACCATTGGAAAAGATGAGAAAAAGATGGGACTGCACGGTTCAAAAACAGTCACGCTTCATTTTGATGGCGTGCGGATTCCAAAAGATCAGCTGCTCGGTGCAGAAGGAGAGGGCTTTCAAATTGCCATGTCCAGCCTAAATGCAGGGAGAATCGGAATTGCGGCTCAAAGCCTTGGCATTGCAGAAGCCGCTTTAACCGAGGCAGTGACCTATTTAAAGAAGCATCCAGCAGGTCTTGAAACGACCATTCGGCTGGGCGATTTGGCGGCGAAGCTTGAGGCAGCCAAACTGCTCGTCTATCAAGCGGCTTCTTTCAAAGAGGCAAATCGACCGGTCACAAAGGAAGCATCAATGGCAAAGCTATTTGCTTCAAAAACGGCAGTAGAGATCAGTACAGAAGCGATCCATTTGCTAGGCATGGATGGTTATACGAATCGCTATCAAGCAGAACGTTACTTTCGTGATGCGAAAATTTGTGAAATCTATGAAGGAACAAGTGAAATTCAAAGGCTGGTCATCTGTAAACAGCTAATATGAAACGAGGTGGCTCACGATGCAGTTCCAATTAAGTGATGAACATGAAATGATTCAAAAAATGGTGAGAGACTTTGCGAAAAATGAAGTGGAGCCAACAGCAGCAAAGCGAGACGAAACAGAGACATATGATCCATCTATTTTTCGCAAAATGGCGGAGCTCGGTTTGACGGGTATCCCTTGGCCGGAAGACGTGGGCGGAATTGGCAGTGACTATTTAGCCTACGTCATAGCAGTTGAGGAGCTTTCAAGAGTGTGTGCCTCTACAGGTGTCACCCTGTCCGCTCATACATCTCTTGCTTCATGGCCAATCTATACATTTGGAACAAAGGAACAAAAAGAGAACTACTTAAAGCCACTTGCAGAAGGACAGAAGATAGGAGCATACGCGCTTACTGAGAGCGGTTCAGGCTCAGATGCCGGCGGGATGAAGACAACGGCCGTCAAGGCAGGCAGTGAATATGTCCTGAACGGGGCGAAAATTTTTATTACAAATGGAGGCATTGCAGATTATTATATTGTGTTTGCCGTAACAGACCAAGAAGCTTCGTCTCGAAATACAACTGCTTTTATTGTAGAAAAAGAGACACCTGGTTTTTCCGTTGGCAAAAAGGAAAGCAAACTGGGCATACGTTCTTCGCCAACAACTGAAATTCGATTTGAAGATTGCCGAATCCATGAAAGGAATCGGCTCGGTCAAGAAGGAGAAGGGTTCAAAATAGCCATGATGACACTCGATGGCGGCAGAAACGGCATTGCTGCACAGGCGGTTGGGATTGCTCAAGGCGCTCTTGATGCGGCGGTTGATTATGCCAAGGAGCGTAAACAATTTGGCAAACCAATCATTCAGCAGCAAGGGATCGCCTTTAAGCTGGCTGATATGGCAACAGCGATTGAAGCATCAAGGCTGCTTACTTATCAGGCGGCATGGCTTGAAACGAAAGGCCTACCGTATGGAAAGGAATCAGCCATGTCCAAGCTCTTTGCCGGTGATACAGCGATGAAGGTGACGACAGAAGCGGTTCAAATCTTCGGCGGGTACGGCTACACAAAGGATTACCCAGTCGAACGATACATGCGTGATGCGAAAATCACTCAAATTTATGAAGGAACTCAGGAAATCCAGCGTCTGGTCATCTCAAGGAAACTGCTAGATATGTAGAAAACAAGCAAAGACCCCCTGAACGTGAGGTGGTCTGTTTTCGTTCGTCATGCAGTTTTCAAATGTAAGCGCATTGTCAATGTTCATCCATATCATCATCGTGTTATGTTAAAATTAGGGAAAATATCAATATGGAGGTTATGATAATGAACTCAACATTTATGGGCATTTTGGCAATCGTCACGATGGTGATCTGGATTATGGTGTCCGCGGAGCTTTCGAAATCTCCAAAAAAGCAGGAAGAAAAAGAAAACAGCCACAGAAAACTAATCGTACTCATGTCTGCTGGAATGTTATTCACGATTCCTATCGTTGTCTCATTCATTCAGAACATCCCATTTTAAAACAGACGAGAAAAAACTAAACGACAAAAAGCATACCGTACACACTCTAGGTGCTCCCCGTGAGAAAAATCAAAAATTAACATCAATAAAGGTGGCATAAACTCCCCTAATTTGTTTATAATGAGAGGTATGGTTTGTCGTAAGAATAAGGTATAAATACTTATTATTTCACTGATAAATGGATACATACATGTAATAGAAAGGGAGTGTCTGACCTTGAGTTTGAAAGAATACTCACAGGAACAGCTCAAACAAATGTCTTTAGTTGAACTTGCTTATGAAATTTTCAGAGACAGCAAAACACCAATTACGTTTTCCGAGTTAATAGATGAAATTGTCCGTTTGCAAGGAATACAAAAATCCGATCTTGATGATCGACTTGCTCAATTTTATACAGACTTAAATATAGATGGCCGCTTTATTTCGTTAGGTGATCAGAGATGGGGACTTCGCAGCTGGTATCCAGTTGATCAAATCGAAGAAGAAGTTCAGCCAGCTGTGAAAACAAAAGCGAAAAAGAAAAAATCAAAAGCAGCTGTCGTTGAAGACGACTTCGATGAGATCGAAGAGGAAGAAGAAATCGACGAGCTTGAAGAAGACCTTGATCTTGTTGAAGACGACGATGATCTCGACCTAGACGATGATGAAGAAATTGAAGAAGATCTTGAAGACTTCGACGAAGATGATGATGAAGATGATGACGGCTTAACGGAGATTGATGAAGACGATTTAGACGATGATGAGGAAGAGAAATAACCCTCTCAAACCGGTCCTCAAAACAGGACAAAACCGTCTTGACTTTCCTGAGCGAACTATGTAGTATGTATTTTGGGCTCTCTAAAAAAGAGTACGTAAAGATACGTTCATTTACGCTCCCTTTCATTTATTTGAAAGGGAGCTTTCTTATTTTTCAAGAGATTTAGGGATACACTCTAAAAAGGATGAAGCTGTGCATGTGTAGACATGCAAGGGTAAAAAAGAGAGGAGCATACGAAATGACAAAGTATATTTTTGTAACAGGAGGAGTTGTTTCCTCACTTGGAAAAGGAATCACGGCTGCATCGTTAGGCCGCCTTCTGAAAAATAGAGGGATGGATGTTACCATTCAAAAATTCGATCCATACATCAACGTAGACCCAGGGACAATGAGTCCATACCAGCACGGTGAGGTTTTTGTCACAGATGATGGTGCGGAAACAGACCTTGACTTAGGTCACTACGAGCGTTTCATTGATATTAACTTAAACAAGTACAGCAACGTCACAACTGGTAAAATCTATTCTACTGTTCTGAAGAAAGAGCGCCGCGGTGATTACTTAGGTGGAACAGTACAGGTCATTCCCCACATTACAAATGAAATCAAAGACCGCGTGTACCGTGCCGGAAAAGAAACGGGTGCAGATGTGGTCATTACAGAAATCGGCGGAACAGTAGGAGATATCGAATCCCTTCCATTCCTTGAAGCCATTCGTCAAATGAAGAGTGACATCGGCCGTGAAAACGTGATGTACATTCATTGTACCCTTGTTCCTTACATCCGTGCAGCGGGTGAATTGAAAACAAAACCAACACAGCATAGTGTAAAAGAACTTCGCAGTCTTGGTATTCAGCCAAACGTCATCGTGGTCAGAACGGAAATGCCAATGACGCAAGATATGAAGGACAAAATTGCGCTATTTTGTGATATTGATACAAAAGCTGTTATCGAATGTCAGGATGCAGACACGCTATACTCCATTCCGCTTGATTTACAAAAACAAGGGCTGGACAAGCTAGTATGTGAACATATGAAACTTGACTGCCAAGATGCGGACATGACGGAGTGGACAGCACTTGTTGATAAAGTGCAAAACCTTTCAAAACAAGTCACAATTGGACTTGTAGGGAAATATGTTGAGCTGCAAGATGCTTATATTTCTGTCGTTGAATCACTTCGTCATGCTGGCTATGCGTTTGATGCAGATGTTCAAATTAAATGGATTAATGCAGAAGAAGTGACAGCAGAGAATATCGCTGATTTCGTACAAGATGTTGACGGCATTATTGTTCCTGGAGGCTTCGGAGACCGCGGAGTAGAAGGGAAAATCATTGCTACACAATTTGCCCGTGAAAACAAAGTGCCATTCTTCGGAATCTGCTTAGGAATGCAAGTGGCATCTATCGAATACGCAAGAAACGTATTAGGCCTTGAAGGAGCTCATTCAGCGGAAATTGATCCTGAAACAGCATTCCCAATCATTGACCTTCTTCCAGAACAGAAGGATGTAGATGATCTAGGCGGAACACTTCGTCTCGGTCTATACCCTTGTAAATTAAATGAAGACTCAAAAGCATTTGCTGCATACAATGACGAAGTGGTCTACGAACGCCACCGTCATCGCTACGAGTTTAATAACGAATACAGACAGCAAATGGAAGCAGCAGGCTTTGTCTTCTCAGGTACAAGTCCAGACGGACGTCTTGTTGAAATTATTGAGCTGAAGGATCACCCTTGGTTCCTTGCTTCTCAGTTCCACCCAGAATTTGTTTCAAGACCGACAAGACCACAGCCGTTATTTAGAGATTTCGTTGGTGCTTCACTTCAAGCATCTGAATCAAAATAAAACAAAAAACTGCCGAGAATATCACTTCTCGGCAGTTTTTTTATTCATATTCCTCGACGATTTCCTTCACAGTAAACGATAGAGCGTGGTAGACGTATAAGCAGGTCATTAAAGCAGGATAACCAAACCTTGTCCCATCTTCAGCGGGCACAAGCGGTTTCTTGAGCTGGAAATCAATGTGGACATCACAATGCTCTTCAATCGTGGACGGCTCCTTTTGGGCCGGTCCTACACCAACAACGGGCGTACCTTGTTCGTGCAGTTCTTTGACAAGAGATTGAATTTCTGGATCTTCTGGGTCTGAATAAAATAGCAGCACCCTGTCACTTGGATGAAGTAAGCTGCGCTCCTTTTGATCGAGCGGCAGTACCTTCGCACCGGGAAATGGCTCCTTGCTTTCAGATGCCTCTAGGGCGACAGCAGCCAGTTCATTCTTTCCGTGAAAATAAACGGCATGTCCACTGACCACAGCCTGTGCAAGAAGGCGTGCACCGTCCTCAATCGCTTCAGCCTGTTTTTCTCCAATACGTGAAAAAATACCTGATAACTGGGTCGTAAAAATTTTTAACAAGACTCATTTCCTCCTTCGGTCAGATCATTTTATAATAGAATATAAAGAGAATATTAGGAAAAATGCTCAGAAAATGTCGTAAAGTAAACTATTATAATTAAAGGAAATGTGAAAATCAAACAGAATTATTTAACAACGGCTCTTTTTATGGCGAAAAATGAAAGCAATGGGGTGTAACAGATGAATGAGAAAATTTTAATTGTCGATGATCAGTACGGTATTAGAATATTATTGAATGAAGTGTTTCATAAAGAAGGCTATCAAACCTTTCAAGCTGCCAATGGACTCCAGGCATTAGATATTGTGAAAAACCATAGACCGAACCTTGTCCTGCTTGATATGAAAATTCCCGGAATGGATGGTATCGAAATTTTAAAACGCATGAAATTAATTGATGAAGACATTCGTGTCATCATTATGACAGCCTATGGAGAATTAGATATGATCCAAGAGTCCAAAGAACTCGGTGCATTGACGCACTTCGCTAAGCCTTTTGATATTGATGAAATCCGAGATGCTGTTAAAGAATACCTGCCGCTTGAAACAAATGGCTAGATGGAAATGATTGAATCGAGTCATTCTGTTGCCGATTTGTCGAATAATTGGTATTCTAGAAAAGAAGAAGAAAGCGATCTGACTTTGAAAGTTTACATATGGCGAGAAATTCTGGTCATGCTAGGGTGGAGAGCTTTTTTTAGCAAGCAAATTAGCTACATAGGGAGGATTTTTCATCATGCCTTTAGTTTCAATGACAGAAATGTTGAAAGACGCAAAGGAAAAAGGTTACGCTGTTGGACAGTTTAACTTAAATAACTTAGAATTCACGCAAGCGATTTTACAAGCTGCTGAAGAAGAGAAATCTCCTGTTATCTTAGGAGTATCTGAAGGAGCAGGACGCTACATGGGCGGCTTCAAAACAGTTGTCGCAATGGTTAAAGCGTTAATCGAAGAATATAATGTAACAGTTCCTGTTGCGATTCATTTAGATCACGGTTCAAGCTTTGAATCTTGTGCAAAAGCGATTCATGCAGGATTTACTTCTGTCATGATCGATGCTTCTCACCATCCATTCGATGAGAATGTGGAAACAACTGCGAAAGTCGTTGAACTTGCACATTTCCATGGTGTGTCTGTAGAAGCTGAACTTGGAACTGTTGGTGGGCAAGAAGATGACGTCATCGCTGAAGGCGTTATTTATGCTGATCCAAAAGAGTGCCAAGAGCTTGTAGAACGCACTGGTATTGACTGCCTTGCACCTGCATTAGGTTCAGTACATGGTCCATACAAAGGTGAACCAAACCTTGGTTTCGCTGAAATGGAAGAAATTGGTAAAACAACTGGTCTTCCACTTGTTCTTCACGGCGGAACAGGTATCCCAACTGCTGACATCAAGCGTGCAATTTCACTTGGTACAGCAAAAATCAATGTAAACACTGAAAACCAAATTGCTTCTGCGAAAGCAGTACGCGAAACACTTGCTGCAAAAACAGAAGAGTATGATCCACGTAAATATCTTGGACCAGCTCGTGACGCAATTAAAGCGACTGTTATCGGCAAAATGCGCGAATTTGGTTCTTCTAACCAAGCATAATTTGATGAGAACCGAAAGCCGCCTGAGTCACAGGCGGTTTTCTCCATATCTTGAGAAAGCGCAATCAAATTTACATTTCAGACAATTTATTGATAGGAGAGTGGCACAGTTATGTTATTTTTCGTAGATACAGCGAATATTGAAGACATCAAAGAGGCGCACGAGCTTGGCATTTTAGCAGGCGTCACAACAAACCCTAGTTTAGTAGCGAAAGAAAAGGACGTCTCATTCCACGACCGCCTTCGCGAAATCACTGACGTGGTATCAGGTTCTGTCAGTGCAGAAGTGATTTCCTTAAAAGCAGAGGAAATGATTGAAGAAGGAAAAGAGCTAGCTGCCATTGCACCGAATATCACAGTCAAAATTCCAATGACTACAGATGGCCTTAAAGCTGTCAAAGCATTAACAGACCTTGGAATTAAAACAAACGTCACATTGATTTTTAGTGCAAACCAGGCACTTCTTGCAGCTAGAGCTGGTGCGACGTATGTTTCTCCATTCCTTGGCCGCTTAGATGACATTGGCCAAAATGGTCTTGATCTCATCAGCGAAGTGAAAACTATTTTTGATGTTCATGGATTAGATACACAAATCATTGCTGCATCTATTCGTCATCCGCAGCATGTGACAGAAGCTGCGCTTAGAGGTGCTCATATCGGCACAATGCCGCTGAAAGTCATCAAGCAACTGACGAAACACCCATTAACGGATGCAGGCATTGAGCAATTTTTAGCAGACTGGAATAAATAAATGATTGTGGCAGGCGGGACGTCTCTCGTTTGCCGCAGTTTTCCTTATAAACGCTAAGAAATGTTTTGTGCAAAGAAGAGAACATCACAGCCTCGCAAAGCTTCGATTATTTTTCTTCCGACAAATTTCGTTTAACCTGTATTCTTTCTCTTGATATTGGCTAAATTTTGGACAAGACCTTTTAAAGCGCGACATCCACAAACAGTATAACTCCAACAGTGATCTTCTTTAAGAAGGGAGACAAATATGGAAAAGTTAAACATTGCCGGCGGTGATCCCTTGCGCGGGACCGTACATATTAGTGGTGCGAAAAATAGTGCTGTGGCACTGATTCCTGCCACGATTCTTGCTGATTCTCCAGTAACCATTGAAGGCCTTCCGCATATATCAGATATCGACACATTACGTGATCTGTTAGAAGAAATTGGCGGAAAGGTCACTTTTGAAAAAGGTGAAATGGTTGTGAATCCTGTTTCCATGATCAGTATGCCGCTTCCTAATGGAAAAGTGAAAAAACTGCGTGCATCCTATTATTTAATGGGGGCCATGCTGGGCAGATTCAAGCAGGCTGTCATCGGACTGCCAGGAGGATGCCACTTAGGACCTCGGCCGATTGATCAGCATATCAAAGGTTTTGAAGCACTTGGAGCCGAGGTGACAAACGAGCAGGGTGCGATTTATTTGCGCGCTGAAAAATTAGTCGGAGCTCGGATTTATCTTGATGTTGTCAGTGTAGGTGCGACGATCAACATCATGCTGGCAGCCGTACTGGCTGAAGGAAAAACGGTGATTGAAAATGCTGCAAAGGAACCCGAAATTATTGATGTAGCGACACTGCTTGCAAGCATGGGAGCCAAAATCAAAGGTGCGGGTACCGATGTCATTCGAATCGAAGGTGTAGAATCTCTTCATGGCTGTAAGCATTCAATCATCCCTGACCGCATCGAAGCAGGAACATTTTTAATAGCTGGTGCAGCGATGGGAGATGAAGTTGTACTTGATAATGTGATCCCAACTCATTTAGAATCAATTACGGCGAAACTTAGAGAAATGGGGTTCACCATTGAAACGAGCAACGATCAGATGCTGATCGTTGGCAGAAACGAAGGACTCAAGCCTGTAGATATCAAAACCCTTGTGTATCCGGGCTTTCCGACTGACCTTCAGCAGCCGATGACGGCGCTGTTAACAAAAGCAAAAGGCACGAGTGTGGTCACAGATACGATCTACTCAGCCCGCTTTAAGCACATTGACGAATTGCGTCGAATGGGTGCAAACATGAAGGTTGAAGGAAGATCTGCTATTATTACCGGACAAACACAGCTCCAAGGAGCAAAGGTCAAAGCAAGTGATCTGCGTGCAGGCGCTTGTCTTGTTGTCGCAGGGTTAATGGCAGACGGTGTGACCGAAATCACAGGGCTTGAACATATAGACAGAGGATATAGTTTGCTTGAGAAGAAGCTTGAAGGCTTGGGTGCAACCATCTGGCGTGAAAAGCTGAATGACCAAGAAATAGAAGAACTTCAAAATTCATAAGGCTTTGACTGTGAGAGGAGATTTGGACAAAAATGGAAAGAAGTTTATCGATGGAACTAGTACGGGTGACAGAAGCAGCTGCATTAAAATCTGCCCGTTGGATGGGAAGAGGATTAAAAGACGAAGCGGATGATGCTGCAACAAGTGCAATGCGTGATGTATTTGACACCATTCCGATGAAGGGAACAGTGGTCATTGGCGAAGGAGAAATGGACGAAGCACCAATGCTTTATATTGGGGAAAAGCTTGGGAACGGATATGGACCTCGCGTGGATGTCGCTGTTGATCCATTAGAAGGAACAAACATTGTGGCAAGCGGCGGCTGGAATGCCTTAGCTGTCATTGCAGTTGCAGATCATGGCAACCTGCTGAATGCACCTGATATGTACATGGATAAGATCGCAGTAGGTCCAGAAGCGGTAGGCTGCATCGACATTGAAGCGCCTGTCATTGATAATCTTCGCGCTGTTGCAAAAGCAAAAAACAAAGATATTGAAGATGTGGTTGCAACGATTTTAAACAGAGATCGACATGAGAAAATTATTGCTGAACTGAGAGAAGCAGGAGCAAGAATTAAACTGATCGACGATGGTGACGTTGCAGGAGCCATTAATACAGCATTTGATCACACAGGTGTTGATATTCTATTTGGTTCAGGCGGAGCGCCTGAGGGTGTCCTTTCTGCTGTAGCGTTAAAGGCACTTGGTGGTGAAATTCATGGTAAGCTTCTTCCTCAAAGTGAAGAAGAACTAAGACGCTGTGAGAAAATGGGGCTGGATGTTGGGAAAGTCCTCAGAATGGAAGATCTCGTAAAAGGAGATGACGCCATTTTTGCAGCGACAGGTGTAACGGACGGAGAATTACTTAAAGGTGTTCAATTCAAAGGCTCTGTTGGAACAACACATAGTGTTGTCATGCGTGCGAAATCAGGTACGGTTCGTTTCGTAGACGGCAGACACAGCTTAAAGAAAAAACCGAATCTTGTCATTCGTCCGTAATCTGAAAGCGGGTATTCATTACCCGCTTTTCATATAGGTGTCAAATGTATATCATTTTCTTTTAAAAGTTGAATATTCTCTGCAAATGAGGTAAAACTAAAGAGTGCTGCGAAATTTTCTGCGAATTTACTTCTTTTAAGCTTCAACAAGTTTAAATACTGCCGCATCATGACGATATACTCATTATCCTTCTCTATGTTGACAAAGCTCTATTTCACATTGTTCCTATCTTTCACGATAAAACGAGTGGGAGCGTTACCATCAGAGCGAGGTCATTCCAACAACAACGGAATTAAAAGCTAATCAAATACAATGGTCATGCATTTGTAAAGAAATACATTGACTAGAAAAGTGTGGTGTCCATATTGAAAGATGTATCGATTTCATCTTTGGAAAATATGAAATTAAAAGAGCTGTATGAGTTAGCAAAACGATACAAAATCTCTTATTACAGCAAACTAACAAAAAAAGAATTAATTTTTGCCATCTTAAAGGCGAACGCTGAGCAAGAGGATCTCTTATTTATGGAAGGGGTTCTTGAAATTATTCAGTCTGAGGGATTTGGTTTCTTAAGACCGATTAACTACTCCCCAAGTTCTGAAGACATTTATATTTCAGCTTCACAAATCAGACGCTTTGATTTACGAAATGGAGATAAAGTGTCTGGAAAGGTACGACCTCCAAAAGAGAATGAACGCTACTATGGCCTCCTTCATGTAGAAGCGGTAAATGGGGACGACCCAGAATCAGCAAAGGAACGTGTTCACTTTCCTGCACTCACACCGCTATTTCCTGACCGTCAAATGATTCTTGAAACACAGCCTAATCACCTGTCTACTAGAATTATGGACATGATGGCGCCAGTTGGATTTGGACAGCGTGGTTTAATCGTTGCACCGCCTAAGGCTGGGAAAACCATTTTGCTTAAAGAAATTGCCAACAGCATTTCTGAAAATCACCCAGAGGCAGAGCTGATTGTCCTTTTGATTGACGAACGCCCAGAAGAAGTAACAGATATCGAACGTTCTGTTGCAGGGGATGTTGTTAGTTCAACCTTTGACGAAGTACCGGAAAACCACATTAAAGTAGCAGAGCTTGTCTTAGAGCGTGCTATGCGTCTTGTTGAACATAAAAAGGATGTCATCATCTTAATGGACAGCATCACAAGGCTTGCTCGTGCATACAACCTTGTGATTCCGCCAAGCGGCCGAACGCTTTCAGGCGGTATTGATCCTGCGGCTTTCCATCGCCCAAAACGCTTCTTTGGTGCTGCGCGTAACATTGAAGAAGGCGGAAGCTTGACGATTTTAGCCACTGCACTTGTTGATACAGGATCACGTATGGATGACGTAATTTATGAAGAGTTTAAAGGAACTGGGAACATGGAGCTTCATTTGGACCGTTCTTTGGCCGAAAGAAGAATTTTCCCTGCGATCGACATTCGCCGTTCTGGTACGAGAAAAGAAGAACTGCTTGTGCCAAAAGAGCATCTTGATCGTTTATGGGCGATGAGAAAATCGATGTCAGATACACCTGACTTCGCTGAGAAGTTCATGCGCAAAATGAGAAAAACAAAGACAAACCAAGAATTTTTCGATATTTTAACGCAAGAATGGAAACAAGCCAATATGTCTGCATCAAGAAGATAGCTTCTCTGAAAAAATACATTTGCAATCATAGACTCACACTGTTATAATTTTATCATGTGCGTTTCAGAATTTATTTCTGAGATATTAACTCTGTTTCCGAATTGGATTCAGGGCGGAAGGAGATGACAGTAGATGAAAACAGGAATTCATCCTAACTACAAAAAAGCTACAGTCAAATGCGCTTGTGGAAATGAGTTTGAAACTGGATCAGTAAAAGAAGAGGTACGCATCGAGATTTGCTCTGAGTGCCATCCTTTCTATACAGGCCGTCAAAAATTCGCTTCTGCTGATGGACGTGTTGACCGCTTTAACAAAAAATACGGTCTTAAGTAATAATAGATACAATAAACAGGCAGGAATCCGTTCTTGCCTGTTTTTTTACGTGGATTGATGGAACTTTAAAACGGGGGAGAAGACCTTATGTATGTGATGAAACAAAGCGGTTGGCTTGAAGTCATCTGCGGCAGTATGTTTTCTGGAAAGTCGGAAGAATTGATTCGGAGAGCCAAAAGGGCCACCTTTGCCAAACAAGAAGTAAAAATATTCAAACCAGCGATTGATAACCGATATAGTACAAGCTCAGTTGTGTCACATAACGGTTCATCATTAGATGGGATTGCAGTAGCCTCACCAAAAGACATAATAACGCACATATCAGAAAGAACCGATGTCATTGGCATTGATGAGGTGCAATTTTTTGATGAGACAATCATTGACATTGTCACTCAATTGGCTGACCAAGGCTATCGAGTCATTGTTGCAGGCCTGGATCAAGACTTCAGAGGAGAGCCATTTGGTGTTGTTCCGCATTTAATGGCATGTGCAGAGCTTGTAACAAAACTTCAAGCAGTTTGTTCGGTATGCGGCTCCCCAGCGAGTAGAACACAACGCTTGATCGACGGTAAACCCGCATCCTATGATGATCCTATTATTTTAGTAGGTGCGCAGGAATCATACGAAGCACGATGCAGACATCACCATGAAGTACCAAGACTTGATGTTGGTACAACACTTGACAAATAAAAAAATAGCAAATGCCGCTGTGTTTCGTTTTTCGAGATTTTGGCTGAACACCCATCATTTGTACTTAAATAAATTAAATAACACTACGATTAAATTATCTAATTTTCAACGCTTGCGTTTTGTCATAAGCAGGCATAAAATGACTAACTGTAGTGTAAAGCATTTAAACGAAAAGTTCGATTTCTTGTCATAATTTTTTTGATTAAGGATTTTTCTCCTTAATCGTTCTTTGGATTAATAGTTCACTTTATTTATATTTTAGAAAGAGGGTAGTTTTTGATGAACAACGTGAAGAAAACAAAAGAAGGGTACCTCGAAACCACTTTGACAGGTAAAGATGTATTATCGATTCCAACGTTGAACAAAGGCGTTGCTTTCTCTGAAGAAGAAAGACAAGAGCTTGGACTAGAAGGCTTACTTCCTCCAACGGTTCTAACTTTAGAACAGCAAGCGGAAAGAGCGTACAAGCAGTTTCTAGCTCAGCCGGATCGTCTTCGTCAAAACGTATACTTAAGTGATTTGCAAAACCGTAACGAAGTATTGTTCTACAAGCTTCTAACAGAAAAGCTTCGTGAAATGCTTCCAGTTGTGTACACACCAACTGTTGGTGAAGCGATTCAAGAATACAGCCATGAATACAGAAGACCTCATGGTGTTTATCTTTCAATTGACGACATTGACGGAATCGAGAAAGCATTTGAAAACTTGCACGCAACTGCTGGAGATATTGACCTCATCGTTGCAACTGACTCTGAGAGTATTCTTGGAATTGGTGACTGGGGTGTTGGTGGTATCAACATCGCAATCGGTAAATTAGCTGTTTACACGGCTGCAGCAGGTATTGATCCTAGCCGCGTGATTCCAGTTGTATTAGATGTTGGAACAAACAATGAAAAATTATTGAATGATCCATTATACATTGGGAACCATCACAAACGTGTACAAGGTGAAAAATACGAAGAATTCATTGATGCTTATGTGAAGGCAGCACTTAAATTCTTCCCGAAAGCATTGCTTCACTGGGAAGACCTTGGAAACAAAAATGCGCGTAACATCATGAAAAAATACAACGATAACATCTTAACGTTTAACGATGATATTCAAGGTACTGGTGCCATTACTTTAGCGGGTGTTCTTGCAGCTGTCAAGAAAACTGGTACTCAATTGAAAGATCACCGTGTTGTCATCTTCGGAGCTGGATCAGCTGGTATTGGAATCGCAGATCAGATGCGTGACACAATGGTTCTTGAAGGTCTAACAGAAGAAGAAGCAAACAATGCATTCTGGACATTAGACTACAGAGGATTGCTAACAGATCAATTTGAAGATGAAGTGCTTGATTTCCAAAAACCATACCTGCGTACTTCTGATGAAGTAGAAGGCTGGGCACGCGATGAAAAAGGACAAATCTCATTTGCTGAAACTGTTCGCAGGGTGAAGCCGACCATCCTTATCGGTACATCAGGTCAAGGCGGCGCATTCACTGAAGAAATCATTAAAGAAATGGCAGCTCATACAGAGCGTCCAGTGATCATGCCAATGTCTAACCCAACACCGCTTGCTGAAGCTGTGCCAGAGGATCTATTCAAATGGACTGACGGCCGTGCGCTTGTTGCAACAGGAAGCCCGTTCGAAAACGTTGAGTATAACGGAATTGAACATGAAATCGGACAATCAAACAATGCGTTCGTTTTCCCTGGACTTGGTCTTGGTTCAATCGTAACAGAATCAAAAATCATCACAAAAGGCATGTTCGTTGCTTCTGCGAATGCAATTGCTGAAATGGTTGATCATGAGAAACCAGGTGCTGGTCTTCTTCCAAGTATTGATAAATTGCAAGAAGTGTCAATTCATGTAGCTGTTGAAGTAGCGAAAGCAGCAATTGAAGATGGTGTCGCAAGAAAAACGCCTGACAACATCGAACAAGCTGTGAAAGACGCAATGTGGATTCCTGAATATAAAAAAATTGTAAGAGCATAATAAAATGTGTAACGCGGCATTGCTTCGGGTAATCTAAGCAATGCCGCAATAAATAAGAAACATGTAAAGGATTTAAGGAGGAAGAGTAAGATGGACTTTTTAAATATTTTGATCCTCCTAGCACCGATTTTTTTCGTTATCGCGCTGGGTTGGTTCGCAGGGAACTTCGGCAGCTATGACGCTAAATCTGCAAAAGGTGTAAGTACACTTGTTACAAAGTATGCTTTACCAGCGCACTTTATCGCCAGTATTCTGTCAACACCAAAAGATAAATTCTATAGTCAAATTCCATTTTTCGTTGCATTGATTTTCGGAATCGTTGGTTTTTATATCATTATCCTTTTAGTTACGAAATTTGCTTTTAAATATGATTTAACAGATTCTTCTGTTTTCTCGTTAAACTCAGCACAACCGACCTTTGCATTTATGGGGATTCCGGTCTTGGGCAGTTTATTTGGGGCTCAAGAGGTTGCAATTCCGATTGCGATTACCGGAATAGTTGTAAATGCATTGCTTGATCCAATTGCTATTATTGTGTCAACTGTCGGTGAAAAAACAAAAGGAAAAGCCAAAGAAGGCGAAAGCTTCCTAAAAATGACGACAAAAGCAATTTTGCACGGTTTATCAGAGCCGCTTGCACTTGCACCGTTAGCCAGTATCATTCTTGTACTTTTAGGATTTAAACTTCCTGCAATCGGACATGAAATGTTAGAGGAAATTGGCAGCGTCACATCAGGGGTTGCGTTATTCGCAGTCGGTGTCACTGTTGGTATCCGCAAAATTAAATTAAGCTTGCCAGCCTTCAGTATTGCATTGCTAAAAGTAGCTGTACAACCATTACTTATGTATTTTATTGCTGTTCTTATGGGTCTTTCGGCTGATGAAATTACAAAAGCTGTATTACTTGTAGCCTTCCCAGGTTCAGCTGTTGCAGCAATGATCGCAACACGATTTGAAAAACAAGAGGCGGAAACTGCATCCGCATTTGTGATCAGTGCCATCATGTCACTCATCACATTACCGATCATTATTGCACTTACCGTATAATATAGTAGAAAGGCTGCCAAACGAGGCAGCCTTTCTTAGCGAAATGAATGAAACAGAGGGAAGAGTACACGCTTTTTTTTGATGTTGGGGTGTGCGATTTCCTTTTTTTCTTCTACTTGTGACGGTTGTTTCAAGGCTGCGGCGAGGCGGTCAAATTTTGTGGATAATTCTTCAATTTCTCTGCGGTGCTGAAGCAGCTGATACGATACACCTTCATCTGCCTTTTTAGCCAATTTCCGTTCAAGCTCTTGCAGGCGGTCTTCTACATCAGTGACGTGTAATTGCTGCTGAATGAGCGCTTTTACTTGTTTTTCTAATGTTTCAATCCGCTGTATAGAGATATCAGCTTCGGCGGCAGGTGCTGATTGACGAACGGTTTCCTTATGGATTGGCAGTTGAATATCTTGGAGAATCACACCTTCACTCATTTGGTGTTTGACCTCTTTGAGCAGCTGTACAATATCTTCATGAAATTCATAATGTCCAAGTTCATTCCGGGCGACAGGGATGTTGAGCTGTTTGACCCAACGCTGAATCGTCTTTGAAGAAACACCAATTTCCTTTGCAACCTCATTTGTATTCAAACCAAATGCCCTCCCTTTTTTCAATTACAAGTACCATTCTCTTTTAAGAGTTCCTGTTCCTTCACGTTAGACAAAACAAGTAACCAATCGCCAAAGATCGTGTTTTCTAGCGAAAAATTGCAGAAAATCAATTGTTTTGGAAATTTTTTTGACTGTCATACCCCGCTATACTATAATTAGACTGTTACGCACAAAACAGAGGTGAAGACCATGTTAGACCGTTTAAAATCAATTGAAGAACGCTATGAAAAGCTAAATGAATATTTAAGTGACCCTGAAGTGGTGAACGACCCTAAGAAGCTTCGTGAATATTCGAAAGAACAATCCGATATTCAAGAAACTGTTGAGGTATATAGACAATATCGTGCGGCATACGATCAGCTGAATGATGCAAAAGCAATGCTCGAAGAGAAGCTGGATGCCGAGATGCGCGACATGGTCAAAGAAGAAATTTCAGAGCTCACAGAAGAAACGGAACGTTTAGAAGACGAGCTGAAAATCTTGCTGATCCCGAAAGATCCGAATGACGATAAGAACGTTATTGTGGAGGTTCGTGGTGCAGCGGGTGGAGAAGAAGCTGCTCTTTTTGCAGGAAACCTTTACCGTATGTACAGCCGTTATGCTGAAATGCAAGGCTGGAAAACGGAAGTGATGGAAGCGAGTGTCACTGGCACAGGCGGTTATAAAGAAATCATCTTTATGATCAGCGGGAAAGGCGCATACTCCAAACTAAAGTTTGAAAATGGTGCACACCGCGTGCAGCGTGTTCCAGAAACAGAATCAGGCGGACGGATCCATACATCTACTGCGACAGTCGCTGTATTACCTGAGGCTGAGGAAGTTGAAATTGATATCCATGAAAAAGATATCCGTGTGGATACATTTGCATCAAGCGGACCTGGCGGACAAAGTGTCAATACGACCATGTCTGCTGTTCGATTAACTCACCTTCCAACAGGTGTTGTTGTGTCCTGTCAGGATGAGAAATCACAAATTAAAAACAAAGAAAAAGCCATGAAAGTACTGCGTGCGAGAATTTATGATAAATTCCAGCGTGAAGCACAGGCTGAATATGATCAAACACGTAAATCTGCGGTTGGAACAGGGGATCGTTCAGAGCGTATCCGTACGTACAACTTCCCGCAAAACCGTGTAACAGACCACCGCATCGGATTGACGATTCAAAAGCTTGATCAAATTTTAGAAGGAAAACTTGACGAGGTCATTGATGCACTAATTATGGAAGACCAAGCAAGAAAGCTTCAAGATGCAAAATAAAGAGCGAACAATCTTCGAAGCCCTTAAATGGGCTTCTTCTTTGTTAACGAAAGCTGGCAGAGACCAAAATGCAGCAGAGCTTCTTTTGATGCATGTGCTCGGCTGGAGCAGAAGTGAGCTTCTTGCACGATTTCATGATGCGCTGCCTGAGGAGCAAGATCAACTGTTCAGCAAATTTGTGACACAGCATAAGTCGGGTGTTCCTGTTCAGCATTTAACGGGTATTGAATTCTTTTACGGACGTCCTTTCGAGGTGAACAAGCATGTTCTTATTCCTCGTCCTGAAACGGAAGAAGTTGTTCTGGCGGCGCTCAATTTGGTAGGTGACGTTTTCCCGCCCGATCAGCCGCTCAAAGCAGTTGACGTTGGCACAGGAAGCGGAGCCATTGCGATTACGCTGGCTCTTGAAAAAAAATCACTATCTGTCACAGCAACTGATATCTCACAAGAAGCGCTTGCGGTAGCAAAACGCAATCAACAAGCGCTCGGTGCAGACGTTCATTTTTTACATGGAGATTTGCTTGAACCGGTTATAGCTCAAGGCATTAAAGTAGATGTATTTATTTCCAATCCACCTTATATTGCGGCGGAAGAAATGGACAGTCTGTCTGAGGTTGTGACGAAGCATGAGCCGGTGAATGCGCTGACGGACGGACGCGATGGCTTGTGGTTTTATCAGCGTCTCGTTCATGATCTTCCCAGCGTGCTGAGTGATCAAGCAGTTGTTGTCTTTGAAATTGGACATACGCAAGGTCAAGATGTCACAGCGCTACTTGAGCAGGCATTTCCTAAAGCGGATGTCTGTATCGTCAAAGATATTAACGGAAAAGATCGAGCTGTTTGCGCACACATTCAAAACGGAAAGTCCGGCTGAAGAAAGCCGGACTATTTTATTATGTAAAGATGAAACTTATGGTAAAAGAGAAACGTATATATAGAAGAATGAACATTCTGATCATGATTTTTTACATAAATTTGTTTTGAAGGAGCGAATGGTGTGAACAAAAGGTATGCGATGGTGTTGGTCATCGTCAGTGTACTATTGATTGTGAGTGCTTGTGGTAAACCGAGCTTTAAAAAAGAGGCAGCAGCATTTGGAGAAAGCTATAAAAAAGCACAATACACAGTGAATCGAACGGATGACCTATCTGACATGAAAGAGAAGCTGAAGGTTTATTTAACCGAACATGAATATCAAGAATATACACAAGACAGCATGTTCCCGAGCATATTAGAAGCGGCGAAGGATCAAGATTGTCAAATTAAGCTGAAGAAAATTATGTTTACGCCTTCAGATGAAAGCGATGACAGAATTGAATTTAACTATGAAATGGTGATCCAATTTATCGATCAAAAAGGAAAAGTCAAAAAAGAAATCGAGAAAAAAGGAGCCATGACTGTCATCAAAACAGAATCTGGTTTAAAAATCAGTCGAGATTGGGATGGGAGACTATATCCTTCTGACTACCAATCCTCACTCAAAAGTCGTTCTTAATGAGAACGGCTTTTTTGTTTTGACTCATAATCTATTAAAAAATTCATATTGACTGTTTATGAAATGAGTTTCCTGGACACAATGTTTGTAGCGAAGAGAAAAAGTGGGGGGAACACACAATGTTGAAAAATAAAACGATGATTTGTCTTTATATGTTTCTATTATTATGCGGTGCTTTTGCAAACCTTGGCAAGGAGGAGACAGCCGCTGCTTCTGCAAATCAGCCTGTTGTCATACCAGATGAGGCGATTCGATTACGCATTTTAGCAAATAGTGATCGTTCAGCGGATCAGGATGTGAAAAGAAGTATTCGTGACGAGGTCAATGCGAATATGACGGAGTGGGTGAAAGACCTCACATCCATTGAAGAAGCAAGACGTGTCATTCGATCAAAGCTGCCAGAAATCAATCGTATTGCTAAAGCGAAATTGAAGGAACAGCACATTGATCAATCCGTATCGGTCAGTTTTCAAAAAGCTTCATTTCCAACAAAGCTCTATGGAAATTTCGTCTACCCTGCTGGGAAATATGAAGCCATTTTAATTACGCTTGGAGAAGGAGACGGTGCCAACTGGTGGTGTGTGTTATTTCCACCGCTCTGCTTTATCGATTTTTCAAACGGAGAAGCCATCGCCTCACCAGAAGGGGATGATGATAAACAAGTGACAGCGAAGCAAACGAAAGAGTCTGTTAATGAAGTGGTGAAAGAAGAGGAAGAAGAGACAGGTGAAGTAAAGTTCTTTTTGTTCGAATGGGTCTCTAGTCTTTTCTCTTAAAAAAGGTATAAATCGGTTTTTGCCTCATAGAGTTGAAGTAAGAGATCAAAAAGAGGTGAAAGCATGTATTATCAATTAAGAATAGCCACAGAAGAAGATGTCCCGGCGATCAATGCTTTTCTTGAAAAGGGACAAGCAAAAGGCGGAGTAACACTTGCGGAGCGAACGGCATTTGTAGTGATGGAAGATGCGGATGGTCAGCTGGCAGGCTGCTTAGGTCTTGAACAGCTCAATGAACAAGAGGGATTGCTGCGGTCTCTTGTCATATCTGATAAGCTCGGTCAGGGACACATTGTCTCTTTGTTCCAAAGTGTTCAAACGCTCGGTGAAAAAATGGGTGTGGATACTTTTTATGTCGTCGCAAACCATTCCTCTTCCCATGATTTTTTGGCATTAATGGGCTTTACGCCTTTAAAGGAAATTCCAGAAAGCATATGGAGCTCTGCACATGCGAAAGAGACATTGGGGAAAGAACAGGCTGTGGTCCTGCAAAAAAAAGGCAGTTAATCACAAAATGATGGACTTATACACATACTTATCCACTATAAAACAAGCGTTATCCACAAATTGTGGACAACGCTTGTTTTATTGATCATCATCTTTTATACTTTCAAAAGGATAATTGAGATATATCAACAGTTTTATCTTTTTTAAAAGGAGTTTGTATGATGTTAAATACAAAAAGGTGGTCTGTGGATTTAGAAAAGGATTTATCCACATACTATCCACAAATTAAACAGGCGGCCGATCTGCTGCAGCAAAATGAAGTGGTTGCTTTCCCGACAGAGACCGTTTACGGACTCGGGGCAAATGCGAAAGAGACAGAAGCCGTTATGAAAATTTATGAAGCGAAAGGGCGTCCGAGTGATAATCCGTTGATTGTTCACATTGCGGAGGTTCAGCAGCTTCACGAATTTGCACAAATAGAAAGTGAAAAAGCGAAGGCGCTGATGGATGCCTTTTGGCCGGGCGCCTTAACCATTGTTCTTCCGTGTAAGCCGGGCACTTTATCAAAGCAGGTTACAGCAGATTTATCCACAGTAGGTGTGAGAATGCCTGATCATCCCATTGCGCTTGAGCTCATCCGAGCAGCTGGTCTGCCAATTGCTGCACCAAGTGCCAATCGTTCGGGGAAACCTTCACCAACACAAGCTGACCATGTAGCGAGTGATCTCCAAGGGAGAATCGCTGGGATTGTGGATGGCGGTTCAACTGGAATTGGCGTTGAGTCAACGGTTGTATCCTGTATCGGTGAGACCCCAGTGATTTTAAGACCAGGCGGAATTACAAAAGAAGCATTAGAAGAGGTCGTGGGGACGGTGAGTGTGGACCCAGGGCTGACAAAAAAGGACGAAGCGCCTGTATCGCCGGGAATGAAATACACACATTATGCACCTGAAGCTAAGATGTATATCTTTCATGGAAGTGATGAAGACATGCAGCGTCACATACAGAAATACAAAGCTGAAGGGCTAAAAGTCGGAGTGCTGACAACAGAAGAAAAGAAATCGCTGTTTGCGGCAGATGTTGTGTACAGCTGTGGATGGAGAGAAAAACCTGAAACGGTTGCCGCAAACCTTTATCGTGTACTGAGACAATTTGATGAAACAGATGTAGACTTGATCATTTCAGAAGCCTTTTCAGAAGAGGGAGTTGGTTCTGCCATTATGAACCGTCTGCAAAAAGCCGCAGGAGGGCGTACACTCCCTTCGTTCCAATAGTTCTAACCTTTCTTGGACAAACATAGGTTAAAGAAGAATGTGTGTCCAAGGGGGATTTACATGAACGAACTAGCTGGCGAATTGCTGACACTCAGCATCATGGCTTTTGCACTTGGGATGGATGCTTTTTCGGTTGGACTTGGTATGGGGATGATTCAGCTGAGGTTCCGCCAGATCATTTATATTGGACTTGTTATTGGGATATTTCATATGTTTATGCCGCTTTTTGGCATGCTGACAGGTCAGCTCTTATCTGGATGGCTCGGTCTTCTTGCCACCTATATTGGCGGGGCGCTGCTTTTGGTGCTGGGACTGCAAATGATTGTTGCTTCTATCCGCAAAGAGGATAAGCCCTTTATCGCACCAGTTGGGGCTGGTCTTGTTCTTTTTGCGACAAGTGTAAGCCTAGACAGCTTTTCCGTTGGTTTAAGCCTCGGGATTTACGGTTCCCAGGTGTGGATGACTATATTATTGTTTGGTTTTTTTAGTATGCTCCTCACATGGCTCGGATTATTACTCGGTAAACAGGTTCGGTCATGGGTGGGTTCATATAGCGGCGCGCTTGGCGGAATCATTTTACTAGCCTTTGGTATCAAATTATTATTTCCGCTCTAGCCAGTCTCCTTACATAACATGTAGAATGAAATGCTATATAATAGAAGAAAAGGAGGGCGAAAGATGAAAATCTTATTTGTTTGTACGGGAAATACATGCAGAAGTCCAATGGCTCAAGCCCTTTTTGCTTCCATTGCAGATGAAAAAGGTTTAGAGGTCACTGTAAAATCAGCGGGCATTTTTGCCTCCGATGAAGGGAAGGCTTCTCCTCAAGCGATCGAAGCATTATTTGAGAAAAGCATTCCACTGAATCACTCATCATCAAAATTGACAGAGGATCTTCTGCGCGAAGCTCATTACGTCTTCACGATGACGATGCAGCATAAACAGTTGATTGCAGAGCAATATGCGCATGCAAAAGGTAAGGTCTTCACTTTAAAGGAATTTGCGACAGGAACAGAAGGCGATGTATCCGATCCGTTTGGAGGAAGTCTTTCTGTTTATCAGGAAACTCGAGATGAACTAGAAGCCTTGCTGTATCAGCTCGCTGAGAAGCTGAAAAAAGATCATCATAATAGATAACTTGTAAAACCGTTGCCTCAACGGTTTTTCTGCTATTGTTTGCAAATCACTAGGCAGAGGTTAAAATATAACTGTAAATAAAGAATGAATGTAAGACATAACAGATCAACTCACCCTTAGGAGGAATTGCCCGATGAAAGTAGCCATTGCATCCGATCACGGCGGAACGAATATTCGTGAAGAAATCAAACAATTGATGGATGAATTGAAGATTGAATACATTGATATGGGTTGTGAATGCGGATCAGGTTCTGTAGACTACCCAGATTATGCTTTCCCTGTAGCCAATATGGTGGCAAACGGAGAAGTCGACCGCGGCATTTTAATTTGTGGGACAGGCATCGGCATGAGCATCTCAGCAAATAAAGTAAAAGGAATCCGTTGTGCATTGGCTCATGATACATTTAGTGCGAAAGCAACGAGAGAACATAATGATACGAACGTTCTTGCAATGGGAGAGCGAGTGATTGGACCAGGGTTAGCACGTGAGATTGCGCACATTTGGCTGACGACAGAGTTTACAGCAGGACGCCATGCTGTGCGGATTGGCAAAATTGCTAATTACGAAGAAAAGCACCTATAAGGAGCGCTTAACATGAACATTGGTCAAGATTGGCTTGAAATGTTAAAAGAGTTTCATCAAACAGTTGAATTGCGTGCCGGGCAAATCTTAGTCATTGGCTGCAGTACGTCAGAAGTGGCTGGTGAGCATATTGGTACTGCAGGAAGTGAGCAAATTGCTGCCTCTATCTATCAAGAATTGGATCAGTTAAGACGAGAGACCGGCATCGAGCTCGCCTTTCAATGCTGTGAACATCTAAATCGTGCCCTTGTTGTTGAAGAAGAAGTGGCTTTCCGTTTTAACCTGGAGATCGTAGCTGCAGTACCTGTCCGTAAAGCGGGTGGTTCGATGGCGGCTCATGCGTATCAGCAAATGGAACATCCTGTATTGGTCGAATGCATTGAGGCACATGCTGGAATTGATATCGGCGATACGTTAATTGGGATGCACTTAAAGAGAGTCGCAGTACCTGTCCGCCTCAGTCGTCATCGATTAGGACATGCACATGTGACTTTTGCGAAAACGCGTCCGAAGCTGATTGGCGGAGAACGAGCCGTTTATACAAGATCATAGCTTCGAAATATTTCTAATATAATGTTGAATGATGAAGACGCTTTACCACTTGAATATTCGGGTTTTCATAAAAAAGAAGTCGATTTTCCAAAAAAAACTTTTACATTTTACTCAAAAACCGTGTACAATGAGATGGTGAAAACATCGAATGGAAATAGATTGGAGAGGATTTCGCTGATGAAACATTTACCTGAGCAAGACGCACAAGTATTCAAAGCAATTCAACTAGAGCGGAAACGCCAGCAGGACAAAATCGAATTAATTGCATCAGAAAACTTCGTAAGCGAAGCAGTCATGGAAGCACAGGGCTCTGTATTAACAAACAAATACGCTGAGGGCTATCCTGGTAAACGCTACTATGGCGGCTGTGAACATGTAGACGTTGTGGAAGATATCGCACGTGACCGCGCAAAAGAAATTTTTGGCGCTGAGTATGTGAACGTACAACCTCACTCAGGTGCTCAAGCGAACATGGCTGTTTACTTTACTATTCTTGAGCATGGCGATACAGTGCTGGGCATGAACTTATCACATGGCGGACATTTAACACACGGAAGCCCTGTAAACTTTAGTGGTGTACAGTACAACTTTGTAGAATATGGTGTAGATAAAGAAACTCAGCATATCGACTATCAAGATGTACTTGAAAAAGCACGTGAACATAAGCCGAAACTAATCGTTGCGGGTGCAAGTGCATACCCACGTCAAATTGATTTCAAAAAGTTCCGTGAGATTGCTGATGAAGTCGGTGCTTACTTTATGGTCGACATGGCTCACATTGCTGGTCTTGTTGCAGCAGGTCTTCATCCAAATCCAGTTCCTTACGCAGATTTTGTGACAACAACAACTCACAAAACATTACGCGGACCTCGCGGCGGAATGATTCTTTGCCGTGAAGAGTTTGGTAAAAAGATCGACAAATCGATCTTCCCTGGTATTCAAGGTGGACCACTCATGCATGTCATCTCTGCAAAAGCTGTTTCTTTCGGTGAAGTATTGAACGGAGATTTCAAAACATATGCACAAAACGTCATTGATAATGCAAAACAACTAGCTGAAACTCTTTTATCTGAAGATATTCAGCTTGTATCTGGCGGAACAGATAACCATCTTGTTCTCATTGACTTGCGTTCTCTTGGCATCACAGGAAAAATTGCAGAAAACGTTCTTGATGAAATCGGTATTACAGTGAACAAAAATGCCATTCCTTATGATCCAGAGAAACCATTTGTCACAAGTGGTGTACGTGTAGGGACAGCTGCAGTAACAAGCCGCGGTTTCGATCAAGAAGCGATGAAAGAAGTCGGTTCCATTATTGCACTTGCGCTAAAACATCATGAAGATGAAGCGAAATTAGAAGAGGCGAAAAAGCGTGTATCTGATCTTACGGCTCGTTTCCCTCTATATAACGAATTAGATTATTAAAAAACAGACCCATTTGCCTATTTTTGGCATGTGGGTTTTTTTTGTAGGATTTGCGAATCATATTGAAAGATGATGTCTTTTTATGTAGAATTGTAGGAAGTGTGCAAAGTTCACCGGAAGATGACAGAAAAGGAGTTGTAGCAAGCTATGGCAAAGGTTTATGTATTTGATCACCCGCTTATTCAGCACAAACTTACATATATTCGTGACGTTCATACAGGAACTAAAGAATTTAGAGAGCTAGTGGATGAAGTCGCAACATTAATGGCATTTGAAATCACAAGAGATTTACCGCTTGAAGAGGTAGATGTAGAAACACCTGTACAAGTAGCGAAATCAAACGTGATCTCAGGTAAAAAACTCGGTGTTGTGCCAATTTTAAGAGCAGGTCTTGGAATGGTAGACGGGATTTTGAAACTCATTCCAGCTGCTAAAGTGGGACATGTTGGTTTATACCGCGATCCGAAAACATTAAAGCCTGTTGAATATTATGTGAAGCTTCCATCTGATGTGGAAGAGCGTGAATTTATCGTAGTAGATCCAATGCTTGCAACTGGCGGCTCAGCAGTCGAAGCGTTAAACAGCTTGAAAAAACGCGGTGCGAAAAACATTCGCTTCATGTGTCTGATTGCTGCCCCTGAAGGTGTAGAAGAAATGCAAAAGCATCATCCAGATGTTGATATCTACATTGCAGCATTAGATGAGAAACTAAACGAAAAAGGTTACATCATTCCAGGTCTTGGTGATGCTGGTGACCGTATGTATGGAACGAAATAAGAAAGTCTTAATAAAAGCCCACATGCAAAACGTGCATGTGGGCTTTTTTGAAATATATGACAAACGGTTGATACCGTTCATAGAAAAATCATTGTATACTGAACATTGGCTGTTTTTTTCAATGAATGTCACATCTCTCCTAAAGTTTGATGAAATTGTGAACATTTTGTGTGCTCTATCACTATAGAAAAGTTTTTTAACTTTCAACCGATTGACACATCATAGACGCTATTGTATGCTAAACGAGGGTATTATGGTAAGGTTTTCATAGCCTATAGCACTCTACTAATCCTCATTGTGAACCCTTTAATAATCAGGGTTTGTATCAACGAATGAAGCAGCATCCCATAGATCTAAAGATTTCAAGTCTGATTGTGCAATTAGACCGATGGGTGATTGATTTTTTTCGAATAGGACGGCTTATCATAAGCGTCTTCTACGCAGTTTTCATCACCATTTATCACCTTTTTTACAATATTTTTCATCGGGAGTCAGATGAATGAACGATCCAAACGCGATTTTCCGCAGACAGAGTAAATACATGTTCTATCTATTGGCAATTTTTGTGTTTGGCTATGCCATGCCTGGTTTTAAACCACTGTTTCTTGGTTTCATTATCGGCACAATTTTTGCTTTCTTTAATTTATTCCTACTTATACGGAGAATGCACGCTTTTGATCGAGCGGTTAAAAAAGGAAAATCCATTCGTTCAATGGGAAGTACAGCCAGGTGGGCCAACGCGATTCTCGCAGTAGCGATTGCTTGGCGTTACCCTAATGAAGTTCATCTGGCAGGTGTTGTTATAGGATTAATGACAATATATCCTGTCATTATGATAGATTCCTTCATTCAACTTAAACGTTCTACTATGGAAGAGAGGTGAATACTCTTTGGGTCACAGTTCAAAAACTACAGAATTTTTAGGGTTAACGTTCAACTTATCCAATGTTCTCATGATTACGATTGCTAGTATCATCGTTCTTCTCATAGCGGTGCTGACTACTCGTGTTCTGTCTATTCGTCCGACTAAGGCGCAGAACTTCATGGAATGGATCGTTGATTTTGTTCGAAATATCATAGGTAGTTCGATGGACATGAAAACAGGAGCCCCATTTCTAGCGCTTGGCGTTACATTACTCATGTACATATTTGTTTCAAACATGCTTGGACTGCCATTCTCGATTACGGTCGATCACAACTTGTGGTGGAAATCACCAACTGCTGATCCTGCAATCACAATGACACTAGCAATTATGGTCATGGGACTTACACACTTCTACGGTGTCAAGGCAAAAGGAGTCAAGGAATATACGAAAGACTTCTTCAAGCCAATCCCATATTTAGTGCCGCTGAAAATCATTGAAGAATTTGCAAACACGCTAACACTTGGTTTGCGTCTTTACGGAAATATTTTCGCTGGAGAGATTCTTCTTGGGTTACTTGCAGGACTTGCGACCAATTTCTACACGCAAAACATTGCGCTTGGTATCGTTGGTACATTAGGTGCCATCGTGCCGATGATTGTATGGCAGGCATTCAGTTTGTTTGTCGGAACAATCCAGGCATTTATCTTCACCATGCTGACAATGGTGTACATTTCCCATAAAGTCAGCGACGAACACTAAAAAATTGAGAGTCCAAAAAGGACGTTATTTTAAAGGAGGAGCTTTTTAATGAATTTAATAGCAGCAGCAATTGCAATCGGTTTAGGAGCACTAGGAGCAGGTATTGGTAACGGTCTAATCGTATCTAAAACAGTTGAAGGAATCGCTCGTCAGCCAGAAGCTGGTAGAGAACTAAGAACACTTATGTTCATCGGGGTCGCTTTAGTTGAGGCACTTCCAATTATCGCTGTCGTTATCGCATTCTTGGCATTCTTTGGTTAATATGTGAGAAGCGTTCTAATATGAATTTTAATGGCGAAGATCAGATTAGTTCGAAACTTCGCCATTCCTTTATGTTTTGTTTCTTAACATATTATTTAAAGAAGGGAGTTGCCGTACTAAATGTCTCAGTTACCAGTGGTTTTAGGAGCAGGGGGCTTGAGTTTCAACGCCGGTGATATGTTATTCCAGCTTATCGCTATGCTCATCTTGCTTGCACTTTTAAAGAAATTTGCGCTTAAACCTTTATTAGGTATTATGAAGCAGCGTGAAGATTATATAGGAAATGAAATTTCAAGTGCTGAACAAAAGCACGTTCAAGCTGAAAAGCTTCTTGAAGAACAACGTGTCTTATTGAAAGAAGCACGCGAAGAATCACATACACTCATCGAAAATGCGAAAAAGATTGGTGAGAAACAAAAAGAAGAGATCATTCAAGCAGCACGTCAAGAATCAGAGCGCTTGAAAGAGTCTGCTAGAACTGAAATCGTGAAAGAAAAAGAACAAGCTGTGGCTGCACTGCGCGAGCAGGTTGCATCACTATCTGTGCTGATTGCATCTAAAGTGATTGAAAAAGAACTTGACGAGCAGGCACAAGAGAAATTGATTCAAGAGTACCTTAAAGAGGCAGGCGAAAGCCGATGAGCGTAACTATTGTCTCTAAGCGTTACGCTTCTGCTCTTTTTGACATCGTTCTTGCTTCTTCGGCAGTAGACGAAACTGAAAAAGAGCTGAATGAGATCAAAAAAGTTCTAAAGGCTGATCAAGAACTCAATGACTTCCTTGTTCATCCAAAGATTACGGCAGACAAAAAGAAACATTTGATTGCCGAAGCTTTCAAAGGTGTTTCTACTTATGTATTGCACACAATGTATTTACTGATTGACCGCGGACGCACGAATATTTTTTCTGAAATGACGTCTGAGTTTGTGAAACTGGCAAACCGCACGAAACAAATAGACGATGCGATCGTGTATTCAGTGAAACCGCTGAGCGGTGCTGAAATTCAATCTTTATCTGAAGTATTTGCCAAAAAAGCCGGAGTCACATCACTGCGTGTTGAAAATGTGATTGACAAGGATCTAATAGGCGGATTGAAAATCCGTATCGGAAACCGCATTTATGACGGCAGTGTCAGCGGAAAGCTTTCCCGCATTGAACGTCAGCTTGCAGGCGAAAATCGTTAGAAGGGGTGAAACCTTAGTGAGTATCAAAGCTGAAGAGATTAGCGCGCTGATAAAGCAGCAAATCCAAAACTATCAATCAGAAATTGAAGTAAAAGATGTCGGTACAGTCATTCAAGTAGGGGACGGTATCGCGCGTGTACATGGCCTTGACAACATTATGGCAGGAGAGCTGGTTGAGTTCTCTAACGGTGTAATGGGTATGGCTCAAAACCTTGAGGAGTCTAACGTAGGTATCGTTATTTTAGGACCTTACAAAGATATCCGCGAAGGTGACGACGTAAAACGTACAGGTCGTATCATGGAGGTTCCAGTAGGTGAAGAGTTAATCGGACGTATTGTGAACCCGCTTGGTCAGCCTGTTGATGGACTAGGTCCAATCTTAACAAGCAAAACACGTCCAATCGAAAGTGAAGCACCTGGCGTTATGGATCGTAAATCTGTACATGAGCCGCTTCAAACAGGAATTAAAGCAATTGATGCCTTGATTCCAATCGGCCGCGGACAGCGTGAATTGATCATTGGTGACCGTCAAACAGGTAAAACATCTGTTGCAATCGATACGATTCTAAACCAAAAAGATCAAGACATGATCTGTATTTATGTAGCTATCGGACAAAAAGAATCTACGGTTCGTGGTGTTGTTGAAACACTTCGTAAGCATGGTGCGCTTGACTACACAATCGTTGTCACAGCTTCTGCATCACAGCCAGCTCCACTTCTTTACCTTGCTCCTTATGCAGGTGTAACGATGGGTGAGGAATTCATGTATAACGGCAAGCACGTACTTGTTGTCTATGATGACCTTTCTAAACAAGCGGCAGCTTACCGTGAGCTTTCATTATTGCTTCGTCGTCCTCCAGGTCGTGAGGCATTCCCTGGTGATGTTTTCTATCTTCACTCTCGTTTATTAGAACGTGCAGCGAAGCTTAGTGACGAAAAGGGTGGCGGTTCTATCACAGCATTGCCTTTCGTAGAAACGCAGGCTGGCGATATCTCTGCATATATCCCAACAAACGTTATTTCCATCACAGATGGACAGATTTTCTTACAATCTGACCTCTTCTTCTCAGGCGTACGTCCAGCGGTAAACGCAGGATTGTCTGTATCCCGTGTAGGTGGTTCTGCACAAATCAAAGCGATGAAAAAGGTAGCAGGTACACTTCGTCTGGATCTTGCTTCTTATCGTGAGCTTGAAGCATTCGCTCAGTTTGGATCTGATCTAGACCAAGCCACTCAAGCGAAATTAAACCGTGGTGCAAGAACAGTTGAAGTCTTAAAACAAGACTTGAACAAACCGCTTAAAGTTGAAAAACAAGTAGCGATTCTTTATGCACTAACAAGAGGATACTTAGACGATGTAGCCATTGCTGATGTTAAACGTTTTGAAGCTGAGTTATTCTTGTACATTGAAGAAAACCATAAAGGCTTGTTTGACACAATCTCTCAAACAGGAAATATGCCTGCTGATGAAGAGTGGAAGACAGCAATCGAAGGCTTTAAACGTACGTTTGCACCAAGCAACTAATTAGTAATCTTTCCGAGAGAAAAAGATTCTCTTTTTCTCTCTTTTCACGTAAATGAACACGGATTCCTGAAAAAAGGTGGTGAAATCTTTGGCCTCATTACGCGATATAAAGTCAAGGATCACGTCAACGAAAAAATCGAGTCAGATCACAAAAGCGATGCAAATGGTATCAGCTGCGAAACTGAATCGTGCTGAAAACAATGCGAAGTCTTTTGTTCCTTACATGGAGAAAATCCAGGAAGTGGTTGCTGCAATCGCAACTGGAACAAGTGCTAAGCACCCAATGCTTCTTTCAAGACCTGTCAAAAAAACAGGGTATCTCGTTATTACATCTGATCGAGGGCTTGCAGGACCTTTTAACAGCTCGATTTTGCGTGCCGCTTACCAAACCATTCAATCTCGTCATCAATCCGCTGATGAATATGCGGTGATTGTCATTGGTAAAATCGGACGCGACTTCTTCAAAAAGCGTGGCATTCCAGTTATTTCTGAAGTAACAGGGCTTGGAGACGAAGTAGCGTTTGCTGATATTAAAGAATTAGCAAGCAGTACAGTTCAAATGTTCTCTGATGAAGCGTTTGATGAACTTTACATGTTCTACAACCACTTTGTCAGTGCGATTTCACAAGAAGTAACAGAGAAGAAATTATTGCCGCTAACGGACCTTTCGGCCGCAGCGACACCAAATAAACGTTCCGCATCTTATGAGTTTGAGCCTTCTGAAGAAGAAATTCTTGAAGTTCTCCTTCCTCAATATGCAGAGAGTTTGATTTTCGGTGCGCTTCTTGACAGCAAAGCAAGTGAACATGCTGCAAGAATGACAGCAATGAAGAGTGCAACAGACAACGCAAAAGAATTGATCGACAGCCTGACACTCTCTTACAACCGTGCTCGTCAAGCAGCGATTACACAAGAGATTACAGAAATTGTCGGCGGAGCAGCTGCCTTAGAATAGAAATAATTGTCAGGAGGGAATGCAATGAAAACAGGACGCATCAGTCAGATCATGGGACCAGTCGTAGACGTTCGTTTTGAAGACGGTCACTTGCCTGAGATTTATAATGCGATCAAAGTTTCGCATAAAGCGGAAAGCGAAAGTGAAGTTGATATCGACTTAACTTTAGAAGTAGCACTACATTTAGGTGACGATACAGTGAGAACCATCGCAATGGCATCAACAGACGGTGTGAAGCGCGGTATGGAAGCTGTAGACCTTGGAAAACCAATTTCAGTACCAGTTGGTAACGTAACACTTGGACGTGTATTCAACGTACTGGGAGATAACATTGACTTAGATGAGCCACTTGGTGTGGAAGCTCAAAGAGATCCAATCCACAGACAAGCGCCTTCTTTTGATCAACTTTCTACAGAAGTTGAAATTCTTGAAACAGGTATCAAAGTTGTTGACCTGCTTGCTCCTTACATCAAAGGTGGAAAGATCGGTCTATTCGGTGGAGCTGGTGTAGGTAAAACCGTTCTGATTCAAGAATTGATCAACAACATCGCACAAGAACACGGCGGTATTTCTGTATTCGCTGGTGTTGGAGAGCGTACACGTGAAGGAAACGACCTTTACTACGAAATGAAAGATTCTGGCGTTATCGAAAAAACAGCCATGGTCTTCGGTCAAATGAACGAGCCACCAGGTGCACGTATGCGTGTTGCCCTAACTGGTTTGACAATGGCAGAGCATTTCCGTGATGAACAAGGTCAAGACGTATTGTTCTTCATCGATAATATCTATCGCTTTACACAAGCAGGTTCTGAAGTATCAGCCCTTCTTGGACGTATGCCTTCAGCGGTAGGTTATCAGCCGACACTTGCAACAGAAATGGGTCAGCTGCAAGAGCGTATCACGTCTACAAACGTAGGATCGGTTACATCGATTCAAGCGATCTATGTACCTGCGGATGACTATACAGATCCAGCTCCTGCAACGACGTTCGCTCACCTTGATGCAACGACAAACCTTGAGCGTAAGCTGACTGAAATGGGTATTTACCCAGCGGTTGATCCTCTTGCTTCAACATCTCGTGCACTTGCACCTGAGATCGTTGGCGAAGAGCATTATGCGATTGCGCGTGAAGTGCAGCAAACATTACAGCGTTATAAAGAGCTGCAGGATATTATTGCCATTTTAGGTATGGATGAATTATCTGAGGACGATAAGCTTGTGGTACACAGAGCGCGTCGTGTTCAATTCTTCCTATCTCAAAACTTCCACGTAGCAGAGCAGTTCACTGGCCAAAAGGGTTCTTATGTGCCATTGAAAGAAACTGTTAAAGGCTTCAAGGAAATCTTATCTGGTAAATACGATCACCTTCCAGAAGATGCATTCCGCTTAGTTGGACGCATTGAAGAAGTGGTTGAAAAAGCCAAAGAGATGGGTGTAGAGGCCTAATCTGGTCCTTAGGAGGGTAAAAGCATGAAGACCGTTCAAGTCAATATCGTTACTCCCGACGGCCCAGTGTATCAAGCGGATGTGGAAATGGTCAGTGTAAGAGCAGAAAGCGGTGAGCTTGGTATTTTAGCTGGCCACGTTCCAATGGTTGCTCCGCTAAAAATCGGTGCAGTTCGCTTAAAACATAGTGGATCAACTGAATTGGTTGCAGTAAGTGGCGGATTTGTTGAAGTCCGCCCTGAACAAGTAACGATTCTTGCTCAGGCCGCTGAAACATCAGATAAAGTTGATGTCGATCGTGCTAAATCAGCGAAACAGCGTGCTGAAGAGCATTTGAACCACCCGAATGAAAGTGATGTACGCCGGGCGGAACTCGCATTAAAACGGGCGTTAAACCGTTTAAATGTAGCAGGGAAATAAAACAGAAAAACCTTCTTATCACAATGATAAGAAGGTTTTTTTTAGGATGACATGAGAGATTGATACATCGACACATAAGGATGAGATGCTTGCTTTTCTAGATATAAGTTCTCGCAAAATTGCGTACTGCAATGCCATGTTTTATTGTTTCTGCGTAAACCAAGCGTATATTTGTGCGGAGAGTCCATATAAGGCCGCACCACCCAGTCAGCATCTGAATGATGACGGATGACAACCTCACCTAAATACACACTCATCATCGCTTCTAATGCATCTATTGGCATTTTCCACTCAGCGAACAGCTGCTTGGTCAATGCATCGAAGTATAGTGATTCTAACTGATACAGGCTTTCCTCAGAGTGATCCAAAGAAATGTTATGAAAATGACACAATTGTGCTAATTCTTCTAGCTGTGTCTGTCTATAATCAAAGTAGAAAGCAATGGCCTCCCATTCATGATCAAATGAGGGAACCAATTCTCCGTACAAATCAACAAAGTCAGGAAAAGAATCTTTCATTGTGTTCAGCTCCTTCCACACGCAGTATATCATCTCCTTGGCATCAGGATAAGAGGGGATTCACACTAAATGTAGCTCTTTTTTCCAAATGATTCATCTTTCCGATTTTCGAGGATATAATGAAAGGGAGTTTTCCTTTACAGAAATAAATAAAAGGAGGATTCAACTGTATGGAAGACGTAGGACAACAAGCAATCGTGGGCATTGTGATCCACCTATTTTTTATCGCGGTTACATGGTGGGCACTGCTTGCTGTAAATATTGATCCACTCATTAAAAAAGGGAAAATCGTTCAAGCAAGGCTGCTGATGATGCTCATTACCATTGCTATCGCATCTGCGGTCAGCAATTTCTTTCTTGATTACTTAAATTTCTCGAGACAAATTCCTTATATGTTCTAACATAAAAGGTTTGGTCACGGCCTTCTGCGGGAACGTAAAAAGAAGGGTCAAAAGGCTCGCCTTTTGTTGACTTTTCCACGTATGCATTGCCCTCCTTGCGGCAACACTTGTAGCAAGGGGGAATGACAAGTGAGAAAGTATTTGAAAGGTTGGCCATTATTTGCGTTTATTCTTTTTTTTGTTCTGATGATTCAAGGTGTTCGTGCGGAAGAATCTTCCCCGCTCGCTCAAATAGCAGAAGGTCTAAAAAACCAGCAAATTGAAGTCGATGGGTGGACCCTTCATGCCAAAACAAATGTAGATATTTCATCCGAACAATTTTCAAAAAAAGTGAAACGTTTGAAAGACGAACTACGACAGTATGAGTGGACCGAAAAAAAAGAACAACATGTCACCAAAGTCACAGGAATTTACAAAGATGAAAAAAATGATACAGAATCGAAAATTTTACTCGTGAAGACCGACACAAAATCAAATCAAAAGTCGTATTTATTATATGAGCAAAAAGGTGCTCGCCCACTGAATACCTGGGAGCATACATATGATCAGTTCGTACGTCATGCAAAAAGCATATTACAAGAGAAAATTGTAATTTTTACTTGTCTCGATGGTCATGTAAATGGTATGATGGATGTTGTTTTGCAAAAAAAAGCTGAAATGTTAGCAAATGAATTTCAAGCAAAACCAGTTGAGTATCTCGTTGAGTCTAATTTTGTGTCGCTTTCCGCTTACACAGATAAGTGGGAACAGTTCATTATGACTTCAAATGATAAAATGAATGTTCAAATTGCCATCAGAAGTTCGGAAATGAACGAAAATCATACGATTACGGTTGGCACACCAATCGTAACGACTGAATATTAATATAGAGAATTTGGGACGCGGAGGGGAAGACCTTGGAAAAAATCATCGTCCGCGGCGGTCAAAAGTTAAACGGCACAGTTAAAGTAGAAGGCGCAAAAAATGCCGTTTTACCAGTTATCGCTGCATCTTTGTTAGCAAGTACAGAAAAAAGCGTAATTTGTGATGTACCTACGCTCTCCGATGTATATACAATCAATGAAGTGTTACGTCATTTAGGAGCAGAAGTACATTTTGAAAATAACGAAGTATCAGTTGATGCATCTCATGCACTAGAAACTGAGGCTCCGTTTGAGTATGTCCGTAAAATGCGAGCATCCGTGCTTGTCATGGGACCACTTTTAGCAAGAACAGGTCATGCAAGAGTTGCATTACCTGGAGGCTGTGCGATTGGTTCAAGACCAATTGATCAGCATTTAAAAGGCTTTGAAGCAATGGGAGCTAAAATTCAAGTAGGTAATGGTTTCATCGAGGCTGAAGTAAAAGGCCGTTTAAAAGGTGCAAAAATCTATTTGGATTTCCCAAGTGTAGGGGCAACTGAAAACATCATCATGGCAGCAGCATTAGCTGAAGGAACGACGATTTTAGAAAACGTAGCAAAAGAACCTGAAATTGTTGATTTAGCAAACTACATCAATGCCATGGGCGGTAAAGTTCGCGGTGCTGGTACTGGTACAATCAAAATCGAAGGTGTGGAAACACTTCACGGTGCAAAACACAACATCATCCCTGACAGAATTGAAGCAGGTACTTTCATGGTGGCAGCAGCCATTACAGAAGGAAATGTTCTTGTAAAAGGCGCAGTGCCAGAGCACATGACATCACTTGTTGCAAAAATGGAAGAAATGGGTATTCAGATCATTGAAGAAGAAGAAGGTTTAAGAGTCATTGGACCATCTGAGCTCAAGCCAATCGATCTAAAAACAATGCCGCATCCTGGGTTCCCAACGGATATGCAATCTCAGATGATGGCGCTATTGCTTCGTGCGAACGGAACAAGCATGATCACAGAAACGGTGTTTGAAAACCGCTTTATGCATGCTGAAGAATTCCGCCGCATGAATGGCGATATTAAAATTGAGGGTCGCTCTGTCATTATCAATGGGCCGGTTCAACTTCAAGGTGCTGAAGTGGCAGCGACTGATTTAAGAGCAGGAGCAGCACTTGTACTTGCTGGATTAGTGGCAGAAGGTCATACACGTGTCACTGAGTTGAAGCATATTGACCGTGGTTATGTGAACTTCCACCAAAAGCTTGCAGCAATCGGTGCAGATATTGAAAGAGTAAACGATGAATCGGCAGATGTGACACAAGAACAAGTTGTATCAGATCTGAACGCTTAATCATGAAAGAAATCAGTGTGTCCATTGGGGCATGCTGATTTTTTTTTAGAATCATAGAATGCCTCATTTCACGAAGCTTATCATTAGTGTATCCAACCATCTTAAATTTTATTCATACAGACGAACAGTAAAATCCATTCTAAGAACAGGCCCATAGCTTTCATAAAAGACTTGTCCACTAAATGAAAGAAGCTGTCATATTAGCTTGTCCCTGCCCATAGGATAAAAGAGATTCAATGACAAATGGGGGCAGCCAAATATGAAACCAATGATATGGACAATCGCAGGAATATGCATCATCATTTTAATGATTCCAACATTACTTGTGTTGCCGACGTTCCAAGGGAAACCGGCGGCCAGCCAGCACGTAGCAGCAGAACCATCAGTTAAAAAAGAAGTGAAGGGTTCAGTCAAATTGAAGCAATCACCCGTCGCTATCCCCGTCTATCGCTCAGCTCATCAGCAGGTAGAAAACATCCCCTTAGAAGAGTATGTGATCGGTGTCGTAGCATCTGAAATGCCAGCTGATTTTGAAATGGAAGCACTCAAGGCACAGGCGCTCGCAGCAAGAACATATATCGTCAGACAAATGATCAGTGATAAGACTGTCAAATCACCTAAGGGCTCTCTTGTAGATGATACCCAAATGTTCCAAGTTTACAAAAACAAACAGGAACTCAAGAAAATTTGGGGGAAAGCGTACAATTGGAAATTAAAAAAGGTCACGGAAGCTGTCGCCAGCACACAAGGAAAAGTGCTGACTTATGACGAGAAACCAATTGATGCTTCATTCTTTTCAACAAGTAACGGAAAAACGGAAAATGCCGAAGCCTATTGGAAAAACGAAATCCCTTATTTGAAAAGTGTCTCAAGTAAATGGGACGAAAAATCGCCAAAATTTCAAAATAAGAAAACCATCTCGGTCAGTGAATTTCAGCAAAAATTAGGTGTGACACTCACTCAGCAGGCTCAGGTCGGACAGATTGTAGAACGGACACCAGGAAACCAAGTAGCGAAAGCCGTGATCAACGGTAAAACACTGTCAGGCCGAGACATTCGAGAATCACTAGGCCTTCATTCAGCGGACTTCACATGGGAACGCCAAGGCCAGCAGATTGTGATTACAACAAAAGGATATGGTCATGGTGTAGGCATGAGTCAATATGGTGCACATTATATGGCGCAGTCAGGCAAGAAAGTAGATGCCATCGTGAAACATTATTATAAAGGAATTCAAATCGAATCAGCCGATCGTTTTCTCAACACGTATATGGCTAAAAAATAAATCAACGGTGCCTCAGAAATGAGGCATTTTTTTTGTGTTCAAAGAGGTTTGAACAGAATGTGACAAATTGCGACTTAAGACGCACCGAAGGAAAACTTAAACATTTACGTCCCGATAAGAACCGATGGCCGATACAAAGTCCCTCGAAAGACAGAGAAAACGAGAGGATAATGGGTGTGTTAGGTGAAAATATCTAGACATCTGACAGAATTTTAGTGATTTTGATGAAAGAGAAAAAGGGACCGAGTCCTATACCATTCCAAGACAGAATAATTTACGATTAAGGTGTTTCAATTAAATACATAAGGAGGAAGGAAAATTATGTTGAAAAAAGTATTCTCACTCGTAACCTTAGCTGTATTGACATTATCTATGTCAATCTCTTCACCAGTATTTGCAGAAGCATCTACAGTTAAAAAACATAACAAAGATGTAAGAGTGACAATCTTACTTGATGCAAGCGGAAGTATGGCAAGAAAAGTAGAGGGAGAGCGCAAATTTGATCTCGCCAAACAAGAGGTATTTAAATTTGCTCAGTCACTTCCAAAAGACGCTAAAATTCGTATGAGCTTGTTTGGTTCTGAAGGAAATAACAAAAATTCAGGTAAAGCTCAATCATGTGAAGTCATTAGAGGCGTTTACGGCGTACAGCCTTATGAAAAAGACAGCTTTGAGAACTCTTTAAACGGACTTGGGCCAACTGGCTGGACACCGATTGCACGTGCACTTGAAAATGCAAAGCAAGCGGATGAGCAGCTTACTGAGGGAACAAAGCATATTGTGTACTTAATCACTGATGGTGAGGAAACTTGTGGCGGAGATCCAGTAAAAGTAGCAAAAGAATTGCATAACTCAAAAGGATCAACTGTTGTAAATGTGATCGGGTTAGACTTTAACGATGGCTATGAAGGTCAATTGAAGCAAGTAGCCAAAGCTGGTAAAGGCCATTACTACCAAGCAAGTACAGGTAAAGAAATGGGATCTATCTTTTCAGCAGAATCATTAAAACTACACGAATAACTTGCTGAACAAAAGGGAAACGATTGATTCATGCTTTCGTTTCTCTTTTTCTGTACAAAAGTAAAAAAGGGAGGTCTTTATTGATGAAAAAAAATATCGTATTAACCATTTTGGCTAGCCTTGTCCTGCTTCTTTCTTCACCAGCTCATGCTGTAACAAAACAGGAGCCGCCTGCTCATGTGGTGATATTACTCGATTTAAGCGGCAGCATGGCACAGTCAGTTGAAGGTGAAAAGAAAATTGAAATCGCCAAACGGTCTATTCAAAGCTTTGCGAGCATTTTATCAGAAGATACACAAGTTCTGCTTCGTGTGTTTGGTCATGAAGGAACCAATAAAAATGCAGGGAAAGCCATTTCTTGTTCAAGTTCTGAAGCCGTTTACGGATTTGGTTCATATGAGCCATCAACATTTCAGCAAGCACTAAATGTGTATAAGCCAACTGGCTGGACACCACTTGCAAAAGCATTAACGGATACGAAACAAGATTTTGAAGATCACCAGGCTGAAGGGAAAAATATTGTCTATGTTGTCAGTGATGGTGAAGAAACTTGTGGTGGAAGCCCTTCACAAGCAGCAAAGGAATTACATGAAGACGGAATAGATACAATCGTCAATATCATTGGCTTCGATGTGAATGAAAAGGAAGCAAAAAGTCTTAAATCTGTTGCAAAAGCGGGTGGAGGACAATATCAACCGGCTGCAAATGCCGAAGAATTGAACCATATTCTTCAACAGGAAGCGAGCACTTTTGGTCGGTAGAGAGTGAATGGCAGCTGGGGAAAACAACCCCAGCTGTTTTTAAGTTGACGATTAATTCAAAGTCGTTTCTAATTCATCAATTCGTTTCTCCACATAATGCTGATCCTTTCTTGCATGGAAGGTTTCGGCTTTTTCTAATATGGCAGCCGTATTATACTCGGGAATCTGTGAGTAGCTCTCATACACACCTTTAGGAATTAAAACGTTCCCTTCCGGCCAATAAACTGCGATATTGCCGCGTCTCAACTCTCCGAATTGAGCCACTCCTTGATAGGATCCATATTGATTAAAGAGAACAACTGGATCACCTTCTTGGACGTAAAGCTCTTTTGCATCTTCTTCATTCATTAGGATAGAATGACGTTTTCCACCATTAAAGGCATCCTTTTCACTGTAGATCATGGAATTGAATTGCTTTCCTCTTCTTGTCGTGATATTGAAATGTCCTTCGGTTTTTCGATATTGAGGCAGCTGGGCAGGAAGAAGATGTCCCTTGCCGTCTGGTGTTGGACACACGCCATCTTCACAAAGCCATGCGCCTCCCCATTGAAAAACGTCTCCCTTGTGACGTAAATGCTGGATGCCATCATAGTTTCGGTTGGCGACCGCGATCTCACGACGAATGTCTTCAGCTGTTTCAAAATGTATCAGCTCGGCATCTTCTGGCCGGACTCTTTTCGCAAGATCAACATAAATGTCCCATTCCGCTCTGGCTTCCTCAATACGAGGTCCTTCAATTTCTGGACTGAAATATACCATGCGTTCCGTACTGGTTGATGTGCCGCCGCCTGGTTGTTCATACCTTGTCATAGCAGGCAGCACAATCACCGCCTCTTCAGCGTCTACCAGCGTAGAGGTATTCAAAATGATATCTTGGTGAACACGGAGTTCAAGTTCAGATAATGCTTTTTCGATCGCTTCCGGATTTGGCATCGTTTCTAAAAAGTTTCCGCCACTCGTAAACAGCATTTTGAGTTTTTGTGGATGGTCTTTTGGGAGAGCCATCTTCTCAAAGGATTGCCCAATGGTGTCACCATGCCATTTAGGAATGTCAAACCCCCATATACGTTCGATTCTTTCAATATTCTCTTCATCAAAATCACTACCCGGCAAAACGAATGGATCAGCACCCATTTCACCAGAACCTTGGACGCCGCTATGCCCCCGAATTGGCATGACACCACAATGTTTTCTGCCGATAAATCCGCGCAGCATGGCAAGGTTGGCAACCTGTGATATATTATCAGTTGCAAAGCGGTGCTGAGTAAGGCCCATACTCCAAATAAAAACGCCTGAATTAGCATTGGCAAGCAGTGTCGCAAATTCCTTCATTCTTTCTTTTGATAAACCTGATGATGCTTCTAGATCCTCCCACTTCAATTGTGCGACATGCTGCTTTAAATCCTGTATGCCCGTTGTATGTTTTTGAATAAATTCGTGATCAAGAGCCGAATGGGGAGCATGCTGCTCCATGTCAAACCAATGCTTGATGACGCCGTTCATAAATGCAATATCTCCGCCTATATTGACTTGGTAAAAATCATCTGCAATTTTTGTACCGAATAAAGCACTCTCTGGAATAGAAGGAACCCAATACTTTTCCATAGCAGGCTCTTTATACGGATTGATGACGATAATTTTTGTTCCCTTCTTTTTAGCAGCGTACATATATTTAGTGGAAACAGGCTGATTGTTTGCTGCAACAGATCCCCAAAAAATTAATACATCCGTTCCAATCCAATCACTGTAATTACAGCTGGAAGCACCGATGCCAAGAGACCGTTTAAGAGCAGTTTTACTTGGTGAATGGCAAATGCGAGAAGCATTATCAATATGATTCGTCCCTATAAATCGAGCCGTTTTTGCAGCCGTATAATAAACTTCATTTGTAATTCCTCTGGCGGTTAAATAGAAAGCAAGCTGCCGTTTATCAATTGATTGGATTTTAGCAGCGATTTGATCTAGTGCATCATCCCAAGAAATACGTGTAAAGGCATTGTCACCTTTTTTTCGGATCAATGGATAAGGAATCCGCCCAAGCTTGCGAAGAGAGGTGCTGTCCATTTGCTTTAGCTGCTGAATATCTTCAAACCATTTTGGATCAATAGCTGGCATTGTGTTAAGACGAAGCACATTTAGTCTTGTGGTGCATATATGAGGTCCTGCGAGCGTTTGATCATACAGTCCTGAGACGCCAAGGGCACAGCCGTCACAAACACCCTGCGTTAAAATACGGTACGCGTAGGGAAGGTTATCTTTGTTCTCCCATGCCACTTTCATCGTATCTCGAATGTGTTTCGGTTTCACTTTGCCAAGCCCCATTGGTACAAAAGAGGCCCATAGCTTTGGTGAGGGTTTTTTATTGAGTTTAACAGGCCCCTTATGTTTTGTTTTCCCCATGAGATCATCACCCTCCTATTACTTTGTAAAGCGTTTTCATATCTAAAAATTACCTTTAGATTGTGATTCTGTCAAATTCAAATTAAGATCGGGCTGAGACAGAGGAAGCAGCAGATAGGTTTTTTTCTCTTAGCTGCTGAATATCCTTTCGAATGAGAAGTGATATGATAAAAGCAATGAAAAATAAGCCAGAGAACACCATAAGGCTTTGTGTGTAATTACCTGTTATATCTCGGATGAAGGATGAAAATAGTGGTCCTGCTAATCCCGCAGCGGCCCAAGCAGTCAAAATATAACCGTGTATGGCACCAAGCTGCTTTGTACCAAACAAATCCCCAATATAGGCTGGAATTGAAGCAAATCCTCCTCCATAGCACGTATAAATGATCGCCATAACGATTGAAAAGATGAGCGGTTCTTTTAAATAGGGGAGTAATGGAAAAGCAATGAGCTGGATACTGAAAAAAATCGTATACGTATTCGGTCTTCCTATATAATCTGAAAACGATGCCCAGCCAATGCGTCCTAAACCATTAAAAGCACCTAAAATGCCCACAAGAGTAGCTGCAGCACCTGCAGTGAACCCAACACTTTCTTGAGCAAGAGGTGACGCTACTGAAATAATAGCGATTCCGCATGTGATATTAATAAAAAGCATAAGCCACAAATAATAAAAACGTCTTGTTTTGATCGCTTCATTTGCTGTAAGCTGTGATAAATCTTGAGGGATTTTTCTTTTCTTTGTTTTGAATACGTCAAATTGTTTGACGTCATCAGGCGTTGGTGGTGATAAATAAAGAGATGAGATCACCATGATGATAAAATAGGAGATTCCAAGAATATAAAAAGTATTTGCGATATTCACTTTTTCAATGAGATATTGAATAATTGGGCTGCAAATAAGAGAAGCAAACCCAAACCCCATAATGGCTAAGCCGGTTGCAAGACCTCTTCGATCCGGAAACCATTTGACTAGAGTTGATACAGGTGCAATGTAGCCTACCCCTAAACCAATTCCAGCGAGTACACCATAAAATAAATAGAGGAGAGGCAGTGAGGACATGTGGACAGCGAATCCTGAACCAGTCATTCCGATGCCGAAGAAAATAGCTGAGAAGAGCCCCGATGCCCTTGGACCATACCTTTCAACGAAATGTCCCATAAAAGCAGCAGATAAACCTAAAAATAAAATAGCAATACTGAATGTGAGACTTATTTCTGTTAATGACCACTGAAAGGCTTCATGTAAAGGATTCGTAAAAACACTCCAAGCATAAACAGACCCAATAGATAAATGAATTCCTACAGCACTTGCTGCGATGAGCCAGCGATTTTTCGATTTGTTCATTTTGTTCCCCCCATATAAAGCAATCAAGAAGTTTGATAAGATAGAAATATGTTACATTTTTATGACTTTTTAAAATAATATCACAATTTGATTGGATCATATAACTAAATTTGCATTGAAAGGAAGATCATACAATGAATTCATCTGTTAAAAAGAAACGAGTCATACACCAATACCGTGAAGGCCAGTTTACCTGCAAAACTGATGAAATTGTAGAAGAATATCCTTTAACTGTGATGGTGAATGGAGAAGAATTTGTGACACTTGTTTGTTCCCCAGAGCACCTGAAAGAATTGGTTATCGGCTTTTTGGCTTCAGAAGGGGTCATTCGATTTGAAAATGAGATTAAAAGGTTTACAATAGATGAAAGTATGGGTTTTGCCTATGTTGATTTAGTTCACTCAAGTGGATTTGATTCATCAGATTTTACAAAACGAGTGATTGGTTCATGCTGCGGGAAAGGAAGACACTTTTATTTCCTTCAAGATGTGAAGACGGCAAAAACGGCCATTGATCGAATCAGTATTTCTGCTGATACCTGTATGCATCTCATGAAGTGTTTGCAAGAAGAAAGCCAATTATTTCAACATACTGGTGGAGTGCATAATGCTGGTCTGTGTGACACAGAGAAGCTATTCATCACTAGAACTGATATAGGAAGACATAATGCTTTAGATAAAATTTATGGATATTGTTTACTTCAGCGAATTCCACTTAGAGATAAAATCCTTGTTTTCAGCGGCCGGATATCGTCAGAAGTTCTATTGAAGGCAGCAAAACTAGGAGTGTCTATCGTCATTTCAAAATCAGCACCTACTGAGCTGGCGCTTAAAATGGCAGAAGAATTAAATATTACGACAGTTGGATTCGTCAGAGGGAAATCCTTTAACATTTACACGCACCCTCAGCGTATTACAGAATAGGAGGCAAAGTATGGTCAGTATTTTAGATAAAAGACATCGACCATTGCGCGATTTAAGAATATCAGTAACTGATCGTTGTAACTTTAGATGTACGTACTGTATGCCTGCTGAAATTTTTGGACCGGATTATCCTTTCTTGAAAAAAGAAGAACTGCTTAGTTTCGAAGAAATTGAACGACTTGCTACCCTTTTTGTAAAGAACCTAGGTGTGGTAAAAATACGTATCACGGGCGGAGAACCTTTAATGCGGAAGGATCTGCCTGTCTTAATAGAAAAGCTCGCAAACATTCCAGGGATTGAAGACATTGCGATGACAACCAATGGAACGCTTTTACCTTTATATGCTGATCAGTTGAAGAGAGCTGGTCTTAATAGAGTCACCATTAGTTTAGATTCATTAAATCCCGACCGTTTTAAGCAAATGAACGGAAGGCATATTTCTATCCAAAAAGTGTTTGATGGTATTGAGGCTGCAAAAAAGGCTGGACTTGCTATCAAGATTAATATGGTGGTTCAAAAAGGTGTGAATGATCAGGATGTCTTACCAATGGCAGCTTACTTCAAAAAAGAAGGACACGTTCTCAGATTTATTGAATTTATGGATGTCGGTAATACGAATAAATGGAATCTAGAACATGTCATGACAAAGAAAGAAATAATTGAATTAATTGATTCAACATATCCTATCAAACCAGAACCTCCTCAATATACAGGTGAAGTAGCCAAACGATTTTTTTACAAAGATGGTTCAGGAGAGATAGGCATTATTTCTTCCGTTTCAGATGCTTTTTGTGGAACATGTAACAGAGCAAGGCTGTCTGCACGGGGGGAATTATTTACATGTCTGTTTGCATCATCGGGTTTTGATCTGAAACATATGATTCGTACGACAAAAGATAATGAAGAATTAACGAACAGGTTAATGGAATTATGGTCGAATAGACATGACCAATATTCAGCCGAGAGAGAGCAGAAAAAAGATCAGAAAAAGGTTGAGATGTCATACATCGGTGGGTAATGACAATAAAGTATCATGATCATGTATTTTTGAAAAGAAGAGAAAATGTCATAATCGTGGTTGAAAATCCTTTTTTGAAAACAGGTCTTTTTATCTTATGAACTCAGTCACTATAAAAAACCAGCAGAATCTCTGCTGGTTTTTAAATTGCTATTTTGCACCTCAAAAAGTTTGAGATAAGATTGGAAAATAAATTTTCCCTCATTTTGTGCGGCTTTACTTTTACGAGTGCTGTGATAAGATCAAATCATTCTTTACCAGCTCGATTTTTTCACTCCAGGGATATGACCCTTATAGGCAAGCTCACGAAAAGCAATCCTAGACATTTTGAATTTTCGTAAATAACCTCTGGGACGGCCCGTTAATTCACAGCGGTTTTTTAAGCGGGTAGGGGAAGAGTCTCTAGGTAATTTTCGTAAAGCTTCATAGTCACCTTTTTCTTTTAACTCTTTCCTTAATTCTGCATATTTCAATACAAGCTGCTGTCGTTTTTTTTCTTTAGCAATCTTAGATTTCTTTGCCAATTAAAACCCTCCTGGCCTAATTTTGTATTTTCCATTGAAAGGGATCCTCAAATGTAGTCCAATCTTGATCAAATTCCTCAGGTGTGAGCAAGCATTGATCAAGAGTACGAATGATTTCTGCTTTAGGCAAATCTACACCGATAAACACAAGTTTTGTATGGCGATCACCAAACTCTGCGTCCCACTCATCTAGAAGCTCTGGTTCCTGATTTAATATCCGTGCTTTTTCTTGTTCAGGCAAAGCAGCAATCCAGTATGCAATTGGTTCAATCGCAACAGATTTCCCAGCTTGTGAAATTAAAATGGTTAAATCATGATGTGTGGCAAGCCAAGTAAAACCTTTCGCACGAACGATCTGCTCAGGCATTTGATCTAACCAAGCATTCAGTCTGCCGGTATGAAAAGGGAGTCTTCTTTCGTAAACAAAAGATGAAATTTGGTATTCCTCTGTTTCCGGTGTATGCTGACCATGTCCTGCGTTGATTTCTTTGATCCACCCAGCAGAAGCACTTGATTTTTCAAAGTCGAATAAACCAGTATTCAAAATGTCATCTGGCTGTACTATACCTTTTGAGGTTTTGATGATAGATGCTTCTGGTTGTAGTTTGTTCAGCACATGCTCAAGTCGATCTAATTCAGAGGGAGATACTAAATCACATTTATTGATAATAAGAACGTCACAAAACTCAATTTGATCAATGAGTAAATCGGAAATTTCTCGCTCGTCGTCATCGGAAACCGCTTCTTTACGATCTAATAAACTCTCTCCTGACTGGAAATCAGTCCAGAAACGATTTGCATCTACTACTGTGACCATCGTATCTAGACGGCAAAAGCGGGTCAAATCTATACCCATTTCTTCATCAATATAAGAAAACGTTTGAGCGACGGGAATTGGTTCACTAATTCCGGTTGATTCAATGACAATATAATCAATATTACCCGCTTTACAAAGGCGTTCTACTTCGATTAACAAGTCTTCTCTCAAAGTGCAGCAAATACAGCCGTTAGATAATTCAACGAGTTTCTCATCTGATCGAGAAAGCTCGCCGCCTTGTTTGACTAGTTCTGCATCAATATTAATTTCACTCATGTCATTGACGATCACAGCCACTTTTAATCCTTTGCGATTTTGAAGAACATGATTTAATATCGTTGTTTTTCCTGCTCCTAAAAAGCCGCTTAATACTGTAACAGGTATACGCTTATTCATTTGTTTTTGTCCTTTTGAAAACGATCATTTTGTTTTCCGCCTCACTTAAAAAGTAATCATTACGATTTATAATCTAAAATTCTATTTTGTTTCTCTATGAAGGGTATATTTCTTTAATCGAGGAGAATATTTTTTTAACTCCAATCGGTCAGGATTCGTTCTTTTATTTTTTGTTGTGATGTAGTTTCTGTCACCTGTTTCAGTACAGGCCAACGTAATATTCACGCGCATAAGTAATAGGATCCTCCTTTAATTCGTAATAGTTACGATTTGTATTTTAAAATGATCAAGACTGAATGTCAAGCATAGGAGAATGATCCAAGTCAAATGATACAAACAAAAGGGGTATCGAATGACTATTGATACCCCTCTCCATTAATAAAAGTCACCGAGTTCTTGTTCGTAATCACCTTCATACTGCTGGACATCATAAGGAATTTCTTGAAGGAAGGCTAACCCGCCTAGTATAAGTATCAAAACGATAGCAATGAATGAAAGAATAACTGCGGCAATACTTGAAATGGCAAACAGTGTTTGCATTTTCATCATCTTAGCGTACTGTTCTAATAATTCTTCATAAGAAGTATCTGGAGCCTGAATCAAGTGTTCAGCTACTTTTACAGATTTTTGTACATGAATTCCCATCATAATGAGGAAGACGCCAAGGGCTGCAGGAAGAACAAGCCAAAAACCAATAAGAATAGCCAGACCGCCTGAAATATAGAGAAAGATACTACCAACCTTTCCCCACTTTACGATTGAATGAAGAGATTGAATGATTTTCTCAGTTTGTTGCAATGGTGTTCACTCCTTTATGTATTCACTCTTTATCATACTTGAGTAAGTAGTGCTTTAGGAAGAGTGAATGTTGATTGATTAAATTGTTTCTCTCTTCACTTCACTTTTTACAGCTGTGACTTGCGCTATAAAAAAGCGTCTCTTTTTCAGGGAGACGCTCGTTTTATAATTCTTTTCCTAGGATATCTAAATCGTACCTGCTGCCGTCCATTTCTGCGATGCGTGGCAGGTGGCCCCATGTCTCAAAGCCGTGCTTTTTAAATAGTCGAATGCTGGCTTCGTTGTGCCCGAAAATAAAGGCAAGTAACGTTCGAATGCCTAATGAGGGTGCTAAATCAATGGCTTCTTGCAAGAAAAGTGATCCTAAGCCTTTTCCTCGATAGTCTTGGTTTAAATAGATACTCATTTCAACGGTCCCGTTGTATGCAGGCCTTCCGTAAAACGTTTCAAAGCTCAGCCAGCCGTATATATTTCCATCCTCATCTGTTTTCACATAGAGAGGTCTTTTCTCGGAATGATTCAAAAACCATTGCCGGCGGTCCTCGACAGAAACTGGTTCTGTATCAGCGGTCACTTCTCTTGAAGCAATGGTTGAATTGTAGATATCAACGATCGCTTTGAGGTCATCTTCTGTTGCTATACGGTTGAAAGTTTTCACAATTAAGTCTCCCATCTTTTTTTCATTTATCATACATATTATTGATGCGATTGCGCAAAATAAAAAGAAAAATGATTTCGTGTGTATATATTTTTTGAAAAGTGTTCAGAATGTTGCTGAGGTGATGAAAAATGAGAGAGGAAGAAAAGAAACGTACTTCCAAAATCACAAAAGTTCAGCAATTTTTCCGTAAGCGCTGGGTATTCCCTGCTATTTACTTGGTCAGCGCAGCGGTCGTGTTAACAGCCGTTCTTTGGTATCAAGCTGTATCAAAAGATGTGAAAGACCAACTATCTGATGGAAATCAAACAGGGCAAGAACAGCGCGATGATGCCGTTGAAGTTGGAAAGCCAATTGAAAATGTCGCAATGCCGGTCCAGAATTCTGATAATGTTTCTGTCGTGAAAAAGTTCTATGAAGCAGATGCTGACCAAAAAGAGAAAGAAGCAGCACTTGTAAACTATAATAACACCTATACCTTGAGCAAAGGTATTGATCTTGCAGATAAAGATGGCAAAGTGTTTGATGTCACAGCTGCTCTTAGTGGAACAGTGGTTCAAGCGAAAAAAGATCCAGTTCTTGGTCACGTTGTTGAAATTGAACATGAAGATGGATTATCGACTGTTTATCAATCGTTGTCACAAGTGAGTGTCAAAGAAGGCGATGAAGTCAAGCAGAATGATGTCATCGGTGCTTCTGGTAAAAATCTATATGGTGCTGAAAGCGGCAACCATGTGCATTTTGAAATTCGTATGGAAGGTTTAGCGCTTAATCCACTTAGCTTCATTGACAAGCCTGTTTCTACAATTGAAAAAGCAGCGCAAGAAGTGACGGAACAAGCAAAAGAACCTGCTCAGCCAAAGACTGAGGAAAAAACGAAAGAACCTGCTGCTGAAGATAAAGCCAAAGAGCCAGCTGGAGAAAAATCTGAAGAAAAGTCTGATGAGAAGGGGAAATCCTCTGATCAAGAAAAGTCTTCTGATTCCTCTAAAGACAGCAGTCAGTCAGAAGAAACAAAACAATCTTAATGACTTACAAGGTCCTCTGTGTATATGAATATGCAGAGGTTTTTTCTGCTTAAAAAGATCCCCCGCCACTCGGCGGAGGATACACTATAGGGCGGCAGGTCCTTCTTCACCTGTCCGGATGTTGATTGTATTCGCTACCTCATATATAAAAATTTTCCCATCCCCTGGTTCGCCTGTACGCAGTACCTTTTGAGCTGTTTCAACGACCTGTTCGACAGGTACTTTGCTTAGGACGATTTCGATCTTTAATCGTTCGTACACGTTGCTTTCCTTTTTGACGCCGCGGTATAGCTCTGTATGTCCCTTTTGTAAGCCGCAGCCGTGTACATTTGAAAAGGTAATCGAGGTGACACCAATCTTTCCAAGCTCCACCTTTAATGTTTCAAAATTAGCTGGACGTGTGACAATCTCCACTTTATACATTTTGCTCATAGAGACACCCCTTTTTCTTTAATCTTGATAAGCTTTTTCACCGTGCATGGTTAAATCAAGACCCACTGATTCTTCTTCTTCGGTTGCACGAATTTTGAAGAAGACATTGACCACTTTGATGATCACGTATGTCACAACGGCAACAAAAGCGTACGTGGCGACAATCGCGATCACTTGCTTCCAAAGTAAGCTGGGATCTCCGTAAAATAAACCATTGGCTCCGCCGTCATTGACAGAAGTTGTGGCGAAAAGTCCTGTTGCAATTCCTCCCCAAGTACCGCCAATTCCGTGAAGGCCGAATGCATCTAGTGCGTCATCATAGCCAAATTTGGCTTTGAGTGAAAAGACTCCCCAGAAACAGACGATCCCGCCAATGATTCCTATTATAATAGAAGCAAACGGTGTAACAAAACCTGCGGCAGGTGTAATGGCGACAAGACCTGCGATGGCTCCAGAGATCGCGCCGAGCATGGTCGGTTTTTTGTTGATCATCCACTCTACTAGCAGCCAGCCGATGATTCCTGCAGCAGCAGCTGTATTGGTGTTAATAAAGGCAAACATGGCCACGCTGTCTAATGTAAGAGCACTACCCACGTTAAAACCAAACCAGCCAAACCAGATGACTGCTCCGCCAAGAAGGGTGTAGATCAAGTTATGCGGAGAAGAGCTTGCCGCTTCTTTACGCTTCCCGAGCACAATCGCCACGACAAGACCCGCAACACCGGATGAGATGTGAACCACGTTTCCGCCTGCGAAGTCAAGTGCACCCATCTCGCCAATCCAACCGCCGCCCCATACCCAGTGTGCGACTGGAGCGTATACAAATGTGACCCAAAGGAGTGTAAATACAACGACTGCTGAGTAGCGGATTCGTTCAGCAAAGGCCCCTGAGATGATGGCTGTTGTTAAGACGGCAAAGGTCATTTGAAACATCATGAACAATGAATGTGGAATGGTCTCACTATAGGAACCAGGCTCAAAACCTACGCCTTTCAGGCCCACCCAGTCTAATCCTCCGATCCATGCATTGCCTGGTGCAAAAGCTAAGGAATAACCGAATACGATCCATACGATTGAAACGATCGCTAGTGACGTTAAGCTGTGCATGGTTGTGCTTAACACGTTTTTACTTCTCACGAGTCCTCCGTAGAATAAAGCTAAACCCGGTGTCATTAACCACACGAGTAGTGCGCAGAAGAACATAAATACTGTATCACCCATTTGCATGCTGCATTCCCCCGAATCATTCAGAATTATTGTTTTCTTAATTCTTCATTATAGAGAGAAAAGTCATATATAACATATACATGTAAGTTTATCTGACATGGTTTTTTGGTTAAGTTCAATATAAATGGATGAAAAGTTCGTAAAAAATGAGCAAAAACGTAAGTTAAGCACTAAAAATGAAGGGCGTTTGACCTATAAAATGGAGCTGAGAAACAGTTTTGTACGTTCCTCCCTAGGAGAGTCAAACAATTCCGAAGGGACGCCTTTTTCGACGATGCGGCCTTCGTGCATGTAGACGACACGATCGGCAACTTCTTTCGCAAAGCCCATTTCATGTGTGACAATGACCATGGTCATGCCTTCTTTTGCGAGGCTTTTCATCGTTTGCAGCACTTCGCCTACAAGCTCTGGATCAAGGGCAGATGTAGGTTCGTCAAATAACATGACATCAGGCTTCATGGCGAGAGATCTGGCTATGGCTACACGCTGTTTTTGGCCGCCTGATAGTTTAGAAGGATATACGTTGGCTTTATCCGCAAGTCCGACTTTTTCTAGCAAGGCGCTGGCTTCAGCGATGGCTTGTGCTTTCTTTGTTTTTTTCACCATAACAGGCGCTTCGATGATATTTTCAAGAACAGTTTTGTGCGGAAAAAGATTAAAATGCTGAAACACCATTCCTATTTTTTGTCTCATTTCGTTTAATTGATCGCGCTTTGGATGAACAGGACTGCCATCAATGATAATATCTCCATCATTTTTTATTTCTAAAAAGTTCATACAGCGGAGCAAGGTGCTTTTTCCAGAACCGCTTGCGCCAATTAAGACGACCACATCATTTTCATAAACAGTGAGATCGATATCTTTTAAAACATGAAGCTCTCCAAAGTATTTATTGAGTTTTTCAACACGAATGATTTCCTTTGATTCTGTCATGCTTCTCCTCCTATTGGTCACTGGCTGATAGTTTCTTCTCAAAGGTTTGGACAGCGAATGTTAACAGCAGGACAAGAACTAAGTAATAGACGGCGACAACAAGTAAATACGTCATATTATCAAAACTGTTGGAGCCTTGCGTGGTGGCGACGTTAAATAGTTCATTGACACTGATAAAGGCGGCGAGTGATGAATCTTTTAAGCCGATAATGAACTGGTTGCCAAGAGGGGGGAGGGCACGCCGCATCGCTTGCGGGAGAATGATGCGCCTCATTGTTAAAAAACGACCCATGCCAAGAGAGCGTCCTGCCTCTTTTTGCCCCTGATCGATGGATTGGATAGCACCTCTAAATATTTCGGCTATATAGGCCCCATTATGAAAGGCGAGCGCAATGGAAGCAGCCCAGAAGTCGGGTATATTCAATTCTGTGAGGCCGAAGTATAGGATGAAAATTTGAACAATCAGTGGTGTTCCGCGTACAAGAAAGATATAGGCATTGGCGATATAACCGAAAACGGCTATGCGGGATATTTTCAATAAAGCAAAGAAAAGCCCGATGAACATACCGATGAAGATGCTGATCACCGTCAGCTGTAAGGTGATCAGCATTCCTTCTAAGAAAATACCTCTAGAATCAATCAGCGTCTGAAAAAAGTGTGATAGGGTAGGCAAAACAATCATCTCCATTTGAAGAAAGTGCGCCTATAAAAAGGGCGCACAATCGTGGTTTTAATCTTGTTTGACCGTGATGTCTTCATCAAAGTACTTTTCGCTAATTTGTTTTAATGTTCCGTCTTTTTTTAGTGCGTCAATCGCATCGTTGATCTCTTTTATGAGCTGTTCATTTTCTTTTGATACAGCAATTGCCTGCTCACTTTGTCCGAGTCTTTCTTGCGCTGTGATGTTCAATTTTTTCTTCATCGCTTCTGCACCTGTGGCGAAATCTGTTACGACTGCATCGTGTTTTCCGTTGGCCAGTGCTTCTAAGGCGACGACATCACTATCATAATATTTTGGTTCTTGCCCGCTATGTTCCTTAGCAATATCAGCGTAGGACGATCCTTTGGATACAGCAATTTCTTTGTCTTTTAAGTCATTAGCATGCTGAATGTCTGACCCGGGTCTTGTGAAAATTTGCGGTCCAGAGTAGTAATAGGGCTTAGAAAAAAGGACGTGTTTTTTTCGTTCCTCATTGATGGTATGACTTGCAACTGCCGCATCAAATTTACCTGCTTTCACGCCTTCGACGATGCCTGCGAATTTATATTTTTTCTGTATAGGTTCGAGACCTAGTTTGTCACTAATCGCATTGCCTACATCGATATCAAAGCCGGACATCTGATTTCCATCCATGTAACTAAACGGATGAAATTCACCTGATGCTGCAAAAATAAATTTTCCATCCTCCAAAATTGGCGACCCTTTCGCTGTAGAATTACGTTTATCTCCGTTCCCATTTGTTTCATTTGAACCACACGAAGACAGAAGTAATACTGCAACCGAGAAAAGGGCTGGGACCCAAAACCGTCTTTTTTTAATAATAAGCTTCTCCTCCTTTTCAGCCGTTCTCCATATAAGGAGAAAGTAGGCTTTTCAATATGTGTAGCATCTTACCATTTGTTCCTCATATTCTCAATTTTATATGTGTTATTCCAACAATCGTCCTTTTTAGAATGTATGTCTTGCTTTTCTAAGAGAGAACTTGAATTGATTAGGGTAAAAAAGGGAAATGAATCTCATAATAACGAAAGGGTTGCAAAAAGGAGGTCAGTGTATGAACAAGTGGAGAGACAATCGAAAAGTTTTTTTAACCGCTATTGCCTTTGGAACGATGTTGAATCCGCTGAATTCATCAATGATTTCTTTGGCCTTGCATCAAATTCAGCATGAATTCGGTTTGTCTTTTACGACCGTATCTTGGCTTATTTCTTCTTTTTATTTAGCCAGTGCAGTAACGCAGCCAGTGAGCGGCCGGATTGGGGATCATGTGATGAGCCGGAGAACCTTATTTTTATTCGGTCTCGTTCTTGTCGCAGTCTCAGCCATTTGCGCGCCGTTTGCCCCAACGTTTGCGGTGCTGATTGTGATCCGTTTGTTGCAGGCGATTGGAAGCAGTGCCATTTATCCTTCTGGGGTTGGACTTATTCGGGATCATATTCAAGAAAAACAGGCTTCGGCGTTAGCGGTATTATCCATTTTTGCTTCAGCGATGACGGCGCTTGGACCGACGCTTGGCGGATTTCTGATGACCATTGGCGGCTGGCCGGCTATCTTTTTAGTGAATCTGCCGTTTATTTTGATCAGTTTCTTTCTCGGTTTATTGTTGTTTCCGAAGGAGCAGAAAAAAAGAAAGCTGCGCATAGGCGAAACTGTGCGAACACTCGATTTGCCAGGGATGCTTCTTTTTACCGTCTGCATTGTTCTCCTGCTTTCATTTTTATTATCACTGGGTGATGGCATTCAATATGTTCAAGGCATTCTTTGTCTCCTGAGTGCAGGCGCTTTTATCTGGTGGGAGTATCAGGTGGATGAACCGTTTATTCAAATACGGATGTTCAGAGAAGAGCAGCGGCTGTCACTTGTGTATGTGCAATTTATCATTTTAAATATCTTTTTCTATTGTCTCTTTTTTGGTTTGCCGAGTTATTTTCAGGATGAGTTAGGCTGGCGTGTGGAGATGACGGGTCTTTTTATGCTGTGTATGTCAGGGGTGAGCATTATTGTATCGCCGCTGACAGGAAAGTGGGTGGATCGCGGGGATGAACGCCATCCAGTTTTAGCGAGTGCTGTATTGATGCTAGCTGGAGCGTCTGCCATGACTTTCTTTTTTATTCCTGCGCCATTATGGGGAAAAGGATTGGTTCTGGCGCTGCTTGGGCTCAGTTATGGGATTGGGAATGTCGCGCTTCAAGCTGCGATGCTCAAGGCAAGCCCTCAGCAAATGATTGGCACGTCCTCTGGACTTTTTCAAACATGCCGCTACCTTGGTTCTATTCTGTCGTCTGCTGTGCTTGGTATGCTGTTTGGGGATGAAATTGCTGGTGCTCATTTTGCGCAATTAGGCTGGACGTTGATCATCATTTCTCTTATTGGCATTGGCGTCAGTCTTTATTTTTCAAATATGGTTAGAGGGAGACAGCCAATAAAAAAAGCGGCGCGATAAGTGAGAGAAGAATCTTCATCACGTTATCGCAAGGCCGCTTAAGAATTGGACAGGTCTGAGCCCTGATCCTTTGTCTTCCTTCTGAAAATTTTCCCTACAATTGTCTCGTAAAATGTCACGATACGATCGATAGGAGAGTCAAAGAACTTCCATAATTTATTCATGATAAAGACAACCACAATCGATACGACCAAGCTGCCTAAAACATCAAATGGATAATGATGACCGACCCAGATGCGGGAGAATCCTGTAAGTAATCCAAAGACGAGCAATATGTTGCCGAGCTTTTTATTACGGGATCGAATGGCTAGTGAAAGAGCCAATGCACCTGTTGTATGGTCACTTGGGAAGGAAGCGTCTGCTGAATGCGGGATGAGTGTGTCGACTTTATGCGCCACAAACGGCCGCTCTTCATAATGAAACAATGTAATGGCAAAGTTGACGATAAGTGCTGCAATGCCTGTTACACCGGAAAAGAAGACATGCTTCTTAAATTTGTGATTCCCTAAAAACCAGCAAATCAATAAGACAAGGGCGTACACAAGAATGGCCTTTTTCGTAATAAAGATCATGGCCTGATCTAAAAACTCAGAATGGTGAGCCATCCCGTGTATGACTTTAAACAATTCGTAATTCAAAACATCACCTATACTTTCGCTTAATGCCAACTATTTTTCAAAAAAGCCTGTATGCTCTATATGAAATATCCTATATTTTAGCATGTTTCCGGCGAAGTTTAAAATAGTATCCTTTTATTCTGAAAGGGAGACCTTTTGTGCATTTGCTTCCTGGGGTTTTCGTTCGCTCCAATAAAAAACGCCCATACTCAGCAAGACAACAATGCCTGCAATGAGGTACACATTTGAAAAGTCTGTGAAACTGACAAGGAGTCCAAAGACAAATGAGCCAGCAGCAATACCTGTATCATACAGAGTAAAGAAAGTAGCCGTCGCATACCCCGTACGGTGAGCTGGTGAGTGCTGAATCGCAAGTGTTTGTAAACATGGCACGAGCGAACCATAGCCAAGTCCAATCACAGCGCCTGATAGAAGAAGCATTGTGGCTGAATGTGTCGCTGTCAGCATCCATAAACCAATAGCAAAAAGGGCAATCGAAGGATAGATCACAACGTGAGCTCCAACTCGGTCAAAAAGTCTGCCTGTAAATGGACGTGATCCAAGCATTGCAGCCGCAAACACAATGAAGAAATAACTGCTTGCACCCATCAAATGGAGTGAATTGGCATATACTGAAATAAATGAAATAATCGGCGAATAACAGAAAGAAATAATAATACCGACGGCCGCTGTTTTTAATGCGCCTTTTTCAAACAGGTGAGAAAACGTGAATCGGAAGACGATGCTTCCGCCGTTTTCAGGCTCTGGCTGTCTAATTAGCATTGTAAAAGCGGCTCCGATCGTCACGATAATGGAAAAGAGAAGAAATAAGGAATGAAATCCTATTTTTCCTACTTGGTTTAGTGCGATAAACGGACCGATGACAACAGCGAGGTTCATGGACATCACAAAGTATCCGAGTCCTTCCCCGCGTTTATGTTTCGGGATCATATCAGCCGCAATGGCACTGGCGACTGTCGTCAAAATACTAAAAAAGATTCCTTGTACGAAACGCAGCACAAGAAGCGTTTGGAATTGATCAATCGGAATGTATAAATAAGTGAGTAAGGCAAAGGCCGTAGAAGAGAAAATCGCCATCCGTTTTTTGCCGAATTTCTCAATAATGGCGCCAGAAAAAGGTCTTGTCACAATAGCAGATAATAAGAAGACCGTCACAAGGAGACCGCCCTGTGATTCTGTTCCATTTAGTTTATCCATTGTGTAAATGGGCAGTAATGTCAAAAGGGCATAAAAAGAGGTGAACGTAAATAAATTCACCAGGACAATCATGATAAAATCTTTTGTCCATATGCGTTCGTTCATGGTGTATGTCACTTCCTATTCAGTAGATAATTTGTGTAAAAGTGTATGGAGGAGTTGTTTTTCTTCGTAGGTAAAATCTGAAAGACATTCTTCTTCAAATTGTTCCATCGTGCGTTTGATTTCTTCAAATCGGGCTTTTGCATCATCTGTCATCACGATCAGATTCTCACGTTTGTCTTTGCCTTGTACACGTTTTACCCAGCCGTTTGCTTCTAAGCGGGTGACGGTTCTGGTAATGGTCGGTGCTTCGACGTTTAAATATGTCCAGATGTCTTTTTGGGTTTTTGGGCCGAATGTATCCAAACAAAAAAGCACAGTCCACTGTGACATGTACAAGTCATAAGCAGCAAGCGCTTCGTTCGCCTTTTTAGACAGCAGCCGTGCGCCTTGATGTATTTGATGTAAACACTCTCTATTTAACGTATCCATATGCTCACCTTTTTTAAATATTTAGCTAGGTAAATAAATTCACCTTTTCTATTTTACGTGCTGAACCCTTTCTTGTAAAGTGGAAATTTTCGCGCCCCGAAATGATTTTTTGTTTTGCCTTTTCTGATAAATCCCTTGTCCCATCTTCATTTTTAGCATATTCCCTATTCAATGCTAATACACTGTTACAAACCTGACAAAGAGAGTGTTTGAGGTGAGGGATCGTGTTTGGCATTTACTACCTAATGGATGAGAAATTACGACGAACAAGCGCCGCTGAAAATGGATAATCTTCATACGGATCTCATTTCACACTTCTCACATCCATTTTAGGGAGGTCGAGTGGTGTGCACGATTACATCAAAGAGCGAACAATCAAGATAGGAAAGTATATCGTGGAGACAAAGAAAACCGTTCGTGTTATTGCGAAAGAATTTGGAGTCTCTAAAAGTACTGTACACAAGGATCTAACAGAAAGACTGCCAGAAATTAATCCAGATCTGGCTAATGAAGTGAAGGAGATACTGGATTATCATAAATCAATCCGCCACTTGCGAGGAGGAGAAGCCACCAAGTTAAAGTATAAAAAAGAAGAAATTCTAGAAGGCGAACCTGTGAAACAGTAAGCTTAGTTCTTTGTTCATAAACATGATATATATATCTTCCTCATATCGGTAGTTTCTAACCACAAATTTTGTAAAGACTTTTGTAAAGAAATATCTTTTTTTCTGCAAATTATGATAGAATATATAATTAGGGCAGAATGTGGTATTTGCTATGGAAACAGATTTTCAAGGAGGATATATATAGATGTTTGCTAGGGATATTGGAATTGATCTTGGTACTGCAAATGTACTGATTCATGTCAAAGGAAAAGGAATTGTGTTAAATGAACCATCTGTGGTAGCTCTTGACAAAAACAGCGGGAAAGTTTTGGCTGTTGGAGAAGAGGCTAGACGTATGGTTGGACGTACGCCTGGGAATATTGTTGCGATTCGTCCATTAAAAGACGGCGTAATCGCTGATTTTGAAGTAACTGAAGCGATGCTCAAGCATTTTATTAACAAATTAAATGTGAAAGGGCTGTTCTCTAAGCCGCGTATGCTCATCTGCTGCCCGACAAATATTACATCTGTTGAGCAGAAGGCGATCAAAGAAGCTGCTGAAAAAAGCGGTGGTAAGCATGTATTTCTTGAAGAAGAGCCAAAAGTAGCAGCGATTGGTGCTGGTATGGATATTTTTCAGCCAAGTGGAAACATGGTCGTAGATATTGGAGGCGGAACGACAGATATCGCTGTCATCTCTATGGGTGACATTGTAACCGCCTCTTCTATTAAAATGGCTGGAGACAAATTTGATCTGGAAATTCTAAACTACATTAAAAAAGAGTACAAGCTGTTGATTGGTGAGCGCACGGCTGAGGATATTAAGATCCAAGTTGCAACGGTATTCCCAGACGCACGTCACGAAGAGATTTCGATTCGTGGACGAGACATGGTGACAGGATTACCAAGAACGATTACCGTCACAAGCAAAGAAGTAGAAGAAGCATTGCGTGAATCTGTATCTGCGATTGTTCAGGCTGCGAAACAAGTTCTTGAGAGAACACCGCCTGAATTATCAGCTGATATTATCGATCGCGGCGTCATCATTACAGGTGGCGGAGCTCTTCTAAACGGGCTTGATCAATTGCTTGCAGAAGAGCTGAAAGTACCAGTTTTCGTTGCTGAAAATCCAATGGACTGTGTAGCAGTTGGTACGGGCGTGATGCTTGATAATATGGACAAGCTGCCAAAGCGTAAACTCAGCTAATGATTTCCCTCATTCTTTTTAGAAAGAATGGGGGATTTTTATTAAAGAACCCTGCTAATCAGCCGATATATTTCATAGAAGATTGTGTTTAGGTCATGTGAAAGAATTTGAATGAGGTGAGCACGTGTTAAAAGGACTATACACCGCAACATCTGCCATGATCGCTCAAGAGCGGCGGACAGAAATGCTTTCAAATAATATCGCAAATGCGAATACCCCAGGCTATAAAGCGGATGAAGGGGCAATGCGTGCATTTCCAGAAATGCTGCTGAGCCGAATGGAATCAGGACGTTTCCAAACATCCTCAGGCAAAGGCTTTAGTGTTCCACTGCAATCGCCGATTGGTGGAATCAATACTGGGACATATATGCAGGAATTAATCCCTCAATTTACACAGGGAACTTTAAAAACAACAGATCAAACAACAGATGTAGCACTAGTTGAAAATAATGTGCCGATCAATCCGGAGACCAATCAGAAATCAGCGCTATTTTATGCGGTCAACACACCAGAAGGCGTTCGTTATACGAAAAGCAGCTCCATTACATTGAACGCACAAAATCAGCTGACCATTAATGGCCGCGCTCTTCTTTCCGTGACGGGTCAGCCGATTACGGTTCAGAGTGAGAACTTCAAAGTGAATGCAGATGGTACTGTGTCTGAAAATGGCCAAAATCTTGGTCAAATCGATGTACGTGTTGCGATGGATACAAGAAACCTAGCGCGTGAAGGAAATGATTTATACCGTACAGTTGATAATCAGCCCCTGCCAAGTGCAGTCAATAACGGTCAAATGTCCTACACGTTAAGCCAAGGCGTATCGGAGCTGTCGAACGTGGATGTGACGAAATCATATACAGATATGACAACGGCTTACCGAGCATTTGAAACAAACCAAAAAGTGGTTCAGGCGTATGATAAAAGCTTAGAAAAAGCAGTGAATGAAATTGGCAGAGTGTACTAATCAAGAAATGAAAAAGAAAGGAGGAAAATTATGCTTAGAACGATGATAAATGCAGCTGTATCGATGAATGAAGTGCAAAAGCAGCTTGACATCATCAGCAACAACATCGCGAACAGTGAAACAACAGGATACCGTGCGAAAAATACCCGTTTCTCAGAGCTGATCAGACAACAGTTTAATCAGGTAGATGAAAAAAATGAGCAGGTGGCAAACAGTCGTCTGACACCTGCTGGGTTAAGGCTTGGAACGGGTACAATGGTCAATGCGTCCATTAACTCGCTGCAAGGCTCGATTAAAGAAACAGGACGTGATCTTGATGTTGCCTTCGGAGCGCCGTCGCAGTATTTGCAGGTCAACGCCGGCGGTAATATCCGTTATACAAGAGATGGCTCACTTTACTTACAGCCGGGCAATAACCGTAACCAAGTGCAGCTTGTCACGAGCGAAGGCTATCCGATTCTTGATGAAAACGGAAATGCAATCGTCTTAAATGCGAATTTCCGTGATATTTCAATTGATAAAAATGGACGGCTTACGGCGATTTCAAGAGATAATCAACCGAATCAGCAAGTGAATCTAGGCGTTGTACAAGTCAATAATTCGTCAGCACTTGTCTCTGAAGGAGATAATTTGTTCTCGGTCGACGGAACTTATCAAGGCGCATTAACAGCACTAAATGGAGCAAACCGAGAGGCGATTCAGCTTCAGCAAGGTGCACTGGAAACGTCAAATGTGGACATGTCGAAAGAATTAACAGACCTCATGACAACACAGCGTTCCTATCAGATGAATTCTAGAACGATTACGATGGGCGATCAAATGCTGGGATTAATTAATACAATTCGATAATCAGCAGGCTGGTATCAGCCTCTCATGATAAAAAAGGCGGCTCGCTCAAAGTCGCCCTTTTTTTTATAAAAATCTGAGACATCAGCAAGCAGATCCTCAAGATCAATCCAGGCTTCTTTTCGTTCAAGACATGTGACGAGCGTGGCGATCTGCTCATCTGCCTTTGGCGTTTGGCTGTAGAGAAGAGATAAGATTTGAAACTTCATTCTTAATATATCAAACTGGGAAGCAACGGCTTCTTTCAGTCCTTTTTGAATATATTTCATCCCTTCATCGGTTAAATTTTCTTTAAAACAGGAACGCACAGTTTCGTATAGGCACGATACATAGGAGTGTGCTGACTTTCGGTATGCTGGAAGACGAAGTGCTTTTTTGAAGTATTCTAGCGCTTCCTTATGACGGTTTTGTCTTGACTGAATAAAGCCAGCATCATAGTAAACGATACCGAGCAGCTCTTGATCATCAATCTTTTTCACATAATCAATAATTTCAATGAAAATATCTTCCGCTTCCTTATATTTTTTTTGGTCGCTATAGTTAAGAGCGAGCACAATTTTACACCGATAGATGCTATGGATATCTCCGTGCTTTGCAAAAATATCCATGGCTTTTTGAATATGACGAATCGATAACAACGAGTAACGGTTGTTATAATAAACACCGCTTGTACGGAAATGGAACTCTGCTTCCTCCAGCTCATCGTTAAGTAATGGCAGTCGTTCCTCTGCCTTTTCGAGATAATGAATCGCATCATTTTGATCACTTTTTAAAGATTCATATAATCCGAGAAAGAAATAAAAATAATATTGCAGTTCTTCGTTCATTTCATCTTTGTGGGGCAGCAGTTCATGTTTGAGTTTTTCTAAGTCATCTGTCTGATTCATCCAGAGCTGATGACGGAAAAGCATCAGCTGATAATGGAAATAGAGTTCCTGTTTTTTTGATAATTTGCGTTTATATTTTAGCAGTGTTTTTTTGATTTCTTCAGCCTTCGAAAAATGTCGATGCTTTAGCATTGTATACCAGGAATGGAGAAGTTTTTTTATGGATTTATCGCTCATAAAATTCATTTTTACCCTCTTATTCAATCAATGTTGTAATATATATTACCATATTTGTGAAAAAACAATGAGTGTAGTGTGGATTATATTTGATGACAATTGGTAATGGTAGATTCTATTTTTTACCATATGTATAAGGCGAATATTGAAAAATGCCAGCATTCATAATATACTTCTATAGGAATCAAATGAAGATAAGCGATATAGAAAAGAAGGAGAGATCAAGATATGCTTGATGCTCAGCAAATTCAAGACATTATTCCACACCGTTATCCATTCTTATTGGTCGACCGTATTCTAGAGGTTGAGGGAGAAAAAAGAGCGGTTGGAATTAAAAATGTCACAGTGAATGAAGAATTTTTTAACGGCCATTTCCCTGGTTACCCAGTCATGCCTGGTGTGCTTATAGTAGAAGCACTCGCACAGGTTTTTGGTGTGATTATGTTAGGCAAGGAAGAAAACAAAGGAAAGATTGGTTTGTTTGCAGGGATTGACGGATGCCGCTTCAAAAGACAGGTCAAGCCCGGTGACCAGCTTCGTTTAGAGGTTGAAGTGACGCGCCTCCGCGGGCCGGTTGCAAAAGGAAAAGCAGTAGCGACAGTAGATGGCGAAGTTGCATGTGAAGCAGAACTGACATTTTCTATCGGTCCTAAAGTATCATGATTTTCCTGGCGGTTCATCAAGCATGAATCGCTTTTTTATTTAAAAACGTTCAGTTAGAACGGACAAGGACTTGCAATTTTGACAAAAAAACGTCATATTAGACACAAAAAGATGAAGGTGATAAAGGATGCTGAAAGAATTTAGAGAATTTGCCGTCAAGGGAAATGTCATTGACTTGGCTGTAGGTGTCATCATTGGGGGAGCATTTGGCAAAATTGTCACTTCTCTTGTGAATGATTTAATTATGCCGCTTGTCGGTATTATTATTGGAGGGCATGATTTTAGCGGTCTATCCATTAAAATCGGAGCGGCTCAAATTTTATATGGGAACTTTATTCAAACAGTGGTTGATTTCTTAATTATCTCGTTTTCCATTTTTATCTTTATTCGTTATTTGAATAAGTTAAAACGGAAAAAGGTTGAGGAAGAAGAGGTTGTGGAAACGCCGGATCAAACGGAAGTTCTGCTAACTGAAATTAGAGATCTATTGAAAAATCAAAGCCAGTCTAAAGATGTGCAATAGAAAAAGAGCGGCTGATCCCGCTCTTTTTTATGTGTTTTGTTTAAAAGCATCCAGTAGTTTTTCTCCTGACAGCCCCTCTTTGACGAGGTCTTTTAATACTTCTTCAGTTTCTGTTCTGTAACGATTTGTAATCATTTTACCATCGAGTAACACAGAAATGTTTTCTTCTAAGGCAACGATGTTTTTGACTTGGACAGATAGATGAACAGGGCGGTTGTTTTCTTTAGTGATCGTTACAAGAATCTTCACTTCTGTGTGCTGCTGAAAGAGCACCTCAAACACCTGTCTATGTTTCTTTGGAATGAGTGCTTCGATCATCCAGTGATTTTCACCGTCTTCTTTATTAATGATTAAACCGTCACGAAGGGGAATGCTGGACATTTTATCTTGCTGTGGATCAAGTTCAATTTTTAAATCAATCAGCCTAAAGGTTTTCATATTTATCACCTCACAAGCGTTCATTATTCGTAAGTATCATTATAGCATACAACATCTGTATAAATGAAACCGCTGCCTGCTTAGAACTAACTGCACATGAGTGAAAGGAGATGTTTTATGGAGTCCTATCAATTGAGAAACATTCATATTGGCGACGACAAGGCAAAGAGTGATATACGTGTTTATTCGTGGGGAGACATTCTTTCATTTTGTGATGTGTATATGGAAGAAGGAGAGTCACTCACGTTTCAATATGTCACCGAGGATCAAATGGACTGTTTTGAGTTTCAGCTGTCGGTTCATGATGGCCGACTTTGTTTTTATTGGTTTGCGTGGGACGGATCTGATTATATTCACATGCCTTCTAGTAATTGGATTCATTCAGATATTTTTTATCAATTTATGAAAAATAAGTATTTCATCAAACAAAACAAGATGATGTTTTATACGCAAGCGGTAAAAAACAGAAATTAATGAGGATATAGAGAATTTAAAGGCCTATTTTGCTATTTTCCTGTTTTGTCACATACGGTCTTTCTCCGTAGACTAGGGGTAGCTGAAAGGAAAGGAGGCAAGTCCCGAATCAAAAGGTAACGTCTATCATCTGACAGCCCCCCTCTAGCTAAAGCTGATAGATGCTGCCTTGTGCATATGAACACTGCGTAATATAGAACCAATGCTTCTTTGTATAGGTCATGTGTCCCCTTGTGAATCCCCTTTGTGTGTATCCGGTCATGTTTGCGTGGCCGGATACCCTTTTATTCACTGTTTAACCGATCAGCTCTTGCAAATAGTGGATACTCATTTCATAATGATGATGGATTTTGTTACGGTATGTCGGTTGAAAATAAAGACAAAAAGGAGAGAACGATGACAAACATTCAATTAATCGCAACGGATTTAGATGGAACTTTATTAAACAGTGAACACAAAGTGAGTCAGGAAAACGAGCAGGCATTAAAGGAAGCAGCTGCGAATGGAATTGAGGTTGTCGTGTCAACAGGGAGAGCGTATTTTGATGTGAGGTCTATTTTTGACCAGCTTGGTATGAATACATGGGTGATTAGTGCCAATGGAGCTGTGATTCATGATCCAACTGGACAAGTGTACCATTCAGCTGCTTTACAAGAAGAAAAGGCTAAACACATCCTGTCATGGCTTGAAGAACGTGATTATTATTATGAAGTCTTTACAAACGAAGCCATTTTCACACCGAATCGCGGCAGAGAGCTTCTTGCGATTGAAATGGACCGTTTAAAAAGTGCAAATCCAGAAACGGATCAGAATGTCTTAAAGAAAGCGGCAGAAGTTCAATACAGCCAGTCGGGTTTTTCTTATATTGATACATATAAAGAATTGTTTCGTGAGGATCGAAAGCTTTCATTTTACAACATCTTAGGTTTTTCTTTCTTTCAAGACAGATTGAAAGCCGGATGGGATGAGTTTGGTGATGATTCAGATTTAACATTGGTCAGTTCGGCTGATCATAACTTTGAAATTGGTTCAAAGGACGCGTCTAAAGGGCAGGCATTAACAAGGCTGGCAGAAAGACTAGGTATTCCTTTAAGTAGGGCAGCGGCTGTAGGAGACAGTTTAAACGATGAATCGATGCTTCAAGCAGCTGGTGTTGGGGTTGCGATGGGAAATGCGAGACAGGATATAAAAGAAATCGCTGATCACGTGACGTTATCAAATGATGAACACGGAGTCGCGCATATGATCCGGCACCTTTTGAAATAGATGAATTAGATGTCGTGGTATAAATCACATAGGATGAAGCGCATTCTACAAAAGAGGAATTCAGAACCACTTCTATTTACACATGATGTGGAACATCATATAATTTAATTATGAATAAAACCCACTTGTAAGGAAATTAAGGAGACTAAACGAATGGCGCTGGAATCTTATAAGTCCGAAAATCTGCATTTAATCAAGGAAGCCTTGGACTATACTCAGGTTGGCCTGACGGTGACGGACCCGTCTTTACCTGATAATCCTTTAATATATGTGAATAAGGGCTTTTTAGATATGACAGGCTATCAAGAACCCGAAGTATTGGGGAAGAATTGTCGTTTCCTTCAAGGAGATGAAACTGAGCAAATCGCTCTCAAGCAAATTAGAACAGCCATTGAGAACAAAGAGGCTGTCACGGTTCAGCTGAAAAATTATAAAAAATCTGGACAAATGTTTTGGAACGAGTTAAGTGTCGCTCCTCTTTGGATTGACGAAAAGGAAGGAAAACGTCTTTATTTCGTTGGTCTGCAAAAGGATGTCACGAAAGAGAAGGAACAGCAGGAGCTTCTTGAGCAATCAATTGATGAAGTGCTGAATATTTCTGTCCCCATCGTTCCGGTGAAAGATGGTATCTCTGTGTTACCGATCATTGGTACGTTAACAGCGCCTAGATTTGATAAGATCATTTCAACGGTCTCCACCTATATCTCTCAATCCAAGGATGATTATTTTATTGTCGATCTGTCCGGATTATTAGAAGTGGATTCATTTGTGGCAGATGCGATCTTTAAGCTGAACGATTTGATTTTAATGACAGGTACTGAACTCATTGTGACAGGAATTAAACCGAATCTTGCAATGAAAATGGGAGAAATGAGAGAGGACTTCCGTGAATTAAATACGTTTATGAATGTGAAATCTGCATTGAAAAAACTGAACATTTAGCGTACGTTTATATGAAACAAAAAAGAGGACTTTTCATTAGGCTTGAGAAAAGTCCTCTTTTTGCTGTGATTAAGATGATTGAGCGGCGGCACTTAAGGTAAATAAGTCTTCTAGTTCGTTTGTCGATAGCTCTGTAATCCAGCTTTCGCTTTGGATAATTTGATCATTTAATGTTTGTTTTGTTTCGAGCATTTGATCGATTTTTTCCTCGATTGTGCCCGTTGTGATCATCTTATGGACGTGAACAAATCGTTTTTGTCCAATCCGATAAGCTCGGTCTGTCGCTTGGTTTTCCACAGCAGGATTCCACCATCTATCGTAGTGAATGACATGGTTTGCGGCGGTTAGGTTGAGTCCTGTTCCTCCTGCCTTTAAAGAGAGAATTAAGATGTTGAATTCTTTCTTCTGGAAGCGATCCACCATTTTGTCCCGCTCTTGTTTTGAGAGGCTGCCATTTAAAAATTGGACTGGTTCTCCAAACATCTTTTCTGCCAGCTGCTTGATCATGTTGCCCATTTCAATATACTGCGTAAAGATGAGACAGCTTTCTCCTTGCTCATGTATCGCTTTTAACAGCTCTGCGAGTTTATCCATTTTTAACGAACGTTTCAGCAGTTTCACATCTGTACCGCTCTCTTTTAAATAGAGTGCAGGGTGATCACAAATCTGTTTGAGTCTGCCAAGCATACTTAAAATAATGGCTTTTCGCTGCATCCCTGTTAATGATGCCATATGTTCAAATGTATCCTTCACGAGCTGTTCATATAAAGACGCCTGCTCAGCGGAGAGCGGAATGAATTCTTTTTCTTCGAGTTTCTCAGGCAGGTTCAGGGCAACCTCTTCATCTTGTTTTGTTCGTCTTAATAAAAATGGTTTGATCAGCTGCTGGAGCTGTTCAATTCTTTTTTCTTCACGGTCTTTTTCAATCGGAAGGACGAACTTTTTATGGAAGCTGGTCAGGCTGCCGAGATATCCTTTGTTGACGAAGTCGAATATGGACCAAAGCTCTGTCAAACGGTTTTCCATTGGTGTCCCGCTGAGGGCAATGTGATGCTGTCCTTTGAGCTGTCTAATCGCTCTTGATTGTTTCGTATGGGCGTTCTTGATGTTTTGGGCTTCGTCTAAGCAAATGGTATTCCACTTTGCTGCCGTTAATTCATCACGATCAGAATGTGAGAGTCCATAAGACGTCAGAACAATATCTGTTGACTTGTATGCTTTTGTGAAGTCCTCTCCCTGTGGACGCGATGGGCCATAATGCAGGGCAACCTTCAAATGTGGTGCGAATGTTTCGAGCTCTCGCTGCCAGTTTCCTAAAACAGAGGTCGGCGCAATGATGAGAGATGGAGCGGCATTTTGCTCCTGCTCCTTCAAATACGTGAAATACGCGATCATTTGAATCGTTTTTCCAAGACCCATATCATCTGCTAAACAAGCCCCAAATCCATGAGATCTTAAAAATAAAAGCCAATTCACGCCATGCTGCTGATACGGACGCAGTGTGCCTTTGAAGGACTCACTCATTTCGTAAGAAGGCAGCTCGTGCGAATCATTTAATTGGTGGACAAGCCCTCTTAATTGCGATGAAAGTTCAAATTGAATATGGGCAAATGCTGAACTGTCTAGTAGTTCTGGAATCGATTCAGAGGAAGCTTCTTGATCTGCCAGTTCGCGTGACAAAATATCAGACATGTGAAGCCCTTCATTTTCGGCACGCTCCATCCACTTTTTCATTTGCTGAATGAAGGTCGGGTCTATTTTGATCCATTGTCCTCGAATGTTGACAAGGCGCCGTTTGCTTTGGACAAGTTCGTTGAACTCATCTTCTGTCAGTTCAATGCCGTTTGTAGCAAAGCGCCAATTAAAGTCCATTAATGCGTCCATTCCGACATGCGATTCGCCTCGCGGTGTAGAAGAAATCCTTGCTTTTAACATCATCGTGCTGTCTTTAACAATTTGCCACCACGATGGGAGCAGAATCTCAATGCCCATATTGACAAGTGTTTCACTTGCTTCAGATAGGAAGAGCCATGCTTCTTCTTCTGACATAAGTGTGGTGCCAGATGTGAAAGAAAGCCAAGGGACGATTTGACTGAATCGTTCCAGCTCTCTTGAAATTTTATCTTGATACGGATGCCAAGATCTTTTCAATGAACGAATGCCTTCAAAAAAGTGAAGGTCACTGTTTTTCTTGTCCCGCAAAAACAATTCGATTTTCCAATCATCTCCGTCAAAATCCGGTTCATTTAAGCGCAAGCCGACAGTGAACGGCGTCTCATCATCTATCCAGCCAATCGTCTCCAAGAAATCCTGCTCATCTAGAAAATGTCCTTGGAAGGTTGAGAGCGCAGGCGATTGTGCGTTCATGAGTTCCCATTTGTGCTGCAAGGCATCATCATACTGAATGTAATCCTGTACAGCAAAGGAGAACCAATCAGCCGTATAACCATCTAATAGGCCTTCTTTATCTTTAAACCGAAGCTCGCCTTTTGTCCACGCCTCATAATCGGGAACGAAATCTTCGTCCTCGATGAATTCGTAAATGGTGGAGGCAGTCTTCATCAGTGGTTCCGTTTCATCCGTTAATGTCACATGACTAAACGTATTAAATGAATTTTTTCCTAGCAATTCAACGGTCATCCAAGGGCTTAACAGAAAGGCAGGAGTGCCAATAAAGCTGACATCTTCTAAAAATGTTCCGTAGAAAGAAGATTTGTGCCATTGGAAAAGCTGCCTCTTCATTTCATTAAGCGGAACAGGGTGTCCGTCCTCTGCTTGCGCTGAAATGGTGAAAGAGAAATCTTCAGTTTGTTCTGCATGAATGACAATTTGTTTATGGCGTGTCATCAATCAATTTTCCTTTCTTCATTTCCTCTTGGAACGCACGCAGCCGTTTTGTTGAATCTTGCAGCTGCTTTACATACCTTTCCCAGATCACGGTTTTTTTCGTTTTATGATAAAGCGTGCGCAGTTTCTTCAGCATTTTCACAGACTCTCGATAAGCACTTCGATTCTTTTGATCGAGAAGCAGTGAGATTTCACGGTGGTACGATGGAATGAGGGCTTCCGGCTCCTCTTTTGCAATCTGTTTGATCAAATCCTTCTCCAGTTCACTAATGGAGAAACCAACAAGGCTGTGAATCTCAATCCATTCCGCATAACGCTGCTGTGCATACAAAAGCTGACTGTATTCTGTAAACGCATAGGGCATACAGATTTGGAGATAACGTTCATATAAATGATGATCCTTCGTTTGCTTAAAGTATGCATCTAAATAAAAGAAGAAGTCACTGACGGCTCCCCGCAATTCTCTGTAGGAAAGGTCGAGCTGGCAATATTCCTCTAATATATAGGTGATTTCATGATACCAGAGCTTGAGCCGCTTCCAGTCCTTTCGGTTTGTGAGATCCTTCAGCCAATTGAGCACATTTGGCAGCATATCCGCATTGAGCAGCTGTAATTGCTGAAAGAGGCTTTCGTCTTCTTTCAGTAAATAATCCATGTGCATCAGCCCGATGGTACGTTCAACCGTTTGTTCTTTCTTCTGGGCGTTCTTTAGTAATTCTGTTTCTTTTTTGACCCATTTCCCTCTATTTAATATGGTGCCCCAAATCTCCATAAAGACCGCTACTCGTTCATGCTGGAAAGGTCCATTGATTTGAAGAAGTGTGCGAACGGCAGTTGGTGTGTTTTCAAGAAACGGATCGAGGGAAAAGGAAAGGGCGTATGTCTTCAAATGATCTACTGAATCGAAAATGGTGTTCATGAGCTGTTCTACATAGGGATTCATGGAATAAAAGTCTTTTTCGGCATCAAGCCGGCCGAGGTCGACGAGTTCATGGAGCCTCAGCCATACATCGATCGACGTATGAATTGCATACAAGCTCTTGAATTCAGGTGAAGCAGGTGCGTGTTTTTTTAGGATCGATAAATAGCCGTAATATAAATGCTGCGGTGTTTGCTGGTGCTTCGGTGTCCGTTTCAGCCAGAGGTTAAATTCCTCTTGGAAAAAAGTCAGCCAGCTTTGGAGTGATTGTTCGTCTGGGCGCTTCACTTGGAAGTGCTGGCGAATCAGTTCTTTGCTGCGCTGTAATTCATCTTTTTCTGACCAATGTTCTGTAAACCCGGTCACACTCTCTACTTGAGCGTATAGCGAAAAGAAGACAGCAAGAATGTGTTTACAAAGTCCATCTGCTGGACATGAGCAGCTGCTTCTCACAGGAAACAGCACATGAAGGTGGACTCTTGCTGCCACGACATCATGTACATAAGCTGACCATTCGGTATCAGACTCTTGCTTGAGCCGATATACGCTGTCCTGTCTATAAGTAATCAATGCTTTTTTGATGAGTTGTTTGTTTTCATCTGTTGCAGGAAGAAGTTCTTTGATCTGTTCGGCTGTTTGTTTGATTTCTTCTTCGTTGATGTTGTGCTGAAGCATTTGATCCGCTCCTAACCAAGTAAAAGATTCCAATTCTTTTATTATAGCTCAATGGGGAATTATAAAAAAGTTTTTCATGAAAATGGTCATAAATTTCAAAAGCTGTCGAATGATGTATTAGAGTATTGCATAAACCAACCTTACAGCATATAATAATGAAATTAGTGGATTCGAAAGGATACAGACATGGATAATAAGGGTTTAAATCAAGAAGAGTTTTTAAAGATTTTGATGTACGCTCATGATATTGGTGAAAATTCAAATGATGTCACAACAAAAGAAATGCTTGAAAATCTGATTGCTCATATTCGAAATGGTCTTGTTTCATAAAAGTGACCCCCTGCTAGTGATGGCAGGGGGTTTTTGTATGCTTTTAAGAATGGAATGAAAGCTCCCGGCATACGATGTCATTACAAGCATAAGGAGTATGGGGAGCTGATGGTGTCATGAATATTGCGATTGCAGGCTGTGGGTATGTGGGACTTGTGACAGGTGTGTGTTTAGCGGAGGCAGGTCATGATGTGGCGTGTATTGATATTGACCGCCGAAAGGTCATGCAGCTGAAACAAGGAAAGCCCCCAATGTATGAGCCAGGGTTAAAAGAGCTATTGAAACGCAATCTTGCGCAGGGACGAATTCATTTTCACATAAATGGAGCGGAAGCCTACCCGAGGGCAGATGTGTTAATGATTGCGGTCGGCACCCCGCAGCAGGTAGATGGCCAAGCTGATTTACAGTATGTGTTTCAGGCTGCAAAAGAGATGGGCTTAAAAGCAAAGTCAGGGGCGATTCTTGTGGTGAAAAGTACAGTGCCTGTCGGAACGGGTGATCAAATCGATCAGTTGATCCATCAAGAATTAGGACGGAAGGAGCCACTAGCGATTGCATCTAACCCAGAATTTTTACGGGAAGGCTCTGCCATTTCAGATACATTGAGGGCGGATCGGCTAGTGATTGGAGCTGAAACAAAAGCCGTATTAGACCAGTTAGAGGAGATGTATGCTGATTTCCATCTTCCATTGGTGAAAACAGACCGTAAAAGTGCTGAAATGATCAAGTACGCATCAAATGCATTTCTTGCGACAAAAATCAGCTTTATGAATGAGATTGCCTCCATTTGTGAAAAAACAGGGGCTGATGTTGAATGGGTGGCGCAGGGAATGGGGCTTGATCAGCGGATTGGTTCTTCCTTTCTCAGAGCGGGCATTGGCTACGGAGGTTCTTGTTTTCCAAAGGATACAAATGCACTTGTCCAAATTGCAGGGCATGTGTCCCATGATTTTGAGCTGTTAAAGGCTGTCATCAAAGTAAATAATGAGCAGCGTGCAGGTTTTATCCGAAATATTGAGGAGCGGCTGGGGGCAGCTCTTGAAGGGAAGCGAATTGCGCTTCTTGGTCTTTCCTTTAAACCGAATACAGATGATATGAGGGAGGCGCCATCTATTCCGATCGCTCATGAGCTCCATCAATTAGGTGCGGAGCTTGTGGCATATGATCCTGTTGCTGCCCGGCATGCAGCTCGCAAGCTGCCGGATCAAGTCTTATTTGCTCAAACGATTGAGGAAGCGATCAAGGATGCCGATGCGGTCTGTCTATTAACGGAGTGGGCGGATATTCAGTCGTTTCCACTCGCTTCCTATAAGAAATGGATGAAGCGGCCGCTTATTTTCGATGGACGAAACTGTCATACACTTGAAGCGGCAGAACAAGCGGGGGTCGAGTATCATTCGATTGGGCGCAGATCAGTTTCTCCAATTTATATCTAAAAGAAAACCGATAACAGTGAATGTTATCGGTTTTTATGAATGCGGCAGAATGAATCCGCCATATAAAAATGCAGCAACAATCAGAAAAGCAGGGTGCAGCTTGAATTTGGTCATTAAGAAAAAGGAGATCGCAGCAATGGCGAGCGATTGCGTCCAGCCGATGGCTTTCACAGCATCTCCGCCTATTTCCCATGTTAATAAAAGCATCATCATCGCAATGACAGGCTGAACGGATAAGGTCATGCCTTTTACGACGGGAGATTGACGAAAGCGGTCAATCAGCTTGAGCAATAAAATCAGCCCAACAGCAGACGGCAGGACAGTTGCAAGCAGTGCCACGATAAAGCCTGGCCAGCCCATGACGTCATAGCCGACATATGCTGCAATCTTCGTAGCGATAGGCCCTGGCAGTGCATTGGCTAAAGCCAGCATATTGGAGAACCCTTCGTTCGTCATCCAATGAAAATGATTGACGATTTCTTCATAATTGAGCGGGATGGATGCAGGGCCACCGCCATATCCTAATAGATTGGATAAAAAGAATGCCCAGAATAAAAAGAGAATCAGCATCATGAAGACACTCCTTTCTCTTTATTTGGCCGATTCCAGCGATTTTTCAGTTTAAAATGAAAGGCGCCATAAAGTAAAAAGATCATGACAATAATTCCTGGATGAATGGACAGCACCTGCAGCCCAATAAAGGCAAGAAGGAATAGAGCGATTCCGAAGATCATGCCGAAGCCTTTCAGCGCTTTTTGTCCAAACTCATATGCCATGATACCTAAAAGAACAGCAATGACTGGGGTCACAGCGCCAATCATATTTTGAATGATTTGTGAGGAGCTTAAGACGCTGACAAGTGTGACAAGGGCTACCATGGCGAGACATGTTGGTAAAATATGAGCAGCTGTGGCGACAATTGCGCCAGATACGCCCTTTAATCGATAGCCGAGGTATGCTGACATTTTTGTTGCGATCGGGCCTGGTAATGCATTGGCGATGGCGAGTGTTTCTCCGAATTCGTCATCGTTGATCCATTGGTATTTCACCACCGCTTCATGGCGAATAAGCGGTATCACGGAAGGGCCTCCGCCAAAACCGAGAATACCGGTTCGCACCATAGCGATAATGAGTTCGATATATGATTGCAAGTGGTTCAACTCCTGTCTACAATTTCATGCCCATGCGGCTTTTGTATCGTTTAATGAGCATTTGGCAGTCCACACTGACAACGCCTTCTAGCGGGTATAGCTTTTTTGTCAGGAAAGTCTCCATTTCCTGTTCATGTTGAAAAATGCCATGCATATGCAGCTTGCTTGGTCCTGTCATGTGATAAAGGCTTGTGACAGCCGTTTCCTTTTCAAGCTGAAGGGCAACCGCTTCTAAAAATTTCGGTTCTACCTCTACATTAAAGAAGACAGAGACATGAATGCCGACCTTCGCGGGGTTAATTACAGCGGTGAATCGTTCAATGACCCCTGCTTCAACGAGCTGCTGAATGCGGGCTTGTACGGCAACACGTGACAGACCGACCTGTTTGCCGAGATCTGTATAAGACATGCGCCCGTCCTCGTGTAATAGGGATAAAATTTGTTTATCTCTTTCGTCTAATGTTAGGTTTGGAATGCTATAGTCTTTTGACACCGTATAACCACCTTTCTTCTGTTGATATTCTATCATATTTATTACGAATAGAATGAATGAATTATCATTTGCTATCGAAACGAAAACATTGCATGTAAGAAATTATCTTTATGCATAAAAAAACACCCCGATCTCATCGGGGTGTTTTCATTTATTGATCCGGGCTGCTTTCTGCACTGGCAATTTGCTGTGCAAGGTCAGCTCGATCAATGTCTGCTTGGAAGAATTCCTGCGTATTTGGCAGATGTAAATTCATATGGCGTTTTTGAGAAATGCGGATGGTGACTTGATCAACGGTGTAATCAAATACGTGTCCACCAACACTTCGATCTTCATCAATAAAATGAAGATGATATCCACTCACCGCAATGCCGTGTGCGTACTGCGGTGTACGGAAGCCTGCGATCGTACCTTGAATATCCTCAAAGTCGAAAATAGGCTGAGACTTGACTGCTTCTACCATCGGAACGTAAGGTTTTTCCTGTTTTTCAACCGTACGTGTTTGAACCTTTTTGAATGATCCATCAATGCGGACCGCATAAAAGATATTTTTACTTGGTAAAATGCGGTCGATTTCTTCTTCAAGTTCTTTGGACGTCATAGGTGCATCAATTCGATGAACGATATCTGTTTCAAAGAATGCTAGAGAGCAGAAAGGTGAATAATCTTGATTGGTGACCGGTGTCGCTGTTCCATCCGAGCGCAGCCGGTAGAATGCGCCGTCAAAGCCGATCAGCTCTCCATCTAATTGATTGAATGTACCGATGCCAAAATCACCGTGTTCAGGAATATGTGCGAGGGAGAAATCTCCATCATATACGGCTTCCAGCAGGGAGGTCATTGTCGATACTTGATAGACCTCTTGTTGTTTGTCATGCTGTCTTGTGTCATTCTGTTGATTCATTGGGTGCATCATACCCATAACCGCTCACTCCTTTAATGTAATGTATCGAAGTCTTATCTGACATTCATTGCATGTTTTTTGCGAAAGACTTCTGGCCATTTTTGACTGGCGAGGTCAGGGTTGTCTTGATAGTCAATCGGAATATCAATAATCACAGGTCCTTCTATGTTTATACCCTTTTGAAGGACGGTTGAAAGCTCCTCAGGTGAGTTGACCCTTAGTCCAGTCGCTCCAAAGCTTTCCGCATATTTCACTAAATCGATCTGCCCGAATTCAACGCAGGATGTACGCTCATATTTCATTTCCTGCTGGAACGCGACCATGTCGTATGTGCTGTCGTTCCAAACAAGGTGAACGAGGTTTGTTTTCTTGCGGACAGCTGTTTCTAACTCCATTGCGGAGAAGAGAAAACCGCCATCACCTGAGACCGAGATAATCTTTTCATCTGGATTCATGATAGAAGCCGCAATTGCCCATGGTAATGCGACGCCTAATGTTTGCATGCCGTTACTCACCAGGAATGAATTCGGTTCATAGACGCGGAAGTGACGGGACATCCAAATCGCGTGAGATCCGATATCACACGTGACCTTCGTGTCATCAGGAATCAGACGTCTCAATGTATGAATGACATCCAGAGGGTGAGATCGATGACTTTCTCTTTCTGGTGTTTTTTCGATGTCGCTTAATAGTTCCTGTAATTCAGTGACTAATTCTATGTTCTCTTTGCTTAGAGAAAGGGGAACACTGTCATGCGCTAGATGTTTGACGGTTTCAGAAATATTGCCTACAAGCTCAAGCGCTGGCTCATAAAAATGGTCAATATCTGCCTGCATGTCATCAACATGGATGATCTGACGCTGCTGCGGCTGAAGATTCCAAAGCTTCGGATCATATTCGATTGGATCAAAGCCAATGGTCAAAAGGACATCTGCATGTTCAATGAGAAGGTCACCCGGCTGATTACGGAATAAGCCGATTCTGCCTACATATTGAGACTCGAGCTCTCTTGAGAGAACGCCGGCTCCTTGGTACGTTTCAACAAATGGGATACCAAGTGTTTTTAATAATGCTCTTGTGGCATTTGCAGCAGCTGGACGACTAGCTTTCATTCCCACAATCGCAATAGGTAAGTTTGCATTTTGAATTTTGGCGATAGCCGAACTGATGAGAGCATCTGGTGCAGGACCTAATTCTGGAGAAGGGTGAGCAGACACTGGTGTTTGTGTGGTGTGTTCTGTCACGACATCTTGTGGAAAGCTGATAAATGCTGCTCCAGCCTGCCCTTTTTGTGCCGCGCGAAAAGCATTCGTTAACGCTTCTGGTATATTATAAACGTCTTGTACTTCAACGCTATATTTTGTGACTGGTTTGAATAATGCCGCATTGTCGAGTGATTGATGTGTTCGTTTCAGACGATCTGCACGAATGACGTTTCCGGCGATTGCGACAACAGGATCACCTTCTGTATTGGCTGTTAATAGACCTGTTGCTAAATTAGATGCACCAGGACCTGATGTGACAAGACAAACACCTGGTTTGCCGGTTAAACGTCCAACAGCAGCTGCCATAAAGGCTGCATTTTGTTCGTGTCTGCATAGGACAAGCTCTGGACCTCTGTCTTTTAATACATCAAATACAGCGTCAATTTTTGCACCTGGAATCGCAAAAACATGGGTCACACCTTGAGCAATCAGCGTATCAACAATCAACTCTGCTCCTCGTCTTGTTAGGGGTTGTGCTTGAGATTTCATTTACCCCGCACTCCTTTCGGCAAGTAAAATTTTTTATGAAAATATATTTTCATGATATGATTTACTATACATTTCATAAAATAAATTTTCCAATATATGTTTAACGTGGTTTTGATATGTTTCACGAATAAGTGTGTGAGGAGTGAAAGGATGGAACTGAGACATTTGCAGTATTTTGTCACAGTAGCGGAGGAGCTGCATTTTGGCAGGGCAGCCGCGCGGTTGAATATGACACAGCCTCCACTTAGTCAGCAAATTAAGCAGTTTGAGGAAGAATTAGGTTTTCCTTTATTTCACCGGTCGAAGCGGGTGGTGGAGCTAACAGCAGCTGGAAAGGTCTTTTTACATGAGGTTCGGGGAGTGCTACAACAGCTTGATAAAGCCGTTGATCATGCCCGTCATACAGCAAGAGGAGAGCTGGGGAAAATCATCATAGGTTTTGTTGGAACGGCGACGTACGATATTCTGCCGCCTGTTGTACGTGAATTCAGGGAGCTGTATCCCTCTGTCAGTATTGAGCTGCAGCAGCTTTCTGTTCCGCAGCAGCTAGAGGCACTTTTAAATGGTGAGATTGATATCGGTTTTTTACATCCTACACCGCCGCATGAAGAATTAGTGAGTCGTTTGATGAAGCAAAGTGAATGTATTTTTGCGATTCCAAAAAATCATCGATTGGCTAATAAAGAGACGGTCGCGATTGAAGATATCCGTCATGAACCGATTATTTCTTTATCACAGGAATCATGGCCGTCTCTTTATCAGCACTTTGTCCTGCTATGTGAAAAGTACGGGTTTTCTCCAAATATCGTGCAGGAAGCGGCGGAATATCAAATGATCATTGGCCTCGTCACAGCAGGGATCGGTATTGCAGTGATTCCAAAATCAGCCCGGCGTTTATTTAATCTGGATGTTGTCTATCGGGCCATTGAGGATGAACAGCTTCTGGCGGAATGGACGATTTCCTATAGACGGGAAAATCATAATCCTGCTTTATTTCATCTTGTTCACCATATCCTGCATCGCACCGAGCTGGAATAAGAGGTATAGGGAACGGGTTATGGTATGATGTCGTTACATTAAAAGGAGGCGTACCTGAATTGATTACATTGCAAATGGATCAGCTGTCACGAAAAGAGGCATATAAATTATTATCTGGTTCTATCGTTCCAAGACCGATAGCGTTTATTACGAGTCTGTCTAAAGAAGATGTTGTCAATGCCGCACCATTTAGTTTCTTTAATGTCATCAGCGGACACCCGCCGCTCATTGCGGTTTCTATCGGACGACGTGATGGTCAGATGAAAGATACTGCGCAGCATATCATTGACAGGGAAGAGTTTGTCGTCCATGTGAGTGATGAAGACATGATAGAAGATATTAATGAAACAGCTGCTACATTGCCTCGGGAAGAGAGTGAGCTGGATCGCACCGGACTTCATCAAGTAGAGAGTCATGTCATTTCAGTGCCGGGAATCAAGGAAGCGCGCATTCGTTTTGAATGTCAGCTGGAAAAACATCTGACCTTTCAAAATGATGAAGGGGAGATCACAGTTGATCATATCATTGGCCGGGTTGTATGTGCACATTTAGATGAGGGTGTTTATGATGCAGAAAAAGGCTATGTTTCTACTAATGAACTGAAACCAGTCGCTCGCCTAGCAGGTAATGATTATGCCCATTTAGGCACGTCATTTGTGCTGAAAAGACCACAGTAATAGGAAAACCCCCGAGGGAAATCGGGGGTTTTCTGTTTATTTCTTCTGTTCTAGTTTGAGTGGAGCTGCGATGTTCTTTTGTACCTTTTTCCCTTTTAATACATCGTTTGCAGCACCGACTGCCAGTTGACCGATCAGCTCTGGCTGCTGCGCAACCGTTGCAGAGAGCTTTCCTGCTTTAATTGAGCTGAGTGCATCTTCGTTGCCGTCAAAGCCAACGACAAGAATGTCTTTCCCAGAGCTTTGAATCGCTTCTAGTGCGCCAAGTGCCATTTCATCATTGTGGGCAAAAACGGCTTTGATGTCAGGGTTTCCTTGAAGGAGGTTTTCCATGACATTCAGTCCTTTTGTCCGGTCGAAGTCAGCAGCTTGTTTTGCTGTCACTTTTAGATCTTTATCCGCTATTTGATGGAATCCTTTTCCACGCTCACGTGTAGCGGAAGCGCCTGGTACGCCTTCTAATTCAGCGACTTTTGCTCCTTTGCCAACCTTGTCAATGATAAATTTAGCTGCCATTTCTCCGCCTTTGACGTTATCTGAGGCGACAAGTGCTTCTACCTTTCCACTTTCGGCTGAGCGGTCTAATGTGATGACAGGTATATCAGAAGCGTTTGCTGATTCGACAGCGGTTGATATGGCAGATGAATCCGCTGGGTTGATGAGCAATGCGTCGACGCCTTGCTGAATAAGGTCTTCTACATCACTTGTTTGTTTAGCTGAATCATTTTGTGCATCTGCAATCACGACTTCAATGCCTAGCTTTTTCGCTTCTTTTGTCACACCGTTTTTCAGAGAAACGAAGAATGGGTTATTTAACGTCGAGATCGACAGCCCAATTTTGATGTCTTTTTTCTTGCCATCCTTTGATGACTTGGCCCACTCCGGCGGTTCAAGTGAGCAGGCAGAAAGCATGAACAATGAGAGAGTCAGGATGAGAATAAGATATTTTTTCATAGCGGCTGCCTCCTTAAGCAGATTTCTTTCTGTCTAATAGGACTGCAATCAAGATGACAATCCCTTTCACAACAGATTGATAGAATGATGAAACGCCAAGTAAGTTCATACCATTGTTCAGGACACCGATAATGAGCACCCCGATGAGTGTGCCGACAATTCGTCCTCTTCCACCGGACAGGCTTGTTCCGCCAAGTACGACGGCAGCAATGGCATCAAGCTCATAGGACGTACCAGCTGTTGGCTGCGCTGAATTTAGGCGAGATGTTAAGATCGCACCTGCTAAGGCAGACATGAAGCCTGCTAATGAATAGATCATAATTTTCACGCGTGGTACTTTGATTCCTGAGATGAGAGCCGCTTTTTCATTCCCACCGATGGCATATGTTCTTCTGCCGAAAGGTGTTTTATGAAGCAGTACCCAAAGTACGATAAAGGTGAGAAGCATCGTAATCGCTGGAACAGGAATGCCTAAGAAATATCCGCGGCCGAATAACTGAAAGGCATAGTTAGAGCCAAGCCCAGTAATCGGGTTTCCGTCTGTATAAACGAGTGTCAAACCTCTGAAAATCGTCATCGTGGCAAGCGTTGCGATAAAAGGAGCCATTTTTCCTTTTGTAATTAAAAGACCGTTGATCATCCCAAGAACGGCACCGATGATACAGCCGACGATAATGGCTAAAATCGGGTCCATGCCAGAAACGATAAAGCCGGCAGTCAAGGCACTGGATAGTGCGAGAATGGCACCGACAGATAAATCAATGCCTCCAGTTAAAATAACAAACGTCATGCCAAAGGCAATGAGGGCATTAATGGAGATTTGTCTCAGTAAGTTTAAGATGTTTAATGGCTCTAAAAAGGCCGGATTTAAAATAGAAACAATGGCGACAAGGATGATGAGTCCTAAGAATGGCCCAAGCTTTTGCATGATGTGATCAAATCGTCCATTTGAAGTAAGTGGTTTCATGTTACTTCCCTCCTGTAGCTAGTGTCATAATTCGTTCCTGTGTAGCTTCTGTTTTGTCTAATTCCCCGCTGATGGTTCCTTCATGAATGACGAGCACCCGGTCGCTCATCCCGAGTATCTCTGGGAGTTCAGAGGAGACCATTAAAATGGCAACGCCTCGATCGGTCAGTTCATTCATTAACTGATAGATTTCTCGTTTCGCTCCGACGTCGACTCCTCGTGTCGGTTCATCTAAAATCAAGACCTTCGGCTGTATGCCGATCCATTTGGCAATGACGACTTTTTGCTGATTTCCCCCAGACAGGCTTCGGGCAGAGATGTCAGAGGAAGCCGTTTTAATCGTCAGTCGTTTGATGAGAAGGTCGACAAAATCCTGTTCTGTTTTCTTATCAATCAATCCCTTTGGAGAGAAGCTTTTTAAGTTTGGCAGACCGATGTTTTCACGGATGGATGCATCAAGCATCAATCCTTCATCCTTGCGATCCTCTGTGATAAAGCCGATGCCGAGCTTGACGGCATCACTTGGTTTTTTAATAACAGCCTTTTTTCCATGAACCCATATTTCTCCTTGATCAAGAGGATCAAGACCAAACAGCGACCGCATCATTTCGGTCCGGCCAGCACCCATTAAGCCTGCAACACCAACGATTTCTCCAGCTTTAACTGAGAAGCTGATATCTTGAAATTGTCCTTTTCTCGTTGCTTGTTTCACCTCAAGGACAATGTCTCCTGTAGAGGGCGTTCGCTCAGGATATCGATCTGTCAATTCACGGCCGACCATTTTTTTGACGACTTCATGGAAATTCGTTTCAGGTATGGCCTTCGTATCGACCGTTTTCCCATCACGCATGATCGTAATCCGGTCACAGATGGCGAAGATTTCCTCCATACGGTGAGAAATATAGACAATGGAAACGCCTTCTTTTTTGAGAGATTCAATGACCTGGAAGAGCTTCTCGATTTCCCGTTCCGTAAGAGCTGCTGTCGGCTCATCCATGATGATGACCTTTGCATCGGTCATTAATGCTTTTGCAATCTCAATCATCTGTTTTTGTCCAACAGAACAGCTGCCTGCCTCTTGTTCAAGTGAGAGATTCACAGACAAACGGTCCAGCTGCGTTTGGGCGAGGGTCTTCATTTTCTTAGTATCTAGCAGTCCGAGTTTCGTATAGATTTCTTTCCCGATGAATAGATTCTCCAAGACGGTCATATCCGGCCATATGTTGAGCTCCTGATGAATGAAGGCGATGCCGTGCTGCTCCGCTTCCTTCGGATTTTTGAAAGCGGTTTCTTTTCCGTCGATTTGTATCGTTCCTTTATCTAAAGAATAAAGACCTGTAAGCAGATTCATTAAAGTTGATTTTCCCGCACCATTTTCACCCATGAGTGCGTGGACTTCACCTGTGACGAGGTCAAAGGAGACCCCGGAGAGAACGGTGTTTTTTCCAAAAGCCTTATGGATGTTATGCATCTCTATGTTCATATCTGGCTCCTCCTTTTAAAAGATGACACCGGCATGAAGAATGCAGTTTGCGTATGGGGTGGCTTCACCCGTTCGAATGACTGCTTTTGCCTGTTTGGTCATGTCTTTGAACGTCTCGTGGTCTACTTCATGTAACGGTTTTGAGAGCGCTTTCTTAAGAAATAAATGATCTCGTTCATTGGCTTCTTTGATTTCACTAGCTACAGTGATGTTTTCAACGGCCATTTCCTGAAGAAGGAGGGAGGTGACCTCCTGAAAGGATGGTGTGCCGATTGATAACGCCAGGTCGATTTTGACTGGACCTTCTGGGATAGGGAGACCACAGTCTGCGATGACGATTGTATCTGTGTGGCCAAGGTCAGCAAGCACCTTGGCGATATGGCTGTTTAGGATGCCGTTTTTTTTCATTTCTTTTTCTCCAATTCTTCTCTTGTTGGCATGCCGCCTTGTGCGCCAAACTTTGTGACGGACATTGATGCTGCAAGGTTGGCAAAGGCAAGTGCGTCATAGAGGGATTTGCCTTCTGTTAGAGCGACAGCCAACGCTCCGTTAAAGGTATCGCCAGCTCCTGTTGTATCGACTGCTTCGACAGGAACGCCTGGAACCAACACGTCTTTCGTTCCATCAAAGTATCGAACCCCATTTTTTCCTTCTGTGACTAGTAATTTGTTGGGGTATTGACGCAAGACATCTTCAATTGGCAGACCATCAAACATCAGAACAGCTTCATGTTCATTCGGTGTAATGTAAGCAGCCTGATCTAAAACCTGCTTCGATACTTTACGGGCTGGTGCAGGGTTTAAAATGACAGGGATTTCTTTTTCACTGCAAATGGCGCAGACCGCTTCGACCGTTTCTTCAGGTATTTCCTGCTGGATGAGAACCATCCCAATATCATCAATTGTAGAAAGAGCAGTACTTACATAGTCAGGAGTAACCTCGTCATTTGCCCCTTTGACCACTACAATGCTGTTATCACCTTCTGCTAAAATGATATGAGCTGTGCCGCTCTCCATTTCGGTAACCGGTTTCATATATGAGGTACGGACACCTTGTGCTTGTAAATTGCTGAGAATATCATGGCCATAAGCGTCATCACCAACTCGGCCGACCATATATACATCGGCACCTAGTCTGGCGCTTGCGACTGCCTGATTGGCACCTTTCCCGCCTGGGACCGTTTTAAACGATTCGCCTAAAATCGTTTCACCGGCATTTGGCCGTTTATCTGAAGTGACGACTAAATCCATTGAACAGCTTCCTACTACAACAATATGACTCATTGTGAATCCACCTTTCTTGTGGTCTCTCGTTCAATAAAAGAGACGGGCATTTGAATAACTGGTTGATCTATCGGTTGTTTCTGAATCGCTTTGATTAACAGCTGTGCCGCTTCTTTTCCCATCTCATAGGCGGGCTGCCTTATGGTCGATAAGGAAGGGAAGAGCAGCTCACTTTGCGGAATATCATCAAATCCAATGATTTGAACGTCTCCTGGAATCGCTTTTCCGATTCGAAGCGATTCATGGATGACCGCTGTTGCGACGATATCATTGCTGGCAATGATCCCATCTGTTTCTGGGTACAGCTGGAAAAGGGCCTTGGCACTTTTTCGGGCTTCTTGAAAGGAAAAGGAAGCATTAGACATCACATGAAAGTCGACACCTGTTTCCGTGAGAACATCGAGTGCGCCTTTGAATCGCTGCCGCGCTGTTTGCAGATGGGCAGGTCCTTTTAACAGTGTGATCTGCCGGCTACCGCGTCTGATTAATTCCATTGCCGCCATTTTCCCGCCAGCTGCAGCATCTGCAAAAACAGAAGGTGCATGTGGAACTGTTCGATCTAAAAACACAACAGGCAGATCATCATCATTGTATATATCTGACTCAGGTTCATTTGTGACCGCGATGACACCGACCACTTGATTTTGTTTAAAGGTTTGCAAGTATGCCATTTCTTTCTCTCGATCTTCATCACTGTTTCCGAATAATAACCGAAAACCGTGCGCATGAATCTCATCCTCAACGCCTCTAGCAAGCTGAGGAAAGAAGGGGTTTGTGATATCAGGCAAGATTAAGCCGATTAAGCGTGATTCTCTTTTGAAAAGGGATCTAGCCACTTCATTGGGAAAGTAGTTCAACTCCTGCATCGCTTGCGTCACGCGGGTTTTCGTATCTGAATGAACATATCCAGTATCATTGAGCACGCGTGAAACAGTGGCAACAGACACTTGTGCAGCTTTTGCGACATCTTTAATTGTAGCCAATGGAGAGCCTCCCTTCATGAATGTGTAACCGTTTACACACATAGATTATCACGAAAGCATCGAAATGACAATCTAAAAAAAATAAAAAAAGAAAAGAAAGAAGGCTTCTTCCTTTTCTTAACTAATAATACCTGTTTGTGTAATGTTCACTTTCACTTTTGGAATGATTTTCACCTTCGGATAATCGGTGACCCAGTTCATTTTCATATATTCATCATAGTGTTTTACCCTATATTTTCTGCCAAGGCTTAGGACGTCAGAATTTGCTTCTTGCAGGGCCGCAATGACTCTTTCGGCATCTTTAGTCAAAATAGCTGACAGCCTTTTATTTAGCATTTTAATTTTCTTGTCTGTATCTAAATTATCTTTCGGATATTCAATAACAGAGGTATTGAATTCAAACTCAAGAGAGAAGGTTACGTTTCGATGATCAGGGTTGACGATTTTAATGTCTCTTTTTGTATCGGTAACTTGAATGCTGATGTAATTGTTCTCCTTTGATTTCATATCACTTCTTACTTTTTTTGTGAAGTTTGCATAACTGCCCATTTTTCCATCCATGATGGTGAGCAGAATGGCATCTTGCGCATAAAGTTCCCCTTTCATTTTCTCATTATCAAATAAGGCGACCCCCCTTACACTCGTTAACTTTTTTGATTTATCGTAGTAGAGTAATGGCAGTGTGAAATCCTCGCCGGTTTGCAGCATTTTGGACCGGATATTTTGAATGTTCTTAGGTGCAACTTGTGAGGAGCGTGATGCAGAAGTGATCAGGTTGTTTAAATAGTCGCTCACAATGAGTTTTTCCTTGAGCAGAGAATTGATTAAGTCCACACAACTCCCGCCTTGCACCACTGCCAAGTTTGCGAGCAAAGGGCTTTTGGGATCGCGATAAAACATATCTAAGTAAGGGAGCAGCCGGTGTTGGGCAAATTCATCACCAATCAGCAGGACCCTCATTTTCGACATATCAATTTTTTGGTCTACACTCCGGCTAAAATTGCTTCTTGCTTTTCTTAAAGTAGGCGCATCGGTTGTGAGAACGGTGGTTAAATAGCTGCCAGAATTCCCTTGCTGCATACTTTGAGACTGCTGCACCTTTCGATAGGTAATCGAATATCTCGCGTTGTCATCCTCTCCTTGATCAACAGCTGATGTTAATATGAGAGAGATGTCTTTTAATAGGTTTTGATCCCAGCAGCCAGGCATGAAAATGAGGGAAACACACATAAGCAGTGTCAACATGTACCTATGATGCATGTGATTTCACCTTCTTTTTGCGGTGTTTGATAAAGATGATAACGGCCATCATGATCGGAAGTGTGTATATAAATGAATATTGTGCAGCGGTGGTAAAGTCATTGAAGCGCTGAATTTTAAAGTTATCAGTTGAAAGAAAACAGCTTGCAGCATAAATCAAAATGGCAAAATAGTAGACATATTTTTTGTGATTTTTTTTCTTCAGCATACTGGACACACCATTTGCACAAAAGTACAGATAATTACTCAGTGTGGCTAAAATGACAAAGACCCAAAAGCTTAGGAAAATTAAATCTGTCCGCTCAATGACACCGAATGTAATGGTTTTTAATAGATACAAAACAGGATTCGGGATGACATCAAGCTCAGCCGGGCTGAAAAACATAAAACAAATTAATGTAATAAATAGGTAGTAAAGCGTCGTGCATATATTTGAAATGGTCATCACTTTATATCGTTGCTTAATGGTGCCCTTCATCAGTGGAGAGATGATCAAAATCATCTCGAATCCATTCATTGACAGTACCACGTCCTTCAATCCAAGCTGAAATTGAGAGATATCCGTTTGAAAAAAAGGCAGGAGGTAATCAATATTGGTTCCTTTCAATGAATAGAACATCAATAGAGAGAGCATGAGCAAAAAGGGAGTTAAGATAAAATTAAACCTGACAATGGCTGTAATTTGCTCCTTTGCGATATAGACAATGCATATCATCAGTAATAGGTTAATCACCCAGTTTGGTGTGAGCGGGAGCACCCATATGCCAAGAATCCTTGTGAATATAGAAAGGACAACAATGCAAACCGAAGCAAAGTATACCGTATAGAGCACGACCAAGGTGCGTCCAATCCATTTTCCAAAGACCTCAATCAGCGCTTGGAAAAATGACGTTTCTGGATATTTGTAGATGATATAAAGAAAAATGGTATTGATGATCTGGATAAAAAAACACGCGACAATTATTGCCATCCAGCCATCGTGTCCCATGTCTTTCATCAGCAAGTGGGGGAGCGCTAAAATACCAACACCAATTTGAGATTGGATGATAAAAAAAACAGCTTGAGGTGGAGATATTTTATTTTTCATTTTTCTTTTTCCACCCTCTCAGTTGTTCAATTTGTTTGTTCTTTTGCGGATTTAAATAAACAGGACGGTTTTTGTACATCCACATTGGGAGTCGAACCACCGTATCTTTTAAGTCCTGCCAGTTAAATGGAGCAACAGGTGATAAATATGGCACCCCTAGTGATTCTAGGCGGCATAAATTCATGAGCATAATGGCGAGTCCAAATGAAATGCCAATAAATCCAAACATCGATGCCATAAACATGAGCGGGAAACGAAGCATCCTGATGGTGGACGTCATTTCAAACGACGGAAGTACAAATGAAGCTACAGCCGTCACAGCGACTACAATCACTTGGACATTCGAAATAAGTCCTGCTTGTACAACCGCATCCCCAATAACCAAACCTCCTACGATGCCAATGGTCTGCCCGATCGGTTTAGGCAGACGCACCCCAGCCTCACGTATAAGTTCAATTGTGATCTCCATCAGCATAGCCTCAATCAATGGAGGGAAGGGAATGCCAATAATAGAGTTTTTCATCGTAATAGCTAGTTCATCTGGGACAACCTCATAATGAAACGCAATAACAGCAATATAAAAAGATGGCAATATGACTGCGATGATGCAGGCAAGATAACGAAGAATACGAATAAACGTAGCAGGAATCCAGCGGCTGTTATAATCATCCGGCGACTGAAAAAAACTAAAGAACGTGATAGGCAGAATGATGGCCATTGGACTGCCATCCATGAGTACGACTATTCTGCCTTCAAGAATCGCAGATCTTACCTTGTCCGGACGTTCTGTATCAATCAGCTGCGGGAAAATAGAATATGAATCTTCCTCAATTGCCTCAACGATAGAGCCGGGACTTATCAGTGTGTCTACTTTAATAGAAGAAATCCGTCTGTTGACTTCTTCGACCTTTTCTTGATTGGCAATATCAGATATATAAACCGTTGCAAGCCTTGTTTCCGATTTTGTACCGACCTTATGATATTGAATGGCGAGCTTCCGATCATTTAAATGCGAACGCAGTAAGTAGATATTGGTATCAAGACTTTCAACAAACCCGTCATGTGCACCCGCGATAATACTTTCAGAAGACGGTTCAGTAATAGAGCGCAGCGGCGGCTGTCCGACAGCAAACAGCTTGATTTGCGAGGAGTTTTCATCAAGAAAGGCAATACTTCCCGCAATAATACTGTCTGTGATCAGCGTCAAGTCGCCTGTTTCAAGTGTGCTAAGAGACTTTATATAATTCTGCTTTCCAGGAGAGCCTAACAAGTTACCGATAATGAAATCATTTAATTTGCCTTCATCTATTCTTGTTTTAATAAAGAACAGCACAGATTTTGTTTCATTCACCATTAACTCTCGGTATTCAAAATCGCCGCTTTGCTGAAATGTTTTTTTTAGGATACGGATTTTTTCCTCGAAGCTGCCTGATAAAAAATGCAGGCGTGTCTGCTCATTGGTGTTTGGCATCTTTAGCCTCCTCTCACAGATTTTTTACCCATAGTGTAAGCGGAGAAGCGGATTTTATTCGTCTTCTTTGGGGAAAGCATGAAATAAGCTGACAACTTTCAACTAAATTCACATTAAAAATGTTAAGAAATGATGAATCTTGATAAAAACAAATGAATAATGTTTCATTGTTTAGGTCATAAGGTGTGAATATCGTAAAGAGAAGGTACACCGAAATGATCAAATATTTACATCTTATCCCAATTTTTCGTGACCTAAAAATAAGCATATGACTTGATTTTTTTAGAGGTGACCTTTGTCATAGGTCAACACATAGCAATCTGACCAATGAGGATGACTTTCTAACCTGTTCGTTCAAAAATATAAAACATTCCAAAACACGCACTATTCATTTAAAGCGCTGATATGACTGATGTTATAGAGAAGAGCGGGCTTTAAAACATTGATTCAAAATACATCTTAATAATTGTCAAAAAATTTAGGGAGAAAAGGACAAAAGATTTTCGGATCATTGATGGTAACGCTTTCTCATGAATTCAGCAGAAATTCAGATTGATTTTTGTCCGCCTTTTGGCCTTTTCATTTAAAGGATGGGTAGGCAAAAAAGCCTTCTGATTAGAGGAATTTGGCATACGAGGAAGTGAAAGATTATGTTACATAATACCGATTGTGATTTTATGCTGAACAGATATACTGTTGATTGAATTTACATATCACACTCATAAAAAAAGGAGATGTAGATAGCGATGTGGTTAATCGTTATAGCCTGTGTCATCATGTTAGGGATTGGCTTTATTGAAAAGAAGCGTCATCAGAAAAATATCGATGCCCTGCCGGTGCGCGTCAATATTAATGGTATTCGCGGAAAGTCTACCGTCACAAGATTGACAACCGGTATCTTAATGGAGGCAGGTTATAAAACTGTCGGTAAAACAACGGGAACGGATGCAAGAATGATTTATTGGGATACGCCAGAGGAGAAACCGATTAAAAGGAAACCGCAAGGACCGAATATCGGAGAGCAGAAGGAAGTTATGAGAGAAACAGTTGAAAGAGGAGCAAATGCCATCGTCAGTGAATGTATGGCAGTAAATCCAGATTACCAAATTATCTTTCAGGAAGAGCTGCTTCAAGCAAATATTGGCGTGATCGTAAACGTTCTTGAAGACCATATGGACGTTATGGGGCCGACACTTGATGAAATAGCAGAAGCCTTTACAGCGACAATTCCTTACAATGGACACTTGGTTATTACGGATAGTGAATATACAGATTTCTTTAAAGAGATTGCGAAAAAACGCAACACAGAAGTCATTGTTGCGGATAATTCCAAGATTTCCGATGAGTTTTTGCGGAAATTTGAGTACATGGTTTTCCCAGATAATGCTTCACTTGCACTTGGTGTTGCCCAAGCATTAGGGATTGATGAAGATACGGCATTCAGAGGAATGTTAAATGCGCCGCCTGATCCAGGAGCGATGAGAATTCTCCCATTAATGGACGCGAAAACACCTGGACACTTTGTAAATGGATTTGCGGCAAATGACGCAGCATCTACATTGAACATTTGGAAGCGTGTGAAAGAAATTGGATATCCAACAGATGAACCGATTATTATTATGAACTGCCGTGCGGATCGGGTAGATAGAACGATCCAGTTTGCGGAGGATGTACTTCCATATATTGAAGCAAGTGATCTTGTCTTAATTGGTGAAACAACTGATCCAATTGTGAAGGCATATGAGGAAGGGAAAATTCCGGCTGACCACTTACACAACCTTGAATATCAATCTACAGAAGAAATTATGAATATGCTTGAGAAAAAGCTTCATAATCGAGTGGTTTATGGAGTCGGCAATATCCATGGTGCCGCTGAACCGTTAATCGAAAAAATTCAAGAATACAAAATTAAGCAGCTTGTCAGCTAGGAGGAAATATAGAAAATGTTCGGATCAGATCTTTATATCTCGTTAATTTTAGGTGTTCTACTTAGTTTAATCTTTGCAGAAAAAACAGGAATCGTACCAGCTGGACTTGTTGTCCCGGGTTATCTGGCGCTCGTATTTAACCAGCCAGTCTTCATTTTAGTCGTCTTATCTGTCAGCTTGCTTACGTATGTGATCGTTCGCTTTGGCTTATCAAAATTCATGATTTTATACGGACGCAGAAAGTTTGCTGCGATGCTGATTACAGGGATTGCCTTAAAGCTGATATTTGATTTCTTCTATCCAGTGGTCCCATTTGAAATAGCAGAATTCCGCGGAATCGGAATCATCGTCCCTGGATTGATTGCAAATACGATTCAAAAGCAAGGTCTTACAATTACCCTTGGAAGCACGTTACTTCTAAGTGGTGCAACATTTGCCATCATGTATGTTTACTATCTATTTTAAGATAAGGTGTGTCCAATGATGAATAAAAAATTGAGCTTTCAGGAAAAGCTGCTGAAAATCACAAAGAATCAAAAGAAAAAGACCAATAAACACGTACTCATTGCTTTACCGATCGTCATTGCTTGTACATTTCTATTTACGTTTATCGGGAAAGCACAAGTGCCAACTGTACAAAAGAATCCAGAAAACATCCTGACCGCTTCGTTTGTCGGTGACATTATGTTTGGAAGAAACGTAGAGAAAGTAACAGACCGCTATGGAAAAGAGCATCTCTTTCGTTATGCCAAGCCATATTTTGATGTGTCAGATTATGTGACAGGTAACTTTGAGCATCCTGTCGCATCAGATAAGGAACAGGCAGCCCAAAAGAATATTCATTTAAAAACAGATGAAGATTCTGTCCAAGCGTTGAAGGATTTAAATTTCTCTGTCTTAAACTTTGCGAATAACCATGCGGCAGACTATGGTGAAAAAGGGCTGAACAACACGATCAATGCCTTTGAACAAAATGGTATGGATTATACAGGTGCAGGCCGTAACCTCCAAGATGCGAAGCAGAACATTTCGTATAAAGAAGTAAATGGTGTCAAAATTGCTACACTTGGTTTTACAGATGTGTATGGGAAAGATTTCAAAGCAACGAATCGCCAGGCGGGTATTCTGCCAGCCGATCCATCTATCTTTATTCCGATGATTTCGCAGGCTGCTGAAAAGGCAGATCTCGTCGTTGTTCATGCTCACTGGGGACAGGAGTACAACAATGAAGTAAACGACAGACAAAGAGAATTGGCAAGAGCGATGTCTAAGGCCGGAGCTGATATCATTATCGGTGCTCATCCGCACGTCCTTGAACCAATGGAAGTCTATAACGGAACAGCGATTTTCTATAGCCTAGGCAACTTTATTTTTGACCAAGGCTGGTCAAGAACACGTGATTCTGCACTTGTTCAGTATCATCTGAATGAAGATGGAAAAGCGACATTTGAAGTTGTCCCAATGTACATCAAAGAAGCAACACCTGCTCCAGTAAAAGCAGGATCTCTAGAATCAAAAGCCATTATCCGTATGCTGACCAATGGAACGAATGCAGATTGGAAAGAAAAAGACGGACACATTTTCTTTGAAGTAGATCACGCTGATAAAGTTAAAAACTTAAAAGAAAACGGAGGGAAAGAGAAGAAATGAAATTCCTAAAAGCAAGCTGGCCGTTTGTTGCGTTAATTTTAGTCTTTGTCTTTATGTCTGCTTTTAAATTTAGTGACAGTCTGACAGATCACGAAAAACAAAAGATTTCGGTTGAAATGCAGAAAATTGAACAGCAAAAGCAGTCAAAAGCGGAAGCAGGTAAATAACCTAAAAAGGATAAAGGGCACGCACATCGCGTGCTCTTTTTTTGTCGAAAAAGGGTGTAAAATGAAAGGTGTCATGTCGAAACTATAGAAGATTGGAGGGAAAAGATCATGAAATGGAAAGGAATATTGATAGGAGGGTGTGCGCTTGTAGGGCTGATGTTCATGTCTCAATCAGCGGTATCTGCTCAAACACCATCTCTTTTGGAGCAAGCGGAAAAGCTGATTGGAACACCTTATCATAAAGGAGGAACCGATCCAAAAACGGGCTTTGATGCATCTGGGTTTATTCAATATGTGTACAAGACATCCGAAACATTTGATTTGCCGCGGAAGGTAATCGACCAATATCAGATTGGAAAAAAGGTATCATGGGATAAAGCGCAGCCCGGTGACCTTGTGTATTTCCGAAGCCTTGAAGAAACAAAGGATATCCCAACACATGTGGCGTTGTACGCTGGGAACAATCAGGTCATCCACATCACGCTTAGTCAAGGTGTGGTGAAAACGGATGTCAGCAAAAGCAAATATTGGACAGACCGATTTTATGCGGTCAAACGCCTGCCCGGCACGCAAGAAATTTCTGATGACCCTCTTGTGAAAGATGCGCTGACCTATTTAGGAATTCCTTATGAATTTGGAGGAGCAGATCCAAAGACTGGATTCGACTGCTCAGGATTTTTACAGTATTTATTTGAAAAATCGCTTGGGATTTATTTACCTCGAAGTGCTGAACAGCAGTGGATCGTTGGAGAAAAAGTATCATTAGACAATATCCGTCCTGGGGATTTTGTCTTTTTTAGCAACACATATAAGCCTGGAATTTCTCATGTAGGTATGTATATTGGAGGCGACCGCTTTATTCATGCGAGCCGTTCTGAAAGTGTGACAATTTCTTATTTGTCTGAATCGTATTGGCGCGAAAAATGGACAGGTGCGAAACGGTTAACAGATCTGGAGCTTGCGAAAGAGGACCCTATCGTATCAAAAGCCGCTACGTATATTGGTGAAGTCCCTTATGTCAAAGGCGGTACGAACCCAAAGGAAGGATTTGATACAGCAGGGTTCACGCAGTACGTGTATCAAAAAGTGCTTGGCATTGAGCTGCCCCGCTATGCATCAGGTCAAGTCAAAGCAGGTACACCTGTGAAACGTTCTGAGCTTCAGCCGGGAGATCTTGTCTTCTTCAGCGGAACATCATTGATGCCGGCGATATATGCAGGATCCAATCAAGTCATTCATGTGACTGTCTCAAACGGTGTTGTCTTAACCAATATGAAAACAAGTACGTACTGGAAGGACAAATATGAAACGGCTGTTAGAATCAAAAAATAAAGAAAAAGCCCGATCAATACTTGTATCGGACTTCTGGACTTCTCTCTAGGCGCTGATCAGACAAGCGTCTTTTTTTCATGGAATTGATTTTGTAAAAGAAGATCAATAAAATAAGCGACACCGTCTTCATGATTTCCTTTTGTGATGAAGGTGCTCTTTGCTTTAATGACATCAACAGCATTCCCCATTGCAATGCGGTGGCCTGCTTCTTCAAACATAGAAAGGTCGTTTGGGCTGTCACCAATTGCATAAATATGTGAGCGGTCTACACCATAATGGGCTGCGAGCTTTTTCAGGGCATGTCCTTTTCCAGACTCTTTTGGCAGCACCTCAATAATATGTTTTCCAGACGAGGTCAATGAAAGCTCGGGCATGTCTGCCAGAAGATTTCGTGCTTCGTTCAGTTTGTTCATATCAAAAGAGAAACAGAGTAATTTATAGGTCGGTTCGTTCGACTCAAAAATCTCACGGATATCATCTACTGGTTTGATGCCAAATTGTTTAAATTGCGTCATGGCTCCTTCCCATAGATCAGCGAGATCCTCATTTGGGTTTGCGCTTTTGATCAGATCAAATTCTGCTTTCAGCTTCTCTTTTCCATCAAAAGGAGAGAGGAGAGCATCATCTGTATAGACTTCAAAGTAAATGTTTCGTTCCACTAATGCCTTTGCAGCCCGCTTGCCTGCTTCTTGATCCAGTGTGATTCGGCTGAAGAGCTCGTATCCTTCTGTATGGACAGTCCCGCCGTTTGCCGCAATAATGGGGATGTCCAAATCGCCAAGCAGCTCCTTGACATCAAAAGTTGCCCGCCCTGTACAGATCGTCACAATATATCCAGCTTCCTTCGCACGAATCAATGCCTCTCGGTTTTGAGCGGATATTTCACTTTTTGTATTTAAGAGTGTACCGTCTAAATCAATCGCAATCATTTTTTTCATCGCTGTCAAATCCTCCTTCATTCATGCAATAGCCTCTTCAAAGTATGTACGATTTTCTTCATTCTCATAAAAAAGGATGGTTGATTCCTCCCTATCAAGGCTAAACAAAAATGAGTGAATGATCAAGGAAATAAGAAAAAGCGCCCCTTAGGGACGCTTCCAGCGTGTAGACAAACCCTCGCACTCCGTGTCAGGTCTGCGCTCCGGTACTCACGAATCTCAAATTCGCTCTGTTCCGGTGCTCGCCCTTCCTAGATTGCAAAGGTTTTCTATCACGCTGAAAAGAAGACAAAGGGCTAAAATCAAGATCATTTTAGCCCTTTGTCAACAATCTAAAAGCGCCCCAAAGGGACGCTTTTATTTATGATAATTCAAGCTGCTTCTTCAATTCAGTTTTCACTTCGTTCAGCTGGTTTTGATCCAATTGGAAATAATAAATGCCGTTTGGCTGGTAATCGGATCCTTTAAGCTGAATGGTATCAACCGATTTCAATGAAGTCAGAAGCGGGAAAAGACCGACTAACTCCTTCATAGAAAGGGTGGTTGACACATTATCACCGAGAGTATCAATGATATTGTCGTATGACGGAATAGACGTTAATGATTTTGATTTATCAAAAATGGCTTTTAACACTTCCATTTGTCGCTGCCCACGCATTAAGTCACTATCTGCTTTTCTCGTTCTCACATATGCGAGCGCTTGATCACCATCTAGTGTATGAGTTCCAGTTTGAAGCACAACCTTGCCTTTTGTATCCTTTTTAATCTGTTTCACAAGATACTCATCCTTGATGTTAATAGGAACACCGTTTAATTCGTTGACGATTTCTTTAAACGCTACGAAATTACTTTGGATGACAAAATCGACCGGAATATCAAGTAAATCTTCAACTGTGCTCACTGTTAAATCTGCACCGCCAAATGCGTGTGCGTGAGTAATTTTATCAAAACCGTGGCCTGGAATATTAACGTATGAGTCCCTAGGAATGCTTAATAATTTAACGGTTTTATTTGTGCGGTTAATGGTTGCCAAAACCATTGCGTCACTTCGTGCTTGTTTCACTGTTTCGCCTGGTCTGCTGTCAATTCCAAGCAGCAAGACAGAAAAGCTGTCTTTTCCTGGATCGAATGCTTCAATTCGTTTCACAGATTGTGCGCCGCGATCAAGAGATACTTGAGCCTTTTTGGCAGCATTTGTTATTTTATAGTAGGCATAGCCTGTGACTGAAGCAGTTGTCAGTAAAAGAATACTAATAATAAAAAGAGTGACTTTCACCCATGGTTTTAAACGCTTTTTTCCTTTGCGTTTACTTCGTGATTGATCCATATATTTTAAACCCTCGCTATGATTTTATAGTAAAGATGTCCTTCTTTCTGCTTACAAACTAAAACAAATATACCTTAAAACGGGATATAGTGCGACATTTTTTTCACTAACGCTTAATTGACGTTTTCTTCTCGTAAAAAGTTTCAAAGATACACAAATGAAATATATTTGTCATAAAACATCGAAATGTTTGAAATGACAGGAAGTGAGGAAAATGACTTTTCATAAGAGTACAGAGACAAAAGTGGGGTTATGTATATGAAAAATCGGAATGGATGGCTTTATTTCTTCGGCGCCCTTGGCGGTGCTTTATATGGCTATGATACAGGTGTCATCTCTGGCGCCATCTTATTTATGAAAGAGGATTTAGGTTTAAATGCGTTTACAGAGGGGCTTGTCGTCAGCTCGATTTTAATCGGGGCGATGCTCGGTTCCTCTCTTTCTGGAAAACTGACAGACCAATTTGGGCGGAAAAAAGCCATCATCGCCGCAGCTATTTTGTTTATTATCGGCGGATTTGGTACAGCTCTTGCACCGAATACAGAAGTGATGGTCTTATTCCGAATTGTGCTAGGGCTCGCTGTCGGGTGCTCGACAACGATTGTTCCATTATATTTATCTGAACTTGCGCCAAAGGAATCACGAGGGGCACTGTCCTCTTTAAACCAGCTCATGATCACATTTGGTATTCTTCTTGCCTATATTGTGAACTACGCTTTAGCGGATGCAGAGGCATGGCGCTTGATGCTTGGAATTGCGGTTGTTCCTTCAGTTCTATTATTATTCGGGATTTTGTTTATGCCGGAAAGTCCCCGCTGGCTGTTTGTTCACGGACAGGCTGACCGTGCGAAGAAGATATTATCTCAACTCAGAAAAAGTCAGCAAGAAGTGGAAGAAGAAATTTCAGATATTCAAAAGGCGGAAAGTGAAGAGAAAGGCGGTTTTAAGGAATTATTTGAGCCGTGGGTACGCCCAGCATTGATTGCCGGTGTCGGCCTAGCCTTTCTGCAGCAGTTTATCGGTACAAATACGATCATTTACTATGCACCAAAAACATTCACAAGTGTTGGTTTTGGGAATTCAGCAGCGATTTTAGGAACTGTTGGAATTGGTGCAGTGAATGTCATTATGACGTTTGTTGCCATTAAAATCATTGACCGTGTAGGGCGTAAAGCGCTGCTCCTATTTGGGAATGCAGGAATGGTCCTTAGTTTAATTGTCCTGTCAGTGGTCAACCGATTTTTTGAAGGTTCAACAGCTGCAGGATGGACAACCGTTATTTGTTTAGGTCTCTTTATCGTCATCTTTGCTGTCAGCTGGGGGCCAGTCGTTTGGGTGATGCTCCCAGAGCTGTTCCCAGTACATGTCAGGGGAATCGGTACAGGTGTCTCGACCTTCCTTCTTCATACAGGAAATTTAATCATCTCGCTGACATTCCCAGCTTTATTAAGCGCGATTGGTATCAGTAATCTTTTCCTCATCTATGCGGTCATTGGCGTAGGCGCCTTCTTATTTGTGAAATACTTGGTGACCGAAACGAAGGGGAAAAGTCTTGAAGAAATCGAAGAGGATTTAAAAAAGAGAAATCGTGCCGTCGCAAGTGGCGAAGGAAAAACGGTATGAACAATGGCCAGCTGCCGTGTGCAGCTGGTTTTTCTATGTTAAACAAACGTTTAATCAAGAAAGGTCATTCCCTCATCTTCTGAACGTGCTGCCTATCACATACATATGGAACAGGCGGGAGAAAGGTGGAAATGAGATGAAAGGGAAAACAAGCATTGTCATGCTGACGTACAATGAACTGCATTTGACGAAAAAATGTATCGATAGCATTAAACAGCATACGGATAGCGACCAATATGAACTCATCATTGTCGATAATGCGTCAACTGACGGCACGAAGGAATATGTAAGAGAGCTGGATGATGTGATTTTCATTGATAATGAAGAGAATGAAGGTTTTGCAAAGGGGTGTAATCAAGGAGCAAAAAAAGCTTCAGGAGACAGCATTCTCTTTTTAAATAATGACACGATCGTGACGGAAAATTGGCTGCCTCCATTAAAAGAGGCGTTATTTGCATCAGAGCGGATTGGGATGGTGGGGCCCGTCTCTAATTATGTGAGCGGCCCTCAGATGGTCCAGCCGTCGTATACAGATGTGAAGGAGCTCCCAGCCTTTGCTAAGGAGTATACGTCTAAGAGAAAAGGTCAGAGAACTTATGTGCACCGGCTTGTAGGGTTTTGCTTGCTCGTGAAAAGAAAGCTGATCGAGGATGTGGGATTATTTGATGAGCGGTTTGTATATGGATCATTTGAGGATGACGATCTATGTTTGCGGTCATTACTAAAAGGATATCAGCTGCAAATTGTGCATGATTCCTTTGTGCATCATCATGGTCATGCTACCTTCAATGCCAATCAAGAAACGAACATCTCTACACTGTTTACTGAGAATAGACTTCGATTTTTAGATAAGTGGGGCATAGATCTAAATTTGATCACCCCTCATCCGTATTTTGCGGAATTACTCCCTGAGGACGCTGCTCGCGTGCTGGATGTTGGGTGCGGCGCAGGGGCTACCGGGCTTGAACTAATGAATCGTCAGTCAGTACACATGTACGGGGTAGAGGCGGATACGTTAAAAGCAGCGGTCGCAAAGGCGTATTATGAAGAAATCATCGAGGCAAATGCAGATGAATACCCATGGTCAGAGAAAGAGGCCTTTTTTGATGCGGTCATTTTTTCAGATGTTTTAGAGCATGTGTCAGATCCTTGGCACATCATTGAGCAAGCCCACGCATCTTTAAAGCCAGGCGGTGTTATCATTTGCTGTTTGCCTAACATGATGCATGCAGAGGTGCTTCTTCCTTTGATGACAGGGGATTTTACGTATCAAGATGTAGGAATTTTAGACCGAACCCATATGCGGTTCTTCACACCAAACACGATGCGTGCGCTTTTTCCAGACCCATTGTTTGAACGCGTGATCGAGCAGCCGATCAATGTACAGATTGATCAAAACGTCCAATTGTTTTTTGACGAGGTGGCGAGGATAGGAGCATCACTTGGCTTTCAAACAAAAGAGTTGTCTGATCAAGTGACGCTATACCAGCTTCTAATTGTTGTACGTAAAAAAGGCGGTTCCTCATCGGGATAACCGCCTTTTGGTATTACCATTTGAAGCTTTTTGTTGCGCCTTCTGCGCCAAAGTTCAAGATGCTCACTTTGATGTCATACGTTATGTCTGCTTCTTGAAATAGTTTGTCCCATTCATCTCGATGCTGATCCCAATATTCAGGATACTTAATACGAAACTGACGGCTTAAAAAAATAGGATCAACACCTACTTCATGTTGCATATGACTGACCGTTTTTTGTATGCGCTCTTTAATTTTACGAGAAAAAACCTTCTCAAATCGTTTGATGTACTGTTCATCGTATGAGTTTTCCGGGGGATATTGATCCTCTGACAATTTTCCATTTGTTTGTACGCTAATTTTAAAGGAAACCTTTCCATCTTTCAGATAGGGCTCGACCTTCGTTTTAGCTTTTTTTATTTCATACGTAATCGGAAAGCCTTTGTAGGTGGCGGGTACAACACCGCCTGAGATCCGATTCGTTACCCAGTTTAAATATTGGACATCCTTTGAAGAGATGAAACCGATCAGCTTTCTTGTTTTTCCGTGAATGATACCTGCCCCATCATAAATAAGTTCACCGTCTACCGCATCTACACTTTGCACAAGGAAGCTAACGCCCATCTGAAAATAATCAGACGCTCGTCCAATACGAGTTGGCAGTGCGATTTTTCCGTTAAAGCTCCGGTTTTTGGATGTTTCGAAGATATGTTCAACCGGAACCTTTTGCTGTGATTTCAATTTTTGGTTGATGACTTTTGACGCATCTCCTCGTGACACGAGGAGATAGCTGCTGCGCCGAACCTCATCATCTCGAATAAAATGATTGAGTGTTCCTTGAATATCGTGATGCTCAGCCTGGTTTTTGCCGAACAAAAAGATTTTCAGGTGATCACTATAGATTGGCGGATCCTTCAAGGCGACATTGCTGACAGCCTCCAGTACATTTTTTCCCTTCGAGACGACATTCACATAGCCGGGAGAATCGGCTTCTTGTGTTCCACCCGTTTTCGGTACAAGGTTTTGGTAGGTCAGCTTCACTCCATTCTCTTCTTCCTCATCTATGCCAACACCGCGTACAAACGATAGTTTTTCAATATCCTTTAAGTCCCAGCAGCCTGCTGATAAAAGGATAAGACAGCAGGAAAAAAAGAATAACAGTATACGCCTTCTTTTCATGCAGAACGACCTCCCCATTTTTTGCGTATCATCAGCAGGATAGCAGTAATAAAAGGAATGGCTAAAACCGCGAACAATGCGTAGCCGAGTAAAGTAGAATAGTAAAAGACTTCATTAATATTTTTAGGGAAAAGTGAGAGGGCTGATGTAATCAAAAATAGCAGCCATAACAGTCTCGTTAAATTGGTTGTTTTAAAAACGGTGAAACAGCCTTTAATCGCAAACTGGAAAAAGCCTAGCATACAAATGAACTGCTGACACGTCCAGATCGTCAGTAAGAAAATATCAAATCGTTCGATAAACACCCCTTCAATTTCAAGCGCTTGAATGAGGGACACGGTTGGCCAGGTGAGAGATTTCGTTTCACCCACGGTCATGGAGCCAATCACTATAAAGAGTGTGAGGGAGTACACGAGAGACGTAATGCCAACGCCGATGGCAGCTGCCCATTTTGCCTTCGACCATTTGTCTTTATAAATGAGTGGCACGATAAACAAAATCACTTCAAAGCCTGTAAATTGAATAAAGGTTTGAGAGAACAGCTTACTAAAATCTTTAAAACCATGCGCCATCACAGGACGCAAATAATCAAAATCAAATATTTTCAAACAAAACAGCATGAGCGCTATGTAAATGACCATGGTGATTGGATAAATATAGGTCACCATTTTGACAACTGGAAAGATACCGCTTTTCAAATGATAGATCGCCACAAGTAGAAAAATCATTACAATCACTGCCATGGGAGTCGATTGCAGCAGGAAAAACTGGACCACTTCGCCAAGAACACGTGCCTCAAAGCCGACAATGCCTAGTAAATAGGCGACCAGCATTAAATTAAAGATCGTCCCGAAGAATGCCCCTGCTCCTTTTGTATTTGACTCAAAAATGGTGTCTGGTGCATTTTTTTCGGCAATCCACCCCAACAAAAAAGCAACGAAAGCAAAGATGACGCCCTGTATTAATACAATGATCCAGCCATCAGGGTATCCTGAATTGGCAGAACTGCGTGGAATGGTTAAAATTCCAGCGCCTATCATTGTAGAGCTGCAGAGGATGGTGACTTGTAACAATGATAGCCTTTCAGGTCTGTACATCGTTTAATCTCCTTGTCTTTTGAGATTTTTTATTTTTGCTGTTTTTGGTCTGGATTTAAATAGCCCGATTGGTAAACGAACGTACGTATCCTTTAGATCTGAAAACGGTGAAGACAACACTGGTGTGAAATAGTCAAAACCAAAGGTCTTTAATTGCATCAAGTGACAAAGCACAAATAAATAACACATGATTAAGCCGTATAATCCAAACAATGCTGAACTAAAAATCGCCATAAACCGCAAAATACGCAGTGGGAAACTAAAGTCATATGACGGTGCCGTGAAGTCAGCCAATGCAGTCAGTGACACAATAATCACCATTAAGGCACTGACGATATTAGCTTGGACAGCTGCCTGACCAATAATTACGCCGCCAATGAGCCCAATTGTCTGTCCGATGGCTCTTGGAAGCCGTAGTCCAGCTTCACGCAGCAGCTCTATCGTAAAAGACATGAGAATGGCTTCGACAACAGGAGGGAAGGGAACATTCTGCCTGCTGCCTGCGATGGTGAGTGCCATTCTTGTCGGTAATAAACCGGGATGATAAGAGACAAGTGCAATGTAAAGCCCGGGTAAAAAAATCGTGAGGAGCACGGCAATATAACGAAGTAAACGCAAAAGAGTCGCGCTTGTCCACCTCTGATAATAATCTTCCGGAGATTGCATTAAAGCTGTAAGTGTCATAGGTAAAATAAGGGCAAAAGGAGTCCCATCGAGCAAAATGGAGACTTTTCCTTCAAGCACAGATGCAATCACCCGGTCAGGACGTTCTGTGTTTTGAATTTGTGGAAAAATGGAGATGTGACTGTCCTCAATCAACTGTTCAATATAGCCGGTTTCAGGGATGTCATCCATTTTGATTTCGGTCATGCGTGATAGAACATCTTCTACTAGTTTAGGATCAGCAATATCGCGAACATACACAAGAGCAGCGGATTTTTTATTGCGAGTACCGATACTCACCTTTTGAATCACAAGATTTGGGTCGTTTGCCCGTTCACGGAGTAAAGCCGTGTTTTTTTCAAGATTCTCAATAAATCCGATCCGTGGTCCTCTCACTAGAACTTCAGATTGCGGCTCTTCTACTTCCCTAAATTGAAAAAGATTTGTATGGAGCGCAAGCGCTTGAGCCGCTCCATCTACAAATAAAATAGCCTTGCCGCTATATAACTGCTCGATGGCAAGGTTCATATCATCCAGCACATCATTTTGAATGCCAAAGAACGTTTTTGAAAGGGAGGAAAGTGTAGTAGAACCAACCTCAGTGATGTCGAGTTCCTTTTGCATTGGTGAAATGATTTGCTTAGAAAGCATCTCAAATTCTGTGAGTCCTTCAACGTACACGAGACATGCAGAAATAGTGGAAGGACCAAATGAAAAAGAGTGGAACACGATATCATCACTTCTTCCGGCAAAGCTTTTGACACGCTTAATGACGGACGCTATATCTTGTTCAATACGACTTTTCATAATACCTCACCCTCATCACATGTTTTTTATAGAGTGACTCGGAAGGTGGAGAATTATACAAATAGAAAAAAGAGAATCCTGGATAGGAATTCTCTCGTTTGTTTATCTTGCAAGCCATCCGCCATCAACAGCTAAAATGTGGCCGTTCATATAATCAGAAGCTGGTGAGCTAAGGAAAACAGCAGCACCGGCTAGATCCTCAGGCTTTCCCCAGCGCCCGGCGGGAATTCGTTTCAGAATCTCTTCATTTCGATTTTCATCGTCACGAATGGCTTGTGTGTTATTAGTCGCAATATACCCAGGCGCAATCGCATTCACTTGAATATGCTGGCTTGCCCATTCGTTGGCAAAAGCTTTCGTCAGCCCAGCGACAGCATGCTTACTTGCTGTATAAGCAGGGACAAAGACGCCGCCTTGAAACGATAGAAGGGAGGCGATATTAACGATTTTCCCTTGCCCATTTTTCAGCATCTGCTGTCCAACCTTTTGCGTGAGGAAAAAGAGACTGTTGATATTCACATCCATGACCGTATGCCAATCTTCCTCTGAATAGTGAGCCGCCTGCTCTCTTTTAATGGTTCCAGCATTATTGATTAAAATATCAATCGTATGCTTCTTTAATATGGCATCGACAGCTTGCTTTGCAGACTGAGGATTAGAAAAATCAACCTGAACCGCATGAAATGATCGGCCTGCCTGTTCGACAAGTGTCTTTGTTTCTTCAAGCGGTGTGTGATGGTACGTACCGATGATATCTGCACCTGATTTGGCAAGCGCGACGGCAATGCCTTGCCCAATGCCGGTTCCGGGGCCTGTCACAAGGGCTGTTTTTCCTTCAAGGGAAAAGAGGGACGCTGCATATGAAGTTGTCATCATCCTCGTTACCTCAGCTGATCCATTGGGACAAAGTCCATATCTTTGAACGTATAGTTTTCGCCCGCCATTGCCCAAATAAATGAATAATTCGCTGTTCCTGAGCCTGAATGAATGGACCAGGCAGGTGAAATGACTGCTTCCTCATTTGCCACCACAAGATGTCTCGTTTCAGATGGCTCCCCCATAAAATGAAAGACCCGTGCATCCTCTTCGATATCAAGATATAAGTACACTTCCATCCGGCGATCATGAATATGAGCGGGCATCGTGTTCCATGTGTTATTGGTTTCAAGCTGAGTGATGCCCATCATGAGCTGACAGCTTTGGATGCCATCTGCATGGATGACTTGATACAGGTTTCGTACGTTGGAAGCAGCTGCTTCCCCTAAGTGGTTTGGTGTTAATTCAGCGATGGCTGCTTTTTGCGTAGGGTACGCCCTGTGAGCCGTGGCTGATACTAAATAGAACTTGGCCTGCTCGCCTGATGAACTAGTAAACTGTACATCTTCGTGACCAAGGCCAATATATAAGAAATCTTTATGCTCCAGCACAAAGGCCTCACCATCAACAGTGACCGTTCCTTGTCCGCCGACATTCACAATCCCGATTTCTCGTCTTTCAAGAAAATACTCCGTCCGTAAAAAGTCTCCGGCATCTAGTGTGATTGGCTCAGCTGCCGGCATCGCTCCGCCAATCACCACGCGGTCCTCATGCGAGTAATAGAGCTTTAATTCACCACTGACAAACAGCGTAGGAATATGAAAATGACGACGAAGTTCCTCTGTAGTAAAACGTTTGACCTGCTCAGGATGTACAGCATAACGATTTTCCATTTGGATAAGCCTCCCTTTCCATCTGAAACAAATATTGATATTTATTTGGTATCGGTTTCAAGGAAAATTTTAGAGGAAAAAGAGAGCGTCGTCAACCGTTATTTTGAAATCGCTTTCTTTTACTCTGATTAGACAAATTTTTTCTATCATCATACAAAAAAATCTTCTGAAATGCGTTCAATTATGATATGCTCTTTTTAAGTTTATTTGAAATCGGTTTCGAACCAAATGAGAAGATCAATTGTGGGAGTTTTTTTGAATGAAAGAGAAAAAGCAAACGAAAGTCACCATTAATGAAGTTGCAGCTTATGCAGGGGTCTCAAAATCAACTGTATCCAGATATATCAATGGCAGAACAAATGAAATTTCTTCAGAAAAGGTAAAAAAAATCAAGAAAGCCATTGAGGAACTCCATTATCGTCCGAGTCAGCTTGCTCAAGGATTGAAAGTCAGAAAAAGCAAGGTCATTGGGTTTATTGTAGCCGACATTACGAATCCATTCTCTGTGGCAACACTTCGCGGGGTCGAAGAGATTTGTGATGAATATGGATACAGCATCATGGTGTGCAACACAGATAATCGTCCAGAAAAAGAACGGGAAATGCTCCTAAAGCTGAATGCACATTATATTGAAGGGCTCATCATCAATACGACAGGACAGAACAATGACATTCTGGAGGATTTTAAGAAAAACGGTGTACCGATTGTTCTTGTAGACCGGAAGCTGCCTGAACTGAAAGTCGACACAGTGACCACGAACAACCGTGATATCACCATCCGTTTGCTTCAAAAAATGTATGAGAAAGGCTATGATCACATCGCTTTCTTTACTGAGCCTGTCGATGGAATCAGCCCTCGTGAAGAACGAAAGGAAGCATATGAACAGACAGCTTTGAGTAAACATAAGAAGCCGATCATTGCAGAAATTGATTTAAAGCAAAAGGAACAAATGCGTGAAGAGATTGTCCGTTTTTTACAATCAAACGAACAGAAAAAAGCGATTTTAGCCGGTAATGGATTACTCATGCTGAAGCTGATTAGTGAACTTGTAGAGCTTGGGGTGAAGATACCTAAAGAGATAGGCATTGCAGGGTTTGATGATACAGAATGGTATAAGCTGATTGGACCTGGAATCACAACGGTTGCCCAGCCATCTCATGAAATGGGGAAAGCAGCCATGCAAAAAATCAAGTCGCGGCTAGAAGGGGATGAAAGTGCGCCCCAAACGATTCAGCTTGATGGAGAAATCATTGTGAGGAAATCTTTATAAATGATAGGCAGAGAAGAGTATACATACGTGCATGCTCTCTCTTTTTCAACCAATTTGAAACCGGTACCAAGAAAGGGGAGAAATGAGTGGAAGCATTGGATGCGGTCACATTTGGGGAATCAATGGCGATGTTTTATGCAAAAGAAGTTGGAGAGCTTCATCAAGTGCATACATTTCAAAAGGCGCTTGCTGGTGCAGAGAGTAACGTGGCTGTCGGCTTGGCGAGGCTGGGCTTTCATGTGGGATGGGTGAGCAAAGTCGGAGCAGATTCACTTGGCACATTCATTTTAGAAGAGCTTCAAAAAGAAGGGGTCGATACAAGTGCAGTGCTCCGTTCAAATGATGGGTCTCAAACAGGAATCTTACTTAAATCAAAAGTGAAGGAAGGAGACCCTGACGTCACGTATTATCGGAAAGGCTCTGCTGCGAGCACAATGAGTCCAAGCGACTTTCCCGCCGCTTATTTCAAACAGGCAGGCCACCTTCATATGACTGGTATTCCGCCTGCCTTATCTAGTGAAATGAGAGCGTTTTCTTTTCGTGCTCTTAAAGAAATGAAAGAATCGGGCAAAACCATTTCATTTGATCCAAACCTAAGGCTTCAGCTATGGAAAGAGGAGAAAGATATGATTCAGACGGTGAATCATATCGCCTCGCAAGCGGATTGGTTTTTTCCAGGGCTTGCAGAAGGGCAAAGGCTCACAGGTTGTCACGAGCCAGAAGAGATTGCAGATGTTTATTTACAAAAAGGCGTCAAGCTAGTGGTCATTAAGCTAGGAGCAGAAGGTGCCTTTTATAAAAGTGCAGCCGGTCAGGGAATTGTGAATGGGTTTTATGTGCAGGATGTCGTAGACACAGTCGGAGCTGGTGATGGATTTGCAGTGGGGGTCATCAGCGGCTTGCTTGACGGCTTATCACATGAAAAATCCGTGACAAGAGGCAATGCGGTCGGGGCACTTGCAGTGATGTCACCTGGCGATAAGGACGGACTGCCAACCCGGAAGGAGCTTCAGGCTTTTATGAAAGAAGCCAAGCGATATCAAAGGCGGGAGTACATGAAAGGGGATGAGAGATATGGGAAAGTCAGCAAGTTTGAGCGTTAAAAAGCAGCTCGCGTCTTGTAAATTGATCGCAGTTGTGAGAGCGGGTAGTGAAGCAGAAGGTATTGAAATGATTGAGCGTTTAAAGAAAAAAGGAGTTCGTGCCATTGAAGTGACGTATACCACGCCAAATGCTGAACGCATCATCGCCTCCTTTCAGGAGGAGCAGGACCTCATAGTAGGAGCGGGAACAATTACGACGCTGGAGCAGGCACAATCAGCCATTGAGGCAGGCTCACAGTTTATCGTTAGTCCAGGATACCTTCCTATAATTGGAGAACATCTTTCATTTTACGACACACTCTATGTACCAGGGGTTCTCACCCCGAGTGAAATCATGCAGGCAAAAGCAGATGGCTATTGCTTGCTCAAGCTTTTTCCGAGCGGCTCTTTCGGTTTATCCTATATGAAAAACTTACAAGGTCCATTTCCAGAAATTGAATTTATCCCTACGGGCGGCATTCATCCAGCTGATGTTCCAAAGTGGCTCAAAGCAGGCGCGGTGGCTGTTGGTGTCGGAAGTCAGCTTGAAAGCAGTACAGCAGAGGAATTACAAGCCGTTCTTTCTTCATAAATACTTGTCAAACGAACAAACAACTGGCTCGTTGATGCCGGTTGTTTGTTCGTTTATCTGACATAACAGCAGGTAAACATTTGACTCTTCACGTACAATGATCGTGAAGGAGTGATTGAAAATGTACATTCTACAAGATGAACTCACGGATGGACGAATTGATCAGCTGATTACCGCACATATAGAAGAGATGAAGGAGCATTCGCCGCCAGAAAGCATTCATGCCCTTCCATTAACTGATTTAAAAAAGCAAGATGTCACCGTGTGGAGTGTGCGAGATGGAGAGGAGCTTCTTGGCTGCGGAGCGTTAAAAGAACTGTCAAGTGAACATGGGGAAATCAAATCGATGAGAACCGCAGCCCTCCATATGCGAAAAGGTGTAGCGAGATATATGCTGAATCATCTTCTCCAAGAGGCAAAACGGCGTGGCTACACACGTGTCAGCTTAGAGACAGGGGCAATGGCTTTCTTTGAACCAGCAAGAAAACTATATGAGAGCGCTGGGTTTCAGTATTGTCCGCCTTTTGGTACATATCAAGAAGATCCAAACAGTTTATTTATGACAAAGGAATTATAGAGGTCGAGAGAGTATGCTTATAAGCAGCTCTTTTTTTTATGCGGAAATAGTGGGAAGGAGGAGAATACGGTGAAATTATCTAAGTGGATTGGAATGAGCGCATTTCTCACATTTTGTGCGGTATCTGTCATCTTTTTAACGTTATTAGGTCAAGATTTATTTAAAATTGAAAGCGCTTCTGATAGATCGGAGTCAACGTATCAATATCATTTTGTCCTTGTACCGGAGGAACTTGATAATGAATATTGGCAGCTTGTACAAAAGGGAGCTGCGGATGCGGCAGACGTTCATCACGTGTATCTAGAATATTTGGGCCCAAAGCAAGCGGATGTAGACGATCATCTGAAAACCATTGATATGGCAATCGCTGGACATGTTGACGGCATTATGACACAGGGACTTGATGCGAAAAAATACAAACCGCTTTTTCAGAAGGCGAGGGAAAAAGGAATTGATGTTGTCACCGTCGATACAGATGCAGAGGGGAGCAAACGTCAAGTGTATGTAGGAACGGACAATTACTATTCAGGCTTTATCGCAGGACAGGCACTCATTGCAGATACAAAAGGTGAACAGTATGTAGGAATTGTCACAGGCAGGCTGGATGCCATTCATCAAAAGCTGCGTGTCAAAGGCTTTCGAGATGCCGTCTCCGCTGAAAAACGCATTCATATTGCTGGAATAGAAGAATCAGCCATTACGAAGTCAGGTGCCTCAGGTGCCGCTTATAAACTATTAAACGATCATGCGAAGCTCACCGCATTTTATGGCACAAGTGCATTAGATGGTGCAGGCATCATTCAAGCAATCGCACAGTATCAATCATCCACTGATTTTTATGTGCTTGCATTTGACACATTGCCTGATACGATTCAGGCGCTTGATGATGGAACGATTGATGCCGTGGTCGTGCAGCATCCTTATGAAATGGGCTATCAAGCGGTTGAATCGCTTGTTCGTTTGCAAAAAGGTGAAAAAGAAGAACCGCTTCAGTACACGGGAACGAGTGTGATCCGGCGCGGGGATCTGCCTCTTCAGCAAACAGACAGAAAGCAGGGGGTGCAGCCATGAGAAGGATTCGAAGTAAGCTGTTATTGGCATTTTTAATCCTTGTGCTTCTTGGCAACGTAGCCGCTTTTTTTGTCTACTGGAGCAGTTCAAAAATCACATCAGAATATAGCCGGAGCTTTCGTTCTTTTCTCCTGCTCAATGATATATCGACAGAAGCGAAAACGATGTATGAAAAGGTCAATGCCTATGCCATTGAAAAGGATCGTAAGTTTGCCAAAGAATATCTTACGTCAAAACAGAAAATGAAATCATACGATCAAGCGCTGCGAAAGGATGCCGGTCTTCATGCGGCAATTCCTTCTATTGAAAAATATCAATATATGATGCGGACGCTCATCAATGAAAGTGATGCGACCATGACACATGTAAAAGAAGGGAAAATCGAAGAATATGCTGCAAGTGTGAAGGAAGTGAGAACCGTCTCCTCCTATATACAAGAGCAGACGATGACCCTGCTTGATGATGAATTATCTGAGTATCAGATACTCTATCAAACTCTTCAAAAAAGGCATCAAACCTATGCGCTCTTTACCTTATGCCTGTTTACGTTATCAATCGGGGTCGCCTTATGGATGGCGTATATGATTGCTGGCGGGATCTCAAGACCCATCGTTCATCTGTCCCGAAGCGTAAAAGAAGTATCAGAAGGAAATTTTGATGGAGCAAATTTGCATGTCACCTCAAAGGATGAAATCTCTGTTTTAAATGAAGCCTTTCAGCGAATGCGGCAAGAGATGAAAATGATGATTGAAGAGATCAAACAAAAGGCAGCATTGGATCAAAAAATCAAAGACATGAAGCTAAAAACGCTGCAAAACCAAATGAACCCGCATTTTTTATTTAACACATTAAACATCGTTTCACGTATGGCTTACTTAGAATCAGCAGAAGCCACATCGAGGCTGATTCAATCCGTTTCCACGCTGATGCGGTATTCGCTGTCTGCTCTTAGTACATCCGTTACATTGGAACAAGAAGTGAAAGTGGTGAAAGAGTATTTTCATATACAAGAAACGAGATTTGCCGATCGTATTACATGCAAAACGTCCATCGATGAATCGTGTTTATCTGTGCATATCCCAAGTCTTACCTTACAGCCGCTTGTTGAAAATGCCTTTATTCATGGCGTCGAGCCAAAGGAGGAAGAGGGACTTGTCGAGCTCTCGATTTATCAAGAAGGTGGCTATGTGATGATTCGGATTCGGGACAATGGGATGGGCATCAATGAACAGGAGAAAAGAAGATTGCTGTCAGAAAAAGAAGAGGAAGATCCGAACATTCTGAGTAAAGGCCACTCGACAGGAATCGGTCTTCGAAATGTAATGTCAAGACTGCGCTTGTTTTACGGGGTGCAAGATGCCCTTCAAATTGATTCAAAGCCAAACGAAGGCACCACCATACAATTGGCTATTCCGATGAAGGAGGGACCGGCATGCTGAACGTGCTGATTGTCGATGATGAAAAAATAGAACGGCTAGCGATGCGGAAATTCTTAACCGAATGGGTTCCAGAGTGTCATATAGCAGGAGAAGCGGAAAATGGAAAGAAGGCGGTTGAATTCGTGCGATCTGAGTCCATTCATCTTGTGCTCATGGATATTCAGATGCCTGGCATGGATGGACTGACAGCGATCAAACAGATCAAAGCAATCAGTCCTCATACAAAATTCATTATGCTGACAGCCTACGATACATTTGATTATGCCAAGCAAGCGATGCAGGAGGGGGTGAAGCAATACCTCGTCAAACCAGCTGACAAAGATGAAACCATCGCAGCCATTCGATTTGTAGCAGCAGAGATTCAGCAGGAGGCGTCTCTGCGGCAGGCGGCAGCGGCCGATCAGCAGTCAAAGTGGCTTGAAGCGCATGTCATGAACGGTCAATCCTATACATCCATGGAGTTTCAACAACTATTTTCCGAATATGAAGCAGGTCTGATTATCGCTGTTCAGCGGACAGGCGGAGATCAGCTAATGATTCATTTACAAAAATCTGCACGATTTCATACAGTACCGATTCAGATAGGAAGTGAACTATTTACATGCCTCATTTATAGTCAACAAGGATCAGGTCAACTAAAGGCAGAGATCCTGCAAGCTATTCGAGCTGCCATGACAAACGGTCAGCCTTCACCTGTCGTTGGCATAGGGCACCCAGTCTCAAACCCGCTTCATCTTCAGAAAAGTGCAGCAGAGGCGAAGCTTTCCTATTATCAGCGAAAAAAGAGTGGCGGCGTTGTTCGTTATGGCTTTTACCAAACAGAGGTGAAGCCCGGTCCATTGATTCATCTGCCGGAGCTTGCAGACAGCATGATGCAGGCGCTCGAGGAAGGGAGAAGAGAGGATGCGCTGGCTTTATTTGATGCCTTTCAATTAGAGGGGGCGACGATTTCGCAGGTAAAAGAACTGCTGATTCTCTTCAAATCACGCCTCCGTACAGACCTATCGATATTGACAATCAGCACCGCAGCTGAATGCCGCCAGTGCTGTAAACACCTATTTGATGTGTATGAAGCGAGAACCCAGACCATCAATGACATCGAGCGGGCAAAACGTTACATCAAAACATATTATTGTGAACAGATCACGCTTGAGCAAACGGCCGCTTATGTTGATTTAAGTCCCACCTATTTCACAAAACGATTTAAAGACGAGACGGGTCTGACATTTAAAGAGTATGTGACAGCCTGCCGGCTGGATAAAATCAAAAAGCTCCTCAAAGACAGCACGCTTAGCTTAAAAGAAATTACCTTTCAGGCAGGATATACAGATCCTAATTACGTCAGCCGTGTGTTTAAGAAAATGGTCGGCTGTTCACCGAAGGAATATCGAAAACAGGCCGTAAAAAAATGAAGAATTTCATAAAAAAGTGAAGAAGTTTGCCTGAAAAAAAGCAAGGATCTGCCATTATACTTATTTTGATAACGCTTACAAAATGGGGATAGGGGGATCAATTATGAAGTTTAAATTAGGCTTTACACTGCTGGCACTCTGTATGCTTATCGTCACTGCCTGTAGCTCATCGACGAACTCAGAGGCAAAAAAAGAAGGCGGAGCGGAAAAACTCGAAATTTTCTCTTGGTGGACAGGAGCAGGTGAGGAAGACGGGCTGAAGGCACTCATTCAATTGTTTGAAGAGGAGAATAAAGACATTCCAATTGAAAATGCAGCCGTCGCAGGTGGTGCTGGTACGAATGCAAAGGCTGTCCTGACTAGCCGTATGCAGGGAAATGATCCGCCTGCTACGTTTCAAGTGCATGGCGGGGCGGAGCTGAATGAGAGCTGGGTCGCGGCAGGCAAAATGGAGCCTCTGGATGATTTATATGAAAAAGAAGGCTGGAAGGACAAATTTCCAGAATCACTGATTGACCTTGTCAGCAAAGCTGGGAAAATCTATTCCGTGCCAGTGAACATTCACAGGGGCAATGTGCTTTGGTATAACAAGAAGGTATTTGATGATGCAGGCTTAGAGCCGCCAACGACATTTGATGAATTCTTCAAAACAGCAGATGCATTAAAGAAAAAAGGAATCACACCACTTGCACTTGGAGATAAGGAGCCTTGGGCAGCGACTCATTTGTTTGAAAGTGTTTTGCTGGGTGTATTAGGTGCAGATGGTTATCAAAAACTTTGGGCTGGCGACATGAAAATGGATGACCCGAAAGTGAAGGAAGCGTCAGACATCTTTGGACGTATGCTCGAATACGTCAATGACGATCACAGTTCACGTAACTGGCAGGATGCCTCACAGCTCGTGGCAAAAGGAGAAGCGGCAATGAATGTCATGGGCGACTGGGCGAAGGGGTACTTTGTGAATGATCTTGATTTGAAGGTGAATCAAGACTTTGGATACGCGGCGACTCCTGGAACGGAAGGAAGCTTTATGGTGATCACCGATACATTTGGACTGCCAAAGGGTGTGAAACAGCCAGAAAACGTGAAGAAATTCTTATCCGTTTTAGGATCTGTGGAAGGACAGGATGCGTTTAATCCGCTAAAAGGATCGATTCCAGCACGTGTGGATGCAGATGTATCAAAATATGATGAATACGGAAAATCGGCGATGAAGGCATTTAAAGAGTCAAAACTGGCGCCGTCTCTTGCTCATGGCTCAGCTGCTGAAGAAGGGTTTGTGACAAAAGCGAATCAAGCCGTCAATATTTTCGTGACACAAAAAGACAGCAGTCAGTTTGTTTCATCTTTAAAAGATGCAATGAAATAAAGACGAAGGAGGCGGCTAGGCACCGCCTCTTTTTTAGAAAGGAGTGCAGTTTCATGCGCATAGACACATCGCCGATGACAAAAACACCTGTGCCCAAAGTTAAACGTATGCGGAAAAAATGGAATGGAGACCAGCTGCTGGCGCTGCTCTTTTTAGCCCCGTCAGCGGTTTTATTATTCATCTTTGTTTACGGTTTTATTGGCTGGACAGGATATGTGTCATTATCAAACTGGACCACACTTGTTCCTGATTTCTCTTTCGCAGGTCTTCGCAATTATGTCATGCTGTTTCAAGATTTCCGCTTTCAATCAGATCTTCGAAACACGGTCTTTTTCACTTTATTTTTTATTGGAGCGGTCATTGTCTCTGGTCTCGCACTTGCGATTTTACTAGACCAGAAGATCAAGGGGGAATCTCTTTTTCGGAATTTATTCTTCTTTCCGATGGCCCTTTCCTTCGTTGTCACAGGAGTCGTATGGCAATGGATTTTAAACCCGTCAACTGGGGTGAATTTATTTTTGAAAACGCTTGGTATCCAGCCTAAGTGGTATACGGATACGAACATATTGGCCGGATTTGTCTGGGGGAAAATTGAGTTTGGTGTACCTGCGGCCATGATTGCTGTTGTCATTGCAGCTGTTTGGCAAATGACAGGCTTCTCTCTGGCGATGTATTTGGCGGGTCTGCGAGGAATTCCAGAGGAAGTAAGAGAGGCTGCTAGAATGGATGGTGCATCGGAGTGGCAGATTTACTGGAAAATCATCTTCCCTCTTTTAAAACCGATTACTGCAAGTGTTGTCATCATCATGGCTCATATTTCTTTAAAGATCTTCGATTTGATTTACTCGATGACAGGGCCGGGTGCAAATTTTGTCACGGATGTTCCGGGCGTGTATATGTTTGAAATGACCTTTAGAGGAAACCATTATGCAGGCGGTGCCGCCATTGCGGTTGTCATGCTGATCTCTGTTGCGGTCTTTATCGTGCCATATCTCCTGTCGAGCCGGAAGGGGGCTTCATCATGACAGCCAGATGGTTTGTCCGTCCAGTTCTTTATGCTTTATTGATTTTGTGCAGTCTCTTTTTTCTGATGCCTGTTTATGTCATGCTCGTCACAAGCTTGAAGCCATTAGGTGAAGTCACCCTTGAGCGAATGTGGTCGCTGCCATCTACTATCGATTTTTCAAGCTATCAAATCGCGTTTGAAAAGCTGGCGCCCAATTTAATGAATTCTCTTTATCTTGTCATTCCCGCTACTTTATTGTCTGCTGTATTAGGTGCAATGAATGGCTATGTATTATCAAAATGGCGCTTCAAAGGATCAGAAGTCGTCTTTACGCTGATGCTGTTTGGGATGTTTATTCCATATCAAAGTATTCTAATTCCACTTATTCAATTTTTGCGTGAAGTCGGATTGTATAATTCAATTCCAGGGCTTGTGCTTGTCCATGTCGTATACGGACTTCCGATCACAACACTCATGTTTCGAAATTTCTATGTGAGCATCCCAGATGAAATGATTGAATCGGCGAAAATGGATGGTGCAGGGTTTATCGGGATTTTCAGACATATGATTCTTCCGCTTTCGATCACAGGATTTGTTGTGGTGGCCATTTGGCAGTTCACAAATGTGTGGAATGAATTCTTATTTGCGGTCACGATGACCACTGCGGAGCATCAGCCGGTGATGGTTGCCTTGCAAAATCTATCAGGCAGTCAAATTGTGCAATGGAACGTCCAAATGGCAGGGGCGATATTGGCTGCGCTGCCGACACTACTCGTCTATATTCTTCTTGGAAAATACTTTGTCAAAGGGCTTCTTGCTGGCTCTGTCAAAGGGTAAAATATTTTTTGTGTTATCGTTTTCATTCGGTGTACTGAAAGGATTGACTTCTCTTTAGATAGCGTCATAATAAAAGTTAAGACTTACTAGTTTTCATCAAGCTAGGTAAGGATTATCAAAGGGTAGCAAAGGGAGGAGTCATCCTGAATGAAGCAGTCACCAATTTTTTTACTGCCTGAATTGAAGGAGAGAATATGGGGAGGTACAGCCTTAAGGGATCAATTTGGCTATGATATTCCTTCTGATCAAACGGGAGAATGCTGGGCAATTTCTGCTCATCCAAACGGACCAAGTGTCGTGCAAGACGGTCCATATAAAGGGAAAACGCTGATCGAACTTTGGGACAATCATAGAGAATTGTTCGGGGGGATAGAAGGCGACCGCTTCCCGCTGTTAACTAAAATATTAGATGCAAACCAAGACTTGTCCGTTCAAGTTCATCCAGATGATGATTATGCGGAAAGACATGAAAATGGCGAGCTTGGAAAAACAGAGTGCTGGTATATCATTGACTGCGAAGAAGGAGCAGAAATGATCTATGGGCACAATGCAAGAACAAGAACTGAGCTTGTCACCATGATGAATAGCGGAGATTGGGAAGGTCTTTTGCGGCGGGTGAAGATTAAGCCTGGTGATTTTTATTATGTGCCAAGCGGTACCATCCATGCGCTTTGCGAAGGAACGCTTGTCCTTGAAACGCAGCAAAGCTCAGATACAACCTATCGCGTATATGATTATGAACGAAAAGACCAAGATGGCAACGAACGTGAACTTCATTTTGCGCAAGCGATTGATGTCACAACAGTTCCTCATGTAGACGGGTATGCAGATGAATCAGTTGAAACACGCCGGGGAGTGACCATTCGTACATTTGTCGAAGCAGAATATTTCTCTGTGTATAAATGGGAAATTGATCAAAAAGTAGAGCTTTCGCAGGATTATCCGTTTTTGCTATGCAGTGTGATTCATGGAGAAGGGTCTTTAGAGCATGACGGACACACATATCCACTGCCAAAGGGCGCTCATTTTATTCTGCCGGCTGAAACAGGAAGCTTCTCAATTGAAGGATCTTGTGAACTGATTGTGTCGCATATATAAGGAAAAGAGGACTTCGAGAGGGTCCTCTATTTTTCTATTGCATAAATGACTTGAAAGAGTACTTGTTTTTGTCGATAAAGAGATTAGTAGACTATTATGCAAAGTTAAGAGAGGGACAGGGAACGTGAAAAAAACCATCAAGATTATGTTACTCGCAGCTGCCTTTGGTATGACATTACACACGGGTAAAGAAGCGCAAGCAGCCTCCTATGTCGATCAATCCATTTATACGATGAACACCTCAAAGGTATTTACAACAGAAGCAGAAGTGAAAAAAGCAGTGGAAACACTAAAGAAAGACAAAAAGTGGACAGCCACTTATCAAACCTCAGGAACTACGTCGACCTATCAGCTCACTGCTTCAGGATATGAGTCGCAAGCAGCAGCGAATGCAAGTGCAGCTGCATTAAAAAAAGAAGTGGGCATGAGTGGTACGGTGTCTCCAGTAGGTGACCGCCTTCCTTTACAAAAGGTCGTATCTGACCCAGTCAATGATGAAAGTCAGGCGAAAAAGCTCTCACTTGAGCTAACAAAAACATCAGGGCTCAATAGCTCCTATGAAGTCATCAATCAAAGCAAACCTTCTTATCAGGTCATATCAGGAACCATTGATTCTGAAACGAAAGTGAAAAATATTCAAACTGAGCTGCAAAAGCAGGCAGGTGTCACCAGTACATACCAAACCGAAACGAAAGCTGGCACTGTGTATCAGCTGATTTCAAGCGGTATTGTTGGACAAAGTAAGGCGAATACCATTCTGCAAGGCTTTCAAAAGGCATCCGGCTTAACAGCAGTGCTTCAAACGGTGACAGCGGGTAAGCCGTATTACATCGTCACATCCGCTGCACAAGCGAACCAGTCGAAAGCACAGACGCTCCTTACCCAGCTGCAAAAAGAAGCAAAGATCAGCGGGAAGATTCAAAAGACTGGTGCCTTAAAAAATGTCTACAGCTTGGAATCAGGCTATTTTAAAGACAACAAACAAGCAGCTTCAGCTGCAGCTCAGATTAAGAAACAAACCGGTGCTGCAGGTGCTGTCCAGCGAGTGGGAAAAACAAAAAATTATATCGTGAAGCTCAATCAATTGAACGATACAGCTTACGGCAAAACGGTAGCCTTTTTCAAGAAAAAGAAATGGCGCTACACGTCCAAAAAGATTTCTTCCACACAGCCATATCAAGTCGTGACGGGAAACCTTTTAGGAGATGACGAGGCGAAAAAAGCAGCGGCTTTCTTCCAAAAGAAAAAAGTATCTGCGACAACGAAAAAAACAGGCAAGGTATCAGACAGCACGTATCGACTCGTCGTCAATCAAGCAGTGGACCAAGCGAAAGTGAATAAAGGTGCCGCCTACTTAAAAACGCAGAAGCTGACAAGCAGCATCAAGACAAGTAAGGGACAAGCTGTCAGCAAAACGTATAGTCTCAAGACAACGCCTGTATATGAACAAAGTAAAGTGAAGCAGGCTCAAGAGATCATCAAGAAAAATGGCATTGCCAGCAGTACAAAAACGCTGACAGAAGCGGTCAAGCAATACCGTATCATGACAGAGCCGACAGTGAATCAGACAAAACTGAATCAAGCACTCAGCTATTTAACGAAACAAAAAATGAAGGCTGTTGCACAAAAAACAGGCGCAGCCGATTATGCTCAATATCAGATCAAAACAGGTGTCATCTCAACCGCTGCACTGCGTGACCAAGGCTTGGCATTTTTCAAAAAACGGAATGAAACCGCTGTGTATACAACAACAACGAAACCAACTTACAAAATTAACATTACGCAGCAATTTACAGGATTACCAACTGTAAATGAAGCCATTGCATTTGTGAAAAGCCAATATGGCTGGACTGCCACAGCCGTAAAAATTAAAAATGGCCCAATGGTCATGCAAACGAACTACAACCTTACTATCAATGAGATGGTCAACAAACAAATGAAGGTATCACCACAGACAGATGGTGCGGCCTATGTTTATGCAGCATATGTAGACCAAGCCACATCGACAGTGAATACGGATGGCTTAAATGTTCGTTCTACACCTGATTCTAGCTCTGCAAGCAACATTGTGGCACAGCTCAATAAAGGAGCAAAAGTGAAACAGCTTGGGAAAGAAGGGAACTGGATCAGGATCAACCTCGGCTGGAGAAATGCAAGTGCAGCAGAGGTGCAAAAATATGTAGATCCAGCTAATATTGCCGAAGGCACGCAATCTTATTTTCAATTTCTGAAACTCTCTGAAGCTGCGAATCTCAATCCAGCAGAGGTCAATTCAAAGATTTTAGCAGGAAAAGGGATTCTTGCGGGTAAAGGACAAGCCTTTATTACAGCAGCAAAAACGTATCATATCAACGAAATTTATCTTATTTCTCATGCGTTGCTTGAAACGGGTAACGGAAGTTCCATTTTAGCGAATGGTACAATGTATAATGGAAAGAAAGTTTATAACATGTATGGCATTGGCGCATATGACAGCAATCCGAATTATCTAGGTGCAAAGTATGCGTATGAACAACAATGGTTCACGCCAGAGGCGGCCATTATTGGCGGAGCAAAATTCATTGGCAACAGCTATATCAATAATGCCACATACAAGCAAGATACAATTTATAAAATGCGCTGGTCGGCTGCAGCGACTCATCAATATGCAACAGATATTGGCTGGGCTTCTAAGCAAGTCACTCGCATGTATAGTTTGTATAACCTGCTTGATGACTATACGCTGTATTATGATATCCCGGTGTATAACAAATAAAAAAACGTCCGTGCTTCCTAATGAGAAGCCGGACGTTTTTTGTGTAGGAGCAGCTGCTGTTCAATAAATGAGAGGAGCTGCTGACTGGATTGTCCCTTTGAATATTGGTTCCATTCCTCAGCAAAGGTTTTGATTCGTTCTTTATTGGTTGATCCGTTTAGGTGCAAAAGCTCCTGCAAGAGTATGTCTTGAGTGACGCAAGCCTTACCAGGAATGATATCTTCATACCGATCGACTAAGCCGCGTTTCTCTCGATAAGTGTCTAAGTCATAAGTGAAGAACAACACAGGCTTTTCGAGCAGTGCATATTCAAACACAATGGACGAATAATCTGTCACCAGGACATCACAAGCACAAAGCAATGGATAGAGCGGCTGATCGGACACATCAAATATCCATTCACCGTCTGTTTCTGCTTTCGCTAAATGTTTGACCGCAGGATGAAGCTTGACGAGCAGAATGTAATCGCCATTCAGATCAGTTTGTAACTGCTCTTTTGAAAAAGGCAGCACAAGACCGTCCATTGCAAAGTCTCGATAAGTTGGTGTATAGAGCAGGATCTTTTTCCCTTTTGGAACATTATTTAGCTTCAAGGAAGGCTGGTGCTGTTCATAGTACACATCCGTCAATGGTACACCAGTTGGTAAAAAGCGTTCATCATTGACCCCAAACGAGGTCTTGAAAATCTCACGCATGTGATCTGAGCCTGTCACAATGTAATCGAAAGACGCATAGACACGTTTGAAGCGTTCGATGTCACGGGGACTTCGTTCAGAATTTGAAGCATCTTCGAGCCCGAATTTTTTCAAAGCCCCATTTGCATGCCATACTTGAATACAGGTGGTAGAAGGCCGTTTTCTGAGCACACTCGTCATGAGAAAGTAATTATCTGTCACGACAACCTTGCTTTTAAACATCGTATACAGACATTGAATGAGATGGAGAGGATTTTTTTCATGAAAATAGCGAAATGACAGATGAGGCTCGTCCTTTTCTATCGCAGAAGCATGCTTCGTATAGAGGACAGTAAGCTTCATTGTCATGTTCGCCTGTTGTTGATAAGTATGAATGAGAGCAGCCGCATTCTCTTGGAATGAAACAAGCAGCGTCACCTGGTTTTCACGAGGCTTCACGCCGCTCATCAGCCATCCAATGAAAGAAATAAAAGCTGCGTAACATGAAATCATCATTGAGCGTATATTCATCATTTATCAGTCTCTCACAGCTGCTTCGTCTGATCCTTTACCTGCTCAGGATAATAACGTTTTTTTCCTTTGCTTTCCTTTAAGACGGCAAAAGCGTACTTAGGAATATTGAGCATTCGTTTCCATCTCCATGGATTCACAATCAATCTGTACAGCCATTCTGTATTTGTCTTAATCATCCAGCGTGGTGCACGCTTCACCGTTCCGCTAAATACATCAAAGCTTCCGCCTAAACCGATGCAAACAGCCTGCGGGAATAAATGGCGGTATTCGTAAATAAAGTTCTCTTGGTTTGGATAACCTAATGCAACAAACACCATATCAGGTTTCGAGCGCGCGATTTGCTTCGCAACGAAACGTTTATCGGCTTGATAGCCGTCACAGCTTCCGGCAAGGACCACATTTGGATATTCCGTATCAATTCGCTGTTTCACAGCCTCAAGCACTTCTTTTTTCGCACCATATAAAAAGATTCTTTTAGACTGCTTGTTTGCTAGATCAAGCATAGACATGAAGACATCAAAGCCGGCAATTCTAGACTTAAGCGGACTTTGGGTCATGCGGGACATCAATACGACGCCTACGCCATCCGGCAGTACATAATCCGCAGATGAGACGACTTGATGGTACGCATGATCCTTCATGACGGCATAGCCTATCTCTGGATTGACAGTCGCAATCATGGCGCCTCTTCTCTGAGAAATATGGTGCTGGTTCATATAGCTGATAAATTCATCTAAGTCGCCGTTTACATAAGAAAGGTTAGAGACCACTTCTGTTTGCATTGTTTAGACCTCCTTTTTAACTTGTTATCTATGAACGTTCATTGTAAATTCATTCTTCGCCTACTCATCATTTTATCACAGATGCTCCATGAAATATTAACAATAACTTTACAAACCTTTAAATTTCATGACATTTTCATCATTTCATCTGGACGATCCTTTGTGAAACATTGATTCTTCGGACTTTTCCTCCTGCGCCCAATAAATTGGAAATAGTTTGTCTTTACATCCGCTTAACGTTTGGTGGGCGCTGTGATATAATGAGGTTCCGAAGAGCGAATCGAATATCACAGAATTACGGATAAATTACTGCACGAATGCAGTCGAATAAGGATTGAAGAAAGGAGTTTATGTTTGCAATGAAGAAAGTTATTACTTACGGTACATTTGATTTATTACACTGGGGGCACATTAAGCTGCTAGAACGTGCAAAGCAGCTCGGAGATTACTTAGTGGTGGCCATCTCTACAGACGAGTTTAATTTACAAAAATCAAAAAAAGCTTATCACAGCTACGAGCATAGAAAGCTGATTCTTGAAACCATTCGTTATGTAGACGAAGTCATTCCAGAAAACAGCTGGGATCAAAAAGTCCGTGACGTGCAAGAGCATGATATCGATGTGTTTGTCATGGGAGATGACTGGGAAGGTAAATTCGATTTCTTAAAAGAACATTGCGAAGTCGTATACTTGAAGAGAACAGAAGGCATCTCGACAACACAAATTAAGGAAGAAATTGCGGGACTTTAATAGATCGAAAAAAAGTACTTCTTATCTTTTGGTGAGAAGTACTTTTTCATGTAAAATACAATGAGCAAGTCATCATTATTTTTAAGGAGAGCTTCCTTTGTTTCAAAATTGGATGAAGAAAAAAGTTGAAGACACATTGGATCAATCTGAACAACATGAAACGATGGCATCAATGGACGTGCCTGATATGGACTATTACTTTATTGTGGGTGATGTGCCAAAACAGGATGAGAGCTTAACGAAGTCTTTAAAGACAAGGATTAAGCCTTTGGCTGATCAACATAAACGTACTGCAATTTTAACTTTAAATTACGATGCAAATGTGAAGGAACGTATTCACAGCTTGGAGGAGACATTTCCTAGCCAAGTGGACATCTTGAATGTATTTGAACACTACATCTTACCGGAAAGCGGAAGTAAAAGACGTTACTCAGAATTTATTGCTGGTGAATCGTCACATCAGATCAATGAAGCTATTTTTCCAGAAGATACGTCCGCGATTCAAGTGACGAGATATGAATTGCCTTCTTCTCCCATTTGTTATATTGATCAATATAATGAAAACCAGCAATTAGTGAAGAGGGAAGAATACAATTGGCAGGGCATTTTGTGCAGAGTACAAAGCTTTGTTCCACATACAGGTGCTCTATACTTAGAGGAATTAATCAATGACGAAGGCAGCATCTATATGGAGATCATTTATCCTGGTGATGCAAAAAAGAATCCAGTTCGGCATATTAATTGGTATAAAAAAACAGGAATTCAAACATTTACAAAGAAGACGGATATTAAACAATTATGGCTATCCAGCATTCAATCACAAAATGACCGTTTGAAACTGATGATCACAGAGGATCGTGATCAGGACCGCCACCTGTTTAAAATCGATCAGCCTGAAACAACCTATTACGCTGCATTTGTGCATCACGCACATTATGAAGAAGACCTGCATCAAGTCAATTCTCAATATGGAGAATTATTTAAACAAATAAGAAAACAGCAAGTGGATGCTGTCTTTTTTGGGGATACTAAACATAAAGAAGATGTCGAAAAACTATTGGGGGAACAAGCCTATTTTTATCTTGTTCCTTCTGACGAAGAGACTGTTTGGAATACGGCGATTCATCATATGCTCGAAAATCGTGAGCATAAAGATGAACTGAGAGGGATCGTTGACAGCATGAAATGGGTCTTGCGTGATCTAAGCTCTGAGCATCATGTTCTTCACCTTCAACTCGAGTTAAAAGGTGAAATGAGTCATGCGGATCATGTGCAAATTGATTTCGCAGGATATGATCGAGTGAATGGAGCTGAAATCATCTCTCAAACAATCGATGAGAACCATCAAGTCAGCTTCCCAATCGGCCATTTTCAAACAAAGAAAAACATTGAAATCAACCAAACGAAATTTGTGGATTTTTACATTCGTTTTAAAACAGAAGAACTTCAAGAGGTTTTGCAGCGTCTAGAAATAGAAGGTGAGCTGCTTACGAATAAACCATCGTCCATCGATGGATGGTCATATCAAACGAAACAAGGCAACTATTCTTGGAAAGTGAAATAGTGATATAACATAACGGTAAGATTTCTGAACAGAGGAGATTAACGATTAATGATTGAAGAGGGAATTCATAAGAAGAGTGTCGTTGAAGGGTTAAAAAATCATCATGAGAAACTAGAAATGCTGATTCGCATCAACGATGACATGCCATTAACAGATAGAGAATTTTATTTGTTTATGAGGGAGAGAGTTTCGAAACAAGAACTTTTCCTTCCGCTTGTTCATCAAGAAGAGAATCTATTCAAATTGGTATTGAATGAAGCATCGCTGCCGCTTGCGTTAGAGCAAGGCCAGACATATAACTTGTATGTCACGGACTATTTGAGCACAAACAAAGAAGAGGATGAGGACGAGCTTGAGGACTCAGCTTATGATTCTGATTCCGAAGAAGAGGAAGAAGAAGTAAAAGAAGCGGATATCAATACAGATATTGAATCTGAAGAGAAAACGTCAAACTATAAACGCCGTTTAAAAATGGAAATAGAAAAGCCTGAGCTGACCTTTTTAGAAAATAAAGACGCCATGCTGTGTATCATTCCATACCGTACAGACAAAGGGAATGCTTCTTTGAAAATCAAGCGTGAGCTAAAGGTTGTGAAATTCAATCATATCGAGCTCAACAAAGGATGTATGTTAGCTTTGTCTGGTTATGCAGGCGTTCTAAGTGCAGAACATCCGTATGAGATCAAAGAAGCAAAGCTTCTATTGAAGAAAAATGGTGAAGAACCAATCGAGCATCGTTTTCCGGTCAATATCACCCATATAAAAGATGAAGTGATCGAATACCGTGATGATCAACATGTACCACAGCTTTATCAATTTTTAGCAGAAGTCCCTTTAGAGGAATTGACCTATTCATTAAACAAACGCTTTGTATATCGCTTCTATCTTGAATTTATCTGCGATGTAAACGGTGTAGAGGAAACATTAACAACCACTTCTTTAGTGCTTGGTGACCGCTCGAACAAACTCAAAGGACTTGTTCAAATTCATAAACGAAACGATGTACCGATTCGATATGAAGTGTACCGAAAGAAAAAAAGACAAACGCTTGGCATCCGTATTAATGATTACACAATGAAAACACGTGCCAAGTATTACGTCAAAAGCAAGTGGAAGAAATTCAAAAAGAAGATCAGTAAAATCAAAAAAGTCCGTAACCGTCTTGTGACAAGAACGTTTAAAACGACCTTTAAACTGGCGAGTAAGCTGTCTGTGAAAAAGAAAACGGTTGTTTTTGAAAGTTTTAACGGAAAACAATTCAGTTGTAACCCGCGTGGGATTTATGAGTATATGAAAGAACATCACCCTGAATATACGCTGATCTGGAGCGTTAAAAAGGGTCATGAAGCACCGTTTAAGGAAAAAGGCATCTACTATATCAATCGTCTGTCATTAAAATGGATCTTTGCGATGGCAAGAGCCGAGTATTGGGTCGTAAACAGCCGTTTGCCGCTATGGGTTCCAAAGCCAGATCACACAACATACTTGCAGACTTGGCACGGTACGCCGTTAAAACGGCTGGCAATGGACATGGACGAGGTGCATATGCCTGGAACAAACACGAAGAAATACAAAAAGAATTTCACAAAAGAAGCATCGAATTGGGATTATCTCATTTCTCCAAATGCCTACTCGACTGAAATCTTTACACGTGCGTTCCAATTCCAAAAGACCATGATTGAGTCAGGATATCCGAGAAATGACTTCCTTCACAATCAAAACAATGAAGAAACGATGAGAGCATTGAAACAAAAAATGAACCTGCCGCTCGATAAAAAATTGATCTTATACGCACCGACATGGAGAGACGACCAATTTTATAAAAAAGGGCAGTACAAATTTGATTTAGACCTTGATCTGCATGAACTCAGAGCTGCAATCGGAGATGAATATATCATCATTCTGCGTATGCACTATCTAGTTGCTGAAAACTTTGATTTAGGGCCGTATGAAGGCTTTGCCTATGACTTCTCTCATTACGAAGACATTAGAGACCTTTATATGATTTCAGATCTGCTCATCACAGATTACTCATCGGTGTTCTTTGATTATGCAAACCTCAAACGTCCGATGCTGTTCTATGTGCCAGACATTGAAACATATCGTGACAAGCTCAGAGGCTTCTACTTCGACTTTGAACAAGAAGCACCTGGACCACTTGTGAAAGAGACAGCAAGTGTCATTGACTGGGTGAGAGAAACAGAACAGCCAGACTTTACACTACCAGCTTCATTTGCACCGTTTTATGAGAAATTCTGTTACTTAGAGACTGGAGAATCTTCGAAGCGGGTCGTTGAAGTAGTGTTTTCTGAAAAATAGTTTAAAAAGTACCGTTCTTCGCTTAGTAGAACGGTACTTTTTTGTTTTTTTTATTCCATTGTACACATATTTAAATGTAATGGTAAAAATAAAAAAACATAGAAATTTAACAGTAAACATGCTAAATTTAGATAAGATTATCCGGTACTGTAAAAATGCTGAAAATAATATAGAGGTGCTTCAATGTACAAACTTTATCATAATTTTATTGAAATTCTTAATTTAGATGAACAAAAGTTAGTGTTATATATTGATGACATAGAGAAGTTATGTACTTTTGAATTTAAAGAGCTAATTGTAAACGAATCAAAGAAGATTTGTGAAATTAATGTTAAGGATCAGATGATTTTTGAATCTTCAATAGATCATTCTAATGAAATGATCTATCTCTATTCTAAGGATCAGAACTTGTATATTGTCAAAGAAAGCTCTGACATCCTTCAATCAAATCAAATACATCCTATTGACATTAACAATCAATTTGAAGATATATATGTCAAACAATTAGGGTTAGACCGCTATGGCTTATTTAGAGGCGAAGAGGAACTGTTATTATTCTCAGGGCTGCTGAACGTTGATGAGATCAATCGGAATTATAAAATGGATTTGAAAATTCACGGGGCAGAAAAAAGATTTGTAGACATCTCCTTTATCCAATATAGTCCCTTCAACTTTGTTGTTACGTATGATTGCCAAAATAAAGAACTAAATGTAAGGAAAATTTTGTTTGATGTGATGCAGGAACATAAAGATATTGAAGTGACTGTGAATAATCGTAATCAAATCAAAATTTTAAATAAGGTGACTGAGCAAAAGAAAATCGTCAACTTTAGACTTGTTCCTAGATATCAGCCGCTCAAAGTTTTTGGTAAAGATACATTAGAGCAATTCAAAGAAGATAATATCCTCAATATTTTGGTGATTAATAAACAAAGGTATTACATATATGTAAGAACGAATGGTGTTTACTTAGTAAGAGGAAACCCTTATCTTGTTACAAAACATACATCAAGACTACGTATTTTTAGTTTGTTTAATAGCTTTTATGTTTATGGAAGACTGACACATTACGCGTATAATTCAGACCAAAAGTATGAATATCTGTACATTAGAAATTCTGATCACCAAGTGGCGAAATTTATAAGACCATTTAGAAAGATCAAATTCTTAAAAAGGTATGGTTTCTTTAAAATTTCGTTAAATGATCTTGACTTAGACAGCAGAATCCATAATAACCTATTCGTTGGCAATGATAACCGAATTATCCATAGTTTAAGGCTGAAAAAAAGAGATAAAAAGGTGAAAACATATATCACGAAAAAGAATGGGGACAAGCTTCAAGTACTAAGAACAAATCTATTTGGAAATGTGACATCAACCATTATTCCTTATTCACAGGAATATTCTTTATTTAGTAAAGTAAAAATAAAAATAGCGAGTATCTTATCATCATTCTATAAAGACAAGAATTATCGTGTGAATTTGTTTTTTGAGAAAAAGAGTGATAAAGCAGATGAATCCGCTATTAGAGTGTATGACTATGTACATGAGCATTGTCAAACAGACTCAAGAAATTACTTTATTCTTAATAAGAAATCAAGTGCTTATCCGGCACTTAAAGCTAAGTATGGAAAGGGAATCATTCCGAAATATAGTCTGAGACATTATTTAAGTATCTTCAATGCCAGCTATTTTATTTCAAGTGAGTTATCTAACCATGTTCTGAACGATAGATTATATATTGATCATCTTAGAGAGAGAATTATGAGCGTACCACTTGTCTTTTTGCAGCATGGAATAATGTTTGCGAAACCCGTTGATAATCCAATGGCCTTTGGATTCCATAAAGACAAGAACCAATATAATATTTATAAATCTGTCATCAGTTCTGAACTAGAGGCTGGTGAATTCTACAAAATGAAATATGACCGTGAGGATTTGATTTTGACAGGCCTCGCAACTTTTGATCATGCCAAATTAGTAGACGGTGCAGATAAGATCGCCTTTATGCCAACTTACCGCTATTGGGAAGAGGGGCTAATATATACAAATAGAATCGAAGAAACATCTTACTATAGAGTTCTGATTAAAATCATTAAAAGCTTTGAAGAAGCAGGTCTTCTTGATCGTTTGTTAATTGTACCGCATAACAAATTTTCTCAGTACGTTTATCAAAACCTGCCTCAGTATAAACATATTATTTCTGATAATCCATCAGAAGCGCTAAAAGTATCAAAGGTGTTTATCACTGATTACTCTTCTGCTATTTATGATGCACAATATAGAGGAGCATACCCTATTTTTTATTGGGAAGAAAAAGATTACTTGATTAGACAGTATAAAGCGATTCCTCCTGTAAACGAAGAAAATGCACCAGGACCGATTGCATATAATACTCAAGAGCTTATTCGTATTGTCAAACATGCGATTGAGAATGAGTATGTCGTGGAAGATGAATATAAAGAAAAATACTTGAAAATTAACAGCTTTAACGATAATCAAAATACGAAAAGAATTACAGATTTCTTAAAAGAGCATCAAATTATCTAATGTCTTATGCCCCCTGAATCTATGATTGAAAGGATTCAGGGGTTTTTTGTCTTCTAGTTTGACGTGCATGACTTTTGTTATAAGATGAAATGTGTATCGTTATCTGTTACAATTATGAGCGGTGCTTTTTAAAAAAGTAATCCCAAAAACTTATATCTAAGGAAGATTAGAATGAACGCAATGTTGACGATACTAAAGGAGCAAATCAGCTCATTTCCGCTGATTATGCGACTTGCTGTTTATGAAACAAAATCAAAATATCAGATGAATTATTTAGGTGTTTTATGGCAGTTTTTAAATCCATTGATTCAAATGCTGGCTTACTGGTTTGTTTTTGGTATGGGCATTCGCGGAGGACAGCCAATTGTCATTGGCGGCGTGGAGATTCCATTTATCATCTGGATGCTTGCCGGATTAATCCCGTGGTTTTTCATTAGTCCGACCATTCTTGATGGATCAAACAGTGTGTTTAAACGCATTAATATGGTATCGAAAATGAATTTTCCGATTAGTGCGCTACCGTCTGTGGTGATTATGTCCAACTTGTTCAGCTACTTTGTCATGATGGGTGTCTATTTGATTGTGCTGATTTCCTATGGCATCTATCCTGACGCACATTGGTTGCAATATATATACTATCTTATTTGTATGATCGCGTTTATGTTTTCGTTTAGTTTGTTTAATTCCACGATTAGCGTACTCGTGAGAGACTATCAATTTCTTTTACAATCCGTGACACGATTACTTTTCTTTTTGCTGCCGATTTTTTGGAATATCTCAGAGAAGCTCACTGGAGACAAAGCGTGGATTGGGGACATATTAAAATTGAATCCTCTTTTCTACATTATTGATGGTTTTAGAAATAGTTTGTTAAAGGGAGAATGGTTCTTCCATGATGTCAAATACACACTTTATTTTTGGCTGATCACGCTTCTTCTTTTAACAGTCGGTTCATTGCTTCATATGAAATTTAGGGATAAATTTGTCGATTTTCTTTAAAAAGTAAGGAGATTATACGATGAAACTAAAGGTTTCGTTTCGAAACGTATCCAAGCAATACGTCCTATATAAAAAGCAGTCAGATAAGATTAAAGGGCTGTTTTTTCCTAATAAAAATGAAAAAGGTTTTTTTGCTGTTCGTGATGTGTCCTTTGATGTATATGAAGGCGAGACAATTGGTTTTGTAGGAATTAACGGATCGGGGAAATCGACAATGTCGAACCTTCTAGCGAAAATCATTCCACCGACAAGTGGTGAAATTGATATGGACGGCCAGCCTTCGTTAATTGCCATTGCAGCAGGGCTGAACAACCAGTTAAGCGGAAAAGACAACATTCGTTTAAAGTGCTTAATGATGGGACTGACGAATAAAGAGATAGACGAGCTTTATGAAAAAATCGTAGAGTTTGCGGATATTGGCGACTTTATTGACCAGCCGGTTAAGAGCTATTCAAGTGGAATGAAATCACGTCTTGGCTTTGCCATTTCAGCGCATATCGATCCAGATATCCTGATTATTGATGAAGCACTGTCTGTTGGAGACCAAACCTTCTATCAAAAATGTGTGGACCGCATTACAGAATTCAAGGAACAAGGAAAGACGATCTTTTTTGTCAGTCACTCCATTAGCCAAATCCAAAAAATCTGTGATCGGGTGGCTTGGATGCATTATGGTGAACTTCGCATGTTTGATGATACGAAAAAGGTCGTGAAGGAATATAAGGAGTTTGTTGAGTGGTTTAACAAGCTTTCCAAGAAAGAGAAAAAAGAATATCAATTGAAACATAAAGAAGGCCGCAAAGGCGTACAGAAGACAGAAAAGGTGTCTCGTTATCAAGAGAATGGAAAACGGCGTTCATTGTTTGGCCCCGCATTTCAAGTGACAGTTTTAGCGGTCTTAACGATATTGTTAGCCTTATCGATGTTTTCAGATCGCCCGCTTCGTACATTGGCGACATTTGGTGCAATCCCATCAGATAAGACAGAAGCGCCTCAGTCGAAGAACCCGCAGACCAAAGGAGCGCCTGATATGAAAAAGGTGGATCAACAGGCGATTGTCACGGCTGATCCCCTCAAGGTTTACAAGGACCAAGCCATGAAAAAAAAGGCCGATGTCACTTTACCATTTGGACAAGAAGTACAGGCTGTGGCTGAAAATAAACAAACCGTTCAAATTAAAACAGCGTCAGAAACGTATTTTGTTAAACCTGCTGCGCTTCAAAATGCAGAGGATTTAAAGTCATTATCCATTGGACCAGGACAGTTTAATTCCTATGTATCGCCTGCATCGGCAGGTTCGTATGAGTATTTACTGTCTTTCCTTGGAAAAGAAGAATCTGTGCTGAAACAGAGAATGCAAACGCTGAGTTCAGTGAAAAATGATCAAGGAGATACGATTGAGCGATTGGCCACAGAGAAAACCGACTATGTCATTCAAAATGGTCAGGCAAACACGATTATGTTTCGCGACATTATGCCAATCTCTCCTTCCACACTTGGGCTGACAGAACAAGATGTCTGGATGAATGAGAAACGAACAAAGTTCGCAGTGAAGGGCGAAAACAACCTGTTTATCATTGATAATGAACAGCATACACTGACTATTTCAGTCATTAAATAAAAAAGCTACCGATGCCGGCAGCTTTCAGCGTGTAGACAAACCCTCGCATTCGGTGTCAGGTCTGCGCTCCGGTGCTCACGAATGTTTCAATTCGCTCCGCTCCGGTACTCGCCCTTCCTAGACTGCAAAGGTTTTCTATCATGCTGAAAAGAAGACAAAGGGCTAAAATTAAGATCATTTTAGCCCTTTGTCAATAATCTGAAAGCTGCCGATGATGGCAGCTTTTTTTAATTCACTTCTTCTTTTTCGAGAAGCTGTTTCATAAATGGAATGAGTTTCTTTTTCAATTCTTCATCCTGAAGAGCAAACTCAAGCGTCGTTTCAATGAAGCCTTGCTTCTCGCCGACATCATATCGTTTTCCTTCGAAATCATAGGCGAAGACGCGCTGGATGTCATTTAGCTTTTGAATGGCATCTGTCAGCTGAATTTCTCCGCCTGCACCAATCTCTTGCTGATCGAGGTACATAAAAATCTCTGGCGTGAAAATATAGCGCCCTAAGATGGCTAAGTTCGATGGTGCTGTTCCTTGCGGCGGCTTTTCAACAAAGTTTTTGACTTGATAGCGGCGTCCTTCTTGTGTAAGAGGATCAATGATCCCATAGCGATGTGTATCGCTGTCAGCTACTTGCTGAACACCGATGACAGATGAAAGAGTTTTTTCGTATTCGTCCATCAGCTGGCGAAGCCCAGGCGTTTCGGCTTGAACAATGTCATCACCTAATAAAACAGCAAAAGGCTCATCACCGATAAAGTTGCGTGCGCACCAAACGGCGTGTCCGAGTCCTTTAGGCTCTTTTTGACGTATGTAATGAATGTCAGCAATGTTAGAGGACTTTCTCACTTTTTCTAAAAGCTCGCTCTTTCCTTTTTCCTCAAGATTGCGCTCTAACTCTGGTGCAAAATCAAAATGATCCTCAATGGCTCTTTTCCCTTTTCCAGTGACGATAATAATGTCTTCGATTCCTGATTCAACAGCTTCTTCAATAATATATTGAATGGTTGGTTTATCAACGATTGGGAGCATTTCTTTAGGCATCGCTTTTGTTGCAGGGAGGAAACGTGTCCCAAGACCTGCAGCTGGTATAATGGCTTTACGTACTTTTTTCAATGAACTTTGCACCTTCCTTACATAGATAACCGATTTCATATTTCGATGTTTGTTCTTGGTCGTCTGTTTAAAGTGTAACTTACAAATCATAGGAAAGACAAATGATTTCACTAAAATGACTTTTAGATAATTCATATTTTATATGTAAAATGTAAAGGAAAGAGAAATTTAACGTTAATTCAATGTAAATTTCTTTTTTTATATCATTAATTTTATCCTCCCAATTGTGTATAATTGAAAGTACTATACTAGGAAAGAGGCATAAACAAGTGAAAAAACTAAATGTAATGACTATTTTCGGTACTAGACCTGAAGCAATCAAAATGGCACCACTTGTCCTTGAACTGAATAAACATCCACAGATAAATTCGATTGTTACTGTAACAGCTCAGCATAGAGAAATGCTTGATCAAGTCCTTGAGGCTTTTTCTATTACGCCTGATCATGATTTAAACATCATGAAACAGCGCCAGACATTATCCGAAATCACATCAAATGCACTCTTGAAACTAGATCAACTATTCCAAGAGGAAAAACCTGATATTGTCCTTGTTCATGGAGACACAACAACAACCTTTGCAGGAAGCTTGGCCGCATTCTACCACCAAATTTCGGTTGGTCACGTTGAAGCGGGTTTAAGAACACACAATAAATACTCGCCGTTCCCTGAAGAATTGAACCGACAAATGACAGGCACTATTGCTGATATTCATTTTGCTCCTACAAATGAGGCAAAGCAGAATCTTTTAATTGAAAATAAAAAAGAAGAGACGATTTGTGTGACGGGGAATACTGCGATTGATGCGTTACAAACAACGGTTACAGAGCAGTATCAACACCCTATTTTAGAGAAAATAGGCACAGATAAAATGATTTTGTTAACGGCTCATCGCAGAGAAAATCTTGGCCAGCCGATGAAAAACATGTTTAGAGCGATTCGACGTATTGTAGAAGAGTTTGAAGATGTTCAGGTTGTATATCCTGTACATTTAAACCCTGCTGTTCGTGATGCGGCTCAAACAGAATTCAGTGATCTTGATCGTGTGCACTTAATTGAGCCGCTTGAAGTCGTTGATTTCCATAACTTCGCTGCTGCCTCACACTTTATATTAACGGATTCTGGCGGTGTCCAAGAGGAGGCGCCTTCTCTAGGGAAGCCAGTATTAGTTCTGCGAGATACAACAGAACGCCCTGAAGGTGTGAAAGCTGGCACGCTGAAGCTCGCGGGTACAGATGAAGAGACCATTTACAACATGGCAAAACAGCTGTTAGTCGATCAGAAAGAGTACGACAACATGTCGAAGGCGTCTAATCCATATGGTGATGGACAAGCGTCAAAACGAATTGTCGAAGAGCTTCTCCATCGTTTTGGATTAAGTGAAGAAAAACCAGTTCCATTTCAATCATAAAAAAGAAGACTACATTTCTGTAGTCTTCTTTTTTACTGCTCCAAACTTTCCTTCAATTCCTTCTTCACATTCGCAAGGCTGCTGTCATCAAGCTGGTAGTAATAAATGTTATTGATACGTGTGCCTGATCCTTTCAACTCGTGCTGCTTCACATGCTGTCTTGCATCACGATAATCATTCATCATCGTCCACATATCATCAAATGACATGTTTGTCTTCATATTATTTTCTACGACTTTGAACATATCGCCGAATTTCGTAATAGATGAAATGTTGGCACCTTTTGCAATGATGCCTTCAATGACCTGACGCTGTCTTTGCTGACGTCCGAAGTCACCTTTTGGATCTTGCTTTCTCATTCTCGTATAGGCAAGGGCTTGATCCCCATTCAGGTTAATTTCTCCTGTACCAAATGAATGGCCGTCATAACTAAATGCAAACGTGCTATTTACTGTAATACCGCCAAGTGTATCAACAATATCTTTGAAGCTTTCCATGTTCACTTTGACAAAGTAATCAACAGGTACATCAAGCAGTTCCTCTACAGTATCTGCTGCCATTTGTGTACCGCCGAATGCATAGGAGTGGTTGATTTTATCCATTGTGCCTTTTCCGACAATCTTCGTATACGTATCACGCGGGATGCTCACCATCTCGGTCGTTTTCGTTTTTGGATTTACTGTCATGTATATTAATGTATCTGCACGGCCTCGGTCATTTTTTCGTTCATCGACACCCATGACTAAAATAGAAATCGGGTCTTTCTTACTTAAATCGACATCTTTGTCACGCTTATCTGACTTCTTTAAATTCTCCTGAATGCCTGCGACGGTCGATGCTGCTGTGTTCCAAAGATGATATGCGTATCCGCCAGTTGCTAATACGAATAAGCCAATAATCGATAAAACAATCCAAAGAACCTTTTTCTTCTTTCTTTTTCTTTCAGCTCTCATAATGTCCCTCACCTTTTCTATGATTCTTCCATGATTATAGGTTTACGAATCTTGATAAACAAGTTATTTTTTTACTCTGAACCTAGATATAGACGTTGTAACAAAAAAAAGGTTTCAAAAAACCTTAAATTTACCTTAAAATAATAACTTATAAGACGATACAAAGACATGAGGTGAAAAAAATGAAGAAAATCGTCGTTTTACCGTTCTTAATACTGCTACTAGGTATCGTGCTCACAGCATGTGGAACGGCTGAGCAGTCCTCAGGAGAAAACAAGACAAGCAGTTCAACTCCTCAGGTACTGGAAGAGAAAGCTGAATTTATTGGAATGGCTGATGCACATACAGTCGAAGTGAAAAAAGTGAATACGACCCTAAGCTATGAATTTACGGATAATTTTAAAGATGTGTTAAATGAATTTAAACCAGGAGACACAGTAGAAATCTCTTACTTTATTAATGACAGTGGTCAAAAGGAAATCCAGAAGATTGAAAAACAGAAGTAAAAAAGATGGGCGGGATGAACAAAATTGAAGAAAACAGGCGTTACACTAATCGTTCTCATGATACTGACTCTACTAGTTGCACCCTTTCAGTCTGCCATGGCAAGCTCGGCAATTTCAGTGAAATTGTCTAATTATATCGGAAACAAAACAAGCATGGATATCTCAACAACTGGGGATTACAAGCTATCAGGATCAAATGTTGCTGTGACGAAAAGATATGACGGCAAAAATAGATACGAAGTAGCCAACAGCATCGCATCTGCTGGCTGGAAAAATCCATCAACTGTTGTCATTGTCAGTCGTGATGCATTTGATCATGCAATTTCTGTATCACCGTTAGCATACAAACTGGGCGCACCTATTTTGTATACGAATATTGAAAAACTGACGAAAACAACAGAAAACCAGCTCAAGAAAATGAAGCCGGATAATATTCTGATTGTCGGAAATACGAAAAGCATTTCAACAGCTGCTGAGAAGTCTATTAAAAAGTATGGCAAAGTCAGACGTATTAGTGGAAAAGATAAGTTTGAAATCTCCCAAAAAATCGCTAAAGAAATGGGTAACTATAAGCAAGCTGTCGTTGTCGGCGGGAACTCATTTATGAATGGGATTGCCATTGCATCCTACGCATCGAGAAAGGGATACCCTATCCTGTTAACAAAAAAAGATTCCATTCCGTCTTATAGAATGCCAAGTAAAGTGATCATCATCGGCAGTACGAAAAGTACTGGACAAAAAGTTGAAAATCAAATCAAAAAAACCTCACAGGTGACAAGAATCAGCGGTGCCAATCGCTATGAATTATCTGTGAATATTATAAAGAAATTAAATATTAATGCAGATAAAGTTTATTTGGCAAAAGCCTCTAGCTATATTTATGCGATGCCGCTGTCTCAATTGGCTGCAAAATCTAACAGTACGGTTGTGTATGTAAAGCCCGATTCTGTCACAGCGTCTTTAAAAGCACTGCTGAAGGAAAAAGGTACATATGCTTATCATCTTGCTGGCAGCACAAGTGCAATTAAAGATAGCTTGAAAAACTCATTAGCCAAACAAGTCTATCTGAAAAAAAATCAAAACTACCAATTGAATATTTCTAACGGAAAAATTTCATTAAAAGGCATAAAGACGTATAACACAGTAAGAGTTGTTCCTGAGAAATATTCAACAAAAAATGTCCTTCAAATTGCAGGAAAGCCGTATTTAGGCAGCGTAAACTTTGCAATTGAATCAGGGTATATCAGGCCGACTCTCGAAAATATTCCATTTGAAGACTATTTAAAAGGTGTAGTGCCAAATGAAATGCCTGCAAGCTGGAATGTTGAAGCGTTAAAAGCACAGGCGGTTGCTGCTAGAACGTATTCGGTGAAAAGTATTGGAAAAGTCGTCCCTGATACAACAGCCTTCCAAGTATATGGAGGATATAACTGGTATACAAATTCGACAAAAGCTGTCGATGCCACAAAAGGAAAGGTTCTGAAATATAACAATCAGCTCATTTCAGCAACCTATTACTCTAGCAATGGCGGTTATACAGAGGCAAGTGAAGAAGTATGGGGAAATGCACTGCCATACTTAGTGGCCAAAAAGGATCCAAAAGATCCAGTCAATCCATGGACACTGAAACTCTCTAAAAAACAACTAGGCACGACATGGACTGCTAGCACAGCAGCTTCTCAATGGTCTAAAACAAAAGAGACAAATGCAGCTGACCTTGCCGGCCTGAAATCATGGCTGCTCAAAAACAAAGAAACTGCTGCATCTGATATGAAAATCGCATCGATCTCAAGCCTGACGTTCTCAGGGAAAACAAAAGGCCAGCGTGCGAAGACGGTATCGATCAAACTGACATACCATCTGAAAAACAAAACAGGCACATATTCGGTAAACAAAAGCACAACGGCAAGTATGAAGATGACCGAGTTTCGATCAGTCATGGGCGCAACAAAGGTGAAAAGCACGTTTGCGTCAGTCAAAAACAACACAAATGACTTCACGATTTCAGGAAAAGGATATGGCCACGGCATTGGTATGAGCCAATACGGAGCCAAAGCGAGAGCTGAATCTGGAAACTCATATTCTTCCATACTCTCGTTCTACTATCCAGGTACAAAACTAACAAACTATTAAAGGGTAAAAGGAGGACATAGAAGATGCGCTCAATGATGAAAACAGCCATCCTCAGCCTCATCGCCATTTTCGTTATCGTTCCAACAGCATTGGCAGACAATTCAGTCTCAAGAATTGATGGCGGGAGCAGATATGCTGTAGCGGCAAACGTAGCGAAAAAAGGATGGGGAACTGCAAGTACAGTCGTTTTAGTAGGGAAAACTGCGTATGCAGATGCAACAGCAGGAATTCCACTTGCATATCAAAAAAATGGACCAGTTCTTTACACAAACAGTAAAAGTCTTTCGGGTGATACAAAGAAAGCCTTAACTTCATTAAAAACAAAGACGGTGATCGTTTTAGGCAGCACATCAAGTGTGTCAAATAACGTGGTCAACCAAGTGAAGAAAATGGGCATCTCCACACAGCGTATTTCAGGAAAAAACCGATATGAGCTATCTGCCAATATCGCGAAAAAAATGAAAAAGCCAGCAGGCGTCGTTGTCGTTGAGGGTTCTTTCTATGCACATGGGATTGCGATTGCACCTGTAGCAGCTCAAAAAGGATTCCCAATTCTATATACAGATAAAAAGGGACTTCGTTCTGAAATCGCTTCTGTTGCAAAAGCAAGCAATGTGAAACAAACCATTGTAGTCGGCGGAGAGAATTACGTCACAAAAGCAGCTTATAACCAATTGAAATCACCAACACGGATCAAAGGCTCGACTCGTTATGATGTCGCGGCAAATATTGTGAAAAAGTACAATATGAGTGTCAATAATACCTATGTAGGAAGAGGATTTGGTTATGCCACTTCATCTTCTGCTGCAGGCATTGCAGCGAAGCAAAACAAAGCATTGCTTCTAACGAATGAAAAGACGCTGCCAAAAGTAACAAGATCAACAGTGAGCAGCAAGAAAATCACCAAATTTACTGTCGTAGGCAGTACAAATACAGTGACACCAACTGTTGTGAACCAGCTGAAAAACCCGGCTGTTGGGAAAAAAGTATTCATTGACCCAGGTCATGGTGCGCATGATTCAGGAGCTGTAGGATACGGATTATATGAAAAGAATTTGAATTTAGATGTAGCAAAGCGTTTAAATACGAAATTAAACAACGCTGGTGCACTTGTGACCATGTCAAGAACATCAGACACATTTGATAGTCTTCAAACACGAGTAAGCAAAGGTGCGTCAGCAAATGCAGATATCTTTATCAGTGTCCATGCGAACTCAAACGATAACAGCAGTGCGAACGGAACAGAAACGTATTATGACAAAACCTATGCGGCTGCAAACAGCCTGAAGCTGGCGCAAAACATCCAGCCTAAAATGGTCAGCGCACTAGGTACAAGAGACCGTGGTGTGAAAACAGCTGGCTTCTACGTCATTAAATATTCTAAGATGCCGAGCGTTCTTTTGGAAACTGGTTTTGTTTCCAGTCCAGTAGATTCAAACATCTTGAAATCTGCTACGTATAAAGATCGATTAGCGTCAGGCATTTCAAGCGGTGTGTCAGGTTATTTTAGATAAGAAAACACAAACCTGAGGGGTGCCTCAGATACTCCTCTTAGGCTGCTCGAGAACGTACTCGGCAGCCTTTTTTCAAAAGTCGATGAAGCATCTTTGGTGAAGGGTTCAAACCAAGGAGGTTGACTTCATGCGTGTTGATATCAAATGTATGTTACTGATTGCTATTTCACTATGTTTATATACACCATCCGTTTTTGCTCAGCACACTGTATCGAGGATAGAAGGAAGCAATCGGTATGAGGTGGCTGTAAATGCCGCGAAAAGGGGCTGGCAGGAAGCGCCTGCCGTTGTTCTTGTGGGCGGTGATGCTTATGCAGATGCCCTGAGTGCTGTGCCTTATGCATACCAGCAAGGGGCCCCAGTCCTGTTAACGAGTGCTGACAGTCTTTCAGGTGCTGTAAAGACAGGGTTGCAGCAGCTGAAAACGAAGCGGGTAACGATTCTTGGCGGGACTGCAAGTATTTCTGAAAACGTCGTGAAGCAGCTAAAAGCAATGAATCTATCCGTTTCCCGTATTCAAGGAAAGAACCGCTATGAATTGGCGGCAAATGTGGCGAAGCACATGAAGAGTGCTAGTGCGGCAGTCGTCGTGAATGGTTCTGCTTATGCTGATGCTGTTGCGATTGCTCCATACGCTGCCAAACAAGGCTATCCCATTTTATTAACAGATGCGAAAGGACTGCGCGAGGAAACAGCCAATCTATTAAAAAACAAAGCAGTCAAGCGGACCATTGTGATCGGCGGAGAAGCAAGTGTCAATAAAACTGCTTTTCAAAAGCTTCCATCACCAGTCAGAATAAGCGGAGCCAATCGGTATGAGGTGGCTGCCCAAATTGCTAAAACGTATCCAATGAAGACAAGCCAAACATTTATGAGTTATGGGTATGCCTATGCAGATGCAGCCGCTGCGGCAAGTATAGCAGCGAAACAGGGCCAAACCCTTCTTCTCACAGACGCTCAAACGGTGCCGGATGCTATCAGAAAAGTCATCGGAGCCAAACAGATGTCAGCTTTTTCTGTGGTAGGCGGAACATCAACCGTTCAAACGAATGTCATCACGCAGTTGAAAAATGCGGTGTTAGGCGAAACAATTTTTATTGATCCAGGTCATGGTGCGCAGGATGCGGGAGCGATAGGGAATGGGCTGCTTGAAAAGAACATCAATTTAGAAGTAGCATTAAAGCTGCGGTCAAGGCTTCACCAAGCGGGTGCACTTATTGTCATGTCGAGAACTTCTGATACATTTGACTCCTTGCAGACACGTGTCAGTAAAGGAGCCCAGGCAAGTGCTGATATATTCATCAGTATCCACGCCAACGCAAATGATAACAACGGTGCGAATGGAACAGAGACGTATTATGATACGACATATGCAGCTGCTCATAGTGTCAAGCTGGCACAACAGGTTCAGCCTCGAATGGTCAGTGCCCTTGGAACAAAAGATCGCGGAGTGAAAACAGCAGGGTTCTACGTCATCAAATATTCTAGAATGCCGAGTATTTTGCTAGAAACGGGCTTTGTAACAAGTCCAATCGATGCGAGTATTTTAAAATCTACCGCTGCAAAGGACCGGCTGGCTTCTGGAATTGCAACTGGTGTGTCCAACTACTTTGACGTAAAATGAATCATGAATGATGTGTCAAGTTAAAAATACATTTCATTTTTGGTTATGTTTGTTATAATTGAAACATAGAAGGTGAATGGTTTACACATAAATCTTCAAACGACAGCAAACCGACAAATCATGAAGAGGTGACGATTTTGAAAAAATTAATCACAATGCCGTTTCTAGTATTGCTTCTAGGTGTATTGCTCACAGCGTGCGGCACAACAAATCAATCAAGCGATAACAAAAAAGAAGACAGCAAAAAAGAAACAACCGAAGCAGCCGATCAAAACAAAGATAAGGCTGCGGACAAAAAATCAGAAGATCAATCATCAAAAAATGAAAAATCAGATGATCAAAGCAAAGAAACAGCTGCTCAAAAAGAAGAGCCAGCAAGTCAATCTGATGAAGAGGCAAAAGACAGCTCAAGCAAAGAAATTACAAAAGAAGAACCTGCTAAAGACCAATCAAAAGCTGACTCAAAAGGTGACTCTAAAACAAAGAAAGAATCAACGACTAGTAAGAAAAATGAAGTCACCAAAGAAGGCACATATGTCGGTTTGGCTGATGGACATACAATTGCTGTCAACATTGATGGAAAAGAAGTAGCTATTCAATTCGGAAATACATTTTCTAAACAAGTGAACAGCTTAAAAGAAGAATCAAAAGTAAAAGTAACCTATACAAAAGATGCAAACGGAACACTTCGATTAAAAACGATCGAATCTGTAAAAGCAAAATAAAGAAAAGACCCGGAGACCCGCAGAATTGCGGGTCTTTTTTACGTTCAAAAGGGCATAACTTGATATAAGTGCACATTCTTAACACAGTTTTACAAGACTTAACAGCGCATTTACATTTGCTTAATGTTGCTCTGCTAAACTGACTTTCATAGAACATCTCTTTACACAACAACTACTTTGAATGGTGAGGTGCAGGTCAGTGAGTGCAGAGAAAGCGATGAATCTTTACAGAGAATATGAAGTGAGACGAAATCACTCTTTTGCCTTAACAGAACATATGGTTCGTTATTTATTTGCAAAACGTTTCATAGATTTAATGTTCTCGTTCATCGGATTGATGTTGAGTACGCCAATCATTTTGCTGTTTGCTCTTTTGATTAAGCTGGAAACACCAGGGCCAGCCTTTTATATGCAGGAAAGGGTCGGGAAAGACGGTGTTTACTTTAAGTTATGGAAGCTCAGATCGATGAGAATAGACGCAGAAAGCGGAGGAGCGAAATGGGCGCAAAAAAATGACCCGCGTATCACCAAAGTGGGGGCATTCATCCGTAAAACAAGAATTGATGAACTTCCGCAATTTATCAACGTGTTAAAAGGAGAAATGAGTATCGTAGGTCCTCGTCCAGAAAGACCGATGTTTACCGCAGAATTTAATCGGACGATTCCAGGCTTCACAAAAAGATTGGCGGTAAAGCCGGGGCTAACAGGTCTTGCTCAAGTAAATGGCGGATATGAAATGAGTCCAAGTGAAAAATTAACACATGACTTACAGTATATTCAAAACTTGACATTTTCTCTCGACACGAAGATTATGGTAAAAACGTTAAAAGTCATCATGACTGGTGACGGAGCCAGATAAGTAAAGTAGGGAAGAGAAATGGCAAGTATGAAAAAAAGCATGCTAGGCGGTGCAAAATGGACAAGCTTGTCCGCATTGATCATCACCATCATCCAAATTGCACAGTTCGCCTTTTTAGGGAACGTGATGTCACTCAAGGAGTTTGGACTCGTTGGCATGATCACAACTGTCACAATATTTACGCAGATTTTACTTGATCTAGGAATTGGGGCAGCAATCATTCAAAAGGAACAAACGACAGAACGTCAATTATCTACATTATATTGGATCAACCTGCTCACAGGGATTATCTTGTTTTGTCTGCTCATCCTGCTAAGCCCAATGATAGCCGCTTTTTATAACCGGCCAGAGCTAGAGGGTCTGCTCAAGCTATTATCGATCATGTTTCTGATCGCACCGATTGGCCAGCAGTACCAGTATATGATGCAAAAAGACTTAGCCTTTAAAACATTAAGCACCATTGAAGCCATTGCGACCATCATATCGCTGCTCGTTTTACTCGTTTTCGCCTTCTTCATGAATCCGATTGTCGCCTATGTCATTTCTCAAGTGCTGCTGCAATCAGGAAAAGGTCTCATGTATGCAGCGGCTTATTGGAAGAAGTGGCGTCCAGCACCTGTTTTTGCATTAGGAGAAGTAAAGGAATTTTTCTCATTCGGTGCATTCCAGCTCGCATCCAGACTGGTTAACCGAGCAGGATCAAACATCGACATGATTTTAATCGGCCGGTTTCTTGGAGCGGAAGCGTTAGGTATTTACAGCTTGGCGTATCAAATTGTAACAATACCCGTGCTGAAGATAAATCCGATTGTGACGAGAGTGGCTTTCCCGGTTTTCGCAAAAAGTCAGCGGGATCACTCCATGCTGCGAGAGGGCTTCCTGAGTATGACGAATATGCTTGCATTGGTTAGTTTTCCATTATTAATCGGCCTTGCTGCCGTATCAGACAGCTTTATAGAGGTCGTGTTTGGAGAGAAATGGCTAGTAGCGGTCCCGGTTTTAAATATATTGTGCATTGTTGGCCTTCTGCGTGTGCTGATGAATCCAAATGGTTCAATCCTTCTTGCAAAAGGGAGAGCGGACTTAGCCTTTTATTGGGATACGGGGATGCTTATCGTGTATGGCTGCGCATTATATGCAGGTGTCACTACAGGCAGTCTGCTCACAGTAGCTTGGATCTACTCAGGTGTCAGTCTGCTCAACTTTATTGTCGGCAGATGGCTTATGGCATATGTCATTCAGCTTGATATGAAGGTGTATTTAAAATCACTTGGAAGGCCTGCTGTCATGACGCTGCTCATGGCGGTCTGTGCGGTAGCTTTACATCAAGGGATGAAGCTGACATCAGCAGATATTTCACTTCAATTACTACTGACTGTTTGTGTCAGTGCTGCATTGTATGGCTTGCTGCTCATCAAAATGTATCCGCAGGCTGCAGGCAAATTATTGAGAAGAGGTCGTTCGTCATGAAGGTACTATGGCTGACAAGTGTATATCCCAGTGAAAAACATCCGAGTGAGGGTGTATTTCATGAAACGCAAGTACAGGAGCTGCTCAAACAAGGAATAAAAGTGACTGTCATTTGTCCTAATCCAGTGAATCCACCGGTTTTACGGATGCTCAAGGCATCCTATCGGCAGAAAAGGGATCTGCCTGAACAGGAAGTGAGGAACGGAGTGAAGGTTTACAGACCGCCTTATCCAGCGCTCCCTGGACAGCTGAAATGGGCGCAGCCGAGTAAACGAATAGCGGCTTCCGTTCTCAGAGCAATGCAGCGTCATCAGCTGTCACCAGATTTTATCCATGCGCACTTTGCCATGCCGTCTGGCGGAGCGGCGGCTGTTATTCAGAAAGAAACGAAAATCCCTTATCTTCTGACCTTGCACGGCAGTGATGTGAACGTATATCCGAACTATAGCAAAGGGGCGAAGGCAGCCTTTGAAACGGCGGTGAGGCAGGCATCTGCTGTTCTGACAGTGAGTGAGGAGCTGGCTAAAAAGACAAATGAGATGACGAAGGTAGAAGCAAAATGTCTTCCGCTTGGTATTCCGCTCCGATCATTTTCCAGAACGGAAGAAGGTCAAGAAGGCATCAGAAAGCACTTACGTTTACCGCTTCAAGATAAGCTCGTTGTTTTCGTCGGGCGTTTAGTGAAAGAGAAGGGCTTGCTTGAATTAGCTGATGCTGTCAGCAGCATGGATGGAGTGAAAGCAGTCTTTGTTGGAAAAGGCCCCCTTGCAAACGAACTCAAGGATCGGGCGGGAGCATCTATTATACTCTCAGGGCAGGTGCCGAATGAGCAGGTGAGAGACTACTTAATGGCAGCTGATCTGTTTGCACTCCCTTCCTACAGTGAAGGAATGCCAACCGTCGTTCTAGAAGCGCTCTCTTTAAAAGTACCTGTCATTGCAACCCGGGTTGGTGGTCTCCCATCCTTATTTTCAACCTATCAACACCTGCTCGTTGAACCGCGTTCGACGCGTCAGCTGAAAGAGGCGATTCACGCTTGCCTCTATGAAAACAGATGGAATGAGCAAGTGAAGAACGATCTTTATGAAATGGTTCATACAGAATATTCATCAGAACATAATGCGAAACATCTCATTCAGCAATATGAGAAGGTGCTCAATCAATCAACATCCATCGTTTAAACAAGATGAAATGTGCAAAGAATGATAGATAGATAAACAGCTTGGAACGGACAATATGCTTTTACTGAGAGGATGAAAAATGTTGAAGAAAATTGCTGTGATTGGAACAGGTTATGTCGGGTTAGTATCGGGTACTTGTTTTGCTGATATCGGAAATCGTGTCATCTGCTGTGACATCGATGAATCAAAAATCAACAGCTTAAAAAGTGGTGTCGTTCCCATTTATGAACCAGGTTTAAAAGAATTGATTGAAAAGAATACAGAAGAAGGAAGACTGTTTTTTACAACGAATATTCCTGCTGCTATTAGGGAATCAGAGATTATCTATATTGCCGTAGGGACACCGATGACACCACAGGGGGAAGCAGATTTAACATATGTGAAGGCTGTCGCTCAAACGATCGGTGAACACATGAATGGCTATAAAATCATCGTCAATAAAAGCACAGTGCCCGTTGGAACAGGCCGTCTCGTTCAAGCCATTGTGGAAAAGGCATCGCGCAGTAAATATCCTTTTGATGTCGTATCCAATCCAGAGTTTCTCCGAGAAGGCTCAGCGATTCAAGATACGATGAATATGGAGCGGGCGGTCATTGGTTCGACTAGCACTCATGCCTCTAGCATCATCAAAAGACTGCATGATCCGTTTCAAACAGAGGTTGTAGAGACCAACTTAGAAAGTGCAGAAATGATTAAGTATGCTGCAAATGCCATGCTTGCCACAAAAATCTCATTTATTAATGACATTGCAAATATTTGCGAAAGGGTAGGCGCTGACGTTGAAAAAGTCAGTGAAGGAGTTGGATTAGACAGCCGAATCGGGCATAAATTTTTAAAAGCAGGCATTGGATTTGGAGGTTCTTGTTTCCCGAAAGACACGATGGCTCTTCTCAAAATTGCCGAAACATCTGGGTACCGGTTCAAGCTGATCGAATCTGTCATTGAAACGAACAACAACCAAAGAGCCCACCTGGTCAGCAAATTGATGAGTGTGTTCGGTGATATTAAAGGAAAAACCATTTCTGTCTTAGGCCTCGCCTTTAAACCGAATACGAATGATATGCGTTCAGCGCCTGCACTAGATATTATCCCAATGCTGAGAGAGCTGGGGGCTTTTGTGAAAGCCTATGATCCGATTGCTTATGTAGAAGCTGAACGTGAGCTTGGCCCGCAGGCGGTTTTCAGCAACGACCTGTACGAAACAGTAAAAGATACAGATGCCTGTCTCATCCTAACAGAATGGGAAGACGTACAGAAGATGGATAAAGACCAGCTCAAGCAGCTACTTCGCTCGCCGATTGTAATTGATGGAAGGAATTTGTTTGATCCAGCAGAAATGAAAGAGAGAGGATTTATTTACCAGTCGATCGGCCGCCCAAGTGTATGGGAAGCAGAATTGGTATCGAAGGCACAATAACAGGGGGAGCTTGGATGAAGAAAGTATTGGTTACTGGGGGAAGCGGATTTATTGGATCACATACGGTAGAGGCTTTACTAGAAAAAGGCTATGAGCCCATCGTTCTTGATAACTTTTCGACTGGATCACGAGAAAATATTGCTCATCTTTCCGTGCAATGTATGGAGGCAGATGTCACAAAGCCAGCGACGATTGATTTGATCAAACAAATCGCACCGGATTATATCATTCATCTTGCAGCACAAGTAAGTGTAGCCGTTTCCGTTCAGGATTTCGTATATGACGAAGAGGTCAATATAAAAGGATCTCTGCACGTCATGAAAGCTGCGGCTGAAGCAGGAGTGGAAAAAGTCATCTTTGCCTCATCGGCAGCTGTCTATGGAGACCCGGTGTATCTGCCAGTAGACACCGCTCACCGGCTGAAGCCTGGTTCACCTTATGGCTTAGCAAAACTGACAGTAGAGCGGTATTTAGAAATGGCAAAATCACTCTATGATGTGGACTATTGTATTCTCAGGTACAGCAATGTATATGGTCCGCGCCAAGATGCACTTGGCGAAGGCGGTGTTGTCTCTATTTTCTCTGATAAGTTTGCAAAGGATGAGGCTCCTTTTATCTTTGGAGATGGGGAACAAACAAGAGACTTTATCTATGTGGGTGATCTAGCGGCAGCAAATGTTGCGGCTTTAACAGCCCAATCAAACGTTTGTTTAAATATTTCGTGTGGTGATTCCATCACTGTGAATGAACTGTTTCAAACGATGAAACGGGTAACGAGATCACAGCTTGAACCGATTTACAAGCCGCAGCGTGCAGGAGATATCGTGCATAGTACATTGGCAAATGAGGAAACGAAACAAGTCTTAGCATGGGAGCCTGTTGTGAGTTTACAGGAAGGTTTGGCTCGTACCATTTCCTACTATAAACAGGAAGTCAAGGCTTAATCCCTCAAATCGGATGGGTTGCTTAGGAGGAAAATGGGTATGAGTGTGAAACAAACAGCATGGCAAATCATGATCGGTTGTATATTATTTGCAGCAGGGCTAGGACTTGTACAATTGGCGTCTGCGCAGCCCGCCGGGTTAAAAAAGATCGTCGCCATTCCGGTCCTGCTTTTAGTCCTGACGGCTTTTCTCGTGTTAATGAAGCTATACATGAACGGTGAGCAAGTGTTCATGTCAGCCATATATCTTTTAATTGCATTGACCTTTCTCAACAACGCTTTCTTTTCAATTAGTGCCGGGTTCTTTAGTCTTTTTCTCTACCGTATCATGCTCATTGCCGCCTTTGCTTTATTCATATGGCGGATGAGAGATAAGGGGACGTACATATCGCAGTGGCAGCAGATTCGTGTAAAAGGCATTCTTGGTTTTTTCGCTGCATGGTTTCTTTACGGGCTCATCTCACTGCTGTGGGCTCATTCGGTGACAGATGGTCTTAAATATATGTCCCTGCTTGCTATGGGGATGGGTTTTGTCTTTCTTGTGGTCATGTACATTCAGCGAATCGATCAAGTGGTCACCTTTTATAGCATTTGGCTTGTCATGACTGTATTTGTCATGGGGATAGGGTTTTATAATCACTTTACTTTGAACCATTTACCAAATACTTCATTGTATTTTGGGCCGGCGTATAAACAGCACTATCCTACAGCTGTCTTTTTTAATCAAAATGACTTTGCGACGTTTTTATCGATTAGCTTTTTCTTGTATTTAGCGTGTATGCGGCAAATGAAAAATGGTTATATCAAAGCATTTGGATTATTTGGCGCCATTGCAGCACTGTATCTCATTTTGTTAACAGAATCCCGCGCGAGCCTACTTGGCATTTTTGCAGGAGCGGCCATTTATGTGTGGCTTCTCATGCCGCGCTTTCTCAAAAAGTGGTCACTCATCACAGCCGGCGGACTTGGTGTCATCTGTATCGCTGTTTTTTCAGCCAAGATTTATTCAGTCTTTTATGACTTGTTTCTCGCTTCTCAGGTCGCGCATTCTTTTAGTGAACCACTCCCATCCAACATTGCGAGAGCGAATTTGATCAAAAATGCATGGCATTTCTTTACGGATTCATACGGGTTTGGTGTCGGAGCGGGGAATGTATCTTACTACTTAGCCCACTTTTCGATCTTTGATACAGATCAAGTCGTTGAAGTGCACAATTGGCTGCTGGAAGTGATGACGAACTTTGGATTTGCGGTCATGCTGGGCTATATCTCCGTCTACGCTTATCTCATGTTCACGCTGTATAAACAATACCAATGGGCTGACACAAGATCAGCAAAAATGATCATTGAAGGTTTGTTTGCTGCCATGCTGAGCTTTCTCGTTTCAAGTATCAGTCCTAGTTCTGTCTCGAATTTATATTTCCACTGGGTCTTTTTGGGACTCGTGATCACAGCGGTGAATATGTTGAAAAACAAACAGCGCTTGGTAAACCGTGTGTGATGCGGCGCTGGTATGGCTACACTAATGAAAAAGCAAATACGTCAATGTTGGGAGAATGAACATGTCTGGTTTCATATCTAGAATAGGGAAGCGAATCAAAAAGTATATTGTATGGCTTGTGCTGCTGCCTGTCGTATTAGGCGCTTTTGGATTCTTTTTTGCCAAAGGAACAGTGCAGCAGTCTAGTTACACAGCTGCCGTTACGCTTACACTTGGTAAATATGATGACGGAGTGTATAACAATATCGCAGAAGTGACATCTCTATTAAAAAGCGATGCATTTTTAAATGAAGCACTCAGTGATGTGAAAGAAGAAGAAAGGCAGGATGTGAAAAGCCGCCTCATCCTCACCAATCAATCAGATACACAATTACAGCTGTCTTTCACAGATGCTGATAAGGATCATGCTTTAGCTGTCGTGAAGCAGGTGTCGGATACATTTCTGAAGCAAGACAAAGCATTATTTACAAAAAGGCAGCAGGTGATTGAAAGTAGATTATCTGCTCTAGAAGACGAATCTGTCAGCAACGATTCCAAAGTAGATAAAGAGCGATTTTTATATGAATTGGAGTCTACAAAGCTTGGAATGAAACAGGCGAAGATTGTTGATCCTGCTCAAGTTCTTGATGAAGGCAATAAAGGCATGTCAGCGAAAAAGCGAGCACTGCTTGGACTTGTCATTGGCTTTAGTATCTCGCTCATGTTTGTGGTCTTACCCGAAGTATTCAAAGAATCTTAATGATGAACTGGAGATGAGTCTTAGGTGAACAATCAACCGTTAGTATCAATCATTACACCGGCCTATAATGCGGAACGCTATTTAACGGATACAGTTCATTCCGTCCTTGCCCAAACCTATTCTAATTGGGAACTGATCATCGCAGATGATTGTTCAACAGATGGAACAAGGAAGCTGCTTGGGGACTTAAGTGAAGCAGACGACAGAATCCACGTCATTTATTTAGAGCAAAATGGGGGAGCCGCCATCGCTAGAAACGCAGCCATCAAACAGGCAAAAGGCCGCTTTATTGCTTTTTTAGATAGCGATGATAAGTGGAAAGAAACGAAGCTTGAACAGCAGGTAGACTTTATGCTGACAAACGATTATGCCTTTACATTCACGGCATATGACATCATTGCAGAAAATGGAGAACCTTTAGAAAAAACTGTCACTGCACCAGCAAGATTAACTTATGATGAAGCTTTGAAAAATACCATTATCGGCTGTTTAACGGTGATGCTTGATGTAGAGAAGATCGGACATGTAGAAATGCCGAACATCCGCACAAGACAGGATTTAGCTACGTGGCTGTCCATATTAAAAAGAGGATTTACAGCCTATGGAATGAGTGAACCGCTCAGTGAATACCGCATCGTTGGAAACTCGATCTCTAGTAACAAGTGGAAAGCAGCGAAAAAAACGTGGTTCGTCTACAGAGAAATTGAGCAGCTTCATTTTGTCAAAGCATCTTGGTGTTTTATGCACTATGCGACAAATGCTGTGAAGAAGCGCTTATAAACAGAAGGGAAAAAAGGTGATAAAGGTGAAAGCAGACTCGATCATACATGTTATCGTAGCGACGGGAGAATGGGGACAGGACGGCTTGAGGTACAGACGGCATCGACTGGCGGAATTTCTAGCATCTGATCCAGAAACGAAAGAGGTCATCTGGGTATGCCCATCTGCATCCCGCCATACAGCTCCCTTTCAGCCTATAACCGATCGAATGAAGCAATTGACCATTCCTGATGTGCTCAAGAGCAAATTTTTCCGCTTTGGCCGATATCAAGACATGTTCTATATTCATAAATTGACCCCTCTTCTTGAGCATTTGCGGCAGGAAGAAAAGAAGGGAATCGCTGTTTGCTTATGGTATACGTTTCCGGGCTTTCCGCTCTTATCTTCTTTATTTGAATGGAAACATATTGTCTATGACTGCAGTGACCTGTGGGGAGAGCCGATAAGCGGCAAAAATAATTTGCTTTCTTATATGAGGCAGCGTGTCATTGTGAAAGCAGAAAATCGAATCATCAAATACGCACACAGCATTACATGCTCTTCTCAATACTTACACGATCAAATCAAAAAGCGTCTTATGGGCGAACCAAAAGATGTGTTTACAGTGGAAAATGGCGTTGAGTACGATGTGTTTGCAAAAAGCAATCTTCCATGTAAGGAGGATGTGCTGCAAGGTAGAGAAGGAACTGTTCTTGGTTTTATTGGAGGCATCAAGCCGAAGCTGGATTTTGACATGATAGCAGAAGCTGCCCGTATGCAGCCTGATTGGACATTTTTATTTGTCGGTCCGGATGGAACAAATGGTGATCCATCTTTTCAGCATGCACTTAAACTGCCGAATGTGATTTGGACAGGTGCTGTTGCACCAGAAGAAGTGCCTGCGTATATGAAGCTGATTGATGTAGGCATGATGCCATACAAACAATCTCCTTACAATCAAGCCGTGTTTCCGCTCAAGCTATATGAATTTTTAGCCGCAGGAATACCGGTTGTTGGTTTAAATCTTCCGTCAACGGAAAGGCTAAAAGAGAATGATGTGTATGAATATTTAGAAGGCGAGGATCCTGCGCTCTTCGTAGAAGCCTGCCAAAAAGTGATCAGCAAAAAAGACGACATGACCTATAGACATCTAAGACAAAGCCGAGCGAAGAAAAAAGATTGGCACGCGCTGTTCACAAATATGGTGGAACTAACGAATATTAAAGAAAACGCATAATTCATCAGGGATTGTGCGTTTTTATTTGTTTCTTCTTCACAGGGGGAGCTTGTGATCAACCTCTATTCAATTGTATAATGGAAAGAGCGGCCAATATACAAAATACAGATTTCAATTTAGAAGGAGACTGACCTATGGATTACGAACGCGCCTTATTAGCGTTTTTTGTCTCTCTGGCTACAGTTTTAATTGTGACACCAATCGTCAAAAAGTTTGCAATTAAGATTGGTGCAGTGGACCAGCCGAATAAACGAAAAGTTCATGATAAAGTAATGCCTCGAATGGGCGGTTTGGCAATTTTTATTGGGGTAGCGGCTGGAGCATTAGCAGGCGGGCTGTTTCTACATAATAAAATTACAGCAATTTCAGTTGGTGCCGTACTTATCGTCATTCTAGGTATATTTGATGATAAATATAATTTAAGTGCAAGATTTAAATTTCTCGTCCAAGTTCTTGTTGCTTGCCTGATTGTAAGCACAGGCTTAAAAATGGACTTTTTCTCTGTTCCTTTCTTAACAGATCGAATTGAGTTAGGCTGGATGGCATATCCCCTAACCGTGTTATGGATTGTCGGAATCACAAATGCCATTAATTTAATTGACGGCCTTGATGGACTGGCTGCCGGTATTTCTGTCATCGGTTTATCAACCATTGCCGTGATGGCATTTTCAGCTGATAAAATTTTGATTCTTTCATTATCACTTGTTGTCATTGGCAGTACCATCGGCTTTCTCTTTTACAACTTTCATCCAGCGAAGATTTTTATGGGTGACACCGGTTCGCTTTTTTTAGGCTATATGATTTCGGTGTTGTCACTATTAGGGCTGTACAAAAGTGTCACTTTGTTTAGTGTTGTTGTCCCAGTGATCATCTTAGGTGTCCCAATTTTCGATACCACCTTTGCCATCATTAGACGAATATTAAACAAACAGCCGATCTCAGCACCTGACAAGTCTCATATTCATCATAGACTGATGGCCTTTGGCTTGTCTCATCGCATGGCTGTCATCGTGATTTATATGATTGGCTTAGTCTTTAGCTTAAGTGCAATTTTGCTGACAAGTGCCACCATTTGGTTATCACTGATTATTATCTTTTTACTGGTCATGTTCATGCAAGTGATTGCAGAAGTAACAGGCTTGGTGAATGAAGAGTTTAAACCATTTACGAAATTTTATAAACGAATGGTCAAAAGACAGTAAAAAACAGCCCGTTCCTAGGAACTGGGCTGTTTTTATTATTGTCCAGGTGTGCTGGTCGATGAGTTAGTTGTATCACTTGACCCTGTTTCACCAGAGGACGGATTGGTTTGTGAATCTGTTTCAGTTGAAGATTCAGTAGGAAGCTTTAAATGCGTCCGTAATTCATTTTGCACGTTAGCTAAATTGGTCGGATCTGGCTCAAAGTAATACGTGCGATTTGGCCCTAAATAAAGGTCTGATCCCTTAATAGAAAGAGTTTCTGTGTCATCTCCTTTAAATCCGCTGTAGATTTGCTGAAGCGCAAGACCTTCTGTGATACGGAAATTGGTCGTAATGTGATCACTGACTTCTTTAGCAATGTTATCGACGTTTGCAATGTTATTTGGCTTCGCCATTTGATCAATCATTGCACGTAAAATTTGTTTCTGACGATCGTTACGTCCGAAATCACCGCGTGGATCTTGTTTTCTCATCCGTGCGTAAGCAAGTGCTTCTTCCCCGTTTAAGTGCATATTGCCTTTTTTGAAGTAAATCTTTTTCGATTTTTTAACATCACTTTTTTCATTGAAGTCAAATGGAACATCGATATCAATTCCGCCGACTTCATCAATGACATCCTTGAATCCGTCAAAATCAACGGTTGCATACTTATCAATCGGAATATGCAAGAATTGTTCGACAGTTTCAATCGTTTCATCTTTACCGCCTTTAGCAAATGCTGCATTGATCTTTTCTTTACTTCCTGTTGTATCACTTGCAAGCTGTACGCGTGTGTCACGAGGAATACTAACCATTTTCATCGTTTTGTCTTGAGGGTTAATCGTTGCGACAATGAGTGAATCTGAACGGCCATGATCACCCTTTGTGGCATAATCCTCAATTCCGACAAATAATACAGAGAAAGGTTTTTTCTTAATATCAATGACAGCATCACGAAGATTCGATTTCTCTCCACGGTTTAGTTCATCATATGTTTTGTCAGCAGCTTGAAGAGTATTGACGATTTTATATACTGCAAATCCGCCCATGCAGATGATAAGAAGCAAAAATAAGACCAGAATACGTTTGATAATTCTCTTCTTCTTACTCTTTTTCTTTCGTACACGCACTTTTACTCGTTGTGCCATTCATCTGTCTCCTTTATCGGACCAATGTCCTTTTCTAAATAAATCAGTTCGCCTTCTTTTGTAACACTCTTTCCATTTGTCAGCTCAGTCATCCACTCAATGAACTGCTCTGTTTGTGTTTCTTCGACATATGTCTCAAAAATAACATCTTCTGCATAATGGATTTCTTTTAGCTGAAAAGATGAGGCTCTAAGCTCATTCTCTACCTTTCCAAGCCATGTATAATCTATTGTTGTGTGCATTGTACGCATTAAACAGCGCTCTACCATTCCAACATGGTTGATAGCTTCTGATACAGATTTTCCGTAGGCACGAATCAATCCACCGGCACCTAGCTTGATACCGCCGAAATAACGAGTGACCACAACAACTGTATCTTTCAGCTTTCGTTTTTTTAGCACTTCAAGCATTGGCACACCTGCTGTACCGCTTGGTTCACCATCATCATTCGCTTTTTGAATCAGGTCATGTTCACCAATGAGATAGGCTGAACAATTATGTGTGGCATTCCAATGTTGTTTTTTAATGGATTGTATAAATGCTTGTGCTTCTTCTTCTGAGACAGCACGCTGTATATGACAAATAAAACGTGATTTTTCAATGACGATCTCATGCTCGCCACGACTTTTTACTGTAAGATAGCGATTCAGCAAAAGACATACCCTCCTGACAAGCAAATTGTAAGACTAGTGAAAATTTGCATTGGTTTTAGAATTTTACAGCGTATTTTGTTATGATGATAGGAGCGGAAAAAGGGTCGTCATAAAAACTTCATGATTATACGCATTCTTTCATTATAATTCGACATAAAATGCAGATCAATGACATTTATAATAAAAAAAGATGACATCACTGTTACGGGAGGGAAAAGCCATGACAACACCCAAAATGGATCCGAAATTATTGGATTCAATCATCATGAAAATGCTAAGTACAGTTGATGGCAGCAAGGACGAAGTATTTAGAATAGGCGAACAGTCCCGTCAACAATATGAAAGCCTAGTAGAAGAGCTGAAGCAAATCAAACAGCAAGTAAACGAAGTAATTGATTTTGGGGATAAGCTGGAAGTCCATACAAGACATGCTAGAAACCGCTTATCTGAGGTCAGCAGAAACTTCAACAAATTCAGCGAAGAAGAAATACGTGAGGCCTACGAAAAAGCACATAACTTGCAAGTGGAACTCACCATGATTCAGCAGCGCGAGAAGCAGCTGAGAGAAAGAAGAGACGATCTGGAAAGACGATTATTAAGCTTACAAGACGTCATTGAACGTTCTGAAACCCTTGTGAGTCAGATTACAGTTGTTCTCAACTATCTCAACCAGGATTTACGCCAGGTTGGCGTTTTACTTGAAGATGCTCAGGCAAAACAAGATTTTGGGCTGAGAATTATTGAAGCCCAAGAAGAAGAACGCAAAAGAGTGTCTCGGGAAATTCATGACGGCCCTGCTCAAATGCTGGCAAACGTGATGATGCGTTCCGAATTAATTGAACGGATTTTTAGAGACCGCGGTACAGAAGAAGGTTTTAAAGAAATTAGAAGTCTCAGACAGAATGTGCGAAATGCACTGTACGAAGTGAGAAGAATCATTTATGATTTAAGACCGATGGCTTTAGATGATTTGGGTCTGATTCCGACACTGAGAAAATACTTAAACACAATTGAAGAATATGATGGGAAAACCAAAATTACGTTCCAATGCCTAGGTGATACAGAAAGCGAAAGAATTGCTTCTCAATTTGAAGTAGCACTGTTTAGACTAGCCCAAGAAGCTGTCACAAATTCATTAAAACATTCTGAAGCTGAAGAAATCTCTGTCAAAGTAGAAGTAACGAAAGACTTTGTGACCTTAATTATTAAAGACGATGGAAAAGGCTTTGATATGAAAGATGTGAAAACAAACAAAAACAAATCCTTCGGTTTACTTGGCATGAAAGAACGCGTAGACTTACTGGAAGGTAAAATGACCATAGACTCAAAAATAGGTCTAGGGACATTCATCATGATTCGCGTGCCACTAACATTGCAAAATAAAATTGTAAAATAGAGTCAAAAGACATATTGACCATAAAGTTCAGGTGTAGAACAATAAACATGGGGAGGCGTAGCTTGTGACTAAAGTAAATATTGTAATTATTGATGACCACCAATTATTCCGTGAAGGTGTCAAACGGATTTTAGATTTTGAACCTACTTTTGAAGTAGTTGCAGAAGGAGACGACGGTGACGAAGCTGCACGTATCGTAGAACACTATCATCCGGATGTTGTCATTATGGACATTAATATGCCGAATGTAAATGGTGTTGAGGCTACAAAGCAGCTTGTTGAGCTTTATCCCGAATCAAAAGTCATTATTCTATCTATTCATGACGATGAAAACTATGTAACACATGCATTGAAAACAGGGGCGAGAGGCTACCTGCTAAAAGAAATGGATGCAGACACACTTATCGAAGCAGTGAAAGTTGTAGCTGACGGAGGCTCTTATTTACATCCGAAAGTCACTCATAATTTAGTAAATGAATTCCGACGCTTGGCAACTAGCGGCGTTTCAGCACATCCACAGCATGAGGTATATCCTGAAATTCGCAGACCACTTCATATCTTAACTAGACGTGAATGTGAAGTTCTTCAAATGTTAGCTGACGGAAAGAGCAACAGAGGAATCGGTGAATCGCTCTTTATTAGTGAGAAAACAGTTAAAAACCACGTGAGTAACATTTTGCAAAAAATGAATGTAAACGACCGTACACAAGCTGTTGTTGTAGCTATTAAAAACGGCTGGGTAGAAATGAGATAATGTTCCGGACAAGTACTCCTTTTTCGCCTGTTTTTATTCTCTCACATTTTAGGTGGAGAGAAATGATAGACAGGGTAAGGAGTCTTTTTCGGATATAGCGGGCTTGCCTATTGATTAGGCAGGCTTTTTTGATTACTATTATAAATCTAATGAAAAAATGATCATTCTTTTAAAATAAAAAAGAGTAACTTAACGAATAAGGAAGGTATTTAAGAATGAAAATAGCCGTTGTAACAGACAGTACTGCTTATCTACCACAAGAGCTGCGTGATAAACATAATATTCATATGATCCCCCTTAACGTCATCTTTGGCAGTGAATCATACCGTGAAGAAATAGAAATGGACTGGAAGACATATTATGAAGAAATCAAAAAACACAAAGATCTTCCAACAACCTCTCAGCCTGCTTTCGGTGAATTAATAGCCTTATATGAAAAACTAAGTGAAACATACGACGCCGTGATTAGTATCCACCTTTCAAGTGGAATTAGTGGAACGTATAATAGTGCGGTCTCAGCGAATGATCTAGTTGACGGGATTGATATTTACCCGTTTGATACAGAAACAAGCTGTATGGCACAAGGTTTTTATGTGTTAGAAGCTGCTGAAAAAATCCAAGAAGGTGCTTCTTTAGAAGAAGTGTTAGCACATCTAAATTACCTAAAAGAAAGTCAGCGGGCGTATTTTATGGTAGACGATTTAACTCATTTGCAAAGAGGCGGCAGATTAAATGGTGCTCAGGCTTTTATTGGAAGCCTCTTAAAGGTAAAGCCTATTTTGCATTTTGACAACAAGCTAATTGTTCCTTTTGAGAAGATTCGCACACGTAAAAAAGCCATTTCACGTATTTTTGAATTATTTGATGAAGATGCATCACGTGGTGTTCCGATGAGAGCAACACTGATACATGGTAATAGAGAAGAAGAAGCAGAAGAATTAATTGCGCACTTATCAGAAAAATATCCTCATGTTGAATTTTATAAAAGCTACTTTGGTGCCGTGATCGGCACCCATCTAGGTGAAGGCTCTTTGGCCCTTGGCTGGGTGATTAGATAATTACTAAAAAACCTCTTTTCGTATGGAAAAGAGGTTTTGTTTTTCTATTTTACCTGTTGGACGAAAGGTCATGTCTTTGCGCATAATAGCCAAACATCAATTGAAAGGTGTTTGGTAATGTTGAATATGGACAAAGCAATGGAACTAATGCGGCAGCTGCATTCACGCCATCTGCTCACCGTTGAAACAAAGTGCCCACAGTCCAATTTAGATTGGCTGGAGGAGAAGGGCTTAGTCAATCGGTCTCCAGCCATTGAGAGGAAAGCAAATGGTTTTACATGCTGCCGGTGCGGTGTATCACACAAGCGGTATTTCGCTCATTCTCCATGTGAAGTGTGTCAAAAGGGTTGTGTGTACTGTAGATCATGCATCATGATGGGAAAAGCAGCAGAATGTGGGTTTCTTTATGAATGGACAGGTCCACAAATGGTAGAAACATGTCGAGCCGAATTAACATGGCAGGGAGAGCTGTCTAAAGGACAAAAAAGAGCGTCAGAAAGAATGATTGAAGCTATTAAAAACAAATTTGATCTACTTGTTTGGGCGGTTTGCGGAGCAGGGAAAACGGAAGTGCTTTTTCACGGAATCGAATATGCGTTAAATCAAGGAATGAGGGTCTGTATTGCGACACCTAGAACAGATGTAGTGCTTGAACTCGAACCACGGCTTAGAAAAGCATTTCAAGGGGTGACAATTACCGTACTTTACGGAGGCAGTTCTCAAAGGTTTCAAATAACACCGCTTGTGATCACCACAACCCACCAGCTGATGAGATACAAAAATGCTTTTGATGTGCTCATTGTAGATGAAGTCGATGCCTTCCCTTATTCAATGGATGAGCGTCTCCAATTTGCTGTTCTAAAGGCGATGAGAAAGAACAGAGGGGTTAGGATTTATTTAAGTGCGACACCCTCTAAAAAAATGACGAGAGAGGTTTCTCGTGGAAAACTGGAAGCGATAAAAATTCCTTTGCGTTTTCACGAGCAACCATTACCCGTACCGACCTTTCATTGGATCGGTCATTGGAAAAAGAAATTAAAAAAGAACCAGCTGCCCCCTAAAGTGATGAATTGGATGCAGAGACATATTGCAAATAGGAGAAGAATATTACTTTTTGTTCCTTCAATTGCTACCATGAAGAAGGTAACGAAGATTCTTCGAGAACAATCCTTAAATGTGGAGGGAGTATCTGCCGATGATCCGGATAGGAAACAAAAGGTTCAGCACTTTAGAGATTACGTATACGATGTACTAGTTACAACCACTATTCTAGAAAGAGGCGTAACGATTCCAAATGTTCAAGTGGGGGTACTAGGTTCGGAATCTACTATTTTTACAGAGAGTGCACTTGTTCAGATATCTGGACGGGTAGGCAGACACCCGGATTATTGTACAGGAGATGTTTTCCTTTTTCATTTTGGTTTAACGAGAAGTATGAAACAAGCAAAGAAGCATATCGCAAAAATGAATGATACGGCTGCAAAAGAGTTTTCTGAAAAACAGTGTGGGTTCAACTAAATCATGGTACATTATATTCACAATACACAAATGGCAGGAGAGACAAATATGCTACTCAATGCAAAAGAAATACTACTCAAGGAAATTCTCAATCAATATCTCAACCAATTAAACATGATTTGTCATTGTGAAAAGTGTATGGAAGATGTATTAGCGATTTCACTGAATCAAGTGAAACCACAATATATAACAGATATCGATAAAATATCTTACAGTAAATCTGAGATGGTGGATAAACAGAAGAATACTGCGATGCTGGTCATTCTGACAGAAGCAGCTTCCAAGGTCTCTGCATTTCCAAGGTGTGAAAATCGTCTGCTGCTGAACAAGGAAACCAATTGATTTGCCAAATTTGCGAGGGACATTTTGTGCCTGCTTTTACATGGAAATCATTCCTACTATTAAATGATGATCGCCTTTGTATAGCATGTAAGAATCACCTAGTAAAGATTGAGCGTCCTATTTGTCCAACATGCGGAAGGGCGCAGTCAAATGACCAATTGTGCCGGGACTGTAACAGATGGAATGAACGCTCTGATTCTATTAAAATCCTTGTAAAAAATAGGTCAGTTTATACTTACAACGAGTTGATGAAAGATGTCCTTGCCCGCTTTAAATTTCGGGGTGATACGGCTTTAGCTGAGCTGTTTCAAAAAGATGTACAAGCAGCATTTAAACATTCCTTCTGCATAAAAGACCCATTGCTGATACCGATTCCTTTAAGTCATGAAAGACTAAAAGAAAGAGGATTTAATCAGTCCGTGATAATCGCTTCTTTGCTAGATAAGCCAATATTGCAGCCACTCGTGAAAATACATCAAAGTAAGCAGTCTAAAAAAAAGAAAAATGAACGCCTAGATCAAAAAGGATTGTTTCAAATAAAGCAAACAGATGCGATTGTTCAAAGGGATATTATATTAGTTGATGATATCTATACAACGGGAGCAACCATCTATGATGCGGCAAGAATTTTGAAAGACGCAGGTGCTAAAAGTGTTTCTTCTTTTACGTTGATACGTAGTTAAAAATCATGATAATTAACCGATAATAAGAAAAGAAAATAACGTAAGGGGTTTTTGGTTATGAATCAATTGGCAAACTGTCCACAATGTAATCAGCTATTTTTAAAAACCACCATCCAAACGGTTTGTAACAAATGCTTTGAAGAAGAAGAACGTTCTTTTGATATCGTATATAAATTCTTGAGAAAACAAAGCAATAGACAATCAACCATCGCTGAAATAGTAGAAGCAACAGAAGTTGATGAAGAATTAATCTTGAAATTTATTCGTTTGAAAAGACTGCAAATTAGTCAATTTCCAAATATTAATTATCCTTGTGAAAGATGTGGCAAAGCGATCAGGAAAAACAAGCTATGCAGCCAATGTGAACAGGATATTCATTCGCAAATCAGCCAAATGAACCAAGAAGAGGAGCGTAAAAGGGAGATCGAATCTAGGAAAAAAGACACCTATTATGCCATTAATCCTAAAAACGACTGATTCCCTAAACTAAGTTGCAGTTTGGTCGATAAAATGGATAGAATCAAGACAGACTGTAACGGAAAGCGAGAGGAATCCCGTGAAAATTAATCGATATGGAACACAACCAGTAAATCCTTACAAGAAAACATATGAGAAACAAACGTTGCAATCGAATCAAGCTAAATCAACTGATAAAGTCGAAATTTCTAAAAAGGCAATCGAAATGCAAAAGGTGCCGAATATTATGAGAGAACGCCAAGATAAAATTGACCAAATTAAAAAAAGCATTGAAGCCGGAACATATCAAGTAGATACAAAAGGCATTGCAGATAAAATGCTGAATTTCTATAAACAACAATAACAAAAGGGAGCAGCGTGAATGTCAGTTAAAATAATTATTGAAGAACTGCATCGTCTCTATGGATTGCATGAACAGCTTTTAAAGTTGTCTAAGGATAAAACAGAAATGCTGAAAAGCAATGAGATTGATGCTCTTTCAGAGGTCCTGAATTTAGAGCAAAAGTATATTCAGGCCATTTCTCAATTAGAAGAAAAACGAATTGAAGCGACCGTTCAATTTTTACAAAGTGAGCAATCACCAACCATCACTGCATGTATCGAAAAGGCTGAAGGTACAGATCAAAAAGAGCTCATTTCATTATATGAGAAACTAAATGACATCATGGTGGAACTAAAAGATGTAAATGAACTGAACAAGCAGCTTATTCAGCAGTCACTTCAATTTATTTCACTGACATTCGATCTCGTTAACCCTAATAAAGAAAATATGAATTACGGACAAAATGGTCTTGAGAGTTCAAAGCCTAAACAGCAAAGGGCTTTGTTTGATTCAAAGGCGTAAACAAGGAGGATACCAATGGGTTCTACATTCATGGGACTAGAAACGGCAAAAAGAGGAATCACAGCCCAGCGTGCAGGGCTTTATGTCACATCAAACAACGTCTCCAATGCAAATACGGAGGGCTACTCAAGACAAAGAGTGACCTTTAAAGCAGAAAATCCTTATCCAGTCATTTCTGTTTATGACGGCAAGACGTATGGCCAAATGGGGACAGGCGTACAAGTTGGAACGGTTGAAAGAATTCGAGACAGCTTTTTAGATCTACAATACAGAGATCATAATAATAACTTATCTTACTACTCAACGAAGTCAGATGCCCTTTCACAGATGGAAGGGGTTATGAATGATTTGACGGATGAAGGCTTGAACAGAGCTTTTGATAATCTATGGAAATCATTACAGGTCTTATCGGAATCAAAAAATGCTGATACAGCTTCTGCACGTACAGTTGTTAAAACAAGTGCACAGGCTTTAGTTGACCAATTCCGTCTGCTCAACTCCTCTTTAACAACGATACAAAAGAATTTAAAAACGGAACTCGATTCAACAGCCAAAGATGTAAACACTCTTTTATCTCAAATAGATGAAGTGAACAAACAGATTGCAGCAGTTGAGCCAAATGGATATCTTCCAAATGATCTTTATGATACACGTGATACTTTGGTCGATCAATTATCCTCACTTGTTGATATTAAGGTCAGCTACAATCCACCTGGCGGTAATGCACTCAAAATTGCTGAAGGAACTGTCAACATCGACATTATCGGTGCAAATGGACAATCTGCTGGAAACATTTTGAATGGTATTACGAACGAAAAGTCTGAACTGCAAATCTCTTATGATAATACAACGGGACTTGTTAACTCACTTCAATTCGGAACAACAACAATTGCAGCGGATCAATTACAAGTGAACGGTAAAGTAAAAGCACTTGTTGAGGCTTATGGCTACATGTCAAACGGTGCTGAAAAAGGCATGTATCCAGATATGCTTGCAGAGCTGGATGAAGTAGCAAAAGTATTCATGGATACATTTAACGATGTACATAAGCAGGGGTATACGTTAAATGGTGCAAGTGGACAAGACTTTTTTGATATCGAAAATAACAATGAGTTGAATAAAGGTTTGGCAGCTCGTATTAAAGTGAGCGATGTCATTTTAGCATCAACAGATAATATTGCTGCATCTCTCAATCAAACACAAGGTGACGGTTCGAATGCTACGAAATTAGCTAATATACAAGACTTAAAGTTACCAATCGGCGGCAATACAACGACAATTCAGGATTATTACCAAAATGTTATTGCTGAGATGGGGGTACAAGGGAAAAAGAACATGACGCTTGAAAGCAGTTCAGCTGCTCTTGTCAATTCAGCCAATGAACGTAGAATGTCGACTAGCGCTGTCTCCATTGATGAAGAAATGACGAATATGATCCAATTCCAGCATGCATATAATGCGGCTGCGAGAATTATGACATTACAAGATGAAGTATTGGATAAGGTCATAAACGGCATGGGTGTCGTAGGAAGGTAGGGATAACGGATGCGAGTCACACAAGGTATGATTTCTCAAAACTCACTTCGAAATATTAGTAAAAGTTATGAAAAACTTTCTAAAATTAATGAGCAGGCACAAACAGGCAAACGTTTTACAAAAACGTCTGATGATCCTGTTGCAGCAGTAAAAAGCCTTCAATATAGTACTGCCTTGTTTCGAAATGAACAATATAAAAATAACTTAAATGAAGCACAAAACTGGATTGATACATCTGAAACAAGTGTCACTGAAATCATTGATATTATGTCAAATATACGAGATAAAGTGCTTGATGCGGCAAATGGAACAAAGCAGCCCGAAGATTTAGCAGCTATCGGAGTGGAAATTGGCCAGATGAAGAATCAAATCATTGATGCAATGAACACTCAAATGCTAGGTAAGTTCGTATTTAATGGGACAAATACAAATGTTAAACCAGTTGTTGAGAATGCAGACGGAACGTATACATTTAACTTCGAAAATTATACAGATGCGAATGCTGTTCAAGCGAATATTTCTGATGGTATCACTTTAAATGTAAACTCAAATCCAATCTCAGCGTTTGGCGGACAGGCTAACGGTCAAAATGTCATTGAAATGCTGACTGATTTAGAAAACTCATTGAAAAATGGAACGTTTGCGAATTCTGATGATGCACTAGGAAGTATCGATCAGTTCAAAGAAGTGATGAGTGCTGAGCGATCCGACCTAGGAGCGCGTTCGAATCGTGTTGACTTAGTAGGAAGTCGTTTGACTTCACAATACCAAGTACTGAAAAATGCTAAATCAGATAATGAAGATGTTGAAAGTGAAAAGGCAATTCTTGATCTTCTTCAACAAGAGACGGTGAATAGAGCTGCTTTAGCGACAACAGCTAAAGTCATTCAGCCATCCCTTGTAGATTTCTTAAGATAATAAAAAGCATCCGATGGGTGCTTTTTTGCATCATGGAGGTGAACATATGCAAATCCCTAGATTGTTAATGCAGCAAACCTATGCAAAGCTTCAAATGTCGACAACTCCTTCTCGGCAAGAAGTAGAGCAGCCACAAGCTGATCTTGAGATTCAGCAGCCACGAGCTGTCATGAATATCAAAAGGACACCGTCGAAATTAACCATTGATCAAACCGAGGCGTTTGCCGATATGGATATCAAGTCAATTTTTAGACGTTCTGAGGAATGGGCAGCTGAGGGAAAGCGTGCTGTTGGAGAAGGAATGGGTCGCAGAGCGGAAGAAGGAAGTGAACTCATCAAGATCGAGAATGGTGGGAATGCGATTGCTGAGTTTGCCAAAATCAATGGCAGTCCCCCAGCAAAACAATTTACCATTGGTGTGATACCTTCATTCTTTAGTGTGAAAATTCACTATCAGCCTTCTGAGCTTCAAATTGATGTGGAGCCGCAAAAAGCTATCATAGAGGCGACACCTCATAAACCAATCGTTAACTACCAGCCAGGTAAGGTCAATATTGATATGTTACAATATCCAGAATTAAAAATAGAAGTTGACGAAACGGGCCAAAATGGTGATAAGGTATAGTTAAGAAAAACGAAAAAGGTCGTGAATTATGATCATTCAAACAAAATACCATGGTGAAGTGACAATCAAAGAGGAGCAAATCATTCACTTCTCTAACGGGATACCAGGATTTCTGGATCAAAAACAGTTTGTCATTTTGCCTTTATCAGAAGAGTCTCCATTTTTAGTTCTTCAATCATTAAATAACTCGGCATTAGGTTTTATCGTCAGCAGCCCGTTTTTATTCTTCAATCAATACGAATTTGATTTAGACGAAACGGTTGTAGACATTCTGGAAGTAGAAGATGCCAATGATGTGGAAGTAATGGTTATTTTAACAATGGAATCATCTATTGAAAAAACAACAGCCAATTTAAGAGCGCCTATTATTGTGAACCGGAAAAACATGAAAGCCAAGCAGGTGATTTTGCATGATTCAGCCTATCATACAAAACATTTGTTAGAGGTGGCATCCTCATGTTAGTGCTGTCTCGTAAATTAAACCAGTCGATTCAAATAGGCGATGATATTGAAGTCAAGATTATTTCAATCGAAGGCGATCAAGTGAAAGTCGGGATTGAGGCTCCTAAGCACATCGATATTCACAGGAAAGAAGTGTACCTGTCTATTCAAGAAGAGAACAATCGTGCTGCGAGTTTATCCTTAGATCTTCTCTCTCAATTATCCTCACAAAAAAAGTGAGGATTTTTTTATCGCATTCAGCTGTCCTTCTCCGTGTGAAAGCGTTTCGATACAGATGTTCATGATCTATAGGAAACTTTAACAAATCGGTCCATCTATATTTAATTTACAAATTCAAAGCCGATATAAAAGATAGATTAAAGCACAGGAGCTGAATAACTATGTCTGTTGGTAAGTTGACATCATTAGAGCCAATTATCGATGCATTTCAAACCCGTGTTTCTAATAACCAGAATGACAATGTAAACTCTGACTCACAAGCAAATGGCAGGACTGTTTCAAAAGAAGAAATTGAAAAAACGCTTCAAGGCGCAAACAAGCTGATTGAACCTACTCAATTTCATCTTCAATTTGAATTACATGAAAAACTCAATGAATATTATGTAAAAGTCGTAGATAACCAAACAGAAGAAGTGATTAGAGAAATTCCTTCCAAGGAATGGCTTGATTTCTATGCAGCAATGACAGAAATTGTCGGTTTATTTGTAGATAAAAGAATGTAAATGAAGGGAGAACATAAACAATGGTCAATCGTATTACTGGATTTTCAAATGTGTTCGATATTGATGAAATCGTATCAAAGCTGATGAAAACGGAGCAGGCACCACTTGATACAATGACGCGCCAGAAACAAACACTTGAATGGCAAAGAGACAGCTATCGCGAGGTTAACTCGAAAATCAAAGAATTAGGTGATTTGATTAATAGCTTAAGCTTAGGGTATCCAAGTACATATGGCGCCAAAAAAGTGACAAGCTCAAATGAATCTGCTGTCACAGCAACTGGATCAACTAATGCGACCTCTGGCTCTATTCATGTCACTCAGCTAGCGACAGCTTCTGTCTTCAAGTCCTCTGGTACATCTGGATTTACACCTGCAAATGGCACATTTACGTTTGAAGTGACAACACCAGATTCAACAAAACCAAAAACGGTAACAATCAATACTTCTGATACCGATACAATCGATGACATCGTGAAAAAGCTGAACAGCTCGCAATTAGGTGTGACGGCTTACAAAGGCCAAATCTTTGATGGAACGAACTACGTGGATACCATCGCTCTTACTTCTCGGACAACGGGTGAAGGCGTCAGTATTAAAGCAACTGATGGTAATTCGGCTTCATTCTTCAGTCAATTAGGCTTTCAAGTAGATGGAGATAACAAATTAGTTGCGACCACTCAAGGACTGAAGGCGCAATACGAGATTAATGGCCTGAAAATGGAAAATAACAACAATACCTTTGTACAGGCTGGTATTACGTACGAGCTTAAAGGAACAACGGATAAGCCTGTCAGCTTAAACGTTTCAACAGATGTTGATGCAATCTTTGATAAGATTAAACAATTTGTTGATAAATACAATGAGCTTGTTGAGCAAATTAATGGTAAAGTCAATGAAAAAAGAAATAGAGACTATCATCCTTTAACAGCAGAAGAGAAAAAAGCAATGTCTGATAAAGAAGTGGAACTATGGGAAACGACCGCGAAGTCTGGCTTGCTGAGAAGTGATTCTATTTTACGATCTGGAGCTTCTAAAATAAGAAGTGATTTTTATGCTGATATTACGACTAGTGATGGGAATAAAATTCACCTCACACAAATTGGAATTACTACTTCAGATAAATATAAAGATGGAGGAAAGCTTGTAATTGATGACAATAAACTAAAAGAAGCCATTGAAGCAGATCCACAGAAGATCAGTCAAATGTTCATATCAGGTAGTTTAAATGTGGATTCAAAGGATAAAGAAAAAGCGCAGCAGCAATATAAAGAACAAGGAATCATTTATCGTGTCCAAAATTCCTTATCTGCCTTCACGAAGAGCATTCAAAAAAAGGCTGGCAGCACAACTATGGAATTAAAGGAATACGGACTTGGTAAGGACCTTGACTCTTTGACAAAACGAATGAGTACATTCCAAGATCGTTTAAAAATGGTTGAAGCCCGTTACTATACGAAGTTTAACGCCATGGATAGTGCAATTCAAAAGCTAAACAACCAATCTGGCTACCTTTCTCAACTGCTTGGACAATAATTGGAGGTTTATAACATATGGCAATACAGAACCCTTATGCCGCCTATCAGAAAAATTCTATTGAGACCGCAACACCTGCCGAGTTGACGCTTATGCTTTATGAAGGCTGCTTAAAGTTCATCAGAATAGCGAAGCATGCCATTCAAAAAGAAGATGCAGAAACGAGAAACTTGAACCTAAAAAAGGCTCAAAACATCATTCAAGAATTAAATGTCACCTTAAATCGTTCCTATGACGTATCAAAGAGTATGGCAAGTATGTATGATTACATTTATCGCAGACTGATAGAAGCCAATCTTCAAAATGACGAAGAGATATTGAATGAAGTAGAAGAGTACGTAACTGACTTCCGTGATGCGTGGAAGGAAGTTATTCAAACCGATCGTAAAGGCCGTCATCACTCTATCGGGGGTTCTCTATGAGTATTGTGGACCAGTTGCATGATCAAACACTAAAAATGGCAGCCGAAATAGCGGAAAATCCGCAAAGTGAGACACTTGTTGAAGACTTTGATGCCTTTTTAATTGAGAGAGACGAATTAATGAGAGATATACAGCATGCATTGACGGATCAAGAAAAAGAGAAAATCCGAGAAATTATCCAAACAGATCAACAGATGGCGCAACAATTAACGGTTATCCAAAATGGGATAAAAGCAGATATTCAAGCCATTCAAAAAAAGAAAACAAAACAGCTGAATTATCAAAATCCATACCAGCCCATAACGAGTGACGGCGTATACTACGATAAACGGAAATAAATAGGTGAGACCTGTGGCGTATCGTTCAAATGACTATATTTTATTAACCACATATTATGAACTTCTATACACGATAGAAGAGAGTCTAAACTATTTAGATGAAATTGAGAAGGATTTTGACAAAACAGAAGGGGATCGGATCTTTAATGATCTGATCCATGCCTTCTTTCATTTAGACACAACACATCCTCTTCTGCTTTCAATTATTGAAAATGAATACTTTGCCAAAACGATTCGTTCGTTTGATCAAATATTTTTAAGTTTTGATATACTAGCTTTCTATACATTCCCTTCAAATCACTTCCAATCATTCCTGAAAACATACTTTATACCTGAATATAGAAAGTGGATGGATGAAATACATGCCTGTATGAGGCCGTATGTCATTCATTAATTTTTGTCCAATTCAGACCATTCGGAGGAAATTATGAGACTAAAAAATCAATTTTTATTTGGGCTTATTGTCATATGTGTATTGTTTGTCAGTATGTTAGGATTCTCAAGCTTTCTCTATTACAAAACAGATCAATCCTATAAAGCGCTATTAAGCAAGGAAGTGAAGCTTTATCAGACCTCGCTGGAATTAGAAGCGCTTCTTCAAAAGCAGGAAGCACAGATTAAAACATATGTCGTCGTACAAGATGCTGAAAATTTGCAGAAAATTGAGCAAACATATGAAGATATTAATAAGAAAACAGCAGAAGCTTCGAAAAAGAGTACGGTCAAACAAGCAAAAAATCTATTAGATCAAATCTCAGAAAAAAATTATCTCTACTACACCTCAACAAATCGATTATTTAATTCATTAAATATGCAAAATCAAAAAGAATTCAACACCCGCCTCAATCAAGAATTACAACCTATCGAACAAGAAATACATACCTTTACAAAAGAGTTCGCTCAAAATCAGCTAAAACAACGTGATCAAAAAATCAATCAGCTCAATCAAGATAGTAATCAATTATTGCTTACACTCATTTTGGTCAGTGCAGCGATTATTGTTGGCCTTTTGGTGATTGGGATCAGATTTGTTCATCGCATGACAAAACCAATTGTTTCTGTCACAAATGCCGCAAAAAGGATGGCAGATGGTGATCTAACCCTTGAAGAGATTGAAGTGACCTCTAAAAATGAGATTGGTCAACTCGGCACAGCCTTTAATCAAATGACGGCTCATTTGCGTCAGCTTATTTTGCAGGTGCAAAGCGGATCAAGACAGCTTGCTGATTCTGCTGCTCAATTTGAGGAAACCATCAGTCAAACGTTATCGGCTAGTGAGCAGACATCTAGCTCGATTGAACAGGTCAGTGAAGCTTCACGTGAACAATCAGATGCGGTCGGAAAAGTAGCATCCGCCATTCAGGAAGTGTCGACTGGCATGCAAAATGCAGCTGTACACACATCCGATGTTTCGGGTCACTCAATTTCAGTGACTGAAAAGGCTGAAGAGGGCGCGGCCCTTATTCAACAGTTTGTGAAACAAATGAGTTCTATAAAAGAGTCTGTGAATGAACACCATTCTACAATGACCCATGTGCAAGCGCAGTTTACAGGCATTCAAGATCTGTTAGGTCATATCCATGCCATTGCTGACCAGACGAATTTGCTTGCTTTAAACGCAGCTATAGAAGCAGCAAGGGCAGGAGAGCATGGAAGAGGCTTTGCAGTTGTAGCAGATGAAGTGAGAAAACTGGCAGAAGAATCTAGTCAGCTGACAGATCAAATTAGTCAATTACTCGAAAACGTGAACAAAGATACAGAAAAGTCATCACAATCGATGACGAAGGTCGAGCGGGATGTAGCAGAGGGTGTAAAAGTATCACAATTATCTGAACAGAGCTTCCATGAAATCTTGGAATCTATTCGTGATATTTCAATGAAAGCAGAAGAGCTGTCAGCCACTGCAGAACAAATTTCTGCTAGTACAGAGGAAATTTCTCAAACAGTTGGTGTCATTGAAGAAGGTGCGAAACGAAACTCAGAAGAAACAGAGTACATGTCAGCTGCTGTTGAAGAATCATTAGCGGCCAATGAAGAGATGAAAGCCGCTGCGGAGGATTTAAAATCCTTATCTCAATCGCTGAAAACATCGATTTCATCTTTTACCATTTAATGTGCACTGGTCTTTTTCAAGAATCAGCCGAATATATATTCATCACCTATCAAGCAACAGTTGAAGCACCGCAAAATTCGACAAATTTCAATAAATATTCACATTTTTTTTACGTTTGAGCAGGAGAAAAGGAGGGAAAAGTAGAAATAGGTTTACATATCCTTAATTTTAAAGGAGGCGTTCTTTACATGAATTACAATGTCAGAGGAGAAAACATCGACGTAACACCTGCACTAAGAGATCATGTCGAGAAAAAAATTGGAAAGCTGGAGCGTTATTTTGAGACAGATGTAGATGCTTCAGTCAACGTGAACTTGAAGTTTTACAACGATCAAGAATCTAAAGTTGAGGTTACCATTCCAATGACTGATCTAGCACTTCGAGCTGAGGTGCATAATGAGGATATGTACAATGCAGTAGACCTAGCAGCCAGTAAATTAGAACGTCAAATTAGAAAGCACAAAACAAAAGTAAACCGTAAATTCCGCGAGCAAGGTGCCAAAAAGCACTTATTTGCTGGAGGAAATGGTACGGCTGAAGTAGCAGTTCAAGATGACGAAGAGATTGATGAAACAGAAATCGTCAGACAAAAACGTTTCAACTTAAAGCCGATGGATAGTGAAGAGGCCATTCTCCAAATGAACATGTTAGGTCATAGTTTCTTCGTTTTCACAAATGCTGAGACAAATTTGACCAATGTGGTTTATCGCCGAAATGACGGTAAATATGGACTCATTGAGCCAAACGCTTAAATATCAGTTGATGCTGATTTAAAAACAACCTAAATAAAGTAAACCCGTTCCCTTCATTAGGGGCGGGTTTTTTGTGCGAAATTATGGCAAATTCTTTGGAAATGAAAGAAGGTATGGTATGATAAATGCAGGTAAATATGGACCTGTCAAACTTTTGGACATGCCGAAAAATTGCATGAAATAGAGGAGCGTTATTATATGCTTGGAATCTTAAACAAAGTGTTTGATCCTACGAAACGTACGATCAGCCGATATGAAAAAAAGGCAAATGAAATCGAAGCTCTCGCTCAAGATTTTGAAAAATTATCTGACGAGGCTTTACGAAATAAAACGATTGAATTTAAAGAAAAACTTGAAAAAGGACAATCCGTGGATGACCTGCTGGTTGAAGCATTTGCAACGGTTCGCGAGGCATCCCGCCGTGTAACAGGAATGTTCCCGTTTAAGGTGCAGCTCATGGGGGGCATCGCGCTTCACGAAGGTAACATCGCTGAAATGAAAACAGGTGAAGGTAAAACATTGACATCAACAATGCCTGTTTATTTAAATGCTCTTTCTGGAAAAGGCGTCCACATCGTGACAGTCAACGAATATTTGGCAAGCCGTGATGCGCAGGAAATGGGCAAAATTTTTGAGTTTCTTGGTTTAACAGTCGGCTTAAACTTAAACAGCTTAGACAAAGATGAAAAAAGAGAAGCGTACGCCGCTGATATCACGTATTCAACAAACAATGAACTCGGCTTTGACTATTTACGAGATAACATGGTGCTTTACAAAGAGCAAATGGTTCAGAGACCGCTTCATTATGCCGTGATCGATGAGGTTGACTCCATTTTAATTGATGAAGCGAGAACACCTCTTATTATTTCAGGACAAGCTGCGAAATCAACAAAGCTTTATGTACAAGCCAATGCATTTGTCCGCACATTAAAAATCGAAGATGATTTCACGTATGATATTAAAACAAAAAGTGTGCAGCTGACTGAAAGCGGAATGACGAAGGCGGAAAAAGCATTCGGCATTGAGAACCTGTTTGATGTCAAACATGTCGCGCTGAACCATCACATCGCTCAGGCGCTGAAGGCACATGTTGCGATGCAAAAAGACGTGGATTATGTGGTAGAAGAAGGCCAAGTAGTCATCGTTGACTCCTTCACAGGACGTTTAATGAAAGGACGCCGTTATAGTGAAGGTCTGCATCAAGCCATCGAGGCAAAAGAAGGTCTTGAAGTGCAGAACGAAAGCATGACACTAGCAACAATTACGTTCCAGAACTACTTCCGTATGTATGAAAAATTATCTGGTATGACTGGTACAGCAAAAACGGAAGAAGAAGAATTCCGTAACATTTACAACATGCAGGTTGTGTCAATCCCGACCAACCAACCAGTGGTTCGTGATGACAGACCTGATTTAATTTACCGCACAATGGATGGTAAATTTAAAGCAGTGGCTGAGGATGTTGCGCAGCGCTATATGACAGGGCAGCCAGTTCTTGTCGGAACAGTAGCAGTTGAGACATCTGAGCTTATTTCTAAGCTGCTTAAAAATAAAGGCATTCCTCATCAAGTGTTAAACGCAAAAAACCATGAGCGTGAAGCACAAATTATTGAAGAGGCTGGTCAAAAAGGTGCTGTGACCATTGCAACAAACATGGCAGGACGTGGTACAGACATCAAGCTTGGCGAAGGTGTAAAAGAACTTGGTGGTCTGGCTGTTATCGGGACAGAGCGTCATGAATCCCGTCGTATTGATAACCAGCTTCGCGGACGTTCTGGACGTCAAGGAGACCCAGGGATTACCCAATTCTATCTCTCCATGGAAGATGAATTGATGCGCCGATTTGGTGCAGAGCGGACGATGGCGATGCTTGACCGCTTTGGCATGGATGACTCTACACCAATCCAAAGTAAAATGGTGTCTAAAGCCGTTGAATCATCTCAAAAACGTGTAGAGGGGAACAACTTTGATTCCCGTAAGCAGCTTCTGCAATACGACGATGTGCTTCGTCAACAGCGTGAAGTAATCTACAAACAGCGTTTTGAAGTCATCGATTCTGACAACTTAAAATCAATTGTCATCAATATGATCCAATCTTCAATTGAGCGTGCTGTGGGATCTTATACGCCAAAAGAAGAGCTGCCTGAAGAATGGAAACTAGATGGTCTTGTTGAATTAATCAACACGAACTATTTAGACGAAGGTGCCATTACGGTCAAAGATATCTTCGGTAAAGAAGCAGATGAAATCACAAGCTTCATCATGGATCGTATTAAAGAAAAATACGATGCAAAAGAAGAAACATTTGGCGAAGAACAAATGCGTGAATTTGAAAAAGTCATTGTTCTTCGTGCGGTGGATTCGAAGTGGATGGACCATATCGATGCAATGGATCAGCTGCGCCAAGGTATTCATTTACGTGCGTACGCACAAACGAATCCGCTTCGTGAATACCAAATGGAAGGATTTGCGATGTTTGAGCATATGGTTGCTTCAATTGAAGATGACGTGGCCAAGTATGTCTTGAAATCAGAAATCCAAAACAACCTAGAACGTGAAGAAGTGGTTCAAGGTCAAACAACGGCTCATCAGCCGCAAGAGGGCGATGAGGAGAAGACAGTGAAGAAGAAGCCGGTACGTAAAGTCGTAGACATTGGACGAAACTCCCCATGTCACTGCGGAAGCGGCAAAAAATATAAAAATTGTCATGGGAAGACAGAATAAGTAATGGAAAGAGGTGAAAACCTCTTTCTATTCATGTCAGCCCCCATACATCTATGAGGTGAAGGATATGGAATTAGTAGAAATTAGACAAGAGCTTGAAAATATGGCTAGCAGGCTAGCTGATTTTAGGGGGTCTCTTTGACTTAGAAACAAAAGAGGCCAAAATCGCACAACTTGAAGCGACGATGTCAGAGGCTGATTTTTGGAATGATCAACAAAAAGCTCAAGGCGTTATCAATGAAGCCAATGCACTGAAGGATTCTGTGAATTCCTATCATGAGCTCAGTGAATCGCATGAAGAGCTGCAAATGACGCATGACTTATTAAAGGAAGATTATGACGAGGAGCTTCATGCAGAGCTTGAAAAAGAGCTGAGGAACTTAACGAAGCAGTTTAACGAATTTGAGCTGCAGCTTCTTTTAAGCGAACCTTATGATAAAAACAATGCCATTCTGGAGCTTCACCCAGGTGCAGGCGGTACTGAATCACAGGACTGGGGTTCTATGCTTCTGCGAATGTACACTCGCTGGGCAGAGCGCAGAGGCTTTAAGGTCGAAACGCTTGATTACCTTCCAGGTGATGAGGCAGGAATTAAGTCCGTGACTTTGCTCATCAAAGGGCATAACGCATACGGTTACTTAAAAGCTGAAAAAGGTGTCCATCGTTTGGTTCGTATTTCTCCTTTTGATTCTTCTGGCCGCAGACATACATCCTTCGTTTCCTGTGATGTCATGCCGGAATTCAATGAAGAAATTGATATTGATATTCGGACAGAGGATATTAAGGTGGATACGTATCGTGCAAGTGGAGCTGGCGGGCAGCACGTCAATACGACGGACTCTGCCGTTCGTATCACACATATTCCAACGAATGTCGTCGTGACATGCCAAACAGAAAGATCACAAATTAAAAACAGAGAACGTGCGATGAAAATGCTGAAATCGAAACTTTATCAAAAACGGATCGAAGAACAGCAGGCAGAATTGGATGAAATCAGAGGAGAGCAGAAAGAAATTGGCTGGGGAAGCCAAATCCGCTCTTATGTATTCCACCCTTATTCTCTTGTGAAAGACCATCGAACCAATACGGAGATGGGAAATGTTCAAGCGGTGATGGATGGAGATTTAGATTCATTTATCGATGCGTACCTGCGTTCGAAATTATCATAAAAACTCGGCTTCTTGCCGGGTTTTTTTAATTGTGAGAAAATATAATGAATATAAAGGAATACATACGACATACTGATTCTATATCCTTTGTATGATGAAATTAGCAAATAAAGGGGGAAATATTTTGGGATTAACACCATTGCAAGAAACGTGGGATTTAGATACCTTTTTTAAAGGAGGCAGTTCTTCACCAGAATTTAAGACATACCTGCAACATATTCAGCAGCTATTAGCTGAATTACGACAAAAGGTGAATGCCTTTTCAAAAGAAGATACACACATTGAAAGCAAATTAACGTCTGTCCTTGACACGTATGAAACTACATATAAAAAATTATCTCAAGCAGGTTCATTTGTAACCTGCCTCCAAGCCCAAAATACGAAGGATATGAAAGCAGGCAGCCTTCGAGGTACGATTGCCAAGCTGGAAGCTGATTTAGGAACAATCCTTGCACTGTTTGATCAAGCGCTTGCTGCTATCCCAGCAAACAAGTGGGAAGAACTGATGAATTCAACAGCCTTTTCAGATGTCCGCTACATATTAAATGAGCGGAGAGACCGTGTGAAGGATCAATTACCTGTTGAACAAGAAACGCTGATTCAAAAGCTGGCTGTAGATGGGTACCATGCGTGGGATGAGCTTTATTCCAGCTTAGTGAATAAAATTACCATTCCGTTTGAACAGCATGGAGAAACACAGATGATCTCTGTAGGCCAAGCAGAAAATGCGATGGATGATTCAGATCGTGAAGTCAGAAAGGCCGTTTACCACAACCTAGAGCATGCATGGACGCAGGATGAACATTTATTTGCTAGTACGCTCAATCACCTTGCTGGTTTTCGTTTGCAAGTGTATGAAGCAAGAGGCTGGGAGCACATTTTAAAAGAGCCGCTTGAAATTTGCCGTATGAAACAAGAAACCCTTGATGCGATGTGGTCTGTGATTGATGAACATAAGCAGCCATTCATTGATTATTTACACCGAAAAGCTGACATGCTTGGAGTGGATAAGCTGAGCTGGTTCGATGTTGGGGCTCCTATCGGCAGTGAGACCAAAATCTATCCTTATCAAGAAGCAGCTGCTTTTATTGTGAAACATTTCGCTGGATTTGGAGAAGAGCTCGCTGCTTTTACAGAAAAAGCCTTTAATGAACGCTGGGTAGAAGCTGAGGACCGTCCAAACAAACGGGTAGGCGGCTTTTGTACAAATTTCCCTGACAGCGGAGAATCACGTATTTTTATGACTTTCTCAGGAAGTCCATCCAATGTGGCGACACTAGCGCATGAACTTGGTCATTCGTTCCATCAGGAAGTGATGCAGGATGTTCGCATTCTGAATCGCAAATACGCAATGAATGTAGCTGAAACAGCGTCGACCTTTGCAGAAATGATTGTAGCTGATGCTTCATTAAAAGAAGCGGCAAATGAAGAGGAGCGTCTCAGCCTGTTAGAGGATAAGCTGCAGCGCAGTGTAGCATTCTTCATGAACATTCAATCTCGTTTCTTATTTGAACAGCGCTTTTATGAAGAGCGTAAAAAAGGAGAAGTGCCGGCTGATCGGTTGAATGAATTGATGGTCGAAGCGCAGAAGGAAGCGTTCGGTGACTCATTAGATGAATACCATCCGCATTTCTGGGCGTCTAAGCTGCATTTCCATATCACGAATGTTCCATTTTATAATTTCCCATACACCTTTGGATACATGTTCTCATTAGGAATTTACGCAAAAGCATTGCAGGCTGGTACATCGTTTGAAAAGAAATACATTGCATTATTAAAAGATACTGCTTCAATGACAGTAGAAGATTTAGCCAAAAAGCATCTAGGTGTTGATCTTACTCAAAAAGCATTTTGGGAAGAAGCCATTCGTTTGGCTGTAGCAGATGCTGAAGAATTTTTAGAAGTGACAAAAAAATAATAATGAAAAGCTCCCATTACGGGAGCTTTCAGACTGTTGACAAAGGGCTAAAATGATCTTTATTTTAGCTCTTTGTCTTCTTTTCAGCGTGATAGAAAACCTTTGAAGTCTAGGAAGGACGAGCATTGGCGCGGAGCGAATTGAACATTCGTGAGCACCAACGCGCAGGACTGACAAAGAATGCGAGGGTTTGTCTACACGCTGAAGCTCCCATTACGGGAGCTTTTTTGCTGGCTTCAGCCAGTCAAGCATTGTCTGGATGAGATCATTTTGCTGCGACAGGGCTGGAATGTCCGCTGGCTGATCCCCTTTTTGTTTGCCATACATGCCAAATTGCGCATGATTCCCGCCTTTTATTTCATGATAAACGGTTTGAGACGGCAGATTTGCTTTCGATTTCTTGATTTTCTCTTGTGTTGCCAGCCCATCCTTTTCACCTGAAATAGAGAGGACTTTTAGTGACGATTGTTTTAGGTCATCTGATGCTGGATAAGATGCTAGGAAAAAGAGTCCATCGAGCTTGCTCTGATTTTTTTCTGCAAACATAGCGGCAGCTGCCCCGCCAAGTGAATGTCCGCCAATATACCAGTGTTTGATTGTTTGGTCTTTGATAATGTCCTGCGCTTTGTTTGGATTGAAAATCGCAAAGGAAAATGGCATGTCAGGGATAAAGACAGAGTAGCCTTTTTTCATCAGCGTATCCCCGATATAGGCATATGCAAGTGGTTCCACCTTTGCCCCAGGATAGAGAATGATGCCAGTATCACTTTTTGGCGCTTCAAATGTATAAACATTGTTTTTATGTTCCACTTGCTCAATGTTCACCTGTTTTTTTAATGCGTCTGATGGTCCATATGTAAAGCGGCTCCATGTATAGAAAGCACCAAAAGCTAAGATGATCAGTGCAAGTAATGTTATACCTGTTATCTTCAGTATTTTCTTCATCGCATGCCCCTTCTTTCTCATGTACATATTAAATATACCATCATTTACTCCTATGCCAACCGGCAAGTGCGCTGATCCGTCTGTGTGATAAAGTATTAATCCATTAGCACTGCATTTGGCTGTTATTTACAATCGTTTTAAGAGGGCTTAAAATAGGTGTGCATTCAGAAGTAACGGAGGAAGAAAGACATGAAGCAGGGACATTCACAATTTTGGATCGAAGTGAAAAATTATTTGTTCATTTTAATCGGATCAGCCATCGTGGCGATTGGATTTAATACGTTATTATTACCAAATCAGATTGCAGCAGGCGGTGTGAGCGGCATTAGTACCATTATGCAGTCATTCGGCTTTGAAGCGGCTTATGTGCAATGGGGGCTCAATATTCCCCTGTTTATCGCTGGCTTTTATTTATTAGGCGGTACATTTGGAGTGAAAACACTCGTCGGCTCGATTTTTTTACCTTTCATGGTGTTTGTCACAAGACATATTGCACCTGTCACACATGAAGCACTGCTGGCGGCTATTTTTGGCGGTGTGGTCATTGGGATCGGAATAGGGCTCGTGTTCCTTGGGAATGGATCAACGGGTGGAACGGCACTCGCTGCCAAAATCATCAATAAGTACACAGGACTCACGCTAGGCACCTGTTTAGCGATGATGGATGGCTTGATTGTTCTGGCTGCGATGACGGTCTTTGGAATTGAAGAGGGGCTGTACGCTGTCATTGGTGTGTTTATTTCTAGTAAAACGATTGATGTGGTACAGGCTGGCTTCAGTCATTCAAAAATGGCAATGATCATTACAGGGCATGAAGATGAGGTCAGACAGGCGGTTTTTGATCAAATTGACCGTGGTGTGACGAAGATCTCAGCAGTCGGAGGATATACCGATCATGACCGCCCAATTTTGATGTGTGTCGTTGGGCAGTCACAATTCACAAAGTTGAAACAAGTGGTGAAAGCAATCGATGCATCAGCATTTGTCATCGTGATGGATGCAAAAGAGGTGCTTGGTGAGGGTTTTAAAAGGGCATAAACAAGGATATAATAGCGTTGACCAAATGATTGTAAGGGAGGGAAATAGATGAAAAAAAGCGGATTAACGATGCTGTTTGCAGCGATGCTTCTTGTTCTCGCGGCTTGTGGAGGAAATTCAAGCAGCAGTGATAAAGAAGGCAGCAAAAGTGCTTCATCTGTGAGCAGCAGTGGTGAGGAGATCTATCAGCAAAACTGTATTGGCTGTCATGGGAAAGACCTATCTGGCGGAGGCGGACCAAGCCTGAAAGAAGTAGGGAAGAAATATAATGAGAGCCAAATCGCAGATATTGCGCAAAACGGTAAAGGCTCTATGCCAAGCGGTATGGTAGATGAGAAGCAAGCAAAAGAAGTAGCAAAATGGCTTGCAGAGAAAAAATAAAACCTTTGTCTAATCGACAAGGTTTTTTTGTTTTTTTATATGTAGAAAAAGACTTTTAGATAGTATGAAAACGCATTATATTAAATTTTATTTAAAAAATAAGGGTATAAAGGCACGTTTTTCGGTTTTGATTATTCTATTTACCTTTTATTTATAAGTTTTGAAATATAAATGTAATACCATTGCGTCGATTCATGACGTATAATTGGAGTTGTTGAAAATGAGACGATTCAATTTTTTCATCTTTTTGGATGAAAAGGACATAAATTGTTAGTAAGTATCGAAGGGTATGTGCGTGACCATACATAACGTTTTTTGACGAGAAGTGTCAAAACATCATGATAAGCTGTTAGTCAGCGAATAAGAAAAGATTAGGTGATTACATGATTCAAATGAAGGAAGTCTACAAGATCTATCCTAATGGCGTAAAGGCGATCAATGGAATCAATGTCTCTATCCATCCAGGAGAGTTTGTGTATGTTGTTGGTCCCAGTGGTGCTGGTAAATCCACTTTCATCAAAATGATGTATCGTGAAGAGAAGCCAACCAAAGGGCAAATCTTAATTAATAACAAAGATTTAGGATCAATGAAGGAAAAAGAAATTCCTTACGTAAGAAGAGAAATTGGCGTAGTATTCCAAGATTTCAAGCTGCTTCCAACTCTTACTGTGTTTGAGAACGTAGCATTTGCTCTTGAAGTGATTGGTGAACAGCCTCATATCATTAAGAAAAAAGTGCTTGATGTTCTCGATCTGGTTCAGCTAAAGCACAGAGCGCGTCAATTTCCTGACCAGCTGTCCGGCGGTGAACAGCAGCGTGTGTCTATTGCCCGCTCGATTGTCAATAGCCCTGAGGTCGTCATTGCAGATGAGCCGACAGGAAACCTTGATCCAGACACTTCCTGGGAAATCATGAAGACGCTCGAAGAGATTAATAACCGCGGGACAACAGTGGTTATGGCGACACACAACAAAGAAATTGTAAACACCATGAAGAAACGCGTCATTGCAATCGAAGATGGAATGATTGTGCGTGACGAAGCAAGAGGGGAGTACGGAATTTATGATTAAAACTCTCTCGCGGCATTTACGTGAGAGCTTCCGTTCACTTGGAAGAAACACGTGGATGACATTTGCATCAATTAGTGCGGTTACTGTCACATTGATTTTAGTTGGGGTTTTCCTTGTGATTATGCTCAACTTGAATAACATGGCATCGAACGCTGAAAAAGAAGTAGAAGTAAAAGTATTAATCGAATTAACGGCGAATCAAAAGCAGCAGGATGAATTAAAAGCAGAAATTGAAAAGATTCCTGAAATCAGTGATGTGAAGTACTCATCTAAGGATGACGAACTGAAAGCACTGATTAAAAGCTTTGGAGAAAATGGACAATCCATGGGGCTTGTTGATCAAGAAAATCCATTAAACGATGCGTTTATTGTGAAAACAACAGATCCCCACGATACACCAAAAGTAGCGAAGAAATTAGAAAAACTAAAGGGTACATATAAAGTAACCTATGGAAAAGAAGAGGTCAGCCGACTCTTTAATGTAGTCGGAGTAGCGCGTAATGTCGGTATTGTGCTCATTATCGGGCTGTTATTTACAGCTATGTTCTTAATCTCCAATACGATCAAAATTACGATTTTTGCTAGACGTAAAGAAATTGAGATTATGAAGCTGGTAGGTGCAACGAACTGGTTTATCCGCTGGCCATTCTTCATTGAAGGATTATTACTTGGTGTATTTGGCTCCATTATACCTATTGCTCTATTGCTTGGCACGTATCAATATGCAGTGGGCTGGGTCGCACCGAGAGTACAAGGCTCATTTATTTCAATGCTTCCATACAACCCGTTTGTCTATCAAGTATCACTGATCCTGCTAGTGATCGGTGCAATCATTGGGGTATGGGGAAGCTTAACGTCTATCCGTAAATTCTTAAAAGTATAAATATATTTTGATGGCAGCATTCGAAATTTCTATAGAAGATGTGACCGGTTGATCCGATTCATCCGGTCGGCTCTTCATGTCGATAGTTGTCATGGGAGGGGAATATCGTTTTGAAAAGAAAGCTGATGATGGCTGGAATGGCAGCGTTTATTGGAACAACGTGGCTATACATTCCAGGGAACGAGAATCGTGCATTCGCATACGAAGACCTAGATCAAAAACGTCAACAAATCGAAGAGAAAACATCGAAGACTGAATCAAGCTTGAAGAAGAAGAAGTCAGAGCTGGCAAAGCTTGAAAAGAAAGAATCAAAGCTCAAGAAAGAAATTGAACAAATTGACCAAAAGGTAAGTACTGCAACTGAAAAAGTCGCTGAAAAAGAGAAAGAAGTTAAAAAAACGAAGCAAGAGATCAAGAAGCTAAAAAAAGACATTCAAGTCATCAATGAGCGAATTGAAAAAAGAAAAGCCATTTTCAAAGACCGAATTCGTTCCATGCAAAAAAGCGGAGGTACGATCAACTATTTAGATGTGCTGCTAGGTGCTCGCAGCTTTAGTGATTTTGTCGGTCGTGTTGGGGCTGTCACAACGATTGTCGAAGCAGACAAAGACATGATTACAGAACATGAAAATGATTTAAAGCTGGTGGAGCAAAAAGAAGCAGAGCTAAATAATCAGCTAAGCGGACTTGAAACATCTCTAAAAGAGCTAGAAGCACTGAAAAAAGATTTATCTAAGAAACACAAAGAAAAAGAACACATTTTAGGTGATGTGACAGATAAAAAAAATCATGCACATGATGAACTAGGCAAGCTTGAGAATGAACAAGAAATCCTAGCGAATCAAAAAGCGGCAGTGAAATCTGAGGAAGCACACCGACAAAAGGAAGAAGCGGAGAAAGCAAAAAAAGCAGCTGAAAAAAATGCACCTGCACCTCACAGCGGCGGCTCAGATCAAGTATCTGATACACCAGCAAGTAGCTCAGGCTTTATTAAACCAGCTGCTGGCCGATTCTCATCTGGTTTTGGCGGACGTTCTGGCGGAAACCACTTCGGATTAGATATTGCAGCAAAGGGCACAGTTCCTGTCTATGCAGCAGCATCTGGAACCGTCACAAACTCAAGCTACTCATCGAGCTATGGAAATGTTGTGTTCATTACGCACAATATCAATGGACAGACGTATCAAACTGTATATGCCCATCTGTCTACAAGAAGTGTGTCAACAGGACAGAGAGTCGAACAAGGACAATTCCTTGGCTATATGGGAAATACCGGCCAATCGCATGGTCAGCATCTTCATTTTGAAATTCATAAAGGACTATGGAATGGCTCAAAATCAAATGCAGTCAATCCAGCGCAATATATCCGCTAATCAAAAAGCCGATAACATGATGTTATCGGCTTTTTTGGTCTAGATAGAATTAAAACAGCAGCAGTAATCCGGCAATAATAGGTGTTAACAGAACAGCTGATTTCAATAAGAGCTTCGGTGCAAGGCGTGTAAATTTCGCGCCGATAAATGCGCCTAATACGGTTCCAATTAATATTTGAATCAGCAAGATAAAATCAACATAACCCTCTGAAATATATCCAATTCCACCGCCGATGGAAATCGGAATAATGACAAGCATGGTCGTGCCAACGGCTTGCCTAATCGACAGCTTCAGTAAAATCAAAAGCCCTACTTGAATGAATGGTGCAGACCCGATACCAAACATGCCTGACAGCATCCCAGACACAAGGCCTAAAATAATGCCTCTTGTCATCAGCTGACGTGAAGAAAGCGGCTGCTGTTCAGCCTCTTCATTAAGAACAAATAGTTTGATCATCATAAAAACAGCGGATAAAAAAAGCATTCCTGCTGTTAAATAGTGCAGACTCTCTTCTGGAATAAAAGGAGCAACCTTAGCCCCAGCAAAAGAAGCGATACAAGCAAGAGCCCCGACAATCAAACCAGATTTAAGCTGAATGTTCCCTTCTCGGTAGTGGCTGTATGCACCTGATAGTGTCGTAAATGCCATAGCGGCTAATGACGTCCCGAGTGCGGTATGGATAGGGATATCAAAAATTAATGTAAGCAATGCGATGACAAATCCCGCCCCGCCTGCTCCTACAAAACCTAATAAAATTCCTAATAAAAGCATCGTCAAGATAATATACATAGCGAAGACTCCTTCTCAATCATAACAAAATAAAAATTACACCTAATAAAATGATTCGTCAAGCCTTCACGGGAGAATGTCTTTACATGAAATCCCTTCTTCTGGCATATAATAACTCAGGTCATCAGGAAGAGTTGAAGAAGGAGGCCAAATATGAAAAAACAAATCGCATCTATTATGGCAAGTGTCGTTCTCTTAATAAGTGCAGGTGTGATGACGCATAAAGAGGGAACTCATGCGGAGTCACCGCAAGCAGCCGCTGCAATGGCTGGACAAGCTCAATCAAGTGATAAGGCGAAAGAGAATGGGATGGAAAAGATCGAGAAAGCCTATGACCTTATTTCAAATGAATATGTAGAGGAAGTGGATCGGCAAAAGCTGCTTGAAGGCGCGATCCAAGGAATGCTTTCGACGTTAAACGATCCGTATTCAGTATACATGGACAAGCAGACCGCAAAGCAATTTTCTGATTCGCTTGATTCTTCCTTTGAGGGAATTGGGGCAGAAGTGGGGATGGATGAAGGAAAGATCATTATCGTCTCCGCCTTTAAAAAATCCCCTGCGGCAAAAGCAGGTCTAAAGCCAAAAGATGAGGTCATCAGCATTGACGGTGAGCCGATGAAAGAAAAAAGCTTAAGCGATGCTGTACTGAAAATAAGAGGAAAAAAAGGAACGTCTGTCGCCTTAACAATCAAACGAAACGGGATTGAAAAAGAGCTGACGTTCCATATCAAACGAGAAGAAATCCCGCTTGAAACAGTGACTTCCTCTGTAAAAGAGGTCAATGGTCATAAAACAGGCTATATTGCGATCTCCAGCTTCTCTGAAGATACGGCGAAGGATTTCACGTCAAGCCTGAAACAGCTCGAGAAAAAGGGCATAGAAGGTCTTGTACTGGATGTGAGAGGAAACCCTGGCGGCTATCTGCAAAGTGTGGAAGATATTTTGAAACATTTTATTACAAAGGATCAGCCCTATATTCAAATCGCAGAACGGAATGGCGACCGGAAACGATATTTTTCAAAACTAAAAGAACAAAAGCCTTACCCAGTCAACGTCTTAATTGATAAAGGCAGTGCTTCCGCTTCGGAAATACTTGCTGGAGCCATGAAAGAAGCTGGAAAGTATGAAGTTGTCGGTGATGTCTCCTTTGGAAAAGGAACTGTGCAGCAGGCGGTTCCGATGGGAGATGGAAGTAATATTAAATTAACGCTGTATAAATGGCTCACGCCAAAAGGCAATTGGATTCACAAAAAAGGCGTCGTACCGACAATTGCGATTCATCAGCCGGATTACTTTACCGCAGGTCCGCTTCAGCTGAAAGAACCCCTTCAGCTTGATATGAACAATGAAGAAGTGAGACAAGCGCAGACGCTGTTAAAGGGATTGTCATTTGACCCTGGCAGAGTAGATGGATACTTTGATGAAGAAACGAAAAAGGCCGTACTTGCCTTCCAAAGCACATACAATCTCGATAAATCAGGTGTCATTGATTTAAAAACAGCAGAAATGATGAACAAAATGGTGGATGAAGTGAAATCTTACGAAAAAAATGACCTTCAATTACAGACTGCACTAAAAGCACTATATCTTAAAAAATAAAGAGGCGAATAAAAGCCTCTTTTTTTTGGTTCATAAGTGTCATGAACATGTAATAATTTATGATTAAAAATAAATTATATCGAGAAATATATTCATTTATTTTACAAAAAACATAACATTCCTTCAATTTTACCCGATAACATATGTATATAAGAGACTTTCTGTTGATTTAAACATGTCATGAAAATGAAACTTTTGAAAGTTGTATGTTACATAAATAATTCTTACAATAAAAAGTAGCACTCATTTTAAATATTTTATTTTTTGCGGATATTCAGCTTGAGCATTAAGCTGTACCGAGGTTTGCGCTTTTCTTAAAAGAACTAGTAAATGGGGGTACACAATTGAAAAGGGCAAGTATTGTGAGAGAGAAAAAATATTACGAGTTGGTAGAGGAACTTAAGAGTCGTACGAAAGATGTGACGTTTTCCGCTACAAAGGCATTAAGTCTGCTCATGCTGTTAAGCAGGTACTTGGTCAATTACACAACGGTAGAATCAGTCGACGAAATCGATGAAGACTGTGCTGAGATATACTTCAATTATTTAATGGATAATCATAAGAGACTTGGTATAAACTTAACCGACATCAAGAGGTCGATGCAGCTGCTCGGCGGCATACTAGATGTAGATGTCAATCACTACTTAAAAGATTTTTCACTGTCGAATGTCACACTTTGGATGAATCAGGAGAAATAAACCTGATGTCAAGCATCGATTTATTTGATAGAATAAGAGAAAATGCTTGACTTGGGCGGTGAACGATAATGAGCTCGGAGTGGATGGGAGCCGGATTAAAAGCGGTCGGTCTGTTTTTAATCCATCCTCTTTTTTATTTCATGATATTAATCAGCCTATTGCATGGCTACATCCGCGTAAAGCGGGAGAGAAAAGCGTTTCAAACAAGAATAGAAGATGTATACGATGAACTTAAATTTACATATTCAAAGGGATGGATTCTAGGGATTTGCCTATCCGTTATTTCAGTAGGCTTAGGGATTGCCCTCCCCCCTGGATTCATCGTGCTGATTGCAGCGATGACCATCGTTTTCTCTTTATTCTTTAAGGCGAGTGCGCTTTCGTCTGCATACACACTCGGTTTCAGTTTTATTGCGGCACTTGGATTGATGCATTTCCAAGTGAGTCATTCTTGGCTGCCGCAGCTCTCAATGATGAATGCATCAGCCGTTGTCATTCTGCTAGGACTTCTATTAATGACCGAGGGAATTCTAGCCTATCGAACGGCGCATTTACGTACATCGCCTGCTATGGTGATGAGTGCGAGAGGACTTTTAATTGGTCAGCAGCGGGCAAACCGTCTGTGGCTTTTACCGCTTGTTTTGCTAATGCCGGCAGGTGAATTCACTTCTTCTCTGCCATGGTGGCCGGTGCTTCAAGTGCATGATCAAAGCTATTCATTTATTTTGATTCCATATATCATCGGATTCGGTCAGAGAATTCAAGGCTCACTGCCAATTGTTAGTATTCAAATTACAGCGCGGCGTATTCTCATGCTCGGACTCGCTGTCGCCTTATTAGGTGCTGCAAGTATTTGGTTTGAACCGATTGCTTGGGGAGCTGTATTGATTGCGGTGATAGGAAGAGCCTTTCTCTCATGGAAGCAGAGGGTTAATGACAATGCTGCCCCGTTCTACTTCTCTAAGCGTAATCAAGGGCTGATGGTGCTGGGGATTATTCCGAATACACCAGCGGCTGATTTAAAGCTTGAGATCGGAGAAGTCATCACAAAAGTGAATGGAATTGAAGTCAAAACCGTTTCGGAATTTTATGAAGCCCTTCAAACCAATCGTGCTCTAACAAAGCTCGAGATCATTGGCTTAAATGGTCAGACAAGATTTGAGAAACGTGCTTCTTACGAAGGGGAGCATCATCAGCTTGGCATCCTGTTTGTGAAGGATGATCCACAGCAAAAACCAACGGCAATTTCATCTTAAAAAAAAGCTGCTAGAGATGGCAGCTTTTTTCTTTTGGGCGCGCTTCTTTCCCGTAGGATTCGCCCCATTCACGCATGGCGAAGATGATAGGCTTTAATGTATTTCCGAGAGAAGTGAGGGAATATTCGACACGAGGGGGGACCTCCTCATAGACTTCTCTATGGACAACGCCGTCTTGTTCAAGCTCACGCAATTGCAGTGTGAGGACACGCTGAGAAATTCTTGGCAGCAGCCGGCGCAATTCATTGTAGCGTTTTGGTCCGCAAGTCAAATGATAAAGTATCACTCCTTTCCATTTCCCTCCTATGACACTTGTCGTCACTGAAACGGGACAGCCATGATTGACAATACTGACTGGGTTGGATGGTGCACTCATCTTAACACGCCTTTCTTAGACAAATTTGGTGATATACGAACAAGATGGTAACTAACGAACAAAAATGTGCGTACTTGAATCACTCGAAGCTTTTCTTATACCATAGAGATATCACATCACACATTCGGGCTGTTGTTTTTTTATCATAACAATTTCTATATGGGAATGGAAAGAAATTGGATTGATGAAACTAACGCCCTAATTGGTTAATAGAAAGGATGAATACAATGCGAGACAAAGAGCAATTAAAAAAAGAAATCATTGAGGCGTATGAGTTCCGCCATGCGACAAAAGAGTTTGATCCAACGAAAAAAATACCAGAGGATGATTTTGCATTTATTTTAGAAACAGGAAGACTTTCCCCAAGCTCTGTAGGGTTTGAGCCTTGGAAGTTCCTCGTTGTTCAAAATGAAGCATTTAGAGAAAAATTAAAAGAGTATACATGGGGAGCGCAAAAGCAGCTTCCTACTGCCAGCCATTTTGTGATCATCTTGGCAAGAACAGACGCCCGTTATGATTCAGCATATGCAGAATATATCAACAAGCAAATCAAAGGAATGTCAGACGAAACGTTCGAGATGGTGAAGGGACGCTACCAAGAATTCCAAGAGAATGATCTTCATTTGTTAGAAAATGAACGCACGCTCTTTGATTGGGCTTCAAAACAAACGTATATTGCTCTTGGAAACATGATGACAGCCGCTGCACAAATTGGCATTGATTCATGCCCGGTCGAGGGATTCAGCTACGATGAGATTCATCGCATTCTAGATGAAGAAGGGCTGCTTGAGGATGGTCAGTATGATATTTCTGTCATGGCAGCCTTTGGTTATCGTGTGACTGAGCCGAAGCGCGGCAAAACGCGCCGTCCGATGGATGAAGTCGCTGTTTGGATTCGTTAAAAGAGAATGTCTGAAAAAGGATGTTGACAATTGCGTGGTTAGTCAGTATATTTAAAAAATAAAATCTTTGATGAATATACAAATTGACTATAAACGCTTTGACTTGAGAATAGTAGATGAACATCCGTTTTTTTAGAGAGCTGCGGGGTGGTGCAACGCAGTAAAACGAATCATTGAACTCGCTCAAAGAGCGGTAAGACTGAATGAATAGTAAGTCTTTACGTGTGACCTCCGTTAACGGGTTTTAAGTTGGATTTAGCTATGGCTGAATCAATTAGAGTGGTAACGCGGTTGCAAGGTCAGTCGTCTCTTCAAGGAGATGACTGGCCTTTTTATATGCTTTTATCCTATATTTGTCTGAAGATTCAAATTTAAAGGAGCTATAGAAAATGGAAAAGGAACATGTGCAGTTAAAACGAACAATGACGTCAAGGCATATTATGATGCTCGCACTTGGCGGAGCAATTGGTGCTGGTCTGTTTAAAGGAAGCAGCTCTGCTATTGATATCGCAGGTCCTGCTGTCATTTTGGCATATATGATTGGTGGTCTTATTTTATTATTTATTATGCAAGGACTTGCCGAAATGACGGTTGCACGACCTGGCGCAAGAACATTCCGTGATTTAATTGAACCGGTGTTAGGCAAATATCCGGCTTATTTCTTAGACTGGATATACTGGAAAATGTGGGTGCTGAACATTGCAGCAGAAGCAATCGTATCTGCAATCTTTATTCAGTACTGGTTCCCACAAGTGCCGATTTGGATACTTGTGTTAATCATTTCACTTGTTGTGACATTGATCAATGTTTGTTCTGTTAAAATGTTTGCTGAGACGGAGTACTGGTTAGCTTCTATTAAAATTGCTGTCATTCTTTTATTTATTATCATTGGGTTAACCATGTTGTTTGTCTCATTTGGTCAGCATGCAGCACCGGGATTATCCAACTTAACCGACCACGGAGGATTTTTCCCGAATGGAACAGGCGGCTTAATTGCGGCCATGCTTGTTGTGGTGTATTCATATGGCGGGACTGAAATGATCGGGGTCACATTAGCAGAAACAAAAAACCCTGAAAAAGTCATCCCAAAGGCCATCCAAAGTACATTTGTACGAATCATCGGCTTCTATGTACTGCCGTTCTTCATCATCGTCAGCTTGATTCCTTGGAATCAAGTAAACAATGAGCAAGTGAGTCCATTCGTCACCGTGTTTGCAACGATAGGCGTGCCATATGCAAGTGACATCATGAACGGTATCATTTTACTAGCGATCTTGTCTTCTATGAACTCTGGGCTGTACGCATCCTCAAGGGTACTTTATACGCAAGCGATGGATGGGCGTGTATGGAAGGGCTTCTCAAAGCTATCAAAACAGCAGGTGCCTGTCAGAGCGATCCTAGTGTGTACATCTACATTGTATGCCGCTGTATTGATTTCTCTTTTTGTAGGAAGTCAAACCTTTAATTATTTAATGGGATCTTTAAGCTATACGGTCTTATTCATCTGGTTTATTATTGCTGTGGGGCATTTAAAATCTCGAAGTGTAGCAGAACCAGGAGGATATCGCGTGAAGCTGTATCCTTTCACAACATGGTTTTCTGTGATTGCGATCATTGCCATTTTCATCGGCGTTGTGTCAACAACTCCAATTATCCAAACGATGGTCACAATGGGCATTTATTTGATAATTACTCTTTCTTTCTTCATCAACAAAAAGCGGTTTGACACAGCCGCTTAATACAAAAAGCGTGCGGGACCTTTAAAGAGGTCTCACACGCTTTTTTTAATGCTGTTTGTATTGCTTGAAATGAACTGGGGGTTGAACAGGATGTGGCTTTGACTGAAGCCCGTAACTCTCTCTTACGATGTAAAGTGGTCGATCTTTTGCCTCGTCGTAGATTCGGCCGATGTATTCCCCAATCATTCCCAGCATAAAGAGGATGATGCCGCTAAAGAACAGCTGTATGACAATTAATGAACTCCATCCTGTAATGGTGCTGTTTGTAAAAAGCTTTAAGTAAAGTACAAGAAACATTGAAATGAATCCGATAGCGGAAAGGGCAATTCCTGCTATACTCGCTAGCTTCAAAGGTTTATAGGAAAAGGAAGTGATTCCATCCATCGAGAGCTTGAGCATCTTTTTGAGCGGGTATTTTGTTTCTCCTGCTAGACGTTCATCTCGAACGTACTCTACTGCAATTTGTTTGAAACCTACCCAGCTGACTAGGCCGCGAACAAATGGATTTTTTTCTCGTATTTTTCTCATTTCATGGCACACTCTACGATCCATTAACCTGAAGTCACCGGTGTCGATTGGGATATCTACTTCGGTGATTTGACGTAAAACGCGATAGAAAAGGGAAGCGGTTTGCTTTTTGAAAAAAGTTTCGCCTTTTCGTTTGGTGCGCACGGCGTATACGACTTCATAGCCTTCTTTCCATTTTGCGATCATCTCTAATATCAATTCAGGCGGATCTTGTAGGTCTGCATCTATCACGATGACCGCTTCTCCCTTTGCATAATCCATCCCAGCTGTAATGGCAATTTGGTGTCCGAAGTTACGTGAGAAATCAATGAGTCTTACATTCGGATCGTTTTGGGAATACCCTTTAATTAGTTCAGCTGTTCGATCCATACTACCGTCATTGACGAAGAGAAGCTCGTATGCTTCTCCCGTCGAATCCATGACTGTTTTCAGTCGCTGATAGGATTCATGGATCACAAGTTCTTCATTATAGACTGGGACTACAATAGAATATCGTATGTTGTTTTCCATCAGTCATCCTTCCTCCCTTTTAATAGATGAATTAATCAACGGATAGTTCATAAAGAGTGCCGCTCTCCATTCCGCCCATTCTTCCATTTGACCGATCATTTTGTTCTGATTGTTGGCTGTCTGTTTGCTGGTTCGTTTTGGATGTAGAGCTGTTCTGCCATTTAGAAGCAGATACTTCTTTGCCATTTTTTTGAATCCAAGTGAGAATGTCAGAGCTGCCGCCTCTCATACCAGAAAGATAGAAGTACTTGATTTTGCCGTCTTTGACGAGCTGTTTGAATTCACTAAGCGTGAGAATGTTATCAGATCCACTAAATCCACCTAATGCCATAACAGCTTTTCCTGTTTTAATAATGTAAGGTGAAGCAGTGGTTGCATCTGTTGTTCCGAATAGGAATTCTTCTCCCGTATTGTTTTTCTTAAGATAGCTGATCAGCTTTTCATTGACTTGTGAACTCATGCTGCCACTTGAAGTTGCAAGCTGAGGACCAGCCTCTGGAAGCATACTGTTTCCCCCATAAAGAAGAGGTGTGCTTGCCCAGTATAGTGGTGCAATCAGCATGCCAAGGATGGCGATGAGAGACACGAATCGTTTTAGTTTTTCTTTTCCTTTTATCAAAAGCAGAGAAAGGATTGTTCCAACACCAATGATACCGACTGCAATGCTTAGTCCAAGACCGATCGTGCTTGTAAAAGTAGATAGGATAAAGATTTCAAATGCGGTTGTGACGAATATCGCAATTGGAAGCAGCCATTTTTTAAACCCAGTTCCTGTTTGGAACAATTGTGTCATAGAAACCCATCCGGCTCCTGCTAATACAGCAATTGGCGGTGCCAGCATGATCAAATAATAATGATGGAAAAATCCTGCTACACTGAAAAATGCAGCAACAGGTATAAGCCAAGCTAACCAAAATAGTGTTTCTTTTTGTTTTGTATTGAGACGTCTTCTTTCAAAGGCAGTCGAGAAGAAGATACCAATCGCACCGAAGATCGCAAATGGAAGCAGCCAGCTGATTTGATCGGACAGTTCAGATTGGAACAGACGTAACGGTCCCTTGGTTCCTGTACCAAACATGCCGGAGCCATTTCCCATTTTTCCGCCCCCGCCATTTGGCGGTCCATCACCATTACCGCCTGAAGGCATATCAGGTGGTGTTGTGCCGTTTGCATTGCTTGGTGGTCCTTGCATTGAAGGCTGTTCCTGACTGGATGATTGGTTTGAATTGTCTGAGTTGTTTTGATTTCCATGAGATGGCGGCTGAGGCATGGTGGATGAATCATTGTCATTTTGCTGATCACCCTGCTGTGAAGGCGGCTGTCCCTCACCCTGATTTGTGCCGCCGCCCCCGCCAGACTGTTGACCAGTCAACCGCTGAAGACCGTTGTAACCAAAGGCTAATTCTAGTGCTGAGTTCGATTGACTTGATCCCATATAAGGGCGATTGTTTTTGGAAGTGAGATCAACTGCTATAGACCAAGAAACAGATACACCTAAAAGAACAATCATTGAAATCATCAGTGATAACAATTTTTTCTTCCATGTCGATCGGTAGGCAATGATGTAAAAAAGAATGAGTGCCGGTACGATCATATAGGCTTGCAGCATTTTTGTATTAAAGCCGACGCCAATCATCGCAAACGAAGCAATCGCCCAAAGCACCTTTTGCTGTTTTACAGCCTTGAACATCATTCCTGTTGCTAGTAAAAGTATAAAGACAAGTAAGCTGTCAATATTATTTGTGCGAGATACAGCAACCGCAATAGGTGTACACGCCATGATAAGTGCCGCTAATCTCGCCGCTGCTTGACCAAAAGTTGGTTTGACAAGACGGTAGATCAGATAAACAGATCCAATGCCTGCTAAAGCTTGAGGCAAGATGACGCTCCATCCATGCAGACCAAAAATTTTGGCACTGATCGTTTGCAGCCAGAAGGTGAGCGGGGGTTTATCCACCGTGACATATCCTGCTGGATCAAATGAAGCAAAGAAGAAATTATGCCAGCTTTGCATCATACTTGTGACAGCCGCAGTATAATACGCATTCACCGTGTCATCTTCCCAAATGTTATAAATGTTTAAGATGGCAGATAAGATCAATATGAAAAATAAATAAATATCAAATTTCTGAAAACGTCTGATCAAAAGCAAGTCACTCCTTTTTTTCACTTGAAAAAAGTGTAACAAGCAAATATGAATAAAATGTTAATAAAAAAAGACCATTTTTTTATTTTTTAGAAATAAAAACAGCTCTTGGTGAAAAGAGCTGTTCAAGTTGTAGAAAATCCTATGGATGCTGAATTTATTGATAAAATAGTAATTCCAAATGATATTTTAAAATATGTGAGTAGTTATAGAGTAGGTGAGCTCTCATTGAATGAAGCATTGGGAAGTTGAATGATGGCTGTTGTACCAAAGCCAGGCTCAGATTGAATGTCGAATGTTCCATGATGTTTTTTGATGATTTGATAGACAATGGCTAGCCCAAGGCCAGAGCCGCCATCCTTTCTTGTTCGTGCTTTATTTACACGATAAAATCGCTCAGAAACATGTGGGAGATCTTCTTTTGGAATACCGCTGCCTTCGTCGGTCACTTTCAATTCAGCAACACCTTGGTGAACTTGTAAATCAATCGATATTGATTTTCCAGATGGTGTGTAATGAATGGCATTGTCCAGTAAATTACGTATCACTTGTTGGAGACGGTCGCTATCACCATAAACAATACAATCCTCTTCAAGCGTTCGTTTGAAAGTAATGCTTTTTTTGTCAGCGATGAATGCCATTTGATCAAGAACATCGTGGATCAGCTGTGCAAAAACGATTGGCTCCATCGTAAGTGGATAAGAGTCACCTTCTAACTGTGCAAGATCTAAAAGATCGTGCACTAGCCGGCTTAAACGTGTGGCCTCATCTTGAATGATTTGCATTCCTTTTTTTTGATCAATGATCCCTTCTTCAATTCCTTCTGCATAGCCTTTCATATAACTTAAAGGCGTTCTAAGTTCGTGAGAGACATTCGCAAGAAATTCCTTGCGGTGCTGTTCAACTTTTTCGAGGGTTGAAGACAGTTTATTAAAGGAGCGGCTAAGCTGGTTTAACTCATCTCCTTTTTTGGTTACGGCCATTCGTTTTGAGAAATCACCAGATTCCATTTCCATTGCAATTTCTTTCATTTTATTAATTGTCTGCACTACTTTATTGGAGCTCTTATATCCGATCACGAATATCAGGAGCAGAATCATTAAGATGGATATGCCAAGCGTCAATCTAATTTGGACAAAGGGTTCATATACATCTGATAAGGGCATGGAGAGGAAAATAGTTCCCGATAGATCATCATTGCTTGAGAAAACAGGGATGGCGATGCCAAGAATATCTTGGTGAAACTTTGGGTGTTCTCTAATTAACACGACGGTTTCACCTTGAAGGAGCTTTTGGCGTTCCTTGAACGTAATGAGATTATCATTTGTGTCCGTATCAAAAGGAAGTCCACTTGAAAGCTCCATTGGATCATCTGTAAAAATAATGTTTGCCTGACTTGAGTCATTTGCCCATTTCATTCTGTCGGTAAAATACTTGTCTTTCCCGTGTGTGTGATAGATTTCTGCCAGCTTCTTACCTTGCAAACTTAAGGAATCGATCTGTTTATCAATATATAAGTGCTGGTATAAGTAAAAGGTAAGGGCAAGCGCTGAGGCTGCAACGATTCCGATCACTGCAAGGATTAAGAAGAGTACTTTCTTTTTAATCGATAATGGCTTCATTCTTCCTCCTCAAACTTATAGCCGACACCCCAAACGGTTTTAATATATCGTTCTGCTTCCTTTAATTTCAGTCGCAGCGTTTTGATATGTGTATCGACAGTTCTTAAAGAGCCGCTCGTTGAATGTGATTCCCACAATTTTTGATAAAGGTGTTCTCGTGAAAACACTTGTCCTTGGTTGAGCAAAAGAAACATGAGTAAATCAAATTCTCTTCTTGTTAAATTAACGGGCTGTTGATAGAGGTAAACTTGTCTGCCATCTTGATCAATCTCCATGTCACCAATCTGTATTCGGCTGCGCTTTAGCGAAAGACCTCTAATTCGTCTCAGAGTGGTTTCGATTCTTGCTGCAAGCTCACGCAGACTGAAAGGCTTCATGATGTAGTCATCCGCTCCAATTTCAAGTCCTCTAATTCGGTCCTCTTCATAACTCCTCGCTGTTAAAAATAAAATCGGTATTTGAGATGTTTGTCGAATACGCTGACAGACTTCAAATCCATCCATGTCAGGCATCATGATATCTAATACAACAAGATCAACAGATTCCTTTTCAAGCTGATGCAAGGCATCTTTTCCATTATTCGCAGTGATAATGTGAAAGCCATGTCTCTTTAAAAAAGACCCGATTAACTCAAGCATATCAAGCTCATCATCTACGATTAAAATACGCATTTGTTCGTTCATTTCTTTTCCTCCAACACGATAGCATAAGGTCCTGATGGGACATTCAGTTGATTTTTCATGATAAGTGAGTGTTTATCGATGATGGATACTGAGTTGTCATCCAAGTTACTCACATAAATTGATGTCGTATCAGCGGTGATATAATTCGGATTTTGACCAGTTTCAACAGAAGCAAGCTGTTTATTTGTTTTGGTATCTACTTTGTATAGCGTATGATCTCCATGACATAGTACATATAAAGTAGAAGAATTTTTCTCTGGAAAAAATGCAACAGGCATAACGCCTAGCTTTATTTCTCGTTGTTTTTTTCCAGTTTTAGGGTCATAAGCAAAAATACTCTTATTTAAGGTGCCTTGTTTACCGTGGCCGCCGATCCAAATGGACTGTCCATCAAAATGAATCCCAGAAGGCCGTTCAAGTACAGAAAACGTACGTATATTTTTTTCCTTTTCAATATCTATGACGGAGACAGTATGACTTTCTGCATTTAAAACAAATAAAATACCTGATGAAGAAAGAGTCATAGAAGAAGGTAATTTTCCAGTTTTCACAGTTGATTTTATTTTTTTGCGCTCCGTATCAATAAAATAAACGACATTTTTCTGTGAGTTGGCAGCGATTAATGTATGAGAAGCTGCATCATATGTAAGGGAAGTCAGTCCTTTATCCACATTCATATAATCTGTTGCTGTACCGTGTTTTAGATTAATTTCGATAAGGGATTCTCCCTCTTTACTTGTAGCGATGATGACGTCTTTATTGATTTGAATAAGATCAGTGAGTGGGTGTTTTAAATCCACAGAAGAGAGCATTTTATTTTTTTGTATATCAACTATTGAAAAGGAGGCTTTTTTTAATTGAGAGATGACAGCGATGGATTGAGAGCTGCCTGGCGGCGTAAATTGCTGTTCTTTTCCACAGCCTGTCAGGAATAAAAGTAGAGCTGATAAACAGATCAAAACATATTTTACACGTTCCATTCTTCCGCTCCTTTGCGTTCTCTATTTTCAAAATCATACCACAAAAATTGTGAAAAAAAATTGAAGTTATCCATGCTGAAAGAATGAAAAAAAGCTTTTAGGTAAGTGAGGGAGACCATTTGTACCTGAAGTTCCTTTTTTGTCTGGACATATGTCATTTTTTCTTCTTTAAAAGATGATTTTCAGGATTTGATGGATGCACTCGCTATAGTTTACAGTGATACAAATGATGAAAACTCCCCGCTCTAACTAAACATAGAGCAAGGGAGTCATTAGGCGGAATGTTCAGATGATGGGGAGGTTGATTTGGTTTTTACACGTTGAGATAAAAGGAAACCAAGAATGCCTGCACCCATTAATACAATAAATAAAGATTGAAAACCACTCATGATCCCAATCAATGTAGACGAAATGATACTGCCAAAATATCGAAAGGTAGAGAAAATACCAGATGCTGAACCAGATAAGCTTTGATCAACAGACGTTAAAGAAGCCATCTGCATACTGGTCATTCCAATACCTGATGAAATTCCACCTGCGACAAGTGTCACGATAAGCAGTGGTAAGGTAGGGAACTGACTGAGTGTGATTAACATGATGCCTGATAAAGTCAGACAGAGAAATGAAAAGCCAATCATTTTTTTCGCGCCTTTTTTCGGATGGAGTCTTGCCCCTAACAAGCCGCTAATAGACATGCAAAGAGAAAATACTGATAGAATAATACCGCTTTGTGTATGAGAAAGTGCAAGTTGTTGTTCCATAAACAGCGGCATAATTAGAAGAATGGCATACATCACAAAATTACTTAGCATGATCGACAGGTTTGCGTTTGTAAATGAACTGTTTTTAAAAAGCGACAAATCGATAATCGGATTCTTTACTTTTCGTACATGTTTAAAGAATAAAGGAATGACGATCAACGCTAGAATTCCATAGATCAAGTATTCATTTAGCAATTGGCTTTTAGTGCATAGAATGAGTGTGGCAATCCCGATGGTTAAGTATAGTGAACCAGTGATGTCTACATTTGCTTGTAAGCGTGGATGCTTTGTTTTTGGAATGAGTAATACGCCGGTAACAAGTGTAAGGAACAAGAATGGGATATTGACAAAGAATATAGAATGCCAATCAAAACTCTGAATAAGAATCGAACCAATAAAAGGTCCAAGTGCGGCACCAATACCGGCTCCAAACCCAAAATACCCCATTGTTTTAGACAGTTTTTCGGGGGATACTGTTGCACGAATCAATGCAATGCTATTCGGTGTTAAAATAGCACCGCCAGCTGCTTGAATGGAACGAAAAGTGATGAGAAAAGCTAGATTAGGAGCTAAAGCACATCCAATTGAGCCAATTAAAAAGAGCATGACCCCAATTAAATACATTCGCCTGTGTCCGTATATATCTCCTAACTTACCAGCGATAGGCTGAGTGACTGCCATGACAATAAGATAAATTGTGACAACCCAAGTGATGTTTGCAAGGGATTGATCATAATAAGTTGATATGGATGATAGAGCGACAGCGATCATCGTTGAATTGACTGGAACTAGTATAGCTCCAAGTAACAAAGAATAGATGACGAAACTCTCTTTTTTTAACCTCAATGTGTATACCACCTTTTGTAAAAAAGAAGAATTCCACCCTTTAAGCGGGAGAAATTCCTCTCATGAAAATGTGTGTGCATGTTTCAATAAAATCTTCTTTTTGTGTGAGAACGAGTTGAAAATCTTGCTCTAGCTGCTGAATGAAAAATCCGAAATACGTACTAATGAAAATATCTGCATAAATGTCTTCATTTCCTTTTAATACATGATGCTTGGCACCCATCTTTTTGAAATATTGTATGAGCATTTCTCTTAGTTCTTGAGGATATATTTTTTCGTGACTGGTTAAATCCTTAAACATAGCCGGTTCTCGCATGCTGATATAAATAAATTCTTTTTTGGAAGTCAAATCTTCAAGGAAATAGGTACCGAGAAACTTCAAATCGGTATATAAATCGCCTTTGAATTCTGCTTCTAGGGTTTTTGTCGGTGTTGATTTCATTTTCATAATGGCAGCAATCACGCCGCGTTTGTTTTTAAAGTTGCGAAAAATAGTTGCTTCACTCACATTCGCTTTTGTCGCTATTTCTTTGGTTGTTGTTTTTTGATAGCCTTTTTCAGTTAATAAATCCATTGTTGCGCGAATGATTCGTTGATTTGTAGATTTTAACAAGCATACTCACCTCAGGTTATGAATGTGTTTTGCAACAAAGTAAGTATACCGATAAAACCTATGACCGCCAATATCATCCAAAATGATAAGTTTATGCACGCGAATGCTGTTTTAATATCTGAATGCGTCCATTGCTGCCATCTACTGTCACAAGGTCACCAGATTGAAGTGTTTCAGTTGCTATTCTAGTACCTAAGACAGCTGGCATCATATACTCTCTTGCGATAATAGCTGAATGAGATAAAATGCCTCCAGCATCGGTAATGACTGCTTTCGCATCTCTAAATAAGCTCGTCCATAAAGGTGTGGTCGTTTTACAAACTAAAATATCATCCTTTTGAAATTGTGAGAATTCGTCAGCACATGTAATGACTTTTACTCTTCCAGAAACAATACCGCTGGATGCGCCAATTCCATGGATCACATCGTGTGTGTTGTTTTCATTTTCTCTTAATGAACCAAGCATTCTTTCTACTTGCTGCAGTTCCGCTTCAGTTGGTGTACCAATGTAAGCCGGTGGTTGAATATCTTCATTTTCCTTCATTTCTATCTTTCTTTGCTGGATAACCGAATCAAATGAGATAGACGTTGTGAGCGCTTTTTGTACCTCATCATCGTAGAGATACCAAAGATCTTCCTGATGAGGAATAGATCCTTTTTGTACTAGAAGTTCACCAATTTTTAATAGATATACCCGGGCTTTTGCATCTAACATGGCATCAATATAGAAGTGGTGGTCATCTCGGATATTCGCTGCTCGAAGGGCAAATTGATACAGCGTCTCAAATTTTGTTTTAAACGATTCATCCTTCACTTGACTCATAAAATGTTTATATGTCTCTTGTCTTTTGATCACTGCTTTTGCAAATTCTTCATCAAAATCACAATGGCAATGGATGTTATTTCTGATGATATCTAATATAAACTCCGGGTTTTCTGCCCAAGTCTCATCTGTAAGGTCATGACTTTTAACAGATCGCCAGCCGTAAACTTGGAGAAAATCCTCCAATTTCGAAATGAAATGCCTTCCTTTTTCCGAGTGATTGAGTGCATGTAACAGCTCCGAGTTCTTTTCATGTTGAATAAATGCTTGATGAAGTTCTGGATCTTGAAGGACATCCTTTGCGATATCAGATAGCACCTTGTCTGTTTCAAGAGATTTGTTCATCACGCCTATCATCATTTCGTGCAGCAAGACGACTTGGGTTTGATCACCAGTATACGTTACAAGCATGTCTTCAATGATGGCTGATAGAATGACTTGTGGTATGACGATATCAAAATGATCATCATATGCTTGGATATAAAAATTCTTTAATTCTTCAAAACCAATGATGGCTTTTTCAATGGTTATAGGTTCATTCATTTGGCGATCGAGTTTTTCGTAAAATGGAAAGAAATTTTTCTCTAGAATCTCATACATCCGTTCACTTAAATGAGGAAATAACTCAAATATGCTTTCATCAAAAACGGGTGCAGCTCCTTCTTGCGCTTCTGGCAGATCCGGTGCTGAGTATAGGTGGCCTCTGTAAAGTTTAATATCTTTGATGTTCATATCAGGTACTTGATACTTTTCTCCATTTTTCTTCATCCCGCTTTTTAAGGCTGGTATGATTAGGCTTGAGAAAAGAGGGCTCGTTGGACCAGGCATATGATCATCCATTGAAATCCAGAAATCCTGCAGCTCTTCTGGCTTCATTTGAAAAGAAGCACCTGCTGTTTCATTTACTGCTTTTGGAAGAGCTGTAGTAATCGGCCTTGCTTGAAGTAGATAAAACGACCCATCTGCAATTCCAAATTCGATATCGACTCCATGTCCGTAAAGTTCTTCTACTTGTTTCGTGATTTGTGTGATTTCCTTCAATTGATCATCGTTCAGGCAAAACTGACCAGCCATTTCCTCCGATACTGGCTCCTCGATGACACCCTCTTGCAAAGGAACAATTTGTAGCTCTTTCGCCCCAAGTGTTTTTTCAATCGAAAAGTTCTCTTTATCTACAATAAACGTGTCTGGTGTCACAAGGCCGGAGACAATTGCTTCTCCCAATCCGTAGCTTGCGGTCAGCATCATTTCATTTGTTTTCCCCGATACGGGATTCTCACTAAAGATGACACCGGAGACGTCAGAATGGATCAATCCTTGAACGACAACGGCCATGAGCGGCATCTCTTCCTCATTTTCATTCATCTCTTCCTTATATTCTGTGACTCTCGCTGCAAAATAAGAAGACCAGCATTCTTTGACTGCCTGTAAAAACTCTTCATTTGTTTTGATATTTAAATAAGTCTCGTACTGTCCTGCAAATGAGGCGCCTTCGAGATCTTCAGCAACAGAAGAGGACCTGACTGCAACTGAGGGGTAAGTCTTCCGCAAGGATTGAAAGGACGAAAGCAGCTCTGCTTCCATTTGTAAAGGAAACGATGCTTCTTTGATTTTTTGAGAAAGGTTTTGTTCTGCTGGCTGCAGATTGTGATATGAAAGAAAGCTTGCAAAGCTGTTGGTTTTGATAATAAATCCATCTGGGACTGGCAGGCCGTGATTGTTTAATTTGATTAAATTCAGGCCTTTTGCCCCTGCGAGTGATGCGGATTCTTCAGCCGCATGAAATAAAACTGAATACATGGGAATGCCCCCTTATCCAAATAGCCAATGGTTTGTATGTCTCTATTTTTAAAATGATAGTGCGCACTATCATTTTAATCATAGGATTGATTGGATGTTATTGTCAAAGACGGAAAGACCTATCTTTACAAAGGGGACAATCTCACTAATTTCCTGCTATTTCTAAAACAAAAGTCTCCGAACATGGAGAAAAAAGGCGAAATTGAAAACTGTGAATTGTTCAATATGCCAATCTTTACTATAATCAAGGAAGTAGACCATGAAGAGGGAGGGTTTTTGTGATTACAAAAGCCATATTTGCACTAGTTTTTCCTTTCTTGCTCGTTATTTTATTTTCAAAGGTTACTTATAATCATTATGTGGGCATTGCGTTAACAGCAGCGCTTTTATTTGCTTCGTACATGAAAGGCTATACAGAAACCTACTTTATTGTGGGATTAGATATTATTTCTTTAGTAGCTGGGGCTTTGTTTATGGCTAAGAAAGAAATCGAAAAAAGAGAGAAAGCTGAAGAAAATCAATGATGTCATCGCCATCAAGAGCATGATGGCTGAAAATTGACATGTTTTAAACAAGAGCTGTGCTTACGATTTCTAGTAAGCGCAGCTTTCTTTTTCTGCTCATCGAATATCTCACTCCAAAATGTTCCATACTGAAAGGAAGGTTTTCTTAAGAGGGTTATTTGCCATGGGAGAGAGGGTATGACTGTATTGGAAATAAAAATCAAGTGAGAGCCGAACTTTAGTTCGTATTTTTGTGTTCTTTTATGATAATATATTCATTAGATAGATTTCGTAACGAAACGGAGGCTTTGATGTGAGTGACCGCTTTGAATTAGTTTCTAACTATCAGCCCCAAGGAGATCAGCCAAAGGCGATTGAAAAGCTTGTTGAGGGGATCCATCAGGGGAAACAGCATCAAACGCTGTTAGGTGCTACAGGTACGGGAAAGACCTTTACTGTCTCCAACCTGATCAAAGAAGTGAACAAACCGACTCTTGTCATTGCGCATAATAAGACACTTGCCGGTCAGTTATACAGCGAATTCAAGGAATTTTTCCCGAATAATGCTGTTGAATATTTTGTGAGTTACTATGATTATTATCAGCCAGAGGCATATGTACCTCAGACCGATACATTTATTGAGAAAGATGCCAGCATCAATGATGAGATTGATAAGCTGAGACACTCGGCTACGTCCTCGTTATTTGAGAGAAGGGATGTCATCATCATTGCCAGTGTGTCCTGTATTTATGGCTTAGGTTCGCCAGAGGAATACAGAGAGCTTGTACTGTCTTTGCGCACTGAAATGGAGATTGAACGCAATCAGCTCCTTCGTAAGCTGGTGGATATTCAGTATTCTCGTAATGATATAGATTTTCAGCGCGGAACCTTCCGAGTCAGAGGAGACGTCGTTGAGATTTTTCCTGCTTCACGAGATGAGCATTGTATCAGAGTGGAGTTTTTCGGTGATGAAATTGAACGTATTCGTGAAGTGGATGCGCTGACTGGAGAAATACTTGGTGATCGTGACCATGTGGCCATTTTCCCAGCATCTCACTTCGTCACAAGAGAAGAAAAAATGGAAAAAGCCATTATCAATATTGAAGAAGAGCTAGAAGAACAGCTTGAAAAGCTTCGCGAAAATGGAAAATTACTTGAGGCGCAGCGCCTTGAGCAGCGGACAAGATATGACCTTGAGATGATGAGAGAGATGGGCTTTTGTTCAGGGATCGAGAATTATTCAAGACATCTGACCTTGCGTCCTCCTGGTTCAACACCTTACACACTGCTTGATTATTTCCCAGATGATTTTATGATTGTTGTCGATGAGTCGCATGTGACGATTCCGCAAATCCGCGCCATGTACAACGGAGACCAAGCGAGAAAACAAGTGTTGGTTGATCACGGATTCCGCCTGCCATCAGCACTTGATAACAGACCGCTCACCTTTGATGAGTTTGAAAAGCATATCAATCATATCGTGCATGTATCAGCAACGCCTGGTCCATACGAGCTTGAGAAAACGCCTGAGGTTGTGGAACAAATTATTCGTCCAACAGGATTACTTGATCCAATTATTGAGGTGCGCCCAATTGAAGGACAAATTGATGACTTAATTGGAGAAATTCATGCACGAATTGAGAAAAATGAGCGTGTGCTTGTGACCACACTAACGAAGAAAATGTCTGAGGATCTCACAGATTACTTAAAAGAAATCGGAATCAAGGTGAATTACCTGCATTCAGAAATTAAGACCCTTGAGCGGATTGAGATTATCCGTGATTTGCGTCTCGGTAAATATGATGTGCTTGTTGGAATCAACCTTCTTCGTGAAGGACTGGATATTCCAGAGGTGTCGCTTGTGGCCATTTTAGATGCGGATAAAGAAGGCTTTTTGCGCTCTGAAAGATCCCTCATCCAGACGATTGGCCGTGCAGCGAGAAATGCAGAAGGCCGGGTTATTATGTATGCAGACAATATGACGAAATCGATGGACATTGCGATTCAAGAAACGAAGCGAAGACGAGAACAGCAAGAAGCATATAACGAGAAATTTGGGATTACCCCACAAACCATCCATAAGAAAATTCGAGATGTTATTAAGGCAACAAAGATACATGAGGATTCGGAAGAATACGAAACAAAAGCAGCACCAAAGCTTTCGAAAATGAGCAAAAAAGAAAGAGAAAAAGTGATCGAAAAAGTCGAGATGGAAATGAAAGATGCAGCAAAAGCGCTTGATTTTGAAAAAGCAGCAGAATTAAGAGATCTATTGCTAGAGCTAAAAGCGGAAGGATGATTGCCTGATGGCTATGGAACGAATAGAGGTGAAAGGTGCTAGAGCCCACAACCTTAAAAATATTGATGTCAATATCCCGCGTGACCAGCTAGTGGTCATTACGGGATTATCTGGTTCAGGAAAATCGTCGCTTGCCTTTGATACGATTTATGCAGAAGGTCAGCGCAGGTACGTTGAATCTCTTTCAGCGTATGCACGCCAATTTCTTGGACAGATGGATAAACCGGATGTAGATGCCATTGAAGGTCTTTCTCCGGCTATTAGTATTGACCAGAAAACGACGAGCCGAAACCCTAGATCAACGGTTGGTACTGTCACTGAAATTTATGATTACTTGCGTCTCTTGTATGCTCGAGTCGGAAAACCTATTTGTCCTATACATGGAATTGAAATTACGTCACAAACGATTGAGCAGATGACAGATCGTATTTTAGAGTATCCTGAAAGAACGAAATTACAAGTGCTTGCGCCAGTTGTATCCGGCCGCAAAGGAACACATGTGAAAGTGCTTGATCAAATTCGGAAGCAGGGCTATGTACGAGTGAGAGTCGATGGAGAGATGGAGGATCTTTCAGAAGATATCGAGCTTGAAAAGAACAAGAAGCATTCCATTGAAGTAGTCATTGATCGAATTGTCGTGAAGGAAGGCGTTGCTGCTCGGCTGTCTGACTCCCTTGAAACGGCGCTGCGGCTGGGCGAAGGCCGAGTGATGATTGATGTGATTGGACAAGAAGAGCTGTTATTCAGCGAACATCATGCTTGTCCGCATTGCGGGTTCTCTATTGGTGAACTTGAGCCGAGAATGTTTTCATTTAATAGTCCTTTTGGTGCCTGCCCGAGCTGTGATGGGCTCGGTTCAAAACTGGAAGTCGACCCTGAGCTTGTCATTCCTAATAAGGATCTGACTTTACGGCAGCATGCCATTGCACCATGGGAGCCGCAAAGCTCGCAATACTATCCACAGCTTCTTGAGGCTGTTTGTACACATTATGGCATCGACATGGACATTCCAGTGAAAGATATCCCATCGCATTTATTTGATAAAATTTTATATGGAAGCGGATCTGAACGGATTTATTTTAAATATGAAAATGATTTTGGTCAGGTACGTGAAAATGAAATTGAGTTTGAAGGCGTTCTTCGTAATATTGAACGGCGTTATAAGGAAACCAGCTCTGATTATATTCGAGAACAAATGGAAAAATATATGGCCAATCAGCCATGTCCGACATGTAAAGGATATCGTCTGAAAAAAGAAACGCTGGCGGTTCTCATCAATGGCAAGCATATCGGAGAAATCACCGATTTGTCTGTCTCTGATGCCCTTGATTTCTATGAAAAAATTGAGTTGTCTGAGAAAGATTTGCAGATTGCCCAGCTCATTTTACGTGAAATCAAAGAGCGTTTGTCCTTCTTAAATAATGTGGGATTAGATTATCTGAATTTGAGCCGTTCCGCTGGCACACTATCAGGCGGAGAGGCGCAGCGGATTCGCCTGGCAACTCAAATCGGCTCAAGGCTGACAGGTGTTCTTTATATATTAGATGAACCATCCATTGGTCTGCATCAGCGCGATAATGACCGGTTGATCGGGACGTTAAAAAATATGCGTGACATCGGGAACACACTGATTGTCGTGGAGCATGATGAAGATACCATGCTAGCCGCTGATTATTTAATAGATATTGGACCTGGAGCAGGAGTTCATGGAGGAGAAGTGATTTCAGCTGGAACGCCAGAAGAAGTCATGAAGGACCCGAAATCCTTAACAGGACAATATTTATCTGGCGAGAAATTTATTCCGCTGCCAATTGAGAGAAGAAAGCCTGACGGCCGCTATATTGAGATAAAAGGTGCAAAAGAAAACAACCTGAAAAACGTGAATGCGAAGTTCCCTCTTGGCGTCTTTACAGCTGTGACCGGAGTATCCGGCTCAGGAAAAAGTACGCTTGTGAATGAAATTCTATTAAAATCACTTTCACAAAAATTGCACAGAGCGAAGGCGAAGCCAGGGCAGCACAAAGAAATCAAAGGAATGGATCATTTGGATAAGGTCATTGATATTGATCAATCTCCAATTGGCCGTACACCAAGATCCAACCCTGCCACGTATACAGGTGTCTTTGATGATGTGCGGGATGTGTTTGCACAAACCAACGAAGCAAAGGTACGAGGCTATAAAAAAGGCAGATTCAGCTTTAACGTCAAAGGCGGCCGCTGTGAGGCGTGCCGCGGGGATGGCATCATTAAAATTGAAATGCACTTTTTGCCAGATGTGTATGTGCCTTGTGAAGTGTGTCACGGGAAACGTTATAACCGCGAAACACTCGAGGTCACATATAAAGGGAAAAACATTGCTGATGTGCTTGAAATGACTGTGGAGGACGCACTCCAATTTTTCGAGAATATCCCGAAAATTAAGCGGAAGCTTCAAACGATTTATGATGTGGGGCTTGGATACATTACACTTGGACAGCCTGCAACGACATTGTCCGGAGGAGAGGCGCAGCGCGTGAAATTGGCATCTGAGCTTCACCGCCGTTCAAACGGAAGGTCCCTTTATATTTTGGACGAGCCGACAACAGGACTGCATGTGGATGATATTGCCCGTTTATTAAAGGTGCTTCAGCGTTTGGTTGAAAACGGAGATACGGTGTTGGTCATTGAGCACAACCTTGATATTATCAAGGCTGCTGATTATCTCGTTGATCTCGGACCAGAAGGTGGTGCAGGCGGCGGAACGATCATTGCCTCTGGCACTCCTGAGCACATTGCAAAAGAAGAAGCATCTTACACAGGCAAATACCTGAAGCCTATTTTAGAGCGTGACCGTGAGCGCATGAAACAGTTAGTTAAAGAAACGGAAAGTGTGACTTCTTCATAAAGAAAACCCCTCGATAAGAGGGGTTTTTCTTTTACTGCACATCTTCCTTCGGCATTAAATTACTGAGGTGCGTTAAATCCTTTAAAATATGGGTGCTGCTGCTGTCGAGCAGTACCTTTAAATAACGGATATCACCATACTTTGGATGAGACGGATGAATGGTCTCAAGCTCCTTGATCATATCGCTGTTCATGCTTTTCTGTTTCTGTATAAGGTCTAAAAGCGTTTGAGCCGTATGTTTTGAATTATGATGATCTGTCAAAATAATTACCCCCTATAATGATAATCACCATCTTTTCAACATATTTTAAAGGGTAATCTGTGAAGAATCTACTCTTAGGTGCAAAAAGAAATAATTTGTGTCTAAGGTCATATGTAAATCGAATGATTTTGAAACTTTTTATACGCAATAAACGTATGAGTTAGAAAGGGATTTTCGTTATGAAGGAGCGAATATATATGAATAGAGATCAGTCGATTATTGCTTCTATTTGTTATTTTAGTGTATTATTTATGCCGTTTATCGTACCGATCGTGGCGTTTTTTGTAGTAGATCAAAAGGAAACGAAGCGGCACGCATTGCGGGCATTATGGTCACATCTTTTGCCGGTCGCAGCGTGCATTCTGTTGATTTTTGGGTCTATCCCATTTTTATTGACGACACAGGCAGGTGACTCGCTCATTCCAGTCATGACGGTGTTCATTTTGTCTTTTTTAGTAGTCATTGGCTTTTTGATCTCTGTCATTTGGAATATCATTCAAGGTATTAAAGTACTTCAATCCATCAAATCTTAGGAGGGCTTTGTATGAATGAAAAAGAACGAATTTTAAAATTAGTAGAAGACGGAGTATTATCAGCAAAAGAAGCAATTACGCTGCTGGAAAAACTAGAAGAAGGTCAGTCAGTTTCATTAGAAAAGTCTACGGCTGATCACACCTTTCATGAAGAAAAAGCTGGAGCAGAGAGCAAAGGAAACGGCACCGAAAATCTTGGGGCAAAGCTGTTTGGCTGGTTAGACTCTGCGGTGAAAAAGGTAAAAGACGTGGATCTTGATTTGAACTTTGGACAGTCCGTTGATGTTGAGCACATTTTTCAGTTCAAGGACGCATCGCTTTCTCATTTAGATATTCAATTGGCGAACGGCAGCCTCAACGTGATGCCTTGGGACGATCGAGATATTCGAGCAGAGTGTCATGCAAAAATTTACCGTGCAGAGGATGGAGAGCAGGCAAGACAGCAATTTCTCAATCAATTGGACTGCGGGCTTGAAGGAGATAAATTTTTTATTCGAACCGAAAAGAAGACGATGAAAGTCAATGTTACATTATACGTACCGCGTATCCAATACGATAAGATCAAGGTCAAGCTGTTTAATGGACCGATTCGCGGGGAAAAGCTAAAGACAAAAGAACTTGCCGCGAAAACGACAAATGGTGTTGTCTCTTTTGCTTCGTTACAAGCAGAAAAAGTCGGAATAGAAACAGCAAACGGACAAATCAAACTGGCAGATCACGAGTGTGGTATGATTGAAGTAGAAACCATCAATGGGCTCATAGACCTGCGCGGGAAAAGTGAATCAATTGATGCTCAAAGCTTTAATGGAAATATTGCTGTTCAGCTGTCAGATGAAAAGTGCCGTTCCATCTATGCGAAAACGACAACAGGCAGTGTGGACGTTCAGATTCCGCGTGCATGTGCAGTGACCGCTGAGCTGAAAAGCAATCTTGGGTCTATCTCTCACGATTTACTTGATGCAGAGATGATTAAAGAAAAAAATGAAACATTACAAAAAGAGAAAATGATCAAAGCCAATCAACAAGCGGTGCACAGTATATCCATTTTTGCAGAAACAAAAACAGGCTCAATACAAGTAAAGCACCAATCAGACAAGGAGTGATTCTACATGAAGAAGCTTTATCGTTCAGCAACAGATAAAAAAATAGCGGGTGTTGTTGGTGGACTTGCGGAATATTTAAGTGTTGATGCATCGCTGCTTCGCATTTTAACCGTCATCATCGGATTTTTGACAGCATTTATGCCGATCTTCCTGATCTACTTCATCTGGTATTTTGTTGTTCCGGAAGAAGGCACTAAATAAATGCTTAGATGGATTGTCAGTATTTTAGTAAATGCATTACTTTTAATCGTCATTGCTGGATATTTTGATTCGGGCATTCTGCCTGGGCTCGGGAGCGTGTATATTGAAGGTTTTGGTGCAGCCATTGTGGCAAGTATCATTTTGTCCTTACTCAATATTTTAGTGAAGCCGTTTTTGATCATTTTAACGCTTCCAGTGACCGTTCTTTCACTAGGATTGTTTTTATTTGTCATCAATGCGATTACACTCATGATGACATCGAGCTTTATGGGAGATAGCTTTAACATTGATGGATTCGGAACGGCCATTTGGATGGCTGTCATTTTATCCATTTTCCATCTGTTGATACAAAAAGGAATTGTAGAGCCGTTAGCGAAAAAAAGCTAACGGTTTTTTTGTGCAAATTTGCATCGTTTCTCTGTTCCATCTGACATAAAAACGACCTTCAGGAGACACAATATCCGAAGGGAGGCGGTGCAAGATGGTGAACGTGAGCAGACAAATCATGCTTTTATGTTTTTTTATCATTCTTTTTTGTTTCAGTCAGCCTGCTTCAGCAGGACCTTTTCTTCAAACAGAAGTGAATGTACCGGACAAGCCTTTTTCGCCTTTTATCTTTGACCAATTTCATGTGGACGTCCGCCCGGTTCTAGGAAAAAGCCATGATCTACAGTTTCGTGCGTCCATTAGTGACCAAGAACAGATTTTGTCTGCGAACTTGTATTATAAACAAAGTGATGAACTGGGGTACCGCTTGATTCCAATGGAAAGGCTGCCAGGGATGAAGCCAGAATTTACCGCGAAAATTCCGCCAGATCAATTATGGAATCCAACCGTTCGTTACTATACAGAGTTCCTTACGCAAAAATCAGTAATCAAAACGGCAGAGAAATCGGTTCATTTAAATGGATTTGAAGAAGATCTTTCACATATTCCGGATTTATTCATCACAGAAATTGTCGTCAATTCAAAAAACCGAAAAGGCAAAGATGCTTTTGAGTTTATCGAAGTGTATAACACGACACATGCGCCTATCTCTCTTAAACATTATCAGCTCCGCTACCGCAATCCTGCACAGGGCATTGAAATGGATGATGTATATTCCTTTCACACAAATCCAGTCACCATTTCACCTGGAAAACCTTATGTATTCTGGCTGAGAAAAAAAGGGCAGGAGCATTTAACGGCAGCGGACTTTAATGCCATGTATAAAAGCCAATTAAAAGAGGGCGAGCATTTGTCCATTATTGAGAGCAAAGGGCTGTCCAACTCTAAATCTCGTCTTGTTTCGATCACAACAAATATAGGTGAAGAAATTTCTTCTGCCGCTTTTCGTTTGAAGCCATCATGGTTTAGCGAGCATAAATCCTTGCTGTTCAAGTATCCAATGGATGGTACGACGCAGACGAAGCTGATTTCGAAAATTGAGGAAGAACCCACTCCAGGTAAAGTACTAAAAGCACAAATTCCATCTGAGAAAAAGGAAATTTCTCAAGATATCCATAAACCTGTGATTGAAGATATGACGGTAAGGAAGCCGGTGAAACCAACTGAAAGTGTAGAGATTAAGGCAGATGTCCAAGATGATCAGGCTGTAAAAACCGTCAAGCTGCGCTATCGAACGAATCGAAAAGATGCGTTCAAGGAAATCCTGCTGCAAAAAGACCATAATGACCGGTTATTTCATCATATTATTTATTCACCTGAGTTGATTGGGAAAGAACAATTGGAATATCAGCTTGAAGCGTCAGACGGCGGAAATGAAGCCAAGACGTTGAAAAAAACGATTGATGTGGAGCAGGTCAGCAAAGCCCACGGTCTGCGATTCAATGTAGAAGAGGGAGATACGGTATCAGGTTTATTTTCATTAAAGGCAACGTCTGATCAGAAAAAAAGCATCGAATTGCGGATAGATGGAAAACGGAATCAGCAAGTATCCTCTGCCCTTGAAGCAGATCCATATATCGCATTTGATGTCAAAGGAACAAATTTATATTTTAAAAATGGTGTGTCTATAGGTAGGCGTTTACTTTCTATTTTTGATGATTCGACAAAAGTGTACCGTACCTATACAATGCCAATACCCGAAGAAGAGATAAAAAAGGCAGGTCTCCAAACGATCTCTTTCCACGCTGGCACAAAGTCTTCTCCGATGGACCGGCTGCCTGGAGAGAATCATGATGATTTTGAATTGAAAAACGTCAGGATGATCTTATCAAATGGAACACAAATTCCGCCAATCAATGCGAAGCCGCTAAAAGAATGGAGAATGGGAGACAGCGGGAACGCAAAAAAGGTGAGAACGTTTCAATTTGAGATTCCAAAAGAGGCGTATGTCTCAACCTATATAAAGTGGGACACAAAAAGGCTGAAAGAAGGGCCGCACCTAATTGAGGCCAAAACCTCAGACGAGCACGCTTCAGTACGTGTGAAAGTTGATAACACTGGGCCGAGAATTAAGACCAACGTACAAGCAAAGGATCAATATAAAGGCGCCTTTACATTAAAAGCAAAAGTAACGGATCGCTGGAGTGACATAGAGGAGTTGAAGGCATATGTAGATGGCAAACCAGTTTCTTTGCCATATCAGACGTCCTCTAGTGAATTAAAGCCTGGGAAGCACACGTTTACGATCAAAGCAAAAGACGCTGCCGGGAACATGTCGACGTTAAAAAAAGAGTTCAAGACGGTACATGAGCATCCTGAAACACCAGAGCGGGTGGCAGATAAGACAAAAATGAAATCATCAAAACAAACTGTGCTAACCAAGGATCCAACGAATGATAAGTTAGATTACTCATTTTATCGTGCCTATCAATATACATCGCTGCATCCTTCAATGAAGATTTTTAAGTATGCAGCAGAGACAGAACCGCCTAAGAGTTATCTCCAAAAAGGAGAAATGATTTTTTCTGATCAAGAAAGGAACCGCATTGCATTTGTTGATGGGAAGTCAGTTGAAACGAAGGATTTACAGCGTTTTCCTTATCATCGTTTTCAAATTAAGGTTCATCATGATGTACGTGAAAAGGATGTCGTCGAAGCTGTATGGAAAGGGAGTTCATTGTCAGGGAGAAAGGTGACAATGTACGCGTGGAATCACCAGCAGGAAAAGTGGGATAAGATCACTCATCATTTTGCCAAGGATCAAAAGGAATTTTACCTGAAAGGGCTGCTGTCAGTGAGACAGTACATGAAGAATCAAACGTTTGATTTGCTAGTACAGGATGAAATCAGCAAATCGCAAAAGCCATATAAGATGGTATGGATGTCTGACACTCAATATTATGCAAAGAGCTATCCTCATATCTTTAAACAAATGGTTGAATGGATCAGAGATCAAAGAGAAAAATTAAACATTCAATATGTGTTCCACACAGGCGATATTGTGGATGATTCAAAGGATAAGCAATGGCACCGTGCTGATACATTTATGCGTGTATTGGATCAGAATCACATTCCCTATGGGGTTTTAGCAGGAAATCATGATGTTAGACACAAGGACGGTTTATATGCGGAATACGGGAAATATTTCGGGGAAAAACGCTTTGCTGATAAGCCTTACTATGGTGAATCCTATCGAAACAATAAAGGTCATTATGATCTCATCTCTGCCGGCGGCAATGATTATATGATGGTGTACATGGGCTGGGGGATTAAGCAAGATGAAATTGATTGGTTAAACCGTGTAATTTCTGAGCATCCAGATCGTATCGTCATTTTAAATTTCCATGAGTATTTGTTAGTGAGCGGCAACCGGAGCCCGATTGGCGACCTCATCTTCCACCAAGTGGTGAAACGCCATCCTAATATTGTGGCCGTATTTAGCGGTCATTACCATGGAGCAAGCAGAAAAGTAGATGAGCTTGATGATGACCATGATGGAAAAGTCGACAGGAAAGTATATCAAATACTCGCCGATTATCAGTCAGGACCTGAAGGTGGTCAAGGGTTTATGAGGGTAATAACAGCCGATCAAGAAAAAAATCAACTTCATTTTACGACATACTCTCCTTACTTGAATCAAGAGCATTTTTATGATCCTAAAACGTATGGAGATCAGGATGAATTTTCAATCGATGTAGATTTGACACCGAAAATGAAATCTGTCAAAACCAATTATTTTGAACTCAATGTGTATACGAATGTTCTTCTAGGAGAAGCGCGCGGCGTAAAAAGCGGCAAAAAAGCAAGCTTTGAGTGGAAGGGCTTAAAGCCAAATGAAGATTATTATTGGTACACTGTAGCAAAAGATCGTTTTCAAGGAAAAGCCATTTCACCAATATGGAAAATTCATACAAAAGATGATGACGAAACAAAATTTCTTAGGAAATAAAAAAACAGTGCTCCGTGTCAGGGGCACTGTTTATCTTTCCATTGTATGAATGAGCTTATAACGATCCCCTCTATAAACGGAAACAACATACTCAAATGGAATGTCTTGTTGAAAAAAAGTCGTTCTTGTTATGGACAGCACAGGGTCTCCTGCTGAAATAGACAGCAAGTGTGCTTCTTCCTTTGAGGCAACATTGGCTTCAAGCTCCTGTTTGGCATGAGCAATGACATGTCCAGTGTGAGTTTCTATATATTCATATAAAGAGCCAGTTAAATGTTTCTTTGTTAAATCTCCGGCGAATCTTTCAGGTATATAGCTCGTTTCAATCGCCATCGGTTCATCATTTGCAAGGCGTATCCGTTTGAGCTCAAATACAGCATCACTATTAGACAGCTGTAAGACTGGCAGCAAGTGCTCTGGACATGCAGTTTTTTTGAAGTCAATCAGCTGGCTTGATGCTTTGAGTCCACGCTGGCGCATATCCTCTGAAAAGCTTGTTAAGCCTTGAAGCGGCTGTTCAAATTTTTTCCGGCTAACAAAGGTGCCTTTTCCTTTTTGTCGATACAAATATCCTTCGTTCACAAGATTCGATAAGGCTTGTCTGACAGTCATTCGACTAATACCAAAGCGTTCGGCATATTCTCTTTCAGAAGGAATGAGTGTATCAGGTGCTAATGTTCCATCCTCAATCTGTTTTTTCAGGTTCTCCATAATCTGATGGTACATCGGAATAGGTGACTGCTTATCAATAAACATGTGAAAATCCTCTCGTTTTTAGCGTAGTGATCCAGCATCTCGATCAATCAAGACCGTTACATCTTCATGAAGTTTCAGTGCAGACGCTGGGAAGTCCGGATGAATCTCTGCCTGTTCTAAATATTGTATCACTTTCGCTTTTGATTTTCCCGAAGCAAGAAGGAGAATCTTTTTACTTGAAAGAATGCTCGCAATTCCCATTGTGATGGCATGTGTAGGTACCTCATCAATAGAAGAAAAGTATCTTGCGTTAGCCTGTCTCGTGTTTTCATCTAACTGCACAACATGAGTTTTTGAGTTGAAAGGGGTACCTGGTTCATTAAAACCGATATGCCCATTTTGACCGATTCCAAGGAGCTGAAGATCGATGCCGCCTACAGCCTCAATGAGCTGGTCATATCTTAAGCATTCCTTTTCTAAATGAGCTGCATTGCCATTTGGAAGAAAATACTGATCCTGAGGGAGATCAATATGGTCAAATAAATGACGTTTCATGTAGGTCATATAACTATTTTCGTGTTCTGGATTGAGTCCTGCATATTCATCTAAATTGATTGTTTTTGTTTGCTTGAAAGACAATTGACGCGCTTGATGAAGTTGAATTAACTCTTTGTAAGTTTCAATAGGTGTACCGCCTGTTGCTAGGCCGAGTACGGCATCGGGTTTAGCAGCTATTGTCCTTGCAATAATGGCAGCTGCTTCTTTTCCTAATTGATCTTTGCTTTCAAATTCGATGATGTTCATTAGTGGTCGGCCTCCTTTTTTTCAAAGACGATTTGTCCACGGCAGATCGTCATCATCAGTTCACCAGATTCATCCCAAATCACCAGATCTGCTAGTTTTCCAACTTCGATGGAACCGAGCAGTTGATCAAGTCCCAGCTGAGCAGCCGCATTGGTTGAGGTCATCTTCGCAATCTCTGTCCAATCACAATTTGTGAGCTGTTTTATCCTTTTGACGCCGTCTTTCATTCGCAAAATCGATCCTGCAAGTGTACCATCGTTCAGCAATGCTTTTTCGCCGCTGACTGTGACCGTCTGACCGCCAAATTCATACGTTCCATTCCCAAGCCCTTTTGCACGCATCGAGTCTGTGATCATGATTAAACGATCACTTCTTTTTGCCAAATACGCAAGCTTGATGGAAAGAGGATGGGAGTGAATTCCATCTGTGATCAGCTCAGTATGAAGATTCTCGTTCGTAAGAGCAGCACCTACAGCGTTCGGTTCACGGTGCTGAAACGAACTTATTGCGTTATAAAGGTGCGTTACATGGCGTGCACCATGCTTAGCTGCTAAATTGATCATGTCATGATGGGCATTCGTATGTCCAATAGAAGGGATAATGTTCTTTTCCTGTAATAGAGAAAGAAATGCAAAATCTGTGTCTTCCTCAGGTGCAAACGTGACAATTCGAATGAGCTGATCAGAAGCATCCAGCCATTTTTTAAAAAGCGGAATATCAGGCTGTTTAATCCATTGAACAGGCTGTGCCCCTGCCTTATCTTTAGAAATAAATGGACCTTCGAGGTGGATTCCTATACATTGTGCCTGATTTCCTGCTTGTGCTTCATTACTTTGTTTCCACTGAGCGACATTTTTAAGTGCATGCTCAATCTCATGATGGTTTTGTGTGATGGTTGTCGCTAAAAAACTTGTCGTTCCTTCTGACGGAAGGTTGTCAGCGAGCGTATTCATTGCTTCTGCTGTCGCATCCATCATGTCTGCACCATATCCGCCATGGATGTGAATATCAATCATTCCAGGGAGTAAATAAAAGTTTTCCCGGGAAATATATACTTTTTCATAATTTCCTGTCGGTGGTGATGTTGAAATATAGTCAATCTTGCCATCGCGTAAACCGACAAAACCGTTTTCAATGACCTTTGTCTTTGTCACAATATGAATGTTGGAGAGCAATAAAGAACCGCTCATGTTTAAGCCCCCTTATTCGTTATCTTTCATTTAAGTTTACTCTTTTTAAGTATAGTTGTCTATACCAGTTAGGGCGGTGAAACAGGAACAGGATAAAATACTGTTTTGGGTTCATCATTGAAAGTGATAAAATAGAGCTGTATTTCTGAATCGCCTGTGATAAAAGGAGGAAGAAACGTGCCGAAAGTTCGTACGAAGGACATAATGGAACAATTTCATCTTGAACTGGTAAGTGGGGAAGAAGGGATTAATCGTCCCATTACAATCAGTGATCTTTCCAGACCAGGTATTGAAATGGCTGGTTATTTTACATATTACCCAAAAGAAAGAGTTCAACTTTTAGGGAAAACAGAGCTTTCTTTTTTTGAACAGCTCCCAGAACGCGAACGAAAGCAGAGAATGATGTCTCTTTGTACAGATATTACCCCTGCCATTATTTTGTCTCGAGATCGTGATGTGCCGAAGGAATTAATCGAAGCATCAAATGAAAATGGCGTGCCCGTTTTACGATCTAGCCTAAAAACGACAAGACTTTCGAGTCGATTGACCAACTTTTTAGAAAGTAAGCTTGCACCAACGACTGCTATTCATGGTGTGCTCGTAGATGTATATGGTGTAGGTGTGTTGTTAATTGGGAAAAGCGGAGTAGGAAAAAGTGAAACAGCCTTAGAATTAGTGAAGAGGGGACATCGGCTGGTCGCAGACGATTGCGTGGAAATCCGTCAAGAGGATCAGGATACGTTAGTCGGGAGCGCACCTGAGCTGATTGAACATCTTTTAGAAATCCGCGGGTTAGGCATTATTAATGTGATGACCTTATTTGGAGCAGGCGCTGTCAGAAGCTATAAGAGAATTACGATTGTAATGAACCTTGAGCTTTGGGAACAAGGCAAACAGTATGATCGTTTAGGACTTGAAGAAGAGAAAATGCGCATCATCGATACAGATGTGCCGAAGCTGACGATCCCTGTGCGGCCAGGTCGAAACTTAGCGGTCATCATTGAGGTGGCTGCGATGAACTTCAGGCTGAAGCGTATGGGACATAATGCAGCGGAACAATTTACAAGTAAACTTGCTGATGTCATTGAAGACAATGGCCAGGATGAATAGGAGTTGACTATATGAACGAAGCAATTCAGCCAATTGATCCGATTGCTTTTCACCTCGGACCTATTTCGGTTCATTGGTATGGTGTGATTATTGGGGTCGGGGCCTTGCTTGGACTTTGGCTCGCCTTGAGAGAATGTGAAAAAAGAGGAATCAATAAAGATCTGTTTATTGACTTAATCTTATTTGCCATTCCAATAGCGATTATTTGTGCCCGAATTTATTATGTATCCTTCGAATGGGATTACTATCAGCAGCACCCAAACGAAATCATTAAGATTTGGAATGGTGGAATTGCGATTCACGGCGGGCTGATCGGTGCCGTGCTGACAGCCATCATTTTTACAAAAGTGAGAAAGGTATCCTTTTGGAAAATAGCTGACGTCGCAGCACCTAGTATTTTACTAGGGCAGGCAATTGGACGCTGGGGGAACTTTATTAACCAAGAAGCGCATGGTGAGGCGGTTTCAAGAACCTTTTTAGAAAATTTGCATCTGCCTGAGTTTATCATTAATCAAATGTATATTGATGGTACCTATTATCACCCGACGTTCTTATACGAATCATTATGGAATCTTGTTGGTGTTGTCATCTTGATTTTATTACGCAGAACTTCGCTGCGCAGAGGCGAAATCTTCTTGTCTTATTTAATTTGGTATTCAATCGGCCGTTTCTTCATTGAAGGGATGAGAACAGACAGCTTAATGCTGACAGAGCATCTTCGAATCGCACAGATGATTTCGATTGCGATATTCGCAGTGGCTGTTCTACTGATTTTCTTTAGAAGAATGAAAGGATACGCATCGATTCCGTATAAAGAGAACAACTCATCGAATTAAGCAGGGGGGATCAGAAGAAGATGGGAGAGACATGGAAAAACGGCTTGAAAACAGGGCTGTCGACAACTTGGACACTTGGTAAAGTCATCTTTCCAGTGACCATTCTCGTCAGTATCTTGCAGCATACGCCTGTCATGGATTGGATCATCCGATTCATTCAGCCATTTATGGGGCTGTTTGGTCTTTCGGGGGAAGCGGCTATTCCGCTTGTATTAGGAAATATGCTGAATTTGTATGCGGGGATTGCTGCCATTTTGACATTAGAGCTTCCTGTGAAGGAAGTGTTTATTTTGGCAGTGATGCTGTCCTTTTGCCATAACTTGATCATCGAATCAACAGTGGCAGCAAAGGTTGGACTGAGAGTATCTGTGATTTTGCTGGTTAGAATCAGTCTTGCTGTTATTTCTGCGATTGTCATTCATCTCGTTTGGCAGGGAGGCGAGGAGCCGGCACAATATGGACTGCTTAGTGCAGCTCAGGCGGCTGATGTGCCTTCCAGCTGGTACATGATCGTCCTTCTTGCTTTACAAAAAGCAGTACTCGGTGTGCTGCAGCTTGCCTGTATCGTTATCCCGCTCATGATCATCATTCAATTTATGAGAGATTTAGGGTGGCTCCATACACTGTCTAAGTGGCTGTCACCTTTTACTAGAATACTTGGAATGAAAGAAAATACGTCTATGACGATGGTGGCTGGATTAACGATTGGTCTCGCTTATGGAGCCGGTGTGATGATGAAGGCAGTGGAAGAGGACGGTGTGAGTAAAAAGGACTTAACCCTTGCCTTTATTTTCCTTGTTGCCTGCCATGCGGTGGTCGAAGATACGCTGGTTTTTATTCCACTTGGTATTCCAGTATGGCCGCTTCTTGTGATCCGCCTGATTTCTGCAATTTTATTGACAGCTGCCATTAGCTATATTTGGCGGAAGCGGGAACATGCAGCTGTTAGAAAGGAAGCCATATGAACGAATCAACGATCAACACAGTGCTATTTGATTTAGATGGCACATTAATCAATACAAATGAATTAATTATTGCTTCATTTCAGCATACGCTGGATCACTATTACCCTGGTCAGTACAGCCGTGAGGATATTCTTCATTTCATTGGTCCGTCCTTGTTTGATACATTTTCTGCGATGGACCCTGATTTGACAGATGACATGATTCAGATGTACCGCACGTTTAATCATAAGCAGCATGATCTGCTTGTGACTGAATATGAGACCGTTATCGACACATTGAAAGTCCTGCAGGATCGAGGATTTAAGCTCGGTATTGTCACAACGAAGATACGGGATACGGTTTTAATGGGATTGAAGCTGACCGGTTTAGAGCCGTTCTTTGAGGTCATTGTGACGCTCGATGATGTACAAAATGAGAAGCCGCATCCGGAGCCTGTTCAGCTGGCATTATCAAAGCTTGGCAGTGATCCGCATGAAGCGGTGATGGTCGGTGATAATTATCACGACATTTTGTCTGGTCAAGCGGCAGGGACAAAGACGGCAGGTGTTGCTTGGTCGATTAAGGGAGAAGAGGCCCTTTTAAAGCATCGCCCTGATTTCATGCTGAAGAAAATGAGTGATCTCCTGGCGATTGTTGGAGCTGATTAAGTTGAGAAAAACAGATCGTTATCCTGTAAAAGGGGTCAATTCGCTGCGGCAAGTCTATCGGACAGTTCCCTTTTTCAAAGTGGTGAAAAATTTCATTTTTATTCAAATGGCAAGGTACACGCCTTTTATGGGAATGAAAAATTGGATTTACCGAACCTTTCTTCGTATGAAGGTCGGCGAGGATACGGCGTTCGCCTTAATGGTGATGGTTGATCTGATGTTTCCTGAGAAAATCACTGTCGGTCGAAATAGTGTGATCGGCTATAATACAACCATCTTGTCCCATGAGTATTTGATTAAAGAGTACAGACTTGGGGAAGTCTATATTGGTGATGAAGTCTTAATTGGAGCTAATTCAACTATTTTACCTGGTGTGACCATTGGGGATGGAGCGATCGTATCGGCTGGTACACTTGTTCATAAGGATGTGCCAGCAGGCTCATTTGTTGGAGGAAATCCAATGCGCATGATTTATACGAAAGAAGAAATGGAAGCACGTCAATCTACGTCTGCTGAGTAGCTCGGCAGACTTTTTTGTTGACAATGTGACATGGTGTAACTATAATGATTACAACAGAGGTGAGAAAACATGAAAATCAGCAGCAGATTTACTGTCGCTGTCCATATTCTGGCCTTGCTATCACTTGAAAAAGGATCATTACAGACATCGGAGGATATCGCGGGAAGTGTGAATACAAACCCAGTGGTCATCCGCCGCATTATGAGTAAATTAAAAAAAGCAGGTCTAATCTCAACGAGTCTTGGCAAAGGTGGTTCTCAGCTGAACCGCAGTGAAGACGACATCACACTGCTCGATGTGTATAAAGCGGTTGAAGTCGTAGATGAGGGAGAATTGTTTCAAATTCATGAAAGCCCAAATCCTGACTGTCCGATCGGTGCAAATATTCAAGCGGTGCTAGAATTAATTTTATGCCGCGCTCAAAGTGCGATGGAGCAAGTGCTTGCTGAGATCAAATTAAGTGAACTAACGCATGTGCTAATCAAAAAAATTGGATGATCTATTCAATTTTTTTTATCTCTGTTGTAACCGTATTAGTTACACCTTTCTTTATCAACATAAAATCATATTGCAGGAGGAGTTAACATGAAAATTGGAATTATTGGCGCAACAGGTAAAGCAGGACAAGAAATTGTGAAAGAGGCCCAATCAAGAGGACATGAAGTAACGGCAATCGTCCGTGATGCACAAAAGGTGACAGATTCATCTCTAACTGTTCTTGAGAAGGATGTGTTTCACTTGCAAGCAGAAGACATCAAAGGCTTTGATGTGATTGTAAATGCATTTGGCGCACCTGCTGGAAAAGAGCATCTTCACGTAGAAGCTGGGAAAAAGCTGATCGATATTTTAAAAGAGGCACCTGAGACTCGTTTGATCGTTGTGGGCGGAGCAGGAAGTCTATTTGTAGATGAGGCGAAAACAACAAGACTAGTGGACACACCAGAGTTTCCTAAAGAATTTGTTGCTACGGCTTCACAGCAAGGAGAAAACCTAAAAGATCTTCAACAGACAGAGGGATTAAAATGGACCTTCCTCAGCCCAGCTGCATTCTTTAATCCAGCTGGCAAACGTACAGGTTCTTACGTGAAAGGGAAAGACCATCTGATTGTCAATTCTAAAGGTGACAGCTATGTGAGCTATGCTGACTACGCCATTGCACTTGTTGATGAAGTGGAGCAGGCAGCCCATGTTGGAGAACGTTTTACCGTTGTATCTGAAGCTGAATAAGCAGTTTCATGGCCGCCTAAAAATGATAAATAGGGAGTCTAACGTATGAATGAGCAAGAATTGTCTTTCATCTATGTATGGGATGCGTATTGTGGCTGGTGTTATGGATTTTCAAACAGTATCCGCACTTTGCATGAAAATCATCCGGAGATATCATTAACACTTGTGTCGGGCGGTTTATTTGTAGGGGAAAGAAGTCTTCCAATAAAGGATTATCCACACATTCCAGAAGCAAATCAGCGTATTAGTCAGCTGACTGGTGTAGAGTTTGGAGAACGTTATCAGGAGCTGTTAGCAAATGGAACGTTTCTTTTAGACTCTGAGGCTGCGGCCATTGGTTTTTCTGCATTAAGATCCATCGAACCTGAGCACGCATTGTACTTGGCTTCATCAATGCAAAAGGCTTTTTATCAAGACGGAAAAAGCCTGAGTGATGAACAAACGTATCGGGAGATCGCTTTGGCGCATCATCTTGATCCTGACGCAGTCATAGAACGCATGAAAACAAAAGAAGCGATGAATGATGCGTATGCCGACTTTGCGAAGGTTTATCAACTTGATGTGAACGGCTATCCTACACTTTTATTAAAAAGAGGGGATGAATCCTTCAGCCTAGGCGGAGGTGCGATGACAGCTGAAAAGCTTGAAGACCGCCTGAAGGAATTACTAGGAAAATGAAGCAATAAAAACAACCTCTACGTGAATAGAGGTTGTTTTTTTACGCTTTAATGATAATCGCCTGACTGCCCATCTGTTCCCAAGAATCTTCAAATTGATCACGGTCGACTTTTTGATTCTTTTCTCCATAGGGGTTATTCAAGTAGACATGCTCCTTGTCATAGCCTGTGATGACTACGCTATGCACATTAAAGCTTACATCTATTTTGCCATTTGGTGTATTCCAAGTTTCGATGTTATCGGTTTTGTCGAAGGTGGATGTCGTAATCACCCAGACAGGATAGCCCTTTTCAAGTGACTGATAGATGGCTTTTTTTACAGGCTTTCCGGTTAAATCGACAACTTGATCGCCCGCGTATTTTTTCGCAAGCTGATAAATCGGTTCGTGGTAAACCCCAAGACCCGGCCCATTCTCCATATCGCCTACAAACCCGTCATGAGGGTTTCCTTTTAAACCATTTTCATAATTGAGCGGAACGCGTTTGATTTCATTTGCCAATGTGTTTTTCGTTACTTGCTCATAGCCGCTGTAATGAAGCAGCATCGCTAAGCTCGTGACTTCACATCCGTTATAAAGCCTTGGCGCATCCATTTGATTGTAGAGGATGACGTCCATGGCTTTTTTGCTTCCTTTTAATGAATGATGTGTGGTTTCTGCTTTTTTCGTTGAACGAGTTTCTTCAGCCGCAAGTGCTGTATCGTTTTCTTTTGCTGCTTTTTGCGGCGAAGCTGTTTTCTTGACTTGATCGATTTGTGAAACGTATATAAAGCCGAAATAAACAAGACATGCGCACAACAAAGTTAAGATGAATGTCTGGATGAACTTCACTGTTAATCTCCTGTGTTATTCAATATTTTTAAGTATTATAGCACGTTCCTTCATCGAACATACAGAAAAGGCACAGGTGTCACTTGAATGTAATAATTCCAGAATATGTTGATGAAAATAGAGAGAAATAAAAATGATTGATTTAATCACTTTATTTTGTTAGCATATTATCATATTAGCGAACTAAAGGATTCGGAATTTTTTGTTTTAATGTGTTGGAGGTGCGGAAGAAACATGTTTATGTTTGAGAAACCATATGGTATGCGGGATTCATTACCTGGATTGTATGAGACGAAAAAAAAAGTGAGGCATTCCTTAACAGAGGTCATGACTGGTTGGGGTTTCCGTTTGATGGAGACACCAACGCTTGAATTTTACGATACAGTCGGTGTTCAATCGGCGATTACTGATACACAGCTTTTTAAGCTTCTTGATCAAAACGGGCAAACTCTAGTGCTGAGACCTGATATGACAGGTCCGATTGCAAGAGTGGCGGCTTCTAAGCTTCATGAACAGGCGTATCCGCTTCGTGTTGGGTATGCAGCCAATGTGTTCCGTGCTCAGGAGAGAGAAGGCGGAAGACCGTCAGAATTTGAGCAGGTCGGAATTGAATTGATTGGTGATGGTTCGATTAGTGCAGATGCTGAAGTCATCGCGCTTGCCGTATTTGCCTTAAAAAATGCCGGGCTAAGGTCCTTCAAAATCGCGATCGGGCATGTCGCTTTAGCAGAAACGTTATTTGTTGATGTACTCGGAAATACAGAGCGTGCAAACGTCCTTCGCCGCTTCTTATATGAAAAGAATTATGTGGGATACCGTCAACATGTGAAACAATTACCGCTTTCCTCCATCGATAAAACGAGGCTGTTACAGCTTTTAGAGTTAAGAGGCGGCCAAGAGGTTACAGAGCGGGCAGAGGAAATCGTCGTTTCACAAGAAGGAAAAGAGGTGCTCGCACAGTTAAAGTCGCTTTGGGAGACACTTGAAGATTACGGCTGTACAGAATATATCCGTTTAGATTTAAGCATGGTGAGTCATATGAGCTATTATACGGGTATTTTGTTTGAAGTATTTGCAGATCATGTTGGGTCGGTCATCGGAAGCGGCGGGAGATATGATCAATTGCTTGCTCATTTTGATGCACCCGCGCCAGCTACAGGGTTCGGACTTCGACTAGACCGTCTTCTTGAAGCGCTCGATGCAAAAGAAATCATTGAGTCGCAGGAGGCTGTGATTTTTAGTAAAGAACAAAGACTGGAAGCTTTTGCTTTTGCAGAAAAGGAGCGGTCAAAAGGGAAAAAGATCGTTCTGCAAGACTTAGCGGGGATTGAAAATATTGACGCGATGACCAAGGCATTTGAACAGGTGACTTATTTTATCGGCGCTAGAAAGGAAGAGCGGAATGGGTAAAGTGTTGACGATGGCGATGCCAAAGGGCCGGATATTTGAAGAAGCAGCAGGGCTGTTAAGACAGGCGGGGTACCAGCTGCCAGAGGAATTCGAGGATTCAAGAAAATTAATCATTGATGTACCAGAAGAAAACCTCCGCTTTATTTTAGCCAAGCCAATGGATGTGACCACCTACGTAGAGCACGGCGTGGCGGATGTTGGCATTGCAGGGAAGGATGTCATGCTCGAAGAAGCTCGTGATGTGTACGAAGTGCTCGATTTAAACATCAGTAAATGTCATTTAGCTGTTGCTGGCTTGCCAGGAGCGAGCTGGGGTGGTGTCGCACCGCGTGTGGCAACAAAGTACCCCAATGTCGCATCATCCTATTTTAGAGAGCAAGGAGAACAGGTGGAGATCATTAAGCTGAATGGTTCCATAGAATTAGCACCGCTCATTGGGCTTGCCGATCGCATTGTAGACATTGTCTCTACAGGTCAAACATTAAAAGAAAATGGACTTGTGGAAACGGAGCATATTTGTGATATCACGTCACGCTTCATTGTTAATCCTGTGAGCTATAGGATGAAGGATACGGTGATCGATGAAATGGCGCAGCGTCTTGCAAGAATTATTGGAGAAGGGGAGGAAACATCGTGAACATCACCTATCTACAAGAAGGTGAGACAGATACTCTCTCACTCAAACGGTCTTTAGATACAGGAACAGAAGAGCAGCGTCAGGCTGTTCAGCGCATTATACAAGAAGTAAGAACAAGTGGTGATGAAGCTGTACGGTCTTTTACAAAGCAATTTGACGGGGTGTTGATTGAAGATTCACTTGTCACAGAGGATGAAATGGCAAAAGCCTGCGACCGCTTGGACAAAGAGATGGTTCAAATTATTCAAACGGCTATCAAGCATATTCGCACATACCACGAGCGTCAGCTGACGTCCTCTTGGTTTTATCACCAAAAGGACGGCTCAATGCTTGGACAAAAGGTAACACCGCTTGATGCAGTAGGTGTGTATGTCCCTGGTGGAACAGCTGCCTATCCATCATCTGTATTAATGAATGTGATCCCTGCGCTAGTCGCTGGCGTTGAACGAATCGTACTTGTGACACCCCCTGGGAAAGATGGCTGTCTCTCTGACGCAGTCTTGGCTGCGGCGAAGGAGCTTGGTGTTTCAGAAATGTATAAAATGGGCGGAGCACAGGCGGTTGCGGCACTTGCCTATGGAACGGAAAGCATCAAGCCTGTTGATAAAATCACAGGTCCAGGCAACATTTATGTCGCGCTGGCAAAGCGGGAAGTATTTGGTCAGGTAGATATTGATATGATTGCAGGTCCAAGTGAAATTGCAGTTCTAGCAGACGAAACAGCAGTCGCGCATGAGGTAGCGGCGGATTTACTTTCACAGGCAGAGCATGATGCGCTGGCATCTAGTATTTTGGTAACACCGTCTAAGACACTTGCTGAAAGTGTGCAGGCTGAAGTTCGAAAGCAGCTGGATACTTTGCCGAGAAAATCAATCGCAGCACAATCTATACAAGATCATGGCCGTATTTACGTGACAGAATCAATCGATCGTGCAGTAGACGTCATCAATCAATTAGCACCAGAGCACTTAGAGGTGCTGACAGCATACCCAGAATCACTTCTTGGTCAAATCAAGCATGCTGGCGCAATTTTCTTGGGACGCTATAGTCCAGAGCCGGTGGGCGATTATTTTGCAGGGCCGAATCACGTGCTGCCAACAAACGGAACAGCTCGATTCTCCAGCCCGCTTGGTGTGACTGATTTTCAAAAGAAAACGAGCATTATTTCATATAGTCAAGAAGCCTTTGAAACACACCGGGAAAGCATTGCGGCATTTGCCAGATTAGAAGGGCTTGAAGCACATGCAAGGTCGATTGAAGCGAGAAAGCGGGAGGAATCGTAATGAGACAGGCGAAAACAGCGAGAAAAACAAATGAAACGAACATTTCATTAGCGCTAGAAATTGATGGAGAAGGAAAAGCGGATATTCAAACAGATGTCCCTTTCATGACGCACATGCTTGATTTATTTACGAAGCATGGACACTTTAATTTGACCGTCGATGCGAAAGGAGATACGGATGTTGATGATCACCACACAACAGAAGATATCGGCATTGTACTTGGGCAAATGTTTAAGGAAGCTTTAGGCGATAAAAAAGGGATTAAGCGGTATGGCTCCAGCTTTGTTCCGATGGATGAAACACTTGCCCAGGTCGTGGTCGACTTAAGCAACCGTCCTCATTTGGAAATGAGAGCTGCTTTTCCGAGTCAAAAGGTTGGTACCTTTGATACAGAGCTAGTACATGAGTTTCTGTGGAAATTTGCACTTGAAGCCCGGATCAACCTTCATGTCATTGTTCACTACGGAACCAATACACACCATATGATTGAAGCCATTTTTAAAGCGATGGCACGTGCCTTAGATGAAGCAACAACCATTGATCCACGTGTGAAAGGAATTCCTTCAACAAAGGGGATGCTCTAATGATCGGAGTTATTGATTACGGAATGGGAAATTTGTTCAGCGTATCAAAAGCACTGGAACGAGCAGGTGCCCGCTATATCGTCTCCTCTGATGTGGAGGAGCTGAAAAAAGCAGATGCTTATATATTGCCCGGAGTAGGTTCGTTTCGTGATGCAATGCAGCTGTTAAAAGAGACTGGACTTGAGGCGTTTATTCACCAAGTTGTGCAGGGAGGAAAGCTGTTATTCGGCATTTGCCTTGGCATGCAGCTGTTATTTGAAGAAAGTGAAGAGGCAGGCCTCACAAAAGGGTTGGGGCTGTTAAAAGGGCGTGTCGTTCTTTTAAAGGATCGTGATCAGGACGGGCAAAGGCTGAAGGTACCTCATATGGGGTGGAATGAGCTCACATTTCATCAGCCCTCCCCATTGTTTGACGGTGTAGCAGAAGGATTTGCGTACTTTGTTCACTCGTATTATGTGAGCGATATGAATCCAGATGAGCAATTAGCAAGCGCGGACTATGGTGTTCAAGTACCAGCTGTTGTTGGCAAGGGAAATGTGCTTGGAGCACAGTTTCACCCTGAAAAAAGCAGTACAACGGGAATGGCGCTGCTCAAACAATTTATTCAATTAGCAAACGAACAGAGGGTGAGCAAATGAGTGAGTTTACATTATATCCGGCGATTGATATGAGAAATGGCAAATGTGTACGTCTTGTGCAAGGAGATTATGATCAAGAAACCATTTATGGAGATTCACCGCTCGACATGGCTGCGCAATTTGCGAAGGATGGAGCAGCATGGATTCATCTTGTGGATTTAGATGGTGCAAAAGCAGGGAAACGTGTCAATCATGAGCATGTGCTGGCGATTGCTTCTTCCTTAGATGTGAAGGTACAAATCGGCGGTGGTATTCGGACGGAAGAAGACGTTGCCTTTTATTTAAAGAGCGGCGTAGATAGAGTGATTCTAGGCAGCTCAGCTGTTTCGAACCCAGCCTTTGTGAAAAAAATGCTGGCGCAATATGGAGAGAAAATCGCAATTGGGATTGATGCGCGAAATGGCTTTGTATCGACTGAAGGATGGCTTGAAACATCTAAAGTAAAGGCAGAGGAACTCGGCAAGGAATTGGCAAAGGAAGGCGCTGAGGTCTTTATTTTCACCGATATTCAAATGGATGGCATGCTGTCTGGTCCCAATGTAGAAAGCACGGTTCGCTTAGCGAAAGCAACCGGCAAACAAGTGATTGCTTCAGGTGGTGTCAGCGCAGTAGCTGATCTTCAAAAGCTGTCAGCGCAAAAACAGTCTGGTGTGTCTGGTGCGATCGTTGGAAAGGCACTTTACACAAAGCAGTTTACTTTAGCAGAAGCATTTGAAGGGCTTGACCGCATATGATGACAAAACGAATCATTCCATGTCTTGATGTGAAGGAAGGGCGTGTTGTCAAAGGGGTGCAATTCCTTGGCTTAAAAGATGCTGGTGATCCGGTTGAATTGGCGCAGATCTATGATGAGGAAGGGGCGGATGAACTCGTCTTTCTTGATATTTCTGCTTCTCATGAAGGCCGGAAAACGATGGTGGATGTGGTCAAACAAGTCGCGTCTACGCTTGCGATACCATTTACGGTGGGAGGCGGGATTAACCACCTTGATGACATGAAGCGTATATTAAGAGCGGGTGCAGACAAAGTATCTGTCAACACAGCAGCTGTGTTAAGACCGGAACTGATTTCAGAAGGTGCTGACTTTTTTGGCTCCCAGTGTATCGTTGTCGCAATTGATGCAAAATACGATGAAGAGAAAAAAGCATATATGGTCTATACACACGGAGGACGCCGTCAAACAGATTTAGAGGTCAGCGACTGGGCGAAGGAAGCTGTGCAAAGAGGGGCAGGAGAGATTTTGCTGACAAGTATGGATGCTGATGGTGAAAAGACAGGCTTTGACCATCGATTGACAAAGCTTGTATCAGAGGCGGTCAATGTGCCAGTGATCGCTTCTGGCGGCGCTGGCAATGCTCAGCATATGCTCGAGGCCTTTACAAAAGGAGAAGCTGATGCAGCATTAGCGGCATCTATTTTCCATTATAAAGAAACCTCCATTCAAGAGGTGAAGACATATTTGAGAGAATACGGGGTGAAGGTCAGATGAAACAGGCAAATGAATTAACCTTTAATGAAGCGGGCCTGATTCCTGCGATTGTACAGGATGCTCAAAGTAAGGAAGTATTGACGCTTGCATATATGAATCAAGAATCCTATGAAAAAACGCTGGAGACAGGTGAAACATGGTTTTATAGCCGGTCGAGAAACGAGCTTTGGCACAAAGGCGCCACCTCTGGACATACCCAGCAAGTGATTTCTATTCGATATGACTGTGACAAGGACGCTCTGCTTGTCCTTGTCGCGCCAAGCGGCCCAGCCTGCCATACTGGCAGCTATAGCTGTTTCTCGGAAGAAGGCGTGAAACGCCTTAGCGAAGAGCAGGAACGTTTTGCGATATTAAATGAACTTGAACAGGTCATTGCAAAGCGTCAGGCGGAAATGCCAGAAGGGGCTTATACAACCTATCTATTTGAAAAAGGGGTCGATAAAATCCTGAAAAAGGTAGGGGAAGAGGCGTCTGAGGTGATCATTGCAGCGAAAAACCGGGATCAAGAAGAATTGAAATGGGAAACTGCTGACCTCCTCTATCATCTTCTTGTATTATTACGTGAACAGCAATTGCCGCTTGATGATGTATTAAAGGTATTAAAAAAACGTCATCAAGGTGAATGAAAAGCCGGGGGATATCCCAGGCTTTTTACTTTTAAATGAAAAACAAATCCTTCCTTTCCTTTTGTTCTATGTGACGACTGGTGAAGTATGTTATACTACACACGGTACACTGTTCGAAATGGAGGGTATCGGTGAGTAAATACACTTCTCAAAATAATCACACACAAGTCGTCCAGCTATTTCAAGATGGGCATTACTTTTTTCATAAAGGTCTTAAAGCATATAGAGAAAGAAATCTGTCTAGGGCAAGTAAGCTGATACAGCGGGCCATCGTACTTGAGCCTGAAAATGTAGAAATGCTGTCACAGCTTGCCATTATTTATACTGAAATGGGTCATTACCAGCAATCAAACGAACTGCTTGATTTTATCCTTGAACACATCGATGAAAACATGTCTGAGTGCCACTATTTTAAAGCCAATAATTATGCGAATCTCGGACTGTTTCAAGAGGCATATAAATCAGCTACTGCTTATGCCGCGCTGGAAGAGAACGGGGAATTTGCGGATGAAAATGACGACCTTCTTGACCTGCTCGACATGAGCGACGAAGAGGACGAAGATTTTCCTTATGATCAGGATGACCTGATTGTGAAGCAGGATCAAGCAAACCATTTGCTAGAAAGCGGCAGACTCGATGAAGCCATTGAGATGCTGGAACAGATGATTGTTGAGTATCCAGAATTTTGGTCGGCGTATAATAATCTCGCTTTGGCCTATTTTTATTCTGGCCGAATCCATCAGGCGAAAGAAATGTTGAACCGGGTCCTTCATGAAAATCCCGGTAATCTGCACGCCCTTTGCAATCAGCTAGTCTTCTACCATTATGAAAAAGAAGAAGAAAAGGTCAACGTGTTAGCAAAGCAATTAACGCACGTGTATCCAATACTAAGTGAACAGCGTTATAAGCTTGGTGCAACATTTGCCCTTGTGGGAGAATTTGAATGGGCCTTTAAATGGCTTTATTCTTTATACAAAACAGGTTTTCAAGGAGATAGTACATTTTTATACTGGCTTGCAAGCGCAGCCTATCATACAGGCCACAAGACGCTCGCCCAAACGGTTTGGGATAAGATGGTCGAAGAAGATATCGATGCAGATGAAATCAAGCCGTGGCAGGATAAACCTGAGGTGAATGAGCCAATGGTCTCGATTGAGGAACGGCTGACTGCGTACTATGTCAGTAAACAAAAAGGGGAACGTGACGTTCTGCAGTCTGTCCTTGATGCACGCGCAGCGAAAACGGCGTTTGAACAGCAATTCATAGAACTGCTTTTATATGAAGATGAAATGAAAGAAAAGTCTTTTTCAGAAGATGCAGTTTTTGCAAAACAGGCGGCATCCAGTCTGGAGGAAGCGGTTCAGCCTGACAGCCATATGCCTTATTTTTGGTTATTCCATATTATTCAGCAGGCACGTGCTTCTGGTATTGATAAGAAAAATGCACCTGCCTGGGCAGCAGCATCTTATTATCTATGGATGAATGAACAAGAAGCAGCTGTCAGTAAAAAAGATGTTGCGTCCGCGTTTCAGATCAGTGTTCAAACACTGTCTAAATACGAACGAGAGATCTGTACGTTAATCGATTAAATAGGTAAATAGATTCAGAACCTCCCAGCATGGCCGAAAAGGTCATGCTTTTTTCTTGGATAAAAAGGTGGGATTTGCAAGGAATTGGCGAAGTATGACAATCACGACATGTTTTTGAAACATAAATGTAATAAAAATATTAGCTCATTTTGTCGATGTCTCATGTATAATGAAACTCGTGGATTAAAACAAAGATAGATATTTAAATATTTTACTATACATAATGAAACACCTAGTGATAGAAACAATCTGGTCAACATCTGACTGAACAATCAGGAAAAAAGACATAGAGAGCACAGATTGATCGCAGAGAATTTGCTGCTTTCTAATGTCGCTTGGGAAATTGTCAAAGGAGGAACTATTCGTGAAAAAGTTTATTACTTTTGGTTTAGCTTCGGTGATCGGAGCGAGCGGTTTATTTATTCCATTTACGCATGAAGCAAACGCACAGAACTTTGAACAAAAGAAACAAGAACTAGACAGCAAGCAATCTGAGGTAAACAAGAATCTTCAAAAGAAAAAAGAAGAGCTTTCAAAGCTTGAAGCAAAACAAGAGGCACTTGCACAAAAGCTTAAAGATATTGATGAGAAAGCTTTAAAAACAAGTGATCAAATCGAAGAAAAACAAAAAGAAAATGAAAAAACAAAAAAAGAAATCAAAGCACTGAAAAAAGAAATTGCTGATACAGAAAAACGTATTGAAGAAAGAAACGAGTTCTTGAAAAAGCGTGTACGTGCCCTACAAGAGAGCGGCGGTTCTACGAAATACATAGATGTATTACTGGGAGCAAAAAGCTTTAGCGATTTCATCAGCCGTGCAGGGGCAGTATCTACACTGATCAACGCAGACAGTGAAATCATTAAAGAGCAGGAAAAAGACAAAGCAGAACTTCAAAAGTCTGAAAACGAATTAAACACAAAGCTTGAAAATGTGCAAAACACACTTGCAAAGCTTGAAACGCTTCAATCAGACTTGAATAAACAGCTTGATGAAAAAGACAAGCTATTCAAGCAAGTGAAAAAGCAAAAAGGAAGTGCTTTTTCTGAAATCAGCGAGTTAAACAGTGAGGCTAACAGCATTGCATCTGAAAAAGACGCAACAATCGCTGCACAAAAACAAGCTGAAAAAGAAGCAAGGGAAGCAGCTCAAAAAGCAAAAGAAGAAAAAGCGCAAAGACAACAGCAGCAGCGTCAAGCTAGTGTCCAAGCGGAAGACAACAGCTCAAATAACGATAGCAGCCCGTCTTCAAGTAATAGTGGATCATCTTCTAATGACAACAATAACAGCAACAGCAGTGCACCAAGCAAGAAGCCATCTTCTGGCGGTGGATCACCTGTCAGCAGTAACTTAGGCGGAATTGAAGGTGCGATCAGCACAGGTTCTACGATTGTTGGACAATCTCCATATAAATGGGGCGGCGGCAGATCACAAGCCGATATTGACGCACGTCGTTTTGACTGTTCTTCATTCGTTCGCTGGGCATTTGCATCAGCAGGTATCAACCTTGGACCAGTTGGCGGTACAACAACAGATACGCTTGTAGGTAAAGGAAGAGCTGTAAGTGCATCTGACATGAAACGCGGAGACCTTGTGTTCTTTGATACGTATAAAGTAAATGGGCACGTTGGTATTTACTTAGGAAACGGTTCATTCTTGAACGATAACAGCTCTCGCGGTGTTTCAGTTGACTCAATGAACAACGTATACTGGAAAAAAGCTTTCAATGGCGTTGTAAGAAGAGTCGTTGAATAAATCATTACTTTGTATATAACCGTAAACAGGCTTCCTTAAACAGCAGTTTAAGGAAGCTTTTTCTTTTTTTGAAGATATGAGCAAATGATTCGCTTATTCCCCGCAGATTTAATAGGATATGGGTAAGGAATAAAAGCTAAGAGTGGAAATGATGCTCTCTGTCATGAATGGAAGCATCACCCAAGGGCATTCTAATAAGAAATGCGAGCAGCAATTGAAGAGGGAGTGACAGTTGTGTCAGAAGAAAAAATCTACGATACGATCATCATTGGAGCGGGTCCTGCCGGAATGACAGCCGCTGTTTATACATCACGGGGAAATCTTTCAACATTAATGATTGAAAGAGGAATTCCAGGCGGACAAATGGCGAATACGGAAGATGTCGAGAACTATCCTGGCTTTGAAAGTATTTTAGGGCCGGAACTTTCAAATAAAATGTTTGAGCATGCGAAGAAATTCGGTGCAGAGTATGCATATGGCGATATCAAAGAAATCGTGAACGGTGAAGAATATAAAATCGTCAAAGCCGGCTCAAAAGAATACAAAGGACGCTCTGTCATTATCGCGGCAGGGGCTGAATACAAAAAAATCGGTGCACCAGGTGAAAAAGAACTTGGCGGCCGCGGCGTATCATATTGTGCAGTATGTGACGGGGCTTTCTTTAAAAACAAAGAGCTTGTCGTCATCGGCGGTGGTGATTCTGCGGTAGAAGAGGGTGTGTATCTCACACGCTTCGCTTCTAAAGTAACGATTATCCATAGACGCGATAAACTTCGTGCACAAAGCATTTTACAAGCACGCGCCTTTGATAATGAAAAAATTGACTTCAAGTGGAACAAAACCGTCAAACAGATCAATGAAGAAAACGGGAAAGTCGGCAGTGTGACATTGGTTGATACGGTGACTGGTGAAGAAGAAGACTTTAAAACAGACGGCGCCTTTATCTATATCGGCATGCTGCCACTGTCTAAACCATTTGAAAATCTCGGCATTACAAATAAAGAAGGCTACATCGAGACAAACGAAAGAATGGAAACGAGAGTGGAAGGTATTTTCGCCGCTGGTGACATTCGAGAAAAAACACTTCGTCAAATTGTGACAGCAACAGGTGACGGAAGTATTGCAGCACAAAGCGCACAGCATTATGTAGAAGAGCTTGCTGAAAAACTCAAAGCAACGAAATAAAAGGCTGTCGTAAATCCTTAATATAGCGTCATGGGCTTTTAACTGGAATGTAACACGGGTGAAATAATTTTCCGTTATGATAAAGCTAGTAATTGACCCCCTTTTATAAGGAATACATGTTTGGCACGGATGTGAATCCGTGTCCTTTTTTTTGCCTAAAATCAGAAATTCACGAGATGTTCACAAATGACGCATGGAGAACCGTTAGATGCTGTAAAATAAAGAGTAGAGAAATGGCCCATTACACTATTCAAACGAAAACCGGTCTGTTTTCGGGGAAGAACGGGCATGTTCATTGTGGGAGTCAGGTTGAACCTGTATAATAAGTTAAAGACATAAAAGAGTAGGTGACAGCTGATGCAACGAGTAACGAATTGTGTGCTGCATCACGAAGATCAAGTTCTCTTGCTGCAAAAGCCAAGACGGGGCTGGTGGGTAGCACCGGGCGGCAAAATGGAAAGCGGAGAATCGGTCAAGGATTCAGTCGTTCGAGAATATAGAGAAGAAACAGGTATTTATATTTTAAATCCGCAGCTAAAAGGTGTTTTTACCTTTATCATAAAAGAAGGCGATCAAATCGTTCAAGAGTGGATGATGTTCACCTTTATGGCAGATTCATTTACCGGAAAAAACGTAACAGAGTCAGAGGAAGGTATTTTAAAGTGGCATGACGTAAAGGATGTGCCTCATTTGCCGATGGCCCCAGGAGATTCCCATATTCTTGATTTTATGCTTAAAGGAAAAGGACTTCTGCACGGCACTTTTACGTATACACCCGATTTTGAGCTGATTGCTTATCGGTTAGATCCTCAGGGAGAATAATACATGAACCGTTTTCATAAAGAAGGAGAGGAAGCAGGCATGAATACACACAAACAAGAAGATATTCAGCTTGTGATTATTACAGGAATGTCAGGTGCGGGGAAAACCGTCGCCATTCAAAGCTTTGAAGATTTAGGCTACTTTTGTGTTGATAACCTGCCGCCATCACTTTTACCGAAGTTCTTAGAGCTCATGAAGGAATCGAATTCCAAGATGAGCAAGGTCGCTCTTGTGATGGATTTGCGTGGACGCGAATTTTTTGACAGTTTAATTGCCGCGTTAGATGAAATGAGTGATCTTGACTGGATCACGCCAAGGATTCTATTTTTAGATGCAAATGATAAGGTACTTGTCTCAAGATACAAAGAAACGAGACGCTCGCATCCCCTTGCGACAACAGGTTTGCCGCTTGAAGGAATTGCAATGGAGCGCGAGCTGTTAGAGGAGTTAAAAGGCCGGTCTCAAATGATTTTTGATACATCGGATTTAAAACCAAAACAGCTGCGAGAAAAAATTGTCACGCACTTTGCCACGAATCAAGGGCAGGTGTTTACAGTAAACGTGATGTCCTTTGGCTTTAAATACGGTCTGCCAATTGATGCTGATCTTGTCTTTGACGTAAGATTCCTGCCGAATCCTTACTATATTGAGAGCATGCGTCCACAGACTGGAAACGATGAAGAAGTGCGCTCCTATGTGATGAAATGGACTGAAACGCAAAAATTCACAGAGAAATTAATCGATCTCCTCAGCTTTATGCTTCCGTCCTATAAACGGGAAGGAAAAAGCCAGCTTGTGATTGCCATCGGCTGTACAGGCGGACAGCATCGATCTGTGACACTGGCCAACTATTTATCGGAGTATTTTAAAAACGATTACTATACACATGTCACTCACCGGGACATTGAAAAGAGAAGCAGAAAATAGATGACGACATTACCAAAGGTGGTCATTCTTGGCGGCGGCACTGGCTTATCTGTTTTGCTCAGAGGGCTTAAAACGAAGCCGGTGGACATTACCGCTATAGTAACGGTTGCTGACGACGGAGGCAGCTCAGGCAGACTGCGGCATGATTTGAATATTCCCCCTCCAGGTGATATTCGAAATGTCCTTGCGGCTCTCTCTGATGTTGAACCGCTTGTAGAAGATTTATTTCAGCACCGTTTTAACAAAGGGAATGACTTAACAGGCCACTCACTTGGCAACCTCATTCTTGCGGCCATGACAAATATAACCGGTGATTTTTTTCATGCCGTCACTGAAATGAGCAAGGTTTTAAATGTGAGAGGAAAAGTATTGCCAGCAGCGAACTCAAGTGTTGTTCTTCATGCGGAATTAGAAAATGGACAAATGGTGACAGGAGAATCGAAAATTCCCACCTATGGTGAGCGAATTAAACGAGTGTTCCTCACACCCGATACGATTGAACCACTGCCAGAATCCATTCAAGTCATTCGTGAGGCGGATTTAATCGTCATTGGGCCTGGCAGCCTGTATACGAGTATTTTGCCAAACTTGCTTGTCCCGCATATTGGAGAAGAAGTGATTCGCTCTAAGGCGAAAAAAGTGTATATATGCAATGTCATGACGCAGCCGGGGGAAACGCTTTCCTACAGTGCAGCTGATCATGTTCAGGCATTAAATGATCATATGGATCGTCCATTTATCGATACGATTTTTGTGAACAATAAAGAAATTCCAGAAGAAATCAAAGCAAAATATGCAGAAGAACAGGCACAGCCTGTCCAATTCGACACAGATGCACTGAAAGCAATGGGACTAGAAGTGATTCCTGGAGAAATCATTACATATGACCAGCATGTCATTCGTCATGACACGCTGAAAGTAGCCTCGCTGCTTGTCGATCTGCTGCAACAGAAAAAATAGGAATGGGGGTGGCAAGGATGTCATTTGCATCCGAAACAAAAAAAGAGCTGACTAATCTGGACGTGAAGGACTGCTGCACAAAAGCAGAGCTTTCTGCCCTCATCCGTATGAACGGTTCATTATCTTTCTCTAATCGAAAATTGATTTTAGATATACAGACAGAGAACGCAGCCATTGCAAGACGGATTTATACGCTGCTCAAAAAGAAATACGATGTGACAGTCGAACTGCTCGTCCGTAAAAAAATGAGATTGAAAAAGAATAACGTGTATATTGTCAGACTGGTAGAACGAGCGAAAACCATTTTAGAGGATTTGAAAATATTAGGTGAGCAATTTGTATTTGAGCGCAATATTTCAGAAGAACTTGTGAAGAAAAGATGCTGCAAGCGCTCCTATATGAGAGGTGCTTTTTTAGCAGGCGGTTCTGTGAATAACCCAGAAACGTCCTCCTATCACCTTGAGATTTTTTCACTATATAAAGAACATAATGATGCCCTTTGTGAGCTGATGAATCAATTTTATCTCAATAGTAAAACACTTGAGCGCAAAAAAGGGTACATTACGTACATGAAGGAAGCAGAAAAAATCACGGAATTCTTAAGCGTTGTGGGTGCTCATAACTCACTGCTCCGCTTTGAAGATGTGCGGATCGTCCGAGATATGAGGAACTCCGTCAACCGGCTCGTCAATTGTGAAACAGCAAACTTGAATAAAACGATTGGTGCATCACTGCGTCAGGTCGAGAACATTCAATTCATTGATGAAAAAATTGGACTTGACGCCCTGCCGGAAAAGCTTCGTGAAATTGCCAAACTGCGAGTCGACTATCAAGAGGTCACGCTGAAGGAACTTGGAGAAATGGTGGAAAGCGGCAAGATCAGCAAGTCAGGGATTAACCACCGTTTAAGAAAGCTAGATCAAATCGCAGAACAATTACGAAACGGACAAGCTGTTACACTCAAATAGGAGAATGAAAAAGGGAGGCAGATCATATGGTGGAAAAAACGGTCACCATCCAGCTGAAAACAGGCTTGCAGGCACGTCCAGCTGCTTTGTTCGTACAAGAAGCCAATCGCTTTGGTGCTGATATTTTTCTAGAGAAAGATGGGAAAAAAGTCAATGCGAAAAGCATTATGGGTCTCATGAGTCTTGCGATCAGCTCTGGGGTTACTGTCACACTGATTGCAGATGGTGCAGATGAACAAGAAGCCATTGAGGCGTTAACAGATTTTATCAATCAAGAAAACTGAGTCTCTTCAAAGGCTCAGTTTTTTTAGGAGGGAATGTCATGATTCAATCAGCTTTTTTACAGAAGATCGGATATGAAGGCCAGTCCATCACCTTTAAAGACTTGCCTGTATTATTAAAAAAAATGGCCTATACCTTTCCATTCGAAAATAGATCTGTTTTGAACAAACAATCCTACGCTTTGAATCAAGAAGGATTGAAGCAGCATCTTCTTGAAGAAAACAGAGGAGGTCTTTGTTATGATCTCAATCCTCTCTTATACTATGTGTTAAAAGAGGCAGGGCTCTCTGTACAGCTTCTTCAAGGCACAGTGTATAACAAAGAAGCGGATACGTGGGCAATTGATGGCACGCACGTAGCCATCATGTTGAAGCATCACAACGAACGCTTCCTCATTGATGCGGGATTTGGTGTGAATTTACCTCTTCAGCCTGTGCCTTTTACAGGAGATTGGGTGGAAGGAGCGTCAATGAGGTTTCGCGTCAAAGCTGAGGAAACCGAAAAAGGGACACATCTGCTCCAATTAGATAAGGGAGATGGCGCTGAAACAGGCTATGCTTTCACATTGAACGAGGTGGACGAGTCTGTATTAGCCCAAATGAGACACGAGATTTATGAAAATGAATCCTCTCCATTTAACAAAAGACCGCTTGCGTCAAAGCTCACGCCAACAGGACGTGTGATCGTTACTGAGGATCATGTCACCACACATGAACACGAAGAAGTGTCGAAAAAGCCGCTGCCGATTCCTTTTGAGGATTACGTAAAAAAGCTTATACCGTAAACCACCATATGAAAAGACAGCCCCAGATCAAATAGGGCTGTCTTTTTTATTGATTATCGAATACGTGTGAAAGTCGCATAATGGTCTGTTGTTTTGTAAATGAGCCAGTCGCTTGAATACACAAGACGGTCTGCATTGCGGAAGCCTGAAACGTAGTTGATGTCTGCCTCACGCCATGTTCGGCCGCTTGCTGAAGGAAGACGTCCCTCCCGGTTTGAGAAAATATCTCCACCAATGCTTTTACCTGGCGCCACTTCTGCTAGATTTCCCTTTGATGCCACCCATCCGAGAGCACTTGCTTGTGATTTTGTAATGTAGTTATCAGGCAGTCGTTTGTAGCGAATTAAATAATCTGCTACACCATCAAACGTATTAATGACGGCAAGGGTACGCACATCTGGCGTGAGCTGAATAGAAGCAGTTTCAGTTGTGGCTGTTGGTGTAAGAGGTGTTTCTGCATGAGCTTGCTGCGGGACAAATCCAGAAAACAGAATAGTAGCGATCAGAGCGAACATAGTAAAAACCGAACTCAATCTTTTCATCTTCATCCTCCTATTAAGGAAATCGGATGCCGTCCTCTTGATGCTTGTCTAGCTCATATTATAGCACCCGAACATGAAGGAAATGTAAAGAATCAGGATCTTTGCTAAAATGAGTCTTTTCTCCTGATGTCTCCTAAAGAAATAAATAAAAAGACGCAGTTTCTGCGTCTTTTCAGTTCAAGATGAAGCAAGCTCCTTCACAACATCAACAGGCGCCTTCCCATCTATTCCATGAATCACATTATGAATGGCTCGTTTCAGCATGAGATCCCTTGTTGTTTCAGTAGCGGAACCGATGTGAGGAGCTAGGGTGACATTGTTCATCTCTTTGAAAGGATGATCCTCTTGAAGCGGTTCCTGCTCATACACATCAAGACCAGCACCTTTGATCCATCCTTCCTGAAGTGCTTGAATGAGGCTTTTTTCATCCACTGTTTTCCCGCGGGAAATGTTTACAAATAAAGCCGTTTGCTTCATTAACTTCAATTCTCGTTCCCCAATCATATGATATGTTTCCTCGGTCAGCGGTGTAATCAACACGATGATATCAGCTTGTTTTAAAAGATCATCAAGTGCACAATAGACAGCGCCATACGCCGATTCAGCCTTTTCATTCCGGCTTCGGTTATGATAAAGAACATTCATATCAAAACCATGTGCTGCCCGTTTGGCCACTTGTTCTCCGATACGTCCCATGCCAATAATACCGAGCGTTTGGTGATGTACGTCGATGCCAAAGATCTCTTCTTCCTGTACGAATTTCGTCCATTTTCCTTCACGGATAAAACGGTCAAGCTCGGCGATTCTTCGTGCAGAGGAGAGAATGAGCGAAAAGGCAAGGTCAGCCACGGTATGATCGAGCGTATAAGGAGTATGCGTACCAATCACGCCTCTTTGCCTCATCGCTTCTATATCAAAATTGTCATAGCCGACAGAGTTATTGCTCACCACCTTGAGTTTTGGTGCGTGATCTAACAGCTCTTGATCGATTTTTGTTCCAGACGTTAAAAGACCATCAGCGTGCTGCAGCTTCTCAAACAAAATGTCTCTTGGAATAGGGTCTTTGGATTGCCAAACCTCGTATGTACAATGTTCCTTTAGCATTTCCTCAAAAGAGGCAGGTAAGGGTTTGGTGGCAAAAATGTGTGGTGTCACAGTCAATTCGCTCCTTTCACATGGTCATCTTGCTCCTTTTATTATAAAGCAACGATTTCGGCAGAACACGTTTGAATGTTAGCAGCTCAATATTTAATATACTGAAATAACGGTAAAGAAAGACATTTTCTTAGTGAAAAAGTAGATTCTTATGCCATCTGATGCATTTTTTATCTATATAAAAATAAGCTGATAGTAGATGAGACATGTGAAATTGCAAAAATTTACGAGAGATTATCTGACAAACTGGAAAATAGATCGAGACTTTTTGATAGAAAATTTATTATATTTGAAATGTATTAAACGGGATGATCATTTTCTACTAAACCATTTTATTGTCTTTTGGTGTGATGAGAACAATAGATGGAAAACAAACCCGCGAAGCCATTGGGATGCAGCGTAAAATAGAGAAAATGATGATATTTCTTCTCATCGTTTTCTCATTTTTTTCTTTTTTTTCTATCATTTTTCTTCTCTATTCTTGAGAACACAAGAAAGAAAAGGAGGACAGGCACGAGCTTACGTTACTTAAAAAAAGATGGGAGATGGCAAAATGGAGTCAAAATTAGAACAGATTCTTCAGCACAATTCAGAGTTTGTGAATGAGAGACATTATGAGCCTTACAAAGCGGGAAAATTTCCTGAGAAAAAACTGGTTATTTTAACGTGCATGGATACCCGTCTTTTGGAATTATTGCCGCAATCTATGGGTCTGCGCAACGGGGATGCAAAAATCATTAAGAATGCAGGCGCCATCGTGACACATCCGTTCGGCAGTGTGATGCGGAGTATCCTGCTAGCTATCTATGAACTAAAGGCAGAGGAAGTATGCATTGTAGGGCATCATGAATGCGGAATGGCAGGTCTTGCGGCGGACCCTTTACTTGAAAAGGCGAAAGCACGCGGAATCGAAGAGAAATGCTTAAGCATTGTGAAAAACTCAGGAGTTGATTTAAAGGGCTGGCTGACAGGCTTTGATTCAGTTGAAGAAAGCGTGGCCCAAAGTGTGAAATTAGTGAAAGAGCATCCACTGATGCCAAGTGATGTGGCAGTTCATGGACTGGTGATTCACCCAGCGACAGGAAAGCTGGATGTCGTAGTGAAAGACAAACAAATTGACCCACAGTATACCTAAATCATCTACACATACTTGAAGGAGGCCAACACATACCATGCGTTTTTATGGAAGATTTGAAGGGTACAATTCATCAAAGTTTAGACGCGATTTAATCGCTGGGCTTGTCGTGGGCGTTGTGGCAATTCCTTTAGGCATGGCATTTGCCATTGCATCTGGTGTCGGACCAGAATATGGATTATACACAGTCATCGTTGCCGGCATTTTGATTTCATTGTTTGGTGGTTCAAAGTATCAGATCGGCGGGCCGACCGGGGCGTTTGTTCCAATTTTATTCGGAATCGTCAGCCAGTACGGTATTGAAAACTTGCTCATTGCCGGTTTTATGGCAGGCTGTATGCTTGTATTATTCGGAATATTCAAACTAGGAAAGCTCATGAAATTTATTCCTCGTCCGGTTATCATCGGTTTTACTGCTGGCATTGCTGTCATTATTTTTTCAGGACAGATTGCCAACTTCCTCGGATTAAAGGGTGTTGAAAAACATGAAAGCTTTTTCCTCAATATGAGAGAAATCGTGGTCCATCTTGGTACCACAAACAGTCTCGCCATTATCACAGCCGTCATCGGGCTCATCGTGATTTTGGCGGCACAAAAATACATTCCCAAAATACCTGGTGCTCTATTAGGTTTATTGGCTTCTACGTTTCTAGCCGTTCTCTTTTTTCAAGGACAAGTTGAAACGATTGGCTCTGCATATGGTGAAATCCCTCGTCAGCTGCCAACCTTCGCTTTTCCTGAATTGACGATTGAAAAAATGATATACCTCCTGCCTCCAGCAATTGTCATTGCGCTTTTAGGCGGCGTGGAATCGATTTTATCCGCAATGGTCGCTGATAATATGAAAGGCTCTAAGCATGACAGCAATAAAGAGCTTGTGGGGCAAGGAATTGCCAATATGGCGGCACCGCTTTTCGGAGGAATTCCAGCGACGGGAGCTATTGCCCGAACGGCCACGAACATAAAAAATGGCGGGGCAAGTCCGATTTCTGGTGTGGTGCATGGCGTTGTCGTCTTGCTGATCTTAATGGTATTTGCGCCGTATGCGTCGATGATTCCACTTGCTGCAATGGCACCGATTTTAATGTTTGTTGCTTGGAATATGAGTGAGAGAAAAGAGTTTATCAATATTTTGAAAGTGAAAAATGCTGATTCGCTTGTACTGGTCGTGACCTTCCTGCTCACAGTGATCGGTGATCTGATTATTGGCGTCACTGCTGGTCTCATTTTAGCATTTATCGCCTTTATCAAAAAAATGAGCCAGACGACCAATATCCATACAAATGTCGCCGTTCCTCAAATGGAAACAGCAGCTGCTTTAGAAAAACAGACAGAGGAGAAAGGGATCAGTATGTATTCCATTGAAGGGCCGCTCTTTTTCGGAACAACAGATTCATTAGAAAATTCGATATTGGATCATGTTCAAACAAAACCGAAAACGCTCATTCTGCTTATGAATAAAGTCAATTATATGGACACATCGGCAGAAGCGGTTCTCATGAATATCTCCAATCGGTTAAAGCATCATAATGGAAAGCTGATGATCGTTGGACTTCAATCACAGCCTAAGGAGCTTTTGCATCGAACAGGTCTATTCCATCATATTGGAAAACAGCATTTCTTTGAACGAACGGATGACATCTCACCACAGCATCTTTAAGGCGTAAAAAAACACGTGACAGCTTGGTCACGTGTTTTTTACTGGCTCTTTTTCTCCAGAAAAACGCTTTGTGAGTTTTTGTTGATGAGCGTTGAAGACCTCTTCTACTGTGACATCATATTGATCCGCTAAAATGAGGAGATTTGCTAAAACATCTCCCATTTCTTCAATGAGTTCTTTCTTCAGCTCAGATGATTCCTGTCTCTGCTCATCAGGCCGGTCTCTTCCGATTTCTATTGCTCTAACAGCGCGAGCGAGTTCTCCCGTTTCTTCCATTAAGAAGCCTAACCGGATAAACGGTCCGTATTCTGTCCAATTTCTCGTTTGATAAAAATACTTGATCCACTTCTCCATCTCAGTTGTTTGCATTCTCTCTATACAGCTCCTTATATGGTGTTCACTCTTTTGATTTTACACTATATATAGAAGAAACGGCTGTTTCTTTACAAATCATTATAGTAGAATGAGTGGGTGAAGAAATCATAGAGAGAGATGGGGCTGTTTTGATGAAAACGATTTGTGTGTTTGCTGGTTCGAATCCAGGTGTAAATGATGTCTACAAACAAAAGGCTGTAGAGCTGGGTGCTTATATGGCGAAGCAGGGCATTCGTCTTGTTTATGGCGGGTCGCGTATTGGGTTAATGGGCGCGATTGCCGATGAGGTCATGAGACATGGCGGGCAAGTGATCGGAGTCATGCCTAAGGGGCTTTTTAGAGGAGAAGTCGTGCATCAAGAGCTGACAGAGCTAATTGAGGTAACAGGCATGCATGAACGAAAAGCGAAAATGAGCGAGCTGGCCGATGGGTTTATTGCGATGCCAGGCGGCTTTGGTACATATGAAGAATTATTTGAGGTGCTGTGCTGGGCACAAATCGGCATCCATCAAAAGCCGATTGGATTGTATCAAGTAAATGACTACTTCAATCCGCTCATAGACATGGTGAAATTCAGTGTACATGAAGGTTTTTCGAATGAATCACATCTTCAATTGTTACATGCTTCGTGTGAACCGGAGGAATTAATCACGCAGATGGCTTCTTATCAAACACCGTCTCTTCAGCAGAAATGGACGGAGCTGTCTTAAAGTAGGATTAAAACAAAAAACCGTCTGTTCAAGGAGCAGACGGTTTGTGTTGTGATCATTATTTTTGTTCTTCTGTATTACGGGTCAAGACTTTGTCAATGAGTCCGTATTGAAGTGCTTCTTCCGCTGTTTTGAAGTTGTCACGATCTGTATCGCGCTCAATGACTTCAATTGGCTGACCAGTACGTTCAGCAAGTACTTGGTTCAGTTTATCGCGTAAAGAAAGGATTCGTTTTGCCGCAATTTCAATTTCTGTTGCTTGACCTTGGGCACCGCCTAGTGGTTGGTGAATCATGACTTCACTGTTTGGAAGAGCATAACGCTTACCTTTTTCACCAGCAGCAAGCAGGAACGCACCCATAGATGCAGCCATACCAATACAAATAGTTGATACCTTTGGTTTAATAAATTGCATCGTATCGTAAATGGCCATACCAGCTGTGATTGAACCGCCAGGGCTGTTAATGTAGATAGAAATATCTTTTTCTGGATCTTCAGCTTCTAAGAAAAGCAGCTGTGACACGATGGAGTTGGCAACATTGTCATCGATCGCAGAACCAAGCATGATAATACGGTCTTTTAAAAGACGAGAATAAATGTCGTAAGCTCTTTCCCCACGATTTGTTTGCTCAATGACTGTAGGTATTAAATTCATAATGTTCCTCCTTCACCTTTTAGGTAAGTATGTAATTCAATGATACATTTTTGGTCAATAAAGGTCAAACAAAACGCTGACCTAAATTCAAATACCCGTATCCATTTTCCCCAAAATCATTCCACTTCAAACCAGCATATTATTCTATGTATCCAAAAGAAGAAAATACATCATCAAGACGAATGATTAATCATTGCTTTCTTGCAGCATTTCCCTTATAATTTGATATGCTGACGTTCAAAAAACATATCGTGCGCTCGTAGCTCAGTTGGATAGAGCGGTGGTTTCCGGTACCACGTCTGCCGGGGGTTCGAATCCCTCCGAGCGCGTATCTGACCTTGCTTACGATGTTAAAGGTCTGTCATGAACCCCTCTTCATATGGAGAGGGGTTTTTGTGTTCATTCGGGTTTATCGTTCACTAGGGTGAGGGAAGTGAAAAAATGATCTGGTTGCAAGCCAGCAACATCTATCCGAATATAATAAAATAACCCCCATTCTTAACATAAGAGTGGGGTTATTGCTATAAAGGAGTTATCTGCCTTTCTGGCCTTTCCTGTAAATAGCCGCAGGTATAATTGTAAGGAGAACAATGATAAATCCAATCACGGATACAGTATTTTTTATTGTATTGTCATTCACAGTGAAGTTTGTCACGATCATTGCCGCTAGACAAAGAATGATAATTAAATAACTGTATTTCTCCAAGACTTTCACAAAATATCCCTCCAATATGAAGCTGAAAATAATATTATGACTAATTATACAAAAATATTGGATGTTTGCTCGTGAGAAGGCGTTATGTTCATGTCCCTCCATGAAATACTGGACGTAAGACTCATTTCTTCCCTTTTCAGGCGTATTTGTTGAGCCAGTTCGCTGTATATGATTAACATGGAAGGGAATTGACAATGAGGAGGAATTTCTTGTGGCGAAGATTTTATTGATTACGTTTCCAGCTGAAGGACATGTGAACCCTATGTTAGGAATGATTAAAGCATGGGCGGATCGAGGCGATGAAGTGCATGCGGTCACAACTGTACATTATGAGGAACGAATTAAACGCTTAGGTGCTCACGTACATATACATCCAGACTATATTCGGACATTACATGTGGAAGAAGGAGATTTAGATTCTATGCAGCCGTTCTTTCATGCCATGCTGCAAACATCATATGATATTTTAGAGGTGGTGGAAACACTTTCCGAGGAGCATTCATTTGATTTGGTTTACTTTGATATGTTTGGGGCAGGGGAGCTTGTGCGAGATTACTTACACATTCCGAGCATCGGGTCCAACCCATCTTTTGTGCTGCAAGAGGCGCATTTTGATACACCGCTATACAGAAAGGATGAGAAAGCCGATCATCTGTTAGAAAAAATACAAGAGCGTTTTGGCGTTCAGCCAACGCGTTTGATGCAATTTATGAAAAACCGTGGAGAACTGAATATCGTCTATACAAGTAAATATTTCCAGCCTTCTGTTGATTCATTAAACGATTCGTTTGTTTTCATTGGACCGAGCTTTTTAAAAAGAGCCGACCAGCATGAATTCCCGCTGGAAGCACTTGAGCAAGAAAAAGTCGTTTTTATTTCCATGGGCACCGTTCTTGGGGATACAGAAGCATTTTTTAATATGTGTATAGATGCTTTCGAAGACTTTGACGGAAAAGTGATTATCGCAACAGGTGAAAAAGTAAATCGTTCTCTCTTAAAAGAGGCGCCTGCTCATTTTCTGATTGAGCCTTATGTGCCGCAGCTTGAAGTGCTCGAACTGACAGATGTATTTGTAACGCACGGCGGGATGAATAGTGTCAATGAAGGGATTCATTACCACGTTCCGATGGTCGTCATTCCAGTCGATAAAGATCAGCCGATGGTGGCACAAAGACTGACCGAATTATCTGCTGCCTGTACACTTGATAAAGATCAGCTGACACCAAAGCAGCTAAGAGAAACTGTTGAGAAGGTTTTAGGCAGTGACACGTACCGTGCGGGGATTGAGAAAATTGAAGAAAGCTTCCAAGCAGCAGGTGGAACAGAAAAAGCATTAAAGGTGATCGACCAATTTATACAAGCGAAACAGACTCAATCATGAGTCTGTTTTTTTTATGAAAAGACGTTGTATTTCCCATTTCTGTATGCTAATATTCAATTCGTAATCATTTCGATTAATAATCGTAATGATTACGATAATGTTGAATTGGGGGAAGTACATATGAGTGATCAACCTGTTTACATAAAGAAGAAATATGAGAAAAGGCATCCCTACGTGACATACACCTTGATGCTGTTTTCAGTGATGGCTTGTTTTTTATTGGCCTCATGCTCTGAAAACAAAGCATCCTCCAGCAATGATAGAGAAGAAGATGAGCTCGTGTATGCAAGTACAAAAGATATCAGGGACATCAATCCTCATCTATACGGTGGAGAGATGGCTGCTCAAAATATGGTGTTTGAATCGCTTGTCGTCAATACAGAGAAGGGCGTTCAGCCTGCCTTAGCGAAAAGCTGGGACATATCAAAGGATGGAAGGACCTATACCTTTCATCTTCGAAAAGGTGTGACTTTTTCAGATGGTGAGCCTTTTAATGCAAAGGCAGTGAAATTGAATATTGATGCTGTCGTCAAAAATATTGAAAAGAACGCTTGGCTTAATCTCGTATCTGAAATCAAATCCACAAAGGCGCTAGATGACGATACATTTGTTCTCACGTTGAAAGAGCCTTATTATCCTACGTTAGAAGAGCTGGGCTTAACACGCCCCTTCCGTTTTATTTCTCCAAAAAGCTTCATTGATGGAACGACTGCAAAAGGAGTTAAAAGCTATGCAGGTACAGGTCCTTATGTGCTAAAGGAACATAAGAAAAATCAATATGCCGTTTTTGAAATGAATGATCACTATTGGGGGCAAAAGCCGAAAATTTCAACTGTGAAATGGAAAGTCATGCCGGATCACCAAACCATCTTACTTGCGCTTCAAAAAGGAGAGATTGATCTTTTATTTGGAGCAGATGGTGACATGATTGATGGAGACTCATTCCAGGCTTTAAAAGAAGCAGGGCAATATGGTGTCACCGTGAGCCCTCCTGTTGGTTCAAGATCGATTGTGATTAATTCAAACCAGCCAATCACAAAAGATCCGAAAATAAGAGAAGCTTTTCAATACGCCATTCAAAAGGACATGATCACTGAAGGCATTTTAAATGGAACGGAAAAGGTGGCACACACATTGCTTGCTCCTTCTGTCCCATACGCAGATATTCCACTGAAAAAGAAAACTTATCAAAAGAAGAAAGCAGAGGAAATATTGGATGAGGCAGGCTGGAGGATGAAAGAAGACGGGTATCGCTATCAAAATGGCAAACTGCTGAGTGTGGCTATTTACTATAATTCCGATAATGCAGGGGAAAGAACGATCAGTGAATCGATTCAACAAGATTTCAAGCAGGTGGGGATCAAGCTGGATATTAGAGGAGAAGAAAAACAGGCATTCTTAGATCGCCAAAAAACAGGAAAGTTCGATCTGATGTACTCGCTGTCTTGGGGGCTTCCTTATGATCCACAAACTTATGTCTCTTCATTCCGTGTAGCATCCCATGCTGATTATCAAGCTCAATTAGGACTGAAAAAGAAAAAGTGGCTGGACGAGACGATTACGGAAGTATTAGTAGAACCAGATGAGCAAAAGCGGAAACAAATGTATCAAGAAATATTGACGTATATCCATGATGAAAATGTTTACCTCCCAATCTCTTATTCTGTGACAAAGGCTGTTTATAATAAGCGCCTGAAAGGCGTAGGTTTTCATGTGTCTCAGTATGAAATCCCATTTGACCGTATGTATTTTGCGTCATAAAACGGAGGCAGAGACATGACTCGCTATCTCTTAAAACGAATACTGATGCTTTTTCCGCTTATGATCTTTATCACCTTCTTTGCTTTTGTACTGCTGACGATGCGGGCAAGTGATCCAGCAGAGGTCGCTTTGCGGGTGAATCAAGTCACTCCAACAGAAGAAATGATTGAATCGATGCGGCAGGAGTTAGGCTTAGACCAGCCATTTTTCATCCGCTATGCCACATGGCTTAAAAATGGATTAACAGGTGATTTTGGCAGGAGCTATGTCACTCAGGAGCCCGTTTTTGATCTTATCATGGAGGCGCTGCCTGCGACATTGCAGCTTGCAGGAGCAGCGCTCTTTTTTATCATAGTGCTCAGTTTATTGTTCGGGGTGATCTGTGCATATGCTGCTCACACTTGGGTGGATCGTTTATTGAGAGCCTTTGTGTTTATCGCCGCTTCAATGCCTAGTTTTTGGCTGGGGATTTTGTTGATTTGGCTTTTTTCTGTCAAATTCAATTGGGTTAATACGAGTGGAATGGAAGGGTTCAAATCGATTCTTCTTCCAGCTGTCACATTATCATTAGGCTACTTATCGACCTATGTGAGACTCATACGTAATCAAATTCTAAAATTTCAGCACGAGCCCTTTGTTTTTTATGCAAGAGCACGTGGTTTAAAGGAACGAACTGTTCAACTGAAAGTCATGAGGCATGCCCTGCAATTAGCGGTAACAGCACTTGGCATGTCTATTCCAAAGCTCATTGCGGGAACTGTCATTATTGAGAACCTTTTTGCTTGGCCAGGGGTTGGCCGGTTGTGTATAACTGCTATTTTCCATGCTGACTTCCCTATTATTCAAGCCTATTTGTTTGTGATGGGGTTCCTGTTTGTTATGTGCAATCTCATCGCTGATATGCTGCAAATGACCATGAATCCGCAATTGCGAAAGGAGGTATGACAACAATGATAGGGTGGCATCAATTAAGAAAAGACCGTATGGCGATTCTTTCAATCTGGCTGTTAGCGCTTGTCGCATTAGCTGGACTGTTTGCTCCAATGTTAGCACCACATGACCCAACAAATACGAACATTCTTCAAAAATATGCCGGTATCAGTCTTACTTACCCACTCGGAACGGATCATCTAGGGAGATGTGTATTATCGAGGCTTTTATATGGCATTCGGACAACAATGCTTGCAGCTATGCTGACGATGTGTATCACGATGCTCATTGGCAGCGCACTTGGACTCATGGCAGGCTTCTTTCGAGGAAAGGTGGATGGGGTTTTGATGAGGCTGTGTGATGTCATGCTGTCCTTTCCAGCAGAGGTGATGATTCTTGCGGTTGTGGGAATACTCGGACCTGGACTATTCAATATTATTTTGGCCAATGTCCTAGCGAAATGGGCCTGGTATACAAGAATGATTCGTTCGTCTGTCCTTCAATATGCGAATGAACCTTCTGTTCAATTTGCAAAGGTGACTGGCGGCAAACCCTTTTACATATTGAGGAGACATCTATTTCCTCGCATCTCAGGAGAAATTGCTGTTTTTGCGACACTTGATGCGGGCTGGGTGATCTTAAATATATCAGCACTGTCTTTTCTTGGATTAGGTGTGAGTGCACCTACACCAGAATGGGGCATGATGCTCAATGAGGCGAAGAATGTCATGGTGACACATCCAGCCCATATGCTTGCGCCTGGACTTGCCATCTTGTTTGTGGTCATGGCATTGAGCTTTTTAGGAGACAGCCTTCAGCATGCCGCGAATCCTGCCATGCATCATACCAGAAAGAAAGGGGTGAGGCCATTTGCCTTTAATCGACGTAAAAAATCTGTCCGTACATGATCCACAGCAGCAAAAGAATATAGTGACGAATATCACATTTTCTTTACATCAACAACGCTGTTTAGCCGTCATTGGAGAAAGTGGCAGTGGAAAATCAACTGTCGCCAAAGCGTTAATTGATCTTGTCGCCCCTTCGCTAGAAGTGGAAGGAACGATTATTTTTGACGGCAAAACATTAACAAATCAAGAAGCGCACCAATGGCGGGGGAAACGAATAGGTTTCATCTCACAGGATGTCATGAATGCATTCAATCCTATCGAAACGATAGGTCATCAAATGGTGGAAACATTTCAGCAGCATTTGGGCTTACGAGGGAAAGAAGGGAAAGCACATGCTATGGCTGGGCTTACACGTGTTCATTTAAAAAATCCATATGATTTGATGAAAAAATATCCGTATGAACTGTCTGGAGGAATGCTTCAGCGTGTGATGATTGGCATCACGATGATGCTTTCTCCAGACATGATCATTGCAGACGAGCCAACTGCATCGCTTGATGCCTTTAATCGGCGTGAAGTCATCAGACAATTACACAGTCTAAAGGAAGAAACGGGTGTTACCTTAATCGTCATAACGCATGATCTAGGCGTCGTTCAGGAAATCGCTGATGAATTGATGGTTATGCACCAAGGAGTAATGCTTGAGCATGGGTCAGCCAAGGAATTGTTCACATCACCCGAGCATCCCCAAACAAAGCAATTACTTGAGACGAGGCTTCGATTATCTGCCCCTGCTGAAGCACTGCGGCAGCAGAAGAGAGTGGAGGCGTTTCCATGTTGATCACAGCTTTCGATCTAGTCAAACACGGTGAGAAGAAAGGTCTTTTTTCAAAACAAAAGAAACCAAAAGACCGCATATCAAATGTTTCGTTTCAAATCGAAAAAGGACAATGTGCCGGATTAGTCGGTGAGAGCGGCAGTGGCAAAAGTACATTGGCACGTATCCTGCTCGGTTTAGAAAAAATAGATGGAGGCGAGGTACAAATTGATGGTATGACAGCTGACAAATGGCGGAGGGTGAATCGGGGGAAAATGAGTGTTGTCTTTCAAGATTATCTATCTTCTGTTCATCCCTCCTTTACGGTGAAAGAGATCATAGCAGAACCGATGCGTTTGTTAAAGCAGAATCAGAATATGGATCAGAAGGTTTTGTCATTACTTGAGCAAGTCAGACTGCCCTCGTCTGTGCTGAATCAATATGCTCATCAGCTAAGCGGCGGTCAGCTCCAGCGAGTGTGCATCGCACGAGCTATATCAACGCACCCAGCCATTCTTATACTAGATGAAGTCTTGAGTTCACTGGATGTCTCTGTTCAAGTACAAATATTGGATCTGCTTATGACATTAAAACAAGAGCTAGACATGACCATGCTTCTCATTACTCATGATGTAGAAGCAGCGGTGTATCTATGTGACCACCTTCTATTTTTACATGAAGGAAGCCTAGTGGAAGAATGCAAAAAGGACGAACTGTTTGAAGTGTCCCATCCATTTACACTCCAGTTAATCGACTCACTTATGCCATTTCAGCTTGACAAAAAATAACCAATCTTTTATCGTATACGTAACAAACGACGGAAGGGTGACCCAATGCAATGAAGTACTAATCCTATGACCTGTAAGCAAAATGAACGAACGAAGGCAGTGAGCAAACGATCAGTTTGCCATGTTTGCTGCGTTTTCATTTTTTAGCTTCGGAATAGGATGGTACAGCTTGGGAATCAAAGAATGAGATGATTGATACGTGGGATGTGTGCGTTCAAATAGGAACGGCACACCATACTGGATCAATCCGCTTATTTTTGTACACCATTTTGCCTCCTATTCTGAGAATGGGAGGCTTTTTCATGTCTCCTGATACGAAAGGAGAGGATTGGATGTTACTAAAAGCCAATCAGTTAAAGGTATTTCGAAAAGATCGCTTGTTATTTGATATTGAGGAGCTAGCCATCCATCAAGGTGATCGCATTGGTCTTGTAGGGACAAATGGCAGCGGAAAAACGACTTTATTGCATGTGCTGGCAGGACAGGAAACACCAGACAGCGGCACGGTTGCCGCCACAGCGGTCTGTACGCTGCTTCCTCAATTGAAACAAGGAGACGGCAGACAGAGTGGCGGTGAAATGACCCAAACTTATATTGAAAGAGCATTAAGCCGGCCGTCTGCCCTTTTATTAGCAGATGAACCGACCACTCATTTGGATACAGAGCATATTGAGTGGCTGGAAGATAAGCTGCGTCATTATCAAGGAGCTCTCATTGTTGTTTCACATGATCGTGCTTTTTTAGATGCAATATGTACGGAGATTTGGGAACTGGATCATGGGAAGCTTCATCATTACAAAGGCAATTACACACATTTTGCACAGCAAAAAGAGCTAGCACATCGTCAGCAGGTGGAAGCGTATGAAGCCTATACACAAAAGAAAAAACAGTTAGAGCATGCACTGGAAAAGAAAAAGAAAAAGGCGGACAAAGCGACAAAGCCCTCCCAAAAGGTGAAATCCTCAGGACCTAAAATTGCAAAGCCCTACTATGCAAATAAGCAAAAAAAGCTGCAAAAAACAGCCAAATCCATTGAAACAAGGATGGAGAAATTAGAAAAGGTTGAGAAGGTAAAGGACATTCAGCCCATTCACATGACTCAGCATACGATGAAGGAAACTGCAAGCCGTACCATTTTGAGAGTGGAAAATGTAGATGGCAAGGCGGGCGATAAAGTGCTTTGGAGGCAGGCGAATGTGGAAGTGAGGGGCGGAGACAAGGTTGCCATTATCGGAAAGAACGGGAGCGGAAAAACGACATTTCTCCGTATGTTAGTGAATGGACATCCCGGAGTTACTCGTTCAGAGGCTGTCAAGCTAGCCTATTTTCGTCAGGATCTTTCAGGATTGAAGGTAGATGAATCGATTTTACAAAATGCGCTGAAAGAGGCAGTTCAAGATGAAACAGTGGTTCGAACGGTTTTGGCGAGACTAGGATTTAGAGGGGATGATGTGCACAAGCCTGTTGAGGTATTAAGCGGGGGAGAACGGGTGAAGACGATGCTTGCGTCCTTGCTCGTCAGTGATGCCAATGTTCTCATGCTGGATGAACCGACGAATTTTTTAGATCTGGCGGCAGTTGAAGCACTTGAAGGTCTATTGAAGGATTACCCAGGTACCGTTGTGTTTGTTTCCCACGATCGCAGGCTGATTGAAGAGGTTGCCACTCGTATTTTCCATATTCATGAGGAACGTATTGAAGGATTTGACGGCACATATGAAGCCTATAAACAAAAGGAAGAAAAACCAGCTGTGACAAATAGAGAAGAGGAGCTTCTGTTAATTGATATGCAGCTGTCTGAAGTGCTCAGCCGTTTAAGTATTGAGCCGTCGCAAGAGCTTGAAGAGACATTTCAAGCATTATTGAAACAAAAAAAGTCTTTGGAGTCATAAAAGAAAACCCCTGTTTACTCTACAGGGGTTTTAGATTGTCGTTCTTTTTTTAATTGTTCAAGTTCACTCACTGTGACGAGCTGGTAGCCTTGTTTGGTGAGTTCATGAATGATCTTTACGGCTGCTTGGGCTGAGCTTTCATAAATATCGTGCATTAACACTGTTCTGCCATCGGCTGCATGTGAGAGAACGCGGTTTGTGATTTGCTGGCTGTTGCGGATTTTCCAATCCTCTGGATCAACATCCCACAAAGTGACCTTCATCCCAATTGCATGATTGATATCTTGATTTGTACCGCCATATGGCGGTCTAAAGTGCGTAGGTGTATATCCGCTCGCTTTCTCAATCAGCTGCTGGGTGTCCTTCACTTGTTTCACCGCTTCATCTAAAGGCAGTCTTGTTAATAAAGGGTGATTGTAGGAATGGTTTCCGATCTCATTCCCGCCTTTTAAAATATCGGCAAGCATTCCAGGGTAATATTGCACCCTGCTGCCTAATACGAAAAAGGTAGCATGTCCTTTATTTGCCTTCAGCGCATCTAAAATTTTTGAGGTTGTCGCTGGATTCGGTCCATCATCAAATGTGAGTGCGATGGCTTTTTTATTCGGATCAAGCTTTGATTTTTGCGGCAGCTTGACGGCTTTTCTTTTTGGATTCGGTTCTTTCATTTCATTTTTATTTTTCAGTTTATCCATATATTCTGGCTTTAATATGTCCTTCAGCAATGTCTTTTTGATCGCGAGTGTTTGCGGACCAAGATCCTCTGCGGCTACTTGAGATGCAGGGAAATAAAATTCTACATATTTGTCTTTCAAGGCAAATTGACTGAAGTTTTGAGCATCAGGGGCTGTTCCTTTCTGAAGGAGAGGCTGATCCTTAGATAAGGTTTTGTCCTTCCGAAGCTCTGTATATGTAATATAGGATAATTTCTTTAAATAATTGGTTTTAGACAGAAATAGATCTTTTGTGTCAAGAAAGGTTTTTTTCTGAAAATCAAAGTTAATCGTGAGATGATTGGTGGTTCCATTTTGCTGGCCAGTATACGTATAGGTCGTAAAACGAATGGCAGCAGACTGCTTTGCATAGTGCACCATTTCATAATCAATATTCAGTTCATAGCGTTTATGTTCATCGATATCCTTTGCTTCACTGAATGTTTTTTTGAAATGCTCTAATGCCGAATTGGCATAGCTTTGAATCTTGTCATCTAGCTCTTTTTGATGAAAAAGAGGATAGTTGACTGCATATCTCATAAATTTCCCGTCATTTACGAGAGTGACAATTTCTACGTTTTTATAGTTCGTATCCTGCTTTACATTTTTCTTCTCTGTACCGCTTGCTTGTTGATTTTGAAAGAAAGCAACTGCTCCAATGACGACTGCAAGCGCAAATAGGACGATACTCCATTTTCCCTTTACTGACACAACTTTCAAATCTCCTCTCATGACGGGTCATTCTTTATTAGTTTGACATCTGTTTGTAATATTTTTATAACATTTGACTTACTTTTGTAATTTTAGGGGATATTCATGCGAAATGTCAACTATTTTCCTATTAAACTATGAGAAAAAATGATAGGCCGTTCTGAGCGGCAAAAAGAAATCTCCCCTCTCTGCCCTGCACATACCTTCATTAATTAAAAAATAGGGTGTACATTGATTTTTTAGAGGCTGGCGGCTATAATTTTGTTGATTATGATTCTCATTTTCAAACTGACTTTTAATGAAGAAAAGGATGACACCGATTTTGCAGGATAAGCGAAAACCTCAACAAAAACGATCATCACATATTCTGTTCTTTTTGATATTTTTCCTCGCCGTCATTGGTTTAGCGGCTGCCATGTTTTTTGCTGTGTCATACGGTGCGAAAACATTGTCTCTGCAAACGGTTTGGACAGCTGTATTTGACTACCAGTCAAATATTACAGAGCAGCAGATCATCCATGAATTAAGACTTCCTCGGGTTTTAGGGGCAGCTCTAGTGGGAGCGGCGTTTGCCGTAGCGGGTGCTCTTATGCAGGGCATCACAAGAAATCCACTGGCAGATGCGGGGATTTTGGGCATTAATGGCGGTGCGATGTTTGTGGTCGCTCTCTGTTTTGCTTTTTTCCCAGGAATGCCTTATTCAGCACTGATGTTTTTTTCCTTTATTGGTGCTGTGCTCAGTACGCTGCTGATCTTTGCGATTGGGGCGGCTGGCGGCGTATTGACACCGCTGCGCCTCACTGTAGCAGGAGCGGTTGTAGCCGCATTGCTTCATGCGCTCAGCTCTGGGGTTGCGATTTATTTTGACCTGAGTCAGGATCTGGCTTTTTGGTATGCAGGCGGGGTAGCTGGTGTGAAATGGCCGCAGCTGATGATTCTTGCCCCCGTCATTCTGATTGTGATCGTATGGGCAATGCTATTGGGCCGGTCACTTTCCTTACTATCGCTCGGTGAAGATACAGCGGCGAATTTAGGGGTGAAAACCCGACAAGTGCGAATACTAGGCATGACCGCTGCTGTGTTATTAGCAGGGGTTTCTGTATCAGCAGTCGGGTCGATTGGGTTTGTCGGTCTCGTCATCCCGCATATTGCACGAAAGCTGGTTGGTGTAGACTATCGTTTCGTTATTCCGATGTCAGCGATGTTAGGCGCAATGCTGCTTGTCTTTGCAGACCTTGCCAGCCGTACAGTCAATCCGCCAAGAGAGCTTGCCATTGGCGTGATGGTGGCACTTGTTGGTGTTCCTTTCTTCTTATACATTGCCAGAAAAGAAGGGAGGAACCTGTCATGAGAGAGAAACAGCGTGCTCTTGTCGTGACACTCGTTTTGCTTTGCCTGAGTGCGGCTGTTGTGCTGTATAGTTTAAATACCGGTACGCTGAAACTAAGCCCTGTCATGGTCGTCAAGACGTTATTTGGCTTTGGAGATTTCCAAAGTGAAACGGTGCTGTTTGACTATCGTCTGCCTCGAATTGTGGTGACGATGTTAGCTGGTATTGGTCTTGGCATTGCTGGCGGCATTTTGCAGAGCTTATCCCGTAACCCGCTGGCCGATCCTGGGATTATTGGATTGAATGCAGGGGCAGCCTTTGGCTTAATTGTGTTTGTGACATATTTTCACGCACTTGAAGGCAATCCGTCTCTTCTTATTCCGCTCTTTACGTTTGGCGGCGGACTGCTTGCGGCAGCTGTCATCGTGCTTCTTGCATATGACCGGCATGAAGGGCTTGTTCCTATCCGGCTGATCTTAGTTGGCATTGCGGTTGCTGCGGGATTTAGTGCACTCACCTTATATTTGTCATTGAAGCTGGATGAAGATACATACACGTTTGCTTCAAGGTGGCTTGTGGGCAATGTATGGGGGAGAGACTGGATTCATGTGCTGGCGCTTCTGCCTTGGATTGTATGCCTTGTACCGCTTACGCTGATGCAGACAAACACGCTTAATGCATTGACATTAGGAGATGCTGTCGCCTCAAGTGTAGGTGTACGTGTCCAGCGTAAACGTCTTCTCCTCTTGACCTTAGCGGTAGGCCTCGCGAGTGCAAGTGTTTCAATGACAGGTGGTATTGGCTTTATTGGCCTCGTCGCCCCGCATTTGGCTAGGAGGCTTGTCGGTTCACTGCATCAGTATTTTTTACCAGTTAGTGCGCTGCTTGGCTTGTTGATTTTGGTCAGTGCCGATACAATCGGACGTTCCATCTTTGCTCCAAATGCCATACCGGCGGGTGTGGTCGTGGCCTTTATCGGTGCCCCGTATTTTCTCTATTTATTAACTAAAACGAAATAAATATGAAAGAGGAACTCATCATGAAAAAACTACTAGTATTTGGATTAACGCTCTGTTTCTTGCTGCTTGCCGCTTGCGGACAACAGGAAACAAAGAATACAACAAATGAAAAGTCCAATGGCACACCAAAGATTGCTTCCTTGTCTATTCATTTAACAAATGACTTGTTAGCACTCGGTATCAAACCGGCGGGCTCTGTTGTAGGAGGAGACTTAAAAGATTTCCTTCCACATGCGAAAAAGCAGCTGAGTCAGACGAAGAAGCTCGGCATTGCATCTGATCCAGATATGGAATCACTGCTTGCGTTACAACCAGATGTCATTTATGTTGATGAAGAATTAGCCGGACAAGACTTATCGAAATATAAGAAGATCGCCAAAACAGAAGTGTTTAATTTAAATGATGGCACATGGCGGGATCATTTGAAAAAAATCGCCAAACACGTCAATAAAGAAAAAGAAGCGGATCAATATATTAAGAGTTACAATCAAGAAGCAAAAGAGGTCAAATCGCTCATCAAGAAAAAGATTGGAAACGGAAAAGTCATGGCGATCCGTGTGACAGCAAAGGAGCTTCGCGTATTTAGCATGAAGCGCCCAATGGGTCCTATTTTATACGAGGATTTAGGCCTGACACCTGTCGATGGTGTGAAAAAGCTGGACAGCAAGCGCCCATTTGAAGTGATTTCTCAAGAGGTTCTTCCTGATTATGATGCTGATGCGATCTTTGTCGTTGTCAACCGTGATGATAAAGCGCAGCAGGCATTCAAGCAATTAGAAAAGACTCCGATTTGGAAGGGTCTAAAAGCAGTGAAGAAAAACCAAGTCTATCCGATTGCCGATCAGCCTTGGCTCGATTACTCAGCTCTAGGCAATAAAATGGCATTGGATGAAGCAAAAGAGATGTTTTCTAAATAAATAGCAAATGAAATCAGGCATCATTCCGCATATAGGAATGATGTCTCTTTTTTTGATTCGTTCTTCTATTCATTCGGCTGATGCATACATATGAGAGAGAACGAGCAATACCGCCCGTGAGAAGAGGAAAGGGAGGGGTTACAGTTGGAGGTTCAAAAAATTAGTGCAGGTACGATTGCAAGGCTTGTGCTGCTTTTACTGGCGCTTGTTAATAGTGCGCTAACTGCTGCGGGAAAAAGCCCAATTCCTATTGATGAAGAAGGCGTTCAACAATTCATCACACTGGCCTTTCTGGGAATTACATCACTATGGGCCTATTGGAAAAACAATGATATAACGAAAAAAGCACGAACAAAAAAAGAAGAATAACAGAAAAAAGAGCCTTTCATGAATCAAAGGCTCTTTCAGCGTGCAGACAAACCCTCGCATTCGCCCGCAGGTCTGCGCTCCGGTGCTCACGAATGTTTCAATTCGCTCCGCTCCGGTACTCGCCCTTCCTAGACTGCAAAGGTTTTCTATCACGCTGAAAAGAAGACAAAGGGCTAAAATAAAAATCATTTTAGCCCTTTGTCAACAGTCTGAAAGAGCCTTTCATGAATCAAAGGCTCTTTTTCATCGAAGCGTCAAACGCCTCTCCCCGCAATCATTCTTCCTGAAAGGCTTACGCCCGGCGTTCTCCCATGTTGTTGAGGAAAGCTTTTACTTCCTCAATGCTTAAGCCAATTGCCTTTGCTTCACTCATTAGACGCTTCCACTCTGTGATATTTGAATCGGTCAGCTTTCTATGGGTGACATGTAACGACTTCTCTTCCTGCTCCTTACGGTACGTTTGGAGCAGCTGATAGAGCTCTTCTTTAGGCATGCCTGATTGGACGGCACTTACGATATGCTCCCGCCATTCGTGTTCACCACCCTCAGCGTAATGAAACATCATTGTCTCTGCATCAAACAGCTCTTGTAAATCAATCTCTAGTGAAGAAGATACCTTTTTTAAGAACTGGACAGATGGATTTCTGTGGACACCACGCTCAATTTTGCTCAAATATGACTTAGAGACATGAGCATCCTCAGCCAGTTGCTGAATCGAGTATCCTTTTCTCTTTCGGTAAATGCGTATCACCTTGCCTATCATTCGATCAATGATCTCCCTTCTCACCGGCGAATAGTTCTGCGACCTTTTCGTTCATTATAAGAAATAAATTGTTCTTTATAAAATTCAAAAACGTAAGAATCAGGAAGTAAACAAAAGAAAACGAACGATTTCGTTCTTTAAAAAGAACTATAAGACCTATTATGACATTTTTCTTTGCGGGTATTATCTTTTATAATCCAATCATTAACAAAAAGAAACCATATATAACCTTTTTATGATGAAATCGGGAGGTATCTATGAATGAGAATATAGGTTTTAAGCAGCTGTTTTCTGTCATTAAAGAGAAAATGGCCCTTCTGATCCTGATTGTCCTGATCGTAACGGGCATTTCAGCCTATTATCAGTTCTATGTCTCGACTCCTGTATATCAGGCAACCACTCAAATTCTTGTTCATAAACGCAGCAATGACGCACAAGCAGATTTAAACGATATTCAGATGAACCTTCAATATACACGTACCTTTCAAGTTTTATTAAAAAGCCCAATCGTCATTGAAAAAGTAAAAGAAACACTTCATCTCACAGAATCAGCAGAAGGACTAAAACACAAAATTGCCACAAGTACAGAAAATGAGTCTGAGGTCATCAATATTTCTGTACAAGATGAGGATCGCGCGAAGGCAGTCGCCATTGCGAATACCGCAACAGAGGTGCTGCAAGAAGAAATCAAAAAAACAATGAATATGGATCGCATTAATGTTTTGTCTGAAGCCAAGCTGTCCAACACGATTCTGATGAATTCAAGGAAGTTCGTTCATATCGTTCTGGCACTAGGCGCCTCTTTATTAGGGGGCATGACACTCATTTTCTTAATGAATTTACTCGATGATACTGTAAAACGAACACATCAAATAAGAGAAGAGATCGGATTGCCGTCGCTTGGCAGTGTCTATCAGATGCAGGCAGACAGGAGGGCCAAAAAAGACAAGCAGTCCGTCATAACGGGAGGACAGAACATTGATCTTTAAGAGGAAGAAAAGAGAAAAGAGAGATTTATCCTGTATTTCTGTATTAAATCCTCACTCTGTCATTGCGGAACAATTCCGTACGATCCGAACAAACATCGAATTCACATCGATCCAAACAAGGCTGAAATCGATATTAGTGACCTCCTCCTTACCGAAGGAAGGGAAATCATTTACGGCTGCAAACTTAGCAGCTGTTTTTGCACAGCAGAACAAGCGGGTGCTGCTCATGGATGCTGACTTGCGAAAGCCGGCCGTCCATGAATATTTTGACTTGAGTCATCATACCGGTTTGACGAATGTGCTATTAAATAATTGCAGCTTGGAAGAAGCTATTTTACCGACACCGATTGAGCATTTAGAGCTGCTTCCGAGCGGAACCATTCCGCCGAATCCAGCTGAGCTGCTCTCCTCTTCTGTAATGAAGCAGTTATTTTATGAGATTGAACAGCAATATGACATGGTGATTGTTGATTCCACACCGCTTCTGCCAGTTGCAGATGCAAAGATTTTGGCGAACCGGACGGATGGGAGCATTCTCGTTGTCTTAAGCGGCAAAACAAAGATTGCTGCTGTGAAGAAATCAAAAGAAGTATTAGAAGGAACAACAAGTAAACTGCTTGGAGCTATGCTAAATGGCAAGAAAGAGAAAAAGGGCAGGCTGTATATGTATTAAAAAGATTGATAGGTGATGTCTCCTAATCTTTAACAATGGAGGCACTCGATCCTGCTGTGGGCATAACCGTGCCTTAGATGCTCGTCATCAGTAGTGGGATGTGAGGACGGGTTTGATGCCCATGTTACGTAAGAATAGTGATGCTTTAAAAAGGGGGAGGAGCGTTGACTTACGCCCAAAGATTATCAATCATCGTAGCACTAGATTCATATCTCATCTTAGTTGCCGTCTTTTTTGGTTTTCAATTTGTCCAAGAGGCGGCTTTAACCGTTTATACATTTGAAATGCTCGCCATTTCTTCACTCAGTCTGCTCATTGGGCACCATATATTTGCCTGCATGTTTCATGTGTACAAGCAAGTATGGGCTTATACAGGAGTAAGAGAGTTATTTTCTTTAATGAAGACCTTTGTGTGTTCTTTTTTATTTTCGATGACGATGCTGTACCTTTTCGTGCAGACATGGCCATTTCGGTTTTTATTCATCGTGTGGCTTTTTCATATCTTATTCATCGGTGCATCTCGTATGGCATCTAGGTTATTTCATGACGGGGCCAAACGGCTTCAGGCAGAAAAAGAGCGGGCCTTAATTATTGGTGCCGGATCAGCAGGAACCATGCTCGTTCGTCAGCTTCAGCAATCGAGTGATGTACATATTGAGCCAGTCGCCTTCATCGATGATGACAAGACGAAACATCGGCTTGAAATTATGGGTCTGCCTGTTATAGGAGGAAAAGAACAAATTCAAACAGCTGTCGTGATGATGGATATTCAGAAGATCATCATCGCCATTCCGTCCAAAAGCAGCCACACCTTAAAAGGGCTGTATAAGGAATGTGTCGCGACCGGAGTCAAAACACAGATTATGCCGGAAATGGAGCAGATTTTAAAAGGAACCCATGCGCTGAATCAATTACGGGATGTACAGCCAGAGGATTTACTAGGGAGAGAACCGATTCAATTAGATACGAGCCGTCTATCTGCTCATTTAAAGGGAAAAACAATCATGGTCACAGGGGCAGGCGGATCAATTGGATCAGAAATCTGCCGTCAAATTTGTGTGTTTGCTCCTCAAGCGATTGTACTTGTGGGACATGGAGAATTTAGCATTCATTCTATTTTACTAGAGCTGAAAGAATTATATGGAGGCAGCATCAGACTCTATCCACAAATTGCGGATATTCAAGATAAACAGAAAATGAGTGAAATCGTTGGTCAATTTCAGCCGGATATGATTTATCATGCTGCGGCACATAAGCATGTTCCACTCATGGAGATCAGTCCGAAAGAAGCTGTGAAAAACAATATTATCGGGACAAAAAATGTCGCAGAAGCCGCACACGAGCACGGCATTGAAACATTCGTCCTCATCTCATCTGACAAAGCGGTCAACCCTGCCAATGTGATGGGAGCCACAAAGCGGTTTGCTGAAATGCTGATCATGCAAATGGGGGCAAGCAGCGAAACAAAATTTGTCGCCGTTCGATTTGGAAATGTACTCGGAAGCAGAGGGAGCGTCATCCCTATTTTTAAGAAACAAATCGAGCAAGGCGGGCCGGTGACGGTCACGCACCCAGCCATGACAAGATATTTTATGACCATCCCAGAAGCATCAAGGCTTGTGATTCAGGCAGGTGCACTGGCAGAAGGAAGACAGATTTTTGTTTTAGATATGGGGGAGCCAGTGAAAATCGTGGACCTCGCAGAAAACCTCATTCACCTCTCAGGCTACACCACAGACCAGATTCCAATCACTTTCACAGGCATTCGTCCTGGAGAGAAAATGTACGAGGAATTACTCAACCAGCATGAAAAAGCACAGGAGCAAATCTTCCCGAAAATTCACATCGGCCATGCGCTGGATGGTGACCCATATGTGCTGAACCGTTTTATCCATGAATTTGACATGATGAGTGAAGAGCAGATGAGACAAGCATTATTTGCTGCCATTGAGTCGCATGATATGTTGTCCGATCAGATGGCACGAGAGGAGGAAGCGCTTGCCAATGAAGAAAAAAGTCTTGTTTTGCGCAACGGTTGATTATCACTTTAAGGCCTTTCATCTTCCGTATTTCCGGTGGTTTCAGGAACAAGGATGGGAAGTGCATACAGCGGCAAACGGCCAGCTGGAGCTGCCCTATGTGAATCAAGCTCACTTGATTCCGATTCAGCGGTCTCCTTTTCATGTACGCAACCGGCTTGCGTATGTAGAACTGAAGAAGCTGTTAGCGAAAGAGCACTATGATTTCATCCATTGCCACACACCAATGGGAAGTGTCATTGGCAGGCTCGCAGCCAAAGGTACGCGCAAAAAAGGAACGAAGGTTCTTTACACGGCACATGGCTTTCACTTTTGGCAGGGGGCGCCGCTTCAAAACTGGCTGCTCTATTATCCAATAGAGAGATTTCTCGCCCGCTATACAGACGCTCTGATCACCATTAATGGAGAAGATTTTAAAAGAGCCGACCGTCTATCAAAAGAGCGGACATCTGTTTATTATGTGCCCGGTATGGGTGTGGATATGAAGCGGTTCGCACCTGTCGATGAAAAAGAGAAGCAGAGCCTTCGCGCAGCCTATGGCTTTTCCTCGGAAGATTTTATCGTGCTGTGTGCTGGTGAATTAAATACGAATAAAAATCAAGGGATGCTCATCAAAGCATGTGCACAGCTGTCTAGGAAAATACCAAATATAAAGATCGTGTTTGCTGGGGAAGGGACAATGAGACCAAACTATGAAAAGCTTACCCGCCAGCTCCATCTTGAAAATCATGTCCACTTTGCTGGGTTTTGCAAACAAATGGAGGAATGGATGCATATGAGCGATGTATGTGTTTCCACCAGCTTGAGAGAAGGGCTCGGCATGAACCTGCTTGAAGCGATGTCAGCAGAAAAACCTGTGGTTGCAACGGAGAATAGAGGACATTGTGAGCTTGTCAAACATGGCGTCAATGGTTTTTTAGTTAAACCGCAAGATGTGAATAGTTTAGCTGATTACTTGCAGCAGCTCTACGACAAAAAAGATCAGCTGCCCCTCATGGGAAAAGCGGGACGCTCTATGGCTCATGCATTTGCACAAGAGCACACGGTCAGTGCAATGGAAGAAATTTATACAATCTATATGGATCAAGCAGAGAAGGTGATACAGCATGCATAAACCAAAGGTGTCTATGATCATGGGCGTCTACAATTGCCAAGAGACAGTAGAAGAAAGCATTGAATCTATTCTTCATCAAACATATGAAAACTGGGAGCTCATCATATGTGATGACGCATCAACAGATGGCACTTATGAGAAAGTGCTGTCTTATACAAAACGACATCCTGAAAGAATTCGCCTGATCCGCAATCAACAAAATCAAAGACTCGCTGCCAGTCTCAATCGCTGCCTGGCTGAAGCGAGGGGAGAGTTGATTGCAAGGCAGGATGGCGACGATCTATCAGTGCCTGTTCGTTTAGAAAAACAGGTTCATTTCCTCGATACATATCCTGAATATGATGTAGTCGGTACGGCAATGACGGTTTTTGATGAAACGGGAACAAAGGGTGTGCGGGCACTTGTTTCAGAGCCTGATCGGAAGGTGTTGGCAAGAGGGACTCCTTTTTGTCATGGGACCATTATGATGAGGGCTTCTGCTTACAAGGCTTTACAAGGCTATCGTTCTGTAAAAACAACAAGGCGGATGGAAGATATCGATCTTTGGATCCGCTTTTTTGCTGCTGGGAGGAAAGGTTTTAATTTACAAGAGCCGTTATATCTGGTGAGAGAGGATGAAGCGGCCTTTCAGCGGCGGAAGTTTCGATATTCGATGGATAATGCCTGGCTCGTTTTGAAAGCATGCTGGCTATTAAAACTGTCGCCGCTTGACTATTTATTTGCTCTAAAGCCGGTGGTCCGTGCCTGCTTGTCACCGAAGATCATGAAGCTTTATCATCGCCGGAAGCTGGCGGCGTCTATGCTGAAGAGGAGGGCGGTTCAAGATGAGTGAGCCAAAGCGCGTGCTTCATATTGTGGGCGGGATGAACCGCGGCGGAGCTGAAACGATGATTATGAACATCTATCGTGCACTCGACAGAAATGTCCTTCAATTCGATTTCATTACCCACCGGCAGGACGTCTGTGATTATGATGAGGAAATTCGCCGGCTTGGGGGACGCATCTTTTACGTCCCAAGTATTGGGGCGTCCTCTCCGGTTGCTTTTGTGAAAACATTGACCAAGACAATTAGGCAAACAGGGCCCTATCAGGCAGTGCATGCACATACGGATTTTCAGACGGGTTTTTCCGCACTTGCTGCCAAACTAGCGGGTGTAAAGGTGCGCATTTGCCATTCACATAATACAGCGTGGAAGCAGTCGCCAAACTGGCTGGATCATATGATGCTCAAAGGATTTCGCCAGCTGATCTTTGCATTCTCTACACAGCTTGTTGCATGCGGCGAGGATGCCGGTGTCTTTTTATTTGGACAGAAAAAAATGCAGAACGGGCAAGTTGAGGTGCTGCCAAATGGGATAGATTTATCCCTTTTTTTTCAGCCTGATCCAGACGAAAAGGCAGAGATGAAAAAGCAGCTCCATCTTCGCGAAAAAAACATGGTCATCGGTCATATTGGGCGGTTCCATGAGCAAAAAAATCATGTTTTTTTTATGGAGCTGGCACAGACCTTAAAGAAGCAAGGGGTTTCATTTCAGCTTGTCCTCGTAGGAGATGGACCACTGAAGCAAGTAGTCGAATCGTATGCAGAGAAGGCAGGCTTGATGGAGGACATTGTCTTTACAGGCGTCGTATCAGACGTTCCACAATATATGAAAGCATTTGATGTATTTGTGATGCCTTCCTTGTTTGAAGGTCTTCCGCTTGTATTAGTGGAAGCACAGGCGTCTGGTCTGCCTTGTGTGATTTCAGATCATATTACAGAGGAAGTAGATTTAGGCTGCGGGCTTGTGAAAAGGATGTCCCTGCGAGATTCCGCGCATGAATGGATGAAGGCGGTGCTTGAAGCATATCATGCAGAACCTCCTCTTCAAGAGACCATTACCTCTCAGCTTGAACAAAGAGGATTTGATGTGAAACAGAATATTACACGTGTGATGAATCTATATGGACTGTAAGGAAGGAAGGGCAGATGGCGGTTTATTTGGTGAACATGATCATGGTCTATTTATGGTCGAGCTTTGCCGCATTTTACGGCAGGCGTGATGATACCATTCAAAGCGGATGGCGGCCTAATCAGCTTCTGGTGTTTTTTCCGTTTCTGTTTCTTTGTATCGTAGCTGGTATTCGGTATAAAGTAGGAACCGATTTTGTCACATACGGCCAGATGTATGAGTTCTCCATCAACTACGAAAAGCCTTGGCATATATTCGGCTTCGGTGTGGAGAAGGCCGCAACGGATCCAGGGTTTACGTTTATTTTATGGATGCTTAATCAACTGTCTCATGATCCGCAAATCATGTATATCTCAGTCGGAGCCATTACTTATTTTTTTATCATCAAGACGCTTATTCAATATGGCCGTCCATTTGAGCTGAGTATGCTGCTTTTTCTTGGAACCTTTCATTATTATGCGTCATTTAATGGCATGCGCCAGTATATGGTGGCAGCGATTCTTTTTTATGCCATCCGGTTGGTGATCAATGGTCAGTGGAAATTGTATTTTCCGCTCGTCCTTGTATGTTCATTGTTTCATTCATCCGCTCTCATCATGATTCCTGTGTATTTTATTGTGAGAACAAAGGCTTGGTCTTGGATGATGCTGGTCTTATGCCTGGTGTTCTTAGGCTTAACCGCTCTTTATGACCGTTTTGTCTCGGTGTTTGTCGTGATGCTGCAAGGCAGTTCATATGGTCATTACGAGGAATGGCTCACAACGAATACGAATGGAATGAATGTGACAAAAATCGGTGTCTTGATTTTGCCGCTTCTGCTTGCTTTCTTTTATCGTAAACGACTTCGTGAGCTGACGCCTGAGAGTGATTACATTGTGAATTTTTGTTTGCTTGGTTTCTTGTTTGGCATCCTTGCAACGAAGGATGTCATTTATGCAAGATTTCATATTTATTTTGGCTTGTATCAGCTCATTTTACTGCCATATTTCACACGCATTTTTGATCAGCGGTCTAATGTGTTTATGTATGTAGGGATTGCTGTTTGCTATATTCTGTACAGCATCATGCTGATGCCGTTCGATTCTTCGGTTTTGCCGTATAGAACGATATTTAATAAGTAGATTTGAAGAAAGGTGGGGCATGTTGTAATGCCAGCTATCAGTCTATTGGTCGCAGTTTACAATACTAGTCAATATGTGGAGCAATGTCTTCAATCAATTGCAGATCAAAGTTTTTCCGATATAGAAGTCATTCTTATCAATGATGGATCGACCGACCGCAGCGGTGAATGGCTTGAAGCATTTGCTGAGCGTGATGAGCGTTTCCGGGTAATCCATCAATCCAATCAAGGGTTAGGCGCTGTGAGAAACCGGGGGATCGAGGAAGCGAAAGGGACGTATCTCGCCTTTGTGGATTCAGATGATATTCTCGCTCCTCATTACTGTGAAGCTATGTATGAAAAAGCCGAAATGACCGGGGCAGATCTTGTTGTGAGCGAGTATTGGATTCAATTTGAACAGTCAAAGCGAACGATAGCAACGACGCTGTTAGACAAGCGCTCAGCCGAAAAAACGGATGTAATCAAAGCGTTATTACACGGAGACTTGACTGGATTCTCATGGAATAAGCTGTATCGGCGTGCCTTTATGGAAAAACACCACATTCGATTTCCGCTGCGGGGTGAGCTTGAAAACATTGAAGATCAATATGTGACGCTGCGCTGTTTTTCTTTAGCACGCAGTATCGCTTTTGTTCATGAGCCTCTTTATTATTACAGGGTTCATCTGTCATCTATTGTACAGCGATATCAGAAGCAGTATTTTCATCATGGACTGACCTTTTATCATGCACAGCGCTCTTTTTTAAAAGAGCATGATGACATCTCTCTGTATGAGAAAGCATTAGACTTTTTTATCGTCAATCATACGCTTCATTGTATGCTCAACGAATGGAAGAGCCAAAATGATCTCTCTATTCAGGAAAAGCTTGATCACATGCGTGAAATGGTCACACATGATGCTTTTCAGCATGCCGTCAAACAAGTGGAACCATCGAAGCTCACAGTACGAAAGCGAATGATTTTATTTCTTGCTAAGTTCCGATTGGTTTATCCGCTTTCTGCCGCGGCTTCTAGCTATCAAAAATGGATCGAATATCAGACAAGGAAATAGGGGTGATGGGATTGACAGTGCAGCAATTGAAGGCAAAAACCGCAGAGTGGCTGCTCTTAAAGGTCAAATATCCGCTTGAGTATAGACTGAGCCGCCAAAGGCTGCCAGAGCTGAGTCATCAGAAGAAAATCATTCTCACGCTGCTGCCGGGCCATGATAATTTAGGGGATCATGCGATTGCCTATGCGAGTTATTGTTTTTTAAAGAAACACTTTCCAGCCTATGACATCATAGAAGTGGACATGAAAGAGATCTATCGCCTTGCCCGTCCGCTAAAGCGCAGCCGGCATCCAGAAGACATCGTCTGTATGATCGGTGGGGGCAATATGGGGGATTTATACCGGTACGAAGAATGGACGAGACAATTTATCATCAAGACCTTCAAGTCCTATCCCATGATCCAGCTGCCTGCTACTGTACATTTTACAGAAACAAAGAGAGGGAAACGAGAGGAACACCGCGCCATTCACACGTATAGTCAGCATCCAAGACTGCTCCTCATGGCAAGAGATCAAACAACCTATGAATGGATGAAGCTTCATTTTCCTGATCAAGATGTGTGGAAACAGCCTGATATGGTGCTGTCATTAGACGAATCATCAAAGGATGAAACACGTGAAGGGGTTCTGCTTTGTCTGCGTGAGGATCAAGAAGCATATCTTACAAAGAAGGAGCGCCAACAGCTGCAGCAATATATTCAAGAGACATATGATCAAGTCGGTTTAATCACAACGACAATTGGCAGACGGGTCGATCGAACAACTCGCTTAGATGAATTAACGGCTTTATGGACGGAGTTAAAACAAGCACAGGTCGTCGTGACAGATCGTCTGCATGGCATGATCTTTTGTGCGATCACTCATACACCGTGTGTTGTCCTTAGATCGTTTGATCATAAGGTGATGGAGGGATTTGAGTGGGTGGCTCATCTTCCGTTTATGACCCTTTTAAAAGAACCAAATGAGGCCGCTGTGAAAGAGGCCGTTCATCAGCTGATGAAAACAAGCGGTCAAAAGGGAGAGGAAGCTGGATGAGGGCTCTTAAACGCTGCGTGAAAGCACAATGAATCGAGCGTTTCTTTATAATGCCAGTGCGAACTTAATCACGTTTGTCCTGATGATGCTTATGTCTGTTTGTTTAACACCTTATATTGTTCATACGCTTGGAGTGGAAGCATTCGGCTTAATCCATCTGACGCAAAATATGATCAACTATTTATCGGTCATTACGGCTTCGTTAAGTGCGGTTGTTGTGCGATTTTTTTCTGTGGCGGCTCATAAAGGAGAGATGGAGAAGGCGCAGCGCTATCTCGCTTCCTATTTTGTCAGTTCGTTTTTACTATCTATTAGTCTCTTTTTGCTTTGTCTTTTCGTGTCTCATCAGCTGGTTGAATGGCTTCATGTACCTGTTCATCTCGCAAAAGACACACAGACCGCCTTTATTTTAGGGGGTCTTTTATTTATGCTCAATTTCGTCATGTCTGGCATTGGGGCTGCACCGTTTTATGCGAATAAGCTCTATGTATCAAGTATTGGACAGGCGATTCAAATGTTTTTGAGGGCGCTGATGATTGTCATCCTGTTTACATGGACGACACCAGCCATTTGGCATATCCCGCTTGCGGCCGTCATTGGAAGCTTAGCAGCTATGGGAATCGGTATCTATTATTTTAAGAAACTCATCCCTTGGTTTTCGTTTAAGTGGCGGCACTTCTCATTATCGTCTAGTCTCACACTTGTTCGATCAGGGGTCTGGCATTCATTTGAGCAAATGGGGATATTGCTGTTTTTACAAATTGATTTATTGATGACCAACTTACTCATTGGAGCGGAAGCGACGGGCCAATATGCGGCAATTTTACAGTTTCCATTATTATTACGCACACTGGCAGGGACACTGGCCGTTGTGTTTGCACCAACAATCACGAAATTTTATTCGAATCAGGACAAAGAGGGACTCATTCAATATGCTGCAAACGCCATTAAGTGGAGCGGCTTATTTGTTGCGTTCCCAGCCGCACTTCTAGGAGGTCTCGCTGGTCCGCTCATGCTTTTATGGCTTGGGCCAGCCTTTGAGGAGCTGAAATGGCTTCTTATGATTCATGCGGCTTATTTATGTTTGACCTTGATGTTTTTACCGCTCACATATGTGCCAACCGTGTTTAATCGATTGAAAGTTCCTGCAGTTGTCACCCTTATATTAGGTGTGTCTAATGTGCTTTTTGCCTATGGATTGACTCATATGCTGCAGCTTGGTTTATATGGCATTGCATCAGCGGGGGCAATGGTTTTATTGATTAAAAATATTGTGTTTCTGCCATTTTATACGGCCAGGATCACGAATCAGAAACGCACTATCTTTTATAAACATACACTGGTTCCACTTGCTGGAGGGCTATTTATTTGGGGCATCTGTGCGGGGATTCAGGCGGTATATAACGTGACTTCATGGTGGGAGCTGTTTTGTATTGGAGGGCTTTGTTTCATTCTCTATATGGGCTACTTGTATCTGTTTGCAGGAACGAAACGAGAGCGGATTCAGCTGATGCGTAAGGTAAAACATGCGGTCTCCCGCTAATATGAAAAGGAGATGCAATGATGAAAAGAATGATAGATGTGATGGTGGCATTGACGCTGCTCATCGCAGGCAGTCTTCTTTTTCTTCTCATCTATGGACTGATTAGATGGAAAATTGGAACGCCTGTGGTGTTTCGGCAGAAGCGGCCTGGTCTGTATGGCCGGCCTTTTATGCTATATAAATTTCGGACGATGACCGATGAACGCGATGAACATGGGGTGCTGCTGCCAGATCATCTGCGATTAACAAAAACCGGTGCCTTGATTCGAAAGCTTAGTCTTGATGAATTGCCGCAGCTAGTCAATGTACTCAAAGGAGAGCTTAGTCTTGTCGGGCCAAGACCGCTTTTAATGGAGTATTTGCCTATGTATACAGAAGAACAAGCAAGGCGTCATCTTGTGAAGCCCGGTATAACAGGATGGGCACAGGTGAACGGCCGGAACACGCTTTCTTGGGAGGAGAAATTCACCTATGACCTTTGGTATGTCGAGCATCAATCGTTTTGGCTCGATATGAAAATTTTATGGATGACCTTGCTGAAAGTCATGAAAACAGAGGGGGTGCAGCAGCCGGATCATGCCACAGCTGAAAAATTTAAAGGAACCAATATGTAAGAAGCAAACCATTGGTTTAATTGGGGCCGGAGGACATAGCAAAGTCATCCAAGATCTCATTTTTGCACATGCCGATTACTCATTATGTGCAGTATTAGATGATCAATTTGAAGAGACGGTCACTCAAAGCGGGATTTTGTATGGACCGATCTCCATGAGTGAGCAGCTGAGAGAGACAATGCCTCATATGAAATGGCTGATTGCGATCGGACAAAATGAGATCAGACAGCTCATCAAGGAACGCCTCTCATTTGAAGACACAGCATATGCCACACTCATTCACCCAGAGGCGGTCATGAGTCCGTCATCTGTCATTGGAGGGGGGACTGTTGTGATGGCAAGGGCAGTAGTTCAAGCAGATGCAGCCATCGGTGAGCATACGATTATAAATACAGGGTCTATCGCCGAGCATGACTGCATACTCGAATCGTTTGTGCACCTGTCACCAGGCGCTGTGCTGACTGGCGGTGTATCCGTGCGGGAGGGTGCCCATATTGGGGCTGGTGCTGTGGTGACACCGGGTACAACGATCGGAAGCTGGTCCGTCATTGGCGCTGGAGCAGCAGTGACAAGAGATATACATGATCAGAAGGTCGCTGTAGGAATTCCTGCAATAGAAATCAAAGATCGGAGAGAAGGTGGGAAGTGATGAAAGAAAGGAAGCGAATTTACTTATCTCCTCCGCATATGAGCGGAAAAGAGTCTTTCAAAATAGAGGAAGCCTTCAAGAGCAACTGGATTGCGCCGCTTGGACCGCTTGTGAATGAATTTGAACAGGCGGTGGCGGACTATGCAGGAGTGAAGACAGGAGCGGCTTTATCTTCAGGAACAGCAGCGATTCACCTTGCTTTAAAGCTGATAGGTGTGCAAAAAGGAGACATTGTTTTTTGTTCCACCCTCACGTTTGTTGCAACGGCAAATCCGATTTTATATGAACAAGCGGAGCCTGTTTTTATTGATTCTGAAAGGGAGACATGGAATATGTGCCCGCTTGCTTTAGAGAAAGCCTTTGTTGAATCAAAACGTCTTGGGAAAAAACCTCGTGCGGTCATCGTTGTCCATTTATATGGGCAAAGCGCAAAAATGGACGAAATCATGGCTCTGTGTGAAGCATATGATGTACCAGTCATTGAGGATGCGGCTGAATCGTTAGGTGCGCTTTATAAAGGAAGAAAAAGCGGCTCAATGGGCAGGTTCGGTATCTATTCTTTTAATGGAAATAAAATCATTACAACATCAGGGGGCGGAATGCTTGTGAGTGATGATGAAGCTGCGATTGAACGATGCCGCTTTCTTGCTTCACAGGCCAGAGAACAAGCGATGCACTATGAGCATCAAGAGATGGGATACAACTATCGCATGAGCAACCTCTTAGCAGGAGTCGGGATTGCTCAAATGGAAGTGCTGGACGAGCGTGTTGAACAAAAGCGCCGCATTTTCCAGCGTTATCAGGACGCTTTATCAGAAGCAGAGGGACTTCATTTGATGCCAGAATATCAAGAAACGAAATCCAACCGCTGGCTGACGGCATTGACCATCGATCGTGACACACAATTGTCTCCAGCAGATATCATTGGTGCTTTAGAAAAAGAACAAATCGAAGCAAGGCATGTATGGAAGCCGCTGCACCAGCAGCCGCTCTTTCGCCATTGCCCTTTTTATACCGCGGAAAAAGGCACTCCTGTATCTGAGCTGTTATTTGAGCGGGGGCTTTGTCTTCCGTCTGGAACGAGCATGACAGATGCAGATCAGGAACGTATCATCCATATACTCCATGACATGCTGCGAGAAAAAACATTTACCTCTTCACAGGCTGCTCATTCATAAGCAGCCTGCCTCTCTTTCTATCAAATTCCTCAATTTATGGAATAAATCGGAATAAGTATTGTCATTTCGTTTCAAATATGATATTGACAACGGCTTCCTTCCTCCTTAAAATGAAAATGATTATCAGCATCAATTAGGAGGAGCAACTTATGTCTATTTGGAGAAATTTTCCGAAAATTAAAATAAATTCAGTATTACCATTCCTGCTTATTTTCTTTTTACTAGTAGGATGCTCTCAAACAAACAATGGAGCAGAAGGCAATAAGGATCATCCTGATATGATCACAATGGCGTGGCCAAGAGATATTGGTGAAATGAATCCACACGTATACAACCCATCACAATTATTTGCGCAATCAATGATTTATGAGCCATTGGTCAGCTATCAAAAGAATGGTAAGCTGAAACCTGAATTAGCGAAATCATGGGATGTTTCAAAGGATGGCAAGGTGTATACGTTCCATTTAAGAGACGGAGTGACTTTCTCAGACGGCTCTGAATTTAATGCGGACATTGTCAAAAAGAACTTCGATACAATTTTAAAAAATAAAGATTTACATAGCTGGTTAGGTGTCATTAAGAAAATCAAAAAGACAGAAGCCGTTGATAAAAAGACATTTAAACTCACATTAACAGCACCATACTATCCAACTGTGCAAGAATTAGCCGTTGTTCGTCCAGTTCGTTTCTTAGGTGAAGCAGGTTTCCCTAAAAACGGAGATACGTCAAAAGGAATTGAAAAACCAGTGGGGACAGGCCCTTGGGTTTTAAAAACATATAAGAAAGATGATTATGCCATTTTCGAACGAAACGATCATTATTGGGGAGAAAAACCAAAGGTAAAAGAAATCAAGGTAAAGGTCATCCCAGATGCGGAAACGAGAGTCATGGCATTTGAAAAAGGTGATGTGGATTTACTTTACGGAGAAGGAACGATTAGCCTTGATTCCTACAAACAGCTGGAAGCAAGCGGTAAGTATGAAACGAAAATGTCAGAGCCTGTTGCAACGAGACAGCTTGTTATGAACACAAAAGTGGATCAGCTGTCAGATGAGAAAGTGCGTCATGCCCTTCAATATGCCTTCAATAAAAAATCAATGGTAGAAGGAGTCACCTCAGGTTTAGAGGATGAAGCAGATCACATCCTGCCGACTAACATGCCGTATACGTCACACATTCAAGTGAAGTCTTTCAAATATGATGTGGACAAAGCCAAAGCATTGCTGGATGAAGCGGGCTGGACACTTCCAAAAGGAAAATCCGTTCGTGAAAAAGATGGGAAAAAGCTTGAGTTTAGTATGATGTATGACTCAGCAGAATCGATTCAAAAAGCGATGGCGGAAACGCTGCAAGCAGAATGGGCAGCCGTTGGTGTCGGCGTCAAGCTTGAGGGTGTGGATTTGGCCACACAGGTTCAACGCTTTAAAGCCAATAAGTTTGATATGAACTTCTTTAGCAACTACGGAGCGCCGTATGATCCGCATACATTTATGAACGTTCTTTCATCAGATGGTTTTGGATTCAAAGAAGCCATTTCAGCCTATCCAAATAAGGAAAAGCTGATCAAAGAAATGACGGAAATTCCATCCACAACAAATGAAAAGAAACGCAAAGCACTGTATTCGTCTGTCTTATCCTCTTTACAGGATCAAGGGGCAATTGTGTCAATCTCTTATTTTAAAAAGACAGCCGTTTATCAAAAAGCTGTGAAGGACTTTGAATTCCCTGCAAATCGTGATGAACATCCTTTCACAGGCATTAAGCTGAAGTAACAGAAGGAAGGTAAGGAAATGGGCCGCTATATCGTCAAACGAGTGCTATCAATTATTCCTGTATTTTTATTAGCCACACTGCTCACAACTGGTATGATTCACCTCTCGCCAGTTGACCCGGCTGAGGCATATTTAGCAGCGGCTCATATCCAGCCTACAGATGAAATATTAGCGCAAAAACGAAGTGAATTCGGCTTAGACGAGCCGTTTTATATGCAGTATCTTCATACTATTGAAAAAGTCATTCACCTTGATTTCGGCCGGTCGTATATGTCCAATCAGCCTGTCGTTGATGAGGTGATTTATCGAATACCGGCGACAATTCAATTGGCGCTTACCAGTCTGCTGATCGCTATTTGTGTCAGCATTCCGCTCGGCTTTTTCAGCGGCATGAGGAAAAATGGTGCCGTTGATCATGTGAGCCGGCTCATTTCTTTCTTAGGAGCATCTATCCCGACGTTTGTCTTGGGGTATTTGCTCATCTTCTTTTTTTCAGTGAAACTTGACCTCTTACCAGTTGAAGGGATTGGAACATGGGAGCATCTCATTCTGCCCTCGATCACACTTGCAGTCCCTTTAATTGCTACGTATACAAGGCTGTTACGGTCAAGTGTGAGTGAGGCGCTTCAAGAGCCTTTCGTTCAATATGCGAGAATCAGAGGTTTGAAGGAACAATCGATCATGTTCAAGCATGTGTTCAGAATTGCGATATCGCCGATGCTGACCGGACTAGGGGTGAACCTTGGCAAGCTGTTAACCGGAACCATTATTGTAGAGGCCGTTTTCTCATGGCCAGGGTTTGGCCGCTTTTTTATTGAAGCGATCTTTAACCGTGATTTGCCAGTGATTCAATTTTATGTCCTCATGTCGGCCTGTATTTTTATCTTGAGCAGCTTGATCGTTGACTTAGTTCAGCTGATCATAGACCCCCGTATTTCTAGAAAGGAAGGCCGCCAGCAATGATGACAAAAGTAAAACACCTCTTCGTTCATCAAAAGATGATCTCGATCTGCGCCCTGCTGCTCGGTCTCTTGCTCATTGTCACAATATGTGCACCATGGATCGCTCCGCATGATCCGGCTGCTGTCAATCTAGCAATGAAGCTAAAGGGATCTTCATGGGAGTATCCTCTTGGAACGGATCAATTAGGACGATGCAATTTATCTCGTATTTTATATGGTGCGCGTGTTTCGCTCGGCTGTGCGTTATTAATCTTTCTTTCTTCGTTATTCATTGGTTTAATTGTCGGCCTCTTTTCAGGATACAAAGGCGGCTGGATCGATCATGTTTTGATGAGAATCTGTGACGGCGTCATGGCATTCCCCAACCTGGTGCTGATCCTTGGATTAGTCGGCATCTTCGGTCCGGGACTTCCTCAAGTCGTACTTGCCTTGATGCTTGTGCAATGGGTATATTATGCCCGCGTCTTCCGAGGAATGGTGCTCAGTTTAAAAGAACAGAACTTTATTGCAGCTGCAAAAATCAGTGGGACCTCGCATTGGAACATTATGAGAAAGCATATGATTCCCAATGTCCTGCCGCCATTAGCAGTCATTGGAACACTTGAAATGGGCTGGGCGATTATGGACATTTCTGCGATGTCTTTCCTCGGATTAGGGGTTCAGCCTCCTATGCCTGAATGGGGAGCGATGATTCATGAAGGGAAATCTTACATTCAAACGAATCCTCAGTTAATGCTGTACCCAGGTCTTGTGATCATGGCTGTGGTGGTTCTGTTTAATTTACTAGGAGAAGCCCTTTCAGAGAAATATGGCATCAAACGCCGTGTGTAAAGGAATGATCAATGTGCAAGAGTCCATTTTACAAGTAGAGAACCTGCATGTGCAGACGAAAACACCTCAAGGGACAACCCCTCTTATTCAAGAAGTCTCGTTTGAAGTAGGGCGCGGACAAATCCTTGGATTAATTGGTGAGAGCGGCTGCGGGAAAACAGTGACAAGTATGTCGATCTTGCGTATGCTTGATCGAAAAACAACGGAAGTCACTGGCAGTATCACATTACAGGGACGAGAATTGATCGGTATAAGTGAAAAGGATATGCGTTCCATTCGGGGCAAAGACATCTCGTATATTAGGCAAAATCCAATGAACAGCTTTACGCCGGTATGGACAATCGGCCATCAGCTGGTTGAAACGATCCGCCGGCATACGGCTGTCAGTAAAAGGCACGCACGATCACAGGCAATAGATGCGTTAGCGCAAATGAATCTGCCGCAGCCAGACCAGCTGTTCAATAAGTATCCTTTTGAATTAAGCGGAGGGATGCTGCAGCGTGTCATGATCGCCATGGCTGCCTGTATGCACCCGCCCCTCATCATTGCAGATGAGCCGACAACCGCATTAGATGTACACAATCAGAAACGGGTGCTTCAGCATCTGAACCAAATTCGTCATGACTATGGAACGGCCATTTTACTGATTACCCACGATCTTGGTGTCATTGCTGAAATGGCAGATCAAGTTGTCGTCATGAAACAAGGAGAAATTGTTGAAAAGGCAGGAGTTCTTGAGATTTTTGAACAACCAAAACATGATTATACAAAAAAACTATTAGCAGCTCGTCCATCGATTCCAGCTGTTTGCCCGATTTGAGGTGAGAAGGCCCTTGCATTTATTAGAAGTGAAAGCAGTCAGTCATGCATACACGAACCGGTCGTTTCTAATGAGAAAAAAAGGAGCAGCCCCTGTCCTGAAAAGCGTCGATTTAACTATTGAAGAAGGCACCTGCCTTGGGCTGCTAGGGCAAAGCGGCGCAGGGAAAAGTACACTTGGCCGCATCATACTTGGTCTAGAGAAGCCAAGAGCTGGACAGGTTCTTTTTGAAGGTCAGGATGTCTATCGTGCAGATCAGCAAACACGTAAGCATTTTCGCCGGCATGTGCAAGCGGTGTTTCAGGATTCCTATTCCGCGGTAAATCCAAGGTGGACAGTCGAACAAATTTTATCTGAGCCGCTTGAAAACTATGAATCCATAAGCCGAAAGGAACGTAAAAACGTACTGATTCACTGGCTGGAAAGAGTCGGGCTCGGTGAAAAGGATTTGTGTAAATATCCGCACCAATTCAGCGGCGGCCAGCTGCAAAGGATCAACATCGCTAGAGCTTTATTGCTTCAGCCAAAGCTCATTGTGCTTGATGAATCTGTCAGCAGCTTAGACATGGTGACGCAGGCTGTCATTTTAGATTTATTAGTAGAATTAAAGAAGGAGCTGGGTGTGGCTTACTTATTTATTACACATGATATAACAGCAGCCTATCACTTATGTGATCAATTGGCGATTCTTGATCAAGGAGAGCTTGCTGCCCAATTTCAATCAAAGGATGACTTCTTTTCATCAGAAGAGGAAGCGGTGCGGAAAATGAGAGATGCAATGCTCGCAGACCATCCTTTGTCACGAACGATTGGCAGACCGGTTCGGTAATTCTTCATTTTATCAATGCCTCAGCGTGCAGCCAAAGCGTCGCATTCGGTAAAAAGCATAGGGCGAAAATAAAGCCCCAGTTTAGTCCCTTTGCGGGCAATCTGCGCCTCTTTTAGAAAAGAGGCTATTTTTCATGAAAGGCAGGTGGCATCGTGAACCATCGAGCGTATTTAGCTTTGGCCATTCCTTTAACAATTTCTACGATGACCACTCCATTACTGGGAGCTGTTGATACAGCGGTTGTCGGTCAGCTCGCAAATCCCGCTTATATTGGAGGCGTTGCGGTCGGCAGTCTCATTTTCAGTACATTATATTGGCTGTTTGGTTTTTTGCGGGTAAGTACATCTGCTTTTGCCGCCCAGGCAAACGGTGCGCAGAATGAGGAACAGGGCGTTCTTGCTTTTCTAAGACCTTTTTTCGTCGCCATCATCGTCGGACTTTGTTTTATTGCCATGCAATGGCCGATCATTCAATCTGCTTTTCTAGTGATCTCTCCCGATGCTGATGTCCGTCAATTTGCCGCAGACTATTTTCATATTCGCATTTGGGGAGCGCCATTTACTTTAATGAATTATGTTATATTGGGCTGGCTGATGGGGATGGCTAAAATGAAAGAAGCTCTTTCATTGCAAATCTTGATCAATGTTATGAATATGGCGCTCGCATTTCTGCTTGTTCATGTGTTTTCGTTTGCGGTCAAAGGAGTTGCGGCGGCGACATTGATATCTGAACTAACCGCTTTTGTGTTGGGGGCATGGATTATTCTGAAGCATTCGTCAAACGGATTCCAGATGCCTTCCATCAAGAAAATCATGGATACTCAGGCAGTGAAGAAAATGTTTCATGTGAATAAAGATTTGTTTATCAGGACGATCTGTCTGCTAGTGGTCATCAACATGTTTACGGCAAAAGGTGCTTCTTTTGGTACAGAGCTGCTGGCAGCCAATGCCATCTTATTTCAAATTCACTACATCATGGCTTATTTGTTCGATGGTTTTGCCAATGCGTCCAGCATCCTTGTTGGCAGGTCAGTTGGTGCAAATGATCGCACCCTCTATGAAAGAACCTTAACCCTTTCGAGGCAGTGGGCACTTGTCATGGCATGTGTCATTGCGGCGGTTTATTTTCTATTAAAAGAGCCGATATTGAGCTTGTTTACAAATCTCCCTCAGCTGCTAGATGTGACATTACGCTATGCAGACTGGCTTGTTCTTTATCCGTTTGCGGCTTGCTTCGGTTTGGTCATTTACGGCGTATTTACAGGTGCGACAGAAATTGCCCCTGTTAGAAATTCGATGCTGTTTGCGATGATTTTGTTTATCGTCGTTCAAACCGCGGTCACGCCTATTTGGCACAATCATGGCCTATGGTTTGCCTTTATCATCTATACTGTAGGACGGTCTGGCTTTTTGATGATGTACAAATCGAGGCTGGATCAGAAGCTGTTCGCAAATGATCAACACCCTTTGCCCTCTTGACAAAGGGTGTTCTTTTTCGTTCATTCGCTTTCTTTTTTCACCTTTTGATAGGCTTCATCAAGATGCTGAATTCGCTTCAATACAACCGCATTTTTGGTCAGCTGGTCTTGAACAAGCGTTGACACTACTGAGCGGTAATAGGCATTCATGGCATGAACCTTGTCTTCATTTTGGTTCATGGCGATGTGCTGCTTCAAGTTGTCGACAAAGTATGGAACGGAAAAAAGTTCAGACATAGAAATCACTCCTATTTCGTATATACGGTCCGTCAATCTTCATGTAAAATGATGAGAGGGAGGGGAGACAATGAGCCTTAAACTGCAACAAGAACAGGTATTAAAGCAGGTGCTCACACAAGAACTTAGGCAGGCCATTACGTTGCTGCAGCTGAATTGCGCAGAGCTCGGCGAGTATCTTGACCAGTTAGCGCTTGAGAACCCTCTGATTGAGCGGAAAGACACGGACAGCTACCAACCAGTTTATCATAAAAAATCACAAGATCGAATGACAGAGCCGTATCGAACGTATCAAAAAGAAAGCCTGCAAATGTTTTTAAAAAGACAGGCGATTGATTTGAATTTAAGTGAAAAGAATCAAAGAATCTTTCACTTTATGATTGAGTCCATTGATTCCAATGGCTATCTAAATGAACCGATTGACGCAATGGCAGCTGTCTTAGAGGTGCCAGCTGAAGAAGTAGAAGCTGTCCTTCATCAGCTGCAATCGCTGGAGCCTGCCGGGATTGGCGCAAGATCATTGCAGGAATGCATCCTCCTTCAGCTGAGAAGGAAAAAGAAGCGCTGGTATGAAGCCGAGCTGATCATCGAAGAGCATTTCTTTCTTTTTGCGAGAAAGGCTTGGAAGGAAATTGCGGCCAAAACAGGTGTTTCAATGAAAACACTCCAGGCGGTACAAGATGAAGTGTCTCAGCTTGAACCAAGACCAGGTTTTCATTTCTCATATGATGAAGAGCATGTGTATATAGAGCCTGATGTAACAATTACTGTGGTGCAGGATCACATCACTTTTGAGCTGAATCAGCGTGCTTTTCCAGACGTAGAAATGAATGAAGGCTACTTCGCCATGATTCAAGACCAAAAGCGGCATGAAGCATATGCGTATTTAAAGGAAAAAGAGCAGCAGTACAATTGGCTTGTCCAAGCGCTGAAGCAAAGAAAGCAAACGATGACTCATGTCGTTCGTGAGATTATCTCACATCAGACCGATTTTTTTCTAACAGGGAAACATAAAATGAAACCGCTTACGATGAAGCGGATCGCAGATATACTGCAAGTCCATGAGTCAACAGTCAGCCGGACTGTAAAAGGGAAAATGGTGCAAACCCCTTATGGTCTTATGGAAATGAAACAATTTTTCCAAGCCAAATTAGAAGGGCATTCGCTAGAAGAGGCGTCCAGCTACACAGTCAAAACGCACATTGCAGAGCTCATCCAAACGGAAAATAAGAAAAAACCGTATTCAGATCAGCAAATCATGACACTGCTTCAGCAAACCTTTGGTATCCGCGCGTCGCGCAGAACCATTGCAAAATATCGCGAACAAATGAATCTTCCGTCCTCTACGCTTCGGAAGCGATACGATTAAAAAGAAGTACTTGCCAGAACATGGCACGTGCTTCTTTTTTGTTGAAAGCAAGGCTGCTCGAAGATTTCTTGAAAATTAAAGAGGGGAGACGTGTGATCGGAAATTTTGGGGTAAAGTATAAGATAGGGCATGAGCCGATAGGGGTAGACAACAGTGATGAGGTGAGACCAATTGAAATATAAACAAATCAAAACGAAAAAAATATATGAAGAAATTGCGGATGCATTAATTGAATCCATTCGTACAGGTGAGCTTCTTCCAGGGGAAAAATTAGATTCGGTTCAAGCGCTTTCAGAAAGCTTTCAAGTCAGCCGTTCCGCTGTAAGAGAGGCACTGTCTGCTCTCAAAGCGATCGGATTAATAGAGATGAAGCAAGGGGAAGGCACGTATGTGAAGCAGTTTGATCCTGAGCAGCTCACATTTAGTCTGTCTCCTGCATTTTTGATGAAGCAGCATGATGTCACACAGCTCCTTGAATTAAGAACCATAATTGAGACGGGTGCTGTCAAAAAGGCAGCGCTCTTGCGAACGGACGATGACCTTCATCAGCTGCGTGAGGCACTTGAACAAATGAAACTCGCAGAAGCACATAAAGAAACTGGTGAAGAAGCAGACTTCTCCTTCCATCTCGCTTTAGCCAAAGCCTCAAAGAATGATTTATTAAAAGCGTTAATGAATCAGGTCTCCACCTTGCTGGTAGAAACAATGCGGGAAACGAGAAAAGTCGTCTTATTTTCAAGGAAAGCCTCCATTCGGCAGCTTTACAAAGAACATGAACACATTTACAAAGCCGTCATGGCAAGACAGCCAGAAGAAGCAGAAAGAGCCATGCTCACGCATTTAAAAAATGTAGAAAAACTGCTGAGTGATGTGAGTCAAGAACCGGCAGGACAGTCATAACCACAGTAAGCTGTGCCGAATGAGGGCACAGCTCTATTATGAACGAGTAATATGCAGTTTTTTCATGCGATATTGCAGACTTTGCCTGCTCATGCCCAATAACTTTGCAGTCTGTGAAATATTATCGTCCATTTTTTCTAAGTAATGGACGATGTATTGTTTTTCGAATCGTTCCATTTGGGTTTGAAAATCAGTCGTATGTTCTGGGCTTGTATAAATAAACGTGTCAGCTGCGGTATGCTGCAAAGGGTTCGTCTGTAATTGCGCTGCAGGACGGCCTTCCCTATGTTTAAATCTAAAATGATATGGAAGGTGATGCATGCATAAGTAATCCTCATCCATCATCATGTTCATCCCCGCTTCAATCACATGCTCCAGTTCTCGTACATTACCCGGCCAATCATACGCTTGAAAAAGGGCTAGCACCTCTTCGTCAGCCGCCTTCACCTTCATTTGAAACAGTTCATTATATTTTTGAATAAAATGACTGACAAATGTAGGAATGTCTTCTTTTCGCTCAGAAAGCGGCGGGATAAACAAGGTGACAATACCAAGCCGATAAAATAAATCCTTGCGCATGCGTCCGCCTGCGATTGCATCTACAGGGTCCTCATTCATATTGGCAATCACTCTTACATCAACAGCGATTTCTTTTGTGCTGCCCAACCTTCTCACACGCTTCTCTTGTAATACGCGCAGCAGTTTTGCTTGAAGACCAGGATTTAATGAGTTGATCTCATCTAGAAGCAGTGTACCTCCCTGCGCCTGTTCAAATAAGCCGGGCTGATCAGTAGCGCCTGTAAAAGCCCCTTTTTGCGTACCAAAGAGCAGACTTTCAATGAGATTATCAGGCAGTGCCGCACAATTCTGGGTAATAAATGGTCCAGATGACCGGCTGCTGCCGTTATGAATACTTTGCGCAAATAGTTCTTTTCCTGTCCCTGTTTCTCCAACAATGAGCACATAGGAAGAGGTACGTGTCGCTCGTTTTGCATGCTCAATCACCTCTAAAAACGCAGGGCTTTGTCCAATAATGGAATCAAAGGTAAAGCGCGTGCTTCCTTTTTTCTTCATATTGTGGTGAATCAGCCGTTCCAGCTTGGTCACATCATTCGAAATTTCAACCGCTCCTTGGATGAGGCCGTCTCGAACGAGCGGGTATGTATGATTAATCGTTGTGATTTCTTTTCCATTGTAATTATGATACGTCTGCTTTGCATGAACGGTTTGTTTCCCAGTACGCAGCGCTTGGACAAGCGTACTGTGCATTTCGTCTTGGAAGACGAAGAGATCTAATACATTTTTATGGAGAACATCAGAGCGTTTCAAAGACTCAATCTCCATCATTTTTTTATTATAAACAACAGTATTGCCATTCTCGTCAATTGCATGAACCCCGACATCTATTAAATCAAGCATTTGTTTATACAGATCAATCTCATTTTCCAGCTTTGCAGTATATGAATCTTCTTTCATTGCGCCACCTCCAGACGTTACCTCTATTTTACATGAAAAATTTTGCGGTTTCCTCTAAATAATTTGGCATATGCAAAGATATTTTGCATGAAGAACCAGATCAATCACCGCCACAATGCGGGCAGAAAGTTGGCACGATCCTTGCATATCATATGTGTGTAGATAAAAGAGGCTAGCTTATAGAAGGAGGAATAGACGATGACACAGACAAATGAATTGATTCAACAAACCGAACAATACGGTGCGGCAAACTATCATCCGCTGCCAATTGTGATTTCAGAGGCTGAAGGAGTTTGGGTGACAGACCCTGAAGGCAATCGATATATGGATATGCTGAGTGCGTATTCTGCAGTGAACCAAGGCCATCGCCATCCCCGCATTATTGAGGCGCTCAAAAAACAGGCAGACCGTGTGACACTGACTTCAAGAGCTTTTCACAATGATCAGCTTGGCCCTTGGTATGAGAAAATTTGTCAACTGACGAATAAAGAGATGGCACTCCCGATGAATACTGGCGCTGAGGCTGTAGAAACAGCTGTAAAAGCAGCAAGACGCTGGGGCTATGACGTCAAGGGAATCGAAGACAATCGCGCAGAAATCATTGCGTGCGTTGGAAACTTCCATGGCAGAACGATGACGGCTGTTTCCCTTTCTTCTGAAGCAGAATATCAAAGAGGTTTCGGTCCAATGCTTCCAGGCATTAAACTGATTCCTTACGGAGATATTGAAGCGTTACGTGAAGCCATTACACCACAAACAGCGGCTTTTCTGATCGAACCTATTCAAGGAGAAGCGGGAATTGTCATGCCGCCAGAAGGCTTCTTGAAGGAAGCGAAAGCGCTTTGTGAAAAAGAACATGTGCTGTTCATTGCGGATGAAATTCAGGTCGGATTAGCGCGAACAGGCAAGATGTTTGCATGTGACTGGGAAGACATTGAGCCAGATATGCTGATTCTTGGGAAAGCTTTAGGCGGCGGTGTATTCCCAATCTCGTGTGTGGTCGCAAACCGCGATATATTAGGTGTGTTTAACCCTGGATCTCACGGCTCTACCTTCGGCGGAAATCCTCTTGCGTGTGCGGTGTCGCTGGCTGCACTGGATGTCTTAATCGACGAAAACCTTGCAGCGCGTTCTAAGGAGCTTGGCGAATACTTAAAAGACAAACTCACGCGCATTCAAAGTCCTGTCATCAAGGAAGTGCGCGGCCGCGGATTATTTATCGGCATGGAGCTGACAGAGGCAGCGAGACCTTATTGTGAGAAGCTGAAACAAGCAGGGCTGTTATGTAAGGAAACCCATGAGACCGTCATCCGCTTTGCACCGCCTCTCACGATATCTAAAGAAGATTTAGACTGGGCGATTGGTCATATTGAAGCATTATTTCAAGCATAAATGTCAAAGGGGGAGAAACCTTCACTTTCTCCCTTTCTATTTCAACGAACAGCGAATTTTGTCAAAGGATGATGAATAGAAGAGTGAAAGTGGGGAAGCGGATTTGAACCAAGAACAGCATAATGAACTAGAACGTTCCATGAAAAGCAGGCATCTCTTTATGATTGCCTTAGGCGGCGTCATTGGTACTGGTCTTTTCCTTGGGTCAGGACTCATTATCCATCAGGCTGGACCCGGGGGAGCCATTCTATCCTTTATCATTGGCGGATTGTTAATGTATTTGGTGATGCTCTGTCTTGGAGAATTAGCGGTGGCGATGCCTACAGCGGGTTCCTTTCAGGAGTATGCAACCAAATATATAGGTCCGTCCACAGGCTTTATGATCGGCTGGCTTTATTGGTTTAGCTGGGCATGTACAATAGGACTGGAGTTTACGTCAGCAGGCATTTTGCTCCAAAGGTGGTTCCCAGATATCCCTGTTTGGCTGTGGTGTCTTGCATTTAGCGTGATTTTATTTGCCGTGAATGCCATCTCAGCTCGCAGCTTTGCTGAAACCGAGTTTTGGTTTTCAGCCATTAAGGTCGCTGCCATCCTATTATTTATTATCATTGGAATTGGCGCAATTTTCGGAATGATTCATCTGAAAGATGGAGAACCAGCCCCTCTATTTCGTCATTTGACGGATCATGGCGGACTATTTCCTAACGGCGTTTTTGCTATTTTATTAACCATGGTCACGGTCAATTTCTCCTTTCAAGGAACAGAACTTGTAGGGATTGCAGCAGGAGAGAGTGAAAGCCCTGAAAAAACATTGCCGCGATCTATACGAAATATTATTTGGAGAACGATGGTCTTCTTCGTTTTATCCATTGCGGTTCTGGCCGCGCTTCTTCCGTGGCAGACAGCAGGCACTGTCGACAGCCCGTTTGTCGTCGTGCTGGACAAGGTCGGTATACCTTATGCAGCAGATATCATGAATTTTATCATCATCACAGCCGTCTTATCTGTAGCAAACTCTGGATTATATGCATCATCACGTATGCTTTGGGCGCTGTCGAAAGACGGGAAAGGACCTGACTTTACGAAAAAGCTGTCCAAGCGTAAAATTCCGATCAATGCACTATTGGTGACAATGGGCGTATCTGCACTATCTCTGCTGACAAGTGTTGTGGCACCAAAAACGGTGTATGTGTGGCTCATTTCTATTTCTGGCATGGTTCTTGTTGTGGTGTGGATGTCTATTTGCTTGTCTCAGTATTTCTTTAGAAAACAATTTATAAAGGCGGGCGGAGATGTAAAGGATCTCGTCTTCCGAACACCGCTCTATCCATTTGTTCCACTAGCAGGTTTTATCGCATTTGGCATCGTCCTCATCAGCTTATTTTTTATCGAGGATCAGCGGATCGGCCTTTATTGCGGAATCCCGTTCATGGCTGCCTGCTACATTATTTATTATCTCAAAATCAAACCGAAGGAAGAGGCAAAACAGTTTGGAACCATCACAAAAACATAAGCAGGTCCTGAAAAAAATGTGCATGCTCATATCACCAGCATGCACATTTTCCATCGTGAATACATTCTATATAAAAGAAAATAAATATTTTGAAAAGAAATATCATCGCAAGAACCTTGATGACAAGCAGGCTATCGGTGAAAATGTGTCTATTTTTTGTCTAAATGTGTTTGTAAGAGTTGAAAATGCAAGATTATCCTGTTAAAATAATTAAAGAAAGCAGGGATTGATTTTTTTTGGCTGTGGCGGGACGTTTTTTGTCACAGTGGGACGTTTTTAGTCCAACGTGAAAAGGAAGGGTCGTTAGCCATGAATCGTTTATTGGAAGCTCAAAAAAAATTATTGCCAGATCTTCTCATTGTTATGCAAAAACGCTACGACATTTTGCAGTACATCAGATTAGCTGAACCGATTGGCCGCAGAAGCCTTGCGACAAGTCTTGGTCTCAGTGAGCGCATCTTACGTGCTGAAGTTCAGTTTTTAAAAGAACAAAATCTGCTGGATGTGAAAACGAGCGGTATGATGCTGACGAGTGAGGGTCACGCTTTGCTTGAAATGCTTGAAGGAATGATGAAGGACGTTTTAGGTTTAACCTTTTTGGAAAATACATTAAAGAGAAAGTTAGGCCTGGAAGAAGTCATGATCGTTTCTGGAGACAGTGACGAATCCCCGTGGGTGAAGCAAGAAATGGGAAGAGCTGCTGTCCAATGCATGAAAAAAAGGTTTACTGGAAATAATATCGTCGCCGTCACTGGCGGAACGACGATGGAAGCCGTTGCCGAAATGATGACCCCTGATGCCAAAAACCGCGATACGATGTTTGTCCCTGCGAGAGGCGGTCTTGGGGAGAATGTAAAAAATCAGGCAAACACCATTTGTGCCCACATGGCTGAAAAAGCTTCCGGTACTTACAAACTGCTGTTTGTTCCAGGGCAGCTGTCAGAAGGTGCTTACTCTTCCATTATTGAAGAGCCGTCCGTCAAAGAAGTGCTTCAAACGATTAAATCGTCCACGATGCTCATTCATGGTATTGGTGAAGCAAAAACAATGGCGATGAGACGAAATACACCAGCTGAAGATTTAAAAAAGATTGATGAGCATGACGCAGTGACAGAGGCCTTTGGCTATTACTTTAATCGTGATGGTGAGGTCGTACACAAAGTGCACTCCGTCGGCATGCAGTTAGATGATCTAGAAAGCATTCCACATATCATTGCTGTTGCAGGTGGATCATCAAAGGCGGGGGCAATTGAAGCTTATTTCAAAAAACCGCGCCGAACGGTTCTCGTCACAGACGAAGGAGCCGCAAAAGAGTTATTAAGGGAGTCAATTGATCCCTCAATATAAAACATTGTGACCTATAAAAGGAGGAAACATCATGGCAGTAAAAGTCGGTATTAACGGATTTGGACGTATTGGACGTAACGTATTTCGTGCAGCATTAAATAATCCTGAAGTTGAGGTAGTAGCGGTTAACGATCTAACAGATGCTAACATGCTTGCACACCTTTTACAATATGACTCTGTTCACGGAAAACTAGATGCAGAGGTTTCTGTAGACGGTACAAACTTAGTAGTGAACGGTAAAACAATCGAAGTATCAGCTGAGCGTGACCCTGCGAAATTAAGCTGGGGTAAACAAGGCGTAGAAATCGTTGTTGAATCTACTGGATTCTTCACAAAACGTGCAGACGCTGCGAAACACTTAGAAGCTGGCGCTAAAAAAGTCATCATCTCTGCACCTGCTAACGAAGAAGATATCACAATCGTTATGGGTGTAAACGAAGACAAATACGATGCAGCTAGCCACGATGTCATCTCTAATGCATCTTGTACGACAAACTGCTTAGCACCATTTGCAAAAGTACTTAACGATAAATTTGGTATCAAACGCGGTATGATGACAACTGTTCACTCATACACAAATGACCAGCAAATTCTTGATCTTCCGCACAAAGACTACCGTCGTGCTCGTGCAGCTGCGGAAAACATCATCCCAACTTCTACAGGTGCTGCGAAAGCTGTTTCACTTGTATTGCCTGAACTTAAAGGTAAATTAAATGGTGGCGCTATGCGTGTTCCAACACCTAACGTTTCTTTAGTTGACCTTGTTGCTGAATTAAACCAAGATGTAACAGCTGAAGACGTAAATGCAGCACTTAAAGAAGCAGCTGAAGGAGAACTTAAAGGAATCCTTGGCTACAGCGAAGAGCCATTAGTATCTGGTGACTACAATGGTAATGCAAACTCTTCAACAATCGATGCTCTTTCTACAATGGTAATGGAAGGCAGCATGGTGAAAGTAATCTCTTGGTACGATAACGAGAGCGGATATTCTCACCGCGTTGTTGACCTTGCAGCTTACATTGCAAAACAAGGTCTTTAATTTCTCACACTGAAGGAACTCACTTGGTTCTTTCCTAGAGACACGATATAATGAAGACGGACAAGGGAAGGGGAAGCATCCCTTTCCCTTTTTCTCTGTTTTTATCCGTTCTGCACGATTTCTCGTTTTGATGAGGGCAAAATGGGAAAAGGATAAAGAGAGTCTTGTCCAATGCGTAAGGAAACCAGAATAAAGGAGGATCTCCTGACGAGCATGAATAAGAAATCAGTAAAAGACATTGACGTAAAAGGTAAAGTTGTGTTCTGCCGCGTAGATTTTAACGTTCCGATGAAGGACGGAGAAGTGACGGATGATACTCGTATCCGCGCAGCATTACCAACAATTGAGTATTTAACAGGACAAGGCGCAAAGGTACTGCTAGCTAGTCATTTGGGTCGTCCGAAGGGTCAAGTTACTGAAGAACTGCGTCTGACACCTGTGGCAAAACGTCTGCAAGAGCTTCTTGGAAAAGAAGTGAAAAAAGCAGATGAAGCTTACGGCGACAACGTGAAAAAGCAAATCTCTGACTTAAAAGAAGGAGATGTGCTAGTGCTTGAAAACGTTCGTTTCTATCCTGGTGAAGAAAAGAACGATCCTGAATTATCAAAAGCATTTGCTGATTTAGCCGATGTGTATGTCAATGATGCGTTCGGTGCTGCACACCGTGCACATGCATCGACAGCTGGTATTGCAGCTTATCTTCCGGCTGTTTCAGGCTTCCTCATGCAAAAAGAGCTTGAGGTTCTAGGGAAAGCCATTTCAAATCCTGATCGCCCATTTACAGCGATTATCGGCGGCGCAAAGGTAAAGGATAAAATCGGTGTGATTGAAAGTCTTCTTGATAAAGTGGACAACCTCATCATCGGCGGCGGACTTGCTTACACATTTGTGAAAGCACTTGGCCACGAAGTAGGGAAATCTCTATTAGAAGAAGACAAAGTCGATTTAGCGAAATCCTTTATGGACCGTGCAAAAGAAAAAGGCGTGAACTTCCTGATTCCAACAGATGTTCTGGTAGCCGACGACTTTTCAAATGATGCGAATACAAGCATTGTGCCAATCTCTGAAATTCCAAGTGATCTAGAAGCACTTGATATTGGAACAGAGACAAGAGAAAAGTATGCTGACGTTATTAAAAACAGCAAACTTGTTGTCTGGAACGGACCAATGGGTGTATTTGAAATCGATGCATTCGCTAAAGGAACAAAAGCTATCGCAGAAGCACTGGCAGAAGCAAAAGATACATATTCTGTCATTGGTGGTGGAGATTCAGCAGCAGCTGTTGAGAAATTTGGTCTTGCCGATCAGATGAGCCATATTTCTACAGGCGGCGGCGCTTCACTTGAATTTATGGAAGGCAAAGAACTTCCTGGTGTTACTGCATTAAACGATAAATAAGACCAAAACTGCTATAAGGAAGTGTCAATCATGAGAAAACCAATTATAGCTGGGAACTGGAAAATGAACAAAACACTTGGCGAAGCAGTCAGCTTCGTTGAAGAAGTCAAGTCATCTATTCCATCTCCTGACAAAGTGGAATCCATTGTCTGTGCGCCAGCTCTTTTCCTTGAAAAGCTAAACAGCCTATCAAACGGAACAGACCTTAAAATTGGTGCACAAAACATGCACTTTGAAGAAAATGGTGCATTCACTGGTGAAATCAGCCCTGCTGCTCTAAAAGATTTAGGCATCGGCTATTCAGTGATTGGGCATTCAGAGCGCCGTGAATTCTTTGCTGAAACAGATGAAACAGTGAACAAAAAAGCACATGCTGCATTCAAGCATGGCATCGTTCCAATCATTTGTGTAGGTGAAACGCTTGAAGAGCGTGAAGCTGGCAAAACAAATGAACTTGTCGCTGATCAAGTGAAGAAAGCACTAGCTGGTTTAACGAAGCAGCAAGTTGCTGAATCTGTGATTGCATATGAGCCAATCTGGGCTATCGGTACAGGAAAATCTTCTACAGCGAAAGATGCAAACGACGTTTGCGCACACATCCGCCAAACCGTTGCAAGCGAATTTGGTCAAGAAGCGGCAGACAGCCTTCGCATTCAATATGGCGGAAGCGTGAAGCCGGCAAATATTAAAGAATATATGGCAGAATCCGATATTGACGGTGCTTTGGTAGGCGGCGCAAGCTTAGAACCTCAGTCTTTCGTTCAATTATTGGAGGAAGGTCAATATGAGTAAGAAACCAGCTGCATTAATCATCTTAGACGGGTTCGGTTTAAGAGGCGAAACAGTCGGTAACGCTGTCGCACAAGCAAAAAAACCGAACTTTGACCGCTACTGGAACGAATTTCCGCATCAAACCTTAACGGCTTCAGGTGAGGCAGTAGGTCTCCCGGAAGGTCAAATGGGGAACTCTGAAGTTGGGCATTTGAACATCGGTGCAGGACGCATTGTGTATCAAAGCTTAACAAGGGTGAATGTTGCCATTCGTGAAGGGGAATTTGAGAAAAACGAAACGTTCCTAGATGCAATGACGTATGCAAAAGAGAATGACAAGGCGCTTCATTTATTTGGACTCTTGTCAGACGGCGGTGTGCACAGTCACATCCAGCATCTTTTTGCCCTGCTGAAGCTGGCGAAAAAAGAAGGCTTAACAAAGGTATACATTCATGGCTTCTTGGACGGACGTGATGTTGGTCAGAAGACAGCCAAAGTGTACTTGAAACAGCTGGAAGAACAAATCAAAGAAATCGGTGTCGGTGAAGTGGCAACACTTTCAGGACGCTATTACTCAATGGACCGTGACAAACGCTGGGATCGTGTGGAGAAAGCGTACCGCGCGATGGCATATGGTGAAGGGCCAAGTTATCAAAACATCTATGATGTCGTTGATGACTCCTATGAAAATGGAATCTACGATGAATTCGTTATTCCATCTGTCATTACGAGAGAAAATGGTGAGCCGGTTGCCAAAGTAAACGACGGCGACTCTGTGATTTTCTATAACTTCCGTCCAGACCGTGCCATCCAAATCTCAAACACTTTCACAAATGCAGATTTCCGCTCGTTTGACCGCGGAGAAGCTCATCCGAAGAATTTACACTTCGTCTGCTTCACACACTTCAGTGAAACGGTAGATGGCTATGTTGCCTTCAAACCAGTGAATTTGGATAACACAGTAGGAGAAGTGCTTTCTCAAAACGGATTGAAACAGCTGCGGATTGCTGAAACAGAGAAATATCCTCATGTCACGTTCTTTATGAGCGGTGGACGTGAAGAAGAATTTCCTGGTGAAGACCGCATCTTAATCAATTCACCAGATGTAGCAACCTATGACCTCAAGCCGGAAATGAGTGCTTATGAGGTAAAGGATGCACTTGTTGCAGACATCAATGCTGACAAGCATGATGCGATCATTCTGAACTTTGCTAACCCGGATATGGTTGGTCATTCAGGTATGCTTGAGCCAACAATCAAAGCCATTGAAGCAGTAGATGAGTGCTTAGGAGCTGTAGTCGACGCAATCCTGGCAAAAGGCGGACATGCCATCATCACGGCAGACCACGGTAACGCAGACGTGCTGATTACCGAAGAAGGAAAGCCGCATACTGCACATACAACGAATCCTGTACCAGTCATCGTGACGAAAAAAGGTGCGACGCTTAGAGAAGGCGGCATTTTAGCTGATCTATCTCCAACGCTTTTAGACTTACTTGGTCTTGAAAAACCAAAAGAGATGACAGGAACATCATTAATTCAGAAATAAAAAAATTGATTCAAAAGGAGAGAAATAACGATGCCATACATTGTTGACGTATATGCACGCGAAGTATTAGACTCTCGCGGTAACCCAACAGTTGAAGTAGAAGTTTACACAGAATCTGGCGGCTTTGGCCGTGCGCTTGTTCCAAGTGGTGCTTCTACTGGTGAATATGAAGCAGTAGAACTACGTGACGGAGACAAAGACCGTTACCTTGGAAAAGGTGTTCTGACAGCTGTAAACAACGTAAACGAAATCATTGCACCAGAGCTTTTAGGCTTTGATGTAACAGAACAAGTAGCGATTGACAAAATGTTAATCGAACTTGACGGAACAGAAAACAAAGGGAAATTAGGCGCAAACGCAATCCTTGGCGTATCTATCGCTGTAGCACGTGCGGCTGCTGATTTCTTACAAATTCCACTTTATCAATACCTTGGTGGATTCAACTCCAAAACGCTTCCAGTACCAATGATGAACATCGTCAACGGCGGAGAGCATGCGGATAATAACGTAGACATTCAAGAATTCATGATTATGCCTGTAGGTGCTCCAAACTTCCGTGAAGCACTTCGCATGGGCGCTCAAATCTTCCATAGCCTGAAATCTGTATTAAGTGCAAAAGGCTTAAACACAGCTGTAGGTGATGAAGGTGGATTCGCTCCAAACCTTGGTTCTAACGAAGAAGCACTTCAAACAATCGTTGAAGCGATCGAAAAAGCTGGCTTCAAACCAGGTGAAGAAGTGAAACTTGCAATGGATGCTGCATCTTCTGAGTTCTACAACAAAGAAGACGGTAAATATCATTTATCAGGCGAAGGTGTTGTGAAAACATCTGCTGAAATGGTTGACTGGTATGAAGATATGGTATCGAAATACCCAATCATCTCTATCGAAGACGGCCTTGATGAAAACGACTGGGAAGGTCACAAACTATTAACTGAGCGCCTTGGCAGCAAGGTTCAGCTAGTAGGAGACGACTTGTTCGTTACAAATACGAAGAAGCTATCTGAAGGAATCAAAAACGGCGTTGGTAACTCAATCCTGATCAAAGTAAACCAAATCGGTACATTAACTGAAACATTTGATGCAATCGAAATGGCAAAACGCGCAGGATACACAGCTGTTATCTCTCACCGTTCTGGTGAAACTGAAGACAGCACGATTGCAGACATCGCTGTTGCAACAAACGCTGGACAAATCAAAACAGGTGCTCCGTCTCGTACGGACCGTGTGGCGAAATACAACCAATTACTTCGCATCGAAGATCAATTGGCTGAAACAGCACAATATCACGGCATTGCAACATTCTATAACTTGAATAAATAATGTCAGCTATGCGCTGCGTTCCGCTCTTTCACGAGAGCGGGGCGCAGCGTTTTTTTGTGTTAAGCGAAATTCCTCTGGCTGATTCATTTGACTTATCCTATTTCTGTAAAAAATCCTCCTTCAGTTAGAGAAGAAGGCAAAATCCTCTCCATTTATAAGCACTAAATCATGAAAAATCGACTAAAAATATGATCTGAAATGAACTTATGCTTTCTGTAAGGGGGTGGTATCATTTTACATATATTAGGGGGTGATGAGATGCTGAATCCTTTTAGCCTTCGTTTTCCAGTAGGTGTATATATGTATGTTCTTCACCTATTGGCGGCATATGATGAAAGGAAGCAACGAATTCTAACTTCTAAGAATGTACAGAAAAACGCATTTTGGATTTATGTCCTTGCCGCTATATTGGGCATTATTTCACTTGGAGCATTGATTTGGGCATGCAAGACCTTTGGACGAGGCTCCAAATTTTTAGGTGAGTTCAAATTATTAGGCATGTACGTTAAAATCCAGTGCGGTTTTTAACAGGGATGAGAACAGATGCAAGGGCATCTGTTCTATCTGAAACAAACGGAGGGATATGATGCTGACATTACGATTAAAAGAAAAAACATATAGCCGCACCTTCTCTCTCCACAATATTCAAATGAATGTCGAGAAAGGGCAGATGCTGCTGCTTTTGGGGCATAATGGTGCGGGAAAGACGACGATAATCCAATCCATGTTTGGGCTGACGCCATTTAAAGGATGCGTCACTTTACATGGTAAACAGCTGAACCTTCAATCCTCAGAACATATCTCCTTATTGAAAAAACATGTTTCCTATATTCCTGACGAGCATTCGTTGTTCGATTATTTATCACCGAGGGAATACTTTCAATTACTTCAGCTGCCAAATGAGCAAGATGTCACACGGGAAGAGACGTTCATCGATCTGTTTGAGCTGGGTTCTTATATGGATCAGCCTATCGCTCAGCTGTCTCATGGCAATCAAAAGAAAACGCAGATCATTTCACAGCTCCTCAGGCCATGTGATTATTATGTGTTTGATGAGCCAACGAACGGACTTGATCCAGATATGATGATCATCTTAAAAAAGGTGCTCATGAAGCTGAGAGATCAAGGCGCTGGCATTCTCATTTCAACCCATCATTTGAGCTTTGGTGATACGCTTTATGACCATCTCATGATCTTAAGAAATGGGGACGTCAAGCTGGATATGTCCCGCCAAGAAACGACTCAGACATTTCCTCATCAGGCACTTGAAGAGATTTATAAAGAAATGAATCGAGATTACTATATGCAGGTGGAGAGGTTACTCAATGATCTGGACACGACACGTTCTTCATAAAATAGAATGGGGAATGCTGACAACGAAAGGAAAGCAGCTCGCAAAAAAGTACCCTATACAGCTTCTCGCAGCCGCGGTTTTTTTCTTGCTCATGTACGCGATATACGTCGTTATCAGTCTGCGCTTTTTCATGCAGGCGGGAGAAAGTGAGCCGGCTGCTATTTATCTTCAATTGATGAAAATGACGCTTTTACTTTTAGGCGCAGGTATTGTTTTATCCCGCAATAAACTAAAGCGCCAGGAATATCAATTCTACTTTTTGAATAGTGCGATACAAAGTGTGCCATTTGTCCTTTGTGTGTATTTCTTTCCGATGCTCTTTTGTTTTCTCATGGTAGGACTGCTTTTTTTACCGATTGTCTTAGGCCTTTTGATCAGCGGTGTTACGCCATCTTTGTATTGGATAACGGCTGTATGCATGACTTGCTGTGTACTGGCGCTGTTTGCGCTTGCTTCTTGGATGGTGATGCGGATTGCTGTGAGCCGTTTCGTCTCAAAAACAAAAGAGCATTTGCTGCTGCAAACGCTCGGCTTTGCGGTGCTGAATCTATTGGTGTTTCTCCTTTTGAAAAAAGCAATGGAAATGATCCGAGTATGGCCATCAGTCTATCTCATATTTCTCGTGATCCTTCTAAGCGCTGGCTGGCTATGGCTGAAGGGGTTAGCGGCTTCTTATGTCCATCAGATGTTTTTGCAGCTGAAAACAGAGGTAAAGTCGTTTTCTTACAAGAAAATCAGAACGCAATCTTCCTTTCTGACGCACCTGCGGCAGGAATTGGTCTATTTCAGCCGGTCAGCTGTTTTTAAAGAACAGGGCATTTTGTTTCTATTTCTCATTTGTTTGACGGCAGGGCTGCCATTTGTTTTTACACCGGTAGAAACCGGCTGGATGTATGCCTTTATTGTGCAGTATGCATTAAAGGAAATATTGATCATGCTTCCGCTGATGATTGGCAGAGAATATCATATGAATCAAAGGGCCATCTTTATGTTAAATACATCAAAGAGTGCTTACTTATTGTCGAGAATTTTATTTTATTACGCTATTAATTTGTTGATATATTTTGTGTTTATTGGGCTTGCATCTATGGTGATAGGCATTGAAAGTGAAGGTCATGGCCTCGCAAGTTTGTCCATTTTGTTGATCACTGTCATGGCGGCCTGTACAGGGTTTATCGTAAAGATCAGTGAGTTTAATAAACTGTTTGTCATCGTGATGATGATTGCTGTATTCAGCTTCATCGATATGCTTTTGTTGAAGTGGCTTTCATCAGATGTGTATCTTCTCGCCACTGCTTATCTGCTAGGTTCACTTGCATTTTATAGCTGCATATATACGGTCATGTTAAAGAGGCCTGTCTTGCGATGATAGAGCTTGTGTGTAGTTTCCTAGCGGTTGTGGTGATACATGAACTCGGTCATATGCTGATGATCATGTTGTGTAACAAAATCGAAAAAAGGCCGCTCTTTGATTTTGTGATAACGATTGATTGGAAGCATGTGGCGGTCGTCCATGAGAAATTTGTCCGGCCGAGCTTCAATATGATGGTGGCACTTGCAGGCCCGCTCTTTCCGGTGCTTTGTTCGCTTGTGCTTTTTATGATATGGAAGTATCCGGTCAGTCATCAGCTGCTGTTTTTTTCTTTACTGAATACGGTGATGCTGCATCCAGCTTGCCCTGACGGAAAAAATATCACAGCCAGTTTAAAAGAGATGAAGGAGAGAAAGAGATGATCAAAGTATTTCATTCGTTTTCCAGCGGTATAACACTTGCGATGCTGTATGTATTTGCTGTGTTTATGACCCCTGTTTTTTTAATGCTGCTAGAGGTCAATCATGTTGAATCAAGCCCAACATTGTTTGGCATGCCATTTTATATCATGAAAATTGAAGAGTATCAATTCAGCTCAGAGGCGACGCTCTTTGGGTGTGTGGTCTGCTTTTTAGCTGGCGCCGTGCTTTATTTCTTCATTCAATATGTGAAGCATGTGGTAAAAAAACGCAGAACATAAAAAAGCAGACGGACGGAACAAAACATCAGTCTGCTTGCAAAGTGAGTGACAGCCGTACCATATCCATACACTGAATGCCATTTTCAAAAATCGGTTCATCATAATGCTTAAGAAAGAAATCGTGGTCAATAGATGTCATGCGGAAGCCGCATTTCTGATAAAGTGCGAGCTGCTGAATGCTCGAGTTGCCTGTGCCAATTTCAACCGTCTGAAAACCTGCGGCTTTCGCTTCAGCAATGGCATGGCGGATCAGCTGCTTCCCAATTCCTTTCCCTTGCCATGATTCCTTCACGGCGACATTGATGATTTCAACTGTCTGCTGAGACAGAGATAAAAGCACATAGACACCAATCACGTCCTGATCATGATACGCGGCATAACAAGAGCCGGATTGCACATAAGTAAGAACCTTTTCCTTTGAAGGATCAGCTAAGAGTAAAAGATCCATAGGGACGGATTGATCACCTGACAATGGCCGAATGTGTATCATATTTTTTCATCCTTTCTATTCTTTAATATATCCTTGTTTCACACCCCAATCATATTGATCCTGTACCCATTGTGAGGGCGGATTGTGAGTGACATTTGGGTCTTTTTTAACAGTTGGTTGCCTTGCAGCCTGTGCGCTCTGTTTATTCGCTTGAGCAGTGGCTTTCGCTGCTGTCAGCTCTTTTTGAAGCTGGTCAATTTTTGCCTCAAGTATTTTACGCTGCTTGACTTCTTTTTGATAGGCTTTCTTTTCGTTTTTGAGCTTTTTGGTGATGGTAGACATTTTCTTTTTTTGTTTTTCGTTTTCATGCTTCATATCCGCTTGAACTGATTTTAACTTCGAAAGCTGCTCGTCGTTCGTTTTGCTTTCTTGCTGATGTTTTTCCTCAGCTGCTTTGATGGTCTGCTGCTGCCAAACCATCCAGCCGGCTGCTCCTAAAACCGCAACAGATAGAAGGATGATGGTGATCGTTTTCTTCATGTGTCATTCCCCTTTCTTTAAACCTTTATTATCATCGGTTAAATATATACAGGTTTTAACATCACAAGGGAATATTCACATCAGATTGGCAGACACTATGAAAAAAGGAGGGTGTCTGTTGATTTCCTTTATGATTCATGTTGTGGTCTCATTATTTGCTGTATCAAACCCTATTGGAAACGTGCCTCTTTTCATCACTTTAACAGAGGGATATACAGAGAAAGAACGCTCCCAGACAGCCAAAAAAGCCATTGTGGTCTCTTTCATTATTCTGGTTGCCTTTCTATTGGCAGGGAGGCTCATTTTCAAATTGTTTGGGATCGATATTCATGCACTCCGTATCGCCGGAGGTATTTTTATTTTTGGTATCGCTTACAATTTACTGAATGCAAAGGAGTCACATGTCCAAAATCCTCATTCTGAGGAAAAGGCAGAAAGCAAAGAAAAGGCGGATGTCTCCGTTACGCCGCTGGCGATTCCGATCATCGCTGGTCCCGGTACAATCGCTACAGTGATGAGTTTAACCCCGGGAAGTCAAGGGATGCTTCACATGTTTGCGATTTTAATCGGCATTGTCATCGTTCTGGCAATGACCTTTTATGCCTTTCATTATTCAAGTTTCATTATGCGGAAAATGGGGAAAACAGAGATGAATGTCGTGACGCGGTTAATGGGATTAATTCTTGCTGTAGTGGCAGTTGAGATGATCGGTGCAGGCTTAAAAGGGATGTTTCCAATGTTTATGCAATAAGTGTATATAAAAAAGCTGTTTTTTTCTACAATGATGTAAAATAAAACAGCTTTTTTTAAGGTTTCGGCACATGCTTAAACACTTCTTCACTTTCAAAGAATTCAATTAAGCGGCTAATCCAATCATAGTAATCAAGACTTTCCTTGATTTCTGAAAGAAGCAGATTGATTTTATTCTCTGTCTCTTCTGGCAGGTCGTCCTGTTCAAGCAGCTCCAGCAATTCCTTGCACGTTTTCTTATGTGCCTTGCGGTTTTTGCTGACAACTCGGGACCAATTGGCTGCAAACAAGGAAATAAACGTTTGGTATTGATCTTGCTCAACGTCATATAGATCTTTACGTATTCCTTTTTCATAAACCTTTTCCGCAATATTCAAATCAAGCATTTCTCGAACGACTTGACTCATTCTCGTTTTGCTCATGCCTGTCGCCTCTGATAGCTCTCCAAGCGTCATTGGTTTACGGTTCATGTGAATGATACCAAGCACTCTACCCACTGTAGAAGAAAGACCAAAGGCATTCATGTTCTCGGCAGCTTTTTCAATATAATGATCCTGTGCTTTTTGAATGGCACCTAACGCTTGCTTGTCCACTCCCCGATTCATCCCTTCACGACTGACAATTTGTAACACAATATATCATATACCTGTTTGTTGATGAAAACAATAAATATTGAGTATTTGCTCGTAATTTGGAGGAAAAAGGAGAGATCTCTATCTAGCAGGCCGTTAACTGAAAATTTTAAATAAATGTTATGCAATACAAACACATCATAAACTTTTTATTTTATAAAGTTTGCACTATAATAAATAAGGTGTAAATTTTCTGAAAATATTGATCCGACTAATGGAGGTGTCTCATTTGCTGAAACTAGAGAATGTATCTAAGACGTATAAAGGCGGAAAAAAAGCTGTCAAAAATATTGATTTAGAAATAGCAAAAGGAGAATTTATTTGTTTTATTGGACCGAGTGGCTGTGGTAAGACAACAACCATGAAGATGATTAACCGACTCATCGAACCTTCCTCAGGAAAAATCTTCATCGAGGGAGAAAACATTATGAAAAAAGATCCAGTTCAATTAAGAAGAGAAATTGGCTACGTGATTCAGCAAATTGGACTGTTCCCCCATATGACCATCGCACAAAACATTTCACTTGTTCCGAAGCTGTTAAAATGGCCGGAAGAAAAACGAAAAGAACGGGCACGTGAACTGCTGAAGCTTGTAGACATGGGACCGGAATATTTAGAGCGCTACCCTCATGAACTCAGCGGAGGACAGCAGCAGCGCATCGGTGTTCTTCGCGCACTAGCAGCGGAACCCCCTCTGATCCTCATGGATGAACCGTTTGGCGCACTTGATCCAATCACACGAGATTCATTGCAGGAAGAATTTAAGAAACTGCAAAAAACGTTAAATAAAACCATCGTATTCGTCACACATGACATGGATGAAGCCATTAAACTAGCTGATCGAATTGTGATTTTAAAAGATGGAGAGATTGTCCAAGTAGGTACGCCTGACGATATTCTGCGGAACCCAGCCAACGAATTCGTAGAAGAATTCATCGGGAAAGAACGTCTGCTTCAATCGAATCCGAATATGGAACGTGTAGAACAAATGATGAACACGTCACCAGTCACCATTACAGTTGAAAAAACATTAACAGATGCCATCTACATCATGAGAGAAAAGCGGGTCGATTCCTTGCTTGTAGTAGATGAACATCATGTGCTAAAAGGCTATATCGATATTGAAACAATCGATGCGAACCGCAGAAAAGCAGCTTTCGTCGGTGATATTTTAAATACAGAGTTCTATACCGTACAAGAAGGGGCACTTCTAAGAGACACTGTCCGGAAAATCTTAATACGCGGCATTAAATATGTACCGGTTGTGGATGCAGAAGGACACTTAAAAGGCATTGTGACACGAGCAAGTCTTGTAGATGTTGTGTACGACTCCATTTGGGGAGACGATACGCCGGCGGCTGTCACTGAAATGAAGTAAGGGAGGTGTACACATGGATCAAATCATCGACTTTCTAGAGAAAAATGGTGGGGAACTCCTCACAAAAATGTGGGAGCATTTATATATTTCCTTAATTGCTGTTGTGCTTGGTATTATCGTTGCCGTTCCTTTAGGTGTGGTACTCACCCGAATGAAGCGAGGCGCAGGTTTTATCATCGGTATCGTGAATATCTTTCAAACACTCCCTAGTTTAGCGATTCTTGCCTTTTTTATTCCTATTTTGGGGGTTGGGAAAATACCTGCAATCGTTGCTCTCTTTTTCTATTCGGTTTTACCTATTTTAAGAAATACGTATGCCGGGGTCCAAGGTGTGAACAAAAACTTGCTTGAATCCGGTAAAGGAATCGGGATGACAACATGGGAACAAATTCGTCTTGTTGAACTCCCGCTTGCTGTACCGGTCATTATGGCAGGTGTCAGAACGTCAACGATTTATTTGATTGGCTGGACAACACTTGCAGCCTTTATCGGTGGAGGCGGTCTAGGTGACTACATTTTGATTGGACTTCAGCTGTATCAGCCGGAATTTATTATTGCGGGTGCGATACCAGTCACAATTTTAGCAGTCATCATCGACCTTTCATTAATGAAGCTGGAGAAAAAAGTAACACCAGAAGGCTTAAAAGGATTGAAGGAAGTTTCATAAGGAGTTGGCTTATGTGAAGAATCGAAAAACAAAATGGATCAGTGCACTGCTTGCAGGATGTTTGCTATTGATAAGCGGCTGTTCACTTCCTGGACTAGCCGGCTCCTCAGGGGGCACGCTACGAATTGGAGCACAAAACTTTACCGAATCAGAAATTATGGCCTATATGGTTGGCGATATGATCGAACATTACACAGATAAAAAGACGACCATTGTGAAAAACCTAGGCTCCAACACTGTGCAGCAGAAAGCAATGGAAAACGGAGATGTCGACATTTCTGCGACAAGATATTCAGGCACGGATTTAACAAGTACGCTTGGAATGGATGCGGAAAAAGACCCAGAGCGTGCGATGGAGATCGTCCAAAAAGAATTTAAAAAACGCTACGATTACAAATGGTTTGATTCTTATGGATTTGATAATACGTATGCCTTTGCTGTGACGCAGAAGATGGCGAAGGAAAACAAGTTAGAAACGGTATCTGATTTAAAAAAGAATGCGAACAATTACCGATTTGGTGTCGATAATATTTGGCTCAAAAAGAAAGGCGACGGCTATGACGGGTTCGTGAAAACATACGGAATCAAATTTGGCAGCACGTATCCGATGCAGATTGGTTTAGTCTATGATGCTCTAAAGAATGAAAAAATGGATATTGTGCTTGCCTATTCAACAGATGGACGAATCAAGGCCTATAACCTTAAAATCTTAAAAGATGATAAACGGTTCTTCCCGCCGTATGATGCATCACCAGTAGTCCCGGAGAAAGTCTTAAAAGAAAATCCAGGGCTTGATAAGGTGATCAACAGGCTGATCGGAAAAATTGATACAGAACAAATGCAAGAGCTGAACTATCAAGTCGACGGGGAGCTTCAAGAACCAGCAACCGTTGCGAAGAATTTCCTGAAAAAACACAATTACTTTGAGTAAGATGGGGAGGTGTCACGGCTGATGGACACACTGCAGCAATTATGGACGTATTATCAGCAGAACGGGTCATATGTGTTAGAAGAATTTTATCGCCATTTTCTCATGTCGGCGTATGGGGTGTTATTTGCGGCGATTGTCGGGATTCCAGTAGGCATCTTTGTCGCGCATTACCGCAAACTGAGCAATTGGATCTTCGCCGTTACCAACGTCATTCAAACGATACCGGCATTAGCGATGCTTTCCGTATTGATGCTTGTATTAGGACTTGGCGCAAATACAGTCATCCTATCACTCTTTCTGTATTCGCTTCTGCCGATCATCAGAAACACGTATACGGGCATTGTCAGCATTGAACATGCTTATTTAGAATCAGGTAAAGCGATGGGCATGACGAAATGGCAAGTGCTGAGAATGGTTGAATTACCGCTTGCTTTATCAGTCATTATGGCTGGTTTAAGAACCGCACTGGTCATTGCCATCGGTATTACAGCGATTGGAACATTTGTGGGCGCGGGAGGACTTGGTGATATCATCATCAGAGGATCAAACGCCACAAACGGAACAGCTATCATTTTAGCAGGTGCGATTCCAACTGCACTCATGGCTATTATGGCTGACCTTGTCATGGGCTGGCTCGAACGCTATTTAAGCCCGACAAACAAGAAAAAGGAAAGAAAAGCGTTAGCTGAAAAAAACATCACATCTGCTTAAGCAAACCTCCCTTACATCTGTAAGGGAGGTTGTTTTATGATGATCAGGCGGTTCGCATGCTGGTATTTTATGATTCAAGCGTGATCCAGTCAGAGGACCACTTCGCAATTTCCTCAAAAACGGGTGCAAGTGAACGCCCCATATCTGTTAAAGAATACTCAATGCGCACGGGTGTTTCAGCAAAAACCTCCCGTTTTACAATACCTGCTGCCTCCAGCTCTTTTAATCTCTCAGATAAAACTCTTCCGCTTAAATTTGTCAGAGCCGCCTCAATTTCACTAAAGCGCTGCTGACCTGAGAGAAGCTGAAAAACAATCAGTGCCACCCAGCGTTTACTCAATAACTCAACTGCTTTTTCAAACCGCGGGCACATGTCAGATTGATTCATCTTTCTTCACTCCAATCTGAACCCATTATACCGTAAATCTGTCATAAATCGGCGCAAAAAGCTTGTCAATGATGAAAACATTTATGAGGACGACCGGCTGTTTAACATAAATAACAAATAGCGGTTGAGGTCCTCTATTTCTTTTTTCGAAAGGGTTGACCATATGTCACCATCAAATATTTCGAGATCATCAAGTTCATATTGCGCTGCGGCTTCCTTTATTTTGGATAAAGCAAGATCATCTTCATCGTGCAGATGGACAGAAGAGGCCTCCTCAATATAGCCCGCAGCCTGCATCATGTCTTCATAAGGTACCTTTAACGCACCAGCTAGCTTTTTAATCGTAGGAGGTTTCGGAATGCCGCGTTTCCCGTTTTCAATACGAGATATACCGGCAGCGCTGACCTCAGAATACATCGCTAATTGGTTCACCGACAGCTTCTTTTCCTCACGTAATGCTCTTAAATATGCACCAAAGTTCATCAACGCAAAACCTCACATGGTTATAGATTCGATATGTCTATTTTACTTGATTTGTTGACTATTGGCAATAAGCACACCATGAAAATATTGACATTAGTTAATGGTGGATGTACATTAGGTTTATGCCCCGCTATTTGTTCGCCTTTTTTTGGTCGATGAGCGTGAGAAAGTATTCATTCAGCTGGCTGATGTCTTGTGCGGAGAGCCTTTCCCATTTGTCTCCGTCAAAAATGGGGAGATGTTCTACATCCTTTTGAAGCGCCGTTTGATAGATTTTTAACATGGACTCATATTTCGGTTTCATTTCATGAACTTGTTCCTGTTCAATATGACCGGCAAGCAGCATTAAATCCTCATAAGGCACCTTCAAGGCGTGTGCTAATTTTTTTATGGTTAAAGGCTTTGGCACACCGCGCTTTCCATTTTCAATACGAGAAATACCAGCAGCGCTTACACCTGAATACATGGCAAGCTGATTGACCGACATTTTTCTATTTTCTCTTAAAATGCGTAATTGTTCACCAAAGTGATTCATGACATCGAACCTCACATTTCAGTATATGACTTATTTTAGTATGATCATTGACCAAAGGAAATAGCAGAGGGGTAAAAGTGTTGACATAAGTTAATGAATCTGCTTGATGTGAGAGCCTTACATGTTGTACATAATGATTCCATAGGAGGTTGTAATGATGGTCGAAAAGATTCAGATCAGGCGGGCTTTTGTCATGCAGTATATGATCGAGAACGATATGTCGTTAAATCAGCTCGCTGATGAAATTGGCATCTCTCCTGCCACACTTAGCAGGGTATTAAATGGTCACCGAAAACCAGGACAGCTTGTCATTGGCAAAATGATTCATTACTTTGATAAAAAATTTGAAGATCTATTTTACTATGAAGATATTGACAAAAGTCAATAAATGATATCATCATCAAGGAGGAAATGTCATTGAAAAGGACTGGGATGGTCAGACACATTGATTCTCTCGGCAGAATTGTTCTGCCCTCAGAAATGCGCAAGGTACTCAATATTAAAGAAGAGCAGCTGTTAGAAATTTTCATTGAAGATCAAACCATTATGCTGAAAAAATATGATGCAGATAAGAGCTGCCTGTTAACGGGACAAGTGACGAAGTACAACAAAAGCTATGGAAATGGGAGCGTGATGCTGAGTCCTGAAGGAGCTGAACGTTTGTTAGTAGAATTAAAACAGCTATTGAAGGAAGAAGCAACTCATTAAAATGTGATTTTAACCGAAAAATTGCATATAAAAATGCTGCAGCCAGCACTTTGGAACGAAATTGTATCAAAATAACGAATCAAGTCGACAATATATAGGAAATCTTTATTTTGATGTTTCGTGACATGCACCTTGTTTTCATGTAAAATAAAGTTATGTGTACCAGTTTGTCTGGAGGTGTTTTCATGCACGCATTTGTTATCACATTACTCGTAATTGTCAGTATCGCACTTATCATCGTTGTATTACTACAATCAAGTAAAAGTGCTGGACTGTCAGGCGCTATTTCAGGTGGAGCCGAGCAGCTTTTCGGTAAGCAAAAAGCGAGAGGCCTTGACTTGATTCTTCACCGATTAACGGTTATTTTGTCAGTGCTTTTCTTCATCTTAACACTTGCATTGGCATATTTAGGCGTGTAAAGCGCGAGTAACAGAAGGTCTGATCTTTTTTCAGACCTTTTTTTATTATCAGCACTCTTTTGTGTTTGTTTCATACATACAAGTGGAAAATATAAACCATATCAGAAGGAAAGGAAGTCACATCATGAAAGTTGTTACACCAAAACCATTTACGTTTAAAGGTGGAGAAAAGGCGGTGCTTCTTCTTCACGGTTTTACTGGGAATACAGCCGATGTTCGAATGCTTGGCCGTTATTTGAACGAAAGAGGATATACATGCCATGCACCTCAATATAAAGGACACGGTGTGCCGCCAGAAGAGCTTGTCCATACAGGCCCGGCTGACTGGTGGAAAGATGTAGAAGAAGGCTATCAATTCTTAAAAGATGAGGGCTATGAGGAGATTGCAGTTTGCGGACTATCCCTCGGAGGAGTTTTTTCATTGAAATTAGGTTACACTGTACCTGTAAAGGGAATTGTACCTATGTGTGCACCTATGTACATAAAAAGTGAAGAAGTCATGTACCAGGGTGTACTAGATTATGCCCGTAACTATAAGAAATTTGAGGGTAAGTCAGAGGACCAAATTGAACAAGAAATGGAAGCGTTCAAGAAAACACCAATGGATACACTGAGGAGCCTGCAAGAACTGATTGCAGATGTCAGAAACAATGTCGACATGATCTATTCACCTACTTTTGTTGTGCAGGCACGTCACGATCATATGATTAATACAGACAGTGCGAATATCATTTATAACGAAGTAGAGACAGATGATAAGCATTTGAAATGGTATGAAGAATCAGGCCATGTCATCACGCTTGATAAAGAGCGGGAGAAGGTTCATCAGGATGTCTATGCATTCTTAGAATCACTTGATTGGTCAATTTAAATATATAGGGGGTTAGAGTGTGCAAAAAGAAGAATTTATGGATGAATTACTCGCTTTTATGAAAGAAGAAGCATATAAACCGTTAACTGTTCAAGAGCTGGAAGTCATGATGGAGATTACCAATCCTGATGATTATAAAGAGCTCGTCAAAGCACTTGTGACGCTGGAGGATCAAGGACTCATCGTTCGCACGCGCAGCGACCGTTACGGTGTACCAGAAAAAATGAATTTGGTAAAAGGAAAGCTGTCTGCTCATGCAAAAGGATTTGCATTTGTAACGCCTGAAGAGTTTGGACAGGATGATATTTTCATTCCGCCAAATGAATTAGGTACAGCGATGAATGGCGATACCGTCATGGTTCGTGTCAGCCACAAATCAAACGGCACGAAAAAAGAAGGAACGGTCATCCGTATTCTCGAGCGTAATACTCAGACGGTTGTCGGTACCTATACAGAAACGAAAAGCTTTGGCTTTGTCATTCCTGATGATAAAAAAATCACAAACGATATCTTCATTCCGAAATCCGCTAAAAACGGTGCGGTCGAAGGTCATAAAGTCGTTGTGACGCTGACAAGCTACCCTGAAGGAAGAATGAGTGCAGAGGGTGAAGTGACTGAAATCCTCGGTCATAAAAATGACCCTGGCATTGACATTTTGTCGATCATTCATAAACACGGTCTGCCAGGTGAGTTCCCAGAAGAAGCACTTCAGCAGGCAGTAGACACACCGGAAACGATTGATGAAAAAGACCTTGAAGGAAGACGCGACTTGCGCAATGAAACGATTGTGACGATTGACGGTGCAGATGCAAAGGACTTAGATGATGCCGTAACTGTGCAAAAGCTGGATGATGGCAAATATAAGCTTGGCGTGCACATTGCAGACGTTTCTCATTATGTCACAGAGAATTCCCCGATTGATCAGGAAGCTTATGAACGTGGAACGAGTGTCTATCTCGTCGACCGCGTCATTCCGATGATTCCGCATCGTTTGTCAAACGGTATTTGCTCATTAAATCCAAAGGTCGATCGTCTCACCCTGTCTTGTGAAATGGTTATTGATCGTAACGGGAAAGTCGTCAAACATGAGATTTTCCAAAGTGTGATCAAAACGACAGAGAGAATGACCTATTCCGATGTGAATAAGATTTTAGTCGACCAAGATGAAGAGCTTCTAAACAAATATGAGCCGCTAGTGCCGATGTTCCAAGAGATGGAGAAGCTTGCAGAGATTCTTCGTGACAAACGAATGGAGCGTGGAGCTGTAGACTTTGACTTCAAGGAAGCAAAAGTACTTGTAGATGATGAAGGCGCTGCGAAAGACGTTGTCATTCGTGAGCGTTCCGTTGCAGAGAAATTAATTGAAGAATTCATGCTTGTTGCAAACGAAACGGTTGCCGAGCATTTCCACTGGATGAATGTTCCGTTCATTTACCGAATTCACGAAGAACCAAATCCTGAGAAACTTCAGCGCTTTTTAGAGTTCGTGACGACGTTTGGCTACATTGTGAAAGGGACGTCAACGAACATTCACCCGCGTGCACTTCAAAGTGTCCTCGATGCTGTCAGGGATCAACCGGAAGAAGTCGTCATTCAAACTGTGATGCTTCGTTCTATGAAACAGGCGAAGTATGATCCAGAAAGCATTGGCCATTTTGGATTATCAACGGAATTCTATACACACTTCACATCACCGATCCGCCGTTATCCGGATTTAATCGTGCATAGACTGATTAGAACCTATTTGATTCAGAAAAAGACAGATGAAGCAACCCTAGAGAAGTGGGGTCAGCTGCTGCCTGAAATCGCAGATCATGCCTCCACGATGGAGCGCCGCTCAGTCGATGCAGAGCGTGAAACAGATGACCTGAAGAAGGCAGAGTTTATGCTAGATAAAATCGGTGAAGAGTTTGATGGCATGATTAGTTCCGTGACGAACTTTGGACTGTTCGTTGAATTGCCTAATACGATAGAAGGTCTTGTCCATGTCAGCTATATGACAGACGACTATTATCGCTTTGATGAACAGCACTTTGCTATGATCGGTGAACGTACAGGGAATGTCTACCGTATCGGTGACGAAATCACTGTCAAAGTCGTGAATGTCAATAAAGATGAGCACTCAATTGATTTTGAAATCGTCGGTATGAAGGGCACTCGCCGTAAATCACCAAAAGATTTCAAGTTTAAAAAACGGACAGATCCACCAGCGAAAAAAGGCCGTGGAGGTCAAAAAGCCTCTGGGGAAAAAGGCAAAGAGGATAAAAGCGGAAGTGACTGGTTCACAAACCGTAAAAAGAAGAAAAAGAAAAAACGCGTATTTGAAAACGCACCGAAACAAAAACGCAAAAAGAAAAAGTAACGTGTCAAAAAGCAAATAGGGCATCGCGCTCTATTTGCTTTTTGACCACATGGCGTCAGCATTGTCGAAAGCTGGATTGTTTGATAAAATAATCCGTACGATTTGGACCGTGTTTGTGTCAAAAGGAGGGTGTACGTCAATGCCAAAGGGAGAGGGAAAGGTTGTTTCCCAAAACAAAAAAGCAAATCATGATTACTTTATAGAAGAAACATACGAAGCCGGCCTAGTATTACAAGGAACTGAAATCAAATCGATTCGTGCTGGAAAAGTGAATTTAAAAGATTCCTTTGCCAAAATCGAGCGAGGAGAAGTGTTTCTTCATAACATGCATGTGAGCCCATACGAGCAGGGGAACCGTTATAACCATGATCCGCTGAGAACGAGAAAGCTGCTGCTTCATCGCAAGCAAATCAGCAAATTGATTGGGGCGACGAAGGAAGAAGGCTATTCACTTGTGCCTCTGAAACTCTATTTGAAAAATGGCTTTGCCAAAGTGCTGATCGGAATCGGAAAAGGGAAGAAGAAATACGATAAGCGTGAAGATCTGAAGAAAAAAGATGCAAAACGTGAAATCGAACGTGCCTTCCGCGATCGTCAAAAGCAATTCTAGCCTGATGCTGATGGCTTGCTGAGAGCGGAAGCATTATGCTACAATATGTTATGCAGTAAACAATTCAACGCTGTTTTGACAGAAACCACCAGTTGTTTCGAGCGATGAGATTGTTATAATAGTTATATACGGAAGCAGTGAAGCTGAACTTCCATCCCGTATATCCCTTTTACAAGGGGACGTTACGGATTCGACAGGGATGGTTCGAGCTTAGGCTGCGAGCCGAGAGGCGATCTCGTTAACACGCACTTAAATGTAACTGGCAAAACTAAAAGTTTTAACCAAAACTTAGCACTAGCTGCCTAATAAGCGCAGCGAGCTCTTCCTGACATCGCCTATGTGTCTGTGAGGAGCCCAATGAAGTAGGCTACGCTTACGTTTCCGTCTGAGGACGTAAGAAGAGATCCATCAGACTAGCTCTCCAAGCGCCCGTCAGCAGGCATGAGGATGAGTGAACACAAAATATGTTGACTACGCTCGTAGACGCTTAAGTAATCGATGTCTCTGGACGTGGGTTCGACTCCCACCGTCTCCATCAAAACTTTTAGAATGCAGTCGCATCAAGGGTTTGAAAGCCCTTGATGCGGGTCTGGCAACATTTTGGCAACATTTTAAAAAACTTCTTCTTTCATAAAAGCTACAACTTCCTTTTGTGTGGAAGGGTATATATGGCTATAATTGTTTAGTGTTTCTGAGAACTCCTCCATTTTTTTGGAGGGGTTTTTTTTGTTAATTCAGTTACTTCAAGTACTTCAAGTACTTCAAGTACACCTATCTATCATCCGTATTTTAGAATATCAAAAAAACAAGTAGAGAAAGGAGGGATACATCTATCTTGTGTAATGCTTCTTATTACTTATTTTTACATAAATGTTGGAAGGCGAAAAGGAAATTTGAGATAATAAATTGAAATCACCTTGGATATACATGAAAAGTAGATGTGTAGAATGTTTGATTTTTCTCTAATTTGGGAGGTGAACTATAATGAATGGTATAGATATATTAGAGAACGCTTCAAGACTTGGTCAATTAATTCTTTTCTTCTCTGGATACGCTCTTTATTGGAAACTAGTCAAAACAAAAAAAGAGCGCCCTCTCACAAAGTACGAAAATTTCCTTAAATTTTTTGTAATGTTGGGCATGGTCATTTATTTTCTCTCGTTTTTATGTTTAAACTTGTGGGCGTAATATGTCGATTTATGTATGATTGTGTCTAATGGGTTTAACTCTCTCTTAAAACCCTTTATTTTACATAAATGTATGATAAAGTAATTTTAAGTTAAAAAAGGGGGAGTTAATATGAAAAGATTGGTTTTTTTAATGTTAGCATTAGTTCTGGCTATGACTGCCTTTGTTCCAGCTGCTGCTGCAAAGACACAAAGCACAAAGGGATTAGAAGGTTTGACAGAAGAGCAAATTGAGAAGTCTTTAAAAGAAATTGAATACATCTTCACAAAGATTATCATTTCTGATAAAGAAAAAGGCTACACCATTAATGAAGAAGAGCTTGCAAAATCACATTATACAGATGCAGAGATCGCTTTCGCAAAATTAATGAATCAAGAAGCGACCACGAAAAGTAACACGGTAACTCGCTGTGTCGAGGATGCAGTTGGTATCGCTAAAGGTACTTTAAAGCATCTGCAAAAAGCAATAGATAAGGGAGATTGGATGACAGTGGCAGTATACTTAGGCGGTATGGGCCTTGCAATTAAGCCAAGCGTGTTATTCGTATTCATGCTATTTTGTGGTGCGCCAGTAGCCAAAATTGCTCCTGCTCAATATGAATAAGAATAATATGTAAAATTGGCCGTCCACCTGGGCGGCTTTTTTACATTACTTGAACTTTCACTCATGCTTCTCTTTATCCCATTCTATTTCATTTCTAGACATCAGGTTTTTAACAGCCTTACGGATCGCGAGTTCATCTTTACCCGTTTTCTTTTTAAGGTCATCCATCGAAGGGTTGTTGCGAAATCGGCTCATATTATAAATGCTTCGGTATGACTTCCTTTCAAGATCCGTCACGTCATACCCTCCTACAAAAAGAATGTACGTTCGATTATAAATGTTAATAAAAAACCCTTCAACTTGAAGGGTCATTTTAAAGAAGATACTTTATCAGTAATTTTCATTTGTTCTCCAGAACGTTCATACGAGAATTTAGCCACTGTTTCATCTTCATCTATATAAGGAACTTTCCAAAATACAGCTATTTGATTGACTGTATCATTATCTTTGCCAATGTTTGCAGCTAAGTCATCACTATACATTTCAACCATGTTATAAGCGGTTTTACTTGTGTTCAACGCGTCAAATGACAAGTAAACAAGAGCTATTAATTTATTATTCTCATTTGAACCCATATCTTCGTTAATTTCAATTTTTTCAATCGATGTGGTTTTATAGTTCTCTTCGATAATTGTTTTGATTTCTATTTTTGCATCATCTTTTACCATATCTAACTCATCTTCTTCACTGTTATCTTCAACTTCTTCTGAGGTATAATCTTCATTTTTCTCTTCCTCTGCATCTGTATCTTTAGGCAAAGTTTCCTCCTCAGATATAACTTCAGAATTGTTTATTTTTAAATTTATTTCAGCAGTAGCTTTTAGTTCTGAGTCACCGCTAATCTGTGAACCACTGAGGTTAGATCCATTATCTCCAAAAAGTTCTTGAACAACTTCAGTTTGTTCAAGAACCGGTAGTGTTTCGACATATATAATATATTTCCCATCATCAAATACTGTGTCACCTTCATTAAAGAATTTATACTCGAAAGATCCATCCTTTTGAACAGCTGTATTAACTATTGAGTTTTTATGGGAATTTTTTTGTTCAAGACGAATCCTTAGTTTCGTATCTTTAGGTAAGTTGCTTTTCCCGCTAAGGATAATAATTTTATTGTTTGTGATTTCTTTATCCAAAGTGATCTTTACGTTTAATTTTTTTTTAGTTTCAATGCTTTCTTCTTTTTTACTGGAGTTACTTGTGGATGTGTTTTCTGCTTTGCCACAAGCAGATAAGAATAAAGCACATAAAATCATAAAGAGAAAAGTTTTAAGGTAATTCAATATTAACCCTCCGTATCAAATAATTTCCATAACAGTTTATCATATTAACAGGGGATAATGTTTAAAGTGAGGGTTTTGTGGCATCATTTTGGCATTATTTTAAAAACGCTCAGCTAATAATAAACAAAACATTGAATAGTAAACGTATCTAATGAATATTACAAACATACGAACCCCATCTAATAGACTACTACCGTCTCCATCAAAACTTTTAGAATGCAGTCGCATCAAGGGTTTTAAAGCCCTTGATGTGGGTCTGGTAACATGAAATACTTAGATTAAATAAAAGAAGACGCTATTGATAGCGTCTTCTTTTATGCTTTTTTAATTTTTTAACAGAAAAGCCAAATGCGAATTTTTACTAATAAATTGAATGAATAGCTAAATATAACCATCTTTTAACCGATGAAATGTAGGGATGTTACACCATATATTAGTAGGTGAATTTATTAAACTTAAAGCCTGAAAATAACAGCAGGAATGCAGAAGGAGTTTATCTCAGTGAACAAAGTAAAGACTAAATCACTATTCGCCACGATGATTATGCTTGCCATGCTGATGATATTCGGTACAGCGTGCAGCAACCAAAAGGCAGAAAAAGAATATGCCGAGTGGTATGAGAACTACAGAAGTGATATTGAAGACACAATGTTTGCGTTTGCTAAAAAGATGGTGGCAATTGATGCAGGTAATGATGAATGGCTTGGATCTGTCGAGAAGTCACTTTTTGATGTACAAAAAGTCATTGATGAGGGTAATGAAAAGAAAAACGTTCCTAGTGCTTATAAAAAAGCACATGAGTATTTGCTAAAAGCAAACAAAGGATATCAATATGCCGTAGAAGAAACACCTAAAGCACTTGAAAATCTTGATCTTGAATCATTGGATCACATTTCGAATAGGCTCGACAAAGCATACGATCAAACAGCCAAAGCCGATGACGAAGTAGAAAAAGTCTCAAAGGATAAGGAGTAATTACATATGAAGACAAACAAAAGGACAATGATTTCAATATTTCTTCTAGTATTTACATTGATGCTGAGCACAGCATGCGGTAAAAATGAAGCAGCAAACGGTTCATCGTCAAATAAAGGGCCGGCAAAACAAGAAAAAATTGAAAAGATGACCGATAAAGAATATGCTGCATGGTATAAAGGGTATCTAAAACGTTTTGAAGATAGACTTATGACGTTTATTTTAACATTAGTTCCAATAGATGAGGTTTATGATAAAAAGTGGGCCAGTGATCTTGAGAAGGAAATCAATAGCATGCGTGAATTGCTTAGCGAAGCCAAAGAAAAAGAAAACAAAGTTCCTGATACGTATAAAAAAGTAAATAGTTACTTAGTGAAAACAGATGACAAATTCGAACCGCTTTTAAAAGATATCTTAAAGGTTACAAAGCAAAATAAGGTTGTAGATAAAGATTTAAATTTTATAAATTCTAGAATGAAGAAAGTATTAGAAGAAATGGACCATGCAAAAGCAGAAGTTAGTAAAATTGAAGAAGAGAAAGCTAAAGATACACCAAAGGACAAATCAAAACCTTGATTTAGAAAAATAATGCTGGAACTTTTTAAGGGATGATTAACTGAACTTGTTTCACAGCAGAAAAAGAGATGTCAGATCTGGCATCTCTTTTCTTATGTACGGTTTCTCAAAGAAGACTGCACCAACCGAACAAACAAAGGAAAAACGACAACCACCGCAATCATCATCAAAAATCCATCCGGCACAAGTTCTACAAACGTTGTCTGAATCACATAAACCGCAATCAGCAGCAAGTAACTGATCAAAAATAACAATCCAGAACCTCTCTTTTTAAACGGTTTTTCTAAAAGAATCAGCATAAACAGCCCCGTCATAATCATCCAAAAAGTCATATTCCTTTCGAGTCTCCTCTCCATTCATCCCCACATTGTACATATATTTCTCCAGATGCAACATACTTCTCCCTCAAATTAAGCAAAAAGTAGTGAAAATATAAGGAATCACGAACCGATGACGCCTGAAATTTTACAAAAAACCTCCAACCAATTCAAAATCACATCTTCCCATTTGTGACGTCCTCATATATAGTAAGATTAGACTAGTTCTAAATAACTGAAATTGGGGCGTTTACATGGATTCGATTGTTTTACATTTTATTGTGATCATGAGTGTTTCTGGCATTCTGTCCGTGATATTATCAATCATTGCTCATGCAAACCGCCATCGATATATTGGCTGTCAATTGTTTATGTACATGTCTGGAGCAACTGCGATTTATATCTTTGGGCATACGTTTGAATTATTGGCTCGTACTCCTGGAGAAATCATGTTCTGGGTTTGTTTTCAATACATAGGTCTTCCGTTTATCGCACCGCTCAGTCTGCTGATTGTGCTGCAATTTACGGGGTTCCATCAATATTTCACAAAGCGCCGCGTGCTTCTCATCTTATTGATTCCAACTCTCACAACCATTATGGTGTTCACCAACTCTTTACATTCACTCTTTTATCGAAGCATCACGATGAATCCAGTAGATGGGTTTTTATTGGCTGATTTTACGATTGGCTATTGGTATATATTCATGGCGTTTATACGTTTGGCTGTTCGATGCTTGCTATCTTTATGCTGCTTTGGTTTTTACGTGTCACAAAAAAAGAATATTTAAAGCAGATTCTCATACTGTTAGTGGGAATGTCATTACCAATTTTGACTTCTTTTATTTATTTATTAGGTGTTACACCCCTACATATTGATCCGGTTCCTGTGGTGATGTTTTTAACCAACGCACTCTATTTATGGGCAATTATGTCGTTCCAGCTCTTTAAGCTGTCTCCCATTGCAATGGAGCGTGTGTTTGAGCATATGTCTGAAGGGGTTCTGATTTTAGATCGATATCGGACACTCATTGACTACAATCCCGCTGCTGCATCGATCATTCCAGCACTTGCGAATAAAAAGAAAATTGGCTATAAAATCGACGATATTTTCTCAGCAATCATCAAAGATTCAGCGTTCATTCAATGGCTGCGCTCTCCGCAGGATCATTCGCAATATGATTTAATGTGGAAAAAGGAAAAAGACCAGTCCTGCTATTATCATTTGACCGCTTCGTCTCTATTTAATAGAAGAGGAGAGATCGAAGGCAGGCAAATCGTGATCAGTGATGTAACAGAGCAGCGTTTGCTGCAGGAAGAGCTGGAGCGTCGTGCGTATATCGATGGTTTGACGAATATTTTCAATCGTTCTTCTTTCATCGAACGAACGCAGATGATCTTGGAAGAGGATGCACAGGATACGGCTGTTATGCTGTTTGATATTGATTTCTTTAAACAAATCAATGACACACACGGACATCATATCGGGGATGAAGCGCTGCGTCATGTTGTCTCTATTTGTCAGGAGCATTTACAAATGGATGATTTATTTGGACGATATGGGGGAGAAGAGTTTGCCATTTGTCTGCCTCATCAGTCATTTAAAGAGGCATGTCATATCGCGGAAAAAATAAGACATTCGTTTGAAGCAAGTTTCTTTACGAATGATGAGGAAAAAGTGCGAGTGACAGCGAGCTTTGGAATTGCTCACACAGCCAATGATCCTTGTGTATTAGAGACACTTCTATTTGAAGCGGATCAGGCCTTGTATATGTCAAAACGCCAAGGACGGAACCGGATTTATGCATCCACTGGTAAGGGCCATGTGCTGTATCAAGAGCAGGATCTTCCGAATTGACTGTTGTCCTGACATTCGATATGATAAACATAACATTTGAACGGTTTCCTAAAGGGGAGTAGCTTTTACGGATTGGTCGTCACTACAGAAACATTCGTTGTTTCTCGGCCATTCCGGCATGAACAATGTTAGCCAGACCTTTGCCTATCACACATGAGGCAAAGGTCTGGCTATTTTTAAGGTCTTTTTGCATCTGTGTGATAGAGAAGCGGAACAAATGATGCTTTTAATCCTACAGATGAAAGGATGATCGATCTTGAAAAAATATGTGATGGCTTGCCTATTTTCCGGAACGCTTGTATTAAGCGGGTGCTCCGGCTTGCTTGATCAGGTCAACGATACAACGACATATGTCACTGAGGCAAATGACTATGTGACAGACATTCAGCAATTTACAGAGGATTTTCCAAAACTCGCTGAAGAAGCTGTGCAAAATGCCGCCAAAAAAGCAGAATTAACGCAGCAGCTTGAATCATTGAAGGCAGACATTCAAGATTTTAATGACGTCACAGCGCCAAAAATGGCAGAAGACCTGCATGCGCAAATCATTGAAAAAAATAAAGTGCTGTCAGAGGAAATCCAAACGTATTTACAGCAATTGAAAGCAGGTGATATCGATGTTGCCGCCATACTGGAGGATCAGCAGGGATTGATAAAACAGCTTCAGCAATCCGTCAATCTTTTGCAGGATATCGAACAATTAACAAATTAGGACAAACACAGCTTTATATGCGGTGCTCAGCATATCTTTGCCTTTTCCGGTGGAGATATGCTTTAATTTAGGTACAAACAAGTCATAATGGAAAAAAGGTGATCACATGACAGAACATGAAGAAAGACATATGGCTTCGCCTAGAGCCGAAAAGGAAAAGGACCAATTGATCAATCGCTTAAAACGAGTGGAAGGACAAGTGCGCGGAATTCAGCAAATGATTGAAAACGATCGTTATTGTATAGATGTTGTGAATCAAATTTCCGCAGTCAATGCGGCTTTGAAAAAAGTCAGTCTTCATTTGATGGAAAAGCATACACACCATTGTGTTGCAGATGCTATCAAGAGCGGCAATGGGGATGAAGCCATTGAAGAGTTAATGACGGTCTTTACGAAACTGACAAAATCGTAGCATTTATGTTTACATTAATACCCTACTAGGGTATAGTAAATTGTAGAAAATGATTGATGGAGGCGATGAGAAATGGAACAAGCAACACTTCAAGTGCAGGGCATGTCTTGCGGACATTGCGTGAAAGCAGTCGAAGGAAATGTAGGAGAATTAGCAGGTGTTGAATCTGTGAAAGTCCATTTAGACAAAGGGCAGGTGGAGGTTTCATTTCACCCGGATCAAGTCACGTTACACCGTATCTCCGATGTGATTGAGGAACAGGGATATGATGTTGTATAAATAAGTAGACGTGCTGCAAAACAGCACGTATTTTTTTCAAAATATAATACCCCCATGGAGTATGTGGAGAGGTGAGATCAATGAAAAAAGAAATTGATTTTCAAATTACAGGGATGACCTGTGCTGCCTGTGCAGGCCGCATCGAAAAGGGATTGAATAGGCTGGAAGGTGTGGAGGATGCCAGTGTGAATTTGGCGCTTGAAACTTCTCATATCATTTATGAAACTGAGCAGCTAACACCAGATGATTTGAAGCGAAAAGTTCAATCTCTTGGCTATGATGTGGTGATGGAGCAAGCAGAATTTGATATAGAGGGAATGACCTGTGCAGCTTGTGCAAACCGAATCGAGAAAAAAATCAACCGAATGGACGGTGTCGATCACGGGTCTGTAAACTTTGCCCTTGAGACACTTCAGGTCACATATCATCCGGGCCAAACGTCTACAAATGACATAAAAGATGCGGTGCAGTCTATTGGGTATTCTTTAATAGAACCAGATGCAGATCAAGCGGAGGAAGGAAAAAAAGATCACCGGCAAGCTGCAATAGAAAAGCAAACGGCACGCTTTTTATTCTCGATGATTTTATCACTGCCGCTTCTTTGGGCAATGGTCAGCCATTTTTCTTTTACGTCTTTTATTTGGCTGCCAGAAGCGTTTATGAATCCATGGGTACAGCTGGCGTTAGCAGCGCCGGTGCAGTTCATTGTCGGCTGGCCCTTTTATGTAGGTGCGTATAAGGCTTTAAGAAATAAAAGTGCCAATATGGATGTTCTTGTCGCACTTGGGACATCTGCCGCGTTTTTCTATAGTTTATATGAAAGCATTCAGTCAGCGATTAGAGGCACACATGAGGCAGCCCTCTATTATGAAACAAGTGCTGTCCTCATTACGTTGATCGTGCTCGGAAAATTAATGGAAGCAAGAGCAAAAGGAAGATCATCAGAAGCGATTCAAAAGCTGATGGGCTTACAGGCGAAAGAAGCGGTTATCGAGCGAGATGGCAAACAGATGACTGTGCCTATTTCTGACGTGAAAGTGAATGATCTTGTGTTTGTCAAACCCGGGGAAAAAGTGCCGGTAGATGGAGAAATCATAGAGGGGACAACCGCAATAGATGAGTCCATGATTACAGGAGAAAGTCTGCCTGTTGATAAAACAGCAGGAGATATGGTCATTGGGGCAACGATCAATAAAAATGGATTCATCAAAATAAAAGCGACTAAAGTCGGGAAAGAGACCGCTCTTTCACAGATTATCCGAGTCGTAGAACAAGCGCAGGGCTCAAAGGCACCGATTCAAAGAATGGCAGATCAAATATCAGGGATATTTGTTCCTATTGTTGTAGGAATTGCTGTGCTCACATTCCTCATATGGTTTTTCTTTGTTGATCCAGGAAATGTGACGTCAGCACTTGAAACCTTTATAGCCGTCATTGTCATCGCATGTCCGTGTGCGCTCGGCCTTGCGACACCAACCTCTATTATGGCTGGCAGCGGCCGTGCGGCTGAATCAGGCATTCTGTTTAAAGGCGGAGAGCATTTAGAAGTGACTCAATCACTCGACACGGTCGTGTTAGATAAAACAGGGACTGTGACAAAAGGAGAGCCTAGTCTGACAGATGTACTGGCATATGCCAACTGGACAGAAGATATGCTGCTGCAGCTAGCAGGATCGGCAGAACAGCAGTCGGAACACCCGCTTGCCCGGGCGATCACAGACGGTATGAAGGAACGAGGTCTTGAAGCGGTCGAGGTTGAAGCGTTCCAAGCAGATCCAGGTCATGGAATTGAAGCAAAGGCAGCAGGACACAAGCTTTTGATTGGAACGCGTAAGCTATTACAGAAACATCATATCCAATATGAGCAAATTGAAGCATCTGTCACAACGCTGGAGGAGCAAGGGAAAACGGCTATGCTTGTTGCGATTGACGGTGAAGTCGCCGGCATTGTCGCGGTCGCAGATACAATCAAATCATCCTCTCCACAAGCCATCGCTCGTCTAAAAGAGCAGGGGATTCACGTTGTGATGATGACAGGTGATAATAAACTAACAGCAGAGGCGATTGCGAAACAGGCGGGCATTGATCATGTCATTGCTGAAGTGCTGCCTGAAGAAAAAGCGGCTCACATTGCAGCGCTTCAGGAACAGGGAAAGAAAGTCGCCATGGTCGGAGACGGTATCAATGATGCCCCAGCTCTTGCAACAGCGAATATTGGGATGGCTGTGGGAACAGGGACAGACGTTGCCATGGAAGCAGCAGATATTACGCTCATGACGGGAGATCTCCATGCCATTGCAGATGCGCTGGAATTTAGTAAAAAAACAATGAGAAACATTAAACAAAACCTATTTTGGGCGCTTGCCTATAACTGTATCGGGATACCGATTGCTGCATTTGGTTTCCTTGCGCCATGGCTTGCAGGAGCAGCAATGGCCTTTAGCTCCGTGTCCGTTGTGCTGAATGCGCTCAGATTGCAGCGATTGAAGCCAGTTAGAGAGGGAGTGGCAGAATGAAGCTGAATGTCAAATGGATTTGGACCGTTAGTGCATTGTTCTACGTTGCTCTTGTGCTCATTGGATATACGATTTATGATGAATCTTATCAAAATCAAAATTCACCAAGTGAACAGATGCAAAATCATTAAGACTTCGCCAAAAGCGAAGTCTTTTTTTTACAATATTGTGGAAAAACCCACCTTTTTAAAGATTTTTCATAAAAAATTCACTTCTTTTTGTTCCTTTTTGTCGTTTTTTGTAGGTTCGTCGTTAAGATGCGATTAAGCAACAAAGAAAGCGTTATCAAAAAAAGGGGGTTCACGTATGAAAAAGTTAGGGTTAGCTTCTCAAATACTCATTGCACTTGTTCTGGGTGTTGTCGTGGGAGCGCTGTTTTATCAAAATGAAACCGTTATTAATGTGTTAACGCCGATTGGCGATATATTTATCCATTTAATTAAAATGATCGTTCTTCCAATTGTTATTGCTGCATTGATTGTAGCAGTTGCAGGTGTAGGAGATATGAAAACAATCGGAAGACTCGGCGGAAAAACCATTCTTTACTTCGAGATTGTGACAACGATTGCATTAGCAGTTGGACTGCTTGCAGCAAACGTCTTCCATCCTGGTACAGGAATTGATATGAGCAACATGGAGAAAGGCGATATCTCTAAATATGAAGAGACATCTAAGGCTTCTTCTGAAAAAGCGACTTTCTCTGAAACGTTGGTGCATCTTGTACCAACAAACGTTTTCCAATCTATTGCAGAAGGTGATCTATTACCAACCATCTTCTTTACAGTCTTATTCGGATTAGGAATTGCCGCAGTAGGAGACAAAGGAAAACCAGTATTAGGATTCTTTGAGGGGATACTCGAAGCGATGTTCTGGGTGACCAATAAAGTGATGAAGTTTGCACCATTTGGTGTATTCGCGCTCATCAGTGTGACGGTGATCAAATTCGGGGTCGGAGCGCTTCTCCCGCTAGGTAAACTGGTACTTGTTGTTTACGGTACAATGGCATTCTTCGTCATTGTTGTACTTGGAATTATTGCGAAAATGGCTGGAACAAGCGTCTTTACACTATTTAAAGTATTAAAAGAAGAAATCATTCTTGCATTCTCAACAGCAAGTTCAGAAGCTGTACTGCCTAGATTAATGGACAAAATGGAGAAGTTCGGCTGCCCGAAAGCGATCACGTCGTTCGTTATTCCAACAGGCTACACCTTTAACTTAGATGGAAGTGCCATCTATCAATCCATTGCTGCGATATTTGTTGCACAAATGTACGGCATGCCGCTTTCCATCTATGAGCAAATTACGTTACTATTAATTTTAATGCTGACATCTAAAGGAATGGCTGGTGTACCAGGTGCATCAATCGTTGTTGTCATCACAACTCTTGGTGCTATGGGACTGCCGCTTGAAGGACTTGCCTTCATCGTTGGGATCGACCGACTTCTTGACATGGTTCGTACAACAGTGAACGTATTTGGTAACTCACTTGCAGCCATTGTCATGTCTAAGTGGGAAAAAGTATTTGATCAAGAGAAATCGAAGAAGTATATTGAGGAATTAAAACAACAAACAAAAGCAGCGTAAAAAAGGAGATCTTTTCAAATGACGAAGCTACAGGACAAGCAAGTTCGAATCGAACGTGACTTTCTAGGTGAAAAGGAAGTAGACACTCAAGCATATTATGGAATTCAAACATTACGTGCAGTGGAGAACTTTCCAATTACAGGCTACCGTATTCATGAGGAACTCATCAAAGCATTAGGGATTGTCAAAAAGGCAGCCGCACTTGCAAATATGGATACACAGCGACTATATTCTGGTCTTGGAGAAAAAATTGTTCAAGCCGCAGATGAGGTCATCGAAGGAAAATGGAACAATCAATTTATTGTCGATCCAATTCAAGGCGGGGCTGGCACTTCAATGAATATGAATGCCAATGAAGTCATTGCAAACAGAGCGCTTGAACTACTAGGAAAGGAAAAAGGCGCTTATACTGAGCTAAGTCCAAACACGCATGTGAACATGTCGCAGTCAACAAACGACGTTTTCCCAACAGCGATTCATATTTCAACATTGAATATGATTGAAAAACTACTTTATACGATGGAAAACATGCATCAAGTCATGACCGAAAAAGCGCAGGAATTCGATCATGTCATCAAAATGGGACGCACGCATCTTCAGGACGCTGTTCCAATCAGACTTGGACAAGAGTTTAGTGCGTATGCAAAAGTTCTTGCTCGTGATATTAAACGTATCAAACAGTCTAGACAGCATTTATATGAAGTCAATATGGGTGCAACAGCAGTCGGAACTGGATTAAATGCAGATCCTAAATATATTCGCCAAGTGGTTGGCTACCTATCTGACATTAGTGGATTACCGTTAGTTGGCGCTGAAGACTTAGTCGATGCCACGCAAAATACGGATGCTTATACAGAAGTATCGGCTGCACTTAAAGTATGTATGATGAACATGTCCAAAATGGCGAACGATATTCGTCTGATGGCTTCAGGTCCAAGAGCAGGCTTTGGTGAGCTGCACCTGCCGCCGAGACAGCCAGGTTCATCCATCATGCCAGGGAAAGTCAACCCAGTTATGCCTGAGGTCATGAACCAAGTGGCATTCCAAGTCATTGGGAACGATCACACAATCTGTCTTGCATCAGAGGCTGGCCAGCTTGAACTAAACGTTATGGAACCAGTGTTAGTGTTCAACCTGCTTCAATCTCTCAGCATGATGAAAAATGTATTCGAGTCCTTCGTGGACAACTGCTTGCGTGACCTAAAAGCAGATGAAGCTAGATTAAAAGAATATGTTGAAAAGAGTGCCGGTGTCATGACGGCGGTGAACCCGCACATTGGTTATGAAGCGGCTGCACGAATTGCAAGAGAAGCCATCCTTACAGGCGCATCTGTACGTGAGCTTTGTCTGCAAAATGATGTGTTAACAGAGGAAGAGCTTGATGTCATCTTAAATCCTTTTGAAATGACAAAACCAGGTATTGCTGGTGCATCACTTTTAGAAAAGGATCGTTTAGAAGATTAAGCGGCATCATGAGAAGCGCACACCGGCAAAGTTCCGGTGTGCGCTTTTTCATGGAGGTTTGTTTTTCTTTAGCTCACATAGTATACTATCGTCAATTATTAGGGATGTGACTGCGTTTGAATCTACTGAAAAAATGGCTGAATACAGAGCCTTATTTAATTGTGCTGCTCATTGTACTGACGCCGATTGGCGGAGAGTTTAAATTTTATCCGTTTGAGGACAGCTTTCGGGTCAGCTTTGGAACCGTTGTCTTTTTCTTTATCCTGCTTCAAATGAAAAGATTTCCGGCATGGGCAAGCGGCATCATCGCTGGGATATCTGTTTTTGTGTTTCGCGTGCTGCTTGATACAGCTGTGACAGGGCATCTTCCGCTTGAAGAGGCAGTTTCATTAAGATTTCCTTCCCTGCTTTATTATGTTGTCTACGGCACACTCTTTTATTTATTGAAGGTCAGACGTTTCCGCGATCAGCCATGGCTTATTGGAGCAACAGGCATCGTCATGGAGCTGTGCGCAAGCGTTGTTGAAATCATCGCACTTCGAGGTACGATGGATGAAATTTTAACGGTGAGGACGCTGTTCCAATTATTTGTTTTGGCGATTTTCAGAAGCTTTTTCGTGTTGGCTTGTTATACAATGATTCGCTTATATGAAGAGCAGGCGAGAGAGCGTCAGATGAAAAAGGAAAAGGAACATCTGCTGATGCTTCTGTCTAACCTTTACACAGAATCTACATATTTTCATAAAACACTCGCACATGCTGAGCATATTACGGCCACATCCTATCAATTGTATCAATCCCTTCACCACGCAAAGGATGCGGAATCATTGGATTTGAAAAAGCTCGGTAAAACCGCCTTGCAGATTGCAGGAGAGGTGCATGAAATCAAAAAGGATAACCAGCGGATTTTTTCTGCCTTATCAAAGCTGATTCATGAGGAAAACTTCCAGGCTTATGAGAGTCCTTCTCATATCGCTGGGCTTGTTATTCGCATTCATGAAAATTATGCAGAATCTCTTAAAAAAAACATCGTCTTTCATTATGATGAAGATGGAAAGCATCCCGCCTATCACGTGTATACCATTCTATCTTTGTTAAATAACATCGTATCCAACGCTGTTGAAGCCATTCCTGTAGAAGGAGAGGTGTCACTTTCTATTTCACAGAAAGAAAACCACGTGATTTTTCAAATCAGCGACAACGGGCCTGGCATAAAAGAACGTAATCATCATGTGATTTTTAAACCGGGCTTCACTTTAAAATACGATCAGGCTGGGAATCCATCGAGCGGTATCGGGCTTGCCTATGTAAAGGATACAGCGGAGAAGCTTGGCGGAAGTGTTGAGATGAAGAGTATCCCAAATGAACAAACGATTTTCACATTAATGATACCAGTAGATCAAGTCAGTAGAAAAGAGGGGATTGGGAGATGAGATTTTTTATTGTTGATGATGATGAAGCCGTTCGTTCTTCACTGGCTCAGCTCATTGAAGATGAAGAGCTTGGCATTGTGGCCGGGGAAGCAGAGGATGGCGCAGAGTTAACAGCCAGCTACTTAAATGATTTGCACATTGATATCTTATGTATTGATCTATTGATGCCGGAAAGGGACGGGCTTGAAACGATTCGAGCGATCAAGGATGAGTTTCATGGGAAATACTTAATGCTGTCACAGGTTGAAACAAAGGAATTAATCGGACAGGCGTATACGCTTGGCGTCGAATATTATGTGACAAAGCCGATCAATCGTGTAGAGGTCTTAAGTGTCCTCCATCTCATGATTGAACGTCTTCATTTAGAGCATTCAATTGAAAATATTCAGCACTCACTCAAATCGGTCATGCAATTTCAGCAGCGCGGTCAGACGAAAACGAAGCAGCGGGGGAAAAGTCTTGCAGAGGCGGGGCAGTTTTTGCTGGCGGAGCTTGGTATTGTTGGGGAGAAGGGGTCTAAAGATTTATTAGATATGATTCTGTTTACAGACCAGTATTTAGCGCTGCATGCTGATCATCATGATTCCTTTCCTTCCTTAAAGATCATTTTCACTGGGATTACAGAGGATAAGCTAAGTGAGCCCTACACATCGGCAGACATCGCAAGAGAAGCAAAGGCAGCCGAACAGCGGGTAAGACGTGCGATCAACCAATCATTAAAGCACATCGCATCACTTGGGCTAACCGATTTTTCTCATCCAACGTTTGAAAATTACGCATCTAAATTTTTCGATTTCACCATCGTCCGAAAGAAAATGAGTGAATTGACGAAAGAGATGAGCGGAAGAGAAGAACACACCCGTATCAATGTGAAGAAATTTGTGCAGGTGCTTTACTACGAAGCGAAACGTATTTTTATGGAAGATTAAAAAAAGACATGCTCTCCAATTAAGGAGACATGTCTTTTTTTGTGATGGATTGCAGGTGCATTTGTAGCACGGAGCGTATGAGCTGAGGCGGTATACGTTCGGGCTGCACGATTCCATTCAATGCAAGCCCATTGATGACCGCATAAAGCCGCTCAGTTTCTAATAAAAGATCGATATCAGTTAGCAGCAGCCCATCCTCTTTCAATTTCATTAAACAATATTGGACCGTTTGGAAAAGCTCGTCATACATCTTTGCATTGAGCGGCTGTAGATCTGGTTCAGTCAGCGCCTTGACTGTAAAAGCCTGCCACACCTCCATTTCAAATTTTCGCTCTTCATCAAGTGGAAGAAGCTGCTCCAATAAAGTGAGAACATTTTCCGCCGTTGAACCGTTTAATGCAAGCCCTGTAATCCGCTCCTTGACTCTTTCCTGAATTAAATTCATAGAGAAGAGAAATAACTCTTGCTGTGTGGAAAAATAATGACGCATAGAGCCGGCTGAAATTCCAGCTTCGACTGCTATTTTTCGTACAGAAGCGTTTTCCAATCCCTCTTGTTTAATCACTCTCATTGCAGCTTGAGCGACCTTTTGTTTTTGTTTATGGTGATCGACGATTTTTGGCATACATTGATTTTAGCATAGCTGTTGTTTTTTTAACACAGATGTGTTATTTTTTATTTAATACAATCGTATTAAAAAGGATGTGGAGAAATTGGTCGGGTTATTGATTGTGGCATGTGAAATTGGTTTTTGGCTGTTTATTCTAATGGGCTTAACGCTTCGTTATGTGTTTAAACAGAAAAAGTGGGGTGCTTTTTTTCTTGTCTGTACGCCAGTTTTAGATCTCATCCTTCTTGCGGCTACTTATATAGATTTAAGGCAAGGGGCTGTGGCGAGTGTCATCCACGGGCTTGCGGCTGTTTATATTGGTGTGAGCCTTGCCTTCGGACATCAAATGGTGAAATGGGCAGATGCTAGGTTTGCCTATCGATTTGCAGGAGGCCCTAAGCCAAAGGGAAAACCAAAGTACGGGAAAGAGCGGTCTGTGTATGAAATGGTCGGCTGGGCGCGGCATTTCATTTCTTATGTTATTGGAGCGGGGCTGTTATATGGATTAACCTATCTCATCCAAGCACCAGAGCGGACGGAAGCGCTGATGCAGCTTGTCAATACATGGGGGATGATCTTAACGATTGATTTCATCATTAGCATCAGCTACGTCATTTGGCCGAAAAAACATCCAGAAAATATAACAGGCTGACAAAAAAGACAGGCGGATTCACTCCGCCTGTCTTTTCTTATGATGACAGCCCTTTGTAAATGGTGTCGATATTCCATTTCATCATCTTATAGTAGCTGTCTCCATCTTCCCCTTCTTTTCCAATAGAGTCAGTGAAGACTTTTCCTTTGATCGGAACCCCGGTTTCCTCAGAGAGGCTTTCAAGGCTGCGTTTATCAACACTTGTTTCAAGAAAGAGCGCAGGAACTTGATGATCTTTGACAAAATGAATAATGCGCTTCATTTGTCCTGGTGTTCCTTCACTTTCTGTGTTGATTTCCCAAATATAGCCGGCTTTCAATCCATACGCCTCTGCAAAATATTTGAATGCCCCTTCACTTGTGACAAGGAGTTTTTTATCTTTTGGCAGCTGATCAAACTTGTCTTTTGCTTCATCGTGAAGAGCTTGAAGCTTTTTGATATAGGCTTCTGCATTTTTTTCGTAATCCTCTTTATGTTCAGGGTCCGCCTGAATAAGCGCATCTCGGGCATTTTGGGCATAAAGGATCCCATTCTCAACATTCAGCCATGCGTGAGGGTCCTGCTGGCTTTCAAGGCCTTTTGAGGACAAATGCTTCACTTTCACGCCTTTACTCAGCTCGGCTACAGGTGCATCATCCCCGTCCTTGCCGCTCGATTCAAGCAGCTTTTGAAACCAGCCGTTCCCTGTTTCAAGGTTCAAGCCATTATATAGAACAAGGTCTGCATCCGTCGTATACTGAACATCCTTTGGCAGTGGGTCAAATTCGTGTGGATCTGTACCAATGGGAACAATGCTGTGAATAGAGACATGCTGCCCGCCTACTTCCTTCACAATGTCATAAAGAATGGAGTAGGTCGTGACAACTTTTAATGTGCCGTCATCTTTACCGGAATTACTTTGCTTGGTCGAACAGCCTGCGATGATCATAAGGGCAATGAATACTGCGGTCAAACGGATAGCAAATACCTTCTTCATATATGTCCTCCTTTTACATAGACGCTTCCTTTTTTAAGTGCGTTCGTTTTCGTTTAGATTTTAATGATCTCCATAGAATGCCTTGCTTTGGTGAAAAGATAAAGGCACTGCCGAATAAAATGGTCGCGACCAGCACGATGGAAGCGCCAGATGACAAGTTATACGTAAAACTAAGCCCAAGACCTACGACAGCAGAAACAGCACCGAAAAAAGCAGATAAATAAATCATGATCCATAGCCGGTCCGTTAAGAGATAAGCGGTGGCTGCCGGCGTGATCAGCATGGCAACGACAAGAATAATCCCGACGGTTTGCAGTGATGCAACGGTCACAAGGGTCAATAAGGTCATGAGAAAATAATGAATCATACGATTCGGCAAACCGTAAACCGAAGAAATCACCGGATCAAATGAACTAATGAGCAGTTCTTTGTAGAAAACAATGACGGCTAGCAAAATAAAAATACCGATTCCCAGTGTAATCCACATATCAGATGATCGAACAGCTAGAACATTTCCAAATAGAATATGATATAGATCACTTGAACTTTTCAAAAATGTGATCAAAATAATTCCGATTGAGAAAAAGGCTGTAAAGACAATGCCGATGGCAGAATCATTTTTTATGCGGCTGTTTTGACTCACATAACCGATCCCAATCGCTGTTAACACCCCAGTTAAAACGGCCCCGAAGAAAAAGTTAATTCCAAGCATATAAGAGATGGCGACCCCTGGCAGTACGGCGTGAGAAATAGCGTCTCCCATCAGAGCCATGCCGCGTAAAATGATAAAGCAGCCGATAACGCCGCAAATGATGCCTACCATGACGGATGTAAATAGCGCTTTTTGTAAAAAAGCATATTCAAAGAGTCCGGTTAAAAATTCCATTACACGTCTCCTCCTGCTGATTTTAAGAATGGCAGCTGTGTTTCATATGCTTCCAGCATGATCTCTGGGCGAAGGATGTCGTGTACAGGCCCTGCTTTGATGAGCTTTTTATTTAACAGAACAAGATGGCTGAAATAATCATCTGCCTTACTCAAATCATGATGGACAACCAAAATGGTTTTCCCTTCATCTCGTAATTCCTTCAAAATGCGAACCATCGTTTCTTCACTTGCCATATCAATCCCGACAAATGGTTCATCCAAACAGAAGAGCTGTGCGTTTTGAGCAAGTGCCCTTGCAAGGAAGACACGCTGCTGCTGTCCGCCGGATAACTCACCGATTTGTCTTTTGGCAAAGTCCTGCATCCCGACTTTTTCTAAACAGTGATACGCATATGCCCGGTCTTCTTTTTTTGGACGTTTGATTAGTCCGAGCTTCGGATATGTTCCAAGTAGTACGGTATCCAGTACATGAATTGGAAACGTCCAATCTAAATCATTTCTCTGCGGTACATAGGCAATCTGTTTTCTGACGTGTTTAAAGGGCTGTTCAAAAAAACGAATATCCCCTTGGTCTTTTTCAATGAGATCCAAACATGCCTTGAGTAACGTCGATTTACCAGCACCATTTGGACCGATGATTCCTGTCATTGTCCCTTCCTGTATGGAAAGAGAGACATTCTCTAATGCATCCTGTCCGTGATATGAGACATGAAGACGGTCGATTGTTAAAGCATTTGACATCTCTTGCGGCCCCTTTCAATCATCATTGCACTTCCTAAAGATATATGCATACATTAAATAATTTTGACTAAAGGATGAAATGATTCTCTAATGCTAATTTGTTTCCTTAGGGAAACTTTTATTTTATTCTAAGCGTCTGTCCTTCTTTTGTAAAGAGAAAAACTGCAAACGATCGTTTTTATGTTATGCGGGGGGCGGGGGACATGAGCTTGGTTTATTGAAAATCCGTGTGACAGAATTGGACACAAAAAACCAATGATTTCTTCAGAAATGATTGACAGAAGACAAGAACTCCTCATATAATAAAGGTAATCCAATATATGAATATATGCTCATATATAAAGTTTTTGGTTTTTAATAGGTTTCATCGATCCAGGGAACGTTACTTATCATATAGAAAAAAGGTGAGAACATGAAAAAAATGAAGGATGAATACGTATTAAGCGGTCTTGATTGTGGAAACTGTGCACGTAAAATTGAAACAGGTGTCAGCAAAATGGATGGCGTTGAAGCTTGTTCCGTTAATTTTGCGACAGGGACATTGACTGTCACACATGCAGATAAGCAAGAAACGATGTCAAAACGTATTGAAAAAACGGTTCAGTCCATCGAACCTCATGTGAGTGTATCACCAAAAGAAGAAGGACATCACCACGATCATGATCATGGGACAAAAAATTTAAAAGCGATTGTGCTCAAATTAATTGGCGGTGCAGTCATTGGAACAGCAGCTTATTTTATACCAGAAGATGGCTTACTGAAATTTATCATGTTTTTCGCAGCGTATTTACTAGTCGGGGGCGATGTGGTTTTTAAAGCGTTGAAAAATATCGTGCGCGGCCAAGTATTTGATGAAAACTTCTTAATGACCATTGCAACAGCTGGCGCTTTTGTCATTCAACAATATCCAGAGGCACTGGCAGTGATGCTGTTTTACCAAATTGGAGAGCTGTTCCAAGGAGCAGCAGTGAATCGTTCAAGACGATCCATTAGTGAACTAATGAATATTCGCCCTGAATATGCGAATCTCAAAGTAGGAAATGAAACGAAAAAAGTGAAGCCGGAAGAAGTAAAAGTAGGTGACCGTATCGTCGTAAAACCGGGCGAAAAAATTCCACTTGATGGTCTCGTCATTGAAGGCTTTTCACTCGTGGATACCTCTGCATTAACAGGTGAGTCTGTGCCGCGGGATGTAGAAGCAGGGAAAGAAGTTCTTGCAGGATTTGTGAATCAAAACGGTATTCTTGAAATTGAAGTGCAAAAAGGGCTAAGCGAATCGGCAGTGACGAAAATTTTAGATTTGGTTGAAAATGCGAGCAGCCGAAAAGCACAGACAGAAAACTTTATCACAAAGTTTGCAAAATACTATACACCGGCTGTCGTTGTATTGGCATTGCTGCTTGCCTTTGTGCCGCCGCTTCTCATTCCATCAGCTCAATTGTCTGACTGGGTTTACCGGGCACTCGTTTTCCTAGTGATTTCTTGTCCTTGTGCGCTTGTCGTGTCCATCCCATTAGGCTTCTTCGGGGGAATTGGGGCGGCTTCTAAACGAGGCATCCTTGTAAAAGGCAGTAACTATCTAGAAGCACTAAACTCTGTGAGCTATGCTGTATTTGATAAGACGGGCACACTCACAAAAGGGAACTTTACAGTGACCAATATCGTGACAACGAGCGCCAAGTGGTCAGAAGAAGAGCTTCTTTCTTTTGCAGCTTTAGCAGAAGCCCACTCCTCACATCCGATTGCTGAATCAATTAAAGCGGCATATGGTTCGCCGCTTGATGAAAGCAAGATCGAAGCATATGAAGATATTGCGGGACATGGAATTAAAGCAACCATCAGTGGTTCCCAAGTGTTAGCGGGTAATCATCGCTTGATGGAACGAGAAGGCATTTCATATGAAAAAGAAAAACGAAGCGGAACGGTTGTGTACATGGCCATTAACGGTGAGTTTGCCGGATCGATCTTGATTGCAGATGAATTAAAGGATGATGCAATTGAAGCCGTCTCAGCTCTAAAAGCATCTGGCATTCAAACAGTCATGCTGACTGGTGATGCCAAGCAAGTTGGAACAGCGGTCGCCCAGCAAATTGGCATTGATGAAGTACATGCCGAATTATTACCGCAGGATAAAGTAACGAAATTAGAAGAAATTGATCAGAAAAAAGCGCCTCAAGAAAAATTATTATTTGTTGGGGACGGCATTAATGATACACCGGTATTAGCAAGAGCAGACATAGGAATTGCGATGGGCGGACTTGGTTCAGATGCAGCGGTAGAAGCGGCTGATATCGTCATTATGACAGACCAGCCGTCAAAAGTAGCAGAAGCCATCGCTGTCGCTAAACGAACAAGAAGAATTGTATGGCAGAATATTGCATTTGCTCTTGGGGTTAAAGGGGTTTTCCTATTACTCGGAGCATTTGGAATTGCGACCATGTGGGAAGCCGTCTTCTCGGATGTCGGTGTGACTGTACTCGCTGTTTTAAATGCCATGAGGGTAATGAAATAAAATTGTTAGGAAAAATTCATGAATACCATCTTTCATAATGAATCCCCTCTTGTTAAAATAGAAGAAGTTGGATAATGGCATTATTCTAAGCTATTATCCTTTTTCTTTTCAAGGAATGAAAAAGATAAGGTAGGTGCTTATGTGAGTAAAAAAAATAATCAATCATCATCCATTAAATTTGCTGTCATTTTAACCATTATCGCAGCTCTTCTCATCGGATTATTCGTCGTCATTGGAAATAACAACAGCAAAGAAGCACAAACGGTTGACAGTAAGCCTTCTATTAAAGGACAGCCTGTCATGGGAGATAAAAACGCAGCCGTACAAATCGTCGAGTTTGGGGATTATAAATGTCCATCATGTAAATCATTTGAAACAGACATTTTCCCAAAGCTGAAAGCGGACTACATAGATAAAGGCGATGTATCATTTTCGTTTATTAACTTGCCACTTCCTGTTCATGGAGATGGCGCAGTGCTGGCAGCACTAGCTTCTGAAGAAGTGTGGAAAGAAGATCCGAAAAACTTTTGGGCATTTCATGAGGCTGTCTATCAAGCACAGCCAGATAGTGAAGCAGAATGGGTCACGCCTGCTAAGCTGACAGAGCTAGCGAAAAAGACAACAAAAATAGATACGGACAAGCTTAAAGATAACCTATCAAAGAAAACATATCAGCCGCAGCTGAACACAGACGATCAGCTTGTGAACCAATATAAAGTGAATGCAACACCAACTCTTTTCATTAACAATAAACAAGTCGAAAACTTTTATGACTATGATGAAATCAAAGAATTAATTGATCAAGAGCTCAAAGGGAAAAAATCATGAAGAATAAGCTTGTTTACTTATACAGTGCTTGGATCGTTTCTATCGTTGCGACGATGAGCAGCCTGTATTTAAGTGAAGTAAAGAAGTTTATCCCATGCGATATGTGCTGGTTTCAGCGCATTTTCATGTACCCGCTCGTGCTTTTACTTGGAATTGCGACATTCAGAGGCGATGTGAAAGTGAAATATTACGTTCTGCCTTTGGCTGTGATTGGCGCTTGTTTTTCTATCTATCATTATATGGAACAAAAGATACCTGGCTTTGCATCGATTCGCCCTTGCCTGAGCGGTATTCCTTGTTCCGTTGATTATTTGAACTGGTTTGGTTTTATCACCATTCCACTACTAGCTCTTATTGCATTTATTCTCATCATCATTAGTATGCTGCTGTTAAATGCAAAAGAAGATTGAAAGAGATAGCCTGCTTATAAGCGGGCTATTTTTTATTTTTGCAAAAAGATAAAATTTAAAGAAAATTTGTATTGCTTTTCACCTGTGTCAGATATACATTAAGGGAGTAGTGTTAGATGATCAGATAAAGGTAAGGAGATAAGCGGAAAATGGCATGGGAAGTCTTAAGTATCATTGGCATTGTCGCATTCGCTATTAGTGGTGCGATTGTGGCAATGGAGGAAGAGTACGATATTCTTGGTGTGTACATTTTAGGGATTGTGACAGCATTTGGCGGTGGAGCGATTCGGAATCTATTAATTGGTCTGCCGGTGTCTGCTTTATGGTCACAGGGCAAAATGTTTACGATTGCCCTTGTATCCATTACGATTGTGTTTCTTTTTCCAAAGCTTTTGCTCAAGCACTGGAGCACATGGGGGAATTTCTCGGATGCGATCGGTTTAGCAGCGTTTGCGATTCAAGGCGCATTATTTGCTGTGCAAAGAGAACTCCCGCTCAGTGCAGTTATTGTGGCAGCCATTTTGACTGGAAGCGGCGGCGGAATTGTGCGTGATTTATTAGCAGGGCGAAAGCCGCTTGTGCTAAAAGCAGAGATTTACGCCGTATGGGCAGCCCTTGGCGGCTTATTCGTCGGACTCGGCTTAGCACAAGGAGAGCTTGCTTTATATCTGCTGTTTGTCATCCTCGTCGTATGCAGAGTTTGTTCCTACTTATTCAAATGGCGTCTTCCCGCCAGGTCTTATTTTTTAAATAAAGGGTAAAACGAAAAAAGGGCGATTCCGCTCTTTTTTTTGTGTTTAATAAGAGCTGAATATCAGCAGATGATGGAGTTTTCGTGTAAAATAAAAGCAGGGTCTTTTGTTCATCATTTGAACAATACATATGATGAAAATTTTGTCAGCTGGCTGAATATCTAGATTCAGCCTTTTTTTGCCTAGATGGATTGTTATGTGTTGGTTTCACTTTTTGCGGAATACTAAAAAAGCACTTCTGAGCGGATGGATGGATGAAATGAACACATCTTTGCATGTAAGCAAAACTTGACGAAAAGTATACATAGGAGGGACATGTACTAGTGGAGATTTTTTTGGCAGTGCTCGTACTACTGGCACTCATTGCAGTATCTAATATTATCAATCGTTTTGTCCCCTTTATTCCCGTTCCGTTAATTCAAGTGGGCTTAGGAATATTGGTGGCAGCTTTTCCTTCAGGTTTACATATTTCTTTAAATCCTGAACTCTTCTTCGTTCTATTTATTGCGCCGCTGTTATTTAATGACGGGAAGCGTACCCCAAGGGATGAGCTATGGAAATTAAGAGCACCGATTCTTCTTTTAGCGCTTGGTCTAGTGTTTGCGACCGTCATTGTAGCGGGATATACCATTCATTGGATGATTCCAAGCATACCGCTTCCAGCCGCATTTGCGCTTGCAGCAATTTTATCACCGACAGATGTGGTGGCAGTAAGTGCTTTATCCAGCCGTGTGAATATGCCAAAGGGCATCATGAGACTGCTGGAAGGCGAAGGGTTGATGAACGATGCATCAGGACTTGTCGCCTTTAAATTTGCCATTGCTGCAACGGTGACGGGAGCATTTTCAATTGCTCAGGCATCCTTTAGTTTTGTACTGATTGCAGCAGGCGGGTTATTGACTGGATTTATTCTATCCTTTTTTATCATTCGTTTTCGCTATTTTCTCCGCCGTTTAGGAATGGACGATGTCACAATGCATATCATCCTGCAAATCCTTACACCATTTGTGATTTATTTAGCAGCGGAAGAAATCGGTGTATCCGGAATTTTAGCCGTTGTGGCTGGCGGTGTGACACATGCCATTGAGCAAGACCGAATGGAAGCGAATTTAGCCAAACTGCAAATTGCTTCATCAAACACATGGAATATTATTTTATTTATTTTAAACGGACTTGTTTTCGTTTTACTTGGATTGCAGATTCCGGATGTTTCTACAGTCATTTTCCAAGATGAATCCTTTAACAACATGCAGGTGATTGGCTACATCTTAATTATTACGCTATGTCTCATGGTGCTGCGGTTCTTATGGGTATGGCTGTTCTGGGCAGGAAAATGGAGTGCAACAAAAAAGCAAAATGTGAAAAAGCCGAAGTTTCGCGCCTCGATGCTCATGACATTCTCTGGTGTCCGCGGGGCTGTGACATTAGCCGGTGCCTTCTCTATCCCATTTACGCTCGCGGACGGATCACCATTTCCAGAGCGGCATTTGATTATCTTCCTCGCAGCAGGCGTCATCTTATGTACACTCATTTTAGCCAGTGTGTTACTGCCTCTTTTATCTGAGAAAAAAGACAAACAAGTCGACGTGGACTTGGATACAAAGATTCAGCATGCGAAACGGAAGCTGCTGAGAAGCGCGATTAAAACGTTAAAAGAAGGGATGAATGAGGACAACAGGGAAGTATCCCTTGCACTCATCAATGATTACCGAATGAAGCTGAGAAATATCCAGCGTGAACCATACCAATTCGGGATGAGAAAACAAGAGCGAAAAATCAGACTGCACGGCATCAAAGCAGAACAGATGAAACTTCAACAATTAATCGATGAAGAGAAAATTGACAAGGAAGAAGCCTATGAGCTGCAAGAGAGATTTCATGAGCTGGAAATGCTGTATTCAAACTCCTTCAAAATCCGTTTTTCAAAGGTGAAGTTTCTCCGCTTGCTTCAATGGCTGCAATTATGGCGGCCGAATCAGCACATTTCAAGCGGTATTTTAGAAAAAGAGGACGCGTACAAACAAATCCGTAAGAAAACGGCTGAGGCTGCGGTAGACTCGATCAAACAGCATATGACAGATGAAAACCAGCAAACGTGCCACCAAGTGATTGGTTTTTACAACCAAGTGATTTACCGCTGTGAACACGGTCCAAGCTTCTTCCAGCAAAAAGACCGTTCATTTGACCGGAAGAAAAAAGAGCTTAACTTCCAAGCTGTACAGTCGATTCGAAATGAAATTCAAACCTTATATGAAGATGGTGAGATCAATCGTGATATTGCCCATCATTTAAGGGAGTATATCAATGACATGGAGGCTGTTTTGCTAACCAATACGTGATGTTGTCATCTTCTCCCCCATGTTTTATGATGAAGAAAGAGAACGAGCAGGGGGAGATTAATGATGGCCTATTATGGAGCGATTGAAGCTGGGGGTACAAAATTTTGTTGTGCAATCGGAAATGAGCATGGAGACATCTTGGAGGAAATGACGATTCCGACAGAGCACCCAGAGAAAACAATACAGCAGCTTATTCCATTTTTTAAGCAGCATGACATTGCAGCATTAGGGGTTGGCTCCTTTGGACCCATTTGTGTTCAAAAGGATGATCCTTCATACGGTTATATTATGAACACGCCGAAAGTGGAGTGGAAGCATTATCCGTTCATTCCTGAGCTTGAGAAGCAATTAGGTGTCCCAGTATCCTTTACAACAGATGTCAATGCCGCAGCACTAGGTGAATTAACAAAAGGGGCAGCCAAAGGGCTAAGCAGCTGTTTGTATATCACGGTCGGTACAGGCATTGGTGCGGGAGCTGTTGTGAAAAATGAGCTTCTACACGGCCATTCACATCCTGAGATGGGACATATCCTTATCAGACAGGATGAATCAGATCCGTTTGCAGGTGTCTGTCCGGCACATGGAAATTGCTTAGAAGGGCTGGCAGCTGGACCAGCGATTGAGAAAAGGTGGGGAAAACCCGCCAAAGAGCTTACGCAGGAAGAAGCGGTTTGGGCACTTGAAGCGGATTATTTAGCGCAGGCGCTTATGCAGTACTCACTCATTTTAAGCCCAGAGCGCATCATCATGGGCGGAGGCGTCATGAAGCAAAAGCAGCTATTCCCACTCATTCGAGAGAAGCTGGCTGCTTATGTCAATGATTATGTGGATATGCCGCCGCTTGATACATACATTGTCTCCCCCGGGCTTGAGGACAAGGCTGGCATGACAGGTGCACTGCTCTTAGCCGTCGAAGCGAAGAGAAACGCCTGATAATAGAGTTTTGAAACACAACATGAGATAATGAAAGAGATGGAATCTATAAAAAAGGTGGTTGTTAAAATGGTCAAAAGCTTGAATGATACCGTAACATTGAATAACGGAGTCGAAATGCCTTGGTTTGGTTTAGGTGTATTCAAAGTGGAGGACGGCAATCAAGTGGTAGATGCCGTAAAAGCAGCCATACGAAACGGATATCGCAGCATTGATACGGCAGCTGTTTATAAAAATGAGACAGGCGTAGGAAAAGCGATTAAAGAATCTGGCGTGAAACGAGAAGACTTATTTATCACATCTAAAGTATGGAACACAGATCAAGGCTATGAAAAAGCGCTTGAAGCGTTTGACGCAAGCTTAAACCGATTAGGTCTTGATTACTTAGACCTCTATTTGATTCATTGGCCTGGACCAAATGCAGATACATTTAAAGACACATGGCGCGCACTTGAGAAGCTTTATAAAGATGGGAAAGTCAGAGCCATTGGAGTCAGCAATTTCTACATTCAGCATTTAGAAGAGCTGTTAAAAGATGCTGAGGTTGTTCCAGCTGTGAACCAAGTTGAATTTCATCCGAAACTGACACTTGTTGAACTGCGTCAATATGCAAAGGAAAAAGGCATTCAAATTGAGGCATGGTCTCCGCTGATGCAAGGGAAGCTATTAGATCATGACGTATTGAAAGACATTGCTGCACGCTACAACAAATCTGTTGCTCAAATCATCTTGCGCTGGGATCTGCAAAGCGGTGTCGTGACAATTCCAAAATCAATCAATGAAGAACGCATTAAACAAAATGCAGACATCTTTGACTTCGAGCTTTCCAAAGAAGACATGGAAAAAATCGATGCATTAAACAATAACGAACGCGTCGGCTCAAATCCAGAGACGATGACGGTTGGGTTTGAATAAATAATAAAATCCTCTTTCTTATATGAGAAAGAGGATTTTTTACGTACTGCTTCGGCGCACAGCCAAGAGCATGATAAAAGATAGGATCACAATACAAATCGTCCAAGCCCAAGCAAGCTCCATTCGTCCAGAATCAATTGCCACATAGATAGCGGTTGGGAGTGTTTGCGTTTTTCCTGGGATGTTGCCGGCAAACATTAAGGTCGCCCCGAATTCTCCAAGGGCTCTGGCAAAGCTGAGGATGCTGCCTGACAAGAGGGAAGGCAGGGCAAGTGGTACTGTTATATAGGCAAAGACTTGGAATGAATGAGCACCATCTACTTTTGCAGCCCCTTCAATATCTGACTCAATGGTTGAAAATCCGGCTTTTGCTGATTGATACATAAGCGGGAATGCCACAACCGTTGATGCAATTACCGCCGCCCACCATGTAAAAATGACAGGTTGGTGGAAGATCCATTCAATCACGCCTCCGATCAAGCTATGCCTTCCGAATATGACGAGCAATAAAAACCCTACAACTGTTGGCGGAAGGACAAGCGGCATCATCAAAAGCGTTTCTACGATCATTTTCCCCTTAAATGATGTTCGCGCCATCCAATAGCCAATCATTGTACCAAAAACTGTTGCCAGCAGCCCGCTCACAATGGCAACTTGCACAGACAGCCAGATGGGAGATAGGAATTCTTCAGTGAGCATGGGCATTATGTTACTTGAAAGCCGTACTTTTTAAAAATGGATTTGGCTGCTTTTGATTGTAGAAATTGAAAAAAGGACTTGGCTTCCTCTAAATGTTCTGTCCCTTTTACGATCCCTACTGGGTAAATGATCGGGGAATGCATGTCCTGATTGGCTTCAGCTGCAATCTTTACTTTTTTGGAAACGAGGGCATCTGTCTTATACACAAGACCTGCTTCCACATTTCCTGTTTCTACGTAGCTTAAAACCTGCCGCACATCCTTGCCGTACACAGCATTCTTTTTCACTTGATCCCAGATGTTCAGCTTTGTGAAAATCTCTTTGCCGTATGTACCAGCAGGAACGGATTCAGGTGTGCCAAGAGCAACCTTTCCTTTTATGTGCTGGACGTCTTGAAAGCTTTTAATAGAGGAAGAGTGATCTTTTGGCACAATGAGTACAAGCTCATTTTGGATAGCATCCTTGATAAAATGTTGATCGATGTCTCCAGATTTCACAAGCTCATCAAAGGGCGCTTCAGCTGCTGAGAAAAAGAGATCCGCCTTTGCCCCTTGCGCAATTTGCTGCTTCAATGCGCCGGATGACCCGAAATTATTTGTTAATGTCACATTCGGATGCTCATCATTATAAGTGGATTCAATTTCCTTTAGTGCATCCTGAAGACTTGCCGCAGCTGAAATGACAAGCTCAGTTTTTTTTGTTGTATCCGATGACTTCATCTCTGTTTGACACCCGCTCAGGAGCAAACAGATGGCGATGAAGGCGAAGAACGCATACTTCATGTTCACACCTCTTATTATTCAATATCATCTGTATCCTTTATTATAAGCAAACTTATTTGACCATTCATAGGCTTTCAGTAAAAAGAGAAAAGAAAAGCCGCCAGAAGGCGACTTTTAATGCTGATAAAAACGGAGCAAATTCCCATTGATCACTTTGTCTGATAAGGAAAGCTCTTTATTGGCTTTTTCGATATAAGGCTGACACACCTCATCCTGTTCAACAGGCTCTTTTGTTTTTTGATCATAGCAGGTGTTCTTTGTATAGAGATAATCATTTGTAATAAAGTTTCCGTTTCTCAAAACAGCAAAAGGCGTCCGTTCGTTTGAAAATAAGTCATTGCCAAATTGAATGGCATCCTTCGTTTCAATACCGAGTAAGTGCAGGAGTGTCGGCTTCACGTCGATTTGCCCAGCTGTTTCAGAAATTGTCTGCGGTGCTTGGTCTGTGACTCCCGGAATGTAAATCAAAAAGGGAACCCGCTGCAATTTCACAGCATCAAACGGTGTGATTTCATCTTTATTGAGCAGCTCTGCCATTGCCTGATGATGTGCCTCGGAGATGCCATAGTGATCCCCCATGAGAACAAACATTGTATTGTCATACAGTCCTTCTTCTTTCATACGTTCAAAAAATGTCTTAATGGCTTCATCCTGATAGCGGACGGTCGTCACATAGCGGTTTAAAATGGCGCTGGACGAATCATATTCATCAATCAATTGATCGTTTGGATCGATTTCAAATGGAAAGTGATTGGTCAAGGTAATGAACGTGCTGTAATAAGGTGCCTTCAACTTTTTTAAATAATCAATGGATTGGTCAAAGAAGTCGATATCCTTTAAGCCCCAGCCAGTTGAATTCTGTTCATTGACTTGATACGAATCGACATCATAAAAGCGGTCAATCCCAAACGATTCATACATCACATCACGATTCCAAAACGTTTTATTATTCGCATGAAATTGGACGGATTGATAGTTCTTTTTTTTCAGCTGCTTGTATAACGTGTCGTATTCGTTGTCACTCGCTGTGAAAAAGACAGCGCCGCTGCTAGATGGATAGAGGGAATTTGCGACAATAAACTCTGAATCCGACGTCTTTCCTTGCTCAGTCTGCTGATAAAATTCATCAAAATAAAAACTCTTTTTAGCGAGTTGATTTAAAAAGGGGGTGATGTATTGTCCATTCACCTTTTGATCAACGACAAATTGCTGGGTTGATTCGAGTGAAATGAACACAACGTTCTTGCCTTTAGCAAGTCCAAAGTACTCTTCGTTTGGTGCACTGTAATCAGCCTTTGTGTAGTTAGCTACGGTTGAAAGTGTATCTTCATCTGCAAAGGCTTTTTGTCCAATTCGCGCTGTTTGGGCAGCACCGTCATACAGGTGGAACTGGAACAACCCAAGGTTTCGTACAATCACTTCTCGATCATAAGAGCTTGTCAGAAAACGAGGGTGATCCATCATGGCTGAACTGACATGAAACAATAGAAAGCTGCAGCACACGGCATAATATGTTTTGATCGTCTTGAAGGAGGCTTTTGGTGCTAAAGGTTTACGCTTTAACAGCCATGCCAGTACCACGAAATCAATGAGCATCAGTAAAAACAGCGGGTGGAACAATTCTGTCATACTGCTGCCCATATCCCCCATGTTTTTCGCTTGGAATAATACAGGGATCGTAATGAAATCAATATAAAATCCATAAAAGATCGTATTCGCTATGAGAATCGCCGTCAAAATAAAATTTGCGGTCAATAAAAAAATCTTTTGCTTCTTTTCATTTAAAAAAAGAGCAATCCCAAACAAAGGGAGCAAAAAGCTAAGTGGATTGATCAAAAGCAGCCATTCATGAAACAGATTGGCCGTTCTTATGTGAAATCCGAATTGATATATGATGTATGTTTTCATCCACATGAAGAGGATGGAATACACTAAAAACCAGTGATTTTTGAAGAACGCTTTCATTTATGTAGCTCCTCATCATTCTGTATTCAGCTGCAAGGCAAAAACACTTATCTTAAACCTACTAAAAAAATGAGGAATGATCAATTCATATCCTGTGTTTTTCGGAAAAACTCTTTTTAATTCATTAGAATGGGATGGATATGCCGCAGATGACGGCGATGTAATAGCAGGTAACGACGGTAAGAGCAGCTAGTACGACTTGTTCTCCTGTGCTGCCTGTTTTGACATAGAAGGGAAGACGCACTTTAATGGAAGCTGGAAATAAAAATTTAATCCCGTTCACTGTTCCTGCATCTAGGATGAGATGACTTGCCATCCCGACTAGTAAACCGATACTTAGGCTGTCATTTGGAATGTATGTTGTCGCTAGAAAATAAATGATCAGCAAAAATAATAAACTGTGTGTAAACGTGCGATGACCGAATACACTGCTGATCAGTGCCGAGAGCAGCGGGAATTTTCTGCCGATTTTACTTTTTGTATGGCAAAGATCAGGGATCAGGGCACCAACTGATCCAGCAGCAGCCATCGTCACTGGGTCTAATCCATAATAGTAGGCAACGGCTGTAGAGGCGGCAACTCCGCCCATGATGTGTGTTTTTCCTGTCATGATGCGTACTCCTGTTCTATCTTTAGTTCAAGTACTCACTATATCAAGGGTGGATTTATTCAGCAAGGCTTATTTCTAAAGAAAAAGAGGCCAAAATGGTTGGCTGAATGGAAAAACATTCTATAATAAGGGAGAAGTCATGTTGATACTAACGATAAGGATGCGATTCGGATGGGTAATGCAGACATTTTAAAAGAAATTGTTCTTGTACATTATGAAGTCAGCCGTAAATTAAACCGCAAGTTACTTGAGTTAGAGAAAGACATCACGCCCCCGCAGATATATGCTCTTTCTATTTTGATACAAGGCAAAGTATCACATGCCGAAGAGCTGAAGCAAAGACTCTCTTTAAACCCTGGTGCAGCCTCTATTGCACTCAATAAATTATGTGAGCAGGGTTATATTCAAAGAGAACGGGACAAGGACGATTCATCACTTGTTCGTTTAGAAGTCACGGAAAAAGGGATGGCGATTTATGAAAAGCATACACGTCTTTTCGGAAAAGTGATTCAGCATATGATGTCAGACTTCACAAAGGATGATTTAAAAACCTTTCTGTCGTACTTGCAAAAAATGAGACAGACCTTTCATGATGATTGAGCCTCTTCCCTTGTATAATGCTGAGCGCTGTAGCGCAAATTAAACAGGCAACCGCATTTTATGAAAAGGGAGGAAACAGCGATGTCATTTTTCCAAAAGGATAAAAAGGCGAAAAGTGAGAAAAACCATCAGCAGGTAGATCAGCTGTTAGAGGAAGCAAGTAAAGAGCTAGCAGGCGATCCGCTTCAGGAAGCTGTACAAAAGAAGAAAAACAACCAACAATAAGCAGGTAAAGGGCAGAGAAATCGTTCTCTGCCTTTTTTCTATGTTTTTCCCTTTGACAGATGTGAGAATGTTTGATAACCTTCGTGTAGTAAAAATGAATAGAAATCCTCACGCTATGTCTCAGTGAGGTAGAGGTTGCGCGGATGATGAGTCACTCATAGGAGAGATGGAATCGTAGATCATGAGAAAAAAGGCATCAGCGCCGAAGTGTAAAGAGAGCTCCAACTTTCTTTATGCTGGGTCTGCATTGAATAAATGCAGGACTGCCACGTCTTTGAAGCGTGGAGGGCTATCCGGAGATCAAGGTGTATGTTTTGAAAAGCATGGACTTTTGTTCAGGCTTTTTTTTATGTTCTGAGTAACAAAAATAAGGGTATGCTGTGAATAAGTAATCCATGATGAACATAAAGAATGCAAGTCATTGCTTCACAAATATATCAATGAAGATACTGCCGGGTCTGGTCCAAAGTGAATAAAACGGAGGTACGGAAATGGAACAGACAAAAAAATGGGGTTTTTGGTTATTGACGGCTTTTGTCGTCGGAAATATGGTAGGTTCAGGCATCTTTATGCTGCCAAGTACGCTTGCCCAGCACGCCAGTCCTTTAGGTGTGACGATGGCATGGCTTGTCACAGGCGGCGGTGTGCTGATGATTGCGCTTGTATTTGGGCATTTGTCCATTCATAAGCCGCAGCTGACGGCTGGACCACAAAGTTATGCAAGGGCGCTTTTTAAAGATCCGAAAAAAGGGAAAGCGGCCGGTTTTACAATGGTTTGGGGATATTGGGTGGCAAGCTGGATTAGTAATGTCGCAATTATTACAAGCCTTGCTGGTTATTTAACGACTTTTTTCCCTATTCTCACCGTAAAGACTGAAGTTTTTACCTTTGGAAAAGAAGCGGTCACACTTGGCCAGCTCATGACGTTTATCGTATGTACCCTTCTTCTATGGGGAACACATACCATTTTAATCACTAGCTTAAGTGCTGCAAGTAAATTGAATTTTATTACGACCTTTTCGAAGGTGCTTGGATTCGTCCTTTTTATTGTGGCGGGATTATTTGCATTTCAAACGGCATTATTTGAACATTATTACTTCCCAGTTGAAACAGGCGGAGAAGGAGTGCTCGGACTTGGCGGCCAAATTCATCATGCAGCTATTTCCACACTATGGGCATTTATTGGGATTGAATCAGCTGTCATTTTATCAGGAAGAGCATCCTCACAGCGTGATGTGAAACGTGCGACGATTACAGGTCTTTTAATCGCACTTTCGATCTACATGATTATCACATTGATTACAATGGGCGTTCTGCCGCATGATCAATTGCAAGGCTCTGACAAACCATTCGTGGATGTGCTTCAGCTTATTATTGGGCCAGCTGGCGGAATTGTCATGGCGCTGCTGGCGATTATTTGTTTGTTTGGTTCGATGCTTGGCTGGATTTTACTTGGTTCAGAAGTACCGTATCAAGCAGCAAAGGCTGGTGATTTTCCAGCAGTATTTGCAAAAACAAACAAAAAAGGAAGCCCTGCTTTCGCTTTGACTGTTACAAATATTATGTCACAGCTGTTTATCTTCTCTGTGATGTCACGTACGATTAATGAAGCTTTTACCTTTTTAACCACATCAGCGACACTTGCGTATCTTATTCCGTATATTGTGTCTTCCATCTACAGCTTTAAGGTCATCATGCAAGGTGACACATATGAGCTTCAAAAAGGAAATCGAACAAGAGACGGTATCATTTCACTTGTTGCGATGGGATATTCAGCTTGGGTCATTATTTCAGGAACAGCCGACTTGAAAACTTTTGGTCTTGGAATCGGTCTATTCTTAGTGGGGATTTTGCTTTATCCACTTATGTCAAAAGGATTTGCCAAAGAAACGGTATAGGATTAGGATAAGGAAGACGTTTCTCCATTTCTGGAGAAACGTTCAGCGTGTAGACAAACCCTCGCATTCGTTGTCAGGTCTGCGCTTCGGTGCTCACGAATGTTCAATTCGCTCCGCTCCGGTGCTCGTCCTTCCTAGGGCTGCAAAGGTTTTCTATCACGCTGAAAAGAAGACAAAGGGCTAAAATAAAGCTCATTTTATCCCTTTGTCAATAATTTGGACGTTTCTCCATCTCTGGAGAAACGTTTTTTTATGATGCAGATGTCAATCGGTCTACAATGAACTCTAGCTGACCTTCTAGTGACACTGGGTCATTAAAGAAGTAACCGACGGGATCTATTTCAAATACACGTTTATTTTTGACGGCAGGAAGTGATGTCCAAATGCTGCTTTGATACACTTGGTCATCATTACTTTTTGAGCCGCTCCATGGACCTGTGAAAATATAGTCGCCTGCGAATTCTGGCAGCTTCTCAAGAGAAATGTTTGCATAGCCGACACCGCTGTCGATCGCTTCTTTTTTGACGGCCTTCGGTGCTTTTAATTTCAGCTCGTCATAAATGATTTCGCCCCCGCGGCCAAAGGTGTTTCCAAAAATATAAATACCTTTATCAAATGGCGATACGATCGAAACCGTTTTGCTGCCGACCGCTTTTGTTACCCTTGGTTTCACCTCAGCAATTTTGGTATCCCATTTCGTGATCCATTCTGTTGCTTTTTTTGGTGTACCTGTCATTTTACCGAATTCTTTTAGCTGGTCTTTGAAGGAATATAGGTTGTATTTAACCGCTACAGTTGGGGCGATTTTTTTGTATTGATCAAACTTCTCGTCTTCTCCCCATGCAATAATCATATCTGGCTTCAAAGGGCTATCTTTTCGACTGATGGGGTCCTTCCGAGATTTTCCACTCCATCTGTTTTCCCTTTATAAAAAGGGTTTTTAAAGATGGGTGATGTTGTAGCAACCGGCGTCTTGCCGAGCGTGACGAGGTCCCCGTAATAGCTTTCTGCAAGAAGCACTATTCGTTTCGGATTTTTCGGTAGCTTCACTTCACCTTTTGCATCCTGATAGGTGATCATGTCATTCTTTTTCGCTGCAGATTGTTTATTTGAAGTGCTGCCGCAAGCGGCTGTAAAGATCATAAGGATGGATAAAGAAATCAAAAGAAATCCAGTTCGTTTTTTCACAAAAGTTCTCTCCTATTCACTTTCCTTTGATAATGATTCTCATTTTCAATTTTATCGTAACATGGTAGGAACAAAAATGCATCGGCTAATTTAGAACCAAAAGAAAAATGATGAAATTCTCACAGTTTTTTGCCGAAAATAAAGAAATTTATCAGAACAGTGATTTCAAAAAGAAAAGAAAGTGATATACTAGACTTCGAGATTGATAATCATTATCACTAATACAGAATAGATATGAACGGAAAGGAAGAGACTGGTTTTGGGCTCACAATCGAATAAACAGCTGCCAGCCAGCGATGATACGATCGATATTGTCACGAAGCCTTTTGGAACAGCAGCTGTTATCATCATAGGAATGATCGCTTTAGCATTTGGTCTTTTTTTATCAGTATCATTAGGAGCGGCAAACATTCATCTACAGACTGTATGGGAAGCCGTTTTTCATTTTGATCCACATCAAACTTCACATCAAATTATTCGGGAATTGAGGCTGCCGCGTACAGTTGGAGCTGCCCTCGTCGGTGCCTTTTTAGCCGTATCAGGTGCCATTATGCAAGGAATGACAAGAAACGCGCTTGCGTCACCTGAGATTATGGGTGTGACAAATGGCTCCGCATTTGCGATTGCCATTGCATTAGCATTTTTCCCTGGCCAATCTTCTTTTACATTAATTCTTTGGTCATTTGTTGGAGCCGCACTCGGTGCCTCTATTGTATTTGGTGTCGGTACTATGTCAAAAGGGGGGCTGACTCCTGTAAAGCTCGCACTAGCTGGTACAGCGGTTGGAGCACTTTTGAGCTCCATCTCCTCAGCCATTGCCATCCGTTTTGACGTCGCTCAAGATATGAGCTTTTGGTATGCTGGCGGAGTGGCAGGTGTGAATTGGAGTAACATTCATATCATCATTCCAGTTGCCATTGCAGGACTAATCATTGCAATGATCCTTGCCCGTTCGATCACGGTTTTGAGCTTAGGTGAAGAACTGGCGAAAGGACTTGGACAATATACAAAAACGGTCAAGGTGCTTGGTATATTGGTTGTTATTCTTTTAACGGGTGCTGCCGTGTCGGTAGCAGGCTCTATTGGTTTTATTGGGCTTGTGATCCCTCATGTCACTCGATTCTTGGTTGGAGTGGACTACCGCTGGATTATCCCATGCTCTGCTATTTTAGGAGCCACTTTGTTAATTTATGCAGACATTGCTGCAAGGCTGGTCAACGCTCCGTTTGAAACGCCAGTCGGTGCCATTACTGCGATTATAGGCGTTCCTTTCTTCTTATACTTAGCTAGACGTGAAAGGAGCGGGATTTAAATGGAAATGGTGCAGCAAGCAAAGAAAAAGAAATATCAACGAACGATGCTCATGATCTTTTTCGCGATCGTAGCTGTGTTTCTCATTAGTTTAAATACCGGAGAAATTCGAATCTCTCCGCTGGATACATTGAAAACACTTTTTGGATTCGGAAGTGAAATGGATGAACTCGTATTATTCGAGTTCAGGCTTCCAAGAATGGTCATCGCTTTACTTGTCGGCGCTTCTATCGCTGTATCAGGAGCGATTTGGCAAGGTGTTTCTCAAAATGGTTTAGCTGACCCGGGTATTCTCGGTGTCAATGCCGGTGCTGGTTTTGCCGTTGTGCTATTTATCTTTGCATTTCAAGGCACGATGACAAATTTAGGTGATTTTACGATTTTTGTACTGCCGCTTTTCGCGTTCGTAGGTGCAGGCTTTGCTGCATTTCTCATCTATGTGTTAGCGTGGAAAAAAGGCATCACACCTGTTCGATTGATTTTAACTGGTATTGGTGTGAATGCTGCGTTTTCAGCAGCAATTGTGGTCATCCAGTTGAAAATGAGCCCAAATGATTTTAACCAAGCCATCGTGTGGTTATCTGGAAGCATTTATGGCTCGAGCTGGACGTACGTCTTATCTGTTCTGCCATGGATGCTGATTTTCCTTATATTAGCGCTTGTCAGATCACGCTACTTAAACATTATGAATTTAGGTGATCAGCTGTCCTATGGATTGGGCATTTCTGTTCATAAAGAAAGAAGCCTTCTCATGCTGATTGCCGTTGCATTAGCAGGTGCGAGTGTTGCTGTTGCAGGAAGTATCTCTTTCCTAGGATTAGCCGCACCGCACTTAGCTAGAAAGCTTGTTGGGCCAAAGCATCAAGGAATGATACCGGCCTCCGCGCTGATTGGCGCGCTGTTATTATTACTGGCAGATACAATTGGCCGCGTCATCCTTGCACCATCAGAAGTGCCAGTTGGCCTTGTCGTTTCTGCTTTAGGCGCACCTTACTTCATTTACTTATTGATGAAATCGAACTAATGAGGAAGGAGAGACAACATATGAAATCACTCGAAACAGAAAAGCTTTGTATCGGTTATCAAGACCGTTTGATTGTAGAAGATTTGAATGTCAGTATCCCAAAAGGCAAGGTGACAACACTGATTGGACCGAATGGCTGCGGGAAATCAACCATTTTAAAAACGATGTCTCGTATAATGAAATCCAATCGAGGAGCTGTTTACTTAAATGGCAAGGCTATCCACGAGACGCCGACAAAAGAAATTTCAAAACAAATGGCGATCTTACCGCAAACGCCCGAAGCACCAAGTGGATTGACAGTGTATGAGCTCGTGTCATATGGACGTTTCCCGCATCAAAATGGGTTTGGCCGCTTATCAAATGAAGATAAACGAATCATTAGGTGGGCACTTGAGGAAACGGGAATGATTGCTTTTCATGATCGGCCAATTGAAGCACTTTCCGGTGGACAGCGTCAGCGTGTATGGATTGCGATGGCACTTGCCCAAGAAACAGAGCTGCTCCTATTAGATGAACCTACGACGTATTTGGATCTTGCACATCAGCTCGAGATTCTTCAGCTGTTAGAACGCTTAAATAGGGAGCAGGGCCGAACTGTGTTGATGGTCATCCATGATTTGAATCATGCGGCGCGTTTTTCACATTACATGATTGCCCTCAATCAAGGGAAAGTCATAAAAGATGGTACGCCTCATGAGGTCATGACCAAAGATGTACTCAGTCGGGTATTCCATATTGATGCAGAAATTGTGCTTGATCCTAGAACGAATAAGCCGATCTGTTTAACATATGACTTAATGAATCATGAACGAAAGCTAGAAGCTGTGAATGGATAATAGATGTATAGGAACCCGGTGCAGCTGCCGGGTTTTTTTGTATGTTTAAAACTTCCTAGTCCTGCCATTTTCTCCAGTTGATATTTTTTCGCTTTTATGCAGAAAAGAGGTACTTTTTTACTTTAGACAATGGTAATATACGGTTAGAGATCATGCTAGAAAGGAAAGAGATGCGTGGAAACAGCAAAAATATTGATTGCAGATGACGAAGAAGCAATTGTGAAAATGGTTGAACGCGTATTAAAAAAAGAAGGATTCAAGCATATTTATAAAGCCTACCATGCAGATGAAGCATTAGATATTGTCAAAAACGAGGACATCCACCTCTTACTTCTAGATGTAATGATGCCCGGTAAGTCTGGCTTTGACGTTCTGCCTGAAATCAGAAAGTTAACGAAAGTGCCTATTTTCTATTTAACTGCAAGAACGTCTGATGTCGATAAACTGACGGGCTTTGCACAGGGGGCAGATGATTACATCACGAAGCCATTTAACCCGCTTGAGCTAGTGGCTAGAATTAAGGCTCACCTAAACCGAACATATATCTCCTTACAGGAGGAGCAAGAAGACACTCAAAGCCAATATCATTATGCCCATTTCTCCTATCATCCTCATGCAGCCGAATTGAAAGTAAGAGGAGAGGTGACGGCATGCTCTGCTCAGCTTCTTTCTTTGCTGAAGTACTTTTGTGACCATCCGAATGTGGTACTCTCAAAAGATCAAATCTATGAGAAAGTATGGGGCGTCCCATCATATGGTGATAACAACACTGTCATGGTTCATATTCGAAAGCTGAGAGAAAAGATTGAATTAGATCCGAGTCAGCCAGAATATATTGTGACGATCCGTGGTATGGGATATAAATTTATACCGCACCCTGCAAAGGTCCTTCAATAATTTATGAATTTACGAGCAAAACTTTTCTTTCACTTTGTCGGACAAATGTTTATTGTGATTGCCATTCTGACGATCGGCAATACGTTCTCTGAGAACTTATATTTAAATAAATACTATGAGAACATGACCGAAACTGGTTTAACAAAAGCTGATGGAGATACACTCATGAGCTGGCTTTATTTTAACGAGGATGGAAAAATGGAAGCCGACGATCAGCTCAAGCAAGCAGTAAAAAAAAGAGACGGCTGGCTGCAAGTGATTGATTCAAAGAAGAATACCGTTTATAGCTATCACCGCCCTAAATCAATTCCAACGTCTTATCAAAAGGATGAAATGATCAAGATCTTTGAAAAAAGACAATTTAAAGATTACAAGATGTACTTCTGGCCAATTGAGATTGATCAAGAAAGTTTTACTGTGTTATATGGGTTTAAAACGAACAGCACAAAGGTAGCCAATTATCTGAAACAGCACGAGAAAAATTTGGCTGCATTATCTCAATATTCGGTTGAAACGAAAGAATTCTTGAAGAGAATGAATGGATCGGTTCATTTGTTCAATGACGAAGGAAAATATTTAAAAGGCATTCGAGCCAACACCGATTTGAAACATAACGTAACAGATGTTGAACTGCTCAAGTATCAATCGAAGCCTTGGGAGTTTAGAAGTGATCTGTCTTATATGAAAGTGAATAAAAACCTGTATATTATTGTTTCGGTACCAAATAAAGTATACAGCCCGGACGAGCTTTACGATAAAGAGAGAGACGCTTTAAATCAATATACAACCATCTTAATTGCAGGTCTTGCACTCACTATTATTATTGTCATGACATTATGGTATTCGTATCGTTATGGGCTGCCAATTTATCACATTATTCGCTGGCTGATTTTCTTATCAAAAAATAAATTGCAGGAACCAACAAATAGAAAGGGAATTCCAGTCAGCAAAAATAAAAAAGGCCGTATTAAACGGGAATACCGATTATTTGAGGATATCCTAAAAACAATGGAGCAGCTTACACTTACATTAAAAGAGAATGAAGCAAACCGAAGAAAAATTCAAACCACAAGGGAAGAATGGATTGCAGGATTGTCTCATGATTTGAAAACGCCTCTAAGTACGATATACGGCTATGGACTCATGCTTGAATCCGATCAATATCAATGGTCCAAGGAAGAAGTCATGGAAATGGGACAGGTGATTCGTGAGAAATCAGAATACATGTCGACACTGATTGAGGATTTAAACCTCACGTACCGATTGAAGAATGGTGCCCTGCCTATTAATCGGAAACCGGTTGAACTCAGTGAATTTTTAGCTTCCATTATGGACGAGTTTTCAAGAAGCTCTTCATCTGAGGATTATCCATCCTCCTTTGAAGATCAAACAGATGGTGTCATATTTGAGATCGATAAAGCATGGTTCAGACGAGTGATTGAGAACCTGCTGGCGAATGCAGTGAAGCATAACGAAAAAGGCACACATATTACAGCTGTTTTATCTGAAACAAATGAAGAAGTTCGAATCGAAATGAAAGACAATGGCCGCGGAATGGCACAGGAAACGGTGGATCACCTATTTAACCGCTATTACAGAGGGACAAATACAAACGATCCAACGAACGGAACAGGTCTCGGGCTTGCGATAGCAAAAGAGCTCGTCTTGCTGCATGACGGTGACATTCAAGTTGAAAGTGAACTAGGCATTGGAACAACTATTGCGATTATCCTAAAAAAATCATCACCTGTAAAATAGCCAAAAAACGATTTTCTTTTCTAAAGGAGATCGTTTTTTCCTGTTTTAGGATTGAAATCAATTTTGTAAACGATTACAATAAAATTGTTAACGTGAACAAATTATTTTTATCTATAAAAGAGATGGGGGAGTTTGATGAAAGCCTTTTTAGATGAGCATTTTTTACTCAACAGTCAAACGGCGGAAAAGCTATACCATGAGTTTGCAAAGGACCTTCCAATTATAGATTACCATTGTCATTTAAGCCCCAAAGAAATCTATGAGAATAAAACCTTCCATAATATCACCGAAGCATGGCTTTACGGAGATCATTATAAATGGCGTGCCATGAGAGCAAATGGCATACCCGAATCGCACGTCACAGGGGATGCCTCAGACTATGAGAAATTTCTGGCGTGGGCGAAAACTGTTCCCATGACCATTGGTAACCCGCTCTATCACTGGACTCATTTAGAGCTGAGACGATATTTTGGAGTTAAAGAACTTTTAAACGAAAAAACCGCACACATCATCTGGCAAAAAGTAAATGAAAAGCTGCAAGGAGAGGGTTTTGGTGCAAGAGACTTTATTGTGAAATCGAACGTTGAAACAGTCGTGACAACAGATGATCCAGTCGATTCGCTTTGCTATCATCAAAAACTGCGGGAAGAAGGATTCACTGTGCAAGTACTGCCCGGATTTCGGCCTGACAAGGCACTAGATATAACGAATCACTTATTTACAGTGTATGTTCACGAACTGGCAGAGGCTTCATCTACTTCAATACAATCCTATCAAGACTTTTTGACAGCTCTCCTCGCAAGAATTGATTTTTTCCATGAACAAGGCTGCTTGATCTCAGATCATGCAATTAACGAAATGACGTTTGAAGAAACGACGGAAGAAGAAGTGGAAGCCATCTTTCATAAAAGAATGTCTGGTCATTCATTGACAGAAAAAGAGAAGATCAAATTTAAAACACAAACATTCATTCAGCTAGGTCAGGCTTACTATGAGCGGGGCTGGGCAATGCAGCTGCATATCAATGCGCTTAGGAACAACAATACGAAAATGTTTGAGCGGCTTGGACCAGATACAGGGTATGATGCGATGAATGATGAAGACATTGCCAAGCCGCTTTGCCGAATATTGGATCGTTTAGAACAAGAACAGGCACTGCCAAAAACCATTCTCTATTCCTTAAATCCTCGGGACAATGTTGTGATTTCAACATTGGCTGGAAGCTTTCAAGACGGGACGACACCTGGGAAGATCCAGCACGGCACAGCTTGGTGGTTTAATGATACGAAACAAGGGATGACAGAGCAGATGATGGCTCTATCCAGTATTGGACTGATCAGCCGTTTCATTGGGATGCTGACAGATTCACGAAGCTTTTTGTCGTATACAAGGCATGAATATTTTCGAAGACTGCTATGCGATATCATCGGAGATTGGATAGAAAAAGGAGAAGCCCCTTATGATCTTGAACTGTTAGGGGGAATCGTGAAAGGAATCAGCTATGAAAATGCCAGGCAGTATTTTCAATTTGACCGGGCAAAGCAGCTCCAGCATCCAAACTGAATGACATGAAGAAAATGAAAGCGGTTTTATGATAAGATGGTAAAAAATCATAAAAGGCGGAATAGCATGACAGTCACAATTAAAGACATAGCAAAATTGGCAAACGTCTCTCATACCACGGTATCAAGGGCTTTGAATAACAGTCCTTTTATTAAAGAGAAGACAAAACAAAAGATTTTGTCGATTGCAAAACAGCTGAATTATTCACCGAATGTCCATGCGAGAGGCCTAGTATCACAAAAATCATTCACAATTGGTCTGTTTTTTACGAGTTTAACTGAAGGCACATCTTCAAGCTTCTTTGTGGATGCGTTAAAAGGTGTCAATAGCGTCATGACAGAGTATTATAATCTCTTTGTAAGAGGAATTGACGACTTTCACGATTACACAACCATTCATAAACAGCGCTACGATGGCATTTTGCTCATGAGTCAAAGCGAACAAGATGAAGCATTTATCCATCATGTGAAGAAACAGGGCATTCCCATCATTGTGCTGAATCGCCGTGTAGAAAGTCATGAGGTCATGAATATATTAGCAGATGATAGTCAAGGAGCTTACCAGGCTGCACACCATTTCATTCAGCAAGGTCATGAACAAATCGCCATCATTGAAGGGAAAGAAGGCTTTAAATCAACTCAAGAAAGAAAAGCTGGTTTCCTGCAAGCGCTAATTGATCACCAAATACCTATGAAGAAAGAATATATGATGAAAGGCGATTATCATATGAAAAGCGGCTATGAATCAATGGAATCGCTGCTGGCCCTTGATGAACCGCCAACAGCGCTCTTTTGCTCAAACGATGACATGGCGATTGGTGCAATGAATGCATTATTTGCAAAAGGCAAAACGTGTCCAGGTGATATTTCTATTATTGGTTTTGATGATATTGCTTTTTCGTCCTATACTACACCTGCATTGACAACGGTGAAAAAACCGATTGAAAAAATGTGTGCACTTGGAGCAGAAGCTATCCTTTCAGTAATAAACGGTGAAGAGCAAGAAGAGGATCATATGGAAAAAGTGTATGTCCACACAGAGCTGATGATCAGAGATTCAGTCAAAAAGGTGCCGTAATCAGCACCTTCTTAGAAAAATGTTCACGTGTGCATATTTCTTGGAGAGGGGAATCCATTTGAAACGATTATCAAAAGCCATATACCCGGCGGCTGAGTATCCGGAAACGATTTTGCAGATTGGCGAAGGAAATTTTATGCGAGGATTTATCAATTGGCACATCCAAAAGCTGAACGACTGCACAGATTTTAAAGGAAGAGCGGTTGTTGTTCCTCCACGAAAAGGATCGGTAGCAGCCTTAAATGAACAAGATGGCTTGTACACATTATGTATTCAGGGATATCATGACCAGCAAGAAATGAATGAACGTATGATCATCCAATCGATTAGCAGAGGAATTAGTACGTATACGGATTACGAGGAGTTTTTACACGTAGCGGAAAACCCGAATCTTCGCTTTGTCTTCTCAAACACGACAGAGGCAGGACTTGTGTTTAGAAAAGAAGATCGTTTGGAGGATCGGCCGCAAGCCAGTTTTCCAGGAAAGCTGACATCGTTCTTGTATCACCGGTTTAAAGCATTTGCTGGAGATGAGCAGAAAGGACTGATCATTCTGCCTTGTGAATTGGTTGAACAAAATGGTGATCGATTGAAGGAATACGTGATCAGTATGGCAGCTGAGTGGGAACTGCCACCTGCGTTTATTACATGGATTAAGAAAGCCAACACGTTTTGTAATACACTTGTGGACCGGATTGTCCCTGGATTCTCTAAGGAAGCGGCTGAAATTGTACAAAAGGAGGAAGGGTATATCGACGAATTGCTTGTCACGGCAGAATATTATCATCTTTTTGTCATTGAAGCGCCTGCCTTTGTACAAAAGGAGCTCCCCTTTCAAGAAGCAGGATTAAATGTACTTTTTGTAGAGGATATTGCGCCTTATCGTATGAGCAAGGTACGAATTTTAAATGGTGCACATACAGCGATGGTGCCGATTGCCTATTCATGCGGTTTAGAAACTGTAAAAGAATCTGTGGATGATGAGCATGTTGGTCCGTTCGTCCGGCGTATGCTGGAGGAGGAAGTACTTCCAGGGCTTGAACTCCCTGAAGATGAGCTTCTTCTTTATACACAATCCGTTTGGGATCGTTTTTGCAATCCATTTGTAAAGCATCAATTGCTGGATATTGCACTAAATGGGGTATCCAAATTCCGAACCCGTAATCTTCCGTCATTGCTTGATTATGTTGAACGAAAGAAACAGCTGCCAATGAAACTTGTGTTTTCACTTAGCAGTCTCATTTATTTCTACAGAGCACATGCAGGAAGGGTCAAGGATGATGAAACTGTGCTAACGCTCATGAAGGAAGCATGGGAAGAGGAAAACCATTCTAATGAAGGAGTTGCAGCGAAAATTCTTTCATGCGAGTCATTATGGGGCAGAGATTTAACAGATATAAATGGATTGAGTCAAGCTGTAGCTGATCAGCTTAGCCTCATACAGACGCATGGGATGAGAGCAGCTGTTCATCGAATGATGCTTCATCAATATGAAAGTCAGGGGGAGAAAGCATGAAAGACTTTATTGTCATCCACCCTTCAGATAATGTCGGTATTGCTTTAAAAGGACTTGAGCAAGGGGAGGAGCTGCAGCATCAAGGACATACGATTATCTTAAAAGAGACCGTCGCCAAAGGTCATAAGTTTGCATTGGCTGAAATCAAGCAAAGAGAGAATATTATCAAATATGGCTATCCCATTGGTCATGCAGTGACTGCCATTTCTGCTGGAGAATGGGTGCATACGCATAATATCAAAACCAATCTATCTGGCAAGCTAGAATACGAATACCAGCCTTCATTATCAGAAAACCCCTATGAAAAAACGAATCTTACATTTAAAGGATATAAACGAAAAAATGGAGGAAGCGGAATCCGCAATGAGCTTTGGATTGTTCCTACCGTTGGATGCGTAAATGGTATCGCCGATCAAATGATCCAAATATTCACCGCTGAAATGGGTGGAAACATCCATCCTTTTGAAACAGCCCTCGTATTAAAGCACAATTATGGATGCTCACAGCTTGGGGACGATCATGAAAATACCAAAATCATTTTACAAAATGCGGTGAAGCACCCTAACGCTGGAGGAGTACTCGTTCTTGGACTTGGCTGTGAAAACAATGACATTGAGGATTTTCAGTCCACTTTAGGTGAATATGACCGTACGAGAGTGAAATTTTTAAGAAGCCAAGAAGTAGGAGATGAGATAGAAACGGGAGTCGCTTTACTCAAGGAAATTTATGATGCGGCGAAACAAGATCATCGTGAAGACATTCCGTTATCTGAGCTGAAAATTGGCTTGAAGTGCGGAGGATCAGATGGATTCTCTGGTATTACCGCAAATCCGCTTTTAGGCAGACTGTCCGATTTTATTGTTGCTCAAGGCGGCACGACAGTGTTAACAGAAGTGCCAGAAATGTTTGGTGCTGAAACGATTTTAATGGAGAGAGCGGAATCAGAAAAGACTTTCGACAATATTGTGCAAATGATCAATGACTTTAAACAATACTTCATGGATCATCGACAGCCGGTATATGAAAATCCTTCCCCGGGAAATAAAGCAGGTGGAATTTCGACATTAGAGGATAAATCTCTTGGCTGTACACAAAAAGCAGGTACTTCTGAAATTAAAGATGTATTGAAATATGGAGAGCTGCTGAAACAAAAGGGATTGAACCTATTAAGTGCACCTGGTAATGATTTGGTTGCTTCATCTGCACTTGCTGCTTCCGGTTGTCAAATGGTCCTGTTTACAACAGGCCGGGGTACACCATTTGGTACGTTTGTGCCAACAATGAAGATCTCAACCAACACAGCCTTATATGAAACAAAAAAGCACTGGATTGACTTTAATGCTGGAGAACTGCTTGAAGATGTACCAGAAGATATTGTATTAGAAAAATTCATTTCAACTGTCATTGATGTGGCGAGCGGGAAGCTGTTAAATCATGAAAAAAACAATTTTAGAGAGCTGGCTATTTTCAAAACAGGTGTCACACTTTAAGTCGACTGGGGGATGAGTACGTGTCTAAAAAACGGGATTTGATGTATATCACAGCAGGAACGGTACTAACTGGAGTTGGAATTGCTCGTTTAGCAAAGCAAGGGAAGAAAGATAAAAAAGTAAACGGAATTGATCAAGTGCTAAAGCAGATAAAAGCACCGCAGTTCCCAGATCGTGAATTGAATGTGGTGCATTATGGAGCAGATGCGGAAGGGCAAGAGCTTTCAACAAATGCTATTCAGTCTGCCATTGATGATGCGCACCGGTTGAAAGGGGGGCGGGTGCTGATCCCAGCAGGGAGATTTATGACAGGTGCTTTAGAATTGAAAAGCAATGTAGAACTTCATCTTCATGAGAAAGCCTATGTGACATTCAGCCAAGACCCAAAGGATTACTTGCCTCTTGTACTGACAAGATATGAAGGGGTTGAACTTTATAATTATTCACCTCTCATTTATGCACACCATGCAGAAAATATCGCTATTACGGGAGCCGGAACGCTTGATGGCAGAGGGGATGAGCATCATTGGTGGCCTTGGAAGTATGGGACAAATGGCCAGCCCTCTCAGGATCGGGATCGCCAGCTTTTGTTTGAAATGGCGGAAAAGAGAATACCGGTAGAAGAAAGGGTATTTGGAGAAGGTCATTATTTAAGGTCAAGCTTTATTCAGCCATACCAATGTCAGCATGTGCTAATCGAAGGAGTGACAGTGAAGGATTCACCGATGTGGCAAATTCATCCTGTGTTAAGTGATAACGTCATCGTCCGCGGCGTTAAAATCATTGGGCATGGACCAAACACAGATGGTGTCAATCCGGAGTCTTGCCGGAATGTACTCATTGAAGATTGTTATTTTGATAACGGAGATGATTGTATTGCCATCAAATCGGGCAGAAACGAGGATGGACGGAGAATAGGGATTCCATCTGAAAACATTGTCATTCGTAGAAATGAGATGCGGGATGGACACGGCGGTGTGACGATCGGGAGCGAGATTTCTGGTGGGGTAAAGTATGTTTATGCAGAAGATAATGTAATGGACAGTCCGAACCTTGACCGGGCACTGCGTATTAAAACCAACTCTGTCAGAGGCGGTACCATTGAACATATTTATTTTAAAAACAATACAGTGAAAAGTCTAAAGCATGAAGTGGTCTGTATCGACATGATGTATGAGGAAGGAGATGCTGGTCCGCATCGTCCTGTTGTACGTCATATTGAAGTGGAAGGACTCAAAAGCAGCGGCGGGCGATATGGTGTGAAAATAGCCGCATACGCACATTCTCCTGTGACACATTTTAAAATGAAAGATTGTGTCATAGATGATGTGGCGTATCCCTTATCTTTAGAGCATGCCGTTTCTCCTGCTTTTCAGAAAGTCGTCATCAATGGAGAACAAATCAATTCATTGAAGAGTGAAAAACAGTCTTTTTAGAGGCTGTTTTTTTGTTTTATGAACAGAAAAGACGCTTTTAGAAATCACATATACAACCTATCTGCACTGTAGTATAATATTCCCGAAATTAGAAAAGAATTGACGAAAGAGATTTCGTTAAGCAGTACATAAACAGGGGGTTCACTCATGAAAAAGTTAACAGCTATTTGGCTATCGTTATTGCTTGTGATGGGTGTTTTAGCAGGATGTGCAGGCGCTGAGACAGATCACAAAGCAAAAGGGTCACAAAATAAAGAAACGGCCACTGCGGCTTTTCCAGTATCAATAAAAGATGCAGCTGGCAAAACAGTTGAAATTAAAGAACAGCCTAAACGAATTGTTTCGTTAATTCCAAGTAATACGGAAGTTGCTTATGCACTCGGTCTTGGAGATAAAATGGTTGGACGATCAGACTTTGACAATTATCCAAAGGAAGTCGAAAAGGTAGAGAAGATTGGCGGACTTGAATTCAATGTCGAGAAGGTCATTTCCTTAAAGCCAGATCTTGTCTTAGCACATGCATCTCAGATGGGATCAAAAGATGGATTTAAACAGCTTGAAGATGCAGGGATCCAAGTGCTGACTGTAAATGATGCAACATCCTTTAAGGATGTGTACAAATCAATCAATATGATCGGTGAAGCAGCTGGCGTGAAAGAAGCATCAACAAAGCTTGTAGACGAAATGAAAACAAAGCTGAATGACATCAAGAAACAAGCAGAGGGGATTTCGAAAGACAAGCAAAAAACAGTCTTTGTCGAAGTGTCAGGTGCACCTGAAATCTATACAACTGGTAAAAATACATTTATGGATGAAATGCTTTCTGTTATTCATGCCAAAAATGCTGCAGGCGATCAAACTGGCTGGGTGCAAATGACAGAAGAATCGATCATCAAGCGAAATCCTGATGTTATCGTGACAATTGATGGTTCCAGCTTAGCTGACTTGAAAAAAAGAGACGGCTGGAATGCAATGAAAGCAGTGAAAGAAAAACAAGTCTTTCAATTGAATACGGATCTCGCATCAAGACCGGGACCGCGATTGGTTGAAGGAGTCGAGGCTCTTGCGAAAAACGTCTATCCTGATACGTTCAAATAAATTGACCATCGCATATACACTAAGTGTTTTACTTCTTGTGATGAGCATTGGAATGGGAATCTCCTTTGGAAGCTTAGGGATTCCCATTCCTTCTATTCTTCGAATATTTGTTCACGAACTATTCGGAGTGCAGTTTGGAACCATTGATTCCATCGATCGCAATATTATGATGAACATTCGGCTGCCAAGGGTCATATTAGCGGCATTAGTCGGAGCAGCACTTGCGTTATCTGGTGCAGCTTTTCAAGGTTTATTAAAAAATCCTCTTGCTGACCCTTATACGCTGGGGGTATCTCAAGGGGCATCAGTTGGAGCCGTAGCGACCCTGTTTTTCAGCTTGCAGCTCCCGCTTTTTGGTAGTTTCACACTGCCATTATTCAGTATGACAACAGCGCTTGTGACCCTCTGTCTCGTTCTCTTTTTTGCGCGTCTTGTTCATCGGGGGATGAGCATTTCTTCTTTAATTTTGACAGGAGTGATTTTCAGCTCTTTTTTGGGTGCGCTCATTTCATTGATGATTGCTTTAACAGGTGATGATCTAAAAGAGATCATTCATTGGCTGCTTGGCAGTGTGTCCATGAGGGGCTGGCGTTATATTGTGCTTTTTCTTCCTTTCTTTCTTATTGGAACCTTTGCGTTAATGTTAATGGGGCGGGATTTGAATGTGATGACGTATGGCGAGGAGAAGGCAAAGTTATTAGGTGTACATGTGAAAAGGAGCAAATATATTGTGCTGCTGGCGGGCTCGATCCTGACTGGAAGTGCAGTTGCGGTATCAGGGACGATCGGTTTTGTAGGACTTGTGATTCCGCATTTTATCCGCCTCTTAACTATCACGGACCATCGGCATCTGCTGCCTTTGTCTATGCTGAACGGTGCTTCCTTTCTTGTATTAGCAGATGTGTTATCCCGTACCATCATCGAGCCGACTGAATTACCGATTGGCATCATTACTGCGTTAATTGGTGCACCTGTATTTGGCATCATCCTCATTCGTAAATATAGAGGGGGGACGCACATATGATTCAAGTGAAAGAAATCAGAGGTGGATATGGAGAGAAAGAGGTCATTCGTGGCATTAATCTTGAAGTAAAGCAAGGAGAATTTCTCGGTATACTCGGTCCAAACGGAAGCGGTAAGACGACCCTTCTTAAAATGATGGCAGGGATTTTAGCACCTATGAGCGGTGAAGTACGTCTCGGCGGTCACCTTATTCAATCCTATCAGCCAAAGGCGCTTGCGCAAAAGATGGCAGTTCTGCCGCAGAAAACGGACCAAGCTTTTTCATTTACGGTGGAAGAAACCGTCCAATTTGGTCGTTATCCATATCAAAAAGGGTGGCTGCAATCTGTCACGCAAGAAGATGTGCAGGTCGTCAGCAAAGTCATGGAACAAACGGGTGTTGCACAGTTTAAGAATCAATCCATCCATGAGTTAAGCGGAGGAGAACAGCAGCGAGTGTATTTAGCACAGGCATTGGCGCAGCAGCCTGAATATTTATTGCTGGATGAACCAACGAGTTTCCTTGATTTAGCCTATCAAAAAGATTTGCTTGATTTAATTAAAGAAGAAACTGCTTCCTCTAGGTTAACGGTCATTGGCGTATTCCATGATGTGAACATCGCCAGTTTATATTGTGATCGGCTGCTGCTGCTTCATGAAGGAAAGACTGACATGTTAGGAATGCCGCATCACGTCTTGACCACTGAACGAATCAACCGTGTGTATGAAACAAATGTGACACCGCTCCAGCATCCATTTAGGGCAAACCCTCAGCTGATGGTTGAGCCTGCAGCCCCTTCTAAAGCATCAATTGTAAACATAGCGGATGGTTGGAGGACATATGGTTCAGAAGGAATGACGTTTTCCATTAATCAGCCTCTTCGCATCCTTTCCTCATATAAGAAAAACGGCGGGTTCTTTTGGAAAAGGTCTATTGGAACGGGGACGAAGACGCTTCATGAGCAGCTAGAGTCAGATGAAGATATGCTGTTTTTTGAGCAAGCAAACAGATTAGCACAATTTGCCGCAGAAGACGCTGAAGACGATATGATCCTTTACGGCATGCTTCAGCAGGAAGCGTTGACCATTTGGCTTATCCTAAAACGATCTTTAGCAGATGGCGCAGCTGTTCAGCTCATGGGGCAGCTTATGCACATCATGAAGCAAGAAACAAGTTATCCGATCCATCATCTGTGCATCGCTGCACCCAATACGCAAGAAACGGAAGATGCTGACCATTTACACGAAAGATTAGGACAAAAGGTGCAAGGGCTTCTTCAAACGTTGAATGTCATTCAAAAGTGAATGTACAATTATATTTAGGTTAGTTGAGTAAAACAGTTGAAATAAAAGGACTACACATATCTAAAATGTGTAGTCCTGACAATAGTTCTTAATCTTTGCTTTAAATAAGAAAAAAAGCTGTCACAATGACAGCCAGTTCTAATTTTATGTCTAAGACGGTCGAATTCTAATTAGATGAAATGCCCTTTCCGCCTCGTGTTATTAAAGTATTGATTCTTTCCATACCAGTAATAATTGGTTTCGCACGACTTATTAATGTTTGGGTAGCTTCGAGACCTAGAGACGCTTGATGGGCATCTTCATTTGCCCACACTTCATAAACATAAACAGAACTTGGTTCATTCTCGGAAATATTCACAAGATATATTTCACATTCATGCAAATTCTTCATTGATTCTGCTGCTTCTAACAGAATATCAACCATTTTTTCTTTTTTGCCTTCTTTTACCAAAAACTTGTTAAATAAACTAAATTTACTCATACCATCCTCCTTCATTTTGTCTTAATCATATTTTAGGCATTAAAAACTATATCTTCAATCGCTATTTTATAATGAAATAAAAAGGATGGTACGTTGAATGTCATTCAAAAGTGAACCAAAATGGTTCGCTTTTTTTGTTGAAAACATCAACAGCTATATAAGAAAAGGACGGATTATAGTGAAAAATCAAAAAAGTGTTGCTAATTTAATCGAAATCCTTTTATAATAAATAACATGAAAGCGCTTAATTTATAATATGTTTAAAAATGCAACATATAAGAAAGGGAGGATCATTTGAACATTCAAGGAATTATACCAGCTATTTTGACACCGCTTACTGAGAAAGAACATTTTCATCCCGAAGTGGCAACGCAATTAGTGAATCATTTGATCGAGTCAGGTGTACACGGCATCTTTGCTTTAGGCACAAATGGAGAGTTTCACTTGTTTTCAGAGGAAGAAAAGCTTCAAATTGCTGAAACTGTCGTGAATGCTGTTGGCAGACGAGTGCCGGTATTTATTGGAGCAGGTGAAAATAGTACGAAGGCAACCATCAGGTTGTCAAATAAACTGGCAGATCTAGGGGTAGATGTTCTGTCTATCATTACACCTTATTTTGTTGCACCAACCCAAGAAGAGCTGTATGAGCACTTTCGCCACATATCTGAGAATGTGAATATTCCGATTCTGCTTTATAACATTCCATCTAGAACAGGAGTGTCGCTAGCACAAGAGACGGTTGCTCGGCTCAGTGCACTTCCGAATGTGCTAGGTATTAAAGATAGCAGTGGAAACATTGAAAATATCAAGGCATATCTGGATGTCACAAAAGATGAAGATTTTGTTGTTCTTGCAGGTACAGACTCACTCATTTTGGAGACATTGAAACTCGGCGGAGCAGGGGCGGTCGCAGCAACTGCAAATGTACTGCCTGAAACTGTCGTTGGACTCTATGAATCTTTTCAAAAAGGGAAGCTTGACGAAAGTGAGCACTTCCAGAAGCAGCTGCAGCCATTAAGAGCAACATTCGGTTTAGGGACATTACCAGCACCTTTGAAAAAGGCAGCAGAGCTTTATGGAATTCCGGTTGGCCCGCCCAGAAGCCCTGTAAAAGAGCTGTCAGGTGAGGCATTGGAAGCTGTGGCACAAATGGTTGAAGACTATCGCAAACAAGGAAAAGCGGCAAAGGAGTAGTGAAGAGATGACGATCACGCATTATCACTTTCAGACGGCATCACACATTGTATCTGGCGCAGGTTCTTTAGACCTTCTTGGGGAGAAATTAGATAGTTTAGGGCTTAGCGGACTCACATCCATTTTTATATTAACGCAGCCATCTATCGTATCACTTGGTTATGCAGATCACATCAAAAGAGAACTTGCGAAAAAGGGGATAGCAAGTGAGATAAGTACAGAAATCAAACCTGAACCAACAGAAGAAAATATCGAGGGCGTATTCCACACCTTTTTAAAAGGAGAGCATGACGCCATTATTGGCATTGGTGGCGGGAGTGTCCTTGATGCTGCAAAAATTCTAGCTGTTCTTAAGACAAACAATCAGCCGATTTCTGCTCTCGTTGGCACAAACCTTGTGGAAAAAAGGGGAGTGCCGACGATTCTAATTCCGACAACCTCTGGTACGGGATCTGAGGTGACACCAAATGCAATTGTGACTTTTCCAGAAAAGGAACTGAAAATTGGAATGGTTAGTCCGCATCTTTTGCCAGACCTTGTCATCTTAGATCCTGCACTTACACTCAACTTGCCGAAATCTATTACCGCAGCTACAGGTATGGATGCTTTTACGCATGCGCTTGAATCTTATATTTCAAATAAAGCCAATCCATTCAGTGACATGTTTGCCTTGGAATCGATGCGGCTGATTTCAGGAAGTATTCAGGAAGCGTATCATCACGGGGATCATATGAAGGCAAGAGAAAATATGCTTGTTGGTGCTATGTATGGGGGAATGGCGCTTACAAGTGCCGGAACTGCGGCTGTTCACGCCATGGCTTATCCATTAGGGGGGAAATACAAGATTTCTCATGGTGTTGCTAATTCCATGCTGCTTCCGCACGTCACTGCTTTTAATGCAGATCATATCATTGATCGGCTTGAACATGTGGCAAGAGCAATAGGACTAGCGGGAGCTCACACAAAGCAGGAGCTTGCAGAGCGTGTGATTCATCAAATTGAAGAATGGACAGCGGATTTACACATTCCACAGCAGCTCAAAGCTTTTGGCGTGTCGAAGGAGGATGTACCGGCTCTTGCTCAAGCAGCTTCAAAGGTGAAGAGATTAATGGACAACAATCCAAAGCCAATGTCTGTTTCCGAAATTGAACAGGTATACATGAAACTGCTTGACGCTTAATGCTTCATTGGGATGGGACATGAGAAGTTGCTTCACACGGCTTGCACACAAAGGGGGATTTTAAATGAATGTCTTAAGCAGTTCTGTCATCACATTTATTTTGATCGTCATTATTCTCTATATACTATTTACGACTTGGCTGACGATGCGTTTCCGCAGTAAATCCAATTCAGAATTTAACAATGCTGCTAAGTCACTTCCAGCCATTGTAGTCGGTATTTTGCTCATGAGTGAATTCATTGGAACGAAATCCACTGTTGGAACTGCAGAATCTGCCTTTACGCATGGGCTTTCTGCTTCATGGTCTATTGTGACCGTCGCTATCGCCTTTTTTATTTTTTCATTTTTCTTAGTAGGCAAGTTTTATCGAACAGGGCAGTACACCATTTCAGGTATTATCGATCAGAAGTTTGGGAAATCAACGAAGCTAGTTGTTTCTGTTATTATGATTGCTGCATTACTGCTTGTGAATCTAGGAAACTATTTAAGTGGGTCAGCTGCTATTGCATCCATTTTAGGGCTTCCTTTAATGACCTGTGCGATCATTACGGCCGTTGTGAGTACATTTTATTTTACATTCGGAGGAATGAAAGGGGTAGCATGGGTCACGATCCTTCATTCGATCGTGAAGTATGCGGGAATTTTAATTACACTAGGGGTAGCCCTTTATTTAACAAAAGGCTTTGAACCGATGAAACAAACGATGCCTGATCATTTCTTTACATGGGACGGGACAATTGGTTGGGGGACAATTGGAGCTTGGTTTATAGGAAACATGGGCGCCATCTTTGCTACGCAGTTTATTATTCAAGCAATCACCTCGTCGAAAAGTGAGCGTGAGGCAAAGAAATCGACACTTTATGCAGCTCTGCTTTGTTTGCCGCTCGCCGTTGCGATTGGTGTGATCGGTGTAGCTGCACATTATTTGTATCCAGACATTGATCCTATTTATGCCTTCCCTGTCTTTTTACAGCATATGAATCCAATTTTGAGTGCCATTGTGGCAACATCGCTTGTGGCATCCATCTTTGTCGGTGTGTCGACGGTCGCGCTTGCGACGACAACCTTAATTATCGATGATTTTTATGTACCGAAAATGAATCCAACACCAGAGCAGAGAATGAAAATCACGAGGTATGTGGCTGTACTCGTTGGAATTGTGCCTCTTGTCGGAGTGGCACTTGCGCCGGAGCTGCTGTCCCTTTCCTTTTTTACAAGGGCGCTTCGAACATCGATTGCCGTTGTAGCAGCAATGGGCTTTTACTTGCCATACTTTAATTCAAATAGAGGGGCGACCATTGGCCTTGCTGCTTCAGGTGTTACCACGACGGTTTGGTATTTACTCGATAATCCGTTCGGAATCGATAATATGTATATTGCTATTATCATTCCTTTCCTTGTGCTGGTAATCGATCGACTTATCAGTCCGCCTGCTAAAAAGGATCAATCATTGAAAGGAGAATTGTCATGACAAATGAAGAGACTATGATGAAAATAGATGGAATTTTGCGACAAAATGAACAAGATACAGAGAGAAAAGAAGCCTTTCTGCCAACAGACTGTGTGCAAAATCATGCGGCCAATCTACTTGAGCTGGATAATGGAGATGTATTATGTGTTTGGTTTGGCGGAACGCAGGAGGGAATACCTGATATCTCAATCTATATGTCGAGACTCAAACGGGGAAGTAACAAGTGGACAGAGGCAGTGAAGTTATCTAACGATCCTGCACGCTCTGAACAAAATCCAGTTCTGTTTCAAGAGGGAAATGGCAGACTATGGCTGCTGTATACCGCGCAGCTATCTGGGAATCAAGATACCGCCATCGTGAGATACCGGCTATCAGAGGATAGAGGTGAGACATGGGGTGAGATTGATACTTTGTTTGAACAGCCGGGTACGTTTATACGGCAGCCGATTGTTGTACTGGATAATCAAGATTGGCTGCTGCCCGTCTTCTATTGTAAGACCATTCCAGGCGTCAAATGGACAGGGAACCGGGATGTCAGTGCTGTGAAAATTTCATCCGACCAAGGAAAGACATGGGATGAGGTCATTGTACCAAACAGCACGGGCTGTGTTCATATGAATATTGGAAAGTGTGCAGACGGGTCCCTCATAGCCCTCTTTAGAAGCCGGTTTGCTGATTCGATTTATATCAGCCGTTCCGTCGATCATGGACGGACATGGTCTGAGCCAAAGGCGACGGAGCTGCCCAATAATAATTCATCCATTCAATTTACAGTGCTCCAAAATGGGCATCTTGCCCTAGTCTATAATCATATCAATGCGGATGAGCAAACAGAAAGAAGAGCTTCTTTATACGATGAAATTGAGGATGAAGGCGATACGCGCACGGCGGTTGATACAGAAGCACGTCCAGCGTTTTGGGGAACACCGCGTGCACCAATGACTTTGGCGCTCTCTGAGGATAATGGTCATACATGGCCTATCAGACGTAACCTTGAAGTGGGTGATGGATATGCGATGACAAACAATTCAAAGGATAAACTAAATCGAGAGTATTCTTATCCATCCATCACGGAAGGAAAAGACGGGAAGCTGCATATTGCGTTTACGTATTATCGGCAGGCGATCAAATATGTGTGTGTGACAGAAGAATGGGTCAAGCGCACTTCTTAACTGCAAGAGGGCCCTGCTTCTGGTGAATTGTAACCCTCATTTGCTTCATTTATAATTGATGTTTGGAGGGTTGTCCCCATTTTCTATCGGCTGGACTCCCTCAAGGTATGTCTCATGATGAAGAGATAAAAAATGGGGGTCCTTTTCATGAATATCAAAGTGTTAGGTGTTGCGCCGTATAAAGGGTTGGGAGATGTGTTAATCGACCTTGCCAAAGAAGAAAAAAATATCACATTCCAGCTTGTAGTCGGAGATCTTAGGTCTGGGGTTGCTCTCGCAGAACAAGCAGAAGCTCAAGGGATGGATATCATTATGAGCCGGGGCGGAACAGCTGCGCTCATTCAAAAACATGTGAACATCCCAGTAGTGGATATCCCTGTGTCAGGGTACGACTTGCTTCGTGCCTTAACGCTGATAAAAGATTATCAAGGTAAAAAAGCGGTCGTGGGTTTTGAAAATATCACTCAAGGTGTCCGCACCATTGGGGAATTATACGGGATTAAAATTGATATTTACACAGTGCAGCAAGAGGAAGAGGTATGGGATCTCTTAAAACAATTACAAGATCAAGGGACACAGGTTGTGCTTGGAGATGTCATTACAGATAAAGCGGCTAAAGAGCTGGGAATGCAGAGTATGCTCATTACATCAGGTCGTGAATCGGTTAAAGAAGCATTTCATCAAGCAAAACAAATGTATCGTTTATATAAAGAGGCGACAGCTGAACAGCGTCTTTTTCGTGAAATGATTGATCAAGAGCCAAAAGGCATGCTGATCGTCGATCCACACAACAAACTTCATTTTATGAATCAACAAATGAAACAATGGACAGAAAAAGGATTATTTGCACCGTCTGCTTCTCATGCCGATGTGATTACATGGTGTCCAGCACTTGAACCGGCACTAAAGGCGATTCGAGAAGGGAAACAAAATGGTTATTCTCAAATATCTCATCAGCAGCAAGTGTGGCATGTCAAAGGAAGCATGCTATCGAAAGGCGAGTTGCTTGTCACGATTGAAAGGCCTTCGGCTGTGATGAATCAAGAAGGTCTTCGTATTTGGACGCTTGCGTCGCCTATTCATTCAGAACATCCATTTGCTCTTTTTACAGAACAAAGCCCAAAAATGAAAGATGTGATCAAAAGGGCAAAAGCGTTTAGCCAAACGGAGCGCTCGATTTGCCTTTATGGTGAACAAGGAACTGGTAAATCAAGCCTTGCATTTGCCATCCATCAAATGAGCGAGAGGAAAGATGAGAGCTTTACGACGGTACATTGCAGACGTTTGATAGAACCGGAAGATTTAAAATCAATCCCTCTGCATCAAAAAGGGACGATGTTTCTAAAGGATATTGAGAGCGTTCCAATGGATATACAGCAGCTCATTGCAGGGCAGATGCATCATCATCAGAATATTCGCTGGATGGCTGCGTCTCAAGTGGATTTGTTCAAATTGATGCAATCTGGAGCGTTTTGTGAGGAATTATATAAAGGCTTACAGGAGCTCACGATTCATGTCCCTCCGTTGTCTGAACGGCCAGAAGATATTGAGGACATGAGCAGGTTATTTATTGCGGAACTAAATTCTCTTTACGGGACGCAGGTGGTTGGGCTGTCAGCAGATGTGATTGAAGCCTTTCAACACCAGAAATTCAGAGAAAATGTCAGGCAGTTCAAGCGGATCATTGAGGAGCTTGTGCTGACGACAAAAAGTGGATATATCACGTTGAATAAGGCAAAGGCAGCAATTGATCAGCTTGCTTTTGAAAATGAAGAAAAACAGCTGTCCAGCTATTTGAATGGAACGCTTGATGAAATTGAAAGACGGATTATCAAAACGGTGCTGGAAGAAGAAAATATGAATCAATCAAAGGCGGCAAAGCGGTTGAATATCAACCGTACGACGCTATGGAGAAAGCTAAAGGAATAATATGTAATGAGGCCGAGGTGTCTAAATGACAAACGATCTATTAAAAAAAGGAGCGAAATTAGAGCAAAAGGTAATCATTGTGGCGGATGATTTGACAGGTGCCAACGATACAGGTGTTCAATTTGTCAAAGCGGGCTTCACAGCCTCTGTCCTGTTTCAGCCGTCATTTGAAGGCATTGACAGGTATAAAGAGGATGTGCTGATTGTGGATACCGATTCACGAAGTATGTCTTCAGAGAACGCCTACCATGAGGTCAGCCAAATGGTGCAGCCATTTCTCCAAGATGAATCGCACCTTTTCTTAAAAAAAATAGATTCAACATTGAGAGGCAATATAGGAATTGAACTGCAAGCACTAATGGATATTGGCCCATTTGATGCGGCGGTTATCGCACCTGCCTACCCAGATGCACAAAGAGCAACCAATAATGGCATACATTATGTGGAAGGAGTGCCTGTTCATCTGTCAGAGGCAGCAAAGGATCCGAAAACACCAGTTTTGACATCCAGCATATCAGGTTTAATTGAGGAGCAGACGAACGTCAGACCAAAAAACCTTTCTCAACAAACAATCGGCGAAGAGCTCAAAGGAATGAATGATGAGGTATCATCGTTATTGAAGCATGGTCACCAATGGTTTGTGTGTGATGCAGAAACAAGTGATGATTTAGGGCGGATTGTGGAAGTGTTTATGAAGATGGATAAAAGAATACTATGGGTCGGTTCAGCGGGACTAGCTGGTGCATTATCGGCATATATCGCTAAACATAGAAATACTTCTCGCCTTAAAAAACAGAGACCTGTCCTCATCGTATCTGGAAGTGCCTCTCAAAAAACAAATGAGCAGTTTGCTTATTTAAGAGAAACTCACGATTGTTTTGAGATAAAAGTGAACCCGCTGAATGTATTAAACGGCCGTGAAGCATGGGAACGAAAATCAGTTCTCGATCAACTGCGTAAGCGTCAGAACGAAGATATTCTCCTTTACACAGATGCACGGCCAGAGATGGTTGAAAAGATGCTGGTTTACGGAGAAAAGAAAGGGCTGTCAAGACAAGAGGTTGGAGGTGCTTTGTCCGTCTTTCTTGGAATGATCACAAAAGACATTGTCACATTATCAGGAATGAGACGACTTTTCCTAACTGGCGGAGATACAGCGCGGGCGATTTGCCAGGAGCTTGGAGCAGGAGGTATTCGGCTGCTGAAAGAAATTGAACCTGGCATCCCGCTCGGTCAGCTTGTTGATACGAATTTATATGCGGTTACGAAAGCAGGAGCTTACGGTCAAAAAAATTCAGTACTCCACGCGTTAGAAGTGCTGAAAAAGATAGAGGGGGAAGTCGAATGTCAAAACCAATCATTGCTGTAACGATGGGAGATGCGGCTGGTGTTGGTCCTGAAATTATTTTAAAAGCTTTTCAGCAAACACGTTTACATGAAGAAGCCGTTCTATTTGTGATCGGAGATACCAGTATATTAAATAGGGCAAAAGACTTTGTGAGTACAGATGTGGAGATTGTAAGTATCAAAGAACCAGAGGAAGCGGAGCAGGTGAAAGCCGGAGCAGTTCCGTGCTTAGACCTTAAGCTCTTAACGAACGAGATTCCAATTGGGGACATATCAAAAGAAGCAGGAAATGCTGCTTTCCGATATCTTGAAAAAGCCATTAGTCTTGCAAATGACCGTAGAATTGACGGCATTTGCACAGCGCCGCTAAACAAAGAAGCACTTCATAAGGCAGGTCATATGTATCCAGGACATACAGAAATTTTAGCTGACCTGACAGGTACAGAAGATTATGCGATGATGCTGGCTGCCCCTAACTTAAAGGTAGTTCATGTCACCACACATATTGGATTAATGGATGCCATTTTAAAGATTAATTCTGAGCGTGTATACACGACGATTAAGCTGGCACATGATACACTCGTCCGTTCTGGGATCTCTGCTCCTAAAATCGCTGTATGCGGGATTAACCCGCATGCTGGGGAGAATGGATTGTTTGGGAACGGAGAAGAAGAGGAGAAGATCATCCCAGCGGTTGAACTAGCGCAGGAAGAAGGGATTCAAGTATTTGGGCCGCTGCCTGCTGATACCTTGTTCTTTAGGGCAGTAAGAGGTGACTTTGATATCGTTGTGGCGATGTATCATGATCAAGGGCACGGACCGATTAAGGTGCTTGGTTTAGAGTCGGGTGTAAACATTACAGTTGGGCTGCCGATTATCCGTACAAGTGTCGATCATGGGACGGCATTTGATATCGCAGGAACAGGAAAAGCTGATGCTGCGAGCATGGAAGAAGCTATTAGACAGGCCATCATGCTTTCTGGTACGAGAGAAAATCAATATGAAAAGTAAAAGAGCCTTTAAGAGAGGCTCTTTTTTTCTAGTTCATATACGTTCCGCCATTCATATTGATGGTTTCTCCTGTGATAAAATCCGACTGGTCAGAAGCTAAAAATGTCACAACATTTGCGACTTGTTCTGGTGTTCCAATCGTTTTCAAAGGAATTCTATCTAAAACCGAACGCCGATATTCATCGCTCCACTGTTTGCTCATGTCTGTTTCAATTGGACCAGGGCAGACAGCATTCACATGAATGTGGTGTTCTGCTAATTCTTTGGCAAGATGCATGGTTAAATAATTGATGCCTGCCTTTGATGCACCGTATGCAGGTGATGCATTGTGATGAGGGGTTTTGCCAGTTGTAGAACTCATATTGATAATCTTTCCGCCTTGTTGTTTGATCATGTCAGGAATGACCGCTTGGCACATGAGGAACGTGCCGGTCAAATTAATATCAATCAATCGTTTCCACTCATCAAGGGATGTCTCGACTGTGGATTTTCGTAAATTGATCCCAGCATTGTTGACCAGCAGATCAATCTGTCCAAAATGTGTTTTCGCTTGCTCCACGAGTGAAGAGGCTGTCTCTGGTAAACTAGCATCACCAGCAACATAAACGGCTCGTTTCTCTTTTTTATTCAGTGAGGAGCAAACCTCTTGCAGCAGCATGTCGTTCGTTCCATTGAGAACGACGCGCACTCCTTCGCAGGCAAGTGCCTCCGCAATGGCGCGGCCAATTCCTCTGCTTGCACCTGTAATGATTGCTACTTTATTTTGTAAACTCACGTACATCCCACCCCATCTCTCATAATTAAAAAGCGCTTTCATTCATTATAAAACGGGATGTTTCATCATTCAACATATATAAGAGGGTTGGAGTGATTTTCAGTAAAAGTGTTTCATAATAAAACAAATACATCTTTTTAACTTCAGGTTATACTAAAGAGACAAAGCAGTAGAAAAGGGGGCAAACCGTTGAAACTTTATACGAAAACCGGGGATCAGGGCCAAACAGGCTTGATTGGCGGAAGAGCCGATAAAGATGATGTGAGAGTAGAGGCGTATGGTACGTTAGATGAGGCGAATAGCTTTATTGGACTCGCGCATGCAAAATTACGGCAGCATGGCGAATTGTTTCCGGACCTTTTGTCAGAGCTGATCGTTATACAGCATGAGCTGTTTGACTGCGGTGGTGATTTGGCAGCAGTCAAACCACGTAAAGAAGGCAAATTAACAGAAGCCTCTGTGACAGTCCTTGAGGAAAGAATGGATGTCTATGTAGAAGAGGCTGAGCCGCTTACTAAGTTTATTTTACCGGGTGGTCAGGAAGGCGCTGCTCTCTTACATGTAGCGCGGACAGTCGTCAGAAGAGCCGAGAGGCATATTGTGACGCTTGCAAAACAGGAGGAGATTCCAGCCGTTGCGCTCACATACGTAAACCGTCTATCCGATTATTTATTTGCAGCCGCTCGAATCGTGAATTATCGGCTTGGTGAAGCTGATGTTGAATATGAACGAAGTGCCGATGTGTTTCGTTCTAAATAAGGAAAGCACTCTTCATAGAAGAGTGCTTTTTTATTAGGTTCTGCCGCTTAGTCTGAGCATTGTTACGACTCTAGTCGCAAACAAAGATCAATCTGTGACACGTTTTGCCGGCTTTCTTTTTTGACTATAGTTAAAGCAAGGAGCAAGAAAGGAGGCATGAAGATGAAAATAACAAGTAAAACCATTATCGGTTCAATTTTATTGTTTGTCGGTTTATCCATCTTCTTTGGTGGTTCATTTGGTGGTCTGATCCCGGTTTTGATTGGTGCAGGGCTCATCTATGTAGGTGTTAAAAAATACGAAAAAGGCAGTAAAACCTTAGGTGTCATTCTAGCAGTCATTGGTGTATTGATCGTCGTGCAATTTCTGCCGTTTATACTCGGCATCGCATTTGCAGGGGTACTTCTTTATTTTGGCTGGTCGATGATCAATGGTGAATCTACCGAAAAATCATCAAGCAGAGCCTATATGGAGCCAAACACGGCACCTAATACGGAAGAACCGATTCATACGTCTTTTGATCAAGAGTGGGAAGACTTTTTAAAGAAAAAATAAAGGGAGGAATATCAAATGGTATTAAGAAGAGTAAGAGATATGTTTGTTGCAACTGTCAATGAAGGTTTAGATAAATTGGAGAATCCGCGTGTCATGCTGAATCAATACGTTCGTGATATGGAGGATGATGTTGCGAAAGCGAAACATGCCATCATCAAACAGCAAACGATTCAGCAAGGTTTCCAGCGAAAAGCAGAAGAGACGGAAGCATTTGCTGAAAAGCGAAAGAAACAGGCCGAGCTGGCATATCATGCTGGAGAAGAGGAGCTTGCACGAAAAGCGCTCACAGAAATGAAGTATTTTGAAGAAAAGCACAACGAATATCAGGAAGCCTACCAGCAATCTGTGAAACAATTGAAAGAGCTGAAAGAGCAATTGCAGCACTTAGAAACAAAGCTACGTGATATAAAAGACAAGAAGCAGGCCCTGATTGCAAGAGCCAATGCCGCACAGGCAAAGCAGCATATGAATGATTCCATCAATAAAGTAGACAGTGAAAGTGCATATAAAGAGTTTCTTCGAATGGAGAACCGTATTGAAGAAATGGAAACAAAAGCAGGCAGCTATGCACAATTTGCAGATCAAGGGGCATATGCTCATTTAGACTACGCCGATGAGGTTGAAAAAGAATGGCAGAAGCTGAAACTTGAGAAAAAGCCTGAACAGCAGCAAGCAAACGTATAGAGGTCAAATCGGAAGAAAAGCAGGCTTTTTCTTCCGATATTTGATTTCTTTCTGTTTCGCTTTTCCTTATAATGAAAAGGTCAGAAGATAAAGGGATGGTATAAATGAAGCGATTAATCGGTCTAATTTGTATACTTGTAGGTATCTTTTTAATGATTGGCATGCTTTTCAAAAATGAAAATCTCTTTCATTTAAGTTTTTCCCGTGAAAAACCAGTGACAACAGCTTCAGCGAAAAAAGAGGAGATTGATCAATTAGATATTTCTCTTTCTGGGTTTCGCGTGAAGGTAAAACCTGAAAATCGTTCCGATATCTCGGTGACTGCTGTCAATGGAAAAGGGAAAATGTATGCGGAGCAAACAGGCGGTACGTTCAAAATTCGTGCTGAAAATAAAAGCTTCTTGTTTTTTACTCAATTTGAAAAAGGAGAGCTTTTAGTTAAAATTCCAACAGATTATCATAAAAATGTGAAGATTACGGGTGGAAGCGGCGTCAGTGAGATTGACGGAGAAGGAAAGCTGTCCCTTCAAGATGTGATACTTAAATCAACGAGTGGAAATCTTACAGCTGAGAATTTCTCAGCAAAAAATGTAGAAATCAAAGCAACCTCTGGCAGACTGGCAGTGTCGCACATTGATGCGAAGGATAGTGATATTGGGGCAACTTCAGGGCGTGCCGATATTAATGATGTCAAAGGCGAGCTGCAATTGGGCATGACAAGCGGCCGATTGACAGCAAGTTTTGATACAATTGAGTCACCTGTCTCCTTTCATATGACATCAGGGAGCGCGAAATTTAATTTGCCAGATGACGGAGATTTCAACGTTCAGGTGAAAAAAACAAGTGGAAGCGTCGATCACTCGTATGACTTTGATCAAGTGGATAATGAAGGTCGAGGCTTTACAGGTACGCGGGGAAAAGGGACACATTTAGTTGATATTGAAATGACAAGTGGTAACCTCAAGCTGCGGTAATGAATGATAGAAAGGAAGGAGGCGAGTCAACTGCGTTTTACAAGGAATCAAATTTTAGGCATCATTGTTGTGATATTTGGTATTAATTTATTTCTCAAAATTATTGGGATCGGAGCAGATTTGTTTTGGCCTGTGTTTTTTGCGCTGGCGGGTTATTGGCTGCACTCACGATCCAAACGTTGGCTCGGTTCGGTTTCCTATATTTTTGCCGGCTTTCTCTTCTTAAAATTTCTGCTCAATATTACATTTAGTTTAACAGGTTACCTATTTGCGGCCTTTTTGATTTATGCCGGCTACCGCTTATTGAAAAATAAACCTGTTTTTGATGTCGATAAAAAGGAAACATCAGACGACGGGAAGCCTTCACTGAAAGTCAATCTTGAAAAAAAGAGCGATCAGAAGAAAACAAAAAGCCAGACAAAGCCGCGCAAAGAGCATGACTTTTTTATTGGTGAAGTCAGGCTGATGAAAAAGCCGTTTCAATTAAGTGATTTGACGATTTCAGGTTTTATTGGAGATGTGAAAATCGATTTATCAAAGGCGATCATCGCAGAAGAAGAGAGTACGATCGTGATTAGCGGGCTGATCGGAGATGTGGATATTTACGTACCGCAGGATATTGAAGTATGTGTGAGTGCTTCCGCCGCGATTGGTGATATGAAAATCATAGATGAAAAAAGAAGCGGGTTCGGCAGTAAAGTGTACGTGATGACCAACGATTACGATGAGAGCAAACGAAAAGTGAAAATCTCCATCTCTCTGCTGATCGGAGATGTGGATGTGAGATACTTATGAGGAAATTGCATTTAGGTCTCCAGTGGCAATCTGTTCGTCTTGGCGTCGGTATCTCGCTCGGTGTTGTGACGATGACGACACTGCCGATGTTTTTTTATTATCAGCTTGATCCGATGATCCTGCTTTCTACCCGTTGGTTTGGCATACCGTTTTTTTGTATTTTACTCATCGTTAGTCTTGCGATTGGGATTTCTGCCGGGAGTGTATTTGGCTATCAGCATAAGAAACGCCTCGATCAGCTTGTTGAGTCGATTTTAAAATTTGAAAATGGAAACTTTGCATACAGACTGCCGTCTCTTGGCGACGATGAAATTGGCTTAGCTGCCGATCAATTAAATGAAATGGCGAAGCGGGTCGAAGGGCAAGTAGCCTCTTTGCAAAAGCTTTCAAATGAACGGGCTGAATGGCAGGTTCAAATGAAGAAATCGGTCGTCTCAGAAGAGCGGCAGCGGCTTGCACGAGAGCTCCATGATGCGGTCAGTCAGCAGTTATTTGCAATTTCAATGATGACTTCAGCTATTCTTGAAGGCATGAAGGAAAAGGACGAAAAGATATTAAAGCAAATGCAGCTTGTCGAACGAATGGCTGGCGATGCACAAAATGAGATGCGTGCTCTTCTGCTTCACCTAAGACCGATCACGCTAGAAGGAAAAGACCTGAAAAAAGGCTTAATTGAGCTGCTAAATGAATTCCAAGCAAAGCAGCCGATTGATATTGATTGGGAAATCGAAGATGATGTTCCGCTATCTAAAGGAGTAGAGGACCACCTCTTCCGAATTGTGCAAGAAGCCCTGTCTAATGTATTTAGGCATGCAAAGGCGACAAAGGTAACTGTGCGCCTGCTCATAAGAAACCGGCAAGTGCAGCTAAAGATTATTGATAATGGTATCGGCTTTCAAACAGATCATGTGAAGACAGCCTCCTACGGACTTGAATCGATTCGAGAGAGAACAAGTGAAGTAGGCGGTGTCGCAGAGATTATGTCATTTGAGGGAAAAGGCACACAAATTGATGTGAAGGTCCCCATTTTTGATGAAGGAAAAGGAGAGAACGTTCGATGATTCGAGTGCTTTTAATCGACGATCACGAAATGGTGAGAATGGGTCTTGCGGCCTTTTTAGAGGCGCAGGCTGATATTGAAGTCATTGGTGAAGCGTCAGATGGACAAAAAGGTGTAGAGCTAGCCGTTGAGTTAAAGCCAGATGTGATTTTAATGGATCTTGTCATGGAAGGGATGGATGGCATCGAAGCAACGAAAAGAATTTGTCAGGAAATTGAAGATGCCAAAATCATCGTTCTGACAAGCTTTATTGACGATGATAAAGTCTATCCGGTGATTGAGGCGGGTGCTTTAAGCTATTTATTAAAAACATCCAAGGCAGGAGAAATTGCTGATGCCATCAGATCAGCAAGTATCGGTGAACCAAGACTTGAATCGAAAGTGGCTGGAAAGGTCATGAATAAACTCCGTCATTCATCAAATGGGTCCATCCTTCACGATTCATTAACAGCAAGAGAAATGGAGATCTTGAAGCTGATTGCGGATGGGAAATCGAATAAGGTCATTGCCGAGGAATTATTTATTACAATTAAGACGGTGAAGACCCATATTACCAATATTCTTTCCAAACTTGATGTGGAAGATCGAACGCAAGCGGCTGTGTATGCGCACCGTCATAAGCTGATTCAATAAAAAAACAGCTTTCAGGTGAAAGCTGCTAGAACATGCGTAAAATTAGTCCTTCTGTCCTGTGATCGGACGTTCGGATAGTTGATGGAGCTCAGGAACTGGAAAAGCCTCCTGCTCCTTGGCCGATTTTTCTTCCAGGGTTTTCTTCATTTCGGATAAAAGCTTTACGCTCTCCTTTGCTGCTGCCGCTTTTTTTTCCTGCAAATCAATGATCTGTGAAAGTCCGACGAATAAACCGCCTCCCAACAGAAGGAGAGCAGGGGTTTGTCCATAATAAACCACGATCAAAAATGTGCTTGAAAAGCTGTCGGCTTCAATGAAGAAATCTTCTTTTGATTGCGTGAATACAACGATTAACAGAAGTATCCCTAGAATCAAAAATAGAATGCCGGCCGAAAGTAAAGCTCGTTTCATGATTGACACCCTTTTTTTCTTACCATTTTAACACACTCTATAAAGATTGTGTTGCGCCCTTAGTCCCGAAGTCACGGATTTTCACATTTGCCTTGTAACGAATGTCTGATTCACTAAAAATTTCATCCCAATGCTTCGCTTCTTTTCGAAAGTCCTTCGGATACGCAATACTCGCTTTTTGAGAAAACCCGCAAATATCTGCTTTGATCTCATGCTGTAATTCCCCAATGAAATCTTTTACGTTTTTCTCTATTCGACGCTCCACGACACCTTCAATCTCTTGGAGATACTTTTCATTAAATGCATTTTCCCGCTCATTCCAATCCTCAGACAACCTTCCTTCAAGCGCCACTGACGCATTAAATTGATATTTTCCGCTCGCTGTTTTATTCGTTTCAATGTTGTGTTTCAGTTTAAAAATCTCAAACGAATAGATGCTGTGATCATATTCAAATTCAATCACTCCGCCTTTTCCGTCCCCAGTCAACAGGTTGTATGACTGCACGGCTAACGGAGAGATGCTGGTGAGAAATCGTCTGTTCTTAATAATAGAGGCTCCGTCGAGTATTAATTTCCCTTGATCCACACCGACTTTCGGAACAGCAAAAGATACGTTGTTTTGCATAGCAGAAGAAATATCTCCTAATGAAACGGGCTTGAACATACGTATGGTCGATTTTGTATTCGCAGAAAGGTCATATAATGTAGAAGAAGCTGGCTGACCAGCGTCATTGATTTTCAGCAAGTCCCCAGGCTTTTCTGAGGTCATAAAGACGAGGCTTCCTCTCCTAGTTTCATTGTCGCGAATGAATTGATTAATGACGAGGTCGAAATTATTCTCATTGATGAGTTCCTCAGAAAATAAATACACCCTCAGTTGCTGGGCGAAAATACGGTGACTTTTGAGCGTCGTTGTTCGGAATATTTGATGTACGGAATCACCACTAGTTTCTATAATCTTTGTTGGGTCTTTTACGCTGGATTCTTGTTCAATTTTTTGAGGAACAAGGACTTGCATTGATATTTTAAGCTTATGACCGTCATCTCCTTTATCTAAGCCATAACCAATCGCCATGTTGAGTTCCTCAATATTGGTACTATCCCAGCATCCACTTAATAGAACAAGGGTCATTAATGCAAAAATCACTTTCTTTTTCATGCCGCTTTCCGCCTCCTTTTAAAAAATACGATGATAAATAAGAGAAACGGGAGAATGCCGAATAAAAGGAAAAATAAATTGTTCACATAGGTTAAATAATCACGCACTGTATCAACATCCTTTGGGAAAACGGCGGCAAAGTAGATGACAATTCCCATCAACGTGAGTACGACTTTTTTGGGTAATTTTGTTAGTTTGGATACCCCCATTGCAGCAAAAAACGTATATCCTACAAAGCTCGTATAAAGCTGAACAAGCCAAACGATAAGCAAAAAAGATTCAATCCGCTCAATAAAGATCCCCTGTATATCGAACGATTGAAATAAAGCAATCGTCGGCCAAGTCAACGTCGCAGTTTCTTTCACCGTGAACGCACCAACGACAAGAATATAGGTGAATATATAAATGATCGCAGGAATCAAAAAGCCGATTGCGCCATAAGCAAAGGTGTGTTTTTGCGTGTTCATATAGACAGGCATAAACAGCATCATTTCAATGCCGACAAACGAAATGGCTGATGCATTAAAGGATTTGAAGACAGGGGAGAAGCCCTCGCCTAAAACAGGCCGGAGGTTATCTAACTTAAACTCTTGAACACTGAGTCCGTAAGCAATAAATAAGATAATCAGGGTGACAATGAGGAAAAAAGGGCACAGTCTGGCAAAATCACCAATCCCGCCGACGACAAGATAAAGACCGACCAAAATAAAGCTGATCATTGTCACCGCTACAGGAGTGTTTTGAAGCAAAAAGAACTTCACCATTTCCGACATAGCCCGCACTTCATAGCTGGCAACGCCGAGAAAATAAATAATAATGAGCAGGTTAGCAAGGGCACCGATCCACTTGCCAAGCCCCTCGTTCGTATAATCATAGTAAGAGGAGAAGGGGACTTTTTTCATCATAAGGACATTCGCAAAAATAAATACAATGTAAATGCCACTCATGAGTAAGAGCGCAATCCAGCCGTCAGGTGTAGCTGCAGCCTGAGCCATTGCTCTTGGCAGAATCATCATACTTGCACCTAATGTTGTATTGGCAATGATGGCACTTGCCTGATAGCTGGTGATCGACTCTTTATGATTGACCATATCGTTCTCCTTTCTTTTGATTTTTTAAAGGCAATCGAATGATGGAATTGTCTTCGTTTTTATAGCTGAACACAAAATCTGGTGAGAAATAAGGCGTCCCAAAACTTTTTTGCCGTGTTAAATGAGTAAGGAGAACGAGCATGAACAGCACAATCCCATATAAACCAAAGGTAGCTGCTGTAAACATGGACACAAACCGGAGCACGCGGAATGACATGCCCATCCCATATTGAGGGACAGTGAATGATGCGAGGGCAATCACACTGACGATAATCACCATGATCGAGCTCACAATATGAGCCTGAACGGCCGCCTGCCCGATGACAACTCCGCCTACAAGTCCAATCGTTTGCCCGAGCGGATTTGGCAGCCTTAAACCGGCTTCCCGCAGCAGCTCAATCGTTATCTCCATGATCAGTGCCTCCACAATAGGCGGAAAGGGGACATTTTCTCTAGTGCTTGAGATTGAAATAGCAAGAGTTGTTGGTAAAAGCCCTTGATGGAAGGACACAAGCGCAATATAAATGGCTGATAAAAATAATGTCAGAAAAATAGAGGTAAACCGCAGCATCCGAATGAGAGAGGCAGCGATCCACCTTTCATAATAATCATCGGGTGATTGCATAATCGTCGCGAGAGAAGCAGGTACAATTAACACAAAAGGGGAATGGTCAACAAAAATGGCGACACGTCCATTATTTAAAGCAGATGCCACTTTATCCGGACGTTCTGTGTTTTGTATTTGTGGGAAAGGAGAGTACACATTGTCCTCAATCAGTTCCTCAAGAACACCGGAATCTTGTATATCATCAATAGTGACTTGCTTGAGCCGTTTTTTCACTTCTTTTAAAACAGACGATTGAGCCATACCGTCAATGTACATGATGGTCACTTGGGTGTACTTTTTTTGACCAATCTTCATGTCGACGGTTTTAAGATCGGGGTTTTTCAAGCGCTGTCTTACAAGAGCTAAGTTCGTATCTAAATCTTCAATAAAGCCAATTTTCGGTCCTCTCACAACTGTTTCAGAGGTAGCATCCCCTATACTGCGTTTCTTCGTTCCGTGCGTTTCTAAAATATACGCATGCTGAAATCCGTTAATCAGAACAACACAATGCCCATCAAAAATCGCATCGACCAATTCCTCAGAGGTTTTCACCGAACGTGTGGTCATCATTGATAAATTGGATTCTAGCTTCTCTTTTGTGAGAGACGTATGATCTTGGAGAAGCAGCTTTAAAAAGGTTTGAATCTCCATCTTTTCGTTCATTTCTTTTATGTATAAATAGTAAACCACCTGTCCGTGAGGCAGCGTTTTTTTCTCATGGACCAAATCGTCCATTTCCTTTAATTGCGGAAGAATGACGGAGAGATTATCGTATAAGTGCTCTTTTAATGGAGTCTGATTCATTCGGATCACCCGCCTCAAATCTTTTTCTTAGCATTACCTGCTTGAAAAAACAATATTCTGTGTTACATTATTTTGTGGTAAAAGAAAGAATGAAGGTTTTGGAGGAAACAAGATGGCACAGATTCGTTTAGCAGGAACAAAAGAGGAGATCGACCGTATTCTACAGTCGTTTGACAAGCATTATGAGGTGACATATACATCAAAGGATTACGGAAAAACGAACCCAAAATACAAATATTCGAAGGATGTTCGCGTTTATATTGAACTAAAATTAAAATAAAGATAAAATTTTAATTGAAAACGCTTAAAGGATTTTCGTTTTTTGTATAGAATAGAGTTGAGTGATGAGAAGCTATGGAGGGATACATAATGACAGAATTTAGAATCGAAAAAGACACAATGGGCGAAATCAAAGTGCCGAAGGACAAGTTCTGGGGTGCACAAACACAACGAAGCAAAGAAAATTTCAAAATCGGTTCTGAGAAAATGCCAAAGGAAGTTGTGAATGCGTTTGCAATTTTGAAACGTAGCACAGCGATTGCGAACGAGCGTCTTGGCAACCTTGAAAGCGAAAAAGCAGAAGCAATTGCTGCTGTATGTGATGACATCATCAGCGGAAAGTATGACGAGCATTTCCCGCTTGTTGTTTGGCAGACAGGCAGTGGAACACAAAGTAACATGAACATGAACGAAGTCGTTGCAAACAGAGCAACTGCTTACTTGAAAGATAAAAATAGCGAGTTCAGCATTCATCCGAATGATGACGTTAACCGCAGCCAAAGCTCAAATGATACATTCCCAACTGCTATGCACGTGGCAGCTGTTTTAGCTGTGTACAAAAAATTGCTGCCTGCAATTGACCAGTTAAGAACAACTCTTGATGAGAAAGCAAAAGCGTATAAAGAGATTGTGAAAATTGGCCGTACGCACTTGCAGGATGCAACACCGCTGACAGTTGGCCAAGAGATTAGCGGCTGGGTATACATGCTGGACCGTTCAAAAGAAATGATTCTAGAATCAACTGAAAAAATGAGAGAATTGGCCATTGGCGGAACGGCTGTTGGTACAGGCATTAACGCACATCCTGAGTTCGGTCAATATGTTGCTGAGGAAATCAGCCAGCTGACAGGTCAAACATTCAATTCTTCACCAAACAAATTCCATGCGCTGACAAGCCATGATGAAATTACGTATGCACACGGTGCTTTAAAAGCACTTGCAGCTGATTTAATGAAAATTGCCAATGATGTGAGATGGCTTGCAAGTGGTCCTCGCTGCGGAATTGGTGAATTGATCATTCCTGAAAATGAGCCGGGAAGCTCCATTATGCCAGGAAAAGTCAACCCAACCCAAAGTGAAGCTTTAACCATGATTGCAGCACAAATCATGGGGAATGATGCCACAATCGGTTTTGCGGCAAGCCAAGGAAACTTTGAGCTGAACGTATTTAAGCCAGTCATTATTTACAACTTCCTGCAATCAGTTGAACTACTTGCTGACGGCATGAACTCATTCCATGACAAGTGTGCAGTTGGAATCGAACCAAACCTTGAAACGATTGAGAAAAACTTGAACAATTCATTGATGCTTGTGACGGCACTGAACCCGCACATCGGATATGAAAATGCAGCGAAAATTGCGAAGCTTGCACACAAAGAAGGATTAACACTAAAAGAAGCAGCACTTCAATTAGAGCTGTTAACAGAAGAGCAGTTCGAGCAATTTGTGAAACCAGAGGAAATGGTGAAACCGAAAGCAAAATAAGAAACCAGGGGCGGCTGCCCCTGGTTTTTATGTGGGAAGATATTTGAGGTGAATAGTTGTGAGAACATTAAAGACAAGGTTTATTAGATGGTTGCGGACACGCGATGTTGAATTCTTTCAAGTAATGTCCCAAGATACGGAGGAGTCAGCTTTTTTGTTATATATTGATCAAAGACGGCCCGAGGGTGGGAATCATATTGATATATTTTTGATCTCTCATTTTGAGCTGTCAGAAGAGTAGTATGAAGATGTTCTAAGTTTCAATAACGATATGCTTGGCTTTAAACCAACCTGTTCGTATTGTATGGACACTCTGTCGATAGAGGAAGAATTTGAATTTCCTTGTGACATGCTTGCTGTTCAAAGATATGTAGATGACTTACTAAATAGAGTTCAAGCCAGCAAACTTCCTGAACTGACACATAAGGATTTTGATTTTTTATCACAACAATAAACCCAGGGCATCCCCTGGGTTTTACAAATGATCCTCTTTCAAAATACGCAAAAGAGATTCGGAGTTGGTTTGAAGCGGTGCGTATAATTTCAATTGGTACAGCATGCCTTTCACGATGACTTGTCTTGGTTTTTGTTTGTTTAATTCATTTTCCAGAATGCCAAGCGCTTCAAATAATTCAGGCTCGTCTTTCACTTCATAGTGTGCTTCAGCCATCTCTCTTAATTCCTGTAAAAGAGATTCTGTGAGCGGATCGAATGACCGTTCATAAATCGGACCAAACCAATCGCTCGCTTGATCTACAGAAATGAGAGGAAGATCTTTTCGCTTCATCATACCGCCCATCAAATCATCGATACGGTGAATCATGGTTGTGGCAAGCTCTTCTGCTTCCAGCTGAAAATCATATAAAATCGCAAGCTCGAAATAAACGTGGCTCATGCCCTCAATCGTCAAACATAAATCAGCCATATAAGGAATGGCAGCGTCTCCATACACTTGTTTAATATTGTCGATATGAAGCTGAATCGTCGCAAGCCTAATTTGTTTTGCGAGCTGCTGCGTTTCTTGAGTCATAGGAAGCGCTCGATCGCTCAGCTGCATTTTAATAAAATCCTTTTGCTGCAAAATATTATCGTAATAGACAGTGAGCTGTTTGCGGTAGGCTTCTTTTGGTGTGCCGCCCTCTGTTTGAACCTCATGAATCCGGGTAAATACCTTATCGTAATAGTAATGAAGGATCGAAATGAGCAATGCTTCCTTTGATTTAAAATAAAGATAAAAAGCACCCTTTGACATGTGGCATTCATCCGCAATTTCCTGAACAGACGTTGTGTTGTAGCCTTTGCTGGCAAATAATTTCATGCCAGCCTCAATGATCATTTTTTCTTTCTTTTTCAATATGAATGTCATCCTTTCTTACCGAGAGACAAATGTCTTAGGAAACGTGCGCAAAGAGATGTGACTTATTGGTCATAAACGACGAAAGTTTTCAAAAATTAATCAGATTGTAACTTGTTTTTTACAGTGTAATTCTTTATATTATAAAGTAAGGTGACCAACTGGTCAAAATATGTGAAAGGATGATGTTCCATGAGAGAAATCGATGATATGATTAGACGCTTGCGAACAAAAGGGATTCAAGTAGAAAAAGTCAAAATGCCGAAAGAGACAACCATTGAAAAGAAATGGATGTATCAAGCTGGCAAAAAGATCAAAGCCACATACCGTGATTTCAATGGGTATTCATTCATTTAAAAAAGACTGCGGTCAAAAACCTACAGTCTCTTCTTTGGAACCATGATTGTATAACGTACACCTAGATCATCATTTTCAATAGATATGGACGCTTGATGCATTGAAAGGATTCTTTTGACAATGCTTAATCCAATACCGAATTCGCCCTTTTTTCCCTTACTAAAAGGTTCGTATAGGTTGGACAGCATATGTTCTTCAATTGGAGGACCGTCATTACGAATGACAATGCGGATTTGATCCTCTTCTTGTTTCATCTGAATATCAATCTTACTTTTTGCGTAGCGAAGTTGATTTTCTAGTACATTCTCAAATAATTTGCTCCATTGTTCTGGATCGCCTTCAAGAGCAGCCTCATCATCTAAGTCCACGTTCCACTGCAATTCATTTTTCGACCAGCGTATTCGGTCGACCACTTCCAGCATCGTATTACTGAGTAGGAAGGAAGAATGTGCGGGATGTTGTTTTGATAAATAATCAAGCTTTGTTAAGTACAGCAGATCCTTGATTTTCTTCTCAAGCTTTTCCGCTTCACCTTCAATGACTTCCACCGTTTGTTCAAGATCTCCCTTAGGAAAAATACCATCTTTAATGGACTGCGTATAGCCGCGGATGACCATGACAGGTGTTTTTAAGTCATGTGAAATATTCTGCAAAAGTGTCCGTTCTGTTTCATCTTTTTGAATGAGTTTTTGTCTCATTTCTTCAATGGTATGACCAAGTTTGCCAATTTCATCTTGCCGGTCAACGATGACAGGATCGTCCCAGTCCTCTTGGGCAATCCGTTTGACGTGCTTTTCAAACGCAACGATTGGTCGGGATAGATAGCGGGCAAGCCAAATCGATGGAATCCAGCTTAGTAAAATAACAGTGCCTAAGATGAAGATCAGCTGTTTAAACAGCGTAAAGGACAGGTCGTCTCGATAAGAATCTGGTGCATAGGACAGAAGAATATAAGGTGTATTGCCTGATGATACTTTTTTGATGACAAAAAAGATATGCTGGCCGTTCACCTCTTCAGAATACCGTTTCGTTGCGGTTTTTTGTTTTTTCACAAACGATTGGATTTTCTCAATAAAAGCATGCGGAAAAAACTGCGCCATTTGATCTAATTCATCTGACGGGATCAAAATGTGCTGCACGGAGCGGTTTTCCGGTGTCGACTTTGGCGAGCCGTCTCGGTTCAATGGATATTCTGTCAGCACTTGCTGTTCATTTTCGATATTTTTATAAATTTCATTTGTGAAGAAGTCACGTAATGTATTAGAAAATAGAATGATCAGGACAATGGAAATGGTGAGCAAAATGCCAGAGATCACAGCCCAAATTTGAAAAGCGAGCGGTTTGTTCTTCATCCTTTCAGCATCCTATAGCCAAATCCATAGATGGTCTCGACCTTTAAGTCGGGCATTTTTTTGCGCAGCCGTCTAACAAGGTCATCGACTACACGATCTGTCCCAAAATAATCGTGTCCCCAAATCTTGACGAGGATATCTTCACGAGAAAAAGCATGTCCCTGGTGATGTGTAAATAAAAGCAGTAAGTCAAATTCCTTAGACGTTAAGTTAATGAGCTGCCCCTCTTCATAGACCTCTCTTACATCCTCATGAATGACATAAGAAGAAACTGAAGTGACGTTTTGCTGCTGCGGGGTATCGCTGTTTTTATACACAAGCTCCAGCAGCTTTTGAACCCGAATGATCAGCTCACGCGGAAGAAACGGCTTCGCAATATAATCACTGCTTCCCAGCTCTAAACCGAGGACACGGTCGATATCTGCATCACGTGCTGAAATGAAAATGACCGGTACGTCAGGTGATGCGGCTTTAATTTCTTTTATGAGGGTATAGCCGTCTGTATCAGGCAGCATGATATCTAAAATCCATAGATGCGGCGGCTTGTTTATGGCCTCGCGTGCCGCTTCTCCGGTTAAAAAAGAGGAGACATTCCAATCTTCACTCTCTAAATATTTGGTTAACAGTTCATTTAAATTTTGTTCATCTTCAACTAAATATATGGTGTACGACAAAGTCTTCCACATCCTCTCAACGTCATTATAACGGGATACGAAGGCGGCATGTCAACAATCACACGCTTTTTTCACAATTTCACATATTCTTCTCATCATTCTCCCATAATGTTTGATTATGATAAGGTCAAGGGAAAAAAGGGCATAGACAAAAGGCGGATGAATAGGTGCTTTTCATCAATGTGCGCACCTTGCTTTTTTTCTATGAATAAGTATTATATAATTTGACATATTGCCATAAAGTATTTTTCAATGATCTTTCCATTAAGAGGACCTGAGTCCTATCTAGACATATGAATGAAACATGATGTAAAGGAGTGCAAGCGATGGATTTCCGAAGAGAAGATGAAGAGAATAAGATGAATCATCCAGAAAATCAAGACAATGAAATGAATCATCAAAAAGATACCCATCAAGAGAATGAGAAACAAATAGACGCACCAGAAAAAGAGAAGGAACTCGTTTTTCACCAGCATGAAAACGAAGCATCTGCCGCGCAGGAGAGTATGACAAATCATTCTCCTCAAATGGTGGATGACCGTGCGTCAAAAAAGGAGAAAAAGCGGAAGGCGGCATGGCTCAGCCCGATTCTTGGAGGAATTATTGGCGGGGGTCTTGTACTTGGCATTACACCGCTTTTGCCGCAGTCACAGGATACAGCTGCCAACACGCAAACGCAAACCGCATCAAGCGAGCCGGCAGCCTCAGATAATTTCTCGACAAAACAAATCACCAATGCCACAAATGTGGCTGATATGGTAGAAGATTTAGAGCCCACTATTGTAGGGGTCTCAAACTATCAATCTACACAAAATTCGTTTGGCTTGAGCGGTGATCAAACAGAAGCTGAAGCTGGAACAGGCTCTGGTGTCATCTTCAAAAAAGATGGCAAAAAAGCGTACATTATTACAAATAACCACGTTGTCGAAGGGGCCAATAAAATCAAGGTCACCCTTTATGATGGAAAAACAAAAGACGCAAAGCTTGTCGGCAGTGATGTCATGACCGACTTAGCCGTTGTTGAAATGAACGCAGACGGCATTGATAAAGTGGCGAGCTTTGGTGATTCTTCTAAGCTTCGTGCTGGAGATAAAGTCATTGCCATTGGGAATCCGCTCGGTGCACAGTTCTCAGGTACTGTGACAGAAGGAATCATTAGTGGTCTTGATCGTACCGTAGAAGCAAATACGTCATCTGGTACGGTGGAGATGAATGTACTGCAAACAGATGCAGCGATTAACCCAGGAAACAGCGGGGGGCCACTGATCAATACAGATGGTCAAGTCATTGGCATTAACAGCTTGAAAATCAGCGAAAGCGGTGTGGAATCACTCGGATTTGCGATCCCAAGTAACGATGTCAAACCGATTGTAGATGAGCTGTTGAAAAATGGAAAAGTCGAACGTCCATACCTTGGCGTACAAATGATTGACCTTGAGCAAGTGCCTGAGACGTATCAGGAAAATACGCTCGGCTTATTTGATAAACAAATCGGCAAAGGCATTTACGTAAAGGATGTTTCAAAAGGTTCACCTGCTCAAAAAGCAGGCTTGAAATCTGGAGATGTCATCATTAAGTTCAAAGGAAAAGACGTAGTGAACAGCTCTCAGCTGAAAGAAATTCTTTACAAAGAAACAAAAGTCGGTGATAAAACCACAATGACTGTCATCCGTGAAGGAAAGAATAAAAATCTAGATATTACCCTTGGACAGTCAGATAGCGAATAAATGAAAAAACAGGTGGATGTCAACATGTCCACCTGTTTTTTTGTGCTTATTTTTTTGAAGAGAGTGTACGTAGTATGATGTGTTCCCACATGTTCCACGGCAGAAGCTGCTTTGCTGTGAATGAAAGTCGTACACCTTTTCCAACAAGATATCTCAGCCGTTTCAGCCGCTTCTTTTCTGCTAATCGTACAACAAGCTCTGCCACTTCACGAGGATCTCCATAGTTGGATTTCTGGACATCAATATGGGCCATCATCTTTTGATAGAGTTTTGTGTATTTCGAACCTTCTGCTGGCTGAATCATTTGCTCGTTCATGGAAGTGTTCCAAATATTCGTCTGGAAAGAGCCTGGCTCGATCAAGGCCGCCTGTATACCGAACGAAGCCAGTTCAATCCGCAAGCTTTCTGTATAGCCTTCCAACGCAAACTTAGACGATACATATGGAGAAAGTGCAGGCATTCCCATTAATCCACTGATACTGCTCATATTGAAAATTTTTGCGCCACTCGTCATAAACGGCAGCACTGCTTGGGTCATTTCCATCACACCGAAGACATTCACTTCAAATTGTTGGCGGTATGTATCGACAGGAACCTCCTCCGCAAAACCAGCAAAGGCTGTTCCCGCATTGTTCACAAGCAGGGTAATGGGTGCATAGGTATGAAGCTTCTTCTGAAATGCTTGAATCGACTGCGTATCGGTCACATCTAACGCTTCAATATGTATCATGCCAGATAAAGAGGCTTCCTCGATTTCTTCAGCGAGCTTTTTGGCATTGGTTTCCTGTCTGACGCCGGCAATCACTGTATAGCCCCGCTTTGCGAGACACATCGTGATGAGCTTGCCAAAGCCGCTATTGGCACCAGTTACAATGGCTATTTTTTTCATCATCATCCGGTTCTCCTTTTTGTTTCAATTTATCATAGTGGGCTGTTTTATTGAATAACAAAAAGGAGCCTGGAGAAGAATAAAAAGCGATGCTGTGAAATAGGAGGAAACACATGATGTGTTGGAAGAAGGCGGGACGAATAGGAGTGCTGCTCTTTATGCTGTCCGGCTGTCAATCAGTTGAACCGTTACAACAAACACATGAAGCAGAAGCAGAAAGTCTATCAGCTGTTCAAATGAAGGAACTGCCATTTCAGCATGTGCATCTGCTTGTCCAATATGGACAGAAAAACGAATTATACGAAGCGACCTACCGTCAGGCAAGAGGCAAAGAGGAAGCAATCATTCGTGATCATATGAATGGGGCCCGCTATGAAGGAGAAGAAGCCTTGCGCGAGATGAAGATGAAGCTGAATGATATGTCGATCCCTAGTGCAAAGATCAATGAAGCGTATGTAAATGAACTATTAACTGCTTTTAATTTAGATGATGATTATCAGCGGATTCAGATCGATTTAAAGCTCGAGGATGGGACCAAACGTACATTCCAAAGGAAGAGATAAGCGAGACTTTCTCATTTTTTAATTGAAAATGATTTTCAAGATCACTTAAATCTGATACACTAAATTGAGATAAGTGATCTTTTACGTCTGTACATAGACGATATTTCATATAAAAATTTGGATGAGAAAAGGAGCGTTTGAGCGGAATGAGTGCCATTTCTACTGAAGGTTTAAGCTTAGGCTACGGAGAAACAATGATCATCGATGAACTAAATGTATCAATCCCTAAGGGTGAAATCACAGTATTTATTGGCAGTAATGGATGTGGTAAATCCACGCTACTGCGCTCTTTGGCCCGTCTCATGAAGCCAATGGGTGGTTCTGTCCTGCTTGAAGGTCATTCCATTGCAAAATTACCAACAAAAGAAGTAGCGAAACAGCTCGCCATTCTTCCACAAGGACCAGAAGCGCCAGAAGGATTAACTGTGCATCAGTTAGTGAAGCAAGGCAGATATCCTTATCAAAATTGGCTGAAGCAGTGGTCGAAGCAAGATGAAGAAGCTGTGAACCGCGCATTGAAGTCAACAAAGATGGAAGATCTTGCTGATCGGACCGTTGATTCATTATCAGGTGGACAAAGGCAGCGTGCATGGATTGCGATGACGCTGGCTCAAGAGACCGATATTATTTTGTTAGATGAGCCGACGACATATTTAGACATGACGCATCAAATCGAAATTTTGGACCTTCTATTTGATTTAAATGAGAAAGAGCAGCGCACGATTGTGATGGTTCTTCATGACCTCAATCTTGCATGCAGATATGCTCATCATCTTGTCGCGATTAAAGACAAGTCAATCTATGCAGAAGGCAGACCAGAAACAGTGATTAATTGTGATCTTGTGAAAAATGTCTTTGATATGAATTGCCAAGTGACAACAGATCCTTTATTTGGAACACCATTATGTATTCCGCACGGTAGAGGACGCTGTATTGTGCAGCAAGCGCAAGCTGAAACGTTTCTTGCTGCAAGATAATCGTATGTCAAAAGCCTGACATCTGTGTCTCACAGAGTCAGGCTTTTTTCTGAAAAAGGAGCGGAATATCAATGGGAAATGAATTAGATGAAAAGCTTGAAGGCTTGCTTGATAAATATACAGAGCTGCTGCTCGGTGAATCAACAGACGAGCTGAAACAAGATGTGAAACAATGGGTGATCTACTCCCATATCGCAAAAAGCATGCCGCCGCTAGCAAAGCATTTCAATGAAACGTATCCAGAAGCAAAAGAAGAAATCAAACACACGATTCAACGAATCAAACAGTTGAACGAAGCTCATCGCGCCAATAAAGACCGTTAAAAAACTGCCAGCAGCGTGTAGACAAACCCTCGCATTCTTTGTCAGTCCTGTGCGCTGGTGCTCACGAATGTTCAATTCGCTCCGCGCCAGTGCTCGTCCTTCCTAGACTGCAAAGGTTTTCTATCACGCTGAAAAGAAGATAAAGGGCTAAAATAAAAATCATTTTAGCCCTTTATCAACAATTGACTGCCAGCTCCAACTGGCAGTTTTTTTCTTATGACATTTGTGATGAACCGTACGGAGATTGATCTGTCAGTGTTTGCTGGAATTTTTGGTGTGCCTGCTGGAGCTTTTGCTGATCAGCGGCTTCAACAGAATACCAGCCATATCGGAACATGACATCATATAAATGTCTTTGTGTTTTCTGTGTTTCCAGTGCAATTCGCTGAATATCCTGATAAAGAGATTCATGACTGAATTCATTGAGCGCTGTGTTGTATCCACTTGTCATATATTTTTCAGTCGACAAGAGGTCTGTGACAAAATCACGATCGTTCATGTTGGTTGTTGTGGGAACCGGAGTTTGTGGATTCCCGATTTTTTGTTGGTTTTGCTGTTCCATGTTTTTTCCTCCTATTGCATAAAGCCAGTAGACTGGCCTTGCCCTGAGCTGCCTAAATGCTGAAGAATTTGTGTGTAATGCTGATGATGCATTTGCCCAACTTGATTTAATTCTTGTTTCAATGTTTGATCCTGGCAATGCTCGGCCATAAAATGAGCCTTTTTCATGGCGATCAAATTCCAGTTGAGCATATCCTCTAAGTACAAGGAATCCTTCACTGAAATGACTTCTGGGGGCATATTCATTTGCTGATTGTTCAACTTGTGTTCCTCCTTACGAATTTGTTTCCTTACTGATTCTTTTTATATTGCTGATTTTGACTGGTTTTTTTCCCGCCTAGGTCTGCTTCCTGTGATGGACCTGCGTTTCCTTTTACACTTGCAGCACTAACGCCTGCTTTCGATGGGTTTTTCTTCAAACGAGACATGTGGACATCACCTCCATTCTTACAATTCCCTCTCATCTTTAATTCATACGCCGCAAAATAAGGCATACGAGAATGTGTAAATTTTTGAAATCTGCTATTGAACTGTTTCGGAAAATCTTTTAAGATAAAGAAAGAGGCATTGCTTTTTTTTGGACAAAAAATGAATGACTGTTCATTCAAAATGTTTAGGGGGATATTTATGGGCAAACATATTCGCAAGGCGGCTGTCATTGGTTCAGGTGTCATGGGCTCAGGCATTGCTGCACATTTAGCCAATATTGGGATACCAGTTACACTGCTAGATATTGTGCCAAATGAACTGACAAAGGAAGAAACGGCGAAAAAGCGGACGCTTGATCACCCTAGTGTTCGGAATCGATTAAGTCAAGAAGCGATGAAAAAATTGTTAAAGCAAAAGCCAGCACCTCTTACTTCAGCAAAAAACCTATCATACATCACACCGGGAAATCTCACAGACCACCTTTCCTTATTACACGATGCTGACTGGATCATTGAAGTCGTCACTGAAAAGCTCAGCATCAAAAAGCACGTATTCTCTCTCATCGACGAACACCGCAAAGAAGGAAGCATCGTATCAAGCAATACATCCGGTATTTCAGTTGAAAAAATGGCAGAAGGCCGATCAGATGATTTTAAACGCCATTTTTTAGGCACACATTTTTTTAACCCAGCTCGTTATTTAAAGCTCTTAGAAATCATTCCTATTCAAGAAACCGATCCAGAAGTACTGTCATTTATGAAAACATTTGGCGAGGATGTACTCGGCAAAGGTGTGGTTGAAGCAAAGGACACACCGAACTTTATTGCAAACCGCATTGGCACTTATGGACTTCTTGTCACAGTGCGTGAAATGCTTGAGAACAAATACACCATCGGAGAAGTGGATTCTGTCACAGGACCTCTCATTGGAAGACCGAAAAGTGCGACCTTCCGTACACTGGATGTAGTGGGACTCGACACGTTTTCTCATGTGGCACGAAACGTATATGAGCAGGTAGAAGGAAAGGAAAAAGAGATTTTTCAGCTGCCTGAGTTTATTGAAAGAATGCTCGAAAAAGGATGGATTGGCAGCAAGGCAGGCCAAGGTTTTTATAAAAAAAATGGGAAGGTCATTTTAGAGCTTGACCCAGTGACGCTCACATATGGTGAACGCACAAAGCTAAAAGATCCAGGCATTGAAATGGCGAAACAGCAAAAGGGTGCAAAAGCAAAGTTGAAAGCGCTTATTTATCAGGATGGCCGTGCAGGGCAACTACTTTGGAATATGACAGCGCCCGTACTTCTTTATTCAGCTCATCTAAAAGGTGAAATTGCGGATGATATTCAGTCTATCGATAACGCCATGAAATGGGGATTCGGCTGGCAGCATGGCCCATTTGAGCTGTGGGATGCAATAGGTGTCAAAAAAGCTGCCGAACGCATGGAAGCAGAAGGCCACAGTATTCCAGCATGGGTGCAAGACATGCTGTCAAAAGGACACGAGACATTCTATCAAGAGAATGCTAATGGAGAGCGTGCGTTTTATCATAACGGGGCTTATGAACAGGAAAAAGGAAACGACAAACATATATCTTTAGCTAGATTGAAAAAGAAACACGACGTCATCTTCAAAAATTCTGGTGCGAGCCTGATCGATATTGGTGATGATGTCGCCTTGCTCGAATTTCATTCTAAAAGCAATGCCATTGGACTAGATGTCATTGATATGATCAATCGCGCTGTTGATGAGACGGAAAAGAATTATAAAGGGCTTGTCATCGGAAACCAAGGGAAGAACTTCTGTGTTGGCGCAAACCTTGCCCTGATTTTAATGGAGGCACAGGATGACAATTTCTTTGAAATTGACTTTGTGATCAGACGCTTCCAGCAGGCAATGATGAAGGTGAAATATAGCAATCGCCCAGTCGTAGCCGCACCATTTGGGATGACATTAGGAGGCGGAACAGAAGTTTGTCTGCCGGCAGCAGCTATTCAGGCGTCCAGCGAAACTTACATGGGACTTGTGGAAGCGGGAGTTGGACTGATTCCAGGAGGCGGTGGAAACAAAGAGTTATATCTTCGTCACCTGCAAGGATCAGCGAAGCCGTCGCAGACGGCTATACAGGATGCCACGCTGAAAACATTTGAAACAATTGCAATGGCAAAAGTATCGACTTCAGCTGAGGATGCGCGGGATATGAACATGCTCCGCGTGAGTGACCGGATCAGTATGAACGGGGATCACTTGATCTATGATGCAAAACAACTGGTGCTGTCTCTTGATGAAGCCGGTTATCGTGCGCCGCTCAAGCAAAAGGTGCCGGTCATGGGAGAAACAGGCTATGCAGCGATGATTTTGGCTGCTGAAAATATGAGACTGTCAGGATACATTTCAGAGCATGACATGACCATTGTAAAAAAATTAGCTCATGTCATTTCCGGCGGGAAACTGCCATTTGGAACAGAGGTAGAGGAGCAATACTTATTAGAGCTTGAAAGAGAAGCCTTTTTAAGTCTTGTAGGAGAAGTGAAATCACAGGCACGTATGCAGCACATGCTCGTCAAAGGAAAACCTTTACGTAACTAAGGGGGAGTCAAAATGAGAGAAGCAGTCATTGTCGCTGGCGCAAGAACACCAGTAGGGAAGGCGAAAAAAGGATCGTTAAAACATGTCCGGCCTGATGATATGGGCGCATTATGTGTAAAAGAAACGTTAAAGCGTGCCGGTGAATACGACGGTCAAATAGATGATTTGATCATTGGCTGTGCAACGCCGGAAGCAGAGCAGGGGTTAAATGTGGCCCGGAATATTGGGGCATTAGCGGGATTGCCTTATACGGTACCTGCCATCACCATAAACCGTTACTGCTCGTCTGGTCTTCAATCTATCGCTTATGCGGGTGAACGTATTATGCTCGGGCAGGCAGACACGATTTTAGCCGGAGGAGTCGAATCGATGTCGCAGGTACCGATGATGGGTCATTCCATTCGTCCAAATGCTCTCTTGGCAGAGCAAGCACCTGAATACTACATGAGCATGGGGCACACGGCAGAGCAAGTGGCGCAAAAGTATCAGGTCACACGTCAAGATCAAGACGCCTTTGCGGTGAGGAGTCATCAAAAGGCAGCAAAGGCACTTCAAGAAGGGAAATTTTCAGATGAAATTGTGCCTGTTGATGTAACAGAGCGACGGGTAGGAGAGCAATATCAATTAGAAGAGCATCAATTCACGTTCTCACAGGATGAAGGTGTGAGAGCAGGCACAACGGAAGAGATTCTTTCCACATTGCGTCCAGCCTTCTCAACAAAAGGCACGGTGACCGCAGGGAATTCGTCTCAAACAAGTGACGGGGCTGCGTGTGTGATGATGATGGACCGCGAGAAAGCATCCTCACTTTCTCTTCAGCCGCTCGCTAAATTCAGAGCATTTGCGGTTGGCGGTGTACCCCCTGAAGTGATGGGGATCGGTCCGGTTGAAGCCATTCCGCGTGCGCTGAAAATCGCTGGACTTGAGCTGAAGGATATTGGCCTGTTTGAATTAAACGAAGCGTTTGCCTCTCAGGCAATTCAAGTCATTCGTCATTTAGGAATTGATGAGGAAAAGGTGAATGTCAATGGCGGGGCAATTGCGCTCGGACATCCGCTCGGCTGTACAGGAACAAAACTAACGCTGTCACTGATTCATGAAATGAAACGGCGAAACGAGCAATTTGGCATTGTCACAATGTGTATCGGCGGGGGCATGGGAGCAGCAGGCATTTTTGAATTGATCTAAAGGGGGAAATCAGGATGAAAGCATTGGAAGATGTAAAAAAGGGTGGAAGCTTTTTAATTGATGAGACGAATTATGAGCATATTTTTACACCGGAGGATTTCTCTGATGAACATCAAATGATTGGAAAAACAACAGAGGATTATATTTTACAAGATGTGGTTCCGCATATTGATCAAATTGAAAACCATGAGTTCGAGCATTCGGTCAGGCTTCTCAAAAAAGCTGGTGAGCTTGGGCTGCTTGGAGCTGATGTGCCTGAGGAATTCGGCGGGCTTGGATTAGATAAAATTAGTTCAGCTATCATTACTGAAAAATTCGCTAGAGCAGGAAGCTTCTCACTTTCCTATGGTGCTCATGTCGGTATTGGTTCTCTGCCGATCGTGCTCTTCGGGAATCAAGCGCAAAAGGAAGCGTACCTGCCTGGACTCGCCTCTGGTGAAACCATTGCGGCGTACGCACTCACTGAGCCTGGATCAGGTTCTGACGCTCTTGGCGCAAAAACAACGGCAGTTCTGAATGAAGCAGGTACCCATTATGTCCTCAATGGAGAAAAGCAGTGGATCACAAACTCCGCATTTGCCGATGTCTTTGTTGTGTATGCGAAGATTGATGGTGAACACTTCTCTGCTTTTATCGTCGAAAAGGATTTTCCAGGTGTCAAAACGGGGCCTGAAGAGAAAAAGATGGGTATTAAAGGATCATCAACAAGAACGTTGATTCTTGAAGATGCCCAAGTACCGAAGGAGAATTTGCTCGGTGAAGCTGGCAGAGGTCATGTGATTGCGTTTAACATTTTGAATATTGGGCGCTATAAGCTGGCAGTCGGCACAATCGGTGCATCCAAGCGCGTCATTCAATTGTCGGCAGAATATGCGAACCAGCGTAAGCAGTTCAAAACACCAATTTCTCGATTCAGCTTAATTGGTGAAAAAGCAGCCAATATGTCAGCAAAGCTCTATGCGATGGAAAGTGCTGTTTACCGTACGGTTGGATTATTTGAACAGCGGATGGGCCTCTTAAGTGATGAAGAGCAAAAAGACGGCAAACAAATTGCCCAATCCATTGCGGAATATGCGATTGAATGTTCTCTCTGTAAAGTGCTTGGCTCTGAAACGTTAGATTATATTGTGGATGAAGGCGTGCAGATTCACGGCGGATATGGATTCATGCAAGAATACGAGGTCGAAAGAGCCTATCGCGACTCGCGGATTAACCGGATTTTTGAAGGGACAAACGAAATCAACCGTTTGCTTGTACCAGGTACATTCTTGAAGAAAGCGATGAAAGGAGAGCTTCCGCTGCTTCAAAAAGCGCAAACCTTACAGGAAGAGCTAATGATGATGATGCCGGAAGAGCCAGGCGATCAGCCGCTCGATCAAGAAAAATATTTGCTCGCCCATGCGAAAAAGATCGCCTTAATGGTGGCTGGTATGGCAGCGATGAAATACGGGAAAGCCTTAGACAAAGAACAAGAAATTCTTGTGAACATAGCCGATATCGTCAATGAAATTTTTGCTGCTGAATCAGCGATTCTGCGTACAGAAAAGGCAATCGCTGCAACAGGGGCAGAAAAGAATGAACAAAAGCTTGCTTACACACAAATTTTCACGCAGGAGGCTTTCTTAAAGATTGAAGCACATGCAAAAGAATCCTTGATTGCGATGGAGGAAGGAGATTCACTCCGTATGAGCTTGTCAGCCCTTCGCAAGCTGACACGATTTACGCCGATCAATGTCATCGCCAAAAAGCGCGAAGTGGCAAAACGAATCTTTGAAGCAGAGAAATATATCGTATAAGGATGGCTTAAAAGGTGCGGATATCACTCCGCACCTTTTTGTAAGCATACATTTAGGTTTTTAAAATATTTTGTGATAAAATGTTGTCACAATTTGCAGGAGGTGAAAATGGTGGCTTTAGATTTTTACGAATACCCATCTTGCGGTACATGCCGAAAAGCAAAAAAGTGGCTGGAAGCACACAATAAAGACATCAACAGCATACATATCGTCGAAGAGACGCCTGATAAAGAAACAATAAAAGCCCTTTACGAAAAAAGCGGTTTAGAGCTGAAGAAATTCTTTAATACAAGCGGACAAAAATACCGGGAGCTGCAGCTAAAAGATCAACTTCCTGCAATGTCAGAGGACGAGCAGCTAGAATTACTCGCGTCTAACGGAATGCTGATTAAGCGTCCGATTACAACAGACGGAAAACGAGTCACGGTAGGATTTAATGAAGATACATTTAAAAGCGTCTGGAAATGATGTAACTTTCATTCAGATTGTGGTATCTTCAATATAGATTGTAAGAAAAGACTGGAGGGGTATTGAATGAGCACACCAAAAGATTTACGTTATTCAGAAGAACATGAATGGGTCAAAGTAGAAGGAGATAAGGTGCGTATCGGTATTACGCATTTTGCTCAATCTGAGCTGGGCGATATCGTGTTCGTTGAGCTTCCTGAAGTAGGAGACAAAATCACAGCGGACGAGCCTTTCGGAAGTGTAGAATCAGTGAAAACCGTTTCTGAACTTTATGCACCGATCAATGGCACAATCGTTGAAGTGAACGATGAGCTGGATGACAGCCCAGAATTCGTCAACGACTCTCCATACGAAAAAGCATGGATGATCGTGGTAGAACCAGCTGATGCTTCTGAAATTGAGAACTTAATGACGGCTGAGCAATACGAAGAAATGACAAAAGAAGACTAATTCATGAGAAATTGGACACTCTACCTTTATGGGGGGTGTCCAATTTGTCTTTTCAAAAAGAACACGTGGATATAACAGAGCATGTCACTGGACGATTCAAAGAAAGCGGCATGGTGCTTTATCATCAAAATGAAGAGATTGGCACGATGATTAGTGAAAACCAATATGAGCTGAAATCGGGATATTCCTATGATCAAAATCGTTTTTATCGTTTAACGGATACATTAACCGATGGGACAGAAAAATATGTTGACTGTGACGATGAAAATGGCTGGTGCTAATCACAGATGAGACTGCAGTGAACAGAAGCTGCAGTCTTTTTGATGACGAGGCGCTCAATCTTTACAACCTGAATGAAAGATTGTAATCTAAGGAAGAAGTGAATCAACGTCAAAAGGGCCGGGTGATCGTGATGAATGTCGAGATAGAAAAGGTCATCATTGTAGAAGGTAAAACAGACAAACAAAAGCTAAAAGAAGTCATAAGTGAACCTGTTACCATCATTTGCACCAATGGCACGATCAGTACATCGAAGTTGGATCAGCTTGTGGACGATTTAGTGGGGAAAGACGTTTACATATTAGCTGACAGTGACGATGCAGGCGACAAACTGCGGAAGCAATTTCGAAAAGAATTCCCTGAAGCACTTCATCTTTTTGTCGACAGAACGTACCGCGAAGTGGCCGCTTCACCGTCAGCCCACATTGCATCTATCCTATTAGCTGCAAACATTGATGTTCATTCGAAATATTTATGAGGGTGGACGTATATGAAAGAGATTGAAGAACACGAATTCAAGGAGATAGAGGACGATTTATTTCTTTTATACTTATATACACCGTTTTGCGGAACATGCCAGCTGGCAAAGAAAATGCTGGCAGTCGTAGACGCCATGCAGCCGGATGTACCATTTTACGAAAACAATTTAAACTATTCACCAGGCTTTGCGAAAGCATTTGAAATCGAGAGTGTTCCTTGCTTTCTCATGTTTAAAAAAGGTGAATTGGTGCAAAAAGGCTATGCCTTTCACTCAGTTCCATATCTTCATGAAATGATTGAAACCGCTAAATAAAGCGGTTTTTTGTCATATTTCAAGAAATTCATTTGAAAATTTGTCGAGTTATTTATAAAGGACAAGCCGATGTTTGTAGAGAAATGTTATGTATAACCAAATGACAGGGAGGTTATACATGTGGAAAATGTGAAAGCCCATGGTAACACAGGGCAGCGTTTATTATTAAAGCCGCTGCTCTCATCATCATCCTTGAAGATTACATTTGAGGCGGAAACTGACTCTTGTACATTGATTGTGGATGAACGTGGTGAAGTGAAGAAACTACCTGCAATTGAGTTATCGGATCTCATCTTTTATGGTGAGAGGAAAGAAATTCTTCAATTATTAGATGGAGATATGTCCTTACAGCAGTTAATCAGCAGAGGACAAGTCAAAGTGAAAGGGTCATTCCGTGCGCTCCTTAGACTAGAGGCGGTGCTTTGGCTGACGAACGGTTTTTTTCGAAAAATGATAACGTAGTTGTTTACTTGGAAATTAGCGATTTACAGCGTTGACATATCTCGGGTAGCATGATATCCTACGTTAGTAAAAACATGAACATCACATAAAACAACATATTTTCTCTTATTAAGAGAGGTGGAGGGACGTGCCCTATGAAACCCGGCAACCGTCAGCATAGCTGAAATTGGTGCCAATTCACTCAAAGCCGCAGCGCTTTGAAAGATGAGAGAAAGGCGTAATTGACATAAAAGGCCTTTCTGCTTGCGTTGCAGTTAGGTCTTTTTTACTGACCTGGCGCCAGGCTAGAGTCATGACAGAAAGAAGAATAAATAACGTATGTGATGGAAACCTATAGATTCAGCAAGAAAGCAGGTGATCAGACTGTGATCCATTTACAGAATGTATCAAAAACGTACCATTCAAAAAGCGGAAATGTTGATGCCGTGAAAGACGTCAACTTGGATATTGATAAAGGTGAAATATTCGGAATTATCGGGTATAGCGGTGCAGGGAAAAGCTCGCTTATTCGCCTATTAAACGGTCTGGAGCTGCCAACAGAAGGAATTGTTGAAGTGGCCGGCAACCGGATCAATGAAGTATCGAATGCGAAACTTCGGAAAGCAAGACAAGAAATCAGCATGATCTTCCAGCACTTTAACTTGCTTTGGTCAAGAACGGTGAGACAAAACATTATGTTCCCGCTTGAGATCGCAGGTGTACCGACATCGAAACGAAGAGAGCGTGCGAATGAACTGATTAAATTGGTCGGTTTAGAAGGAAAAGAAAATGCATATCCGTCTCAGCTAAGCGGCGGGCAAAAACAGCGTGTCGGCATTGCGAGAGCATTAGCGAATGATCCAAAGGTTCTTCTATGTGACGAAGCGACATCTGCGCTAGATCCGCAAACGACTGATTCGATCCTTGAGCTTTTGGCGGATATCAATAAACGGTTAGGGCTCACGATTGTGCTCATTACACACGAAATGCACGTCATTCGCAAAATTTGTCATCGCGTCGCAGTCATGGAAAATGGACGCATTGTCGAAGAAGGCGAAGTATTACGCGTCTTCAGACAACCGAAGGAAGAAATGACGAAACGATTTGTGAAACAGCTTGCAGAACCAGAGGAAGCGAAAGAAACAATCGAGCACGTCTTAGAACGAGTAAAAGAAGGTCAGGTCGTACGGTTGTCCTTTATTGGAGACTCTGCCGAGCAGCCGCTGATCACTGAAATCATTCGATCCTTCAATGTCGATGTGAACATTCTTCAAGGGAAGATTTCTCAAACGCAGGAAGGCGCGTTTGGAACACTCTTTATCCACATTAATGGAGAAGAGACTGAGGTAGAAAAAGCCATCGCCTATATCCAAAGCAAACAGGTTGAAATCGAGGTGATGACACATGTTTGAGAAATGGTTTCCGAACGTTGATTTAGACGTCATCTGGAGTGCAACAGGTGAAACGGTGTATATGACACTGATTTCATTGGCATTTGCCTTTGCAATCGGGATTATCCTAGGACTCCTGCTCTTCCTTACAGGAAAAGGCGGTCTTTGGGAAAATAAACCGATCAATGCTGTCATCGGCGCTGTCGTCAACATTTTCAGATCGATTCCTTTTATCATTTTAATTATTCTATTACTAGGGTTCACGAAATTCTTAATGCATACGATTCTTGGCCCAAATGCAGCACTCCCTGCCCTTGTCATAGGATCAGCTCCATTCTATGCACGTCTTGTCGAAATTGCACTGCGTGAGGTAGACAAAGGGGTCATTGAAGCAGCACGATCAATGGGAGCAAAAACGTCAACAATCATTTTCAAAGTATTGCTGCCAGAATCATTGCCAGCCCTTATTTCAGGTATTACCGTAACAGCAATTGCTCTGATTGGCTCTACTGCGATTGCAGGTGCAATTGGAGCAGGCGGACTTGGTGACCTCGCCTATGTGGAAGGATACCAATCTGGTAATACAGATGTCACACTTGTAGCTACTGTGTTTATTCTCATCATCGTCTTTATTATTCAAATAATCGGTGATTTGATTACAAATAAAATTGATAAACGTTAAGGGAGGATTTATTCATGAAGAAATTGATTTTAAGTGCACTATTTCTAGCATTTGCAGGTATTTTAGCTGCGTGCGGTTCATCTAATAACGCAAGTGAAAGCAAAACCATTACGGTTGCCGCTTCAAAAACGCCGCATGCCGAAATTCTTGAAGAAGCAAAACCACTTCTAAAAGAAAAAGGCTACGATTTAAAAGTGAAAGTGCTTAGCGATTATAAAATGTACAACAAAGCGTTAGCTGAAAAAGAAGTGGATGCGAACTTTTTCCAACATATCCCTTACTTAAACGAAGAAAATAAATCAAACAAAGATTATAACCTAGTGAGTGCTGGTGCGGTTCACCTTGAGCCTTTCGGTATCTACTCTAAGAAATACAAATCCGTAAAAGATATTCCAAACGGCGGCACAATCATCATGACAAACAACGTAGCTGAACAAGGCCGTATGCTTGCCCTGCTGCAAAATGCTGGTGTCATCAAGCTTGATCCAAAGGTTGATACAATCAACGCAACAGTAAAGAACATTAAAGAAAACCCAAAGAACCTAAAATTCAAAAAAATCGCGCCTGAATTAACTGCGAAAGCTTATGAAAACAGTGAAGGCGATGCTGTATTTATCAACGTCAACTATGCGATCCAAAATAAATTGAATCCGAAAAAAGATTCAATCGAACTTGAGCAAACAAAGAACAACCCATATGCAAACATCGTTGCGGTTCGCAAAGGTGACGAAAAATCAGATAAGATCAAGGCATTAATGGAAGTTCTTCACTCTGATAAAATCAAAGAATTCATCGACAAAAAATATGACGGTGCAGTATTGCCTGTATCTGAATAACAACATTTCAACCTCGCTTCTATCAAAGCGAGGTTTTTTGTGTATTTTTTCAAATCTCGCTCATAATAAAAACGTACAAATGACCTGAAGGGATGGAATCAAGATGAATGAACAGCATATGAGCGGATCGATGCAGCAATCACTGACTGATTATAAAACTGCAATGGGTGAATTCCAGAAGAAAATGCCGGTGTTTGGAAAGAAATTTAATGAATTTACGGAGCAGTGCTTCCAAAGCGATTCATTAACGCAAAAGGAAAAACAAATGATTGCCCTCGGTATCAGTATTCATGCGCAGGATGAATACTGCATGATTTATCATACAAAAGGAGCGCTCGATCAAGGGGCGACAGAAGAGAATTTGCTGGAGGTTGTCAGCGTGGCGGCAGCTTTTGGCGGCGGAGCAGCACTAAGCCAAGGAATCACTGTCGTTCAGCAATGTATTGATGAATTTGGAGGACAGACGCATTAAGGGAAGCAAAACACGGTATTTTTCCATCTCAGGGAGTTGAGCGCTTCTCATCCGATTGTGTGAGAAAATATGCCAGCATAAGGTGTCATATCCCTTTTGAGTGAAGCCGCATACGTTTGCTACAATAAAGCTACACTCAAGGAAGGGAATGGTTTATTATTTCTTCGGACCATAGTACACTAGGATTGGATTATACCGCCGAGATGGAAAAGGCCATGCATCAAGCTCATGGCATGAGCTATGCAGAGTACGAAAGAGACCATGACTTAAGGATGAAAGTGGAATATAAACGAGAGCAGTCCTATCGAGATGAGAAAAGACAGCTCGCAAAAATGAATATACGAGGCTAATAATAGCTGAGGGGCGGGGAGAACAGTTTCCCGCCCTTTCTTTATGAAAACAGTCTTTTCGACATAAATCCTTTTATCTACCTGCTTTTTTTGTTAGAATTTTGAGAGCATCCTCTCACGCTTATCGTGAATGTGTTGTATTCAGTTTTAATTTGTTATAAAATTAGAATGAGAATAAATTGAGAATAATGATTATTTTGGAGGTATCGATATATGACTGCTTCGACATTAACAATTAAGGACTTGCACGTTGAGATTGAAGGGAAAGAAATCTTAAAGGGTGTAAACCTCGAGATAAAAGGTGGAGAATTCCACGCAGTAATGGGACCAAACGGAACAGGTAAATCTACTTTATCTGCTGCTATTATGGGTCACCCTAAATATGAAGTAACAAAAGGCAGCATCTTGCTTGATGGCGAAGATGTCCTTGAAATGGAAGTAGATGAGCGCGCTCAAGCTGGTCTTTTCCTTGCGATGCAATACCCATCTGAAATCAGCGGTGTCACAAATGCTGACTTCCTTCGTTCTGCTATTAACGCACGCAGAGAAGAAGGCGATGAAATCTCTCTTATGAAGTTCATCCGCAAAATGGACGAAAACATGGAGTTCCTTGAAATGGACCCAGATATGGCACAGCGCTACTTAAACGAAGGTTTCTCAGGCGGGGAGAAAAAACGCAACGAAATTCTTCAATTAATGATGATTGAACCAAAGATCGCCATCCTTGACGAAATCGATTCTGGTCTTGATATCGATGCCCTGAAAGTTGTTTCTAAAGGAATTAACAAAATGCGCGGCGAAAGCTTCGGCTGCTTAATGATCACTCACTATCAGCGTCTACTGAACTACATCACACCAGATCACGTTCATGTCATGATGCAAGGTCGTATCGTGAAATCTGGCGGACCAGAACTCGCACAGCGTCTAGAAGCAGAAGGCTATGATTGGATTAAAAAAGAGTTAGGAATTGAAGACGAAACTGTTGGTCAAGAAGCGTAAGCGTTAGGAGGATTATTGATGACATTAGAAACGAAATTATCAGTAGATCAAGATTATGTCAAAAGCTTCTCCGAGAAGCATCAGGAACCGGCATGGATGAGCTCCCTTCGCTTACAGGCTCTTGAAAAAGCAGAAGACCTCCCAATGCCAAAGCCTGACAAAACGAATATTTCAAAATGGAATTTAACGAATTTCAAACAGCATACAGTCGAAAGTGCACCATTTGGATCATTAGAAGAGCTTCCAGAAGAAGTGAAATCTCTTATTGATTTAGAGGACACAGATAAGACAGTTTACATTCAGCGTGATCAAACGCCGGCCTATTTGTCTCTTTCAGCTGAAGCGAAAGACAAAGGTGTGATCTTCACGGATCTTCATACAGCGATTCGTGAGCATGGAGATTTAGTGAAACAATACTTCATGACAGATGCAGTGAAAGTGGATGAGCATAAACTAACAGCTTTACACGCTGCTTTAGTGAATGGCGGAGCTTTCCTCTATGTACCGAAAAACGTAGAGCTTGAAGCACCAATTCAAGCTGTTTATCTTCATGAAAATGACGAAACGACTTTGTTCAACCATGTCATCGTCGTAGCAGACGATCATAGTGCTGTGACATATGTAGAAAACTACATCAGTACAGCAAAACCGGAAGAAGCGATCTTCAATATCGTTTCTGAAGTGTTCACAGGCGCTAACGCCCGCGTCACATACGGTGCTGTAGATAACCTTGCAGAAGGAGTCACAGTATATGTAAACAGACGCGGTATGGCAAATGGCCGTGACAGTAAAATCGAATGGGCGCTTGGCCTGATGAATGATGGAGACGTCGTATCTGAAAACATCACAAAACTGATGGGCGACGGTACATTCGGTGATACGAAATCAGTTGTTGTCGGCCGAGGAAACCAAACAGAAAACTTCACAACAAGCATCATCCACTTCGGTAAAAACTCTGAAGGGTATATCTTGAAGCATGGTGTGATGAAGGATCAAGCATCCTCTATCTTTAACGGAATTGGTAAAATCGAGCATGGCGCAACAAAGTCAAATGCAGAGCAGGAATCACGTGTCCTCATGCTGAGTGAGAAAGCACGCGGTGACGCAAACCCAATTCTTTTAATTGATGAAGATGATGTGACAGCAGGGCACGCCGCTTCTGTTGGACGTGTTGATCCAATTCAATTGTACTACCTCATGAGCCGCGGGATTTCCAAAGAAGATGCAGAAAGACTTGTGATTTATGGCTTCTTAAATCCAGTTGTGAAAGAACTGCCGATTGAAGGAGTTAAAAAGCAGCTGATTTCTGTGATTGAAAGGAAAGTAAAATAATGAATATCAAAGACGTTCGTGAGCAATTTCCAATCCTTCATCAGCAAGTGAACGGACATGATTTGGTGTATTTGGACAGTGCAGCGACTTCTCAAAAACCAAGAGTGGTCATTGATGCAATGAATGAGTATTACCGGTCTTACAACTCGAACGTCCACCGGGGTGTTCATACCCTTGGCACAAAAGCAACGGACGCATACGAGGGTGCGAGAGAGAAAGTTCGTGCATTCATCCGTGCTTCATCTGTCCAAGAGATTATTTTTACTAGAGGTACAACAACTGCACTAAACACAGTGGCGATCAGCTATGCTAGAGCCAACCTCAAAGAAGGCGATGAGATTGTCATTACGCATATGGAGCATCATGCGAATGTCATCCCTTGGCAGCAAGCAGCAAAAGCAACTGGCGCCACATTGAAATACATTCCGTTACAGGAAGACGGCACGCTATCGCTTGAAGATGTGAAGCAAACGATCACACATCAAACGAAAATTGTCGCAGTCACACATGTCTCAAACGTATTAGGAACCATCAACCCGATTAAAGAGATCGCCAAAATTGCCCACGATCATGGGGCAATCATTGTCGTCGACGGTGCGCAAAGCACCCCGCACATGCAAATTGATGTTCAGGATCTAGATTGTGACTTTTTCGCATTCTCTGGGCATAAAATGTGTGGACCGACTGGCATCGGTGTGCTTTACGGGAAGAAGGACCTTTTGAATAATATGGAGCCTGCTGAGTTTGGCGGTGAAATGATCGACTTTGTGGATCTATATGATTCTACATGGAAAGAGCTGCCGTGGAAATTTGAAGCGGGAACACCGATTATTGCTGGAGCAGTTGGACTAGGAAAAGCAATTGACTTCTTAAATGACATTGGTATGGAGGAAGTCAGCCGTTACGAGCATCAGCTTGCGACTTACGCGCTTGAGCGCTTTAAAGAGCTTGACGGTGCGACTGTTTATGGACCGCAGCACCGAGCTGGGCTTGTGACGTTTAACTTAGACGACGTCCATCCGCATGATGCGTCAACTGTTCTGGATACGGAAGGTGTCGCCATTCGTGCTGGACACCACTGTGCACAGCCGCTCATGAAATGGCTTGGTGTATCAGCGACTGCAAGAGCAAGCTTCTATCTGTATAATACAGAAGAAGAGATTGATCTACTTATTGCAGCGCTCCGTAAGACAAAGGAGTATTTTACGAATGTCTTTTAATGTAAACTTAGACACACTGTACAGACAAGTGATTATGGATCATTATAAAAACCCGAGAAACAAAGGTGTACTAAACGACAGCATTGTCGTCGATATGAACAACCCAACGTGTGGTGACCGTATTCGTCTTACGATGAAAATCGAAGACGAAAAAGTCACGGATGCTAAATTTGAAGGAGAAGGATGCTCGATTTCGATGGCATCTGCCTCCATGATGACGCAGGCAATTAAAGGGAAAGATATTGAAACAGCTTTGAACATGTCTCGGATTTTCTCCGATATGATGCAAGGAAAAGAATACGACGATTCCATTGATCTTGGTGACATTGAAGCGCTGCAGGGAGTGGCAAAATTCCCTGCCCGCATCAAATGTGCAACATTATCCTGGAAGGCGCTTGAAAAAGGCGCATCTGCCGAAGATAACGGCAAATCATAAGATTGGAGTGAAAATGGATGGCTAAAAAAATGCCAGATGTTGGTGAATATAAATACGGCTTTTCTGATAAAGACGTTTCCATTTTCCGTTCAGAGCGCGGACTGACAAAAGAGATCGTTGAAGAAATTTCTCGTATGAAAGAAGAGCCTCAGTGGATGCTCGACTTCCGTTTGAAATCTCTTGAGCACTTTTACAACATGCCGATGCCACAATGGGGCGGAGATTTAAATGCATTAAACTTTGATGAAATTACGTACTACGTAAAGCCATCTGAGCGCTCTGAGCGTTCTTGGGATGAAGTACCAGAAGAAATCAAACAAACCTTTGATAAACTTGGTATCCCAGAAGCAGAGCAAAAATATTTAGCTGGTGTATCTGCTCAGTATGAATCTGAAGTTGTGTATCACAACATGAAGCAAGACCTTGAAGATCTAGGAATTGTGTTTAAAGATACAGACAGCGCATTAAAAGAGAACGAAGACATCTTCCGTGAGCACTGGGCAAAAGTCATTCCTCCGACTGACAACAAATTTGCTGCGCTTAACTCGGCTGTATGGTCTGGTGGTTCATTTATCTACGTACCAAAAGGCGTAAAAGTAGATACTCCACTGCAAGCATACTTCCGTATCAACTCTGAAAACATGGGTCAGTTCGAACGTACACTGATCATCGTTGACGAAGGCGCACATGTGCATTACGTAGAAGGCTGTACAGCTCCAGTTTACACAACAAACTCACTTCACAGTGCGGTAGTTGAAATCATCGTCAAAAAAGGCGGCTACTGCCGTTATACAACGATTCAAAACTGGGCAAACAACGTCTTCAACCTTGTGACAAAACGTACAGTATGTGAAGAAAATGCAACAATGGAATGGATTGATGGAAACATCGGTTCTAAGCTGACAATGAAATATCCAGCGGTCATCCTAAAAGGTGAAGGCGCTCGTGGTATGACATTAAGTATTGCCCTAGCAGGTAAAGGTCAGCACCAAGATGCAGGTGCGAAAATGATTCACCTTGCACCAAACACATCTTCAACGATCGTATCGAAATCGATTTCCAAACAAGGCGGTAAAGTAACATACCGAGGAATCGTTCACTTCGGACGCAAAGCAGAAGGTGCACGCTCAAACATCGAGTGTGACACACTCATCATGGATAACAAATCAACATCTGATACAATCCCTTACAATGAAATCTTAAACGACAACATTTCATTAGAGCACGAAGCAAAAGTATCAAAAGTATCAGAAGAACAGCTATTCTACTTGATGAGCCGCGGAATTTCTGAAGAAGAAGCAACAGAAATGATCGTCATGGGCTTCATCGAGCCATTCACAAAAGAACTGCCAATGGAATACGCCGTTGAAATGAACCGCTTGATTAAGTTTGAAATGGAAGGTTCTATTGGTTAATAAAGAACATTGATGCACAACGCTTTTTGAAGGCATTTAATTTCGAGTGATACCACTTGTTAATTAAGCCTTCATGGCGTTGTGTTTTTTTATGTGAATGTGGAGAAGTATACAGTGTTCATCATCCTCAACAAATGGCTCTTACTCACATTCATGATGAAACGACAGATGTATTTAATTCGTGAAGCCAGGTCCACCCCTCCAATATCATCATCATTAAAGCCATCATATTTTTCTGTGGAATTAACTTTTTTCTAAACGAACATAAATACTTGCAACATTCAAATTAGTACTGTATAGTTCTAATTATGACAAAGGCAAAATTGATGAATCAAAAACGTGTACTTGAAGTAGCTGCAACATTATTTTTGGAAAAAGGGTTTGCTTATACAAGTATGGATGAATTGGTACGTGTAAGCAAAGTATCAAAGTCGAATGTGTATTATCACTTTTCTAATAAGGAGGAATTATTAGAAGGGGTCGTTGATTATTGGATTGATATGTATCAAGCTGCAATAGACGAGGTAATGTCTCAGACCCAATTTTCAGTTGAAGATCGTATCCAAATGTTTTTAAAGCAATTATCACAAGGCGTTCAGTCGAGAGAGTATCAGGGAGGCTGTCCATTTATTACTCTTTATATTCAAAGTCCTGCACAGGCCACACAAATAAAAGAAAAAATAGGTCTTTTTTTCACAGGATTACAAAAGAAAGTTTCTCTATTACTGAAACAAGGTGTAGAGAACGGGGAATTCAGAAATACGATTCAGATTGATGAGGTGGCATCACTTTTTATTACAAATCTTGAAGGAGCGTTATTTATTTCAGAAACATTGAAGGATGCCACTGTCATCACAAAAACAGCAGATCATTTATTTAACTTGCTTCGATAAAGAAGCATTTTTTTTACATCAAATTAGTACTGTTTAGTACTAAAAAGGAGATTTCATATGAAAACAGTATTTTTAACAGGTGGAACAGGCTTTATTGGAAAGCAATTAGTTGAAGAACTAGTGAAAGAGGATGTGAACATTCTTCTTTTAGTGAGGTCGAAAAGTAAAGCGACACGCATTTTTCAAGAAAGAGGTATTTTAAAAGAGTCAGTGATGCACTTTATTGAAGGTGATTTGACGAAAATAGATTTAGGTCTAAATCCTGAAGATAAAGAGAGGGTATTGAAGACGGATGTGATGATTCACGCAGGAGGCCCTATGGATATTCAAGCGACAAGTAACGAGGCAGCTTCCGTCTTTTTAAATGGTGCCAAACATATTGGTGAATTAGCTAAAACTATTCATCAATTGAAGGGCTTGCAGCAATTTATTCATGTTGTCGGTTATATGAGCCCCTTTGATGATCAAAATAGCAAGATTGCAATTGATGTGTTTAAAGAAGGAAATGATTACCTGAAAATAAAGAATCCTTATGAGAGAACAAAATTTTTAGCAGATCTTTATATCCGTCAACAAGCATCAGCTGTAGGTTATCCGCTGTCTGTCATTAATCCGCCAACTGTGGTCGGCAGTAGTAAAACAGGGAGTACAGAACAGATAGCAGGATTAGGATTGCTTGTAACAAGTATGCAAAGAGGGCTTATGCCAGTGATTCCTGGAGGTAAAGGATATAGGCTGCCACTGATTTCAAACGATGAGTTTGCGAAGTTTATTGTGCAGGTTTTCAGGATGGAGCAGCCGGCTATTCAAACATATACACTTGTTGAAGACAAAGAGCATGATCCGAACATTGCTGAATTATTAAGTGTGATGTCGGAAAGTATGAATATGAGGGCACCAAAAATCTCTGTCCCAATGCCGTTTATGAAAGCAATGATGAAAAGTGGAGTAAGTAAAATAACAAACATTCCTTCTGATGGACTCAATTTTATGACAAAACGAACATTTTCAAATGCTTCAGTGAAAAAAATGATGGGGGGAGATTGGTTTAAGAAGACGAGTGTCATGAACTTTTTCCCTGCCGTAGTAGCTGATCTGGATTATCGCATGATGGATCAACATGGTGAGCATTATCATGTATTTGAACGAACATTATGCGATAACAACACCCTTTACCAATTACAAGGAGAAGGGAAACCGTTTATTTTATTACATGGTTTATTGAGTGATGGAGAGGATTTATTTCCTTTAGCACAAGAGCTTCATGAAAAAACGGGTCAGCCTATATGGATCTTGGATCTTCCAGGTTTGGGACGTTCCCCATTTAAACGAGAGAAACATCTTCTAGATATCTATTTGAATGTAGTGAAAAAGGTATTGGAGAAAGCGGCTCATGGTGCACATCTCATTGGCCATTCATTCGGTGCGTTTATTCTATTGAAAGCTTTGGGACAAGGGTACATAGATAAGAAGTATTCAATCACTTTACTTCAGCCGCCTGTTGCTAAAAAAAATGCTAAATCGCTAAATGTTCCACAATGGATGAACAAATGGGCTTTAAAATTTGCAACTCCTAAAATGATAGAGCGTTATTTATTAAGTAATGGTTTGTTTGAAAGGACGGAGAGCATCCCTGAACATTATATTGAAAAAATCAGAAACAGTTTTACGTCTCCTAGAATTTTAAATACGACGGTTCAGCTTAATCAGTTACTATTGAAAAACGATCAAGGGGAATTCAATGACGTAACAAAGAATAAGCTTCATATTATCTGGGGGGAGTATGACAGAGGCTATTCTGCTCCATCGCATCTAGGTAAAGTTGATGTTGTTCCATACGGCCATCATTATCCTCTTAGCCATCCGAGTGAAACGGCAGCTTTGGTTATAAAAAATAGTCTTACTAGCAGTTGAGAATGTGGGATAAATAAAGTATGTCGTAATTGAAATGAAATCGCAGTGCTTGTGATCCAGTCGATGCACACCAACTGAAAGATTTTATAGCACCCTAAAACGAAAAAGGTGATTTTTATTAAAAAAAGCACGATTTTTCGTTTTGGGTCTTTTTGATTAAATAGAAATTAATTAGGTGCATAAAACTCCTCTAAGGTTTTCGTCATATCATCAGATGCAGATTGTAAGATCGCATCTTGCTCTAAAATCGCTGTTCCTTGTGCTCGGACAATATGAAATTGATGAAACCCCATCAAGTTTTGAAATATTTCTTTTAGGTAATGATGTGAAAATTCTAGAGGTGTATATCGATCGTTATTTGTGAAAATTGAGCCGCTTGCTTGAAGTAAAAGTACACGATAATCGTCAGTCATCAGACCAACAGAACCATTTTCTGTATATTTGAACGTTTCTCGCGCAATAAAGATATTATCTATATAATCTTTCATTCGTGAAGTCACATTGAAATTATGAACAGGTGACACGATCACAATTCGATGATGTGCTTTGAATTGAGCCAATAAAGCAGATGAAGCAGCGGCGATTTTTTCCTCGGCAGCCGTTAATGTTTGTTTGGATGCTTGCTTATCCCAAATACGTAGCAGCTGGTCTTTTTCGATACGAGGAATTTCAGTTTCATGTAAATGTAAAATGGTTGGTTCTTCATGAGGGAATCTTTCTTTAAACTGTTTTAAAAATAGTGTTTGCAGTTTGTTTGAATAACTTTCTTGTTGAGTAAAATCTGGGTGTGCGTTAATGATTAATGTTTGCATATACATGCTCCTTTTCTTTTGATAAGCTGAGTATAAATGATAAAGGTGACAAAAGAAGTCACCTTTTTAAGAGGGAAAACAAATGAAAAAATCAGAACGTTTAAATCAAGAACTTATTTTTTTAAGTGATAAACACTCTTTTCAGTTAAAGGACTTACAGTCCGAATTTGGCATTTCTAAAAGGACGGCTTTAAGAGATATAGAAGAGTTAGAGTCCATGGGCTTAGCTTTTTACGTTGAAAATGGCAGACACGGAGGATATCGACTCGTGAATCAATCTCCATTGGTTCCTATTTATTTCAATATAGAAGAAGTCCAAGCTATTTTTTTCGCTCTTAAAGCTCTTGACCTGGTGTCAGCCACACCATTTAAAAAATCCTACTCACAAATTCGGCAAAAGTTGTTTGCCACAATGTCCGATGAGAAAAAGCAAATGATTACGGAGACTTTGGATGTGATTCATTACTATAATGTCGCACCAGTTAGTGAACAAAATCATTTGGAATTGATTTTACAGGCGATGATGAAAGATCAAATCGTGAAGATGACGTACACTCAATATGAAAATAAATGGATCAAGTTGCAATTTCTTGAGTTATTTTATCGAAATGGCATTTGGTTTTCTCAAGCATATGATGTTCAAAATAAAAAGTGGGGCATCTACAGATGTGACTTTATGAAGGACATGGTGATTGAAGAAGAAATCAGAGACACATTTACAAAGGAAGAATTAAAAGAACTGCAGCTCGAATACGAAAAAACTTATCATGATATCTCATTTAAATGTCGATTAACGGAACAAGGAAAAGAAAAGTTTTTAAAGCATCATTACCCAAATATGCGATTGGAGATCATTGATCAGATCCCTTATATTGTGGGTGGATACAACCAAGAAGAATTATCGTATATGACTCATTATTTGATGTCATTTGGGAAACATGTGAAAATTGAATACCCAGATGAATTGAAAGAAAGTTATTTGAATCAATTACGAGAAGTGATTGACAAGTATTGAATCAAAAAAAATGAATATACTATTTAAAAGGCGAACCACTAAAGTTCGCCTTTTCCAACTCTTTTTAACTACTATTATCAGTTACTTCGCCACATCCATTGTGTTTGTTTTCGATTTATCGCCGACCTTTCCATATGTCAGCTGACGCCAAATAAACTCCATCGGACCATATTTAAACCGCTTTAACCATAATGTACTAACGAGCACGAGGAAGACATAAACCCCGAGTCCAATCATGAACGTACCAGCAGGCTGAAGATGATCAGCAAGTCCGGCTCCGTATTTCAGAAATAGCATTGTGCCAATGATGGAGTGAAGCAAATAGCAGGTCAGTGACATCCGTCCGACTTTTGTAAAGACCATTAAAGCACCTCGCAGCTGAGGAACGTGCAGAAACAGCATCGCAAGTGTACTCATATAGAACATACTGCCTGTTAATCCCCCGTTTTGTTCCAGAGCAGTGGCAATGTTCACCCAGAGTGTATTTTCAAAAGGGTTGACCGCTGCTATGATCGTACTGCCTTGGGTGATGAGAAAAGCGATGGCAAAAATGACCCAAATGCGATTCCAAATCGCTTTTTTCACCTCCATGTTTTTGAAAAACTCCATTTTCACAAAATACACACCGAGTAAAAACATGAAAAACATAGAATAGACGGTGGAAAAAGAACTTGAAGCCATTGTGACCATATCTGTCCACCTGTCACCAATCGATGCTAAATAAGTCAGACTGTTGTGGCTGGTCAGCTCGAAATCAGCAAAGTCCGGCTTGCCTGATGATCCTGAACTGACGGTATTGAACAGCATCGTGAAAATAGGTGTGAGCAATTGAATCACAAAAAGTGTGATGAGCCAGTATAGGATGGTTTTGGCTGTGCGTTTGTAAAAGAAAAGCAATAAAAAGCCAGCGACTGCATAATAGGCCAAAATGTCACCAATCCAAACAAAGGTCAAATGCAGAAGGCCAAATCCTAAGAGAATGGTTAATCTGCGGGCAAACAGCTTGTTCGGACTGTCCACCTTCTGAGCAGCTCGATCCATAAAAATCATAAAACCAACCCCGAATAGAAAGGAGAACAACGTAATGAATTTCCCTGAGGCAAACCAATTGACCACATTGTGAAAGACATCATTTGACTGCATGTCAAATCCCTTGGCCGAATCCACGATCAAAAAGTAATTGACTAGAATAATCCCCATTAAGGCGAACCCTCGTACAATGTCCAAGAAATGAACCCGTTCCCGCAGACTCATCGGTTGTCCGTGTGCTACTTTGTTTGCATTCATATCCATGCTCCTTTTCTTGTTATGATAATGTGATTCGGATCAATTCATCGATCCTTACAATGAATCAATATACGGCCCAATTCTTAACAATTTATGAAGATCCAATTTTTTGAAAATAAATGTGACAAATTGATGGAGAACTGTCAATTTCATAAACTGTTAAGATTTATGCTGTATCTTTTCACATAGCTAGATGATATATAGTAAAGACATAAGAAAGTACATCACGTATCATGAGGTGAGAGAGACATGACCCATCGAATATTAGTCGTAGAAGATGATCAGGATATTGGTGACCTTCTGCAGGAATCCCTTTCACGTGCAGGATATGAGGTGCTAAGAGCGATGAATGGCGAAAAAGCATTGAAGTTTGTGGACGATTCGCTCGATTTGGTGATTTTGGATGTGATGATGCCGGGGCTCTCAGGCATCGAAACGTGCCAGCAGATAAGAGCCTCTTCTAATGTCCCGATTCTATTTCTAACAGCCAAATCAAGTACATTCGATAAAACCGAAGGCTTACTTGCCGGCGGGGATGATTATATGACAAAACCTTTTTCACAAGAGGAGCTTCATGCTAGAGTGATTGCACAATTACGCAGGTATACTGTCTATCAGGAAAAGAAGGAACAGGAAGAGACCTTTCTTGTTGGGGGCAAACTGAAGGTAAGTGAAGAATTTAATGAAGTATGGAAAGAAAACCAGCAAATTAAGCTGTCTGATCTAGAATATCGGATGTTAAAACTGCTTATGAGCAGGCGAAACAAAATCTTTTCAGCCCAAAATATTTATGAAAGCGTGTGGGGACAGCCTTATTTCTATTGTTCCAACAATACGGTGATGGTGCATATTCGAAAGCTGCGTGCCAAAATTGAGGATGATCCTGCGCGTCCTGTATATATCAAAACTGAATGGGGAAGAGGATATCGATTTGGCACATCCACATCGTAAATATACACTGGCCAAAAAGCTTGCACTGCTGATTTTGGCGGCTGCAATTGTGAGTGGTATTGTCTTTTTGACGCTGCAAAAGATCACCAATGATTTGATCGATGGATATTTGAGTTCGGACGAGTATTACGATCAGGAGTCAGCCAAGTACATTCAAAAATTCAGCCGCTATGTGTCTGAGAATGAGCTGTCTTCAACGGATCGAAAAGCGTTTGGCGAGTGGGTGAAAAAAGAGAATTACATTAATTTGACCATCTTCAAGGATCAAGTGCTGCAATATGACTCTATTTATTCTGCTGCCGATGAATCGGCGTACGGAAAAGAAAAGATGACCCAGTACGCCGAGCATCATTCGTTTCCTGTTCAGTTTAGCGACGGTGAAGGCCGCGTCATGGTGGACGGGTTCTATTCATCTCGCTACCACGATCTTGCGTTTACACTCGAGCTGCTCGGAGCTACGCTTATTTTTCTCCTTATTGTTCTTCTCGGTATTCGCAAAAGTCTGCGCTACCTGCAAACGATTCACCAAGAGATACATATTCTTGAAGGCGGAGAGCTGGACTATGAGATGACGGTGAAAGGGCATGACGAATTAGCGATGATTGCCAAAAGTATTGAGGACCTTCGTAAAGCTTTTTTGGACAAGCTTCAAGCCATTGATGAGCTGCAAGATGAGAGCCGCAGCTTGGTTACTGAAATGTCACACGATATGAGAACACCGCTGACGTCGCTGATGATGAATTTGGAGTTTGCGAAAAAAGAGGAGGCTGGAGCGGATACCCGTAAGGATCAATATATAGCAAGTGCTTATGAAAAAGCACTGCAATTGAAAAATCTATCTGATAATCTGTTCGCCTATTTTCTACTTGATAAAGAACATGAACCTGAGCTTGAGACAGTTGCAGTCAAAGAGGTCATTTACGATCTCTTATCAGATCAGGTGGCGATTTTGCAGCAAGAGACATTTAAGGTTCATCTTTTAGGAGAGCTGCCAGACAGCTATATCAATGTGAATGTCGAGGAGCTTGGCCGAGTGTTTGATAATCTGATGTCGAACATACTGAAATACGCTGACCCGAAAAAAGATATCAATCTCACGTTTCTATCCGACCAAGAAATCTTTGAGATCCATATCAGCAATGCGATAAACGAGACAAATGACACACAGGAAAGCACTGGACTTGGTGAACGAAGCATAAAACGAATGATGTCCCGCATGCACGGGCAGTTTGAAAGGATGGAAAAGAACGGCGTTTACTACATCGTGCTGCGTTTCTGGCATATTAAAATATAGCTGACAAATGAATAACATGGAATGGAGAGACAATCTAATGAAACGATTCAACAACTTCCAAAAGGTTCCGGATCTCTTGCAAGGCCTTCTGAATATTTGTCTATTCTTTCTGGCCATTGCTTTAAGCGTCCTCTTAATTAGTGAAACTTGGTATATTGTCCAATTCGTCTACAAGAATTTGCTCAGCAAAGAAGACAGTTATTATGAAATGCTTGGAGAGCTGCTGATCTTCTTTATGTACTTTGAGTTTATTGCCTTAATTATTAAGTACTTTAAATCAAACTTTCATTTTCCGCTTCGCTATTTTATATATATTGGCATCACGGCCGTCATCCGTTTGATTATTATCGATCATAAGGAGGCTGTATCGACGTTCTGGTGGGCGCTGACCATACTTGCTATGACCTGTGCACTCTTTATCGCGAACAAACGAAATGCTGCTCAAGAGCATGAGGAAGTGAAGTAAGGAAAGAGGGCGAACGATGGAGGTTCGTCTTTTTCGTTAAATAATTGCATGGTCTATCTGTATTTGATCAGTCCGATATATGGAGTGAGCAAATCATGAATTCCTTCTCCTACACACCTTTGTCTGCTAATTCAAAGAGATAGCAGACAAGCCAGATTTTTGCGGGATATCAGTCACATAATAATTCCTATCTAAAAGAAACACCGATAAATGAAATGCTGCTAAAGATCACAACATTCACTTATCGGTGTTTTTTACTTTATCGATTATATAGCACCCTCATAATAAGCATAGAGTCCAGAGCTTCCTTTAAAATACCATTTCATTCCGTATGCTGTGAAAGAGTTTGCAAAAATAGCTGTGTCGGAGTACATACATAAGAAAGGCTTGTCTGAGTTGCGAAATTTCCGTAAGATATCTGCGGGACAGGGCGTCTCGAAATTGCTTGTACGAGCAACTCCATCTGAACTTTTTGCTGGTGAAGATGAAGTAGCATTTGCTGCTGGAACATAAGAAGAAAGAAGTAACCCAAAAGAAAGAGCGACACCAGTCATTGTTTTTTTCCAATTCATTATGATCATTCCCCTTCCAAAAATTGTATTGTTACAACTTCATTATAGGAAAATAGATAGCGTCAAAAAAGAGACGAAAGAATTATATTTTCCACAATATGTTATTTTGTGATTAGGAGATTATCATCTGTTATTTTTATATTTTACATTGACACCATCTTTTTCTATGATAAAATCAAATTGTGATAATGAGAATCGTTATCAAACGATATGACTACATATAGAATGGATAGGTGAGGTACATGTTCAAGAAATCTTTTTGGTCGCTATTAGTTGTGCTCTCCATCTTTTTACTTGCAGCTTGCGGCAGCAATAGCAGTAACGGCAAGTCAGATAGTAAAGAGAAAACAAGAACCGTTGAAAGCGCTATCGGTTCAACTGAAATTCAAGGATCGCCTAAACGTGTGGTGACACTGTACCAAGGAGCAACGGATGCAGCAGTCGCTATGGGCATTAAACCAGTAGGTGTTGTTGAATCATGGCTTGAAGCACCTACGTATAAATATTTAAGAAATGACTTAAAGGATGTTAAAATTGTTGGGCAGGAAACACAGCCAAACTTAGAGGAAATTGAAAAGCTCAAGCCTGATTTGATCATTGCATCGAAAATCCGTCACGAGCAAATTTTTGATCAGCTGAAAGAAATCGCTCCAACTGTTGCAACTGAAACTGTGTTCACATTTAAAGATACAGTGAAGTTGATGGGTGAAGCGTTAAACCAGGAAGACAAATCAAAAGAATTGCTGACGAAGTGGGATGACCGCGTCGCTGATTTCAAAGAAAAAGCGAAAAAAGACATCAAAAACTGGCCAATGAGTGTATCTGTGGTGAACTTCCGTGCAGATCATGCTAGAATCTATCAAACTGGTTTCGCAGGATCCATTTTAACAGAGCTAGGCTTTGAAGGACCTAAGAATGTCAAAGATAAAAAGCAAGACATCATTACACTGACAGACAAAGAGAGCATTCCGCAAATGGATGCAGATGTGATCTATTACTTTATGGATGAAAAGGATAAAGCGGTTGAAAAAGCATATAAAGAGTGGACGAGTCATCCTTTATGGAAGCAGCTTGACGCAGTGAAAGCAAAACAAGTGCATAAAGTTGATGAAATCACTTGGAACATGGGCGGAGGTATTATCGCTGCAAACATGATGCTTGATGATATTTACGATCGTTTAGGAATTGATAAATAAGTCTTAAAAGAGGAGAAAATGTGAATATACCATTTTCTCCTTTTTTCCATAACAGATTGAAAGCGGGAATCAGATGAGAAGTTTAATAAAAAAGGATTCAAGCAAGGCACTGCTTTTTGCTGGATTCATTGTGTTGATGTTGGTCTTTTTTATGCTCAGTATTTCCCTTGGGCAAACCTCAATTTCCCTCAAAGCCACCATCCATGCTTTTCTTCAATTTGATGAATCGGATCCAAACAGTGTCATTGTCATGACATCCAGATTATCAAGAGCTTTAATTGCAACGGTCGTTGGCTCAAGCCTGGCGATTTCAGGTGCACTCATGCAGGCATTGACAAGAAATCCGCTTGCGGCGCCTGATTTATTAGGAATTAATGCAGGTGGACTATTTTTTATCGTGATTTCGATTGTTTTCTTTTCAACAGAGTCGTTAACAAGCTATATGTGGACAGCCTTTCTAGGCGCAGCGATTGCAGGGATGCTCGTTTTTCTATTAGGTTCTATTGGAAGAGATGGATTGACGCCGGTCAAAATAGTCCTTGCAGGTGCGGCGATATCTGCACTGTTTGCGTCTTTTACACAAGGTCTTTTAATCGTGAATGAACAGTCGATTCAAAGCATTTTGTTCTGGATGGCTGGGTCAGTGTCTGGAAGAAGCATTGATATGTTAATCCCTGTTTTGCCTTATATTTTAGGTGCGACTGTAGTGGCGCTGCTTCTTGGACGTTCTATTAATGTTCTTTTGTCGGGAGATGATATTGCCAAAGGACTTGGCCAGCGTACACTGCTGCTGAAAATCACGATGGGTGTCCTCGTTGTCTTTTTAGCAGGTGGTTCCGTCGCTGTTGCTGGTTCAATTGGTTTTGTTGGTTTTCTTGTGCCGCATATTGTGAAAAAGCTCGTCGGGCCTGACCACCGCTGGGTACTGCCGTATTGTGCCGTTGTGGGGGCGTCGCTTTTACTTGCCGCGGATCTGGCGGCTCGTTTTCTGATCATGCCGCAGGAAGTGCCGATTGGTGTCATGACGGCGGTAGCAGGAGCGCCTCTATTTGTTTATCTCGTGCGCAAGGGGTTGAAGACAGGTGGCTAAAACATATACAGTGCGTTCTAAAGGCGGGCGCATTTCATTTCAATTTTCAAAGCGGACGTTTTTGATTTTACTTTTATTGACGGCCATTGCCTTTGGCTTATTTATTCTCAGTCTCAGTATGGGAAGCCGGTTCATTCAGCCGGTCGATGTGCTGCTTCATTTAATCGGTCAGGGAGAGGGGAATTCCTTTGTGTTAAATACACTGAGGATTCCACGAACGCTGCTGGCTGTTTTAGTTGGATCTGCACTTGCGGTATCAGGGCTTATTTTGCAAGGGTTGATCCGCAACCCGCTGGCATCACCTGATATCATTGGAATTACAAGTGGTGCTTCGTTTGGTGCGATTATGTTCATCGTTTTTTGGATGGGCACTGTGCCTATTGCTTATCAATCCTTATGGGCGATTGCAGGTGCTTTTGCGGTATCGAGTCTGATCTATTTGCTTTCATGGAAAAAAGGGGTCAAGCCGATCACACTTGTTCTAATGGGAATTGGGATTTCTGCCATTATGAAGGCATGTGTGACGTTTACGCTTGTTCTTAGTGATACGATGACAACGACCAAGTCTTACATCTGGCTGACGGGGAGCTTATATGGTTCTACGATGAAAGACGTCACTGCGATGCTTCCTTGGGTGATGATCATTTTACCGATTGTCATGGTGTTAGCAAGAACGATGAATGTAAAAGAACTTGGCGATGATCTTGCAACAGGTCTCGGGGTAAAAGTGCAGGCGAAACGATTATTCTTTCTCCTGATGAGTGTGACATTGGCTGGTGTTGCAGTCGCATTTGCAGGCGGCATTGAATTTGTTGGACTCATGGCGCCGCACGTTGCACGGATGATCATTGGACGTTCATTCATAGCGCTTGTCCCAGCATCTGCGCTAGTTGGAAGTATTCTCGTGATGCTGGCTGATCTTGTGGCTAGAACCGCATTTCTACCGTTAGATGTTCCAGCAGGTGTATTTACGGCAGCTATTGGTGCACCGTTCTTTATTTATTTGTTATATCAACAGCGTAATCGATAAACAGAAGATGGGGGTTTTGATATGAGGCCAGAGTGGGTTGAGAGAGAATTACTTGATTTCGGGGTACACATCATAAATGAACCTATGACATCTGATCGCACACTTGCTGCGCTTTTTTCAGAAGCAGCCGTCATACGTTTATTAGAAGCTGAAAAGGAAGCGATGCATGCACCGAATCTTGCGGTAGCAGCTTCTATGTTTTCAAAGCGGTACGCCTACTTAGCCGTCAGTTCCTCTTTATACTTGATGACGCTGTATGACGGTGTCTATCAGTTTCCACCAGCAGCATGTGCATTTAGAGAGGATCGAAAAATTGAAATAGATGAGGCGTCGTGTTCGTTTGTTCCACTAGAAGGAGAGCGGCATGAATGGAGAGAGAAGGTCGTGCGTGCGCTGTTTACGGAGTGTGTCACGCCTCTTTTAGACGTGCTGAACCGCACATCGAAACTCTCTTATCGTATTTTATGGGAAAATGTAGCGGTTCGAATCAACTCTCTTTATCGAAGCATGATGCGGGAAGCGGAAGAGCCTGCGGTGAAGCAGCGCGTGCGGGAGGATTATCTGTATCTGAAGCAGGCGGCTGGAGATGTTTTTGGAGCTCAGCAAAATCCATTTCAGCACAGCCTAAACCTAGACGACAGTTTACTTGAAACATCCAACCGGAAGACCTGCTGTATGTATTATAAGCTAGAGAAAAAATCGGAGAGTCTCGATTATTGTCTTGTTTGTCCGCTTGAAAAAAAGAAAGGCACTGCTTGCTCGTAGCAGTGCCCTTTTTTTATTCCCAAATCTCACTTGCCCATTCAGGGTGATCAATAAAAGGGTTGCGATTGTGCTGATACGTTTGATATATGATCTCATTGCGGTTCCGTTCGATTTGATCGACTGGGTCCTGCTTGTGCCATTTGAGAAGTACAGACATTTTGCCGTGAAGAGGAGAGCTTCCATTATTTACTTTGTCGTTCAATTCTAAATCTGGAAAGCGGTCATCACCCTCGTAGCGAACCGCCATATAAAAGAGCATTCTCGCAACATCTCCTTTGACCCGGCTGTGAGGTTCGAATGAGTCGCTGTCGTAGAAATTGCCCGGTGCACCTTTGTATTCATTACCACCCGTGTCAAAATCTAAATTTCCGCGTGTGCTGTTCGTTTGCACATCTGCCGCACGAAGGTGGTGGAGATCTGTCCCAGGCCCTTGGCTTGTCCCGAAATTGCCGTGAGACTTGGCCCAGACATGCTCCCGGTTCCACTGACCCACATTTCCGCCATTCGACTGCTTTGAACGGGAGACACCACTATAAAGCAGCAGCACATTGTTTGGGTTATTGGGGTCTTCATCTGTTTTCTTTAAGGCCTCCCACACCTGGCTGTAGGATAGCTGCGTATGATCATCGATGATATCGTGTAAAGCCTTCTTAAGAGCGGGTCCTGATTTGCCAGCAGCAGATTGGTAATAGGAATCGATTTGACTTGTGGCGGCAGTTTGCGTTTGTTGTGCAGATGTTTCGTTTTGAAGCTGTAACGGGGAAAAGGTGATCGTTTGACTAGGTTCACTCAGATTGAAACCTTGAGCATTTGCAGCTGGAGGCAGCGGGGCGGCGAATGTGCCGAATATCATGATTCCGGCGGCCACAGTTCCAAATAAAGTTCTTTTCATTCGATTTCCTCCTTGATAGGGAATGTATTCTCTTTATTTCTATCATATTGCCATGAAGAAATAAATGGATTTCTCGTAAATTTTATGTAATAAGTTCATAGGAAAAGAGATTGCTATTTTAGGCGTATTCCTGTATAAGTGGGCTTATAAGGATGGACAGCAAGGGAGAGGATGGATCACGTGAAAGAACTGCAAACACCTTCAAGAACGATTATGACACCGGGACCCGTTGAAGTAGATCCGAGAGTGCTCCGTGTGATGAGCACGCCAATTCTCGGTCAATTTGATCCAGCATTTACACACATTATGAATGAAACAATGACTTTATTGCGGTCACTTTTTCAAACAGAAAACAGATGGGCTTATCCAATTGACGGTACGTCCCGTTCAGGGCTTGAAGCTGTGCTCGCCAGTGTGATTGAGCCGGGAGATTCAATGCTTGTACCTGTCTTTGGCCGCTTCGGTCACCTGCTCATTGAAATAGGGCAGCGCTACGGTGCTGAGGTACATACAATGGAATGTGAATGGGGGGCGGTTTTTGATCCTGACGACATCATCAAAGAAATAAAGCGGGTCAAGCCTAAAATCGTTGCCATGGTTCATGGTGAAACATCCACCGGACGATTGCAGCCGCTCAAGCAAATCGGTGAAGCATGCCGGGCTCTTGATATGCTGTTCATTGTAGACGCTGTGGCGACCATTGGCGGTGTCGAGGTAAAAGTGGATGAATGGAAAATTGATGCGGCGATTGGCGGCACGCAGAAATGTTTATCTGTTCCATCAGGCATGTCACCTATTACGTATAATGACCGAGTCGCAGCTGTCGTTGAATCAAGAAAGAAAGTAGAAAAAGGCATTGCGACACAGGATGAATTACAAAAACAAATCGACATTTCTCCAATCAAAAGCAATTATTTTGATTTAAGCCAGCTTCAGGATTATTGGAGCCCAAGACGATTAAATCATCATACAGAAGCGACAACGATGCTCTATGCACTGCGAGAAGGGGTTCGTCTTGTGCTGGAAGAAGGGCTGTCTGAACGTTTTCAAAGGCACACGTATCATGAGAAAGCCTTGATGAAAGGTCTTGAAGCAATGGGGCTTGAATTGTTTGGTGATCCAGATTGTAAAATGCCGGTTGTAACCTGTATTGTCATTCCAAGTGGTATTGACGGAGAAGCGGTCCGTGCCGATCTGCTCCATCATTTTGGGATTGAGATTGCAAGCTCCTTTGGACCGCTTGCCGGCCGTATATGGAGAATTGGGACAATGGGCTACAGCTGCCGAAAGGAAAATGTGCTGTTTGTGTTAGCAGGGCTGGAAGCGATTCTCATCAAACACGGTGCGGCTATCCATTGCGGAGCAGGGCTTCAGGCGGCTCTTTCTATCTATGAACAAGCTGAATAACGAGCTCCAACATACTCGCCATTGGCGGGTATTTTTTATTTGGAAAAGAACACTAATTTTTGAAAAACTAGACTTATAGATGAGGTTATCGCTATACTGGAGAAGTTCTTATCATTTTTGTCATCATTTTCATTTATTTGAAGAAAGAGGTTTTTTGTATGAAGAAGATGGGAAGATTATACATTTTGATGCTCAATATTTTTATTGCCATGCTGGGCTTTGGCCTCATTGTACCTGTTATGCCGAGTTACATCGAAGCCTTTGGTGCAACAGGAAAAACACTCGGTTTTCTTGTGGCTGCAACAGGTCTTACACAATTTGCGTTATCGCCGATTGCCGGCGCACTGACCGATCGATTTGGAAGAAGAAAATTGATCATTGCCGGGATTGCGGGTTTTACGATTGCTCAGTTTATTTTTGCTTTTGCTGATCAGCTTTGGATGCTGTTCGTGTCTCGATTTTTAGGCGGTGCTGCCGGAGCTTTGCTTATGCCGGCCATGTTTGCATACATCGCTGATATCACAAGTGAAAAGGACCGAGGGAAAGGAATGGGTCTATTCAGTGCAGCGATGACACTAGGTTTTGTCATTGGGCCGGGCGTAGGCGGCTATTTGGTTGAGTACGGGATCGCATTTCCATTTCTGATTGCCGGTTCCTTTGCTGCTCTTTCTACTTTGTTATCCATCCTCTTCTTACCTGAAACATTAACAAAGGAAAAACAGGAAGAGGCGCGGCTCAACAAGGATATTCATTTCAATCCTTTTGTACAAATGATCGAGGCTCTAAGGACATCTTACGGCTTTTTGTTTATATTGGCCTTTGTCCTCAATTTCGGAATCATTCATTTTGAATCGATTTTCGGCTTATATGTAGACCAAAAACACGGCTTTTCACCGAAGGATATTGCGTTTGTGATTACGGTTGCGGGTCTTGCCGGGGTGCTTGTTCAAGGGGCGTTAGTGAATGCCTGTGTGAAACGATTTGGAGAGATGAGAGTCGTCCGTTATGCGCTGTTAGGTGCGGCTTTCATGCTGATCGCCTGCCGTTTGGCGCCGTCCTTTTGGTTGATTTTTACGGGTTCGATTTTATTTTTATCGGCTACGTCATTTGTCCGACCAGCCCTCAATACATTGCTGTCCAAGATGGCAGGCAATCAGCAAGGGGTAGCAGGCGGTCTCAATACATCCTTTATGAGCCTTGCCAATATCGTCGGACCGAGTCTTGCGGGTATATTATTTGATGTGAATATTGAGTTTCCTTTTATGTTTGGAACACTGGTGCTTTGCGTAAGCTTCGCTGCATCCATCGTGTGGGGGAAAAAAGTGCAGCATGCTCATGCAGCGCAAGGAAGATTGTAGTTGATCTACAGTCTTTTTTTATTGAATGAAATGTATTTAGAAAAATTCCAATTAGAAATAGTATATGTTTTATATTTTATCTAAATAAATAGTAGAGTTTATTAATATTTAAACCTTTTTCTGAGAGATAATTCATATATTTAGGTCTTTAAGATCAATAAAAACTTGTTAATAAAATACTAAATTATACATTTTGTGTAAAAAGTGATTGATTGGTTTTTTCCGCAATGGTAACATCAATCTCGACAGTATGAGGTAACTGAGATCATCAAAAAAAGGGGATAGAAAATGAAGAAGTTTATGTTTGCCATTATCTTTTTTATCGTCACCATGTTTAGTACAGCCGTGCCATCAGCAGTTCATGCGGCAGAAATTGATCATGACAAGGTAGTTGGTTTTAGAGAAGTCACTCCAACAACTGTTACACAAAAAGCTGCGAAAAAATTTCAGCCTTATTTGAAAGTATGGCATGGATGTGTACCATTCCCAGCTGTAGATGCTGCTGGAAACACAAGCAGAGGGTTAAAAACGAGCGGTTCACATAATGGTGGATGCAGCAGTAATATCGGTCAAGTATATTCACGTTCAGATTGGTACAATGGCAGCTGGGCGATTATGTATGCTTGGTATTTTCCAAAAGATAATCCTTCACCGGGTTTTGGTCATCGTCATGATTGGGAATCCATTGTCGTTTGGATTGACAACCCAGCTGTCGCCAACCCGCGTGTTCAATCAATTGCTTACTCAGGTCATGGGCAATATAAGAAAGCAGCACCGAGTGCAGCAAGTATTTTAGGGACAAATCCTTTGGTAGGTTATGATAGCAACTGGCCATTAAATCATGAGTTGAATGTAAGCGGCAATGTGAGCGGTAAAGGAATGCAGCCTTTAATTGGCTGGGATGATTTAACGCCGGCTGCAAGACATGCATTGAATACAACATACTTTGGTAGTGCAAACGTACCTTTCAAAGACAGTAACTTTAAAAACAATTTAGCAAAAGCGTGGTATCGATAAGGTTAGTCATGAAAAAAACCGATCATTTTTTAGATGATCGGTTTTTTTATAAACAAAATCGCATCATCTCTCATATTTCACGACAGGTGATTTTTCTTTATGAAGCGCACGAATCATCGCTTCATCTACGTGTAAATGCTCTTTCACTAATTGAGGCGGGGTTAATGCCATCCACTGATTCAACGAAATATCTGCAAACCGGTCACTTTTAAAGATTTCTAAAAACCAAAGGCTCGTATGGCCGATATTTTGGATGTAATGCCCCATACCAAAAGGAACATATCCAACATCACCTGATCTGTAATTAAAGGTGCGGGCAGTACCACCTGCTCCAAAGACTGTCATTTTGGCTGTACCGGTTAAATAGTATTGCCACTCATCATTATTAGGGTGCCAGTGCATTTCTCTCATGCCGCCAGGTTTTACTTCAACAAGTGCAGCCGCAATCGTTTTTGAAATTGGGAAATTCCGTGAATCAACAATTCGGACGGTTCCGCCAGAAGTCGTTATCGGTCTTTGACGAAGAAGCTGGTGCGTAAATGGCGGCTTGATGCTGCCGTATGGATCAGATACCATTTGGCTTTCTAAGGATGCCGGCGGCGAACCTTGAAACATGTAGCGCTGCTTATTCGGAATATGTTCAAACAATCTCCTAGGAACACCAAAGTTGTCGGAGAGAATATCTTTCGGTGTATGGGCAAACCAGTCTGTGATCGTGAATGTATCAAATTCAGAAAAATCGCCATCATCAAATACAAGAAGGAACTCACATCCATCCTCAAGTCCTTGGATGGAGTGCGGGATACCAGGTGGGAAATACCACAGATCACCTTCTTCTAGATCAGCGATCATATTTCGTCCTTCTGCATCTACAGATGTGATGCGGGCTTTGCCTAAAATCATATACGCCCATTCCGCCTGCTTATGCCAATGAAGCTCACGAACACCTCCGCGGGTGAGCCGCATGTTGACACCTGCAATCGTTGTTGAAACAGGCAGCTCCCGCTTCGTAATTTCCCTAGACCAGCCGCCGTGATTCAAATGCATGTGTGTATCAGAAAATGAAAATTTTAAATTGGGGATTGTTCCGGCATCAGTTTTAGGGGGAACGAGCATATCTGGGTTCTCTATATCTCGAAGGACATCGCGCGGGCCTAAGTCGGTGGCACCCGCGCCATCCTTTCGAATGGGCTGCGGGATGTGACGGAGCTCATCATCCATTTGTCATCCCTCCTCAAGTCTCATTTTTCTCCTCCAAACTATATGAGGTTTCAGAAGAAAAAATTCAATCAGGATGGGATGAGAGAAACATTTGAATACGGAAGGCTAAGCGCAGCCGCAATGTTGCGTCAGGATCTTTTAAGCTGATTCGAAGCAATTCTTCACACTTCTCGAGGCGATAAATGACCGTGTTGCGATGAATAGACAATCGTTTGGCTGTTTCTGAAATGTGGCAATGAGTTTCTAAATAGACAGATAAGGTATGAAGAAGGCTTTGATCGACTCGTGATGCTTCAGATAATGGGTGAAGGTGCAGCTGGTGAAACGTGATCATATCTTTTCTTGGAATGAGCCTTAGTAAATCTGGCACATTCTTTGCCTGATAAAATTGAATATATTCAGTCCGCGATGAGAGATGTCCGGCATGAAGAGCCTCTAATGCTTCATTGTAGCCCTCAGACAGATGGGGGAATGGGCAGCCAGTCAAGCTCACCCCAAAGGAAATAGTGTGATTCACTTGCATTTTAACGAGCATCTGCAACTGTTTTAAAAAAGAGGTGAGCCTGTCGCTAACCTCCGGCAAATTGCCAGTCTCCTCCATCAATACAACACCCATATCACCTTTGACAAACAGAAAGGCAGGGAATGGGCAGCTTGGAAGTGCACTTTCGAGCAGATCAACCACTTGATCTAAAACCATCTGCTGCTTCATAAAACATATGGTATCACTACGCTGGTCAAGCTGATAGATCATACATAGATAGCGGTATTCGGCGTTTAAACCTAACGCCTGAGCGAAATGTAAGGGATCATGCTGGGAAGACGATGCCCTCTCTATCCATCTGCGAAAGCCCTCATTTCTAGCACGCTTCGCCGTTTGCAGAGCGGCATATTGTCTCATGCGCGCAATCGATATTTCGTTCACTGCTTTTGCAATCATCGCATGCAATGCATTATTCTGCGGATTAATGAAAGAAAGGATGACCAGATAATCACATGCCTGTTCGTTTAAATCAATTGGAAAGATGGAAAAGGTTTGTTTTGCATGTATCATCGAAAAAGAATGAGTTGTCCTGCTTTGAAAAAGGGGGAGAATGTGCATCCATTCTGGGCTCGTGATCATGGGGTGCGAGGTATAGAGAATACGTCCATGCTGGTTAAACAAATAGACAGGCTTGTGAATCTTTTTGGCCATTTTTTGTAATATTTCAAACTGATTATCGTCTATGTTCATATCCACTCAATCTCCTTTATTGGTGAAGATGAATAAAAAAATGGACAATCACTGTCAACATCTCTGATATGCATTTTATGTTATCAGCTAAAATCATTTTAGATAGAAAGTTGTCAATTAATATAACAAACAAACAGAGCGTCAAGACAAAATCACGTGCCGCCAGTCATCTCCATTCAGAATTACGAGCAAATATGATATGTTGTAGACAGAAGAATTTCTTTCAGAAATATGGGTATCACAAGAAACAAAGGCTTCGAATGAGCAAGCCGTCTATACATGAGAGTGGCAAGAGGTGAGAAACATGATTTATATCGGATTAACTGGCTGGGGAGATCATGACAGTCTTTATCCGCCGAAAATCGGCAGCGCGCAAAAGCTGTTTCACTACGCGTCAACGTTTCCGATTGTGGAACTGGATGCCAGCTTTTATGCGGTTCAGCCTGAGCGTAATCATGAAAAGTGGATAAAGGATACGCCAGATGACTTTCAATTTGTTGTGAAAGCATACCAAGGAATGACTGGACATCAAAGGGGCGAGATTCCGTTTGCTTCGAAGGAGGACATGTTTGATGCATTTATTCTTTCGCTGACTCCGCTCATTCGTGAAGGGAAACTGGCCATGGTGCTCTTTCAATTTCCACCTTGGTTTGATTGCAAAAAAGAGCACGTCTACTATTTAAGATGGTGTAAGGAGAAGATGGGCGATATTCCATGTGCTCTCGAATTCCGAAACCGTACATGGTTTTCAGATGAATTTTATGAGCAGACTTTGTCCTTTATGGAAAAGGAAGGATGGATTCATTCCGTCTGTGATGAACCGCAAGTCGGAGAAGGCTCCATTCCGCCAGTCATAAAAGCTACAAACCGTGATAAAACCTTGGTCCGATTTCACGGGAGGAATAAACAAGGCTGGCTTCACCCGGCAGACCATGAGAATTGGCGTGAAGTGAGATATTTATATTTATATAATGAAGCTGAATTAAAAGAGTGGAAAAAGAATCTCGACATCCTGCATCAGCAATCGAAAGATGTCTATGTCGTGTTTAATAATAACTCCGGCGGAGATGCAGCGGCAAATGGCCAGCAGATGATTGATTTGCTGGATATCACGTATTCAAGCCTGTCTCCGAAGCAGTTAGATTTATTTAGTTAACCGAGAGCTGAGGCTTTCAACCTGAATGAGACGGTTCAGTGACAACTTGAGGGAGAGATCAACATGCTGCAGAAGCTATGGTTATATCATACAAACGACTTGCACAGCCACTTTGAGAACTGGCCAAAAATTGCAGCTTATATTGAAGAAAAGCGTCAAGTTCACGATCAGATGCTCTTGTTTGATATTGGCGACCATATGGACCGAGTGAACCTCGTATCCGAAGCTGATTATGGAAAGGTAAACGTCAAGCTCCTCAATCAGCTAGGCTATGATGGGGTCACGATCGGGAATAATGAAGGCATTACACTGCCTCATGATCAGCTGGATCACTTGTATGAAAATGCACAATTTCCAGTGGTCCTGTCTAATCTATTTGAGAAAGGCAAACGGCCTTCGTGGGCAAAGCCCTATCATATGATCACAATGGAAAACGGACTAAAGATATGTCTCTTAGGCGTAACCATTGCGTATACACCTGTATATGAAAAGCTCGGCTGGAACATTACTGATCCGTTTGACAGCATACGGGACATGCTGCAGGAAGTGAAGGGACAGGCAGATGTCATTGTGCTTTTATCCCATCTCGGTATCATTCATGATCGAGAGGTCGCCCGTGATTTCCCTGAAATCGACATCATCCTAGGCTCACACACGCATCATCTGTTAGAACAAGGTGAAATGGACAATGGTGTGCTGCTTGCATGCGCTGAAAAGTATGGGCATTATATTGGCTGTGTTGAGCTGACAATCGATACAGCGCGCAAAGAGCTGATAGAGAAAAAAGCGACAGTACAGTCAGTGGATCAGCTCATCAGTGAATCAGATGAAGCCATCACCACCTTGCAGCAGGCAGAAAGAAGAGCGAAAGCACTCATGCAGGAAAAAGTGACAACGATTGAGTCGAAGCTAGAAACGAAGTGGTTCGACGATTCTCCGCTTCCGCAGCTCTTAACAGATGCCATTAAAGATTGGTGCGGAGCAGATATTGGCATGATGAATGCAGGTATGGTGCTTGATTCATTAGAGGCAGGGATCGTCACAAGAGAAGAAATCCACCGGATATGTCCGCATCCCATTAATCCCATTCGGGTGACGCTTACCGGTCAACAGCTCATCGAAACAGTTCAGCGGGGCTGTGAAGAAAAAATGGAACAGCTGCGCATCAAGGGCTTCGGCTTTAGAGGTGAGCTGATGGGGAAAATGCTATATAGCGGCCTCAGCTATACATTAGAAGAAGGCGAGGCCAAACGGGTGAAGGATGTCTTTGTACATGGTCAATTGATCAAAAAAGACGCCTCCTATACTGTTGGGACAGTCGATATGTATACATTAGGCTCTCTTTTTCCTCATATCCGTGATCACGAACACATTGAATATTTTATGCCTGAATTTTTACGTGATGTTCTGACATGGCGCTTGAAGGAAGCAACATGAAATCCGCTTCAGCCTAACAACACGCGCCCTCTTTTCACATAGATTGTGATGAGAGGAGTGAAGGGATTTGGTGAATTTAACACCTATTACAATTGATGGCCATTCCTTTACAGCGGTCACCGTCAAGCTGCCGAAGACAAATTTCATGGCAGTAACAAATGAACATGGGTATATCATGTGCGGTGCACTGGATGTCGGGCTCTTGAATGAAAAGCTTGCAGATAGAGGAATTATTGCAGGAAGAGCAGTGGGTGTAAGAACCATTGAGCAATTGCTCGATGCTCCTTTAGAATCTGTGACATACGCCGCAGAAGCGCTGGGCATCTCAGCTGGAACAATTGGAAGAGATGCATTATTAAAAATGGTGAAATAAAATAGAGAGATGATTCCTATCCCCCCGCCTGTCTGCATACACATGTAATGGAGAAGGGGGGATTTTTTATTGAGAATGAACCGCCGTTATCGCCCCTACAAGAAGGGCCCTTTGCCATTTCGTTACGTTATGCTGCTTGCGATCTTATTCTTTGTGCTCTCAACCGTAATTAGTTTATTTTTTATCAACCGATCCATTAAACCAACCCTTATTCACATTGCTGAACTAGAAACAGAGCGCATCGCCAATCACCTCATACAATATTCAGTTCAAGACTTTGCAGACGATCAGGAGAATATGAAGGATATGGTGGTCATGAATACAAGTGAGAACGGAAAAGTGACGACCATCGATTTTAATGCGCAAGCAACATCGAAAGCAATGGCTGACCTCTCGCGTCATCTTCAAAAAAATTTAGAGGACATTGAAAAGGGGAACTTTCAAAAAGAGGCAAAAGAAGCATTAAAGGATCAAACAGATGGACATGACGGCATTATATATAACATTCCGCTTGGGCAAGCATCCGGAAATGCACTCATTGCCAACCTCGGACCAAAAGTGCCTGTACGCTTTAGTGTGATTGGTGATCCGCATACGGACGTTGAAAAAAATATTAAGCCTTATGGCATCAACAATGCCTTGATTGATATTAGTGTTCTGATCGAGGTCAAGGTAAGAGTCATTATCCCATTTGCTTCTGAAACAATCGTAGTGAAAAACTCTGTTCCTGTCTCCATACAAGCCGTTCAAGGAGACGTGCCAGATTATTATAATGGCAGCGGAACAAACTCAGGTGCTCCATCAATTGTTCTTCCAGAAAAAAAGAAGAAAAAGGAATAACAGCCCAACAATGATTGGGCTGTTATTTACTTTCGTTTCCGTTCAGCTCTTTCCCACGCCCTCAAATGAGGGTATGGGTCAAATGACCATTCGGTTCTGCCGTTGTCTTTGTACATGCCATAGTGAAGATGCGGCGGAAACTTTCCTGCGGTGCCTGGAGGACCGTAACCGGAGCTTCCGACAGATCCAATCACCTGGCCAGGCTCAACAATTTGACCTGTCTTGAGTCCTTTCGCAAAGCCATTTAAGTGAGCAAAGTAATGATAATGATTATGAATATCTCGAATGCCTATCCGCCAGCCGCCAAAGCGGTTCCAGCCTTTCATTTCAATCACGCCATACGATGTCGCACGAACGGGAAGTCCATAATGGGCAAATAAATCGGTTCCCTCATGAATTCTCCTTCCTCCAAATCCTCTCGCATCTCCCCATGTACTCCGGTAGCTGTAGTCAGCTCCAACCGGAAGAGGAAAAGCATGCTTTCCAAGATCAAGATGGCCGTAGTGCTTATATAGCTTCATAAAAGATGAAATGATTCCAACGGTTTGATCACGTCCATAATAGTCCCATAAGCCAATTTTTAATTGATCAATGCTGCTGCCGTAGTGAAGCAAGTATTGTGCAAAAGTGAATAATACATCCTCATCGTCATCGCTGCTTGCTTTGCCATCCCCATTCCCATCAAGACCAATTCCGTCAAACACTTTAATGCTTAAAGGAGAGGTATCCTGTTTATTCGGGTTTTCTGGTCCAATCCACATTTCCCGGGGAATGTAGATGCCAATGACGCCTTTTTGTTTCGGTAAATCTCTTCTGCTCTTTCGAATATTGTGTTCATACTGATCAACTGCAGCAAGTACATACCATGGAACCTGTGTTGTGATGGAGACTTTTTCATATAGGGCCATTCTTTGCTTCAATTCATCTGGCTGCTTGCCCGTCCCTTTTGCATGAACAGGTAAAGGGAGCATTGAAAGAGCAATCAAGATGGCTAAAACCACTTTCACAAACGTCCATCTCCTTTCATCGAGCATCGTCTTCTACCGTTTAGTGTGGTTAGAACACTCTATTTCATAAGAAGAAAATGTTAGTAATTTTCTTCTGTTTTTTTAGGAGGCTTTTGGGTATTTTTGCAGCTCATTCCCTTGTTGTTCAATCTGTACTATGTTAAAGTGTCTAAAGAAAAGGCTTTAGGCCGAAGATTCAATTTTTTGCAGCTTCTTAGCTGCATCCATCGTATATAGCAGGAAGATTTTTGTAGATGCACCTTTAACGAATTCATATGGAGATGATGGAATTGGCAAAGAAGGAAGAGCACGTAAGAAAACCGGACTGGCTTAAAATCAAGCTGAATACGAATGAAAACTATACCGGTTTAAAGAAAATGATGCGGGAAAACAACCTGCATACTGTTTGTGAGGAAGCAAAATGTCCGAATATTCACGAATGCTGGGCAGTGAGAAGAACCGCTACATTTATGATCCTTGGATCTGTTTGTACGCGCGCATGCCGTTTCTGTGCGGTGAAAACTGGACTTCCAACTGAGCTTGACCTGCAAGAGCCAGAACGCGTGGCAGATTCAGTAGCCTTAATGAACTTAAAGCACGCTGTTATAACAGCGGTTGCAAGGGATGATCAAAAGGATGGCGGCGCAGGTGTGTTCGCTGAAACCGTTCGTGCGATTAGAAGAAAAAGCCCATTCACGACCATTGAAGTTCTCCCTTCAGACATGGGCGGCAATTATGATAACTTGAAGACGTTAATGGACACGCGTCCTGACATTTTAAATCACAACATTGAAACAGTTCGCAGATTAACGCCAAGAGTTCGTGCGCGTGCTACATATGATCGTTCATTAGAATTCTTGCGTCGTGCAAAAGAAATGCAGCCCGATATTCCAACAAAATCAAGCATTATGATTGGACTTGGTGAAACGAAGGAAGAAATCATTGAAGTCATGGATGATCTTCTTGCCAATAACGTGGATATTATGGCGATTGGCCAGTACTTACAGCCTTCGAAAAAGCATTTGAAAGTTCAAAAATACTACCATCCGGATGAGTTTGCAGAGCTGAAGGAAATTGCGATGTCAAAAGGCTTTAGCCACTGTGAAGCTGGGCCGCTTGTGCGCTCTTCCTACCATGCAGATGAACAAGTAAACGAAGCGTCTAAAAAGCGTCAGGCGCAAGCGTAACAAAGAAAACGCCAGAGCTCTCTGGCGTTTTTTCTCGTATTAATTTTGGCCGTAAGGGGCGTTTCTTCTCATTGTACGGTCTGAATTCGTCATCCCATTTGCATCTTCTTGATTCGATATGTTCCCGCCTTGAGGGGAATACTTCATTTGCTGAATCGTTTTGGTTAAAATTTGGTCAAAATCACGTGAATTGGTTTGAAGACGTGAAAAATTGGCAATGGATTGAAAGTGCTCTGGATTATCAGAGACGTATACATGATAATAACGAGGGAGAACAGAAACCGCCGTTTTCTTTACTTGATCGGCAGATTCATCACGGTTTTTGTTTCCTGTTCGATACACGATGAGTGCATCCTCATCTGTCACAAGTGTGGCTGCATCTTTGATGTTTGGCAGCTGCACCGTTAGACTTGTAATCACGTGGGCAAGATGCTCACGATTTAAAGCAGGGGTTCTTTCTTTCTGATCCGTTACTTGCTGGCGCTGATAACGAACATATCCTGCTTTGTTTGTATCTGCTTCTGGCATATTGGAATTATTTCCTTCATGACGATCCGACAGACGGATGGTTTTACTTGAAGAATCTTCATCCACTTGCCGGTTCATACCTGATTGAAAGCCGCACCCGCCTAAAACCATGCTGAGGAGAATCGCGGCAGTCAGTTGTTTCTTCATAAATGTGACCTCCTTTTTCCTTTAGCTTCGGCTAAATCGGAAAAAACATGCTTTAGCAATTGATGGAGTTCTTCCAATGAATTATCATTAAAGATGGATCGTTTAAAAAGAGGTGAGAAGATGATCGTCGTTCAGAATGCTACCTTTGATCTTGTAAGAGATATCAAAGACGGCTTTAATGAAGAAGCGTTTAAAGCAAGGTACTCAGATATTTTAAATAAGTATGATTATATTGTGGGGGACTGGGGCTACAATCAGCTCAGGCTGAAAGGGTTCTTTGATGACCAAAACCAAAAGGCCACATTTGATACTAAAATCAGCACACTCGATGAATACATTTATGAATACTGTAATTTTGGCTGTGCCTATTTTGTCTTAAAGCGAATTAGAAAATAACGCAAAGGGGAGCGTCATGATGTATTTCGTAGACAGAAAAAAGATTGAAGAGACATTACGTTTTTTCGAGGAGCAATATGAGTTGTTGCAGAGTCATCAAACATGGACAAGTCCTCTAGAGAAAAAAGCGCTGGAACGAATTGTTCATTTGCTCGTCGAATGTATTCTTGATACCGGAAATGACATGATTGATGGCTTTATTATGCGTGACCCAGGAAGCTATGATGACATCATGGATATACTTGTTGATGAAAAGGTTGTACCAGAAGGAGAAGGAAGTCAGCTGAAAAAGCTTGTCTCATCCCGCAAAACACTTGTACAGCAATATCAGGAAGTAAATCATCATGACTTATTGCAGGTGATCAGCGAAGTAGAGCAGGCGCTAGAGGTCTTTCCAAGCCGCATCCGTACCTACCTGGAACAGGAGCTTGGCCCAGTATCAGCGTTTAAATAAACCATTGGAGTTGTGAGCATCATGAAATACAAAGGCTATTTAATTGATTTAGACGGGACAATGTATAAAGGAACAGAAAAGATCGAAGAAGCAGGTCAATTTGTTCAAAAGTTAAATGAGTTGAACATCCCTTACTTGTTTGTCACGAATAACTCATCACGTACGCCAAAGCAGGTAGCGGAAAAACTCGTTTCATTTGATATCCCAGCAACAGAAGAACAAGTTTTTACAACAAGTATGGCGACGGCCAATTATATTGCTGAGCAAAAGAAAGATGCATCAGTTTACGTGATCGGTGAAGAAGGAATCAAGCAGGCCATTGAAGAAAAAGGGCTGACGTTTGGTCAGGAAGATGCAGATTTCGTTGTTGTTGGAATTGATCGGGGCATTACATATGAAAAATTAGCAGTAGGTGCGATTGCCATCCGTCAAGGCGCACAATTTGTCTCAACAAATGGGGATATTGCCATTCCAACAGAAAGAGGGCTTTTGCCAGGGAACGGCTCGTTAACATCTGTACTGACCGTGACGACAACGGTTCAGCCGACATTTATCGGAAAGCCGGAATCCATTATTATGGAACAAGCGATGCGTGTACTTGGGACAGATGTGTCTGAGACGCTCATGGTGGGGGATAACTATGATACGGATATTATGGCAGGAATGAATGCAGGAATGGACACATTACTCGTCCACACAGGTGTGACAACAAAAGAGCTGCTTCAGCAGTATGAAAAGCAGCCAACCTATGTCATTGATTCATTATCCGAGTGGATTGAGCGATTATCATAGAAAAAGAGGACAAGCGTTACGCGCGCGTCCTCTTTTTCTTTATTCCGCATTTCTTGCACTATGTGCCAGCCTGCTTGATGCGGCGGCAGCAATAGCGCCGACAATGTCATCTAAAAAGGTGTGGCATTCGCCCGTGGATTTATCGTTGAGTTTCCCGAGAATTCCTGGTTTTTCTTTATCGATATATCCGTAATTCGTAAAGCCGATTGAACCATAAATATTGACGATAGCAAAGGATAAAATTTCATCAACGCCATACAGGCTCTCGTCCGTTTCAAGTATTGATTGAAGCGGCTCAGTCAGCTTTTTTTGTTCGGCGAGTACGTCTAGCTCAACGCCCGTTAATATCGCATTTTGGACTTCACGTTTTGCGATGACACGCTCCACATTGTGGATGCACTCTGTCATGTCTAAGCCAGGATGATATTTTTCCTGTAAAAAGTAGACAAGGTCTGCTATATCTTGAATGGTTACGCCTCGTTCTTGTAAACGGCGTCTTGCTGTTTTTTCTACTTCGTTCATCTCATGATGATGCGGCATGTATTCCTCACCCAATCCTCGTATTTTGTCCACAACGTGTAAAAAGCTTCGGATAGTAAATAGTATTCATAAATCCCTCAACCTGCGACTACGATATGATAAGAGATTGATCATAGGAACGCAGGTGAAAACATGAAAGAAACCATTTATCACACATTTGGTATTGATGTTCGTCAATTTACGCCATATGGCAGTTATCAGAGCTTTCAAACGGCGGAGGCTCTCTTCCTCATTGTTCCTGTGTCTCATTTGCGAGAAGAAGAACTCTCGGAGTTGTATCATATCAGTCAGTATTTACTGAATGCTGGAGACCCATACGTCGCTGTGTTTGAATTAACAAATGAAGAGAAACCCACCTTTACTCATGGGAAGGAGCAGTATGCTTTATTAAAAGCAGCGCCTCCGCTCTCAAGCCGCTCGTTTCAGCAAGCGTCAGAGCTGGCATCCTTCCATGTCAGGGGAAGAGGATTTCCATATGAAGTTTCCGAAACAAAACGTGTCGGTGCCTGGAAGGAATTATGGGCAAAACGATTAGATCAGCTCGAAGGCTTTTGGATGCAGCAAATGCATCAAAAACCGCTGGAACGGTTTGAACAAAAATTCATTGAATCGTTTCCGTATTATCTTGGATTAACGGAGAATGCCATTCAATATTTAGTCGATACTGAACTTGATGATGAACCGAAAGAAGGTGACTCAGGCACTGTCTGTCATCAGCGCTTTTCACGTATGACATGGCCGCATGAGCAGCCGCTTCGTTTACCTGTGGATTGGGTCTTTGATCATCCAACCCGTGATATTGCCGAATACTTAAGAGAGACCTTTGTACAGCATAAGGAAGATTTAATTGAAGAGGGCTTTTCCTTTCTTCAGCAATATGAACAGGTGACACCTCTTTCCTCCTTTTCAAAGCGTTTGTTATACAGCCGCCTGCTGTTCCCGCTTCATTATTTTGAAATTGTGGAAGGCTACTACATGTCGGGAGAAAATGAAAAAGCATATTATGAAGAGCGGTTAGATTACGTCTTAAATGATGCCAATCGTTATGAATACTTTCTGAAGGTCTTTCAAGAAATGAGTGCCATGCGAAGCGGCGGGAGCCCCATTCCGGCTGTTGGCTGGATTCAGCCTGCAGCTGATTTGAAGTTTCAGTGAACAGACGAAACGTCTCTTTTCTCTTGAGACGTTTTTCGTTATGCTTAAAGAAATCGATAAAAGGAGTGTTCTTCTTGACGAAACCTTACGTCTATATCACAAGAAAACTGGATGAAGCATCACTTACACCATTAAAAGAAGTCGCTCATGTTGAGATGTGGCCAAGAGAGGATGAGCCGTGTCCAAGAGAAGAGTTAGAAACACAAGCTGCTAAAGCGGATGCGCTTCTCACCATGCTGTCAGATCAAATAGATGAGCCGCTTTTATCAAAGGCTCCGAATATCAAGGTGGTTGCAAACCTTGCTGTTGGCTATGACAATATTGATCTTGAAGCAGCCAAAAAGCACGGAATCACCGTATGTCATACACCAGACGTCTTAACAGAATCGACGGCGGATTTAGCCTTTGCTCTTCTGATGGCGTCAGCTAGACGCATTGTCGAGGCGAGTGATTGGATTAAGGATGGAAACTGGACAGGCTGGGGGCCGCTTCTTCTTGCCGGTGCTGATGTTCATCACAAAACACTCGGGATTGTCGGAATGGGCAGCATTGGAACAGCACTTGCCAAGCGGGCCAAAGGCTTTAATATGAATGTCCTTTATCATAATCGTTCAAGAAAATCCGAGGCAGAAGCGCAGCTTGGCGTGACCTATGCGGCTTTTGAGGAACTGCTCAAGCAGTCTGATTTCATCGTCTGTCTGACGCCGTTAACCCCGGAAACGAAAGACATGTTTAATGAAAAAGCATTTGACCTGATGAAGAACTCTGCTTATTTCATTAACGTATCAAGAGGACAGACTGTGGATGAGGATGCTTTATACGAGGCTGTCACAACAGGAAAAATTGCCGGCGCTGGTCTGGATGTATTTAGAGAGGAACCTGTCAGCCCGTCTCATCCGTTAACGACATTACCTAACGTCACAGTCCTTCCTCATATTGGAAGTGCTAGTGTTGAAACAAGAAAAACGATGATGCGTTTATGTGCTGAAAATATTGCGCTTGTCTTACAAGACGAGCCAGCCAAAACGCCGGTTCGTTTATAATATAAGGCTTCCCGGTGTTCGGGAGCTTTTCTAACAAAAATATTTTGAAAATATAGAATCTTGATATAAATAGCTGTTAAGCGGTTTCATTCTGACAATCTCTTATTTTATTACCTTGTCAAAATGAGGATACCCCTTTATAATGTGTGTACATTGAATGTCTGTGTAAGGTTAACAAATGTCTTTTTAGAGAGGACATTTACGGAGAAAGGTGGAATTTCAGGTGAAGGCAATTCGAGTTGGGCTATTAGGATTAGGAACAGTGGGAAGCGGTGTCGTAAAAATTATCCAAGACCATCAGGATAAATTAATGCACCAAATCGGCTGTCCGGTATTAATACAAAAAGTGCTTGTGAGCAATCCCGATAAAAAAAGAGATGTGGATGTCGCAAGAGAGGTCTTCACAACTGAAGTATACGATGTGATTAGAGATCCAGAGGTCGATGTCATCATTGAAGTGATGGGCGGCATTGAAGAGACAAAACAATATTTAATAGATGCGTTAAGTGAGAAGAAGCATGTCATTACAGCCAATAAAGATTTAATGGCGCTTTACGGTACGGAGCTTTTACATGTAGCGAAAGAAAATAGCTGTGATCTTTATTATGAAGCAAGTGTCGCCGGAGGAATTCCGATTCTGCGCACGCTGGAGGAAGGATTGGCCTCAGACCGAATCACCAAGATGATGGGGATTGTGAACGGTACAACGAATTTTATTTTAACGAAAATGAATGTCGATAAAAGCGCATATGAGGATGTCTTAAAAGAAGCACAGGATCTAGGCTTTGCAGAAGCAGATCCGACAGCTGATGTAGAAGGACTGGATGCAGCAAGGAAAATGGCGATTCTTGCAAGACTCGGCTTTTCTATGAATGTAGATTTAGAGGACGTCAAGGTGAAAGGTATTTCTGATATCTCTGATGAGGATATTAATTTCAGTAAGCGGTTTGGCTATACAATGAAGCTGATCGGCATTGCTCAGAGGGACGGAGAGAAAGTGGAGGTCAGCGTTCAGCCAACCTTACTTCCTGATCATCATCCATTATCATCCGTCAACAATGAATTTAATGCGGTATATGTCTACGGAAGTGCTGTAGGAGAAACGATGTTTTACGGACCTGGAGCAGGAAGTCTGCCGACAGCAACAGCTGTTGTATCAGACTTAGTGGCTGTGATGAAAAACATGCGCCTTGGCGTGAACGGAAGCGGATTTATCGCACCGCAGTTTGAGAAGAAGATCAAATCGTCATCAGAAATATTTGCTCAGCAATTTTTAAGAATTCATGTTAGAGATCAAGTCGGGGCATTCTCCCGCATTACATCTATTTTTTCTGAAAGAGGCATCAGCTTTGAAAAGATCCTTCAGCTTCCTGTGAAAGGACATGATGAGCTGGCTGAAATTGTGATTATTACACATCAGACTTCAGAAGAAGATTTCTCAAATATCCTGCAAAAATTAAACGACCTCGACGTGGTGGTTCAAGTGAAGAGCACGTACCGAGTAGAAGGGAACGGTTTAAGCTGATGAAATGGAATGGACTCATTGAAGAATTTCAAGAATTCTTACCAGTAAACGAATCTACACCTAAACTAACATTAAATGAAGGGAATACACCGCTGATCCATCTTGCCAAGCTTTCAGAAAAGCTGGGAATCGAGCTTCATGTGAAAACAGAAGGCGTTAATCCAACAGGCTCTTTCAAGGATCGAGGAATGGTCATGGCTGTTGCAAAGGCTAAAGAAGAAGGCAACGATACAATCATGTGCGCCTCAACGGGGAATACCTCTGCAGCAGCAGCAGCTTATGCAGCCCGTGCTGATATGAAATGTATTGTCATCATTCCAGACGGGAAAATTGCCTTCGGTAAGCTTGCACAGGCCGTCATGTACGGAGCAGAGATCATTGCCATTGATGGCAACTTTGATGATGCACTGAAAATCGTTCGCAGTATCTGTGAAAAAGCGCCGATCGCCCTTGTGAACTCCGTCAATCCTTATCGAATTGAAGGACAAAAGACAGCAGCATTTGAAATCTGTGAGCAGCTAGGCTCTGCCCCGGACGTACTGGCGATTCCTGTTGGTAATGCCGGGAACATCACGGCCTACTGGAAAGGCTTCAAGGAATATCACGAGAAAAAAGGAACTGGACTGCCTGTCATGCGTGGTTTTGAAGCAGAAGGTGCAGCGGCAATCGTTCGAAATAAAGTGATTGAGCAGCCAGAAACAGTGGCAACGGCTATCCGTATCGGAAATCCAGCGAGCTGGAAACAAGCTGTGGCAGCCGCAGATGAATCAAATGGAAAGATTGATGAAGTAACAGATGAGGAAATTCTTCATGCGTATCAATTGATTGCACGTGAAGAAGGTGTGTTTGCAGAGCCGGGTTCTTGTGCGTCGATTGCGGGCGTGTTAAAGCAGGTGAAATCTGGAGAAATCAAGCCAGGCAGTAAAGTTGTTGCGGTACTAACAGGCAACGGACTGAAAGATCCAAATACGGCTATCGATATTTCACAAATCAAGCCGGTCACACTCGATGCAGATGAAGATCAAATTCTTGAACACTTAGAAAAGGCCGCACGCGTATGAGTGAAGCCTCCATGCTTTTTTCAATCACAGTACCGGGAAGCACTGCCAATTTAGGACCAGGCTTTGATTCAGTTGGAATGGCACTCAGCCGCTATTTAAAGCTATCGGTCTATGACCATGATAGCTGGCTGTTTGAAGCAGAAACAGATGTCGTGTCTGGAATTCCATCAGGCACCGACAACCTAATTTATCAAACAGCCAAAAAGGTCGCAGATGACTTTGGAAAAACACTCCCGCCTGTTCATGTCAAAGTGTGGAGTGATATTCCATTGGCACGGGGGCTTGGCAGCAGTGCTGCTGCCATCGTGGCCGCCATTGAACTTGCCAATCAGCTTCTTGAATTAAACATGACAGATGATCAGAAGCTCTTTTATGCAAGTGAGGTAGAAGGTCATCCAGATAATGCGGGTGCCTCTTTATTCGGTGGTTTACTGATCGGTCTTCATGAAGAAGACAAAACCCATGCCGTTAAAGTGCAGCATGTGGATGTAGATGTCGTCGTGGTGATTCCTTTTTATGAAGTGCTCACAAAGGATGCCCGTGATGTCCTGCCAGAGGATTTCTCCTATAAACATGCTGTCAGTGCGAGTGCTGTGAGCAACGTCCTTGTAGCCGCCTTAATGACGCAAAACTGGCCGCTTGTTGGAGAAATGATGAATAAGGATTTATTTCATCAGCCTTACCGCACAATGCTCGTGCCAGAGCTGTCGAAGGTAGAGCATGTCGCTTCGCTCAAAGGAGCGTATGGAACGGCTTTGAGCGGTGCTGGACCGACGATCCTCACCTTAGTGGAAAAAGGGAAGGGAGAAGCGCTGAAAGAGCAGCTTGCCCAAAACTTCCCGCATTGCGAAGTCGATTTGCTGACGGTGCCAGTAGAAGGGGTTGTCGTGCAGCATTATCCTGTTAATCAAGTAAAGAACGTGCTGTGAATCTGCACGTTCCCAGCGTGTAGACAAACCCTCGCATTCTTTGTCAGTCCTGCGCGCTGGTGCTCACGAATGTTCAATTCGCTCCGCGCCAGTGCTCGTTCTTCCTAGACTTCAAGGGTTTTCAATCACGCTGAAAAGAAGAAAAAGAGCTAAAATAAAGATCATTTTAGCCCTTTTTCAGCAATCTGAGAACGTGCTGTGAATCTGCACGTTCTTTTTTTATGCTTGTTTTTATGGGAAGAAGCAGGGATTATTATTTAGAGGATCGAACTATTTTTTAAGCATAAAAGGGGGAGATACGTTCATGAAGAAATTGATGACGGCAGAAGATTTAACGAAGATTGTTTCTGTTTCCTATCCGGTTTATTCACCAGATGGAAAAAAGGCAGTCTTTACAAAAGTCACTGTGAATGAGAAAAAAGACGATTACAACATCCACTTATGGGTTCGAGATGAAGAGACAGAGGAGCTGGCACAATGGACATTTGAGGATGGAAAGCATCATCAGCCAGTTTGGTCAAAGGACGGCAGGCAGCTTGCTTTTATTTTACAAAAGCCAAAGGAAGCCCCTCAGCTCGCACTCATAAAGAGCGAAGGAGGCGGCGTGCGAACCTTAACGAAGATTCCTTACGGAGTATCTCATCCTGTCTTTTCTCCAGATGGTGCTTTTCTTTATGCGGCTGTGTCATTGAAACAATCAGAATCTGTTCATGATGAAAAAAAGGAAGAGCAAGATGACTTTGCTCCAGCGGTATATGATGATTTAACCTATAAAGCAGATGGAAGAGGCTTTTTAGATGGGCGTGTCACGCAGATCGTGAAGGTAGATATCGATTCAGGAGAGATAGAGCCTGTCACGAGCGAGCAGGTTCATCATATGAATCATACGATTTCTCCTTGCGGCAAATGGCTTGCCTTTATTCAATTAAATCCACAGATACCTTACATAAGTGACGTGTGTCTTCTGTCATTAGAGGATGGTACGACAAAAAAAATCACACAAGCAAACGGCGCTTATTCCACCGTATCTTTTTCTCCAAATGGAGGGAGTCTTTTGTATATTGGACATGAGCGTGAATTTCAAAATGCCACCTTCCCATCACTATGGCTGTATGATCTGAAGGAAGAAAAGACGGTTCAACTGTCAGAAATGCTCGATATGTATGTTGGGAACTGTATGGCAGGAGATAGCGTGATGGGAGAGGTCTATCAGCTACCGCAGTGGACAAAGGACAGCCAAGGGTTTTATGCGCTTGTTTCTAATCAAGGCAGTACAGGGATTTATTATTTCTCTATTGAAGGTTTAGCCTATCCTGTTCGACTAGAGGCGGAACATATCACCAATTTCAGCCTTCATCCAAATGAATCCAAATTGCTGCTCAGCCGGCTTTCACCTGTCTCACCAAGTGAGCTGTATGAGATGACATTAGGGGAGACAGAACTAAAGCAAATCACATTCGAGCATCATGATTTTCTAAAGGAGCATGTCGTATCCGAACCTGAACCATTTTCTTTTCAGTCAAAAGATGGTGACGAGGTGCATGGCTGGTTTATGAAGCCTTCCAAGATGGAAGAGGGAAAGAAATATCCGCTCATTCTAGAGGTTCATGGCGGACCGCATGCGATGTATGGTCATACGTATTTTCATGAATTTCAAATGCTCGCTTCTGAAGGCTACGCCATCGTGTATATCAACCCGCACGGCAGTCATGGGTATGGACAGATGTTTACTGACCGTGTGAGAGGAAACTATGGTAACGTTGATTATGACGATGTCATGCAGGCTGTTGATCATGTGCTCACAGCCTATGATTTCCTTGATGAAACAAGGCTTGGCGTGACAGGCGGCAGCTATGGCGGTTTTATGACCAACTGGATTGTTGGTCAAACTGACCGCTTTCGGGCAGCTGTCACACAGCGTTCCATTTCCAACTGGATTAGCTTTTATGGCATCAGTGATATCGGTTATTTCTTTACAAGGTGGCAGATTGATGGGGATATTTATGATTCTGTCGATAAGCTATGGGATCGTTCGCCGCTAAAATATGTGAAGCAGATGAACACGCCGCTGCTCATCCTGCACAGTGATGAAGATTATCGTTGCCCAGTTGATCAAGCAGAGCAGCTTTTTGTGGCATTGAAGGAGCTTGGGAAAGACACAAGATTGGTCAAATTCCCGAAGGCATCTCATGATTTATCCAGAAGCGGCCACCCGGGGCAGCGTATTCAAAGACTGACTTTTATAAAGGAATGGTTTAGAGAAAAGCTAGCTTAATAAAAACCGACCCTTCAGCGTGCTGACAAACCCTCGCATTCGCTGTCAGTCCTGCGTGCTGGTGCTCACGAATAGAAAATTCGCTCCGCGCCAGTACTCGTCTTTCCAGACTTCAAGGATTTTCATATCACGCTGAAAAGAAGACAAAGGGCTAAAGCCTTTGTCAATCATGAAAAAAACGACCCTAATTGGGTCGTTTTCATGTCATATATGAATTAGAAAACCTGTTCAACTTCTACAACGCCAGGCACTTCTTCTAATAATGCGCGCTCAATACCGGCTTTCAATGTAATGGTTGAACTTGGGCAGCTGCCGCATGCACCAAGAAGACGTAATTTCACAATGCCATCTTCAATGTCTACTAGCTCACAGTCTCCACCATCACGTAATAGAAATGGACGAAGTTTGTCCAGTACTTCCTGTACTTGGTCTTTCATTTCGACTTCAGTCATTAGATATAATCGCTCCTTTCACAACATATCACCATTATATTCATCTGGACGATAAAAATCTATTGATTGGTTTCAAAGTTTCCTTTTCATTATAGCACAATCTCATCTTGAAACAAAAAGTGATTTTGGCTTTTTTCAAACAGAAAATTCAGCTAAAATGAAGTTAGAATAGGGGGCTTGCCAAATGAATCAAACCGTCGATCTTTATGTATATGGAAGAGATGTCTTGTGCGCTAGCTGCGTGAATCTGCCTTCTTCAAAAGATACGTTTGAATGGTTAGATGCAGCATTAAAACGAAAATATCCGGATCAGCCATTTCGCATCACATATATTGATATTGAGCACCCGCCAGAAAACGAACAACAAAAGGAATTGTCTGAACGAATTCTTGATGATGAATTCTTTTATCCGCTTGTCTTAGTAGAGGATCAAATCGTTGGGGAAGGCAATCCGAAATTAAAAGACATTTATCAAGAAATGGAGAAATACGGGTACAAGGAGAGCAGTGAATAAGCTGTTCTTTTTTTGAGAAATATAAACGAACAAACGTTCCTATTTTAGGTTGAAAAGGAACGTTTGTTCGTTTATAATGAAATGAAAGGAGCGTGAGCATCATGAATTATTTACTGAAACAATCTCTTCAACAGCAAATACCGATTGAGATGATTTATATGAAGAAAAACGGAGAGTGCACGAAGAGAAAAATCATTGTCTACCGTGAGACGGATCAGTTTATCCAAGCATATTGTTTATCGAAGAAAACGATGAGAACCTTTCGTAAAGACTGCATTCTTGCCCTTGCTCCGATCAAATGGACCAACTCATCGGCACATGCCGTTTCATAGAAAAAAGCTCCCTCGTCACGAAGGAGCTTTGAGAAAAAATTCACATAATTTTAGCCGTTGTGATGCTTGTACATCCAAAGCAGTCCAGATTTCAGAAGTCTTGGCACCCTGCCAACAAGTGGACGATCTGCCACTAAGCCAAATCCGGCTTTTTTCCCTAATGAACCTAAAACACCTTTTAGCTTAAACTGTGGATAAGCCTCAGGAAGCGGCTCATTTTTCCAGCGTTTTTGCAGAGATTGGACAATTTGTTCTGCCTGCGCTTCAGCAAGCTGTGCACTTGGGGCATGCGGCAGACTTGCGCAGTCACCTACGACATATACATGCTCATCCCCTGGGAGATTGTGATGAGGAGTTAATACGACACGGCCTTGTGCGTCTTTTTCAACATCCATCTCTCGTACCACTTTGCTTGGCTGTATTCCTGCTGTCCACACGATGACATCAGCTTCAATCGCGTCATCATGGTTATAAACAAGACCTTCTTCAACCTTTGTAATATTGGCACAGTTAATAATCTTTACGTCATTTTCTTCAAACCACTTTTGCACATACAAACTTAATCTTTTTGGGAAGCTTGATAGAATCAGCTCTCCGCGGTCAAAAAGAATAATGTTTAAATCAGCACGGCTTTCTCTTAATTCACTGGCCAGCTCTACCCCGCTAAGTCCAGCACCGACGATGCCAACCGTTGCACCTGCGCTCAAATTGTTTAATTTGTTATACGCATGTCTTGACTGATCAATGGTTTGAATGCTGTATGTATGTTCTTTCGCACCAGGGACATTATGATACTTGTCCTCACAGCCGAGTCCAATCACCGTATCATCATACGGAATCGGTTCACGGTCGCTGAATAAAATCTGTTTGTTTTCAATATCAATTTTTTCTACTTCCCCGTATTGAATATCCAGCTTCGGATGCTCTGGAAAAGATACTCGAATGTGATGATCAGAGATCGTTCCAGCAGCAAGTGCATAATATTCTGTTTTTAAACAGTGGTAAGGATTTCGATCAATTAATGTGATAGTGACATCATCAGGTAATTGATTTGGCAATAAGCGGTGGAGAACCCGCATATTCCCGTAACCTCCGCCGATCAAGACTAAATTTTTCATGACGATTCTCCTTTTCCCCGTAGACATTGAAAAACACTTATACTAAAAAACTTTAAGTTAAAATACCAAATAAAATTATATCGAATTTACTGTGAAACCACAATAATTGTTTCAAAATAACCTACATATTCATCAGTTAGTCCTAAATAGTAAAACATTTTATGAGGAATAGGCGTAACGATACAGATGAAGCTCATATTTTGACTAATGCAAGGAATTTCGGTAGGATGGTAAGGCAATGTGAGGTGAAGCACAGTGTTTCCACTGATCGAATTTTGTGTAAGTAATCTTGCACAAGGGTCTCAAGAAGCAAAAGTGAAGCTTGAAAAAGACCCAAACCTAGACGTAATGGAATACGGCTGTTTAAGCTATTGCGGCAAATGTATGGACTCCCCATTTGCACTTGTGAATGGAGAATTTGTTTCAGGAGAAAATGCAGAGCAGCTAGTCGAGCGTATTTATGCTTTTATAGAGGAAAACGACATGTTTTAAATGCACCACATGGGTCATGAGGTGCATTTTTTTCACATTTTCATCTTCCATTTTTAAGGAGAATCAATAGAAAGCGCATCCAATATGTTATGCTAATAAAATATCATCAATATGAAATATCACACGAGAGAAAAAGAGGCATATGCATAATAAAAGCCCTTTGCCATGGCAGCAAAGAGCTTCTATGTATGAAAAACGGGGGATGATAAGATTGTCTCCTGAATCGACTCCTTTTATACTATAAAGAAACAACATTTTTGGAGGAAGCTCATGACATCATTTCAATTCACGAAAATGCACGGATTAGGAAATAATTATATTTACGTCAATCAGATGAAGGAACAGCTTCCAGAAGAGCAGCTATCAGAGATAGCGATTCGCGTTTCTTCTGTTTATACAGGAATCGGTTCTGACGGGATGATCCTTATTTGCCCATCAGATGTTGCACCTGTGAAGATGCGCATTTTCAACAATGATGGATCAGAGGGCAAGAACTGCGGTAATGGGCTGCGCTGCGTTGCAAAGTATGTGTATGAGCATCAAATTGTGACGGACACAACGTTCCAGATTGAGACATTGTCAGGACTCGTTGAAGCGACCGTTCACGCTCAGGATGGTCACGTTCAGCTAGTCACAGTAGATATGGGAAAACCACGTTTTGAAAAAGAAGCAATGCCGATGCTTGGTGAACCGGCTAGCACAACGGTTAATGAGCTGCTTGATTTTGGCACTGCGAAATTAAATGGAACAGCCGTTTCAATGGGAAACCCGCACATCGTTTTTTATTTAGAGGACATTGAAAAAGCGCCGCTTCATACTCTTGGGCCGATCATCGAAAAACACGACATGTTCCCTGAAGGCGTCAATGTAGAATTTGTTGAAGTTGTCAGTGAAACAGAACTGCATTTTCGCGTATGGGAAAGAGGTTCAGGGATTACCCAGGCTTGCGGAACTGGGGCCTGTGCTGCGGCTGTATCCACAATTATGAATGGTCAGGCAAAAAAAGAAACAGACATGACCGTTCATTTAGCAGGCGGAGACCTCATCATTCGTTGGAAAGACAATGACCACGTGCTCATGACAGGACCTGCTGAAACGATTTGTGACGGCACATTTTATCTCTAATCCATTTATTTGAGAAAAGGCATCATCACGTTTATAATTGAAAAGAAACATCCAGTCAAAAGGAGGGATGATCATGAGTACACCAGTAACCATTACAGAAGCTGCTGCACTGCAGATTAAAGATATGATGAAAGAACATGAAGAAGAAAATGCGTTCCTTCGAGTGGGCGTAAAAGGCGGCGGCTGCAGCGGTCTCTCATACGGCATGGGCTTTGACCATGAAGTCTCAGAGAAAGACACGCAGTTCGAACAGCACGGCATCAATGTCCTTGTCGATTCCGAAAGCCTTGATATCATGAACGGAACCATCATTGATTTCAAACAATCACTAATGGGCGGCGGTTTCACCATCGACAATCCGAACGCCATCGCGTCATGCGGATGCGGTTCTTCTTTCAGAACAGCGACGAATACCGGTACGCCGGAAGAGTGTTAAGGGTTAAAACGATTCATTCTGTAAAACCATTTGTATAATGAAGACCTCCTCATATTAATCATTTTCTTGAGGAGGTTTTTTGTGTTGTTTTTAAAGATGCAAAAAAGGACATGACTTAAAAATCACTCAGCACGTCCTCTTTATAAAGATATTTAATTAGAAAAAAGCTCGCAGTTTCTTAGTATTTCCTCTGTTCATCTTCCACATCTTTTCAAAAAGGTTCATCATGGTGTCGGAAAAAATGTTCTTTGTTGTGTTTCGTTGAGAATAACGTTTCGTATTAATCGATTGTATTCTCAATCATCATTTTCAAAGCTGTTCCCTCTTTTATGAAGAGTAGTAAAGACTTTCATCGCTTCGCTCATAAATGATGCCAAGCCCTCACCATAACGATCTATATTCTTTGTGAAACGTTCATCTTGAATATAGAGTTGGCCTAAACCGTAAAAAGCATCAAGAGAGTAATAACGAAAGTTTTCTTTTAAAAAGTCGTACCATTGTTTGATGACGATTTGCACCTCTTTGGATTTAGGGGAATGGCTGCGAAGAGAGGCTAGTTTATTCAATATGCTATCCCAGCTATCAGATAATTCAATTTGTTCATCTTTAGACAAATGATTTAGTTTTGAGCTGACTTCATCAACAGCTTGATTTCCCCAACGGTGACGAGCTTCTTCTTCATATTGGCTAAAATTCATATTCATATTCTCAAACCTTTCTTTATAGGTGTATTGAGTTTCTCCCGTTAAATGCTGTAGCGTCTTATCAATATTTCCGATCATTTTATCGAGATTATTTCGTTTCTTTACTAACATTTTTCTTTGTAGCATAAATGCTTCTATCTTATTAAATGAAGGATTGTGCATCATCTTTTGGATTTCCTTCAATGGAAATCCAAGTTCCCTGAAAAATAATATTTGCTGCAATGTTTCAAGGTTTTCTTCTGAATAGAGCCGATAACGATTATCTGTGACTTCACTTGGGGTCAATAAACCAATTTTGTCGTAATGATGAAGTGTACGAATGCTAATACCAAATAATTCAGCTACTTCTTTCACTTTCATTTCAATTCACCTCTCTTGATATCCACTATAAAATATGACGTTGCGTTAGGGTCAATCATCTTTTTAAAAATTTATATCATTGTTGATCTTGTTTGAAGCAGCGAATTCAAGGAGTTATGTTTTTTTCCAAATCGCTCAATTTTGTTACAGCTGGCCCGAACAACTGGCTATTTCCACTCGAAAAGAGTATCATGAGAACCAAACATAAACTGTAGTGAGAAAAGAGGTTGCTGAGGTTTGAGTGAACAAATCAATTGCAGGAACTGTCATGAGCTGATTCCGTATCGTTCCAAAACGTGTCCATCTTGCGGGATTGAGAAGCCGCTTCCGAAAAAGGAACGTGTGAAGGATCGGGTGATTTTGGTTGTGGCAGGGATTGTTGTGGTGCTGCTTGCTGCAATGGTACTTGGAATGGCAAATGCCTATATTGGGGTTTTTAAATAAACGAAAAAAGGAGTTCCGCAAGTGGGAACTCCTTTTTTGATCCGTTCTTATTTGTTTTCAAATAAGCTTGTGGAATGAAGAGGCTGTACACGGGCTTTCGGGTCCATGTAAGCTTTCGCATTGTTGACAGCAGTTGGTGCTTCACCAAATCCGCTTGCAATCAATTTGACTTTTCCTTCATACGTACAGATGTCTCCTGCCGCATAGAAGCCTTCAATGTTTGTTTCCATTGTAGATTTCACCACGATGGAGTTCTTTTCGATTTCAAGGCCCCATTGTTTGATTGGTCCAAGGGAGGAAACAAAACCGAAGTTGACGATCACGTCGTCCACATCAAGCACTTGTTTTTTGTCGCCTTTGACTTCTTCGAGCACGATTTGTTCAATGCGGTCTTCACCAATGAGCTCAGTTGGTACATATGGTGTTAGTACATTGACTTTCGAGTTGTGCAGGTTTTCTACACTGTGCTCATGTGCGCGGAATTTATCGCGGCGGTGAATAATGGATACTTCTTTTGCGATTGGTTCAAGCATAAGTGCCCAGTCCACCGCAGAGTCTCCGCCCCCAAGAACGGCAACACGTCTGCCGGCAAATTGGTTCAAGTCATTAATGAAGTAATGCAGGTTGCTTCCTTCAAATGATTCTGCTGAATCAAGTTCAAGCTTTCTCGGTTGGAATGCACCGTTACCAGCTGTGATGATAATTGTTTTAGAATAATGAATCTCTTGATTTGTCACAAGTTTAAAGATCCCATCTGCCTGCTTTTCAACCGTTTCAACTGCCTGCTCTAAGCAAATGGTTTGATCAAATTTATCCATTTGTTCCTTTAAGTTATCAACTAATTCTTGTGCGCGGATTTTTGGAAATCCAGCCACATCATAAATATATTTTTCAGGGTAAAGAGCGGATAGTTGACCGCCGAGCTGAGGAAGGCTTTCAATGATTTTCACACTTGCCTGTCTCATGCCTCCGTAAAACGCAGTAAACAATCCAACTGGGCCGCCCCCGATAACGGTAATGTCATATACCTTAGAATCTTCTTGCATTCCTTTAATCCTCCCAAATGAAAATTGTTATCACTATATCATATCATACCACATATCGTCGTTTGACTTGTTTTGAAAAACTTGTCGTTTTTTGATGCCGAAGCTTTAGAAAGGAGGAAAAAGTGAGAAAGACCGTTTATCATAAGGATTTTCAGTTTAAAGCCTTGAAAATTGGAGCAGAACTCGCTATTATTGTTAAGGGAACTAAATATTAATTTTTTATGAATTTTTGTCGGATACGGTCAAATGCTTTCGTTTTATGTAGGTGAAAGTTCAGATTTTCACATACTTATTTTTTTGTTTAAATTTCATAAAATGCCGCAAAGCGGTTGAGAATAACGATATGTAATTCTTTATCCGTTTTACAGCAAATTTAAAAAAGGTGGATGTGATTCCAGTGAATAAACCGAAAATCGTTGTATTAGGTGCAGGTTATGGCGGATTAATGACTGTAACAAGATTAACAAAACAGCTTGGCACAAATGATGCGGACATTACTCTTGTGAACAAGCATAATTATCATTACGAAACAACATGGCTTCATGAAGCAAGTGCAGGTACTCTTCATCATGACCGCTGTCGTTATCAAATCAAAGATGTGATTAACAGTTCCCGTGTCAACTTTGTACAAGCAACAGTTGAAAGCATTGATAAGGAAGCGAAGAAAGTTGTGACATCAGATGGCGAACTTTCTTATGACTACCTTGTTGTTGCACTTGGTGCTGTTCCTGAAACATTTGGTATTGCAGGACTGAAAGAATACGCATTCTCAATCTCTAACATCAACTCTGCTCGTCAGCTTCGTGAGCACATTGAGCTTCAATTTGCGACGTATAATACGGATGCTGAAAAACGTCCAGAGCGTTTGACAATCGTTGTCGGCGGCGCAGGATTCACAGGTATTGAGTTCCTTGGTGAGCTTGGAAACCGTGTGCCTGAGCTTTGCAAAGAGTATGACATTGATCAAAAAGACGTGCGTATCATCTGTGTAGAAGCTGCGCCAACAGCTCTTCCCGGATTCGATCCAGAATTGATCGACTATGCGATGAACTACCTTCAAGGTAAAGGTGTTGAGTTCAAAATTGGTACAGCGATCAAAGAATGTACACCTGAGGGGATCATTGTTGGAAAAGACGATGATACAGAAGAAATCAAAGCTGCAACTGTTGTTTGGGCAGCAGGTGTACGCGGTAACCCAATCGTTGAAGAAGCTGGTTTTGAAAACATGCGCGGCCGCGTAAAAGTTTCTCCAGACCTTCGTGTACCAGAAAATGATGATGTCTTCATCATTGGTGACTGTTCATTGATTATCAATGAAGAAATCAACCGTCCATACCCACCAACTGCACAAATCGCTATGCAGCAAGGTGAAACAGTAGCGAAAAACCTTGCAGCACTAGTAAAAGGCGGTTCTCTTGAAAGCTTTAAGCCAGACATCAAAGGAACAGTTGCTTCTCTTGGTGAACACGACGCTGTAGGTGTTGCGTTTGGTAAAAAACTTCAAGGAACAAAAGCTTCTGCAATGAAGAAAATCATCGACAACCGTTCTTTATTCATGGTTGGCGGACCAGGACTTGTTTTGAAAAAAGGAAAATTCAAGTTCTTCTAAACCATCATAGACAAAAACGTGTATCCTCGTGATACACGTTTTTTTATAAGTTGTGGTATATTTTCTCACTTGGTCATTGACGGCAAAATATGTTATGATGAATTATCAGAAAATTTAGATTAAGGAGTGAGCAATATGAATGCACAAACAAAGGAAAAAACATCAATCTGTCAATATTGTTCAGGAAAAGGGTATTTTCAGCTATTGCTCGGCGGATCTGAAACGTGTGAGGAATGTAAAGGGACAGGAAAGAAGCGTTAATCGATCTGCTTTTTCCATTGATTGACTTCATCTCTATTTCCAAGTTAAACTAATGATGGGATATTTGGGGGTGGAGATGAAGTGATCAGTTTACCAGTCGTTATCATTTCAGTTATTTTATTTTTCGTGTTATTCTTCGGCATTGGCTTTTTGCTCAATATGCTACTGAGAATGTCATGGATTATGGCTATTTTATATCCAATTGTATGCCTTTTCATTATTAACAATCAAAAGATGATCGCTTATGTAAGAGAGCCTGGCACTGCTTTTTCAGGAATAGGAGACCGGATCGTCTCACTCGCTGCGGCAGATATCATCATCTTATTAAGCGGCCTGATCGGTGCAATCACATCAGGTTTTGTCATTAATGCACTTCGAAAAAGAGGGTATCAAATGTTTTAACTCACTTGTGGACACGCAAGTGGGTTTTTTTGTTTCTCCTTTGCATAGTTTCCATTTTGTTTGGAAACAAATAGATGGGTAGAGGAGTGACAAATAGAGATGAAAACATGGATGAAACGATTGTTCATGACCGCCCTATTCATGCTTGCACTTTTGACAAGCTTTACGGGCATATCTGGAGTCGAACCAAGTGATTTAGCTGTTTGGGTGAAAAAAACCGATGCGGGCAAGCAAGTATCTTCTTTTTTTCAGCAGCAAAAAAGGGAAACGATCGCACTCAAAAGTGAAGATTCGCGGGCTGTTTCTCTCGAAGAAGCCTTTAATTGGAACGATTACCCGAAGCAGAAAGTTGTGGCAACCGGCTATACAGCAGGTGTGGAATCAACAGGCAAAACGAAGGAACATCATGCATATGGCATTACATATTCAGGCGTCAAAGTGAAACGTGATTTATACTCAACAGTGGCAGCCGACCCATCTGTTTTTCCGATTGGAACGGTGCTGTTTATCCCAAACTATGGCTACGGTGTGGTTGCAGATACCGGGAAAGCCATTAAAGGTCATAAGCTTGATTTATACTATGAAACCGTAGATGATGTGTATAGAGAATGGGGTAAAAAAGTGCTCGATGTGTATATCATCAAAAAGGGTGAAGGGACGTTAACGGAAAAAGACTTAAATCAGCTTAATGAAGCAGAATCGATGCAGGTATTCCGTCAGCAGTTTCAAGCCAATAAAGAATAAAAAAGCTTTGGGCCGTTTAAGGTCCAAAGCTTTTTCGCTTCTACATGAAGTAATAATCTAAGATGAGTGTCAGCAAGATCCCTGTTAAGCCGCCGAAGAAGACTTCAATCGGCTTATGACCAAGAAGCTCTTTTAATTTCTTTTGCTTTTCTTTTTCTTCCGCATTCGGGAAATTCTTTGCTTCGGAAACAAATCGGTTAAAATCTGTTACAAGCTTGTTGAGAACAGTCGCCTGTTCTCCTGCCTGTCTGCGAACGCCTGTCGCATCAAACATCGTAATAATGGCAAAGATGGCGGAAATGGCAAAGATAGATGTATCTAGCCCGTGCTCTAAAGCCACTGCTGTTGAGAGTGCTGTTACTGCTGCGGAGTGTGAACTTGGCATTCCGCCTGTGCTTGTAATGAGCGACCAATCTAGTCGTCTAGAAATGATAAATTGAATCGGTACTTTTACAAATTGAGCAAAAAAGATGGCTGCAAGGCTGGCAAGCAGCGGAAAATTCGTCAGTACGCTCATGAACAAGAAACATCCTCTCTTTAAGAAAAAATATTGTGCGAAATGATGGACTAAAAATCCTAGTATGATGAAAAAATGATAGCAGTAAAAAATGCTGCCAAGTCCATGTTCATTATAACATTAAAGAAAGTAGATGTGGAACGAGGAGAACAAGGACAGGCTGCTCAGGTTTTCGCCGCTTTTTCATGATGCCCTTCCGCGTGTGAAAATATAAATGTTCATCAAGTAAAGACAGACTGGCAATGATCGTATAGGCACGCAAATTTTGATATAATAGAAGTTCCAATGTGAAAAATGGAGTTCATTAAGGAGCGTGTGATAAATATGTTTTTCTCGACAAATGAATTGCAGCATAAAGATACACTGGCGATCGGACTTTTTCAAAAGAGCCAATTATCAGGAAAAGCAAAAGAAATGGATGAATTACTCGAAGGAAGAATCACTGAATTATTAAAAGAAGGCGACATTTCATCCAAACGAAATCAGCTTTCGAAGTTTTTCCCATCCCCTGAAACAGGCATCAAACGCATTTATTTTGTCGGGCTTGGGAAGGAATCAGATTACACGTTTGAAGAGGCAAAAGAAGTGTTTGCCCATTTATTCAAAAAGCTTCATCAAGATAAAAAGCAAGCGGTTTCTGTCTTGCTGGATACGTTTATTGGAAAGGATCTGCCTGCTCAAGATGCAGCCCATGCCCTTTCTGAAAGCTGCCTTTTAGCTACATATGAATTACAGGATTTTAAACATAAAACAAATGAACCGGATCGTTTTATCGAGTTTGTTTATGCAACGACAGAGCATGATCAAGCTGAAATTCAGGCGAGTTTGAAAGTCGGCGAAGTGTACGGACAGTCAGTTAATTCGGCCCGTACCCTTGTGAATATGCCGCCGAACATGCTCACATCCTCTGATCTGGCTTCGTATGCGGCAGAGCTTGCATATAAATATGAATTTGAGATTGAAATTTTAGATAAAGAACAAATGGAAGAGCTCGGAATGGGCGGTATTTTAGCCGTCAATAGAGGCTCAACAGAACCGCCAAAACTCATCGTATTAAAATATCAAGGCAAGGAAGAATGGACAGACGTCATCGGCCTTGTCGGTAAAGGCATCACGTATGATACCGGCGGCTATTCTTTAAAGCCAAGAGCGAGTATGGTTGGCATGAAAACAGATATGGGCGGCTCAGCCTCTGTTCTAGGCGCAATGGAAATCATTGGCGAACTTCGCCCAGAGCAAAATGTCATTGCGGTCATCGCCTCAACCGATAATATGATCTCGGCAGACGCTATGAAGCCGGACGACGTGATTGTGTCACTAAGCGGTAAAACAATCGAAGTGCTCAATACGGATGCAGAAGGCCGTCTTGTTTTAGCAGATGGGGTGACATATGCGAAGCAGCATGGTGCCTCTGTCCTTGTAGATGTGGCCACATTAACAGGCGGTGTCATTGTGGCGCTTGGAAATGAGACAACAGGCGCGATGACCAATAACGATGAGCTGTACGCTCAGTTTAAAGAAGCATCAGAAGAATGCGGTGAAATGATCTGGCAGCTGCCAATCACGGAAAAAGATAAGAAACGAGTACGAAACAGCAAAATGGCGGATCTCAATAACTCACCAGGCCGTGATGGTCATGCGATCATGGCAGGTGCTTTCATTGGCGAATTCGCAGAGGAGACGCCTTGGGTTCACTTAGATATTGCAGGAACTGCAACAACAGAAAAACCTTCATGCTTTGGACCAACAGGGGCAACAGGTGTGATGGTGAGATCACTCGCAACATTTGTGGAACGATTTGAAGGAACAAAATAAAGGAGAAGGCTCTGCCAAGTGGCAGGGCTTCAGATTGTTGACAAAGAGCTAAAATGAACTTTATTTTAGCTCTTTGTCTTTTTCTTTTCAGCGTGATAGAAAACCTTTGAAGTCTAGGAAGGACGAGTACTGGAGCGGAGCGAATTTGACATTCGTGAGCACCAGCACGCAGGACTGACAAAGAATGCGAGGGTTTGTCTACACGCTGGGCTCTGCCAAGTGGCAGAGCTTTTTTATGTAGGACATACGCCATTTGACGAAGTTTTTTTTCTATGGTAACATACGTTGGTACTTTAATTATCTACTACATTAGTAAACTAAAGGATTTCGGGGGTTTCACCATGAATGCAGTTGTTTTAGCGGTTGTTTTAATGTTGATATTAAGCTTGCTGCGGGTCAATGTCGTGATTGCGCTGGCAATAGGCGCTTTAGCTGGCGGACTTGCAGGTGGAATAGGCTTGGGAGGAACAGTGGACGCCTTTACGGACGGACTCGGAGGAAATGCAACAGTGGCGATTAGTTATGCGTTATTAGGAGCATTTGCTGCGGCACTGACGAAAACAGGTCTGCCAGATGCTATGGTTGAAGGAGCAGTGAAGCTTCTAGGAAAAGAAGGCGATTCAAGACGGAAAACACTATCAAAAGTGCTCATCGTTCTTGTCATTTTGATCGTGTCCTGTTTTTCACAGAACGTCGTTCCTGTTCACATTGCCTTTATCCCAGTCCTCATTCCGCCGTTATTAAAGGTGTTTAACGAGCTTCAGATTGACCGCAGACTGCTAGCGTGTGTCATGACCTTCGGACTCACTGCACCATATATATTACTTCCAGTCGGTTTTGGACAGATTTTCCACGGAATGCTTCGTGACAATATGAAGGAAGCGGGTCTAACCGTAAACCTTGCAGATATTCCGTATGCGATGCTGATTCCTGTAGCAGGCATGGTTCTTGGCTTGATCGTTTCCATTTTTGTATATCGAAAGCCGAAGGTATATGAGAATCGTGAAATTACAGACGTAGAGAAATCGGCTTATACGAAAAAAAGCTTATTCTTTGCCGGTCTTGCTATTCTCGTTTCGTTGATTGTCCAGCTTTATCTATCACAAAGCCTTGGTGTGGAAGGAATGATCTTCGGTGCACTCGCAGGACTGCTTGTCTTGTTTGTGACTGGAATGATGAAACGGGATGAAGCAGATGAACTGATTACATCTGGAATGAATATGATGGCATTTATCGGTTTTGTCATGCTTGTTGCGGCTGGGTTTGCCAATGTTTTAACAAAAACAGGAGACATTGAATCTCTTGTCAAAGCATCTTCCCAATTTATCGGAAACAGCCAGAGTCTTGCGGCGATTTTAATGCTGCTCGTTGGTCTGCTTGTGACAATGGGAATCGGATCATCATTTGCAACGATTCCGATTATTACAACCATCTTTGTTCCTCTTTGCTTACACTTAGGTTTTAGTCCAATGGCTACCATTGCCATTATTGGCTCTGCTGCGGCTGTTGGAGATGCAGGTTCACCTGCAAGTGACAGTACGCTTGGACCAACATCTGGATTGAATATGGATGGACAGCATCACCACATTTGGGGAACTTGTGTCCCGACTTTTATCTATTATAATATTCCGCTTGTTCTGTTCGGCTGGCTGGCGGCGATTATTCTGTAAAATGAAAAGCTTGTAGAGAAAACAATGATGTTTTTTCTATAAGCTTTTTTTGTTGTTCGCAGATGAAAAAATAATTAGGACAAAAGTACGAATTAAATGAATCTTTCTTTCTCTATCTTACGTATATATGCTGATAAAAATGAAAAGGGGAAGATGGGACATGTCATTTTTTAAAAAGCTAGCGGCAAGTGCAGGAATTGGTGCGGCAAAAGTAGATACCATTTTAGAGAAAAACGCTTATTATCCAGGACAAGAAGTAACGGGAACTGTCCATGTAAAGGGCGGAAAAATTGCTCAGGAAATCCGCCATATCAATGTTAAAATTGAAACACAGTATGTGATTGTAAAAGATGATGAAGAGCGTAGAAAATATGCAAACATCCATTCTGTACGGGTGGCGGATTCTTTTACCATCCAGCCTGGAGAAAAGCATGAATTTCCGTTTTCTTTTATTCTTCCTATCGATACCCCGATGACGATCGGAAAAGTTGAAATTGCAGTGGAGACAGACCTTGATATCCAAGGCGGAATCGATAAATCAGACTATGACCGCATTTTCGTTGAAGCACACCCTTGGGTGAGAAATGTACTGGAGGCCACTAGAAATCTAGGCTTCCACCTGAACGAAGCAGACTGTGAGCAAGCACCTTACTTCCAGCGGCGCCTGCCATTCGTCCAAGAATTCGAGTTCATTCCGACATCAGACTACTATCGCTATATGCTTGATGAGTTAGAGCTGATTTTTCTGATAGATGAAGGCGGATTAGACATTGTTTTCGAAGTCGACCGCAGAGCAAGAGGCCTGAGAGGCTGGCTTGAGGAGATGTATAATGATGGGGAACAGCTTGTGCGCTACCGCTTCAGTCCATCAGATCTTGAAAATGTAGAAGTGCTTGAAGGAATGCTGGAAGAAATCATAGATCAATACGCTGAGTAATGATGAAAAAGAGCCTGAATGAAGACAGGCTCTTTTTTCTATGATACAGCTTCTTGTTTTCGAAAGGATGTGGCTTTGGATACAGAGCGATAAATTTTAGGTGCCAGCATCGCAAGTAATATAGTCAATGCGTAGTCTTTTACCATAAACCAGATCATAAAGAACCATGTGGTTTGATAGGAAATCGGTGCATTAAGCCATACATTTAATGCGAGGTATGTATAGGTCGTTCCGATCACATACATCACGGTCGTACCAGCAATGGCTGCAAGCAAAAAGCGGCCAAAGCCAGGGTTTTTTCTTTTTTCTAGAATGAATCCGGCAAGCCAGGCAGCAGGGATGTATGATAATACAAAGCCGCCGCTTTTGCCTAATATGACCCCAAAGCCCGCAGAGAACTGGGCGAATGCAGGTGCACCAGCAATTCCAACCAAGGCATAGACAATCATAGCTAATGCGCCAAGCCGTCTGCCGAGTAAGAGACCAGCAAGCACACAAAAAAACGGCTGCATCGTAAGTGGAATTCCGCCGACCTGTAAAAATGGCACAATGGATGTGATATTGGCTCCGATAGCCATGAGTGCAGCAAACATTCCCACTAGCACAAAGTCAGCAGTTCTTGTCTTCTTTTGCATGATGTTTCCCCCTGTCTTATCTGTACAAATAGATTAAGGGGAAGAGGGATTTTTGTCAACTTGTTTTTATTTTAGGTTAACAATAAAACCCGCCCATCAATAGGGCGGGTAGCTGATTAAGCTTCGGTCATAAAAGAGGCATCGATGGCTTTGCTGACAGGTACGTAATCATAGCCGAGATCACGAGCGACCGCTTCGTACGTGATATGTCCGTTCATCACATTGACACCTTCTGCGATGGCATTGTTTTCTCTAATAGCTTTTGCAGCGCCTTTATTCGCAATTTGCAGCGCATATGGAACAGTGACATTCGTTAGAGCAACAGTTGATGTCCGCGGAACCGCGCCTGGCATATTAGCGACAGCATAATGTAAAATGCCGTGTTTTTCATAAGTAGGCTGATCATGGGTTGTGATGTGATCAATGGTTTCGACAATGCCGCCTTGATCAATCGCTACATCCACAATGACAGAACCAGGCTTCATTTGTTTCACCATTTCTTCTGTCACAAGCGTCGGTGCTTTGGCACCAGGAATCAGCACCGCACAAATGAGAAGGTCTGCCTCACTGACTGAATCTGCAATGTTGACAGGGTTGGACATTAACGTTTTCATTTGATGGCCAAATTGGTCGTCCAGCTGACGCAGGCGTTCTGCGTTTACATCAATCAGGGTGACATCTGCGCCAAGTCCGATCGCCATTTTCGCTGCGTTTGTTCCAACCACACCGCCCCCAATAATGGTGACCTTTCCTCTTGATACCCCTGGTACACCTGCAAGTAAAATACCCTTTCCGCCTTTTGGCTTTTCTAAAAATTGAGCCCCAATTTGAGCGGCCATTCTGCCTGCTACTTCAGACATTGGTGTGAGAAGAGGGAGTGATTTTCCGTCCGTTACTGTTTCGTAAGCAATGGCTGTAACGCCTTTTTGTTTTAATGCTTCAGCCAAGGAGGGCTCTGCGGCTAGATGCAGGTACGTAAATAAGATAAGTCCTTCTCTGAAATAAGGATATTCCTCAGGTAATGGTTCTTTTACTTTCATGATCATATCAGAAGATGCCCATACATCTTTCGCCTGATCAAGAATCTCTGCACCAACAGATACATAATCGTCATCAGTGAATCCGCTTCCAAAACCAGCGTTTGTTTCAATTAAAATCTGATGTCCAGCTGAAAGCAATTGAGAAGCTGCTCCTGGTGTTAAAGCCACTCGGTTTTCATTGTTCTTAATTTCTTTCGGAATGCCGATGATCATGTTTATTCCTCCTATGCTTATCTATTGATATTGTATGTCTAGTGTATCCGGAAAGTTTAGAAAATTCTTCGGTTGAAATAAAAAATAAAAAAACGCCTCTTTGTGAAATTTCACAAATGGACGTTTTTTAGTTTCATATCAAGGTAGATGGTCATTTTTTCATTCATGTTTTTTAAATCAATTTCTGCGATGTCTGTAATCCGTTTTAATCGATAATTTAAGGTATTGATGTGGATGTTTAATTGCTTTGCGGCAATATTGGCATTGCTGTCACAGTCAATAAACCGCTCAAGGGTTTCGACAAGGTTGGAATGATGCCTCAGGTCGTAATCCTCCAGCTTTGATAAAGAGTAACTGGAGTAAGAAGAGCCCTTTCGCTTCTCAGCAAGCACATCAAGATATTGATAAATGCCTAGTTCAGAAAAGCTGTTTAAACGTTCTGTTTCAACTGGAAAGCGTTCTTTCGTCTTTAATACAGCCAGTGCTTCTTTATAGGAAGGCTGAATTTGAGAGATGTTATCGTAAATTCCTCCAATTGCTGCCTGAACATGCTGAATATGATACCGGTCCGCAAGCTGCTGCAGCATGCCGCTTGTGAATTGCTTAATATCTTGAAGCGGATGTTCTGTTTTTGGTGAGACAAGAATAATGAATTCGTGAAAATCAACAGTCGTTAACAGTACCTGTACTTGCTGTGTTGTTTCAAGCAGATAGGACAGCTTTTTTTCTGTTTCCTCTGTGAGTTCGTCACGAAGACGGAAGATGATGATGGCATATGTGTCTGGACATCTGATGCCAAGCCTTAAAAATAGGTCAAGCATCTCATCCTTTTCATGAATATGACCTGTGAGCATCTTCCAGAAAAGCTCCTGATTACGTTCTTCTGTTTTCGTTTTTCGAATTTGTAAATTGAGTAATTTGTTTTTCACGGCATGCGCTGCCATTTTGAGAAGGTCCATTTCTTCTTCTGAAAAAGGCTGTGCGGATTCAATCGCCCAAATAAATCCGAGCACTTCTTTGTCCTTCCAGATCGAAATGGCGACCCTGCTAGATAAACCCACCTCTGCAATTTGAGGGACACGAAGCGGTTCGTCTGTTTTAAGGAGTGTAGGAATGATGCCGTCCTTCCAAAGCCGATTAATGACTTTTTCCGGTACCCGGCGGGAGATAATGGTTGAAGTTCTGGCGGGATCAGTAAAATCATTGTGTGTGCTATATGCCAATAATCGATGATGAGTATCTTCTATAGTAATAGGGCAATTGAGCACATCACTAATTTGGTCTGCCACATCCTCTAAACGATCAAGACTATACTTAAACGGATCTGTCTTTTTTGTCATAAAAAACCCCTGCTTTTTCGAATATTTCACGTACTTACATTATGAAGAGAATGAGGTACGTAAATCAACAAAAAACTGCCATAAACTTAAAAAAACAAAAAGTGTGAGAAGCAAGCAAATGGATGTTGAAGCATGTTGAAAAAGAAATAGTACAATAATAACGTAGTAAAAAATCAATAGGCGGAAAGATCCACCGAAGCAGGTGGATACTTATTATGAATATATGACCAAAAAACTGTTAAATACTAGATAAAAAGCGAAAAAACAGTAATTCTATAGACTCATTTTGTAAAATAAAAACAGATTTGTTTGACTGTGTATCATTTCTGTTTTTATAATAATAACGTCAAAAAATAAGTGGATTAGCCCATTATATGGCGGCTATGCACGGGAGGTAATGAGGAATATGTCAGGAATTATTCGCGTAACCCCAGAAGAACTAAGAGCGACCGCTAAGCAATATGGTGTTGAAAGTCAAGAAGTGTTAAACCAAGTTGATCGTCTAAATAGAATGATCTCTGATTTAAAAGGAATGTGGGAAGGTGCTTCTAGTGAAGCATTTGCTGATCAATACGAACAGCTTAAGCCTTCATTTATCAAAATGTCTGATCTATTAACAGATGTCAGCAATCAGCTTGATCAAACGGCAAATACACTTGAAAGCACTGACCAAGACATCGCAAGCCAAATCCGCGGCTAATCAAAGGGATTTCCTTTCTAAGTGTGAAAAGCAGAAACAGCGCCGAGTCTGTCAATGGATGCCGGCGCTCTTTCTATTTTGTGAGGTGGAAATTTGTGTATATCGATATTACCATCGACTTAAAAAATTATGATGGCAGTGTGTTTGATTTGAGACTATCAAATTATTTACATATTAAACAAGTCATCCATATCGCCTGGCAGGCAAAACAAATCTCACTTCCAAAGCGAGAAGGCGGATGGGTGCGGGTAGTCAATAAGAAAGCTGTGTTTTCAGGCGAATATAAGCTGTCAGACTGTGGAATTACCACAGGAGACAGGCTGGAAATACTATGAAAGGACTTTTGTAAATGGCAGATAAAAAGAGTTCCTATTTAGAAGAACAATTAGAAGCAGTCATGAAAAAAGAGGGAGGCACCTATACCTTTATTTTTCAAAAAGAGACGATTAAACTCTTAGACGGTTTAGAAGCGGCACCGATCAAAGACATCAATCCTTCATTTCAGAAAGAGATTCAATTAACTGAAGATGAGGTCATCATTTCTATACAACCGCCTCCTGCCTATCAGGAATTTCGTTTCATCCATGCAAAGGATGAAAAAAGCAAATGGATTTTTTCATACCAGCTTGTCGATGCAGTTCTTAAACACGACGTGAAGCGGCTGCATCCTATTGTTTCTCCTGAAAACATTGTTTTTCATCAAGGCTTAGCTCCTGCATTTTTACATTATGGGGTTAAAGAAAGTATCCCGCCATATGAAACCGATGAGCATCGCCTGTTAAAAGAGGTCAAGGCTGTCGTTCTTCGAGTGGTTGACCATGAATATCAATTTCAAGAATATGTGGCTTACAATGAAACGTTGAAATTATCGGAGCTGGCAAAAGAAATTAGTGAAACGAAGTCGCTGGAAGAATTATCATCTTTGATTGAGCAAAAGATCAAAGCAATCGATGCGAAAGAAAAAACGCTCTTAACCATTCCTAAAAAGAAATGGAAGATCGAGCGATACATCGGATTAGGTCTGCTTGTCCTGTTAATCCCTGCATTGGTGTACACCATTTACACCTTCTTTTTTGCCATGCCAAAACAAGAAGCATACGTCGAGGCAAACAAATATTATCTCAACAAGCAGTACAGTCAAGTGGTGGATACGTTAGAGAAGTATCCAGCCAATAAAATGCCAGTCTCTCTTCAATATGAACTGGCCATTTCGTATGTACAAACGAACCAAGGCAGTTTGTTGCTTGATCAGCATAAAAAAGAAATCACAGAAACGTACACATTACAGACAGATCCGCAATACTTCCTATTCTGGATTCATATTGGACAAGGCAATAGCAAGGAAGCACTTGATATTGCACGGGTGCTTGGAGACGACAGGTACATATTTACGGCACTCGTCGCCTATCGCAATGAAATTCAAAACGATGACAGCCTTTCTGCTGAAGAAAAACAAAAACAGCTAGATCCGATCATTAAGGAAATGGCGAAATATGAAGAAAAAGAAACAACCGAGACAAGCACAAGTGACTCCTCAGACGCAAGCCAAACAGATGAAACAGCTGAACAAAAAGAGCAGTCAAAAGCCGATCAAGAGAAAAAAGAGAAAGAATCTGAAGCGAAAAAGAAAACCTCTCAGACGAAAAAAGATGAGAAAAAATAATTCTTTCGATACAACTGACAGTTGGTGCTGTCCCATGAGGAGGTGGAGCGTTTGAGTCTTCTTTGGGTTTTTTATGAGGAGGATTATCAAACTGTCCGTTTAGATGAGCAGTTCAATCGAGAAGCTCTGATTGGACCTGAAATAGAGCATACAGTGACAATCCCTTCACTTTCGTTTGATGAAGGGGTCATTCGTTTATCTCCTGATGAACCGAATGATGGTTTTACTATTTATCAGGGAGATGAGAAGAAAGGCAAATTACTTCCACATGAACCATATCAGCTTGGTTCACTCACACTTATTTTAATGGATGCACATCATGATCAACATATTTATTACCTAGGAAATAGAGTGGAGCTGTCTTTTTCACGTGAAGAGAAAGATGAGATTGATGTGTGGAAAGAACAAGCTCATTCCATGTTTCAAGATGCCAGCCAGTTCACTTTAGAGAAAATCGAAGGAACATGGTATGTCATGCCTCAGGACGAGACGATTTACGTGAACGGAAAGAAAATCCACGGTCCCGAGAAGATTTATGCAGGAGATGAGCTGTTCTGGAACTTTCTGACGGTGACATTTAAAGATGATGATTTATTACAGGTGACAGCTTACGAACCCTTTCATACACGTTTGGAAAAAACAAGACCGCCAAGTACAGAAACAAAACAAAAATACCCTTCATACAGACGTACACCACGTTTGATTTATGATTTACCAGATGACCGGGTATCCTTTAGCTTTCCTTCGCAGGAGAGTGAAAATAACAGCAGAGGGCTTTGGCTTGTTGTTCTTCCGCCGCTTGTGATGCTCCTTGTGATGGGGATTGTTGCCCTTATCCAGCCGCGTGGAATCTTTATTATCGTGTCGATGGCGATGTTTATCATGACGTTAATTACATCGTCCGTTCAATATTTTAAGGAAAAATCACAGCGCAAAAGACGAGAAGAGAAGCGGCAGCGTGTCTATTCTCTTTATTTAGAAAATAAACGAAAAGAGCTGCAGGAGCTGTATGACCGCCAGCAATATATTTTGACGTATCATTATCCGTCATTTGAACAAATGAAGTATTTAACATCAGAAATCAGCGGACGCATTTGGGAAAAGACGCTTGTGAGTGACGACTTCTTGCACCTGCGTCTTGGAACAGGCGCAGTCCCATCAAGCTATGAATTATCGATGAGCGGCGGCGATATGGCCAATCGAGATGTTGATGACTTAATGGAACAAACGCAGCACATGCAAAAAGTATATCGTGAAGTGAAGAATGTCCCGATTACATTCGGTCTTGCGGATGGTCCAACAGGATTAATAGGGAAGCCTGCGATTGTGAAAAATGAGCTTCATCAGCTAGTTGGACAGCTTGCTTTCTCGCACAGCTATCACGATTTGAGATTTGTCTTTATCTTTCATGAGCAGGAGTATGAGAATTGGGAATGGATGAAATGGCTTCCGCACTTCCAGCTGCCTCATACATATGGCAAAGGGTTTATTTACAACGAACAAACACGCGATCAGCTGTTGTCCTCTATTTATGAAATTTTACGCGAGCGTGATTTAGAAGAAGAAAAAGAGAAGAAAATCTTTACGCCTCATTTTGTGTTCATCGTGACAAATCATGAGCTCATTGCCGAGCATGTGATTTTAGAATACCTAGAAGGCAGCCGGACAGATCTTGGTATCTCCATCATTTTTGCAGCAGAAACAAAGGAAAGCTTGGTTGAAAATATTTCGACGCTTGTCCGTTATATTAACGAAGAAGAAGGAGATATTCTCATTCAGCACAAGAAGGCAGTACGAATTCCGTTTCAGCTTGATACACATCAGCGCGGGGACAATGAACTGTTTGCCAGAACACTGAGAACATTAGATCATCAAGTCGGTATGACCAATTCGATTCCTGAGACGGTCTCATTCCTTGATCTTTTCCATGCCAAACAGGTAGATGACATTGGCATTCGTGAAAAATGGCTGACTTCAGAAACGGCCAAATCATTATCAGTTCCAATTGGTTATAAAGGGAAAAACGACATTGTCGATCTGAACCTGCATGAAAAAGCACATGGCCCGCACGGACTGTTGGCGGGAACAACGGGATCAGGGAAAAGTGAATTTTTACAGACGTATATTTTATCGCTCGCTGTACATTTTCACCCGCATGAAGTTGCTTTCCTATTGATTGACTATAAAGGGGGCGGAATGGCGCAGCCGTTTCGAAATATTCCTCATTTACTTGGAACGATCACCAATATTGAAGGCAGCAAGAACTTTAGTGAAAGAGCGCTTGCCTCAATTAAAAGTGAATTGAAGAAAAGACAGCGGCTGTTTGATCAGTATCATGTGAATCACATCAATGATTATACGAAGCTTTACAAGGAGAAAAAGGCTGAGCAGGCAATGCCTCACTTGTTCTTAATCTCTGATGAGTTTGCTGAATTAAAAAGTGAAGAGCCAGACTTTATTAGGGAGCTTGTCAGCGCTGCACGTATTGGCCGAAGCCTCGGGGTCCATCTCATTTTGGCTACCCAAAAGCCAGGCGGGGTCATTGATGATCAGATTTGGAGTAACTCCCGTTTTAAGGTCGCACTAAAAGTACAAGATGCGTCAGACAGTAAGGAAATTTTGAAAAATAGTGATGCAGCGTCCATTACCGTCACAGGCCGCGGTTATTTACAAGTGGGCAACAATGAAATTTATGAATTGTTCCAATCGGCTTGGAGCGGTGCACCATATATGGAAGATGGCTACGGCTCAGAAGATGACATTGCCATTGTGACAGATACTGGTCTTATTCCGTTATCAGGGGTAAGCACAGAGCCAGCAGTGAAAAAAGAGACAGTGACGGAGATTTCCGCTGTTGTGGATGAAATTGAACGTATGCAGCAAGAGCTTGGAATTGAGAAGCTGCCAAGTCCATGGCTTCCACCGCTTGAGGAACGTATTCCAAAAACACGTTATGCGTCGAGTGAAGAGCATGTCTTCCATTTTGCGCTTGTCGATGAACCAGATCAGCAAAGCCAGCATCCACTTTCTTATCAAATGATGGAAGATGGGAACATTGGCATCTTCGGTTCCTCCGGCTACGGCAAATCCCTTGCTGCCACAACACTGCTGATGAGCTTTGCGGAGAGGTATTCACCTGAAGAATGGCACGCATATATTTATGATTTCGGAAACGGAACATTGCTTCCGTTAGCCAAACTGCCGCATACGGCGGATTATTTCTTAATGGATCAGATGAGAAAGATTCAAAAATCAATGAAGCGTCTGCGGGAAGAGGTTGAATATCGCAAGCGCTTATTCAGACAGCAAGAAATGAGTCATATCAAAATGTACAACGCCTTAAATGAGAAAAAGCTTCCGTTCATTTTTATCGTGATTGACAACTTTGACATTGTCAAAGACGAAATGCATGATCTCGAATCTGAATTTATTCAGCTGAGCCGTGACGGACAATCATTAGGTATATACTTCTTGATTACAGCAACCCGGGTAAATGCAGTGCGTCAATCGCTGATGAACAATCTGAAAACAAAGATTGTCCATTACTTAATGGATCAAGGAGAGGCGTACTCGATTATTGGCAGACCGAAATTCAGCTTAGAGCCGATCCCAGGACGAGTCATTATTAACAAAGAAGAGCTTTATTTTGCGCAAATGTTTCTGCCAGTTGAAGGAGAGAACGATCTCGAATTGTTTGAGCATTTGAAACAAGAGATACAGCTTCTTCATGACCGCTTTGAAGCATCCGAAAAACCAAAGCCTGTGCCAATGCTTCCTGATAAGCTGACAGTTTGGGAGCTTGAGAGTCGTTTAGATGAACAAAAACCGCCTTATGACATTCCAGTCGGATTAGATGAGGAATCTGTGGCACCTGTTTATTTTGACTTGAAAAAGAATAAACATTGCCTCATTATCGGTCAAACGCAGCGCGGGAAAACAAATGTGACAAAACTGATGCTTGATCAGCTTTTAGTGGCAAAGCCTGAAAAGCTGGCTGTCTTTGATTCAATTGATCGGGGTCTATCCCATTATGCAAAAGAAGAGAACATTGATTACCTTGAAACAAAAGATGATATCACCGAATGGGCAGAAGAAATGGACCGCATATTTAAGGTGCGGGAAGAAATGTATGTCGAAGCTGTGCGCCAAGGGGAGACCGATCAGTTGTCATTTCCTCAAATTGTGCTTGTGATTGATGGCATTACGCGTTTTCAGCAGACGATCGATCCGCGTCTTCAAGATCAATTGGCTGATTTCATGAAGTCATATGCACACTTAGGCTTCAGCCTGATTGCATCAGGAAATCATACCGAGTTCAGTAAGGGCTATGATGCACTCACAAACGAAATCAAACAAGTTCGTCATGCTATGTTACTCATGAAAAAATCAGAGCAAAACATCATACCGCTTCCGTATGCAAGACAAGAACCAGAGATTCAGCCAGGCTTCGGGTATTTGGTTGAAAACGGAAAAGAGAAGAAAATCCAGGTTCCTTTATGTGCGGTAGAAAGGAAGAGTGTTCAATGACAGAGCAGCAAAAAAGCTCCATCAAAATCGTATCCACCATGATATTGATTCTTGTGCTGCCGGTTTTATTTTTCCACCTGATTGGAGATGACCCGGCAAAACAGAAGAAGAATGCCACGCGAAATATTGCAGTGGTCAATGAGGATATGGGAGCGAGCGAAAGTGAAAACACGGCTCGTTTCGGACAGGATGTTGTGGCAGCATTGTCAGAACGTCCTGATTATACATGGACTGTAGTGAATCGCAGTGCGGCGGAAAATGGACTGAAAAACAGAAAATATGACGCTGTCCTTTATATTCCGTCTGATTTCTCTAAAAATGTGCTGAGCTATGATAAAGACCATCCTGAAAAGGCGTCCATCCAATTTTCGATTCAAGATCAGCTCAATGCAGTCAATAAAGAGAAAGTGCAGAGAGAGCTGGAAAATGCGCAAAAGAAAATGAATGAACAGATGTCGACGCTATACTGGAGTTTTGTATCACAGGAAATTGGCAATGTGAGAGAAGAATTTGAGCATATTGTCGGCAAAGAAGTTGAATTCCAAAACACGATGTACAACTTCTATAAACCGAACTCAAACAAACTATCAGATGCCGTCCAGCAGCAGAAGAAACAAATAGAAGAATTAAAAAATGCGATGGCCGATTCACAGAAACAATATAAAGACGGCTTGAGTACAACAGAAGAAGCAAAGAACCGATTAAAGGACTTTGTGAAAGTAGTCGATCAATACCAGCAGTATCAAGACAAACAAAAGGATCTCTTGATCAAAGCACAATCAGCAAGCCAAAAGCAAATCCAGCAAGGGCTCAAACAACTCGCTGACATTCAAAACCAAAATGCCCGCAGCTTTAGTGATCAAATGGGCGGACTCAAAACAGACATCAACGGGGTACAAAGTCAGCTGAAAACAACGGACAGCGCCATCCAATCTGTTCAAAAGTCGAGAGAAGACGTTATTCCTAAGCAATCCACGGGGTTAACGGAACTTGTGATAGCGTCTCAGAAGGAACTGATTAAAAACTATGAAGATCGTTACTTAGAAGATTATCGAAATAAAATATCAGACTTGCAGACAAAGCTATTGGCAAAAAGGCAAGAGTTAATGGACGAGCCGGAACCGCCAGCTGACTCTGATGAAGACGGGCAATCAGATCAAGATAATGAAAACCCAGAAGAGATTGGGATTAACCTAGATGAAGAAACAAATGAGCTCTCACAAATTTCAATAGAAATGAACGACCTTGCGGATCAATTAGGAGAACAGGAGACACCACCGCCTTCGACTGAAGATGGGCAAGAAGGTGAAAGCGGTGAAAATCCAGCTCAGCCAGATACTAGCAGCAAGAATTCATCGCAGGATGACCTAAAAGCACTCTCAACTCGCTTAGATGAAGTGAAAAAGAAAATACAAGAAAAAGCGGACGCTCATAACGACGAATTAAAAGACAAAGTGAGTCAGATGAGTAAAGAGCTTGAGACCCTTACGAAAAAAGTAGAAAAGCTTGAAAAGACTATCCTACGGTTACAAGATCGATATAACGTCATTCCGAATGAAATCAAAAATCAAGAATCATCCATTGTAAGCAAAGTAAAAGAGCTGAAGCGCAGGAACTCACCGATTAGTAATGCCTTTAGCGATCATCTTTTTGAGAAAAAGTTCGAAACAAAATCAACAAGAACTAAAAAATTAATGGACTATTCAAATCAACTCTCTCAGCTAGAGCTGATGATCGCAAATGTCTATCAACCATCTAATAACTCTTCTCTATATGACGCAAAAGAAGAGAATATCCAGTCTATCCTCTCCATCAAAAAAGAAGAAACAGAAAACTGGGATAAGCTCAAAAACCAGATGCTGACATCAAATGATGATGTGTCTACTTTTATTGATGAGATGCAGAAGTTTTCAGATGGTTATGCGGAGTACATTACGACTCAGCAGGCAAGCATGGAACAGGAGTTACAGACAATCTCTGAAAGTGCCGACAATGTAGCTGAGCAAATGGCTGATCAAGGAGATGCGGTGTATACGGCAGATCTTGCAGGCAGTTCAATAGTTGTCAGTGCACAGGATTCAATTGGACAGGAAGTGCTTCGTCTTTCTGAAAATATGAGTTCGTTAACCGACCGCCAAAAAGGGGTGGCGGATTATACGAATAACATTGAAGAGAGTGTCACAACAGTTCAAGAAAAAGCAGATACGCTGAATGAAAACTGGAGCAAGAATGTCGACTCTACAAAGCTTGTTCAGCAAGATTTAAAGGGTATTTTAGGAAATACATTAAGTGATCAAGGCAACAGCAACTATGTGTATAACCATTTAGCCAATCCGCTGAAAATCAGCGGCGATGTGCCGGAAGAAAAAACGCAGACTGTACCGCCGGTCGTCATTTTGGTTATTGTGATGATCAGCAGTTTGTTAATTGGCTTTTTCAGCTCGTATTATGCGTCAGCTCCGATGCTGGTCAAAGGTGCACTGTTTGGCATCTTGAATCTATTAGTCGGACTCATGATCAGCTTGTTTGGACTGAACATTTACAAACTAGCAGATGATCAAGCGATTCAATGGTCGATCTTCACCATTTTGTTATTAGTGGCGTGCTCTGCTTTTATTCGCACGGCCTTCCTATTCGGTTCTATTGCCGGGTGGATGGCAGCAACAGCGCTGATTTTCTTCTTTGTCGCACCGTTAATTGATTTGGTGATGCCGAATTTCCACTTTACCAATCCAGTGACAGACGTGTACCTGTCGATTCAATATGGAAATGGAGACACCTTTGGAATGGGCGTCACAGGGTTAGTGATTTTAACTGTTCTTTTCATGGTCGTACCGCTTGTGAAAAAGCTATGGAAAGATAAAACAGAGGAACGTGATGTGACTCATGAAGCTTAATCTATTCGTGAAAGGGACGGCACTAGTTGCCGTTTCCCTTTTTCTTCTCATCCCTGCTGCTTTCGCTGCTGGTGAAGATACGGATACGAATGTCAAGCCGAATGAATATCAGGAAAAGGAACTCAATATTAACTCGAGTATATTGAGGGATCAAACGAAATACGAACAAAGCAAAACGACATCAAAAATCAAAAAAGACATTCATTTTGCTAAACCGCCTAAAGCCCCAGGGGGATCTCTTTCTCCGCAGTTATTTAGTGATCTAAAGGAGAACCCGCCCAAAACACCAGCTCGTATGATGAAAGAGATGAATATCTCTTTTGGTGATTCGGCTGTATCAGCACCTTCTGAGGATGAACATGAGAAGCAGACATCGGCACTACTTCCGATGATCTTTGGTTTCTTGATAGCCCTTGGTCTCGTTGTGATGATCATCCTGATTCCAAAGGTGAATGTGAAGGCTGAAAAGAAATAGTCTGTCTCTTTTAATAGAGGCAGGCTTTTCTTTATGCAGATTGCTTGCTGTCATACCGTTTCACTACGTAAAATAGTGATATCAAGGGAGGAGATTGTCATTCGAATTTCAATCGTTACAGGCGGATCAAAAGGTTTTGGCTTAGCACTTATAAACAGGCTGCTTTCACGCGGGGATCATGTGTACACAGCAGCAAGAAGTGCATCGCCGATATCCCATCCGAAGCTTACACATACCCAGGTTGATCTGACCGATGAAGAAGCAGCGGCCAAATGGCTTCAACATAGTCTTACGCCGCAAACTCTGGCAGATGCTGATGACATCTTACTTGTCAACAATGCAGGAATGGTCACACCGATCAAGCGCGTTGGACAAGGCGGACAGGATACACTTCATCAGCATTACAAGCTGAATCTTGTCATTCCTGTTTTGCTGAGCCATGTGTTTGCCAAGCAGACTCAATCATTTAACGGAAAGAAAACGATCGTTCATCTCTCTTCTGGAGCGGCGAAAAACCCATACAAAGGCTGGAGTGCGTATTGCAGTTCAAAGGCAGGACTCGATATGTTTATGAGGACTTTTCATGAGGAACAACAGGATGAGGCGCATCCGATCAACACGTTTTCCTTTTCACCCGGCACGATCGATACAGATATGCAGGGGGAAATTCGGAAATCATCAAAACAAGACTTTGAACAAATAGACCGTTTTCAGCAATTATATGAAACAGGCACACTGAAGAGTCCAGATGAAGTCGCAGGTATTTTGCTCGATCTTTTAGCGGGTGATCCAGGTGGCGGATGTGTCTACGATGCACGTGAGTATGGGAAAAAGCAGTCATAACGACTGCTGCAGCGTGAAGAAAAACCCTCGCATTTGGTGTCAGGCCTGCGTGCCGGTGCTCACGAATCTCAAATTCGCTCCGCACCAGTACTCGGCCTTCCTAGACTTCAAGGGTTTTCATATCACGCTGAAAAGAGGAAAAAAAGCAGTCATAGCGACTGCTTTTTTCGTATTGTACAAGCAAAAACAGCTCATTTGACATAAGCTATTCTTGAGACTCATAGAAAATATAACAGAACATTTGAGTTTCTTTTCAGAATATGTTAGGATGCTAAAAATATAGATAAGGAGGGGTTTCCATGAGAAAGGTTACATTAATGGATGTTTACACCCATCCAGTCGCTCAAAAATATTTAAATCGTTCAGGAAAAGCCCATGCGATTGCTTGTGCTTATCACGCATTCAAACTGGCGATGCAGGCTGGGATTAATCCAGATCTCGCTGTGAAAGCAGCCCTCTTGCATGACATCGGCCACTATGAATGGTATACAGCTGGCGGAGAATGGGATTACGAGACATATAGACGGAATGATATTCATGCCATTAAAGGCGCAGAGCGGGCTCACAAACTGCTCATACGCCTCGGTGAGGAACCAAAGGCAGCCAAAGATATTGCGCTTGCGATTCTGCTTCATACAGATTCATATTTGCCAGAGGGCGACCTTCATAAGGACACACTTCAGCAAATCGTCAAGAAAGCAGACGAAATGGATGAAGAGCCTGGCGGACATCACCATTACAGACAAATAGACGAATCACTTGCAATGAAAAAAATCACGGAATTGGATCAGAAAGTGGAGCAGGCACTTCAGCCCATGAAACGTTCTGTTTAGTATGGAATGTCTCCATGAATATTTCCATCCTGATCGACATACAATGTGCGAATAACGGTACGGTTAAATGCGGATGTACCTGATGCAGTGAGTCCGGTGTAATGAACCGTGACAGAATAAGCACCTTCTTTTTTCAATTGAACAGCGGATGAAGCAGTTGTTTTGAGAGGATGATCTTTTTGGGCATCCTTAAAGTAAAAGGTTTCTACTTTCTTGCTTAATCGTTTAATCAGACCGCTTGAATGGGTCGATGCATCATCCCCTGATTTCGCTGCCTCTGCTTTGATTTCGTCATTTAATGGTGAATCAAAGGATACGAGCAGCAAATAAGGAGCCTTTTTTCCTGAATTTGATCGAATCGTCCATTTTCCAGGAACGGGTTTATTGATTTGTACATGGTGCGAAAATGCGCCTTCATATGGGAAAGATGCTTTCGATGTCTTCAGATTTGTTAAGACGTCTCCATTTGGGGCGATGATTTCCGGCCGCGCCTCATGACTTTCATTTAACCACTGAATCGATAAGCCATTCGTTCCTTCCTCTACATAGAACGCTTCTGTTTTCTCCTTTTCACTTTCACCGCCTTTCACATAAATATCTGTATTCAGCTCAGTAGAGTTCGGGCTCTCTATATTTTCTTTTTCAGCGCTTGCGGCATTTGCCAGCAGCTGATGCTGAAACACAGGGAACATGCTTGTGCCGTTTTTAATTGAGTTGTGATCCCATTTCCCTGTTAAAATATTGTTTGCATATGATAGTCTTGTGCTGCTTACCGTGACGGCGCCATCGTTTGCGCCAAAGCTCTTTAAATACATGCCTCCTAAGTACAGCACCCCGCCAAATGTTCCCCATTCCGATCCCGAATACGTGATGTATTTATGAGGAAACTTCTCCAGCTTGTCGGTTTCACTTCGAAAAGCCGCCATGAGCCCCGTTTGCAAAGAATAGAGCGCGTCGCTTTTTTGTCCAAGAATTTCCGCGAGCCAGCTTCCGCCCTTGCTATACGCTAAATCTGCCAGCGGCGTCCCGTAATGAGGGGAGCCGAGTGTGATGACCTTCTCTACATATGGATGGGCATTGTGATACACGAGTGCGGATTGTGTATCCACCCCGCCTTTACTATGACCAATCACAATGAGTTTTCGACCGAACACATCATAGATTTCTTTTAACTTTTCTGCTAATAGTTTGCCATTCTTTTTCGTATCCTGATCTGGATACAAATCTATGAATGCGCTTTCGTATCCGTTCAGAACAGCTTGCTTTGCCATGTCGTTTCGGTCGAACCATGTGGAGGAGGAGCTGTTAATGCCGTGAACAAAAACAAGCGGCGGTTTTGACTCGTCTTTTTGAACCGGCTCTTCTCCTTTAAACCACTTCCCTGGTGTCCCAGGCTCATCCCCAATTGATCCTGCATACGCATAACTTGCAAAGGAAAAAAAGAGCATGACAGCAGCGAGACAGATGAGTTTTTTCAAGATCATTCACCTCTTCAAATGTTTTAAATTGTTGGCAGCACCAATCTATTATACTTCCAAAAGATGTAAAATTACATAAAATGTTAAAATATGGTATTTAGGTTGTGGGTTTGCCCTGAGTGACATTCACATGGGTCATTGCATACGCTGTGGGTAAATACACAAGTAAAGGGGCAGGTAGGATGGCACAACAAGGAAGTCCGCAGCTTGTTTCATTAGTTGATCCATATGTTTATCAAACATTGCAGAAAGTGATCGGTATGAGATTAATTGTTCAAACAGTGAAAGATACAGTGCGCGGAAAATTGAAGGAAGTCATGCCGGATCATATTGTGATTGAGGCGGGGGCAAAATCAGTTTTTTATGTGCGGATCCAGCAAATTGTATCGGTGATGCCTGATCACAGTGAAAGAGTGTAACAAGCAGACGCAAAGGTGTCTGCTTTTTTCACGCTTATAGAATGTATATCTGGAAAAAGTGCATGATATACCAATTGTTCTTTTTTTTACAAAAAATGAGGTTCTAAAACAAGAAGCAGTTGACAGAAGGTGGGTTGAATAGTAGTTTTTTAATAAGATCAATACGTAACAGGAGGAGCATCTTTGTTAAAATCTAAAGTTCATTTTTGGACATTCCAAATATTACTTGTTTTACTCATTGTTTATGTATCAACAAAGGTTTCGTTTTTATTTCAGCCGATTATTTTATTTGCATCCACCTTGTTTGTTCCCATCTTGCTGGCTGGGATTCTCTTTTTCATCTTTAATCCAATTGTTCGATTTTTGTCCAAGAAAATTCCTAGGACACTTGCTATCCTGATCATTTATCTTTTGTTCATCGGACTCATCACGTTCATTGTGAATGCTGCGGGACCGGTTATTGTCACGCAGGTCGGTGGACTTGTCAAAAGCTTCCCAGGTTATGTAACGGATATGCAGAAATTTATCAACGATTTCTCGCATTCTAAAACATTCACTTGGATGATGAACCAAGATTATGTCTCCGTCTCGAAGTTTGAACAGACAATTGTTTCGACATTAAAAGGTTTGCCGGAAAATATTGCTTCAAGCATGTCTGCTGTGTTTGGCGTGATTGCTAATATTGCTTTAGCTGTGATCACAGTTCCATTCATTTTGTTTTATATGTTGAAAGACGGACATAAGTTTCCGGACAAGCTCGTTCAATTTTTGCCAATGCCTTACCGTAAGGAAGGATTGAAAATCTTTAAAGAATTAAACGATACACTCGCGGCTTACATACAAGGGCAGATTGTTGTCTGTTTATTTGTTGGAGTGGCTTGTTTTATCGGATACTTATTAATCGGTGTGAAATATGCGCTCATTCTCGGCATTATCATTGCGGTCACAAATGTGATTCCGTACCTTGGACCATATCTTGGCGCGGCACCAGCTGTGCTTATTGCGTTTCTTGATTCGCCTGGAAAAGCGGTGGTGACAGTCATTGTCATTCTTGTCGTTCAGCAAATTGACGGAAATGTCATTTCTCCATTGATCATTGGAAAACGCCTCAACACACATCCTTTGACCATCATCCTGCTATTAATTGGGGCAGGAAGCTTTGGCGGAATCCTTGGCATGATCTTTGCGGTCCCTGTCTATGCACTGCTCAAAGCCATCACCTTGAATATTGTCAGATTGGTGCAGCTGCGTCAGCGTTCTCGCAAAGAACAGCATTTAAACGTCTAGGACAGATGCACACCTTTTCCCTTCTTGCATAAGATGATTGAGATAAGCAGATAGGGGGAGATTCTGATGCCTGCAATCGTTGGACCTATTCATATCGAGTCGTTAGGAGGAAACGGTGCAGCTACTTTCGGTGATGTCCTGGCCATTGCCCCTTTGGCTGTAGACCACTCTACTGGCGGTGCGGGAGCCTTTAATTCAGGTGATTATATGTCGCTTACAAGTAATCCGAATGCCACGATGCTTTGGGACTTTACATTGTTTGGCCAGCCTCAATCATTTAACGCATAGGAAGGCAGCTGATACTCACAGATCAGCTGTCTTTTTTATTTTTCATACACGTATTTTTAAGTTGGGCATATGATGTGGGGAGAAAAGGTGGTGGAAAGATGCCAGCGATTGTTGGACCTATTCATATTGACCGTGTGATTGGAAATGGTTCTGCACATTTCGGTGATGTTTTTGCCATTTCGCCAAAAAGTGTCGATCACTCCGCTGGTGGATCAGGTACCTATAATGCAGGGGACTTTGTCCAATTTTTTAGCAGTCCAAACGTTACGTTTATGTGGGATATAAACCTGATCAGCCAGCAAAAGAGCTTTAATGCATAGCCAGCTTTGAAATGGAATTCCTTTTCAGAAGCTGGCTTTTTTTATGGTACAATAGATATGGATGTAAGAAGAAAAAAGAGGTGTGAATTGAGTCAAATGAAAATTAGAAAAGCACACATCACAAGCGGACAACCAAAGACCTACAATGTATATTTACATGAAAATAAAAAAGAATATAAAACGCTTGTAGCCGTACCTGACATTGAATGGAGTATTTCCATTGCGTATGAGGACGAAAAGGAGCAGCTCATCCATACGCTTGAACAATCCTTAATGGAAAGAGTAGAAACAGACGAAGCCCGTGACCTCGCACTCAAAATTGTGCACTGGGTCACAGAAATGTAAATTTAGAAACCAGGAGTGAAAACAGCGATGAAAGAAGAATCCGTAGACTTTTATTTGCAGCAAGGGATATTTGGACATGCTGAAACAAAACCTGATGAACGAAGGATGTTTCTTGGTTCATTAAGGGAACGAGCGCTTCTCGCCCTGACAAAGGGACAGGTATCAAGAAATAAACCGTATCAAGAGGTGGAACAAGTATTGAAGGCCAATCGACAGGCCTCCCTTCTTTTAAATGGTGAACTGTCTTATGCTTCTTATTCTCAATATGTGAAAATGGCAAATGCCGCTGGATGTTCCTTTAAAGTGGTGAATCATCACGAAGCACACTCTCCTTTTGGTCTTGTCATAGAGATGCCTGGTGCGGTCAATCAGGAGCATATCTATATAGAAGATGAGCTGTTTCAAAAAGCTTTTTCTCATGAATCTGTTGAATAGGTTTCCCTAGTGAAATGAATAAGCTATAATGATTCAAAAGAGCATATGGGAGAGATGCGGATGGGCAAAGCGTTGATTTGTATTGATTATACAGTTGATTTTGTTGCAGACGATGGAAAACTGACATGCGGAAAGCCTGGACAGGCGATTGAGTCTAAGATCACAGAGATCACTTCTTCATTTATTGATGAAGGCCACTTTGTCGTCTTTGCTGTCGATCATCATGAAGGAGAGGACCCTTATCATCCAGAGACAAAGTTATTTCCGCCCCATAATATTCGCGGAACAGAGGGTATTGAACTTTATGGACAACTAAGTTCACTATTTCACACGTCAAAACATTTAAAACATGTCTACTATATGGAAAAAACAAGATACTCTGCTTTTGCAGGCACTCAATTAGAAATGAAACTGCGCGAGCGCGGCATCACGGAACTTCACTTAGCCGGCGTATGTACCGATATTTGTGTACTTCATACAGCTGTTGATGCGTACAATAAAGGCTTCGAACTTGTGATTCACCAAAATGCTGTGGCGAGTTTTAATGAAGCGGGGCACGAGTGGGCACTTTCTCACTTTGAGCAGTCGCTTGGTGCGAAAGTGGTTAAGTAAGGGAAGGAGAATGGAAGTTGGAGCATCGGTTTAATGACGACAGTTTATCACTACATACAGATCTTTATCAAATTAACATGGCAGAAACGTATTGGAGAGACGGCATTCATGAGAAGAAGGCAGTCTTTGAACTCTTCTTTAGAAAGCTTCCATTTGACAATGGCTTCGCTGTATTTGCTGGCTTAGAGAAAGCGATTGAATATTTATCGGACTTTTCCTTCACCGAAAGCGATCTGGCTTATTTAAAAGATGAACTCGGTTATAAAAGCGATTTCATTGACTATTTAAGCGGGTTGTCCTTTACAGGTACACTTCATTCAATGCGAGAAGGGGAAATTGTCTTTGCGAATGAACCGATTATGCGCATCGAGGCAACGCTTGTTGAAGCTCAGTTAATTGAAACGGCATTGCTCAATATCGTTAATTTCCAGACGCTGATTGCAACAAAAGCGGCTCGGATTAAAGGAATTATTGAAGATGAGACAGCATTAGAATTTGGAACAAGACGTGCGCATGAAATGGATGCGGCGATGTGGGGAGCAAGAGCAGCACTCATCGGTGGCTTTCAGGCGACAAGTAATGTTCGTGCTGGGAAACGCTTCAACATTCCAGTATCAGGAACACATGCCCACGCACTTGTACAAGCATACCGCGATGAATATACAGCATTTAAAAAATATGCTGAAACACATACAGACTGTGTCTTTTTAGTCGATACGTATGATACTGTCAGATCAGGTATTCCGAATGCGATTAAGGTAGCGAAAGAATTTGGAGACAAAATCAACTTCATTGGTGTCAGACTTGATAGCGGAGATCTTGCATACTTGTCTAAAAAGGCTAGAACAATGCTGGATGAAGCAGGATTCCATGATGCCAAAGTCATTGCATCAAGCGATCTTGATGAACACACCATTATGAACTTAAAGGCACAGGGCGCCAAAATTGATGTGTGGGGTGTTGGAACAAAACTGATCACAGCATTCGATCAGCCAGCCCTCGGTGCAGTGTATAAACTGGTGTCCATTGAAGAAAACGGCAAAATGAATGATACCATCAAAATTTCATCCAATCCAGAGAAAGTGACAACACCAGGCCGTAAACGTGTGTACCGCATTATCAATCAATTGAATCATCATTCTGAGGGTGACTACATTGCGCTTGAAGAGGAAGATGTTCATAGTGAGGATAAACTAAAAATGTTCCATCCTGTGCATACATTTATTAGTAAATTCGTGACAAACTTTGTGGCGAAAGATCTTCACGTCCCGATTTTTGAGCAAGGAAAACTTGTCTATGACAATCCAGATATTCAAACGATTCAAGCCTACGTGCAGGACAGTCTTGGACTCTTCTGGGAGGAATACAAACGAATCAGCAAACCAGAAGAATATCCAGTTGATTTGAGTCAAAAATGCTGGGATAATAAAATGCAGTTTATCCATGATGTGAAAAATAAAATCAAAAAAGAGCTTTATGAAAGCGAATGATTTGAAGAAAGGGAGACCATCAAGCCAGGTGGTCTCTTTTTTTTATTTTGACCGATTGAAATTGAACTAAAAGCGCAATCATTTGGTATACTGAAAGCACATCTTGTTTGTCATGGCATAAAGGAGGATTGGAGCAGTTGAGGGTGTTTGTTGCGAGACAGCCTATTTTTAACAGAAAAGAACAAGTCGTATCATATGAGCTGCTTTATAGAGATAGTGAAACCAATACATATAGCGCTGAAGACGGTGATCAAGCGACAACGGACCTCATTATCAATAGTTTTCTAAATATCGGCATCGAAACACTGACAGAAGGAAAACGATGCTATATTAATTTCACCGAAAGCTTACTTTCATCTGATCTGCTCACCTATTTTGATCCGCATCAGCTTGTGATCGAGATATTAGAAAATGTACCGATTACCCCGGCACTTATTATGAGATGTAAGCAGTTAAAAAAATGGGGATATACGATTGCACTCGATGATTTCTTCCTAAACGGAACACATTATAGTGACAAGCTGCTTGAGGAACTCCTCTATTGCATAGATATTTTAAAAATTGACTTTCTGAAAACCACAACGCAAGAACGAAGAGATATTCTGCATTCGTATAAAAAGTATCGCCTTCGATTCCTAGCAGAAAAGGTAGAAACGAGAAGAGAATATGAAGAGGCACTAGAAGCGGGCTTCCACTTGTTTCAAGGGTATTTCTTTAGTGAGCCGCATGTGATATCGGGACGAGCATTATCGACCAGCTTCCATGCGTACCATCAGCTTTTAAATGAGTTAAGCAAGGACCAGCCGAATATCCAGACCGTGACCCATTTTATTGAAAGTGACCTTTCGCTATCATATCAATTATTAAAAATGCTGAATTCAGGCGGCATGAGACGTCTTTATCAAATTAAAAGTATCCGGCAGGCGATTATCCTGCTTGGGTTTAATGAAATTCGGCGCTGGATCTTTATCCTTTCATTTAAAGAACTGAATGTTCAAGCTAACTCAAGCCAAAAAGAAATCATCAAAATGTCATTCATTCGTGCCAAAACGTGTGAACTGATTGCTTCTCGTACTGAACGAGAGCACCCCGCCTCTTATATGCTGACAGGTATGTTTTCTCTCATTGATACGCTTGTCAGGGCAGATATCACAGAACTTGTAAAGGAACTGCCGCTTTCTGATGAAGTTGGCGAGGCACTGCTTGGCTATGAAAATGATTATTCTTTTGTGCTAGGTGTGGCCAAACGTATTGAACGAAATGAATGGGATGATGAAATGTTAGATGGAAATCTCCCGAAACAGGAAGCCTATGGGTGTTATATAGAAGCCATTGAATGGTGCCATAAAATGTTTGAATCTTAAGAAAAGCCGCTCGTGTGAGAGCGGCTTTTTCTTTGTCATGCCCACTTTAAAAGAAGAAAAAGTCTGCTGGAGGCAAGAGACAAGTAGATTCGAATGCCTTCTGGACTAAAGCGGATATCAATGCCGCTTTTCACACCAATTTGCTTCAGCATTCGGCTCACACTTGTGGAATCAGAGCGCTCAGCAGCCTCCATGATGCGCTGCGCAAACGGAAGGGAGCTTGAAATTTGCTGCGTGATGAGTGAAGCATCAGCAACGAGACGGGCCGATTCCTTTGCGGCTCGTTGAAATGAGTGGGCATCTACTGGAGGAAAAGTCATTGGCGTGCGCGGCGGGTATGCGTGGTTCATTGCGGGAACCTGCAAAGCAGGATAAGGAACATAGTAAAACACATGGTCACCTCTTCTCTCATTGACGTGAAATTGGACGGATATCTGTTCTAAATGTATGTAGAAAATCAGAATAAAGAATCAAAATGATCTTTCTATCTTTGTAATTCCAGCATAAAAATAGGTACTTTTGCGGTCAATTTCGGTGAATGTCGCCAAAAAATTGCGGTGTCCACAATAGCGTCTGTCGTCTGACCTATGACACGCAAAACCGAAGATACAGAGGGGATCGTACGTTCTATCGGGAGAGAAGTGTGACGAATGATGCCTATTCCTGTCGCAAAAATGACGCAATTCCTTTGAAATTGAGATAAAAGTATGATTTGAAAAGTCAGAAAATGATGAAAAAAGACCTATTGAATTTTGCGGTATCACGCACACGTTTTGTGCATACTTTTCGGTGAAAAAATACTCAATTACATTTACACTGTTAGTAACAGATCAAATACTTATGACCCAATCACCATACACAAATACATTGATCTTCCAAAAAAGGAGAGTGGAATCGATGGAAAAGTATGAAATCGAAGAACTTAAACAATTATTATGGAAACTTGAAAACGAAATCAGAGAAACAACGGCTTCTCTTCATAACATTAACAAAAGCATTGATCAATACGACAAATATGAATATGTGAAAATTTCTTAAAGACTTGATAATCATCAAGTCTTTTTTTTATCCAAATACATACAAAAAAAGGATATATTATTATATAATTGTTAAATAGTGATGTCAGTGGACATTTGCTCATGTCTTTTTAGTAAAATAAAAGACGAAAGGGTGAGGTACAAGATCGAGTATGCTAAACTATCTAGAGAATACAAAAATCAAGCAGAATATGTCTGATTTTATTCAACATGCAGTCAGGCAGAATGATTTACAAAAGCTGCTTCTTGAATTTACAGATAGAAAAAAAGAATTTCCTCTTGGTCAATTGGCTTACCAGCATTATGAGGCATTTGGCGGACAGGACAAGCAAGCGATTACAAAACTGGCAGCAGGGATTGAACTTCTCATTTTATCTGCCGATATATTAGATGATATTGAAGATCAAGACAATGATTCGTATCCTTGGATGAACGTCGATCAAGGAGTGGCCATCAATGCTTCTACGTATTTGTATACGGTGAGTATCCAATTCATCACATCAATATGTGAAAATAATTCTCAACTATTAGAGAAACTGTTCCATTTCATTAAAATGTCAATGGAAGGGCAGCACGAGGATTTGCGTCATTTGCATGGAACAGAAGAAGAGTGTGTAGAGGTTTTAAAGAAAAAATCAGGATCTTTAACAGCTATTTCTAGCGTATTGGGTGTTTATTTAGCGACAGGAAAAATAAACGCCACTGTGGAATCTTATTCGATATATTATGGTGTTGCTGAACAGATCAGTAACGATTTTTTTGCGTTATTTTCAAAATCAAACGGAGATTTTCAAAAAAAACAAACGCTGGCATTCAGTTATTTACAAAGACGTTTTAACGATGCCAGTCAAGAGCTTCTTTCCTTTTTTTCTAAGCGGCTGGATGAGTCAGAGCAAAAGCCGTTTCAACTGAAGCAGAAGTTACTTGAAGCTGGTTTGACTCAGTACATGGTATCGATGAGAGAGATTATGCTGTTAAAAATGAAGCAAGGAATTGAACAACTTGATTTACCGGGGAAGAAGAAGGAACAATTATGTGCATTTATGACAAAGGAGGGCAATGATTGAACATTCAAAATGTTATTGCATATTTAGTGAAAAATCCTGGTGTTGTGAATGAATTGGACTTAGGGAATGCAAGTTTAATTCACACAGATGAGCAAACCATGCAAGCAATCATTCAGGGGATTAAAAAAGGGCAAATGTCTGCAGATTATATATGGTACTATAAATGATACTATTCATTTAAAAATGATTTAAAAGTTCTCCAGTTAAGGATGTTTTTTACATGAAGATAACTTATACGAAACTATCTGCTTTTTTAGTTTTTCTGTCTTTTTTATTTGTGATCTATGTTTCATATATTTATGTATTTGATATTTTTAATGGAGCACGTGTAGCGGAGAACAAGAACGGTCAAGCAGAAGTTGTCAAAGTTGAGTATCTTTCTTTAGCCTACACATCAGGATTAGAAGAAGGAGATATTATACTTAAAATCAATGGGGAACCTGCTAACAACAAAGATCATTTGATCAATGGTGAGCTTAGGAATGTGCAAAGAATTGATATTCAAAGAGGCAACCAAATGATCACCCTAAAAAATAAGACATTGATTGGTCAAGAAAGTTTATTTGTCTATATAATTCCTCTCATCCTGTATTCAATTTGTTTATTTTGTATCTTCTTTATCATTCGAATTAACAAAGAGGCCCAACGAAAATCAGCATTTCTTTTAGTTGTATTTTTATTAACGATTTGTATCGGATATCTTAGTGCAGGTACTTCAGGTATTGGTGAAAGATTTAGCCATTATGTAATTACATTTTGTTTATCAAGTGTATTTGTCTTTTATATTCATTTCATTTATCAGTATTTCAAAGAGTTTGACCTGCATATAACGACTCAAAAAACAATTCGCTTTTTATATAGTCTTCCTATAATTAATCTAGTAATAGAGTTATTTGTTCCGATTGATTCAGCGATAGCCAGATACATGCCAAGTTTAAATCTTTTATTCTTTTTCGCTTCTATTATCATGTCATTCAAAGTGATTATCAATGGAATGCGGAAATATAAAGAGACAGAGCAGGGGTCTGTTTTAAAGTTTTTTGTCATGATAAATATCATAGCATTTTGTCCATTTATCTTTTTATTTGCAATTCCATATGTTTTGTTTCGTATTTATGTGGTAGATCCCTTTTTCTTAACTTCTTTTGTCTTGCTCATTCCTTTTTCACTCGTGTATCAATTTATGACGAACAAGCTTTACAATATGGATTTTTTGATAGGCAGACTGAAATACTATGGGTTTCTTGCCATTACACCGACCGTTTTTGTTGTTGTCACGTTTTACATTCTGCAAAAACCAGAAGATTTGAAGTACACACTGAAGCTCGCATTAATCACCTATACACTCATGTTGGCTGTATTCTATTTCAAAGAAATTCTAGATTTCCGCTTCCGTCTGAAGCGTTTTTCAGAAAAGCATAATTACCAGGACAGTGTGTTTAAATTCACGCAGCTCATTCGTGAGGCGTCCTCACTTCATCAAGTGCTGTATCATTTGAAATACACCATTTTAGAAGTGCTTGTTGTGAATAAAGCCTTTGTGCTTGAGGTGAAAGCTGACGGACAAATTATTGAAATTGATGAATCGACAAATGATAGTAAGCTATGGAAAGAATACGTGGATCAATTTCAAGATATTTTAGGTGAAGTCGGGAAAATTATTGAGCTTGATAAAGGGTTTATGATGAAAATTGGCGAACGGGGCGGTCACTCGTTTATCATTTGCTGCTTATCCAATATACAGACACCGAAATTGACGCGTGATGAGATTTCTTGGCTGAAAACATTGGCCTTTTATACAAGTGTCAGTTTAGAAAATGTCGTCAAAATTGAAGAGTTGATGGAGCATCTTGACGATTTGAAACAGCGTGAGGCCAATCCTGCCTGGCTGAAGAAAATCATGTTTGCTATGGAAGAAAAGCAGCGTTCAGATTTAGCGAGAGATCTTCATGATTCCGTGCTGCAGGACTTGATATCACTAAAAAGGCAGTCGGAGATGTTTTTAACGAATTTCCAAAACAACCAATGCCCGACATCTATTGAAAATTCGCTTATCTCATGGAATGATCAAATGTCCAAAGTGATTCAAACGACGAGAGAAACGTGTCATGAGCTTCGCCCGCAGCTGCTGTATGATTTAGGTTTAGTAAAGGCGATATCGAAGCTGACTTCTCAAATTCAGGAGGAAGCGCCGTTTCATATTAGGCTGAATACGACACGCTTTGATAAAGAATTGGACATTGATATTGATTCACAGCTGAATATTTACCGAATTGTTCAGGAGCTGTTATCCAACGCCCTGAAGCACTCAAAAGCCACTCAAGTGTTAGTGATGCTGATTTGTATTAAAGATCAGGTTGTTCTTCACTATGAGGATGATGGAGTCGGTTTTGATGCCAGTCATCTTGATCAGCACACAATGAGCATGGGGCTATCGGGTATTAGAGAACGAGTGAAAGCGTTAAATGGAAAGCTTCAAATTCACACAGCCCCGGAAAAAGGGCTTAAGGTGAAAATTGAAATGGAATTGTAACGATTTATTAAGGATTAAGACTTGGCATCAGCCAAGTCTTTTATATAAAATGGAAGTGAGTGATTTAAAGGGAGGAAGACATGAAGAAGATATTGGTCATTGATGATCATCCGGCTGTCATGGAAGGGACAAAAAGCATATTAGAATCAGACCAGCAGCTATCAGTCGATTGTTTAAGTCCTGATGCAGAAGCCGCCTTTTTAAAGACGCATGACTTTTCCATCTATGATGTGATTTTAATGGATTTAAATCTCGGGGATATCAATGGAATGGACATTGCGAAACAAATTTTAGAAACCAACCATCAAGTGAAAATTATCATTTATACAGGGTATGAAGTAGATGATTATTTTGAAGAGGCTATTCGGGCTGGATTACACGGTGCAATTAGCAAAACAGAGACGAAAGACAAAATTATTGAATACATACACCGGACATTGCAAGGGGAAGTTGTCATTCAGCTGTCCTATTTAAAGAAATTAATTTCACAGCAGCAAGAAAAGCCAGAACAGGCGCAGCAGACTGATCACGATCTCTTAACCGAACGGGAGTGTTTGATCCTTAGAGAAGTGGAAAAAGGATACACGAACCAGGAGATTGCCGATGTGCTTCATTTGAGCAAACGGTCAATTGAGTACAGTTTGACATCCATCTTTAATAAGCTGAATGTTGGATCTCGTACAGAAGCGGTGTTAATTGCCAAGTCTGAAAGTGTGCTGTAAACGTGTGAAGGGAGAGGGCCTTAATGGATGTGAGCGGATCAAATACACTGCTTGAGGCACTAGGCATTGAAATTGTAGAGTGCAATAAATCACGATGCGTTGCAACAATGCCAGTCGATCACAGAACAAAACAGCCATTTGGACTGCTGCACGGAGGAGCATCTGCTGCTCTAGCAGAAACAGTGGCGAGCATGGGGGCTGCGGCTCATTTAGACTTAACGCAGCAAGTTTGCTCAGGTATTGAAATCAATGCCAATCATTTAAAATCTGTACGCGATGGAGTTGTGACAGCGACAGCTGTTCCTGTACATGTAGGACGGCGTACAATGGTATTTCAAATCGATATAAAAGATGATCGAGACCGGCACATCTGTACGTCAAGATGCACACTTGCTGTCATTGATCGCATATAAAAAAGCTCCCGGTGCAGCGGAAGCTTTTTTTGTATGCTGTTGAGAGGTAAAAAAAGAATGGCCTAACATGTCAGGCCATTTTTTTCGCTGCTTATAAATAAGAATCTTCTTTTCGCTTAATCACAAAGTTACGGAAACCGCCATAATCATCTTGGACACTGCGTTTGTCGAGCTTAACACCAGTATTGTAGGCGGCTCTTCCGATTAAGTGTGCGCCGACTGGTGCTGTCAGGAAGATAAATACGATGCCGAGAAGGATTTTTGCAGAAATAACGCCTGCAAGAAACCATTCGTGAAAAAACACACCTACTAAAATCAGAACAACGCCAAGGGTCGATGCTTTTGATGCAGCATGCATACGTGTGTAAACATCCGGCAGGCGAAGGACACCAATGGCTGAAATCAAACAAAGGATAGCGCCTAGCAGGATAAAGAAAATCACGATGGCTTTAGCGATGACGATCATTTTCAATCACTTCCCCTTTCTCAAGGAATTTGGAAAAAGCGACAGTACCGATAAAGGCAAGGATGCCGAGCAGTAAAATAATTTCAAAGAATGCAGTCGTTTTCAGTAAAATTGAAACGATGGCTGTCATCCCAATTAAATTGATTCCTATCGCATCAAGCGCACTCACACGATCAGGAATAGAGGGGCCTTTGATCACTCGTACCACAAAAAGCAAGGTAGACAGTGCAAGAATGCCAAGTGACATTTGCAAAATGAGTTCCATTACTTACCGCTCACCTCCTGAATCGCTTTTTCAAATGAAACCCGGATATCGTGAATGGCTTTTTCAGCATCTTCAATATCCATCGCATGAATGTATAAAATGGACCGATCATCGGAAATATCAATTACTAATGTACCTGGTGTCAATGTAATCATATTTGACAGTATGGTGATTTCCCAATCTGTTTTCAAGTCCGTACGAAAGGCGAAAATACCGGGCTTAATCTTGAGCTTTGGAGATAATACAGTCTTTAATACACTTAAATTGGCAAGAAGCAGCTCGCGAATGAAAATGATGATCAGCTTGAAAATTGCATAAAGGGCATAGCCGTAAAAACGCTGCGGGAAAAATCGACGCAGCATAAAAATGGCGATCATCCCTAATGCAAAACCTGATACAAAGTCTGCGGCTCTGTATGTATCATTCATAAACATCCATGTAAAGGCGAGGAGTGCGTTTAGTAATATTTGAAAGGCCATGTTCATCTACTCCTTCAGCACAGCTTGAATATATTTTTCTGGTGTAGAGAGCATTTCTGCTGCTTGATTGATATAAGGGGCAATGAACTCTGTCCCTAACCCAATGGCAAGCGATAAGACAACAAGCAGTACGCCAGGATACACCATTCCTTTAATTGACGGCTTTCTTCTTCGCATATCCTGTTCCTCGCCCCAAAATGCGGACATGAAAATCTTCATAATAGAGTAGAGGACAAGGAGACTGGACAGTAAGACCAGGATAGAAAACGTCATGTATCCAGCAGAAAATCCACCTTCCACAATTTTTAGTTTTCCAACAAAGCCACTCAGCGGCGGAATTCCTGCAAGCGATAAAGCCGATATGAAAAACATCCATCCTAATAGAGGCTGGGATTGAATCAGTCCGCCCATTTTTTTCAGTTGATTTGTACCAGCATACACAAAGAGGGCACCTGCCAGCATAAATAATGCCCCTTTGATCACCATGTCGTGAATGAGATAATAAATGGCACCTTGGAGTGATGTGGGTGTGTTGGCTGCAAATCCAAACAAAATGACCCCAACAGCTGTGACAATGTTATAAATCACAATCTTTTGCACATCAGAATAGGCGATCGAGCCTATCACACCGAATATCACCGTCAGTGCAGCAAGCCACGCCATGAGTGTATGGGTGAAGCCTGTATCGTGTATAAAAATTAATGTAAAGACTCTGGCAATCGCATATAAGCCAACCTTAGTGAGCAAAGCACCAAATAGAGCTGAAATCGCTGCTGGCGGCGCGTGATACGATCCTGGCAGCCAGAAATAAAGCGGGAAGATCCCAGCTTTTAAGCCGAATACAATGAGGAACAGGATGGAAATGACAGTGATTAGCCCTGTTTGTCCTGATTCAGCTATTTTCACACTTAAATCAGCCATATTGAGCGTACCCGTCACTGCATATAAACAGGCGACTCCAACAATAAATAAGGCCGACGAGATGATATTAAACACAATATATTTGAGTGATTCACGAAGCTGAGGCTTTGATCCGCCTAATACAATAAGCATATAAGATGCCATCAGCAGTAACTCAAAGAATACAAACAGGTTGAAAATATCTCCCGTTAAAAAGGCTCCGCTCACGCCAGCTAACAAAAACTGTACGCCAGAATAATAGAAGAGCCGCTCTCTTTCTTCCCCAATCGTTTGAAAGGAGAAGAGGACTGTCACAAGCCCGACAACGGAAGCGGTCAGTACAAGGAGTGCAGCAAATTGATCGGCCACAAGGGCAATCCCAAATGGCGCTTTCCAGCCGCCCAAATAAAGTGTTTGTATCCCATTTGTGAAAATCGTTTGAACCAAATATGCATTACATATAATGGCTGAAAGAGATGCCAAGACACTAAAGACTCTTGACAGCATGATGTTTTTATTCATAAAGATCAATAGTGTAGCAGCTAGTAATGGAATTAATATAGGCAGGATCACGAGATTATTCATGCTGATCATTTCCTCTCATTTGATCCATGTCATCTGTTCGCAGCTCTTGGAAGGCACGGAAGGCCATGACAAGTAATAAGGATGTCACACCAAAAGCAATGACAATGGCTGTTAAAATTAATGCTTGTGGCAATGGATCCACATAGGATGTGAGCCCCTCTTTTAGCACTGGAGGCGCTCCTTTTTTTAAACCGCCCATTGTTAAAAGAAGCAAGTGGACGCCGTGGCTCAAAACAGCAGTACCGACGATGACCCGCAGAAGGCTCTTTGACAGCATCAAATAGGTCGCCGCCATAAAAATAATTCCGACGATAATAGACATTAGAAATTCCATTATTCCTTCTCTCCAATCATTTGAATAATGGTCATGGTGACACCGACAACAACCAAATATACACCGATATCAAACAGGACGGCTGTCGCCAGTTCTGTTTTCCCTAAAAACGGTAATTGGAAATAATCAAATGCATGGGATAGAAAAGGTGCACCGAATAGAAAGGATCCCATACCGGTTAGGATTGCAACAAGCAAACCGGCTCCAGTTACATAAATAAAATCAAATGGCAAAATGCGTCTTACTGTCTTCAGATCATAGGCTAAAAGCAGAAGAACGACAGCCGCAGCACTCATCAGCCCGCCAATGAATCCGCCGCCAGGATTGTTATGCCCCGCAAGAAATAGGTGAAGGGAGAAAAGCAAGATGATGAATGCTGTGATTTTTGTTGTGACTTGCAAAAGCATATCATTCGTATCAATCTTTCTCATCGCCGCACACCTCTCTTCCGTTTTGCTTGGGTTTTTAATAACCCATAAATACCAAGTGCCGCAATGGCGAGCACGGTAATTTCAAAAAGGGTATCAAAGCCCCTGAAATCTACAAGAATGACATTGACAATATTGTCACCGCCAGCAAGTTTGTAGCTGTTTTCAATAAAGTAAGTTGAGATGGTGTCAAGTGACTGCTGACTTGTGGAAGCGAAAGCTAGACAAGTGACAACAACCCCAACGCCTAATGAAATGATGAAATTGGTCATTTTGAATCTTCTTGTTTTTTGCTTTAAGCTCAGCTTTGGCAAATGATAGAAGCAAAGCAAAAACAGTGCGACAGAAATCGTTTCAATAATCAGCTGCGTTAGCGCAAGGTCAGGTGCTCTGAAAATCACGAAGAATAATGACAGCGTGTAGCCCATGACACCTAGTGCAATAATAGCTGTTAATCGTGAACTTGCGAATACTGTGGCAATCGTCGCCGCCACCATCACAAGTGAAAGAATCACCTCATACGTGCCAATTGAGGCAGCCTGATCAGTTTGAAATGAAAAGGCCTGCTGATAAAACATCACGCCGCCAATGACGATAATCATGAACCCAAACACATAGACAAGATAGTCACGAAGAAAACCAGTCATATAACTGTTTGTCAGGCGGTATGAACCTTTTTCTAAACCGATAAGAGAGCGGTCGTATAAAGCGTTAAATGACCACTTTTCCTTAAAGATGTTGTACATTGGACGCCATTTTGAAAGCGTCAAGTAGCCGATTGTGCCGAGTACAACAACACCTATTGTCATATAGAGCTCTGGCTGGAAGCCATGCCATGCTTCAATTTTCACAGAAAAACGGCTTCCTGTTTCAATCGCTTCAGGAATGATCGCCGCAATCGCAGGTTCAATGACAGAATAGGCAAGAATATTAGGGAAAAAGAAGAAGGTGACCACAAGTGCAGCTAGAATGATGGGCGGAATGAGCATGCCGATCGGTGCTTCATGCGGTTTTTTCTCCAATTGGTCTATATTCAGACGGCCTCTAAACGTTTTAAAGAGGAGCATCATACTATAAATGAACGTAAAGACACTAGCGAGCCAAGCGAGTGCTGGGAAGATGGCACCCCATGTTGAAACGTCTGTAAAGCTGATATCAGAAATCCGTATCATACTTGTGAAAAATAGCTCTTTACTTAAGAAACCGTTAAATGGCGGTAATCCGGCCATTGAAAATGTACCGATTAACGTAATTGTGAAGGTAATCGGCATGATCGTCATTAATCCGCCTAATTTCCGAATGTCACGAGTCCCTGTTTCATGATCGATAATACCAGCTGCCATAAAGAGACTGCCTTTAAACGTAGCATGGTTAATGAGGTGAAAAATAGCTGCAAGAACGGCTGCACCAAAAAAGGCAGGATTGTTTTCATGAATTGCAGCTGCACCGACGCCAAGCATGAGCATAATCATGCCGAGCTGGCTCACTGTCGAATAGGCCAGAATGGCTTTCAAATCGTTTTGCCGGACGGCGTGGAATGATCCCCAGAATAATGTGACAAGCCCAACGATGGAAATGGTCCAGAACCATACCTCTGATATAGCAAAGATTGGACTGAAGCGCGCAACAAGATAAATACCGGCTTTCACCATCGTAGCAGAATGCAGATAACTGCTCACAGGGGTCGGTGCTTCCATTGCATCAGGCAGCCAGATATAGAATGGGAACTGCGCTGATTTCGTAAAGGCACCTAGTAAGATTAGGATCATGGCAGGGATAAAGTAAGGTGATGCCATAATGAGCTGAAGCTGATTGACTGCTTCACGAATACTGAATGAATCAGTAATCAGGTAAATGAGGATGAAGCCACCAAGCATAGCTAATCCGCCAAAAACAGTAATAAGCAGTGATTTCGTTGCTCCATATCTAGAGCGCTCCCGCTTATACCAATACCCAATTAAGAGGAAGGAAGAGATACTTGTTAACTCCCAAAACAAGTATAAAACCACCATGTTGTCAGAAAGAACGACACCCAGCATCGCGGTCATAAACATGAGCAAATACGTGTAGAAAGAGCCAAGCTGTTCTTTTTCCTTTGATAAGTAGAAAATACTGTACAGCACCACTAGTGAGCCGATACCTGTAATTAATAAAGCAAATAACAGGCTGAGACCATCGACATACACAGTGAAATTCATCCCTAAAGATGGAATCCATTCAGCCTGTGAGAAAAGCGTTCGTCCATTCGAAGTGATGTGTAACATTTGGATGAAATAGGTAAATAAAAGAATCGGCAAGATGAGAACAAACCATCCTGTATGTATACGCCTCACATATTTGTAAAGGAAAGGTACAACAAAAGCGAGTAAAAAAGGTGATAGGATGGCGAAGTGAATAAGCTGCAAGAAAATGAACCTCCTTTGATCAATATAAATTCACGTTCTAAAGAACTGGTAATTAAAATTATAGCGTAAATACAGCCATAGTGCATTGGTTTGAAACGATTTCAAGCAAACTGTATTTGTTTTAGGTTCTTTTGACCACAAAAATAATTTTATCAAAAATGATACTCATTGTATATTGTTTTGTTTTTCGTACATGCTTTTCTTAAAGGAGCTGATCAAATGAAACGAAAGATCGCCATCAGCTTAAGCCTATTCTGCACGATTTTAGGAGGAGCATTCTTGATTGACCGAAATGATCAAAAAAGGTGGCAGGCCGGGAGTGAATGGCCGCTGTTTTCTGAGCATCTTCTTCACATGAGCTATCAAGAAACCAAGCTGTATCCTTTTCAGCCAAGGGAATATTTACGAATTGTATTAGCTGATGAATAAGATCCTATAGGAGAAAAGGAATATAAAAAAAGCATGGGCCCATGTGAGAGCCTATGCTTTTTATGTGTGGTAGTTTAACTAAACACTCTGAGTAAGATCGTTGCACAGATAACAGTTGCTGCTCCGCCAAGTCGTGTAGATACTTGTGCGAAAGGCATAAGACCCATTCTTCCAGAAGCTGAAAGAATCGCAACATCGCCAGTACCGCCAAGTCCGCTGTGACAGCCAGTGACAATAGCAGATTCTACTGGATACATGTTCATTAGTTTTCCAACGAAGTAACCAGAACCAACCATTGCGAGTACAACAGCGATACATACGCATACGAATGGAATGGAGATGACAGTTGCTACATCATCAAGTGGAATGTATAGAATACCAAGACCAACCATTAGCGGCCATGTAAAGCTCTTAGATACAAACTTGTAGAACTGCTGTGAGCCGTTTTGAAGATGCTGAGGCATCACGTTTAAGTATTTGATTAAAGCGGCAAGAACAATCATTAAGATTGGACCTGGAATATGAACAAAGCTTTCTAACAAACCACCAAAGATGAAGGTTGTACAAGCAACGAGTACACCAGCACCCATTAACCCGAAATCAACTTTTGCATCCAAATCTGGCTGCTCGAAAATTTCGTTTGCTTCTTTAGATTTCACAAGACGGCCATTTCCGTTTAGTTCAGGACGTTTTTCACCAAGCTTCTTCAATGCGCCAGCACAGATAATGGCAATGACGTTCCCAATGACAGCCGCAGGAATTAATTGAGAAATTAATGACTCTGCTGATACATCAAGAATTTGTGAATAAGCGATAGATAATGGCAAAATCCCTTCTCCAACACCACCGGCAATAATCGGTACAATAATAAAGAAGAATGAATGATGCGGTGTGTAACCAACTAAAAGGCCAACAAGGATACCAGCACTCACAGCTGCAATTGTACCTGCAACGAGAGGAACAAACATACGAATAAGGCCTTGTACTAAAACAGTTCGCTGCATCCCAAGAATACTACCTACTACAAGAGCAGAGATATAGAAGTAAAGGAAGTTCGACGTTTTCATAAGAGACGTAACCGCTTCCAATGAGTTCGGATTCAGAACATTAAAAAAGACCAGGAACGATGGTACGAATAAAGAAAGAATCGCCGGTCCACCAATATCTTTTAAGATTGGAATACGTTGTCCTACATCTCCAAGGAAAATCCCCAAAATCATAATAACAGCGAAACCACCAAGCATATTTGCTGGAATTTTATTAAAATAAGCGGCAGTTAAAATAATCGCTGCAAGTACTAAATACACAGGTAGATCAATAACACCAATTTTCCAAGACATGATCTTACGGAAAACGCTTTTATTATTGTCAGAATCGTCTGTAATCGATTTCAATTGTTGTGCATTAGCCACATAAACACCCCCAAATGCTATTTGTCTCAATTGTAGAAGATTCTGTGACACTCATCTATTTATTAAACTAAAATAAGTGTAATAAAAGTAAAATAAACAGGAGTTTTTGAGTTTTTTATCATACAAAAATCCCCTGAAGGTAGTTTGTCCTTCAGGGGATTGATCATACATCGTATTTATCGTTTTCCTTTTAGATAAGGCGTACCAAGTGCTTTCGGTGCATCGGCACGTCCGATGAAGCCAGTAAGTGCTAAAATGGTGAGCACATATGGTGCTATGAGCATATACACATTCGGTATATCTTGGAACAGCGGCAGGAGAGAGCCAATGATGCTTAAACTTTGAGCAAATCCAAAGAATAAAGCAGCGCCCATTGCGCCAAATGGATGCCATTTACCGAATACAAGCGCAGCTAGTGCGATGAAGCCTTGTCCAGTAATGGTGGCATGTGAGAAATCAAGCGCGATCGTTGAGGCATAAACAGCTCCGCCAAGACCGCCAAACAGTCCACTAATGAAAACAGCGATGTAACGCATCCGATACACTTTGATACCCATTGTATCAGCTGCCATTGGATGCTCTCCGACTGCACGAAGACGAAGACCAAACGGCATTTTAAATAAAACAAACCAAGCAACAACCGCAAGAGCTAAGGCGAGTATAGACGTATAATAAACATCTTTAAAGAAAATATCACCAATGATCGGAATGTCACTTAAAAGGGGGATATCTCCTTTATAGAAAGGCTCTGTAATTTTATCAGTTTGTGCTTTCCCATAAATCAGTTTGACGACAAACAATGTAGCGCCAAGTGCCAGCATGTTAATCGCCACACCACTGACCGTTTGATCAGCTCGGAAGGTAATGGTCGCCACTGCATGAATCAGTGAGAACAATCCGCCAACGGCCATTCCGACGAGAAGCCCAATCCACGGGGTCAAGGCTCCAAACGTATCAGCAAAAAACAAGTTAAAGATAATACTGGAAAATGCTCCGACGACCATCAACCCTTCAAGACCGATATTGACAACACCTGATCTTTCTGAAAAGACGCCTCCAAGAGCGGTTAAAATAAGTGGTGCAGCATAAACAAGTGTAGCTGGGACGATGATTTCAAGTATTTGCAGAAATCCCACTTATTTTCCCCCCTTTTTCTTCATTTGTTGAATCACAAGACGGATAATATAGCTTGAGGCGACGAAAAGAATGATGATCGCAATGACAATATCAACAACCTCAGTCGGTACGCCTGATTCAAGCGGCATATTTAATGCACCGACCTTCAATCCACCAAGCAATAATGCAGCAAGGACAACACCAACAGCCGTATTTCCACCTAATAAAGCGACGGCAATTCCATCAAAACCTACGCCTGTAAACGAGCCTTTAATAGAGGCATATTCAAATGTACCAAGACCTTCCATAGCGCCTGCAAGACCTGCAAAAGCACCTGAAATAAGCATCGCATAAATGATATTGCGGCGAACGTTCATACCAGCATAATGTGATGCCTGCTGGTTCATTCCAACTGCTCGTAATTCAAATCCTTTAGACGTTTTTTGAATAATGATCCACATCACGACCGCAGCAATAATGGCAACAAAAATACCGTTATTCATTCGGGAAAAATCAGTGATCTGCTCAAAAAATCCAGAGCGGAGCGAGGCAGTGGCATCGATTTTATCTGTTTTATCTTTATTATCTGTTAAGACATTTGAGATTAAATAGTTTGTGACATGAAGGGCAATGTAGTTCATCATGATAGTAACGATGACCTCATGCACATAAAAACGAGCTTTTAAAAAACCAGGAATAAAGCCCCATAAAGCTCCTGCAGCAGCTGCGGTGATGAGTGCAAGCGGCAGATGAATATACATAGGTGCATGGACAGTTGTTCCAATCCATACAGCAGCTACCCAGCCAACAAGCATTTGACCTTCTACACCGATATTAAACAGGCCTGTCCGAAATGCAAAGGCAACAGCAAGACCTGATAATATATAAGGCGTCACTTGCCTGATGGTTTCTCCCATATAATAGGTTTCACCGAAAACGCCATTCCAAAGGGCGCTATAGCCTTCGATGACACTATAACCGCTTGCCAGCATAATAATGGCCCCAACCAAAAGACCAAGTACAATGGCTATAAGCGGAATCAGCAGATTTGTTAAGCGATTAGACATTTGCTTCTTTCCCCACTTCCTGTTGCGTACTTCCAGCCATTAATAGACCAAGCTCTTGCTCTGTTGTTTCTTTTGGATCAACAATGGCGACAATGCTGCCTTCGAAAATAACAGCAATCTTATCACTGACATTGATAATTTCATCAAGCTCAAAGGAGATGAGCAAAACAGCTTTGCCTGCGTCTCTTTGCTCGATTAGACGTTTATGAACAAATTCAATCGCACCAACATCAAGTCCTCGTGTCGGCTGAGCGGCAATTAATAAATCAGGATTGCGGTCAACTTCACGGCCGATAATGGCTTTTTGCTGGTTACCGCCTGACAGAGCGCGTGCTTCTGTATATTCACTCGGTGTTCTGACGTCATATTCCGCAATGATTCGTTTTGCTTTTTGATAAATATTTTTCATATTCAATAAGCCGAATTTTGAATAAGGACGCTGATAATACGATTGTAAGGAAATGTTTTCTCCAATTGAAAAATCGAGTACAAGTCCATGTTTATGACGATCCTGAGGAATATGTCCAATCCCAGATTCGGTCACTTTGCGAGGCGGGAGATTTTGTATGGCTTTCCCGTTTAGCATGATTGTGCCAGAATCTGATTTTTTTAGACCGGTAATGGCTTCAATTAATTCAGACTGGCCATTGCCATCTACCCCAGCAATTCCGACAATTTCGCCAGCCTTCACTGAGAGGTTCAACTGTTTGACCGCTTCAATTCCTCTGGCGTCTTTTACTGTGAGGTCTTGAATTTGAAGAACCTCCTCAGCAGGAGAAGCAGCTTTTTTGTCTGTTTTAAATGACACTTCACGGCCAACCATGAGGCTTGCAAGTTCGTCTTTATTTGTGCTTTCCACATCAAGTGTACGAATGCCTTGACCTTTTCGGATAATGGTCACGCGATGACAGGCATCCATAATTTCTTTCAGCTTATGGGTGATTAAAATAATGGATTTGCCTTCATTAATTAAGTTTTTCATAATTTGTATGAGTTCTTTGATTTCTTGAGGTGTTAAAACGGCCGTTGGTTCGTCGAAGATCAAAATGTCAGCGCCGCGGTAAAGTGTTTTTAAGATTTCGGCACGCTGCTGCATGCCGACAGAGATGTCAGATACTTTTGCGGCAGGATCTATTTTCAAACCATAGCGGTCAGAAAGCTCTTGTACTTGCTGTATGGCTTGTTCTTTGTCAATCTTTCCAAACTTCTTGGGCTCTTTACCTAAAATGATGTTTTCAGCGACAGTGAAGGTATCGACAAGCATAAAGTGCTGATGCACCATTCCGATGCCTAAATCACTAGCATCATTTGGACTAGAGATGGTCACAGGTTTTCCGTGTACCTTGATTTCACCTTTTTCAGGCTGGTACAGTCCGAAAAGCACGTTCATGAGCGTTGATTTTCCAGCGCCGTTTTCACCAAGCAGCGCATGAATTTCGCCCTTTTTTAGCTGCAGCGTAATGTTGTCGTTTGCTACAATGCCAGGGAATTCTTTGCGTATATTCAACATTTCAATGACATAATCCACAGGTTTAACCGCTCCTTTTTTAGGGTGCTGATGAAGATAAAAACTAGCAAAAGAAAAGCTGCAAAACGAGGCTGCAGCTTTTCTTTTACCACCTTTTACGAATAAAGAGGAGGTAAAGGAGAGGCAAGGGGATAAGGCGCGCTTATCCCGCTGCTCAAATTAAGCTTTAAAATCTTTTAGTTCATCACGTGTTGCAGGGATTTTCACTTCACCCTTGATGATTTTTTGTTTCCATTCTTCAACTTTCTTTAATACATCTTTATCAAGGTTTTCCTTAGATGGAGAAATGTCAAGAGCGCCTTCTTTCAGACCGTATGTGATCACTTCGCCGCCAGGGAACTTACCATCTTTTGCTTTTGTTGTTAAGTCTTGTACCGCTGTGTCTACTTTCTTAACCATAGAAGTAAGGGTGACACTTTGTTTTGTTCCAGGTACTTTTCCTTCGTCATACTGGTCTTTATCTACACCGATAACCCAAACTTTACGGTTAGGATCCGCTTTTTTCAGGTTTTTCGCTTCTGTGAAGACACCAGTTCCAGTGCCGCCAGCAGCATGATAGATGATGTCGACGCCAGATTTGTACATGCTTTCAGCTGTTGCTTTCCCGATGTCAGCCTTATCGAATGCACCGGCATATTTCACTTCAACTTTTGCTTTCGGGTTAGCTGCTTCAACACCTGCGCGGAAGCCAACTTCGAATTTTCTGACTAATTCAGAATCAACGCCGCCTACGAATCCAATTTTGTTTGATTTTGTAGAAAGAGCAGCCGCAACACCCACAAGGAATGATCCTTCGTTTTCGTTAAATACAATGCTGGCTACGTTGTCTTTTTTCACGACTGCATCAACGATCGCAAAGTGGTTTTTCTTACGTTGATCCGCAATTTCAGAAATAGCATCTTCCATTAAGAAACCAATTCCGTAAATCAAGTCGAATTTCTCACGAGCAAGTGTGTTTAAGTTTGTTGTATAGTCAGCATCTGATTTAGATTGTAAGTAATCAAAGCCGTTTTTACCTTTTTTTAGATTGTTGTCTTTCCCAAATGCTTGTAAACCTTCCCAAGCTGATTGGTTAAACGATTTGTCATCGACACCACCGACATCAGTTACCATTGCAACAGTGAATTGATCTTTATCTTTTTTGCTTTCACCGCTGTTTGAGCCAGAGTTGCCGCATGCTCCAAGGATGGTTCCTGCTGCTACGACTAAGGACAATGCTAGTCCAATTTTGCGCTTCTTCAAAACATAACCCCCTATAAAATTTAAAAGTTTCAGAAAAGTCTCGCGAAAAAAGACCGATCTATCTCTTCTCACCCTTCTGAAGAGGGTATTTTATCCTGCTTTCTCATGAAACTTATGGAGGGCAGGAGAGAAGATGTAAGACATCAGACTTATATCTCGTTGAACTAATCAATCATAATTTATCATTTCCGATCGAATAAATAAATAGAAATTTGTTTTATTTTTAAAAAAATGTTAAATGGCTTTATTTGATGTCTTTTTATCTGCTGAAATATGATATAATGCCGCTTTTGTGATGTGCTCCGCTACAGCAGAACCACTGATATCAAGGGGTTTGTTACATCGTATGCCATAAAAAAACATCTGGCCTTTGTGAAAGGTCAGATGTAGTATTTTAAAGATATTGCTGAATCAAATTCATATTGCTCGTGTTCAGTTTATATTGGAAAACAGGACGTCCTATTGTCCCATATGCCATTTCAACATCCACCACTTCGATATCCTCAAGGAATTTCAAGTATTTTCTAATGGAGACTTGAGAGATTTCTGTATGATTGGCTAGGTCTTCGGTTGTGAAAGCCTGCTGGCCAAATGATTGAATGCTTGTCCAGATGAGTTTAAGTGTGCTTTTGGTCAGTCCTTTTGGCAGGAGGACTTTTTCCGCCTCTGCTTTTTTATGAAAAAGCTTCGCATCTAAATCATTTTGCGAAATGCTGTTCATGGATTGATACAGGGCGTGTTTCCGTTTATACTCTGCCAGTGCTGATTGGAATCGTTCGAACTCAAACGGCTTAATTAAATAATCAACTGCCCCGTTTCGCATCGTTTGCTGTACAACATCGACTTCATTTGCAGCCGAAATGACAATGACATCAACGGCATGATTTTGCTGGCGAATTTCTGTTAGTAATGCCAGTCCATTTTGTCCAGGCATATAAATATCGAGCAGTACGAGGTGAATGATTTCTGTTTTTAACACTTCAAGTGCCTGCTGAAACGAGGTGGCAATCCCCTTTAACTCAAAGCCGTCGATTTGGGTCAGGTAGCGTTTGTTCAGCTCCCCAACCATTGGATCATCTTCTACTATTAACACATTAATCATGTGAATCCTCCTTTTGTTTATACGGAATGCGGAGACTAAAGGTCGTTCCTTCTCCTTTTTCACTCGTGACAATCATATGTCCGTTCAATTTCTTGATGCTTTGGTCAACGAAGTAGAGTCCGAACCCTCGGTCTTCTCCTTTAGTTGAAAAGCCTTGATCAAACATGATGTCTTGTTCTTCTTTCGTGAGACCAACACCTGTGTCCGTGATTTCAATGTGAAGCTGCTCATGGACGTATCTGAAGGAGATCGAGATGTTTTTCGTATCAGTATGTGAAACAGCATCGAGTGCGTTATTTAACAAGTTGCCAATCACGGTAATGAGATCATGCGTCACTGCCGGGTCCTCCGTATTTGGCACTTGTGTGCTGCAAATAACCTCCAAGGCAGCGCCTTGTTCTCTGATATAGCTTTGTTTTCCTAGTAAAAATCCTGCTAAAACAGAGTTTTTCACATGGTTGATGATTTCATTTGTTTCCGTTTGCTGATAGATCGCAATATCTTTGATATAGGTGCCAAGGTCATCGTAGTTTTTGAGCTGAACCAATCCTAAAATGACATGCAGCTTGTTCATAAATTCATGTGACTGGGCACGGAGCGCATTCGCATACATTTTGACCCCGCTAAGCTGCTCAGCCAGATGTTTCACTTCTGTTTTGTCACGGAAGGTGGCGATGGCTCCGACAATTTCACCTTTTACCGTAATGGGCACTTCATTAAAGACGAGTTCCAGTCCATTCATTCTCACGTCACGATCAAGCAGCGGCTTGCGTGTTTCAATGACCTGTTTTAAGCCGCTTGAAGGGAGGAGAGTTTGCACATCTTGTTCTCTAGGATCAACCATAATGCCCATATTATGAAAGAGCCGTTTAGCCTCTGCATTGGCCAGTTTGATTTTACCGTGCTGATCGACGGCCAGAATCCCTTCTTTTGTTGATTCTAGCATGGCACTTCGTTCTTTTAACAATGTGGCGATCTCATCCGGCTCAAGTCCAAACATAATCTTCTTCACTTTTCTTGCCACAATGAGTGCTCCGATGATGCCAGATAGAAGGCTGAGTGATGTGACGAAGTAGAGTGGAAGTAAGCTTTGATGAATAATCAAGTCAATTTCCTTTAACGTAATCCCTACGGCCACAGCCCCAAGCTGCTTTCCATTTTGATCATAAACAGGAACAAAAGCACGCATGGATCTGCCGAGTGTTCCAGAAGCCGTACTAATATGTTCTTTTCCCTGTAATGCTGCTTTTTCATCACCGCCGGCAAACCGCTTTCCAATTTTCTGCGGATTCGGGTGTGTTTTGCGGATACCGTTCATATCCATGACGACAACGAATTCGGTTTTGGTGATTTGCTGAACACTTGTTGTATATTTTCGTAATGCGGAATATGAATGATCTTCTAATGATTGTGCTGTGATCGGTGCCTCTGCGACCATTTTGGCAGTAGAGAGAGCAATGTCACGTTCCTGCTGATGGATGTTCTTGGCTGTTTCCGACCATATTGTAAAGAATGTGATACAAAGGGAGATCAGGACAACGATGCACACAAAGATCGTCAGCCGTGTTTGCAGTCTTAAAGTTTTTTTCACGAGTATACCCCTAACGCACGATTTTTTCGTAACAGTAATACTTTAACGGGAAAATGTAAGTTTGTGAAGGAATGTACGTGCAAAATCATAAATTTGATTTTGCTGTCGGTTTACTTTGAAAGCATCTTGTCAATCCGTTTTAAGTGAGCCATAATAAATGTGAGCTTATGAGAAAGGATCTATTTATGAAAAATACATATTTGACTGGATATTTTCCGCTGATTTCAATTTTACTATTCAGCTCTGCTTTTTCGATTTTCACAGTAGGTATCACAACTGATTTCTTGACTCAAGCAGGCATTTTAAAAGGAATGCTTGAATTTTTCTCAGAACAGGGCATTCGTCTTGCTCTCTTTGCTGCTTTTGCACTTGTTTATTTTATGATCTTATCTGCCTTAAAACTGATTGCAGATACGGTATTAGAGCTGGCGTTACTCTTTTTCGCTAAGGACCCTGAAGGGGAGAACTTAAAGAAAATTCGGATTGCATCCGTTGTTTATTTATTTGCCAGCTTGCTAGCTTTTCTGTTGACGCAGCAGCTCATTCTGCTAGTCGGACTTTTTGCATTAGCAAGTCTTGTCTATTTTATCTGGGTTGTGGTTCGCATTTATCAATCGCTTTCTATGCTGAATTTGATTGGATTTATGATGTTTATTCTGCTGTTTTGGGCGACGTTTTTGATCGGTATTTTGTACTTATTTATTAAGCTTTATAACAGTGTGATGGCAAGTCTGCCTTCATAAGCAGACAAAGAAAGCATCCTCCAATAACGGAGGATGCTTTCAGCGTTTAGACAAACCCTTGCATTCGTTGTCAGTTCTGCGCGCCGATGCTCACGAATGTTAAATTCGCTCCGCTTCGGTGCTCGTCCTTCCTAGACTGCAAAGGTTTTCAGGTCACGCTGAAAAGAAGAAAAAGAGCTAAAATAAAGATCATTTTAGCTCTTTTTCAACAATCTGAGCATCCTCCAATAATGGAGGATGCTTTTTTTATGAAAGAAACCGTTTTTGAATATCGGGTGTAGGCATCATACAAGATGTTTTTTGACCAAACCATTTGTAGCGATTTTTTGCTATCAACTGATAAAACCAATCACGGATTGGGCGAGGTATGGCAAGGAGTAAAAAGCTCCATCTGTATATCCCTTTTAAATGCCGCGCGGCTTTTAAGATGCCTGTCGACTTCGTATAAAGGGTCCCTTTTTCAATATAAATAAATGAATTGAACTCATCTAAAGGCAAACCGTTTTCCTTTAAAATACGCTGCCCTGTATCTGATTGTAAGGAAGCGAACATCATCCGTTCATTCGGATCGCGCTTAATCACAAACTGAACAGCGCCGCTGCACACGTTGCAGACACCGTCAAATAAGATTAAATGGGGTGGATGTGTTGAATGCATCGCAATCAAACCTCCTGTTTATCTGGCGTATTGCATCGTATTTTTCCAAATACGTAAGTGCGGGCTTGAATGATAAATCGATTCCACCGTTCCTCTATCTCTTCCAACCCAGACACCCATTGTGTACTGATCTGTCAGTCCCACAAACCAAATATCTTTGTAGTCATTGGATGTCCCTGTTTTACCACCGATGTAAGGGGCGTTGAAATTCGCTTTTTTCCCTGTCCCACTCTTCACAACAGAGGTAAGCAGCTTACGCATCGTTTCATTTGTTCGCTGAGAATATACTTGCTTTGGCGACTCTTTCCACTTGTAAAGGGTCTTACCGTTTAAGTCTGTCACTTTTGTGATCGAATGACTTTGTGTGTAGGCTCCTTGGTTGCCAAAGACGGTATATGCATCTGTTATTTCTAGCGGTGAGAAGCCTTTCGTAAATCCGCCAAGTGCAGAAGGAAGACGGTAATCTTCCGCTACAATATGTTCGAATGAGAACTTCTCTAAATAGCTGAAGCCTTTTTTGACACCCACTGTATCCAGCATTCGGATCGCAGGGGTATTGTAAGAATTTTTAAAGGCTGTTTCAAGTGTGACTGTTCCATATGTTTTATGATTATAGTTCTGCGGACAGTATCCGCTGCTGCAAAACTTGCCGGCACTGATGGTGCTTGAAGCCGTTGCACCGGTTTGATCAATATAAGGCGCATAGTCTAAAAGCGGCTTAATCGCAGAACCAGGCTGTCTTTGCGCTTGATAAGCGTAGTTAAAATCAAATTTCTTATAGTTTTTCCCGCCAGCAAGTGCAACAATTTGATGCGTTTCATGATTAATGACGGCTGATCCGCCTTCCACACCTTGGTAAGGCAATTGAGCATTGAGCTGATAGACGGCTCTTTGCTGTAAGGAAGGATCAAGCGCCGTATAAATTTTCACACCATCCTGGAGCAGGGCACTGACCTTTTCAGATAATTCCTTTTGAATCGCCTTTTTCGCTTCAGCTGTTTTGGCTTTCTTCAATCGTTTTGTAAAGCCCTCCTGATCAGACACAAGATCGGTAAACTCTTCATTGGCATATGTCACATAGTCAGGGTATAGGTTTTTCTTTTCACTTAAAGAAAGGCTGATTTTTTCTTTGACGGCTTTTTTGTATTGTTTTTTGGTGATGACGCCATCTTTCTTCAAAATACCAAGCAGTCGTTCTTGGCGTTTCTTTGTGTGCTTGAACTGTTTTAATGGGTCATACAGTGTTGGGTTGTTTGGAATAGCAGAGATAAATGCCATTTGGGCAAGTGTTAAAGAACTAAGCGGCTTATCAAAATAGTAATTAGCCGCAGAACCAACACCGTAAACACCATTACTGAAATAAATCGTATTTAAATAGCTTTCGAGAATTTCATCCTTCGAGAATTTCCGCTCAAGTTCATAGGAATAGAGCAGCTCCGTAAACTTTCGGCTGAACGAACGTTCATGGCTTAAATATAAGTTGCGGGACAGCTGCTGTGTGATCGTACTCGCTCCTTGGCTGATGCCATGGTTTTTGACATTTGCAGCAAGGGCACGAACAACTCCCATAAAGTCAATGCCTTTATGGTCATAGAAGTTGCGGTCCTCTGAACGGAGGAACAGCTCCTTCACAGGTTCAGGAATGTTATCGTATTTCACGAACACTCGGTTCTCATCGTTTGAGACGATCTCGGAGATAAGAGAACCATCCCGGTCATACATATAACTGTTTTGGGAAAAATCTATCTTTTCCAGCTTGATTTTTTGATCAAGCACTTCGTTAACAGGCTTTACACTTGCAGCTTCTTCCTTTGATAGATAAAAAGTCAGAGCAAATAATGGGATGAGGGCAGCAAGTAATAACCAACCAATGATTGCACGAAACATGAGGTCACTCACTTTCTTCAATTTTCTAGCCATATCGTACCATTCTTTTGCGGATACGAGAAGGTTATTTTTAGAAAAGAAAGGGCGTGAAGTCTAGTGAATCAGGCTTTTCCGCAAGAAAAAAGAGTATCTGAAGATGATCAGACACTCCTTTCCTTTGTTTTCGCATGTGAGCGGACCGCCCATAAAAATAACGCGCCAAACAGAAAAATGCCGGCAGTGACATAAAAGACAGCTGGAATCCCGTAATGACTCGCCACAATGCCGCCGATTACCGGACCGACGACATTCCCAAGAAAGCGGAAGCTGACATTGTATCCGAGCACTTCTCCTTGCATAGAAGCAGGTGCTTTAATCCGGATATACGCCGTCGTACACGGAATAATTCCGCCAAGTGCCATCCCGTATAGGAAACGGAAAATGACTAACATGACGTACGAATCCGCCATCGCTTGCGGGATGAATAAAATAGAGGAGAGGATGAGAAGGGCAAGCAGCACCTTGTCATGACCAATTCGATCTCCGAGATCTCCCCATTTTCGCGTAAACAGCAAATTGCCAAGTCCAGTTGCAGAAAAAGCAAGCCCCGCATAAAAAGCGAGATTGACAGGACCATGTAAATCATGAATGTATAAAGCCAAAAGCGGCTGAATGCTAAAGTTCCCTACTTGTGTAATAAATGTTAAAAGCATCGTGACGACAAGCAAAGGCTGTTTGAAAATGTGAAAGAGTACATCCTTCCGTGAGTAAGAAACACGCTTTGCTTCTTTTGACCGGATCGGCTGTTCTTTCACTCCGAAGATAATCACAATAGCTGACACATAAATGACAGCCGCTGTCAGGAAAAACGTATAAATAAATCCGACGCTGTCTGCCATGAATCCACCCATTAATGGACCAAACAATCCTCCGGCAACATTACTCATCTGCATCGTTCCAAGGGTTTTACCGGCAGTTGCCTTTTCGGTCTGTGCAGAAATCAGTGCCATTGAAGTCGAGATAAAGCCTGTGACAAGCCCCATGAAGAGCCTTAGTGCGAATAGCTGATACACAGTGTGCACAAGCCCCATTAGTAGAATACTTGTGGCGATGCCAATTCCGTTAATTAATAAAATCTTTTTATAGCCATGCCGGTCGCCAATCCGCCCCCAAATCGGAGAGATCAGGAAGGCCGTTAAAAACGTGACCCCAAAGACATAGCCGCTCCATCTTTGAACAAATTCATTTGAATAGCTGCTATCAAGAGATTCTATGTAAAGTGATAAAAAAGGGACGATCATTGTAATGCTCGCAGATACAAAAAAGTTCACAAACCACATGATGTACAAGTTTTTCTTCCTGTTTGTGATAGAGATCACCTTCTTTATTTATTTCGTGTTCCTTAATAATTATAAAGGAAAATAAACGATCTTTCATCAGATGAATAGGTTGGGCATAGTGAATCTGCATTATTTTCACGAAAATGAAGTGATTTCAAGGTCCGTCTTAATATAATGGTATGAGAATGAAAAGCTGACGAAAAAGTGAGGTGAAACTGGTGGAACAGAAGACGGTGCTTGTGGTCGATTTTGAATTTACGATGCCTGATGGAAAATATCATCCGCAAAATTTTTTTCCTGAAATTATTGAAGCTGGGGTAGTGAAAGCAGCAGATGAAACGATCATAGACTCATTCTCTAGCTACGTCAAACCGAAAAAGTTCCCGAAGCTGACGAAGCGCTGTAAATCTTTCCTCGGAATTACGCAGGAGGATGTAGAGAGCGGAATTTCATTTGAGGAATTTATCGAGAAGCTCGTGTCACTTGATGGGGGAGAGAATTGTGAAATTATTACGTGGGGCAACATGGACATGAAGGTATTGAAGCAAAATTGTATGCTCAATCACATTGCCTTTCCTTTTAAGGGGAAGCTGAGGGACCTGGCCTTTGAATATAAAACCTTTTTTGGTGACCGCACACTGACAGGGCTTCGAAAAGCAGCAAAGGAATACGGCAGTGAAGGAGCTGGTAAGCATCATAAAGCACTCGATGATGCCATGACGACTTATCAGCTGTTCACCCTTTTTGAAAAAGACAGAGCCTATGTGGAAAATCCGCAAACAACCAAAATTGGTGAGCTGATCGATTTCTCACATTTTTTTGATTCGGCTGATTAGCGGCCGTCTTCTGGAAAATAATCTTTCTCAAGAGAAGATAGGCATGCTCTTGATTTTTCAGCCCATTTGGAATCATCCGCACGGAGTGCTTGTTTCAATTTATCTACAGCTTCTTTCAGTGACTCTTCATAATCAGGGATATCGCCATCATAAGGCTTCACCATATGATGAGGGATATTTGTCTGTTCTTTATAGGCCAAAGCCCGCCTTTCTTGGAAAAAAGGCACGTCTGCTTCTTTCGGATGATGCAGGTCGCCTTGAGTGGGATGTGTCAGAACGGCTTTTACTTGAACGAGATAGGTCGATGGTTTCACTGCTGTCACTTCCCCAACGTATACACCTGTTTTATAAAAACCTTTCACAACTTGTCCAATTTGAATGTCTGTCATGTGAAATTCCTCCATTTCCTTCTCAAAGGAAGGTATTTCATTTCTTTTAGCCAATATAGTGAAGTAAACGAGCAAAAGGGGGAATGGCGAGATGTCATTCATCGTACTTTTTCTACTATATTTTCCTGAAGATAAAAGGGAGTACATCCCAGCGGCTATCACCACGGTGATTTTCTTTATTGCTGCGTTTATTTGTTTTCGTCTCATCGTTCGTGCGTCTAAGAAGCAGGAGCGGATAGAAGAAAAAAGAACAAAAAAAATGGATTAATCATTTTCTTCTTGTATCTTCAGGAAATTTCACGGTGACGGTTGTTCCAGACTGCAGCGAGCTTTTGAAACGAATCGTTCCATGGTGATTTTCAATAATTGAAAAAGTCACTGTCAGCCCAAGTCCAGTCCCTTTATTTTTCAAGGTGTAATAGGGTTCGCCAAGTTTTTTCATCTGACTTTCTGTCATACCTACACCGTTATCAACGAAATAAAGGCAGATTTTATGATTTTCTTTTGAAGCAAAAAGTTCAATTTTCCCTTCATGTTCAGGAGCTGCTTCAATTGCATTTTTGATTAAATTAATCATGACTTGCTTGATCTTCGTTACGTCACCTTGAATGTATAAGTCAGGTTCAATGGATTGATGAATCGTGACCGATTTAAAATTCGCATAGGATGTCATCAGTGATGCACATTCCTCAAGTAATTTAGAGAGATTAAGAGATTCAATTTGATAATAGTTTTGTTTTGCAATGTCAAGATAGCTCGTGATAATGTCCTGCGCCCGGTCTAACTCGGACAGAACAAGATTTTTATAATCTTTATTGGCAGGTGGCTCTTTTGTATTATCACTCGAAAAGAGCAATTGAATAAAGCCTCTCACAACTGTCAGCGGATTGCGTACTTCATGGGCAACGCTTGCAGCAAGTTCACTTACAATGGTCAGTTTTTCTGACTGGACAAGCTGTGATCTCATTTCCGCATTTTCCTTAACGAATTCAATGGAATAGATACTGAGCACAAGAAAGAATATGTAGTAAAGAGTTGAGAAAAATAACTCAAGGAGCTTTTGCTGCATAATAAAAGCTGGGCTGTATGCCATTAAGCTGACCACAAAAAGTCCAATGTAAATAAAGAATCCTTTGGATAAACCGATAAGCACTCCGTAAAACAGCTTATTTGGCTTCGAATATTGATGCCATTTTCGGTAGAACAGGAATGGGATAAAAAAGTAAATTGGGACAACGATGAGTCCAATCCATAAGAAAGAGCCGTACATCACGAATTTGACAATGATGCTTATCAAGATGGCAACGATCCCCGCCATATATCCTCCGTATAAAATAGCAAGTACAAGGGGAATGGATTGAAGCCCAGTCTGCAAATCTAAAATCGAACCAACTGGATACATAATACATAGTGCTGAAGAGATGGATGCGAATACTGTGATGAGCAGTTTATTCGTTTTTGGGAAATGAGCAGGGGTCCGGCTTAACCATAGCGCATGATATAAAAAGATTGGAAATAGAATAAAAGATACATGGAGCAGAAAATCCTTGAACATTTCCATTTAAATGCTCTCCTCGTAAATAATTGTAATTCCTCTCATTATATCATTTCATGTACAAAGTAGATATGATAAAAGGAGGGTTTTTTTCTTTAAAAAGAACACCCGTTAGGATGTTCTTTCTATCGTATAGGTCTTATTCAGCTGATAGCGTGAACGCTTGGTGGAGACGTTTCAGTCCTTCTCTGACTGTTGCAGCAGGACAGCCGAGATTCATCCGAATAAAGCCGTCTCCTTCGTGTCCGTATACGTGGCCAAGCTCTAGGATCACTTTCCCTTTTTTCAGCAGATTCCGTTTCAATTCCGCTTGACTGAATTGATAATCCCGAATGTCCAGCCACAATAAATAAGAAGCATCTGGTTTCATATAACGCATATTTGGAAGATTTTCGTCGATATAGTCCATCGCCGTCTTCATATTGCCTTCGAGATAAAGAACAAGGGCATCAAGCCACTCATCCCCGTGTCGGTATGCTGCTTCCATCGCTGGAATCGCAAAGGCATTCAGTTTGGACAGTCCGTTTCTTTGCACTTCATTGTTGAAAAGGGTTCTTTTTTCTTTATCTGAAATGATAATAGCAGATGCCTGAAGCCCCGCTAAATTAAAGGTTTTACTCGGTGCAATACACGTTACCGTGATATGTGCAATGTCGTCAGAAAGGCTGGCGAAGGGCACATGCTGCTTCCCGTAAAGCATCAAATCCGAGTGAATCTCATCTGAAACGACTGTGACTCCATGCTTTACACATAGGTCTCCGACTCGCTTTAATTCCTCTTTTGACCATGCTCTTCCGGACGGATTATGCGGATGGCAAAGGAACATGAGCTTTGCTTGTGGTCTGCTCAGTTTTTTCTCTAAATCATCAAAATCCATCATATAGCGGTTGTTTTCTATTTTTAAAGGATTGGTTGAGACTGTACGGCCATTTCGCTCAATCATTTGATAAAAAGGTGTATACACTGGTGACTGTATAACTACTTCGTCGTGCGGTGCTGTAAAGGCTTGAACAGCAAAACTAAGTGCCGTTACGATTCCTGGTGTGAAGGTGACGGCATCTGTCTGGATTGTCCATCCATGTCTTCTTTTGAGCCAGCCAGCGACTGCCTGCTGCGTATCCTGATCCTGAAATGCATAGCCAAATACACCGTGATCTAATCGCTCTTTCAATGCATCAAGGACGACCTGAGGTGCTTTAAAATCCATATCGGCCACCCACATCGGAAGGGCATCTGTTGTCAGGAACAAAGACTCTGCCTGATCCCATTTCACTGATTTTGAACCTTTACGTATGATCTGTTCGTCGAAATTCATGAAACCCACCTCTAGCTGTTTTTCAACCATTCTTGGTTGTGCTAAAATAAACATCACAAAATTTATTATAAGCGGTGATACCGATGAAAGATAGTCAAGCTGTAGAAGAGATGATTCAATTCATTAAGGCATGGGACCCTTTTCATTATGGAGAGGATTTTTATGAAACGGAGCCTGCTGACGTCATCAGTGCATTATACGACGCAGAAGACCCGTTATCTTTAGCAAAAGAGATTCAAGCCATCTACCATCACTCATTTGAACAGCTTCTTCCGATAGAGAGCTGTCAGCATATAGCGAATCAGCTTTTTGTCATACGAGACAGCAGCTCCTGTTCACGCTAAGACAGGCTGAAATGTCCGATTTGATCAGACACAAAGACCGGATTTTCCTCAGGAATGAGGTGCCCGGTTTTTTTTAATGCATGTAAGGTCGAATTTGGCAGATCTTTGTGCAGTCTTTCGCCTATTTGAATGGGAACGATTCGATCTTCCTCGCCCCAAATGAGCAGCACGGGTGTTTCCATTTTCTTTAAAACGTCCGAGGTTAAATCTCCTTCCCGGTGCCGAATCAAACGAAAGATCCCCCGAAAGATTTGATCATCTGAAAATGGCTTTAAATATCCGTCGACCATCTCTTGATCAATGATGGAATGATCATGCACAACAGCCGTTAAATTTTTCATAATGCCCTGCTTTAAAAGCTTTCTTTTTAGATACAGATAAAAATAAGGAATATATGTGCTGTAAACAAGTGATCTTTTTGACTTATTCAAATAGCCTGAGCTGCACAATAGAACCGCCTTTTCAAATAGATCCGGCCGTTCAGTAGCAGCGTATAAGGCGATTTGTCCGCCCATTGAATGGCCCACTAGAATTGCATGCTGAATCTGTAAATAACCAGCTAGCTCTATAATAATTTTCCCCATGTTGCGATAGCTGTAAATAAACGTATTCGACTTCTCGGACTGTCCAAATGGCGGCAGATCAATCGCAATTAAATTGAAGTCCTGTTTCAGAAGCGGGATGAGCTTTCGATAGCTGAAGGTAGAAGAGAAGAGACCGTGAATTAAGATCAATGTCTTCTTGCCTTCATTTGGATAGTGCTCGTAATAGATATCTAAACCGAATGCACTTTTCATATAAGCTGGCTGAACAATGTCCACATTCTTCACTCCGATACTTGATACTCTCTCTGTTAGGTGACTGTATTGTACCCTAAAAAGTGGATTTTAAGCTATCATTAGAATCTTTTCCCTGCTTAGCATAATGGGAAAAACGTGCTATAATGTTCAGAAGATTTTTTAAAACTAGCTTTTATAATCTGAGGTGTGAAATCAAATGAAACTAACAGAAAAAGAAACTGAAATATTAGAGATTTTAGATGAAAACAGCCGCGCCGATTTAAATACAATTGCAAAAATGGCAGGCGTGACAACAGAAGAAGCCGAAGCCATCATTCAAAAACTTGAAGATCAAAAAGTTATTATTGATTATTCAACCATGATTGACTGGCGAAAAGTGGATGGTCATGAAGGCGTTACAGCAATGATTGATGTAAAAGTGACACCAAAAAGAGGCGTCGGATTTGATGAAATTGCTGAACGGATTTATCGGTTTCAGGAAGTGGAGTCTGTCTATCTCATGTCAGGTGTTTACGATCTTTCCGTTGTGATCCGCGGAAGATCAATGTCTGATATTGCCCGCTTCGTATCTGAAAAATTATCGACACTTGATTCCGTTGTTTCAACAACTACCCACTTTATTTTGAAAAGATATAAACATGATGGGAAAGTGTTTGAAACAGGAGACGATGACAAAAGAATCGTGGTGTCTCCTTAAATGAAAAAGTCTTATTTATCTGAAACGGTACAAAGCATTCAGCCGTCAGGTATTCGGAAATTCTTTGATTTGGCTGCCACAATGGAAGGGGTTATCTCCCTTGGTGTCGGCGAGCCGGATTTCGTGACAGCTTGGAATGTCAGAGAAGCAAGTATTATGTCATTAGAACAAGGGCTGACCTCTTATACGGCGAATGCAGGCTTAATTTCTTTGCGAAAAGAACTGAGCCACTATTTATATAAGCGGTTTCACATTGATTACAGTCCAGAAGAAGAACTCATTATTACAGTTGGCGGAAGCCAGGCACTTGATTTGGCCTTTCGTGCGATTTTAAACAGCGGGGATGAAGTGATCATTCCAGAGCCTTGTTTCGTAGCATACGGGGCACTTACGACACTAGCAGGCGGAGTGCCTGTCTATTTAAGTACAACCGCTGAAAAAGATTTCAAAGCAGATTCTGCTGATCTTCGCACAAAGCTGACGCCGAAGACAAAAGCCATTTTGCTTTGCTCGCCATCAAATCCGACTGGGTCTGTTTATTTAAAGGAAGAGCTTGAAGATATTGCTCAATTTGCGAAAGAGCATGACCTGCTCATTATTACGGATGAGATTTATGCAGAGCTGACGTACGATGAAGCTTTTACAAGCGTCGCAGCTATTCAAGATATGAAGGAAAGAACGATCTTGATTTCAGGCTTTTCCAAAGGGTTTGCCATGACGGGCTGGCGTTTAGGATATGTGGCCGCACCACCTGTACTGCGGGATGCCATGCTGAAAATACATCAATATTCTATGATGTGCGCACCGGCGATGGCACAATATGCGGCAGAAGAAGCATTAAAAAATGGGCTTGAAGATGTAGAGAAAATGAAGAAAAGCTACAGAAGACGCCGTAATTTGTTTGTCGGGTCCCTGAATGAACTAGGACTCACATGCCATCAGCCAAACGGAGCGTTTTACGCGTTCCCATCGATTAAAAGCACAGGCATGACATCAGAACAATTTGCTGAGGAGCTGCTCCTAAGTGAAAAAGTCGCTGTTGTTCCTGGGAATGTATTCGGACCGAGCGGTGAGGGTCATATCCGCTGTTCATATGCTTCGTCACTTGATCATCTTCAGGAATCACTTTCAAGAATTCAGCGCTTTTTGCAGGCTCGACAAGTGAAGGAAGAAGCATCAGCCATCTTAAAATAAAAAAAGGCATCAATCCAAATGGACTCATGCCTCACAAATTAGGGGGGAATACTAGAAAGCATTCTTGTTTTCAGGTATTCCCCCTTTTGTTCTCATCTAAACCCATTTAAAAAATATTTTGCGTAACTGCCCGTTCTGTGATATAGTTTTTAATTGCGTATAAACGAATATTAAAACATTTATTTAGGAGTTGTTATCATGGCGACAAAGTTTGAAGTAGGCAGTGTTTACACTGGTAAAGTAACAGGATTACAAGCGTATGGTGCGTTTGTTGCATTAGATGAAGAAACTCAAGGACTTGTGCATATTTCTGAAGTAACACATGGCTTTGTAAAAGACATCAACGAGCACCTTTCAATTGGTGACGAAGTACAAGTAAAAGTTCTTTCTGTTGATGAAAATGCAGGTAAAATCAGCCTTTCTATCCGTGCGACACAAGAAGCACCTGAAAGAAAAGAAAGCAAACCAAAGAAACAAAGACCACAGCAAGTGAAAGAAGAAGCTGCTGCACCACAAGGTTTCAATACGCTTAAAGATAAACTTGAAGAGTGGATTGAGCAATCAAACCGTAAAGACCTTATCAAGAAATAATAAAAAGCACCGCTTCAAACGGTGCCTTAGATTGTAGACAAAGGGCTAAAATGATCTTGATTTTAGCCCTTTGTCTTTTTTTTCAGCGTGATAGAAAACCTTTGAAGTCTAGGAATGGCGGGCACTGGAGCGAATTTAGAATTCGTGAGCACCAGCGCGCAGACCTGACAAAGAATGCGAGGGTTTGTCTACACGCTGAGGCTGCCTCATGTAGGCAGCCTTTTTTATGTCCTTTTATTTAACGAACTTCTGGGTTCGGCTCGTCACGGCGAACAGCTTCTTCGCTTGGTTTGAACAACAGACCAAGGTTGACAAGACCTGCAATTCCAACAAGACCATAAATAATACGTGATAATGCAGAACCTTGTCCGCCAAAGATCGCTGCTACTAAGTCAAATTGAAAAAAGCCGATTAGTCCCCAGTTAATAGCACCGATAATCGTGAGCACGAGGGCAATACGCTGAATAGCACTCATCGTGATTCCTCCTTTCGCTACAGCATCAATACATTTATATTTTGCAGATTTTTAGCCAAACTATGCGTAAGAAAAATGGATGAAAGCAAATTACTTTACTTTTGGAATGAATGAGGCGCATAATGTAGCGCGAGGAGGAGATCACATGGATCGATTTACTTATTGGAACCCAACGAAATTAATTTTTGGAAAGGGAGAAGTATCAGCCCTTTCAGATGAACTCAAACACTACGGAAAAAACGTATTACTTGTATATGGTGGAGGCAGTATTAAACGAAACGGCCTTTATGACCAAGTTGTCAGCATCCTAAAAGAATCAGGAGCTGCAATCACTGAACTTGCTGGTGTAGAGCCTAACCCGCGCTTAACAACAGTAAGAAAAGGGGTAGAGCTTTGCAAAGAGAACAACATTGATTTTATTTTGGCAGTTGGCGGCGGCAGTGTCATTGATGCCACAAAAGCAATCGCAGCTGGTGCGAAGTACGATGGAGATGCTTGGGATATCGTGACACGCAAACACGTCCCAATGGAAGCTATTCCGTTCGGTACAGTGTTAACACTTGCGGCAACAGGCTCTGAAATGAACTCAGGATCAGTTATCACAAACTGGGAAACAAATGAGAAGTATGGCTGGGGAAGTCCAGCAGTTTTCCCGAAATTCTCTATTCTTGATCCAGTTAACACATTCACTGTGCCTAAAAACCATACGATTTATGGCATGGTTGACATGATGTCACATGTGTTCGAACAATATTTCCATCACACAGAAAATACACCTTATCAAGATCGTATGTGTGAAGGACTTCTTCGCACTGTCATTGAAACGGCACCGAAGTTGATCAACGATCTAGAGAACTACGAGCTGCGTGAAACGATTTTATTCACTGGCACAATTGCACTGAATGGCATGCTTTCAATGGGGGCACGTGGTGACTGGGCATCTCATAACATTGAGCATGCAGTATCTGCTGTCTATGATATTCCTCATGCAGGCGGTCTTGCGATCTTGTTCCCGAACTGGATGAAACATGTGATTCAAGAAAACCCAGGCCGTTTTAAACAATTAGCGGTGCGTGTATTCGATGTAGATCCTGCGGGCAAAACAGACGAAGAAGTTGGCTTAGAAGGAATCGACAAGCTGTCAGCTTTCTGGACAAGTCTTGGTGCACCAAGCCGTTTGGCGGATTATGACATCAACGATGAGAAAATTGATTTAATTGCAGACCGTGCAATGGCACGCGGTGAATTTGGTCAATTTAAAAAGCTGAACAAAGAAGATGTTTTAGCCATTTTGAACGCTTCTTTATAATTGAACAACAAAGGGATAGCTGCTTGCGGGCAGTTATCTTTTTTTGAGTTCATCGTGTACATATGTTACAGTAGTCTTTCATGTTTTTGGATATATTCGTTGTAAGGAGATGTTTCAACAGATGGAGAATTTTATTTACTATAATCCAACAAAATTGATGTTTGGAAAAGGACAGTTAGAAGGACTCAAAAGCGAACTCGCTCGTTATGGAAAACGAGTGTTACTTGTATATGGTGGCGGCAGCATTAAGAAAAATGGTCTTTATGACAAAGTCATCAGTGCGTTAAAAGAAGCAGATGCTGAAGTATTTGAGCTGTCTGGCGTTGAACCAAACCCGCGCCTCACAACAGTGAAAAAGGGAATTGATATCTGCCAAAAGGAGAACATTGATTTCTTATTAGCCGTTGGCGGCGGCAGTGTGATCGACTGTACAAAAGCGATAGCAGCCGGAGCAGAGTATGACGGTGATGTGTGGGATATTATTTCAAAGAAAACAACCGCTCAAAAAGCGCTGCCGTTTGGCACAGTGCTGACACTTGCAGCAACTGGTTCAGAAATGAACCCGGATTCAGTCATCACAAACTGGGAAACGAATGAAAAATATGTGTGGGGCAGCTCTGTCACTCACCCTGCTTTTTCAATTCTAGACCCTGAGCATACGTATTCTGTGCCAGAAAACCAGACGGTGTATGGTATGGTCGATATGATGAGCCACGTTTTTGAGCAATACTTCCATAATGTGAAAAACACGCCTTTACAGGACCGGATGTGTTTTGCTGTTCTTCAAACGGTCATCGAGACAGCACCAAAACTGCTGGAAGACTTACAAAACTATGAGCATCGTGAAACGATTCTCTATGCAGGAACGATTGCTTTAAATGGCACGCTGCAAATGGGTTACTTTGGCGACTGGGCGTCCCATACGATTGAGCATGCTGTATCGGCTGTCTATGACATTCCGCATGCAGGTGGGCTTGCTATTCTCTTCCCAAACTGGATGCGCCACACGCTCGATCATAATGTGGAACGCTTTAAAAACCTTATGCTGAACATGTTTGACATCGAAACAGAAGGAAAATCAGATCGTGACATCGCATTAGAAGGAATCGACAAACTGTCAGCTTTCTGGACTAGCCTTGGTGCACCAAGCCGTTTAGCTGATTATGACATTGGTGAGGATCAGCTGGACAAAATTGCCGACATTGCAGCAAAAGAAATGGAATACGGTGGTTTTGGAAACTTTATGAAACTTAACCGTGATGATATTCTAGCGATTTTGAAAGCTTCTTTATAATCCAGATTGCCGCTTTTCATCCAGAGAAGCGGCTTTTTGCTATGCCAGTGACGATCACTTGATTTCAATAGCTAGTTCCGCTAAAGTGAAAGGGACAGAACTAACGTAATGGAGGGCTTACAAGCGATGACACATATTCAATTTGACTACTCGAAAGCGTTACCTTTCTTTCAAGAACATGAGCTTACATATTTAAAAGATTTTGTGAAGGTAGCCCATCATAATATTCATGAACAAACGGGTGCAGGCAGTGACTATTTAGGCTGGGTGGACTTGCCGAAGCAATATGACCGCGAAGAGTTTGCCCGCATTAAAAAAAGTGCAGACAAAATTAAGTCTGACTCTGACGTCCTGCTCGTCGTGGGAATCGGCGGGTCATATCTAGGTGCACGTGCGGCGATTGAATTTTTGAACCATTCTTTCTATAACACTTTGCCAAAAGGCAAGCGCAAGACACCGCAAATCATTTTTATTGGAAACAACATCAGTTCTTCTTATTTAACAGATGTGATGGATCTATTGGAAGATGCAGATTTCTCCATTAATGTGATTTCAAAATCTGGTACAACAACAGAGCCAGCCATTGCGTTCCGCATCTTTAAAAAGCTCCTCATTGAAAAATACGGTGCTGAAGAAGCGAAAAAACGTATTTATGCGACAACTGACAAGGCACGCGGTGCATTAAAAACATTAGCAACTGAAGAAGGCTACGAATCATTTATCATCCCTGATGATGTTGGTGGACGCTATTCTGTATTAACAGCAGTCGGTCTTTTGCCAATCGCTGTGAGCGGTGCAGACATTGATCAGATGATGGAAGGTGCGGCAAAAGCAAGCGAAGACTTCGCTTCATCTGAGCTTTCTGAAAATGCGGCTTATCAATATGCTGTCGTCCGCAATGTCCTTTACAATAAAGGCAGAACGATTGAAATGCTGATTAACTATGAGCCAGGCCTGCAATATTTCGCAGAATGGTGGAAGCAATTATTTGGTGAAAGTGAAGGGAAAGATGAAAAAGGAATCTATCCTTCATCTGCTAACTTCTCAACAGATCTTCATTCACTTGGTCAATATGTTCAAGAAGGAAGAAGAGACTTGTTTGAAACAATCGTGAATGTAGACAAGCCTCGACATGAGCTTGTGATTGAAGCAGAAGAACAAGACCTTGATGGCTTGAACTACCTAGCAGGAAAAACGGTTGATTTCGTCAATAAAAAAGCATTTGAAGGAACGATGCTTGCCCATACAGATGGAAAAGTACCGAATCTCATCGTGACAATTCCTGAGATGGATGCTTATACATTCGGATACCTTGTTTACTTCTTTGAGAAAGCATGTGCGATGTCTGGATATTTACTAGGCGTCAACCCATTCGATCAGCCTGGAGTAGAAGCTTATAAAGTAAATATGTTTGCTTTACTAGGAAAACCAGGCTTCGAAGAGAAAAAAGCAGAGCTTGAAAGCCGCCTGAAACAATCATAAGAATGAAAAAGCACACCTTTTCATAAGGGTGTGCCTTTTTTATTTTCTTCATGTTCCTGTGCAAGCTTTCCTATGTTCTGTACATAGAATAATGAATGGAGGAGGGTGAAAAATGAGGACGAATCATATTTATATTCATGATATTTCTGGCCAGGCAATCGTGAACTTTGGCAATGTCGGACGCATTTGTTCTAAAAGTGCTACGAAGGAAACAGCAGGTTCCGGCAGTGATAACGAGACGAATCAATCAACCAATCAAAGCTTATTTGATGCCGCGTTTACAAACAATGTACAAATCACGAGAGGCAAATGTATGAATTCCTCTCTTTAACGAACCCTAATAAAAAAAGGAGGGGTTCGTATGATTCATGTACCATCTAGGCTGCCTGGTGAAAGCTTTTCACTTTACCATTTAGAAGAAACGATGAAGCCGCTCGGTTATGTCATTAATGGGAACTGGGATTATGATCACGGGTATTTTGATTATAAAATTGATAACCGTGATGGCTATACCTTTCTCAGAGTTCCTTTTACAGCCGAGAAAGGCCAGCTCGATCAGCCTGGTGTTGTGGTGAAAATGGGACATCCATTTCTCTTAAAGCATGTATATCAAGACAAGTTAGATGATCATGCGATGGTTGGAAATGTGGGCGCATCCTTTAACCAATTCCAAGAACCAAAAGAGAAAGATGGGGATGTATCAAAGGCTTATGCTGAGATTGGCTTTTCGCTCGTCAAGGAATTAGAAGACGCACTGCTTTAAAGGCTGATCAGTTCATCCTCTGGATGAAGCTCATAGCCAAAGGGAGGATTCATCATGGGTCCTTCTTTTTTTTGTACGCCGACGATGATCACATGATGCTCTAAAAAATGATGCAGCGCTGTTAAAAAGGTTTCTCCAGCCAATGAAGCCGGTACAGGTATGATGGTAACGTTTTTATGCAAGGTCATTTGTCGTTTTTTTGTTAATGCTGTGAGTTGTTCCTTTATCAGAAAATGTTCAACCATTAAATGATTGACAGCATCAGAGGTATGAATGACTTGATTGGCACCAGCACGCTCGGCATTTTTCACGTAACGATCTGTTAAGATTTCAATTAAACAATATAGCGAAGGATTTAATCCTTTTGCTGCAAGCAAGGTTAAAACACTCTGCATATCGGCTGTCACTTCATTTTCATGCTGATCTGCGGTAATCATGAGTGCATCTGCACTGGTAATGTTGGCTTTGCGCAGTGTGACGTCTTCGGTTCCGTGTCCTTTAATAAAATGAACATTCTCTAAAAGAGGCCCCTCTTTCAAGGAGTCATCAATCAGCACAATCGGCATAGCTGGATCAATCGTTTGAAATGACTGAAGAAGTTTGTTCGTCTTCTCATTCCAGCCGACGATAATGAGATGTCCTTTTCCCTTAAAGGCTACCTTGCCCTCAACATAATGGTGCTGCTTACTGAACACAGCGGCGGCAAGTGTGGCAAAATAAGCGGTGACAAAGCTGGCTCCGATAAAGATGAGCGCCATACCAGCCACCTGTCCTGGCATGGTTTGCGGCACAAAATCTCCGTAACCAACCGTAGAGACTGTAATGAGCGCCCACCAGATTCCATCAAAGATCGTATGATACTGCTTCGGTTCAAGTAAAACGATTAATTGTCCAAAAAAGAGAAGCAAGAAACAGATGATGATGGCAATTCGAAGATAAAGCGGCCACCTTAGCCAAGCAATAAAGATACGGTTTGATTTCATCGGACTCTTCCTTTCAGGAGACTGCTAATGTCAGTATGCCCGATTGGGAACACATTTTTTCATCTTTGTCATGTATTGAAATAGAACCCATATCTTAAAATAGGGAGAAGAAGGAGGGAATTCGAATGTCGTTTGTTCAAAAGACCGTACTTCTTTTTATTGGTGTGCACTTTTTATCATCAGCTGTCATCTTACTCGTGTTTGATTTAAATGCTGTGAATCATTTTATGAATGATTTTTCATGGCTGCACTTTTTTCAAGACCTTTATGGTACGGGAACCTTTTATACAGCTTGCTTAGGTGTGTTCTTCTTTTTCATTGGTGCGGTTATCCCCCTGAAAAAGACCTAGTGCTTTTTGCTGTACATGGTACATAAAAGTCATTAAAATTGTAAATAAATATATAAAATAAAAGGAAGCTGATGAGCATGCTGTTTTTTTATTTTTTAACATTTGCCGCATTGGGATTATCATTTTGGGCACAATTTAAAGTGAAGAATAATTTTGAAAAGTATTCAAAGGTGGAAGCATCCAGTATGAAAACAGGTGCTGAAACCGCTCGATATATTTTAGATCGCAACGGGTTATACGACGTGCCTGTTGAACCGGTAAGAGGAACTTTGACTGATCATTACGATCCGACGCAGCGTGTGGTTCGTTTATCTGAACCTGTGTACTACGGCCATTCCATTTCGGCCATTTCAGTCGCATCACACGAGGTTGGACATGCCTTGCAGCATCAGGAATCCTATGGTGCGCTTGTTTTGAGACATAAGATCTTTCCTGTCGTGAACTTTGCATCTGGTGTTGCTCCGCTTCTTTTCCTTGGTGGAATTTTGCTCAGCAGCCTTAACTTAATCGGGCTTGGGATCATTTTGTTCTCAGCAGCTGTATTCTTTCAGCTTGTGACATTGCCTGTCGAGTTTAATGCAAGTTCTCGTGCAAAAGATATCATTGTTTCAGAAGGAATCATTAGAAGCAGTGAAGAAAGAGGCGTGAACAAGGTGTTAAATGCTGCAGCTCTGACGTACGTAGCAGCGGCCCTTGTCTCCCTGTTTGAATTGCTCCGTTTTGTAATGATCTTCCTAAATGGCCGTAATGATTAATTGATGCCAGAGGAGGTGAGCCCTTACCAGTGTTAGGTAAGGGTTTTTTTGTATATTTTAAACGTATTTTTAGTCATATTACTCATTGCTGCGACAGCATTTTTTGTTGTCACTGAATTTGCGATTGTGAAAATTAGAGGCTCTAAAATCAACCAGCTGATCGAAAGCGGTGATAAGAGAGCCATCCATGTTCAAAAGCTGATATCAAATCTCGACGAATATTTATCCGCCTGCCAACTTGGCATTACCATCACGGCTTTAGGTTTAGGGTGGCTGGGTGAGCCGACGGTGGAGCATTTTCTGCATCCGCTGTTTGAAAAAATCGGGCTTCATTCTGCATTGACTGACATCCTTTCGTTTATCATCGCCTTTGTGATCATTACGTTTTTACATGTCGTTGTGGGGGAACTCGCGCCTAAAACAATTGCCATTCAAAAGGCAGAGGCCGTCAGCCTTGTGACAGCAAAACCACTCATCTTTTTCTATAAAGTCATGTACCCGTTTATTAAGGCATTAAATGGGGCTGCACGAAGCATCGTGAAATTATTTGGTTATCATTCTGTCAAAGAACATGAAGTGGCGATCAGTGAGGAAGAATTGCGACTCATTTTATCTGAAAGCTATGAGAAGGGTGAGATTAACCAATCTGAGTACAAATATGTGAATAAAATCTTTGAATTTGATAACCGAGTGGCGAGAGAGATCATGATCCCGCGTACAGAAATTTCAGCCATAGAGATTGAACAGACCTTAGAAGACGTGACCCATTATATGCTGAACGAAAGGTACACACGCTACCCTGTTATTAAAGAAGACAAAGATCATGTGATTGGTGTTATCAATAGCAAAGATGTATTTAAGGCCAGCTTCCTAAATCAAGATGTATCTATTGAAGACTTAATGCGTCCGGTGATCCGAGTGATTGAAAGCACCCCTGTTCAAGAATTGCTCATTTTGATGCAAAAGGAACGAATCCATATGTCAGTGCTTGTAGATGAATACGGAGGTACAGCGGGACTTGTCACAGTAGAGGACATATTAGAGGAAATTGTCGGAGAGATTCGAGACGAATATGATCAGGATGAAACACCTCATATCGTTAAAAAAGGTGATTTTCATTATGTGATGGATGGGAAAGCATTGATTGATGAAGTAAATGATTTATTGGATTTAGCCATTGAAAATGATGATGTTGATACAATTGCAGGCTGGATGATGACGCATAAATTTGATTTTGACATTGGAGATACGATTGAAGCAGAAGGCTGTGAATTTACGATTATTGATGCTGAAGACCACCATATTCGAACCATTGAAGTCAAAAAGGTTCACTTTTCTTAAAAACCTCGCATTGCTTGACGAGGTTTTTTTGCTTGATAAACTTTAGATAAGAAGATTTGTTTCACATAAAAAGGGTATGGTTTTTATAGAAACGTCAAAAAGGAGCAGCTCATATGAAAAAAATCAATGTACAAACAGACAGACGCGATGACATGATCGACGTCACACACGAGGTTCTCCAATATGTCAGGGAAACAGGCATACAAAACGGAACTGTCATCGTCTATTGTCCACATACGACAGCTGGGATCACCATTAATGAAAATGCGGATCCAGATGTGAAACGGGATATGCTTCGCCGGCTGGATGAAGTCTTTCCGTGGAAACATCCAAAGGATCGCCATATGGAAGGAAATACGGCAGCACATATGAAAGCGAGTTATATGGGGGCGTCTCAGCATGTTCTCATTCATGATGGGGATCTTGTGCTTGGCACGTGGCAGGGAATCTATTTCTGTGAGTTTGACGGGCCAAGACATCGTCATTTTTATGTACAAGTGTCATCAAACGAGTAAGAAAATGGGGGAAATAAATGGGGGATATCAAAAAGTTGCAAATCGAACATGGAATCATCCAAGCGCCAATGGCAGGAGGAGCTGTGACACCGCAGCTGGCAGCCGCTGTTTCAAATTACGGAGGGCTTGGCAGCCTGGCAAGTGGATATGTGCAGCCTGACGATTTGAGACAGCAGATTAGACAGGTCAAACAGCTGACATCTCGCCTGTTTCAGGTCAATGTGTTTGTACCAGAGCCAATTCCTGATGTGAAAAAAGAGGATGTGGCATTTTGGGAGAGGAAACTGCCTGTATGGCCCGAAGCTCATAGGATGCCAAGCGAAGAAGAATTGTGGGATGATTTTGAACAGAAAATCAACATTCTTCTGGAAGAAGACGTTCCGATTGTTTCCTTTACATTTGCCTGTCCTAAAGAACAAACGATTCACCGCCTAAAACAAAAGGGAATCTTTTTAATCGGAACGGCCACAACAAAAGAGGAAGCACTGTTTTTAGAGGAAAAAGGAATGGATGCCATTGTTCTGCAAGGAAGTGAAGCAGGAGGGCACCGCGGCACATTTTTACGTACAAAAGGAGACGCTCTGCTGGGGCTCATCAGCCTGATCTCTGATGTCAAACCGGTCTGCCGTGTGCCTTTGATTGCAGCAGGGGGCATCACGGACCGATCAGGTGTGAAAGCAGCGCTGGCGCTTGGAGCGGATGCGGTCCAAATCGGTACACGGTTTTTAGCCAGCAAGGAAAGTGCTGCGGCAGAAGTATATAAGAAGGCTATTTTACAGGCAGAAGGCAGTGAAACAAGGGTGACCAGACTTTTTTCTGGGAAAAGAGCGAGAGGTATTGTGAATCAGTGGGTGGAGGATGAAAGCCTGCATGAAGATCGGGTTCTTCCTTATCCAGTTCAGCATGTATGCACAACACCGATGCGAAAAGCAGCTGCTGCCGGCCGTAACCCTGATCAAATGGCTCTGTGGGCAGGACAGGGGGTTGGACGTATTCACTCGATTTTAAGCGTTGAAGACATCATGCACGAACTGACGCAGACATAAAAATCATGATGGGTGGTGTGACAGGATGGACATCTTAAAACATTCCTACCGAAAAAAAGGCCAGATTGAATTTTGGTTTGATGATTTCCCTCATTCTCCTGCTGTCCTTACGCCCATTCGTCATTACTATTTTGTTCGCTACGTGAAATGGAGCCGGCACGACTCGCCGGTTACAAGAAAAGATTTAGAAGAAATGGAGGTCCTCGCGAACACGATGCTTGGCACACTCCAAAATTATCGTAAACGCAAGGCATACAAAAGCCCCTTGTCATAACCAAGAGACAAGAGGCTTTTTTTAGCTGCCAAACATTTGCCTGAGATAAATGACATCCATTCGTGTAGTCTGCGGTAATAAATAAGCGGATTGAACCGCACCTGGCCGTCTTCTTTTATTTAGTTTGTCGATAATTTCTGCCGCTGTTAAAATTCCAAGCCCGTGACCGTAATATTGATCTTCTCCTAAGTAAATCACATTTTCTCCGCGCCATTGCGACTGCTGATAGCTAAACTCTGGATTTTCGAAATATAAACAATCCCCATAGATAAAATCATTCCCGCGCTCTGTATAAATCGACAAAGTATCATAGTGCCAGTCATACAGTGTTAAACTGCGAAGTCTTCGATTAAACTTCTCCTCTCCTACTGTTTGCAAGACCCCCATATAAAACACAATGACAATTGCCGTTGCACATTCAAATGCATATTTTGAACCATTTTCAAAAATGTCTTTAATGCCTCTAGATGGCTCCACTTGATAGCGCAGCTCTAGTGCTCCTGCTTCCGATACTCGCCAAAACGCATCATTTGCACGTGATCTTTGAAAGATGGCAAATGAGGCACCGCTTTTATTCAAATCTCTTGCAGCATTCATAATGTTCGATCTTAAAGTGACCTCAAATAGCAAATCAGATGCTTGCCTATAGCGGAACGTATCATTTGAGGCCTGTAACTGCATCAAAATGCTCCGCTTTTGTCCCTCTAGCTGAAACGATGCCAGCTGCTCATTTGTCACTGGCTGTCCTGAAAGGATAATCATATGAAAAGCGCCCCCTTTTGTATTAGCGTATGCAGGGTGCTTGGGCAAGGAATCAATTTGTGAAAATAAACAAAATAGCATCCTTTTTATTTGAAAAACATGAAAATACTATGAAGATGTCCGATATAAAACATATCGTTTAAAAGGAGGAAAAACATGAAAAGTGCAATAAAATGGTTGAAAAAACCATCGATTTCCAAGAGACTGATTATTTCATTCACACTTGTTCTCGTCTTGCCAATCATTACACTTAGTACGATTTCATATCAGATTGCCAAAGAAGAATTAGATCATGAAATCATGTACGGAGCAAAAGCAAGAGTCAATGATATGAATGACATGATCGAGCAAAAGCTTTTGAATAAAGAAAACGCGGTGAAACTTTTTACTCAAACAACTACTGCTGCAGACTTTAAAAAGAAAAACCAGGACGAACTGTATGAGCATTTTGAAATATACAGCAAAATCAACGAAGATGATGTGGTTGGATTTTATGCAGCAAGTAAAAATCGTGATTTCATTCAGTTTCCTAAAGTAGACATGCCAAAAGGCTATGACCCAACAACACGCGATTGGTATCAGCAAGCGATGCAGGATGAAAAAGGTGAGCCAGTTGTCACCAATCCATACATTTCTGCTACAACAAACGGCATGGTGGTCACGATTGCCCAGCGACTGAAGGACGGGTCGGGAGCAATCGGAATCGACATTGATGTGCAAGACATTGTTGATAAAATCAAAGAAATTAAAATTGGACGAGAAGGATATCCAATTATTGCAAATAAAAGCAAACAAATTGTAGCCCATCCAGAAGAAAAATCAGGATCTGAGGTCACAGGAAATATTTCATCAATCCTTTACAGCGGCAAAGAAGGAACATCAACTTATGAGAATAAAGGAGAACAAAAACGTATCGTTTTTGTCACAAATGATTTAACAGGTTGGAAAATTGCTGGAACGATGTTTGTATCAGAAACAGAAGAAGCAGCACAGCCAGTTTGGAATTCTGCCATTATTCTTTTAATTACTTCATTTATCCTTGGCGGTGTCGCTATCTTCTTCATCGTTCGCTCGATCACGATTGGATTGAGAAGGCTTGTTGATTTCTCAGAAAAGGTGAGTGAAGGGGATTTAACAGAAACCCTCGAAACCAAATCGAAGGATGAAATAGGAGATCTCACAAGAAGCTTTAGCAAGATGAGTGAATCTCTTCGTGACGTCATTCGCGCTGTACAGCAATCTGTCGACAACGTCGCTTCGGCTTCAGAGGAGCTGACGGCAAGTGCCAGCCAAACGAGTCAAGCAACAGAGCATATCACGATGTCAATTGAACAATTTTCAAATGGAAATGAAGCACAAAACGAGAAAGTCGAATCCAGTACGAATCAGCTTGTGGCAATGAACGAAGGATTACAAGATATGTCACAAACCTCATCTGAAGTGGCTGCTGTCTCACTTCAATCAACAGAGGCGGCTGGTCAAGGCGGACGCATTGTTGAAAGCACAGCGAACCAAATGAAACATATTGATACATCTGTACAAGAAGCAGAACAGGTCATGAAAGAATTAGAATACAAGTCTAAAGATATTACGAGTATTTTAAATGTCATTAACGGCATCGCGGATCAAACAAACTTACTTGCGCTTAATGCAGCAATTGAAGCAGCAAGAGCAGGTGAATCAGGACGCGGCTTCTCCGTCGTTGCAGAAGAAGTGAGAAAACTAGCTGTCCAATCCGCAGATTCAGCGAAAGAAATTGAGAAGCTTATCCAAGAAATTGTGTTAGAAATTGCTAAATCTCAAGATATGTTCAAAGCAGTCAATCGAGAAGTGAACGCAGGACTTGGTATGACAGAAGAAGCAAAAGAAAGCTTCCAGCACATTTATGAGGCGGCAGAAGGAATGTCGAAAAAACTGTCGCAATTAAACGATACAGCCATTGACCTATCAAGCGGTTCAAAGCTTGTTTCACAAGCGATGCAGGAGATGCGCCAAGTCTCGAGAGAAAGCGCAGCAAACATTCAGGACATTGCGGCTTCTGCAGAAGAGCAGCTAGCATCTATGGAAGAAATCACATCTTCTTCTGTGACACTTGCCAACATGGCAGAGGAACTAAAAGAGCTCACAAGTCAATTTAAAATTAATTAAATGATGATGAAAAGATATCCAGAATTGTCTGGATATTTTTTTTATTTTTAAACGTCACTTCCAGCCTCTAAAAATAAACCTTTCATCCGATAATAACTTTAGAGAAGTAAAGGGGGAAAGTTAAAATGGGAAAAATGATCCAATGGTTCAAAAAACCATCCATTTCAAAGAAATTAATCATTGCCTTCTTGGTAGTTCTTATCCTGCCGACTGTGGCACTGACAATTAGTGCGTTTTTTACATCAAAGACAGAACTAGACAAACAGATTATGGGCAGTGCGATGAGTCAGGTCAATGCATTTGATACCTTAATCAATGAGAATATTGGCAACAAATCAGATGCTGTGACACTGTTTTCAGACTCGCTCAAAGCGTCTAATCTTCAAGAAAAAAATAGAAATGCGACCATTAAAGAATTACAGCAATTTGGAAAAATTAATGAAAAGGATGTATCCGCGATCTATGCAGGCTCTGAAAAGGGATTGTTTATGCAATACCCAGTTCAAAAGATGCCAGATGGCTACGATCCAAGAGAACGTCCATGGTATCAAGAGGCATTGAAAGCAGAAAACGGCAAACAAGTCATCACAAAACCATATGTAGCAGCATCTACAGGCAAAATGGTGATCACAATTGCCCAAAAAACGAAAGATGGTTCAGGTGTCATTGGTCTTGATATGGAAATTGACAGCCTGCTCCAAAAACTAAAAGAAATCAAAATTGGGCAAAAAGGCTATGCTTTCATGATGGAGAAAGATAAAACGGTTTTAGCAGATCCAACCCAAAAGTCAGGAAGTCAGGTCAATGAAAATCTGGCCAGTATTATTTATAAAAACAAAGAAGGAAGCGGCAGCTATACCCTCAAAGGAACAGATAAAAAGGTTGCATATGTCACCAATGAATTAACCGGCTGGAAAATTGGTGGGACGATGCTCGTATCTGAAGTAGAAGAAGCGGCAAAGCCCGTTTTCAATACTGCCATTATCGTATTCAGTGTCACACTCATTGTAGCAGGAACCCTCATTTTCTTTATCGTCCGCTCTATTTCAAAAAGGTTATCCAATCTTGCCCGCTTCTCGAAAAAAGTCAGCGAAGGTGATTTACGCGATAAGCTTCAGATCCAGTCAGATGACGAAATTGGACAAGTTGGTAAAGGCTTTAATACAATGATTGATTCATTGCGATCCCTCATTGGAGCCGTTCAAACTTCAGTTGAAAATGTCGCATCTTCATCAGAAGAACTGACTGCCAGCGCAGGACAGACAAGTAAAGCAACAGAGCATATTACATTAGCCATTGAACAATTCTCCAGCGGAAATGAAAGCCAAAATGATAAAGTCGAATTGAGCTCAGTCGAGTTAGAGGAAATGAATCGTGGTCTTCAACATATGAATGAATCGGCTGAATCTATTACGGCTTCATCGATTAAATCAACAGATATCGCAGGGGAAGGCGGACAGCTTGTTGAAAAAACGGCTTCTCAAATGAATGTCATTGATCAGTCCGTGAAAAAAGCAGAGAATGTCATTAGTGCGCTTGAAAATAAATCTAAAGACATTACCCAAATTCTCGGTGTCATCAATGGAATTGCTGATCAAACGAACTTACTTGCACTAAATGCAGCAATTGAGGCAGCAAGAGCTGGTGAATCTGGCAGAGGCTTCTCCGTTGTAGCAGAAGAAGTAAGAAAACTGGCGGTTCAATCTGCTAACTCGGCAAAAGAAATTGAGAATTTGATCAAAGAAATCGTGCAAGACATCGACGTATCCCAGGAAGTATTCACTGCGGTGAATCGAGAAGTTCAATCAGGCCTAAGCTTCACTGAACAAACGAAAGTAAGCTTCCACAATATTTTCGACATGACAAAAGAAATTTCTAACCAGCTCCAAATAATGAATCAAACCGTTGTCCAGCTTTCAAAAGGCTCTGCACATGTGTCAGAGGCTGTTCGTGAGATTGCAGACGTATCACGTGAAAGCTCGGCAAATATTCAAGACATTGCGGCTTCCGCAGAAGAACAGCTGGCATCAATGGAAGAAATCAGCTCTTCCTCTGCCACTCTCTCTTCGATGGCAGAAGAATTACGCGATTTAATTAGCAAATTTAAAGTTGAGTAGACAGGAAGAAAAGAGCCTCCAGCTAGAGGCTCTCAGCGTGTAGACAAACCCTCGCATTCTTTGTCAGTCCTGCGCGCTGGTGCTCACGAATGTCAATTCGCTCCGCGCCAGTGCTCGTCCTTCCTAGACTGCAAAGGTTTTCTATCACGCTGAAAAGAAGACAAAGTGCTAAAACAAAAATCATTTTAGCACTTTGTCAACAAAAAAGAGCCTCCAGCTAGAGGCTCTTTTTTATTGGGTAAACCAAAAGAAATGGGTAATTATACTTATTTTTTGTTTTTATTGAACATTATTCCTTGAAAAATAATTCATATTACCTAAGAATAGAAGAGGAAGACCACAAATCATAAATCAAAAGGAGTAGAGTCATGAAAAAAATCAACTTTTTTAAGCACTTTACGATGTCGAAGAAATTAATTACTGCATTCTTAGCGATTCTCCTAGTGCCAATTCTCGTATTGGCCGCATTTTCTTATGAAGTGGCATCAAAGTCTCTCAATGATGAGATTATGTCTAGTGCTGCAAATGGTGTTCAACAATTAAACGAACTCATTAATAAAGATATACAGCCTAAAATTGACATTGTTTCATATTTATCCAGATCGGTCAAAAAGGAAGAATTGACTGCTAAAAACAAAGATTTACTCAAAGTGAAATTAGAGCAATTATCGGAAACAGATGACGATGTAGTAGAAGTATTTGTTGCAGATCAAAATGGTAAACTAACTGAATATTCCGAGATTCACAAAGGTAATGCAAAGAGCGCAAAAAATGAACCATGGTTTCAGCAATCGATGGGAGAGAAGAAACTCATCATTTCAGATCCTTTCACCGACAAGTCATCAGATGACCTGCTCATCACAATATCAGAACAGTTAGCAGATGGATCTGGTGTGATTGGGGTGAATGTACGATTAAATACGGTTGTAAAAGATACAAACAGCATCAAAATTGGCCAAGAAGGCTATGCGTTTATCGCCACATCAGATCAGCGTTATGTGGCCCATAAAACCGAAAAGGCTGGGACAAAGCTGACTGGTGACTTCATCTCAAAACTATATGATAAAAAAGAAGGCAGCTTTGAATATGAATACAATGGCCAGCCGAAGCAAATGTTTTTTGACACAAATGAAGCAACCGGCTGGAAGCTAGCTGGAACGATGTATGTGAATGAAGTAAAAGAAGCCGCACAGCCAGTGCTCGACTTAACAATGATCATCCTTGCGGCTGCAATTGCCATTGGTGGAATCGCGATTTATTTTATTATTAAATCGATTCGTAAGCCACTGATAGAGCTCTCAGAATCGGCTGAGAAAATCAGTCAAGGTGATTTGACCCAGCATATTGAAGTTCGTACGCACGATGAAATTGGTAAGCTAGCGCAAAGCTTTAACGACATGTCAGCAAAGCTGAAGCAAGTCATTCAAGCTGTCCAAAATTCCATTGAAAATGTGGCTGCCTCGTCTGAAGAGTTAACGGCAAGTGCAGGACAGACAGCTCAAGCGACTGAGCATATCACATCATCTATTGAACAGTTCTCAAACAGCACTGAACATCAAAATGATATGATCGAAAAAAGCTCAGTCCAGTTAAACGAAATGGATCGGAGCTTATCGCATATGGTCGACACAACCTCTCATATGATGGAATCGTCGATCGAATCGAGCAAAACCGCTCAGGCTGGAGGAGAACTCGTTCAAAAAACAGCAGGTCAAATGCAAACGATTGAGCAGGCAGTAAAAGAAGCAGAGCTTGTCATTGCAGGCTTGGAGCAGAAATCAAAGGATATTACAAACATTCTTGGGGTCATCAACGGTATTGCGGATCAAACGAATCTCCTTGCTTTAAACGCTGCGATCGAAGCCGCACGAGCAGGTGAAGCAGGCAGAGGCTTCTCTGTTGTCGCAGAAGAAGTCCGCAAGCTGGCAGAGCAGTCAGGAAGCTCTTCAAAAGAAATTGAAAGCCTGACGAACGAAATTGTGGAGGAAATAGAAAAATCGCAGAAAATGTTTAAACAAGTAGCAGGTGAAGTACAATCTGGATTAAACATTACAGATGAAACGAAAGTGAGTTTTGAGAAAATCACTGATAAAACATCAGAAATGACAGAACAAATGAAACAAATGAACGGATCAGCCAAAGAGCTATCGCATGGCTCAAATGATATTTCTCATGCGGTGAATCAAATCAAAGAGCTCTCAAGAGAAAGCTCAGCAGGCTTCCAAGATATCGCGGCATCAGCAGAAGAACAGCTTGCATCTATGGAAGAGATCAGTTCATCCTCTGCCACTTTATCTCAGATGGCAGAAGAACTAAGGGAGCTCATTAAACAATTTAAAATGTAAGAGAATAGCGAAACACCTGACGCCAAAACGTCAGGTGTTTTTCCATTCGATGCATATAAATTGGGTAATTTGGACTTATTTAGACTTTAATAAGTTAAAAAAGTAAAGAACCTAGTAGTACTTCCGATATATATACTATCTTACTAAAAGGAGTTTTCTTTTTTATGAAATTCATACAGTATTTCAGAAAGCCATCTATTTCAAAAAAGCTCGTATTCTCTTTCTTATTTATTCTTTTATGTCCAATCATCGTATTGGCATTCTCTTCATACCATACGGCAAGCACTTCCTTAAATGATCAAATTATGCAAAGTGCTAAGGAAAACGTAGAGCAGCTAGATAAAAATATTACGAAGGTTGTAAAAGTGAAAACAGACGCAGCCGATTTCTTTAGCAAATGGATCACGGAGAAAAAGCTCAAGCAAAAAGGAACGACCGATATTCAAGGACGCTTTGAGCAGTTCATGAGTATGAATGATGACACAGAAGGCATTTTTGTCGCTTCAAGTGACGGCAAAGTGTTTTCAAGATATCCTAATCAAAAAATGCCTGCCGATTATGTCGCAACTGAGCGGGATTGGTATAAAGACGGCTGGGCGAAAAACGGTGAGCTGTCTGTTTCAGCACCATATCCAACGGCATCAACTGGTACGCTTGTAATCACAATCTCTAAAAAACTAGAGGATGGATCAGGCGTTATTGCGATGAACCTAGACATTGCGAATCTTGTAAAAGAATCAAATAGTATTAATATTGGAAAACAAGGCTATGCCTTTATTTCAAGTCCAGATCGCAAATATGTGGCACATCCAAAGAAAAAAGCTGGAACAACATTATCTGGTGGTGAATGGTTAGAAAAGCTGTATTCACAAGATCAAGGATCTACGAGTTATATGTTTGAAGGAAAAGAAAAGCAAATGGAGTTCACCACAAACAAGGCGACTGGCTGGAAGATTGTCGGGACGATGTTTGTCAGTGAAGTAGAAGAAGCTGCACAGCCAGTCTTTAACATGGCTGCTATTATTTTAACAGGCGCGCTTATCATTGGCGGGATTCTAATCTTCTTTATCATCCGTTCCATTACAAAACCACTTTCCACTCTTGTCTCTTCTTCGAAGAAGATCAGTCAGGGAGATTTGACAGAAAAAATTGATGTCCGCTCAAAAGATGAAATTGGACAGCTTGGCACAAGCTTTAATGAAATGAGTGAGTCCCTAAGAGATGTCATTCAAGCTGTACAAACATCTGTTGAGAATGTCGCTTCATCATCTGAAGAACTGACGGCAAGCGCAGGTCAAACAACAAAAGCAACCGAACATATTACATCATCTATTGAAACATTTTCAAACGGCAACGAAAATCAAAGCGAAATGGTGGAGCAAAGCGCGGCTCATTTAAAACAAATGAATGAGGGTCTGAACGAAGTTGCCGAAACGTCTGATGTCATCACAGCGTCATCTATTCAATCAAAAACAGTTGCGGAAACAGGCGGACAGCTTGTGGAGCAAACTGTTGGCCAAATGAAGACGATTGACCATTCAGTGAAAGAAGCTGAAGGCGTGATCAATGGGCTAGAGCATAAATCAAAAGATATCACAAACATCTTAGGCGTGATTAACGGTATTGCGGATCAAACGAATTTACTTGCACTAAATGCCGCCATTGAAGCAGCACGCGCAGGCGAGTCAGGCAGAGGATTCTCTGTTGTTGCCGAAGAAGTGCGTAAACTAGCGGTTCAATCATCGGATTCAGCAAAAGAGATTGAAAAGCTTGTAAATGAAATCGTCACTGAAATTGAAACATCTCAAAATATGTTCAAAGCAGTGAATGAAGAAGTGAAGAATGGTCTTACAATTACAGATCAAACGAAAGAAAGCTTCTCACAAATAAATGAACAAACAGCGGAAATCGCAGCAAGAATTAACGAAATGAATACAACGGTGCGCGAGCTGTCGAAAGGCTCTGAGCAAATTTCTAAAGCAGTGAATGAAATTGCAGATGTATCAAGAGAGAGTTCAGCAAGCATCCAAGATATTGCAGCATCTGCTGAAGAGCAGCTTGCTTCTATGGAAGAGATTAGTTCTTCATCCACAACTCTTTCCCAAATGGCGGAAGAATTACGTGATTTAATTAAAAAATTCAAGATTAGTGAATAAGGTTAAGTGGTTCTCCTCAAGGGGAACCGCTTTTCTTTTTAACAGGACATCTCGTACAATAGAGGAAATCGAAAGAAGAGGAGAGATAGTATGCGTTTATCAGATAAGAAGGTCATTGCGTTTGTCAGCGATGATTTTGAAGATTTAGAGCTGTGGTATCCGGTTCTGCGATTAAGAGAAGAGGGAGCAACTGTCCATCTTGTAGGTGAAAAAGCAAATCATGAGTACATTGGGAAGTATGGTGTGCCGGCGGTATCCGATGCAGATTTTTATTCCATTCAAGCTGATGATTATGATGCTGTGCTTGTCCCTGGTGGATGGGCGCCTGATAAACTGCGCCGTTATCCAGAAGTATTAGACATCGTCCGTACATTTGATGCGAAGGAAAAACCAATCGGGCAGATTTGCCATGCCGGCTGGGTGCTGATTTCAGCAGGAATCTTGAAAGGCAGACAAGTGACAAGTACACCTGGTATTAAAGATGATATGACAAATGCTGGTGCGGACTGGTTCGATGAGGCAGTGGTCACAGATGGCCACCTCATCTCCAGCAGACGTCCACCAGATCTTCCGCCGTATGTGAAAGCATTTGCGGATGTGTTAGCGGCAAAATAAACGACTGACACGAAACGTAAAAAACAAAGGGCGAACAAAAAAATTCCGCCCTTTGTTCATCATTTCATGACCTATACATTTTGTCTGTCGGCAGGATACATCACGCCCATTTGTCTTCTCGCTTCGTCCATGACGGACATGGTTTGAACAGATAACGCAAAAGTATTGACCGGAGACTGCCCCATTCCCTGCTGAATACACTCAATAAAATGATTGATTTCATAAGACATAGCTGGCTGATCATCTTTGAGCGAGATGTCAGTTTGATGTCCGTCACGGTCATGTATCGTGATTCGTGAAGGACGGTGGAATTGATCAATCACCATCGTGGCATCCTCGCCTTGAATTTCAGCCGATAAATGAGACGTTGAAATTTTAGAATGAAAAAGAAGTGCTTGATGCCCGTCATACTGTAAAAGGACTGAACCGTTCCCATCCACACCAGAAGAAAGCTTATAGCCTCTCGCGGTGATTTGATTCGGCAGACCAAATAAGGATATGACTGGGTAAACGAGGTACACCCCGATATCCATTAAAGAACCATTGGATAGCTCAGGCTTAAAGGCATTTGGAAGCACGCCGCTTCGATAGGCATCGTATCTTGAAGAATATTTACAGTAATGCGCGACCACTTGCCTGATAGGTCCAAGCTGATCAAGATGCTGTTTGATTTGAAGGAAATTAGGCAGAAATGTCGTTTTCATCGCTTCCATCAAACAAACGTGATGTTTTTTCGCTGCAGCAATCATTTCTTCCACTTCTTTTCGATGAGAGGCGAACGGTTTTTCGCATAAAACATGCTTTTGATTCTCCAACATCAACATGGCTTGCTCTTTATGAAGGGCATTTGGACTCGCAATATACACGGCATCAAACGTATCACTTTCCGCCATTTGTTGTAAGTTCGTAAAAACCGTATCAATCCCATATTTTTCGGCAAAGGCCTGCCCTTTTTCAGCGGACCGTGAATAGACGGCTGTACATGTAAAATCAGCAATTCCTTCACCAGTCTGTAAGAATCGATCTGTAATCCAGTTCGTTCCGATGACAGCAAATCGAATCATGTCATTCCCTCCTTCTGCTTTTCTCTGATTATACATGCTTTGAAAGCGTTTGTATGAAAGAATATTCTTTTTATTGAAAAGCCGATGAAACCTTTATATAGGCTGATGCGTCTTACATAAAGGATATAAATGTACGAAAAGTGGGTAGTTTCTTCCTTCTTCGGGTAATACTCAGGATAGAAGGGAGAGGAGGAAACATGAAGCGCGTCCTGCATATAGGAAGTACATACACTTTTGCGCTTTTATTCATAGTAGCTGGTATTTTTCATGTGATAGAGCCGAGCGGCTTTGCCCGCATGATGCCAGGCTGGCCATTTCCATATGTAATGGTCTATGCGACTGCCTGTCTTGAATGGCTGCTGGCCGTGCTGCTGCTTTTGCCGAATGTCAGGATTGCAGCGGCAAAATTCATTGCAGTCTATCTTGTACTCATTTTCCCCGCAAACTTATTTGCTGCACGTGAGGGAATACCATTTCCAGGTCAAGAAAATACAGAACAAGCCTTGCTATGGATAAGGCTTATTGGACAGCCGATTCTCATTGTATGGGCAATGTCCATTGCAAAATGGGAAAAAAAGCTGAAACAATGACCACCATATCATGATCAAGTAGTGTACAATTTACTCATAAAATAGCCCGTGTTTGGAGGAACGATATGAATTCTATGCAAATGTGGAGCAGTCGATTTAAAAAAATTTTTCTTGATAACAAGTTTGTTCTCTTTTTACTCGTTCTGTTATTAATTGGATTGAATATCCTTGTTTTCATGAAAACATCATTTATTTTCACACCGCTCATTGTACTCGTCAAAACCATTGCCTTACCGATTATTTTAACGGGGGTCGTGTATTATTTATTAAATCCAATTGTCAACTTGTTAGAGAAAGCAAGAATCAAGCGGATCTATTCCATTTTGCTTTTATATATTGTCATTATTGGGATTATTACAGTGACCATCGTGTCCATTATTCCTTTTTTACAAGCTCAAACCATGAGCCTATTTTATAATCTTCCGAAATACGTCGATACGGTAGAAGATCAAATTAGACAATTAACAGGAAGTAACTTTATTAATCAAGTGCAAAACTCGATGAACTTTAACGTGTCTGAATTGGTAAGTAAAGCATCTAGTCAAGCGACGAAGATTTTGGAAAGCACCTTTACCGGTGTAGGAACATTCTTAGGGGCGCTCACAGAAGTCATCATCTCGATCGTGACTGTGCCGTTTATTCTGTTTTATCTCTTAAAAGACGGCAAAAAGCTCCCTGACTATCTATTGAAATTTTTCCCAAGTAAAATGAGGGAACATACACATATCATGCTTCACGAAATGAACCACCGTCTGAGCTCGTATATTCGCGGACAGATCATTGTCAGCTTCTGTATCGGTGTTCTTCTGTTAATCGGTTATATGATCATTGGACTTGACTATGCGCTGCTGCTCGCTATCATTGCTGCATGTACAAGCATAGTGCCTTACCTTGGTCCAACAATTGCGATTACACCAGCGATTGTGATTGCACTTGTGACGTCACCAGTAATGCTGTTAAAACTCATTATAGTCTGGACAGTGGTTCAGCTAGTTGAAGGGAAATTCATTTCTCCTCAGGTGATGGGGAAAAACCTTCATATTCATCCCATTACGATTATTTTTGTTATATTAACAGCTGGTAAATTGTTCAACGTGGTCGGCATCATTGTCGCTATTCCGACGTATGCTGTTCTGAAGGTCATCACGACTCACTTATTTGATTGGTTCAAAATGCGGTCCAATTTGTATAAAGAAGAAAAGGTTTGATGTCATAATCTTTTTTTGAAAAAAATATAGTATCATAAAGACGAGCTTTCGATGAAGGAAGCTTGTCTTTATGTGGACATAGATGTTTGGCGTGTTCAAAAGATCAGAATTGAAAGGAAAGAAAATCATGAATCTATGGGATTTATTCGTGGCACTGGTTTTAGGAATTGTCGAAGGATTAACAGAGTACGCACCTGTTTCATCTACAGGTCACATGATTATTGTCGATGATCTTTGGCTAAAATCAAAGGAAATTATTACGCCAGAAGCGGCTAACACATTTAAAGTCGTGATTCAGTTAGGCTCAATTTTAGCTGTTATGATCGTGTTTAAAGATCGTATTTTAAACTTATTGGGCTTAAAGAAAAATATCACCGAAGAGCAAAAGCGCAGCGGGCATAAACTGACCATCGCCCAAATTGCAGTTGGACTTGTTCCAGCCGTCATTTTAGGATTCTTATTTGAAGATTATATTGATAAATACTTATTTGACGTCAGAACGGTCGCTGTCGGTTTGATTTTAGGTGCAGTGCTGATGCTTGTCGCTGACTGGAACAATAAACGAAAAACAGAAACAAGCTCTGTCGATAACATGACGTACAGACAAGCGCTTTATATTGGACTGTTTCAATGTTTAGCATTATGGCCAGGCTTTTCGCGCTCAGGTTCGACGATCGCGGGCGGGGTTATTCTTGGTTTGAATCACCGTGCTGCGGCAGACTTTACATTTATCATGGCGATGCCGATTATGGCAGGAGCAAGCTTGTTAACCCTTGTGAAAAATGCCGAATATTTAACACCAGACATGCTGCCATTCTTTATCGTCGGCTTTGTGAGTGCGTTTGTTGTGGCTCTCTTTGTGGTTCGATTCTTCCTAAAACTGATCAATAAAATCAAACTGGTGCCTTTTGCGATATACCGAATTATCCTAGGTGTGATTTTATTTATCCTGTTCATGTAATACTGTAAACTACTCTTTTATAAGAGTAGTTTTTTTGTTATTTCGCCTAATTAAACAGTAAAAACACCCTCTTAATTGGTAGAATAAGAATTTTTTTCATAAATTAGTGTTTAAGAGACAGATAAAGGGGTAGTACATAAACATACCAATTAAAGGAGGAGTTAGAAATAATGAGAAAAACAAGCAAAATGTTTGTTGGTTCTGTCATCGCTACGTCAATGATTGCTGCCCCTCTATCTCTTACGACTTTTGGTCAAACGGCTGAAGCTGCTACAACAACAGGTGTTGATGGAAGTGTCTCAATTGATCCAGTAGCCATTGCCGATAAAATTGAACAAGCAGTAAAGTCATCTCAAAATCGTGATGGATTCGTAAAAAATGCAGCATACAGTGCGTTCTATGAAGCAGGTCAAAACTACAACGTAGTTGTCCAAAACTTAAGCCAAGACCACGACTTTAGCGGTCTGAACAATGTTGTTTACTATGATAGTGTTGAATATGACGGTATTACGTTTGGTATTTGGGTATTTGAAGATGGTACGTTTGTCAATAATGGCGACGGTGGATATATTAACTGGACGTTTGTTGGCAGCTTTGACCGAGAAGATGGAAGCGGAACTGTCGATTTTCATAAAAGATTCTAATCTTAAAAGTCTGCCGGAGAATCGGCAGACTTTTTTTATAACGCACATTCTTCTATTTCAAACCCTAAATCTTCAATGATGTGATGATCCGTTTGGACTTGCTGGCCTTTAGTTGTTAAATAATCACCAACAAAAATGGAATTTGCGGCATAAAGTGCGAGCGGCTGGAGTGTCCGTAAATTAAACTCTCTGCCTCCGGATACCCGAATTTCTTTTGTTGGGTTGACAAATCTCATCATTGCCAGCACTTTCAATGCTTTGATTGGGTGTGTTCGTTTTTGATGCTCAAGCGGTGTTCCTTCGATGGCATGAAGAAAGTTGACTGGAATTGAATCCGCATCAAGTGCTCTGAGCGCAAAAGCCATTTCAACAATTTGCTGATTGGTTTCACCCATTCCAATAATGACCCCTGAGCAAGGTGACATGCCAGACTGTTTGACCTGCTCAATGGTCGATACGCGGTCATCGTATGTATGAGTTGTCGTAATATGAGCATGATGATCATGATGTGTATTGATATTGTGATTATACCGATGAACACCCGCTTCCTTCAGCCGCTTCGCTTTTTCTTCATTTAATAACCCAAGACAGGCACACACCTTCAAAGGCATCGTTTCAGTGATCTCCTTGACTGCTGCTGTGACTTCATCTAATTCCCTATGAGAAGGCGCTCTCCCGCTTGCCACAATACAATAAGTCCCGGCTTTTCTTTTGAGAGCTTCACGCGCACCAGCTACAATGGTGTTTTGATCAAGCATTGTATATCTTTCAACTGGTGCTTTTGAAATCATCGACTGTGAACAATATCCACAGTTCTCAGGGCAATATCCACTTTTCGCGTTAAAAATCATATTTAATTTCACCTTTTTTTGAAAAAAATGAAATCGCACTTGATAGGCTGCATGCATAATAGGTAACAATTCTCTATCGTCAGCTTCAAGAATGTCTAGACCCTCTTGCACCGTGATCGGTTCATTTTTCATCGCCTTCTCCACTATTGCTTCCCAAGACAAAGATATGTGTTTTATCTTCATCAGCCCCTTAATATGTCAACTTATTATAAATAAAAGTTAACATATTGGTTAGTCTATAGCAAGAATTGATTGTCTAGCTCGTTTTAGAGAATTGTCGCATTATTAAAGGCGATGATATGATGTCATCGCCTTAAGCTTAATAAATTTAAAAGAGTTTTAGTAGGTAATTGTATAATTGTTAATCACAAGTTCACCATCTGAATTTAGATAAGATACTTTAACAAAGCCAGGTTTTAAAAAGTAAATCCAAGTGAAATTTGGAGCAGTTTGTTTCAGTTCAACAGCATCTGTACTACCGGACAAAGTTATTTTACTGATTGGAATTGAAAAAGCACCAGACCATCCTACCTTAACTTTACGGTCGATCGTAATTACTTTATTCATAATAGGAGCTTTTTCTATAACTGGTTCTTTAGGTTGTGCAGCTGCATGGGCACCTTCAGTTTGGAAGAACGTAAGAGCACCAACAGCAGCTAAAGACAATATACAAGCTTTCATGAATTTTTTCATCGGTAACACTCCTTTTTTTTGGTATATACATATATTAATAATAATAGAATTATTTGTCAATTAAAATATATGAAAAAAAGAGTAATTATGGCGAAAATTGTCACATATTTGTTGGAAAAAATATGATTTTTTATTCATATGCTATTTCTTTTTTAAGGGAAAAAGAGGTATAAAAAAAGCTGGGTGCGTCCCAGCGTAAAGCAGATGAAAAGAGATGATCAATGGTCGTCACGCTTTTTTGGCTGACGACCTTTTTGCTTCTCTTTTTCTCTAATGTAGTTAATAAAATCGATGGTTTGTCTTCGTGCTTCTTCGGAAAAATCTGAGGCTGCTTTAAACGCAATTTGCAAATCAGGATCGTCTGCAAGATCGTCATCGGGCCTGCCTTTGTCCTTACCTGTGAGAAGATAATCGGTTGAGACCCCATATAACTCGGCAATTTTCACAATCATTTCACCGTCGGGTTTTCTCAAGCCGTATTCCCAGTTTGCATAAGTGGACATTGCCTTTAATCCGAGTTTTTTAGCAACTGTTGACTTGCTCCATCCATGCTTCTCTCTTAATTCAGTTAGAATCTTCCCAGTCAAATTATCCATCAGAAACACCTTTTTTCATGTTATGAGTAAATTTTATCATGAATTACACGGAAAAGATAAATAAATACACAAAAAGAATAAAAATGTGATTGACTTACTCGTTTCGTGTATATTATCATAATGAATATAACTTACACATATTGAGTAAGAGGTGGACAGATGAAACTTGAAAATTTACGAGAAGAGCGCATATTGCAAGGAAAAACACAAACCTATATGGCGAAAAAATTGGGATATAAGTACACAAGCGGCTATGCGAATATCGAAATGGGCAGAACGAAGCCTAGCTTAGAAATAGCAAAGCATATTGCAGATCTGCTGAATACCGGGGTTCAAGAGCTTTTTTTTGGTCAAAAGTTACACGAAAAGAGTAATTATTTAAGAGAAGATCGGTTCTTAGAAAAGGGGAGACGAGCAGAATGAATATTGAACATCCGATGGTGACTCAGATGAGTGACTTTGGTTATCCAAAAAGCTATTGGTTATATGACATGAAACGATATGGATACCAAACAGAAATTGAGGACAGCTTGGAGGGAGCTAAAGAAGATGAGACATCAGCTGACGTTTGATGCTAGAAAAGAAGCGCAGCTTTGTTTAGACCAAGCTGGCGGCTGGATCGCCTTTCATCGTCAGAAACCGATGTTTGTTTTTGCCACAGCAGAAGAGAAAGAGACATATATGACCCTCCTGGAGGCTAAGGTCGATGATACAAAAAAGGAGGAATCAGGGCAACGTGAAACGATGGAAGCAAATCATCACATTTTTGAAATGCTTGCTCAAAGCGAGTAAAAACGAACAAGACATCCGCCAGTGGTCAAAGGATGACGGGAGATCATAACATGGTCATCCATTTAATTATTGAACATGAGCATTTGTTAACAAAAGAGACATTGATGAAAAGAATACAATCAGCTGCAAAAGGGCAATGCCCGCAAAAATTAAAAGGCGCACTATCACTTGAGATTCGTTTATTTGATCACATGCCGTTTGACATAGCTGACTGCCAAAAACAGCGTACATACGCAGAAAAAGGGTTGATACGCCCAGTACACGTCAGCATCTTTCAGCCGAATCTACAGCATATTCAAGAAGCACTTCATTCTATAGCTGATGAAGTCCCTCTGCAGATGGTCGATTTAAGAGTTTCCCAGTTTTATAGTATGTGTCCAAGAGTTGAAATCATTATCAATACGGTAGGTGGTGGCACGAGGCCATCACCAAAAAAGGAGACAAGCATATGAACGAGCCAAAACAACTATTCATTCAAGAAAACCAAACATTTGTCGGTGAGATGGAAAAAGGAAAAATTCAAGTCATCGTGTTAGATGGGAATGTAGGAACGGCTTATAAAATGGATGTACCTGAACATGGAAAAACCATTATTCAAACGGCAAAAGGTCATTTTGCAAGAGTAGACCACGAGATTGGTTTTAAAATCAGTTAACTGACTGAACACATCAAAGCACAATATGTCCAAGACGGAAAGCCTGCGGACACTGATCAAGACCCTGATAAAAGGGGGCCTGATTGGTGTCCGTTTTTTATTTTCTTAAAAAAAGGGAGAGAGCCAATATGCAAGATTTACTCATTGAATATAAAAGAGCTTTAAAGAATGCTAGAAAACAATATGAACCATTTAAAGAAAAAGAAGAACATCAGCTGTCCGTTCAAGACAAGCATGATAAAAAAATGATCGCCAGTATGGTAAGCGATCTGGAATATGTAGTAGAATGGCTTCAAATCGGAAGAGAGCCAGGTGCGCGCAGAGGATTAGACAGACGTTCAGTCTATCAGCGTACCATTCTCGCAAATCCAGAAGTGTTAGAGGCGTTATCACATGAATATACCCTTATTCAAGAGAAAGAAAGAGAAGTCAGTGAGAGAGACAAAAGACGAATTGATGAAGCTTTGTCTGTTTTAACAGATCGAGAAAAGGACGTATTCTTTATGCACACAACACAAGGGTTATCGTTTAGCGAGATTGCAGTTATGCTGGATGTCAAAAAAGGAACTGTCCAAAAACATATGGAAAGAGCGCGGACGAAGATGTCCAAAAAAGTACAAGAACGCCTATTCAGAGCTGCTGAATAGGTGTTTTTTCTGTTCAAAAATAAAACAGCTAAAGCTTGTCTTACAGTTGCCACCTATAGTTAGAAAGACCAAACGAATGTTTGCTAGCCCTACACAAATGATTCCTTCAGAGGGAATCATTCGAATTAAAAGGAGGCGGCAGGTGAATGTAAATGAAAGATAAACGGATAGAGGCCAAGCAGGATTATATGAAGGGGATGACGTACCAGCAAATTGCTGATCATTACAATGTCTCGATCCATACCGTCAAATCGTGGAAAAGGCGATACGGATGGCAAAGACAAAAAACTTCGTCAAAGCAAGCACACTCGATTTTCAATCAATTTCTTTCAGATGAAACGATTGAAATCATGGAGAAAATGGATGGACGCACATCGCTTGATTTAATCTGGGACCAAATTCAAATTCAATATGCAGCCATTATTCGTGCGCAGCGAATCATGTATGTAGCAGATCAAGAGGACATGATCAAAGAGCTGAAAAAGGCGGCATACATGCCTTCTTCATTAGAAGAAACAGGCGAAGGCATTCAGCCAGAACTAGACATCACCTCAGAAGAATACTCGTTTCAATTTTCATGGGATCGGCATGCCACGTTTTTAAATGCACAATCCCGTGCAATGGGTGAACTCAGACGTCTAATAAAACAGTTTGAAGAGCTCGCACATGCGAAGGATGAACGAAGATTAAGGCTGAAGCAAATTGAACTGACGATCGAAAAAACGAAAAAAGCAGTGCGTGAAGAAAAAGAGGAAGATCTTCAAATTATGATCAAGCGAAAAGAGGACGACTCATGACGCCATTGATTGAAAAAGAAGTCAATCCTCATTTTGAACATTTTCTATTCGATTGGAATCAAAAGTTTCAATTTTTAGTAGGGGGCTATGGCTCCTCTAAAAGCTATCACATTGCTTTAAAGCTTGTCTTAAAGCTGTTGGAAGAAAAGCGGACAGCACTTGTCATTCGAGAAGTGTATGATACGCACCGCGAATCAACCTTTTCTTTATTACAAGAAATCGTTAGCGACCTCGGCATCGACCACGTGGTGAAGTGCCGAAGTTCGCCGCTTGCACTAACATTTCGAAACGGCAGCAGCATCCTATTTAAAGGACTGGACAAGCCTGAAAAATTGAAATCGATCAACAACATCTCGATCATTTGGATTGAGGAATGTTCAGAGGTTTCTTATGAAGGTTTTAAAGAGCTGCTTGGAAGGCTGAGGCATCCATCCTTACCGCTTTATATGATGTTATCGACGAATCCTGTTGGTCAGGATAATTGGACGTACAGACATTTTTTTCGAGATGAACAGCTGAAGCGATTTGTTTTAGATGACGAAACATTATACAAAAAGCGAACCGTTGTCATCAAGGATACGTATTACCATCACTCCACGGCGGAAGATAACCTATTCCTTCCTAAAAGCTACGTGAAGCAGCTGGATGAGCTGAAAGAGTATGATCCAGATCTCTATCGTATTGCGAGGAAGGGGTATTTCGGCATTAATGGCACAAAGGTTTTTCCTCAATTTGAGGTGAGAAGCCATTCTGATGTATTAGAAGCCATTCAGCAGATTGACAGACCGCTGAAACGAGCAGGGATGGATTTTGGATTTGTTGAATCATACAATGCGCTCATTCGGTTAGCTGTCGATCATGAAAAAAAGTACTTATATATTTATTGGGAATATTACGATCGCGGGAAAACAGATGATGAAACAGCCACTGACTTGAAAGAGTTCATTGAATCAAAGGAACTGATTAAAGCCGACGCAGCCGAACCTAAAACCATTCACTATTTTCGGCAGCGCGGCTTTCAAATGGTAGCGGCACATAAATTCCAAGGCTCACGTTTGCAGTATACAAAAAAAATCAAACGGTTTAAGAAAATTATTTGTTCTGATGCTTGTCCATATACCATCTATGAACTTCAATCACTAACCTATAAGGCAGATAAGGATGGACGTCTAGAGGAAGATGAATTTCAAATCGATCCGCACACTTTATCAGCCATCTGGTATGCGCTGGATGATTATGAAGTGACAGATTTGAAACAGACCGCCTCAGAGCGTGTCCGTCCAAACAGAGAGAGGAGGTCCATACAATGAAACAATTGAAAGCAACCATTATGAAGGCAAACATGTCTGATCATACAAAACAAATGTATGCAGATGAATTTTCCTACGAAAAAGATGACATTGTTCCCCCGCCTTACAATATCAATGAATTAAAAAGCATGGCAGAATATTCAACCATTCTTCAGCAATGTATTGATGCGTATAAGACCAATATTTTAGGCTTTGGTTTTGGTGTAGAATATGCCTTTGACTTTAATGCAGAAGGTGTGAAACCGGCAAAAAAGAAAGCAGCAGAGAAGGAATGGACAAGACTTGAAGAGTTTACGAAATACATGAACTATGATGAGTCTGCTGATGTGGTGCTTGGCTATGTCATCGAAGACCGGGAGAAAACGGGGAATGGTTTTTTAGAGGTTCTCCGAGATGGTCAGGGAAAGCCGGCAGGAATCGAGTATTTAGATGCGCTCCATATCCGTATTTGCAAGCTTAGTGAGCCAGTTGATGTTGAATTCCGGTATACAGAAAACGGCGAATTGAAAACAATGAATCGAAAGAAACGATTCCGTAAATATGTGCAGGTGATTAATGAAAAGAAAGTCTTCTTCAAGGAGTATGGTGATCCGCGCATTTTACATTGTGAAACAGGCAAATACGATGACACCACCCCAGAGCCGCTGCGCGCAACAGAAGTGATTCATTTTAAAATCGGCAGTGGAACGTATGGGATTCCCCGCTGGATTGGCAACATCGTCAATATGTATGGGGCACGCAAGGCAGAAGAATTGAACTATCTTTATTTTAAACAAGGGCGGCATGTACCTGGTGCCATCATTGTCGAAAATGGAATGCTGTCTGAGTCTTCCTATCAGCAGCTTCAGGATTATATGGACGATATTGAAGGCTCTGATCATGCACATAAATTTCTATTGCTTGAAGTCGAAGGTCTCCCGACGGAAAAAGGGTTAACTGGAGAAGAAGATGTCTCAAATGTCAAAGTGAACTTCAAATCCCTAGCAGAGATCTTGCAAGAAGATGCACTCTTTTTAGAATACGATGAAAAAACAAGGAACAAAATCCGCTCTGCTTTTCGCCTGCCGCCTATTTACACAGGTGAGTCTCAAGACTATAACAAAGCGACAGCCGATACGGCGCGAAAAACAACAGAAGAACAGGTATTTCAGCCTGAACGGCATCTCATCACAGGAAAACTCAATACCCTTTTCTTGCCGGATCTTGATATTTGGCATGTTCGTTTCCTATTAAATGGTCCTGACTTTAGAGATCCATTAGAGATTGCCAAGGTTCTGACACCGTTTATTCAGGCTGGGGCAGTGTCACCAAACGATTTGCGAGATCTAGCGGGACGTATACTTGGGAAAACGTTAGAGGAATGGCCGGAGGATCTTTATCACAGACCTTTAGAAAGCCGCATGACATCAGCCGAACAACAGCCTCAACGAGAGGCGAATCAGCTGAAGAAATAAACCGAAGCGCATGCGCTTTTTTGAAAGGGGGTGAACATATGCCAAGAGAATTAAAAAACGCAAAAATTACGCATGTTTCCTATGTGGACAGAGCCGCAAACAAAAAGAAATTCTTTTTGATGAAGGCAAAGAAAAGCCAGCCTGACTTTCAAAAGGAGGTTAGTGTGCTGACAAAGGCAGAAGATGCTCATCGCCTTGTGTATGGTGTCGTGTATGAACCGAATACACCTGATGCACATCAAGACTTTATGTCTGCCAAAGAAATTGAAAGAGCGGCACATGGTTTTATGAAGGATGCCCGCCACATTGACAAGCAGCATGATTTTCAACATGGTGTGGGCGAGGTTGTGGAATCATACATTGCCCCCGCTGATTTTGAGGTAGGCGGTGAGCTGATTCGAAAAGGATCGTGGGTACTTGTAACAAAGGCTTCCCAAGAGATTTGGGATCAAATTCAGAAAGGCCACATTACAGGGTATTCAATGGCTGGAACGGCGGACATCGTAGCAATAGAAGAACAAGATCAGCTCCTATCTCAAAGCACAAATGAGAGAGGGCTTTTTTCTTTGCTGAAAAATTTCTTTTTGAAAGAGGAAGGTGCAAACATGTCACAACAATTTTGGAGCGTTTTAGACCATCTGCTGGAAACCTTACAGTCAAGTGATGGTGATGAGGCGGGTGTAAGATCAGCGCTTGAGCAATTGCTGCCAATCGTGCAGGACATTTTGAAGACAGAGGATGTGCTTCAAACGATTGGTGAAAGGCCAGCCTCCGTACAAAAACAAGATGCCGCTCTGACAACGGAGCAAGTACAAGAGCTTGAAAAAGCAAAAATGGCCATTGAAAACGTCTTACAGCAGGCAGAACAGCAGGAAACAGATCAAACAGAGGAAGAACCTGTCCAAAAGGTGCTTGAGCAAGTCGTTGCACCGATTCGTCATCAGCTTTCTTCCTTAGAGAAATCAGCCAGCAGAGAAAAAGCATCGCTTGAGCAAGTGCTTCAGCAGCAGCTTTTGCCTATTTCAGAGCGGATTCACATGCTTGAAAAAGCGCGCGGTATGTCAAAACAAACAATCCACGATACACAAAACGACAGTACAAAGCCCATATGGGATGGCTTACTATAAGCCTAAATAAGGAGGAAACAGTGTGAGAAATCAAGAGTTGATTCGCAAGGCCGAAATGACACTTGCCAGCTTAAAAACCGGCGGTCTCATGAACGCAACCCAATCTAACACATTCATTAGAATGATGCAAAATACACCAACCGTTTTAAATGATGCACGTATCATTCCAATGGAAAGTGATTCACAAAAAATCGAAAAAATCGGCTTTGGCCAGCGTATTTTGCGCCCAGCAGAAGAAGGCAAAGCACTTGATGCGAAAGACCGTGTTGTCCCAGCGACAAGCACTGTCCAGCTAAATGCGAAAGAGGTCATCGCAGAGATTCATATGACCTATGACAGCATTGAAAACAATATTGAGAAAGACGGAATTCAGCAGACGATTATGCAAATGCTCGCTGAACGAGCAGCAGTTGACATTGAAGAGCTCATTGTCAATGGCGATACGACTTCAGCAGATCCATTTTTAGCTCAAATGGATGGCGTGAGAAAACAAGCAGTCTCTCATATCGTAGATGCAAACGGAGCGGAAATCAGCCGCCAAATGTTTAAGCAAGCCTATAAAGCGATGCCGTCAAAATATTTACGTGTACCTCAGGATTTCCGTTTCTACACATCCCCAAGCTTAGAAGTTGAATGGAAGGATCAAGTAGCAAACCGTCAGACAGGCCTTGGAGATGCGGCCATTCAAGGCGGACTTTCTTCTGCATTTGGTGTGCCGGTCAAAGGTCTTGCCAATATGCAGCCATATGACGAAGCGGGAACAGACGTATCAGATATTTTGCTGACACACCCTAAAAATATTATCGTAGGTTTCTCTCGTCATATTCGAATTGAAGTAGAAAAAGATATTCGCAGCCGTAAATTTATTATTGTCCTCACAGCGAAGCTAGACAGCAAATTTGAGGAAGAGGATGCTGTAGCAAAAGTGATGAAAGTGAAAGAGTAGGTGACGGCAGGCCATGATCATTTCTGCTGAAGAACTGCAAGCCTATTCTGTCTTTGATCGTGTGAAAAATCGATCTGTGGAAAGACTGACAGCAGATATTATCGAAGCAGAAGCTGCGGTATTTCAGATCGTAGGTCACGATTTCTCAAGTGAAAAATATCAGCCCCTCCCTGAAAAAGCAAGAATCGCATTATTAAAAATGGCCCAATATTTTGCCATGCTGAATGATGACGAATCTATGATGAAAGGCTTTACGTCAGAAAAAATGGGCGATTATTCATATGCGAAGGCAGCTGATCAAGTGAAAGGCAGACCCTATGTATATGCCCTGCTTGTAGATTACATTGAACCAACATTGACCGGCGGCAGTGCCAAACTAAAGGTGAGATCATTATGAGCTATCAATCTCTATTAACAGATCGCTGTGATCTTTTTCACCTTGAGCATAAGGAGTCTGCCCGAGGGAAATTTGGAATTCCAGCTGATGATTTACAAATGACACTTTCCTATCCCGATGCTCCCAGCCTGGCCGATCTAGCTTGTTATGTCATAGAAAAGAACCAGTCACTTGTGCAAGAAGAGCCGAATACAGTCATTTATCAATCCTACCTTGTCCATTTTCCTTTAGGAAGTGATATTCGCTTGCATGACAAAATGGTGTGGAATGGCGTGTCACTCAAATTACAGCAGCCTAAAAAAGTGAAAAATCATCACATCGAAGTGATAGCAGTCAGGAAGGAAAATCTATGAAAATTGATGGACTTGACCGGCTGATTTCACAGCTGCAGACAGCGGGTAATGGCGGCTTAAAGGCAGAATATCAAGATTGGCTGGAGGACATGGGCCTGCAGTTTTTAGACATCATTCAGGATGAATTAATCAAGGAGAATGCTGTCGATACAGGCCGGCTTCTTAGATCCTTTACACAAGGCGATAAGGAGAATCATTTTCTCATTTCAAAAGGCGGTCTCACACTTGAAGTGGGAACGCAGCTTGAATATGCCTCCTATGTCAATGACGGACATGCCACTTCTTCAAGTGGAGAGCGAAGATGGGTGCCTGGCAGATGGACTGGCAGCCGCTTTGAATATGATCCGAATGCAAGTACAGGAATGATGCTTGCCTCTCAATGGATTGATGGAAATGGCTACTGGGATCATGCTGTCATGCTCTATGAGCAAATGTTTGAACAGTCGCTGGATCGAAAGCTGCAAAGCTGGTTCGATCGACATTTTGGGAGGTGATGGAATGAATCAAGAAGTCGGGGCAATCATGCATTATATCTACACACACTTTCCTGTGACAATGTATGATCGTCTTTTGCCAGAACGCTTTCAAGTGCCATCCGTTTATGTGCCGCCTGTGACAGTAATCAGTGGTCCAGATACGGTCTCTACCTTTATGAAATCTTATTCGCTGCAAGTGAAAGTCTTTCATATTGATACAGAAAAAGCACATGATGCGGCAGAAACAATCGTTGATGCATTGCTTGCTGATCGTCAAATCATTCAGATGATGAGTGAAGACGGAGAGGTGCTTGATGATTATGTCCGCATAAAAAGAGTGGAAACAAGAATGATAGATCAAGGCGTAGCAGCGATTGTCCTGACGTGGGATAGCAGCTATTGGTACAACCGTGACAAACAGGCAAGCCTTGAAGATATCAACTTTTCAGATGGGGTGATCAAACGTGAGCAAGACTAAACATGCACAGCCCGCTCAAACAGCCGGCGAAGAAAAAGAATTTGGCTTTTCATTTGAAGCCTTAAAGGAGCACAGTAAGGATCTTTTTGGGGTCAAACCAGAAATCCTTGAAGGTGCTCTTTTTTATATCAAACATCAACCAATTACAAAAACAGAAGCGAAAAAGTACATTGATGCTTTTTTGTCCAAGGAGGTTTAAAGGATGAACGGAGGCACTTTTACACCAGGTACAGAGAAAAAGCGTCCTGGTATTTACTTTAATTTTAAAACAACAGCAGAGCAGCGAATTACTTTAGGCGATCGAGGTACGGTGGCACTTCCCCTTGTGATGAGCTGGGGAGAACCAAAAACCTTTATTTCCGTTTCAAATATGGAAGATTTAAATAAAAAGGTTGGACTCAACATTGATGATAAATCACTTCTTCTTTTCCGTGAAGCAAAGAAAAAAGCGCAAACGGTCTTACTTTACCGCCTCAATGAAGGAGAGCCGGCCAAAGCCGAAATTGCTGAAAATTTTGTCGTCACAGCAAATTATGGCGGCCAAAAAGGAAATGAGATCACAGTACAAGTCGCAGAAAATGTACTTGATAGCGCAAAACGCGATGTGATCACTTATCTTGGAACAGACATTGTGGATAAACAGGTTGTCACTGATGTCAAAGATCTTGTGAAAAACAAATACGTTCAATTTTCTGGTGAAGGTGAAGCTGTCATCACAGCTGGTGTGGCACTAAGCGGCGGGAAAAACGGGGTGGCAAGTGTCGCAGATTATACAGCTTTCCTAGAAGCAGCAGAAACAGAATACTTCGATGTCATTGCCCTTCCAGTCGATAATAGTGAGCAATTAAAAGCAACCTTCGCTTCATTTATCGAGCGTTTGCGTGATAAGCAAGGACGTAAGGTGCAAGGGGTTGTGGCGAATTATGCAGCGGACCAAGAAGGAATCATCAATGTGACAAGCGGTGTTGTACTCGAAGATGGAACCGAACTAACACCTGCTCAAACAACAGCATGGGTCGCAGGTGCAAGTGCCGGAGCAAATTTCAATCAGTCACTGACCTTTGTTGAATACGAAGGAGCGGTCGATACATTAGAACGCCTTGACAATGATCAAGTAGAATACCGATTATCTCAAGGGGAGTTCCTTTTCACCTTTGATGCGAGAGATCGTACCGTGAGTGTTGAAAAAGATATTAACTCCTTGACAAGCTTCACAGCTGAAAAGAACCAGCAAATGGCGAAAAACAAAATCATTCGTGTGCTTGATGCGATCAACAATGATTTAACATTCGAATTAAAAAATCTGATTAAATTACGTAAAGCCAATGGCAATGACATTCCAGCATCAGATGATGGAGTGCAGCTTGTGAAAACACTGATTACCCAGTATCTCACACAGCTTCAAGATGGCAGCGGCATTACAGGCTTTAATTCAGAAACAGATATCGTAATTGGCCTCAATGAAGATCGTGATGGATTTATCATCGATTTAGCTGTTCAACCAGTAGATGCAGCAGAAAAATTCTATTTCAATGTGGAGGTGAAGTAAGATGGCTTTTAAAGCACAAAATACAATTTCAGGTAAAGAAGGTCGTCTTTTCTTAGAAGGTGAGGAGCTTGCATTTATTAAAACCTTCGAAGCAAACGTGGAGAAAAACAAATCAGAAGTGAACGTCATGGGCCGCCGAATGACTGGACATAAAACAACGGGAGCAAACGGAACTGGAACGGCAACCTTCTATAAAGTTACGTCGCGTTTCGTTCAATTGATGCTCAATTACGTGAAAAAAGGAGAAGATCCATATTTCACTATTCAAGCTGTCATTGACGATAAATCATCAGGCCGTGGCACAGAGCGTGTGACGTTATTTGATGTCAACTTTGATTCTGCTAAAATCGCTGGATTAGATGTTGATTCAGAGGCGCTTGAAGAAGAAGTTCCTTTCACATTCGAGGACTTTGATCTGCCTGAAAAGCTGAAGAATACATTCTAAGAAAAGTGGAGGAAATTAGCTAATTAATTAGCTAAATAACAGCTGAATATGCTATAATGCAGTTGTAATACAACCGTCTTGATGCCGTCTTCATTTCGTCTGGTAACGTCTTGTATTCGATTCATTAAAATATGTTTACTTGCAAAGCAATTTGCATAAAATAAAAAGAAGCCAGGATGCTCTAACATCCCGGCAATGTACAATGAGGCCCTTCAAGGGGCTGGCTTATCGAATAGGTTCTTTAGGTAGACTTCCCTTTAACCTTCCACAGCTCAAGGGGAGTCTATTTTTTGTCTATATACGTCAACAAAGTAAAGATAAACATCCCGAATAAAAGCATAAGGGAAATCGCTTCAAATGTTGACATATGCATCACCCCCTTCCTATCGGGGATGAGCCAGACGCCCTTGAGCAAGCCGTTCAATTGTACAATTTAAATGATACATGAAAAGATTGGAAAGCACATTCAAAAATGGATGTGCTTTTTTGCATTCAAAAAAACATAACAAAGGGAGTTTTTAAACATGAGTGAAAAACAAACATTTGATCTTTCATTTTTTATGCCAGGACAAACAGTAGAAGCGGAAGAAGTCAAAGTACCGATTTCTAAGCGTTTTGTTGATAAAAAAGGGAATGTCATTCCTTTTGTCTTTAAAGCTATTACAACTGAACGTATTGATGAACTGGAAAAAGAAAACACAACCTTCAAAAATGTCAAAGGCAGAGGACGTGTGAAAGACTTAGACAGCCAGCGCTTCTACGCACGTATTGCGATTGAATCGACGATTTATCCAGATTTCCGCTCAAAGGAATTAAGAGAAGCCTACAGCACACAAGATCCAGTTGAAGTAGCAAAACGTGTCCTGTCAGTCGGCGGTGAATATGCGAACTGGTTAAACAAAGCGATCGAAATCAACGGATTCGAAGATGAAATTGAAGATTTAGAAGAAGCAGCAAAAAACTAATAAAAGATGGGGATAAAGAAGCGGTGTTTTTATATTACGCAATGCACGAGCTTCACTACTCCCCATCTGAACTCCTGGAATTATACGAATCACCAAGACCGTTCAAAGCATTCCTTTTCGGACTCATCAGCTACAAGCTAGACATGCTAGAAAAAGAAGCAAAGAAAGGAGGTAAATAATTGGCGAAACTTACAGCACGATTTGAATTAGAAGACCGGGTGTCGAAGAAGCTATTACGCATTCAAAAACGATTTCAAACGTTTGAGAAGCAGCTCAAACCATTTAGAAAACCAGTGAAAATAAGTCTGGAAATGGATGAAAAGAAATTAAGAAACCTCACTTTATCGCTGCGGAAAGTTTCAGTATTTTCTATGAGGCTGGATCAAGGAATCTATCGGGATCTAAAAGCATTGAACAATCAGTTAAATATGATTCCAAATCATCTGGTCATATCCTTTCAAGCGAAGGGGCTGAATGTCATTAAATCCAACATAGATCGTTTGAAACAAATGGGGACAAGTCCCATTATGCTGACGTTTAAACTAAACGATCAATTGTCAGCGAAAATGTCATCGATCAAAAAATCAATCCTTCAGCTCATCAACAGAACGTACTATATGAGATTAAACATGGTTGACCAAGCCACCGCTGCAATTCAACGAATCAAAAAGACACTCAAAAGCTTGACAATGTCCAAACACGAAATCAGAGTGTCTGTTCAAGACAATGCAAAAAGTAAGTTGAAAAAACGAGATCAGGCAGAGTCTGTTGTGAAAGAAAAAACCATAAAAAAAGAGCCTGAGACTGCTAGTCCGTCAGTTAAAACGGATGAACCTAAACAGAGTTGGCTCCAAAACTTTGCCAATAAAGGATTAAATGAAATTCAAAAATATGCAGGTGACGTTGCAGACAAAGTAAAGGAAAAATTGAGTCCTAGAAAGTTTTGGGATGAAAAAGCACTTCCTTGGGTTGAAAATAAAATGGAAGAGTACAAACAAGATGTGATCGGAAGAATTAAAGAGAAGATTAAATTTAATCCTGAAGAAAAACTAGATCAATGGGTGAAGACTGGATTAGATCGCCTCTTTGGTACAAGTGATCAATCAAGTGAAAACAACAGTACGACTCCGGCGCCAACAACAGCGCCAACAACAGCGCCAACAACTGCACCAACATCAACACCATCTAATTCGGCTCCTAAAACGCAGCCTAAGCCGCGAGGCGGAAAAGGTTTGTTTCGCAGTAGTTGTTGCCCTTGTTGTGCAAGAGGTATAAGCAGCCGAGGATCTACTAAAGCGAAAAATGGCCGTTCATCGAGACGATCAACAAATCCAAATGCCACATCAAGAACCGAAATGAATAGAAGGCCTCCAAGTAAATTAGGGAAACTGAAATCAAATGCAGGTAAATTATTTGGAAAAATCCCTAGTGGTCTAAAGAAAGGTGCGGGTATTGCAGCTTCAGTTGGCGGACTTACGGGTCTAATGAAAGGTGGCAAGGGGTTAAGTGGACTAGGAGATGCGGTGAAAAATATCGGTAAAGGGAGCGGTAAATTATTAAAGAAAGTACCTATTCTAGGTGGTTTACTTAGCGCAACAAATTTAATCGGTATGAAAAAAGAGAATGCTGGTGAAAAGATCGGTACGACTGGAGGCGGTATTGCCGGCGGGATGGCAGGTGCAGCAGCAGGTGCAGCTATTGGAAGCGTAGTTCCAGGAGTAGGTACAGCCATCGGTGGTCTAGTAGGCGGCATCGCTGGAAGTATGGGCGGCGAATCTATCGGTGAAACGATCGGAAAATGGTTTGATGGCGGCGGATTTGAAAAGATTGGCCAAAAAGCCATTGAAATCAAAGACCAAATTGTTGAAGTTTGGTCAACAGTTGCGACTTGGTTCACAGAAAATGTCTGGACACCATTAAGCAGTACGGTTGTCACAGTAGCATCATCCATCTGGTCAAATCTAGTCAATGCCTGGACATGGATCCAAGAAACATTCAGTACAGTTGCAGGCTGGTTTATCGAAAACGTCTGGACACCGTTAAGCGGTACAGTCGTTACGGTAGCCACGACCATCTGGTCAAGCCTAGTCAACGCCTGGACATGGATCCAAGAAACATTCAGTACAGTCGCAGGCTGGTTTATCGAGAACGTCTGGACGCCGTTAAGCGGTACAGTCGTTACAGTAGCCACGACCATTTGGTCAAGTCTAGTCAATGCATGGACATGGATTCAAGAAACGTTCAGCGCAGTCGCAGGCTGGTTTATCGAGAACGTCTGGACGCCGCTAAGCAGCACAGTTGTTACAGTCGCTACAGGAATTTGGACAGCATTATCAAATGCATGGAAAAAGATACAATCAATCTTTGGAGTTGTATCGACATGGTTTATGGAAAATGTGTGGAATCCACTTGTAGATACGGTAGGAACCATTAAAGACAGTTTCGGTAAAAAGTTTGAAGAAGCGTATAAAGTCGTGACAGATATATGGGACGGATTATCCAAATGGTTTGAGGACAACATTCAAAAGCCAATTGTAAAAGTAGCAGAAGCTATTGGTGATGGGTTTTCTAAAGCGTTTGGCTGGGTCAAAAAGATTTTTGATAAGGCTGGCGGTGGGGTTGATTTTGTATTGAAACATGTCTTTGGAGGTGCTGATAATAACGCAACAGGCGGCTATATCACCCAGCCAACCTTATCATGGGTCGGTGAAGCAGGTAACGAATTTGTTATTCCAACTCAAAATAACCGAGGACGCGGAAAAATGTTGCTTGCTCAGGCTGCTTCTCAACTTGGAATGTCTGTTGTACCGAGCGGAGCGGCAGGAACTCAAGTGACAAGCTCCCCAGCTCCTACAACTCCATCATCTTCTGTAGGTTCAATGAGCGGAGGCGGATCAGTCTCATTGAATGCGAACATTCAAGCCTCTAGCATTGGCGAGCAATTTAATAGCGATTTTGAACAAGGATTAAATCGTAAAGTCATCTCTCTTGATCAATGGAAACAAAAGAATATTCAGCAGCCTTTTGGTCAATTGACATCAGACTCAGGAAAGTATGGTCAGCAAACGGTTTCTGCCTTTGCAAATGGCCAGCAGATGACACCAACAGGAACAGATAGCTTTTTACAAAGTCGTGTAAAAGCACCCTACCAACAAGTCATGACAGCATCACCCACTTGGGGTTCTGGAACGGTTAGTGGTTTTGCAGCAGGTCAAAATGCTACATCAATTGGCACGAGCCAATACGTAGATCAAAACATTAAACAACCATTCCTGCAAGCGAAACAAGAATCACCAGGCTGGGGCTCAGGAATGATTGACGCCTTTAACAGCGGCATGCGTTCCAAAGGAAGCGAAGTCACGCAAGCGGCCAAAGAAATGGCGATGAAAGTAGAGCAGGCGTTTAGAGAGGAATTAGACATTCATTCCCCTTCACGCGTCATGATGAGTCTTGGGAAATTTGCATCGATCGGTGTCGTCAAAGGGCTTGACTCAGTTGATGTGAAAAAATTTGCTGAAAATCAGGCTGGTTCATTGATTGGTGCCTTCAGCGGGATGGGGGCTTCAGGTCTTAGTGTTCAGCAATGGCTGATGGCAGCTCTGATGGCAACTGGCACATCTATGAACTGGCTTCCAGGTCTGATGACCATCGCACAGCATGAATCAAATGGAAATCCGAGAGCAATCAACTTATGGGACTCTAACGCCAAAAAGGGAACACCTTCTAAAGGATTAATGCAAACCATTGGACCGACTTTTAATTCCAATAAAGGCAAGGGCATGAATGACATTTGGAACCCAATTCATAATGCCGTAGCAGCCATTAACTACATTAAGGGAAGATATGGAACAGTCTTCAACACACCGGGATTACGAAGTATGAGAAGAGGTGGCCCTTATAAAGGCTACGCAAATGGCGGATTGATTACTCAAGAGCAGGTTGCTAGAGTCGGTGAAGGAAACAAGCGCGAATGGATTATTCCTGAGGAAAGAGGCATTCGCGGAAGGTATTTATTGACGCAGGCAGCCAAGGCACTTGGGATGCAAGTTTATGATCCATCAAATGCATCTGCTCCTTTACCAGAAGCACAGATGCAGCAAGTTACCTCAGCTCAGCCTACTGGCAGTACAACATCGCCAGGTAATAAACAAATCACGATTCAATTCAATGGAGATCAGCATTTCCATAATGGACAAGATCAGCAATCGCTAGTCGAAAAAATCAAACAAATGCTTGTAGATGAACTAGAAGTAGAGATTCATACAGGAACGAAGGGGGTCGTAATTGATGGGTAAATCAGTGTATCAATTGTGGATTTCCCAAGGAAAGGACAAGTTGCGATTCCCTGTCCTTCCATCCGAACTCGAAATCACAAATAACGTACAAAATGAAACAGTAAAGGTCGCCTCTTTTGGAGAACTGACCTTTATTGACGTACCATCGGCGAAACAAGTATCATTCACCTCATTATTTCCTAAGAAATATTCGCCGATTGCTGAATATAAAAGCATTCCATCACCAGAGAATGCGATCGCGAAAATTGAACGAATGATGCGTTCAAAGAAATCCGTGCGGTTGATTGTAACTGGAACAAAAATCAATATGACGTGCAGCATTGAAAGCTTCACCCACAAGGAAGGGTCATATGATATTGGAGATCGTGAATTTACGATCGAGTTAAAGGAATACAAAACTGCATCGCCTAGGAAAATCAAACGGAAGAAAAAAGCAAAACAAACCAAAAAGAAACGGCCTTCAAAAACACCACCAAAAATGTACACCGTCAAAAAAGGGGATACGCTATGGGCCATTTCTGGCAGGTTTTATGGCGACAGTACAAAATGGCGGCGTATTTGGAATGCCAATAAAGCAGCGATGATTAAACGTAGCAGACGCAATATTAAGCAGCCGGGGCATTGGATTTTCCCTGGACAAAGGTTAAAAATACCACAATAGGGGGGCTGGCATTGATCGAGCTTTTTGCCATCAGAAGCGGCACCATGTATGAGCTTGTCACAGAGAGTGTGACACTTCAGGGGCAAAGGTATCAAGCCCCTCGCTCAATTCAGGCAAATATTATCACAAAGCAAGGCAGTCAAACATATTACCGTGTCTCGGAAGGGGACACGGTTCTTTTTAAATGGAAAGGAAAAGAGCTGTTTAGAGGCATTGTTTTTTCCCGGACGCCTGTTGAAGGAAAGCTGATGTTTACCGCATACGATATGCTTCAATATTTGGTAAAAAACCAAGATGTCTATGTTTTTTCAAATCAAAGAGCAGATCAAATCTTAAGGCGGATTGGAGCTGACTTTCAAATTCCAATGACCTCCATCGCCAATACAGGACATGTCATAAAATCACTAGTGTTTAAAAATGATACGAGCTTGTATGACATGATATTGAAAGCATTGAAAGAAACGAAGCGGCAAACAGGAAGAAACTATCAAATCTATTCTGCTAAAGGCAAGATGGGACTGAGAGCCTGGCCTGATCCAGAGGACGTCTGGGTCATTGAATCAGGCGTCAATCTCATCAGCTATCAATACAGCACCTCGATCGAAGAGACAGCCACTCGTGTCAAGATGCGTACGTCAGCTGATGAACAGGGGAAGAATAAGAAAAAAGGCAGTAAATCCGAGATTGTGGTGATTGAACAGGATAAAGCCGGTCAGAATAAATACGGTATTTTACAGCATGTTGAGACAGTCACTGGGCAAATCAACCAGCCGCAGCTGCAAAAAAGAGCCAAAGTACGGCTGGCATTGAAAAAAGGCGTCAAACAAGAAGTCAAAAGTATACAAGCCCTAGGAATTCCTGAGCTGCAAAGCGGTCTCCCAATCTATTTGAAAATTCCTGAAATCAACGTAAAAAAAACTTACTGGATCGATCAAGACAAACATGAATTCAGTGGGGTGAAACACACCATGACCATTGATGTTGTTGAGAAAAATTCCATGCCAAAGGGTGATCAAGCGTGAGATTAAGTGAAGCGATTAAACGATTAGCAGTAAATGCAGTAGACGCAGAATCGCCAATTGATCTTGTTATCGGAGAAGTCACGGTAGTTTCCCCTCTGAGCATCCGATTAAATGAAAATCATAAGCTGATCATTCCAGAAGAATTACTGATTTGGCCGAAGCGCTTAAATAAGGGTGAGGATGATGAGCTGAAAAGGGGAGACAGTATTATGGTGCTTGCAATGGCAGGAGGCCAGTCCTTTTACATCATCGACAAATTGTAAGGGAGGTGATGAACGTGGCACTTTCACCAGAGGAAGAAATCGAGGAAATAGAAGAAGATGAAGAGGTCGAAACCTCAACGACTTATCGAATAGATTTTGAAACTGGCAGACTGACAGGCGAAACCATTTCAGGTATTGAGGCAATCCGGCAATTTATTTATATGACACTTAGGACAGAGCGGTATGCACATCCTATCTACAGCCACGACATTGGCACTGAAATTCAGGAGCTGTTGACGGATACAGAAGCTACGGATGAATACAAAGAAATGGAGATTCCAAGGCTGCTAGAGGAAGCACTGCTCGTTGACGAACGGATTGATCATATTGAAGAGTTAGAGGTCACAAAACAAAATGACTCGTTTCATGTCAAACTAGCGATAGTCACAGATGAGGGCACATTAGAAATAGAGGAGGTGATGGAGGGCGATGTTTGAGGAACAGACGTACGAAGCATTAATGGAAAGAATGCTGGACAGACTGCCAGATGATATAGATAAAAGAGAAAACAGCGTCATTTGGAATGCCTTGGCACCTGCTGCCGCTGAACTGGCCCAGTCCTATATTTGGCTTGACCAAGTGTTTGAGTTGGTCTTTGCAGACACAGCACAAGGAGAGTTTCTAGATCGGCGGGCTGCTGAAGTAGGGATCGAAAGAAAACCAGCCACTAAAGCGGTTTGGTCAGCGGTCATTCAGCCAGACAATATCAACATACCAGCTGGCTCACGTTTTTTTATTGAAGACGTTTATTTCCAGTATTCGAAGGATGGTACGCTAGAATGCGAGACACCTGGTAAAGCCGGCAATGTTCAATTAACAGATCAGCCGCTGCTGTCACTTGATACAATTCCAGGACTTGAATCGATTAAGATGAAAGAACTGGTGATACCAGGTCAAGAGGAGGAAGATGACGCTTCTTTATATGATCGATATTTAATACGTGCGAGGCGGGAGGCTGTCAGTGCCAACAGGGCGCATTATAAAAAATGGGCTGAGGAAGTGCCCGGTGTTGGCAGAGCGAAAGTGTTCCCGCTTTGGAACGGAGAAGGGACAGTCAAAATTGTCATCACAGATGGCAATCTAGATGTTGCATCAGACCTTCTTGTCAAAAGGGTACAGGAATATATCGACCCAGTGCCAGGTGAAGGAGAAGGACAAGCGCCTATAGGCTCGAAAGCAACCGTTGAAAGCGCCAAATGGCTGGATATCGACATTGAAGTGGCTGTCGAACTTCAAATGGACTGGACCCTTGAAGGCGCTCAGAAAGAAATAGAAGAAAAGGTCAAGACACTGTTGAAATCAATCGCATTTGAAAAGAGTACCATTCGAATGTCCGCCTTAAATGATATTCTGTACCATTCAGAAAGTGTGTCAGATTATGCAGATGTGTTATTGAATGGAGAGTCGAAAAACTTAGTATTACAGGACATTGAGATTCCGCGTCTTAGGCAGGTGAAGGTTATTGAGCAAACAGGATGAAATGAAAAACTACCTGCCGCCATATTTTACAGAGATTTATGAAGTTGATCACCTGCTCAAGACAGAGGCACCGGAATTTGAGGGATTGGACGAATCTATTTTCGACTTAACGGATCAGTTCTTTCCTCTAACAGCGACATGGGGATTGAATAGATGGGAAAGAATGCTGAAGGTGCAGCGGGAATCAGATGATTCAATTGAACTGCGCAGGGCACGCTTACTCAATATGATGTCAAATATTCCCCCAATCACGTACCTTTCATTAGAGAAATCAGTCAATCGCTTTCTCAAGAATCCAAGTGCTGTCATCCGTCTCACAACCAATCGCTATCACTTCGCTTTACGTGTGAACCTAGATGATTTGCAAAACACGAGATATATTGTAGAAATACTTGAAACGTTAAAACCCGCACACTTGGCTTATACGTTCACGGCTTTTCATCATACTGATGTACATGAAAAAAATGATCATCACGGGAGGCTCACACTGCGCAGCAGAGTGGGTTTTTTCGATCATATCCCCATTTTACTCAATGGTGAATTTGTCTTAAATGGGACGTTTTATCTCAGCGGAACAAGAGGGACAACGGATGTGCCTGCTCGTTTTCAGCACTCATTAAACATGAGAATGCCGCTTCAACATCAGTCAGACACAGCATATCGCATGAACTATGTCATGAATGGAGCGGTACATGAAACGAAGCAAGGAGCGGCATTGACTTTACGCACAAAAAATCATCTCCAGCATCAAACCAAGAAGAAGATGACGTTCCGTCTGCCAGTACATGTCCAAACTGAGCAGGATGGAAGCTTACTGATCAAGGATCATTACTGGATTCTCGATGGATCTGTTCCACTGGACGGATCAAAAATGCTAGCAGCAACTTCTAAAAAAATAGATTTATAAGGAGGATCACAATGGCTGATCAATTAACCGTAACAACACTGTATGCACGTCAACAAATGGCAAAGGCAAGAGCCGAAGGAACAAAACTCACAAAAGTCGTCAAAATGGCCTTTGGAAATGGGGGAACGAAGGATGGAAAACCGATCTCTCTAGACGGCACTGAACAAAAACTCAAAAAAGAACTAGTTCAAAAAAATATTGATTCGTTTACTTTTATGGAACCAGCAAAAATCCGCTACACCTGCACGATCGCGGAAGGAGAACTGGCAGGAGAAGTGATCAACGAACTAGCACTTGTCGACGAAGACGGTAAATTCACCGCCATCCGCACCATGACAGACAAACAAAAAGATGGCGACATCGAATTTGTTTTTGAGATTGATGATATTTATTAATGGAGGAGAAATGAAGTGGACATAAAATCACCTTTACCGTTTGAAACCTCTGACAAAGCACATGCCAATTTGTTTAACCGGATGGTCGACACACTTGTGGAAAATGACAATGCGCTTAGTAAACAAATAGCAGGGATCACAAATGAAAGCTTATTCAAACTAACAGGGGATCAAGCCATTCAAGATGCAACAGTCAGCGGCGAGGAATATCCAATAGGTATTACATTCATGGATATTGGTCAAGCCAATGATACGGGATACCCTACAAGATTCGGCTTTGTGAAAAATGAAAAATATAGTAACTTTCGATTTGTTCAATATTATTATGGGACTGGAAACGAAGCAGGCAGCTATTTTGATAGCACAGGTACGTGGTGCCGTCATTGGTGGACTGGGTCGGGTTGGACCGACTGGCATAAACTCTCTGGGTTCTGTCATGCCAATATAGGTACAACTGGGAAGCAGTTATTAACCAAGGGAGAGTATCAAAAAGTCCTTTTTAATCGAAAGATAAAAGACAGTCATAACAATTTTGATATCAAAAATAATCGCTTCATCTGCCCTGAAAACGGAATGTATTCAGTGAATGCTGGTGTGTATATTGAAAGCTTTCAACGGTATGCAAACTTTGAATTATCGATCTATTTAAATGGAAAAAGATATAAAAATATTTCACATCAAAGACAAAGTCCGACAAGCCCATCTGATACGTTGAGTTTTAGTATGGGACTTTATGGTTCTGCCAATGTACCGGCTAATAAAGGGGATTATTTAGAAATTTACATGTACGCAGGATATGACGGAGACGTTAGTCGTTATATATCAGATAACTCAGGCTGGTACAACTATTTTGACATTACAGAAGTAGGCGGCCGAAATTTCCCGCGAGTATAGGAGGGTTTTGATGATTTTATATGAAGCCATTAAATATAAATATCCCGCTGCGGATCCGCAAAAGGATTTTGAACTAAGAAATGACGGTGCTGGTTCGTATATAGATGAATGGTATCTGGATGTGCCCAAACCAACAGAGAAAGAGTTGAAAAAATGGTGGGAGGAATCACAAGCCAATCCAAGGTATCAACCACCGCTCCCGCTAGATTATCTAGCACAAGAAGTAGCAAAAGAAAAGCTGATGAGAAAACAGCTTGAACATCAATGTGATCTTCTGTCAAACGAACTAAAAGCGCTAAAAAAAGACATCCTTTTCATTAAAGGAGAGAGTGAAACATGAATTATTGGGTAATGGCATTATATTTCAAATGGGTGACACCTGGATTGGTCAAACAGGCAATTGAACTAGGTGATTGTTCAATGGAAGATCTAAATGCAGGATACGTGCAAAGGATACTCACTTTAGAGCAGCTGCAAGAGATTGAACCAAATTTCAAGGCAAGGGAGTGAAAACCGAATGGAAATAAAAGAACCAAAACCATTTAACGTGAATGATAAAGCGCATGCAGATCTGTTTAATGACATGGTCAGAGTATTACTTGAAAATGATACTGGATTATTAGACCATCTCTTAAAACATACAAATGATGGCGGAGTACACGCATCTGAAACAGAAAAGAAAAAATGGAATGAATCCCAGCGTTATAAGATCACGGCTGATAGTGGAAGACAGCTTATCAATGTGTCAGCCGGGGAAAGCATATTTAATGCGATAAAAGACAAAGGAACATGTACATTTTATGCAGCTGCTGGCGTGGAGGATTCACCTGCCTTACCGAATATATCAATAAGAGGACTGCAGACAGTAGGGCAAGAAAATATTGGATCTGGCTTTGCGATTGATATGTCAGGTAATGCTTATTTTTTCTATTATGATGCTGGACATACATCGATTTCATGGACAAAGCTGCCTACAGAAAGTGATATGAATAGATGGGATAACGGTCAATTAGTAAAAATCACACAAGATAATGGAAAACCCATTTATCATGGATTTGCTAGCGAAACAGACTATAACACCCTCACTCAGACAGGAATGTACCTCATTTATAACCAAGGTATAAACGGTCCATCATCCTTTAATCGAGTGTTTTTATTGGTCATGAGTTATGGCAGTACATTAGTGCAAATAGCATACGAATCTGTTTATGGGAAGAACACATACTTTAGAGTTCTTAAACACAATGCAGAATCATGGACACCATGGGAGAAGCAAATCACGCTATCAGATTTATTAGAAGGATCTTGGGAAACACCTAAAGAGATTAAAAGCAATTGGAAGGAATATGACCCTATTAATTTACCAGTAAAATATCGCAAGAATCTCCTAGGTGAAGTTGAGATAGTAGGAGCTGTAAAAGGTGGGACATTAGGAAATAATGCAGTGTTTAATTTGCCTGAAGAATATCGGCCGAAACAGGCAATGCATTTTGTAGGAGTCGCTTCTAGTATAGGGACTCCAGGAGTACCACAATTCCATCGCACCTTAATAGATAAAGAGGGTAATGTATGTGTACAATCATCTTCAAATAACGCCAATCCCACTGAGTTTATTACATTTGGTTTTAAGTTCAGCACAAGGTGAAACTAATAAAATCAATATTTAGAGCTGAAATATAAAAGGAGAATGTTCATGGAGATAAAGACACCTCGTTCTTTTAAAGTCAGTGACAAAGCCCATGCAGATCTGTTTAATGACATGATCAAGGTTATTCTTGAAAATGATGTTGGACTTTTGGATCAAATCAATCAACACAAAAATGATGCAACATCTCATGTATCTGTAACAGAAAAGCAGAAATGGGATCAATCTCAGTTATATAAAATGACAAATGATAACGGGTCCCAGTTGGTGAATATCCCTGCTGGCGGCAGTATTTATAACGGGATTAAATCGTTAGGTGCCTGCTCGTTCTATGCTCCGGGAGGTTCTGGAGTAGTCGATTCTCCTGCTATAGGTAATGCTGCATTAAGAGGCTTTCAGCTTGTAGGTCAAAATAATATTGGCGTAGGAATCGCGATTGACACATCAGGCAATGCATTTTGTTTTTCCTATCATGTGAATGACGTCGTAATTAACTGGCTCCAATTGCCGACACAAAATGAAAAAAACAAATGGGACGCAGGACAACTATCTAAAATCACTGCTGACGATGGAAAAGCTTATGAAAGAATTAATGCAAACGATCCTAGTATTTTAGATAAACTTATCAAATTACCGGGCGTGCATTCTTGGTATATTCATGAAGCACACCCCGATCTGCCTACAAAAAGTTCTATGAGGGCCTTATCAGTCTTTAGTGAAAATACTTATGGTTGGATCATTGGGGCGAATAATACAGGCGATGTATACATCAATCGATCGACGACAGATGTTACCGGTACTCAGCAAGAATGGAGCGGCTGGAAGAGGTTGAACGAGCACCCATTATTGAAAGCGAATGGAAATAGAATGCTTATTCCTACTGGTACAGATATACTCACTCTGCCTTCTGGTTTTTATTATGTCTCTGGAACGAATGCAGTAAATATGCCATCAACGACCGATGCTTCTTGGTTTAATGTAGATATTTTAGAAACGGGAAATAACCGCAAAACTTTTCATGTGAGTCGAAGCTATGATAACAGCCATTGGTACGGAACTACTCATACTGATGGAATCTTCAAGGGCTGGAAACAGCTAGTGACAAATGCTGAGTTTGAACATGTCACGTGGCTTAGTGTTACCTTAGACAAAAGTTCATCTATAGGGGATAGACCCGTTGAATATGTGAAATGGGGAAATTTGTTGTTGCTGAGAGGTCATCTAAAAGCAAATAGAGAAATCATCTGTGGACGGATTCCAGCCGAAGGTTTACCAGAGAAAGGTCTTGTGGTGTCAGTTCCCGTATCAGGTACAACGGGTCATAGTAAATTACTTATATATAAGACAGGAGAACTAAAGCTAACTGGTTTACTGGCAGCGAATGAAAGTGCAGTAACTGGCTACTATTTAGACACAGTCGTCCCATTAAATTAAGGAAGTGATAGTATGATACAAGTTTATGAGTACAATCATCAAAATGAATTGGTCAGACCTATAGTAGTGTTTGAGAGGGATGATGAAGGAAATTATATCATTCCAGATCAATGCACAACAATTGCTCCACCCAATAATCCTTCTTTTTATAAAGCAGCTTTTGATGTGGAAAAACAACAATGGTATGAATCTGCGACACAGGAGTATATAGATAGCCTAAAACCAGCCCCTCGCCCGCCAAATGATATAGAACTATTAAAGAAACAAAATGCTTTATTATCAAAACAATTAACGCAGCTATTTGCTATCTTTAAAGGAGCTGAATCAAAATGATGTTTCCAACTGTAGCAGATATCAAACAATTTTGGGACTGGCAATGTTACGGCCCAGAGGACATTGCATTTTATGTAAGCATCGGCTGGATCTCGGCAGACGACTACCAAGACATAACAGGAGACAAATACGAAGCCTAATGGCTTTATTTTTTTGTCGGAAAGAAGGTGATTCCAATGGAAGTAGATGTTGTTCAAAACTTAATGACCCAAGGCCCATTTGCCGTTCTCTTTTGCTGGATTCTGTTCTATGTTCTCAACACCACAAAGGAACGAGAAAACAAACTCAATGAGCAAATCGAGGCGCAAAATGATGTGCTAGCCAAGTTTAGTGAAAAGTATGACGTCGTGATCGACAAACTCGACAAAATAGAACGAAATTTAAAATAGGAGGAAAACTCATGAAAACATTCGACAAAGGCACTGTGATTCGCACAGTGCTTCTTTTTATTGCTCTGATCAATCAAACGCTTGTCATGTTTGGACAGACGGTGCTGCCGATTAGTGAGGAGCAAGTACAAACCGCAGGTGAAGCACTTTATGTGGCAGGTTCTACGATTTTTACTATGGTCACAGCAGTTATCGCTTGGTTTAAAAACAATTATGTGACCTACAAAGGCCAATTACAAAAAGATGCTCTGAAACAAAGAGGGCTAACAAAATAATACTTGAAGGAGAAACGACATGGTGAAAATCATTCAAGCATTGATCCCAAAACAACATCGCAACAGACCAGGAAACACGATGAAGCCGCTCTATATTACGGTGCATAATACTTCAAACAGTGCAAAAGGTGCTAATGCGGCCAGTCATGCAGCATTTGTTGCACGTTCAAGTACCGGGGTGAGCTGGCATTACACCGTTGATGATCAGGTGATTTATCAGCATTTACCGTTAAACGAAAACGGCTGGCACGCAGGGGATGGCAGAGGCACCGGCAATATGAAATCAATTGGAATTGAAATTTGTGAAAATGCAGACGGCAGCTTTGAACAAGCAGTTGAAAATGCCCAATGGCTCATTCGAAAGCTGATGGGAGATTTCGGAATTCCTTTATCAAATGTAGTGCCTCATAAACATTGGAGCGGGAAAGAGTGTCCAAGGAAACTTCTTGGACGATGGGATCAGTTTAAAGCTGGAATAGCCACAGCACATACCGGCAGCAAAAGCACAAGAAAACCAGTTCAGACAGAAAGCTTGAGCCACAAAGCACCCGTTTCCAAACAGAAATCGTCAAATCTGCCATCAGGCATTTTAAAAGTCACCAAGCCCTTAACAAAAGGCCCTCAAGTCACTGCCGTGCAAAAAGCCTTATCATCCCTCTATTATTACCCAGACAAAGGGGCAAAAAACAACGGGATTGACGGCTATTATGGACCGAAAACGGCAAATGCGGTCAAGCGGTTCCAGCTCATGAACGGCTTAGCTGCAGACGGAATTTACGGACCGAAGACGAAGAACAAAATCGAACAATTGCTGAAGAAGTAATGATTTGGTAAAAGAGCTATCAGCAAGTGAGGAAATGCCACCTTGCTGATAGCTAACAAAAAATAACATCTTTTGTGATATAATCAACCAAATCAATATCATAAGAGGGGAGAAAAATGAAAAAAGAACTGTTTCAGATCATCATGCTGTCAGTGCTGCTCATCTATTTCATTTATCACGGAGGGAATGACGAGCGATTTCTCTGTGTCCTACACAATCATTCTCATCCTAACTTATCTTTCTGTGATTACATACCGCATCATAAAGTTATGAAGAAAAAACAAAAAACAAACAGAACTGTAACAGATATGTACATAAAAAAACCATCCTTGATTTTACAAGAATGGTTTTTCGTATGGAGCATAGCGGGATCGAACCGCTGACCTCTACGCTGCCAGCGTAGCGCTCTCCCAGCTGAGCTAATGCCCCGAGGTATGACGACATAATTTATTATAATCAATCCTCCTCTGAAATTCAAGCTGTAAAACGTAAACACATCGTCTATTTTTCTTTCTGTTCAATCGGAATATAGTCAAAAATTTCACCAGAATGAACAGAATGGGCTAATCGTCTCAGCCAGTCATAATAGGCTTTTGAGCTTTCAAGCTGCTCAATGAGCTGCTGCGCTTCTTCTCTTACATGTTCCTCCAGCTGATCATCACGCGACACCTCTTGAAGCCGCTCTTGCGCTTCTTCAATTGCCGCTAAATTGACCTCGACCTCACGTTCCCATTTTTGCGGAAAGAAGTTCGTGAAAAACTTAAAAAAGTCTTTTTCCGCAACAAAGCTGTGTTTTCTTCGGCCACGGTGAAACGTCTTTTTGACAATATTCATGTCTTGCAGCTTTTTCACACCCGTGCTCATACTCGGCTTACTCATTTGCAGCTCTTCACGCATTTCATCCAGTGTCATTTCCTCATTTAAATACATCGTTCCATATAGAATACCTGCACTTCTTGTAATGCCATAGAGATCCATCGTTTCAGCTATGGAATCAATGACTAGATCTTTAGCAGCTAAAATACGATCTTCTGCTTGCGGTTTTTCCTGCTTTTTCATTTTGTCCCTGCTTTCTATTAAGAAAATTCAATCCGTTCAAAAAAATCTTTATGGACTATATGTTAACGAAAGAATACAAAATGTCAAAATAAATGAAGCATATCTCCCTTTGACAGAAAAATTTGAACATGATAAGTTAATTATGTTCAAAACGTTAAATTTTTATTTAACGAACTTACCAAAGAGAATCAGAGGAGGTTCCTTCTATGAGTCAAACACTATTTATAGACGGACAATGGGTTGGCGCTAAAAGTAGCGACACACGGGATATCATCAATCCGTTCAATCAAGAAGTGATCGCGACAGTCAGCGAAGGATCTAGAAATGACGCGCAGCTAGCCATTAAAGCAGCGAGAAAAGCCTTCGATCAAGGGGACTGGGCAAACCTGCCTGGACTTGAAAGAGGAAATATTGTGTTTAAGATAGCTGAATTGATTAGACGTGATCTTGATGAACTAGCCAAATTGGAATCGCTTGATACAGGCAAAACATTAGAGGAAAGCAAGGCAGATATGGACGATATTGCGAACGTGTTCCAATATTACGCAGGTCTGGCTGATAAAGATGGCGGGGAAATCATTGCATCACCAATTTCAAACTCGAAAAGTGAATTAGTCAGAGAGCCTGTCGGTGTATGCGGACAAATCACTCCTTGGAACTATCCATTGCTTCAAGCAAGCTGGAAAATCGCTCCTGCACTTGCGGCGGGAAATACAATCGTTCTAAAGCCAAGTGAAATCACACCACTCACCACAATAAAAATATTTAAACTCATGGAAGAAGCGGGCGTTCCAGCAGGCGTTGCAAACCTAGTGCTTGGACCTGGGGCAACCGTTGGTGATGAGCTTGCTGTAAATGATCAAGTAGATCTGATTTCATTTACAGGCGGTATTGAAACAGGGAAGAAAATTATGCAGGGAGCCAGCGGGAATGTGAAAAAAATAGCCCTTGAGCTTGGCGGAAAGAATCCGAATATTGTGTTTCAAGATGCTGATTTAGACGTAGCGGTTGACCAGGCAATGAATGCTGTATTTTTCCATGCAGGGCAAGTGTGTTCAGCAGGTTCACGTTTACTGGTGGAAGAATCTATTCATGATGAATTTTTAGAAGAACTGGTGAAGCGTACGAAAAAAATCAAGCTAGGCAACGGCTTTGATGAAGACACCCAGAGCGGGCCGCTCATCTCAGCTGAGCATCGAGAAAAAGTAGAAAAATACGTCAGCATCGGTTTAGAAGAAGGCGCTAAGTTAGAGACAGGCGGAAAAAGACCTGACGCAGAGGAGCTGCAAAATGGGTTCTTCTACTTGCCGACCATATTCTCAGGCTGCACGTCAGATATGCGGATTGTGCAGGAAGAAGTCTTTGGACCTGTCCTGACAGTCGAAACCTTCCATACAGAGGAAGAAGTCATCAAGCTGGCAAATGATACGATTTATGGATTAGCAGGAGCTGTGTGGTCTTCTGATATCAGCAAGGCCGAAAGAGTGGCTCGGCAATTAAGATTGGGCACGGTTTGGATCAATGACTTCCATCCTTATTTTGCTCAAGCACCTTGGGGTGGCTACAAGCAATCAGGCATTGGGCGCGAATTAGGACGCACGGGACTTGAAGAATATACCGAGCTGAAGCATTTATATCGAAATACAAAACCTGAAGCAGTTCATTGGTTTAAATAAAAATTACGCATTTGGAGGAGATTCTATATGACACTAAATATGAAAATTGAAAGCATGCAGAAATTCCATACATTTGAAATTCCGACTGTCATCAAACATGGCATTGGTGCAGTGAAACATGTTGGGGAAGAAGTAAAAGCATACGGCGTTTCAAAAGTATTGCTTGTAACAGACCCTGGTATTTATCAAGCCGGCGTGGTGGACCCAGTAATTGCTTCATTAAAAGAAGCACAAATCGATGTCGTTCTATTTGATAAAGTAGAGCCAAATCCGCCAGTCCGTCTAGTGAACGAAGGATCTGCTTTATATGAAAAAGAAGGCTGTAATGGATTAGTCGCAGTAGGCGGCGGCAGTTCAATGGATACAGCAAAGGCAATCGGAGTAGAGGCGACTCATGAAGGCTCAGTCCTTGATTACGAAGCGGCAGAGGGAAAAAAACCGCTAGAAAACAGAATCCCTCCTTTAACCACTATTCCGACAACAGCTGGTACAGGTTCAGAGGTAACGCAGTGGGCGGTCATTACTGATGAAGAAAGAGAATTCAAATTCAATACTGGTGGACCTCTCATTGCAGCTCATCTAACAGTAATTGATCCAGAGCTTCATGTATCCATGCCGCCTCATGTGACAGCAATGACTGGAATTGACGCGCTTGCTCACGCGATTGAATGCTATACGATGAAATTTGCTCAGCCGATTACAGATGCGGTAGCGCTCATGGCAATTGAATATGCTGCTCATTATATTCGCCGTGCCTTTGCTGATGGCGAGGACTTAGAAGCCAGATATGGAATGGCACAAGCTGCGATGCTTGCCGGGCTTTCTTATGGAAGTGAATCAGCTGGAGCTGCACATGCGATGAGTCAAACACTCGGAGGTATTATTCCTGTAGCGCACGGTCAGTGTGTTGCAGCGATGATGGGACCAGTGATGGAGTATAACTGGAAAGGGTATCCGGAAAAATTCGCTCGAATTGCGCAAGCGTTTGGGATTGATACAAGCAGAATGACAACAGAGGAAGCAGCCAAAGCAGCTGTGAACTGGATGTATGATTTAGTGGAGGATTTAGAAGTTCCTTCATTAGAAGAACAAGGTGTATCAAAAGATATGATTGATCGTTTATCTAAAGAAGCGATGAAAGATCCGCAAACAGTTGGAAACCCAAGAGATTTAAACGAAAAAGCGTACAAATGGATTTATGCTCGCTGCTTTGAGTTAACACCTAAAACGGTGTAACAATGAAAAAAGGCTCCCAAAAGGGAGTCTTTTTTATGTCTATAGTTGTTCTTTAATTTCTTTGATTTGATGAATATGGCGTTTTTCGTGTGCACCGATAAAATCAAGGTATTGCTTAAGGGATAGCTCTTTAAACACAGGGTGTGCAATGACACGTTTGAAATCTTCCTCAGTAAATGTTGATAAAATTTGATTGAGCTGCTCACGTGCAGTATCGAGCTCATCCTTTAAATGTGTAGGTGTGACATGCTTGCGCTCAGGCGCAACAATACTAGGCGCAGTGGCTTTTTTCGAACGGTCCTCTGCCATTTCTACCGGCTTTGGTTCATATTCTTTAATTGGTGCTTTTTTACCCTCAGCAGCTAGATGTTTTGCTGCAACTAGGTCCATTTTCTTTAAATGATCTGCTACCTCTTGAATACTCCAAGTATCATCAGATAATTTTTGGTTCAATTGTTCTTCGCTCAAACCTTGCAGCTCGTGCCACAATTCTTGTCTTGCTTCATGTAATAAACTCATTTTCTTCATCACCTCAAGATCAAATTTTAACATAATGGTACATGACAATCATTCTTGAGCTATCCGAAAATCCCTTTGAAGAATTGTGATGAAATATGAAACCTTTACAAAAGTGGTTCGTATTACCTGTTAGAAGGAATACATTGGAGGTGGGTGAGGTCTAAATGAAACAAAAGATGTTCATTTCATGAAGAAAGGATGAGGAAGATGGATGTGTTCGGGCTGCCTCTTCAGACGCTGTATTTATACATATTAATGATATCAGGAATCCTGACACTTGTTTTCGTCTTTTTCGGCGATGTATTTGATGGATTATTTGAAGCGATCCCTGTTCCATTCCTTCAACCAACATTGATCCTCGCATTTCTTACCTTTTTCTCGGCTGGAGGGTTTATCTCTGAAAAAACGGCAATTGTAGGAAGTGGACTTGGCGCAGTATTATCTGCCATCCTCGCAGTGATCCTTGTGACCTGTTTGAATGTATTTGTATTAGTCCCGCTTTCCTCTGCTGAAGAATCCCTCTCTTATACGGAGGCCGATTTAAAAGGAAGAACTGGGGAGATCATTGTATCTGTTCCAAAAGACGGATTTGGAGAAGTGCTGTTAATCAGTAATAGCGGGAAAATCTCAAAGCCAGCTGTCAGTTTCGATCAAGAGGAGATTCCATATGGAACCCGTGTGCTAGTTGTCGAAGTGAACAAAGGCGTCTTATCTGTTATACCAAATGAAGAAATCTAGGAGGGAATGCTATGCCAGGAACAACGATTTTAGTGATCATTGGAATTGTGCTTGTGATTCTTATTGCACTTATTGGTGTATTTGTTTCTAAATACCGGACAGCAGGTCCAGATGAAGCATTAATCGTCACAGGAAGTTACCTAGGAAGTAAAAATGTCCACGTGGATGAAGGTGGAAACAAGATTAAGATTGTGAGAGGCGGCGGTACCTTTGTACTTCCAGTCTTTCAACAAGCAGAGCCGCTCAGCTTACTATCTAGCAAGCTAGACGTTTCAACACCTGAAGTCTATACCGAACAAGGTGTACCGGTCATGGCGGATGGAACAGCCATCATTAAAATTGGCGGATCGATTGAAGAAATCGCGACTGCTGCAGAGCAATTTTTAGGGAAAACAAAAGAAGACCGCGAAAACGAAGCAAGAGAAGTATTAGAAGGCCATCTTCGTTCCATCTTAGGATCAATGACAGTTGAAGAGATTTATAAAAATAGAGAGAAATTCTCTCAAGAAGTACAACGTGTCGCTTCTCAAGATTTAGCGAAAATGGGTCTTGTCATTGTATCGTTTACGATCAAAGATGTTCGTGATAAAAATGGCTATTTAGAATCTCTAGGTAAACCAAGAATTGCCCAAGTAAAACGCGATGCAGATATTGCAACAGCTGAAGCAGATAAAGAAACACGTATCAAACGTGCCGAAGCAGATAAAGATGCGAAGAAATCTGAGCTTGAGCGTGCTACTGAAATCGCTGAAGCAGAAAAGATCAATGAGCTGAAAAGAGCAGAATTCAGACGTGAACAGGATACGGCAAAAGCAAGTGCTGACCAAGCGTACGATCTAGAAACAGCTCGTAACCGACAGCACGTAACTGAACAAGAAATGCAAGTCAAAATCATTGAGCGTCAGAAACAAATTGAATTAGAAGAAAAAGAGATTCAGCGTCGTGAACGTCAATACGATTCTGAAGTGAAAAAGAAAGCAGATGCGGACCGTTATGCTGTTGAGCAGTCGGCTGCCGCGGAAAAAGCGAAACGCCTCGCTGAAGCAGATGCGAAGAAATACAGCATCGAAGCAATGGCCAAAGCAGAAGCTGAGAAAGTCCGTATTGACGGGCTTGCCAAAGCGGAAGCGGATCGTGCAAAAGGGGAAACAGAAGCAGAAGTCATTAGACTAAAAGGACTTGCGGAAGCGGAAGCGAAAGAGAAAATTGCGGAAGCGTTCGAACAGTATGGTCAGGCAGCCATTCTTGATATGATTGTGAAAATGCTACCTGAATATGCGAAGCAAGTATCTGCACCACTTTCTAACATTGATAAAATTACTGTTGTGGATACGGGCGGTAACGGGGAAGGCAGCGGTGCTAATAAAGTCACTGGCTATGCCACAAACCTCATGTCCAGTCTGCAAGAAAGCCTGAAAGCATCCTCTGGAATAGATGTGAAAGAAATTATTGAGAATTTTTCTGGCAAAGGCAATGTGAAGCAAAGCATTCAAGAGCTGACAAACGAGATCAAACAACCAAGAAAAAGCGAAAAAGCGAATCATCAAATAGAAGAATAAAATCAAAAGACACCTTCCAGCAGAAGGTGTCTATTTGGCATGCGCCCGATATGGATTCTTTTTTACATATGAAGAAAGATTCACGAGAATACCAGCCGATATCATCATAAACATTAAGGAGGAGCCGCCATAGCTAATAAAGGGAAGAGGTATGCCTGTAATGGGGAGAAGCCCGAAGACAGCTCCTAGATTAAAGGCTGCTTGGAGCATGATTTGAAACGTGAGCCCGATCGTTAACAGTTTTCCAAATGGGTCGTGTAAAGCTTGCACAATTCGCATGGCTCGATACATGATGAGGAGATATGCACCAATCACAAGCAAAATCCCCATGATTCCCAGTTCTTCACTGATGATGGCCATGATAAAATCCGTATGGGCTTCAGGAAGAAAGCCCAGTTTTTGAATGCTTCCGCCTAAGCCATTTCCCGTCAGCCCGCCTGAATTCATCGCGAAATACGAATGAATCAGCTGATATCCATCCCCATTTTCATACTGAAAAGGATTACGAAAAGAAGTCAGCCGTTTTAAACGGTAAGGAGCTGTCACAGCAAAAAAAGTGATTCCCGCTGCGGCAGTCCATCCCAGCAAAATAAGATGGCGCGTTTTCAGTCCAGCGCATAATAAAATAATGCCGCAGCTTAATAAAATAGACACAGCTGTGCCTAAATCCGGCTGCTTTAAGATCAATAAAAAAGCAATCCCTAAAAGAATGAGTGGCGGCATTACACCTTTTTTAAAAGATGTAATGTACGCTTGTTTTTTCGCATACACATAGGCAAAATAGATCACCATCACTAGTTTCACAGCTTCTGAAGGCTGGAGCATGAGAGAACCTAGATGAATCCACCGCTGTGAATTATTTTTGACAACACCAATTCCAGGAAGCAGCACAAGGATGAGACATAGCAATGACAGTAAGACAAGCCACTTTATCCATTTGCGATAAATCTGATAAGGGAGAAGAGCGGCAATGAAGAAAAAGAATCCCCCCATCACGAGCCATTGCCATTGTTTGATAAAGAAATAGCTGCCCTGTTCATACTTCACTTCTCCTAAAGGATAACTTGCACTGTAGACCATCAGTAAACCAAATAAGCAGAGAAACACAATCGTACCAACAAGAATGCGGTCGATTCTTTTGAGATGGGATAAAAGGAATGTCATCATCTTCAACCCCAATTGCGACCAAACATATAGGATGATGATCTAAGATTGACACTAAACACGAGACCAATGGCGATCATGTTGGTCAAAAGCGCACTGCCTCCATAGCTGATAAAAGGAAGTGCAAGTCCCGTCACAGGCATTAAACCGATTGTCATCCCTACGTTTTGGAAAACTTGAAACATGATTAGCCCAACGACACCTGCACATATGTATAATCCATAGAGTGTATTAGCGTGCATAGCCACGTGAATGATTCGGTAAATCATCATTAAGTACAGACACATCAAAAGAGAGGCGCCAATAAAACCAAACTCCTCACCAATGACGGCAAATATAAAATCCGTATGGGCTTCAGGGATATTGCCACCTTGTACTTGTTGCCCCTTTGTAAAACCGCTTCCTGATAATTGACCTGATCCAATGCCGAGTATCGATTGTTTCAGTTGATACCCGTATGTTGAATCAAATTCATCAGGAGAGAGCCACCCATAAATGCGATCAAGCTGATGAGGCTTAATGATTTTCGTAAAATGCTCAAAATGATGATTGTGCAGATAGATCAAAAAGGCAAGAAGTGCAAGAAAAGCAGCCATTAATGCAGCCGTCATCTTGCTCGAAATCCCTGATACAAGCATCAGTGTAAAGGCAATGGATAAAATCACGAGCGCTGTTCCTAAATCAGGCTGAATTAAGATGAGGAAAAAAGGGACGATCGTCCAGCAAATGACTTTAGTTGTAGGAATGATGCTTTCTTGAAAAGAAAATCGCTGATGCTTGTATTGGTTCAAGACAGCCGCAAGCAGCAGGATCACAAAAATTTTCATAAACTCTGATGGCTGAATTTTGATTGAACCGAAGCTGATCCACCTTTGGGAACCATTTTGACTCGTTCCGAAAAAATGCACAAGAATAATGAGAAAAATACCACCTGCAAATAACCGAAAAGATAAACGCTCAAGCAGCTCATAATCAAAGTAAGCAACTGCTGCCATGAGACCGAAACCGACGATATACCAGAAAATTTGCCTTTTGACGAAATAAAGCATATCTTGCGTTTCATACTGTCCCGATCCGCTATAAACAGCTAGTAGGCTGATGACAAATAAACAAATAACAGTGAGTAAAAGTGCGAAGTCAATGCTGTACTGTTTTTTCATGGCTTCTTTTCCTGCTATGCCCTATTTGTCAGTTGGTTTAATATGACTTGCACGGCGGCAGCGTCATCAATATAGCCGATCGGAAAAATATAATCTGGTATTAAATCAACAGGCATAATGAAATAAATGAGTGCGCCTCCCATCAGCATCAATTCTCGAGGAGTCCCCCGTCCATTGATGAATAAACTGTACATGTTTTTCAACTGCTCAAGAAATGGTCCGACGCCGCTTAGCGTCTTCATCTTTTTTTCAAACTTTGCCGTAATCGTTTCTTTTCCTTCAGCTGTTTGGCTGTAGGCTTCGTATTCGTTTAACTTTTGTTCCAATTTGGTCTGACTAAACGTACCGTCGTAGACCTCATGATCTTTTAGGGTTTTTTCAATCTCTTCTACCGCTTGAATGAACGTATCACCGTGCGCCTTTTCGTTTTTAATTGGATACCCTGAAGCAGTCAATAGTTGATCTAATGATATGTTCAGAGATTCTGAAAGCCGCTGCAGATGATTCAAAGTGGGTTTTCTTTTTCCATTCATGATTCTGGACAGTGTCGCTTTATCGATTCCTGTGTATGTGCTGAGCTCTCTTAAAGATAAAGAGCGTTGCTGCAATTTTCCCTTTAAAATTTGCCCAAGCTCTGTTGTCTTAATATCCATTTTCTACGCCATCCTTTTCATTATGTATCAACTCTTCTATAGAAGAAGTCGTCCCCAATATAAAGGCGTGTTGACAAAATGTCAACGGATATCCTTTATTGATTGAATTTTAAAAAATAAGAATTTATCATAATATAAATAGGATAAAAACAGTGAGTAGGAGTGGCGCGGATGAAGGTGAGACATGCGGTACATCAAGATATTCCAAAAATCGCTGAGATTCATGTGAAAAGCTGGCAGACGACTTATCAGGGGATTATTTCACAGGAGTATTTAGATGGTTTAAACATTGAAGATCGGAAAGAGAGCTGGAGAAGAAGGTCACTTGAAGGGACGTTTGTCGCAGAAGATGCGGATGGCGTATTTGGTTTTGCTTCTTTCGGAAAACAACGTGACGAACGTTATTCTACATATGATGGAGAGCTATATGCCATCTATTTATTACAACAGAAACAGAAATCAGGTGCGGGTATTGCCTTAATTGCTAAAGGTGTCGATTATTTAATAGAAAAAGGGTATCAGAAGTTGATGCTATGGGTGTTTGAACAAAATTCGGCAAAACAATTTTATCAAAAACTTCAACCTAGTTTTGTCGTTACCAGCCAGTTCGAGCTGGCTGGCGAGAACCATAATGAAATAGGGTATGGATGGGAGCTGTCTATATTGAATAACCATGTACAGCGAATTAAATCGTCAGCTTCCAGTAATAATGAGAGAAAAAAGTGAAGAGCACAGCAAGCAACATGTAAGAAATAAACGGTGAAGCTTCTACTTTTCCTTTCACGCCTGCTATTTTTAAAGCTTCATAGAAACTTGCCAAAAAATAAGCAAGACTGAGAATATAACAGCACAGCATAATGGAGTAAGGGCTCATTGTCGTACCTCCAGCATGAAATCTTCTATTATTAATAGATTCCATAGAGCTGTAAATTATGCATAAAAAAATAACCAGCTGTAATCAGCTGGTTATTTTTGACGAGGAAAAACCAAACGGGATGCACTTGGGATAAGTATACAAAGAACGATACTGCAAATAATAAATGAAGGAACCATATATGTGCTGTTATAAATTAAAGAATAAACCCATCCTGGTGTTCCCTTTGGTGCATATTGAGAAAAGAAAACAACGCCAGAAATAAAGAACGTCAGCAGTCTGAAGAAGCTAGCAACAAAAACAGATAAAGTAATATAGAAAAATTGCTGCTTTCGCTTTTGATCCTGAATGGCTTTTTTGATTAATCCAGAAAACAAGCCGCTTAAAGAAATGACAACAGATGCAACGAAGTAATCGAGGAATCCTTGAACAGGTGTAGCGATGATCGGGCTATTCATCAGCTGAAGACCTGCGATTAACACACCGATGATAAATCCGGTAGATATTCCCCATCTAATAGACATGAGAATGACGGGAATCATAATCAGCGCAAGAGAACCGCCATTAGGCATTCTTAAAAAGAGACCTGATAAGTAATCTAATACAAGTGCAAGTGAAGTCATAATTGCGATTTCCATCAGTCGTACCAATTGATTTGATTGCTGCATAAAAAAATCTCCTTTTTCATGAATTGAGCAAGGAGAGACCGTGTAAGGATGAGTATGTTATTCATAGAAAAACATATCGATTTGAATACACCGTATGTATTCAAGTGATTCCACATTCCTACTTCAGTATTAACTGACAGGTTCAAAGGGTCAGAACAACGAATGTTCACTCTCAGCACAAAGCTCCCCCTGCGGTTATTTAGTTTCAATCTATTATAAATATACTAAAGACCTGCAGGATCAACAATAGATAATTCCCGAGATAAGCAGCATTTGTATCAATATATAGGAAGAGATAAGGAAAAATAAATTATTTAGAAAAAATACTTGTTTCTTCTTTCAAAAGGTGTTATATTTGTATTCGCCGCTGAAACAGCGCGGTTGATAAATAACATTAAGAAAAAAGTTGTTGACTTTATCTTGATAGAATGTTATATTAATAAAGTCGCCTCTGAGAGACGACGAAGATGATCTTTGAAAACTAAACAAGACAAAACGTACCTGTTAATTCGAGTTTTTA